>Ga0334901_1000001_pt1 | contig 1411801 bp, 1338 predicted proteins | sample GraSluR3_MG_3_FD_207216 | JGI IMG/M metagenome (GOLD analysis project Ga0334901, IMG submission 207216) | Sludge microbial communities from methane-producing bioreactor in Wageningen University, Netherlands - Granular Sludge_15_08-R3 | ecosystem: Engineered > Bioreactor > Anaerobic >... | reverse complement strand
CAGCGGCGTTGCACCGATACAGGCCTTTCGCGGCGCGATCGGTGCAGAATCGGCCGCCGGCTGGCCTCAAGGGCACTTCCAAGTGCCCTTGCTCTATCTATTTCAGCGGCTTTGCACCGATACAGGTCTTTCGCGGCGCGATCGGTGCAGAATCGGCCGCCGGCTGGCCTCAAGGGCACTTCCAAGTGCCCTTGCTCTATCTATTTCAGCGGCTTTGCACCGATACAGGCCTATCGCGGCGCGATCGGTGCAGAATCGACTGCCGGCCGGCCTCAAGGGCACTGCTAAGTGCCCTTGAGTGTGTTTGATCGGGTGTTTTGCCAAGAAGGCTCCAATTTCAGCTAGGCGACAAAGAAAACTCATGGCTGGAAGAAAAAGTTATACAGAAAACCCCCTATTGAGGTTTTCTGTATAACTTTTTCTTTTATGTGTGGAGGGCGGAGCCGGCGCGCATGCTGAACTTGGGTCGCCCCGGGGGATTCTAAAACCTCCGGCGGGCCCGGAATAGGGCGGTGCGGCCGGAGCTCAACGCCCGGAGGGCTAGGTCTGCTTGCCCGGCCGGGATTCTAAAACCTCCGGCGGGCCCGGAATAGGGCGGTGCGGCCGGAGCTCAACGCCCGGAGGGCTAGGTCTGCTTGCCCGGCCGGGATTCTAAAACCTCCGGCGGGCCCGGAATAGGGCGGAGCCGGGGCGCATGCTGAACTTGGATCGCCCCGGGGGATTCTAGCGCCTCCGGCGGCCGGGGAGCGCCTCTGCCTCGCCGGCCTTGGCCGGAAATGCGGAAACCTGGCCGGCCTAGCACAGAAGCGCGACGGCTCCGCTCTTGACAGGCTTTCGTTTTCTTTCTATGATGGTGCAGAGGTACAAAGACCGCGGGCGTGGCCCGCCGGTCTTTGGCCCGGAAGGTGGATCCATGGATGTCAAACAGATGAAGCATATTGTGGGCGAGGGGAAGCGTTGATGCGCACCGCCGCACGGACGGCCGCCATGATGGCGGTGCTGACATTAGGCACAAAATTTTTGGGGTTCCTGAGGGAAGTCTTTCTGGCCGGGTTCTTCGGAACCAGCCAGATCACCGACGCCTACGTGATGGCCGGGGCGATCCCGGGCATTCTTTTTGCCGGCGTCTTTACTTCCATGTCCGTGTCCTACATGCCCCTTTTTTCCGATATCATGGCAAAGGAAGGGCGAGAAAGCGGCAACCGCTTTACCAGCCAGGCGATCACCCTGTCCGCGGGGATCGCCTCTTTGTGTGCGGTTTTAGGCATTCTTTTTGCCGAACCGCTGGTGAGCATCTTTGCTCCGGGCTTCGAAGCGGAGACCGCCGCATTGACGGCGTTCTACCTGCGGATTACCTTTTCGTACATCGTGTTCAACGCGGGCGCGGGACTGTTGGAGTCCTACCTGCAGTACAACAACACGTTCTTAAAGCCGGTGCTGGCGGGCTACCTGCAAAGCGGTTTCGTGCTGGTGGCCATCGTGGTGAGCGCATTGCTGGACTACCGGTTGCTGGCCCTGGGCCTGCTGATCGGCACGATCCTGCGGACTCTGGCCCTGGTGGTGTTTGCCGTCCAAAGAGGCTTTTCCTGGGACGCTTCCGGAAAGATCAGCGAGGCGGCCAAGACCATCGTGGCCCTGGCGATCCCGGTGTTCATCGGCAGCACGGTGAACCAGGTGAACACCTTCGTGGACAAGATGCTGGCCTCGGGTCTGGCCCAGGGCAGCGTGTCGGCCCTGAACTACGGCTATCTGCTGATCAACATGATCACGACCCTTACGATCACCGTCGTGGTGACGATCATCTATCCCCGGCTTACCCGGTCCCGGTCGGCTTTGGAAGACGAAGGGTTCAACCGGGCTTCTACTGCAGGCTTTGCCGTCGCTCTGATCATTTCCACGCCCTGCGCATTGGGGGCCATGCTCTACAGCGAGCCGGTGATCCGGATGGTCTATGAGCGGGGCGCCTTCGACCGGGCGTCCACGGAGCTGACGGTGGGCGCATTCGGCTTTTATGCTTTAGGGTTGGTCTTTGTAGCTGTGAACGCCCTGCTGGTGAAAATTTTTTATGCCCGTCAGGACATGAAAACGCCGGTGATCGCAGGCGCCGCGGCAGCCTTCACCAACATCGCGCTCAACCTGGCGCTGGTGGGACCTCTCCAACAGCGGGGCCTGGCCTTGGCCACCAGCATCGCCGCCCTGGTCAACACGGTGACGCTCTTTGTTTTGCTCCATCAAAAACACCCGGAAGTCCGGGTGGTGGAAAGCCGCGCCAAGACGGCAAAGATCCTGGCTGCCGCCCTGGCCTCGGTGGCTCTCTCGTGGCCTGTTTATATCGGCCTCGGCCGCCTCGCCAATCTTCACGCCTTTGTGTCCCTGAGCGCCGCCGTGGCTGCGGCCGCCTCGGCCTACCTCCTTCTCCTGAAGCTCCTTAAGATCGAAGAGCTCTCCCTGCTGGGGGATCTGGTCCGGCGCCGATAGACTTGCGTCGTTGCAACCAATATGCAACGATAATAAAAAATCGACGCAAAATGCAACGATAAATGCAACGATAAGATTATCGTTGCATTATTTCATTATTTGTGATACGATCCTACCAACAAAGCACGACAGGAGGGTGTGGGATGTTTACAAGAGAGAGATACAACCTTGAATTGAAAGAGACGGTTACCAAGAGATTTTTAAAGACTGTCAGCGCCTATGCAAACTACAATGATGGGAAAATCATATTCGGCATCGATGACGATGGAAAGATCACGGGCTTGGATGACACAAAGAACGAGAGTCTAAAAATAGAAAATATGATCAACGATTCGCTGGACCCGGTCCCCTCATTTACCATCGAGGAAGAAGAAAAAGAAGGTAAGAAAATCATCGTCCTTCGAGTCAAAAAAGGGAGTGATACGCCTTACTATGTCAATGGGAAAGCCTATAAGCGCTCCGATACCGCAACCATCGAAGTTGACAGGACCGAATTGTCACGCCTCGTGCTGGGCGGGATCAATATGGAATACGAAAAACGGAAAGCGCCCACTCAAAATCTAAACTTCGACGTGCTCAAGCAGGAATTAAAGGACAAAACCGGCATCAAACGAATGGATCTGGACATTCTGCGAACGCTGAATTTGTACGATCGGAACGATTACTACAATATAGCGGGAGAATTGCTGGCAGATGAAAATCAAATGAACTTTTCCGGGGTCGATATTGTTCGCTTTGGCCCGGATGAGGATCGAATCTTATACAGGGAGACTATTCGCAACAAATCGCTGCTGTTGCAGTACAGCAGGGCGCTGGCCATTTTTGAACAATATTATCAATACGAAGAAATCGAAGGATACGAACGGGAAAGAAAGGAATTGGTGCCCCGGGAAGCCTTTCGGGAAGCTTTGGCGAATGCCATGATCCACAGGGTGTGGGATGTCAATTCCTATATTCAGATCTCCATGTATGACCCAAAGATCGAAATCAGTTCTCCCGGAGGGCTGCCCGGTGGTCTCTCAAGGACAGAATACCTGCACAATAACATTTCAGTGTTAAGGAATCCGATCATCGCCGGTGTCTTCTATCGTTTGGGAATCATTGAGAAGTTCGGTACAGGGGTTGCCAGGATCAACCGCGCATACGCTGACAGTTTGTCCAAGCCCGATTTTGAAATTGGAGAAAACAGCTTGCGTGTCGTTCTGCCCGTCATAAGACAGGATCACGCCGGTTTAGTGAAGGACGAAATCGAAGTGTATACGGTACTGAAGCGAGAAGCGAAGCTATCCAGAAAAGAGCTGGACGAAGCCCTCGGTTTTGATAAATCGAAGACCATTCGGATGCTGAACAATCTCATGAGCAAAAATTTGATCCAAAAACAGGGACAAGGCCCCGGAACGACCTATCGGGTCCTGTGACGGGATCCACATGATATGATTCAGCTCTTTCCCTTGACAAATCCTGACAAGGGGTATACTGTATGTTCATAAACTGAACGATACGGAGCGCAGGAGCTTATGGTCACGGAAGAACTGAACATCCTGAATATCGTGGCCGAAACACCGGACACCTCCCAACGAAAGATCGCCGAACAGACGGGGCTTTCGCTTGGGCAGGTGAATTTTTTATTGAAGAAGTTTGTCCGGATCGGCCTGATCAAGATCGAGGGACAGACCCCCAAGTCTCTGCGCTACAACCTGACGCCCAAGGGCATGGCCGAGAAGGCCGACAAGACCCTGCGGTATATCAAGGCTTCGTACGCGGCGGTCCACGCCCACGTGGACGCGGTGACAGCCCTCTGCGAAGACGCGAAAGCTAAGGGCCTCCCGGTGTACCTCGTAGGCAGCCCCGACGAAATGCTGGAGATCTGCAAGCTGGCCTGTCACCGCAGCGGCATGCCCTGCCGCCAGGGCATGCCCCCCGCCGCCACCCCCGCCGTGGTCTTCTGCTGGGAAGAGGAAGTGGAACAAAGCTGCGGGGAGATCCCCTGCGTCAACGTGTTGAAGGTGTAGGAGCGGCATAGAATATTCCATTTAGATTAAAAGTATATTATCCTAAAGGAGGTTTATCAGTTGAATTATTTGATTGTAGCAGCTCATCCAGATGACGAAGTTTTAGGTGCGGGAGCCACTATGTTTAAACTAGCACAGGAAGGGCATATAGTTAATGTCTGTATTATGTCTGGCGAAGTAAAAGCTAGATATCAAAGACGAACGACAGAGGAACTCCATGAAGAAGTCAATAAATCGTCAAAATTATTAGGAATCAATAGAGTCCTTATAGGGAAATTCCCTAATATTGAGTTAAACACAGTGCCCCATCTAGAATTAGTTCAATTCATAGAAATGGCAATAGAGGAGACAAAATCTGAAGTTGTTATTACTCATCATCCAGCTGATTTAAATAATGATCATTTACATACATCTTTAGCTTGCCAAGCAGCTGCAAGGTTATTTCAACGAAAGCCAGAAGTGACGCTATTGAAAGAATTACTTTTTATGGAAGTTCCATCAGCGACAGAATGGTCATTGAATAAAGCTATGAATCAGTTTAACCCAAATACCTTTATTGAAGTTGGAGAAGATGCAATAGAAAAAAAAATAATGGCTCTATCATTTTACAGTGGTGTTATGCGCACATATCCTCACCCAAGAAGTCGAGAAGTTATCAAAGGCCTATCGGCATATAGGGGGGGGCAGGCGGGCATTGTTTATGCTGAGGCATTTGAAAGCGCTTTCAGAAGAGGGTTTTAAGATAGACTCTGTACATTTCAGGCGATGTTTGTCAATGTTTTGCGGTATTCACAGGCATATTATGACATCGCTGGTGAAGACAAATAAAAATGCATTATTCAGAATACACCATATTCAATATGGAGGGTTACAGTTACGAATTTTGTTTCAGGAGGGTTAAACAATGAAGCGGCAATTCTTCTGCGTAAATGCTAAGAAGTACGATAGTAATAAGGATTATGTGGTAACAGCAGCATCATCTTTAAACAAACCGGAAAGTAACACGGTAATGTTCTGCACAGAAGAACATATGGGAAAGATCGGTGTACTTATGTCGATTGAAAACTGTATAGTGTTCTGGCCAGAGAAAACTGAAATACCGAAGAATATAAGATTAAGACATGTAATAATAGCAGCTCCTGACCCCCGCCAAGCATATGCTATGTTTTTTTTAGATAATGGAATTACATATTATCCGGAACCTTCTAAGTATCAAATGCGGAACGGAGCCTATATAGCTGAAGGAGCACAGATCGGTGAAAATGTCGTACTTTTTCCCGGCACATATATCGATAGTCAGGTTGTTATTGGTGATGGTTGTTACATCGGTTCTGGTGTCAAGTTGCTTGGAAACACAAGACTTGGAAAGAATGTAATCGTACGTGAGAACGCAGTTATTGGAGCTGATGGACTTTCGACAATGAGAAAACCTGATGGTGGTCCTGCTACAATTCCTCAATTCGGCGGTGTAGTGCTAGAGGATGAGGTTCAGATTGGCGCTAATACGGTTATTGCACGAGGATCGATAGATGACACGATTATTCACCATGGAGCCAAGATCGACAACCTCTGTTTTATTTCCCATAATGTTCAAGTGGGTGTTAATACGTTTATAGTTGGAGAGACCATCATGTTTGGTAGTTCAAGTACTGGCGTGGAGGCATATATTTCAGGTAATTCTAGCATTCGCGAGGGAGTACATGTGGGAGAAAAATCCTTTGTTGGCATGGGTTCTGTGGTAGTAGAATCTGTACCTAACGGTGCAATTGTGATGGGAAATCCGGCAAGGCAGTACAGGTTTTGATATGGATAATGCATATGTAAGCAATCATACATTTACGACAACACAAAAATTGTACGTGGCGCTTAAGCGAGTATTTGATGTTGCTTTTGCTATTTTAATGCTTATTGTGCTTAGTCCAGTAATGTTAGTTGTGTCGATATGGGTGAAATGCGAATCTCAAGGGCCAGTAATCTTTAGACAAAAGCGACCCGGTTATCATCAGAAGATTTTCACAATTTATAAATTCCGTTCAATGCGCACTGAATTAGTTGATTCCGTAGATGGACATCTGCTTACGACTGAAGAACGTTTAACAAAATCAGGTAATATCTTACGCAAGGCAAGTATTGATGAACTCCCACAACTAGTTAATATCATAAAAGGAGAAATGAGTTTCATTGGACCTAGACCATTCTTGATTAACGACTTAGACTCATACAATGCCGAACAGCTTATTAGATTTGAGGTACTTCCTGGCATAACAAGTTGGACTGCTATTCATGGCAGAGCAAGTGTTAGTATTCAAGAAAAATATGACTACGAAATCTATTATGTGAACAATATCGGTTTCAAGGTGGACTTTGAAATCTTCTTGAAAACGATTATATTAGTGCTTTCTGGTAAATATGTCGAGGACAAGATAGTAAGACTCGGTGGTGAAATAATAGAGGACAATCGTACTGCCGTTGACTCGATAATTAAAAAAGATAACCACAGCTAAAGTTAAAAAAGGATTGCCAATTATGAAGAGAGTGCTTATAACAGGAAAAAAAAGTTACATAGGAGTATCCACAGAAAAATGGTTAAACAAATGGCCAGAAGATTACGAGGTAAAGACTCTTGATATGCTGAATGATAAATGGAAAACTTTTAATTTCTCAACATTTGATGTTGTTTTCCATGTTGCAGGAATCGCACATAAGAAAAATATTCCAAATGAAGTGTACGAACGTGTGAATCATGTTTTAGCTGTCGAAGTAGCCAAGGCTTCAGCAGAAGCTGGTGTAAGACATTTTATTTTTATGAGTTCTGGGGCTGTGTTCGCACAAAGTGATTGTAATCATGCAAAATTGATGGTTGATAGTGAAACGCCGTTAAATCCATCAACATGTTATGGTAGAACGAAAATGCTTGCTGAAAACGACATATCAAAAATTTGTGCAAAACATCCAAAGTTCAAGGTTGCTATTTTAAGGCCACCAACAGTTTACGGAAAAGGAGCAAAAGGAAATTACATATTATTATCAAAGCTTGCACAGAGAGTGCCTATCTTTCCGTATGTTGATAACAAGCGATCAATGATATATATTGATAATTTTTGTGAGTTTGTCAGGCTTGTTATAGATAACGAATCAAATGGCGTATTTCTCCCCCAGAATAAAGAATACGTTAATACTACTTTTCTGGTAAAACAAATTGCAGCTGTACATGGTAAGAGAATATATGTATTAAAGAACCTCGGATGGTTAATAAGAAGCTTGGGGAAAAGATTTGATGTAATTAACAAGATTTTTGGTACATTCTATTATGATGAAGTGTTTAGTAGATATTTTTCGGGCAAATACCAAATCGTTGACTTTTTTGAATCTATCAGACACACAGAATTAGGTTGTTAATTGCGCGTCGTATGCCGCATATAAACTTTGTAGGTTATATGCCATGGGGAAACATTCATGAAAATAATGTTCGTAACGATAGAGGGATTTGATACCCCAAATTCAAATAACCATTTAACACATCGGTTGATAAAGGATTTGCTGTCAAAGGGACACAAAGTCTATTTAGTCGAAAGTAATCGTAATGGCGAACTAAAAGATATCCCAGATGACTTGACAAACAATGATGGATTCGAATATGACGCCATACATAGAAAAGTAGTAAATAAGACAAACTTTATAGCGAGGTATCTAGAAGGAATTGACTTTTTTTGTAGGGCTCAAAAAGTATGGAAGAATAAAATCGAAAATGTTGAAGTGTGCATTGTACAATCGACACCGACAGCTTATTATGCCATTAAAAATTTATCGAAGAAGCATAGAAAAAAAGTAATTTACAGTATATACGATGTGTTCCCCGATGGAATATTTGAAATTAACGCTATGAAAAAAGGGATTCTGTTCAAGGTTTTATCGTATTTACAATATAAAGCGTATGGATTATGTAAAAAGATTGTTGTACTTTCAAACGACATGAAACAAAAGTTGATTTCGAATGGAGTGGAAAGTGAAAAGATTGAAGTTGTTGTTAGTTGGTATGACGAGACGGTCATTCATGAAGTTGAAACTAATAATAATGAATTTATTAAGAAGTACAACATTGACTGTAGCAAGAAATATGTTCAGTATGCTGGCAATTTTGGATATACATTTGACTGGAAGATGGTATTGGAAATTGCAAAACTTTTGAAAACGCGAGACGACATTATATTTCACATGATAGGTTCTGGCACTTTTGAAAAGAAATTTAAAGAAGAGGTCAAGAGAAATTCCTTGAAAAACGTGATTTTTTTTCCTTGGCAACCATTAGACATAATAATGGATGTATATAGCGCCGCAACGATAGCATTAATTCCTCTCTCAAAGCACGTATTAGGGAACAGTCATCCAAGTAAGGCATCACTTCTAATGGCATGTGGTAGGACGTTCGTTTGTACGGGCAGAAAAGATTCAGATTTGATTAACACGTATAATCTATTGAAAGTATCAATAGGCGTGGCTGATGACGACCCCAGATCTGCAGCAGATGCGGTTGTAGAACTAATAGATAATTTAAGTTTGCGACGTGCGTATGAATGCGCTGCAAAAAAACATGCCAATGTTGAACTCTCTGGCACAAGAAATACCGAAAGGTTTTTAAAGGCAATCCAAGCAGTAAGCGATGGTGATTGTATATGAAAATCTGTATTATTGGCTTTGGAAATATTAGACACATGCCATACCTGAACCTATATCTTGAAAATATGTTAAGTACTCAGGAAGTAGAAATCTTTACTTGGAATAGAGATGGTAGCAGAGACGCCAAAATCGAAAGTAACTACAACGTTGTCTATTATTCGCATATAATTTCCAATGTCGATAATTTAATAAAAAAAATACCAGCATTTTGGGGATATAGAAAAGCATTGTATTCATATTTAAGCACAAGAAGATTTGACCGTATTATTATCCTGCATACGCCACCGGCAGTGCTGTTAAAAAAATATTTAATTAAGAACTATGAGGGTAAATACTTAATTGATTATCGAGATATTACTTATGAAAAAATTAGTGCATATAGAAACATAATTGACGAATTGATATCTAACTCATATGTCACGTTAATAAGCTCACCTGGGTTTATGCGATGGCTTTCATCAGAAAAATTATTACTAGCACATAATATTGATATGAGCCTATTGGGTTATAGTGAGCAGTTTTATCGGGAACGAAATTTTAGTAAACAGAGAATAGTCATTCGATACTGGGGCCAGATACGACAAACCAAAATTAATATAAGGTTAATTGATGAAGTGGCTAGAGATAGCAGATTTGAACTTCATTATCACGGAACACAAAATAGGATTATGGATGTTCTACGCCGACACGCATCCAACAGCCGCTATGACAATATATATTTTCACGGAGAATACGAACCAAAAGATCGAATAGCACTGGCACAATCAACAGATATTATTGATAATTGCTATGATGCTGGTAAGACAGAAAAATATGCGATGGGCAACAAGTATTACGATTCGGCATTGTTTGGATTGCCACAAATTTGCAATATAAAGACTTTTATGGGTAAAAAAGTAGGAAAAGATGGTCTTGGAATTTCTGTCGATCCTTTTTCCTGTGGCTTTTTAGATACAGTATATGATTATTATACAAATCTAGATAGATCAAGATTGATCAAGAATTGTCGCAAGTTCTTAGACGAGTGCCTGTGCGAGCAAAAAGCAGCAATATCAGCAATAGTAAAATTCACAGCTAGTGACGAGAGATAAGATGACATTTAAAACCAATTGTAGTATGAATAGAATTATACAGAAACCTACAGCAATTAGCTCGCTGTATACTATATTTGTGATTTTAATTCCGTATTTTTCTAAGTTTGCTTCAGGTGTTTCTGGTTTACAACTGTCAGATATAATTTTAGTGTGTTTCTGGGTTTGTGCTCTAGTGCAAATACGGGATATAAGGCTTGACAAAAACATGCTTATCATTCCATTGTTGACGTTTATAATCATTTCAACGATAGATATGCTATTTGTCAACAATCAGTCGGAGTTATTTGATGTCTGTGTTCGTTTAGCAAGATTTGCATTTTATATACTTTCTGTAGCAGTTCTTTCTTCAGCGTTGTTTAACGTTGACAAAGCAATGAAATGGATAGAGGTAATTGGATATGTATTTACAGGATATCTATTTTTGCAGTACATTAGTTATTTTGTGTTCGGCTATACACTAAGAGGTAACTTTGGAATACTTAACCTCTATATTAGTGAGTACGAATCTGTAGATTATGCATTAGTGTATTCATCACACTTTTTCAGGCCAACTTCACTGCTTCTAGAGCCAGCTCATTATGCTCGTTATATGCTCTTAGCACTTGCTGTATCATTGTATAATCCCAGACATACAAAATTCATGATGACCGCTGTTGTTTTTACGATAGGCATAATTGCATCGACCTCAAGCATAGGGCTTCTACTAGTAATTCTAATATGGTTTTATTATCTATTTGGCAGCAAAAAAAAAGTACAGAAGAAAAGATTAGGGAAAATAGCACTTACAACAGTCGTTCTAATGCCGGTAATATATTTGATACTAGTACGTACAAATACAATAACCAACGTGATAGATAGGTTATTATATTTTGGCGAATACAGTATTTATATCTCGAGGTTAAGTGGATATTTGAATTTTTTTAGTGAAGGCATTTGGCGTATTCTCTTCGGTTATGGATTTGGATATTATAGTGGCCTGTGGCAATCGGGATTGGTAATTGTTCTGTATGGGACGGGTGTTATAGGAGCTTCAGTATTAATAGTTAACCTGATAAGTCTTTATAGGCATAGCAGGAGTGCCTTGGTAAGAACTGTGCTTTTAACTTATGGTGGGCTACTATTAGGAGATGATACTTTGCTTTCAGTTATTACGATACTTTATTTATCTTTTGTTGTATGTAGGAAAACGATTGAGCGAGAGGAATGCAATGAAGGTTCTCTTCTTATTGGATGATCTAACCTCCGCAAATGGAGTTTGTGTTGAGGCAATCATCAAGCAAATGAATAAGAATAATTGGCAAGCATATGTAATATGTGGCCATGCAAAAGATGCCGTTGCATCTAACAAAACAATTCTTGTTAATCCCCCGCTATTCAAAAGGATTAATGAATTTGCGAATAGAACTGATAATAGAATATCCAAGATAATCGCTTTAGTAGTTTCGAGAGTGTTATTTAACACGCAATGCTGCGTGTATTATATGACAATGCCATGGTTTACGCCACTATATACCAATCGCTTATATAAAGCTGCTATAAGATTGATTCGAAGAAAGGAAATAGATTTAGTAATAGCAGTCTACTCACGCATTGATTCCATGATTGTGGCGAGTAGGCTCAATCGTAAATTAGGCATACCTTTCGTTGCATACTTCTTGGATCCTCTTGAAGCAGGATATTGGCCTTCGATTATAAGTCAAGAAAGAAGAAGTGTTATGGGGCAAAAATGGGAAGAAACAATAATGAAAAGTGCATTAGGCGGAATTTTTATGAAATCAACTGAAGGTTATTATGAAAACAATCATGTTGGACGAGATTACATGAATAAAATTGTATATCTAGATTTGCCCCAATATACATATAGTATGGCAAAATACAACAAACCAAAAGATATAGTGCATAATAACATAAAAATCGTATACGCAGGCAGCTTGCCACTTAATGTGAGGCCAATAGACTATTTATTCGAGGCGTTCAAGGCAAATTTTCAGAAGCCTTTACAGATAACTATAGCAGGTCGATGTAGTGATGAAAGGGAACTTAAAAAACATATAGAAAAAGATGCAAGGTTTAAATATATAGGTTTTCAATCAAAAGAAAGCATAGAAAATTTATACGGTGATGCAGACATTCTACTCAGCCTTGGTAGTGTGGAAAAATGGATGGTACCTAGCAAAATTTTCGAATACATGTCTACAGGTAAACCTATTATTCATCTTGCCTACATACAAGATGATCCATGCATAAAGTATTTAAAAGAATATCCATTATCATTAATCCTAACGCGAGGACTCAACACGATAAATGAGGACATATGTGTGTTACATGAATTTATTGAGAAACACTCTTATGAATATGTTGTAGAAGATCTTAGTGAATTTTACTATTTAAATACGCCAAAAGCTTTTGTAGATTATTTGAATACGTTAGATATAGCTCATAATTACTAGATGGATCATGGATATAGTTTGAACCAAATTTGAAACAGTGTCACCCAATAGCAAATAACATCTGACATCTTAGAAGTTTGAACAACTTGTTTTTGTTTATTATGTGAAGGATATATAGCACTTTATGCTAACATTGTTTCTAGCACTAATATTGAGTATGACAGCTCAATGCAAAATTGCACTCACTTTTAGATTGGAGTGAAGAAATGAAAAAATCTGAAATCCTCATCTGCCTATATGCATATCATCCTTTTTCCAATTCGAACACAAATGTAATGTTGCCGTTAATAGAAAAGCTTTGTGATACTTATCATGTAAGTATACTTACTGAAAACAACAACAACAAAGAACCCAATTATGAAATGGGTGATGATATCAGCGTATATCGATACCATCGCCAAAATAGATTAATCCGCTTCCTTCACACATTAGATGCAATTGACAACAAAAAAGATCGTGGACTTACTAAAAACTCGTTAATTGCTGTAATGCATCCAATTGCATCTTGGTTACATCGGTTTGATATATTTAAGCACTCAGAATATAAATTGCTTAAGGATCTAATAAGAAAAAACGATTATATTTGCATACTATCAACATGCGCAAGATTTTTATCTCATTTAAACGTACTTCAGCTGAAAAAGGAAGTTGGTTTCTCGATTCCTTGGATTGCTTATTTCATGGATCCATATGCATATTTCATAGGAAATCTGGGTGGAAGTGACAAGCTTATCGAGCAAGAGCGTGAAGTATATGAATACAGTGATATTGTTCTTGTAACAGAAGAAATATTTGAGGAAAATAAAACAAATTTACTAAGCAAATACATGAACAAGACAGAAGCGACTCGATTTGCTAATTTTAGATGTGACAAGAAAGGCTTAACTAACAACATATTTGTAAAAGACAAGATTAATTGTGTTTATGTTGGAAGTCTTTTGAATGAAAGCATTAGAAGTCCAAGTTATTTATTTAAAATAATCAATCTAATGGATGATAAATATGTGTTTCATATAATTTGCAACAATCTTACCAGAAAAAACAGGCAGTTGCGTAATACAATCTTAGACAAGAATAAGAAGGTCCGTTGGTATAACAATCTTCCACTACATGAATGTCTTGGCATAATGAGCAAAGCTGATATTCTGATTAACTTAGGAAACAAATCTATCAATCAAACACCGAGCAAGATATTTGATTATATTGGCACTGGACGGCCAATAGTGAATTTTTATTCTTTATACAATGACACTTCTAAAAGGTATCTTGAACGTTACCCTAAGAAATTAAACTTACTGGAAATGGATAACTTGCTTGTCGAAAACAAAGAAAAATTTGAAAAATTTGCCTTTAATGAAAGTGGACAATTTATTCAAATTGAAGATGTTAAACAATTATACGGTGAATATTTAAGTGAAAAAGTAACGGCTGATACATTAAGAATCATCAATAAAGTGATAGGGGGAGAATTAATATAGTTCCTTTTATTGCAAAACATTCTCGAGTGTGCAGAATATACGTTGACAAAATATCCTGACACGTCTATCGGGCTATAATATCCAGGAAATGGTGGGTAGTAATGAAAGCAATTCGCATGGCATATAATGGGGTACGTGCACTTTACCATAAATATAATGCCGAAACTACATACAGAGAAATATTAAAAAAGGTAAAAAATGAATTTCCTCAGTACACCAACACGATTGGTGAAAACATTAATTTTGCTAGTATTCATGAAGGAAAACGATGTTTCATATTTGGAAATGGACCATCTTTAAGCAGCATTGATTTTTCATTATTTCAATCTGAATATGTATTTACTGTAAACCGAATGGCAAAGAACATTGATTTTATTAAACTTAGGACAAATTATCACTTTTGGGTGGATCCCCAATTTTTTGAAATTGATCCTACTAAGTCGGAAGATAAGCAGCTATTGGATGCAATGAAGAATGTCAATACAAATGACAATAAGCCTGTGTGCTTTTATCCTATTGAGCATATTGATTTTGTTAAGAAGTATAATCTTGATGCTGAAAACGAGGTGCACTTTATATGGTTAGACCGTATAAATGATTTAGATGGAAATATCAGAATTGATTTTACAAAACAGATTCCGGGATTTCACACTGTGGTTCAATATGCTATTGCAATGGCAATCTATATGGGTTTTTCTGAAATCTATCTTTTAGGATGTGATACCACCGGCATTCTTACGAATATTAACGAGCATTTAAAAAAAGATGAACAGTTATATGCTTATGAGATCAGCGAAGATGAAAAAAAATTGATACATAGAATGGCATCAAAGTATTATCTTGAAGAACACGCATATTCTTTCTATATGACTCTTAAGGGATATCATTTATTGGCGAATTATTGTGAACGCAATGGTATAAAACTAATCAATTGTTCATCTGAAACATTAATAGACACGGTAAAGCGTATGCGATTGAATGAAGTTCTCACAAGTAATACTGATGTATAATGGAGTCAAATATGGATGAACGCAAAGATAATTTTCATTCATTCTCTAATGTAGTGTTTAACGGTTTGCTCTGGAGTTATTCTGAAAAACTATTAACACAACTTGTATCATTTGTTGTATCACTCATATTAGCTCGATTGTTGTTGCCGGAGCAATACGGGATAATCGCTTTGATACAGATTTTTATTATTATTGCTAACGTGTTTGTGACAAGTGGTTTTGGGAATTCTTTAATACAGAAGAAAGATGTGGACGAGCTTGATTTTTCAACCATTTTTTATTTTAGTTCAGTTATTGCGTGGTTGTTATATGTCTTGATTTACTTTTCTGCTCCCAGTATTGAATCATATTATAATATGGGAGAACTAATATTAGTAATTCGTGTATTGTCATTGAAACTACCGATTGCAGCACTGAATACAACACAACATGCATATGTATCCCGGGAAATGGCGTTTAAAAAGTTTTTTTTCTCGTCTCTTGGCGGAACCGTATCGGCTGCATGTGTAGGCATTGCTATGGCATATCTTGGGTTCGGTGTATGGGCACTTGTAGCACAGCAGTTAACTGATATGATCATAGATACGATCGTTCTTCTGTTTACCGTACCGTGGCATCCCAGACTTATGTTTTCGCTAAAAAGGCTGAAACGGCTTTTTAATTTTGGTGCGCGTTTATTAGTTTCTGACTTAATATCAACTATTTATGTTCAGATTCGAGGATTGGCAATAGGCAGAAAATATGGGGCAAAAGATCTTGCCTATTATAACAGGGGAGAGCAGTTGCCACAGGCAGCAATAACAAGTATCAACTCAGCTATACAAGGAGTTCTATTTCCAGCAATATCCAAAAATCAGGATGACTTAGCTAAGGTTAAAACAATGATACAGCGATCCATTAAAATTACGTCTTTTATTATCTGTCCAATGATGGTCGGAATGATTGCTGTGGCAAAACCCCTAGTAATGGTATTATATACAGAGAAATGGTTAATGGCAGTTCCATATATTCAAGTTCTAGCAATCGACTATCTTTTACGGCCGATTAACGGCGTAAACATGCAAGTAATCAGGGCTATCGGTCGGAGTGATGTTGAGCTAACTCTACGAATAATAAAAACAACCTTAGGTTCTATATTACTTATTGTAGCGCTTGTATTTTTCAAAGATCCTATATATATTGCGTATTCAGCAGGACTTACTGCGGTAATATGTATGTTTGTAAATGCATATCCGAATAAGAAATTAATAGGATACAGTTATTTTGAGCAACTGAAAGACATACTGCCATATGTAACGATTTCAATAATTATGGGCTTTTTAGTATACGCATTAACATTTTATATTACTAATATTTTAGTTCTACTTATAACTCAGATTGCAATAGGTATAGTTATATACTATCTCAGTGTAAAGTTACTTAAATTGCAAAGCATGGAATACATTCTTTCCTATGTTCGTAGTTTAAAAAATAAGGTATAACATGAAAACAATTTTTTATTAATACAATTCCCAAAAGTGCAAAGGAGAATTAGAAAAAATGAAAGTAGCGGCTATGATTCCAATTAAGCTAAACAATGAGCGTATTCCCGGGAAGAATCTAAAGAGATTTTCAGACGGCACACCGCTTATGGAACTAATTCAAAAGGCCTGTCTTAGTGCAAAATACATCAATAATGTATATGTTTTTTGTAGTAAACCAGAAATTCAAGAGTATATTGTTAAAGGTGTGAAATATATTTCACGGCCAAATTACTTAGATGGTGACGACATTAATTGCAATGACATTATTCGCGAGTTTATAAAAATTGTTGATGCAGACATCTATGTTGTATCACATGCAACAGGTCCTTTTACTCGTAGCGAGAGTATTGATACTTGCGTTCAGAAAGTAGCTTCCAGCGAATTTGATTCGGCATTTCTTGCACAGAAGATGCAAGAATTTTTATGGCAAAATGGGAAGGCAATAAATTTTGATATACAACATTTTCCACGTACACAAGACTTAGTGCCTATTTATTCGGAAGTTTCGGGTGCATATGTGTTTGCTAAGAGTACATTTATAAAATACAATCGCAGAGTTGGTATCCGGCCTTATATACACGAGGTAGATAAGGTTGAGGCGATCGATATTGATTATCCAATTGATTTTGAAATAGCTAATGCCATTTATAAGGAGATAATTTATAATGAAAATTCAAATCAATGATTGTACTATCCGTGATGGCGGATATTTGCTTGCGAAGCGCTCTTCTCCTGAATTTGTTACTGGAGTTGTTGACGGGCTAGCGTCTGCGGGTATTGACATAATTGAAATTGGGTTTCTCCAGGACTGCAGAAACGATGAAACAATTGTGTACAGCAACTCTGTAGATGCTAGGAAATACATCCCTTTAACAATAGGTTCCTCTCGGGTTACTGGATTTTGTGATAATAGTCGTTATTCATTAGATAATCTAGACACTTTCGATGGAAAGTCTTTTGAATACCTTAGGATATCTTTTGCTAAGCATGAGAGCAAGGAAGCGCTTATATTTGTTGAAGGGGCTAAGAGGAAGGGCTATAAAGTCTTTGCAAACCCAATGGACGCGCCATCATACACAGTTGAAGAAAGAAAGGAGATGATTTCTGCTATAAATGATATAAAGCCGTATTGTTTTTCGATTGTTGATACTTTTGGTACGCTATACTTAGAGGATATGCGTTTAATATTTGATCAGGTGAACAAAAAACTTGATAAATCGATTAAGATAGGACTTCATTCGCATAACAACCTTCAGTTATCTAATGCGCTGGCAGAAGTATTCATTGATTTAGCCGTAGATGCAAATAGAGACATTGTTGTAGATGCGTCTTTATATGGTATGGGCAGAGGTGCCGGAAATGCTTCAACCGAAGTTATTGCATGCTACTTAAACACTAGATATGGAAGAGAATATGATTTGGGAATAATCTTTGACATCATTGAAAATTATATCATTCCACTTAAGCCAACCGTTACTTGGGGTTATGATTTACCGATGTTTATATGCGGCGCCGAGGGTTCGCATGTAGACAATATCTTCCACTTACAAGAAAATGTGAAATGTAGTTCAAAAGAAATGTATCAAATTATTTCGAATATGAGTGTTTCGAAACGCAAACGTTATGGTACAAATTACTCAAAGACTGATTTCTCGGAATTAGAAGCGGCGTGCAAAAAATACTTTGGCGATAGGAGGTAATTAGATTGAACTGTGCAGAATACTTAGTTGATTTTTTAGTAAAACATGATGTAACTGACGTCTTCGGATACTCTGGGGGCTATATTGTTCCATTTATGGATGCTTTAAACCGCAGAAACGAGATAAGAGTCCATGTATGTTACAATGAACAAGGATGTGCATTTGCTGCTAATGGCTTTGCACGCGTGAGCGGGAAACTGGGACTATACTTTACTACGTCTGGGCCGGGTGCAGTAAATGCTTTTGGGGGGCTTGCGGACGCATGGTTTGATGGCATTCCCATCATGGGGATTTGTGGCAACGTTCCGAATTCAGAATTAAAAGGCTATTCAGGTGTACGCCAAATTGGATTTCAAGAAATGGATATTGTATCAATGACTCGCAGTATTACCAAGTATTCAGTAACGCCAAGCAATGCAGAGGAATTTCCTCCAATAGTATCAATGGCATATAATATGGCAATGTTTGGGAGAAAAGGAGGTGTTATCATTGATTTTCCATTTGACATCCAGAAAACCAGTATTGTTGGTAGGTAGTGGAGCAAGGGCTGCGGAAGCATCTGAGATTATATATGATTTTTATGATAAAACTAAAATTCCCGTGTTAACAACTATGAATGCTGTTGATTTAGTTCAAGATGAAGATAAGATTGGTTTTATAGGTACATATGGTAATCGGGCAGCAAATATAATTATAAATGAATGTGATCTGCTGATTTCTGTTGGAGCGCGATTGGGGTTGAGACAAATTGGTCATATTCCAAACAAATTTGCACCTAATGCAAAGCTTATTCGCGCAGACATTGATCAGTATGAATTAAGCAGAAGTATTAAGTCTAGCGAGGATAACTATTTAATTGACGCGAAAGAATTCTTGCTTAAACTTTTATCGGAAGATATTCCGCAATATACAGAATGGAATGGCAAGTGTCATGCACTGAAAAAGACACTAAGTAATCTCGACAAGACAGTAGGGAACTTGACCATTGAGAAAATTTCCTCGCTTTTGCCAATAGACCCTATTGTTGCTGTTGATATAGGGCAAAATCAATGTTGGGCCGCACAGTCTTTAACATTAAAAGGGAGAAAGGGGAGAATATTAATTGGTGGCGGTTATGGTTCAATGGGATGTGGACTTCCGTTCGCTATAGGTGCGTCTATTGCAGAAAATTATCGCAAAGTATTTTGTATTACGGGTGATGGCGGCCTGCAAATGAACATACAAGAATATGAGACTATTGTTCGTGAGAAAATTCCAGTAAAAATTCTTATTCTAAATAACCACGCACTAGGGAAAATTAGTGAAGTACAAGCCAAATCATATGGAGAAAGATATGCTCAAACCACCGAAGAAAGCGGATATTCCGTCCCTGACTTTGAAAAAATCGCAAGTGCATATGGAATCAAAGCAACAACACTATCGTCGTATGAACAGCTAGATGATTACTCAAATTGGCTAACAGACAACGATCCTTGTGTAATAAATATTACACTACCATGGAACACTTTGCTCATTCCGAAAATTGATTGGGACTCAATGGATGTATTACCAAAGCTCGATCCAGAAATGTCATTGAAAGTACAGAGAATACTGGAATAATAGCTTAGCTAACCAATCATGATTTTGAAAATGCTTATTCATTCAACTGCCATATGTATCAATATTATTTGGACTATGTAGTTTGTATTTCGATAAATGAATTTGTTTGAGGTGAAGTGGTGCTTAATATTATTAAACAGATAAAATTTCTTGTTATGGATGTTGATGGAACACTCACTGATGGCAAGATTTATATGGGGGCAAATGGTGAAGCACAGAAGGCGTTTGACATAAAGGACGGCTACGGGATTAAAGAAATTCTTCCTGTGTATGGCATTATTCCAGTGATTATTACTGCGAGAAATAGCAATATACTAAAGCATAGATGCAAAGAACTTGGAGTGTTTGAACTACATCAGGGCGTCAGGAATAAAATTGATGAATTAGAGAGGATACTATTTGAATTTTCTAAGAATGATAATTGCACATATTCATTAAAAAACGTTGTTTACATTGGAGATGATGTATTAGATATACAGTGTATGAAGCCAATCAAAGAATCTGGTGGATTGACAGCCTGTCCATGCAATTCGGTTAAGGAAGTCCTAAATAATGCAACATTTATCAGCACAAAAAAGGGGGGTGAGGGTGTAGTCAGAGAATTGATAGACTGGCTTTCCTCTATTAAGCTTGATAATGGTTCAAATTTTGAATTTATAAAAAACACATCAAAAGCTGCTTACAATTTCATTGTCAATTTTAATCCTAGCGCAAACAAAGACGGGAATTATGACTTGGGGGATGGAGTATATGCAAATGTTATGTCTTACATTACATTAGACTCGAATTTGACTATCTATGAAACTCATAAAAAGTATATAGATATCCAATTTGTGATATATGGTACGGAAATTATGATGATGCAACCTGTCGAAGATATTAAAGATCGCATATTTACAAAGTACAACGCGGAAAAGGATGTTACCCTCTACGACTATAATTCAGGAAAAGTCAGAATTTTATGCCCTGCGGATTCAATTGTTTTTTATCCGAATGTTGCACACAGAGGTGGAATTTCTGTAAACTGTCCGACATACATAAGGAAAATCGTTGTAAAAGTGCCTGTAGACCAATAGTTGGTATTGTAATTATAGTAGGATGTTGAAGATTATATTTATGTAAACAGGAGCGACTCATGTTTAAAAATAAAACAGTATTAATAACTGGCGGCACAGGCAGCTTCGGCCACGCTGTGGCGGACCGGTTTCTGCAGACGGACATCGGCGAGATCCGCATCTTTTCCCGCGACGAGAAGAAGCAGGAGGATATGCGCAAGGAGTACAAGAACGACCGGCTCAAGTTCTACCTCGGCGATGTGCGGGATCTGCAGAGCGTCAAGAACGCCATGCACGGTGTGGACTACATCTTTCATGCGGCGGCGCTGAAGCAGGTGCCCTCCTGCGAGTTCTTCCCCATGGAGGCGGTCAAGACCAATGTGCTGGGAACCGACAACGTGCTCACGGCCGCCATCAACGAAGGGGTCAAAAAGGTGATCTGTCTGTCCACGGACAAGGCGGCCTATCCCATCAACGCCATGGGGATCTCCAAGGCCATGATGGAGAAGGTCCTGGTGGCGAAGTCCAGGACGGTGTCGCCGGAGCGGACCACGATCTGCGGCACCCGCTACGGCAACGTGATGGCCTCCCGGGGATCGGTGATCCCCCTGTTTGTGGAGCAGATCAAGAGCGGTCAGGCGATCACGATCACGGATCCCGACATGACCCGATTCCTGATGAGCCTGGAGGAAGCAGTGGAGCTGGTGGTGTTTGCGTTTGAGCATGCGGCGGCGGGTGACATTATGGTCCAGAAGTCACCGGCCGCAACGATCCGCGATTTGACTCAGGCCCTGCTGGAGCTCTTCCGGGCGGACAATCCGGTCCGGATCATCGGCACCCGCCACGGAGAAAAGCTCTACGAGACGCTCCTTACCAAAGAAGAGTACATCAAGGCCGAGGATCTGGGCGGATTTTTTAGAGTCCCTGCAGACAAGCGGGACCTCAATTACGACAAGTACTATGTGGAAGGCGACGTCTGCCTTTCCGTTTCCGAAGAGTATACCTCCCATAACACCTATCGCCTGAGCGTGGAGGAAATCAAGGAAAAGCTGCTAAAGCTGGACTACATTCAGGGAGAACTGCGATGAAAGTCCTGGTCACCGGCGCAAACGGGTTCGTCGGAAGAAACCTGATCGTCACGCTGGAGCAGATGGAGGGGATCGAGATCCTCCCCTATGATATCGACACGGATCCGGCGCTGTTGGACGAGTATACCAAGGCGTGCGCATTCGTGTTCCACCTGGCCGGTGTCAACCGTCCGGAAAAGGTGGAAGAGTTCATGGAGGGCAATTTCGGCTTCACCTCTGTATTGCTGGATGCGTTAAAAAAGAACGGAAATACGGCGCCGGTCCTGATCACATCTTCCATCCAGGCGGCGTTGGACAACCCCTACGGCCAGAGCAAAAAGGCCGGCGAGGACCTGATGTTTTCCTATGGCAAAGAGACCGGCGCCAAAGTGCTGGTCTACCGCTTTCCCAACGTCTTCGGCAAATGGTGCCGCCCCAATTACAACAGCGCAGTAGCGACTTTTTGTCATAACATCGCCCGGGAGTTGCCCATAAAGGTCAACGACCCGGAAGTGATGATGCATCTGGTCTACATTGACGATGTGGTGGAGGAACTGATCCGGGCGCTTCATGGAAAAGAGACCCGAAAAGACAAGTTCTGTACTGTTCCTGTAGAACATGCGATGAAGCTGGGAGAGATCGCAGAGCTGCTTTACTCGTTTCGAAGCAGCAGGAGTGAGCTGACAGTCCCGGACCTGGCCGATGCGTTCACCCGGAAGCTGTACGCTGCCTACCTGAGTTATTTGCCCGAGGATCAGTTCAGCTATTCGCTCAAGATGAACACGGACCACCGGGGCAGCTTTACAGAGATGCTTCGTACTCCGGAGCGAGGCCAGGTATCCGTCAACATTTCCAAACCGGGCATCGTCAAAGGCAATCACTGGCATCACACGAAGAACGAAAAATTCCTCGTGGTGAGCGGGCGCGGCATCATCCGGTTCCGCCGGCTGGGCTCCGGTCAGGTGATCGAATATCCCGTAAGCGGAGACCAACCGCAGGTGGTGGACATCCCCACGGGGTACACACACAATATCGAAAACACAGGAGACACCGACATGGTCACGATCATGTGGGCCAGCGAATGCTTCGATCCGGAAAAACCGGACACCTATTATCTGGAGGTTTGAACATGGCACAGAAACTGAAGCTGATGACCATCCTTGGCACCCGGCCGGAGATCATCCGTCTGTCAGAGGTCATCAAGAAGTGTGACCGCTATTTCGACCATACCCTGGTCCACACCGGCCAGAATTGGGATGAGAGTCTGAACAAGATCTTTTTCGATGATCTGGGCCTTCGGGCGGCGGATCACTATTTGGACGCCGTGGGAAAAGACCTGGGCGAAACCATGGGCAACATCATCGCGAAAAGCTATCAGCTGATTTCGGAGGTCCGCCCCGATGCGTTTCTGGTCCTGGGTGACACGAATTCCGCTCTATCGGCCATTTCCGCAAAGCGCCTGAAAGTGCCCGTATTTCACATGGAAGCCGGCAATCGCTGCTTCGACGAAAACCTACCGGAAGAAACAAACCGCAGAATCGTGGACCACATCGCCGATGTGAACCTGTGCTACAGCGAGCATGCCCGCCGTTACCTGAACGCCGAGGGCGTGGCCAAGGAGCGCACCTATGTGACCGGTTCGCCCATGGCCGAGGTGCTGACGGCCAATATCGACAAGATCAGAAGCAGCAAAGTGCTCGAACAGCTGGCCCTGGAAAAAGGCAAGTACATCCTTCTTTCCTCCCACCGGGAAGAAAACATCGACATCGAGGAGAACTTCTTCGCCCTGATGAACGCCGTCAACGCCATGGCCGAAGAGTACGACATGCCGGTGATCTACAGCACCCACCCCCGAAGCGCAAAGTTCATCCAGCAGCGGGGCTTTGAATTCCATCCCTTCGTGCGAAGCCTGCGGCCCTTCGGCTTTTCGGATTACAACAACCTGCAGATCAATTCCTATTGTGTGGTCTCCGACAGCGGAACCCTGCCGGAAGAGGCCACCTATTTCAAATTCCCCGCTGTCTGCATCCGCACCAGCACTGAACGTCCCGAAGCCCTGGACAAAGGCAACTTTATTATCGGCAGCATCACCACGGAGCAGGTGCTCCAGGCCGTGGATATGGCAGTGGCCATGAACGACAACGGCGACCTGGGAACCGCCGTCCCCGACTATGCGGACGAGAACGTGAGCACCAAGGTCGTAAAAATCATCCAGAGCTACACCGGCATCGTGAACCGGATGGTGTGGCGGAAGTAAAGATACTATCAAAAGAGAATTGAATGGAAGGCATTTGAGCGGGCATGAATTTGATCGACGGAGATCGAAGGCATGCCCACTTTTGAAGGTGCAACTGTCAAATTATGTGCTACAATGAGAAATATAGAAATAAATGCAAAAATTAAATCAAATAGTAAAATATAATTACTGTTCGCGTAGCTATCTCGAAGGTGGTGTTTATTATGAAACAGAAAGGAACATTAAAATGATTACAAAGATTTGTGAAGCTATTGGACAAAAAAGAGTTATTGAATTTCAATATGATAACAGATTCAGAGTGGTTGAGCCGTATTGTGTAGGTGAATCAAGTCGAGGGAATGTTGTTTTAAGAGCCTATCAAATTGATGGAGAAAGTAGTTCCGGGAATCCTATTGGTTGGAGGCTATACGATATATCGAAGCTATCAAATTTAGAAATTACATCTCGGAAATTTTCATTGATTCAGCCGGATTACAATCCAAATGATCGTGGCATGGTTAAGATAATATGCAATTTATAGACGCTGGCATTAAATCTTCTAGTAAGTATGGAATCGATAATTTAAGTTGATAAACGGAGATTATGATGGATAGACTTAAGGTGGCATTCACTAATTGTTATGGAATTCAGAAATTAGAAACAGAATTTGATTTTAGTTCTGGCGATTCGAATTCAAAGTCAAAGGCGTTTGTGATTTATGCCCCAAATGGAACAATGAAAACGTCGTTTGCAAAAATATTTGATGCAATAGCACATAAAGAAAAGCCAAAAGATGAACGTTTTGGGAAGCAAACTACGTGTGAAATCTTGGCGGATGGCATACCTATTCAAAATGAAAGCATTTATGTGCTACAATCAGAAATTGATATCAAGAAAGAAAATGAAGCAATCACCTATATATTAGTACATCCACAATCCAAGGCAAGATATGACAAACTGACAATAGAGTTAAATAAACTGAAAGATGCTTTAATTAACTCCCTTCAAAAGACATCAAGGGTTAATAAGAAGAACATTGAGCAAGAAATATTAAATATATGGGAGCTTGATAGTTTTCAGGAGTGTGTTGAATTGGCAATTGAAGATCCGGTTGTCGTTGATCTAAAAAAATATGTCTACTCTACGATATTTAATCTAAAAGCTCAGGAAGTTATGGAATCTGAAGAATTTATTGCAAGAGCAAAAGAGTTCAATGATCGCTATCAACAAATTTTTGAATGTAAAGGTACTATCTATACAAAGGGTGTTTTCAATCCAGCAAAAGCAGAAACTTCTTTCAATACGCTTGGCAAGCAAGGGTTTTTTAGAGGTGGACATCTAATCAAACTGAAAGGTGATACTGAAGCGATTGGAGAAGAAGAAATCATTGCGAGACATAATGAATTTTTAAGTACAATTGATTCGGATGATGACTTAAAGAAATTGAGAACCAGTTTAGCTAGCAACATGCAAACGCAGGCACTAGTAGACCTGATTGAGAATTTATCAAATCTCGAAATAGAATATCTTCTTGATAATCTTAAGCCCGAGAGAAAAAAGCAATTTCAGAAAGATATATGGAATTATTATATCAATAGCAGTAAATACGCAAAAGGTTATATTGATACTTACAGATCCGGAGAAAAAGAGCTTTCCACCATAGAGCAAGAGGCTGCAGCGCTAACTCCACTATGGCTCCAAACCGTCGATTTATTTAATGATCGCTTTATTGATATGCCATTTGTACTGTCGATTCCAAATCAAAAGGAGGTTGGGCTGGGAAAGGAGCGAGCAAAATTGCAGTTTGTATTTCGTGATGGGGAAAACAAATTCCAATGCAATCAGTCAGAATTGAAAACCTTGAGCCAAGGTGAAGAGCGGGCTTTGTATCTTTTAAATCTAATCTTTGAAATTGAATATAGGAAAATCCAGAAGCAAGAAACACTCTTTATATTTGATGATATTGCAGATTCCTTCGACTATAAAAATAAGCATGCTATTGTTCAATATTTAAAGGATCTGACGAACGAAGATTATTTCCATCAAATAATTCTTACGCATAACTACGACTTTTTCCGAACATTGGCTACCACCTTTGTCCATAGGCAACGCTGTTTGATGACTGTAAAGACCGATAAGTCTGTCATGCTAAAACAAGGAAAGGGCGTGAAGAACTATTTTATAGGCGAATGGAAAGAAAGAATTGATAGTTGTAAGCCTGTATTATGTGCAACGATACCTTTCACAAGAAATTTGATTGAGTACACAAAAGGAGAAGGAGATAGAGATTATATAACTTTATCAAATATGATCCATTGGAGGAAGGAAACGGAAAACATTAGCGTCGGTGATTATTATAGAATCTACAATAGCTTATTTGGTAAAACCTATCCTGAGAGTGATACTCAAAGTATATCTGAATTGATCTTTAAAACTGCCGAAGACATCTGTAAGGAAACCGAATACGAAGGATTGGATCTAGAGCATAAGGTTGTCCTATGTATTGCAATAAGGTTATATGCAGAAAAAGTTGTGATCAACGGATTAAAGAAACACATGGGACAGCCGGAATATTGGCCAGAACCAAAAACATTCGGCAAAATGTTAGATGAATACAAAAGTTTAGTTGCCTCAGCGGATGCGCTTAAAACGCTGGAAAAGGTCAGCATTACCGTAAGTTCAAATATTCATCTAAACTCATTCATGTATGAACCCATTATAGATTTATCGATTGAACATTTAGTGAAGCTTCATAACGAGGTTGCTGTGTTAAGATGAATCAAAGTTAGCGAAAATATACAATAATGGATTTGTAGCAGGGGCATTGAGAAGATATGCGCTGTTTGGGGAACAGATGGAATTTCCATTCTTGAATACACATTTCACTCTCATGATGTTATGATTAAAAAGTACGGTGCCAGAGAAGGCTCCGAAAAAGTGGCTCTTTCTGACACAAAATGTGACGAGACTGCTTAAAATTTTATTAAGAGATAGTTTATCCCTTAACGCGAAGTAGTTCTTATAAATTATTGCAAATGCAAAACAAGAGGTTGTGGTTCTTTGACTTCTATTGAAATATATCGTGCCATATATGAAAATGTATTCTGTAAAACATTCAATAGATCGTGTTACGTTTTTTTGTGTGGTGGCGCAGGAAAAGAACATATAAGAAATAGGGTTAGATTAATATTAGAGAATGAAGGATTTCAAATCCTTTACCCCGAAGATTTATTTATAGAAATGCTTAACCGGGATAAAAAAGCTGACTTATTAGAATACGAAAATCTGCTTGCCGATAATTCAGATATTATATGCATTATCTGCGAAAGCATTGGTTCGGCAGTTGAACTTGGCACATTTGTGCAAAACGAGAATATTAAAAAGAAAATGATTGTTGCTATCAACCAAAAATATAGTAGACAGAAAAGTTTTGTTATGATGGGGCCAGTAAAACACCTTCAAAAAATAGACAGCAACAGGTTTATTCAGTATAAAAGTGATGATTCAGAAGGTCTATGCAAAAAATTAGTAAAAGTATTTAGGAAGATAAGTAAGAGCCCTATGAATAATAAAAATCAGTCCTTTAGGACAATGTCGGCATATATTGCATTCATTCCAATGCTTATTTATTTTTATGGGCGGATTAGTCGAAAGTCAGTTCATCACAATTTAAAGGAGTATTTAGAATTTAAAAAAGAACTACCTTTCAATTACAATGAGATATTTAATGCGTCAATTAAATACCTTTTAAAGTCAGGAATATTAATTTCAGAATTTAATTTAGAAGAGAAAGATGAAATATTTTCTTTATCAAAAAAAGGAAATGCTAAAACCTATAATTTAATTGCACGATCATCTGCATCCAATCGAACTATCTTGCATGATAAAATAAGATGCGTTATACTTAAAAAGCAATTGAATAATTAGCCGCTCCTTTTAGTTTATACATATTGATTTATCAGTATGTTCGGAAGATGATTCGTCTTCCTTGGTGTTTGATTGAACACGATTCCCTAAGTATCGCAGTCTACCCCACAGTAGTGTGCTAGCCAGCGATACTTAACGAAAGACTTATGGTAAAAGGAGCGGTTTTTTATGTCTAGAAATACTCTTTCCTTGTTAATGAATTCTTTGGACTTACCTAACTTTGAGACAATCGATGAACTTTCCGAATTGATCGGATTAAGCTCAAGGCTTTTATATTGTCTTTCAATGAAAAGCAGCAGGTATTACACATTTAAAAATATTCCTAAACGCAATGGTTCCTTAAGAGAAATATCTATACCATCATATACTCTACATATTGTTCAACGTTGGATTTTACACGAAATTCTCAATAAGATAACACCTTCAACCCGTGCTATGGCTTATAGGAAAGGAAGAGGTTTTGGACACAAGCAAAATGCTTTTTATCATGCTCATACATTGTACGGTCTTTCTGTAGATCTAAAAGATTTCTTCCCGTGCATTTTGTCAAATAAAGTTTATACTTTGTTTGCAAATATTGGATACAACAGCTTTGCAGCTACAGTTCTCACAAATTTATGTACACTGAACGGAAAATTGCCACAAGGAAGTGCTTGCTCTCCTGCAATATCGAATTTAGTATGCATTTCTTTAGACAAGCGACTTATAGGACTATGCGAAAAAAGAGGTATAAGGTTTACGCGGTATGCTGATGATATGTATTTTTCGTGTGATAACAAGGTGATTTTGCTAAAGACTTTCCCTATTATACAAAAAATTATTGAGGATGATGGGTTTGTAATCAATATCAAAAAAGTTCATTTTCATACACCTTCCAACAAAAAAATAATTACTGGCGTTACAGTCGTTTCGTACGCAAAAGAGGACATAATTAAACTTAAAGCTCCAAGAGACTTTAAGCGGAAAATACGTACCGAGATATTTCAAAGTATTACTTCCGGTAACTATTCAAATATGGGCCATATCTTAGGTGAAATAGCGTATGTTGATTATATTGAAAAAGAAAATGGCGCTGCATATTTAGCTCGTGTTAAAAAGTATATACGCGATGTTGGACAAAAAATTCAGTATTTCCCCGAACTTGTTAAAGAATACAATAGTAACCTATTTTTTGTTGATTTAGAAATACTCAAATATTATGATATACAAAAAATTCAAAGAACCGAAGAATATGAAAATTTCGAAGATACATACAAAAAAAGAAGAGAATATATTCTCAAGCATGGTATTGAAGATATTTGTGATTACAAGAATTGGCCTGAGCATATAATTTTCAGCGAATAAACAATAAAGCTTGAATTTATGAATAAAAGTCAATTCTTCGGAATCCTCCTAGATGCGCAATACACCAAATGCAACGGAGGCGAAGTTGTCGCTCTATTTCTGCATTTTCGGTGCATCGAGAAGAAAATAAGTGCTCTACCTCTTCACTTTGGCTGTCACTATGAACGAAAAAAAATCAATGATAAAAAGAGGCCTACTGTTGTGGACACAAAATCAACCTTCAAAGGCACTATAATTTCAATCCAACCACGGACCCGTCTAACCAGGTCCTTCGATGAAGCCTCCCATACATACTTAGGCTATGCAATTACGTTAGAGGGCGAGATAGAAAAAAATAGCACCACTTTCTCCGTTGGTATCGGTAAAGCAGCCCATGTCAAATATCAATTCAAAGTAAATGATGTTATCTCCGGAGAGTGTGTTCACAGTATAAATGGGGTTCACAGGATGTGGAAGATGATAATGACTTGAGTTTCTCTTTCATATATGAAATGTTCGTGTGCCCGGTATGTCGTAAAGTTACATTACGAGAAACGTATGGAGATGAAACTATGGTTGTGAACAGCCGTGGTGACAGAATGGAGTGGTATGACGAAAAAACGATATTGTATCCGATCAGCAATATCGAAAGCAGTTCTATCCCAACAAAAGTGCAAGAGGCGTTTGAGGCTGCGTTAAAAACTAAAGAGATTGATAAAAATATCTGTCTTATGGCATTAAGGCGTACACTTGAATTGATTCTTAACGATAAAGGAGCAAGTAAGTGGGGCTTAAAAAATAAGATCGAGGAGATCGCTGAAAAAGGGCTACTGCCCAGCGCTTTAAAAGAAGCTTCTTCACTAGCAAAAATACTTGGTGACTCAGCGGCGCACGATAAAGATTTAGAAATAGACCAGTACGATGTTGAAAGTATGTGCGAGTTTGTGGGATATATTATTGAGTATTTGTATATTGTGCCGGAGAAAATAAGCACATATAAAGAGCGACTTGGAGATAGAGCGGATAGGTGAAATATTTGATGCTGCTTATGATATTGATTGATGCGGGGATGAGGTACTCATAATGGATTATGTTGCAGAATTTTCAGCTGACCAGATGTTTGATAAAGACAGTGATTACGATTTATTCATTTGCTCATGCAGCTTTGCATTATCGGATTTGTTGCTTTTAAACAAAGAGATCGGCAAGCCAGGGGACAATTCTTCTTTGTATTTTAGAATGTGCATTGGTTTTGTTAGAGAGGCGTACGAATTAATGAAAGATAAGTTTACCAACAAGACTTTTTGTACGAAATATTTGGATACCATAGAGCGTGCAGTTGAGAAATATAATGAAATCGATGGTATTGTATGTGGAAGAACAGAAATGGCAACTTTTGCGGATAATAGAATTAATGATAATCGCCACTTAGTTTTTCATTATCCTAAGGCACAAAAAGATTACAGACTGATTCAAGGGGTACTCGAAGAACTGGGAAAAGAGGAACAAAAGCTACGTTATGTAGAATCAGATGATGCGGATCCTTTCCAACGTCAAAGATTAGAGTTTGCGGAGATCATTCAATATAACTTGTTGTTTGGATTCTATCTTAATGAAAGTGAAAAAGAGCACGAGATAAAGTTAAAGGATTTAGCTACATTCACCGCTATGATGGTTAATCTCCTGAATTTACTGATTGGTGTTTTTTTTACAAGAAAGCTTAATAAGATATCTGGCTTGAGCGTGCAAGAAGTCTAAGTATGAAGCGGGCATGAATTTGATCGAATTTGATCGAAGGCATGCCCGCTTTTAAGGATGCAACTGTCAAATTATGTGCTATAATAAAAAATATAGAAAATAGTGGCTAATAGTAAAACATTATATTCTAAAACTTAAAAATACTTTTCGATTGGACTTGATAATATAACTTATATGGAATATTATGGTGAAAGGCAAAGCATTGAAACTGAAGGAGATGTTTCAAAATGGAATACGAACTGATTAGTAAAGAGAACATGTATCAACGTTTAGGGATCGACAAGATCCCTTCGAATATTGATATGTTCTACGATTTGTCCTACGACCTGTCGACGTATATCTTTGAGTACAGGACAAAGCACAATTATACCCAAAAGCAGTTTGCGGAGTTTTTGGGTGTACGACAGCCCATGGTTTCTAAACTGGAGAGCGGCAACTACAATATTTCCCTGCAGAGCATCTGTGATGTTATGGCTAAGCTCAACACCAAAGTGAAAATCCAGTTCTTTTTGGGGGAAGCGGGATGAGAATAAAAGCCGTGGAACTGAATGTGATTCTCCCCTTGATCAATATCTTTAAGTTGCAGAAGATGAAGGAAGAAGCGAATAGTTAAAAGCGGGCATGCATGGATCGAGATTGATAAAAAGTGGGCTAATTTCAAGAAGGAGGCTTCCAGTCATGGACAAACATATCTTCACAGGAACGATCATATCAATCCAACCACGGATCCGTTTAACCAGGTCTTTCGACGAGTCCTCCCATACATATCTCGGTTATGCTATTACTTTAGAGGGAGAGATCGATAATCAACACACGACTTTCTCCGTTGGCATCGGCAAAGCAGCCCATGGTAAACATCAATTCAAAGTAAACGATGTGGTCTCCGGAGAATGTATTCCGGTACCGGATCCTGACACTGAGCCTACCGAATATTACAGAGTATCCAAGCTTAAACTCATCACCCGAAGTACTACCATCTCTAACACATCATCCCCATGGGAACTGGTGCCACCGGAGCTGGAAGTTTACAGAGCAAGAGGGCACCGCAGACTGGCAGCCAGGACATATGATAGTAAGTGTAGCAGCTGCATGTGGGGCTGTAGAATACCTGTTGAGATCATTATAGACAACTGGAATCCTAGAGGCCGGAGAAAGTATCGGTTCGAGACGTTCTGCTATGGGCCATTAAACTGTAAATTGTATAAGGCTGGTCCTAATCGTAAAGTAGAAGGCCGGAATGGGATGGTGTTTGTAGAAGAGGATTGGGTTGATGCTATGAATGTGGAGCATAGGGGAGAAGATGAGTAGGTTGATTGAAGGCGGGTGACGTATTTAAGACGGTTATCCCGCTGACTGCCAAGCCAGGTGAACATGCCAGTGCACATGCTGATGAACATGGTGAAACCCAAAAGCCCAAATCAAAAATACTATTCTGATAGGTAACTGGGACTGGGATCCAAAGCATCCGGAGCATGGTGACATGAAGGCCTGGGTAGAGGATTGGAATTTCAGGGAGTACGATCCTGATTGGATCAATGAGAGACTTAAGGGCTTTTCATTGGATATATAGAAAGGAGCGCTCATGGATACCATCGTGAAAGAAGTAGGCGGTTTTTACAAAGTGATCAAACTGAAGGAGTTCCGGCGCACGGAAGGGGTATCCTTCGACATCATGGATCCGTCCATGATCCCAAAGATCGACGCCATCGACCGGGTCATCCATAAAAGCGACGCCTTGTCTCCGGGCACCGTGGGCGCCGTTTTGCGGCCCTGGTATATGCACCCGCATCAGGAGGACAACCTGTTTGTTCTGCACGGGAAGCGGCATGTGGAGCTGTATCGCCCGGGGCATGATAAAATCGAAAGGTTCGTGATCACGCCGGACTATATCGAGCATAATGGAGAGCGGATCGTAGAGGGCGGCGGGCTGATCACCTGGGATGTGAACGTGTTTCACCGGATCCAAAGCGGACAGGCCGGCTCGGCAAGCGTCAATTTGGCGACCCATCACGACGGATTTGACATCAGGACGAACTTCAACATTTATGACTTGAATATAGAAACGGGAGAATATAGATTAATAAGAGAAGGCTTTAAAGATCAAAAGTGACAGAAGCCTGAGCACATAAACTGATATAAAACGGAGGATTAAAAATGATCGTGACCACAACGCCCGCCATCGAGGGCAGGAAAATCATCGAGTACAAAGGTATCGTGTTTGGAGAAGTGATCTCCGGCGTTGATTTCATCAAGGACTTTGCGGCGGGCCTTACGAATTTCTTTGGCGGCCGTTCCGGGTCCTACGAAGGAGAATTGATCGAGGCCAGGGAGGCATCGCTGAAAGAAATGACCGGGAGAGCGGAAGCCTTGGGCGCCAATGCGGTCGTCGGCGTGGACATCGATTACGAGGTGCTGGGCCAGGCCGGGAATATGCTGATGGTCACGGCATCGGGCACTGCGGTAGTGGTGGAATAGAAAGCATAGACGGACAAGCACGTGTCAGGTGCTTGTCCGTCTATAGGTTAGTGTGCTGAATGTTTAGGCTTTAGTATAGTGTTCTGAATGCTTAGGCTTTTTTACCCGGAATTACGGAAGAAGCAATCGGCGGTGCGACCTTCTTGTCAGCCTTTTTCTTCTTCTTTTCTTTATTCTTAGGACTCTTGTCTCCCATGGCGTTCACATCCTTTCCTGTTACATCTTAGTTATACTCCCTTTTGAACTTTATGCAACAGAAATCGCCGCCGGGGCAGCGGTGGCCGTGCTGTAAAAGAAGTTATACAGGAACCTCTATTTTCAATCAATTCCTGTATAACTTTTCACGCTATTTAATCGGCTTTGCACCGATGCAGGTCTTTCGCGGTGCGGGCGGTGCAAAATCGGCTGCCGGCTGGCCTCAAGGGCACTTTTCAGTGCCCTTGCTCCTTCTATTTGAGCAGTTTTGCACCGATACAGGCCTTTCGCGGCGCGATCGGTGCAGAATCGGCCGCCGGCTGGCCTCAAGGGCACTTTTCAGTGCCCTTGCTCCTTCTATTTGAGCAGTTTTGCACCGATACAGGCCTTTCGCGGCGCGGGCGGTGCGGCCGGATCTCAATGCCCGGAGGGCATCCGGCCGGGATTCTAACGCCTTCGGCGGCGGTCAGCCTTTCTTCCGGCTAAAGTACCGCACATTGCTCCACAGAATAAACCCAAAGAGCAGGAACCCGGCATAGCCGTTGATGGTGAGCACCAGGTTCACCAGGCGATTGAAGGGAATTTTCAGGGCGGTAAAGATCCCGGCCGCTGTCAGGAGGACTGCGGCGGTGTTGTATGTCTTGGAGTGCTCGGGGGCGATGCGGTTGCTCAGGGTCCAGAGCAGCGGCGTCGCGGTGCTGAAGATCCCCAGGAAGATGACGATGGAATAAAGTGATGCAACGGTGTGGTTGATGTCGTCGAGCATGAGCAGGACAGGCACTTGGGACAACCCCACCAATTCGATGTTGGCCAGCAGCGCCAGGGTGACGCAGCTGACTGCCAGAGAGAAGCCGATCACGCCGACGGCTGTTCCGATCCGGGCGTCCCACTTGTTCTTTTCCGTTCTGCCGATGGCGCTGAAAAAGCCTGCCAGCATCAGCATGTTGAAGCCGCAGTAGGTGGCGGCGGCGAAAAGCCAGTTCCTGCCCGCCGCCATCACGCCGATTTCGCCCACGATCCGATGGCCTTCCGGGATGCCGGTCTTCCCGTATTTCAGTCCCAGAAAAGAGGCGCCGATGGCCATCACGGCGATGAGGGGGCCGATGGAGCCCAGGACGTCCACCATTTTCTTGAGGCCCAGCAGCACGGTGAGGCAGGCCAGCAGGCCCACGACGGTGGCGCCCAGGGCTTCGCTGAGCCCGTATTGCTGCCGGATGGTGGCGCCGGCCCCTGCCAGCATCAGGATGAAGGCAGAGAAGCAGAATAACGTGGCAAAGAAATCAAAATAGACGCCGAAGAATCTGCCGCTGAAGTAGCGGAAGACGTGGGCGTCTTTTTCAAATCGGCCGATGCGTCCGGCTTCCACGAAGTTCACGTTTACATAGATGTTGAACAGCATAAAAAACAGGATGCCCAGCAGGCCTTTCAGACCAAAGGCTGCGTAGAACTGCAGCGTCTCCTGCCCTGTGGCAAAGGCAGCTCCGATGCAAAAGGAAATAAAGGAACCGCCCACGAGAAAGATTCTTTTCGTGCTGAGATCCGACCGTTTCATAGAACACCTCGCCTCCAATATATCACCGGGGCAGGAAATTTCAAGGGGGACAGTCAACAAATGTCAGCGCAGACTTGACAAGTACAAATGTTTGACTTTTTGCCTTGAAAAGCACATAATGTCATTACAGATAAGTGCGGCATGGTGAGCTTTTATGTAACAGAGAGGCGCCCATATGGAAATAAAGCGTAACTTATATTTAGATCAATTGGCGCTCAAAAGGCATAATGGTCTGATTAAGGTTATTACCGGTATTCGCAGATGTGGTAAATCATATCTGTTGTTCACTTTGTTTAAAAGCTTTCTGCGAAACAATAGTGTGAATCAATCTCATATCATCGAAATGGCGTTTGATTCATACGAAAACAAGAAGTACAGGGATCCTGATGTGCTCTATCCATACATCAAAAGCCTCATTGTTGATGATGATATGTACTATGTGTTACTGGATGAGGTTCAACTTCTCGGAGAATTTGAATCCGTTCTCAATGGACTGATGCGAATCAGCAATGTGGATGTTTACGTTACCGGCAGCAACGCAAAATTTCTTTCCAAAGACATCATAACAGAATTCCGTGGACGCGGTGACGAATTGCATATGGCACCCTTAAGTTTTGACGAGTTTATGTCGATCTACGATGGAAACAAGTATGATGGATGGAACGAATATATGCTTTACGGAGGCCTGCCGTCTGTTGTGCTTCTAAATACACCGGAACAGAAAATCGACTATCTTAAAAAATTGTTTACCGAAACCTACATCAACGATATTGTCGGAAGACATCAGGTGAAACATAAAGACGAATTGGAGGATCTAATCAATATATTATCTTCCTGTATAGGCTCCCTGACAAATCCCAACAAGCTTTCCAACACATTCAAAAGCGTAAAAAATGTTACGATCAGTCCGAAAACGATCAAAAATTATATAGACTATTTGAGCGATGCGTTTATCATCGACAGCGCAGTCCGATTTGATATCAAAGGCAGGAAATATATCGGCACACCGCTGAAATATTACTTCAGTGACATCGGGCTTCGAAACGCGCGGATCAATTTTCGGCAGATCGAAGAAACACACACAATGGAAAACATAATTTACAATGAACTAAAAAAAAGAGGCTTCAATGTTGACGTAGGGGTAGTAGTGGTCAACACAAGAAACGAACAGAGCAAAAAAGTGCGAATGCAATACGAAGTGGATTTTGTCTGCAGCAAAGGTTCAAAGCGGTACTATTTGCAATCTGCTTTTGCCTTGCCGGACAATATGAAAGTTCAACAGGAACAAAGACCTTTTGCTTATATCGATGATTCTTTTAAAAAGATTATTGTCGTTAAGGATACGCCTTCGTCATGGTATAGCGAAGAAGGTATCCTTGTGATGAGTATTTTTGATTTTTTATTGGATCCGGATAGTCTGCAGATCTAAGGGATCGAAAATGGACATGGATTGAATACCTTCCGCTTTATCTTGCACGGAAAACCAAAGAATTACTTTGATGGTATGAAAGGACAAACAGCAATGGACAAATCAGCAATGTTTACCCTCACCTACGGCCTCTTTGCGGCCGGCGTCGAGGAAGGCGGTAAGAAGAACGCCTGCATCATCAATACGGCGGTCCAGGCGACCTCCGATCCCATGCGCATGCACGTGACGATGATGAAGAGCAATCTCACCACGCAGTTGATCCGGAAAAAAGGCAGTCTTACGGTTTCGGTGCTGTCCCTGGACTGCCCGCTGGAGGTGGTCGCCTCCTTCGGCATGCGCAGCGGGCGGGATTGCAACAAGTGCGAAGGGGGCGACTTCGAGAAAGACACCAACGGGAACCCCTATCTGACCCGGAACACCATCGCTTACATGAGCCTGAACGTGGCCTCCATGATCGACCTGGGGACGCATAACCTGCTTATTTGCGATGTGATCGAAGCGGAAAAACTGGGCGCCGGGCAGCCCATGACCTACGCGGACTACCGGGCGCTGAAAACCGGCGGGTCCGTTGCCAAGGCTGCGGACAAGAAGACGGACGCGCCCAAGAAAAAGACCTGGGTCTGCTCCGTGTGCCACTATGTCTACGACGGCGACATCCCCTTCGAAGATCTGCCCGACGACTACAAGTGTCCTGTGTGCGGGCAGCCGAAGTCGGTGTTCGTGGAGGAAGTATAGGGAACCGCAATGAGTACCGAACAGTACATGATATTTTCATTGATCGCCCTCATGCTGCTCTTTTTCGTGTGGGGAAAGTGGCGTTATGACGTCGTGGCCCTGGCGACACTGCTCCTGGCAAGCCTTTCGGGTCTGGTGCCCATGGCGGAGGCCTTCGAGGGGTTCAGCAACCCCGCGGTGATCACGGTCGCTGCGGTACTGGTCGTGAGCAAGGGCCTGGAAAACGCCGGCGTCGTGGAGGTGATCGCAAAGGCTCTGAACAAGGCGGGAGACAGGCCTCTGATCCAGTTGAGCTTTCTTGTGTTGGCGGTGACGGTCAGTTCGGCGTTTATGAACAACATCGGCGCGTTGGCCCTGATGATGCCCGTAGCGCTGAAGATGGCCAGAAAAAACAACCGCCCGCCTTCCTTATTCTTGATGCCCTTGGCGTTTGGTTCGCTCCTCGGAGGCATGACGACCCTCGTGGGGACGCCTCCGAATATCATTATTTCCATGTATCGCGCCGAAGCGACGGGGCGGGGTGCCTTTCGCATGTTTGACTTTCTGCCCGTTGGCGGCGGCGTCGCCCTCGCGGGGGTGCTTTTCATTTTACTGATCGGCTGGCGTCTGATCCCCAAGCGGAAGGGCGGAAAATCCCCGGAGGATTTGTTTGAGATCAAGGACTACATCACGGAAGTTCTGATTGCCGAAGATTCAGCGTTTGTCGGGAAAACCGTGGCCGAATTGGAGGGCGCTATCGAAGGGGAACTCAAGGTCGTTTCGGTATTTCGCAAAGAAAAAAGATTTCCGGCTCCTTCCCTGACGCTCACATTCAAGGCGGGAGACTCTATCGTGGTGGAGGCTGCCGCGGAAGAATTTCAGGAGCTGTTGGATGCTACGGATCTGGTTTTGGCGGAAACCGGCAAACTGTCCAAAGCGGACATCAGCTCGGACGAAGTGGAAATCGTGGAAGCTGTGGTGATGAACGATTCCTTTGCCATCGGCAGAAGTGCGAAATCCATGAAGTTTCGATCAAGATACGGCATCAATCTGCTGGGAATCGCCCGGGAAGGCGTCCGGATCAAAGATACCCCGGATTCGGTCAACTTCCGAATCGGGGATATCCTCCTTTTGCAGGGAGATCCGGACACGCTGAGCGACATGCTTTCGCAGTGGGGGTGCCTGCCTTTGGCGGGAAGAGGCTTGTCTTTGGGCAAGCCCAGGAAACTCTTGCGAGGGGTTGCCATTTTTGCCGCGGCGATCCTCTTGACAGCCCTGGGCATCATTCCGGTGCAAATGGCCTTTACGGCAGTAGCGCTGATCATGGTGATCGGGAAGTTCATCTCCCTGAAAGAGGTGTATGCCAGCATCGACTGGTCCGTGATCCTGCTGCTCGGCTCGGTCATTCCCGTCAGCAAGGCGTTGGAAACGACCGGGGGCGCCGGGATCATCGCCGAAAGCATATTGGGGTTTGCGGATCAGCTTCCGGTGTGGGCCTCTGTTGCGGTGGTGCTGATCGTTTCCATGACTTTGTCGGACATTGTCAACAATGCTGCGGCGGTGTTGATCATGGCGCCGATCGCCATCGAGATCGCAGCCGGTTTGGGTGTGGTGTCCGATCCGTTTTTAATGAGTGTGGCCGTGGGAGCTTCCTGTTCTTTTCTGACGCCGATCGGCCATCAATCCAATACTTTGATCATGGGACCCGGCGGGTATCAATTCGGAGATTACTGGAAAATGGGGCTTCCGTTGGAGCTCATCGTCGTGTGCGTCGCCACGCCTCTGATCATGCTGGTATGGCTGTAGGACAGAGTGAGAAGGTCACCAAAGGAACGGGAACGGAAAGGAACGGGAAATGGCACAGGCGGATTTTGATCGATTCATCGAAAACAACAGAGGGGAAATGCTGGAATTTCTTCGGAACCTGGTGGCTTGCGAGCTGCCGTCCAGTGATGCCGTTGCGGGGCAAAATGCACAGGATCTGATCGCTGAATTCCTTTCGGATCTTGGGTTTTCGGTGACGAAGGATTTCCCTGTGGATCCGGACCCGGAGGATCCGCTGCATTATGCCGATCGCTGGAGCGTGGTGGGTTTACGGAAGGGACAGGGAAACGGACCTTCTCTTGCGTTGAATTCCCATGCCGACGTGGTGGGTCTGGGGGACGTTTCAAAGTGGAAGTACTCGCCGCGGGCGTGTACGCTGAAGGACGGAAAGGTGTACGGGCGGGGTGTGATCGATGCCCGGGGTTGTTTGACGACTTTTTTGTTTGCCTTAAAGGCGATCATCGAATCCGGGACAAAGCTGAACGGCGACATCATCTTTCAGTCCGTTGCGGATGAGGAGATTTTGGGAAAAGGGACGGAAGCCCTGGTGCGAAAAGGCTATGTGGCCGATGCGGTTCTGGTGGGCGAGCCCACGAAACTGGCCTTTTGCCCGGCCACCCGGGGGGCGGCTCAGTTCTATCTGGATGTGGAAGGCCTTGCCACCCATTCGGGCGTGGCCTACGAAGGGCAGAACGCCATCCTCAAGGCGATGCGCTATATCGAGGCGCTGGTGCAGTTGCAGGAGGACCTTGACCGGCAGTATATGCACCCCCTGTGGCAGGAATACCCTGTTGCTCATACGGTGAACATCGCGCTGATCAACGGCGGCGAATCTGCCAGCAGAGTGCCTTCCGCGTGTACCGTGTCGGGCTTGGTAGGCTGCATCGCAGGGGAATCTCTGGAAGATGTCCACCGATGGGTGGAGGACGTGGTGAAAAAGGTGACGGAGAGCGATCCGTGGCTGCAGGCGCACCCTCCGGTGCTGCGCTGGGCCGAGACGATGCAGTTCGAACCCTCGGCCAGCGCTCTCGGCGGCCGATTCTTTGAGATCGCCGAGGCCTGCAGCCGGGACATACTGGATTCCTATCAAGCCCCCAGAGCCTTCACCGCCGTCAGTGACCTGCGCTACTTCCTGGATCACCCCGGCGCCGTGGGCGCCAACTTCGGGCCCGGAGATATCAAGCAAGCCCACGCCTACGACGAATCCGTGGAATTCGAGGAGATCGTCAAAGCCTGCAAGATCGCCGCCCGGTTCATCGAACGCTGGACGAATTCCGACCGCTAAAAAATGCGCTGACCGCGTGCCCGAATAACTGTATAGTGCGCACAACTATACAACCGAAGGAAAACAACTCCTGTCCCTACCGGAATAGTAACAGGAGTTGTTTGTTTTCCCGGCCGCCGCCGCTTTCGTGCGCGCCCTGCAGGCTTCCCGGCCGCCGAAAGTTATACAGGAAACCATGCATTTCGGCTTTTCCTGTATAACTTTTTCTATTGCAAGGAAACCGGCGAGGCTAAGACGATCCCGGTGGGGTTCACCGGCACCGGTTACTTCGACATGCACGCTTATATGCAATACAACGATGGCGCCATGAGCGACGATATCCCGACCGATGCGGATCTGCAGGTCGGCTTTGACGGCTTGTCGAAGTTAAAATAGAAGGGAAGAGAGACCGGGGCAACCCCGGCCTCTCTACAGCTTTACATGGACGCCGGAAGACCCCGTGGTGCATGAAACGAACTTTTATGGTATAATTATTCCAAGAAAAATGAAGAATACTCTAAGATTGGAGACCATTATGTATCTTGAAGAAATCAATGCACTGCCCAAAAAATTCGTCAGCAACCTTGATAGCGATTTCGAAAACCTTAAAGTCTATCTTGTGCAAGACTATGATTTAAAGCTTCTAAATCGCGTCGTTAATTTCGGTGTCAATATTTTTGGTGAATTGGGTATGGATGAATGGGGCCTTGTCCCGCAAATTAGACATGGCAATGTATTTCTTTTAAAAGAAGCTTCAAAAAAGCAAATCGTCGGCCTTGCGATTTTAATGCGCGACTGGGAAGATTTAGAAAAAGCGTATCTGTTCGATTACGCAATTGCGGAAGACCACCGGGGGCAAAACTTAGGTGTGCAGTTTTTAAAAGTGATCATTGCAAATTTGGTGGAGCAAGGTTTCTTAAAAATGAGCCTTACGGTCGATGTGGAAAATGCGCCTGCCATCCGACTGTATGAAGATAAAATCGGATTTGAAATCAAGCAACACAATAGAGACGAATACGGGCAAGGTCATGATCGCTATATTATGGAATTAGATTTCAATAAATTTTTAGAATCGCGAAATAAACTTGCCAAATAAAAGCATTGTTCGATTGCGGAAAAGCAAAAGATTGGAAAATGCATTGAGGATTTTGTTCCATGGATAAAAATCAAGGCTATATCAAAAGCATCAGAGGAAGCATCATCGATGTTGTTTTTGAACGGGAATTGCCGGCTTTAAACAATAAACTTGTAACGGGAGAGGGCGACCGGGTAGTGATGGAAGTCGCGTCGTACATCGACGATGAGACGATCAGCTCGATCGCGCTCACGGCCACCGGCGGGCTGTCCCGGGGGGACATCGTGACGGACACCGGCGGGCCGTTGCAGGTGCCTGTGGGCACGGCGGTGCTGGGCAAGATGTTTGATGTCTTCGGAAATACGCTGGCCGGCGAAGACGTGAGCGGGGCGGAGACCCGGTCGATCCATCAGAAGCCGGTGCCGTTTTCCAAGCGAAGCACGCGGAACGAAATCTTTCTCACCGGGATCAAGGCCATCGACGTGCTGACACCTCTGGCCCGGGGCGAAAAGGCCGGTCTGTTCGGCGGAGCCGGTGTGGGAAAAACCGTGTTGATCACCGAGCTGATCAACAACACGGCGAAAAAAACAGAGGGCTACAGCGTTTTCTGCGGGATCGGCGAGCGGTCCCGGGAAGCCGAAGAGCTCTACAGAGAAGTGAAAGAAGCGAAAGTGCTGGAAAACGCGGTACTGATCTTTGCGCAGATGAACGAGCCGCCGGGCGCCCGTTTCCGGGTGGGGCACGCGAGCCTGACCATGGCCGAGTATTTTCGGGACGAAGAGAAAAAGGACGTACTGCTTTTGATCGACAACGTGTTCCGGTTTATCCAGGCCGGATCCGAAGTGTCGGGGCTGACGGGGAAAATGCCTTCGCGGGTGGGCTATCAGCCGACACTTGCCAGCGAGCTGGCGGAACTGGAGGAACGGATCTCCAGTACCGAATCCGGCGCGATCACGTCGATCCAGGCGGTCTATGTGCCTGCGGACGATTTTACCGACCCCAGCGCGACCCACACGTTCTCGCACTTGTCGGCGTCGGTGGTGCTGTCCCGTCAGCGGGCCAGCCAGGGACTCTATCCGGCGATCGATCCGTTGAATTCTTCATCGAAAATGCTCAATGCGGCCGTCGTAGGCAAGCGGCACTACGACATCGCCCGGGAGATCAAGAAGACCCTGGCCACCTACGAGGAGCTGAAGGATATCATCGCCATGCTGGGCATCGAGGAACTTTCCGTGGAAAACCGCAACGTGGTCTACCGGGCCAGGAAGCTGGAGCGCTTTTTGACTCAGCCTTTTTTTACAACGGTGGAGATCACCGGCGGCGAAGGCCGGTTGGTGGAGCTGGAAGATGCTCTGGAGGGCTGCGAGCGGATCCTGAACGACGAGTTTGCCGAATACGAGGAGAACGATCTCTACATGATCGGCAATATCCAGGAGGCCGTGGAGCGGAAGAAGAAGCGGGACGCAAAGCATGAGGCTTAAGTTTATCCTTCCCTATAAAACCATCCTGGACGAGGATGTGCAGAAGATCACGGCGCCCGGGTCGGAGGGAGAGTTTCAGATCCTTCCCCGCCACATCGACGCCACCTGGACCCTGCGGTCGGGCATCCTGCAGATCACAGCGGGGAGGGAGTTGTATTATGCCATCGACCGGGGCGTAGCGGTCAAGCAAGGAGACACGGTGTACCTGTCCACGATGCGGGCCATCGCCGGGGATTCTCTGGGCGAACTGAGCCGGACGGTGGAAGAGACGTTCAAGGTATTGGACGATAAGGAAAAGCAAGCCAGAGAAGTACTCGTTCGGCTGGAAACGGAAACGATCCGCAAGTTCATCGAGATGGAAAAATAAGGGGCGTGATCTTCTTGGACAAGAAGAAACGGACGGCAGAAGAAGAGCTTCTGGAAAAAATCAAAAAGGATTCCGCGAAAAAAATGAAAGCCCGGGAAGAAGGCAGCGAGATCATGTTCGGCCTGGGACTCTTCGGGATCGTTGGATGGTCCATCGCGATCCCCACCGTTTTGGGCATCGCCCTGGGCGTCTTTCTGGACAAGCGATTCCCCCAGAGCTTTTCCTGGACGATCACGCTGCTGTTCGCCGGGGTCATCCTGGGATCCTACAATGCCTGGCGCTGGGTCAGAGAAAAGAGTGAAGAGGAAGAGGAGGACGAAGAATGACTGCATTTTTGATCGGGATCAGCCTGGGCCTTGTTTTTTTCGGCGGCCTGTATTGGACGGTTCAAAAGCTGGCGGACGCAAAGCATCCAAGCCTTCTGATGACAGCCAGTCTGCTCTTTCGCATGACGGCTTTGCTGGCCGTGTTGTTTTACGTTTCGAAGGATGGATATCAGAGCGTATTGTTTGCCATGGCCGGTATGCTCCTGGTCCGCATCGTCATGACGTTCAGCGTCAAGCGGCCGAAGTAAAAGGAAATCCGAACCTACAGAGAAAAGGAGGAGCTGTATGACCATCGATCCCAGTGAAATCGTTTATTTTGAAGCAGGCTTTGTGCGCATCACGGCAACGCTGGTCTTTACGTGGGTCATTATGATCCTTCTGACTGTCGTGTCGTATCTGGTCACAAGGAATATCAAAGTGGAAGGCGAAATATCCAAGGGACAGAACATCCTGGAGGCTCTGGTGGAAACCATCAACGGCCAGATCCGGCAGATCAGCCGGCAGGATCCGGCCAAGTATCTTCCCTTCGTGGGCACGCTGTTTATCTTTATCCTTGCATCCAACATCCTCTCCATCGTTCCGGGTTTTATTTCCCCCACCGGCTCCCTGAACACCAGTGTTGCTCTGTCGCTCTGTGTATTCCTGTCCGTGCCGGTGTTCGGGATCGGCGAGCAGGGCATCGGCGGCTATCTGAAGGAATACATCAAGCCCACGTTTATCATGCTGCCTTTCAATATCATCAGCGAGATTTCCAGAACCTTGTCTCTGGCCATCCGTCTGTACGGAAACGTCATGAGCTCCAGCATCATCGTGGCCATCCTGCTGGGTGTCGTTCCCCTGTTTTTTCCGGTCGTCATCCAGGCCCTCGGTCTGTTGACGGGGGTGATCCAGGCTTACATATTCGCGATCCTTGCAATCGTCTACATTGCATCGGCCACCGAACGCAAAAAGAAGAAAAAAGGAAACTTGAAGGAGGAATCATAATGGACAATATCGGTTTGATCGGGATGGTCTCGATCATCATGGCGGGGCTGACCATCGCAGTAGGCTCCATCGCCCCGGCCATCGGGGAAGGCAATGCGGTATCCCAGGCGCTCAAATCCATCGCCCAGCAGCCCGACGAGGCAAACACGATCTCCAGAACGCTCTTTGTGGGACTGGCGATGATCGAATCCACCGCGATCTACTGCTTCGTCATCTCCATGATCCTGCTGTTCGCCAATCCGTTCTGGAACAAAGTGATAGGATAAGCCGATGAATATCAGCTGGTTTGAGATCATTGCGCAGATCGTCAACTTTTTTATCATTCTTTTTATCTTGCAGAAGCTTCTCTACAAGCCGGTGATGAAGGCTATGGCCCAGCGCCAGGAGCGGATCCAAAAAGCTCAGAAGGAAGCGGACGCGAAGATGAAGGAAGCCGAAACGTTGGTGGCTGCCTATGACAAAAAAACAGAAGAGATCGAAAGCGAGAGAAAAACGATCCTGGAAACGGCCCGGACCGAAGCTCGGGAAAAGAAGGAGAGCCTTCTGGCGAACTATCAGAAGGAAGCCGAGAGCAAACGGCAGCTCTATCTGAAAGAGATCGAGGACGAGAAGGAAAGCTTTCTGCGCCAGTTGCGGAAAAACCTGGGGGAGAGCGCCGTCAAGATCGCTTCCCGTATTTTGAGCGCCCTGTCTTCCAAAGAGCTGGAAGCCGAAGTGTTCGAAACGTTTCTGGCCGATCTGAAAGCTCTGAGCAAGAGCGTGCCGGATCCCGAAGAACTCAAAAAAGAGGAGCGCGTGCAGGTGCATTCCTTCCGGGAGCTTACAAAGAGCGAACAAAAAGCGATCCGGGATGCCCTGAAAGAACAGCTGCCCAACGTGGGGGAAATCGAATTCGAAACGGAATCCGAGCTGATGCTGGGGCACGCTTTGTATTTGGAAACCTATACAGTCCATACGAATATCAAAAACTATTTGGACGAAATCGAAAAAGAGATCGCCCAGCGTCTGGACGTGAACTGATATGGAGTGCCCGGGATGTTAGAAAATCAATTCAAAGCATTGGCCCAGGCGACGGACGAAGCGTTGGCCGGGGATTTTGAAGAAATCAATATCGAGGAAAGCGGAACGGTCGTGCTGATTGACAGCGGGATCGCAAAGGTTCGCGGTCTTAAGAAGGTGAAGAACGAGGAACTGATCGCGTTTCCCAACGGAACCATGGGCCTGGCGTTCAATCTGGACCCCGAGGAGATCGGGGTGATCCTGCTGGGTTCGTTTGACGGCATCAAGTCGGGCCAGAAGGTCAAGCGGACCTACAAGGTTGCCGACATCCCCGTGTCCGATGAATTCCTCGGCAGGGTGATCAGCCCGCTGGGAGAGATTCTGGACGGACAGGGCCCTGTGACGGCGGATAAATCCCTTCCCGTGGAGCGGGAGGCGCCCTCCATTATGAAACGGGCGCCGGTGTTCCAACCCCTGCAGACCGGGGTCAAGGTGATCGACTCCGTCGTGCCCGTGGGACGGGGGCAGCGGGAGCTGATTCTGGGAGACCGTCAGACCGGCAAGACGGCCATCGCCATCGACACCATTCTCAATCAAAAGGATACGGACGTTCTCTGCATCTACTGCGCCATCGGCCAGCAGATCACTTCGGTTTCCAAAATCATCGACACGCTCAAATCCAACGATGCCATGGCAAACACCATCGTGATGGTAGCCGGCTCCGAGGATCCGCCGGGATTGTCCTACATTGCGCCCTATGCGGCCACGTCTTTGGGCGAATATTTTATGGAGCAGGGGCGGGACGTGCTGATCGTCTACGACGATCTGACCCGGCACGCCAGGGCGTACCGGGAGCTGTCGCTGCTGCTGGAGCGGCCGCCGGGACGAGAAGCTTATCCGGGAGACATCTTCTATATCCATTCCAGGCTTCTGGAGCGCTCCACCCATCTGCGGGACGAGTTTGGCGGCGGCAGCATCACGTCCCTGCCCATCATCGAGACCCAGGCGGAAAACCTGTCGGCCTACATCCCCACCAACCTGATCTCGATCACGGACGGACAGATCTACCTGTCTCCGAAGCTCTATCAGAAGGGCAATCTTCCCGCCGTGCAGATCGGCTTGTCCGTCTCCAGGATCGGCGCCAAGACCCAGCTTCCTTCCTACCGGAGCATCACCGGGGCCCTGAAGCTCACCTATTCCCAGTTCGAAGAACTGGAGTCCTTTGCCAGCTTCGGCACCCGGCTGGACGAGGCGACCCGACGCACGCTGGAGCGGGGGCGGCGGATCCGTCAAGTCCTGAATCAGCCTCAGAATCTGCCCATCGAAGTGACCGAGCAGATCGGCGTGCTCATGGCCGTTACCGGCGGCGTGTTGGACGAAGTGCCGTTGGAGCGGATCGACGAAGCCGAGGAACACATCCGAAAGACCGTCCGGGAGGACGAGGCATTCCGCGGGCATCTGTTGGGAGATGAAAAACCTTCCGACGAAGTGAAGGAGGCATTTCTCGAACGGATCAGAGACATTTTAAAACAGGAAATGGAGAGCTGATGGCCGGATTGCAGACGATCAAAAAGAGCATACGTTCTGCGGAGAACCTCAAGGCCATCGTGGGCACGATGAAAGCCCACGCGTCGGCCAACATCAATCAGTTTCAGAACGCGGCCAAAGCATCCATGGAGTACCGTCACGTCCTGGATCTGTCTTTGTATGTGGTTCTATCCGGCGAGGAAGAGGTCGCGCCGCCGGACGAGGTCCCCAAGGGCCGTGCCGTGCATATCGTATTCGGTTCGGACCACGGTCTGGCCGGCCGGTTCAACGAGCGGATCTCCGCCTTTGCGCTGGAACAGATCCCCGCCGGCGAGGAGAACATCGTGATCGTGATCGGGCAGCAGATCGTCCAGCGGTTGCAGTACGATTTTAAAATCTACAAGGACTTTCTGCAGCCCCAGTCCACGGACAATATCTCTTCCATGGTCAACAAGTTGCTGATGCAGATCGACGAACTGCGCGAGACGATGCCCGTGGAGAAGATCCTCCTTTATTACAACAAGCCCCGAGACAACACCATCTTTGCCGAGGATACGGAGCTGCTGTTTCCCATAGACCTGGCGGAGCTTTCCCGCAACCAGGTGGCGTGGGAATCCAAAGGACTCCCTACTTATTTTGCGGAGAGGCAGGAAATCATTTCCGATCTGATCCGCCAGTATTTTTTTATTACGCTGTACAGAGCGTTTTGTTATTCGCTGGCATCGGAAAACGCCAGCCGGCTCATGTCCATGCAATCGGCGGAAAAGAACGTGGACAAACAGCTGGAGGAGCTGAACTTCCTGTTCCGGCGGGAGCGGCAGAACAACATCACCGAGGAACTGAACGACATCGTGTCCGGATTCCGGGCCGCGAGAAAATCCAAATAAAGGTGGCAGACACCAATTGCATGGAATGAGAGGTATGAAAAAATGAGAGTCGTATTTGCTGCAAATGTCTCAGAATTCGAACAGACTAAGAAAAAGCGAGTCACGATCGACGGGCTGGATCTATTGATCGTGCAGTACCAGGGTTCCTACTATGCCGTAGAAAACACTTGCCCGCACATGGGCGGATCGCTGTACGATGGGGTTTTGGAAGACCATTATATCGCCTGCCCAAAGCATGGCTCTGTATTTGACGTTACCAACGGGGAACTGCATGAGCCCGGAAAATTCCTGGTCTTTAAAGTGAAACCTCAAGGACTGAAAAATTTTCCGATCAAAGTTGTCGGAGATGATCTGATGGTGGAGATGGAATAGTCGGTAAAACGTAATTCAGAAACGCCCGTTATAAAAGAAATCATGACCGCTTGCTGAGTTTTAGCGGTCATGATGCGGAGGTGATCCAATTGCGTGCTATTTAAAAATGGTTTGCTTTTCAATGGGGATTGTGAGTGCTTCCAGCGCTTTTGACACAATACTGCATCTGATTTTTTTCTGATCTTCTTCTGTTGTAGTTGGATCTCCAAGTGGGTAAGGGATAGAGATTGTTGATACAATCCGATTCGCGCCTACGCTTTCGGAAACGGGCGTAAGATTACAAAGGTGTACGGTAGGAAGGCCTTCTTTTTCTATTTCTTTTACCATTGTTGCGCCGCAACGTGTGCAAGTGCCTCAGGTGGAGACCAGTAATACCGCATCTACTTGGTCTTCTTTTATGTAGGGAATCATTTCCTTTGCCATTCTGCGAGCTTCTTTTTCTGTGGTCCCTGTTCCGACTGTAGAATAAAAATACGCGTGCAGGGAACCAAATTTATGCGTGTGGAGAAGTTCTTTCATCGTATCAACAGGCATAATTCTATTGGGATCCTCATTGGCGGCAGCAGGATCAAATCCCGCATGGATTGTCTTGAACTCGCCTTTTTTAAGCGTATCCATTTCACTAATGTTATAACGTCCCCACCTTGTGGCCGATGCGGATTGTATTCGATCCGGATTTTCAACAGGAACGATTCCGCCGGTGGTTATCAGGGCAATTCTTGCTTTTGCAATATTCTTGACGGCTTCTGCGATCGGCACATTCTCCTTTTCCGGAACCGGAAGTTCCGTCTGATACTTTTCCCCTTTCATCTTTGCAAGAAGCATAGCGACGCCGCGTTCTGCTGCCGTTGCATATTGAGGATCATATATCTGATGTCGTATTCCACGTTCAAAGTATTTTTCTTCTTCTGCACCCAGAGGAGAAAGCCCTTGGATGTATCGATCGACGTGGGACGCAACCGCAGACACGTCCTGGCGCATAGCCGCAGCGCTTTTTCCACCCCGGAAAATAATAATATCCCTTTTGAACATTTCGACGCCAGGATTTTCTTCGTGCATAGAAGTGAAAACCGGCTTCTGGAAATAATCCTTTACAGCATTGCACATCGTTCCGCAAGCAAATCCGTAGCGTCCAGCTTGGAAAGCCGGTCCGGCTATGAATATGTCAAAATCCTCTTTTTCCAATATAGCGATGAGCTTGCTGACGGCTTCTTTCGTGTGAGACGCGAAATAGTTGTCCCCACACACGATCGTTTTTGTGATGACGCCATCCTTAAGCTCAGCGTTAAAGGCAAGAGAAGGCCCAATTGGAGCTGGCGCCGCATAGGGCTCCACTTCTGCAGAAGCTTCGCCTCCCAGTCCTGCGAAGAATTGATTGATGTAATGTACAATTCTCATTTGCATTGTCTCCCGTTAAAATTCTTTCATCATTTTGCGTGACCATCCAGCGACCTGATCTCCACAGAACATAGCGTTATTTTCCAATATAATCGAACCGTCATTTCTTATGGAAGGACCGAGGTTTTCGTCAAAACTCCAACCGCCAGATAATCCGTCCCGACTCAATGCTTGCAGTTCGCCAATGACTGTTTTGCAGGGCGGCAATTCAATGAGTTGTGAAACATTTCCGGTGGAAACCAAGGCATCCAATTCCGGATCCATTACGACCAATGGCTGAGACATGCCATCACGTCCGGTACACTCATTGCTGATGCCGACAGCCTGAATCCCAGCTTTCTTGAGTTTTATAAGGCATTTGACATAATCAGCATCAGGGTTCCCATATCCTTCTTCTGTTACGATCGCACCATCTGCACCCAAAGTCTTCGCCATGTTGACAACCATGATTGCAGAGCGTTCCTTCTGCTCCAAAGAAACGTTTAAATTGGACAATATAATGCCCAGAAAGTTAAGTTCAGTGCCATGCTTTTTTAAAAGCTCTTTGATGGTGGGGAAGTTCTGAAAGTCATACGTACTCCATTTGGAAGAGCTTGGCATAAAACTACCCGATAGAATGGCTCCATCGAGTATTTCTGTGGGAGAAATAAAACTAGGTAGATATCTGTTCATATCCCAACCGTAGAGAAGAGCATTGTATCCGAGGTCTTCCATTTGGGATTGTGCCTGCATCACAAGCACGATAGAAGGCAACTGAAACATACTGGCCTCTCGCTTTCCGAGAGGGGTAAAGCAAATGTCCTCGCAGTCAGTTGCTGTCTTTCCCTCAAGAACTTTACCGAGATATTCCGCAAAACGATGTGTCGCCCAACGAATTGCATGATTCTGTTTTTGTTGTTCGTGGCGTTCAAATTCTTCATCCGTATCAATTACGAGACATATATTGATAAGCTTTGAAAAAATCGTAAGATCCGCACCGATTCCGCCCATATCGATCAGCCCATCTCCAAAGCTGCCCCAGTGTTTCCCGACGCCCAGAATGCTGCATCCCTTGAGTGCGTAAAGCTCGCCTTCTCCGCAAGCCGCCAAATCACCGGTTATTCCCGGAAAAAGTGCGCGTCCGTCTGGACGAAACCTGATCTCAACCGCCTCTTTCACCGGGACGATACGGGTGTCATCGCCAGGTCGTGCGATAAGAATATCAACGTCAGTTATATGACAATCTGAATCCATCAGAAATCGGATCGCGGCTTCTTTGTCAATCGTAAGCACATGGCCATCGAACTGCGTAACAGTACCCATCCGAACTTCTTCTACATAGAAATTGCTTATTTTAAGTGTCATGTTACAACCTTTCAGCATGAAATGTCTTACTGAAAGAATAATAATCTAATAAAAAATATTAGTCAAGCACAATAAATAATCACGATTAGCAAACAATAAAGCGATATGTTTTGGCGCAGAAGATTGTTTTCCTAAAGGGTTTTGATCACATATTTGACGATGGATAACATTTCAGCAGATATCTCATCGGGCGTTCGTGTGTCGATTCCCTCTGCGGCGTTGTACAGAAGACCTTGAAGCGCAAAAACGATAATGCGATTCGGTCGCAGAAGATACTCTTCCATACGTTTTTCTTCGGGGACAATTGTGGATAGAATCGTATAGCAGCGTTTATTGATGTCAGATTCTTTGAGCATTTTAGCAACTGCATTGGGAAAATCCCCAAGATCTTCTGGGAAAATTTCGTAATAATCTTTTAGTGTGTCTTGTACCTTTATGCTGTTTTTTTCAAAAAATAGCTTGTAAAATACTTTAGGTCTTGAAAACGCAAAAGCACAAAAGTTTTCCCAGACTGTGATCATCAGTTCTTCCGGTGTCCCGCATGTCTTTGTGGCTGTGGACAAGGATTTCGTGTAATCTTTAAGATATTTGATCATTGTGTATAGAATAAGGTGTTCAACATCATCAAAATAGTTGTAGATGGTAGCGCTGTTATAGGCTGCCATATGGGCCACTTTTCTTATGGTGACAGCATCAATGCCTTCCGTTTCAATTACTTCTTCGGTTGCCTTAATGAAATAGCTCATCATGCGCTTTCTTTGAATTTCTTTGTTGTTAGCCATGGTTCCTCCTCCGTGTAATGAAATATCTCATACATTTTGGTAGTTAACATATAATCATGATTAACATTAATTCAATGTACACGACTTGTCAAGAATTGTTGCTATGAATAGAGGAGCAAGGAAACAGGCGTGCAAAATGCGCTTGACAGTTATCATGATTATGATATTATCAAGATATTTATCAACGTATTTTTCTGAGAGAAAGGACATACAAAATGAAAGTGAAAAGATTATTGGCGCTGCTGCTAATACTTGTCGTTACACTGGCTGGTTGTGGCGGGGGCGGCGCTGCAGAACACGCTACCGACTCTATCATTATAGGGATCAACTCTGATGCGACAGCACTGGACCCGCTTCACATTAATGATACGGTCACGATGTCGATCCTATCTAACGTCTATGAGCCACTGGTTCGTATGACTACGGATTCTGAAATTGTCCCTGCTCTGGCAACGGACTGGACGATCTCACCGGATGGATTGGAGTATACATTTACAATTCGTACCGATGCAACGTTTCATAATGGTGACCCAATAACGGTTGAAGATATCAAGTATTCTATCGATATGGCTGTTGAGTCCTCATACACTGGCCCATACATGAACTTTATCGACCATACGGAAATCATAGATGATTCCACGGTTAAGATCGTTCTTCAATATGCGTATGCGCCTTTCTTGGCTTTATGTACAACTTATTCTCAGATCGTCAAAGAAGACTTCTATGCGGATGGTGGCACGATGATGTCCAAAGAACCGATTGGGTCTGGGCCGTATAAGTTTGTATCCTGGGCACAAGGGGATAAGATCGTCTTTGAAGCCTACGAAGGATACTACGCAGGAACTCCTGACATCACACAGCTTACATATAAAATAATTTCGAACTCCACAACGGCTACCATCGCTTTGGAGACGGGTGATATTGATATGTATATCAACGTCGCTGCCGCTGATATTCCTTCATTAGAAGCGAATAGCGAAATTACGTTGTTGAAAGAACCTTCCAGTGCATTTTACTTTATTGGACTTAATATGCAAGACGAAAAGCTGAGCGATATCAGAGTCCGTCAAGCCATCGCAAAATGTGTTGACCGGGATGCTTTGATTATAGGCGCACTGGATGGCAACGGTGTTAAGACGACGACATTTATTGCCGAAGGACTGCCGGGATATACCGAAGGCTTTGATCCGCTTCCTTATAATATTGAAGAGGCAAAAGCGCTGTTGACAGAAGCGGGTTATCCTGACGGATTTGAGATGACGATCAGTGTCCCTGAATCTCGTTCTGCGCATGCTCAGATGATTCAGGCGGATCTTAAAAAAATTGGCATCAACCTGAAAATTGGTATTGTGGAGTCAGGTGCATTTTGGGATGCGTTGGAAAACGGCGACTATGAAATGATGATCATGGGCTGGAGTTATGTTGTGATGGATTCAGATGTGGGGTATTATTCCCTGTATCGGAGTGATGATATGGCCGGAAATTACGTACGCTTCAGCGATGCGAGAGTTGATGAGCTGCTCCAGAATGGCCGAATTTCTACAGAAGCCTCCGAAAGAGCTGCGATTTACAGTGAAATCGAAGAAATCGTGATGAATTCTGCCGCATATATTCCTCTCTATTGGAGAATGGATACGATTGCATTTGATGCAGGTTTAACGAATATTGAAATCCCTCCCTGTGGGTTCTACTATGTGTATGATTATGCTTGGGAGCAATAAGAACTGAAAAGGTAAGAACGAAATTCTAGCGAAAAAGCACCGTGGCCGAAGGGATGAAGCGGTCACGGTGCTTTTATGAGGAGTCAGCCATGCATAGGTATGTACTAAAGAGACTAGTTCTGATGATACCGGTTCTGATCGGAATATCCATCATCATATTTTCAATCATTTCATTGACGCCCGGAAATCCGGCAAGGCTCATATTAGGCGATCGTGCATCTCAAGTAGCAATTGATGAACTTAACGAAGAGTTGGGTTATTACGATCCTCTGCCCGTGAAATATGTCAACTATATGAAGGATCTTTTGCACGGGGATTTGGGGAATTCTTACCGGACTGGCGCAAGTGTTGTAAGTGAAATTGCTGTGAGGTTTCCTACCACATTGCTTCTTTCTACGTTCGCTATACTGTTAACGGCAACGATATCAATACCACTAGGGGTATATGTGGCCATTAAGAAAAACTCGATGGCGGATAACATATTGACAGTCCTTGCTCTTATATTTACCGCTATGCCATCCTTTTGGCTGGGCATGATTCTTATGCTGGTATTTGCCGTAGGGCTTCATTTGCTGCCGGCGACAGGGTCGGAGTCGTTTGCACATTTTATTTTGCCTGCGTTTACGATCGCACTGCTTTCCATAGCTCAGATTATGAGGATGACTCGATCCAGTATGCTGGAAGCTCTTCGCCAAGATTATATGAGAACGGCAAGGGCAAAAGGCGTAAAAGAAAATAAAATCGTTTGGAAGCATGCAATTAGAAACGCACTTCTGCCTGTCATCACAACCATGGGTGTCAATTTCGGCTGGGCGCTTGGGGGCTCAGTGATTACGGAAACAGTATTTGGAATGTCGGGCATTGGCACACTCACGCTTATGTCTGTAAGATCAAAAGATGTTCCTCTGGTTATGGGCTGTGTCCTTTTTATGTCGTTGATGTTCAGTGTAATTACACTGCTGGTGGATTTATCCTATGGTGCTATCGACCCAAGAATCAAGGCACAGTATGGCATTAAGAACAAGAATCATAAGGCTTTAAGGAGGGCAAAAGAAGATGTTTCGACCCAAAACTCTTGATGGGATCCCAGAATCCGAAGTGAGCCGTAGTTTCTGGCAGGATGTGGGAGGACGCTTTATCAGAAACAAGAAAGCGATTCTCGGCTTGATCCTCCTTTTCGTAATTGTTGCAATGTGTCTTTATGGATTCATATTTATCGACTATGAAACTGAAGTGATCAACCAAGAAGTAGGCATTAAGCTGCAGACTCCATCTCGTGAGCATTTGTTTGGGACGGACACATTTGGCCGGGATATATTCAGTCGAATCATTTACGGTGCAAGATATTCACTGATTATAGGTTTTGCGGCAACGATTGCCAGCCTTACGATTGGAAGTCTTCTCGGTTGTATTTCCGGTTATTTTGGCGGAAAGACGGATAACATAATCATGCGTTTTACGGACGTGTTTATTGCAATTCCGTCCACATTGATGGCCATTGCTGTGGTGTCTGCTTTGGGTCCAAACTTTGCAAATTTAATTATAGCCATTGCTTTAGGTGATACGCCAGGCTATGCCAGAATCATACGTTCGGCGGTGCTTTCTATCAAGGATAACGAATTTATCGAGGCTTCTGTGGCTGTTGGAGGAAGCAGTGCGCATATCATTGCACAGCATGTTTTCCCAAACACGTTGCCAACACTTGTGGTTCAGGCGACCCTTGGTGTGGGGTATGTCATTATCGCAGCGTCTGGTCTCAGCTACCTGGGCCTTGGCGTAATGCCTCCTGCTCCAGAATGGGGTGCTATGCTCAGTGAAGCTCAAGGACAGATCCGCTATTTCCCTCATCAAGTGATCTTTCCCGGAATTGCTATCGTTCTGACTGTACTTGCGCTCAATCTGCTCGGCGATGCGCTCCGTGATGCGATTGACCCGACTCTTAAAGATTAGGGAGGGGAATAAATAATGAAAAAGATAGAAGATAAAGAAATTCTTTTGAATATCGAAGATCTGTATGTGCAATATGATACCAATGAGGGCACGGCTTACGCTGTCAATGGTCTCAATTTTTCCATTCGAAAAGGTGAAACTTTTGGTTTGGTGGGAGAAACGGGTGCCGGAAAAACCACAACAGCTCTTTCCATTTTAAAGTTATTGCCTCAGAAAGTGGGGAAAATCACAAAGGGCAAAATCGAATTTGAAGGCCGTGATATCGTTAAACTTACAGAGGACAACATGAGAGACATTCGGGGAAGTCATATCAGTATGATTTTTCAAGATCCAATGTCCTCGTTGAACCCGGTCCTGACCGTCGGTGATCAAATTGCTGAAGCCATCCAAACGCACCATCCCGATTTAAGCAATGACGAAGTGGAAGCGCGCGTGGACAGTGTGCTTCAATTGGTAGGGATTCCTGCTTCGCGTAAGAACGAATATCCCCATCAATTCTCTGGAGGTATGAAACAGCGTGTTGTTATAGCGATCGCTCTTGTCTGCGAACCGAAGCTGCTTCTCGCCGATGAGCCTACAACAGCCCTGGATGTTACTGTTCAAAATCAAGTGCTTGACATGATGAGCAATTTGAAGCGTACATTCGATACTTCAATGATTCTCATTACGCATGATTTAGGGATCGTCTGCCAAATGTGCGATAATGTGGCTATAATGTATGCGGGAGAAATCATTGAAATGGGTTCGGTTTACGATATATTCGATTTTGACAAACCACATCACCCTTATACAAAAGGTTTGTTTGGCTCTCTTCCAAGTCTTCAGGTGGATTCAAATCGACTGAAGCCGGTTTCCGGCTTGATGCCAGATCCTATGGATTTGCCACCCGGCTGCAGATTCAATCCCAGATGTGAATGCTGTTTTGACCTTTGCACAAAAGAAGCACCAAGCGTATTTACCAATGAAACACATTCAATAAAATGCCACCTGTATGGTAAAACGAAAGCAGGTGAAATTCAATGTTGAGTAATCCACTCATTCAGACTACGAATCTGAAGAAGTATTTCAAGACAAGCTCAGGCATGTTGCACGCCGTGGATGATATTAACATTTCCATTGAAAAAGGCCAGACCCTTGGCATTGTGGGTGAATCCGGCTGCGGCAAGAGCACGCTGGGCAGAACGATTTTAAGGTTATTGCCGGCGACATCAGGTAATGTCTATTACGAAGGAAAGGACATTCTGACATTCAACAACGCCGAGATGAAAGCCATGCGATCCAAAATGCAGATCATTTTTCAGGATCCTTATGCAAGCCTGAATCCTAGACTTTCCATAAGGCAGATTATCGAAGAACCTCTCAAGGTAAATAAAGTGTTCGGCGACAAGGCAAAGAGTGACAAACGCATTCTCGAACTGATGGATATCGTCGGGTTGGCGCGCAGGCTTGCAAACAGTTATCCGCACGAACTGGATGGCGGGCGTCGCCAGCGCATTGGTGTCGCAAGGACGCTGGCACTAAATCCAAATTTTATCGTTTGCGACGAGCCGGTATCCGCGTTAGACGTATCCATTCAGGCACAGATATTAAATCTGTTGATGGACTTGCAGGATTCCATGGGGTTTACGTATATGTTCATTACGCATGACCTTTCCGTCGTAAGACACATATCAACACATATTGCGGTTATGTATCTGGGTCAGATTGTGGAATACGCGAAATCGCATGAACTTTTCGATGATCCAAAACACCCGTATACGAAAGCACTGCTTAGCGCAATTCCGATTCCAGATTTGGCTTATCGAAACAAACCAAGAGAGTTGATCAAAGGTGAAATTACAAGCCCGATAGATCCTAAGCCTGGTTGTCGTTTTGCAGCACGATGTCCCTACGTATCCGATCGGTGCACTGCAAAGAATTTATCTCTTCGAGACGTTGGATCCGGGCATACGGTGGCATGTGTATTGTATGAGGAGTAAGAAATGATTATTAAGAATGCACAAATATTTTTAGATGAATCGGGCATGTTTGAGAACTTTGACATTGAAATAGAGGAAGGCCGTATCGCGGCGATTGGCAAAAACCTGAATGGCAAAGATGGAATGGATGCTTGCGGATGCTACGTGACACCTGGACTTATTGAGGCACATTCCCATATCGGTATGTGCGAAGAAGGCATCCAATGGGAAGGTGATGATATTTGCGAAAACGAACCGGTTACTCCGGAAATGAGATCCATCGATGCAATATTCCCCTATGATAGTGCCTTTAAGGAAGCTCTTTTCGGTGGAGTAACGACCATCTGCACGGGATTTGGAAGCGGCGGCGTTGTTGCCGGGACTGCTGCAATCATTGAAAACAATGGTGCTGGCGTTGTTGACAAGATGGTACTCGTACCTGATTCTGCGATGAAGTGTGCTTTCGGAGAAAACCCCAGAAACTTTGGGCGAAAGGGAAAACAACCCAACACGAGGGCTTCTGTTGCCTTTATGTTGCGCAAATGCCTGGAAGATGCGATCGACTATGCCACACAGAAGGCGGAGTGCGAAAAGAAGCAAGAACACTTTACAAAGAATTTAGGCATGGAGCAGATGCTTCGCGTGATCAATAAAGAAATTCCGATCAAAGCGCATGTGCACAGGTCCGACGATATTTGTACCGCGATTCGTATTGCAAAGGAATACGATATTCTTATGACGCTTGATCATTGCACGGATGGGCACTTGATTGCAGACTATATTGCAGAATCTGGCTTTCCTGCGATTGTTGGTCCTTCATTCGGTTCAAAATCCAAATATGAGTTACGAAATAAATCTTTTACGACTGTACCTGTTTTAATACAAGCTGGCGTTAAAGTCTGCATTACAACAGATCATAATGTTACACCTCAGGAATCTCTGATCATGCTTGCCGCAATGTGTGTAAAAGCAGGGCTCAGCCAAAGCGATGCTTTGCGCTGTGTAACCAGCAACGCTGCTGATATTTTAGGCATTCAAGATAGAAAGGGCCGACTGAAAGAAGGCCTGGATGCTGATATTGTTATTTGGAATATGCATCCGCTTGACATGCAGGCAAAGCCGACACATGTGTTTGTGCGGGGACGAGAGATGCTTTCAACATTAACGAAGAACAGTTTGTAGGTACGAAGAACGTTCGCGTGTAAAAGGGGAAAAGAATGCTGCTTAAAAATTGCAGATTGATACCGGAATTATCTGGAGGCGCGACATTTGAAATCGCAGATATCCGGATTCGCAACGGGCGGATCGAGTCGGTTTCCAAAGCTGGTGCCGAGGTCGCCGATCCGGAAGAAATCGTTGATATCGGTGGTAGTACAGTTCTGCCGGGGTTTATTGATTTGCATGTGCATATCGGACTATCAGCGGGCAGCGTTCTGGAGGATAATACGAAATCCGTGGCGACACAGGTCCTGGACGCTATGCGGTATGCTCAGAACACCCTCAAAGCGGGCTTTACGACGATACGGGATGCCGGATCCAGCAATGGTGTGGCCATTGCGCTTCGGGACTGTATCAGAGCAGGCACTGTACTGGGACCGGATATAATCGCTTCGGGCAAGGTGCTGACGCCTGTAGAAATCGGCAACGACTTTTTTAGGGATCTGTACGCTGAATTTAGCGGTGAAGGTGAGGCAGCCAGGCTTGCCCGGGAAGAGTTCAAGCAGGGTGCGGATTATATCAAGGGAATGGGGTCCGGGGCGTTTATGAATCCGGGCGGCGAGCCCGGTTCCATGATCGCTTTCGACGAGGAGCTCAAGGCCATTTCCCGGGTGGCGATCTTAAAAAATTCTTATGTGGCAATTCATGCCCATGGAGCCGGCGCCATCAAACAGGCCATACGTTGCAATGTCCGTACCATCGAGCATGGCTCCTTTGTCGACGAAGAAGGAATCGAACTGCTGAAAAGTGAAAATGCTTATCTGATTCCTACCATTATCGGTTTATTCACTTGGGATGAGCAGACCCGGAATGATCCAAGCGAATGGCGCCGGATAGAGCCCCTGCTGGAGCAGATAGAAAAGAGCATGAAAGCCTGCTATCGCGCAGGCCTGAAATTAGGCTTTGGAACGGACATGGGTGTGCCTGACTGCTTCCATGGTGATAATGGGAAAGAGTTTCTGATTCGTCATGATCTGATCGGGATGAAGCCCCTCGATATTCTGCTGCAGGCGACCCGCTACAGCGCCGAAATCGCTATGATAGATCAGGAAGTTGGCACGGTGGAAAAGGGAAAGAAGGCGAATCTGGTGGTTGTGGCAGGAGATCCATTGACAGATATCAAGTGTGTGGTGGATTCGATCCTGCGGGTATATAAAGAAGGAATGGAAGTAAGATTGTAGGCCTAAACTTGCCGGTACGATTGATAAATCCGTCCTTTGAGAAATGAAGTTGAAGACATTAAGAAATAAGATTATACTGAAAGCAGGTGAAACTCTATATGGAGGGGTGCGCAATGGCTCTTACGACAAAACGCGCGTTGGCGGCTTCGCTAAAAAAGCTCCTTGAGAAATGTACACTCGACCATATTACGATCAAAGATATCGTCGAAGATTGCGAGGTCAACCGTCAGACTTTTTATTACCACTTTCATGACATTTATGATTTAATGGAGTGGATTTTTTGGGATGATGTCAGCTGTTTAGCTCCGAACGATGGCGAGACAGTCGATTGGCGGGATGGTCTCAAAAAAGCTTTTAAATATGTATTGGAAAATAAAAGCCTTGTGATGAATACTTATCGTTCCTTTACGCGAGAACAGCTGGATCGCTATATTGGAATTGCTGTTAGGCCTTTTGTCAAAAATGTAGCTGCTGACTTATCTGCCGGCTTGGATATTGCCGAAATAGACAGGGAATTTGTGACCGACCTTTTTACCTATGCGCTATCCGGCGTCCTACTGGCGTGGGTGGAAAAGGATATGCCGGAAGATTATGAAAATCAGTTGGACAAATTTTTTTTAGTGACAGACACCAGTATCCGAGCAGCGCTTGGTATGTTTCATGGCAAGGGATGATCGTTTTGTGTTTTCTGTGAGTCTGGGAATTACTTTACAAAAGCGGAGGTATGTACAAAATTTGTACATACCTCCGCTTTTGTCTATTTATCGATTTCCTTTTCAAGGATAAAGTAAAGGTATCCAGAGAGGCGATCATATGCCTCCAGAAAGGGGAATGAAATGAATTTTTCTGATACGTTTAAAAAAGCCGGGCTTTCTATTGTCTATGGCTATTTAGAGAAAGATCCGGACAACAATATACCTAAAATCATTGATTGGGTAGAGCGAATTGATGATACAGGCCAGATGTCCCGGCAGGTAAAAGCGGTCAAAAAAGCGCTGAAAGATCCGGACAACAATTGGCGAAAATGGATCAGCAGTTTGTACACAGACATCGACCCGGAGGTGCGGAAAGCAACCTTTACGAACCTTGTGATCCATTCCAATGTACTTTCGGCAAAAAAGCGGAAAGATCTCTCCGAAAAGTACGACTGCAACATCCCATGGGCGGTGCTGATCGATCCGACTTCCGCCTGCAATCTTCATTGTACAGGATGTTGGGCGTCCGAATACGGGGACAAACTAAACATGAGTTTTGATGAATTGGACGACATCATCGATCAAGGAAAAGCGCTGGGGATCTACATGTATATTTATACAGGTGGAGAGCCCCTGGTTCGAAAGGATGATGTCATTGCATTATGCAACAAGCATTCAGACTGTCAATTTCTTGCGTTTACCAACGGAACGCTGATCGATCATGCGTTTGCCGACGAAATGCTGCGAGTCAAAAACTTAATTCCCGCTCTTAGTGTGGAGGGCTTTCGATCTGAGACTGATTTTCGGCGTGGGACAGGAACCTATGATCGAGTAGAAAAGGCTATGGAAATCCTGAAGCGCAAGAAACTTCCTTTCGGGATATCTTGCTGCTACACCAGGGCAAATGCGGAACTGATCGGCAGTGAAGCCTATTTTGATCAAATGATCGAATGGGGTGCTAAGTTTTGCTGGTTTTTTACGTATATGCCGGTTGGCATAGATGCGGCTCCGGATCTGATGGCCACAGCAGAGCAAAGAAAATACATGTATGATCAGGTGCGGAAGTTCAGGCAGTCAAAGCCTTTGTTTACCATCGACTTCTGGAATGACGGCGAATATGTACAGGGATGCATTGCCGGTGGGCGAAACTATTGTCATATCAATGCCAATGCAGATCTTGAGCCTTGCGCGTTTATTCATTATTCCGATTCAAATTTGAGAGAAAAAACATTGCTGGAAGGATTTCAGGGTCCTTTATTTATGGCATACCGCAAGAATCAGCCGTTCAACGAAAACATGTTGCAACCGTGTCCATTGCTGGACAATCCGGGAAGACTGGCTTCGATGGTGGACGACTCCGGAGCACGTTCTACGGAAGCAATGAGTCCGGAAGATGTTCACGAACTCTCCGCCAAATGCGTAAATGCGGCAGAGCAATGGGCAACGAAGGCCGAATCGCTATGGTCTTTCGAACAAGGGAAAAGCGTGGGGTACCCTGGTTGTCTTTCTCCATGCAATTGCAGAAAGTAAGAACATACTGAAGATGGCGACGTAGTTGATATGGGAAGCTCAAGAAAATAGTATGTGTTTCCTGAAATAATGCTTATCGTTTCTTAGCTTGATCAGTGATTATCTACTTAAGACAGTATTCTCGAAAATATAAGACTACGAGCGTGAACATTATTTGCCTCTGGAGCTTTTAGTACAAAATGGTGTGGGAAACCAGTCAGGAGATCCACACCATTTTGTTTAATCATTTCTATCCGTATCAACTTTACACGGAAACCAAGGCAATAAGTTCCACTTGAAGTTTAGAACGGCCTAATTCATGCTTGGTTCTTCTGCCGTTTTTTCAGATATCTTATGGAGCATAACAATCAGGCCAAATAGAAGCGCAATTCCAGGAATTAATATTATGACACTCTCCGTAAATCCGGCAATAACGTACAGTACGGTAGATATGCCGGCTACAAGCAATGCATAGGGAAATTGCGTTTTAAAATGATCCATATGATCGCTAGCGGCGCCCATAGACGCTAATAGTGTTGTATCGGAAAGCGGTGAGCAATGATCTCCAAAAAGTCCTCCGCTAATGATTGCTGCAACAGAGACCATAAGTGGTGCGCCCATAGAAACCGCAATAGGAATCCCTATTGGCATCAGGATTGCGTAGGGCCCCCAGGAAGATCCAGTAGGTAGGGACATGCATGCTCCGGCAATAAATAGTATTGCCGGGAGAAATGCGGGATTAAGAAAACCCTCTGCTATATCCATTATAAAATAGGCCGTGCCAAGAGATTTACAGGCACTTCCCAAAGACCATGCAAAAACCATAAGGATCATGAGATAGACCATATCTTTCATTCCGCCCAATGCGATATTCTCTGCTTCTTTAAAGGTAAAAACCTTATTTCTCACCGATAAAACAACTGCAATAATTGCACCGATAATAAATCCGAGAGAAATGCCTTGTCTGATAACCGTCCCCGAAAGGCTCTCCTTGGGAAAGCCGTTCAAGAAAAATACCATAAACATGATTGCTAACACCGCAAAAATCGGAATGATTACACTGCTTGATTTTGTTTTTACTCCATCAGGAAGCGTGGCTTCTACGGTGTTTCTAAGTGGGACAGCACCCTCTCGTAATACTTGGCCTCTAAGAGCTCTTCTTTGGGCTTTAAGCATCGGACCAAAATCAAACTGTGTGACGCAGACAAACCCAACCATGATTAGTGTTAAAATGCTATAAAATTGAAAAGGAACCGCTCCGACAAATACTTCCCAACTGGTGAGGCCCGTCTCAGGGAAAAGATCAAGTTCAACTTGAATGAGGCCCATGATATAGACCCCCCAACTTATAATTGGCACCAAAGCACATATCGGAGAGGAGGTTGCATCTAAAATATAAGCAAACTTTTCTCTGGAAACCTTGTACTTATCACCAATAGGTTGAAATATAGGGCCTACAAGTAAAGAATTTGCAGAATCGGAGAACCAAACAAACAAACCACCAAGCCACATCGAAGTTTCCGCTTTTTTCTTACTTGTAACAAGTTTTGAGGCCGTCTTTGCAAATGCGGCTGCACCGCCTGTTGCACCAATAATAGCCACAAAAGCTCCGATTATCAAAAGATTCGTAAGAGATTGCATATTTGAATCACCAGCAACTTGAGCATAAATAAAATCCGGAATCAATTTTGCGAAACCAGAAATCGGGTTCCAGCCGGAAAGTGCTGTAGATGCAAAGAAAAGGCCTACAAAAAGTGAAAATAGTACATTTTTCGTTTTGATGGCCAAACATATTGCCAGTATAGGCGGAATTATTGAAATTATACCATAATGTTCCATTTTATTTCTCCCGTTTGAACAGTTGCGATTACAATGCTATGGATAATAAACAAACTTACCTTTGACAAACATTTTTACTGTTGGAAAGGAAATAGGCGATTGAAGATCTATAAAGTCCTCTTTCGAAAATATCGTCACTTTCCGCATCAAGGGCTTCAATATCTTTGTTAAGCAGCACATTGAGATAATTTTTCATCAGGATTTCATAATACTTTAACGATCGATCAGGGTTGACGCTTGGCCATGCATCACAACTTATTGTTATTCTTCTGTTTTTAGTTTCAATTGACGCAGGCACTTGTTCATAAAGTTTGTCGTCAGGATAAATCACTTTGTGGTTGGGGGATCCTTTTACAGTGCCTTCAATAGCCCTTACGATTGGAGGGTTCACATTAACGTCATATCTGTCTGCGGCAAGATCTACAATAACTGCCGTTTGTGGCAGACTGCCTAAAATATCGTTAGAGATTATGGGTATTGATAGGTTGATTCTTTTTGTGGCGTCAACTAAAATATCTGTTTCCGCCAAAACAGCCTTAAGATTATCGTGGTTTGCCGTTATGCTACGGGTGATATTTTGCGATATGATTCCCGGAACTCTATTCTGAAGAAAGTCTCTGTCGCTTAACATTTCAAATGCCCTGACGCAGGCTTGAGCAGCACCTCCTGCGCCCAAAATTGTTGCGACAAATGGATTGCGTGCCGTTGAATAGAAATCAGGCCGTATTTTTTTTAAAATTTCAAAAGAAATTTCACATCCGGCATAAGCAGTACCGAAATAGTCGACGAACATTCTTAAACCATTATCATCGACAATGGCATCCATAGAAAAGCTTTTAAGGTTTTTCTTGCAAATGAGCTCCACATTGGCAGGTCGAGTGTCATAATGAATCATGGTGAATAATGCGGAAAAATCTTTCATTAATTTAAGATTTTTCAATTCGGGATCCTTCAAAATAACAATCATGTCTTGCTGATAAACTTCTTGAAGCGGCACAAAGTTAAGACTTGGATGTTTTGCCAAATAGTCTTCTGAAGAATATCCCAATTCTTCCCCATAACCTTGCTCAAGATAAACTGCAACCCCCTTGTATTTCTTTAAGTACTCAAAAAGATTTGGTGTGAAGTCTCTTACATCCCCCGGGAAATTATGTATTTTGGGGAATCCCAGTGTTTTAATTTGCATGGTATACCTCCTATATATCAGCTAATATGCCAATATATAGCGCAATAATCATGCCAAATCAAAAGGCTCAAAATTCAAGCAATCTCCTATGTTTAAACAACAACAATGTTGCAACACACGAACACTATGATAAAACGTTCTCATATTGCAACACTTAATAGGGGTTTTAGTTTATCGATCGTACGTTTTGATTCAACTCCGATTTACTTTTCGCGAAAGAACAGACGGAGAAGTTTTTAAAGCAGCAGCTGCCTTGCGTAGACTGCCGAAATTTGCTATATATTCTTTAATAACAGCCACTTCATATTCTTCCACCATTTTCTTTAAAGACTTTGTTTTATCAAATAACATGCATTGAGGGTAGCAGGCCTGTATTTTTATGTCCTCCAATGCAACAGCATGTTTACTAAAAAGTCCTTGCATATAATCAAGTGAGAACTCATCCGCTTCTATATAGTCACTACTAGCAAGTAGTACGATTCTTTCCATCATGTGTTGTAATTCTCTCACATTTCCAGGCCAGTCATAAGCCAACAATTTTTCCATAAAAGCGGCGTTGATAAGCCGTTTTGCATGATACATATTATTAAATTTATCAAGAAAATACAGTGATAGTAAAATAATGTCTTCCGGCCGCTGATTTAAAGCGGTAAGTGTTATCGGAATAACATTGAGACGATAATATAGGTCTTCTCGAAATTCATTATGCTTGACCAGCTCCATGAGATCCTTATTTGTTGCCGCAATAAATCTAACATTTGCCCGAGTCTCTTTATAGTCTCCTACTTTAATAAAACTTCCTTCTTGTAGCAGCCTTAAGAATTTTGACTGAAGTATAGGACTCATTTCAGATATCTCATCCAAAAAAAGCGTGCCCTTATCAGCCATTTCAACAATGCCTTTTTTTCCATTTTTTAACGCACCGGTAAAAGATCCTGGAGCGTAGCCAAACAGTTCCGACTCAAAAAGATTGTTGTCTATTGTTGCGCAATTTATCTTCAAGAAGCTTTCGTCAGACCTGCAACTGATTTGGTGTACGTACTCGGCATATAATTCCTTTCCCGTTCCCGTCAAGCCTGAAATCATGACCGTTGCGTTGGATTGAGAGATTCGCTGTATCAATTTAATCTGATCAAGCATATAGGGATTACACGTAACAATATTACCGAATGTGTTTGTCTTGTACATCTCTTTCAGATAAAGCGCACCATTTTTGATATCACAATACTTCTCAATCATCCCTATTGCTCCCTTATTAGAGAAATTCAATGTTTCTACAGAAAATAGTCTAATTGATTTGCTGTTTCATCAAATTCTTTAATACGTTTCCCCACTTCTTCTTTATTGATTTTAGATATCATAATTACAATGAGGTTTATTAAAATAAGTGTTGTTGAGTAAGAATCCGTAAAATCATAAGAATTAATTTTCACAAAAAAATGATACTCAGCAATTGGAATTAATGGCGATTGGGGAAAGTCGGTTATTGCTACAATCCGGAAGCCTTTCTTTTTTAAAAAATTCATAGCCACTGGTATAGCCTTAGGATATCGAGATAGACCTATGGCAATAATCAGAGCAGATCTATCTATATTATTAATCTTATCAAAATAATTGGTATCGGATGCATCGATGTTTGTGGCACGGATCCCTATCTTATTTAGGAGGCTGGTCGCATATGAAACCAAGATATTCGAAGTCCGCGCACCCATCATAATCACTTCTGGAGCATTCAATATATCTCTCAACAAACGATTCAATCTTTCGGGAGAGAGACTTTCTTTAAAAGCAAAAATATTGCTGATCTCTATATTGGACATCGTTTTAAGGACATCACTAATTTCCTCATTAAAAGGCATTTTTTGATCAATTTCCTTATGGGCAACATCCATTAGATTACTAAGTATTTTTTGAAAATCTTCAAAATCAGAAGCACCGATGCCCTCCCAGAATTCTTCTAATTGTGTTCTTGTACACTGGCATTCTGCACAAAATTTTTCGTGGGTAAAATAAGTGGTCTGGTGAATGTTTGCTGCTACAAAATCTAGTATATTTTGATTGATTTGTACGCCGTTTGACATTTTCAACAAAGAATCCTTATAGAAGTTTATCTTTATCATTCGATTCCTCCACATAATATTTCACAAATCTAACTTTGAATAATGTTATAGTTTTTTACAACGTAGCACAAGTTATAGCACAATGCAATGTATAAAAGTCCAACAAATAGCATAATATGGCAAATTGCAGGAGTTGAGGTGGTGAGCTTGCGCCACCTATGGATGTATAAGATCAGACGCATTGCCGCCCGGGTACCAAAAGGTTATAATGTTCATAACGGCTGCAGGTTTTTTCAGTCAACTCAATTACAGAAGGAGGGAACGAAAATGTACAGTACAGCCAAAGAAATGATGACGCCCCAGGTTCAAAGCATCGGGCCGGAGGAGAGCATTCAAGCCGCAACGGAGGTGCTTGCCAAATATAATATCAGCGGACTTCCGGTGGTGGACGAAAACCGCAGAGTGGTCGGCATTATATCCAGCAGCGATATCGTAAAGTTTTCCGACCAGTCCCATATCGTGACACTCGTAGGCTCCTCGGGCTGGATATCTCCTTATACCGATATCGCGGCTATGACTTCAATGAATAAGGGCTTTGAATTGCTGGGGAAGAAGATGGTGAAAGATATCATGACCCGAAAGGTGATTACAGTTCCGCAGACTGCAACAGCCGACGAAGTTGCCCGCCTTCTTGCCCGGAAAAATATCAACAGGCTTCCGGTGACGGACGAAAAGGGTGTTCTGGTTGGCATCATTACCCGGACAGATCTCATTGCAGCCATGGCTGGGGGAGCGTAGACGGAACCGCATGAAAGTACTCATCACCACAGAATGGTACGACCCCGTGATCAACGGTGTGGTGGTATCCGTTGAAAATCTTGTCAAAGGGCTGAACGAATTGGGGCACGAAGTGCGGATTCTTACGGTTTCTCCCAACAGGCGGTCTGAAACCAAAGGAAATGTGACCTATATCAGCTCCGTGAATGCGGCCAGAGTGTATCCCGGCGCGCGCGTGGCTTTTACGTCTTTGCGCGTGAGTAAACATATACGCGCGTTGATTCGGTGGAAGCCCGATATCATCCACTCCCAGTCGGAGTTCAGCACGTTCTATATGGCGAACTATATCGCCGCGGTGCTGGATATTCCCATTGTTCATACGTATCACACTGTGTACGAAGATTATACGCATTACTTTATTCCGAACAAAAAACTGGGTCGGGCGATGGTGTCAAAGTTCAGCAAGAGGATTTTGGACAGAACCGCTTGTGTTGTCGTGCCGACGGATAAGGTGAAAGCGATGCTGCGGAGCTACGGTCTTTCGACGGAGATCGAGGTGATCCCTACCGGATTGGATGTGGGCGTTGCGCCCACGGGAAACGGCGACGACGAAAAAAAAGCGCTTCGCGACAGTTTGAAAATTCCCGAAAAGAATAAAATCCTGGTGGCGGTCGGAAGGCTGGCAAAAGAGAAAAACCTGGAAGAGATCATGCTTTTCATGACGAAGCTTTCCAGAAAAGATCTGACGCTGCTGGTGGTCGGTGACGGCCCCCGGCGGGAATCGCTTCGCACGTATGCCGGAGCGCTGGGACTTCCCGGGCAGGTCGTCTTTGCCGGAATGGTGAAGCACAGCGAAGTAGCGGCTTACTATCGGATCGGAGATGCTTTTGTGAGCGCTTCCAGAAGCGAAACCCAGGGATTGTCCACGCTGGAAGCCCTGGTCAACGGATTGCCGGCCCTGTGTCGCAAGGATCCTTCCCTGGACTATGTGATCCAAGACGGGGTGAACGGCTGGCAGTATGAAAATTTTGAGGAGTTCAGGGATCAACTGGAAGGCTTGCTTGAGAAAACAGGACCTTTTCAGCTAAAGGCGGACGCAATGGGGAGCGGTCCGAACAAAAGTCATACCTATCTGGATTTTTCCAGAAGCGTGGAAGCGATCTACTTCAAATTCTACCGGAAGGCGGAAGCGGATATCAGGCGCAGGAGTGCAGGCGATGCGTAGAAAAGACAGGGAGATGGACCGAACTTTCGGAGAGGCTGTGATCGACAAAGCCCGATACGGAATCGTGTCGATCAATGCTCGGGACCTGCCTTACAGCGTACCGCTGTCCCTGGCGCGCAGCGGCGATGTCTTGTATTTTCACTCGGCCCGGGAAGGACACAAGGTCGACCTGCTGGTCGATGGCGCCGGCGTGCGCGTCGTGTTCGTGGGCGATGTACGGGTGCCGGATCTCTACACGGAAGAAGAACTCGGCGAAATGGTGCGCGATCCGGAAAAGACCTCTCGATTGATTCGCAGCGTTTTTACCACGGAATACGAATCCGCCATTGTGGAAGGGCGGGTGTCCGAAGTGACGACACCGGAGGAAAAGCGCTTGGCCCTGCGGCTCATCTGTCGGAAGTACACGCCGGAAAAGATGGCGTATTTTGATCATGCGGCGGATATCGGCGTGTCTTACACGAAGATCTTCCGGATCGATATCGAGTCGATCACGGCTAAGCGGAAGCAGTACGACGAAAGCGGCGTCGAAAGAAAGAACTCAGAGTACTAGCAATGGATCGAGGAATTCCCGGCTGCATTCCGGAGTGCCGGCCAGGGGAAAAGGGATCCCGAGGGCTTCGTATTTAGCAGCGCAGAGTTTCCGGAAAGGCAAAAGCTCGATTTTTTGCAGGTTTGAGTAGCGGCCGGCCAGGCGGCGGATCGCTCCGATATAGGCCGGGTCGGCGGTGAGCCCGGGCACGACCACATGACGGATCCACAAGGGGATCCGCTTTTTTTCTGTAAGCGAAAGGAAGGCGAGCACCTGATCCAGGCACCCGCCGGTGTATTTCAGATAGTCGGCGGCGGTAGCGAACTTCAGGTCGCAGAGGACCAGATCGGTGACGGAAAGGAGGGCTTCGGCGCAGGTCGTATCGCCGATGCCCGAGGTATCCAGGGCGGTATGGAGCCCTTCCTGTTTCAGGCGGGAGAACAGTTCGATCACGAAGGGGGACTGCAGGAGGGGCTCGCCGCCCGAAACCGTTACGCCGCCGGAAAGATAGGCCCGGCAGCGGAGGATCTTTTCCAGCACTTCGTCCACGGTATAGGATTCTCCGCCGTCGCGGCTCCAGGTCTCCGGGTTGTGGCAGTAGATGCAACGGAGCGGACATCCTTGCATGAAAACAACATATCGAAGACCGGGACCGTCCACGGCGCCAAGGCTTTGGAACTGGTTGATTTGACCCATACACATAGCTACATTGCCTCGTGAAAGGTCCGGGCGATGATCTCCTGCTGGTGGAGCTTGGAGAGCTTAATAAAGTTGACGGCGTACCCGGAGACGCGGATCGTCAGGTTCGGATAAGCTTCCGGGTCTTCGTAAGCGGCCAGCAGCTGGGTTCGATCCAGCACGTTCACATTGATGTGATGGGCCCTGCTGGCAAAATAGCCGTCCAGGATCGTCACCAGGTTTTGGTGCTGCTCGGCTTCGGTTTTGCCCAGCGCACCCGGGACGATGGAGAAGGTGTTGGAAATGCCGTCGCGGCAGAGTTCGAAGGGCAGCTTCGCTACGGAATTGAGTGAGGCCAGGGCGCCGTTCTTTTCCCGGTTGTGCATGGGATTGGCGCCCGGTGCAAAGGGTGCGCCCGCTTTTCTGCCATCGGGGGTCGCACCGGTCTTTTTGCCGTAGACCACGTTGGAGGTGATCGTCAGGATCGAAAGCGTATGCTCCGCACTTCTGTAGGTCGGGTTCTTTTTCAGTTCTTCCAGGAACAGTTTGATCTGCTCCACGGCGATCCTGTCGATCCGGTCGTCATCGTTACCAAAAGCCGGATAGGTGCCGTCGGTTTCAAAATCTACGATGAGCCCGTCTTCATTCCGGATCGGTTTCACCCTGGCGTATTGGATGGCGGAAAGGGAATCGGCAAAGACGGAAAGACCCGCTATGCCGAAGGCCATGTAGCGGTGGACGGCCGTGTCGTGCAGGGCCATCTGAGTCTTTTCGTAGGCATACTTGTCGTGCATGTAGTGGATCATGTTCATGGCCGTTACATAGGTTTTGGCCAACCAGGTACGGTAAAAAGCCATCCGCTTCAGCACTTCTTCGTAGTCCAGATATTCTCCGCTGTAAGGTTCCTGCTCCGGCGCCACCTGGGCGCCGCTCATTTCATCCTTGCCGCCGTTCAAACTCATCAGAAGCAGCTTGACGATGTTGGCCCGGGCGCCGAAAAACTGCATTTCCTTGCCCACGCGCATGGCCGAAACGCAGCAGGCGATGGCGTAGTCATCGCCGTACAGCGGCCGCATCAGATCGTCGTTTTCGTACTGGATCGAACTTGTGGAACAGGAGACCGCGGCCGCATATTTTTTGAAAGGCTCCGGCAGGCTTTGCGACCAGAGGACGGTCAGATTCGGTTCGGCCGAACAACCCAGATTATGCAGTGTGTGCAGGATGCGGAAAGAGCTTTTTGTTACCAACGTGCGCCCGTCTTCGCCGGTCCCGCCGATGGCTTCGGTGATCCACATGGGATCGCCGGCAAAGAGTTCGTTGTATTCAGGGGTACGTAAGTGTCTTGCCATCCGCAGCTTGATCACAAAGTGATCCATGAGTTCCTGGGCGCCTGCTTCGTCCAGCCGGCCGGTGTCCAGATCCCGCTGGATGTAGATGTCCAGAAACGTGGTCACGCGTCCCAGGCTCATCGCTGCGCCGTTCTGTTCCTTAATGGCGCCCAGATATCCAAAGTACAGCCACTGGAATGCTTCCTGCGCGTTTTCCGCCGGCCGCGAAATGTCATAACCGTACATGGATGCCATCTCTTTGAGTTTTTCCAGAAAAGCGATCTGCTGATACAATTCTTCCAACTGACGGATGCTGTCTGCGTCGGTTGCGTCGGTTCCCAGCGACTTCTTATCTTCTTTTTTTGCGGCGATCAGCGCATCGATGCCGTATAAAGCTACGCGTCTGTAATCTCCGATGATGCGGCCCCGGCCGTAGGCATCGGGCAACCCGGTGATGAGGCCGGATTTTCTGGCGGCCTTGATATCATCGTTGTAGATGCGAAAGACGCCGTCATTGTGGGTCGTCCGGTAAGTGAACTCCTGTTCGATCTTGTCCGACAGCTGATATCCGTAAGCAGTGCAGGCCTGACGGGTCATCTTGACGCCACCGAACGGGTTGACGCCGCGCCGGAGCGGCTGATCTGTCTGCAGACCTGCGATCAGCTCCAATTCCTTGTCCAGATATCCGGGTGCATAGCTGGTGAGCGAACTGACCGTCTGTGTGTCGATGTCCAGGACCCCCCCGGCATTTCGCTCTTGTTCCAGCAGGCGCGCCAGTTTTTCCGTCAGCTTCTGCGTCCGCTGGCTGGGTCCCGCAAGAAATCGGTCGTCCCCTTCGTAAGGCCGATAATTCTGCTGGATAAAATCCCGGACGTCGATTCCGCTTTTCCACGGACCATCCTTAAAATGGTCCCAAGCTTTGAACTCCATATTTTCCTCCGTATCTTCCGATCACAGAGTAACTGAGCGGCCCGATCAAAAAACAAAAAGGGCAATATTCAGTTACCCAAACATTGCCCAGACGGTCGGCGGTTCAAAAGCTTCATTCCCCTGTGGTTCCCCACTGCATCCGTCAGTCATGAAGCTCGTTATTTTATACAGTGGATTCTACTGGAAACGCCTGGCTTTGTCAAGCACCAGAGGTTTTGCTTTCCGTATCCCTTTTGGTTTGACGTATTTTATTCTTGACTCTTTTGAGCCGGAAAAAGTCTTCTCTTTCTTTTTCCTCGAGAGTTTCCTGGATTTGTTTGATCTGTTCCTGATATTTTGGTATTTGGATATGTTTCAAGGCATTGGTCCTTTTGTTGGTTTTTTCTATTTCTTTTGCCAGTTTGAAGATGGAGTTTTCGATTTCAGCGAGGTCGTAAATCTTATAGTGGACCTCATTGAATTGCTGTCTGGCCCGATCCAGTGCGAGATTGGTATTATAGAATCCGTACGCAGGCAGGATATCGCTTCTCTGATATTTGATGATCGGAATGTCTACGCCCATGATACTTTTCATAAGCACGTCAAAAGACTCGTTATTGGGGATGCTGTAGGTCATATCCTCGACATTCTTGATGCCTAGTGTAATATTTGCCACTTGCAGCGCTTCGTACGCTTCGGCAAAAATAGCACTGATTTCAGTCTGGATATTTTTTGCCTTCTCTGCCAGATCCATCATCTCCCGAATCAGTACATTCCTTTTTTGATCCAAAAGTTCGAACCCGCTTTTAGAAAGGTTCAACGAAGACTTTGCCTTGATCAGATTTGATTTTGTGGGGGCGATCAGAATTGCCATGAAGCGTCCTCCGAATCCGTTTTGCTGGAGCCGTGATAGTATTCATTTAGGATTTCCGATTGTATGCGATCCAGTTCTGTGGGCGGAAGCGCCGACAGAATTTCCCACCCTAAATCCAATGTTTCCAGGATGCTTCTGTTTTCGTTGCTTTCCTGAGAAATGAACCGTCCCTCTAAATTTCTTCCGAATTCAAGATAAAGCTTGTCCGTATCGCTCAGGTCGTCCTCGCCGATGATCTGAGACAATGCTCTGACATCCTGGACCCGCGAATAGGAGGCAAACAACTGACTGGACAGATCGGAATGATCTTTTCTGGTGTAGGTTTCTCCGATTCCGTCTTTCATCAGACGGGACAGAGAAGGAAGGATATCGATGGGAGGATAGATCCCCTTTTGATTGAGTTCTCTGTTCAGCACGATCTGTCCTTCCGTAATAAAGCCGGTCAAATCGGGTATGGGATGTGTAATGTCGTCGTTGGGCATGGTCAGGATCGGGATAAGGGTGATCGAACCTTCCCGGTCTGAAAGCATCCCTGCCCGTTCATAGATCGTGGAAAGATCACTGTAGAGATATCCGGGATAGCCCTTTCTGGACGGGACCTCTTCTTTTGAAGAGGATAGCTCCCGCAAGGCCTCGGCATAGCTGGTCATATCCGTGAGTATCACGAGAACGTGCATATTCTGATCAAACGCCAGATATTCCGCAGCAGTCATTGCGCATTTGGGTGTGGAGATCCGTTCTACGATTGGTGCATCAGCGGTGTTGATGTACATGACGACATGGTCCAGGACGCCCGAAGCCTGAAAGCTTCGAATGAAGTAGTCTGCATCGTCGTGCCGTACGCCCATAGCGCCGAATACCACGGCAAAATTGTCGCCGGTTTGGCCTTCGATTTTAGCCTGACGTACGATTTGTGCCGCAAGTTCGTTGTGGGCAATGCCGTTTCCAGAAAAAATGGGCAGCTTTTGACCGCGAATGAGCGTCATCAGTGCGTCGATCGCCGAGATGCCCGTCTGTATAAAATTCCGCGGATACTTTCGGGCCACAGGATTCATAGGTCTCCCGTTGATGTTTTGTCTGTTGGCGGACGGTATTTGATACAGGCCGTCAATGGGCTCTCCTACACCGTTAAAGGCTCTTCCCAGAATTTCGCCTGATAGAGGAATGGACATGGGCTCCCCTTTGAATGTGACGGCAACATTGTTTGTCGAGATGTCGGAGGTTCCTTCAAAAACCTGCACGATCACATTGGTTCCGTCAATTTTGATCACTTTGCCGGTCCGCTGTTCTTCTTCGTTCAACTTGATGGAAACCATTTCACCGTAGGCAACGTTTTCCACATGGGACAAAACGATCAACGGGCCTCCGGCTTGCTCCAGCCTTAAATATTCCTTTTTCATAATACGATAACCTTGCTTTCGCTCTTCACTCATATGTTTGGCTCAGACGATCATAGACCCCGATGATTTTAACACGCAGCTCGTCCAGTATCCCGGTGTTGTCGTTCGGCACTTCGTACTTCATTTTCAGAACATCCTGAACTACGTCCTGACTTTTGATGATCGATATCGGGATGCCCATTTTGACGCACTTCAAAGCGCTTTCGTACAACGTGTCGATCACTTGCAGCATCTTATACTGCTTCTCGAGGACCACGTATGTGTCGATTTTGTGCAGTGCATTTTGCTGGAGGAATCCTTTTTTTATAATTCGGGCGATTTCCAGAACCAGCGCCTGATCGTTGGGGAGGACATCTTCTCCCACCAGTTGGACGACTTCGTTCAGTTTTTCTTCCTCCTGAAGAAGTCGCAGCATTTTCTTGCGAAGATCCAGCATATCTTCGGCAACGTTTTCGCTGTACCAGTCTTTCAGCATATCAACATAACCACTATAGCTGAGCAGATAATTGATCGCAGGATAATGCCTGGCGTAGGCAAGCTTCTTGTCCAGAGCCATAAAAGCTGTGACAAAGCGCTTCGTATTTTCGGTGACCGGCTCGGAAAAATCACCTCCGGGAGGCGAAACGGCGCCGATAATGGTAATGGAGGCTTCTGATCCTTCCAGCGTTTGGACGCATCCGGATCGTTCATAAAATTCTGCCAGCCTGGAGGGAAGGTAGGCTGGAAATCCTTCTTCTGCAGGCATTTCTTCCAACCGACCGGAAATCTCTCTGAGCGCCTCTGCCCATCTTGACGTGGAGTCGGCCATGATCGCTACGTCATAGCCCATATCCCTGTAGTATTCGGCCATGGTAACTCCAGTATAAATGGAAGCCTCCCGGGCTGCGACAGGCATGTTGGACGTGTTTGCGATCAGGATGGTTCGCTCCATAAGCGGCCGGCCTGTTCGCGGATCGATGAGCTTCGGAAACTCTTCCAGCACGTCGGCCATTTCATTCCCACGCTCTCCGCAGCCGATGTATATGATAATATCTGCATCACTCCACTTTGCCAGCTGCTGCTGGGTGACGGTCTTTCCCGTACCAAAGCCGCCTGGCAGTCCGACTGCACCACCTTTTGCGATCGGAAAGAAACTGTCCACGACTCTTTGTCCCGTTACGAGCGGTTGATAAATCGGAATTCTTTTTATGAAAGGCCGGGGTTTTCGAACCGGCCATCTGCTTGCCAATGTAAGCGGGACTGTCTTGCCGTTTTCGCTTTGAACGGCTGCGATCGTGTCGTTCAGCGTATATTGGCCATTCGGCTGAACGCTGACGACAGCGCCGCTGATGTCAAAGGGAACCAGCAACTTATGCAGGATGCTTTTGGTTTCTTGAACCGTGGCGTACACTGTCCCTGGCTGCAGAAGATCGCCCACGGCCGATAGGACTGTAACATCCCAATGCTTTTCTTCGTCCAGGGACAAAAGACCGATCCCATCCGGGATAAAGTTCTTGTGCATACTGTCAATTTTTTCGAGTGGCCTTTGAATACCGTCAAAAATATTCCCAAGCATTCCTGGGCCAAGTGTCACAGATAAAGGGCGGCCTGTATAATGGATCGTTTCTCCAGCCTTGAGCCCTTCGGTTTCTTCGTAAACCTGCATGGTCGCCACATCGTGATCCAGGGATACGACCTCTCCGATCAGTTTTTGCGCTCCGATCATAACGATTTCATTCAGTTTGAAGGAAGCCATATTCGTTCCTTTTACAACTGGCCCGTTGATTTCCCGGACGATCCCTTCTTTGTTGTTCATTGGTTCACCTTCGATTCTTTGTCTGTAGTTGTGGACGAAAGCGCATCAAAAAACATTTCCATCATGATTGGCTTGTTCTCTTCCAGCAGAGTCCTTACGGAAAGATCGATGCGTGTATTGGCTTTGAAATCTTCTAGGATCAATCCGCCGATGATGTTTTCATCGGCGAGCTGGATGGAACGATCTTCTCTCAAAATATGCGGCATGGCCTGCTTGACATCCTTACCATGCCGATCCAGATCCGATCGCGTCATGGATACGGTGATGCCAGAGGATGGTTTTTCAGAAGCGTCCAATTGCTTTGCAAGAAAAATCAGATAAGCTTTATACTCTTTCGTAAGAATAAAAGCATCGACCTTGCTTCTGAGATGTTCCAACAGCATCGAGAACAACTCTTCCTTGGCCGACATGATGGTTTTTCGGTAATTGGCAGCGGAACTGTTTAAAATTTCTGTTCTTTCTTTTCTTGCTTCCTGCGATGCTTTTTTTTCGATACGTTTGACCTCAAGATCCACTGTGTGCTTGTTTTGTTGAAGCTGTTTTTGGCAATCCTTGCTCAAAGCATCCATTTGCGCAGCAAAATCCTCATTCATGGAGCGCTCCAGAAGTCTGCTGAAAACCGATAATTTTTGTTCGATTGTTACCATTGTGTCCGCCTCATAACTTTATACCGATAGATTCTTCGATATAGTTTGTGATTTTAACCTGAAAATCAGGTCCTGCATGCCGATCGGGAATTTCTACGATCAGCGGGCTTTTTCTTTCCAGCTTCATGCGCATCACTTCCGCTTTGGCATTTTCCATGGCCACTTCCGTGATAATCAGGATCCCGATATCCTTGTTTTGCAGCGCTGCCTTGATCGCCGCCAGCGTCTCATCTCGCGTGTGGACGATCACACCATCGACTCCGGCAAGCTTCATGCCCACCCAGGTGTCTTTGTTGTCGCTGATCAAAAATGATTTCATCGTCCTGCCCTATGCAAAAAGGATCAGAATGGAGATGATCATCCCGTAGATTGCAATGCCCTCTGCCATTCCGACATAAATCAAAGTTTTGCCCAGAAGGGAGGAATCCTCGGAAATTGCACCGATGGCAGACGAACCGACGGAGGCTACGGCCAGGCCTGCGCCGATGGTGGCAAGTCCTGTGCTCAGCGCGGCGGCAAGAAACTTCATACCGTCACCCATGGAAAGCTCCGGGACAGCGACTGCGGCAGCCGCTCCAGTTTCGGCATAAGCCGGGTTGCCGAGCAGGAGCGTCAGCATCATAGATGCTGCGACCAGGCCGAAAGAGGAAGCCGATATGAAAACGGCCTTTTTGATACTGCCTGCTTTATTGCGCTTTTGCGCCGACTTTCCATAAGCGATCGTTCCGGCAGCGATGAGACATGCCGTTGTGAGTAATAGTATTTGCATCTTATTTCTTCCTTTCAATCGTATAAGTAGTGCTCATTGACCAACCGTGATCAGTCACATATTCTAACGGGTCTGAAATCGACCCCTTCGCCTTGAAAATATTTGCTGAACATTTCATCGTATTCCAGCCGCAGGCCTTGTATGAGTACGACCAGACCCTCCAGCGTAAGGATCAGCAGGTTGCCCAAGATCAGCATGGTGAGCTTCAGGATAAAATTCGGCATCATTTCTGACAGCGCCCAAAAGGCAAGAAACAAACCTGCGTGATTGAGCGCAAAGGCCCCGATACGAACAAAGGATATGGCATTGCTGAGTGTCGTCAGAACTGTTTCGAATGCCTCAAAGAAGCTTTCTGTGAAATAGGCGCCAACGCTTTCGTTCAGCAGGGGCTTTCGTCTCAGCAGAATATTATCCAAGGGCGTTTTTAAAAACATGGTTAGCAAGCTTATTAATAAGCCGGCATAGACTGGCGCAGTCGGAATAGATATCACTCCGCTGGCCGAAACCAGAAGCAGGATCAAACTGATGTAAAAAATATAGCCAGCGATCCCCGTTTTACTTAGGAGTCCGGCGCCAATATCCTTTCGAAGAAAGGCATTGACGATGCCCATTCCGTAGGATATCGTCAGGAATGCCACGCCGATCACGACTCCGGCAAGCAGTATCCCGGGTATATTCTGTGGGTCCAGAGGTCTTCCGATCAGACTGGGCAGCCAGGGCAACTCCTGCTTTTCCAGTCCGAAAAAGCTTCCGTAAACCAGACCGAACAACATAGAACAAGCACCTAGTCTTGTCAGAATCTGGCCGGCTGTTGCGCTTTTTTTGTGAAGGAACAGGCCCATAAGAATGTAGATCAGACCCTGTCCGAGATCTCCGAACATGATGCCGAACATCAAACAGAAGGTCACTGCCAAAAAAGGAGTCGGATCCAATTCGGTATAGGATGGAATGCCGTAAAGCCTGACGATAGACTCAAAAGGTTTTGTAAATAGATTTGTTTTAATGTGTGTCGGTACGATCACCTGCCTTTCCATTTCATTTGCGTTTTTTTCTTCAATGATCAATCGATCCGAGGTGGATGCAAAAATTCTTTTCACCTCTTTTCTGTCGTCTTTCTTGATCCAGGCGTTCATAACGAATGCGGTTTCCCCGAAATCAATATCTCTTTCCAGCTTTACGATTCTTTCTTCCAGGCGGACAGAGGTATGGATTTTATTGACACGTTGTTTAAGTTTTTCTATTTCTGTAGAAAGTGTATCGGTCCATTCGTTGATTTCTTCCGATAAGCGTTGGATTTCTTCTTCTGTCTTTTCCAGTATGCCGGAGACTGTGCCGTGTAAACCATCCGGGATATTCAGCGGTTCCCAGTTCAGTGAGCGCAAGAGCTTCGACGTTTCTTCCTTTAATTGTTTCGGGAAGATGATGATCTGAATATCTTCCTCCGGATCTTTGATCCTTCCGATATTCAGTACGACCGAACTGATATTTTCATAATTCTGCCGCAGCTTTTGCCGACTTTCTCTCGAAAGTGAGCCAATTTCATAATCAAAATAATTGAGTTTTCCAAGGCGTCCAAAGTCCAGGTTTTTAGAATTGATGTGACTGATTTTCCTTTTAAGCTGTTCATACATGTTCGCAGCAAGCTTCTTTTCGTTCACGGATCGAATCTGCGGCAAGAGCAGATTGTTCAGCTCGTCCAGGTCTGCCCGTGCATTATGAATGCTGTATTTTCCTGAAAAAAAGTCGGACTTTTCGATCTGCGGGACATAATTCAGGTAGTCACACAAAACATCCAGCTCTTTCTGCATGCCTGAACAAAGTCCCTCGATCTCGTCGATGTCCTCCGGAATGTATTCGGGCGGCCCGGCCATGACAGATTCGAATTCATGGATAATATAGCTGTTATCGTATATTTCAGCATGCTCAAAATCGAAGTGCAGCTTTTCGCTCAATACCGCTTGTTGCAAGACTTCGTGCATGTCTTCCACGGAGCCTACGATTTTAAGAGATATCATTTTTTGAATCGCCATTTTACTGATTCACTCCCTTTTTGTCCATGGAACGAATCAGATAGCTTCCAATCAATTCCTTTGGCACTCGGTACCGGATCGCCTCTGTAGCGACGATAAATTCTTTCATTACGATTTCCAGCAAGTACACATAGGAAATCGCCATTCCCACGGATTTCCGATGTTGACGGCTGGTCACTTCCCGATAGAGGTAATCATCGAGATTTCTTTCCATATTCATTTCGTCATTATCTGTGAATATAGTGCTGTTCAAATACCGATTGATCAACATCCGGGTCTCATCCGCCGATTTTGCATAGCACAGCGTCTTCAGTTTTTTGAGGCCAAGCATGCGCCCTCCGGGCAGACTGTACACCAGCATCTGCTCAGGAGAAAAATGGTAGTACTTTTGCGCCCTGAAAATCCATTGCACATTCAAACAATCGACTTTCAACCCGATCAGATCCTCTGCGATATGACTGTCGTCGGGGGATAGCTTTCGGGCTTTTCGAAAAAGCGTCGTGTAGAACAATAGCTGCAGCTTCGTTTCCACGTGGAACTCTCTGCTGGCAGGATCACTGTCGGCCGCTGTCTTTAAGACGTTGAAATACGATGTGCCTTTCAACTTTTCGACCAGCTGCGCAATGGTTTTCAATTCCATCAGGTCATCATATTGCAGTGGGGAATGCTTTTGCGGGTGGATAAAGTGGCTTTGCATGTCTTCCGCTGATTCACCCATCGAAATTTTCCGAAAGATCAAAAGCAGGTCGTAGATTTCAAATTCCATGAGAAATGCTTTCATAAATTCTCTGTAAGGACCGGAAAAAAAGTGAAGAATGTTCTCCAACTCGCTCACAGCGTGCTGATGAAACAGTGTTTCCAGCACATCCCGGTGAAAGATCTGCTTATCTGCACGATCAAAAATATTGTGGAAATCATATTCACTCTTCAGCATTTCCGCCATTTGATCGATCGAATCACAGTTCAGGAGTGCACGGAATTTTTCCTTGTCCAGCAGTTGGCTTTTTTTTGCTGTGATCTTTGTTTCCAACGCTTCAAAAGGCACATAAGGATTCATGGACTTACCCTCTGGATTCCATCGAAAAGAGTTTATCGAAAATATCCTGGATTACATTTTTTTCGATTTTTTGGAAGTGTGTTTTTAATTGCTCCACTTCTTCTTGGAGATTTGCTTTCTGTTCAGAGGATTTTTCCATCGCATCGCTGATCTGCTGTTCCTTGAGTTGACGCGAGCGAAGGCGGGCATTCTGAAGCTGTGCTTCGCGGTATGCCTTCATTTCGTCTACACACGCCTTTTTTTGTTTTGCCAGGATGGCTTTGTTGCTTTCCTCTTGATCAAATGCCTGTTTGTCTATTTTGGATATTTCCTCGATAACGTCTTCCATGGTTTGCGATCTCCTTGCATATAACCCGTATCCCGGAAAAGAAAACAAGGCCGCTCAATCGAACGCCCTTGTCGTATCACTGCGTATACTGGTTTGTAAAGGTATACCAGCTTCGAGTAGTCTTTACGGCTTTGGGTGTGGGTGGGTTAAGGTCTTCCTTCCAGTTTTGGTTTCATTTTCAACAAAATACACCCCTTTTGCAATGTTGTCAACCAACCAAAGAAGGTGGCTGTTAGTTTTCGAAGCGGAAGCGCTTTGCTTTATCAAGTGCGTAGGGGTGCACTTTCACTTCGGGAAGCGTCTTGTTGATCAATTTCTGGATGTCTCGCAGCAAAGGCTTTTCTTCTGTATCGCAGAATGCGATAGCTTTGCCGCCGAGGCCCGCTCTTCCCGTACGGCCGATGCGATGGATATAGGTTTCGGGTACTTCGGGCAGGTTGTAGTTGATCACGTGGGAAAGCTCTTCGATATCCAGTCCCCGGGCAGCGATGTCTGTAGCCACCAGGATCCGTGTCTTTCTCTTTTTGAAGTCGCTCAGGGCCAGTTGCCTGTTGTTCTGAGATTTGTTTCCGTGGATCGCTGCAGACACGAAGCCTTTGCGATTCAGGTCTTTGACGATCTTGTCAGCGCCGTGTTTCGTGCGTGAGAATACCAGCACAGAGTCGTAGGGCTTGTCCTGAAGCAGGTTGACCAAAAGGTCCGTCTTATTCTTCTTGTCGACAAAATAGACTTCTTGCTCGATGATGTCGATGGGAGAAAACTCCGGTTTGATTTCGATCTTGACCGGATTCTTAAGGATCGTATCGGCCAAGGCGCCGATTTCGGTCGGCATAGTCGCCGAGAAGAACATGGTTTGGCGCTTCGTGGGGATATATTTGATGATCCGCTTCACGTCCTGCAGCATGCCCATGTCCAGCATCTGGTCGGCTTCGTCCAGGACGAATTGCTCCACATTCCCCAGATCGATAAAGCCCTGATGGATCAGGTCCAACAGTCTGCCCGGCGTTGCGACTAAAATATCGACGCCTCTCTGCAATTGTCTTGTTTGGGGATTCTGAGGAACACCGCCGAAAATCACAGTGGTCCGTTGATCCAGGTTTGCGCCGTAGGCATTGAAGGAATCCGATATTTGCAGCGCCAGCTCTCTTGTAGGCGCCACGATCAGCGCTTTGATCTTCCGTTGACCCTTCTGTGCTGCCCTGTCGCCGGCGAGCTTTTGCAAGATGGGTATCGCAAACGCAGCGGTCTTTCCGGTGCCCGTTTGCGCGCAGCCCAAAAGATCCGATCCTTCGAGCAGCGAGGGGATCGCCTGGATCTGTATGGGGGTGGCTTCCTGATATCCCTGGGCTTTCAGTGCCTTCAGGATAGGCTGGATGATGTTTAGTTCGTTAAATAACAATTTGTTTCTCCTCTTTGGTGATATGATATTAAAAAGCCGCGCAGCGGCTTTTATCTGTGTGATCTTGCAGGCCGCCGGGCGGCCTCTGCGCATGCTACTGGATATGTGGCGCTCAGCGACGAATGCACATCTACTGCTCCACAAACAATTATGATAACACATATATATAGGCAAAGATAGTTTTATTTTCTAGATACCCTTGGGATGAGGGGCAAACGCCGCAGAAAGCCCCTGCGAAAAGTGGCCGGAACTCGGAGTGCTACACCGAGCGGCCGGCACGCACCGCCGGAAGGCCGGAATACCACCGGGAGACCGAAACACACCGCCGAGCGGCCGGCACGCACCGGAAGTTATACAGGTTCGGCCTAAAACAGGGGTCTCCTGTATAACTTCGGCCTGCATTCGAATCTCCCCGGAGCCGAAAAGCGAAAACACCCCCAAAAGTTATACAGAAAAGCCCGAGTAAAGCGATTTCCTGTATAACTTTACTGATCTGTTTGCCGTTTGGGCGCCATTTGCCCATATATTCGCCGAAATGGATGCCGATTTTGCCTTAGGCGCCCATATCTTATACAGGAACTTCCCCAAAAGCTGACTCCCTGTATAACTTTGGATTTTGTACTGCCGCTCAAGACTGTTTTGAAGGCAGAAAAGGACAGGGCGAGCCCGAATTCTTCTTACCGCAACCTTGTTTTCCTCGCCTCTGCCCGATTCTTATACAGGAAAAGCCGAAAATAATAATCTCCTGTATAACTTTCGTCGTGAGCGGATTCCAACGGAATCGAAAAGCTGTTTGCCTTACAACGTGGAACCGGTTTCGCTTTATACCAGAAAAGTGCGAAGGATCCGATCGATGCGAGGGGCATCAAAAGGTTGAAGCGGAGACTCGTACGTGGTGATCAAGTTTTCAAACGGAAGAATACCGACTTCTGCATAATAGTGCAGTTTGTCATATGTGTGTTGCCGATAGGTTTCGTCATCCATTAATCCAAAATGTTCCCAGTAAAAAATACAGTGATCTGAGCGACGCATGACGGTGAAATCCGGAAAAAACAGTTTGTCGTCGATGGAAAGGGGCGCTTCATATCTGAATGGGATGCGGCGGGCGTCCAACATCGCGGCGATCAGGGATTCGGCTTTGGATCGCACGGGCAAACCCCGGGGCGAACGATAGATCAAATGATCCGGATAAGGAGGACGAACTTCGAATTCTTTCGAAAGCCAGTTTCGAACGATGGAGTCCTTTTCTCTCGCTTTGTTCGCTGCCGACGGTGTCTGCGGATCGTCTCGATAAGCGGCCGGCAGGCTTGTCCAGATATCGGAAGGGTCATAGGGGGCATATTCAGCGAGAAATTTTTCTGCGGCTTGGATGTTAGTACCCAACAACTCCGCCGCAGCTTGGCAATAAGCTTTTTGCGTAAGGGCCGATCGAATCGGCGCGTCTTTTACGGAAAGGTAATGCTGCTTCTCGGATCGTTTGCCTTCGGTCTGCCCGGATGGTAGATATTGATAGTGATAATAGTAGTGCTTCCCTTTGACTGTCTTGCGGCAAAGACTGCCAGGTGGAAACGATGGCAGTTCCCGGCGGCGGGCAACCAAAAAGTAATGTGGCGACAAACAAAGGCGTATGGAAAAATATTACATTTTAAGAATATCGCATATCCGTTGGGAAGTCAAGGTATCAATGGACCGAAGAAATGAGTAAAGAAGCGGTGCGCCGGTCAGCGCTTACCGGTTCAATAACGTATTGTAGCGCTCTCTGTGCTGTGCATTCAATTTTCTTTGTGCTATGATAAAAAGGAAAAGACGGATTTTGTAAAGTACAGCGTTTGAACAGATGACAGGGATTTTCCGGTGTCGGCAAGGGCGCATGGAGGAGGATAAAATGCAGGATAAAATTTATCAACTATTAAAGGAACTGACGGCCATCGGCAGCGTCAGCTGCGTGGAGGGGGAAGTGGAAGCTGCGCAGTTCATATACGATTATTTCATGAAGATGCCGTACTTCAAATCGCATCCTGAGCATGCGGGGCTCTATGCCATTCCCGGCGATCCGTTGGGGCGCACGGTCCCCTATGCGTTCATCCGGGGAAACTGTCCCAAAACCGTGGTGATCATGGGGCATTTCGATGTGGTGGGCACGGAGGATTACGGCGAAGCAGAGCCGCTGGCCTTTTCCGTGGGCGAGGCGTTGGAAAGGGCGCTGGCGGCCAAAGCGCTGCCGGCGGACGCCCGGGCGGACATGGATTCCGGAGAATGGATCTGGGGCCGGGGCGTGGCGGATATGAAGGGCGGCCTGGTGGTCAACATGGTGTTGATGGAAGGCTATGCGGAGCAGGCCATGGCCGGCGAACTGGCGGGAAGTCTGTTCTTTATGGGTGTGCCCGACGAAGAATCCTATTCTGCCGGCATGCGGGCCGGCGTGACGCTTTTGAGCGAATGGAAAGCGAAGCATGGTCTTGACCTGCGGCTCCTGATCGATCCGGAACCCTGCAACGTGACGGAAGACGGCAAGCAGGTCCTGGACATCGGTTCCGTGGGGAAAACCATGCCCGTGGTGGTGGTACAGGGCGTGACCGCTCATGTGGGCAGTCGGTTCAACGGCATCTCGCCCCTGGGGATCCTGTCCCGCATCGAGCTGAAGACCGAAGAAAGCCTGGCCTTTACCGACAGCTTCCGGGGGGAGGCCACCATGCCGCCCAGTTGGGCCAGCCTGCGGGACAAGAAGGAGACCTACGATGTGTCGATTCCGTATCGGGCTGCAGGCTATATGACGGTACTGAGCTTTACGACGACTCCGGATCAGATTATGGAAAAGCTGCGGGCGATCTCCCTGGAAGCTTTCAAGGAAGCGGTGGATGCGCTGGATGCCCTCTATCAGGGATTCAAGCCCTTGAACAAGTTTGCCCGGAAGGAAAAGATCTACTACGAGCCGCTGGTCTTTACCTTCGGGGAATTGAAAAAGAAACTGAAAGAAGAAAAGGGCGAGGCCTTCGAGGCCTTCTACCGGGCCGCTTGCGGCGAGACTGCCGAAAAGATCGCTTTGGGAAAAGTGAACTACCAGAACGGCACCGTGGAGCTCATGGAAAAAGTTCTGAACTTCGCCGATCTCAAGCAGCCCCTGGTCCTTCTGGGCTTTGCCCCGCCCTACTACCCCGCCGTCAACAGCGACCTGATCCCCGGTCGGGAAGGCGCCGGCAGCCGGATTTTCGAAAGAGCTGCGGAGCTGTCCGAGGCGCAGTTCGGTCAGGAACTGGTCATGGAAAACTACGCCATGGGCATCTCCGACCTGAGCTACTGCGCCATGGACCACCCCTTTGATCCCGACGCCTATTCGGACAACACGCCGGTCTGGGGAGAGCTGTACAACATCGACTTTGCCGGCATTGCCGATCTGAACCTGCCCTGCATCATCTACGGGCCTATGGGACGGGGGTTCCACCAATGGACCGAGCGCGTTCACAAAAAGAGTCTGCTGGAAGTGACGCCGAAGGTCACCGCGCAGCTGATCGAAGAGCAGTGGAACTGATCTGTCGACCGGTCTCAGATCGCTTTCGGTGATGATCAATCGGCTGAAGAGGCCGGGGAATACGTGCCACTGCGGATATTCTGTATAGAAATGTAACATCAAGGGTGAGCGTTGACAAACATAACAGGATGGTGGATTTTTGTCCCCGACTGGGGTATGATTGAAACATAATGCAGTCGGGATGCGTCTAAAAGACAATAGAAAAAAGAAAAATAAGGGGGATAACACATTGGAAAGATCGTTCAGAAGGAAGGTCGGATGCTTTTTGGTGTTTGCGGCGCTTTTTTTTGCCTTTGCAACGCCGGCGGAAAGTTACGGAGCTTCTTCGTTCAAGGACACGAAGGGGCACTGGGCGGAGCAATACATCAAGACGGCCGTGGACCAAGGGATCATTAAGGGGTATACCGACGGAAGATTTAAGCCGGATGTGAAAGTATCCAGAGCGGAATTTATCAGCATGCTCAACAGGGCATTGGGCAACACATCGACAGGTGCCATGAGCTTTGATGATGTTTCCGGCAGCGCCTGGTATTATTATGACGTGGCCAAGGCGGTCACGGCGGGCTATGTGGACGGCTTTAGCGACGGTACGTTTCGTCCCGGCGATTTCATTTCGCGTCAGGAAGCTGCAGTAATGCTGTCCAGGCTTATGCCCACCTACGGATACGATAAGAGTCTGAGCCGGTTCTCGGATTATCGATCTGTTGCGGACTGGGCAACTGCGGCCATGGCCAAAATGAGCGGTAAAAACTATATATCCGGCTACACAGACGGTAAGATCCATCCATTGGAATCTCTGACCCGAGCTCAGGCGGCGAAGATTATCAGCGATATCGTCGACAAGGAAAGCATCGTGGCATCGGATCCCATGGTCAAAAAAGACGGCACAGAGCTTTCGGGCAAGATCTATTCCAACAACGTAACGATCCACAAGGATCTGGACGACGGCGAGGTTACAATCGAAAACTGCGTGATTCTGGGGAAGTTGATCGTCCAGGGCGGCGGAGAAGACAGCGTGACGGTGAACAATTCCAGGATCGCCAATGCGCTGGTGGATCGCTCTTCCGGGCGTGTGCGCCTTCTGGCAAAGGGGGAAACCTCTATTCTGAACACCGTATGTTCAGAAGACTTTACGCTGGAAACGTATCGCCTTACGGGAACCGATTTCGGAGCCGGATTTCAAAAGGTGAGTCTGGGCGCTTCTTCATCGGGAAGGTTCAAAGGCAGCTTTCCTCTCGTGGCCGTGGACGGATCATCGGCGGATCTGCAGCTGCTTTCCGGCACCATTTCCAAACTGGATGTGAACAGCGGCGGTCGTCGGTCGAATATCACAGTGGACAGCAAAGCTGTGGTGGCTCAGGCCAATGTTCATGCAGAATCCTACTTCCACGGCAATGGAACAGTATCAGAGATGCAGGTCCATGCGAAGGGTATCACATATGAAACAAAGCCGAAAAAGTGGCATATCAATACCGGCGGAAAGACTCCGGAACAGGACGATCCTGAGCTGACCGTTGCCTTCACACCGACACATGGCAAGACCAAGGTCTATCTGGACACGAAGGTCACGATCACGTTCAGTTCCGCCATGCGGGAAGACGACGGCAGTACCATTACGAACTCGGAACTTCCCGGAATCGTAACGATCCGGAAGGGATCTGCAACCGGAAGCACGGTGGCATACAGCGGCACGATCAATTCAGCGAAGACGGTGATGACTTTAACGCCCACAAGTCCGCTTCTGGAGGATACCAGATATTACATCGTAGTGAAGGCCGGAACGATGATCGATGCCGACGGAGAGGACAATGAAGCGGCGACTTCCTACTTCAACACCGGCAGCAGCACGGAGAAGCTGGTGGTCACGTATTCCCCTGTTAACGGAGATGCTTCTGTGCCCGCAGACCGGAAGAGTTTTACGATCAACCTCTCTGAGGGCGTTACCCGGTATAACGGGACTTCTCTTTCCACCGGCGACAGCTATCTGAAGAGCAATGTGGTTTTGTTCAGGCGTGGGAACACTGCTGTGAGCGCCTCTGATTATTCGGTTTCTACTAACAGCTCAAGGAGCCGGATCACAATAACATTAGACGACGACTATGCGCTGTCATTGAATACAAGGTATACGATAGGCATCCTGGCTTCGACGCTTAAAACAGCTGACGGAGACGCAGTAGCGGCTTCCAGCTCGACTTGGACGACGGCAGGGATGCCGGTGCTGAGCAGCGTCGGCGTCGTTGCTCACGAGACGTCTGTGGATTTCAAAGCGACGCCCAACATCAGCGGCAGGATCTACGCCGTATTGTTGCCGGCTGATGCTGCTGCGCCGACAGCGGCTCGGATCCGGGATGGCAAGGACGCGGCGGACACAGCTGCTATTGCCGCCGTTAACGCGGCAACGCCGGCTTCCGGCGCAGCGACGCTGGCACTCTCGTCAGAAGCTGTCACTCGGGATACAGCCTATAAAATTTATGCGGTCCTGTACGACGGCAGCGGCAATGCTTCTCAGGTCGTCAGTTCAGCGGTCACGACAGAGCCTTTAAAGCTAAAGAGTCTGACTATCGTTCCCGATACGGACGCAGCCAATGTCTTGAGTGGTTTCAAATCGAACAAGCTGAACTACGGTACCCTCGTGGTGCCCAACGGAACCTCCTATGTGGAGGTGACAGCGGAAGCCAATGCGCTGTCCTTTGTTGGAGATCTGACCATCAACGGAGATGTGGAAATGGCCGGCAAGCAAATCGACTTGTCCGCCGGATCGGCAGATATTTCCGTGGTCGTTCAGGAGCTGGGCAAGCGCAGTGTTACGTACACCGTGACGGTGCAGGTGGCAGGAAGCGCTGCATTGAACAGCATGACCATCCAAATAGCAGAAGATATAACTGCCTATGAGCCGGGTGTATCTGAACCCTTGCCCATCGGCGCAGACCCGATCCAGGTAACGTTGGTCATTTCGCCGGAGGATCCGGCTGCGACGATCCGGATCGACGGCGTTACTGTAGCAGCCGGCGATCCGATCACACTGAACCTGGATTCCACCATCACACGGAAAGATTTTGTGATCGAATCCGCCGATGGTTTGGCAACGAAGACGTATACCATTCGCTTCGATCGTACGCCGTTCCCGGAAGACCCGTTGGATATTTAAAGAGCTTTTAAAAACCAAGCCGCCATATTTTCATGGCGGCTTTTGCTCGGCAATATCAAATTGGCGCATACAGAAGTACTTCCGTGTTCATGCGTAATACTATTCAATTGTAATAAGCTGTATGCGCCAAAGTGAACAAAAGAGAGAATACATGTTAAATATTAACAAATCAATAGTACTATAGCAAAAGAGGCAGGTCAAGAAAAAAAATCCATAATTTCTAAAATGCGGAGAAACTGTATGAAAATTGTTTGTGTCAACGGGACCATTTGTACCATGGACAAGGAGAATTCCGTCGCTTCGGCCATCGGGTTTGAGAACGGGCGCATTACTGTCGTGGGCGGAAATGCAACGGTGCTGGCGCAGGTGGAGCGCCCGGATCGGATCATCGATTTGAAGGGCAAGGCTTTGCTGCCGGGATTTTATGATGGACACCTGCACCTTTTAAGCTATGGTTACAGCAAGAGGATGGCATATTTGGATGACTGCGCCGGCATCGAAGACTTGATTCATAGCGTAGAAGAGCATATCAAGCAATGTGATCTGATTCCGGGCGCTTGGGTAGAAGGCCGCGGTTGGAACGAAGGCGTGTATCCGGAACGGCGGATGCCTGATCGTCACGATTTGGATCGGATCTCAACGGATCACAGGATCGTTCTGGGACGTTCCTGCAGCTTTGCATGCGTGGTCAATACGAAAGCATTGCAGACATTGGGAATGCTCGAAGCTCCCCCCCGGGCGGAAGCGGGATCCGTGGAGCTGGATGCGGAAGGTATTCCAACAGGTGTTTTTCTCGGAGAGGCCACGCACCTGGTGTATTCAAAACTACCACAACTGGGTATAACAGGTATCAAACAAGCAGTGCTTGACGCCTGCGGAGATTATGTGCGCGCAGGTATCACCTCTGTGGATACGGACGACTTTGAATTGACAAGGGCCGGTACATTTCGCCAGATCCTGCAGGCTTACTTTGAGCTGGACAAGGCCGGGCAACTGCCGATTCGCGTCAGTGAGATGCTCTATCTGCCTACCCGAGAATTGTTGGAGGATTTCCTGACGACAGAATACCGGACCGGTTACGGTTCACCTTTCTTTCGGATCGGCAGATTTAAACTGTTGACGGACGGTTCGCTGGGAACAAGAGGCGCTGCATTGATGGAACCCTATGCCGACTCGGCCGGCGCAACGGGTTCTGTCATACTGAGCCAGAAGGAGCTTTCGGCGCTGATGCGAAGAGCTTATGAAAACGGCTTGGATCTGGTCGGTGACGGCATCGGAGATCGAGGGATCTATATGCTTCTTAAAGCCTATGAACCTCTGGTGAACGAAAATCCCGGAAAGGATCTTCGCTTTTGTATCGATCATTCCCAGATCACTACCGAAGGCATCATCGAAGAGTATAAACGTCTGAATGTGATCGGAGGCTGTGAACTGGTCTTTGTGGCTTCGGATATCGATATCGTGGAGGACCGAGTGGGTTTGCATCGAGCCTCACTGTCCTACAACTGGAAGCGCTTTTATGATCTTGGCGTGACGGTGACCTCCGGATCCGACAGTCCGGTGGAGCCTTACGAACCGTTGCTTGGAATTCATGCTGCGGTGAACCGAAGAAATTGGTCGGGAAAGCCGGCGGGAGGCTGGCTGCCCGAACAGCGACTCAGCGTGGAGCAGGCTGTTCGAGCCTTGACCACAGGTTCAGCTTACGCGGCCCGGGAGGAACACTTGAAAGGAACGCTGGAAGTCGGAAAATATGCCGACGCAGTCGTCCTTTCCGAGAACATTTTTCAAATCGACCCGGCCCGCATCGATCAGGCTGCCGTCCTGATGACGATCGTGGACGGCCATATTGCTTGGGAAGACGGAACTATAGAATAAAAAAACGACGGCCGCGGAACGACCGTCGCTTTTGTGGCTTCATCGGAAAAACCTGTCAGCTTCGCTTAGCCAGCATGTCGTTGATCACAATGCCCAAACCCAAAAGACCATAGAACATAGGCATGACGGAAACGGAGCTGTCGTTGACCAGGGCTGCGGCCAGAAATCCGGTGATCCCGAAGAAGATGCCGCTGCCGGCGAAGGTTAGAAAATCATCGCCGAAAGCTGCCTTGCGATAGAGTCGGGCGCTGGTGAACAGATAAATACCGAAAAGAGACAGCAAGGCCAACAGGGATACGACGCCGGTGCCGATGGCCGCGCCAAGGTACAGGTTGTGGGGCTTGTCAACCACGATATCGTATTGAGCGCCGGTGGAGTACTTACCGGCGTAGTCTTCTTGGGGGAAGGCAGCACAATAGGTGTCGGCACCGGTTCCCAGAAGAATCGTCTGCTTTAAGAGCGGAAAGCTTCTGGACCAGATGTAGCCTCTCCAGGAGCCGAAATCCGGGTTGTTTTCAAAGCCGATATGTTCTACGGGATACAGATCCACAAGCCGCCCCATTCGGTTTCGGTACAGAATATCCTCGGCTGAAACGATGAAATCCCAGGTGACTCCCGGCGTATGAAGGCTGATGGCATAGGCTCCGATGGCGGAGGTGTCAACGACGGGTCCCATGGACACCGTAAGGTAGGGGCGATAGCGCACATCATCCAGCGCATATCGGCTTGGCGAAGCGCCCTGTTCTGCCGGCAGCTCCGTTAGTGAAACGGGCAAATTTTTATCGTCAAGCACTGTAAATCCTGTGAGTTGTCCTTCCGGACTTCTCTGTGGGGCAATGCTCAAGGGGTGTCCGTTCAAGCTCAGCGCGATACGTTCCGGCTCGGTTTCGAAATAGTTGATCACGGGTTTGACCGTGCCGGCCTCGGCTTGCGTCAAAGTCTCCGGATCCGCCGGTTCTTCCAGGGCTGTGGCGCCTGTGACACTTCGAAACGCGCCTTGCAGCTCCGGCGTCCAGCGGTCGGATGTGACGCCGGCTACCAGCCCTGTGATCACAAACAGGATGAACAATGGCCGCGCCCACTCCAGCAGCTTCTTGTTCAGCAGGATCAGTCCGGTCAGTCCGATCACGCCCAACCCGAAAAACCCGCCGGAGGAGGCTGAGCCGATCAGATTGTAAATGAGCAGGGCGAACAGGATGCCTAAGCCAAGTTTTACAGCAGCGCTTTCCTCTTTCTTCCGATTCCAAGCTCGTATGAACAGCATGCCGAACAGAGGAATGAGCAGGGTCAGATAGAAGGATACGTAGTTGATATTGTAAACCGTTTGGTAGATTTGACGGTTCTGGAATGTAAATTTAAGAAAGGGTTCGCCTTGCTGTGCGGCGGCATCGATGCTTTCCCAAAGCGTTACGCCGGAAGGCCCGGTAGTATTGGGCACCAACAACTTCTGTCCCAGGGCGGTGCGGAAGAAGTCCTTGTCCAGCGCCTGGCTCAGTCCCAGCAAGCTCAGCAGTCCGCCGGCGGCCGCCAGCGGCCGGAGAAAAAGTTTTACATGCTTTTCGGTACGAACAGAATTGATGATGTAAAACAGAAGGAGCATGTAACACAGCAAGACCAGTGTGCCTTCAAAGCGGTCGTTCCAGCCGAGCAGAGCAAAGGCTTTGTAGTCGGAAAATTGGTAAGAAGCTGTTACGCACAGGACATAGACGGCCATGGGAAGATAGGCGAAGCTCCGGCGGATGGCGAAGGATTGCGTCGTGATCCTGTACAGAAGAAGGATCAGGACCGCCATGGCGCAGAGGAATATGGCAAGCATTTTGTAGTAGCTGAAGAAATCGGGAATGGAGGAGCTGTCGGTCTGCGGGGTCCAGAAAAACCTGCTCATGGGACGCGTATAGGTGTGCATGCGTACGATCAGGATCACAAAGGAGGAGAAGAAGATGGCCGGCAGCAGTTGTCCCGGACCGGTCGGCTCGTCGATCCCCGGAGCATGGCTCATGGCCAGAATGTAGGGCGTGTGTTCATTTCGCGATGATGCCGGAAGCGCCGGCCTTGTTCGGCTGTCTTTTCGCATCCGGTTTTTTTTTGTTTTTTGCATCATAAACGTCTCTCCTTGTGGTATCAGTGTAGCACACCGGAAAAAGTTAGACAATCCGCATTGACTGCACGAAAAACCGGACTGCAACAATTAGACAGAAGCGTGAACACATGTTATAATTTTCCTTGCCGGACAGCCGGTTGATGAAGCATAAACCTGTGGTTGTTTCGTTTGAGGAGACCGGAAGGATACGATGACCAAGAAGACGAAAATAGCATTATTGCTGGTGTTGGATGCTACAGCGATCAGCCTTGTATACATCGCCGCGTTGCTGCTGCGATTTGAGTTTGTCGTTTCAAACCCCCAATTTCAAGGCTATTTGGCGATCTTTCTCGATTCTCTGATCGGGCTTTTGGCGATCAAGATCGGTGTGTTTGCAAGCATGGGACTTTACAACAGCCTGTGGAAATACGCCAGCATGGATGAACTGGTGAGGATCGTGGCTGCTTCATTTGTGGCGAATGTTTCCGCAGTCGCCTTTTTAACGATCGCTGGACACAGCCTGCCTCGCAGCGTTTATTTCATTGCCACGGTGCTGGACATGGCGGCCGTGGGGGTGATTCGGCTGTCTTACCGTTGGGCCAGAAACCGTTACAGTTATCAGAACCGGGGCAAAAAACCCCGCGGTGGAGTCATCGATTATTTAAAAAGCAAAAGCGCGACTTACAGCAAGCGCATCATGGTGATGGGTGCCGGAGATGCCGGCGCAGCGCTCATCAAAGAGGTGCGTCAACATCCGAACCAGCGGCAGCAGGTCGTCGTTGCGGTGGATGACGATAAAGAAAAGCTGAACCAACGGATTTACGGTGTTCGGATCGCCGGAAACCGCAACGACATCCCGCGCCTCGTCCAGAAGTACGATGTAGATGAGATCGTGATCACCATGCCCAGCGTCGGTCGCGTTCAGATCCGTGAGATCCTGGAAGAATGCAACAAGACACAGTGCAAAGTGAAAATCTTACCGGCTTATATCGACCTGATCAACGAGAAGGTCAGCATCAAAGCCCTGCGGGATGTCCAGATCGAAGATCTGCTGGGCCGGGATCCTGTGATGGTGGATCTCAAAGAAATCAGCTGCTATCTGGAGGACAAAGTCGTTCTGGTAACAGGTGGGGCCGGATCCATCGGAAGCGAACTGTGCCGGCAGATCGGCCAATACCGGCCGCGGCGTTTGATCTGCATCGACTTTAACGAAAACGCGATCCATGAATTTACCGCGGAAATAGCAGCCAAATACGCTCAAATAGATTTCGTGCCCGTCATGGCTTCGGTGCGGGATGCTGTCCGCATCAGGAGAGTATTCGAAAACTATAAGCCACAGGTTGTATTTCATGCGGCTGCCCACAAGCACGTGCCTCTCATGGAGAACAACCCGCGGGAAGCTATCATCAACAATATATTAGGCACCAAGGTCGTCATGGATGCGGCAGAAGAGCATCTGGTGGAGAAATTCATCATGATCTCCTCGGACAAAGCCGTCAATCCCACCAACGTCATGGGCGCGACAAAGCGAATCGGCGAGATGCTCATTCAGGAGCGCGACAAGACATCCATCACCAACTTTGCGGCTGTTCGATTCGGCAACGTGCTGGGCTCCAACGGCAGTGTCATTCCTACATTTCGCAGGCAAATCGCCGCCGGCGGACCGGTTACGGTCACACACCAGGAGATCTGTCGATATTTCATGACCATTCCCGAGGCCGTGCAGCTGGTGATCCAGGCCGGCGCCATGGCTGCCGGCGGAGAAATTTTTGTTCTGGATATGGGCGAGCCGGTCAAGATTATGGAGCTGGCGGAAAAGCTGATCCGACTGTCCGGTTTTGAACCTTACGAGGACATCAAGATCGAGATCAGCGGTCTGCGGCCCGGCGAGAAACTTTTCGAAGAGCTTCTCCTGTCCGAAGAAGGTCTTCAGGATACAGCGCACCACAAAATTTTCGTAGGACATCCCACACCGGCCAGCGGCGGAATATTGAAGCTGCTGGATGAACCGGGTCTGTTGGAGGCAACCGTGCGAAGGATCAGCGAACTTTCGGATCAGCAGATTCGGATCTGGCTTCGGGAGCTGGTCCCCAATTACACAGCCACACCCAATGGGCACTACGAGCTATAGATTATTCAGCATTCAGCCAAACAGATGGCAGGGAGTAGCAAATGAAGCGTTTGATTGAAATGAACGGGTCGATGGCCGGCCTGGATCCGGCAGAGATAAGAAGCATGCAGGAAGCGGCGGATCTGGCTGTTGCGCGCCTGCACTCGGACAAGGAAAGCTTTACCGGTTGGGTGGATCTCCCGGAAACCTATGATCGGGATGAAATCCGGCGCATACGATCCGCGGCGCAAACGATCGCGCAACAATGCACCGCCTTGGTGGTGATCGGGATCGGCGGATCTTATCTGGGTGCTCGGGCAGTCTATGAGCTGCTGACGGGCAGCTTTGCGCACTTGCTTCCCCAAAAAAAGCCGAAACTTTATTTTGCGGGGCAGAACATCAGTGCGGTGTATCATAAAGAGCTGATGGAAGTTCTTGAGAGTCAGGAGTTCTGTCTGTGTGTGATCAGCAAATCCGGGACCACTGCCGAACCCTCCATCGCCTTTGCGCTCCTCAAGGATGCTTTGATCCTTCGCTACGGCAAAGAAGAAGCCGCCCGTCGGATCTATGCCATCACCGATGCGTCCAAGGGTGTTTTGCGGCAAGAGGCTGAGAGAGAAGGATATGAGACCTTTGTGGTTCCCGATGATATCGGCGGCCGCTATTCTGTTCTGACGCCGGTGGGCTTGCTTCCTTTGGCAGCCGCCGGCTTCGATCCCGAGGAATTTTTATCGGGAGCAAGGGCGGCCGGTCAGGATCGGGAACTCATGGATCAGGCCAGGGAATATGCTGTCGGACGGAATCTCTTATACAAAAAAGGAAAGCATATCGAAATCTTTGAATCTTACGAGCCACGGTTTGCTTTTTTTGCCGAATGGCTGAAACAACTTTTCGGCGAGAGCGAAGGAAAGGGTGGAAAGGGTATTTTTCCGGCTAGCCTTAATTTCAGCTCTGATTTGCACTCCATGGGGCAATTTCTGCAGGAAGGCACCCCTTGCTTTTTTGAAACGATTCTGGAAGAATGCCGACCCGCTGCGGATCTTTGCGTTCCGAACTCCGCAGGATCGCCGCTGGCGGGGAAAAGTGTCAATGATATCAACCGGGCCGCCTTGGAAGGGGTGGCCGCGGCGCATCGTCAGGCGGGGATCCCCATGTTCCGCTTTGAGCTGAAAGAAAAAATCTCTCCACAAATTCTGGGGCAAGTGGTATACTTCTTCGAGACGGCTTGCGCGCTGTCTGCCTACATGATGGGCGTGGATCCCTTCGATCAGCCCGGCGTGGAAGCCTATAAAAGGGAAATGAGAGAGAGATTATAAAACAAAGGGGAATACTATGAATAAAAAGAAAATAGTTACCACATTTTTGCTGGTGTTTGTTCTTGCAACAGCGGTGATGGTGCCTATTCGCCACGTATTTGCCAAGGTGGGAGGCAGTACAGTGTTCGAAGCCGAGGAACGGCTGCTGGATGAAATGACGCCGATCACTGTTGACGAAGACAGCCCTTTCTACGAAGTTTTTCAAAGCAAGGATCGAGTTAACTTCCTGCTCATGGGCGTCAGCGACGGGATGTCCGATACGCTGATGCTTGTCAGTTACGATATGATCAATCAGTATATCAATATGATTTCCATCCCCCGGGATACATTCTACTTCCGCGAGGGCTATTCCAACTACGCTTTTCATAAGATCAATTCCATCTATCATTCCGAAGGTGTTGCGTCCGTTGCCGAAGCCGTGTCGGAAACCCTGTACGGCATGCCCATCCATTACTATGCCATCGTGGAGTACGAAGATATCCGCAAGGTGATGGATGTGGTCGGCGGCGTCAAAGTGGATATTCCTTTCTATATGAAATATATCGATTCCACGAAAGGCAAGGAGCTGTACATCGACATTCCGGCGGGCGAACAGACTATTGACAGCAGCAATGTGATCGAATTCCTGCGCTTCCGAAAGACGAACCCAGCCTTTGCGCGGCAAGGATACAAGAGCTACGAAGCCGGGGATATCCAACGGATCCAGACACAACAGGCGTTTGTCAAAGCCGTGCTCAAGGAATGCCTGAAGCTGGGCAATCTGAAGGACATCGCCAAGGTGACGCTCCAGAATGTGGAGTCCGACCTGACGTTTGCAATGGCCGGGAAGCTGGCACTCAAAGCCATGGGCGGTCTGTCTTCGGAAAGCGTCAGCGCCTATACCTTGCCCGGCAGGGATAAAATGATGCACGAACTGTCCTTCTGGGTTGCCGACGAAGAAAAAGTGGGAGAAATGCTTACGGAAATTTATTCTCTGGAAGTCGAAACCACCACGGAAGGGGCTATCGATACTCCTACGGGAGCGCCGGAGGAAGAATAGCGCAGACGTCGAATTCTTGCATTTGGGCCAATCTCCAAAATTTAATTCAAAAACGGACGGATTTTTGTTTCCGTCCGTTAATTTTTGTAGAGACTTTGATTTGTGTCTTGTACACAAAAAAAATGCATTAAAACTGTTGACAATCAACGAATCTTCCACTATTATTAGGTTTACTATTTGACTTTTCCCGGACGAATTCACGGCCGGGTATAATCAAAATCAAGAAGAGGTGTGAAAATGAAAACAAAAAAAATCCTGACACTTGTTTTGGCAATGGTCATGATCATGAGCCTGGCCCTTACCGGCTGCGGCGGCGGCGGCGGCGAGACCGGCGGCGACGAAACCTATAAGATCGGCGTCATCGCTCCCCTTACCGGCAACGTTTCCGTTTACGGCATTGCCGTAAAGAACGCAGCTGAACTGGCCAAAGACGAGATCAATGCAGCCGGCGGCATCGGCGGGAAAATGGTTGAACTGGTCATCATGGACGACAAAGGCGACTCCACCGAAGGCGTCTCCGCATTCAACAAACTCGTCAGCGATGGCATCACCGTGGTACTCGGCCCGGTCACATCCGGTGTTACCGGAGCGGTCACAAGCATTGCCAACAGCGAAGGTATCGTCATGCTGACGCCTACATCCACTGCCGACACCATTACCACAGAATCCGACTACGTGTTCCGTTCCTGCTTTAAGGATTCCTATCAGGGAATCATGGGCGCCAAGTTCCTGTCCGAAAACGGCTACACCAAAGCAGCGGTTCTCTACTGTGCAGGCGACACTTATTCCAAGGGTCTCCGGGACGCATTCGTAGCGGCAGCTCCCGACTTCGGCATCGAAGTGGTCGTAGATGAAGCCAGCTCCTCCATGGATGACACGGACTTCACAACACAGGCCACCAAGATCGCAGCGGCAGGCGCAGATTCTCTGTTTGCGGCATACTATTACAACGCAGCCGGCCCCTACATCATTCCTCAGACCAGAGCAGCCGGATTCACCGGCGCCGTTATGGGTCCTGACGGATTTGACGGTATCGTGCCTGACTACATCACCGGCACTATGGCGGACTACAACAACGTATTCTTCACGAATCACTATTCCACAGAATCCGAAAGCGAAATCGTTCAGAACTTCATCACGAACTATAATGCCGTTTACGGAGAGACCCCCAACGCGCTGGCCGCGCTGGGTTATGACGGAATCTACATGCTCTTCAAGGCCATCGGCGAAGCCGAAAGCACTGAAGCAGCGGCTGTCAAGGCTTCCCTGGACGGCATGGAGTTCGAAGGCGTCACCGGTACGTTCGTGCTGGATGAGACCGGTACTCCGGAAAAATCCGTTGCGATCATCGAGCTTTATGAAGATGGCGACAGTGTAAGCCAGAAGTTCAACAAGACCCAGAACTAGTCACGGAAAGCACCCTTTTACAGGGGCAGACAATATGCTAAAATGGAGAGGCGCGAAACGACAGCAATGCCTTCGTGCCTCTCGTTTTCCATGTATAGGGCAGCGCCGGCCCTAACGAAACGGCGCACCGCATAAGAAGAATACCACGAAAGGCGGATTCGAAATTGAGCGAGTTCATACAACAAGCCATCAACGGTCTTCGGATGGGCAGTGTCTACGCTTTGATCGCACTGGGCTATACCATGGTCTATGGGATCATCCGACTGATCAACTTTGCCCACGGAGACTTTATCATGGTGGGGGCCTATACGATGATCTTCGTCATCCCGGTGATGCTGGGCTTTGGGCTTCCGGCCTGGACTGCGGTGGCTGCAGCGGTGATCGTTGCCTCTGCCGTGGGTGTCACCACAGAGGCGGTAGCTTACCGGCCTGTGCGCAAAAGAGGCACGCGGATGTCGGCTCTGATCACGGCCATTGCCATGAGTCTCTTTCTGGAGAATCTGGCACAAGTATTATTTACGTCTAATCCACGGGTCATCAAGGCTTCGATTTTCAGCCTGCCCGCTGTTCAGATAGGCGCCGTCAAGATCGACGGCACCACGCTGGCTACCATTGCGATCGCAGCGGTCACCATGGTGGGTCTGCAATTATTTATCCATAAGACCAAAATGGGGCGGGCCATGCGGGCCGTTTCCGAAGATAAACAAGCTTCTATCCTTATGGGGATCAACGTCAACCGAACGATCACCCTCACCTTTGCCATAGGTTCGGCTCTGGCTGCGGTAGCGGCGCTTATGTACTGCGCGCAGTATCCTTCCGTGATGCCCACCATGGGCTCCATGCTGGGCTTAAAGGCCTTCGTGGCCGCCGTATTGGGTGGGATCGGCATCATGCCCGGCGCTATGCTGGGGGGGCTGACCATCGGTCTTGTCGAATCTCTTTCCAAAGCCTACAGCGCAACGCTCACCGGCGGGATCATCACGTCGGCGTTTTCGGATGCCGTAGTCTTTGGGATCCTGATCATCGTTTTATTGGTGAAGCCGGCCGGGATCCTGGGGAAGAATCAAGGAGAGAAGGTGTAGCGATATGAAGATGCCTCAAGAGATCAAAAAAGCATCCACTATGAACCTGATCGCCGTCGCGATTCTTCTCGGCGCTATCGCCTGGCTGGGTTTTGCGCAAGTGTTTTCCTCCTATATCGTGGGGATATTCTGGCTTTCATGTATTGGAATCATTATGGCCACCTCTCTGAATCTGACCAACGGTTTTCTGGGCCAAATGGCCCTGGGGCATGCAGGATTCATGCTCATTGGCGCTTATACATCGGCGCTTTTGTCTCTGGCTATGGTCCGGGCGGATGTGTTGGCCGGTGACGGTGTTCAACAGCTGATACGATTCGTTATCTGCCTTGTGGCCTCGGCGCTGCTGGCCGGACTGTTCGGTATCCTTGTGGGTATTCCGGCGCTGCGTCTTCGCGGAGACTATCTGGCGATCATTACGCTGGGCTTCGGCGAGATCATTCGGGTCGTCATCCAGGGCATTCCCTGGGCCGGCGCAGACGGACTGGGCCAAGGGTCGGCAAGTCCGGTACTTTACAAGACCGGTCTGGGTTTCAATAATGCAACGAAATCCCATTACATGTTTTTCATCGCTTTGCTCACAGTGCTCTGTGTGGCCGTGATCCTGACGTTTATCCGATCTCGTTTCGGACGGGCTATCATCTCCATACGCGACGACGAGATCGCCTCTGCCGCCAGCGGCATCGATACTACGTTCTACAAAGTGATGGGCTTTGCCTTTTCGGCTATGTTTGCAGGCATCGCAGGATCGATCTTTGCTGCCTGCTATTCTTCCCTCAACACGGGGAATATGGGTTTCATGGCGTCGGTCAACTACTTCGTGATGGTCGTGTTCGGCGGAATGGGTTCCATTACCGGCTCTATCGTAGCCGCCATCGGGCTGACAACGCTCAACGAAGCGCTGCGCTCTTTTGACGAATACCGGATGCTTGTGTATTCCGTGGTTTTGGTCCTGATGATGATTTTCCGGCCTACAGGTTTGATGGGCACATACGAATTTTCTCTGACCAAGACCCTTGGCCGCTTCCGGGGCAAAGGCGCGGGAAAGAAACAGGAAGAGGAGGTGCAGGCGTAATGGATAACGGCACACAGCTTTCCACAGACAGAGAAACTCCCCTGATCAAGGTCAGTCATCTGGGCATCACCTTCGGCGGTCTTCGGGCTGTGAACGATTTTAATCTGGAAATCGGAGAAAATGAACTGGTAGGTTTGATCGGTCCCAACGGCGCGGGAAAGACCACCGTCTTCAATCTGCTCACCGGCGTCTATGTTCCTACAGAAGGAGATTACTTTTTCCTCGGGCAGCGCATGAACGGCAAAAAGACCCATCAGGTGGTCCAAAGCGGCATCGCCAGGACGTTCCAGAACATCCGTCTTTTTAAGCAGATGACGGTGCTGGAGAACGTGAAAGTGGCGATGAATCCTTATTATTCTTACAACTTGTTTTCCGCCCTGTTTCGAACGGGGAAGTATTGGGAAAGCGAAGCGGAAAATGAGGCCAAAGCCCGAGAACTCCTGGAGATTTTCAACCTGCAGGACAAAGCGGACTACATTGCGGAAAATCTGCCTTACGGGCAGCAGCGGAAGCTGGAGATCGCCCGGGCTCTGGCCACGGGCATGAAACTCTTGCTTTTGGACGAGCCGGCGGCCGGCATGAATCCCACTGAAACGGCCGAGCTGCTGGAATGTATTCGCATCATCCGTCAGCGATTCAATATCTCCATCCTCCTGATCGAACACGATATGAGTCTGGTCATGAAAATTTGTGAGCATATCATCGTTATCGACTACGGGACCACCATCGCCCGGGGGACTCCAGAGGAGATCTCCTCTGATCCGAAGGTCATCGCCGCCTATTTGGGCGAAGAAGACTAGTGTCACGGGAAAGGATTCTATTAAGATGCTAACGATTGAAAATCTACATGTGTCCTACGGCGCGATTCATGCGATCAAAGGAATCAGCCTGAAAGTCCTGGACGGAGAGATCGTATCTTTGATCGGCGCCAACGGGGCGGGCAAGACCACCATCCTCCATACGATCACCGGACTGATCTCCGCATCCGAAGGGACCATCGAATACAACGGAGCGGATCTGCGCAAAACAGCGCCCAACAAGATCGTTTCCATGGGACTGGCTCACGTGCCCGAAGGACGCCACGTCTTTACGCGTATGACGGTCCAGGAAAACCTCTACATGGGGGCTTTTCATCGCAAAGAAAAGCTTTCTGAAATGGATGGGGATCTGGAACGGGTCTATGAGAGCTTCCCCCGGCTTAAAGAGCGGGAAAAGCAGCTTGCGGGCACTTTGTCCGGCGGCGAGCAACAGATGCTGGCCACAGGCCGGGCCATGATGAGCAATCCGAAGATGATCGTCATGGACGAGCCTTCCATGGGGCTTTCTCCCATGCTGGTCCGGGAAGTGTTTCACATCATCGAAAAGATGCATGAAAGCGGCATCACCGTTCTTCTTGTGGAACAGAATGCCAAAATGGCTCTGTCCATCGCAGATCGAGCCTATGTGCTGGAGACCGGGCGCATCGCCATGGAAGGCGATGCGGAAGAACTGCTCAACGATCCCCGGGTCAAAAAGGCGTATCTGGGAGCTTAATACGACGGGCGCTGCAGCGCCCGCCTCTTGCTTTTTTTGAGAGATCGTTATAAAATACTCATGCGGGCGGTGTTCTGCCGTTCAATTCCCCTTATTTGCAGGTACAATACATGAAGAAAAAACATAACGCAACTTTGGGTCGTCCCCAAAGGAGGATGTGGGTCGCTGTCGTATTGACACTGGCCATGTCTCTGTCGGCTTTTGCCCAGACGGGATTTCTGGATGTGGAAGAAGCCTATTGGGGCGCGCCCTATATCCTGACCGCTGCCGAAGCAGGGATCATCAATGGATATCCAACTCAAGAGGATGGCGTTTTCCGTTTTGATCCGGAAAACCCGGTGAGCAAACAGGAGTCTCTGGCGATGATCTACCGGACACTCCAGAGCGCCGGTCTTCTGCAGGAGGAGACGGACCTCGCCGGATCCTTCGCCCAACAGCTGAACGCTGCCGGAGTCGCCGAGTGGGCCCGCTTATATGCAGCTTACGGCTTTCGGTATGAATACGTGACGGCCGGAGATTTTCTGAATGCCGGCGGCGCAACGTTGGCTCCCCGCCAACTGATCGCAACATGGGCGGCCAAGGCTATGAATTACGAGACGGCATCGGTTGCCGCACTGCCTTATGCGGACGGCGCAAAGATTTCCGATGAGGCCTTTGTCTATACGGATGCGCTGTACCGCAATCAAATCATGACCGGGGACAACAAGGGCAATTTGAATCCCCTGGACGGGATCCGCAGGGTGGAGTTCGCTGCAGTATGTACCCGGTTGCTGGAGGATGCGGAGCGCATGGCTCAGACGCCCCAGGCGGCGAGAAAGCTGCAGGACAGCCTGATCCTTCACAGTGGCACCGTAAAGAGTGTGCAGGCGAGCAGCCGTCGTCTTCAGCTGCAAACGGCAGACGGCAGCATCCAGAGTGTCCGGCTGTCACCCGATGCGACCGTTTTGATGGATGGTCGGGAGGTTTCTGCTTCGGATCTGGCTGCGCTGGAAAATAAATTCGTATCGATCTCTTGTCTTATGGGCGCCGGCAGACAGGTCCTGATCGATACCGGCGTACGGGTCCAGAAGGGTTGGATCGAAAGTCTTTCCTCGGAAGACGACTACGGAGTGTTGACGCTTTCTACGGAAGACGGAATGCTGATCCGGTATTGCTATGATGACGAAACGCTGGCCGATGTGACGATCCGGCGGGGAATCGATGTTTCCCTGATTGCCGACGGCGCCTACGTGCTGGAGATCAAGTAGGAGCCCGGAGCTCTTGACGAAAGGATTTTATGGAACTAGAGATATTAAAAGACAAAAAAGTGGCTGAATTGCGGGAGATCGCCGGCGCACTGGGCGTAGCCGATACAGAGAAGATGAAAAAAAAGGAGATCCTGGACCTCCTGATAAACATGCATCTGGAAGCTGCGGCGCAAAACAAGAAAAACGAAGCGGATGAAGCGTCCGGAAAGCCGAAGGCGGCCGGCCCGAACGCCGGCAAGAACGGCGGGAAAAAGGTGTACGAATGGCGTCCGGAGCCCGAGGCTGCGCCTCGGGACGTCGAGGACGACGAGCCGGCCGAGCCTGCGGATAACTGTCGTGAGGAAGAGCCTTTAAAGGATGGACGGACTTTAAAGACCGGCATTCTGGATATCGCCGACGGCGGCTTCGGTTTTCTGCGGTTCAATAATTTCCTTACTTCCGACGAAGATGTCTACGTGTCGCCGACCCAGATCCGACGGTTCAATTTAAAGACCGGAGACAAGCTCTGCGGCATCGCACGGCAGCCCAACGAAGGAGAACGCTTCGGCGCCCTGCTATTCGTGAAGACTGTCAACGGAGATGATCCGGGTTTCGCACGCAAGCGTCCTGATTTTTCAGACCTGACACCGGTGTTCCCCAATCGGCGTATCCCTTTGGAAAAGGGAAGCCGTGAGCTCTCCATGCGTCTGATTGACCTGGTGGCGCCTATCGGCATGGGCCAGCGAGGCATGATCGTTGCTCCGCCCAAAGCAGGGAAAACCACGCTGCTCAAACAAATCGCCAAGAGCATCGAGCGTCAGAAAGTAAACGCCGAGCTTATCGTGCTTCTCATCGATGAGCGACCCGAAGAGGTAACGGACATGCAACGCTCGATCAACGGCGAGGTCATCTATTCCACTTTCGACGAGCAGCCCTCCCACCATGTCAAGGTAGCGGAGATGGTTCTGGCCAGAGCTCAGCGTCTTGTGGAGCACGGGAAACACGTGATTATACTGCTGGACAGCATCACCCGTCTGGCGCGGGCGTATAATCTTGTGGAGCCGTCTTCGGGCCGTACTCTGTCCGGCGGTCTGGATCCGGCGGCCCTGCACAAGCCCAAGAAGTTTTTCGGCGCCGCTCGAAATTTGGAAGAAGGCGGAAGCATCACCATTTTGGCCACTGCATTGGTTGAGACCGGCAGTCGCATGGATGATGTCATCTTCGAAGAATTCAAGGGTACGGGCAACATGGAACTCCATCTGGATCGTAAACTTTCCGAAAAAAGGATCTTTCCCGCAATCAACCTGAACAAATCCGGAACGCGCAGAGAAGACCTGCTGATGCGCCAGGAAGAGCTGGAAGCCATCTGGCTCATGCGCCGGGCCATGGGAGATCTTGGGGCGCAGGAGGCCACAGAGCGGATCATCGATGAACTGGTCCATACCAGAAGCAACGAGGATTTTATCCAGATATTCAAGAAACTGAGGCTTGTTTAATGGACCTGAAAAAAATATTTGTTAGAAACGCCTGTCCCACGAAAATCGGCGGGCAAGCCATATTGGAAGGCTTGATGATGAAAGGGCCGGAGCAGCTGTCCATCGCCATCCGAAAGCCTTCCGGAGCGATCCACCTGAGCGTGGAGCCCTTGAAAGCCCCCGGGGTATGGAAAAAAATCCCGGTGCTGCGCGGTATCGTGGTATTTATGGCTTCCTTGATCCAGGGGACCGGCATCTTGCTGTATTCCGCCGAGATTCTGGAAGAGTTTACCGATTCGGAAGGGAAGCCGCTGTACGAAAAAGACAAAGCGACGATCTGGCTGGAAAAGCATCTGGGCGAAAAAGGAGCTTTAAACGTGATGCTTTATTTTTCTGTCGCCCTGGCCATCCTTATGACCGTGGGTGTCTTTATCATCCTGCCCACCTGGCTGATCAACGGGGCCAAGTCCTGGGGAGGGATCCACAACGAAATCGCCCTGAATTTCATGGAAGGCGCTGTGCGGATCGCCATGTTCGTCCTTTATGTCAAGCTCATATCGGGCATGGAGGACATTAAAAAAGTCTTTCAGTACCACGGCGCCGAACACAAGACCATCCACTGCTATGAGAGCCATTTGGATCTTACACCCGAAAACGCCCAGACGTTCTACACGCTGCACCCGCGCTGCGGCACCAGCTTTTTAATGTTCGTGATGGTGCTCAGCCTGCTTGTTTTTTCCCTGCTGGGCTGGCCGGGTCTGGCGGCGAGGATCCTGTCCCGCCTTTTGTTGATCCCGCTGATCGCCGGCCTTTCTTATGAGCTCCTGCAATTCACCGGACGACATGACGGCCGGCTGGTCAAAGCGCTGAGCATGCCGGGGATCGCACTGCAAAAGCTGACGACAAAGGAACCTACCCTGGATCAGCTGGAGGTGGCGATCGCCGCCATGAAGGCAGTCATGCCGGCGCAAGAGCGTGAAAAGGATCCTTGTATGAGTGCTTTGCCCGGAGGACGGTATTGGGTCGGCACGCTGGATCAGGATGGCTGTCTCCAAGAGGATGAGGCTGCAACAGAAGCCTATCGCAAGCGAAAGACCTCCAAAGGACGCGCCCAATGACTCTGCGTGAGCTGCTGACCATCGGAACAGAGATCCTGAAGGAACACGGAAATGCCGATGCGATCACCGAATCGGAGCTGTTGCTCTGTCATTTGCTCAACAAGGATCGAATTCATCTCTATGCCTATGGGCGTGATCCGGCCGACGAGGGCCTTTGTCAGACATTTTTTGATTTGCTTCAGCGCCGGGCCGGCGGAACACCCCTCCAATATATTTTGGGCACGGTGGAATTTATGGGTATTTCTCTGTCTGTAAACGAATCGGTCCTGATCCCCCGTCAGGATACCGAGCTCCTGGCCGAGGAAGCCCTGAAAGAGTTGTCAAAGCTGACCCGGCTTCTGGGTCACCGTCAAATTCTGGACCTTTGCACCGGAAGCGGAGCGCTGGCTATTTCCGTGGCCAAACTGGACCGCAAGGCCCGGGTGACTGCGACGGATCTGTCGGCCGAGGCGCTGGTTGTGGCGCGGAAGAATGCAGCGGCTGCCGGAGTGGCCGATACGATCCGCTTTTGTCAGGGGGACCTGTTCGACGCGTTGGACGGACCGGGACACTTCGATATGATCCTCTCCAATCCGCCCTATATCGCCACCGATGTCATCGATACCCTGGCGGTGGAGATCCGGGAACACGAGCCTCGGATGGCGTTAGACGGAGGGAATGACGGACTGGATCTGATACGGAGGATCCTGGAAGCTGCGCCCCGTCATATGAAGCCGGGTGGCTTGCTGCTCATGGAAATCGGCTACGACCAGGGCAATGCCGTGCGGTCGCTGGCGCTGAGTCAGAAAAATCCCTTTATTCGAGCGCGGATTCTGCGGGATCTGGCCGGGAATGACCGCGTGCTCAAGGCCCGGAAAGCGCGATAAAAAGTACTTGCATGGCCAATGGGTCTATGCTATTATATATAAGCGTTCATTTGGCGTACTCGTGTTTGGGGTAAAAACGATTATCTCGAACATAGACGATAGATATGTTGGGAAGAAGGAGGAAAGAGACATGAAAGCAGAGATCCATCCCGATTACAAAGAGTGCAAAGTCACCTGTGCCTGCGGCAACGAATTTTCGACCCGCTCCACGAAGGACGAGATTCGTTTAGATGTTTGTTCTCAGTGCCATCCGTTCTTTACGGGACAGCAGAAGTTTATCAATCGCGGCGGCCGTGTGGAAAAGTTCAAGAACAAGTACAACATCGACTGATCGTAAGGCAGACCAAGCAAAAAGACCCGGACCGCAAGGCCGGGTTTTTGTATAATCAGGACAGGCGCGGAGGCCTATGGAAAGAAACGGACTGAAAGTATTACCCGGCGGCAGGAGTGAGCACCTTTATGCCGACTACCGCTTTATCAGCGGCGAAATCACAGACACCCGATTGATGGGTGTGCTTGGCATGCATTTGCATTGGGAATTGCCTTACCCTGCAGCCGAACCTCATCTTCATCAGTACTATTATTATGATATCGAGGAATTGGGACTGGAAACCTATCGCACCTATGTCGGAGACGATCCGGTGGCGGTGGAGCTGGCCTGCAAGAATCTCTTCGGCGGTCTGGGCGCCAAGATGAAACCTCTGAACGAGCGAGAAGGCCGCCATCTGGCTGCGGAATTCATCAACGAGACTCGAAGGAAAAAGCTGACGCTGCCCGAGGAAGCGGTGGATCTGGAATTCATCACCAGGATGCCGGTTTTTCTGTCCCACGATGAACAGGAAGAGCTGATTTCAAAGATCTGTACCGATATTCACAGCGAGTACCAGCTGATCCATTACTATCTGATGCGGGTGTTCGGCATGGATCTGAAAGGGGCGGCGTATCTTAGCGCGCCTGCCTTCCTGTCTGCCGGCGGCCCTCAGACGTTTCTCACAGAGCATTCCACCTTCCTGCGCAACACCATCGAAGAATATCTGGACGAAACAGGTCGTCTTTCCTATCTTTGTGAATCGCTGGTGGAAACAGAAAACAAGCACTGGCTGGTCGTTTCGGAACTGGAGCTGTCGGAAGGCCGCATCATTTCCGCGAACAGAAAATCCGCTTTTGAGATTTCTCTTTACGAAGCGTCCATGATGCTCAGCCGGTGGGAATATGTCACCGTTTACGAGATATTAAAGGATCCCGACGATTTCGATATCGAGTTCACCACTTACAGTCTGGGCGCCATGCGCACCGAACATGCCAACGGTGAAATGTTCATGGAGTTCAAGAAGGACAACAGCCACGTGGATCAACGCATATTCAATTTGAGCGATGATATCAGCTGCCTCTATTACGTGACAGACTTTGGTCAACTGATCCTTGCGGCCTATTCCCTGGAAGCCATCGGATTGATGGAAGACCGGCTTCACGGCAACGCGCTTTCTTCGGCTGTCTTTCCCACAGCCCGGTACCAGTTCCAGGAACCGGTCCTTTATGAATTTGCCCAGAGTGATTACGAGGATTTTGAAGAATTTCTAAAGGCGCTGAAATAAGGAGATGCCAACATGGACGAAAGAATCCGGAAGCTGTCCCACCTTTTAGTCAATTATTCCACAAAAATTGAGCCCGGTGACCGTTGTCTGATCGACTATTCGGGCACGGCGCCGCTGCCGCTGATCCGTCAGCTTGTGCGGGACGTGTACGCAGCCGGAGGCCTTCCTTTTGTTACCTCCAGAGAGGATTCTGTCACACGGGAGATCCTTCTGGGCGCCCGGGAAGACCAACTGGCTCTGATGAACGAGAATCAGTTGTCGTTCATGAAGGAAATGCAGGTGTATATTGCTGTTCGAGCCGGCGATAACAACACCGAACTGGCCGACGTTCCCACGGAGCAGATGAATCTGTACCATCAGAAGCTCAGTCCTGTTCTGGATTATCGTGTAAACAACACCAAGTGGTGCGTCTTGCGCTATCCCAATGGAGCCATGGCTCAACTCGCAGGCATGAGCGTGGCTGCTTTTGAAGAATTCTATTATGATGTCTGCACCATGGATTACGCAGCTATGGATCAGGCTATGGATGCGCTGGTGGATCGGATGGAACGGACGGATCGGGTTCGCCTCGTGGGGCCGGGTACGGATCTTTCCTTCAGTATAAGCGGATTGGCTGCGATCAAGTGTGCCGGAAATATGAACATTCCCGACGGCGAAGTTTTTACGGCGCCGGTAAGGGATTCCGTGAACGGGTTTATTACCTACAACACGCCTTCTCTGGAACAGGGATTTACATACGAGAATGTACGCTTTGAGGTCGAAAGCGGCAAGATCGTCAAAGCCACGGCCAACGATACTCCGCGAATCAACAAGTTGTTGGACACAGACGAAGGCGCTCGCTACTTCGGCGAATTCGCCATCGGTGTCAACCCCTACATCCTTTCCCCCATGAAGGATATTCTCTTCGATGAAAAGATCAGCGGCAGTTTCCATCTGACACCGGGGCGTTGCTACGAGGAGGCTGACAACGGAAACTACAGCTCCCTGCATTGGGACTTGGTTATGATCCAGCGTACCGAATGGGGCGGCGGAGAAATGTACTTTGACGATGAACTGATCCGTAAGGACGGGCTGTTCCTGCCCGCCGAACTTCTTCCGCTGAATCCTGAGAACTTGAAATAGATTCCGTCCGTCAAAACCCGTCGCCTTCTGCGACGGGTTTTTTGACGGACGGAATTCACGAGGAATATGGCGCAATATCCGCTATATTTTCGGTTTATAAAGGTGATAAGCGAAAATGTAACGAATATTTGCTAAGGAGCCATCTGATCGCCTGAAGAAGTAGCGTTCGGCTTGAATAAATGAGATGTGACATATATAATGAAAGCGATTGCGAGTCGGCGCCTGTATATCGGGAATACGGATCTGACCCGGATCGAAGATGACCGGCTTATCCAAACTGAATCAACAGGAGGCAGTGCTATGGCAGATAAGAGACCCTATGTCGTTGTGGAATGGAACGACACGGAAACCGAAGCGAAAGGCTGGCTGTGCGCCTTCAACTTCGTCAACCATTATTGCGGAGGCGGCACGCGGATGCATCCCTCCGTCACGCGGGAAGAAGTGATCCGACTGGCGACGACTATGGGCTACAAATACAAGGCGATCGAGTCGGAGACAACGGGTGGCTGCAAAGGCGGGATCGCATACGATTACAAGGCAAGCGACGCGCCGGACGTGCTCCGTCGTTATTTGACAGCCATGGCGCCCTACATCAAGGCCGGCGTCTCCATCGGCGGAGATCTGGGTGTGGACTACGGCGACGTGCTGAATATATTGGACGACCTGGGCATCGGTCTTCCTCAGACCAAAGCCATGGAACAGGATCCGGCGATCCAACAGGGGATCAAAAATCACGATGACGCCTGTAGCCTTACTTACGACGGATTCAAGATGTACGACATGATCACCGGCTACGGCGTGGCTTTCGCCGCCGACGAGGCTTGGTGCTTCAAGAAGGGCAAGCCGGGAGCAACGGTAGTCATCCAGGGCTTCGGCGCCGTGGGCGCCAGCTGCGCGTATTGCTTGGATAAAATGGGATACAAGGTCGTGGGTCTCGCAGACGTAAACAGTTTGGTCTACTGTAAAGACGGTCTGGATGTAAAGAAGCTGGTGGAAACCAAACGCCCCAAAGGTGAAATGGATCCTGCGGCATTCGCGCCGGAATACGAAGTCCTGCCCAACAGCAAATGGGTCGAAATGCCCTGCGACATCCTGATCCCGGCTGCCCTGGAGGATGTGATCAACAAGAGCAATGCGGACAAGGTGCAGGCCTCCCTGGTCGTTGAAGCCGCAAATATTCCCACAACGGCCGAGGCCGATGAGATATTGCATAAGAGAGGAGTGAATGTGGTCGTAGACTTTGTGGCCAACACCGGCGGTGTCCGGATCTATGAGGCTTTGGTGTTCAGGATCGTCAAGGATCCGGTGCCACAGGATATCGTGGATGACACCGAGATGATCGTACGCAAGCAGACGCGCAGGCTCTTCGAAGAAGCCAAGAAAACGGGCCGCTATACCCGGGTGATCGCCCGGGAGATCTTTGCCCCAGATACGTTCGATACACCTGATGTTTAACGACGGAGAAAGCTATGGAAAAAAACAGAACCGATGTCACCCGATGCAAAGGCTGCGGCTATTGCGTGGCGGAATGCCCCAAGCAAGCCATTTCGTTTGGTGAACACATGAATGCCAAGGGTTATTTGACCATTGTGGTCGATCAGGAGAAATGCATCCAATGCGGCTCCTGCTACAGAGTATGTCCGGATAACGTTTTTGAAATTTTGTAAGGAGGCGGCAATGAGCGAACGCGTATTAATGAAAGGCAACGAAGCTCTGGCGGAAGCCGCGCTTCGTGCCGGATGCAGATTTTTTGCCGGTTACCCGATCACCCCTCAGACGGAGATCTTGGAATATCTCTCCTGGCGGATGGACGAGGTGGGCGGCTCCTATACTCAGGCGGAATCGGAATTGGCGGCCATCAATATGGTGATGGGTGCCGCTTCCGGTGGAGCCAGAGCCCTGACCACCTCTTCGGGACCGGGATTTTCACTGAAGCAGGAGGGGATCTCTTACCTTTGCGCTTCGGATCTTCCCGCTGTGATCGTGAATGTGATGCGTATCGGAAGCGGTCTGGGTGATATCGCGCAGGGGCAGGGCGATTACTGGCAGATGACCCGGGGCGGCGGGCACGGTGACTATAGGACCATCGTTTTGGCGCCTAACTCCGTGCAGGAGAATGCGGATCTTACCTATTTGGCATTCGACCTGGCCGAAAAATACCTTCATCCGGTATTGATGGCCAGCGACGCCGCCATCGGTCAGATGATCGAGGCGGTGGCACTGCCCGAATTTCGGGAGCATAACATCGACCGGTACGAGTGGTCCGTCAAAGGCGGCACTATGGAGGAGGATTATCGCAGGATCCAGAACATCTTTTATACGATGGGTCCGGCCTACGAAGACTTCCTGCGGGCAAAATATGACCGGATGGAAGTCGAGGAACAACGTTGGGAAAGCACGGCAGTGGAGGATGCGGAATTGGTCCTGGTGGCCTTCGGCATCAGCTCAAGAGTCTGTGAAGAAGCAGTGGAAGGCGCAAGAGCCAAGGGCCTGAAAGTGGGACTGATCCGGCCGATCACCCTCTATCCCTTCCCTGTGAAAGCTTTCGAAGAGGCGAAGAATGCCAAAGCGTTTATGACTGTCGAAATGAATCTGCTGGGTCAGATGACCGATGATGTGCGCTTGGCCACGGGATGTGAATTACCGGTATATCATTATGGTTCGATCTTCTCGATCAGCGATACCCAGGAGTTGATTGCCAGAGCCGAAGAACTGATCAAAGAGGCAAAGGGAGGGGAACTGTAATGAAATTGAAAGCACCGGATAGAATCACATTCAACACCAGCGGCTTTTGTCCCGGCTGCGGGCACGGCGTCGCCGGCCGGTTGATCGCCGAAGTTGTGGAAGAAATGGGTCTGGCTGATAAGCTGATCACCACAGTGGATGTGGCATGCGGATCTTTACACCTGACCGACTGGCATTTCGACACGGTCATGGCGGCCCATGGAAGGACTCTGGTCACGGCCATCGGACTTAAGAAAGTGCGACCGGACAATCCGGTCATGGCCTATTACGGCGACGGCGCAGGCTACGCCATCGGCATGGCCGAAACCATGCACGCGGGCCTCCGCAATGACAACGTCATTGCGATCGTGGTCAATAATGCCATTTACGGCATGACCGGTGGCCAAATGGCCCCCACCACTCTGCCCGGACAGAAGACCACGTCCTCCCCTTACGGGAAGGATGCGGCCCGCTTCGGCAAGCCCTTCCGAATCGAAGACGCTTATTCCGGCTTTGACATCGGATACCTTGCCCGCGGCGCCCTGGTCGGCGCGGCCAACATCAATCGCGCTAAGAAGATGATCCGCAAAGCCTTCGAAAAGCATATGGACAATCAGGGTCTTTGCTATGTGGAACTGCTGTCACCCTGTCCCACGAATTGGAATCTGGCGCCTTTGAAAGCCAAGGATTTCCTGCTGGAAGAGATGACCCAACACTTCCCCCTGGGCGAATTCAAAGGAGGAGATACAAAATGACAGAAATGATATGTGCAGGCTTTGGAGGACAAGGAGTCCTGACGGCGGGAATGCTGTTGATCCATGCCGGAATGAAACAGGGAAACAACGTGATCTTCTATCCGTCCTACGGATCTGAAATGAGAGGCGGAACAGCCAACTGCGCCATCAAGATCAGCGAGAAAAAAATCGCCAGCCCGGTGATTCGCCAGGCGGATATCGTATTCACCATGAATGCGCCGGCCATCGACAAGTTCGAGAGCATCCTGAAGCCCGGCGGTCTTCTGCTTGTCAATTCTTCCCTAGTGGACGAAAATCGTACTTATCGGGACGACATTCGTGTCGTTAAAGCGCCGGTGACGGATATCGCTGCCGATCTGGGCAACCCCAGGGGTGCCAACATCGCCATGATCGGGGTCCTGGCTGCGGCAACGGATCTGTTTGATCCGGAGTTCCTGTTGGCTCAGATCAATGACTACTTCGAGGCGAAAGGAAAAAAAATTCCAGCTAATGAGGCTTGCTTCCGCAAAGGAATGGAGACGGCACAATGAACATCAAGAAACTGCTGAAACCCAACAAAATTGCAGTGGTCGGCGCTTCGGAAAAAACCGGTTTCGGCTCCGACACCTGCAGAAACGTTATGAAATACATGTCTCCGGACAAGTACTATTTTATAAGCCCCACCCGGGCGTCGGTCTTCGGCGTGCCTTGCTTCAAGAGCATGGCCGACCTGCCCGAGCAGGTGGACCTGATGGTGGTGTGCACCCCGAAACCGACAGTGAACGGTATCCTGGAGGAAGGTGCCGCCGCAGGCGCCCGGGCTGCCGTGGTGTTCGCCAGCGGCTACGGAGAAGTAGACGAACAAGGAAAAGAAGACGAGAAGGAGCTGGTCGCTCTATGTAAAAAGCTGGACATGCCCATCATGGGTCCCAACTGCGGCGGCTACATCAATACGGTAGACAAGATTTTCCCCTTTGCATTTGTATCCGAGGATCGGGATCGCACCGGCGGGATCGGTCTGGTCTCACAGAGCGGACAGTTCGTCCTGTCCATGATGGACAGTCCCGTTCCCGGTTTCTCCTACGGGATATCCTCCGGTAATTCCAAAGTCGTCACCATGGAGGATTATCTTGAATTTTTAGTGGAAGACCCCGATACGAGGGTCGTGGCGCTATATCTGGAAGGCGTCAATGATCCCAAGCGGTTCATCGCAGCTCTGAAGCGGGCGGCGGAGATCCGCAAACCTGTGGTGGTCCATAAAGTGGGACGGTCCGAAAAAGGGCAGCAGGTGGCTGCTTCCCATACCGGCAGCATGGCCGGCGCCGACCGGGTCTATGATGCGCTGTTCGAAAAGTTTGGCGTTATCCGGGTGGACGATCTGCAGGAATTGATGTCTACGGCTCAGGCTCTGGCTGTACTGAAAAAACTGCCCAAGGGCAACGGCCTTACATCGGCCAACCTTTCCGGCGGCGAGACAGGGATCTCTGCCGACATCGCTCATCTGAACGGCCTGGAATATCCGGATTACGATTCGGTCACTGTGGAAAAACTCAAGGCGATGCTTCCCTCTTATGCCCATGTGAGCAATCCCCTGGACATGACCGCCACTCTGGCTTACAGCGAGGAAGCGCTGACGGAAGCCTACGGCACAATCATGAAGGATCCCAACGTGGATTTGATGCTGGTTGGTTTTACGCTCTTGGAAAACGTGGTGGATCCCTGTGTGGATTATATTGCCCACGCCGTGGAACGGCTGGCCAAAGAAGAGTGGTCCGTGCCGGTCATGATCCTGCCTTACATGGAAAACACCCGGAACCCTGAGTATGTCAAGCGACTGGCGGACTTGGGCGTGCCCATACTGCCGCCTCCAGCGTACGCGTTTAAGATCGTAAAGAATATTCTGAAGTTCGCGGCCTACGATGCGTCTCAGAAGGACTTGGATCTGTGCTTCCCCGGAAAGGGTCGGCCTGCGGCAGAGGCGTTGACGGAGACCGCCAGTAAAATGCTGATCCGGGATCGGATTCCCTGCGGCCGTTTCGGCGTGGCGGCCACAAGACAGGAGACCGGCCGTCTCTTTGAAAGCCTGGGCTTGGAAAAAGCGGTGGTCAAGGTGGAAAGTCCGGATATCCTGCACAAATCCGATGCGGGCTGCGTCAAGCTGAACATCCGCAGCGCGAAGGAAGCCGAGGAGGCCTTCGACGCCATCCTGGCAAACGCAAAGGCGTATGATGCCGGCGCTCGAATCGAGGGAGTCCAGGTCTGCGAGATGATGAAGCCGGGGACGGAGCTGATCATCGGTGTCAAGAATGATCCTCAGTTCGGTCCCTGCGTCCTGTGCGGTTTGGGCGGCATCTATGTGGAAGTATTTAAAGACACCGCTTTGGGTCTGGCGCCGCTTTCGATCCGGGAAGCAGGTGATATGATCGATTCGCTCAAGAGCGTGCGTTTGCTGGACGGTTACCGCGGGCAGCCGGCGTTGGACAAGAAAGCCTTCGCCGATGCCTTAGTTGAAATTTCCCGTTTTGCCTGTGCGCACACCGACGAAATGGCCGAGCTGGACATCAACCCGGTCTTCCTGTACGAAAAAGGATTGTGCGCAGTGGATGCGCTGTATATCAAAGGCTGATTCGCTTTGAATGCCCGAACATCAGAAGGACCCGATCGTTGATTCACGATCGGGTCCTTTATTCTCTAAGCGAGCCTTCTTTGTCCTGCAGTGATTAAGGCATACACTTTTCGATCTTATTTTGATAGCTGAGCAACAGCTTTGTAAAGCGTTCCAGCTTTTCAGTCCAGCCTTCTTCCCTGAAAAAAGCCACTGCCACTACGGCGTTCACCTGTCCGTTGCGGTCAAAAATAGGAATACCCGTTCCCACTACATCCACATAGAGCTCATCAATGCTGGTCACGTATCCCTGCTCCCGTATCTTTGCATATTCGTTCTTCAGCTCTTCTTTCGTGGTCAGCGTATTGTAGCAGGTTTTTTCGAAAACCTGCCCGTCCAGGATCCGGTCGATGGTTTTTTCGCTTTGATAGGCCATGATGCACTTGCCGTAGGAGCCCTTGTTGGGCGGGAAATACTTTCCCGGAAAATCGTTGAACTTCATGGGCTGATGGATCTCAACCTCCAGCAGCGACATGATTTTGTCTCCCTCCCGGACGGCCATCCCCACGGATTCCTTTGTAAGCTCGGAAATCTCCACTAAGATCTCCATCACCTTGTCCTGATAGCTGTTGTTGTGCAGATAGATCGTGCCGGCGTGATAAGTGGCATGGCCGATCTGGTATTTATCACGCTCTTTATCGTAGTGCACGTATTCCCGATTCAGCAGGATTTGAAGTGTTCTGTAGATCGTGGTTCGGTTGAATCCGGTCTTGCTCACGATTTCTGCGATGGCGAATGCATAGGGCTCGGTGGCCAGCACTTCCAATAGTGTCAGCGCTTTATCGATGCTGCCGATCTTGTCGCCTGTGTGGATGAAATTATTTTTTTGCATAACGCCCTCTTATATGGAAAATGCGATTGAGATTTTAATAAAAGTAGTATATCATCAAATCATCATACGAACAAGTTGTTCGCACAATGAACGACAATTAAAAATCCCGACTGCCATCTTGCCTTATTCCTCTGATTGACGGCGATGGGCAAGTACAGCGGCAACACGCCGGGAGCGGAAAACATACAGGAGCCAGGGGACTGTGCACAGGACTGAAACGGATACGGAAACGGCGTTGACACCCTGCTGCATCAGGAAGTTGGAGGACATCAGGACCGCATAGCCTGCGTAGACCCAGCGGAATGCGGGGTTGCGTCTGAGCAATAGGAAAATGGCCGTCGGCAAAACGAAGGACAGCATGCCGTAAAGCAGGATAAACCACCAGGAAGCGCCTTCCCGAATGAAGGTCCCCACCAGGGTCAGGCCTCCCGTAAAATTATAGAGGGCAATGGGTGCATGCATCAGCAGAAACACCAGAAGCCACCATCTGAAAGCATTCAGATTTTTGTTGGGATCGTTTTCCATAACAGAATTGTAGCACAGATCATTGCGGAGGTGAATCGATGAATCGCAAAGAGATCCAAAAAATGGTGAAGGAAGCCGAGCGTTCGTACGCAGCTGAATTCGAGGAAGTGAACAACTTTATTTTTCGTCATCCGGAGCTGGGGCTCGAAGAATTTGTTTCTTCGAAGTACCTGGCTGAATTTATGGAGAAAAAGGGCTTCTCCGTGGAATATCCCTATGCCGGGTTTGACACGGCCTTTCGGGCCGAATACGGAACGAAAGGGCCGCTGTTTGCTTTCCTTGCGGAGTATGACGCCCTTCCGGGATACGGAAAGGAAAAGAAAAACGCACACGCTTGCGGCCACAATTGGATTGCGTCCACAGCGCTGGGCGCAGCGGTTGTGTTGGCCAGGCTGGCCGACCGGGCAGGATGCAGGGTCGCCCTGATCGGAACGCCGGCGGAAGAAACCTATGGAACAAAGGTGGAAATGGTCCGCCGAGGTGTTTTCGACGATGTGGACGCGGCGTTTCAGGCGCATCTGTCTCATGCGACGTCCACCTGTTCCGTAGCGTTGGCCATGGACGCGCGTATTTTCGAATACAGAGGAAAAGCCTCCCATTCGGCGGGAGCTCCCTGGAGTGGCATCAATGCCCTGGACGGAGTTCAGCTTCTGTATGCGGGCATCAACGCGCTGCGCCAGCACGTAAAGCCCGATGTTCGGATCCACGGCATCGTCACCGAAGGCGGACAGGCGGCCAACATCGTTCCCGATAAGGCCAGCTGTCTGTTTTACATCCGCTCCGACACCAGAGGTTATCTGGATACGGTGATTCCCCGCGTGGAAAACGTGGCAAAAGGGGCGGCCTTGATGACCGGCGCCAAGCTCAAGATCAAAAACCCGGAACTTCCCATGGACAATCTGATCAACCTGCCTGTGCTGCAGGCGTTGGCAGATGCTTATTTTGCGGACAACGGCATGACTCCGACGGTGACGCCGGAGATGGCTGCCCAGGCTGCAGGCTCCACGGATGTGGGCAATGTAAGCCACGCCTGTCCGACGGCATATGTGGAGGTGGGGCTGGATGGCGAGAATGTTTTCTATGCCCACGAGGAAAGCGCCCTGAAGCTGGTAGACAGCCCTGAAGCAAGGAAAAAAATGCATCAGACCATTTGTGCCATGGCCGGTATGGCCATGGACCTGGCCGTGCGCCCGGAACAGATCGAAACAGCGAAGAAACAGCTGCGAGATAGAAAGTAAATTAAAGGAGGAAAAGGAAATGAATGAGGGCAAAACCAAAAAGAAGAAGTTCTCAATGCCTCATGCTTATGTGATCATGATCATCATCATCGCACTGAGCATGGTGCTCACTTGGGTCCTTCCGGCAGGTAGTTTCCAATACGAATACAACGAAGAACTCGACAGAGATCTCGTTGTTCCGGGAAGCTTTCAGCTAGCGGAGGAACAATCTCCCATCGGCCCCTGGGGAATGGTCATATCCATCTTTGATGGTGTGGTGCAGGCCGGCGATATTATATTTTTCATACTTTTTGCTGCAGCTTATGTTTATGTTCTGTCCGAAACCGGCGCGCTGAATGCTCTTACCGGAGCCATGTTGCGCAAGCTGGGCAGCAAGGATCACATGATCATTCCGATCTTTATGATCCTGTTTGCCATCGGCGGCACCACCATCGGAATGTATGAGGAGACCTACGGTCTGATACCCGCCTTTATGATCATCGCCGTTACATTGGGGTATGACCGGATCGTGGGCGGCGCCATCGTTTTTGTCGGCGTTGCCACAGGGTTTGCGGCCGCCATCCTCAATCCCTTTACCATTGGCATTGCAAGTTCTGTTGCCCAAGTCCCCATGATCCACGAAAAGGTGACTGTGCTTCGCTTCATTGCTTTCTTCCTGTTCATGGCACTGACCATTACCTATGTGATGCGTTATGCCGCAAAAGTCCGCAAGGATCCCACGAAGAGCATTATGTACGGGGATCCCGACGCACTGCGGGGCATGGAGAACGTCAAGTCCAGAGATGAGGTTATGCAGTTGCCGTTCACCCAGGCGCAGAAGATCAGTCTTTTCGGATTCGTTCTTCTGATCGCAGGCATCGCCTTCGGTATCGTGATGTACGGCTGGTATCTGTCTGAACTGGCTGCATTGTTCTTCGTCTTTATGATTGCCACGATGATCGTGAATCGGATGACCACTTCGGAAATGGCTGAAATGTTTGTGAACGGATGCAAAAGCGCGCTGTTCGGCGCCATGCTTGTAGGACTTGCCCGGGCCATCTCTTTGGTGATGGAACAGGGACAGGTGATCGATACCTCGGTCAATTTCCTGGCGGGACTGGTGGGCAATATGCCTGCATCGATTGCCGGGGTCGGCATGCTGATCGTTCAGAATATCGTTAACTTCTTTATACCTTCCGGCTCAGGCCAGGCAGTGGTCATGATGCCGATCATGGCTCCGCTTTCCGATCTGGTGGGATTGTCCCGGGAAGTAGCCGTCGTTGCCTACCAGTTCGGTGACGGATTCTCCAACATGTTCTGGCCCACGGCCGTTGCTACGGAGTGCGGCATCATGGGCATCGGTATGGACAAGTGGTACAAATTCATTACACCCTTGTTTATTATGATGTTCGCTTTGCAGGCCGTTCTCATCGTTGCGGCGGTGGCCTGGGGCGTGTAGTATCCGTTAATCAGATTATCGCAAAGGTTGATATCAGGTCCGGCCGCCGTATTGTTCGGCGGTCGGATCCTTTGCGTCTTGTGACGAAAAAAGGTTGTTGTAATCTCAAATCGGTTGATGTATTATAAAATCACGATATGAACATTATGTTCATATCGTGAACCAATCAGCTTTTGCTTTGACTCAGATGAAGATCCCGGATCGAAAAGGAGAACGCATGATCAAGGCCAAACACCTGGAAAAAGGACACACCATCGGTGTGATTTCTCCGTCCAGCCCGTCGGAGACACGGAGCGAGATCCCTCGCGCGGTCGAGTATATCGAGGCCATGGGATATCGGGTGGTGCTCGGAAAAAATGTGAATAAATGCCATGGCTTCACCGCCGCATCGGAAGCGGAACGCACCGACGATCTCAACGAAATGTTTCGCAGGGATGACGTCGACGCTATTTTTGTGACTCAGGGCGGCTATGGATCTGCCCAGCTCATCGACAGGATCGACTATGACGCCATCGCGAAAAATCCTAAAATTTTTACCGGGTTCAGCGATTTGACGTCCCTGCACATGGCCATCGGCCGCTTTGCGGGGCTGGTCACATTTCACGGACCGGGCATGGCTCGATTCAACACCCGGGATCTTACGGAGTATACGAAGGAGTACTTCTTTAAAGCCATTGGACAGACCTCTCCCATAGGAGAGATTCCCTTGGCGGATGTCAAGAAGTGGCTCTATACCATAGCGCCCGGAAAATCGGAAGGAATCCTTACGGGCGGTAATCTGACGCTGGTATGCGCCACCCTGGGTACACGGTATGAAGTCGACACCGCGGGAAAGATCCTGCTTCTGGAAGAAGTGGAGACCGAACCCTGGATCATCGATCACAGTCTGTCCCATCTGCGCAATGCCGGAAAGCTCGAGGGTGTGGCCGGCGTTCTGGTAGGCGAGTGCAAGGACTGTGTCCCTCGGAAACACGATCCGGGCTTCTATTCCGATGTCGGTGTGGAAGAGGTGTTTGAATATTATCTGAAAGATCTGGGCGTGCCGGTCCTCTATGGATTGCCATTGGGCCATACCGAAGATTTGGCCACGCTGCCCATGGGTGTGATGACTCGGCTGGATGCAGATCAAAAAAAGTTCGAGGTTCTTGAAAGCGGAGTGCTTTAAAGATAGAAATTCTACATTGCAGATTGATTTTCCTGAGAAAAGGAATAAAGGAGGCAAGTCGAATGAATGCGAAGAAAATGATCGCCATTCTGCTGACCCTGGCCATGCTGTTTTCGGCGGCCGGCTGCGGGGGCGGCGGAAGCGTGGAGGAGGGGAAAACCTTTACTTTCGCGTTATCCGAAGAAGTGGATACACTCAATCCGCTTTCATCCTGGATGGCAGTATCGTTTGAGCTGCTGCTGCTGATCTACGATCCGCTGGTGCGCTACGACACGGAATTGGAGCGGATGCCCTGCCTGGCCGAAACCTGGGAAGTATCCGATGATCAGCTTACCTGGACCTTCCATCTGGCCGAAGGCGTCAAATGGCATGACGGCGAACCTTTTACCTCGGCGGATGTAAAGTTTTCCTATGAACTGTTCACGGCACAGGAAGCCTACATGTATGCCGGCTACAACGAAGGGATCGTGGACATCAGCTGTCCCGACGACTTCACAGTAGTGATGACAACGGAAGCGCCGAAAGCCAATATGCTCATGAACACCTCGCCCATCGTGCCCAAGCACATCTGGGAAGGACTGGATGACCCGTACAACTACGGCAACGAGACTCCTATCGGAACCGGTCCGTTCAGATTCGATACCGAAGGCGAAGGCTTTATTAAATTGACGAAGAACGCAGACTATTTCCAGGAGATACCCGGAGATGTACAGAACATCGTTTTCGTGCTGTATGAAAATGCGGACACTGCTGCCCAAGCTTTGCTGCTTGGTGAAATCGACGGAACCAGCGGACTGACGGCGGCGCAGATCGAGCAGATGGAAAGCGCCGAAGAAGTGGACCTGGTGCTGGCAGATATCCCGGGTTTTTCATACGTGGCGCTGAATACTTGGCCCGAATCCGAAGTGCCCCAAGCCCATCCGCTGCTCAAGGATAAGGTCGTTCGCCATGCGATCGAATACTGCACCGACAAAGAAAAGATCGTGAGCATGGCCTACGGCGATGCCGGAGATGTGGGCACCACGATCGTCAATCCCGGAGACAAATACCACTATGAACCCACGCCGGCGGAGCTTCGGAACTACGATCCGGACAAAGCTGCCGCCATGCTCGAAGCCGCCGGATACAAAGACACCGACGGCGACGGGATCCGGGAGGCGGCCGACGGAACGAAGCTGTCCTTTGAGCTGATCTCCATCGCAGACAACACCCCGGAAGTGAAGACGGCCCAGATGATGGCTGCAGGCTGCGCGCTGGCAGGTATCGAGCTGGATCTGGTCACCATGGACAGCGGCGCGCTGACAGATCTGATCTACACCGGGGACTACGACATGTACATCTGGGGCTGGGGCGCCGATGTGGATCCCTCGGTGATCACCCGTATCTTTATCACCGATGAATGGTGGAACCTGAACGAGACCGGATATTCCGATGCCCGTTATGACGAGCTGTTCTACGAACAGATGACCGTCATGGACGAAGCGGAGCGGATCGCCATGGTACAGGAGATGCAGAAGATCGCCTACGAAAATGGCCATTATATCGTCTATGCCTATGACAACTATATCCAGGCCATCCGCTCGGACAAGTGGACGAATTATGTCCGGGTCCCCTCTGAGACCGGCGGATTGTTCCTGAACATGACCGCGTGGAACTATATGAATATGAAGGCTGCGCAGTAGCAGCCGGGCAAGTGCAGGCGGCGGTTTCCGCCGCCTGTTTTGCAGAGGAAGCGCCATGAACAAGAAACGCATTGCAAAAAAGCTGCTCTATGCAGCCATCACCATTTTTTTCGTCCTGGTCTTCAACTACTTCCTCTTTCGGATCCTTCCGGGAGATATCCTGAGCATGTTGTCCAGAAGCGGAAAAACCACACCGGAAATGGTGGCCAATATCCGGGAGATGTACGGGTTGGATCTGCCCTGGTACCAGCAATTCTTTGTCTATCTGGAAAATCTGTTTACCGGGGATCTGGGCACATCCTTCATCTATAAAAAACCGGTGGCCGAGGTGATCGGCTCCCGCATTCTTCCTACCGTGATTCTCCTGGGTGTGGCGGAGGTCCTTGCCATCGTGGTGGGCATCGTCTTCGGGATCGTGTCCGCCTGGAAACGGGGAAAAGCCATCGATACCGGCCTGTTGAGCACCTCCCTGTTGCTGTATTCCATGCCCACGTTCTGGCTGGGTATGATGCTCATCTTGATTTTTTGCGTCAACCTGCGTCTCTTCCCCATCAACGGGATGGTGACGCCGGGACGGGTTTTTGCAGACACCTGGGCTTATATCAACGATGTGGTCCGCCATATGATCCTGCCTATGGCCTGTATGGCGCTGGTGATGATCGGCGAATACGCCATCACCATGCGCAGCACCATGATCGATGTGCTCTCGGAGGACTACATCACGACGGCAAAGGCCAAAGGATTTTCCAACGGATATGTGCTGCGGCGCCACGCCATGCCCAATGCCATGCTGCCCATGATCACGCTGATCGCCATCAATCTGGGCTTGATCGTCGGCGGCGCCATCCAGATCGAGACGGTGTTTTCCTGGCCCGGCCTTGGCAATCTGATGTACGGCGCTTTGGTCAACCGGGATTATCCACTGCTGCAGGGCGTGTTTCTGCTTACTACGGTAACAGTGATCCTGGCCAACTTCCTGTCGGATATCCTGTACGAAGTGGTCGACCCCAGGGTCAAGAGCATGGGAGGTTGAGCCATGGGCGGAAATAGTGTGAAAGCCAAGTTGAGAAAGCGCAAGATCAAGGCCTTTGTCAGCCAGGTTTTGGCCAATAAAATGGCTCTGTTCGGAACGGTGGTATTGTTGTTTTTTATTCTGGTGGCGATCTTCGGACCCTTGCTGGTGCCATTTAGCGTCCTGGAGTTCGGCGAAGTGGAAGACATGCTCAACCCGCCGGGACCCGGTCACATCCTGGGTACCGACGACATGGGCCGGGATGTGCTGGGCTATCTGATCGCCGGATCCCGGATCTCCCTTTTGGTCGGGGCATTGGCTACAGGGATCTCCATGGTGATCGGTACGGTCATCGGGATCGTCTCCGGATACAGCGGCAAGGCCGTAGATAACGTCCTGATGCGTATTACAGACTTTTTTCTGGTGATTCCATGGCTGCCGCTGATGATGGTCCTGGCGGCCATTCTGGGCACCAGCATCTGGAACATTATCGTGGTGATCGGTGTTACAAGCTGGGCGGGAACCGCCCGGGTCGTCCGATCCCAGACGCTATCTGTGCGGGAAAATCAATTTGTGGAACGAACGGTGTCCATCGGTGCCGGAAGCGGGCACATCATGCTGCATCACATCCTGCCCAATGTATTTCCTCTGGTCTTTGCCAACACGATCCTGATCGCTGCGGCAGCGATCACCTCGGAGACGACCCTGAGCTTTCTGGGGCTGGGCGATCCGGCCCACGCCAGCTGGGGGATGATGCTGCATTACGCCTTTGAGACCGGGGCCACGAGCACCGGTGCCTGGTGGTATTTCCTTCCGCCGGGGCTTTGCGTGGTCGCGGTGGTCCTGGCCTTTACACTGATGGGTTACGCCTTTGACGAGATCCTGAATCCCAAACTGAAAGAGAGGTAAAGGCGTGAAACTGCTGGAAGTGAACAACCTGAAAACGTATTTCAAAACCTCCAAGGGCATGCTCAAGGCCGTGGACGACGTGAGCTTCGATCTGGAACACGGAGAAGCTTTGGGCCTGGTGGGAGAATCGGGCTGCGGTAAAACCACAAGCGCCTTGTCGATCGCACGCCTGCTGCCCAAAGAAGGGCGGATCGTAGGCGGCCAGATCCTGCTGGATGGGCGGGATGTGATCCCTGCGCCGGAAAGCGAGTTGCGCCGGCGGCGCTGGACGGACGTGTCCATCATCTTTCAGGGCGCCATGAACGCGTTGAATCCCGTCATGACCGTGGGCAAGCAGATCTCGGAAGCCATCGTGCTGCACGAAAAAGCTTCCGAAGCCGATGCGCTGCGCAAGACAAAGGATCTTCTGGAGCTGGTGGAAATCCCTTCAGATCGGTATAAGCATTATCCACACGAATTCTCCGGCGGAATGAAGCAGCGGGCCATGATCGCCATGGCGCTGGCCTGCGATCCGAAGCTAATCATCGGAGACGAACCCACTACCGCGCTGGATGTAATGATCCAGGCCCAGATCCTCAACCTGCTGGAACGGCTTCGCAGAGAGCTGTCCATGGGCATGATCCTCATTACTCATGACCTGGCCATTCTCGGCGAGACCTGCGACAAGATCGCGGTGATGTACGCGGGCAAAATCGTAGAGACGGGCAGTGTCAAGGATATCTTTGAAGATGCCCGGCATCCCTACACCAAGCGTTTGATCGGCTGTTTTCCGAATGTAAAAGGTCCGAAAACAGTTCCCGCCGGTATCGAGGGCTTTCCGCCGAATTTGCTGGATCCGCCGAGTGGCTGCGCGTTTCATCCCCGATGTGATTTTGCCTGCGATATCTGTAAAGCTCAGACGCCCGAACCTGTCAATGTGGGCGGCAAGCATATCGTCGCTTGTCATCTCAAGGAGGCAAGACAATGAAAGATGCCCGGGAAGCGTTGGTACGCGTCGACGGATTGAAGGTCCATTTCGAAATCAGAGAAGGATTTCTCAGCGGCCTTTTATCCAAAGAGAAAAAAGTCGTCCGAGCGGTGGACGGGGTTACTTTTACCATCGACCGGGGTGAAATTCTGTCGTTGGTGGGCGAGAGCGGAAGCGGAAAGACCACCGTCGGCAAGGCGATCCTCCAGTTGGTTCAGCCTACGGAGGGCGCGGTGGTCTTCGAAGGAGCGCCGGTTTCCCAGGATCGGGAAGGGCTCAAGGCATTCCGACAGAATGCTCAGATGGTTTTTCAGGATCCGTATCAGGCATTGAATCCCCGCCACTATATTATTGATATCGTGGCAGAGCCTTTGGATGTGGCCGGATTGGTCAAAACATCGGAGGAGAGGGAGCAGCGGGTCCGGGAAGCTTTGGAGCAGGCCGGACTGACGCCGGCGGACGATTACTTTTACCGTTATCCCTACGAGTTGTCCGGCGGACAGCGGCAGCGGGTGGTCATTGCCGGTGCGCTGATTCTCGGTCCTCGGTTCATCGTGGCCGACGAGCCGGTGTCCATGCTGGATGCGTCCATTCGTACCGGGATCCTGAAACTGATGATCCACCTCCGAGACACAAAGGGGATCGCCTATCTGTTTATCACTCACGATCTGTCCTTGGCCTGGCTGATTTCGGACAGGATCGCCATCATGTACCTGGGGCGGGTCATGGAAATCGGTACTGCCGATGAAATCATCAAGGCGGGACTGCATCCCTATACGCAAGCCTTGATGGCCATTATGCCTGTGCCGGGGCAGACCCGAGAAGGTGAAAGGCCGGTCTTGGAAGGAGAGACGCCCAATGCGGCCGTCGAGATCACGGGCTGTAAGTTTTCAAGTCGGTGCCCCCGGGCAACGGAACGTTGCAGGCAGGAACAGCCGGAATTGATGGAAGTGGCTCCGGGTCATTCGGTAGCGTGCTTCCCTGTCCAGGAAGAGCACAGGAGCAGCACTGAGCACATAGCGGGAAATGAGTGAGACGATGATAAGAGAAAAGAAAGAAATCCTTTTCAGTGCCGTGAGCAGAGAAGAATTGCTTCGCTGGACCTCCGACCTGGTGGCAATTCCTTCTTACAGCGGTCTTCCGATGCAGGAACAGGCTGTTGCGGATTATATTGTCGACCTTCTGAAAAAAGAACATATCGACTGCCGTATTCAGCATCTCGTCGGCGGACGCTGCAATGTGATCGCGCGTCTGGCCGGCGCCGGCGCCGGCCGATCTCTGATGCTGAACGGACACATGGATACAGTCCCGGCCTACGACATGCTTCAAGCCTTTGAACCGCGCCTGAAGGACGGAATGCTGTACGGGCGGGGGACTACCGATATGAAGGGTGCCCTGGCCGCCATGATGGGCGTGCTGATCGCATTGAAGCGCACCGGTACGGTGTTGTTGGGCGAACTGATCTTTTCTGCTGTTGCCGACGAAGAAGAGAGCAGTATCGGTACCATTGCGCTGCTGGAAAGCGGAATGCATGCTGATGCCGTCATCGTCGGCGAGGCCATGGGCCGAGACGCCATCGCCATTGCTCAGAAAGGGTTGGAATGGTTTGAATTCATCCTCCACGGAAAGACTGTCCACGGAGGGCGGCAGGACGAAGGCGTCAATGCGATCCTGAAAGCGACCCGGCTTATCCAGGTTCTCCAGGAGCAGCTGGCGCCCCGGCTGAAGGCGCGCTGTCATCCCTTCATGGGCTGCCCCACGCTGAACATCGGCGTGATCCGGGGCGGCACCCAGCTGTCTACCGTGGCAGGAGAGTGTGTCGTCCAGATGGATCGGCGCTTTATCCCCGGCCTGGAGACCTACGAGAGTATGTACCGGGAGCTGTCGGATATCGTGGAGGACCTGTCCCGCAAGGATCCGGACTTTCGTTGCACGCTCAAGGTGCTGGACAGCAGCGTCATGAAGAGTGGATACGTTCATCAGGGCATGGAGCAAAAGGAGGACGAACCTCTGGTTCAGGTCCTGAAGACGAGTCTGGAAGCTGTCTCCGGCAAGCCCGCCCGCTTGACGGGCTGTACTTGCTGGACCGATGCGGGCCTCTTCGGTCATTACGGTAAAATGCCGGTGGTCGTCTACGGACCCGGTGACCTGACCCTGGCCCACTCGAAAGAAGAGCGTCTGGACCCCGACGCCTTGGAAGAAAGCTATCGGGTCTATCTGACCGCGGCTATGGCGTTTTGCGGCTGATGAAAAAAATGAATGCCCGCCTTAGCAGGCGGGCATTTTTGTGTGGCTGGCAATATGAAATTTATTCTTCGGTGATCAAGCTCGCCGGCTGTGCCCCGGCAATGATCTCTTCTCGGGTGTATTTTCCGAAGTCCTCGTTGAACCAGCGATATGCAGAGATCATGGCGAAAAGAATCGTAATGGAGACCGGGACCGCGGTGATGATCAGCATGGCCTGGAGACCGCCCAAGGGCGTGCCGCCGGGGATGCTCTGCCCGGCATAGAGCAGGCAGAGAGGCGCCACCGCCAGCATCACGGCCCAGAACAGTCGAAGGTTTCTGGAGGGGTCTTCTCCGACCTTCAGCCCCAGGGTCGAGGCTTCCGCCAGCGTATAGGTAGCCGAGTCCATGGTGGTCACCAGAAGAAGGAATCCGGAAATGAACCAGAGAGCAAGCACAACCTTGCCCAGGGGCAGAGATAGAGAGAGTTCGGAAATGATCTGACTGATGCCCTGATCGGCCATGGTCCGGACGATGTCGATGGTGCCGCTGATATGGGTGTGGAGACCATAGTTGGAGATCGTCCCGAAGAAGAGGAACGATCCGACGGAGCCGGCAACGACCACGCCGCCGACCACGGAGCGAACGGTTCTGCCCCTGGAGATCTTGGCAATGAAAATCCACATCCAGGGCGCCAGGCCGATCCACCAGGCCCAATAGAAAACGGTCCAGTCCTGGGGGAATCCACCGCCTCGGATGGGGTCCAGATAGGTGAGCATAAGCGCAAACTTGTCGGCCATGATGCCCAGGGATTGGAAGGTGTTCGAAAGGGAAAACAGCGGGGAGCCCATTAAGAAAATGAGGCACAGCGCCAGGGAAAACCAGGTGGTCATGCGGGACAGGTTCTGCATGCCCTTTTCAATGCCGATGTAGGTGCTGGTGGCAAAGGTAAGGGTGGTGAGACCGATCAGCAACGCGTAGGCCATAAAGGTTTCGCTGGTGCCTATGGAGTTGGCCAGGTTATTGGCCAGCATGGGAATGCCTGTGCCGTATGTAATGGTCAGTCCGCCCAGAATACCGATAATAAAGACGATATTGATGATTCTGCTGAGTATTCCTTGCGTGCTGCCGGGGAGGACACCGCTGCATACGGCCTGCAGGTTGAGACCTTCTTTTCTGCGTACGTAATATCTGTAGGCCAGGGGAACAGTGCCTGCGGCGTAGACGCTCCAGGCCGGAAAGCCCCAGTGGAAAAAGCTGTAGGGTATGGCAATTTCCAGAGCTTCCGGTGACAGGGCCTCATACCCGAAGGGAGGCCACTGGATGTAGTAGACCCATTCGATAGCCGACCAATACAGGATGCTGGTGCCCATGCTGGCGCAAAAGATCATAGCCGCCCAGCCGTAGGTGCTGTAGGCAGGTTTTTCTTTCCCCAGCCGGATGCAGCCATACTTGGAAAAACCGAACCAGAGCACCAGCGCCAGGCACAGGATGACGATGAGAAGAAAATAAAATCCAAGGGCGTTGCAGATCCACACTCGGATGCCGTTCAACGTGTCGGTGGTTGCAGCGGGCGCAATGATGCTGGCCACCACCAGGATGCTCAGAAGGACGAAGCTGACGGCCAGCGCCGTCACATCCAGACGGATTTTTTTTGCGTTCATAGAAACGATTCCTCCGCTCGTTGGGAAGATTAGTTGCCGAAGTTACTGTTCGAGGTAGTCTGAGACCAGGTTCATGAGCATTTCCATGCCGACGGGCAGAGCCTCTTCATTGACTTTGAATTTTGCGTTGTGATGATGGGCATCGGTTCCTTTGGCCGGATCGCCCATACCGATGAAGAAGTAGAAGCCGGGTCCGTACTGCAGAAATTCCGCAAAATCGTCGCCGCCCATCATGGCCACGTTCTTCGTTACCAGATTTTCCGGTCCCACCAGTTTTTCGGCGGTCTTTTCCGCAAGTGCAGTCAGGTCTTCGTCATTGTTGAGCAGTGAATTGCCGCACTTCAGTTCGATTTCGCAGGTGCAGCGGCACAGAGCGCAGGCCTGTTCCACCATTTCCCGGAACCGGGCGTGAACAGCCCCGTGACCCTCGTGCAGACAACGGATCGAGCCTTCCATCTCCAGATCATCGGGCACGATGATCTCCTTTTGTCCGGCGTGGATCATGCAACAGGTAATGACGGTGGGCTGGAACACATCCTGCTCCAGGGTGTGAAAGCTCTTAATTGCCGAGAGCACGTACGTAGCTGCATCGATGGGATTGATCGCGCCGTGTGGCTCTCCTCCGTGGCCGCCTTTTCCATGGATCTTTATTTTAAAGTAATAGCTGGAAGCCATGGTGGGGCCCGGATGGATGCCGATTTTGCCCAAGGGGAAGTTTGCCCAGAGGTGATAGCCGAAAATAGCATCCGGCTTTCCGGTGATTTCCATCGCCCCGTCGTCGATCATGATCTGGGCGCCGGCATCTTCTTCGTTGGGCTGGAACAAAAAGACCAGTGTGCCGGGAATTTCCTCCCGGTGGGCAGCCCAGATTTTCGCTGCCCCCAGAAGCATGGCTGTATGGCCGTCGTGGCCGCAGGCGTGGGCGACGCCGGGATTCTCCGAAGCGAAAGGCTCGCCGCTGTCCTCTTGAATGGGCAGCGCGTCGATATCTGCTCGGAGGATTACTTTCTTTCCCGGTTTTCCGCCTTTCAGGATCCCGATGACGCCGGTCCCGCTGCAGGTATGGACTTCGTCCAGATCCAGCGCCGTCAGATACTCTTTGACGATCTTCGATGTTCTGAACTCCTGAAATCCCAGCTCCGGATGACGGTGGAAATCCCGGCGAAGCGCGATGACTTCCTGTTTGACTTCATTGATTTTTTTCGCGATATTCATTTGATTTTCACCTTTTCTCTTTCTTGCTTCCAGCTTAAGAATCCAAATATTTCATGACCAGTTTCATCTGCATTTCCATGCCGGTGGCCAGAGCGTCCTCGTTGAGTCTGAACTTCGTATTGTGGTTTGGCACGTCGGTTCCTTTTTTCGGATCCGCCATTCCGATAAAATAGTACATGCCCGGAATGCGCACGGAGAATTCCGCAAAGTCGTCTCCGCCCATGACCGCCACGTCCCGGGTCAGAACATTGTCCGCATCCACCACTTCGCCGGCTGTTTCTTTGGCCAGCTCAAAGAGTGTTTCATCGTTGGCCAGCAGAGAATTGCCGCACTTCAGTTCGATGTCGCAGGTGCAGCGGCAAAGGTCACAGGCCTTGGCCACCAGTTCGCGAAATCGCTCGTGGACCTGTTCGTGATCGAAGTGCAGGCATCGCACCGAACCTTGCATTTCCAAAACATCGGGGATCACGATCTCTTTTTCTCCTGCATGGATCATGCCGGTGGAGATCACTGTGGGGCGGAAGACGTTTTGCTCCAGGCTGTTGAAGGTATCGATGGCCGCGATCACATGAGAAGCTGCGGATATGGGATTGATGCAGAGGTGCGGGTATCCCCCGTGTCCACCTTTTCCTTTGATCCGAATGCGAAAATAGTAGCTGGAAGCCATCATAGGTCCGGGAACCATGCTGATGGTCCCGATGGGGGAATTCGATTTGAGGTGGCAGCCGAAGACCGCTTCCGGGTTTCCGGCCAATTCCAGCGCCCCGTCATCGATCATCACCTGGGCCCCGGCATCTTCCTCGTTGGGTTGAAACAGAAAGACCAACGTGCCCGGGATTTCTTTCCGGTGTGCCGCCCAGATTTTCGCTTCGCCCAGGAGCATGGCGGTGTGACCGTCGTGGCCGCAGGCGTGGGCAACGCCCGGTGTTTCCGAGGAGAAGGGTTCCCCGCTCTCTTCGGTGAGGGGCAGCGCATCGATGTCGGCCCGCATCATTACGGTTTTGCCGGGCAGTCCTCCCCGCAGGATGCCGATCACGCCGGTGCCGCTGCAGTTATGCACTTCGTCCAGTTCCAGTGCGGTGAGATATTCTCGGATGATCTTTGAGGTGCGATATTCCTGAAAGCCCAACTCGGGGTGCCGGTGGAAATCCCGGCGAAGACCGATCACTTCCTCTTGAATAGCCCTGACTTCTTTTCTGATGTCCATAATTCCTCCTGCTTTTGATGAAGTGCTGCTTGCATATATGGTAACACGGGACGGTTTCCGGAGCAACCGATCATCGTTTCTGCGACTTGACAAAGGGATGTTTGAATGATATGTTGATAATACAACAAAATATGCTCATCAAGAGTGGCAGAGGGAATAGGCCCTGCGAAGCCCGGCAACCTGGAATCGAAAGACCGTAAAAGCACACGGTCCTGCGAAGACAAGGTGCTAAGTCCTACAGAGAGATCTGAAAGATGAGGAATGTATCTGTACAGAACCTCTTCTTTGCGAAGAGGTTTTTCTATAAGGCATCAACAAGAAGGAGGAATACAAAATGGGTAAGAAATTATTCACATCGGAGTCCGTCACAGAAGGACATCCCGATAAACTGTGCGATCAAATCTCCGATGCGATCCTGGATGCGGCATTCCTGCAGGATCCCCACAGCAGGGTCGCTTGCGAGACCACCGTGACCACCGGTCTCTGCCAGGTCATGGGAGAGATCACGACGGAAGGCTTCATCGACATTCAGGAGGTCGCGAGAGAAGTGATCAAGGACGTGGGATATACAAAGTCCGAGTACGGCTTCGACAGTTTTTCCTGCGGTGTTATCGTATCCATCCATCAGCAGTCGGCGGATATCGCTTTGGGCGTGGACCGGGCGCTGGAATACAAAGAGGGTACGATGTCCGAGGACGAAGGGTTTGACACCATCGGCGCCGGAGACCAGGGGCTGATGTTCGGTTATGCCTGCAACGACACCCCGGAGTTAATGCCCATGCCCATCGCGCTGTCTCACAGGCTTGCCCTGCGGCTGACCGAAGTCCGCAAAAAAGGCGTTCTGCCCTACCTGCGACCGGACGGAAAGACCCAAGTGACTGTGGAGTACGACGATCAGAACCGGGTCGTCCGGGTGGATACCGTGGTGGTGTCGGCTCAGCACGATCCCGACGTGACTCAGGAGCAGATTCGCAGCGACATTCTTCGAGAAGTGATTCGTCCCGTAGTGCCCCAAGCGCTTCTGGACGATCAAACCAAATACTACGTGAACCCCACGGGCCGCTTTGTGACCGGAGGCCCCCACGGAGATTCCGGGCTTACCGGAAGAAAGATCATCGTGGACACCTACGGTGGTTATGCCAGGCATGGGGGCGGCGCTTTTTCAGGGAAGGACCCCACAAAGGTCGATCGTTCCGCTTCCTACGCCGCCCGCTATGCCGCCAAAAATGTGGTGGCAGCCGGTCTGGCCGACAGGTGCGAGATTCAGTTGGCCTATGCTATCGGCATCGCTCATCCGATCTCTGTTCTGGTGGATACGCAAGGAACGGGGAAGTTGACCGACGACAAGCTGGCCGAGCTGGTGGCGAAGCATTTCGACTTTCGCCCTGCCGCCATCATCCGAGATCTGGATCTGCGGCGGCCGATTTACCGTCAAACCGCGGCCTATGGCCATTTCGGACGAACGGACATCGACTTGCCCTGGGAAAAGACTGACAAAGCGGAGGCGTTGAAAAAAGACGCACAACTGTAGTGTAATATGATATAATATATGCCATGTAAAATGGCAAAGAAGGGAGGTTCTGCCATCGGTCGAACCTCCTGTTATTAGGAGGCATTCTATGGGTTTGAAAGTAGCAAAATTCGGCGGCAGCTCCGTGGCGGACGTCATACAGTTCAAGAAAGTCAGAAGCATCGTCCAGACCGATCCATCCCGTACCGTGGTGGTGGTTTCGGCACCGGGGAAACGGTATCCAAACGATACGAAGCTGACGGATCTGCTCTATCTATGCCAGACCCACGTAGAGCACAACCTCCCTTGGGATCAGTTGTTCCAGGTGGTCTGTGACCGTTTTACGGCCATGGCTATGAGTCTGGGCCTGGGAAGCAGCCAGCTGAATCTGGAAAAAGAATTCGAGACCATTAAGAGCGACTTGAACGGCGGAGCCGGCGCAGACTACATTGCCAGCCGCGGAGAATATCTGAACGCGCTTCTTATGGCCCGTTTTTTGGACTTTGAATTCGTAGACGCCGCAGGCTTGATCCTCTTTGACGAGCGAGGCCATTTTCTGGCGGAAGAAACAGATGAGGCCCTTCTGACCCGGCTGAAAAAGCATAAGGGTGCTGTCATTCCCGGATTTTACGGGAGTATGCCCGGAGGACGGATCAAGACCTTCAGCAGGGGGGGCTCCGATATCACCGGATCGCTGGTAGCCAGAGCGCTTCACGCTGATGTCTACGAAAACTGGACCGACGTCCACGGATTCCTTGTGGCGGATCCCGGAATCGTCAAGGATCCCCAGCCCATCGACTACATCACGTATCAGGAGCTCAGGGAGCTTTCTTACATGGGCGCAAGCGTGCTGCACGAGGACGCTATTTTCCCTGTGCGCGAGACCAATATTCCCATCAATATCCGCAACACCAATGACGCGGACCATCCGGGCACCACGATCCTTGCCGATGTGCCCAGGGATCCGGAGAAGATCGTTACCGGGATCGCCGGCAGCAAGGATTTTACGGTTATCGCGTTGTATAAGCACAGGATGAACAAGGACCGCGGTTTCGTCCGCAGGCTGTTCGGTATTTTGGAGGACTACGATTTGGGCTTTGAGCACCTGCCCACGGGAATCGATACCATGTCGCTGGTTCTGTCCAACGAGAAGGTTGCGGATCGGCTGCCCGATATCGTTGCGGATATCGAAAAGAAACTGGAACCGGACAACATCGAAGTAAACGAAGACATTGCGCTGATCGCCACAGTGGGCAAGGGCATGTCCAGTCGGAAGGGCGTATCGGCATCGCTGTTCACAGCCTTGGCCGAAGCGGATATCAACATTCGCTTGATCGACCAGGGGAGCAGCGAAATGAATATCATTGTCGGTGTGCTCAACCGGGATTTTGAAAAAGCGATACGAGCCATTTACGGAGCATTCATCGGAGGGCGGAAATGAAGGACAAATTTATCGCAGACTTGCATAAAGGTCAGGAACTGAACATGCTGGCTCAGACCGAGGAATTGCTTGCAGTGTATGAGGATGTGATCGACCTGTCCGTTGGAGACCCGGACATGACGACGCCTGCGCCCATCATCGAGGCCAGTTACAAAGACTCTCTGGACGGGCATACCCATTACACCGCTTTCCGGGGAGATCCGGAGCTTCGTTCAGAGATTGTGAAATACTATAAGGAAGAATACGATGTTGATATTATCGACGAAGAAGTCTTTGTCGTGACGTCGGCGAACATGGGCATGTATGTTGCCCTGTTCACTTGCCTGAACCCGGGGGATGAAGTGCTGATTCCGGATCCTTGCTTCCCGGTGTACAACGAGCAGCTTCGCTTCTGCCGGGCCACAGCCGTTCCGGTGCCTACCTACGAGGAGGAGCGCTTTCGCTTCAATCCCCAACGCGCCAGGGAATATGTGACGGATAAAACGAAGGCGCTGATCATCAACACGCCATGCAATCCCACGGGCGCTTGCATGAACCTGAGTGACATGCAGGAGATCGCCGATTTTGCCAAAGAATTTGATCTTCTGGTGATTTCCGACGACATTTATACAGGCATGAGTTACCAGGAGCCTTTTGTCCCGATCATTTCACTGCCGGGCATGAAGGAACGGACCATTACGATCAACAGCACATCCAAAAATTTTGTAATGACCGGTTACCGGCTTGGCTGGGCGATCGCGCCGGCTTATCTGGCCGACGCTCTGCGCAAGACCAACGATATGATGGTGTTCACCGCGCCGGCGCCCTCTCAGCGGGCAGCGCGGTACGCGCTGGCCCACCGGAGCGAGTTGATGCCGGCCTATATGGAAGAGTTTAAGGAGCGTGTGTTCAGAACGGCAGAAAAGATCAACAGCATTCCGCATCTTTCAGTGCTGCCGCCCATGGGTACTTTTTATCTGTTTGTGAATATCAAAGAAACGGGACTCTCTTCGGATGAGTTTGTCTATAAGGTGCTGGAGAAAGCCCATGTGCTGGTGATGCCGGGAACTGCTTTCGGAGCGGCCGGAGAAGGATATGTTCGGATCGCGTGTACGAAAAGCGTCGAAGAGCTGACCGATGCGATGGAACGGATCCGCAGCGTCGGCCTGTAGGGGAAACGGGAGCGCGCAGGAAAGGGTAAATATGGGATTTTTGGAGAAGGTCTTTGGCGATTGGAATGCCAAGGAAATCAAGAGAATTGAAAAGATCGCGGATCGGATCGAGGTTTTGGACCGGGAGATGCAGCAGTTGAGCGACGAGGAGCTCCGCGGCAAGACCGATGTGTTCAAGGAGCGTCTTGCCGACGGCGAAGGCTTGGACGACATCTTGCCCGAAGCGTTCGCTGTATGCCGCGAAGCGGCATGGCGGAGCCTGGGCATGAAGCACTTCCGTGTGCAGCTCATCGGCGGCATCGTGCTTCACGAAGGAAACATCGCCGAAATGAAGACCGGCGAAGGCAAGACCCTGGTGGCTACGTTGCCGGTTTATTTGAACGCACTGTCAGGGCAAGGCGTTCATGTTGTTACGGTAAACGACTATCTGGCCAAAAGAGACATGGAATGGATGGGCAAGCTCTATACGTTCCTGGGCCTTTCCGTGGGCTGCGTGGTCCACGGCATCACCACCGAAGAACGCCGGCAGGCCTATCTGGCCGACGTCACCTATGGAACGAACAACGAGTTCGGCTTCGATTATCTGCGGGACAACATGGTCATCTACAAGGAAGACCAGATGCAGCGTCCGCTGAACTTCGCCATTGTGGACGAAGTGGACTCGATCCTCATCGACGAAGCGCGTACTCCACTGATCATATCGGGGCAGGGCGCCAAATCCACAGACCTTTATAAAATGGCCGATCGCTTTGTCCGTACGCTTCGGATCGAAGAGGATTTCACTGTCGAGGAAAAGGATAAATCCGTTTCCATTACCGAAGAAGGCGTCGAGAAATGTGAAAAGTACTTCGGGATCGAAAATTTCTCCGATCCCGAAAACATGGAGATCAACCATCACGTGCAGATTGCCCTTAAGGCGCACAGCCTGATGCGGCGCGACGTGGATTATATCGAAAAAGAGGGCGAGATCGTCATCGTGGACGAGTTTACCGGCCGGCTTATGTTCGGTCGGCGCTACAGCGACGGTCTTCACCAGGCCATTGAAGCCAAGGAAGGCATCGAGGTCCGCAGGGAGTCCAAAACCCTTGCAACGATCACGTTGCAAAACTACTTCCGCATGTATCGGAAGCTGGCCGGCATGACCGGGACGGCCAAGACGGAAGAGTTGGAGTTCACCGATATCTATAACATGCAGGTTGTGATGATTCCCACCAATCAACCCATCGCCCGGGACGACTATCAGGATTCCATCTATACGAGCCAGCGCGGCAAGCTGGCTGCCATCGTCGAAGAGATCGCCGAGCGCCACCAATCAGGGCAGCCCATTCTGGTGGGCACCATCTCCATCGAAAAGTCCGAGCAGATCAGCGAGCTTTTGAAAAAGAGAGGAGTACATCACAACGTACTGAATGCCAAGCAGCATCAACGGGAAGCGGAGATCATTGCCGAAGCCGGACGACTGAATGCCGTGACCATTGCCACGAACATGGCAGGCCGGGGCACAGACATCATCCTGGGCGGCAATCCCGAATTTGAAGCACGTAAGGAAATGCGAAAGCTGGGATACGAAGAAGAAGCGATTTCCTTTGCGTCCAGCTTTGTTCCGCTCAAAGAACCGGAGCTTTTGGATGCCAGAAAAGTGTATCACGAGCTGCTGCAGAAGTTTACGGAAGAACGAAGAGATGAACAAGAGCAGGTTCGCGCTCTGGGCGGGCTGCACATCATCGGCACGGAGCGCCATGAAGCCCGAAGAATCGACAATCAGCTGCGCGGTCGTTCCGGACGGCAGGGAGATCCGGGATCCACTCAGTTTTTCATCGGTCTGGACGATGACCTGATGCGACTGTTCGGCGGTGAAAAGATACAGAATGTCATCAGCAAATTGGGCGTGGAGGAAGGCGAGGCTATTGAAGCCGGACTGCTGACGAAGTCCATTGAAAACGCTCAGAAAAAAGTGGAAGGCCGAAATTACGGCATTCGAAAATACGTTCTCCAGTATGATGATGTGATGAACCGCCAGCGCAGCATCATTTACAGCCAGCGCAACAAAGTGCTCATGGGTGAAGATCTGAGGGAACACATCCTGTCCATGATGCAGGATCACGCCGACGAATTGGCCGATTTCTGTTCGGCAATCTCCAAATACGCCGAGGAGTGGGATTTTGAAGATTTGAACCGGAAACTCAAGGCTGTCTCTCAAAGCCTGCCGGAACTTCACTATACCCAGGAGCAGCTGCAGATACTGGACCGGGAAATCCTGGCCTCGGACATCATGGAGCTCTTTGATACCGCTTACCGAGCGAAGGAGCAAGAGATCGGTCCGGAGCGGATGCGGGAGTTGGAGCGGATGATCCTGCTGCGCATCGTAGACAACAAGTGGATGGACCACATCGACGCCATGGATCAGCTGAAGACCGGGATCGGGCTGAGATCTTTGGGCCAGCAGGATCCGGCGGCGGCGTATGCCAACGAAGGCTTCGATATGTTTGAATATATGGTACGGTCCATCAATGATGAAATGATCCACTTCTGCTTCAACGTGACGGTTCAGACCCAGGCGCAACGCAGGGAGATTCTGGGCAGCGGGACGGGTCGCAAGGACGAAGTCATTTCAGCTCTTCAGGAGGGGAAGCCGTCCTCGCCCCAGGCAGGATCGCCGGTGTATACCATCAGCGGCGGCCTCCACGGATCACCTTCTGCCGGCGCAGCGCCGGCGCCCCAGCCCTCGCAGCAGGCGAAGCCGCAGCCGATCAAAGTGGATAAGGCGCCGGGGCGGAACGAGCCTTGCCCCTGTGGCAGCGGTAAGAAATACAAGAATTGCTGTGGCCGAAACTAGACCGAAGCCACACTGTGCAAAGAATGATCGAGAGGTGCAGATATGTTCATGAACGATACCATAAAAAACAACATTCCCCAGGACCGTGAGGCCCTGATCAAGCTCGGAGAGTCTCTTTGACAAGGCAGCTCTGGAAAGTAAGCTGGAAGATCTGACTGTCGAGACGGAGATCCCGGGATTTTGGGATGATCCGCAACTTGCGCAGAAGGTGATGAAGGAAAAGAAGCGCATTGAGAACAAACTGGGCGATTATGCGGAAACAGAAAGACTTCTCTCGGACGTAGAGACTCTGATAGAGATGGCGGAGGAATCCGGCGATGAGGAGTTGGGCCGGGAGGCAGAGGAAACGCATCAGCGGTTTCTTGAAAAAGTGGAGGCTCTTACACTGGAAGCCCTGTTGACCGAGGAATATGACCTGAGCAATGCGATTTTTTCCATCCACCCGGGGTCCGGCGGCCTGGATGCCCAGGATTGGGCAGAAATGCTGCTCCGCATGTATACCCGCTGGGCGGAAAGCAAAGACTACAAAGTGACCTATATCGACTTTCAGCGGGATACGGAAGGCGGCATCAAGAATGTGACGCTTCTGATCCAGGGAGACAATGCCTACGGTTATTTGAAGACCGAGCGAGGTGTGCACAGACTGGTGCGGATCTCGCCCTTTGATACCGCCGGCAGACGTCACACTTCCTTCGCATCCGTGGATGTGACGCCGGAGCTCTCCGAAGATACCGTAGTGGAGATCTCCATGGACGACCTGCGGATCGACACCTACCGGTCCTCCGGCGCCGGCGGCCAGCACGTGAACAAAACCGATTCCGCCGTGCGCATCACCCATCTGCCCACAAACATCGTGGTCAGCTGCCAGAACGAGCGTTCCCAGCATCAGAACAAAGAATACGCCATGCGCATGCTGTATGCTAAGCTCTATGAATTGGCCAAACAGGAAAACAAAGACAGAATATCCGAACTGACAGGAGACTACGGCCAGATCACCTGGGGAAACCAGATCCGGTCCTATGTGTTCCAGCCTTATACGATGGTCAAGGACCATCGCACAGGCGTGGAGACCGGCAACGTGCAAAGCGTCATGGACGGAGATCTGGATCCCTTCATCAACGCATCCCTCAACGCTCTTAAGAGAGGAGAGTAGCTATGGATCAAGATCTGGAGAGAAAGTACCGATTTCTGATCAATGCGGCCTATTACATGTTGATCCTTGCCGCGATCTATGTGGTGTTCCGCTATGTGATTTATGCGGTTACCCCCTTTGTGATCGCCGCTTTGATCACTTTTATGCTGAAAAGGCCCATCGATGGTTTGTCCCGGTCTTTCAATCTGCCCCGAAGGGGGACGGCCGGAATGGTCGTTCTGATATTTTATGTGGTGCTGAGCATATTCATGACCTGGGCTTTTACCCACCTGTTGTGGGCGCTGTTCAATTGGCTGGGTGAGATTCCCTCCCGCTATGCGGATTCCATCGAGCCGGCGATAGAGAATATCCTGAATTGGTATGAGCAGCAAGCTGAAAGCCTTTCCCCCAATCGCTTGGAATACATCGATCAGCTTTCCAACGATATCCTGGCCAAGACTTCGGAAATCATCATTTATGTTTCCGAACAGGCGGTCAAAATGGCTCAGAATTTGGCCTTCAGCATCCCTAAATTTGTGATCGGATCCATATTCTGCATCGTGGCCACTGTGTTCATGTCTTTGGACTTCCCTTCGATCAAACACTTTATATTGGAGCAGTTTTCTTATGAACATCAGCGCATCCTGCTGGAATCCAAGAAATATGTGGTTCAAACCTTTGGAAAAATCATCACTTCCTATGCTGCGATCATGTTTATCACCATGACGGAGCTGTACATCGGGTTTATGGCCATCGGTATAGACGACGCCATAGTGCTGTCCTTGCTGATCGCCATGTTTGACATTCTTCCGGCTCTGGGTACCGGCGGGATCATGATCCCCTGGGTCATTATCGAAGTGATCAATCAAGACTACACCTTTGCCATCCAGCTGTTCATCTTATATGCGTTCGTGACAGTCGTGCGGAATTTTCTGGAACCCAAGATCGTGGGGGATTCCATCGGATTGCATCCTGTGATCATGCTCATGAGCATTTTTCTTGGCGTATCCATATTCGGTCCCCTGGGGCTTCTCATTATGCCGTTTACCCTGATCGTTGTGAAGCGACTCAACGACAGCGGAAGGATCCACGTGTTCAACAGCTCTTATGCTTTGCAGACCGAAGATCCGGGATTTTTTGAACTGAAGCGCCGGGCGAAACTGAAAAAAAAGGCTCGAAAAGAAAAGGAAATGGCTGAGCAACGTGCGCGCAGAGCACGGGTCGATGCCGCAATGAACAAGAAAAAGAAGCAGCGTACGGACAATGAACGCAACAGAGAGAAGATCATCCCCGACAAAGAAAGTGAAGAGTAATGAAGCAAAAATACAAAGCAGTGCTGTTCGATTTTGACGGCACCATCATGGACACCAACGACATCATCATCCAATCCTGGCAACATACCTTCCGGGCGGTGGAGGGGGCGGAACGTCCTTTGTCCGCCATAACACCTTCCTTTGGTGAACCCCTGTCCCTGACCATGTCCAAGCTGTTTCCCGACCGGGATACCGAAGAGATGGTCAATACCTACAGGGAATACCAGCGGAAGGTCTACAAGGAAAAAATACATATGTTTCCCGGAGTTGCGGAATTGATCTCAGAACTGAAGACCCGGGGCTACCTCATGGGGATCGTTACATCCCGGCTTTGGGAATCCACGACACAAGGACTGTATAAGTTCGACATTGCCCACCTCTTTGATGCAGTGGTGTCTGCCGAAGATACCACTGTGCATAAACCCGACCCGACTCCTTGCCTGATCTGCCTGGAAAAGCTGGGGATGAAACCTCACGAAGCTCTGTTCGTGGGAGACAGCAAGTTCGATGTGCTCTGTGCCAGAAATGCCGGCGTCCAATCCGTGCTGGTGGGCTGGAGTATCTGTGTCACAGAAGAGCAAAAGGAAGGGATCTACAAGCCGGATCATTTTATCGAAAAACCGGGAGAGCTGTTGGAAATCCTATAATCAGAGACGATTCGAGCACTATGGATGGAAGAATTTTCCTTGACAAAACCCCAGAATGCGATATCATGAAAGAACAAGAAAATCGGGAAACAGATGCAGCGATGAGACATCAATCGTTCCCGAAATTGTTTCCCGAAAGGCCGGGCTCGGTACGGGCGTTTTAGGGGAACATTTTTATTTGGCAAGACATAGAATTTGCCTTGATGTGCTACAGAGCTGCAAAACTTGAAGAACACCCAAACGCCCTCCGCGCTGAAAGTGCAGGTTGGAGGGTGCTTTTATTTTTCCGGGAGACCCGGCTACGCTGAAAAGGAGGAACTATCCATGCGAGATATTATGAAAAAAACAGCGCTAATTGCCATGGCGGCCGTCCTCATCTTCGCGACGGGTTGCGGAGGAGGAACAGGAACAGGCGGCGGTGCCATCCCACCCAGAATCGGCATTCTGAGCGATTCGGCACATTCTGCTTCCGAAGAGATTGTAACAGGTTTTATTCTGGCGGTTTCGGAAAGCGGCTATATCAGCAATCAAACAGTGATCTTTGTGGAGAATGACGCCGCGGGGCAATCCGCCATGTACGAAGAGATCGCACAAAAATACGTGGAGGACAAGATGGATCTGGTGATGGCTGTGGGTCCCGGTGCGACCCGGACGGCCGCAGCAACGGTATCTGAAGCGCCGGTCCTGGGCGCTGCCGTCCCGGACTATGTGGCTGACGGCCTGATCACGTCGGAACAGGCGCCCGGGGGAAACGTTTCCGGCACGACAGACAGGAATCCTGTGGAAGCTCAGATCAGCTTGCTGAAAACACTGGTGCCCGCTGCTGCTTCCGCCGGAATCCTCTATACGGAAGGTGAGGCGTATTCAGTATTGCAAGCCGAGCACTTCAGAAGAGCCGCAGGAGAAGCCGGCTTGGAGCCCATCGAAGCATCGGTGGAAAACGCCGGCGATATCGACGGGATCCTGGCGGAGATCCTGTCTTCGTGTGATGCGCTTTATATTCCGGAAGACGAGCAGCTCCGATCAGTCATAGACAAAGTGTACGGGGCAGCCGCAAAAGCCGGCATTCCTGTGATCGTCAGCTCGAAAGCAATGGTGGAAAGCGGCGGCCTGGCAACGGCCTCCGTCGATTATTCCAGCCTGGGATATCAAACAGGGCTGATGGCTGTGGAAATCATTAAGGAGGGCGGAAATCCCGCTACCATGCCCGTCCGGTCTTCCGCCGAATTCTTGTACCACATCAACGGAACAGTCGCCGAAGCCTTGGGCATCGACATTCCCTCCGAGCTTGCAGCTTCTGTGATCTGAGAAGCAAGACTAAGCAAATAAATAAAAAGCAAAGAGACGGCTTACTCAGCCGTCTCTTTGCGTAACTGATATTAATAATCTTTTGGATTTTATATCAATTCGACATTGGTCGCTTGGGGCCCTTTGGCTCCGTCACTGATCTCGAAGCTGACTTCTTCGCCATCTTCGAGGAACAGCTGACCGTCCCTCTTGGGAACTCCGGTCAGTCCGGAGAAATGAACGAACACATCGTCGCCGTCTTCTCTTTCGATGAAACCGTAACCTTTGGCTCTGTTAAACCATTTTACTTTACCTGTCATTGTTCTTACCTGCTTTCTGCATGTTCTGTAAAAAACCCTATACTCATGCAATTTCGAGCATAGGACTCACATTGGTATTACAGTATCACATATATTGCAAAAAGTACACTTTTTTTCAAAAAAGCAAAAATATTTTTCATTGCATGAGATAGGGGCTTGTGGTAATATATAGTCCGGTTCGCAAAATAACAAACTACATGCTACTGTGGCTCAGTCGGTAGAGCAGCTGATTCGTAATCAGCAGGTCAGCGGTTCGAATCCGCTCAGTAGCTCCAGGAAAGCCCTGTGATCGTCAAGATCACAGGGCTTTCTGTTTTCTCCACAGCCGTGCGTATTGATTTTACATGGTTTGATGATAAACTGATCCTTAAGAGCAAAGACTGATGTTGCAGAGTACGAGGAGGAACTTATGCCTTTTACCATTGTCCGCCAAGACATTACAAAGATGAAGACAGACGCCATCGTCAATGCGGCGAATACCCAGCTCGCTATGGGCGGCGGTGTCTGCGGGGCCATATTCAGCGCGGCCGGTGTCCGGGAATTGGAGGCCGCCTGCCGGAAGCTGGTCCCGATCCGGATCGGAGAGGCCGTTATAACGCCGGGCTTTGGATTACCGGCCAAGTTTATCATCCATGCAGCGGGCCCGGTATATTGCCCGGAGCATAGGCAAGAAAGTGAAAAGCTCCTGCGTTCTGCTTATACTTCAGCCCTTCGCCTCGCTGTAGACAACCACTGCGAAAGCGTGGCTTTTCCTCTGATATCAAGCGGGATCTACGGATACCCCAAGGCGGAGGCCTTGCAGGCCGCAACGTCGGCGATTCGGGTTTTTCTCGAAAATCACGACCTGGACGTGTACCTTGCGGTCTTCGATAAAACTGCCTATGCTGTGAGCCGCGAGCTGCTGGGGGATGTGCAGAGCTATCTCGATGAACACTATGCCCAAGAGCGCGAAGACAGCCCGCGCCGGCTGCTTCAGGTGGAAGAGGAATATCTTCTGGAGTCTGCGGCGCCCTGCAAGCGTCTGGAGATTTTTATTCCGGAGCTCGACGAACCCTTCTCCGCAACGCTGCTGCGCCTGATCGATGCCAAAGGAAAAAGCGATGTGGAAGTCTACAAGCGAGCGAATCTGGACCGCAAGCTGTTTTCCAAGATCAGAGCAGGAAAAGGCTACATGCCGGGCAAGCGCACCATATTGGCTCTTGCCGTGGCCCTGGAGCTGTCCTTGGGAGAGACTGAAGATTTGCTGAAACGGGCTGGGTATGCATTGTCTCCCAGCCAGAAGTTCGACGTGATCGTTGAGTATTTCATCGTCAATGGGCAATACGATATCTTTGGGATCAACGAAGTGCTGTTTCAATACGACCAGCCCCTGCTGGGCGGTTTCTAACCGGGAAATTGTCGCTTTGAAAGCGACCCGAGGCTTTGGAAAACTTGCTATCTTAAAAGCACAAGAGCGCAAAGGAGGACAAAGCAATGAAAAAGGGTTTGACAGAGTTGGTATTCATACTCGACAAGAGCGGTTCGATGAGCGGGTTGGAACGGGATACGATCGGTGGTTACAACACGATGCTCGAAAAGCAGAAGGCTGCCGCGGGAGAATGCCGCATTACGACGGTTTTATTTGACAATGGTTATGAGCTGCTTCACGACCGGATCGATATCCGGGCAGTGGGTCCCATCACGGAGAAGGAATATGCAGTCGGGGGTTCAACGGCTCTGCTGGATGCCATGGGCCGGACCATCCATAAAATTGGCAACGTCCAGAAGCATACTACTGATGGATACCGGGCCGAAAAGGTGCTGTTCGTCATCATTACGGACGGAGAAGAGAACGCAAGCCGGGAGTATTCCGCGGAGAAAGTAAGGGCGCAGATCGAACGGCAAAAGGAAAAGTATAGCTGGGAATTTATTTTCCTTGGCGCGAACATCGATGCGGTGGAAGCTGCAGGAAGATTTGGGATTAACGCCGACCGGGCCCAGACCTATCATGCAGACAGCCAGGGGGTAGCGCTGAATTTTGATGCAGTCGGAGAAGCTGTGACTTCGTTTCGAATGTGCGCTGCTGTGCCTGAAGACTGGAGCGACAAGATCAGGAAGGATTATGATAAGCGCACGGAACGATGATCCGGGTGATATTTTCGGGCTCATCCGGCCGCGCCGATCCGTCCGAATCGATCTCCAGATAGATCTCCTGAGGATATCCGGAAGGGTCCAATCCCTTTTGATCCATGTAGTTGATCAACGCTTCGTAGGCTTTCCACAGATCATAATAACTGCCCCGGTAATTGACGGTGATCGCAAAGCCGGAGGGATAGCGCACCGCCTCAGGCGGCGCGTTATCTTTGTCTACGGGCAGGCAGGCCCTGACCGTAAAATCCTTGACCGGAAATTCACCCTGCAACAGCCTTTCATCGGGGTACTCACAGAATTCGGGCCAGGCGCGGCTGATCGGAACGCCGTTTCTGATGAGCTCCTCATAAAATGCGCCGATCGAAAGGATCGCATGATCTCCGTCTTTGGCCTGGATGGTCCGGCACAGGCAAAGGCGCTCGGGCAACTCCATCTCATGTACGGTCAGGTCGCCTGTTTCTGTACTGTGGATCTGAAGATTTTCGATGGCCCGGGTAAGCCGGTTCCGCCGTTCCTTAAGCTCGGTAATCTTTTTTATCGGATGTATGCTGCTGTCCATGTAATCTCTGATCTCTCGCAATGACAATCCCGCTTCTTTCAGCCCCAAAACCTTGCGAAGTCGGAGAAGGTTTTCCAAGCTGTAATATCGGTATCCGGAGATCGGGTCAGTGTGTGCGGGGTGTAAAAGGGATTTTGTCTCATAAAACCGTAGCGTGTCGATGCTTACGCCACAGGCTGAAGCGATCTCGCCGATGGAAAACAATCCCCGGGGTTTGGCCATGATACTATCCCTCCGATATGAAAGCAAACACTTGACTCTCGAGTTAACTCTAGGTGTATTTTTACAGTAGCACTTTGTATGTGTGACCGCAAGGTGTGTGTTTGCAGGCCGGTCGGATCGGAGTGAAAATAGGAGAACAAGAGTGATGAGACGGAAAACTATAATGATACTGCTTATGACATGTATGGTGTTCTCCCTGTTGCCTGTCGGTGCTTATGCCGTGGGCGGGAGCCCCTTTGACGGCGGCACCGGCGCCGATGCAGGCAATGCCTATCTGATTTCCACTGAAGCGCAGCTGCGAACCCTTGCGGGCCTGGTGAACGCAGGCGATATCAGCTACAATGATAAATACTACAGGCTGACTTCAGACCTGTCGCTGAGCAGTCCCTGGACGCCCATCGGAAATTCCGGAAACGGATTCAAGGGACATTTCGATGGAGGCGGACACATCATGTCGGATCTCACCATCGCTGGAGCCAACGAGCTCGGTCTGTTTGGATGGACGGATGCGGGAAGCACCGTTGAGAATATCGTGCTTGAGGATGTTTCCATCATTGGCGGTACCAATATCGGGGGTGTGGTCGGAAGAGCCTATGGCACCGTTTCGGGCTGTACCGTCTCCGGGACGATTTCCGGCGATAACATCTACTGCGGCGGCATCACCGGCGCCTCCGAGGCGAGCATCACCGACTGCCATACCGATTGCAGCGTATCGGGATCGGGGAGGGTCGGCGGCATCACCGGCTATCTTTTTAGCACCAGCGCGCAGCGAAGAAGTATTTTGCGATGCTCTTCCGCAGGAACGATCACCGGACGGATCACCGGACCCAGTGATCAGGATGTGGGGGGGATCGCAGGGTTTATTTCGCCTTGGAGCACAGTTTCCAACTGTTATGTCACTGGAGATGTATCCGGTAAAACTTACGTCGGGGGCATCGTGGGACAAAAAATGGGATGGATATCCAATTGTTATGCCACCGGTACCATCAGCGGGGAATACACTGTCGGGGGACTTGTCGGGTATGCAGGCAACAGCGCCCCGGCCAACTGTGTGTCCCTGAATGCTTCCGTGACCGTCACAGGCGGCTCGGTAGGACGGACCGTTGGAGCCCTTGGCAGTGCTGCTGGCGCTGATATGCTGTCCTTTACGGGCATGGCCGGCGGCGTTTTTACGGATGCGCGCGGCACGACCACGAAAAACGGGGGAGATCTGGGCTGTCTGGATATCACAGCGGAAATGAACAGCAGGTTCGGCGGCAATGCTGCCATCGCCGTGAATCCCTGGTCAAACTGCGATTATTCTTCTTTGCCCGGTCTTTCCGGCGCTGCAACAAGGCCGGCGCACCTCTATGCCACTGTGGTCTATGACGTCAATGGCGGCGGCACGGTGGCTCCTCTCAGCGCGCCGGTGGAAGCCGACGGCAAGCTGAGCAGTCTGCCGGAACCGGTCCGGGCCGGTTACACCTTCAATGGCTGGTATCCTGTCGCCGACGGCAGCGGCGCCATCGTCACTGTCGAGACGGTTTTTACGAGCAATACGCCGGTTTATGCCGCATGGACGCCCGTGCCTGCTCGTCGCAAACGAACGCCATCTCGCACCATAACGGTCACCGAGACCCGCAGCAGCGTATTTGAAAGCGCACCCGCTCCGATCCGGGCGGAAGCCAATATGACGAATGCATTTTCCAGCTCTGTGGAGGTAAAGGTCACAGATACGGATGAAAGCGCTTCGGGTTTTGGCTTCGGGATCGGCAACCGTGTATATCCCTTCGATATTTCTCTGTACATCAAGGGCACAAATATGAAAACAGAGCCGAAAGACGGCTATGCTGTAACGATCTCTCTTCCGGTGCCCGAGGATCTACTGGATTTGAAAGAACAGCTTTCCGTTGTGCACAAAGGCGGCAACGGACGTGCCGCGGCGCTGGCCTCTCGGCTCAGACAGATCAGCGACGCCTGGTATCTCGTGTTCGAAGCCACAGAATTCTCCCCCTATGCGCTGGTTGTGGACAGCGGGGAGACGTATGACGAAGCGGCAGGGTTGCCCTTCTATACAGACGGGGATGGAATCCACAGATTTATCGGCTTCGCAACGAACGGAAAATACATTGCGCTTCCCGACGTAACAGTTCAGTTTAAAGAGAATGAGAAAATCTTTACGGATATTGATTTTCACTGGGCGAAGGCCGCTGTCGGATTCGTTTCGGAAAGGGAGATTTTCCTGGGCACGGGAGCCGGTATCTTTTCGCCGGAGCGCAGTATGTCGCGCGGTATGTTTGCTGCAGTCATGGGAAGATTATATGAGCGAAGCTACGAAGGAATGGAATCTAGGGATCCGGAAAGGTTCAGCGATTGCGCCGAGAGCATGTATTATGGAAAGTATGTAAGTTGGGCTTTCAAAGAAGGGTTGATTAACGGCTACGGAGACGGAAGGTTCGGACCGGAAGATCCGATCACCCGGGAGCAAATAGCCTCGATGCTGTACCGGTTTGCGGACTTTCTGGGCACTTTGCCGGAGGACCGGGGTACTGCGCTTGGATACAATGATACAGACAGCATCTCGGAGTATGCACGGAATGCAGTCCTGTATTGTCAAAGCGCCGGTATCATGACGGGTCGCAGCGAAGGATTCTTTGTTCCCGAAGAGACAGCCACAAGAGCAGAGGTTGCGATGCTACTGGAAAGATTTATTAAACATATTTTGGAATGAAGCGTTTCCGGATCAGCTTACTCTTGCAGTTCCTCGTTCATGACAGATGCCAGCGCAACGAGCTGGATCTCCACCGGGGCATCACCGGGCAAGGATGCCACGCCGACGGCCACGCGGCTGCCGATCCCGGCTTCGCCCAGTTCTTCGTACAGGTATTCCGATGCGAGATCTGCCATACGGGCGTGGGCGGTGTAGCCTTCCTCCGCATTGACGTAGACCGTAAGGGACAGGATCTGTCCGACATATTCTTTTTCTTTCAACATATTGACGGCCGCTGTCAGCGCATTGGCAGTAGCTTGTCTTACGGCTTCTCTGTATATTTCAATGGATTCGGACACCTTTACTTTTCCGGTAAGGATCAGCTCCCCGTTTTTCCTCGGCGTCATGCCGGCTGTATAAATGAAATTTCCGCCTCTGGTCGCAGGAGCATAGTTCCCCTGGGGGATCGGATTATCTTTAATGCTTTTCATTTTCAATTTCACTCCTTTGCATGCAGAATTTCTGCGATGAACTCGTGCCTCTGAAAAAAATTATAGTCTTCGAAGCTTTCGGAATCAATCGCTCGTTTTTTTTAGCTTCTCTCAATGTTTATGTAGTACAACTTTAGCGTGTGATGCTATAATGATTATGTGATTAAACAGCGCAGTAATGTTTTAGCTAGAGATAAGGAGAGAATGTATGAGGATTCCATCATTATTTTGGAGAAGAGTGCTCAGTTTTTTTTTGGCGATCGTTCTGGTATTGGGGTTATTTCCCAATTTTTTATGGCTTCCGGCATCTGCCGCGGATGATCTTGAAAACTCGAATGCTTTCGACGCCATCGGGATCGATACGGCCACACCGGAAAATGTGGACCTGAACAGTACCGATAATCCCTACGGGCGAGACAAAGTGGATGTTCTTCCGGTCTATGAGCTTTTCGAAGGAATGGTGGACCCCGGAGACAGCAAGCAAGATGCCACGCTGTTTGGGCATAACGCTTCCATGCTGGCTTCGCAGGATAGCTTTTATCAAAATCAAGGAGCGGCCAAGAATTCCGGATCGGCCCTCACTGCGGGCGGCTACTCCAATTATTCAGCGGTGTCCGGAGACTTTACCGGAAGCGATCAGGAGGACATGATCGTGACCGTGGCCGCAGGAAACTGGGACAAAGCTTCCGCGGATGAGACCGTGGCAAAGGGTGCGTTTGCAGGAGTTTATCTGTATATTACCGATCCTTCGACCGGAGCGACAGGCACGGTCAAAACGCTTCTCAATACAGATTCATTTATCGGTAACATCGGCAGATACGACGAAGAAGATTTCGGAGATGCCTCTTACCAGCTTCAAAACTATCTGCAGGTGGAAACCGGCGACTTCGACGGTGACGGTATCGATGAGATCGCCGTGTACGTGCCCCAGGGGGGCGGCGGAGCCGTCACGTCCAACTCTCGTGTGGAAGTCTACAAGCTTGAATATACAAGTGATGCAGGAAACACCCCGCAAGACAATTATCTGAATGCAAGCAAATGGAAAAAGGCCTGGACGTATTTCTTCCTGGAAGGTTACTATGTGTCGAACATGGTTTCTCTGCTTTCGGGCGATTTCAACAGGGATGGGACTGACGACCTTGCCATGTCCTGGGGCGTCTATTATTCCAGTGAATACAAAAACACCTCCAAGGCTGTGATCCTTTACGGTGACAATAAGAATGAAATGCTGCAGCGGGACAAGTGGTTCGATCTTTCCTACGGGAACAGCCAGATCGTACGCGCGGCGTTTACTTACGGCGACGTGAACGGTGACAACACCGACGAAGTGATCCTCGGCGGACAGTCCGAAGACGATATCAACAACGGGAAAATGTATACGCGTCTGATCAATATGTATACGTATAACGGTGACAGCGACAGCTTTGCGCTGTATTCTTCCGACAATTTCAGTCTGATCGATTACGAGGATGACGAAGGCGTGCTGCAGCCTTTAGGAGACGGGCAGTATTACAGTTCTCCGGCAATGATTTCAAATATCGCTGCCGTATGCTTTGGCGGAAGGGGCACGGATCATTATATTTATCTGGACAGCGTACTCTATGCCTACGGCAACGACGGGCTGGAAATTTACGATATGCTGGAAGATCCTTCAGATGGCGGCGCACTTTCTGTGTTCTATAATGACGATCGTCTGGACGGCATCGCGCATACGACGCCTGCCCAGCTGGAAATGGCCAGATATTACGTGGAGTATGGCGCCTTGTCCGGAGATTTTACCGGTGACAGCAAAGAGGCGCTCCAGGTCAGCCAATACTATTTGATGCAGGAATTCAGCACGACGTGGACAGAATCCTCATGGCTGAAAATCTTTAAGCGCTTCTGGTGGTTCCGCTGGTGCCCCTGGTGGCGGCTGGACACCGTAAAGTTTGCCGATCATGTCGTTGCGGGCAAGATGAATGTCTGGGCCTTCAGCGCAGTGACAGATGCGGCCGGGACCATCCTCTCCATTGCTGCCAGAAAGCAATACGACGGCGGCAGCACGTTGAACAAGTACTATAGCAAGCTCAATACGGACAATGATACGTCCTTTATGTCCTATACGGGGAATCACTATGTGGTCTACACCGATCCCAAAGTGCTGGCGGTGATCGCTTCTGCGCCTTATTTCGAAGATGTGGCCAATATGCCCGGCGGTGACGATCACGTTGGCAATTCAGACACCAGCTACAGCTCCACAACGGGAAGCGAGCAGGGTTCCTCCAGCTCCAACACCATCTCTGCAGGCGCCTATTTCGGCATCGACGCCGATGTGACCGTGTTCGGTGTCAAGGTGGCCAGCTTCGAAATGGAGACAGAGTACAGCCACGGCTGGACCTGGGCGACGGAAAAAGCGTCCTCCCTGGAACAGACGATCACCTACGGCACCGCAGCCGGAGAGGACGCTGTGGCGTTTTATTCCATCCCGATGGAGGTCTACGAATATACGCTTTCCACGCCGGTCACCAATGAGAGCAATGTCGTGACCGGATATACGGATCAGACAATGACGGTGAATATTCCCCATACCGCCGCTGTTTCCGTACTCTCTCTTGACAAGTATGAATCCATTGCGGCGGACTATCCCGAATTGCCGCAGATCTCCGGCGTAGCGCTTAAGCATACGATCGGGGACCCCTCCACGTATCCGGCCAGTGCCAACGGCTATCGCGATGCGCTGGCCTACAGCGGAAACTGGGCTGCCGTAGGGTACGGAAATGGCTATATTGCGCAGGAAATTGCCATGAGCAGTTCCACGACCAAGAGCTATGAGCAGACCAATTCCTTCAGCTTTAAAATCGGCGGCGGCGCCGGTGTCGTGAAAGCCGGTGTGACCGTAGGCACGGAATGGGGCCGCGGTTCGGCTACCACGACTACCGAAGGTTCCACCTTTGCCGCAACGCTCGTGAATATGCCTGCAGCCGCCGAGGATTACGGCTACTACTATGCCTGGAAGCTGTTCACCTACGAATATTCCGACGGCAACTCCGAATTCCCGGTGGTGAATTTTATGGTGACCGATGTTACGGCGCCTCCGAAGGTCCCGACGGATTTCGACTGGGATATGGAACAGACCACCGACCTGTCCATCGATCTGACCTGGAGCTATGCCGGGAATGCGTCTAAATTCGCCATCTACCGGGAGTACAATTTCTCGGGAAATACCGGCATGGTGAAGATCGCAGAGGTGGCATCTTCTGAAACCGAGGGTTACGATGCGGATACCAATGCGCGACTTTATCGTTATACTGTGAACGGATTGAGCGCTTATCAGGACTATAATTTCCAGATCCAGGTCGTCGGTACGGCGCAGCCGGCCACCAGCGCGCCCGGCGTTGTACTCAACACAAGAACTAAAACAGACAGCGGTTATCCGGAGCTTACGCTGAGCACCGGCGAACTGCTGGTTTATCCCGATGCCGTGGGAACCGTTGGTCTTGATGTGCGCTATGACGGTCAGGATGGCGATGATGCGTACAGAGCGATCCTCTATCAATGGCAGAAATGGAACAACGGGCAGTGGACCAACGTAGCCAATACCAGTGACTTCACTTCATCGACCATGTATATCCGAAATGCGGGGATGGCAACGATGGGCGATTACCGCTGCATGGTGAACGTGATCTATTACGATGATGAACGAGGGCAAGAATATTACATCACAGCCTATTCGGATACAGTGGAAGTCAGCTATGCAAAGCGTACTTCCTTTGTGCAAGGCGCCATTACGGCCGAGAGTGCCGGGGATGTGAGCAGACCGACTCTTTCGGTGGTGATCGAAAATGCCCACGGCGACAGTGCGGCCACCCCCGGAGGCGCGGTCACATTCTTTGTGGAGGGCGTCGATTATACCAAGAGCTATGAAGCGGAGCTGATTCCTGTTTCAGGCGAAAGATATTCGACTGCCACTATTTCCTCCGCAAATGTAACAGAATTGCCGGAAGGCATTTATGAAATCACCGCTTATTACGGTGGAAGCCGAATCTTCCGCTCTTGCGAATCCGATACGATTATGTACAAATCGGGCAATGTGGACGGATATTGGATGGAGCTGAGCGAAAATGCGGTTTATGGAGACACCATCACGCCGGCGCTTTATCTGGTGACCGGTCTGGGCGCGGATGCGACTCGGACTCCGGTTACTGAAAGCGTATCCTTTGCCGTCGACGGCACCGTGGGTTGGACCGATGGTTCCGCTATTCAGGCAAAGGCTGTGGGATCCTACACCGTAACTGCTAGCGTGGAAGGCAGCGCTGTCACATCGAAGCAGATCCTGGTGTCGCCCTTCAAGCTCACCCTGGCGGCGCCTTCTTACACACAGACGTCAAATACAGCGTCAGTGGGGCATCCTTCCGTCGATACATTGACGGGGTATGCCGGGGACGATCCGGAGCTGTCTGCGCCGATCAATTTGCCGAACAATGATACGCTTGCCGCTTTGGGGCTTTATGTGAAGGCAACGAACTCGGCATTTAAAGAAGGAACGATGCTGCGCCATGATCCGGATTCCGGCGTGGCGCCCGCAGGCGATCCGATCCACGGTGAATTGTGGTTTTATTCGCCCGGCAAATATACGCTCGCGGGCACACCGGGCGCGGCTGCCGATGCGGAGAAGCTGAACAATTATGAAATCACTTATCTTACCGGCACTTATATCCTGACGGCGGAAACCTATCCTGCGGTTCCCAATGCCCTCCTGTTGAACGGGCAGGCGCGGGGCACCGTGGAAGTTGTTTCTCCCGCGGATTATACAGCGGGAACAGAATATCAGAACGGCACGCAGGTCACATTCAAAGCCACACCGCTGGCCGGCTACGAAGTAAAAGCATGGTATATCGCAAACACGGAGGCGGATGTCTTGTCTGCCGTGCCCCACGAAGTGGCGGGAGGGATCTATACCGGCACCTATCTCAATTACACCATGAGTTCCGAGGCGCTTTATGTTGCCGTGGAATTCCGTGTGGCGCAGCGAAGTCTTACCTTTGCGCCCAACAATGCTGCCTATGGATCTGTGACGTGCAATTCTTCTCCCTATATGACGAGCGGCGCGATTTTCTCCAGCGGCACAACATACACATTCACCGCAGCGCCACAGACAGGATACCATTTTGTCAACTGGGTGGTCAGCGGTGGGGCCTCTTATACGGATACGACGAGCCCGACCATTGCGGTGACCGGGGGCAATACGAGCATCACACTTCGTGCCGTGTTTGAGCGGGACAGCTATCAGCTCACGCTGAACGGCGATCTGCAGGGCTATTATTTCGATGATACCGACGATAATATCAGCACGCCGGAGGTAAAGATCGTGGTAGAATCCGGGTCTCTGATTCCCGGAGACAAGAGCGTGACAGTACTTCCCAAGAGCGGCTATTCCGTTGAAAGCTGGACGAATGTGGCAAGCGAAACCCAATCCTATACCTTTGCGATCACCGGAAATACAGAGATCACGGCAGTGACTTTTTATAACGGATATGCGGTTTCCCTGTCGATCACTCAGGCCTCCAACGGCGATTCCGAAGTGACTTGCGACAAGGATATTGCAGGAAATATCGTAGGGGGTACGGCCATTGTCTTTGAGGCAAAGCCGGCCTACGGCACAAAGTTTGCCGGATGGAAAGTGAACGGCAGCGCCGATTATTTCGCAGCATCTGACGAAGCCCTTATCATGTCCGCCAACGGAAGAAGTCTGACGATCCGGGCAACGGGAAGAGATTATGCCATTGAAGCCGTTTTCGTGAACAACGACGCCTACACGCTTCGCGTGACGAAGGCCGCCCACGGAACGATGGGGATTACGATTACGAATCCGGTGTTCGGCACCGTGAATTCCCCGTCCTATACTTATAGCGGGGATGCTGTAAGTGAAGAACTGACCGTGTACCAAGGAGATACGATCCGATTTGAGACGACGGCGGAAAGCGGTTTCCAGGTGATTTACTGGAAAGAAAATGGCCGTACGACCCAGACCTCTGTCTCCGACTGGACTGTTTCCAATATTACAGCCGAAACTTCTGTTGAGGTGGATTTCAGTTCCATGGGGTTCTATACGGTCACCTACGGCACGATCGGAGAGGGTCTGTATTCCGCAGCGAAAGTGGACGGTGTGGACTTCGAAAGCGGCAACCAGAGCCTGGGTGCCGGCAGGATGATCAGCTTTACGGCGAGCCCCGGCCCAGACAATATGATCGACCACTGGGAATCCAACGGGACCACGGTCCTGAATTCCTATGGAGTTCCCAGCGTGAATCTGGAATATGCCTTTGTGCTGGGACGAAATACAAATGTCACAGCGGTGTTTGCCCCCGGGGAAACATACGGCATCACATCTGCCGGAGATCATGCCGCCGTAAAGGTCATCGAAGCTGCGCCAATGGATTACGCTTCCGGCGACCCGGACAGCGGATATACTGCTGTTCGGAAAGGCGCCTATGCGAAGATGACCGTCACGCCGGAATTCGGGTACTACATCAACAGTGTTACGGTTGCCGGCAGCGGTGACAGCTTTGATCAACTTACAAAAGAAGACTGGACTCCCGGCGGCGCCACCGGAGAAAGCTGGACGGGAGAGATTTATGCCGTTACGGAAGATACCATCATAACGGTGGACGCAAGGCCGATCTACGAAATCAATTTTGCGCCCGAAAACGGCAGGATCCTTGCGGGAGTGGAACATATTCCCCCTTACGACGGCCAAGCCGGCGCGCAAGAGTTCGCGGAAGACGGGAGTATCTTTGTCAGGGAAGGCACACAGCTTGATCTGACCTTTACGCCGGGCGACGGTTTTGTTCTGACCGATGTGACAGATGCTTCGGGCTCCATAACCGGACGCATCGGATTCAGTCACGATGCCTATACCGCAAACACCGGGACCGGCGAGTCCTGGCAGCTTACGATCGACTCGGTCCAGGCTGCCAATGCGTTTACGCTAAGTACTGCCGCACCCCATGCCATGACGATCCGGGGGACGGGGATCAGTTCAACGCTGACCCTTAACGGACCTTACGCATGGTGGAGCGAAAGCGACCCCATCACGCAAGGATCAACGCGGCTCGTCCGGAACGGCGCCACCGGGATCCTGGTTATAACGCCAAACAACAGATATACCATCGATGATGTGACGGTCACCGGAAGTGGGGATTACAGCATAACGCAGGAGGTCATCGATCCGAACAATCCGAACGTGAAGAGGTGGACGCTGACCATCCGTGATATCAGCGCAGATATCGCCGTTGAAGTGGAGACGCAATACCAGGCGCCTTCCGGCGGCGGCTCCATCGCCCCGCCGGCTCCGCCGGCGCCGGAACCCCGGGGCAACATCATCAGCCCGAAGGTGACGGAGAACAATGGCGCTGCGGCTGTTGAAGTCAGCGAGAAGGATGCGGAAGACAGCATCCAGGCTGCCATCGACAATAAGGATGATCAAATCGTGGTTTCGGTGGGCGACTCCCTTGCTGTATCCTCTGTGGCAGCAAGAATGCCCGCATCCCTGATCGAGCAAATCGCAGATAATACGAAGGCCGGATTGGTCATGGAATCGGGCATTGCGTCTTTGAGCATCCCGAATCAGGCGCTCAAAGAAATCGCCGGACAGGCAACGGGCGAAGATGTGACGCTCTCTGTGGAAAAGATCGACAAGGAAGTGCTGACAGCGGAGCAAGCCGCCGCAGTGGGAGATTCCCCCGTATATGACTTCAATATGATGAGCGGAGGACTCCGCATCAGCACCTTTGGCGGAGAAAGCCTGACCGTGACGCTTCCCTATACGCCTGCAGATCCTGACCACATTTCGGTCTATTTCATCGCTGATGACGGCAGCTTGGTCAAGGTTGAGGCAACGTATGATCCCAAAGCGGGAACCGTGGTGTTTGCAACAGATCACTTCTCCTATTACATGATCACAGAGAACGAAGCGCTGGGCTGGGAAAATCCCTATCTGGATGTCGCTTCTCAAGACTGGTATTACAACAACGTATTTTATGTCCATGCCAACGGTTTGATGACAGGCACTGAAAAGGACAGGTTCAGCCCGCGCAACGCTACAAACAGAGCGATGGTCGTGACCATTCTTCACAGGCTGGAAAATCAACCCGAAGCAGCTGCTGCGCAATTCAAAGACGTTGCAGCAGACCAGTATTTTGAAAAGGCAGTTTCCTGGGCTGTGGCCGCAGGCGTTGCGACCGGATACGGTGACAGACAGTTTGGTCCCTTCGACAATGTGACACGGGAGCAGTTGGTAGCGATGCTCTACCGATACAGCTTGTATAAAGAATACAATCTGTCTGCGGACGGTAGCATTATCCGGTTTACGGACGCAGCCAAGGTATCTCTCTGGGCAACGGATGCCGTCAAGTGGGCGGCAGGCGCAGAGCTTCTCAGCGGAAAAGAAAACAATATTTTAGACCCGAAAAATACGGCAACCAGAGCGGAGGTCGCAGCGATTTTCCAGCGACTGTTGCTGAACGTGGTAGAATAAGAAACAAGAAATAAAGAACGCCCCGAAGAATGGATTTCTTCGGGGCGTTCTTTTTAACTATCTCATTCCTCCAGAAAAGATTTCAGCCTTTCTTCGTCCACGATACGGAAAGTGTTTTTGTGGAATTCGATGATCCCTTCGTCCCGCAGTCGGCCCAGCTCCCGGGACATAGACGGTCTGGAGATGCTTAAAAAGTCTGCCAGCTTTTCCCTGTTCAGGGGCAATTCGAAAGTCATTGAGCCTTTCATTTCCTTTTGTTCCAGCAGGTACTTGCTCAGCTTTCCGTTGATCGTTTTCAGCAACAGATATTCCACTTTGCGATTGAGGTCACAGGCCTTCTGCGCGATGACGCGGATCATGTTGGACAGGATGGTTTTATGGAAAATACAGGCTCGTTCGCAGACATTGATGATCCTTTCCGGATGGACGACCATGACTGTGCTGTCCGTCAAGGCCTGATAGGACATGGGCCACTGTTTCAGTCCGCAGAAAGCCAGGGCTTCCCCGCAAACATCTCCGATGTTGAATAAATTGACGATCGAACGCATTCCGCTGTATGTTTCCCGCACGATGGCTGTTTCCCCTTCCAGAACGAGATAGATGCCCTTGAACGGTGTGCCGATTCGAGCGATATATTCATTTTTTTCAAAGTGCGCGATTTTATACTCCAGACAACCCATCACGTGAAGGATATTGCTGCGTTCGATTCCCTGGAACAGATTCGATCGAGATGCGATCTCAATATACTTTTCCTGCATTTCTTGCATTTTTTCCTCCTGTGTATCCCGGGATACGGGCGTTGCCGGTTGTGATGTTTTATAATCAGCATACCTTAGAAACAATCGATAAGAAATTATTAATTAAATGAAAAGAGTTGTCAATAAAAAGCAAAAGAATTCAAGCTTTTTACGCAGAGGAGAGTACAGATGAGTCACAAAATCGTCGTCATTGGAGCGGGATATGCCGGTGTTCTCGCAACCAAAAAGTTGGTTCGCCGCTTGAAGAAAGAGGACGTGGATATCACGATCATCGACAGAAATTCTTATCACACGATGCTTACGGAGCTCCATGAGGTGGCTGCCAATCGCGTGCCCGAAGATCATGTGCGCATCAGCATCAAAAAGATTTTTGCGGGGCGTCCTGTCAACGTGGTTCTGGACACTATCCAGACTGTGGACTACGACAATAAAATGGTAGTCGGGAATGTGGCTTCCTATTCCTACGACCATCTTGTAGTGGCCTGCGGTTCGAAACCCACTTTTTTCGGTACGCCGGGGGCAGAGGATAACGCATTCTATATTTGGTCTTATGACGATGCTGTGTGGCTGAAGCACCACATCGTAGAGGTTTTCAAAGATGCCGCTTCGGAAACGGATCCGCTTCTGAGACAGCAGCTTTTAACGTTTTACGTGGTGGGAGCCGGATTCACCGGTGCGGAAATGGTCGGCGAGCTGGCCGAATGGGTGCCCGCTCTTTGCGCCGAACATGAGATCGACCGCAACGATGTGAGGATCGTCAATGTGGATATGTTGGACCGCGTGGTGCCCACCTTCCCCGAGCGCCTGTCCGCTAAAGTGGAAAAACGCCTTCGCAAGATGGGTGTGGAAGTGCGGCTCAAAACCGGTGTGGCAGCCGTAGGTGAAGACCACATTGAGCTGAAACAGGGCGAAACGATCACCAGAGATGCCACGTCTACTGTAATATGGACTGCCGGCGTAGAAGGCGCAGAGGTCGTATCCAGACTGAAGGATTTAAAATTGATGGGGCGCAAGCGTCTTCAGACCGATGAATACCTCCGGGCGGAAGGGCGCAGCGATATTTACGTTGCAGGCGACAACATTTTTCATCTTCCGGAAAATCAGTCAATGCCGGTTCCTCAAATGGTGGAAAATGCCGAACAGAGCGCAGAGGTCGTAGCCCACAACATCGTTGCTGCGATCACCGGGAAAGGGCAGCCCGAAAAATATGTCCCGAAATTCCACGGCGCCATGCTTTCCGTGGGTGGGCGCTATGGAACAGCTTATGTGGGGACCCACAATAAAAAAGTTGCGCTCCCGTCTTTCCCAGCCATGTTTGTGAAACATATGATCAACGTGTTCTACTTTGTCCAGGTTGCGGGATGGAATAAAGTGATTCATTATCTAAAGAATGAATTCTTTACCATTCGGCACTGCAGAAGCTTTCTGGGCGGACATTTCTCCAACCGGACGCCGAGCTTCATGCTGGTGGCATTCCGGATCTGGCTGGGGGCCGTGTGGGCTTTCGAAGGCACGATGAAGATTGTCGAAGGATGGCTGAAAGAACCGAAGTTGGAGGGCTTTTTCGGAGGCGCGACGGCATGGTTCGACGGAATTCTGGGAAGTTCCGGGGGCTCCGAAGCCGTAGATGCGGTTTCGTCTGCCACCGCTGTCGGCAGCGAGGCGGGTGCCTCTGCGGGAACCATTTTGTTTGATTGGGATTTCCTGGGCTTTTTCCGCGCTCTGTTCGTCAGCGGCAAGCCGCTGGCCGAATCCACCGTCTCAGATATGGCATTCAAGATGGATATTCCTTTGATCAACGCCTTTGTTTCCAATGTGATACTGGGATACCCAAGCATCGCCCTGGGCATGCAGATCGTGATCGTGATTGCGGAGATCCTGATCGGGCTGTCTATGATGGCCGGTTTGCTCACCACCTTCTCCAGTCTGGTATCGTTGGTTTTATTGTTCATGTTCATGTCCACCACAGGGCTTTTCCTGTCCAGCTTCTGGATGCTCTTCGGCGCCGTGGCCTTGCTTTTCGGAGCCGGAAAAGTATTTGGACTGGATTACTATGTCTCCCCCTTGCTCAAGAAGCGGTGGGCGAATATCGGTTGGGTAAGGCGGTTGTATCTCTATCATGATTAATAGGACAAAAGAGGCGCTGACCTCGGAAAAACTGAATTACGAAGAGGCTGTAGCGGAAACCTCTCAGCAAATCAAACAATTGCTGAAGAGCGCGCCCGTTCCCATTCGAAAGATGACGGTGCATCTGTCCGCTGCGCCCGGAAAGATGATCCGAGCGAAATCACTGCTGGCTTGCGCTATGGAAGAGGCCGATCGCATCTCTCCGGACGCGGTAAAAGCAGCAGCTGCTGTCGAACTGATCCACCTGGCCACGCTGGTCCACGACGATGTGATCGATCAGGCGGGCAAGAGGCGCGGAATCAAAGCGCTGCATCAGAAATTCGGACAGAAGTATGCGGTGCTCTGCGGCGACTGGCTGCTCTGTGCCGCCCTGGAATGGGTTTCGACCATGGATCCTGACGGAAACGACCGGGAAGAGCTTTCCCGTGTACTCCCCAAGTATATGACTGCAGTCTGTTTGGGAGAATTGCGCCAAAATCAAAACATGCACAACTATCGCCTTTCAGAGAGGCAATACTTTCAAACCATCCGCGGCAAAACAGCCGCGCTCTTTGAGGCGTGTTTTTACGGAGGTCATCTGTTTTCCCGCGAGCCGGAGCTTTATAAGGAAATCTATACGGAAATCGGCAATAACATCGGTCTGATTTTTCAGCTCGCCGACGACTGCGCAGATTACGAATTTACTCAAAAGGAGACAAAGAAGCCCGTATTGTCCGACTGCAGTTCCGGAGTGATCACGCTGCCGCTCATCTATGCTTTAAAGAAAGACAGTACGCTGAAAGAAAAAATCGAGGCAGGCATGGATCCGATCCGCCTCAAAGAAGCGGTTGTTGCTTCCGGAGGACTCGTTTATACCCACGGAAAGATCCATCGGCTGCGCCGGGATACGGCCAGACTGATTCGAGTTTTGGATATCTCACCGAAGAAAAGCGCTCTTTTGGAGCAGATCCTGGACCGGGCTGCGGGCAAATTCCAGGGCTGATAATGGAAAGGATGCCCGTCGACACGATGATGAACAGATTCCTCAGCTATATTGAGATACGGACAAAGATCACAAGCGTCCTTCCGTTTTTCATGACGCTGGCTTACCTCGTGTTGAATCATCGACCCGTGGATCTCCTGCGGTCCGGTGTCTTCTTTGCCGGGATGCTTTTATTCGATCTGACGGCAACGTCGATCAACAATTACAGCGATACCAAGAAGAACGATCTGGCATTGCCGCTTCCGCGGCGAAAAGCGCTGGGAATCACGCTGATTCTCCTGCTCCTGAGTATAGCTTGCGGACTTTGGCTCGTGGCGCTGACGGACATCGTCGTGCTCCTGGCCGGCGCTTTGTGCTTTCTCTTCGGCATTCTTTATTCCTGGGGACCGTTTCCTCTGTCCTACGGCCCTTTCGGCGAGATCGCTTCCGGATTCTTCTATGGCGTGATGATCCCTTTTATCCTGGTACGCATCAACGATCCCGGATACTTGTTCACATACGGGCATACGGCGGAACAAATATCCGTTCACATCAACATCATGCCCGCAGCAGGGTTTGGGTTGCTGACGGTCCTGCCCTTTTGCCTGACTGCAGGGATCATGCTGGCCAACAACATCTGCGACGCGGAGCATGACGTTCGCGTCGGACGCCGCACCTTGGTCTTTTATCTTCAAGACAGGGCGCTCCCTCTGTTTTCGGGGCTGTATTACACGGCCTATTTCTCGGTGGTGATCATGGTTGTGTCGGGATTTCTCCCCTCATTGAGCCTGGCATTGCTTCTGACATTGATACCGGTGCAGCGGAACCTGAACGTCTTCCGGCAAAGGCAGCTTAAGGAAGAAACGTTTTCTGTGTCTATTCAGAATTTCGTTCTGATCCTTTCTGCGCATACGGCCTTGGTATTTTTAGGCGGTCTGTTGCCGACGTGGAGAGCGTAATGAAGTTTGCAGGGAAAAGAGATATCGTTATCATAGCGATCCTGGTTCTGGCTGCAATCCTTTCCTGGGTGCTTTACACTGACATCCTGGGAAAGAAAGGGACTTATGCGGAGATCTATTACCGCTCGGAACGGGTCAAGACCGTGGCGCTTACTCCCGGTCGCGAAGAAAGTTTTTCCATTCCACAGGAGCCGGATGTGGTCTTCCGCCTCTACGAAGACGGCAGCATAGCCTTCGTCCGGTCAGACTGCCCGGACCAGGTCTGTGTCCATTCCGGAAAACTGAGCCTGGCGGGGCAGCAGGCAGCTTGCCTTCCGAACCTTGTTTACGTCAAGATCGTTTCGGACAAAGCAGATCCGGACGCACCTGATTTATATATTTAACCACAGCAAACACACAAAGGACGTGTATTCATGGAAAAAACCATTGCAAGCAGTAATCACAGGGCAACGAAAACCAGGCGCATCACTCTGCTGGGTCTTCTGTTTGCCTTGGCGATGGTTTTGTCCGTGCTGGAAAGCCTTTTCCCGGTACCCGTACCGGTGCCCGGCGTCCGACTGGGGCTGGCCAATATCGTAGTGATGTTTGCGCTGTTCCATCTTCAAAAGAGCGACGCGCTGACTCTGGTGATCCTGAAAGCGGTGTTCATCGCTGCGACCCGGGGACTCATCGCCGGCGCGCTGAGCCTTTCGGGGGGCTTGTGCGCTCTTGGTGTCATGGTGCTCATCTTGCTGATGATGAAGGAAAAGACTACGATTCTTCTGGTTAGCATTCTGGGCGCTGTTTTTCATAATTTCGGGCAGATCGCGGCAGCCTCCGCCATCATGGAGACCGTCCTTTGGATCTATTTGCCCACACTGATCCTATCCGGTATCGTGACAGGTTTTGCGACTTCGGTGATGCTGAAGATGACTTCTTCGGCATTTCAGGGGCTGCACCTTAATAAATTCTAAAATTCTCAGGAGGAAAAAATGAAAAGAACAATAGCACTACTCATGGTTGCCTTAATGGCAATCGCACTGCTGGCCGGCTGCGGCGGAGCGCAACAGCCCCAGGAGGAAACTCCGGAATCCGTGATGACCGGTCTGGCCGTTCTCAATTCTGTGGCAAAGTCCGCTGACGCCGCCGCAGACGCCGACGGCCTTGCTCAGGCGGACTCCCTGATCGTTGCCGTAACCGTCGACAGCGAAGGGGTGATCACCGATTGTGTGATCGACCAGGCACAATCGAAAGCGAACTTCAATGCCGCCGGCGAGCTGGTGACCCCCTTGGACGCCACGTTCAAGACGAAGAACGAGCTTGGCACGGAATACGGCATGAACAAAGCTTCCGCGATTGGTAAAGAGTGGAATGAGCAGGCCGAAGCGTTTGCGCAGTACGTGATCGGAAAAACCGTCGCAGAGGTGGCAGGAATCGCCGTCAGCGAAGGATATGCCGCCGACGCCGACCTTCTGGCTTCCGTTACGGTCCACATCACCGATTTTATGGCCGGTGTGGAAAAAGCCGTGGCCAATGCCGCAGAATTGGGCGCCGCCAAGGGCGACATGCTCAGCATCGCGACGACCACAAACATTTCCAAGTCTAAGAATGCCGCCGAAGCGGAAGACGGTCTGGCCCAGGTCTATTCCACCTATGTCGCCATGACCCAAAACGCAGAAGGCAAGATCACCAGCTGCATCTTTGACGGGTCTCAATCCAACGTCAATTTTGACGCCACAGGCATGATCACGACGGATCTTTCCGTAGCGCCCAGAACCAAGAATGAACTGAAGGAAGAATACGGCATGGCCAAGAATTCCTCCATCGGAAAAGAGTGGTATGAACAGGCGGCGGGATTTGCGGCCTATGTGACCGGAAAGACCGTTGAAGAAGTAAGCGGAATTGCCATCAGCGAAGGGTACGCCGCCGATGCGGACATCCTGGCTTCCACGACGATCCATATCACCGACTTTATTGCACTGGTGGAAAAAGCGGCTCAATAAGGCGCTTTCGGTATCGGGTATCATCCAATGAAAAAAAGAGTATCCTTCGTACTTGCGTTGCTGGTGATGCTGGCCGCCGGATGCGGCAGAGCCGCGGCGACACGCTACCAGGCACAGTTTCTGCAGCTGTTCGACACCGTCACGACAATTGTCGGCTATGCGGATACCGAGGCGCAATTCAGAGAGATTTCGGATCAGATCCGGAAGCAGCTGGAGCAATACCATCAGCTCTATGATATCTATCATGATTACGAAGGCGTCAACAACATCAAAACGATCAACGACAACGCCGGCATCGCGCCGGTGGCCGTGGATCAAAGGATCATTGACCTTCTGCTGTTTGCCCGTGACATCCACGGGCAAACAGGCGGAAAGGTCAATGTTGCTATGGGTTCTGTGCTTTCTCTGTGGCACGATTACCGGGAAGCCGGGACGGAAGACCCGGCGGAGGCGGAGCTCCCGCCCATGGAATTGCTTCAAGGCGCCGCGGGGCATACAAGCATCGAAGCTGTTTTGATCGACGAAGAAGCATCGACTGTCTATCTGACAGATCCGGCTATGAGCCTGGATGTGGGCGCCATGGCCAAAGGCTACGCAGTGGAACAGATCGCCCGACAGTTGGAATCGGAAGGTGTGCAGTCCCTTCTCCTGAGCGTGGGCGGCAACGTACGCGCCATCGGCGGAAAAATCCTCAACCAAGACAATCAAGAATTCTACTGGACCATCGGGATCCAAAACCCGGACAAAACCTCGGATCAGGCAGAGTTGTTTGCCTTGATGATCGAGGGACTTTCCGTCGTGTCCAGCGGAGTCTATGAACGATATTATACGGTCAACGACATTCGTTACCACCACATCATCGACCCGGAGACACTGATGCCTGCAGGCCGGTTTGCCCAGGTGACGCTCATCTGTCCGGATTCGGGTCTGGCTGACGCTCTTTCCACCTATATTTTCAGTCTTCCTGCAGAGGAAGGCCAGCGTCTGATCGAGTCTATGGACGGTGTGGAAGCTTGCTGGGTCGACAGCGAGGGCACTGTTTTGTATTCTTCCGGATTTCAGGACTATATCAAAGAAAAGTAGCAATTAGTATCAAGAAAAATCATCGACTCTCCAGATCCCGAATACGTTCATACAAAAACCGGTTCACCGGCGTATCGACAGAATGCTTTGCCCCCAGTTTTAGGACGGTTCCGGCAAACAACTCCACTTCTGTGGGCTTTCCGCAGTCCAGGTCCTGAGCCAGTGAAGGCTTTCCTTCCGACCGAAGGGTATCCAGGACGCTCAGCCAGTAATTGAGGTCCTGCTGTGTCAGTTCGATGCCTTCGGCCGCAGCGAGCGGGATCACCTCTTCCATGGCGGCGATCATGATGTTGCGGGCTTCGCCCGGCTGCTGGATCGTGCCGTAAGTACCCTGAAAAACAGCAACTGTTTGATTGACTCCGACGTTGAGCATGAACTTGCCCCACAGCCTGGCTTTCATATCCGCATCGACTTGATGGGGAAATTCCGTTCGAATAAAAAAGTTTTCCACGCTGCGGACCCGGGGCGTCAGAAGTCCCTTTTCTCCTTCACCGAAGCAAACCAGTCCCATATTCTTATAGGTCAACTCGTTATCCGATCGTATGCCGTCCATGCCCTGGGCGACGGCGTACAGCACCTTTTCATGGCCATAGCGCTTTCCGATGATCTCTTCGCTCACGATGCCGTTTAAAAAGGACAGGACCAGCGTATCGGGTCCGATTTGATTTTCGGCGTCCCGGATGGCCTGCTCCAAACCCTCAAACTTGACGGTGAACAGCATGAGATCCGCCGGACCGGTCTGTTCTTCGGGGGCGATGAAGTGAAACCGACAGGGTTCTTCGTTGCAGAGGATGGGGGTGGTTTCATAGCGCTTTTGGCGATCGGTTCCCGCGATGATGCGAAGATCTTCGAAGGGCATTCTGCGGCTCAGATGGTGGGCGTACATAATACCCAGAGATCCCAGACCGATCAGGGATACGGTTTTGATTGCTGTATGCTGCATTGGTCTATTCCTTTCGCAGGGGGCTGTATCAATGGAATTGTACCACAACCCTCGATGGCGGTCGAGTCGTCTGTGTGATATGGTCACTGAACGTCGCGCCAGATCGTGGCATACTTTAGCCGTACCTAAAAGGTATGGGGAATCACATCAAATTACCCTTTGCAGAACCAAAGGAGGTTTGGGTCATGATAAAGATCAGCGATCGCGCAGCTGAAAAGTACAAGGAAGTTGCTGCGACCCTGGAGGATCCGGATCAGCTGAAGATCAGGCTCTATATGAGCCGCAGCGGTTGAGCCGGGCCCCAGTTGGCGGCCGCTCTGGATGAGCGGGGATATGGCAGCGATGTTGTGATCGAAAGCAACGGAGCTAAGGCAGTATACACTAAGGATCTGGAAAACCAGGTCAAAAATATGCGGGTAGATTATCTGAACAAATGGTACTTCAAAGGATTCAGGGTCTACTGAAGGAAGGAGAAACATCGACATGATTCAAGTAAGCGATGCGGCAGCAGCCAAATTTCAGGAAATTGCCGCACAGACAGAGAAACCCGAAAGTCAGATGCTTCGCATCAGCTATGGAGGCGCCGGCTGAGGCGGGCCCCAGTGGGGCTTGGCTCTGGAAGAGCTTCAGGATGCGGAAGATAAAGTCGTCGAATCCAACGGCACCAAAGTTGTTTACGCCAAAGAATTGGAAGAGTATATCGAGCGATTGACTCTGGACTACTCCGACAAGTGGTACAACAAGGGATTTCGGCTGACGAACGACGTCAACTAAAATAAAAATCGAATAAACTCCAAAGATATCAGCAGGCCAGCCGGACTTTTCAAAATGGAAAGTCCGGTTTGTTTTATTGGGAAACCTCTGTTTCACTTGATTGAATTATAATGTATACTTCAAGAAAACAGATATTTGAAACGAGGGGAATCATGAATCAGTCACGGCCTGCGGAAATCGCTCCCGGAATATATTGGGTGGGCGGCACATTTGTAAATAAAGGGCTGCAATGCAATCCGTATCTTTTGATCGACGATCAAGAAGCTGTCCTGATCGATCCGGGTTCGGTTCTGGATTTCGAAGAGGTATGGGGAAACGTCTGCAGTCTGATTTCTCCTGATCAGATCCGATACGTGATCCTTCACCATCAGGATCCGGATCTCTGTTCTTCCGTTCCGTTGTTTGAGCAAAGGGGATGTCGCTTTCAACTGGTCACTCATTGGCGCACGAAGACATTGGTGCGCTACTATGGCGTATCATCGGATTTTCATATCATCAACAGCCATCAGAATCAGCTGAAGCTTGCTTCGGGCCGGACGCTCAGCTTCCTTCCGGCGCCCTATTTGCATTTCCCCGGAGCGGTCATGACCTACGACGCCCGGACGCAGACGCTTTTTTCCAGTGACCTCTTCGGAGCTTTTTCAGAGGATTGGACTCTGGAAGCCGGCGAAGATTACCTGGAGCGCATGAAGTCGTTCCACGAGCATTATATGCCTTCCAACGAGGTCATTCGCCCGGTCATGGAATCCCTGATGGGATTGCCGATAATGTTGATCGCTCCTCAGCACGGATCACTGATCCGCAACGACATAAGAATGTACATCAAAGCGTTGAGGGACTTAGAGTGCGGCGCTTTTTTGCACAGTGTTCGTAAAAACCTGGATATTTCCGGTGGATATCTGGCGTCGGCGGAAGCGGTCCTGAAGCGCTATGCATCCCTTTACGGCCTGTCGGAGGCGCAGAGAGTCCTGACGGAATCGGGCCTTCGCGCCGATTCCGATCTGCGCGTTTTCCCGGCGCAGGAAGCCGATCATCAGATGTGGAACGCGCTGCTGGAAAAAATGTTTGCCCGAAAAGGCTTGGAATGGCTTCTGACAGCCGAGCCGCTTGTCGAACGGCTATCCTATGAATATGAAATCCCTCTGCCGGAGGTCTACACCGCCCATCTGGCTCGATCCAACAGTGAGCTGCAGCGATTAAGCGAAGAAAACAAATCCTTGTCAGCCGCCCGGGATCGGCTCGTTGAGAACCTGGCCGGTGTGGAGCATTCGATGTCCCATTCTATGCTTACGGGCCTGTACAATTTTCAATTTTTTCAAAAATACCTGAAAGAAGAGATCGGAGGGATCATAGAGAAAGAGCTTGGATCGAGTCCGGCGCTCATTGTCCTGAGTCTGGATCAGACGGAGCGTATCAAATATCGCTACGGTGATAAAGAAGTCGAGCAGATGTTTAAGAATACAGCGCTTTTGCTGGAATCGATCCGGGAGGACTATCAGGTGTATTTTAAACTGCCCGGAAGCTTGTTTGCCTGCTATATTCCCCATGCGGCCAAAGAACGCGCCGTGGATGTGGCCGAAGAAATTCGAAATGCGATCGCTTCTTCCGGGAAATTCGTGGAGGCGGTGACCGCTTCGATAGGTGTTGTGAGCCTGCAGGAATTGCAGCCCGAGGAGCACCAAAAATCCATAGCTCCGGATCGTTTTTATGAGATCGCGCTGGAGCGGGTACGCATCGCCAAGAACAAGGGGAAGAACCGGGTGTGCGGCAGCTCTTCACCGGAAGACAAACCTTCGACCTGCGATATCCTCCTGGTTGAGCCGGAACAAACTGTGGCCGAAGTGATCACAGTAGTTTTGGAAAACATGCACTATAGCGTACAACATGCGGCGGACGGAGAAAAAGCGCTGGAGATCGCAGGTCGCTTTCAGCCGGCGCTGATCCTGTCCGAAGTGATGCTTCCGAAGATGGACGGCTTTGTCTTACGTCAGGAACTTCTTCTGCGTTCGGACACAAAAAGTATTCCTGTGCTCTACATGTCTCATCTTAAAACAGAAGCGTCCGTTCGCCGAGCTGCTGATCTGGGCGTGATCCATTATTTCAAGAAACCTTTGATGCTTGCGGAAATTCAGGGTGTCGTTTCCAATTTAGCAGAGAAAGGGGAACGGCTGTGATCGGAAGCGTTGAAACCTGGCTCATCATCGCAGGCATTTTGATCGTGATCGATGTCTTTTTTGCCTGGAGCATTTATGTCTCCAGGATCAAAAACGATATTCATAATGAAATCACCCAGGATCAGCGGCATATGCTGATACGGATCCTGTCAGACAAGGGCAGCGCCGTGATGAAAAAAACAGACCCTGCGATCTATTTGACCATGAAACGGACATTTCAGTTCGGGGCTGAATGGGAAGCGAAAATCGAAGCGCTTTTGCCGATGAACCGTCTGGAAAGACGAGCCATACGGGCGCTGCGCAGCAGCAATTTGACAAAGCGCGCCGAGGCTGTGTTTGCACTGGGCCGCATGGGGAACGAAAATGCGCGGCTGGCTTTGGAGCGGCAGCTGTTGATCGAAGATCATTTCACAATAAAGCTCTATGTGGCGAATGCCCTGTCGGATATCGGCCACAGCGCTTCTCTGCCTGTCTTGATTCGTTCTCTTCATCACGCCAGCCGGTTTTATCGAACGAGAGTAAATATGCTCATCGCCGACTTTGGACAAGCGTTTCATGCATTGCTGCCGAAGTTGTATTATTCAAAAAAGGAAGAGATTCGAGAACTATTGGTTGATTTTGCTTCGGTTTATGACTCTCAAGAATTGAAACAGTATCTGTTGACGGTGATTGAGCCCTATATTGAGGGATCGGGGATATCTTCTTCGGAAGAAGAACGGCCAGCCTCTTGCTCCGATTGCAGCTTTGGGCGTGCCGATGGACAAGAGGGATGGATTCTTTGCCGATTTCGCGGGAAAGTGGCTTCCGATTTTTTGTGCCGCAGATATCAGCCCGGTCCGACCCGCATCAGTGCTGCACAGGTCGAACAGGAATTGATGCACAAGGCCTGCGAGATCTTGAGCACCCGTCATCCGGGCGTGCTGGACTGCGACCGCTACCTGTATGCGCGGGATGTGGAGATCCGTCGCGCCGCCATCGCAGCTCTGTCAAATTTGAGGGGATCGGATCATCCGGAGAAGTTGCTGGACTTGATCCGTGATGAAAGCATTCGCGAAAGTGCGGCCCATGCGCTTTCCGTGATGATCGAACGAGATCCCTCCCTTCTGGAACTCGTCGCAAATCGATTTATGGCAGAAACAGATCCGAGCGTCAAGAGGACGCTTGCGGAAGTGCTTTCTTTGCGCATCGAATACTTTATCATGCGACTGATGGGGGAGAAGAAGCGTGTGGCAGAGCACATTCTGGAGCAGATCCTTTTGACCGGACGCGTCAGCGAAGTGATCGACTTCCTGAATCTGAACAAAAATGCGGAGCTGGAAATCGACCTCGTGGCGATCGTCAAACGCTGCACACAAAAGGATCCCAAATTAAAAAACCTGTTTCGCACTTATTTTTCGCCTCGGCTTCAGACGTTGTGCGAGTCGGCGGAACCGCGTCCGGAATCGGAATCCGATCAGCATTCTGCCGATCGGGCCTATCTCATCGTTCTGTCCATACTGCTGGTCTCGAGTTTCCTTCTGGTTCCCACAGTATTTCTAGTGATGCATCGCGAATTGTTGGGCGAATTGACTCTGATACCGGGTTTAAAGCTTTTCGTCAGGGATTTTAATACGTATTTTGCGTTTTATGCTATTGCCGTCAACTTCATTTACTTTGCCTTGATGGGGCTTTCTTTTGTCTATGTGCGCAGGCAGAAACGGTCCTGGCAGATCAAAGACCGTTCCTTTTTGTTCAAGCCCAGGATGCTTCCGTCCATTTCCATCGTGGCTCCGGCATTCAACGAGGCCAGAACGATCATCGAGAATGTGAATTCTCTGATGAATCTGAGCTACCCTGATTATGAGTTGATCATCGTAAATGACGGATCTACCGATCAGACGCTGGCAACGCTGCAGCAGGAATTCGGATTGAAGCGTGTGGACCGCATCTATGCCAAAGAACTGCAGACAAAAGAGATCAAAGGGATCTATCTGAGCCGAAATCTCCCCAAGCTGATCGTTGTGGACAAGATGAACGGCGGAAAAGCCGACGCTCTCAATGCAGGTATCAATGTGGCTTCCAGGGAATATGTCTGCAGCATCGACGCGGATTCCGTTCTGGAAGAGGACGCGCTGTTGAAACTGGTATCTCGGATCCTGGAAGAGGATGTGGAGACGCCGGCCATGGGCGGCAATGTGTTTCCTGCCAACGGTTGTACGGTGGAGCGAGGTGTCTTGCGGGAAAAGCGGATCCCGAAGAACCGACTGGCTTTGCTTCAGACGATCGAATATATCCGGGCGTTCATGTGCGGTCGTTTGGGGTGGGCTTTTACAAACAACCTGCTGATCATTTCCGGCGCTTTCGGTCTTTTCAGAAAGGAACGAGGTGTCCGCGTGGGCGGTTATCTGACCAGCAGCGGTGAATACGGAAAGGATACCGTGGGCGAGGATATGGAGATCGTGGTTCGTATTTCCCGGCGCATGCGAGAGCTGGGAAGTCCTTATCGCATCCGCTATGCTTTCAATGCCAATTGTTGGACGGAAGTGCCGGAAGATCTGAAGACTTTTAAGAAACAGCGTTATCGGTGGCAACGCGGCTTGATCGAGATTATGTATTTCCACAAGACCATGCTGTTCAATCCCAGGTACGGACGAACCGGCGCGGTGGCTATGCCGTATTACTTTTTTTTCGAAATTCTCGGGCCGCTGTTTGAACTTCAGGGATATATTGCGGTGCTTCTTGCGGCCGTTCTGGGTGTATTGTACTGGGATATCGCCGTGATGCTCTTTGTTGCCGTGGTGCTGTCCGGCACGCTCATTTCCATCACATCCCTTTTAGTGGCCGAGCATGGCGGGAAACTATTCCCCTTAAAAGATGTCACGCGTCTTCTTTTCTGGGCGATACTGGAAAATTTCGGAATTCGCCAATATTTCAGCATGATCCGCGCTGTGGGTTATTTTCGTATATTTAAAGGGGTGACAGGATGGGAAAAGAGCGAGCGCAGAGGATTTACCGGCAGTGAAAGCAAACGGCCAGAAGGTGTGATATGAACAAGCGAACGATACTCTATCTGATGTATGGGGCGATGCTGATGATGATCCTGTTTACTGCAGCAGTGCTTGTAGTTCCGCGTATCCTTTGGAGCCGTATGGATTCCATGCCCCTGAATGTATGGATCGTCGATAAAACCGTGACGGAAGAGGACTATAAGGAACATGAGGGCTTGATGTGGGCACTGAATCGTATGAAAATCGTTTCTCCCGATTCCGGCGGATCTTTTCGTTACGATCGAGATTATTACGGGACATTTCCCGAGGCGGAAGCCGAATTTTCGGTACGACCGCTTCCTGAGGTCCCTGCCGGCGGATGGGGAAAACAGAGACCGGATTTGATTTATCTGGCCGATACATACGGCAGATATCAGCGCGACGAAGAAACCCGAAAAGAAGATGAGGCATGGACGGAACCGAAGCTTCTCTACGGCGGATTGAGCGATGATGAGCTTGACCGGATCATTTCGGCTCTGGGCGAAGGAACGGTGCTGATCGGCGAATACGACATCATTCGCCATACCTCGCGGCAACGCATGGAAGAACTGTTCGGGTTGTCGCTGCACACAGGATACCACGGAAAATATTTCAAAGAGCTGTCCAGATATTCCGAGATCCCGCGCAGTATTGTACAGAATTATGAAACGCAGACCGGAAGGCGATGGGACTTCGAAGGCAGCGGAATCGTTCTGATATCCGGAGACGATCGGATTACGATCCTGCGGAAGGAGCGGGATTTTAAGGGTGATGAACTGAGCTTTCGCTTTACGCAGGCTGCCGGGTTTGCGGGGATAAAAGAGATCCCTTACGACGGATGGTTCGAGATCGTTGCGGCCAATCCTTCAACCAGGATCCTGGGGGAATATACCGTGGATCTGACCGAAGAGGGGTCCGCTGCAATGGAAAAGCTGGGGTTGCCGTCAGTGTTTCCGGCTGTTATCGAAAAACAGAACAGCCGATATACATCGTATTACTTCGCCGGGGACTATGCCCAGAAGAGCTTTAACGGAGAGTATCCAGGCAATTACGGATCAGCTGTGCTGCGACGAATACTTTCTCTTCGCTCCGAAAGTGACAGCGGACAGTTTTATTGGAAGGCGTACCTTCCGATGATGGAAAAAATCCTGACCGGCATCGATGAGCGAAAAGCGGGCGCACCTATGCCGCCGGCAGTGGCCGGCGCGCCCATCCTGAATGTGCGCGTCAGCGGTCAGACCTTCGAGTTCAAAAAGGACGACGGCGCATGGAGCGAGCTCTTTGCCCGAGGTGTCAACATCGGTTCGTCGCTGCCCGGGAAATGGTTTACCGAATTTGTCCGTTCCGAACAGTTGTTCATTGCGTGGTTCGAAAAAATTTCTGCCATGGGCGCCAACACGATCCGGGTCTATACGCTTCTGGCGCCGGAGTTTTATTCTGCTCTTCAATACTACAACACGTTTTGCGCGGAACAGCCGCTGCTGCTCTATCAGGAGATCTGGCCCGAAGAAAATCCGGCGGACGGAGATTATCTGGCGCCGGATTACGAGGAAGAATATCGGCAGGAGATCCGCTATGTGATCGATGCCATGCACGGGCGCGCCGTGATTCCCCAGCGGGATTTTCGCGCCTATGGACTCTACACCAGTGATATTTCACCCTACATCGCCGGTTATTTGGTCGGTCGGGAACTGGAACCGGAAGAAGTGATCCAAACGGATGAACGCAATCCGGGGTACACCTTCCGGGGAGAGTATCTTTTCACGGAGCCGGAGGCTTCTCCTACAGAAGCCTGGCTTGCGATGAATTGTGATTACGTGGCCGCTTACGAAACGCTGACCTATGGATGGCAGCATCCTGTGGGGATCGTCAGCTGGCCGACGCTGGACCCTGCGGAGCATGATTCCGAATGGAATGCCGCAGGAGATAAAAACCTGGAATACAACGATAAAGCGGTGGTGGACATCAATCACATCTCTGTAAAGGAAAGCTTGGAAGCCGGATTTTTCGGCGCCTATCACATCTATCCAAACTATCCGGATTTCATGAACAACGAGGCAGCCTACGATGCCTACAGCGATGAAGAAGGCAGGCTTCGCTACGGAGGATATCTGCAAGAATTTATAGAGGGCCACACCCGGTATCCGGCGCTGGTGGCTGAATTCGGACTGGCTACGGGCATGGGGAACGCCCACTACAGTCCGGACGGATATCACCACGGCGGCATGACGGAAAAAGTGCAAGGAGAGGGTGTCGTGCGCATGATGAAGGCCATCCGGCGGGAGGGCTATGCCGGCGGACTCATTTTCGAGTGGAGCGACGAGTGGGCCAAGAAGACCTGGACGACGGAGCCGTATATCATTCCTTTTGAACGAAATCCGCAGTGGCACAGCGCCATCGATCCGGAGCAAAATTATGGCATCCTCGCCATGGAACCTGAGGGGGTCCGGTCCGAGGCTTTTTCCGTTACGGGTCGTGACGCCATCCGCCAGCTGGAACTCGCAGTCGATGAAGCATTTCTTCAAGTGCGGATCCGGTTGTCTGAGCCTCTGGACTTGGGCAATGAGATGTTGATCATTGGCCTGGACACCTACGACAGAGCGAAGGGAGAAACGAAATACGGAGCGTTCCTTGAGCAGAACGCCCCGTCGGGACTGGAATTCCTTGTAGAACTCAGAGGGGAGGAGGATGCTTCGCTCCTTGTGCACCCGGGCTACAATTTCACAAAGGGGCTGCATCGTCCCTCGCTTACAAATCAGGGAATCTTCGAGCGTATGTCGCTGCTGATCAACAAGGAGCGTGTGACGAAAGGCGGCGCTTATATCCCGGCTGTCTATGACGACCTGAGCGCGCTGCGCTTCGGCTCGCTTGACAACAACACGTATTACCACTGGGAGTCCGATGGAGAGACGGTTACGCTGCGTCTGCCCTGGGGTCGGCTTCATTTCAGCGATCCTTCTTCCATGAGGGTGCTGGACGACCCCGGCATACTGTACGCTCCGCAACGGGACGAACTGGGAACTGCTGTCTCGGAAGGATTGGTCGTAAGCGCTCTGCTCACCGACGCCGCCGGGACCACCGTCCTGGGCCGGGCCGGCGTGGACGATCCGAAGAATCTGGCGGCGTTTCGCTGGAAAAACTGGGAGATGCCTTTGTACCGAGAACGAGAAAAGAGCAGCTATCAGATCATCAGCGATTACTTTTTTGCGATGACGGACCGGTAGAGCCGAAACAGGAGGTTCTGCTCCCGATACAGCCTTACGTATAGCGGCATTGCGGAAAGTCGGTATCGAAGAGGCAGATACTGCGGTAATCACAGTAGGTACAGGCGGTCCGTTCCCTGCCCAACTTTCTCGGCCGTATATCGGTGACCCCTTCCGTCAGACTTTTGCAGACCTTCTGCAGTTCCTGCCTGAACTCCTTTCGAAAGTCTTCAAACTCCACTCTGGATACGGCTCGGCTGGAATCGTATCCGGAGTGTTTTCTTTTTACCGGAATGACCGTGGATTTTTCGCCGTCTGCCAAAGAGTCGTCCATGCTTTCCACGATGGCGCTCTCTCCGACGAACAACCCTTCCATTCGGTAGCGCTCTTCCAGCGCGCGCAGAATATCCTCCGGCAGGCTGCTGTTCGACAGATCTCCTGCAGGAATGGGGACACGCGGATCTTCAATATAACAATAGAATACCCCGGCAGGTTCGGCATTCGCTTCAATGTGCAGGGCGCTTTCCAGATAGACCATGAGTTGCAGATGGAGTCCCCGCAGGATCAGCTCCCTGTCAAAATCCGCCTGACCGGATTTATAATCGATGACCTTTACTCCGGGATAATCCGAGCCGGTCTGCAACAGATCGATCCGGTCGATTTTTCCTTCGATCAGAACCGTTTGATCGCCCAACGGGATCTTCAGCGGAGGAATAGGGCGATGACGCCCGAATCCGACTTCGGGGAAAATCTTTGTGATATGCCCTTTACGGATCTGACAGATCACCTGCCAGAGGAAGGTTCGGGCAACCAGGGAGATCCGTTCTGTCTGATACTCCTGGGACTTGCCGGCTTTGAGCAGTCCTTCGAATATTTCCTGCCGTATGGAATCCAGGATTCGAAGCACGCGCTCGTCGCATTCTTCCCGAGTTATGGACATCCAGGGCGAAGCTGCGTCCGTAACGGAAAGACCTTTGGCTTCGGTTTCCTGCAGCAGGTCCCGGGTGAGTCGCATCAAACACTCATGGTAAACATCTCCGATTTCTCTTCCGGTGATTTCGAAGCTTTCCCTGGGGCGAGGCTGAAGTCCGTAGGTGACGTAGTGCATAAAGGGACATTGAGCGAATTTTTCCAGGCGGGTCGGACTGAACGCAAAGAGGTCCTCCTTGGCGTCGTAGGGATACAATTCCCGCGTGGCAGAGGCGGGCAGCGCATCAGCCGCATTGGAAAAGAACAAGCCGTCCCGGATAACCCGGGCCGTTTCGGGAACGTATTTCAGGAAGAAATCGTAGACCTGTCTTGCCGTTTCCGACAGTTCCCGGTCTTCCCCGGACAGGTAGCGCTGCAGGGCAGAGGTCAAATGCAGGGCGGCGGGCACCGGTGCGCGGTACAAGTCTGATTCTCGGTCCGGGTGGGTAATATCTGGTTGCGGCGAAAGATCGGGAAAAATCTCCCGGAGTTGGGCGATCAGGGGCGAGGGACGGATCTCTCCGCCTTCGATATCGGCAGTGGAATAACTGACGATAAGCCTGTCGGAGGGTTTGGTGAAAGCCTGATAGATTACAAGCTCTTCCTCCTGATGAATGATTTCCTGATTTTTGGACAGTGTGCAGCCCATTTCTTCCAGCAATTGCAGCTCTCGGTCTGTCAGGATGCCTTCGCTTTCACCCTCCGATGGCAGGATGCCATCGTTGACGCCTGCGATAAACAGAGCTTTTACACCGGACAAGCGGGATCGCCCCACGGTTCCGATGAGGACACTGTGCGCGGCCTGAGGCAGCAGTCCTACTTTCAGATCTGCAAAGGAAGCCGTCAGAATATCGCGGAATTCGACCGTATTTGCCTGCTGGTCTCCCATCAGTTCCACGATCTGGTCCAGAAGATCCACAAAGAGATTCCACATCTGCCGGGTTTCCTGCGCCGCATCGGACAGGCCGATTTCATCCAAGTGGAGCGCATGTTTCCGAAGCGGCTCTTCCATGTGAAGCTCTTCGGAGAGGAATCGGCAGAGTAGGCTGCACTTTTCCCTTACGGTGTCTGCTGCGTCCAGTTTCACCAGAAACGGCGTCAGAAGCCCGTCCAGACGGGCTCTCGTGTTCTCGAGTTTTCGGAGGCCTTCCTCTCCGAAAACGCTGACGCCGTACACGAAAGGCTTGCTGAAACGCGTCCCCCGGATATGATACTGAAGAAGATAGTTTTCGAATTCTTCAATATCCGCGAAGCTTTCCCGGTCGGCTTCTCCGGCCAGCTGCACCAGTCCCGTTTTCAGGAAGCCCAGCACGTCGCTCACGAGTCGGTCATCAGCAGCCAGGTTCAGCAGAGAGGATATGGTTTGGATCAAAGAACTGTGCAGGACGGCTCTTTTTTCGTCCAAAAAACAGGGGATGCCGTACAACTTGAACATCCTGCGCAGGATTGTGCCACGGCCTGCAATGTCGTTGGTGAATACGGCGATGTCTTCGGGCGCGTATCCCTCTTCCTTGCACAATTTCAGAATTTCGGCGGCGATGGTCTGGCTTTCCGTATAGGGATTTCCGGCGCGGATCATTGTAAATGAAGGGTCCGTCGCGCTTGCCGGCGCTGCTTTTGCCGGGACGGCAAAGAGTTGTTTTTCAATCGCGCGCAGGCGCTCCGGCCTGTCTCTGCGGACAAAGCGATCCGGAACAGGTTCGACATGATGGTGAACGCCCAGTTCCTCGGCGCGTCTGCACAGCAGGGTTGCCGCTCGGTGGGTCGGCGCGAAAAGACGCCCGTCGGGATCGGCGGATTCGCCTCCGGTCAGTACCACAGACAGATCCGTTGCATGCAGCATCAGCTCGCCCATAAATTCTGTCTCCCGCGGCGTAAAAGAATAAAAGTCATAGAACCAGAGTTCGGAAGATCGGATCAGCGAGGATGTGGCAATTTTTCTGCTGACCGCCGGCAGCAGGTCTTCCGAGTCGATCCATTTTCCTTCCAGCGCGGACTGATACGCACTGTAGATCCGGTGCATGTCGCTCAGCTTTCTTCGCACGATGCTTAGAGGCTCGGTATGCTGTGTAATGTTTTCCAGATCCTCCGGGTCCAGATCGTTCTGTTTCATTTGGGCGATCAATGCGCCTGCCATGGACAGAAATTCCGGAGAATCGGCCACCTTTTGGAACGCCTCCAAATCGGAGCGGGATTCGCGGACGACGGATCGCAACAGCAGCATTCGCCCCAGTGCATTGACCACGACTTTATTCGGTTTTCCGGTCTCGTGGAAAATCTGATGACGCAAGCGGTTTCCCGAAAGGATCTGAAGATCCAGAAATCCTTCTTCGCCCAGATGCGCAAAGGCGGCTTCCTCGGCTTTTAATGTGTACTGCGCCGGTACTACAAGGAGGAGGCGCTCCGCGCCTGATCTTTTTTGCCTGAGAACAGTCAGGCGTTCCTTGATACGATCAAAGAGAAAGGCTTCCCTGTCTATGGATTCTCTTCCGTAATAGATGTTCAGCATCCGTTGTACCTCCGATTTCCATTATATCACGCCTCCCCAAAAACGGGGAGCATGTCCGTATTGAGCCGGATAAACGTTGTTGGACTTGACAGTGCCCGATATCTGGCCCTATTATTATACTTATCAGCACCCACCAAAGGAGAAAAATCATGGATTTAAAAAAAGAAATCGCTGCGCTGCAGCCTGAGTTGATCGAATTGAGACGGGACTTTCATCGTCATCCCGAGATCGGTAAGAATGAATTCAGAACGGCACAGATCATCGAGGACTACCTGCGGGATTTGGGCCTTGAGGTCAGGAGATGCCTGACAACCGGCGTAATCGGTGTTTTAAAAGGCGGAAAGCCCGGAAAAACACTTACGCTGCGTTCGGATATCGATGCGTTGCCCGTAGAGGAACTGACGGGTCTGCCGTTCAAATCAGAAAACCCCGGCGTTATGCACGCCTGCGGTCACGACGGACACATGTCCGTGATGCTCATCGTCGCCAAGATCCTTACCGCACACAGAGAAGAAATTTCGGGTACGATCGTGTTTCTTTTCCAAACCAACGAAGAGGACGCCGGCGCCGAAGACATGATCCAGGCCGGGGCGTTGGAAAATCCCACACCCGACGCCATCATGGGCATGCACCTTTGGGCGTATCTGCCCTCGGGCAGCATCGGCATCATCCCGGGACCGATCATGGCGTCAAGCTATTATTTCAAGCTGACGATCACAGGAAAAGGCGGCCACGGCGGCGCCCCTCACGCTTGTATCAATCCCATCGACTGTGCCGTTCACGTGTGGGAAGCCTTTCAGGCGTTCCATACACTGGAGAATAATTCCCTGCATCCTACCACCGTCACCGTGGGCAAGTTCCAGGCCGGCCAGTACAACATCGTGATTCCCGACACTTGTGTTATGGAAGGCTCTGTTCGTTGCCTTCACAACGACGACGAAAAGGTGAGAGATCGCCTGAGAGAAATGATCGACGGTGTCTGCAAGACCTATCGCTGCACCTATGAACTGGAATACAAGTGCGGAAACACCCTGTTGGACAACGATGAGAAAATGGCCGAAATGATTCGGGAGACCGGCGCGGAAGTTCTTGGAAAGGACAAGGTCATCACGAAGGAAGTCGGAGTGATGATCGGTGAAGATTTTGCCGAGTTTACCCGCAGAGTGCCCGGCGCGTTCTATTTCTTCGGCGTTGCAGACGAGAAAAAAGGAACAAACTTTGAGCATCACAATGCCCGGTTCAATATCGACGAAGACGTGCTCCCAAGCGTAGTGGAAATGCAGGTATCCCTGGCAAAAAAATATTTGGGATTTTAGCAGACCCATATGGAACCCTTCTCCTGTCGCAGGAGTGGGGAAACAGGAATCAAAAGGCCGCTCAGGAAGCTGAGCGGCCTTTTGTGTTTCAGTTTTTGACCGGCGTTCGGGTCAGTTTCTTGTTTTTATCAGTAGCAGGCGTCCTTCCGCCACCGTGACTGTGGCCGTCCGCCCCGGTGTCACCTCGTTGCTGATCCCATATTGGTATTCGCAGCCGATCTCAGCATCATGAAGCGGGAATTTTGCATTCAGGACGGTGATGCCCCGGGCTGTTTCACAGATACTCAGCAAAGAAAACCAGGCAAAGGAATCGGGGATCGATGCCGTCTGCCGGGAGATGATTTCCATTTCTGCGTAATCATCCACGATCATAGCCGATTTTCCCAGCGTGTCCAGCCAAAGCAGGATGGAAAGGTTTCCAATGGTGTGATCCAGCCGTTGGCCGGTCACGCCGACGAGCAAAAATGCGTCGGCACCTCGACGCACCGCTTCCCGTACGGCATATACCGTATCGGTGTCGTCTTTTTCCCGGGGAAGAACGATTGTCTCCACGGGCAGATCGGGATTGGGATGAGAATCGAAATCGCCGATGATCAGAGCCGGCGCCGCGCCCAGAGGTTCCATGTGCAGAAGTCCGCTGTCACAATAGCAAAACCAGTCGTCCGCCCGAAAATAACGGCGCACGACATCGTAATCCTTGATTTCGGCTCCGCCGATGATCACGCAGCGACTCATGCTGATACCTCTGCAAAGAGTGTTATGAACACCTTGGATTTACTTTTCGCAGGCTCGGATAAAAGCCTGAAAGATTTTCTGGTTGATGGGACAGCTCCAAGTCATCTCGGGATGCCACTGGACGCCCAAAACGAAACGGTCTCCTTCTTTTTCGACTGCTTCGATTACATCGTCGGCGGTCGTTCCGGTCACCAGAAAGCCCGGTGCCACATCCTTGACGGATTGATGGTGATAGGAATTGGTGAGGAGGGTATCGCTACCGATGATCTGCTCCAGAAGAGAGCCCTTTTTAAGGTGCACCCGATGTGCAAAAGAGTCTCTGGACGCGTTCAGCAGGACATGGTATTTTTCCTGAGATGTCAAGTCCTGGTGGAGCGTTCCGCCGGCGGCTACGTTCAGGATCTGGCAGCCTCGGCAAATGCCAAGCAGGGGAACGGAAGAGTGATCCAGCAGGTGCTTCATCAGGAGATACTCCTGTTTGTCGCGCACCGGTTCCAGATGTGCTGTGCGATGGGATACATCTTCCCCGTAAAGAAAGGGGGCTACATCGTCTCCGCCGGTGATCAGAATGCCGTCGCAGCGCTCCGTCAATTCGAACAGGGTCTGGGTATCATCGGTAAAAGGAAGCAGCATGGGGATGCCGCCTGCTTTTTCAACAGAGTGGACGTAGTCGGTGGCCAACAGTGTCCAGTGCTGACCGGGTACGCCGATTCCTGTCGAGGTTCCCAGGTCCTGCTGAGAATAGTTGCAGGTAATGCCGATCAATGGTTTCATGAAAAAAGCTCCTTTCCATAACGCTTTAAAAGCGATTCGAAATCATTCCGCAGTCGGATGGTCTCTGCAAAAGTATAGCACAAAAAGAGACAATGTGATATGATCAGATCATGAAAAAGAAAGAGCTTCGGGGAGATCAACGCTCCGGAAACAAAAGAAAAGTCGCAGCAGCATCCGTGGGGATTTTGGCAGCTGCCGCCTTGGTGGTGGGCACGCTGATCCCGTCGGCTTCGGATGTAGTGTCACCGGCCGGTATTATCGATCCGCCGGCAATCGTCCTGCAGCTCGATGATGCGGAGATGACGGAAGCCGAGCAGACCACACCTGAAAATCGCAAGTCAGCCAGACTGTCGGAGCGACTCAAGGGGTGGATCCTGGGTTTGCCGCAGGGGATTCGCCTGCTGCTGGTCCTGCCGCTCTGGGGGCTGGGGACTTTTCTTTCCGCCGGAGCATCGGCCTTGTGGGCCGGACTGTTTTCTCCTGCGCTTGGCTTTGTGGCTTCCTGGCTTCTGGGCGCTGCGGTTTTGCTGGGCGCCTTTGGCTTGGGGGCAAAGCTGCTGTTCCCGAACCTGCCGTACAAAAAGATCTTTCACAAAAGGAATCTCATCGCGTTGGGCGGCATGGCGCTGCTTCTGGTAGCCGCCGATGGCATCCTGCCCTTATACTGGCCTGAATACACTGCAATATCCGCAACCGTCAAAGCCCTATTGTCCCTGGGTTTGATCGCCATGCTGCTTCTTCGCCTTAAAAAGAAGAATTCTATAATTTTTTCTTGATATTCTCCGGAAGCAATGGTAGAATACCTTTGCATTTAAAATTGTAAATGGGGGGTTAGCGCAGCTGGGAGCGCGTTTGACTGGCAGTCAAGAGGTCACGGGTTCGATCCCCGTACTCTCCACCAATATCAACGAAAAAGAGCCTTCTGGGGGCTCTTTTTCGTGTTGGTCAAATGGTGCGTAAATCAAAGAAACAGCGGTGAAACCGTTCAACTTATGGTATGATGATATAAGACGGGAAAAGGGGATCGGAGAGGATGGAAAATGAAAAAGAAAAGTACTCGCATATGGATTTTGATAGTGGCTCTGCTGCTATGCGCAGGGGCGGCGGCATATGCTTATGCCGCAACGGCGGTCCGCGCCGGCGAACCGCCGGCCGTGCTCTTTGCGGGGCACACGGCAGCCCCTGTCCGCAGTTCCTTTGCCGAACCTGTCCTTGGCGGGCTTCTGCAGAAGCGCTTGGTGGAAGAAACCGAAAATTTGCAAATCGATCTGGGAACTCTGGGCACTCGAAGCCTTCCGCTGGAAACAGATTTTCAACTGTCGGCGCTGTGGACGCTTTGGAATGGGGAGATCCAGGTGTTTCAGGGAACGCCCCTTGAATATCAGGCTTTTTCCTTTACCGAAAACGGATCTTATCGGGCGACACTCCAAATTGACCTTCCGGAAAGCGCGGATACTTCAGAAGCGGAATTTTTCTACGAATTTGTGTTTGAATTGGATGTGCGGCCCAAGGTCTTGTTTTCTTCGGATCGGGCACTTCAAGGCGATTTGTTGTCCGTTTATGTGAACCGGGGTTTTGAAACGATGCCTCCGACGATCGAAACCGACTTGGGTACGGTTGTTTTTCTGCCGCTCTCCCCGGACGAATTCATTGCTTATGTGCCGGTGAACTATGCCCGGGAATTGGGCAAATCGGACATTGAAGTCCGACTCGGCGAACAGAGTTATATCCAGCCGGTGATCGTAACGGGCCGGACTTACGCAAAACAATATATGACTATTTCCCAGGCGACCACCGATGCTACCATGAACAACCCGGAAGGACCGTCGAACTGGGCGAATCGAATCAAAGTCCTCTGGGAGACTTACGACGTGGAAAAATACTGGACCGAGACATTCCTGCAACCCTGCGAAGGTCCGATCAGTACGGAATTCGGTCTGTATCGCTATACGAACGACAATCCTGTTCCCGCCCGGCATTCGGGTATCGACATTGCCGTACCGACCGGCACACCGGTTCTGGCGTCCAACAGCGGAAGAGTCGTTCGGGCCGAATCCATCATCTATACGGGAAACACCGTGGTCATCGAACACGGCGGCGGATTAAAGACCTATTATTATCACATGAATTCTCTGGACGTCAAAGAGGGACAACATGTCGAAAGGGGAACGCTGATCGGTAAAGTGGGAAGCACCGGATACTCTACCGGCGCTCATTTGCATTTCGAAGTCAAGATGGGCCGCAGCAGTCTGAGTCCGTGGGAATTGTTCGACGGGAGCAGCGAGGTTTATTTTACGGGGGATTTTCTCAAGTGAGATAGCCCAGGTGTTCCAGAAGGATCTTTACGCCGATGAGGATCAGGATCACGCCTCCGGCCAATTCCGCGCCGCGTTTGCCTCGGGCGCCCAGTCGGCTGCCCGCTGTAAAACCCATATAAGACAAGACGAAGGTGATGGCTCCGATCAACAGGATCGCCTGCAGGATACGGGTCCCGGGCAACAGGGCAAAGGTGACGCCGGCCGCCAGCGCATCGATGCTGGTGGCGATCGCCAGCAGGAGTACCTCTTTCAGTCGAAGCACATCATCGCTGCGCGCTGCAGGTTGATCCGGACGCAACGCTTCCGAAATCATCCGACCGCCGATCAAGGCCAGCAACCCGAAAGCGATCCAGTGATCCACCGCGGCGATCGCCGATTCGAAGCGCAGGCCGGCATACCAGCCGATCAGCGGCATGAGGGCTTGAAAACCGCCAAAAAACATAGCGATGATCCATGCATCCTTCCATCGGACTTGCTTCATGCTCAGCCCTTTGCACACGGAAGCGGCAAAGGCGTCCATGGACAAGGCGATGGCGATCAGGATCAGTTCGGTGGTTCCCATTATGTTTTCTCCATTCATCAAATATACACAGTTTGAACAAAAATAAACGTGATGTCAAGTCTCTTTGCGGTTCCTGTTGAATCGCATCAGCTTGGGACATATAATATAAAGAGCGACTTACGCCTCCCTGGAACGCGCAGGGAGCAACGGATGAGACAAGGATACAGGAGAAAGTTTTGGGTGCGTTTAAAAAGCGGATAGTTGCATGGATGTCCACCGGCCGATTATCGGAGCAAAAGCAAGGCGGCAACCGACGGTTGTTGTTATTTTTTGTGTTGATTTTCCTGGGGATATCCATTCTTATCACCGCTTTTCTGTCGAGTTACAGAGAGCGGTTGGAAGTGATCACCGAAGCGGAGATCAATGAATATCTTGCGGAAATCTCCAGTCAGACCACGGTCAGCATGGTGGCGCAGTATCAACGAAACGAAGTGATTGTCCGGGAAATGGGCCGGGCGACGGCGAGCCGCAGTTACGAAAGCATGACTCCTGTACTGAGATATCTGGAAGACCGGATCCTTGGTTTCGGGTTTGGGTCGGCCGGGCTTATCGATGACACCGGCCTGTGGCACACGCCCTTCGGACGGAGGCTCTATTCCACAGCAAGGTCCGATGTGGCAAAGATTTTGGAAAATCCAAACACAGAGATTACGGCAGTGCGGGAGATTTTGGAACAACCTCACCTTGTCATCGTAGTAGGGCTGGAGCCGTTTACGATAGAAAACTTTGAATTTCACGCTATCGGCGTTACGATTCCCGTGCATCAGGCCAGCGAGGCCCTACAACTTTCATTTTTTAACGGACAGGGGTATGCCAATATCCTGACGGCCGACGGAGATAACGTCTATTCGAGCTATGCCGAGGCCAGCTCCGGAACTTTCAATATGCTGGAAATGCTCGCGCAGTCCGGCATGAAAAAAGAAGAGATCGATCAAATCCGCAGCAATATGAAATCCGGAGCCAGTGGAGTATTTCGCTTTGCCCATCAGGGCGACGAAAGTATTGTCCACTATGCGCCGATGAATTGGCAGAATTGGTATTTGTTCATTGTTGCTCCCAGTCAGGTGCTGAGCACAAAGAATGCTGAAATGATGAGCGCGCTTCTTCAGGCCGGGATTATGAGCGGTATTTTCTGGGTGACAGCTTTGGTTATTATTCTCCTGTACCTCATCAGAAAGCAGCTCAAAATACAGATGGATGCGCAGGCTGACGTGCAGTCGCTGCGTGCCCAGGAAGAATTGTATAAGCTGGCGCTGGCTCACAGCCGTCGTCACGTGCTCCAGTTGGACATCAAAAATCGGACACTGCGCGCGGAGGATGATGATTTTTTCTACGCCGAACCGGGAACGGTCTGGAACAATCTTCCGGAATCTCTTTTCGCAAGAGATATGATTGCCGAAGACAGCAAGGATCAGATCCGGATGCTGTACCGCGATATTCTGGACGGAAAGGAAAGCGGAGAGACCACCATCATGGCCAGAGGAAAGGATGGCCGGGCTGTACCGCATCGCATCAACTATACGACGCTGTTTGACGAAGAGGTGCGCCGTCCTGCGCCATTATCACATACGAAGATATTTCCGCTGTCCGGGATAAAGAACTGGCGTACAAGCGGTGGCGAGAGACGCTGGATAAAATCCCTGTGCAGAAATACCGGCTGATCGAGCATAATTTGTCTCAGGATGTGGTGGATAACGCCGAAGGCGAGCTCTTCGACGCAGGGCATGTAAAGTATGTAATGCACTACAATCAGAAAATGGAGCACTTCGTACGCGAATTGGTCCACCCGGAAGATGCCAGACTTTTTGCTCCCATCATGGACCGGGAGCAGTTGATACAGGACTATGAAAACGGGAAGCGGTCGCTGGAATTTGAATTTCGTCTTCTGAAAAAGAACAGTGAATCCAGCTGGGTCAAATTGTCCATGCAGCTCATCGCGTATCCGGATACCACGGACATCAAAGCCTATAAAATGTACGAGGACATCGATGCGGCCAAGCGTATGGAGCTGGCTATGAAATTCGGTTCCGAGCAGGATTCTCTCACAAAAGCCTACAACCGCAGAACACTCGAAGAAAAGGTATCCGGAATCCTTGAAAACAGCAGGGAAGACGAACGCCATGCCCTGATTTTGATCGATGTGGACGACCTGAAGCAGATCAACGATCAATACGGTCATGCCGCAGGCGATGATACACTGGTCATGATCACGAATATCCTACGTTCGGTTTTTCAGCAGGATGATGTGATCGGCCGCTTGGGGGGCGATGAGTTCGTGGTCCTGATGCGGAATGTGCCCGGAGACCACCTGGTGAGCCGCCGAGTACAGCAGGTGAATGCCACGCTTCGTACCGCGGCGAAGGAGGGCGTTTTCGTATCCTGCAGCATGGGGATTTCCCAATATCCCAAAGACGGTTCCACGTTTGCGCAGCTGTACCAAAGAGCGGATCAGGCCCTGTATCGGGCAAAAGGGGCAGGCAAGAATGATTTCTTTTTCTACTCTTCTCACGATACAACTGTACATCTCCCCGAAGAAACCTTGGACGATGGGCTTGCAGGCAAAGAAGAGACCTTTGATCGCTGCTACCTGTTCCGCAGTGAGGACGAGTGGCGGTACAGAAGCATTTTGGAGAGCACACGCACCATCGTGATCGAGCTTGACATCGATCATCACGCGTACACCTACGACGTCAATGTGGCTCGGTTTCTGGCCGGCACCTACGATGACCGTCCTCTGGAGCAAATCTTAACGCAGGACAGGGTGACAGATCCCTCCACGATAGATCGAATACAAGCGATGATTCGAAAAATTTCTGTCGGCGGCAATCAGCAAATCATCAGCAAAGATGTCCTGCTGCGGACAAAAGAAGGAGACAAGCGCTGGTTTCGGATGCGTGTCATAAAGATGGACGACAGCAACGCCAACATTAAAAAGGTGCTGATTGTACTGAACGATTCCCATGAAGAAATTCTGACCATGGAGCTGCTGCGCAGGCTGGCGGATTACGACGATCTTACAGATGTGTACAACAAAGCCGCGTTTATACGCCTGACGGAGGAACGGGTCCGGGAGGCTGAGCCCGGCGCCTACGCTCTGATCGGATTGGATGTGGATCGATTTAAAAATGTAAACGAATTGTTCGGTTTCGAGGGAGGGAATCGGCTTCTTCGCCACATTGCGCGGATCCTTGCAGAAGAAGCGGGAGAAGAGGGTATCACAGCAAGACTCACAGCAGATCACTTCGTGATGCTTGTACCCAATGACAGTCAAAGGATCAAGAAAGCTCTGATACCCGACTGTCTTCGAAAAATAGAAGAATATCGGCCGAAGTTGGATGTGGTAGTCAATTTCGGCGTCTATGTCATTGAAGATCGTGACATGGATGTGATTACTATGATCGACCGGGCTCAGGCGGCAAAAAAGGGCGTCAAAGGGGGCTACCTGAATCGTTACGCCTATTACGACAATCATCTTCGAAAAAAAGAACAGCGTGAGCGGGACATCGTGGGGCGTATGCGACAGGCTTTGGAGAACGAAGAGTTTCTGGTGTATCTGCAACCTCAATACCGTCACCCATCGGGCAAGCTTGTAGGCGCCGAAGCGCTGACTCGCTGGAACCACCCGACTCGGGGGCTCATTCTGCCCAGGGAATTCATTCCGCTGTTCGAAGAAAATGGCTTTATATCAGAATTGGACCGGTATGTCTGGCAGAAAGTTTGCATATTGCTTCGAAGCTGGAGAGAAAAAGCACTGCCGATCGTTCCGGTGTCGGTCAATTTCTCCAGAGTGGATCTTTTTGATCCCCAGCTTCTGGAAACGCTGGAAGCGACTATGAACGCAGAAGGGGTTCGGGCTTCCATGCTTGGCATTGAGATCACGGAAAGTGCTTTTGTGGAAGACTCCAGCCATATGAGTGAGGTTCTTCGGAAGTTTCGAAATGCAGGCTTTACTGTCTACATGGATGATTTCGGCACAGGGTACTCCTCTTTGAATATTCTGAAGGATATCCCTGTAGATGTGCTGAAGCTCGACATGCGTTTTCTGACGCTGAATCGGAAGAATACCAGCAAAGCGCACAGCATTCTCAAATCGGTGATTCAGATGAGCAGCGACCTGTCGGTAACAACCGTTGCGGAAGGAGTGGAGACCCGCAAGCAGGCGGACGATCTGGAGAAGATGGGATGCAAAGTGGTGCAGGGAGATCTGTACTCCATGCCGATCTCTGCAGACGCATACGAGGAAATGTTGAAAAAATTGAAAAAGACAAAACGAAAAGGGAAAGTATAAGGTCGAGATGCTTCGTATCAAAGGTTTTCAAACGCTGACACTGCTGGATTATCCGGGGCAACTGGCAGCCACGATATTTACTGAAGGGTGCAACTTTCGTTGCCCCTTTTGTCACAATGCATCTCTGGTGACCGGCGATACTTCCGATGTGTATTATGCGCCGGAGCGGGTGCTGGCACATCTGAAAAATCGGAAAGGGCGGCTGACAGGACTTTGCGTGAGCGGAGGGGAACCTCTCCTGCAACCGGAGCTTGCGGATTTTCTGAGGCAGGTCAAAGCCCTGGGCTTCCAAGTGAAGCTGGACACGAACGGATCCACTCCCGAGGTGCTCGAGGCGCTGATCCGGGAGGACTTGATCGACAGCGTTGCCATGGACATCAAGAATGCGCCGTACCGCTATGCGGAAACTGCCGGACTTCCTCCGGAACAGGAGAAAGACATCCTGCGCCGAGTGGAGGCAAGCATTCGCCTGCTCCGAAACATCGGCGTGAATGTGGAATTCCGCACCACACTGGTCCGGGAATTCCACCGGCCCGGGGACATCCTGGCGCTGGGCCGTTGGTTGGCCGGCGATGAGCCCTACTACCTGCAGACCTTCGTAGATTCCGGCGATGTGATCGCGGCGGGGTTGTCAGGGTTTTCTCCGGAGGAGACGGAAGAGTTTTGCCGGGCGATCCGACCCTTTCTGCCCAAAGCAACACTTCGTGGCGCTTAAAAAGCAAGCATTTTCAGTAAATTCCGACATATACCTCAGTTAGTGGTTTGTTAAAAAATAAACCACTAGATATTGTGAGAGGCGGTTGACACCCACAGTACGATTGACTACAATAAAAGTACGCAGTGCGCGTATTTTTCATTGGATGCGATTGGATTTCCGAAGGAGCGAAGCATGTATCAGGTAGTAAAAAGAGACGGCAAAATTGTAGATTTCCAGCTTGAAAAGATCGCTTCGGCCATTCTGATGGCTTTTGAGGCGCAGGAGAAGCAATTTCATCCGTCTGTCATCGACTTCCTGGCGCTGAAAGTGACCGCGGATTTCGAACCCAAGATCCACGACTCCCTTATTGCCGTGGAAGATATTCAGGACAGTGTGGAGGCCGTGCTGGTCCAGTCGGGCTACGCGGATGTGGGCAAGGCCTACATCCTGTATCGGCGCCAGCGGGAAAAACTCAGAAATCTCAAATCCACGATCCTGGATTATAAGGAGATCGTGGACAGCTATGTAAAAGTAACGGACTGGCGGGTCAAGGAGAATTCCACCGTCACATATTCCGTAGGCGGACTCATTTTGTCGAATTCCGGCGCTGTCACGGCCAATTACTGGTTGTCGGAAATATACGATGACGAGATCGCCAATGCCCATAAAAATGCAGATATGCACATTCACGACCTGTCCATGCTCACCGGATATTGCGCAGGCTGGTCCCTGAAGCAGCTGATTCAGGACGGATTGGGGGGCGTTCAGGGCAAAATCAGTTCGGCGCCGGCCAGCCATCTGGCCACCCTGTGCAATCAGATGGTCAATTTTTTAGGGATCATGCAGAATGAATGGGCCGGCGCCCAGGCGTTTTCTTCCTTCGACACCTATCTTGCACCCTTTGTCAAGAAAGATGCGCTGGATTACGAGCAAGTCAAGAAGTGCATCGAATCCTTCATTTACGGCGTCAACACCCCCAGCCGCTGGGGGACTCAGGCACCCTTTTCCAACATCACGCTGGACTGGACGGTTCCCCGAGATCTGGCAGAGGAACCCGCCATCGTCGGTGGCAGGGAACAAGACTTTACCTACGGCGACTGCAAAGCTGAAATGGATCTGATCAACAAAGCGTTTATCGAAATCATGATCGAAGGGGATGTTCACGGAAGAGGTTTCCAGTATCCTATCCCCACCTATTCGATCACCAAGGATTTCGACTGGTCTGAAACGGAGAACAATCGTCTACTCTTCGAGATGACGGCCAAGTACGGCACGCCGTATTTCTCCAATTACATCAACAGCGACATGGAACCTTCGGATGTGCGCAGCATGTGCTGCCGTCTGCGTTTGGACCTGCGGGAGCTGCGAAAGAAATCCGGCGGATTCTTCGGCAGCGGAGAGAGTACGGGCAGTGTGGGAGTCGTTACGATTAACATGCCTCGTATCGCTTATCTTGCCAACAGCAAAGAAGATTTTTACCGGCGCCTGAACAAAATGATGGATTTGGCAGCCCGTTCCCTCAGCATCAAGCGCAAGATCATAACGAAGCTTCTGGATGAAGGGCTTTATCCTTACACAAAGCGCTACCTGGGCACTTTTGCCAACCATTTCTCCACCATCGGCTTGATCGGCATGAACGAAGTGGGCTTAAACGCCAAATGGCTTCGAGCCGACATGACCCACCCCGAGACCCAGATCTTTACCGCGGAAGTCTTGAATCACATGCGCAAACGGCTGTCGGATTATCAGGAGCAGTTCGGAGATCTGTATAACTTGGAAGCCACGCCGGCGGAATCCACCACGTATCGGTTGGCGAAGCACGATGTGAAACGCTACCCGGATATCCTTACCGCATCCGACAAGGGCGCGCCCTATTATACAAACAGCTCACATCTTCCTGTGGGCTATACAGAGGATATCTTTGCGGCGTTGGACATCCAGGACCAGCTTCAGACGCAGTACACCTCCGGCACGGTTTTTCACGCCTTTTTGGGAGAGAAACTACCCGATTGGAAGGCGGCTGCCATGCTGGTGCGCACCATCGCCGAAAACTACAAGCTGCCTTATTATACGATCTCGCCCACCTATTCAATTTGCAGAAAGCACGGGTATCTGAACGGCGAGCAGCACACTTGTCCCGAATGCGGCGGTCCCACGGAGGTGTACAGTCGAATTACAGGGTACTATCGTCCCGTACAGAACTGGAATGACGGCAAAGCCCAGGAATACCTGGACCGGAAGGTCTACGATCCGTCGGCAGCAGTAGCGGGCCCCGAAAAGAAAGACGAAGAGACGCCACGGTCAGAACCGGGCAGCAAAACGCTGCTGTTCACCACGAAAACCTGTCCCAACTGCAGCACTGCCAAGGCGCTGCTCCAGCGGGCCGGACTGCCCTTCGAAGTCATTCTGGCCGAGGAAAACCGAGAAATGGCCAAAGCTTACGGCATTCTCAAAGCGCCTACGGCCGTGGTGATCGAAGGTAAGAATCGACATAAGTACATCGGTGTTTCGGAAATCCAGCGCTATACGCAAAACGTTTACGCATAACCAGGAGGCGGGCGGCGGGAGCCGCCCGCTTGTTTTCACAGGAGGAAACCATGGAAAAATCCAAAGTATATTTTACAGATCTCCATACAGAGCTGGATGATGGTCTGCTGGTCAAATTTAAACGGCTGCTTCGGACAGCGGGGATCGGGAACATCGATTTTCACAACCAGTTTACGGCCGTCAAAATTCACTTCGGCGAACCGGGCAATTTGGCTTTTCTGCGTCCCAACTGGTCCAAGGTGGTTTGTGATTTAATCAAAGAAAAGGGTGGGAAACCCTTTCTAACGGACTGTAATACCCTCTACGTGGGCGGCCGCAAAAATGCGCTGGATCATCTGGATTCAGCGTATACCAATGGCTATACGCCATTTTCCACCGGATGTCAGCTGATCATCGCTGATGGTCTCAAAGGCCTGTCCGAGACGCTGGTTCCGGTGGCTGGCGGCGAATACGTCAAGGAAGCCAAAATCGGCAGCGCCATCATGGATGCGGACGTGATCATTTCCCTGACCCATTTCAAAGGTCACGAAGCTACCGGATTTGGGGGCGCCATCAAAAATATCGGCATGGGCTGCGGTTCCCATTCCGGAAAAATGGAAATGCACAGCCAGGGAACACCCAGAGTCAAAGAGGAAAAGTGTATCGCTTGCGGTCTTTGCGTTCGGAACTGTGCTCACGAAGGCGTGCTGGTGATCAATGGCCTCGCAGTGATTCAGGAAGACAAGTGCGTCGGTTGCGGTCGTTGCATCGGCGTGTGTCCTACCGGCGCCATGGCCTCCAAATGGAACGAATCCAACGACATTTTGAACCGGAAGATGGCCGAATATGCCTGGGCTGTCCTGAAGGATCGGCCGGCCTTCCACATCAGCCTGGTGATCGATGTATCGCCCAACTGCGATTGCGGTTCGGAGAACGATATCCCCATCGTGCCCAACGTCGGCATGTTTGCTTCCTTCGATCCTATTGCCCTGGACCAGGCCTGTGCCGACGCCGTGAACGCCCAGGAAGCCTTGCCGGGAAGTCAGCTTCACCACGCAGGGCACCGTCACAAGGATCACTTTACCGCCGTCCACCCGGACACCAACTGGGAATCCTGTCTGGAGCACGGTGAAAAACTGGGCATGGGGCGGCGTGCTTATGAAATGATCACAGTAAAATAGAGCGAAAAAGCGACAGATATTTGAAAAGCCGGAACGTGCGCGTTCCGGCTTTTTTTAGTCTTTCAATATTGGATGATCTGCTCGTCGATCTCAGCCAGACCGTTCCCCTTGATGTAATATAATTCATCTTCGGGGTTCTGTATGACTTCCAGCGTCAATGTTACCGGTTCACCGTAGCCCGGCGTGTCCATCTTCTCCCGGATCAGTCCGATCAATCCTTCGATATACTGTTTCTCATATTCATCGGAGGTGAGTCCGTCGGCAGACGCAATCTTCATCTCAGCCGCAAAGGTCTCCAGATCTTCTTTGACCACTCGATCAATGATGTCCAGGGGTTCAACGATCACATTTACGGTATAAGAGCCGTCCAAGGAAACGGAGGGCTGTACCTCGTAACGGGATAACTGATACAGATCCCGGTACAGCTCTGTCAGATCGGCTTTCGCCGACTCCGTCAGTTCGCCGACGCCGAAGTAATAGGCGAAGTAATGGACTTCGGTTTCCAGTCCGGCAAGATACTCTGCTTCAAGCCCAGCTGGGTCCTGAGTGTCGGTCACGGAAAGAAAGTCTTCCGAATACTCACCCAGATACAGGGTATCCAGTATTCCCCGGACATAGACTTGGGCAAAATCCGACGGCGCGTCCTGGCCGCCGCAGCCTGTCAGTGCCAGGATTGACAGGAGTACGATAGCGGAGAAGATATGTATTCCTTTTTTCATAAGTATTCCTTTCAAAGGGAAGCGGTTTGAACAACGCACACATTGTAGCATACTCGGGCGTGGGGAACAAGCCGGGTCTACCCGCAGATCTCCAGAATGCGCAGGATGTCTCCAAAGACGCCGTAACCGGTCTGCAGCGGTGTGCCGTCGTGCTCGATCATCGTCAGCTTGCCCATGTAATCGGTTACGATCGAATAGACCGAGGAGGCGCCGTCTACCGAGGCATAAACATGGTTTGCCGGGATCTCCGTGGGCAGGACCGAAGCCGTTACGCGACCATCTTCCTTTTTTGCCTTGCAGAGCAGCTTGATGGTATTTCCGCGGCTTTTAGCGGCAAGGATCTCCTCCCGGCCGATGCCGGCGATGCCTTTCCGCTCCACCTGATCCGGTGTCAGCTCCGCATCCATCAGCACGTTGGCCATAGCGATGATTTTAGCCGTGGGATCGTGGCCGTCCACATCCATGGAAGGATCGGCCTCCACGATACCCAGCTTGCGCCCTTCGGCGAGGGCTTCGTCGTAGGACAAACCTTCCTCCAGCTTCATCAAGATAAAATTCGTAGTGGAATTGAGGATGCCGCTCACCTCGGTAATCTGGCAGAGCCGCAGGGTTTCGTCTGCCAGATTGAACAAGGGTGTGCCGTCCATGACAGTGGACTCAAAATAAAATTGAGCTCCTTTGCTTTTTGCCAGGTCCCGCAATTCCCTGTAGTGCCAGGCGATGGGGCCCTTGTTTGCTGTGACGGCATGCTTGCCCCGCTCCAGCGCAAATCGGAGGTGATCCGTAGCCGGCAGGCCGGTCTTGATGTTCAGTGTGGTCATCTCCAAAATCGCGTCGAAGTCGCCCTCCCGGGCCACTGCCACGGAGTCCCGACTCGACAAGGCAGGATGATCCGCAGAAAAACGGCCGTTCTCTTTGATCTCTTTCAGCGCGCGCTTCAGGTCGATTCCGGCCGGGTCGTACAGGGTCCCCCGGCTGTTGGTCGTGATGGCTGTGACAGAAATGCCCCGGCCGTAGCGTTTCCGCACGTCCGCATCCTTTTCCAGAAGGATGGTGGCCAGTTCCCGGCCCACATTGCCGAAGCCCAGCATGGCTATCTTAAAATCACTCATTTTATATCCTTTCCCGAGTCCCGTTGAAGTATTTCCTGTTGAACAAATTTACATACTCCCAATGCGATTATATCATACCATGTTGAGAGCGGAAAAGTTCGTGTGCTTTATGATCAGTAATCCACAGAGGTCGTAATCTCACCGTTGATCGTTTCAAAGGTAACCACATCCGAGTAAGCGACAGTTCCCTGCATGTCACGCATTTCGAACACCTGCAGAAAGAAGCCGTCACCCAATTCGATTTCGGAAAAGGATGTTTCGGGGGTTACGGTGATCGTATCGACTTCCACGGGCAGCAGTTCATCACTTTCACCGGATATGGAGGATCCGTAATGGATGGTTGTAATGACATCACCCTCCACGAGGTATCGGAGGTTTTTATCGGCCATGCCGTTTACGTCTATGGGTTTTCTGGCTCCCTGGACTTCATAGGCTTCCTTCCCGAAATCATAGATTACATTCAGGTTGTATTCCTCGCCGTTCAGCAGGATCGGCACGGAATACAAATTGTAGTCATCTCCTTCGAAGGCGATTTCCATGTAAACCAGACAGCCGTCCAGTCCGCCCCAAACACCGCGGAAATTGTCCTTGAATATTCCGTTTTCCCAATCTGCGAACAGGTCATTGTCACTGCCTAAGAGCAGCATAAAGTTCTGCGCCGGATCCACATAATATAGCTGGATATACATCCCGGTCAGGATGTCGGCGGCAGCAGGGCCCAAAGTCAGAATCGCGCTTCCGTTCTCGTCGACATCCAGAGGATGATTTTCCCAACCCTGGGTTGCCAGCGTTTGAATTTGAGGCACGCTTTCGTAATCCATTTCAGAAAGATAGGCCATCCCTTCTTCGGTGAGATCGCCTGTCAAGCCGAGGGCGTAGTAATATTTGAACGCCTCGCCTGCGCCCAGACTGGCATAGCCGTTATAATCCTCAATATCTCCGTTTAAAGAGAAGTAGCAGGACAGTCCGGTCGCTTCTTGACGATACGGTCCTCTGATTTGATATTCGATGCAATCGTCCAGGGCCGAAAGAACCGCGTCCGATGTTGCGGGCAGCATATCGGACGCCTGCCTTGCCAGGTGACCGAGGTCGACCATATTTGTATAACCCTGTTCCTTGGTGTTGCCTCCGTAGTTTTCGGTGGACATGGCTATGCGTCCAAAAGAGGAGATGAAGTTTGAATCCTCGCAGGCGTTGACCAGCGCTTCATTTCCGAATTCATTGTAAGCGCCGAGAAATTCGTAATACCGGGTAAGGTTTGTGACGGACAGGGTGATCTCATCGGCCGTTCCCACGGCTTCGCATCCTTCTCGGTATGTGTCACAAATGATCGTGCCAAGGGTCAGCCCATCCATGCCCGGATCCCGGGAGAGGGCGTCTGCCCATCCGGTGTAATACCAGCCGTTGCCGGGTTCCAACTCTTGGGATGCGACCAGATATTTTGCCACATCGGAAAACGTGTATGCCACATCGACGGTGGCCATCAGGCAAGTATCAAAGCCGATAAACTCGAAAGGCTGATTGCCTTCGGCCAGTTCATAGTTTGCATAAAAAGCTCTGTACATTTCGTCCAGTTTAAGACTGTCTCCGCCGAAGTTTTCATCGTAGGCCGCCCCTCCAATGCTCCCGCCGCCATGATTCCAAAAAATAAAGCCTGTCTTTTCCGCCGGATAGTTTTCCTTTGCAAAAGCAAGGAATTCGGAAAGTGTGCCTTCGTCTCCCATGTTTGACTGGGGCAATTGTTCAACAAGAGACAAGCCGTCGCTGTCGAACACATACCGTTCGATATGATCCGGGCTGATCAGTTCGTTCTGCCAGTAGCTTGCTCCGCCGGTCTGAATGATGATTTTGATGTTTTCCGGCAATTGAACATCCAGAAGCTCCGCAAGATCATTGGTGGCCGCGCCTCCGTTTGTCTCCAGATCGCTGCCGCACAGATAAAAGTAGATAGCCCATTCATTGTCGCTTAATGCGGCATCATCCCCGCCGCATCCTGTTGCGGACAGAAGGAGGAGCATTGCCAGGAGCAGGGCAGCCACTTTCCACTTTTTCGCTGATTTTCTCATCTTTTCTCCCTTCAGAAAAGGCCGGCCTTAAGGCCGGCCAATAAGCGCAATGTGTACGCTTTCTGCTAATTTGCTATATATGGAACAGAAACCTGTGCTAAATAGTCCTGCCATACAACGATCATTTCATCAAACGAAGCGTCCAGTTCCGCCATATACTCAGCGCTCATAGTGGATGGATTGTCCAAATCTTCTCTTGTCAATTCCAAAACAGCAATCGAGGCATTCAGCTCAGACATAAAGGCTTCGCTGGCATCCCAACCATTTTCCGCGCCCAGAGCAGCCGCTTCTGTTGTCAAAGCATTGATTTGATTGTACTTTTCGATCAGCACCGAGACGCCCGTTCCGGATTCCAGAGATTCGTCATAAGCCGCTAGTTCGTCGACAGCGCCCTGATAGGCGGCGATCGTATTGTCAATGACCGGTTCGAATGCGGCAACATCTTCGTCGGTAAACCCGCCGGCATCAACAATCGCCTGGAATTCGACTTTTACGCTGTCCAAAGAAGCCTGCAGGGTAGCGAGTACTTCTTCCATTTGTTCGGCGGTTTCGCCTTCCAAATAGCCGTTGTCAGCATACCAGGCGCCGATTTGCTGTACCAATGCATCCGCCTGGTCGATTTTTGTCTGAATGGCTTCTGTGTTTGCATCGACGTTGCTGCCGCCTCCGCAGGCCGACAAAGAAAAAGCGAGTACGACAACAAGGACGAAAGATAATATTTTTTTCATAATGAGCATCCTTTCTAGATGATTCCTGCCGCTTCCAAAGCGGAATTGAGCTGTTCCTTCGACTGTGTGTACCCTGCGATCGCAGCATCCACAACTTCTTCCATTTGAGCCAGGGTTTCGTCATCGTACCCGCCGCCGTCAAGTATGGACTGATGATTTGCATTGGCCGTCTCGATCTGAGCGACAGCCGTGTCATAAACAACCTGCATGTCTTCCTGCGAGTAGCCAAACGCTTCGGCATGCTCCACATAGGCGTTTGCCAGTTCCATACCCAGGGCTGTCATTTCCTCCATCTTTTCCTGCATATGCTCGTTGTTGCTTGCGATGGCCTCGGCCTGGGGATCGGTGGATCCCGAACCGCATCCGCCCATTGAGAAGAGCAGCAGCAAGGCTAAAGCAAGTGTAATCATTCTTTTCATTGAAATCTCCTTTTAAGTATCTATTGGATTTATAATGCTATTATTTTAATCAAAAATGCGCTCCATAATACACAACTGTCATGACATGTCATTATTTCGACATGAAATGCTGCATTGCGGCATGAAGGCAAATGGGAAAGTAATATATTTAATCGATATTTCTCAGCGTCCGCAGGATCCAGGTGGCCAATACGCCGTTGATCAGGCCGGCGGCCATGCCTGCCAGGAGTAGCAGGGGAAAGTAGTAGAGGATCTGGGCACTCTCTATGATCAGGGCGGCCACGGTCAGTTGGGCCAGGTTGTGGAAGACACCGCCGGCCATGGAGACGCCGGCTGTGCTGAAGAGGTTTGTTTTTCGCAGAGCGGCCATGACAGCAAAGCTCACAAGGCCGCCGGTCAGAGAATACAAGCCTGAAAAGACGCTGCCGAAAAGGGCGGCGGCCAGAAGGATCCGGGTCACGTTGACCATCAAAGCAGTGCGAACCCCCAGCTTGTAAAGGGCTACCACGACGACGATATTGGCCAGGCCCGGCTTAATGCCGGGAATCCCAAGAGAAAGAGGAAAGAGGAATTCCACATAGGAAAAAATCAAAGCCAGCGAAGCCAGGATTGCTGCTGCGGGTATTTTGTCTGACACCGAAGTGTGTTTATCCTGTATATCGTTCATCGTCAATATGAAATGCTGTCCAGTTCATCGGAACCTCGGATGGTGAGCACGACTTTGTTTGGCAGGCAGACAATGACCTGATTCGTGTGGCGTATGCTTCCGAATTCCATGCAGTCGCCATTGGGGCAGTCCGCTTCGGTCATGCTCACTTGACCGTCCCGGATTTCCATAGTATTATGACCGTTGGCAGATTCAATTTGAACGACCCTGTTGTCGGACAGATCATAGATCCCCTGCAGTTCGCCGTCCACCGTAACGGCCACGCTGTTTCCGGGCACGGAAAAACCCTGCAGCAGGGCCAGAAGACCGAAGCCCAGGGTCAGTAGAAGAATCGCCAGAAAGATGTCTGCTTTCTTGAACATGGGAGATGAAATGACCTTTCAAATATCCAACCTGCGCGGTTTCAAAAAAAGATTAACGGCGCTGTGCATCGCCGGACTTATTATAACACAGAGCGCTTGCGGGAACAACGCGCCGGACCCGAATGTCAGCAGGGGCGAAGACTATTTGCTCAACACGTATTGTACATTGACGATTTACGAAGCGGACAGAGAAGATGTGATCCGGGAGGCCTTTCAATTTGCCCGTTCTCTTGAAAATCTGCTTTCCCGTACCGTTGAGGATAGCGAAGTGAGCGCATTGAATCAAGCCGGCGCCGGCGAAATGGTTCACGTGTCCCGGGAGACTGTCGATGTGGTCGAACGTGGTCTTTACTACGGAGCGCTTTCCGAGGGCCTGTTTGATATCACTCTGGGCACCCTCACCGAGTTGTGGAATTTTTCTTCGCCGGAGCCCTCGGTACCCGGGCAGGCCGAGATCGAAAAGGCTCTTTCCTCCGCAGACTATCAGACGATTGAAATATTGATGGATCCGGACGGCGGCGGCGCTGTGCTCAAAAAAAAGAATGCAGATACACATCTGGATCTGGGCGGTATCGCCAAGGGCTACGTTGCCGATCGGGTGAAGGAACTTTTGGAGATCCGGGGCATCCGTTCCGCGCTGATCAATTTCGGCGGCAATGTGGTGATCCTGGGAGATAAAGAAGACAGGACGCCATGGCTGATCGGTGTGGAAAAGCCGTTTTCTGCAGAGGAAGAAGGAGACCTGGTGCGGGAACTGTCCGGAGAGATCGCCGTGACTCACGGATCTGTGGTGACGTCGGGCATTTATGAGCGGAAATTCAGGGAAAACGGACAGCTCTATTATCACATTCTGGATCCCGAAACCGGCTACCCCAGGGAGACGGATCTGATCTCTGTTACGGTGACAGGACCGATGTCTACGGACTGCGACGCGCTTTCTACGATCTGTCTGATGCTGGGACTGGAAAAGGGACGGGCGCTCATCGAGGAAATGGAGCCTTACGAAGCGGTTTTCATCCCAAAAGACGGCGGCATTGTCGTCACAGACGGCGCAGTGTTTACAGCTTACGAAGAGTCGGAAGGAGCACAGTGATATGAACGGGCAAGCTATGGAGACGGAAACCAGACCCTGCGTGCCATGGGCTCTGATGAACGATTTTCTGACGGATGCGTTCGCCGGTGTCGGTGTGCCCCGGCAAGATGCGGCCATCTGTGCCGATGTATTGCTGGAAAGCGACCGGCGGGGCATCGAGAGCCACGGTTGCAATCGATTCAAGCCCATCTATATCGATCGTATCCGGCAGGGAATCCAAAAACCGGTAACGGACATCCTGACCGTACGGGAAACCGCAGCTACGGCGGTATTAGACGCCCAGGACGGCATGGGGATGGTGGCCTCTTACCGGGCCATGGAAACCGCCGTCGAAAAAGCACGCCGCTGCGGCGTGTCTTTTGTGGCAGTGCGCAATTCCACCCATTACGGAATCGCAGGATATTGGTCGTCCATGGCAACAAAGGTTGGGATGATCGGCATCAACGGAACCAACGCCCGTCCCTCCATCGCGCCCACTTTTGGTGTGGAAAATATGTTGGGCACCAATCCGCTGACCATCGGCTTCCCCACCGATGAGGATTTCCCGTTTATGCTGGACTGCGCGACCTCGATCATACAACGCGGCAAAATCGAGTACTATGCTCGTACGGGACAACCCACGCCCGAGGGTACGGTGATCGGCAGGAACGGTGAGCCGAAGACCGACAGTCCGCAGATCCTGAAGGACCTGAAGGCTGGGCAGGCCGCCCTGGCGCCGTTGGGCGGCATCGGAGAGGACCTGGGCGGATATAAAGGATATGGCTATGCCACGGCGGTGGAGATTTTATCCTCAGCCCTTCAGGCCGGCTCCTTTCTCCACGGACTCAGCGGCCTTGCTGCCGACGGAGCGTCTCAGCCCTATCATTTGGGACATTTTTTTATCGTGGTCGATCCCCGGGCTTTCATGGGATTGGAATCCTTTCAAAAGACCGCGGGAGATATTCTGCGTGCCCTGCGCGCATCAGAAAAGGCGCCGGGTCAGAAGCGCATCTACACGGCGGGAGAGAAGGAATATCTGACATGGTTGGAGAGAAAGGATCTGGGTGTGCCCATCGGAGAATCCGTACAGAAGGAGATCCTGGAAGTGCGGGACGAGTTGGGGCTGCCGTATCGGTTTCCTTTTGAGTGATATACGGAAGAAAGTGAAGGTACAGATCAGAAAAAAAGGTCCAGAGCCAATTTCCCCAGGAGCAGGAGCACCGCAACGGTCATCATGATGCGGATGAAGCCGGCTCCTTTTTGAATGGCCATACGCGAACCTGCCAGATTCCCCGCAATGCTGCAGGCTGCCGTGAGCAGGGCAATTTGATAGATCACCAGACCGGCGACGACAAAGGAGACAGCGGAGGCGCCGTTGGAAGCGATATTCATGATCTTGGCGTTTCCGGAGGCCGTCCGAAGGTCGAATTTCATGATACCCGAAAAGATGGCGATGGCGAAGGTTCCGGTGCCGGGACCGATCATGCCGTCATAGAAGCCCAGAACCAGACCCATGGTCAGCGCCAGTATCGTGACTTTTTTAGCGGGGAGCTTGTCGAAGCCGCTCTGCTCGCCGAAATCCCGTTTCAGCAGCAGGAATACGGCAGCAAAAGGCAGTACGAAGACCAGGATCTTTTGAAAAACCGTAGGATCCAGCATCAGGACGATCCGGGAGGCCGTCACGGCGCCCAGCACAGCAGTGGACGCAGAGATCAAAGCGACTCGCAGATGAACGGCGCCGCTCCTGAAAAAGCGCACTGCGGCAAACAAAGTTCCCCAGGCCGAAGAGAACTTGTTGCAGGCAAAGGCTGTCTGAGGCGGCAATCCTGTGAATAAATAAGCCGGGAGGCTGATGCAGCCGCCTCCGCCTGCCACGGAGTCCACAAAGCCTGCCAGAAAGGTCATCAGGCAGACGAAAAGGATTATGGGAAGGGGAAGGATATCGAACATAAGACCTCGTTTCCGGTGGTTAATAACTTGCTCCATTGTACTGCGGCTTTTCGAAAAAAACAACCGGCTTTCCTTTAAGAAAGCCGGTTTTGTCATTGGTGCAAAGGGTTATTGTGCCGTTGCTTCGTCTTTCGCCGGGATCACCAAAGGCTTGGCTGCCTTGGGCTTGGGAATCACGTGAATGATATCCCTGGGGCAAGCTTTGGCGCACAAGCCGCAATTGACGCACTTGACCGGGTCGATCTTTGCGATGTTGTCCACGACGTGGACCGCGTCGAATTTGCATGCCTTTTCGCAGAGCTTGCAGGCGATACAACCCACTTCGCAGATATCCTTGGTCCGCTTTCCGGTATCCTTGGAGCTGCATGACACGTATACCCGGCTCTTGACGGGTATCATGTCGATGATCCGCTGGGGACATTCTTTGGCGCACATGCCGCAGCCCACGCAGTTTTCCCGATTGACCAGAGCCACACCGCTGCAAATATCGATAGCGTCGTATTTGCAGACTTCCACACAGTCACCGTACCCGATGCAACCATATTTGCACGAGCCGGGACCGCCGAAAAATTGCTTGACAGACGCACAGGTCTTATAACCCTGATATTCCATATCCTTTTTCGTAAGGTCCGTCAAACCAGAACACATGACCGCTGCCACGATGGGCTCGGCTGCCGTGGCGTCCACGCCCAGCAGCGCGCCGACCGCCGCCGCTACCGATGCGCCGCCGGGGGTGCACAAATTCGGTGCAACGCCGGTGGGATCGGCGGCCAGAGCTGAAGCATAATCGTCGCAGCCCGCATAACCGCAGGCTCCGCAGTTGGCGCCGGGCAACGCCTCTCTTAGTTTAAGCGCCGTTTCATCCACCGGAACCGCCATAAATTTGGCGGCCAGTGTCAAGATCACGGCTGCGATGAATCCTACGCCCACGACCAGAACGACAGGAGCAACAAATGCTGACATACAAGTACCTCCTTACATTCCGAATATGCCGTCGATCATGCCCGAGAATCCCATAAAGGAAAGGCTCAGGATGGAAGCGGCGATCAAAGTGGATGCGATTCCTTTAAAGGATTCCGGATAATCATTGGCCTCGATCCGTCCGCGAACGCCCGCAAAGAGGAACATAGCCAGCATAAAACCGATACCTGCGCCAAAGGAGTTCAGCAGCGATTGTGCGAATCCGTATCCTTCGTCGATATTCAGAACCGTAACGCCTAAAACCGCGCAGTTCGTAGTGATCAGCGGCAGATAGACACCCAATCCTTTGTGGAGCGCCGGAACGTACTTTTTCAGGGCGATCTCCACCAACTGCACCAGCGCGGCAATGACCAGGATGAATACGATGGTCTGCATGTATCCGATGCCATTGGGCTCCAGCAGGAGGTTTTGGATCGGCCAGGTGGCCGCGGTGGCCATGACCATAACAAATACGACGGCCATGGACATACCTATGGCGGAATCCAGTTTCTTGGACACCCCCAGGAACGGGCAGATGCCCAGGAATCTGACGAGTACAAAGTTGTTGGCAAGGACAGCGCCCATAATGATGATAATGGCTTCTCTCATTACTGACAACCTCCTTCCTTTGCCTGCTGACAGGCAGCTGCAGCGGGACAGGCAGCGCAGCCGTTCTTGGCTTTTTCGCGCGCTTTGCCCTTCGTGATTTTATTGACCAGTGCGATCAGGACGCCGAAGGTGAAAAACCCGCCGGGGGCCAAAACGAAGATGGACATGGGATCGATTACGTTTGCCGTGACGGCGATTCCGAAGATGGAGCCGCTGCCCAGCAGTTCTCGGATGCAAGCCATGGCTGTCAAAGCCAGGGTGAACCCGATACCCATGCCGATGCCGTCCAGCGCTGAATTTACGACACTGTTTTTATTTGCGAACATTTCCGCTCTGCCCAGAATGATGCAGTTGACCACGATCAGCGGGATAAAGATGCCCAGCGCCTTGTCCAAATCCGGGAAATAGGCTTTCAGCAGGAGTTGGACGATGGTTACAAATGTTGCGATCACTACGATGTAGCAGGGGATCCGCACTTTGTCGGGGATGATTCGCTTCAGAGAAGAGATAAAAATATTGGAGAACACCAGCACGATGGTGGCGGATAAGCCCATGCCGAGTCCGTTGATCGCCTGCGTTGAAACCGCCAGGGCGGGGCAGGTTCCCAGAATGAGTACCAGCACCGGATTCTCTTTGATCAAGCCGTTGGTCAAAATGCTCAGCTTGTTGTCTTTCATTAGAATCCACCTCCTAACGTGGCGAACTGCTGCAGCGCTGCGGATACGGAGCTAAACACAGCTCTCGATGTGTAGGTGGCCCCGGTGACGGAACTCACATACGTTGCTTCTGCGCTGCTTGCGTCGGATGAGATCATGGCCGCGCCATTATATTGATCCAGATAGGCGGGCATCGTTGCTTTGGATCCAAGTCCCGGAGTCTCGGCGCTGGCGTCGGTGACCTTGACGCTCACGATGTTTCCTTTGGGATCCAGACCCGTCATTACTGTGACAGGGCCTCCGAAGCCTTTGAATGCCGATGTGATTACATAACCTACGCCGTTCACGGATTCGTAGACCTCCGTCACGCCGTCCGTCAGCTCCACGTCTTCCATTTCGATGAAGCCGGAGGCTTCGGGAAGCACTTCGCTTCTGGCGGCATTGGCGTTTTCGATAGTGATCTTCTCGATCAGCGGTGCTGTGATCTGATAGGTTGCAGCCAGGAGCAGGGAGGCGATCAGGCAGATACAAACCAGGACTGCCGTTGGTGCAAATAAATCCTTAAATTGATTGTTCATTATTTTCCACCACCCTTCGGAATGCCGTTGAGCTTCAGCTTGGTCCATTTATCGATGTGCGGAACCAGGATATTCATCAGCAGCAGTGCGAACGATACACCTTCCGGATAGGAAGCGAATATGCGGATGATCATGGTCAGGAAGCCGCAGCCGATCCCGAAGATGATCTTACCTTTCGTCGTCAGGGGAGATGTGACGTAATCGGTAGCCATGAAGATGGCCCCCAGCATCACACCGCCGGCACATATGTGGAAGACGGGATCGAAGCCCAGCATCATGGCCACTACTGCAACGGTGCCGATGAAGGCTGCCGGAATAGTGGGCTCGATGATCTTCTTGACGATCAGATAAATGCCGCCAAGCAGCAGCGCCGCCGCGCTGATCTCTCCCATGGATCCGTTGATGGTCCCAAGGAACATGTCCATGTTGGAGGGGACATCCTTGGCGTTGGAAAAGAGAGCCAAAGGCGTTGCGCCTGTGATGGTGTCCACTGTAGCGTTTGCGGCATCGGAATTCCACAGAACGCTGCCCATCCTGTTGGTGACAGGCCAAGTCGTCATGGGTGTGGCGAAGGAGGTGAACAGCACGATTCTTCCGACGATTGCCGGGTTCACAAAGTTCTGTCCCAGTCCGCCGAAAAGCTGCTTGACTACTACGATCGCTACGAAAGAACCGATGATTGCCATCCACAGGGGAAGCCCTGCCGGAAGATTGAAGCTCAGGATCACGCCTGTAACTACGGCGCTGAAATCGCCGATGGTCTGTGGTCTGTCAAGAATTTTCCGCGTGAGGCCCTCGAAGATGACGCAGGAGGCCACACAGGTCGCCGTGAGGATTAGCGCCTGCAGTCCGAAGACGTAGACGGCCACCAGCAAGGCGGGCATCAGGGCGATCACCACGTTTTTCATGATGTGGGTCGTATCCACCGGGTTGACGACATGGGGCGCGGAAGAAACGATCAGGTGATTATCTTTGATATTCATCAGTTCTTGCCTCCTTCCGCCTGAGCTTTGGCTTTTTCCGCCTGAGCCTTGAGATCATCCATGACCATTCCTTTTGCCAGCTTGATCTTGTAGCTGAGCTGGATCCTGGCCGGGCAGGAATAAGAGCAGCAGCCGCATTCCATGCAACTGAGCGCATCGTATTCCTTAAGCGTTTCCAGATCTTTGCGGTCCCAGGCCTTTGCCAGAACTGTGGGCATCAGGTTCATCGGACATCCACGGACGCAGCGGCCGCAGTTGATACAGGCTGTTTCGGGATTCATGGTGCTGAAAGCTTCGTCGAAGACCAGAATGGCGTTGTTGCCCTTCAGAATGGCCAAATCATCGCTGGGCATCGCTCTTCCCATCATGGGACCGCCGAAAAGGATCTTCTTCGGCTCCCCGGTAGTGCCTCCGCAAAAGTCGATGACTTCCTTGATCTTGGTGCCGATGGGCACTTCAACATTTTGAGGACGGGCGATCAGATTGCCATCCACAGTCAAGCTCTTGGAGACCAGAGGCATACCTGTATCCAGATATTGTTGAAGCTTGAGGATGGAATTGACATTGGAAACGATCACGCCCACGTCGGCAGGCAACTTGCCTGCGATCAGATGCCTTCCCGTGGTTTCAAAGATGATCACGCGCTCTGCGCCCTGCGGGTAGACCAGTCGAAGTTCAAACACTTCGATCTCCGGGATATCCTGGGTCAAATCTTTAAAAAGGGCGATCGCATCGGGTTTGTTTCCCTCGATTGCGATAATGCCTTTCTTGATCGATAAAAACTTGAGCGCGTTGGCGGTTCCTTCGACGATTTCTTTGGCGTGGGCCAGCATCGTCATGTGGTCAACGGTGATGTACGGTTCGCATTCCGCTCCGTTGATGATCAAGGTATCCACATCCTCGGGGTTCCTGGGATTGTACTTGATGTGGGTGGGGAAAGCTGCCCCGCCCAGACCTACCAGTCCGGAATCCCGTACGGCTTTGAGGAACTCCTGTTTGTTTGTTACGGTGGGAGGGACGACTGTTTCGGCCGTTTCCTGCTTTCCGTCCGTCTGGATCACGATGTTCGTATCCACACGGCCCATTTGTGTCATGAACTTTTCGATCGCCACGACATCCCCGGACACACTGGAGTGCACCGGAGCGCAGACCGGAGCTTGATTGTCTCCGATCACTTGGCCAACCTTGACGTGATCTCCCACGGAAACCGTCGGCTGGTTGGGAGCTCCTATGTGCTGAATCATGGGAATATAGACCTTTTCGGGTACCGGCATCGGTATGATGGCCGAGCCTGCTGTATTCTTGTGATGAGCAACATGGATTCCCTTCAGATGTTTGACTGAAATCATATTTTAACTCTCCTTAGTGTTGGCCGCCCACGAAAAGAAAAGGGGCAAACCCTATCTTTAATAAAATATACCCTAAATAATAATTTGTAAAGGACTTGAGGCGGGTTTTAATAATTCTTGCCTACACCGGCTTCGGATGGTATAATTAACGGTACGAATTCAACTTTTTTATAATGATACGGAGTTGTAAAGCATATGCAAAAAGCAATCGATAAGAGACTACAGGAGGGCATGTATCCCGTGAGACAGGTTAAAGATCTTAAGGATATCTTGAATTCTTCCGCCGAGCTCTTCGGTGAAAGAACAGCATATCTATATAAAGAGAGATTAGGCGGCGAATACCTGCCGGTCTCCTTCCGGCAGGTTCGCGACGACGTCAATGCGCTGGGAACGGCGCTCATGGACGAAGGCCTTTCGGGCTTGCACATCGGCGTGATCGGAGAGAACCGCTATGAGTGGGTCATCAGCTACCTTGCCGCAGCCAACGGGTTGGGAGTGGTCGTTCCTTTGGACCGAGAGCTTCCGCCTCATGAGATCGCTTCGCTCATGGATCGGGCTGAGTTGTCGGCGCTGATCTATTCCAGCAAGGTAGAACAGAAGATCCTGGAGGCTCTTCCGATGGTGGAGAAGCCTGTCGTGCTCATCAGCATGGACAGCGAGCGCCGTCAGGGAGAGACGCTTTCTCTGTCCGAGCTGATTCAAAGCGGTGGCCGGCGGATCGCAGAAGGGAAAAGGCATTTCATCGATGCGCCGGTGGATCCGGAGAAGATGAGCATGCTTCTCTTTACGTCCGGAACCACAGGACTCGCCAAGGGTGTCATGCTTTGTCACCGAAATATTGCTTCCAATATATATAACATGTCCAAGTATGTGGATCTGACTGTTCGGCAGGGACAGCAGATCGGTCTTTCCATGCTGCCGATGCACCACACCTACGAGTTTACCTGCACGATCATGGCGTCGTTCTATCAGGGTGCGACCATCGCGTTCTGCGAGGGACTCAAGTATGTGGTCAAAAACATGGAGGAAGCGAAGGTCACGTACATGATCGCAGTGCCTCTGGTATTCGAGAACATGCATCAGAAGATTTGGAAACAGGCCGAAAAAAGCGGAAAAGCAGATAAGATGCGCAAGGCCATTCGCATGATCCGTACCCTTTCTCACATCGACAAGAAGATCCAGAAGCGTACGATGCGTTTATTCAAGGAAGTCCATGCCGCCTTAGGCGGTCACGTTCGTCTGATGGTTGCGGGCGCCGCTCCGATCAATCCCAACGTGATCAACGATTTCAACGCCATGGGTATCACAATGCTCCAGGGCTACGGCATGACGGAGTGTTCACCGATCATCGCGCTGAACCCCGACTGGTGCGCCAGAGCCGCCGCTGCAGGGTTGCCGTTGCACGAAAGCGAAGTTCGGATTTCCGAGCCGGACGAAAACGGCATCGGGGAGATCATCTGCAGAAGTGAATCCGTGATGCTGGGTTATTACAAGGATCCCGAAGAAACGGCAAATGTGATCCGGGACGGATGGCTGTACACCGGAGACTATGGATATTTTGACAAGGACGGATACGTATATATAACAGGTCGCAAAAAGAACGTGATCGTTACGAAGAACGGTAAGAATATCTTTCCCGAGGAAGTGGAGTTCTATTTGAACAAAAGCCCCTTCATCGCAGAGGTGGTCGTGACCGGCGAAGCGGAAGAAGAAACGGGGGAGAGCATCGTCTGGGCAAATATTTTCCCGGACAGGGAGGCGATCCTTGAGCAGAAGGGTGTTCTTTCCGATGACGCCGTGCGAGCGCTCCTCAAAAACGAGGTGGATCGACTCAACGAAGAAATGCCGTTTTACAAACGGGTGAAGCGCTTCCGGATTCGGGAAACCGAATTCGACAAAACTACCACGAGGAAAATCAAACGCTGGTAAAGAAAGGGAGGAAGAATGTCGGATCAAGAGCGATATCCGGTCCTGGAAATCAGCATCGAAAAATTTGAGCACAACGCCCGGGAAGTCATTTCCCGCTGCGCCGCCCGGGGCATTTCCGTGGCCGGCGTCATCAAGGGCTTTGCCGCTTTTCCCGAACTGGCCTCAGCCTTTGTCCGGTGCGGCAGCGCGCAGCTGGGTTCTTCCCGGCTGCGGCACATAAGAGAAATCAAAGCAGCCGGAATTCCCGGTCCTTATCTTTTACTTCGCATCCCCATGCTTTCCGAGCTGGATCATTTGGTGGAGCTGGTCGACTATTCCCTTCAGAGCGACGCATCGACCCTTCGGGCGCTGCAGGAAGAATGTCTCAGGCAGGGTAAAAAGCACAAGGTCATCCTGATGGTGGATCTGGGAGATCTGCGGGAGGGGTTCTGGGACAAGGACGAAATGGTGGAGACCTGTGTGTGGGTTGAAAACGAACTATCCATGGTGGAACTGGCCGGCGTGGGGACCAATTTGGGCTGTTACGGCGCCATTCAGCCGACGCCCGAGAAAATGAATGAACTGGTGGAAATTGCCCGCCGCGTGGAAGACCGGATCGGGCGGAGCCTGGAAATCGTATCCGGAGGCGCCACCAGCTCTTATACACTCGTTCACTGGGGGACGATGCCCAAAGGGATCAACCATCTGCGAATCGGCGAGGGAATCAGCCTGGCCTACGATCTCCCCGTGGACTGGAATATTAAAGATATGGACTATTTGTATCAGGATGTGTATACTTTAAAAGCTCAGGTCATCGAAGTGCGAGACAAGCCCAGCTACCCTCAGGGTGTGCTGTGCATCGATGCCTTCGGCAACAAGCCGACTTACCTTGACCGGGGAATCCGCCGGCGCGCGCTTGCAGCCATCGGTCGCGCGGATCTGGCCGACATCCCAAAACTGATACCCCGGGCGGCAGGAATCGAAGTGTTGGGCGGATCATCGGATCACACGATCCTGGATATCGAAAATTACAAGGGAACGCTGGTTCCCGGAGACATATTGGAATTTGACTTGAATTACACAACGCAGGTCTTCTTAATGGCCTCGCCGGATGTGACAAAAAGGTTGATCAAATGAAATCAAAAAAACATGCAGCTTTTTTGCTGTCGGCAATGCTGACGGCGAGCCTGCTCATGACCGGTTGCGATACATACGATAACTTTTTATCGGAATTCTTCGAGAAGTCCGATAAAAAGGAAACCACGGTCAAGATCGGTGTATTCGAGCCGCTCACAGGCTCCGACGCCCAGGACGCCGAAGCTGAAATTCGCGGCATCCAATTGGCCCATGAGCTCTTTCCCGAAGTTTTGGGCTTCCCGGTGGAATTGATCTTTGCTGACAATCAATCCGATGTTCAGGCTGCGGCTCAGGCTGCGCAAAGCCTGGTCGATCAGGAGGTGTCCATCGTTCTCGGCAGTTACAAAAGTGTTCTGACTCTGGCCGGAAGCGATGTCTTTGCCGAAGCGAAAATCCCTGCCATCGGAATCACCTGTACCAATCCGATCATCACTCAGACCAGCGATTACTATTTCAGAGTGTGCTACGTAGACGCTTTTCAGGGCAATTCGGCGGCAAAATATGTTCTGGAGCACCTTGGACAGGAGTCGGCAGTGGCACTGCAGATGGAAGGCGACGACTATGCCGGCGCCATGATCGAGCAGTTTGCGGACAAAATAGCGCGTACGACAGGCAGCACTGAAAATGTTACTGTGATCGAATATCCGGAAAAGACCGAGGATTTTTCAGATTACTTCGAAAGAATACTGACCACCAGTGCTTCTGCGGTCTTCTTTCCTTCTGAAGCAGAGCAGGCCAACGAGGTGTTATACCAAGCCTACGAAGGCGGCTACGATTTTCAGTGGATCGGGATCGAGGATTGGAATCGGCTTCCGGAAGTCAATCTCAATCCGCTCCGAAAGAGCGACGTCTATCTGGACGGGGTCTCTTACATTTCCGGCTTTGACGATTCCGCGCAAATGTCGGACATGACACAGACTTTTCTGAATGCCTATCATGAGAAATACGGCACGGAAGAAAAGCCCACAAATGCCGCCGCCCTTGGTTTTGACGCTTATCTTCTGGCCATTCGGGCCATCGAGGATGCCGGATCCTTCGACCAGGGCGCTATCATATCAAGTAAACTCAGCAGCGTGTTTGAAATGCCCGGCGCCACGGGATCCATTACGCTCAACGCCCAAGGGGATCCCATCAAAGAAGTGGTGATCGAACAATATAGCAAAGACCAGCCAAAGCCGGTGTTTACATCGGTGCCTGTCTGGGGTCAATAAGGAGGAAATCATGGAAGAGAAAATCAAAGCAGCACTGGAAAATATCCGTCCGTTTTTGCAAAGAGACGGCGGAGACGTGGAATTTGTGGAATACACCCAGGATCAGGTTGTGCTGGTCCGACTGAAAGGCCATTGTGCGGGATGCCCCTATTCCCAGATGACCATTAAACAGGGAATCGAAACACTTCTTCGCGAGCAGTATCCCGAAATCAAAGCCGTGGAAGCTGTCGCCTGATCCTGAAAGACGTGACGCATGCATAAGAAAAAGAAAACCGGCACAACGCTCCTGGCGGTATTCTGCCTGGTTGTGGTTGCATTTGTATTGCTGTTGTTTTTCCCTTTGCCCGAAGAGGCGCCCGAGACAGAACCCGAACCCAGGTCCGCGGAGCTGACCATTCGATGTGCAGGTGATATCATGGGGCACTTGTCCCAGTTGATCGCCAATTACGACTCGGCTGCGGGGGCCTACGATTTTTCCCGTGATTATGAATACGTGCAAGACTACATAAAAGAAGCGGATTTGTCTTTGTGCAACGTGGAGACGACTTTCCTGGGAGATGGGAATTATAAGGGTTATCCTTATTTCAATTCTCCGGACCAGCTTGCCTTTGACATTGCGGAGGCCGGTTTTGATGTGGCTTTGTTCTCCAACAACCACATTCTGGACACGAAGCTCGCCGGCCTGGAGCGCAGTCTTCAGGTGTTGGGCGATGCGGGACTTGCCACGGCAGGCGCCCACAGCCCGGGCGCGGAACGCACATTGATCGTTCCCGTGGGGGAGCTGAACGTCGGCATAGTGGCATATACCTATGAAACAGCCCTGTACAACGGCCACCGCACGCTCAACGGCAGCATCATGCCGGCGGGCGCTCCGGAGCGCATCAATTCCTTCCGCTACTATGAGCTGGAAGAAGATCTTCGGCAGATTGCCGATGACATCGCGTCGGTACGGGCCCGGGGCGCGGATATCGTGATCACTTATTTCCATTGGGGAAACGAGTATCAGCGCAATGCCGGGGAAATCGAGAAGGAGATCGCTCTTCGAGCGGCTCAGGCAGGAACGGATATCATCTTTGCGTCCCATCCCCATGTGGTCCAGGAGATCGGCGAGATCCTTCTGGAAGAAGAGATCATTCCCGCTCCGCCGGCGGAAGAGGTCCCGGAACCCGAGAAGAGTTGGATCCTGAGCTTTCGGCAAAAATTCGGCATCGGACTGCCGGAGCCGGAAGAAGAGATTATTCCGGACGGGGGACCAAAGATCCGCACGCGTGTCGTTCCGGTATTCTATTCCATGGGCAACTTTATTTCCAACCAAAGACAGGAAACGTTGGACAACAGATATACAGAGCAGGGAATGATCGCTTCCGTGCGCCTTACCTATGATTTGGATGCAGGCTACATCAAAGAGATCGATACGGAGTACATACCCACTTGGGTCGAAAAATACAACAAGAACGGAAAAACCCGCTATGCGATCATTCCGCTTGTGGGGGATTATCCCGAAAATCCGGAGCTGCTGGCCTCGGGCCACGGAGCCCGGGCCGAGGAGGCGCTCACCGATATGATCGAGCTGATAGGAGGGGAGTACTTGTACCGATATGAGTACGGATCCGAATGAATGAAGATTTTGATACACTGACTCTTGAGATTGCCAGAAAATTTGCACCCGTTCCGCCCGGAGCGCCCGGTGTGCGTTTCCGCAGTTTGAAAGGCGGGCAGACGGCCGGGGCGATCCCGGAAGAAGCGAAGCTTCTTATAATGTCTTCGGATTATACGGATATCCGTCAAAGGATCGCGTTGTATAAAAAAGAGACCGGCTGTGATGTGGATCATCGCGCAAGGGGTAAAAGCCTGGAAATCTCCGCCCGCAGCGGCGGCCCCGAAAAAGAGAGCAATGTCATCTCGATCCTGATCGAGCTCGCCGGTACGCTTCCCTTTGCAGGAGATGAGATCAAGGACTTTTTTGATTTTTATAACACTTACATCCACTTCGAAAACGACGGCGCTGCGCTTGGGTTGAGTCTAAACGGATCGGATCCCGGTCCGATTCGCCTGGATGCAACCATGATCGAAATGACGCCGGAGGCGGCCAGACTCACATTGAACATCTGCCGGCCTTCCTCCCTCACGGAAGAGCAGATCTGCGAGGCGATGATGCCGGTCTTGAATCGGTACGATATGGGGCTGGTAAAACCATCCCGTCAAAATCACGAAGAGTCGGCGGACAAAAAGGAAGTCAACGAGTAGAAACAGCTATATGTAGGGGGCGCGGCTTGTGCCTCCTCAATATTTGGACAATAATGGAACGCACGGTAGCGTGTGCGTAAAAACGATCGCATCGGAGCGGCTCCGGGCAAAAAGGAAAGCCCTGTAACCATTGAAATCTAAACCTTTTGAGGTCCAATAAAAAATTTAAAAAAAAACAAGAAAAAATACAAAAAGTTCTTGCATTCGTAAAACCTCTGTAGTATTCTAATAAAGCTTGCTTAAGGCACGGAAAGGCTGAAAATGCCCGGAAATGCCCGGCGAAGAAGCAGGAAGTTGCTGAGCTATCAGGTAATTTCTGCCGAGAATAGTCTGCCCCGAGAGGCAGGCGAAGGAGTTCTCGCCGTTTTGTTTTGAGTAAACAAACACCGAACACACGGCAGCGTGTAAGAGAGTCGAAGACGTTCGTTCCAAACTTTCGCTCAATGCAAATCAACGGGAAGCGACCTCGTACAGAATAGCGAAAATGTACGAAAGTAAATGCGGGAACAGATTCCGCAAGCAAACAAGGAGGAATAACAATGAGCAGTCAGAAAATCAGGATCAGACTCAAAGCTTACGACCACAAGTCTTTGGATCAGTCCGCAGAGCGCATCGTGGATACTGCCAGGAAGACCGGCGCCGAAGTATCCGGTCCCATCCCTCTCCCCACCGAGAAGGAGATTGTCACGATCTTAAGAGCCGTTCACAAGTACAAGGACAGCCGGGAACAGTTTGAGCAGCGGACCCACAAGCGCTTGATCGACATCCTGAGCCCCACGCCAAAAACCATCGATGCACTCATGAAGCTGGATATGCCTGCCGGTGTGGACATCGAAATCAAGCTGTAAGTACAGAAAGTAACGATAGATTACTAATGGACTTAGTATGATTACAAATCGTAATCCGCTGTAAGAACTTAGGAGGAAACAAGTATGAAAACCATTTTGGGAAAAAAGATCGGCATGACCCAGATTTTTTCCGAGTCGGGAGAAGTGATCCCCGTAACAGTGATCGAAGCCGGGCCCGTCGTGGTCACCCAGGTCAAAACTGTGGAGACAGACGGCTATAACGGCGTTCAGATCGGTTTCGAAGACAAGAAGGTACAGAGAGTCAACAAGCCGGAAAAAGGACATTTTGATAAGGCCGGAGCTCCCTACAAAAAGCATTTGGCAGAGTTCAAGAACGAAGCCGGAGACGCATACGAGACCGGACAGATCATTACGGCTGCCGATTTCGAAGAAGGTAAGAAGCTGGATGTCACCGGGATATCCAAAGGAAAAGGAACCCAGGGCAACATCAAGAGACACGGCCATCACCGCGGCCCCATGACCCACGGATCCAAGCACAAAAGACTGCCCGGCGCGCTGGCCGCAGGCACCTATCCGTCCAGAGTATTCAAGGGCAATGCCGGTCCCGGAAGAATGGGAAGAGAAACCGTTACCGTACAAAACGTCGAACTTGTAAAAGTGATTGCAGACAGAAACCTGATGCTCGTGAAGGGCGCTGTCCCCGGAGGCAAGGGCGGAATACTCCGCATCCGGTATGCAGTCAAGGGACAGGACGCCAAATAACGAAGTAGGAAGGAGGAAGTCCAATGGCAAAAATTACTATGCTGACAATGGCCGGTGCCGAAGCCGGAACGCTGGATCTGAACGATGAGATCTTCGGGATCGAGCCCAATGAATATGCGGTCCACGCAGTCATTAAGAATTACCTGGCCAATCAAAGACAGGGCACCCAGTCCGCAAAGACCCGTGGAGAAGTCCGGGGCGGCGGCAGAAAGCCGTTCAGACAGAAGGGCACAGGCCGCCACAGACAGGGCAGCACCACCGATCCCACCCAGGTGGGCGGCGGCGTGGCATTCGCTCCCAAGCCCAGAGATTACAGATATACGCTTCCTAAGAAGCTCCGGAGGCTGGCACTGAAGTCGGTGCTTTCCTCGAAGGTAGCCGAGAAGGAAATCATCGTGCTGGACAATCTGCACTTCGATGCGCCCAAGACCAAAGAGATGCTCAAGGTTCTGGAAAACATCAAGGCAGCGAAAAAAGCGCTGATCGTCATGGCGGACAAGGATGAAGCTGTCATCAAGAGCGCATCCAACATCCCGGGCGTCACCGCGACGATGGTCTCTCAGATGAACGTATATGAAATCATGCATCACACCAGCTTTGTCGTTACAAAGGATGCTGTGGAAAAAATTCAGGAGGTGTACGCAAAATGAGAACCGCCTATGATGTGCTGATCAAACCCGTCATCTCCGAACGGAGCATGGACGATGCAGAGGCAAAGAAGTACACGTTCAAAGTGGCTGTCGATGCCAATAAAACAGAAATCAAATCCGCCGTCGAAGAGGCTTTCGGCGTTGAGGTCGTTAAAGTGAACGTCATGAACAACGACGGCAAAGTGAAGAGACAAGGAAAGTACGTGGGTCGGACCGCCGCATATAAGAAGGCGATCGTCACGCTCTCCGAAAAGAGTAAAGCCATCGAGTTCTTCGAAGGGCTCTAAGGTAGGAGGAAACAATATGGGAATCAGAAAATATAAGCCGACTACTCCGGGGTTGAGAGGCATGACGGTCTCCACATTCGAAGAGATCACGTGCAGCACCCCCGAAAAATCCCTGACGGTGACGTTGAAGAACAACGCCGGCAGAAACTCCAGAGGAAAGATCACGGTCCGGCATCGCGGCGGCGGTACCAGGCCCAAGTACAGGATCATCGACTTCAAGAGAAATAAAGACGGGATCCCCGCCACAGTCAAGACCATCGAATACGATCCCAACAGAAGCGCCAACATCGCACTGCTGTTCTACGCGGACGGAGAAAAAAGATATATCATCGCGCCCCACGAGCTGAAGGTCGGCGACGTGCTCTTCTCGGGTCCCGAGTCCGACATCAAGATCGGCAATGCGCTGCCCCTGGTCAACATTCCAGTCGGCACCGTGATCCACAACGTGGAGCTGAAAAGCGGCAAGGGCGCGCAGCTGGTCAGAAGCGCCGGGAACGGCGCGCAGCTGATGGCCAAAGAAGGCAATTACGCCCAGGTGCGTCTGCCTTCCGGAGAAGTTCGTAAAATTCGCAAGGAATGCCGGGCCACCATCGGAGAAGTGGGCAACATCGACCATGGCAACATCTCCATCGGAAAAGCCGGCCGCAAGAGACACATGGGCATTCGGCCTACGGTCAGAGGTTCGGTCATGAACCCCAACGACCATCCTCACGGCGGCGGCGAAGGCAAGACCGGTATCGGTCGTCCGGGTCCTGTGACTCCCTGGGGCAAGCCCGCACTGGGATATAAGACGAGAAAGAAGAACAAGCCGTCGAACCAGTACATCGTTAAGAAAAGAAACGAAAAGTAGTTGAAGGGAGGATACAAGAGTCCATGAGCAGATCATTAAAAAAAGGCCCCTTCGTAAACGATAAGCTGATCAAAGCGATCGATACAATGAACGAGGCCAATCAAAAAAAGGTCATCAAAACCTGGTCCAGACCGTCAACGATTTTTCCACAGATGGTTGGACACACCATAGCGGTATACGATGGCAAGAAGCATATTCCCGTCTATATAACGGAAGATATGGTCGGACACCGGCTGGGCGAATTCGCACCCACCAGAACCTACAGAGGTCATGCATCCGACAAGTCCTCCAAAGTGAGAAAGTAGGAAGGAGAACAGACAATGGAAGCAAGAGCAGTTGCAAAATACGTTAAGATGTCTCCGTCCAAAATCAAGCCGGTCACCGATCTGGTGCGCGGCAAGGATCTTACGGAGGCCCTGACCATTTTAAAGTTTACTCCCGGCAAGGGCGCGGAATTGATTGAGAAAGTCGTACAGTCGGCAGCGGCCAATGCGGAGAACAACCATGAAATGGATGTCTCCAAATTGTACGTCGCAGAGATTTATGCAAATCAGGGTCCCACCATGAAGCGGTGGAGAGCCGGAGCCCAGGGACGCGCAGGCAGGATTCTCAAGAGAAGCAGCCACATCGGCGTCACCTTAAAAGAAAGATAATCAGCGAGGAGGTTTATGAATGGGTCAGAAAGTTAGTCCACATGGTTTGAGAGTGGGCGTAATAAAAGACTGGGATTCCAAATGGTATGCCAATAAGAAGAGCTTCTCTGATTATCTTATAGAAGATAAGAAGGTAAGAGACTTCGTTAAAAAGAAGCTTTATATTGCAGGAGTGTCCAAAATCGTCATTGAACGAGCAGCCGAGAATCAGATGAGAATCAGTGTTCTCACGGCAAAACCCGGTATGGTCATCGGGCGAGGCGGCGATGGTATCGATCAGCTGAAAAGCGATCTGGAAAAGATGACGGGCAAATCGGTGTCGGTGAACATCGTCGAAGTGCGCCGTCCGGAGCTGGATGCCCAGCTCACAGCGGAAAGCATCGCTCAGGCGCTGGAAAAGCGCGTATCGTTCCGGCGGGCTATGAAACAAGCCATGCAAAGAACGATGAAAGCCGGCGGCAAGGGAGTCAAAATCATGGTTTCCGGCCGTGTGGGCGGAGCAGAAATCGCCAGAAGTGAAAAATACAGCGAGGGCAATGTTCCTCTTCATACGCTTCGTGCAGATATTTCTTACGGCTTTATCGAAGCCGACACACAGTATGGAAAACTGGGTGTAAAGGTGTGGATCAATAACGGCGAGATCCTGGGAAAAGATCTGGTTCCTGCGGTTCCTGAAGAGAAGGAAAGCAAGAGAGGCGACCGGAACGATCGCAGCAAGAGAAATGACCGCAGCAGAAGAGATGATCGTCCCAGAAGAGACCGCAACGATCGCGGCGGACGGGGACGGACGGACGAACGGGAAGTCAAACGTTATGAGAACCCCAGGAAGCGTCCGGCCAAAGCTGCAGCACCTAAGGAAGAATCAGCTGTAGAAGCAGTGGATACCAAAGCGGCAACAGATGCCATCGCGGCAGATGTAAAGCAAACATCCACTCCCTCAGAAGAATAAGCACGAAGAAAGGAGGAGTCAGCGATGTTAATGCCAAAGCGCGTTAAACGCAGAAGAGTCCACAGAGGAAGAATGAAAGGTGTCGCCACAAAGGGCAACACGATCACCTACGGTTCGTACGGGATCGTTGCTCAGGAATGTGGCTGGATCACCGCCAATCAAATAGAGTCTGCCCGTATTGCCATGACCCGTTCCATCAAAAGGGGTGGGCAGGTCTTCATCAAGATCTTTCCCCATAAGCCGGTAACGAAAAAGCCCGCCGAGGTCCGCATGGGTTCCGGTAAGGGCGCGCCGGAGTACTGGGTTGCCGTTGTGAAGCCGGGCAGAGTGATGTTCGAGATCGGCGGCGTTACGGAAGATGCGGCCAAAGAAGCCATGCGTCTTGCAATGCACAAGCTCCCCGTCAAATGTAAGTTCGTCGCCAAGAGCGACACGGCAAAGGGTGGTGAAGCGTAATGAAGATCGAAAAAATCAGAAACATGAGTCAGATGGAGCTCGTTGCCGAAGAGTTGAAGCTGAAGAAGGAACTGTTTAACCTGAGATTTCAACACGTGACCGGCCAGCTGGAAAATCCGCTGAAAATGAAGGATCTCAAGAGAGATATCGCAAGAGTAAAGACCGTTATGAGAGAACAAGAACTCAAGAAGGCCGAGAAATAACCGAAAGGAGGATGCAAAATGTCAGAAGACAGGAAGACCAGAAAGACAAGAATCGGTATTGTCAGCAGCGATAAAATGGACAAGACGATCACCGTCGGCGTGGAAGAATCCATTCGCCATTCTCTTTACGGTAAGTCGGTAAAGAGAACGAAAAAGTTCAAGGCGCACGATGAAAACAACGAGTGCCAAATCGGAGATAAAGTAAAAATCATGGAGACCCGGCCTCTTTCCAAAGACAAGAGATGGAGATTGGTCGAGATACTCGAGAAGGTTAAATAGGGAGGCACCAAAATGATACAGCCGGAAACCAGGTTAAAAGTTGCCGACAATTCCGGGGCAAAGGAATTGTTGTGCATCCGCGTGCTTGGCGGTACTCACCGCAAGTATGCGAACGTTGGCGACATCATTGTATGTGCCGTCAAACAAGCGACTCCCGGCGGAGTCGTCAAAAAGGGTGAAGTGGTCAAAGCCGTCGTCGTACGGACCGCCACGGGCGAACGAAGAGTAGACGGCAGCTATGTCAAATTTGATCAGAACGCAGCCGTAATCATCAAGGAAGATAAAACACCCATCGGAACTCGTATTTTCGGACCCGTCGCCAGGGAACTCCGGGATAAAGGGTTCATGAAGATCGTTTCTTTGGCACCGGAAGTACTGTAGGAGGTCGAAAACATGAACATTAAGAAGAACGACACGGTACTCGTGATTACCGGTAAAGACAAAGGGAAAAAAGGCAAGGTCCTCGTCGCGATGCCCAAGAAGGAAATGATCATCGTAGAGGGTGTGAACATTCAGACCAAGCACGCCAAAGCCAAACAAAAAGTAGCGGCGGAAATCAGAAAGCAGGAAGGTCCGATCCACGTTTCGAATGTCATGTACTTCGATGCGAAAGCGAAGGCACCTACCCGTATCGGATACAAGGTAGTGAACGGACACAAGAAGAGAGTATCCAAGAAAACCGGTCAGGTGATTGACTAATTCGAAAGGAGGAAACCATCTTGGCAGCAAGACTGAAAGAGAAATACAAAAGTGAAGTATTTCCCGTATTAAAAGATAAATTTCAATATGCAAATGTAATGGAGGTTCCTAAACTCGAAAAGATCACACTCAACATGGGTCTTGGCGATACAAAGGATAATCCCAAACTGCTGGAAACAGCCGTGAAAGAACTGGCGATCATTGCGGGGCAGGCACCTGTGGTCACGAAATCCCGTAAGTCCATCGCGAACTTCAAACTGCGCGCAGGGATGTCCGTAGGAGCCAAAGTAACGCTTCGCGGAGATCGCATGTACGAATTTGCAGATAAATTCTTTACGATCGCACTCCCGAGAGTGAGAGATTTCAAAGGCGTCAGCAAGAACTCCTTCGACGGAAGAGGAAATTTTTCCATGGGCGTCAAAGAACAGCTGATATTCCCGGAAATCGTCTACGATAATGTCGAGAAAATCAGAGGAATGGACATCGTATTCACAACCACGGCCAAGACCGACGAGGAAGCCAGAGCGCTTCTGGAAATGCTCGGCATGCCGTTTGAGAAGTAGGAGGGAATCATGGCTAAAACATCTCTCAAAGTAAAACAGCAGAGAAAACCAAAGCATTCCACCCAGGCTTACAATCGTTGCAAGCTGTGCGGGCGGCCCCATGCTTATTTAAGAAAATACGGCATTTGCCGTATCTGTTTCAGAGAGTTGGCTTATAAGGGTGAGATTCCCGGTGTCAAAAAAGCCAGCTGGTAATCCAACGAAGGAAGGAGGTACTTATCTATGACAATGACAGATCCTGTAGCGGATATGCTGACAAGAATCAGAAATGCCAACACGGCCGGTCATGCAAGCGTTGAGATTCCCGCATCGAAGATGAAGAAGAACATCGCTGAGATCCTCGTGAAAGAGGGATATATCAAAGGGTACGAATTGGTAGAAGACGATAAGCAGGGAATCATCAAAGTTCAGATGAAGTACGGTGCTGATAAACAAAAGGTCATTAGCGGAATCAAAAAGATTTCCAAGCCCGGATTGAAGGTCTATGCCAAGAGCAGCGACGTTCCGAAGGTATTGGGCGGATTGGGTGTAGCCATCATCTCCACTTCCAACGGATTGATTACCGACAAGGAAGCCCGCTCTGCAGGAGTTGGCGGAGAAGTGATCTGCTACGTTTGGTAACGAGAAAGGAGCAATAGTATGTCCAGAATAGGAAAACTGCCTGTGACTGTTCCTTCCGGGGTCGATATCACGGTGAGTGAGAAGAACCTGGTTACCGTTAAGGGGCCCAAGGGAACATTGAGCGAGCAGATCAGTGATAAAATCAAAGTGGAAGTCAAGGATGGGACTGCGGTCCTCTCCGTGAAGGACGATTCGAAATATGCCGGCGCTCAGCATGGTCTGGCCAGAAGTTTGGTCCACAACATGGTCGTGGGCGTTACGGAAGGATACCAGAAGAAGCTGATTATCAAGGGCGTAGGATACAAAGCCGAGAAAAAAGGCAATGTTCTGGTAATGCAGCTTGGCTATTCCCATCCTGTAGAAATGCCGGATCCCGAAGGTATCACCACCGAGGTGAACACACCTACGGAACTGGTGGTAAGGGGTGCAAGCAAAGCCGCTGTAGGGAATTACGCAGCCGTCATCCGCAAGTGGAGAAAACCTGAGCCTTATGGTGGCAAAGGGATCGCCTACGAGGGCGAGAAGATCCGCAGAAAAGAAGGAAAGACCGGTAAGTAGAGAAAGGAGTGAGCGAAATGGCTAATAAAAATAGTAGAAATGACAACCGCATCAAAAGACATGAGCGGGTCAGAAAAGACGTTTTCGGAACTCCTGAAAAACCCAGACTCTGCGTATTCAGAAGCTCTAAAAATATTTTCGCACAAGTCATCGACGATGTGAACGGAAAAACACTGGCAGCCGCATCTTCCCTGGATAAAGATATCAAGGAAAAAGCAGCCTATGGCGGCAACAAAGCGGCAGCAAAGCTGGTGGGCGAAAAAGTCGGAGACGCTGCCAAAAAAGCAGGGATCAAAGCAGTCTGCTTTGACCGGGGCGGTTATCTGTACCACGGCAGAGTGAAAGAACTCGCCGATGGCGCCAGAGCGAGCGGTCTGGAATTCTAGAGGAGGAGGAAGAGAATGCAAAAGAGAATAGATCCATCCAACCTTGACTTAAAAGAATCCATCGTGAACATTCGAAGAGTTACGAAGGTAGTCAAGGGCGGTAAGAATTTCAGATTCAGCGTGACGGTCGTCGTCGGCGACGGCGAAGGACATGTGGGTTTGGGCCTGGGTAAGTCTCAGGAAATTCCCGAGGCCGTCAGAAAAGCCGTCGAGGACGCAAAGAAGGATCTGATCTTCGTCCCCATGGTCGGTACGACGATCCCCCACCAGAGTCTGGGCGTATTCGGAGCAGGCAGAGTACTGATTATGCCGGCTGCTCCCGGTACCGGCGTTATCGCCGGCGGTTCGGCGCGAACCGTGCTGGAATATGCGGGACTCAAGGATGTCAAGGCAAAGTCCCTTGGCTCCAGCAACCCGGGAAATGTAGCGTATGCAACCATCGAAGGACTCAGAGCGCTGAAAACCGTTGATCAGGTTTCCAAGCTCAGGGGCAAGACGAAGGAAGAAATCTTAGGATAGGAGGAACAGTCATATGGCAATGCTGAAAGTAACATTGATCAAAAGCACCATCGGCGCAACTCCTCATCAGAAGAAGGTCGTCGAGGCGCTGGGTCTTCGTAAGATCCGGCAGACAGTGGAACTTCCCGACAGCCCGCAATCACGCGGCGCGGTCAATGAAGTAAGTCATCTGCTGCAAGTTGAAGAACTCTAAGAGGGAGGTGACATAGATGAAACTGCATAATTTAAAAGCACCCGAGGGATCGACCCGGGCGCCCAAGAGAAAAGGCAGAGGGACAGGAAGCGGTAACGGAACCACGGCCGGCAGAGGTATGAACGGTCAGAATTCCAGAAGCGGCGGCGGTGTTCGTCTGGGTTTCGAAGGCGGCCAGATGCCCCTTTACCGGAGACTCCCCAAGAGAGGCTTCACAAATATCTGGAAGAAAGAAATGATTGGCGTCAATGTATCGGCGCTCAACATATTTGAAGACGGCGCAACTGTAACCGTGGATATGATGGAATCCAAAGGTCTTGCCAACGGCATTACCCATGGTGTCAAAATCCTCGGAAACGGAACGCTGGAGAAAAAGATTACCGTACAGGCCCAGAAGTTCAGCAAGACTGCGATCGAAAAGATCGAAGCGGCAGGCGGAAAGGCTGAGGTGATCTAGGATGGGCATGCTTCAAACAATGATTTCAGCCTGGAAAATTCCGGAAATGCGGCGTAAACTCCTGTTTACGTTCATGATGCTGGTGGTTTTCCGGCTGGGCTCCAATATTCCCGTGCCGGGCATCGACCGCATGCAGCTGGCTGCCATGTTTGATGCCAACACCTCGGGATTGTTTGGGTTGTTCGATCTGTTCTCCGGAGGCTCGTTCAGTAATTTTACGGTTTTTGCGCTGAGCATTACACCCTATATCACCGCATCTATTATTCTGCAGCTGCTGACCATCGCGGTTCCCCGCCTGGAGCAGCTGGCAAAGGAAGGCGAAGCGGGCAGAAGAAAAATTGCCCAGTATACCCGGTACCTTACAGTGGTTCTGGCGCTGGTGCAAGCCATTGGCTATACCTTCGGTCTGTTCCGCAGTGTTCTGGCGGATGACAGCCTCTTTGCAAAGATCGTGATCGTCTTGACACTGGTAGCCGGTACGGCTTTCCTGATGTGGCTCGGCGAACGGATCAACGAAAAAGGAATCGGCAACGGGATCTCCCTGATCATTTTTGCCGGTATCGTTTCCAGGATTCCTACGGCGATTACTTCAACAGCCGCCGGTATCGCATCCGGAGATATATCGGTGATATCCGTGCTTTTGTTCTGTGTCTTTGCGGTGTTGGTAGTCGTGGGTATCATTATGGTCCAAGAAGGCAATCGTAAAATTCCCGTCCAATACGCAAAAAGAGTGGTCGGTCGAAAAATGTACGGCGGCCAGAGCAGCCATATTCCCATGAAAGTCAATCAGTCAGGCGTTATCCCTGTGATCTTCGCCATATCGCTGCTGCAAATGCCGATGACTGTGGCCTACATGTGGCCCGACTCCGGTTTTTCCGGCTTTGTCACAAAGTTCCTGTCGCCTTCGGGATACCCGGGCGTATGGGTGTACTTTGCGCTGAATATCGTACTCATCATGTTCTTCACGTTCTTCTACAGTTCTGTTTCCTTCAATCCTGTGGATATCGCGGATAACATGAAATCCAACGGAGGGTTTATTCCGGGGATCCGTCCGGGCCGCTCCACTGTGGAATACATCACGAAGGTTATGAGCAGGCTCACGTTCGTAAGCGCCGTTTTCTTGGCGATCATCGCATCTATTCCAACGCTGATCCAGCATTGGTCAGCGCTGCAAATAGGATTCGGAGGCACATCGGTCATTATTGCCGTTGGTGTGGCGCTGGATACGATGAAGCAACTTGAGACCCAGATGGTCATGCGTAACTACAGCGGATTCTTGAAGTAAGGAAGCGTAGCAAATAAGGGAGCGTAGCATGAGAATAATCGTATTGCTGGGCCCGCCGGGAGCCGGAAAAGGCACTCAGGCGACCCGGATTTCCGACAAGTACGGCATTCCTCACATATCCACCGGAGATATCTTTCGAAGCAATGTAAAAGAAGGGACTCCCCTGGGGAAGAAGGCTGCCGCATACATGGACCAAGGGCACTTGGTGCCCGACGAGCTGGTCTGTGATCTTGTGGAAGACCGTGTGTCCAAGGACGATTGTCAAAGCGGTTTTTTACTGGATGGATTTCCACGGACACTGTTTCAGGCCAGACACTTCGATGATTATCTTACAAGAAGCGGCCGGGAACTGTCAGTCGTGTTTGATATGCAGGTCAGCCAGGAGGTACTGCTTCCCCGCATGGTGGGACGCAGAGTTTGCAAAAACTGCGGTAAAACCTACCATCTCACAAATATGCCGCCCAAAGTGGAAGGCGTGTGTGATGTCTGCGGAGGCGAAGTGTACCAACGGGCGGACGATACGGAGGAAACGGTTCTGAACCGGTTCAGAGTCTATATGGAGCAGACCCATCCTCTGACGGAGTATTACCAAAAAACCGGCAAGCTGATCACGCTGGACGGAGCATTATCGCCGGACGTGGTTTTCGGACAGATTTCTGCCCTTTTGGGAGATTGACCGATGATCGTGATCAAAACTGCCGAAGAACTGGAGACCATGGCCCTTGCGGCTTCGGTGACCGCCGAAATGCTTCGGGACCTGTCCGGGATCATCCAACCGGGGATCTCCACGAAGGATATCGATGATTACGTGGAAGCGTACATCCTGCAAAACGATATGCTTCCCGCATTTAAAGGATATGGCGGGTTTCCCGCCTCGGCATGCGTATCGGTCAACGAGGAGATCGTTCACGGGATCCCTTCCGCAAAAAAGATCTTGCGGGAAGGCGATATCGTAAGCGTGGACCTTGGAACGATATACAAAGAATACTACTCGGATGCGGCACGCACGTATCCGGTAGGCCGTATCGATGCGCAGGCGCAAAAGCTGATCCGAGTCACGGAGGAGAGTTTCTTTCAGGGACTGGAATTCTGCCGGATCGGTCATCGGTTGGGAGATGTCTCTCACGCGATCCAAAAGCATGCGGAGGAAGCCGGGTTTTCGGTGATACGGGATTATGTGGGTCACGGGATCGGACGCAGTCTGCACGAAGATCCGCAGATCCCCAATTACGGAAGGCCGGATCGGGGGCCCAAACTGGTTCCCGGGATGGTCCTGGCGATCGAACCCATGATCGCAGCGGGTGATTACGAAATCGATGTACTGCTGGACAACTGGACTGCGGTTACCGCAGACGGCTCTCTGGCCGCCCATTACGAAAACACCGTTGTGATCACACAGGATGAACCCCTTCTGCTCACCTGTTCGGACCGGGAATGCCCGCCGGCAGGGATAGCGGATGCGACCGGACAAAGGAGGAACGCTGTTCATGTCTAAAAAAGACAGCATAGAAGTATTTGGCATCGTGCTGGAAGCCCTGCCGAATGCCATGTTCAAGGTAAAGCTTGAAAACGATTACGTAGTGCTGGCACATATATCCGGCAAGATGAGGATGCATTTTATCCGCATTCTTCCCGGTGACAGAGTCAGGATCGAACTCTCGCCCTACGACCTGTCAAGGGGCAGAATAACGTGGAGAGACAAGTAGTCCTGTGATGGGAGGAGAAAAAAATGAAAGTAAGAGCTTCAGTAAAACCGATCTGCGAAAAGTGCAAGGTCATCAAGAGAAACGGAAAAGTGATGGTCATCTGCGAGAATCCGAAGCACAAGCAGACACAAGGTTGATAGTGTTTGAATAGGCCATCGGGTGCGGCTGGTCCTTGCCGGCGACGGCAACAGGACAACCCGGCAGCCATTTCACCAAATTCCGGACGTCAAGAAATGCGGCCGGCAGATAAAACAGCGATAGTAACATAGGAGGTAGAATTATGGCTCGTATAGCCGGTGTCGACTTACCCAGAGAAAAACGAGTAGAAATCGGACTCACCTACATTTTCGGGATCGGGAGAACTTCAGCCGCCGAGATTTTGAAGAAATCCGGCGTCAGCCCCGATACGAGGGTGAAGGATCTTTCCGAGGACGAAGTCGGTGCAATCAGAAAAATCATCGAATCGGATTATGATGTGGAAGGTGATCTCAGAAGAGACGTTTCCATGAATATCAAACGTCTGATGGAGATCGGATGCTACAGAGGGATCAGACACAGAAGAGGACTGCCCGTACGCGGACAGAACACCAAAAACAACAGCCGTACCAGAAAAGGCCCGAAGAAGACCGTCGGCCGGAAAAAGAAAGCGACGAAATAAGGAGGTAAGCTTTAATGGCAACAGTAAAGAAAACTGTACGCAAAAAGAGAAGAGAACGCAAGAACATTGAAAGCGGTCAGGCTCACATCCAGGCTTCCTTCAACAACACGCTTGTGACTCTTACAGACCTGAGCGGAAACGCTCTGGCATGGTCCAGTGCCGGATCTCTGGGCTTCAAGGGCTCCAGAAAATCCACGCCCTTCGCAGCGCAGATGGCTGCGGAAGAAGCCGCTAAAGGCGCCATGGAACACGGCCTCAAAACCGTGGAGGTCTATGTAAAGGGTCCCGGATCCGGCAGAGAAGCCGCTATTCGGGCACTTCAGACCGCCGGTCTGAACATCACCTTGATCAAAGATATCACTCCGATTCCTCACAACGGCTGCAGACCGCCGAAGAGAAGAAGAGTATAGGTAGGGAGGTACGGAAATATGGCAAGATATACAGGACCTTCCTGCAGACTTTGCAGAAGAGAAGGACAGAAGCTGTTCTTGAAAGGCGAGCGCTGCTATAGCGGCAAATGCGCCCTGGAAAAAAGAAATTACGCCCCCGGTCAGCATGGCCAGGGAAGGAAGAAAGTCTCCAACTACGGTCTTCAGCTTCGTGAGAAGCAAAAAGCCAAGAGATTTTACGGACTGCAGGAAACGCAGTTTAAAAACTACTTTACCAAAGCCGCCAGCAAGCGAGGCATTACGGGTGAGACCCTGCTGATCATGCTGGAAACTCGCCTGGACAATACGGTATTCCGTATGGGTTTTGCCTCTTCCAGAAAGGAAGCGCGGCAGCTGGTCTGTCACGGACACTTTACGGTGAACGGAAAGAAAGTCGACATTCCTTCCTACAGTGTCAAACCCGGCGAGATCATCAAAGTAAAGGAAAAGAGCGTATCTTCTCCTAAATTCAAGGAAATCAAAGAGATGACCATCAGCACACCCGCATGGTTGAGCATCGATACAGATAAACTGGAAGGCAAGATTTTGTCTCTGCCCGACAGAAGCATGATCGACACTCCGGTGGAAGAGCAACTGATCGTCGAGTTGTACTCGAAGTAATCAATCCCTAACCATGAGAATATATCTGTTAAATCGATTGTAAAGGAGGGATTTTGAGTGATCGAAATTGAAAAGCCAACCATCGAATGTGTATATTCGGAAGATGATCCCAGCTACGGTAAATTTATCGTAGAACCCCTCGAAAGAGGATACGGCACCACATTGGGCAACAGTTTGCGGAGAATTCTCCTCAACTCGCTGCCCGGGGCAGCCGTCACCTCCGTCAAAATTGATGGAATACTCCACGAGTTTTCCACCATCCCCGGCGTTAAGGAAGACGTTACGGAGATCATACTGAATTTAAAACATCTGGCGATCGCGCTCCACGGAGAAGACACAAAGCGGGCGCTGATCAATGCCCAGGGCCCCATGGAGGTGACCGCTGCGGACATCGTTGCAGACAGCGAATTGGAAATATTTAATCCGGATTTGCATATCGCAACACTGGAGGACAATGCCAGTCTGGTGATGGAGGTCAATATCTCCACCGGCAGAGGCTATGTACCTGCGGACCAGAATAAGAGCGAGAATACACCCATTGCGGTGATTCCCATCGATAGCATCTATACGCCGGTGTTAAAGGTAAACTTCACGGTGGAAAACACCCGGGTAGGCCAAGTGACCGACTATGACCGGCTGATTCTTGAAATCTGGACCGACGGCAGCATTTCTCCCGAGGAGAGTGTTTCCATAGGCGCCAAAATCATGCAGGAGCATCTGAAGCTGTTCATCGACCTTACAGAAAGCATGCACTCCATGGAGATCATGGTGGAGAAGGAAGAAGATCAGAAAGAAAAAGCGCTGGAGATGAGCATCGAGGAGCTGGAACTATCTGTACGATCCTTCAACTGTCTGAAGCGGGCTGCGATCAACACGGTCGAAGAGCTGACACGCAAGACGGAAGAAGACATGATGAAGGTCCGGAATCTCGGGAAGAAGTCTCTGGACGAAGTGAAGCATAAACTGGAAGAATTGGGTCTCGGTTTAAAACCGAGCGATGAATAGCGCAAGAAGGAGGATTCGAAATGCCCGGATATAGAAAACTGGGGGTGAAAACTGCCCACAGAAAATCCATGCTGAGAAATCTCGTAACGGATCTTTTACGTGAAGGCCGCATTCAGACCACCGAATGCAGAGCCAAGGAAGCAAGAAGAGAAGCCGAAAAGATGATCACGTTGGGGAAACGCGGCGACTTACACGCCAGACGCCAGGTGTTGGCTTATGTCGTGGATGAAGATGTGGTTACGAAGCTCTTTGACGAGATCGCGCCCCGCTACGAGGAACGCAACGGTGGTTACACGAGAATTCTGAAGCTGGGTCCCCGCAGGGGCGACACTGCAGAAGTAGTATTTCTGGAACTGGTGTAACAATTGACAGATGGAGGACAGTTATACTGTACCTCCCTGTGAAACAAAAGACCAAAGCGGTCGGAATGCTCCGACCGCTTTTTTCGCGCATATTTATACTTTCTTAACACCTGCTCTGATTTTTTGACGGCACGTTTACCTCTTTTGGTGTATACCCTTGTAGGAGGGCAGGTAGTAGTTATGGAAGAACTCTTCATCATCATTCCGCTGTTGGCATTCATGGCCATTCTCTATCGTTGGATGTGCCATCTGGACGAATTTTGCGGATTGAAAATCGATCCCGAACAGGATTCGGAATACGTATGGAAGGATGTGCTTTTATTTGGCAAAGATCCATCACTGTGCTCGTCTTTGCGCTCGCAGCGATTGGATTTCGATACCGTGGAATGTCCGGCATTTCCGTTGCTGCGGATGTATCGAATCGTTGCAGCGATATCCGAAAACGATCTGGACAACATGCTATTGTGCACACTGGCAAAGCAGCGTGATCCTTCGGTGCGTACCGTTGCGTTGTGCAACGGACGGGTCTATCGCGAGATTTTTGACCAACCGGCAGTGGATGTGGTTGTGACAGACCGACTGACCATCCTGAAAATACTTACAGCCTGGGAGGTGCTTTCTTGAAGGTACGTTTGAAATCGATCCGAGTCTTGCTGGTCGGTTTTGCATTGATCATATGGATCGGCGGAATCCTGCTGTGGCTGCCGATTTCCAGTCACAACGGTATTTCGTTTATCGACGCCATTTTTACAGCCACATCAGCGGCCTGCGTTACCGGTCTTGTTGTATTCGATACGTATTCTCAGTTCACCGTATTTGGACAGGGCGTTATTTTGATTCTGATACAGGTCGGTGGCTTGGGCTTTATGATGATCGGCGTGTTATTCTTTCTGTTTATGGGACGGCGCATCGGGCTGCGTCAACGAGCACTGCTCATGGAGTCCACAGGGATCTGGAAAGTCGGCGGCATCGTGCGGCTCACGCGTCGCGTCCTGATCATGACCGGTATCATCGAGCTGTGCGGCGCTCTGCTTCTGGCGATTCGCTTTTGTCCGCAGATGGGGCTGGCTCAGGGCTTGTGGCATGGCCTGTTTCACTCCGTCTCAGCCTTCTGCAATGCTGGTTTCGATTTGATGGGCATTCTGGAGCCCGGCAGTTCCCTGACTCATTTTCAGGGAGATCTTCTGGTGAACGGCACCGTGACAGCGTTGATTATCGTCGGTGGTTTGGGGTTCTTCCTGTGGAACGATCTTTTTGAAAAAAAACTGGTGTTTTCCGAGTATCAGCTTCATACGAAGATCGTATTGACCGCGACGGCGATCTTGTTGGGTGTCGGAACTCTGGGATTTTTCTTTCTGGAGAAGAACACGTCCATGGTGGGACTGCCCTTTCCGGAACGGCTTCTGGCGTCCTTTTTCCAGTCCGTTACGCCCAGGACCGCAGGCTTCAACACCGTTGAAATGGCAGAGATGAGTGAAGGCGGAACGCTGCTGACCATGCTGTTGATGCTGGTGGGCGCAGGTTCAGGATCCACTGCAGGAGGTATAAAAGTGACGACATTGACAGTCCTGACTCTTTCCGTGGTGTCTTATTCTCTGGGGCACGAAGATCTGAATATCTTCGGCAGAAGACTGGAAGCAGAAGCGCTGAAAAGAGCCTGCTCGAACACAACGTTATATATCAGTTTGATACTGTTTGGCGGATTTGTGCTCAGCATACAGGGATTTCCTCTGACAGACGCTATGTTTGAAGCAGTTTCCGCTCTGGGAACGGTGGGCCTCAGCCGTGGAATTACGCCGGAATTGACGACGCTGTCCAAGATGGCGATCGCTATGCTCATGTATAGCGGACGGATCGGCAGCTTATCGGTTGCCATGGCTATGATCAATCCCGAGCACAGTCCCATCAAGAATCCGGCAGAGAAAATTATCATCGGATAAAAGGAGAATCATATGAAATCATTTTTAGTCATCGGTCTGGGCCGCTTTGGCCAGCATCTGGCCTTGAAACTGATGGATCTCGGCAACGAAGTTATGGCTGTCGATAAAGAGGAAGACAGGGTGACACGGATCGCTCATTTGGTTACGGCCTCTCAGATCGGCGACTGCCAGGACGAAGAGGTTTTAAAGGCACTCGGCGTTAAAAACTACGACGCTTGTTTCGTGTGTGTAAGCGCCGATTTTCAATGCTCGCTGGAGGTTACTTGCGCACTGAAGGAGTTGGGTGCGCAATACGTGGTAGCTCGGGCTGACCGTGATAAGCAGGCAAAATTTTTAAAGAGTATCGGCGCTGATGAAGTGATCCACACAGAGATGGATATGGCCCATCGGATCGCAGTACGGTTTTCTGCAAAAGGCGCTTTTGAGTATATCGAACTGACTCCGGAATATGCCATTTTCGAAATTGCCACACCTAAAAGCTGGGTCGGCCAGTCCGTCTCCGAAGTGGGGGTGCGCAGAGAGTACAACATCAATGTGATCGGCATAAAAAAGGACAGCGACATTACGCCGCTGACCAAAGCCGGGTATGTGTTTTCCGAAAGCGAGCATTTGATCATTGCCGGCAGTCAGAAGGATGCGCTGAGGTTGATGCGAATCCGTTAGATTCGATTGCGGTTTCGGGGCGGCAGGCGCTATTCGTCTGCGAACCTGTACCCCACGCCGATTTCCGTAAAGATGAACCTTGGATTTGTGGTGTCTCGCTCGATCTTTCTCCTTAGGTTTGCCATAAAGACCCTTACGGTTCGAGTATCTCCGACTTCGTCGTATCCCCAAATCTGCCGCAGAATGTAGTTGTGCGTGAGCACCCGTCCTTTATTGGCGATGAGCAGCGTTAAAAGGCGATACTCTGTTTGCGTCAGATGGACCTCCAGGTCGTCTACGGTGACTCTTCTCTTTGCATAGTCTACTGTCAGCCAGTCGCAAACGAATGTGGCGTCGCCTTCCTGGGTCATAGAACGGATCTTTCGCTCAGCGACCCGAATTCGCGCCAGAAGCTCTCCCATATGAAACGGCTTAGTGATATAGTCGTCAGCGCCGGCATCCAGTGCTTCGATTTTTTCTTTCTCCTGATCCCGGGCAGAGATCACCAAGATCGGTGTGCCTGAAAAGGACCGAATATCTCGTATCACTTCCACGCCGTCTTTGTCGGGCAGGCCCAGATCCAACAGGACAATGTCGGGGTGGTGCGACGTGAACAGGAACATTCCTTCCGCCGCCGTCTGGGCAATGAGTATATCGTACTCTTCTTTTTTAAGGGACAGGCTCAGGAAGCCGGTGATATACCGGTCATCTTCGATGACCAGTATTTTCATATCGCTGTTCAAGAGAGACCTCCTGCTGGCAAGGTGAAGATCAAGCGAGTACCGGAGGGCTTATTGTCTTCCGCACGGATCGCACCGCCGTGGGCTTCCACGACAGCTCTGCAAATGGAAAGCCCCAAGCCCATGCCGCGCTGCCCGTCCGCAATACCTTTCTGTGGGCGTATGAAGCTTTTGAACAGTACCTTTTTGCGTTCCGGATCGATTCCGCCGCCGGTATCGGACACTGTAAAGACCGCATCGGGACCGTCAACCGATACATCCAAACGGATCTTTGCTTCCGGTGGTGTATGTCGAACTGCATTCACCAGCAGATTGACCAACACTTGTACGATGAGTTTTCCGTCGATATTGACTTCCACCACGTCCGAAGGCAGCGAGACTTGAAAATCCCGTTCTGTCAACAGTCGTTTCATATGAGAAACGGCTTCGCCCACCACGTCGTCCACTACCTCGTAGGATCGGTTCAATACGAGCTGTCCTTCGTTGATTCGCGTCATATTCAAAATATTTTCAACGATTTGCGTAAGCCATATCATCTCTTCGCTGATATCTTTTGCCAACGATTTTTGCTCTTGCGGCGTCAACCGATCGAAATGATCATAAAGGGTTTCTCCCGCACCGGACAGTGAGGTCAGCGGTGTTCGGAGGTCGTGGGCTACTGCTCGAAGCAGGATGCTGCGGAGCTTTTCGCCCTCCATGGCAACGCGCAGTTCTTCCCGTTCGTGGTAGATATACTCACGGTCCAGCGTCACGCCGACTTGCGCAGCAAGGGTTTTGAGAAGAAGATCGGCATCGCCCGTGAGGACTCTGCTGTCCATCGAGACCCGGATCTGCCCCAGAAGTCCGGCTGCGCCGTTAATATCGTAGCAACGGACTTCATCTGTTTCCTTGTCTGTATTCGAACCGTATTCGATCCCGCCGTTCAAAACGATACGGGCATCCAGACCGCTATATTTCTTTATGTAAGAAATACCGTGGGACAGGATGTTTTCCTTTCCGGTAATACCGATGAACTCGCCGGAAATCTCAGACAGAAGCCGGGCAGTTTTTTCATTTCTTGCAGAAAGATCCGTCTGCTGCTGCAGGCGGGACATGAGCGTGCCTGCCACCAGCGCCGTAATGAAGAAGAACACTAAAAGAATCACATCGGACGTGCTGTAGATGTGGAAGGTGTGGCGGGGTTCCGTGAAGAGATAATTGAATACCATCACAGAAGAAACCGCAGAAAAAATACCGTACACATAGCTTCGCGTTAGAACAGTACAAAAAAGGACGGCCAAAAGATAGAGCATGATGATCGTTTCGGTTCCTACGCCCAGAGGATGGACGATAAGGGCGCAGAGCGTCGACGCGCTCAGGATCAGCAGCAGAACAAGCAAGGATTTCCCGTTTTTCAAGAAGGCCGCACGGTTTCGCAAGGGTTGCTTACCTTATTTAGTCGGTCTCTACGAACAGGCTCAGGCCCACCAGCAGACAACCTTGAATGTACGGGTAGTTCATCTCGTCCAACCAGGCCATCAATTCGTCGCTTTCGGCGCCGGGCTGGATAACGATGCTTTTGAAGGGTTTCGCGCATTCCTTCATCAGCTTCAGTCCTTTGACCGGATGAATGCAAAGATCGATGATGTCCAGTTCGCCGGGCACGTCGTTGATGGATTCCAGTTCTTTGCCTACACTGTGGACTTCGTAGCCGTTGGCGATCATTTTATGCTTGATCTTATAGGCGTATTTTTCTTCGTTCAGCGTATCGCCCACGATGGCGAAGGCGCGCTGTTTCATGACTTCTTGGAGTTCCATGGCAATTCCTTTCGACTTTTGACTGATTATAGCACGCACGCATTTTGTTTGCAAACCTTGAGGTTCTGTCGTAGAATAACGGTGTGACGATATTGGAAAGAAAACGGAAAAGGAGAGTCAATATGCAATATGTGCGCTTGGGAAAAACCGGACTGAACGTATCGCCGGTGTCCTTTGGCGGCATCCCGATCCAGCGGGGTACTGCGGAAGATACGGAAGCCGTTGTGGATAAAATGGAGGAGCTGGGCATCAATTATATTGACACGGCCCGCGGATACACCGTTTCGGAGGAATACCTCGGCGCAGCGCTCCGCGGACGCCGTGAGCGGTTTATCCTGGCGACCAAAAGTATGGTTCGGGATTATACCGGAATGAAAAAAGAGGTAGAAACCAGCCTGGAGAAGCTCGAGACAGAGTATATCGATCTCTATCAGATACACAATATCAAAACTGCCGACTTTGAGAAAGTATTTGGGGATGACGGCGCGTACAAAGCGCTTGTGGAAGCCAGGCAGGAAGGTAAGATTGGCCACATCGGCATTACGGCGCACAGCATCGATGATCTGAAGCGGATCATCAGCGAGCATGCCCATCAGATCGAAACCATCATGTTTCCGTACAATCTGGTGGAAGTACAGGGCGAAGAAGCCCTGAAAGAGGCCAAAGCCAAGGATATCGGAACCATTGCCATGAAGCCTTTAGCCGGAGGAAATCTGGAAGACTGGCGGCTGGCGCTTCGCTTCGTGGCGCTTTCGGGCACCTGCGACATTTCGATCCCCGGCATGGGGGATGTGGAAGAGGTGGAAAAAAATGCATCCGTCTGCGGCGATCTGTCTCCTCTTACCGAAGAGGAATGGATCGAAATTCGGCGGCTTCGCGACGAACTGGGAAACCAGTTCTGTCGCCGGTGCGGATACTGCGCGCCTTGCACCGTGGGTATCGACATTCCCACAAATTTTGTATTTGCCAATTACTTGCGAAAGTACGGGCTGGCCGATTGGGCCAGGGATCGATACGCTTCGTTAAAAGTAAACGCTTCGGCTTGTATAGAATGCGGTGTTTGCGAGGAACGCTGTCCCTACGATCTGCCAATCATAGAAATGCTGAAAAAAGTCGAAGCTGATTTTGGGCAGTAGAGCACATCAGTAATAAGCCGTATTTGCTCGTCGAAAACATATATCAATCGCCAGAAAATAAAAAAAGCCGAATCGATGATTCGGCTTTTTGTTGATGCTACGACTCTGCATATAGCTTTCGGATAATGCGTTCGGTTGTCCCGATGAGCAGGATCCTGGCATTTTTCATGGCCAGATCCAAAGGCACTGTTTCGTCGGCTGTGGCCACGATTGCCCGGAATCGCTTGCCGAAGGCCTGCCGGCCGGGATCGGTGACTCTTCCGCAGATGGCAATGACCGGGATGTTTTGCTTTTCACAGCGTTCCAGGACGCCGAAGATCACCTTGCCTCGCATCGTCTGATGGTCCAGCTTTCCTTCGCCGGTAATCACCACGTCGATATCTTCGAGCTTTTCGTCGAAGGCCGCCAGGTCCAGGATCGCATCGACACCGCGTACCAGGCGCGCTCCGGTAAAGCACATGAGACCCATGCCCAGCCCGCCGGCAGCTCCTGCTCCCGGAAAATCTCTGGCGTTGACGCTGAGGTCTTTTTCCACGATGTCTGCAAAGTGGCTGAGATTCCGGTCCAGCTGGAGGATCATATCCGATGTTGCGCCCTTTTGGGGGCCGTAGATATGGGATGCGCCCTCGGGACCGCAGAGCGGATTGTTCACATCGCACATGACGAGGATGTCTGTTTCCTGCAAACGGGGATCCAGTTCGGAGCAGTCGATGCGTTCCAGATCGCCTAATGCGCCACCGCCGGGCGGCAGTTCACAGCCGTTCGTCCCATAGAGACGAATGCCCAAGGCCTGGGCCATGCCGGCGCCGGCGTCGTTCGTGGCCGATCCGCCGATACCGATGCATATCTTGCGGCAGCCCATATCCAGAGCTTTTCGGATCAGCTGGCCTGTTCCGTAGGTGGATGCCGTAAGGACGTTTCGCTTTTCCGGCTCAACGAGGAGAAGCCCGGAAGCCTGCGCCATTTCGATCACCGCTTCTCCGGTATCCAGTATCGCAAAGGTGGCTTGAATCGGACGGCCCAGCGGATCCTGCACGGTGGCCGTGACAGGTTTGCCGCCCATTCCGGCAAGTACCGTTGCGACGGTGCCCTCGCCGCCATCGGCGGCAGGCATCATGCGAATGTCTGCATCCGGGAACACGCGCCGTATTCCCCCCTGCATACATTCGGCTGCTTCCATGGATGTAAGACTTCCTTTGAACGAATCGGTTGCAATCAGATATTTCATGAAGCATCCCCCTCTCTTGAGCGCACTACGATTTTACATTGGCGATCCGGCGTTGTCAATGTTTGCTTCTTTGTGATATACTACGCACGGGTATTGATAGAGAAGGGAGTTACGACCATGAAAATGCGTTTATCGATCCGATTGGCGGCAGGCATTCTGCTGCTGGCGGCGCTGGGTCTAAGCGCCGGGGGTTGTCAGAAGACGGAAAGCGCTTTGCTGTCCGAATATAAAAGCATGACGGAAGCTACACCGACGGAGCAAGGGCTCACGGAAGCGGTTTCTTTTATTGACACACATATTGCCGACGTGTCGGAGGAGGGCGCCAGCCGGCTGGTGCTGGCCTACGAGGATTATCTGTTGCGCTTTCTGGAAGCCGGCGAAGCCCCGGATCCGGAGGCTTCGGTCTCCGATTGGTTTCTGATCCCGGCATCATCGGAGGCAGACCCCCAGAGGCAAGTGGACTACGATGCGCTTCTGGACCGCTACGGAGACCGAGTGAGCCCGGAACTGCGGGAATTGTTCGTGATCAAATCTCTGGAAACTTCCGAACCCTCCACCGTGGATGCTGAGATCCTCCGTACGTACCCGGATCTTCTTGATCGAGCCCTGAAGGCAGAGAAGCTGCTGAAAGAGCATCAGAGCGAGGATGCGGTCCGAGCTAATTCCATGGAATACTACAAGAACTATCTGTTTCTGCTTCTGGCCGGCAGCGATCTGACCCCCGTGTTCGACTACGATACCGGGCTGTTTTCCCCGGAAGCAAAGGAAGCCTACGAGGATTTCATCGCCGCGCAACCGGGTACAGTGCTTGCCGGTGTTTTGACGGAGTATTTCGGATACCTCAACAACGTCGATTTTCAGATCGACTACACAGACCCCGTAGCGAACAAAGTGTTTTACGATACTTGTGATTATCTGATAGAAGAGGCGTTGGAAAGCTTTTAACATGGATCAGCCAATTATTCAAATTGAACAGCTGGATTTTGCTTACGAACGCGAAGAGGGCGGAGAGCGGATACCGGCGCTGAGCGGCGTCGACCTCTCCATCTTTGAAGGCAGCTTCGTGGCGGTGATCGGTCAAAACGGCTCCGGAAAATCTACACTGGCGAAATGCCTCAACGCGCTCCTTCTTCCGGGAGGGGGCGCTGTTTACGTGAAGGGCATGGATACAAAAGATGATGCTTCCGTATGGGAAATCAGAAAGACCGTGGGCATGGTGTTTCAGAATCCCGACAATCAGCTTGTCTCTTCCATCGTAGAGGACGACGTGGCTTTTGGTCCGGAAAATCTGGGCGTGGAACCTTCGCAGATCCGCCGTCGCGTGGATGAAGCGCTGCAGAGCGTCGATATGTATGAGCATCGCAAAAAAGGACCGCATCTCCTTTCCGGCGGACAGAAACAGCGTGTCGCCATTGCCGGGGTGCTGGCCATGGAGTCGGAATGCATCGTACTGGACGAACCCACAGCCATGCTGGATCCCTCCGGACGGAAGGAAGTGATGGAGATCATCCATCGTCTTCATCAGCAGGGGAAGACGATCATCCTGATCACCCATTTCATGGAGGAAGCCGCTCAGGCGGACAGGGTCGTTATTATGGAAAAAGGCCATGTGGTCTTCGACGGCACGCCCAAAGAAGTCTTTACTGCTGCATCGAAGCTGGAAAGTCAGCATTTGGATATGCCTTTTGCCGTACAGATGGCTGCGCGTCTGCGGAAGCGGGGAATGAACATTCCCCATGACGTGATCACAGATCAGGGGTTGGTGGAACATTTATGCGCATCGAAGTAAGGGATCTGACCCACATCTACAGCGAAGGAATGCCCTTCGAGACCGTGGCCCTGCGGAACGTGAGCTTCACGATGGAGCCCGGTTCCTTCGTGGGCCTGATCGGACACACTGGCTCGGGCAAATCCACGCTGATCCAGCATTTGAACGGCCTTCTGAAGCCCATGGAAGGCAAGGTCCTGGCCGACGGTGTGGACGTGACGGAAAAGAGCGAAGCGTCCAGAAGCGTGCGGCGGAAGATCGGTCTGGTTTTCCAGTATCCGGAATATCAGTTGTTTGAAGAAACCGTGCTGAAAGATGTATGCTTCGGTCCCCGAAACCTTGGCATGTCCCAGGAAGTCTGCGAAGATAGAGCGTTTCATGCTTTGCGACTGGTCGGACTGGATGCGGAAGACGTCAAGGACCGCTCTCCCTTCGGCTTGTCCGGCGGAGAAAAGCGAAGGGTGGCTATTGCCGGTGTTCTTGCCATGGATCCGGAGGTGCTGATTCTGGACGAGCCTACCGCGGGGCTGGATCCCAAAGGGCACAACGATATCCTGGATATGATTCAGAAGATCCGGCAAGCTCGGGATCTGACCATTCTTTTAGTCTCTCATAACATGGACGACGTGGCCCGCCTGGCGGACTATGTTTTGGTGATGGAAAACGGCGCGCTTGTGATGGAAGGCCCGCCTCAATGGATATATGCGCAAGAGGAAAAACTGCAGCAGTTGGGATTGTCGCTGCCCTCGGCAACGGCGCTCATGCGGTTGCTGGCCAGGCAAGGGCATCCCGTACGGACCGATATCCTGAGTGCAGCAGAGGCCGAAGAAGAAATTCTACGCGTATTCGGGTAAGGTGCCATGGCGATCAAAGATATTACATTAGGACAATATTTCCCCGGAGAATCAAGGATACACCGGCTGGATCCGCGGACGAAGATCATCGGCACCTTTGTGTTTTTAATCTCGTTGTTTCTTGTCGATCATTTTTTGGGATTTGCTCTGGCAGGTCTCTTTCTGTTGGTTTTGATCCTGGTTTCCGGCGTGCCTTTCCGCTTTCTGTTCCGGGGGCTTAAACCGATCCTGTTTCTGATCGTCTTCACGATGCTCATCAATCTGTTTATGACTTCGGGAACTGCCCTGGTGGCACTGGGACCGCTTACCATTACGGAGGAGGGCTTGTATCGAGCGTCATTCATGGCGCTTCGGCTGGTGCTGTTGATCTTCGGCTCCTCGCTGCTCACCTTGGTCACCAAACCCATCACGCTTACGGACGGCATGGAACGCCTGATGTCGCCCTTCAACCGCTTGGGTTTGCCGTCCCACGAGCTGGCCATGATGATGACCATCGCTCTGCGGTTCATCCCAACACTGCTGGACGAGACTGACAAGATCATGAAAGCGCAAACTGCTCGGGGGGCGGACTTTGAAAGTGGCAACCTGTTCCGCCGCGCCAAGGGATTGATTCCGCTTTTGGTGCCGCTTTTCGTCAGTGCGTTCCGAATTGCGGCAGATTTGGCCATGGCCATGGAGGCCCGCTGCTACAGAGGCGGACAGGGCCGAACGAGAATGAACCGCATGGCTTTTGGGAAAGGCGACGCCCTTGCTGCTTTGATCCTGGCACTATATGCCGCAGGTATTTTGTACCTCCGCGGCAGATTGGGGTAGAATCATGAATCAGACGAAGAAATCGGAATTTTGGGTGCAGGCTGCGGTGATCGGATCGCTGTATGCGGCGCTGACGCTGCTGCTTTCTCCGATCTCCTACGGCGTGATGCAGGTGCGGGTCTCCGAAGCGCTTACGGTATTGGCGATGTTCACGCCAGCAGCGATCCCCGGTCTTGCCGTTGGCTGTTTTTTTGCCAATTTTCTCGGACCCAACGGAATGATGGATGCGCTGATCGGCTCTGCGGCTACACTGCTGGGCGCCATTGGCACCTATCGACTTCGCCGACGCTTTTATTGGGCACCGATGCCTGCGGTGATCGCGAATGGCGTGATCATAGGACTCATGCTCTACTATGTGTACGGAGTGCCATTTTCACCGCTGTACTGCATTTTATGGGTGGGCCTGGGTGAATTGATCGCCTGCTATGGAATGGGGCTCCCGCTCGCCCGATTTTTGCAGAAGAGAAAGGGCGATCTGGGCCTGTGAGACAGCGTACGGTCAAAAATAAAGATGAGATTATTGCGCGCTGCGCCCGTTGGCTTGTTTCGGATCCGAAGGTCTGCAAAGGAAACTGGATCGCCAATTTTTCAAGCCCGGGGAAGGTTTTCCTTGAGATCGGAAGCGGGAAAGGGCAGTTCATCACCTCCCTTGCCGCATCCTGTCCGGAGCATCGTTATATCGCCATCGAAGGCGGCGGGAATATTGCCGTTCGCATTCTGGAAAAAGCCGAAGCGGAAGCACTGGACAACCTGCTGCTGGTCATGGCGTACGCCGAGGACCTGAATGAATGGTTTGCCGAAGGGGAAGCAGCGGGGATCTATCTGAACTTCTGCGACCCATGGCCCAAGCTCAGGCATGCCGGAAGGCGCCTGACTCACCGGTCCCGTTTGGCCCAGTATCGCAGCATCACGACGCGGGACGGCGTCCTGGAACTGAAAACGGACAATCAGCAACTTTTCGAGTTTTCCTTGACGGAATTCGATGCGGCAGGTCTTGTCTTGCTGGAACACACCCGAGACCTTCACGGGTCGGATCGGAAAGGTACGCATCATACAACAGAGTACGAAGACAAATTCTCAGGGGAAGGCAGATCGATCTGCTATGCCAAAGCGGCGCTGCATCACAACGGCTGAAAGAGAACAGCGAGGGAAAAATGGGCGTAGAGGAAATTCTTAAAGTAATACTGATCGGCATTGTCGAGGGCGTCACGGAATGGCTGCCGGTGAGCAGCACCGGCCACATGATCCTGCTCAACGAGTGGATCCAGCTGCGGGTGAGCGACGCATTCTGGGACATGTTTCTGGTGGTGATCCAATTGGGTGCGATCCTGGCAGTTGTGGTCATTTTTTGGAAACGGATCTTCCCGTTCTCATTCCAAAAGGGCGAATCCTTTGTCAAAAAAGATATCATGATGCTCTGGGGCAAGATCCTGATCGCTACGACCCCGGCCGCGCTGGTGGGGATCCCGCTGGAAGACTGGATGGACGAACATTTTTATAATTATAAGGCCGTATCGGTCGCGCTGATCGTGTACGGGATCTGGTTCCTGTTTCTGGAACGGGACCGGGAACGAACGTTTCCCATTCGGAAGGTGACGGATATCACCTGGAAGACGGCGCTGGGCATCGGACTGTTTCAGATTTTGGCCCTGATCCCCGGGACGTCCCGTTCCGGCTCCACCATTATCGGCGGTATGCTGCTGGGCACCTCCAGGACGGCGGCGGCGCAATTCACATTTTACCTGGCGATCCCGGTGATGATGGGTGCCAGTCTGCTGAAGCTCCTCAAATTCGGGTTTTCGTTCACCGGCCCGGAGCTTGCTGTTCTGCTGCTGGGCATGGCCGTGGCTTTTGTTGTTTCGTTAGCTTCAATTCGATTTCTAATGAACTACGTCAAGAATCATAACTTTAGAGTGTTCGGTTATTACCGCATCGTACTGGGTCTGGCGGTACTGGGCTATTTCCTTTTGGCATAGAAATACTATGCCGGATATGATAAGATGAAGTCGGACGGGATATCGTCCGGCATTTGCATAGGTCTCGTCAAGTCGGGGAGGATGAAATGGCTATAAAAATAGGAATCAACGGTTTCGGGCGGATCGGTCGTGTCACGTTCCGCGCTGCGATGGAACAACCGGAGCACTTTGAAGTCAAAGGGATCAATGTTCGGAACGTGGATCTGGACTACCTGATTTACATGATCCGCTACGATACGATATACGGACGGTATTGCGGAACCCTTGAACGCTACACGAAGGGCATCATTGTCGATGGTGTTAAAATACCGGTTTACGGAGAATCCGAGGCGGAACAGATCCCATGGCCCGAATGCGGAGCCGAGTACATCGTGGATGCCACGGGCGCGTACGTCAAGATGGAAAAAGCAATCCAACACCTGCGGGCGGGGGCTAAAAAAGTGATCATGTCGGCTCCGGCCAAGGACATCGTAACGCCGACCTTTGTATATGGCGTCAATCACGAAAATTACTCTTCGGATATGGATATTGTATCCAACGCTTCTTGCACCACCAACTGCCTGGCGCCCCTGTGCAAGGTGCTCCAGGACAATTACGGCATCCAGATGGGTCTTATGTCCACGATCCATGCCGCCACGGCGAAGCAAAAAGTGGTTGATGCCAGATCTCTCAAGGACTGGCGGACAGGGCGCTCCGTATTCGGGAACATTATTCCTTCGTCCACCGGCGCCGCCAAAGCCGTTGGGCTGGTCATTCCGGAGCTTCAGGGAAAGATGACAGGTATTTCCTACCGTGTTCCCACTGCAGACGTATCGGTAATCGATTTGAACGTCTGTCTGGACAAGCCGACCAACTATGCCAGCATTTGCGCCAAAATCAAGGAAGCCTCGGAGACCACGATGAAAGACGTGCTCGACTATGTGGATGACGAAGTGGTTTCCACAGACTTTGTGGGAGACCCCCATCCCGCTATCTTTGATGCCAGAGAAGGAATCGCTCTGAACGACAAGTTCTTTAAATTTATCGCCTTCTACGACAACGAATGGGGTTATGCCAGCAATCTGCTTCGCATGGTGCGCCACATGAATCATATGGACAGCAAATAGAAAAAGCATGCCAAAGCCGCAAAAGGACCGAAGGGTATCGTGTCGCCTTTTGCGGCTTTTTTCGTGAGAAGGAGCATCAGTGCCCAAAGGCCTGCAAGGAGGGAGGCGTGGCAGAAGATCGTTGCCATGTCTGGCGCGCCGAAGGCAAAACCCAGGCCGGCCGCCAGCTTGGCGTCACCCGCCCCCAGTCCCGGAGGGCGGCGGGCGGAACGGGAGATCAGGATACAGAAAGCATAGATGCCCAGAGGAAGAACCAGGCCCGCCGCTCTGGCCGGCGCCGGCACTTGAAACAACAGACCGGCGCCGGCCAGAAACAGGATCCACTGGTCTTGCAGGATCCTGTAGCGGATGTCGCAGATCGTCAGCTGGATCAGGCAAAACAGCACCGCAGCGGCGGGCGCGAACCGCTGGAGCGAAACTTCAGCATTTTGCCCCAGCAAGAGTACAACAAAAGGAAGAGAAAAAAGCAGCCCGGACGGGATTGGCGCCTGGAAGTTTCGGGCAGTTGGCGGTTCCGGAACCGTACCGCACTCGCAAAACCAGGAAGCCGGCGCATGATTCCAAATCAGAACCGATCCGAATCCCAGAAGAGGGGTTGCGAAAGCTGATACAAAAAAAGCGGGAAGGGTCATCGGTTAATACTCCGGATCCCGTCCCGCTATTATTATACCAGAATGTTAAATAATGTCAATTGCTGTGATTGGTTTACCTCTGTCCGCTGGCATTCAAAACATTCTTGATTTTGTGCTGAACCATGCGCTTGATGGCTTCCCGCGCCGGTCCCAAATACTTTCTGGGGTCAAAATCGGCGGGATTTTCCATCAGATAGCGTCGAATTTCCGCTGTCATGGCAAGTCGAAGGTCGGTATCGATGTTGACCTTGCAGACACCATATTTCGCTGCTTCCAGGATCATATCCTCGGGTACGCCCTGCGCCCCGGGGATGCTTCCGCCGTATTGGTTGCACATGGCTACGAATTCCGGCAGCACAGTGGACGCGCCGTGGAGAACCAGCGGTACGTCGGGGATCAGTTTATGGATGGCTTTGAGGCGTTCAAAGTCTAAATACGGCTCTCCCTTGAATTTGTAGGCGCCGTGGCTGGTGCCGATGGCGATGGCCAAGGAATCCACACCGGTTTTGTCCACGAACTCCGCTGCCTCTTCCGGATCTGTAAAGGTGGCCGAGCGGGCATCTACCTTTACATTGTCTTCGATGCCGGCCAGCTTGCCCAGCTCCGCTTCTACCGTCACACCTTTGGCATGGGCGTATTCCACGACCTGCCGGGTGACGGCGATGTTTTCCTTGAAATCATAACGCGAGCCGTCGATCATAACAGACGTAAACCCGTCATCCACACATTTTTTGCAGATATCGAAATCTTCGCCGTGATCCAGGTGCAGACAGATATCCAATCCGGTATCCAAAATAGCGGCCTCCACCAACTTCAGAAGGTAGGCCGGTTTGGCATATTTTCGGGCGCCGGCCGATACCTGCAGGATCAGCGGGGCGCTTTCATCGCGTGCAGCATCGACGATGCCCTGGATGATTTCCATATTATTCACATTAAAAGCGCCTACGGCATAGTCGCTGTTCAATGCTTTGGCGAACATTGCCTTCGTCGTTACGAGTCCCATTCCATCCTCCTTGCGTTTATCTTGTCAGTATATCGGCGATGTCTTCCACCGTCGATCCGGCCGGTATCGTAAAGGTCCCTGCCATTAATTTTGTCTCGGCGTTGATCTTGGAAACCGCAGTTACAAAGGCTTCCGGAGATTCCACCAGCTGTTTATCGTATAGAAGCTGCGCGATTTTCGTGCCCGTTACGCCCACAGGAACGGTAAATTTTGTTTCGGTTTTTGTTTTGAAAGGCGCGTTGTCCGGCGTTTCTTCATCCTCGGGAATATCGCCGGTTCCTTCTCCGGATTCTCCGCTTTGACCTCCATCAGGATCCGAAACGATCTCCTCCGGGTTTTCGTTGATGTCTTCCACTTCTTCCGGTGTCAGATCCAGATCGTCCAGCCCCAGATCGTCGGAAGCTTCTCCCGCGTGGATCTCCGCCATGTACTCAGGATAAGCCATAATATCACCGATTCGCCAGAAAATGACGGCGCCGGCAATGACCACGATGAGTACGGCCACAAAAATATCATTGTAGTCGTAGACCAGATCTTTAAATTTCTTCATGAGTGCCCCCTTTGCGGATCCCTTTCCCCTGAATTGCTTTCGGTTACAATTTATCACAAAACCCGACGGGTTGCTACTCGTATGGTTAAAAATATGGTATAATCATCAAGCTATGATTGAAATTATTGTTACATCCAATGATGATAATCAGCGGCTGGATCGATTTTTAAAAAAATATCTTTCGGAAGCGCCGCTGTCCATGATCTATCGGATGATACGAAAAGACATCAAGGTAAACGGCCGCCGGGTCGGCGAGGATACCATGCTCGCCGCGGAGGACGTTGTTACCTTTTATATCAGTCCGGAACAGCTGGCCGCCCTTACGAAAAAAAAGAAGCGTGTCGCTGCAAAGCGGCAGTTCACCATCGCCTACGAGGACGAGGATGTGATCGTGGTCGGAAAGCCCTTCGGCTTGCTGGTCCACGGAGATTCTTCGGAGAAAAAGGATACGCTGGCCAATCAGGTGGTGGACTACCTGATCCGGGAAGGCAGTTATTCGCCTCGGGCGGAACGCACGTTCACGCCGTCTCCGGTGCACAGGCTGGACCGCAACACTACAGGGTTGGTGGTTTTCGGCAAAAACAGCCCGGCTCTTCGCACGTTGTCTTTCATGCTTCGGGAAAACGGCGTTCGGAAGTTCTACCAGGCGATCGTTGTGGGATCTCTGAGCGAGGAGTTGCACTTGAAAGGAAAGCTGCACAAGGATCCGGCGGAGAACAAGTCGAGGGTCTTCGACGCAGAAGACTCCAGAGGCAAGCCCATCGAGACGATCGTAAGACCTGTGTATACAGGACCGGATTACAGTGTGGCGGAAGTGGAACTGGTCACCGGCAGGAGTCACCAGATCCGGGCCCATCTTCAGTCGGCGGGCTATCCCCTTATCTGTGACACAAAATACGGTTGGGCGACTGCCAACCGAGTCCTGCAAAAAAAGATCGCGTGGTCCACGCAGCTTCTCCATGCGGGAAGGTTGATGATCGTCCAGGCGCCGCCGCCGCTGGAACATTTGAACGGACTGGAGATCACCACACCGGTGCCCCCGTTCTGGAAAGAGATACAACTGGCATTATTCGACAAGGAGATACTGCACAATGGGATTGAGTGAAAACGCCAAAGAATGGATCAAAGATATACTGGTAGCCGTGGTCGTGAGCATTGTCATTCTTCAATTCATCAAGCCGACCATCGTGCGCGAGCACTCCATGGAAAACACGCTCAAAGAAAACGATTACATCCTGGTAAGCCGTCAGGCGTATGCGTTGTTCGGCGATCCGGAATCGGGCGACATCGTCGTTTTCAGGAGTGCGCTTAAGACGCCTGCCGGAAAAGACAAGCTGCTGGTCAAGCGGATCATCGCCGTTCCCGGCGATACCGTCGCAATCGAAGACGGATGGGTGATCCTGAACGGTGAAGCATTGGAAGAACCTTATACGAAGGATGGCTATACCGCCTCGGAACTGGAGGAGGTGACGGTGCCGGAGGGCTATTTGTTTGCCATGGGCGATAATCGCCAAAACAGCATGGACAGCCGAGACAGCCGCGTCGGCATGATCCCCCTGGAGGACGTGCTGGGCAAAGCTTTTTTCCGTCTCTATCCCTTCGATCATATCGGCGGCCTGGATTGACGATTTTATTTTTTACAATAATGCAGAGATTATGATATGAGCATACTCAAATTACTTGCAAACAACAAAAAAGCGCGGCACGATTACTTCTTCGTGGAAATGTTCGAAGCAGGGCTCGTGCTGACCGGAACCGAGATTAAATCCGTGCGAAACGGCGGTATCAATCTTCGGGATTCTTTTGCGCGTATCGACAACGGGGAAGTATGGGTCTACAACATGCGGATCAGTCCCTACGAAAAGGGAAATCGGTTCAATACCGATCCACTGCGGCCCAAAAAGCTGCTGCTGAACAAGCAGGAGATCCGTAAGCTCACAGCGGCCACGACCCAGAAAGGCCAGACCTTGATTCCCGCCCGGGCGTATATGAACCACAAGGGACTGGTAAAACTGGAACTGGCCATCGCCCAGGGCAAGAAACTCTACGATAAGCGTGCCGACATTGCCAAGCGCGACGCGGAACGGTCCATGGACCGTTCCGCGCGCAGCAGGGAGCGCTTCTAAAGAACTCTTCGAAACTACAGTGCGGCGCCGATAGCTTTGGCCTCTTCGATCGCTTTTTCGTTGTTCTGAGCCGGCTTTTCGAAGGGATCGGCCACGGTGTAGAAATACTTGAATTCCGTGCCTAAGTATTTGCACATGGCTGTGAATCCGTCTTTGATTCCTACGAAGCATTGGTTTTCGGGGGGTTCTTCTCCGGTGATGACCATATGCATGGTTTTTCCGGCGAATTTTTCGAAGGGGGGCGGATAGCTCCGGTCCAAGACCAGTTTCAATGTTGCGCTCACCCACCAATAGTATAAGGGTGTGGCCATGAAAATGTAGTCCGCATCCTGGATGGCTTCGGCGACGATGTGGTAGTCGTCATCAATGATGCATGCTTTCTCTTCGTTGGACCAGCAAACGCGGCATCCGGTGCAGGGCTTGATGTCCAGAGGCACCAGATCCAGACGGTTCACTGTGTGCCCGTTCTTTTCGGCTTCTTTGAGTATCGTTTCCAGCAGGAATGTGGAATTGCTGTGAGTCCCTCTCGGGCTGGAAAACATGGCGAGTATTTTCATAAGTACCTCCTGAATGTTGACTAGTGCAATGTGCTAAAAGCATCATAACATAAACAGCATTATACGCAAGATTATCTCAATACTTCGCAATATAATAAGCGTCACATCGCAATAAAGTAATTGTAACATGTCTGTCATTGAATTTTTAGCAAGATATGATATGCTTATACCGTTCGGAAGGGTTTTCCTCTCCGGGCAGGCGCCTGAGCCGCACATCGGCCGGACCGTCACCCATTCGGGGGCGTACAGGTTTCGACGGGGGTGTGGAAGTCGGGTAAGCGAGCCGCAGTTGGTTCAGACTGCGTTAAAAAGGACCCGTTAAAAAGAAACGCAAAAACAAACAATAATTACGCACTCGCTGCTTAACTAGCAGCCGCGTCGTCGCCCGGTATTTACCCGTAGGTTCCGGATCCGGCGTCGATCATACGGGAAAACTTCCCGAGAGCTCCTGGTATCGGGAGGGACTAACAGGATAGCGAAACAGTAGCCTGCTTTTGGGCGGCTGCGTAGCGAAACATTAAAACAAAAGCTGCGCTCGGAGAAAGCCTAATGGAAATGCTTTCGGACGTGGGTTCGATTCCCACCGCCTTCACCAGAAACGAAGCCACCTGCTGATCGATACAACGATCAACAGGTGGCTTTTGCTTGTTCCTATAGACACGGCAAATATTCTGAAAGTTGAATATATTTCTCATCATGATATACTTTAAAGTACGTTACTACTGCTTTCGTGCAGAGGAACCGGCATGGCAGCCTTGAACCCTACATTCAAAAAGGAGGGAATTCATCATGCTATATGAGATCGTACAACACTTTCCAAAAGACATGAATTTCAAAAAAGAAGGTCCGCTCATCTCACTCTATCAACCCACCCACAGATCTTTCCCTGAAAACAAACAAGATCCGATCGTGTTTAAGAATCTTCTTCGCAATATTGAGAATTCTTTGAAGCAACTGCCGGATTTTCACTTCATCGACATCATCATGAAACCGTTTTATGCTCTGAAGGAAGACAAAGAATTTTGGAATCATACTGCTGAGGGGATCGCTGTTTTTGCTTGTCTCAACAAATGTATTGTCTACAATCTTAACAATTCGGTGAAAGAATTGGCAGTCGTAGCCAACAGCTTTCATATCAAGCCGCTGATCAAGGCTTTTCAGTCCACTGAAAATTACCAGTTATTGGGCCTCAGTCGCGAAAACTTTATTCTTTACGAGGGCAATCGATACGGCTTTAAAGAAATCGCGATAGACCAGGACATCCCGAGAACCATGAAGGAGGTCTTAGGGGATCAATTATCGGACTCCTATTTATCTCACGCATCTTATGCCGGTACCGGAACTCCCGCGATGTACCACGGCCACGGTGATGTGAAGCAAGAGATCGATAAAGATACCGAAAAGTACTTTAGATACGTAGATTCCTATGTGTTTGAGAACTACTCAAAGCCGTCGAAGCTGCCGCTTATTCTGATTTCCCTGAAGGAACATCGTTCAGAATTCAAAAAAATCAGCAACAACCCTTATTTGCTGGAGGCGGGCATCGGCAAATCCGTTGAATCCCTTGATTTAGATGAAATACATCAAAGCGCGCAAGCGATCATAGAAGCTATCAACATCGAAAAGATCAAAAAAATGGCAGAAAGCTACGCAAAAGCGGAGGCGGATTCCCTGGGCTCTTCCGATTTGGACCAGATCGCCAAGGCAGCCTATGAAAACCGAATTGAAACAATGTTGATCGAGGAAGATACAATTGTACCGGGAAAGATCGACGCCGGCACCGGAAAAATCCAGCGGGGAGATCTAGAGCATCCTGATTACGACGATATCCTGGACGACTTGGCTGAATTTGTTTTATCAAGCGGGGGAAATGTATTCGTCCTGCCAAAGGATAAGATGCCCGGAGATACAGGTGTTTCTGCTATTTTTAGATATGTCTGAAACAAACGGGATTTCCAGGCTTATCCGGCATGCTGATTTTATTTGATAAGATCGTTCGGGAGGAAAATGAATGTATTATAATTTGCTGATTGGCGGAGCCGCCGGTCAAGGCATGGATACCATGGCTGCAATCCTGGTGAGACTATTAAAAAAAGAAGGATATGCAGTTCTTACCACGCATGATTTCATGTCAAGGGTCCGCGGAGGTCATAATTTTATTCTTATCCGTTTTGGCGACAGCCCGGTGTACTCGCACAGCAAGGCGCTTGACGGTCTGATCGCTCTTGATGATGATACGGTCGCTCTGCATATGGATGAACTGAAAACAGGCGGTTTTATTCTCTGCGACGAAAAGATAGAGACGGACGATGCCCGGGCTATAAAAATTCCTTTGGCGAAGATGGCCAAAGAGCTTGGAAATGCAAAAGTTTCCGGAAGCATTGCTACCGGTGCCGTTTTAAAGCTGTTCGGCTTGTCTTTGGACGGAATCAAAGCCATTCTGGAGCAGGAACTCAAGGAACAGCTGGTCGATATCAATCTGAAGGCCTATGAGAAAGGGTTTACCCGGGTAGAAAGCCGTTACAAAAAGCTGGGCGCAGACTTCTCGGATCATATGATCATCAACGGGAACAAAGCGTTGGCGCTGGGATCGCTTGCTGCGGGAATCCGTTTTTATTCCGCCTATCCGATGTCTCCATCCACAGGGATCATGGAGTTTCTGGCGGCGAACAGCAAAGAGCTCGATGTGGTAGTTGAGCAGGCCGAGGACGAAATCGCCGCCATCAACATGGCACTGGGCGCCTCCTATGCCGGAGCCAGAGCGATGACAGGCACTTCCGGCGGTGGGTTTTCTCTCATGGTCGAAGCCCTTGGTCTTTGCGGCATCACTGAAACACCTCTGGTCATAGTCAATGTTCAGCGACCGGGACCGGCCACAGGATTGCCGACCCGAACGGAGCAGAGTGATCTTCGCTTTGTCATCCATGCTTCTCAGGGAGAATTCCCGAGAAAAGTTATTGCCCTGCGAAATCAGGAAGATGCTTATCGGCAAACGATCAGAGCATTCGCGACGGCGGAGAAGTACCAGATTCCGGTCATTCTTCTCAGTGACCAATACTTGGCCGATGGTTTAGCCACTGTCAAGCTGTTTTCTCTGCCGGCGGAGATCCCAGCTACAGAGACCGACGTATCATTCGGAGAATACATGAGATATCACTTGACTGAAAGCGGTATTTCACCTCGTTTAAAACCCGGTCAGACAGATAAACTGGTCCTTGTGGACAGTGACGAACACGATGAGCAGGGGCTGATCACGGAAGATGCGTCCGTTAGAAAAAGCATGGTGGAAAAAAGGATGCGTAAACTTCAGGGGGTCGTGGCGGAGCTTGAGGAGCCTGAGTTTTTAGGTTCCAATCAGGCGGAAGTCCTTCTGCTCGGATGGGGATCCACTTGGGGACCCATCAAAGAAGCCATAGATCTTCTTAATCGGGAGACCCCCGATGAGTATTGCGCTTTGGTTTTCGGGGACGTATATCCCCTTCCGGAGAAGCTGCTCCTGGAAAAAGCGCAACAGGCGAAACGGATCATCAATATCGAACAGAACGCGACCGGCCAACTTGCCGGGTTGATTCGGGAAAAAACGGGAATTGTATGTTCCCAAAGTATTTTGAAATATGATGGCCGTCAGATTGCGGGAGAAGAAATTGCGGCGCGAGTCAGGGAGGTGACGGCATGAGTGAACGTGGATTTTGCACAAGGGAGACTGCCTGGTGCCCGGGTTGTGGTAATTTCAGTATTCTGGCCTGTTTGAAAAAAGCATTGGAAAAGCTCGAACTTGAACCCCATCAGGTTTTGATGGTAGGCGGGATCGGTCAGGCTGCCAAAACACCGCAATATATTTGCGCCAATGCATTTTGCGGTCTGCATGGCAGAGCGCTGCCGCCGGCGGTAGCCGCAAAGATCGCTAACGAAGACCTTACCGTCATCGTTGATACCGGAGACGGGGACTCCTACGGCGAAGGGGGAAATCATTTTATTCACAATATCCGACGCAATGTGGATGTCAATCATTTCGTGCATGACAACCAGATCTACGGACTGACGAAAGGGCAGGCGTCACCGACTACCGGACTGGGCCACGAGACCGGAGCACAGCCAGATGGCAGTATCAATATGCCCTTCAATCCAATGCTGATGGCTCTGGCCGCGGGGGCCGGATTTGTCGCGCGAGGCTTTACCGGAGAACCGGAGCAATTGGTGGAATTGATGCAGAAAGCCATCCGTTATAAAGGATATGCCTTGATCGATATTCTCCAGCCCTGTGTCAGCTTTAATAAGATCAACACAGGTTCCTGGTATAAGCAGAGAGTCAAACCCGTCAGCCCGGCTCACGATCCAACCGATTTCGCCGCTGCTATGGAGCTGGCCCGAACATTTGGCGATGAGATTCCCACAGGTGTTCTTTACTCAGTGGAAACCAAGGTCTACCACGAGCGAAACCCGGTGCTTCAAGATCGCAAGCCTCTGATTTCCAAGAATACAGATCGAAAGAAACTGGAGCAAGTATTCCGATCGTTCATCTGAGACGAGTTTTCTTCTAAAATGTTGCAGCATTGGAAAGGGGATCGCCTGTGAAATTGATAATCAGATTGATCCGAGAAGAAGAGCGCATGCTTCTTACGGAGTTTATTTACGAGGCCATTTTTCAAAAAGATCCCGGAAATCTTATTCCGAGGACGATCATTCAGGATCCTTCGATCTGGATCTATGTGGATCGCTTCGGTGAGACAGATCACGATCATTGCCTCGTGGCGGAAGTGGATGATATGATTGTGGGTGCGGTGTGGGTGCGTTGTATTCACGGATTCGGGCATATGGATAATGATACGCCCGAACTTGCTATGTCGGTCTATCCTCAATACAGAGGAATAGGGATTGGAACACAACTTTTGGAGGCAATGATTTGTTTTCTGAAAGAGAAAAGGTATCCTCAGGTGTCGCTTTCCGTGGATAAAGAAAACTATGCGACGAAGATGTACCTTCGGGCGGGATTTCAAATGCGTGATACAAACGACCAGGACCATATCATGGTCCTGGGGCTGAACTGAGGCAAGAAAAAAGCGCTCCTGTTGTCAGGAGCGCTTTTTTGTTTTGCTGGTATAAAACTAGTATTTGTCGTGTGCTTCGTCACCCAGAAGGATTTTGGGCGCAGCTTTCTTCGACGCCTTTTCTCCCATGTCGCTTTCCGGGAGGCCTGCCGCATAAGGCAAGGCTTTTGTCTCATTGGCCAACTTGAATCTGCCGACCATTTCCTTCAGCATTTCCGCCTGGCTGGAAAGCTCCTCGCTTGCAGCGGCGCTCTCCTCCGATGTGGCCGAGTTGCTCTGCACCACCTGAGCCACCTGCTCGACGCCCGTGTTGATCTGGGCGATGCCCGTGGCTTGGGCATTGGAGGCTTCGGCGATGCCGCCCACCAGCTCTGCGGCTTTCTCTACACCTGCAACGATCTCGTTCAGGGCGGATGCCGTGTCGTTGGCGATCTTGGTTCCGATCTCCACCTTTTTCATCGAGCCTTCGATAAGATCCGTGGTTTCTCTGGCCGCCGCAGCGCTTCGCGCCGCAAGGTTCCGTACTTCTTCGGCAACCACCGCAAATCCTTTTCCGTGCTGCCCGGCTCTTGCCGCTTCCACGGCCGCGTTCAGCGCCAGGATATTGGTCTGGAAGGCGATATCGTCGATCACCTTGATGATCTTGGAGATATTCACCGAAGAGTCGTTGATCTCCACCATCGAGTGGAGCATTTCCTTCATCTGGCTGTTGCCCTTCTCCGCATTGGCCTTGGCTTCGTTGGACAGATCGCTTGCCTGATTTGCGTTCAGGGCGTTCTGCCTGGTTTGGGCGGCGATGTCTTCGATGGAAGCGGTCAGCTCTTCGATGGAGCTTGCCTGCTCCGTAGCCCCCTGAGACAGCGTCTGGCTGCCGTCGGACACCTGTCTGGAGCCCGAGGCCACCTGGTCGGCGGCTTCGTTGATGTCTCCCAGCACCCGGCTTAACGAGAGGATGATATTGTTCAGCGAATCCTTGATCTCTACGAAGTCGCCCTTGTAGTTCGCCGTGATGGCAAGGTTCAGGTTTCCTTCGCCGATCTCCGCCAGCACTTCGGATATTTCACTCACGTAGCTGCGGATGTTCTGTATCGTTTCGTTGAGCGCCGTCTTGATTTCGGAATGATCGCCGCGGTAGTTGCCTTCCATAAGGACCTGCAGATTGCCGTTGGCCATTTCCTTCAGCACCGCGGAGGCTTCGTTGATCGGCTCAATGACCGCATTGAGCGTGTCGTTGATCCCTTCGATCACCTTGGCATATTCGCCGTTGAACTTGGCGGCGTCTCCTCTGATTGACAGATTTCCTTCCACTGCCTCGTTGGAAAGCATGGCTGTTTCATCCACCAATCCCTTGATATTTTCGATCAGGGCGATGCCTGTTGGGATAAAGCGGTCGTTGTCACATTTTCTTCCGACGCTCTTCAGGTAATCCAGGCCGCTGAAGTCACCTTCCGAAACCTTTTGGAGAATATCGATCGTCATGTTGATGCTTTCATTTACGAGTTCGATGGAGCTGGCGATTTTTTTATAGATCCCCTGATACTCTCCCTTGACACTGCTGTTGAAGTCGTTGAGTGCCATTTTTTCCATGACCTCGCTGCCTTCAACCAGACCACCCAGGCCGTCGATGCAGGAGTTGATGCTGTTTTTGATGTCGTTAAAGTCTCCCTTGTAATCGTCGGTGATTTTCTGGGGAACTTCGCCCTTGCCGATCTGCTCGATATAGCTTGCCGCCATCAGCAGCGGGTCGACCAGATAGTCCAGGCTCTCATTGATGCCGGCGACGATCTTCGCGTAGCCGCCGCTGAGTTTGCTGGTGTCTGCCCGGTAAGAAAGCGTTCCTTCCGCTGTGGCTCCGGCCAGCTTGCCGGTTTCGTCCAGCAGGGTGTAGAAGGTTTCTCTTACCATCAGGAGATTTTCGATCAGGGTTGCATATTCGCCGTTGAAGTTATTCTCCAGCGCTTCCAGATCCTCGCCGGTTGCGATCTTTTTAATGTAATCCAGAGCGATGCTCAGCGGATCCACGATGGCGTTTAAAGTATTGTTGAAACCGTTGATCACCTGCTTGTATCCGCCCTCGAATTTGTCCGCATCGCCTCGGGTCTCGAGCCTTCCTTCCACGGCAGCATCTGCCAGAAGTTCCGCTTCGGCCACCAATGACCTGAGGTTTTCCACAGTGGTTTTCATTACGGGGCTGATCTCATCCTCGGGATCAGTGATTTGAATATCCAGATCCAAATCACCGGCAGAGATTTTCTTCATGGTTCCGATAACGTTGACTTGGAGGTTTTCAGCAAATTGATCCAGATTTTCGGCCATGATACCGATTTCATCTTTTTGCTTTAGATTCAACCGTCTGTCCAGTCGCCCTCTCACCATATCCTGAATCATGGAGACAGATTTTTTCAGTGGCTCGGTGATTGCTTTGATCAGTATAAGCGACAGGGCAAGCACAGCGATCAGCACCACGACATCGATCGCCACCATGGAAATGAGCATGTTTCGCTTGCTCGCTGCATTGATCGCAATGGATTCCTCTGCGCCGATTCCCACCAGTTCCCCGATGATGTTCATTTGCTCCCGTGCCGCTTCAAACGCAGGGATATATTCTGCGTTCGGCGCATAAGTCGTTTTAACAGTTTCGGCCAATCCGGTCCAACGTGCAAAGCTTCGTTCAAATTCTTCATAATGTTCAAACAAATTCAGACCATTGGCTTCGTCCTTGAACCTGCTCCAGAATTCTGCGTTTTGGCTGAGAATGACAGATGCTTCTTTCATGCGATCTGCTGTTTGGGCAACGTTCTCATCAAAACTGGCTACCAAAGCTTCTTTTTGTGTCTGATCCAGCGCGCCTTTTGTGTTGGCCATTAACAGACTGCTCATATTGTCCATCGCCTGATAAGCGTCGCGGTCCGCATTGAGCACCAGGGATATGCTTTGATATCCCTCCTCGTAAATACTTCTTGTCAGGCTGTTACTGATTTTGTCTACGTAGAATGCGCCGATCATAGTAACGACAAGTGCTGCGATCACCGGGATCACAACCAGGATTCCTAATTTGCCTCGTATCGGTAATGATTTAATCATTGCTGATATTCCTCCGTTTCTTTCATTTTTTTTGTGGGGTGTTATTCATCGTTGCTGTAAAATGCTGTCGGTCATTCTTTGACGATGTTACTACTATATCGTCAAGCCTGGTTGAAACTTAATATTATCTTGCGGTATTCATTTGCGGTAAAACGTCGAAATACTGTTTGAATCCCAAGCATTTCGCTATATAATAAATACAGAATAAAAAAAACAGCGGGTGCTCGTTTGCCTCGCATAGGAGATCGTATGACAAAAAATGTATACGAACAGGCCGTACAGAAAAGCGCATGTGCTTTCGCATATCATGAGGCTATTTTTGACGACACGAACCGGATGACCGATTATCGCTTTCTGGACGTGAATCAATCCTTCGAGGAAATGACCGGTCTTCGCAGAGCTGCGGTGCTCGGACGTCAGTTTCTCCGGGATATCGCCCGGGACAAAGTTCATGCGGCACAGTGGGTGGACATCTATAGAGAGGTGCTTGCCAAAAAAACTGCCACTGAGTTCGAGGAGTATTCCCAAGAGTTCAGACGGCACTTTTTGATTCGAGCCTATGCGATCGGGAACAATCGCTTTGTTACGCTCTTTCTGGATACGACGTTTGAAAAGAAAATGGAAGAGATCGCCCAGTATTTCATCGACAATATGGGCGGCTCCCTTGACTATGATGTGGTCACCCGGTTCGCCTATGATGTGTCGGGTGCTTGTTTCGTTGCGTTTAACCTTTATGATAAAGCCAGCCCGGATTTTAAAACGGTATCGATCTGCGGCGAATCCGCCGATATGAAAAAGGCGAGAGATCTTCTGCGCTTCGATGTGATCGGAAAAAACTGGGCGCACGATCCCGAGCGGGAAGAAAAAATAAAAGGACAGGATATCACCTGGTTCGAGCATTTGTGGGATCTTACCGGAAGCATCCTTCCCGAACCTGAAATTCGTTGCTTATGCGACGAAATGAGTATAGGTCAGGTGGCCGTGGTCAAAATTAAAAAGGGGGAGAAGGTCCTAGGCGATTTTACACTATTTTTCCGTCCCGAACAGCGATTGCTGAATTTTGAACTGTTTCGTTTATTTCTCTCTCACTTAGGATTGTTCATTGAAAAGACGCATCTTGAACAAGCGCTGAAAGCAGGGCGGGATCGTTTATTTTCCTTGGCAGAAAGCGCTCCGGTCGGATTCATCACCTGCGATATCAACGGAACGATCACCTATGTGAACCGAAAGCTGCTGGAAATAATGGAATCTCCTTCGTTCGAGGCGACTCGGCAGGTTAACCTGCTTCAATTCCCCTTGCTTCAGAGTTCAGGATTTACGGATCGGCTTAAAGAATGCATGGAAGAAGATCGGATCGTAAAGCACGAGATGGGGTATCGAAGCAAGTGGGGTCGGGAGAGCTGGCTTGTAGTGCATATGACACCGACGAAAAACAACGGTCACGTGTCAGGAGCCAGCATCGTGCTGGACGATGTTACGGAGACCAAAAAAATACAAGATGATTTAAAAGAGAAGGTTTATCTGGATTCCCTGACGCTGGCTTACAATCGGCGCGTATTGGACACGCTCCTGCAGGAGCGTCTGGAAGCTCTGGCCGCGGAAGGCAAGATCGGATGCATCGGCGTGCTGGACGTAGACGATTTTAAGAAAATCAACGATCATTATGGGCACAAGGCCGGTGACGGTGTGTTGAAATATCTTGCCATGCGGGCAAGAAAAACACTCCGGGATCAGGATCTGGTGATACGGACCGGAGGAGACGAATTCCTGGTCTATCTGCACGATGTGGGATCGGAGGAAGGCGCTCATCATGCGATGGAGCGTGTTTTGAAAAAAATCAACGGCCGCTACAGAATGGACGATGGAGAAGGTAAGAAACTTCGGAATCTCAATGTTACCAGCAGCATGGGGATCGCATTTTTCCCTAGAGACGGCCAGACGGTGGAAGAGCTTATGGCTCGGGCTGACGGAACATTGTATCAGATAAAGAATACCGTTAAGGGTGTTGCAAGGTCTTCGAAGGATCCGAAGGAAACAATAGGCGCGATCAGCTGCGATGAAATGAAGAAGTTGGACGCCCATGCAATACAAACTGTGGGAATTCCGGCAATTGTGCTGATGGAGCAGGCGTCCTTAAGTGTATTTGAGCACATCGATCCCGATCGGCATCGTTCCGTGGTCGTTTTTTGCGGAACCGGAAATAACGGCGGAGATGGTCTTGCTGTGGCCCGGCACTGTCTTCTGGCGGATTTGGAGGTACGAGCGTTTATTGTGGGGGATCCCGAGAAATGCTCCGACGAATTTCGGATCAATCATAGTATTCTGCGCAACCTGGGATGCGATCCGGAAATCCTGCAGACTCCGGAGGACCTGGATTGGATCGGACAGCGCTTATCCGATGCAGATCTCCTGGTGGACGCTTTGTTGGGCATCGGGCTTTCCCGGGAGGTAAAAGATCTGTACGGAGAAGTGATCCGCCGGATCAATGACTCCGGACTTCCGGTTCTGTCTGTGGATATACCTTCGGGTTTGAACGGAGACACAGGCCAGGTGATGGGTGTTGCCGTACACGCAGATAAAACAGTTACATTCCACAAGATGAAAAAAGGGTTGCTTTTAAATCCGGACTGCGCCGGAGAAGTGGTGGTGGAGCGTATTGGCATACCGGACTGACCGAGGACCAGTGATACAAGCCCCTTCGCACGGGAATCGACAGCTTCTTATCGAATTCCTGTTGGCGGTGTTTCTGTCTGTAGCGGCTTCCATAGCCGCTTTTTCGAATATCGCCGCAATGGACAGCCAACTGTTTAATGTGACGTCTGACGGATTGGGACATCTGGCAAAAGTCGCCTATCTTGCCGAGCACTTTGAGAGATTGGAGTTTCCGTCCTGGTGTCCTTTCTGGTACAACGGATCCACCATGATGCAATACTATGCGCCGTTGGGGTATGTGGTCATGGCCGGGATCCATATTTTAGTTGATGACATTGTTCTCGCGATGAAGTGGTATTGCCTGATCAGTCTGAGTCTTGGAGGACTGGGCGTTTGGACCATCTGTCGTCGGTTTGTCGGTCGTTGGTGCGGCCTCTTCGGTGTAGTGTTGTATTGTTTGCAACCTATGTTTTCCATGTCCTTCTTTGGCGGCGGAGTATACGCGCAGGGTGTTATTTTCCTTTTTACACCATGGTTGTTACTGTTTGTCGTGGATTTTCTGATCGAGCCTCGGAGCAGGACATTTCTGAGCATTGCTTTTTTTACGGCAATGCTTATTCTCAGCCATGCCATGCACGCTTTTATGATCGGACTGATGATCGCAGTCGTGGCGCTTCCCTATGCTTTGACCGGTAAAATTCGATTTCAATCCTATTTTATGTTAGGCGTGTCGATGGTCATCGCCGCATTGATGTGCGGCTTTTGGTGGGCCGTTGGCATTATTGAATATGAAGCGCCGGGTGTTCCGTATTTGCTGGAAGAAGCAACGATCACATGGACAGCTACACCGGACTGGTTCTTGCCCGGAAAATCCGGTTTGCTGAAATTCAGTATATCGACACAAATTCTTACATTGTTAGGGTGGATCATCTATCAGTACATATATCGCAGAACCTGGGCTCCGGACCGGCGACAGTTCTGCGTATCAATCATGATTTATTTGGCTGTTGTATCCGCAGTGTTTTCATTCGGTCAAAACATTTCTGTGTTGAGAAAACTGCCATTGATCGATATCCTGGTTCCCGGGCGGATTCTCAGTCTGACGGCAGCAGCGGCAGCCGTTGCAGGCGGCTATGTGTGCTATGTTTTATTATGCAACCATGTAGTCAGACATAGGTTGAGCAGAGTATTTACGCTCATTTTTTGCATTCTATTGATAGGATCTACCCTGTATGAAATGAATCCATATCTGAGAGAGTACGGCATTGCAGACTATGATGCATATTATCGAATTTATATGACGCGTCTCGAAGGAGAGGGAGAACCTTTTGAGAAGGGGCGATACGAATGGCTTGCACCTGTTAATTCGTCAGAAACCTATTTTTCGACACAGATATACGGTTACAATGCGGCCGATGGATGGAACATCGAAGGAACGCCTCACAACCGGACCATTTGGAGCTACAATGTAGCCCTGAGCAGTGGAGCTTACGAATATGTGCTGAAGGATCAGCTTTTCTGGAATGTGCGCTCCATGTATATCAGAAAAACGTATACGGGTTTGTTGGATGTATTAAATGAGTACGGATTCAAGGTGAGTATTGATCCTTCCGTTCAGACCGGGGAGGAATGTATTCTCTACACCAGCGATCAGCCTTCGTCTTACTTTCTGACCGACCCCAGAGACAGTTTGGTGATCGGCCCCGGAGCCATCGCCATGGCCCATGAGTATCCCTACATGGTCCACGAGTACGAAACGGACCTCATGGAATACAGCATGTCTGAGCTGGAGCAATACGAGGTCATATACATCATTGAGCCTATACTGGACTCGGTATCCAGGGTGGCAGCCTTCGAAGACCGGGTGTCTCAGCTGGTGGACCAGGGGATCCATGTGCTGATCGAACCCTCTTCTCTGCAGCGGTTTCCACTGTTTGGGGTGGGTGTCAACAACTTAAAGCTCGGCGCTGTGAGCGCAGTTCTGGCCGGGAGCGACGTTCGGAACGAAGCCCCTGAGACTGACATTATTCTGCGGGCCGGCCGTCAATTCTTTTCCCTGACCGGATTGGACCGGGTGGATTACAAACTTTACGGGAGCCAGCATCGGGCGGGCTTCGACATGATCGGTACGAAGAAAGTGGGCGCCGGAGAAGTGGTGTTCATCGGAGGCAGGCTAACCCAGTATCTTCCTTCGCCATCTTATTATATTTGGGGTTTTCAGGAAGAAGACATCGTACCTGATGTGGCATCGTTGAAAGCGATCATAACAGACCTTATAGACCGAAAGGAGCACAGCAGCACCTTTGTGCCGGGCGTCTTCGATGTACTTTCTTCGGACTGGGATTATAAAGGCGGCGCCTTTGCCTATTCCACCGACGAAGCCCAGGAGGTGACGGTGTCCGTCACTTATACGCCGCGCTGGAAAGTGACACTGGACGGCAAGCCGATTCGGGCCAGGAGCCGCGAGAATCTGGTGGTGCTGGATCTGCCCGCAGGCTTGCATCGGGTGCGTTTGGAGTATGGTATTTCAATCCTGGGATACATCGGTTACGGCATTACTGCAGCAGGTTTGCTACTGCTCCTTTTCGGCACGCTGTTTTTTCGACGGATCAATGCGTGGCTCAAAGAATCCGCTGTCAGGGCAGGTATCTGGCTGCAACTGCCAGCACGCAAGCGGAGCAGGCAGGAGACGATCCGGCTGAAGCTGCAGAAAAAGATCAAGGCACAATGACTCCGGTTTGCCTGCAAACTTCGGTGATTTCATACAAAATTCACACACTGCCGGGTATTTGAAGGTCCTTTCCCAAGCGAAATATGATATAATTTCTTCGTGTCATCTGAAAGCATATAAAATATTAAGCCCAAAGGGGAATTGAAACTTGCAGCAGCAACAAGCAAAAAAAAGCGTGGTCATGATCAGTATGCTGGTCGCCATGTTTCTGGGCTATCTGCCCTGGTATAATTTTTCGGCAGTTTCCAATTACATCGCAGAAGATCTGCAGCTTACGGTCAATCAAACCGGCATGATCCTTTCTTCTTTTCAGTTGGGATATGTGATCGTCGTGCTTTTTACTGGATGGTTGTCGGACCGCGTCGGAAACCAGCGGGTCGTGGCCTGGGCCACACTCCTGACAGCGGTTTCCTCAACGATGTTTTCGTTTCTGGCAAGAGATTTTACCAGTGTCTTGGTCTTGCGCCTTCTGACCGGACTGTCGGCCGGGGCGATTTACGTGCCCGGTGTGGCGTTGCTGTCGGGCTGGTACGCGCCGGAAAAAAGAGGGGGCGCCATCGGCGCGTATACGGGCGCGCTGGCATTGGCCTATTCGGGAGGCTATTTTATCGCAGCGCCTATTGCGGCGGCGACCACCTGGCGCCACGGGATGTTCTGGACATCGATCCCGGCCTTTCTTGCGGCTTTTCTGGTCTTTGCCTTTGTCCGGGATGCAAAGGAGTCGGCTGCAAATTCTTCGGCAAAGGGCGTGCAGACTGCTGCTTGGGACGATCCGGCGATGCCGAAGAGCATACCTGAAAGCGGAAGCCTGGTAGGTCCTGCACTCATTACGACAGGTTATATGGGTCATATGTGGGAGCTGTACGCCTTCTGGGGCTGGATCGGACCTTTTATGGTGGCTTGCGCCAAAGCTGTGGGTTACGACACTATGGCAGCGGTTTCGCTGGGCGGCCGTTTGGCGGCGTTCATCATTCTTCTGGGCGCGCCTTCCGTGTGGCTGGCCGGAATGGCGGCAGATCGGATCGGTCGGAATCCTACGATCATGATCTGCGCGCTGAGCAGTCTGGCAGCGCAATTCCTGTTTGGCCATCTGTACGGCATGTCTCTGACAGCCGTGGTAATCGTAGGCCTGTGGATCGGCTTTTGGGTCTCTGCGGATTCATCTATCTATAAAGCAGGCATGACGGTGATGGTCTCTCCGAAGATTCGCGGAACTGCTCTGGGGATCCAGTCGGCTCTCGGTTTTTCTGTCACGATATTGTCTCCCTACGTGTTTGGGCGGGTGCTCACGCATGTGAACCAGGGCCTCCGGGATACGTCTCAGGCGGTGAACTGGGGATTGCCTTTCGCAGTGCTTGGCTTCGGGGCGTTGCTGGCTCCGCTGTCCATTCTGTTGCTTCGCGCTCATCAGCGCCGGAAAGGAACCATCGCATGATCATCGACGGACTTTTTATTGCCGCAGCGGTACTTCCCGCTCTGATCCTGATGCGCTATATCTATCGGCAGGACGCAATCGAAAGAGAGCCCAAAGGATTATTGTTCAGTCTGGTTGTTGCGGGAGCCTTTGCGGTGATCCCCGTCACATTTCTGGAGTATGGCGGCCAATATCTTCTAAGCTTGTTCGTTCCATCCGATACGCCGCTTTTTATGATATTGCTGATGTTTCTGGTGGTGGCGCCGTCGGAAGAGGGCTGTAAGTATTACTTTCTGAAACGCAAAACCTGGCGCCATCCGGCATTTAACTATCGCTTTGACGGGCTGGTCTATGCCGTGTTTGTTTCCCTGGGCTTTGCTGCTCTGGAAAATATCGGCTATGTCACACAGTTCGGTCTGTCCGTGGCGGCTACCCGGGCTGTTCTGTCCGTGCCCGCTCACATGAGTTTCGCTGTTTTTATGGGGTCCTATTACGGAAGAGCAAAGGTCCGGGAAGTGCGGGGCGACCACGTCGGCGCAGCGCGGCTCCGGCAAAGAGGTTTGTGGATCGCGATCCTTCTGCACGGCTTTTTCAACTCTTGCCTGGTGATGAACGATACCAGAGCGATGCTGGTGTTTATCGGATTTGTGCTCATCATGTACGGCGTAGTGTTTCGCAGGATCAAATCAGATGCCAAAAATGACATTGGCTTTCATCCGGCGGAAGATATGTCCGAGGCCGAAAGTCAAGGTCGGGAGGGATGACTCAAATGCAGCATGAGATCACACAGCCGGGACCGCTTCTAAATGCCGATGGGTCTCTGCGGGAAGCAGGCTATGCGCGGCGCCCGCTGCTGGATTACGACAAAAGTGCCATCAAAGCGCCGGCCAAGCGCATCAAAGAATGGGATCGGTATATGGTTGTCGACGATCGCTTTGCCATTGAACTTGCGATTGCCGATCATTGTTATATGGGTGTGGATACCGTTTCGTTTTTCGATTTTTCGGCGCCGGCACAATATAACCGCAATGTAGTAAAGTTTTTCCGGAAGGGGAATAAGCTGCTGTCTCCCACCTCGGAGATCGGGGATGCGCTGTCGAAGGGAGACGGCTATTCCATGGAATTCCGCAATGGCGGAACGCAGCGGCGTCTGGTTTTCTCTATGGATCGTTTTGCCTCGGGGAAAGCAATCAGCGGGGAAATCTACCTGGATTGTCCCCCTCGGGACAGTATCGTGCTGGCGACTCCTTTTCACGGGGACCCGCAGGCTTTTTTCTACAACCATAAGATCCCGGGCATGCCGGCCTCCGGCACGATTCGGCTTGGAAAGAAGGAGTACGAATTGCGACTTGGGAGTTCCTTTGGGACGCTCAACTGGGGAAGGGGTATCTGGACCCGGAACAATACTTGGCTTTGGGCCGGCGCTTCGGGTCTTCTGGAAGGATTTCCCTTTTCCCTGAATATGGGCGGGGGTTTCGGCGATGTCTCTGCAGCGACAGAGAATGTATTGTTCTATAAAGGGCAAGCGCACAAACTGGCAGAAGTACAGTGGGATATCCCGAAGAAAAACAAGAAGGTCATGTATGCCGAGCCCTGGACGATCACCTCCGATGACGGCCGGGTAGAACTGGCTTTTGAGCCGGTTATGGATCGAAAGACGAAAATGAACCTGGGGTTTGTCTGCTGTGATCAGCATCAGGTTTTTGGTTGTTTCAAAGGAAATGTCATACTGGATGACGGAACGCTGCTGGATGTGCCTTCTTTGTTTGGCTTTGCGGAGAAGGTGTGCAACAAATGGTGATCCGAAGACTGTTTTCACCGAAAGGAGGATTTCGTTGAAGAAATTCGTGGCTGTATTGCTGGCAGGGCTGATGATGATCGGGGCGTCGGCCTGCGCCGCGGAAACCTTGCAGGCTTCCACGGCGGGCGCAATTGCGCCGGAACAGGCGGAAAAATCGCCTCCCGTACTCGATTTCGAACACGCCTGTTCCCCGGCCGACGCCGATGAAATGATCAAGGCCTGCGGACAGCTGGCCGCCTACCTGGCCATTTCCGTCTACGAGATCGACATGACCCAACCGGATCCGGAGGACTTCTGGCTGATGCTCTCTTTGGTCACCTACGGTGCAAATCCGGAGTATCTGAGCGAGTTCGGAACCATCGACCTTACGAAGGAGGAAGTAACGGATATCGCTCAAACATTCTTTTCCGAATGGGTGGCCGCAAATGGGCTGCCTTCCACGAAGGATTCCTATGTGGCAGAGTATGTAGCCGCAGAATCGTTGTACGAGCTGCAACCCATGGAGATCAGCGACATGGCTTACGAATTGATCTCTCTGGACCCTATCGGTGGCGCTGACGGTAGTTTTAGTATGGGGATCCGGCTGACCGATGCCCTGGAGCGAACAGAAAAGCTGGAATGGACGGTATTTCTGAAGCAATGGAACGACGGCGAAGAGCACCTTTTCCCCTGCCGGTTTCAGAGTATTGAGACTGTTGAAAACCCGGCAGGTTGATTATACCGAATCCGAAAGAACCGTTGAGAATGGAGGAAACACTCATGAAAAAATTTAACAATGCCATCGTCAGAAGGCCCTGTAAAGCCCTCGTGAACGGCATCACCTCGGCGCCGGAACTTGGGAAGCCCGATTATGAACTGGCCCTGAAACAGCACGACGCCTATATCGAAGCACTGAAACAGTGCAGCGTGGAGGTGATGGTCCTGCCGGCTGATGAACGCTATCCTGACTCCTGTTTTGTGGAGGATCCCGCTGTGGTCACGAGAGAATGCGCCATTGTCACCAATCCCGGCGCATCATCCAGAAACGGCGAAAAGCACGAAATCATCGACGCGCTTCGCAAATTCTACTCCGAAGAAAAAATCGAATACATTAAGGATCCCGGGACACTGGAAGGCGGAGATGTAATGATGGTGGGAGACCATTTCTACGTCGGGCGCTCCGCTCGGACAAATGAGGAAGGAATCCGTCAGTTCATCGAAATACTGGAAAAATACGGTCTCTCCGGATCCGAAGTGACTTTGGAAAAAGTGCTCCACCTGAAGACCGGCGTCAATTATCTGGAGGACAACAATATGCTGGTATCCGGAGAATTCGTGGAGAAGCCCGAATTTGAAAAATACAACCGGATCGAGATTCCCGAAGAAGAGGCCTATGCGGCCAACTGCATCTGGATGAACGGAACTGTAGTCGTTCCCGAAGGCTTCCCGGCAGTGTTGGAGGCGGTGAAAAAGGCCGGCTATCCGGTGATCACCGTGGACACGTCGGAATACCGCAAGCTGGACGGCGGACTGTCCTGCCTCAGTCTGCGCTTCTAATTAAAAAGAATCAGCCAGAGTCCTTCCGGGACCTTGGCTGATTCTTTTTATGGCAGTTCCACTTCGTAAGCATCCAGGATGCTCTTATCCAGCTCCATACGGACGGTTTTCAGAGGATTCACGATCTGGTTGATGATCAGGTCGCCTTTCAGACTCAGCAACTTTCCGCCGTCGTATTCGTCCAGATCTGTGTTGGCGATCAGGTAGTCCAGCATCCGGTTGGCGGACTTCTTGGCCGCGCTCATTAAATCGAGTTCGCTTTGGATGGTGCAGATACGGGTCGGGGAGGCACTTTCGGCTGTGACTACACAGGGGGTGGGCAGGGTGCTGTCGTGGACCACAGAGACTCGCACGGTGACCTCGCCGGCGGATTCCAGGCCGCAGATCATGGATTCTCCGTCTCCCATCAAGGCGTGCAGGTCTCCCATGGAGAGCAGTGCGCCTTCTGCGTTCACCGGCAGATAGACCGTGGATCCTTTAATGATCCGTGTGCAGTCCATGTTGCCGCCGTGGTCGCCGGGGATCACGGTGGAGATGGCTTCCGCTTCCGGGGCTACGCCGATCACGCCGATCATGGTGTTGATGGGGAAGGTGAGCTTGTGATTGAATCGGACGGTGTCGCCGGATACGTCGAACTCCCGGACGACTCGTTCGGCGACTCTCTGATAAAAGGCGCCGCCTTCTACGGATTGGCGCATATAGCCTTTTCCCTTGAGGCGAATGTCCAGGATCTCCACTTTTAGGACATCGCCTTTTTTTGCGCCCTGTACGAACAGGGGGCCGGTGGCCGGATTTTCTATGGCGTTTTCAGGCTCGAATTCGCTGCCGTCGGCGGACAAGCGGTCATCGTAGCAGTTGCGGGTCTCAAACCAGACGGTGTCGCCGCTTTGGCAGAATGCGGCCGGTGCATCGTCGGGCGAATGAGCGCCGATCACATAGTCACGGGTGATGCGTATCATGGGAACCTCCTTCGATATTTTTTACAGCCCAAGCAAGGTCGTTGCGATTTGGAAATAGATGAGCAGGGACATGGCGTCCACGATGGTGGAAATAAAGGGGCTTGCCATTACTGCCGGATCCACTCCGGTGCGACTGGCCAGCATGGGCAGGCTGCAACCCACCAACTTGGCCACAAGCACGGTGCCGATCAGAGTCAGGCTTACCACAGCGGCTACTTCTGTGGATACGTGGTCAAAATAAATCAACTTTAAAAAATTGACAGCGGAGAGGGTGACGCCGCACAGGACGGCCACCCGAATCTCCTTCCAGATCACTTTGATGATATCTTCAAACTCGATGTCGCCCAGGGAAAGTCCGCGGATGATGGTGACGCAGGCCTGGTTGCCGGAATTGCCGCCGGTGCCCATAAGCATTGGAATAAATGCCGTCAGCACCACCTGGGCGGCCAATGCGCTTTCGAAATGAGTAATGATGATGCTGGTGAACGTGGCCGATACCATCATAAGCATCAGCCAGGGGATACGCTGCTTCCAGGTATCCCAGACACTGGTCTTGAGATAAGCCCGATCCGAAGGCAGGATGGCAGCCATCCTTTCCATATCTTCCGTGGCCTCTTCTTGCATAACTTCCAGCGCGTCGTCGAAGGTGACGATCCCAACGAGTCTGTTTTCCGCATCCACAACAGGAAAAGCGGTAAATTCATACTTATAGAACATCCTGGCGACTTCTTCTTGATCGTCGGTCGTCTGGATGGAGATGACGTTGGTCTCCATCAGATCGGAGATTTTGTCGGTCTCTTCGGCCAGAAGCAGCTCCTTGACCGTGACCAGACCGATCAGTCTGCGGTGGTCCACCACATAACAGATGTAGATGGTTTCTTTGTCCACCCCGGTCTTGCGAATGTGGTCGAAGGATTCTTTGACCGTGAAATCCGGCTTCAAATCCACATACTCGATGGTCATGATGCTGCCGGCCGAATCTTCCGGATAATTGAGGATCTGATTGATGTTTTTTCGAGTGGCAGCGTCTACATTTTGCAGGATCTTCTTGACAACGTTGGCCGGCATTTCTTCGATGATGTCTACCGTATCATCCAGAAAAACGTCATTCAGCACTTCCCTCAATTCGGCATCGGAGAATGCAGCGATCAGGGATTGCTGCAGTTCGGATTCCATTTCCACAAAGGTGTCTGCAGCCAGTTCCTTGGGTAGGATCCGGAAGATGAGCAGGAGTTCTTCGGGGCCGATATCCCCGTCGTCCAGCAATTCTTCCATGGCTTCGGCAATATCAGCGGGGTTCAAGGTGTCCAGATATTTGTGCATGCTGATGAAGCGCTTGGAATGAAGGTACTCCAGTAATTCTTGCATGATCAGTTCCATTTCGTCCATGTCGTACCTCCTTTCTCTGTCGGGAAATCGCCCTGCACGTTCTATCTTATGCTTTGCCGCTGATACCGTCAACCACAACATTATAACATTTTTTCGATATGCTCATGATTCCGGACTTGTGATAAAATGGAAATACATTCGAGCTTTCACAGGCCGAAGCAGGATATTTATCGCAAAATAACAGGAGAAATGATATGAGAAAACCGAAAATTCTGATCAGCAGCTGCCTGTTGGGCCTTCCGGCGCGCTACAACGGAGAGCAGTTGGTGCATCCTATGATCGAAGCTCTGGAGGAAAAGTACGAGCTGATTGCTGTGTGCCCCGAAACGCTGGGCGGGTTGGAGATTCCAAGGCCGCCGGCAGAGATCATTGGTAAACGGGTGGTCAACAAAGAAGGTTTGGACGTTACCCAGGAGTACGAGGAAGGTGCGCAGCGAACCCTGGACATCGCCAAGGGATTGTCCATCAAAATTGCTGTCTTCAAGGAACGGAGTCCGTCTTGCGGACACGGCTGGATCCATGACGGCACATTTACCGACGGAATGGTAGAGGCAGACGGTGTTTGCACAAGGTTGCTCATCGAAAACGGCATCGAGGTCCTGGGTGAAAGCCGGATCAGCGAGCTTCTTACTCGTTGACCGTGCGCACGGCCAGTTCGATGGCTGCCAGAGTCTGATCTTCTTCCGCAAATGAGGTGGTACCGAGGGGCTGATAGACGGTCAGTTCAAGATAGAAGACCTGACCGTCGTAGGTGATGTCGCTTAAGCCTGCTTCCAGATCGTTGGTATAGACGGCATCGTTCACCAGTGGATAGTAGGTGGAAACCGGAGCGCCGCCGCCGGGCGGGACCCGGGTGTAGACCATTTCGATCTTCCCTTCGTGACTGACCGGTTTTACCTCCAGGCCGTAGATGGAACTTGTGAAGGATGCAAGAGTAAGATTGTCGCTGCTTTGCAGTTTTACGTCCCGGGCGTAGCGTAGCTCGTCGGTCAGGCTTTGGGAGAGCGTGGACAGGAGCACAGTAGACTCAGAGACCGCTTTCATTTGTTGATAAGCGTTCATTGTGGCGGGGATGGCTACAAAAAGGGCGGCGGCGATCAGGACCATCACTGTGATGGCCGCCAGCATTTCGATCAGCGTAAAGCCGCTTTTCCCGCGGTGCTTCTTTTTTTTGCAGTCCATCTTTTGCATTACGGTGCCCTCCAGTAGGCGTGGATGGCTTCGTCGGAAATGCTGCCACTGTAGTTTACATCGATGGACACGCCGTTCATGATCACAGTGGAGGTCCCTTCCGGTATGCGGCTTTCCGCGCGGATCATTTCCGAGGAGAACAGAGCAAAGGCATCCGTGGCCTGGTTATTGATGGCGGCGGCGGAGCGAATGTACATTAATAGAATCGTGGAAGTGACTGCGATGATCATAATAGCCACCAGCGTTTCCAGCAGGCTTTCGCCCTGATCAGAACTCAGTTTTTTGAAGCAGCGCTTCATATCAGTTTTCCCCCTTCGTGATGGCAGAGGTATCGAAGGTGACTGTGGTGATCCTGCGCACCAATATCCGGGTGCACAGGTCGTATTCGCCGGAGCCCGGAGGCGATTGGAATTCGTGGACAGAGGTATCGGTCTCCGTACGGGATTCCACGTCTGCGGGCATGGTAAGCGTCAGGGCGTAGGGAATTTCGCCGGAGCGTGTCAAGACGAATTTCAGCATGCGCTCTGCGCTCATGCTGACCTGTACTGTCACATCTTCCAACCCAAGATCCGGGGCCTGGATCAGAAATGTTTCCTCAGCCGCCGGATCGTCGAAGAGCGGGGCCAGCTTTTCGGCAAGAGCATTGGTCGGTGGTGTCAGGCTCCGTTGAGGACTGGCTTCGAATACATCGCAAGGCTGATCGTGGGTGATGGTTACATATTCTTCTGTGAAAAAGGTGCCGGCCATCTCGCCGCGGATCAGCTCGGCCGCCGAATAGACTGTCATATAGTCCTGTTCTTCGTCTTTCAGATGACGGGTCTGTCCGATGGCAGCCGAACCGGCGGACAGGATGATGCCGCCGATGGTAATGCACAGCAGCAGATATCCCAGCGCCATGATCACGGTGGCGCCATTATTGTTTTTTATTTTTTCTTTGACTGTCTTCATTTTGTAAGACCTGTTCCTCTATGGAAATACAGTGATCGTCCCGCCGGACAACGTTCCGGCGATGGTAAAGTGATAAGCTGATCTTTCCCGCCCGCTCACTGTTGCATTGTTGACCCAGAGTATGCTGTCTGTTCCGGTCGATTCGAACTGCAGTTTCATCCCCCATCCTGTCGATGCGCTGATCGTAGCCGATACGATCGCGATGTCATTTTCTGAGGTAAGATACACGCTGCCACGGCTGCTGGAAACAGACGTCTGCGCTTCGGGAGTTGCCAGGGATGACAGATCGATACCGCTGCCGTTGCTTGTGATGCTGATCGGCTTCCCGTAGGCCGTGTTTTCTATATTCGCTGAGCGAGCCGATATGCTTTCTCCTGCGGTGATTGTAATGTCGACTTTTGCATCAATGGTCGCCTTGTCTAAGTTAAGGGATTGAGCAGCTTCAATCTCGATGGTTGAATCACTCCCGCCCCCGGTTGACTCTATGTGAGATTCTGAAGCGATTACGCTTCCCTCAGAAGACACGATGCGGACGCCATAGTCCCCAGCCGATGTGATCGTAGCGTTGCTGATGTTGATATCGTCTCGGGATATCAGACTTAAAACCCCGCTGCCGTCGCTTTTGGTCGCGATGGTTGTTCCTATTGCTTGAATACCTCCATTTTCAGCGGTTATGCTTGAAATATAGGGGTTTGGTTTATTCTCGAATCCTGAGATATTTATGCCGTCCAGTATGATATCCCCATTATGAGATACCATTGAAACTGCAAGATTACTAGAGGCGTAGATATTGGTTTGCAGCACGATATCTCCCTCGACTACCCAATCAACAGTCTTGTTGCTTGTGATGATCAGGTCGCCTGTTTCTTCAGGGACATAAAGCGAACCACCCACCAAGACATCGTCGACAACGATTTGTCCATTCGTAAGATCATCCGCTGTCAGAAAAACGTACTCATCATCCTTAAATATCATGGCTTGTCCGCCAGGGATCTCTTCGTCCGGTCTGAAGATTTCCGTGTCTCCGATTTCGACCAAGCCTCCTCCCGGCGTTTCAATCGGCCAATTCCCGTAGTGTGCAAGCGTTCCGACCAGTGCAATGGGATATGCTTGTCCTGCCAGGTCAAGGCTATAAGGTTTTGTCGTTGCGATCGTGGGCACTCTCCAAGGCCCTGTGCTGTATGTGGCCTGCAACTCATCGATGCTTCTGGCGGTTATACCGCTTATTGCACTTGTATAAGTGGGGTTGGATCCGGAAAAGTAGCTGCATCCTCCGTCTGCTCTGTTGGAAAAACCATAGCTGCTGCCGGTCGTTCCGTCGAATGTCGTTGCCGAATAGCAATTGCTTATATTTCCTGATGGGGCATAGGTAAATCCGGTAACAGCGGTTCCGTTGGTTTGCTTGATATTGCCGCATGCATAGGAGAAGCTGATATCACTGTTTGATCTTCCTATGAATCCCCCGGAATATACATTGCTTCCTGAGGTGTTCACAGTGATTTCTGTGGTGTTTGCATAACAATGTTCGATTGTATCCGAGGTGCTGGTCCCAGCAAATCCTCCCGCGCCTGAATTCCCGGCAAGGTTGACGGTCATCGTTTTCAGCGCTGCAAAGCAATAAGAATAAGAGCTGTTTTCGCTTTTCCCCACAAGACCCCCGACGGCCGTTGCGGCGCCGGCCGACAGATTTCCGTTAGAAGTCAAGGCAAAGACGCTGCTGTTTGAAATTACGGTATGAGAGACGAAACCTGCAAGCGCGCCCGCAAAATCAGCATTTCCGCCATTGATTGTGGGATCGGTCAGCTTTACGCCTGTGATGCTTCCGGGAGACGCTGCGCTTCCGAACACGCCAAAAAGTCCGCTGTATTCGCCGTTTGTTGCGATGGAAAGGTTGCTGATAGAATTTCCTCCACCGTTGAAGTCTGTAAGCGTGCCGTTGGAAATAGGGACAAAAATGATTGCATCCGAAAAAGCCCAATCGATATCTGTTTGGACAGTTGCTTTTGTTATACCCGAAACGTTTGACAGGTTCCGATCGAGATTTTGGAGATGTCTTGCAGAAGACAGGAATACCTCATCTCCTGCCCGGCTTGCAAAAAGGCTGTTCACGACCTTCGTCGTCGTGGAGGGTATCATTAAGTTTCCGTCGGAGGTTTCTTCTGCCGTGAGTGTGATCCGGAGATCTGCCCCCGGTAAAATAGCAGGTTTGCCGCCATCGGGCAAGAACAGCTCCTGGAAATGGTGTCCGGTCTGGAGCCTGTCCAAGGTGATCAGGATATGTCCGGTAGCGCTTTCCAGCGTTATGTTGGGATATTCCGCAAACTCGCTCTGGCTTCCGCTGAATGTATAGGTGTAAGAAGCGTACGAAGCAGGTTCATTGCGATCTTCGATGGTTAGACGATAGGAAGCCGCCGGAGACGGCTCAATACGGATTTGCAGGCGTTCCTGGTTTTCCAATGTGAAATCCGATACCGAGGAGTCGACATTTCCCACATCCGGAAAGATGTCCGCCGATCCGCCGTAATAGCCTGTAACCGGTTGATCGGTGATGCTGTCCAGCTGCTCCCTTGTGCGGTCTGTTCCCTGAACGGCAGCGTAATCAAAATAGGCATCGGAAAAAAAGACGCCGTGAACGCTTCCGTTGGAGGGATTGTATTCGATGGCATAATACTGATCTCGTATAGCCGGATCTGCCGCGCCGGGGGGAATCAGAATATCCGTGACTGTTTTGCCCGGCGCCGGGGACCCGTCGCTGCTGCGGTTGACGACAACACACAATGTTTGACCGTCCCAGGAACTTTCGCTGTCATCGTAGTCCGCCGGCATCTGATCGATGGGGATCCAGTCTGCGAGCCCATCAGCGATCAGATCCGGATCCGCCAGCGGATCCACCTGTTCCAGGGTGCCGGCGGACCGCATCACCGTCAGTCGATTCTGGGCGGCGATGAACAGAAGACGCGCGCCGGCTTCCATTTCTGTGGATTTTAAAGACCGCTTCAGCGCGGCGGTGCCCGGGATGGCAACCAACCCTAACAGAACGACCAACGCAAGCGCTATGATCGCCTCCATCAGGGTAAACCCGCTGTTCTTTATTTGTATGACTTTCCTGTTCAATAGACGACCTTTCCCAGAGCGGCCAGGATCAGCTCCGAAGCCAGGATGCCTGTCTGGTTCTTTTCATCCAGAATCGGATTCACTTCCACCATGTCCACGGCGATCAGTTTCTTGCTTGCGGCAAGCATTTCTACGCCCAGAAAGGCTTCCCGCACTGTCAGTCCGCTGTGAACGATGGTTCCTGTGCCCGGTGCGGATTCGGGTGTGATGGCATCCACATCGAAGGACAGATGGATGCCTTCGGTGTCGGCGCCGGCGATGCGTATCGCTTCTTCCATCACGGCCTCCATGCCCATGCTGTCGATGCGGGCGATGGAGAAGACCGTCACGCCGGATTCCCTGATTCGGATCCGCTCGATCGGATCGATGTCCCGACCGCCGATCTGCACGCATTTTTTCGGATCCACAAAGACAGGGCCCTGTCCGAAGTCTACCATTTCCATGGGGCCGTGGCCGCATACGGCCGAGAAGGGCATGCCATGCATGTTTCCGCTGAGTGTGGACTCCTCGTTGTTCCAATCTCCGTGGGCATCCATCCAGATCAATCCAATATTCTTATAGTGGTTGGCCGTGGCAGCGATGGTTCCCGCAGCAATGCTGTGATCTCCGCCCAAAACCACCGGAAATCCTCCTGTTTGCAGGGTTTTACTCACTGATGCGTAGAGCTTGTGCCCCACATCGATCACCTGTTCATAATTGCGCAAGGTGTCTCGGCTGGCGCCGTCGGCCAGTTGGATGATATCTCCTTTGTCGGCCAAGTCGTATCCAAGCCCCAGGATTCCTTCGCAGAGGCCCGCAAAGCGGATGGCCAGGGGTCCCATGCTGACTCCTCTTTTGGATGCGCCAACGTCCAACTGCGCGCCTACCACGTCTACTCTCTTATTCATCGTCGATCCTCCCGATCCAATGTGCGACAATACAAGATTCAATCATACCTCTCTCATTTTCATGATACATGATTTCCCTGTAAAAACAAAGAAAAACCGCAGGGCAATGTGATGGAATCACTTGATTTTCAAGGACAAAACGGGTAAACTTTCATGACAGCGACAACATTTGCATTCTCAATGATCACCGGGAGCGAACCATGAACCATATCCGCCTTGGCGACTTGCTGATCAATGCCGGGCTTATCACCCATGAGCAGTTGCATCAGGCTTTGGAAAAACAGAAACTGACCCGGGAACGGCTGGGTCATGTACTCATATCGGAAAAAATGATTTCGGAGGCGCAGCTGATCCGTGCTATTGAAATGCAGTTGGGCGTGGAATTCATCGATCTTTCAACGGCCCGGATCGATTCGGAAATGGCCGGGCTGATTTCGAAAAACCTCGCAAAAAAACATGGCGTGCTCCCTGTTCGCAAAAGCATGGACACCTTGTATTTGGCGATGGAAGATCCCTTGAATTTTCCGGCCATCGAGGAAGTGAAAATCGCAACGATGCTCAAGGTGGTTCCCATGATCTCTACGGAAGATGCCATTGAGCGTGGGATCGAAACTCTTTACGGAAATGTAGGCGCTGCCCGAGCCATAGAAGAAATGAAGCGCGATGCGGACATCCGTGATGACGATACAACGCCGGGCTTTGTGTCTACCACGCTGGGCGAACAGGATCTCCATTCCGGCCCTACGATCCGGCTGGTGAATTCCATATTGGAAAGAGCGATCGCCGAACAGGCCTCGGACATCCATCTGGAGCCCAGAGAAAATGAACTATTTGTGCGCATGCGCGTTGACGGCATGCTTCGCAATATCCTGACGGTGCCTAAAAACCTTCAGCCTTCCGTGATTGCCAGGCTCAAGGTCATTGCGTCTATGGACATCGCCGAACGAAAAGTGCCCCAGGATGGCCGTTCCAACGTAAAAATCGGGGATGTGGTGGTCGATCTGCGGATCTCAACCTTGCCGTGTATTTACGGAGAGAAAGTGGTGATCCGTTTATTGGAGAAAGATTCGGGCATGCTGGACCGCGCCGGCATCGGCCTGTACGGGGAAGACTTGCAGAAATTCGACCGCCTGATCCGGAATGTGAGCGGTGTGGTACTGATCGCCGGGCCTACGGGCTCCGGAAAATCATCCACCATGTACACCATGATCGGCGAACTCAATTCAGAAGAGATCAACTTGGTCACGCTGGAAGATCCGGTGGAATACGATGTGCCGGGCTGCAATCAGGTCCAGATCAACGAGAAGACAGGCATGACCTTTGCCAATGGTTTGCGGTCCATTCTGCGTCAGGACCCGGATATCATCGCCGTAGGCGAGATCCGCGACGGCGAGACAGCTCAGATCGCCATGCAGGCTGCTATTACAGGACATCTGGTCCTTTCCACCATTCATACGAACGATGCCGTATCCACCATCGACCGGCTGCTGGATATCGGTATCGAGCCGTACCTGATTTCCGGTGCTTTGAAAGGCGTTATTTCCCAGCGATTGGTCCGAAAAATCTGTCCGCACTGCAAGGTGTCTTATCAACCCACTGCGGAAGAACTGGCTTCCCTGGGGCTTCCGCCTAACGACCAGGTCCGCTTCTATAAAGGCTCCGGCTGTCCCATGTGCAACGGAACGGCATACCAAGGGCGCACCGGTGTGTTTGAGATCCTGATTATGGACCGGGCGCTGCGGGCGGCCATCCGGGACGGAGCGAGCCGGGATGATCTGGAAGCCATTCTGGAGCGTAGCGGTGATTTCATTTCCATGGCCAAAAGCTGCCGGAGGTTGGTGCTTAACGGAACCACCACGGCGGAAGAGGCTCTTCGGACCATCAGCACCACCGATTTGTAGAAGGAGCGTCGCTTATGGCAACTTATCGATATCAAGCGCTCACCTCCGACGGTCGGAGCATGGAAGGCGTTGTTCAGGCGGAGACCGAATTCGAAGCGGTCGGCATGATCAAGCAGTCCTATGCCGTAGTGGAGGAGATCCGGGAAATCTCCGAAGGAAAACCCTGGAATCGGGATATCACCATCAGCAAAGTCAAGGAAAAGCCTCTGGCTATCGCCTGCTCCCAGATCGCCATCGCCTTGCAGCAGGGTCTGCCTCTGGTCCGTTCTTTGGGTCTCATTGCGAAGCAGACCGAGGATAAGAACCTTCGAAAGATTTTGGTCGATGTTGCCGGCGAAGTGGCCGAAGGCAGCACGCTTACCCGCAGTTTCGAGCTCAAGGGTATTCGAAGATTGCCTTCAACGTTTATCGAAACGGTGCGGGCCGGCGAAGAAGCAGGCGATCTGGCCATGGCTTTCAGAAAGCTTCAAGTCTATTACGAAAAGGCAGCCAAAGTCCGGAATAAAGCTTCTTCCGCCATGGTGTATCCGATTTTGCTTATCATCGCCTCTTTGTTTGTGATCCTGGTGATTATGGCAGTCGCGGTGCCTATGTTCAGCAGCGCTTTTGCTTCCATGGGTGTGGAGCTTCCCCTGGCGACCCGGATGCTTATTGACTTGTCCGAGGGGATCAGAAGAAACTGGCTGCTGATCCTGACGGTTTTTCTGGCAGCAGGAATCGGATGCAGACTGTATGTGGGTACAGAGCAGGGAAAGCTGCGATTCTCCCAAAGAAAGCTTACGTTGCCGCTCCTGGGAAAAACAGCGATCATGAAGAGTACAAGCCAGTTTGCCAATACCATGGCAACCATGCTCGGTGCCGGGCTGCCCGTCAACCGGGCGCTGGCTGCCACTGCGAAGGCCATGGACAACTACTACCTTTCAAAAGAAGTGGCTAAAGTGGTCCTCGAAGTCGAAGACGGCAAATCGGTGGCCGAAGGTCTGAAAAAGAGCGGATTTTTCCCGGATCTGCTTCTGGAAATGACCTCCGTTGGAGAGGAAACCGGCTCCTTGGAGAAGACCCTTGACATTTTGGGAATGTTCTACGACGGAGAGGTGGAAACATCCAGCGCCAAAGCGCTTTCCCTGCTGGAGCCTCTGATCATTTCCGTGCTGGCCGTATTCGTAATATTTATTCTTTTGGCGGTTTATATGCCGATGTTTTCTTTATATGGGAGTTTTTGATAAAAAAATTCAGGTATGTGACGGAATCACGTAGACAGGATTCTGGAAATATGTTATAAAACGTGGTATAATAACGACGTAATGGTTATTCTCGCAGTTGCCCCTGCGGCGTTATAGCAGAAAGACCTGTGCGGACGACCGCAAGGTCGTGCCAATTTGTAGGAGGTATTACATATGAACATGAAAAAGAGATCAAAAAAGGGGTTTACCCTGATCGAGATGCTGATCGTGATCGCGATCATCGCCATCCTGGCCGCCATCGCCATTCCCACGTTCAGTGCTCAGCTTGACAAGGCCAATCAGGCCGTGGACGATGCAAATCTGCGGACAGCCACATCCCTGGCTATGGCAGATTATATGCTTGAAAGTTACTCCGGCACCAAATACTACTCTGCAACAGAAGGGGAAGAGTCAGGTATGGCCATTATATCTTCAGACACTACATACGATACCGCACCAACAGATTTCTATCCTGGAAGTGAGGACCCGACGGAGTACATTCAAATCACCATCGTCGATGGGGCGGTCACGGATGCTACCTGGCTGTAACATTTGACCAATTATCAGCAAGAGAGTATTTTGTATAATATTGGAAACTTGATCAAAAACGGCAGACTGCACAAGTGCAGTCTGCCTTCTCTGCAAAGAGGGGGAATCGCAATGCTGCAGCTGCTGTCACCGGGACTCGCCGCCTACATGCTCGGCCTCACCGCCCTGCTGGGGTTGGTCATGGGCAGTTTTTTGCATTGCTGGGCTTATCGGTTTGCCCGGGAGCAAAGCGCGATTAAAGGGCGGAGCCGTTGCCCGGTCTGCGGCAAGGTATTGAGTCCGTTGGAATTGATTCCGGTGTTCAGTTTTTTTTATCAGAAGGGCCGGTGCCGCGGCTGCGGCGCCGGGCTTTCCTTGCGATATCCCGTTGCCGAGCTGCTCTGCGGAGCCTATTTCCTGAGCGTGGTATGGCATTTTGATGTGTCGCCGGAGGCTCTGAAATACTTGATTGCAGGATCGCTGCTCTTTTGTATCGCCTGGGTGGACTGGGATGTCCGCTGGATCCCCGACCGGCTACTTGCCGGCGTCATCTTGAACTTTGTTCTCTTTTCCTTTATCCTGGGCGGAGATCCGGCCAAAAATCTTCTGACCGGGCTGCTGGGAGGCTTGTCAGTGAGCCTTCCGTTGTTTATACTGGTATTGATCATGGACCGCCTGCTGGGCCGGGCGTCCATGGGCGGGGGGGACATCAAGCTGTTTTTTGCCATCGGACTGTACTTCTCCTGGCAGGCAAATCTGCTGTTGATCCTTACAGCTTGTATTCTTGGAATCCTGCTGTCCCCGATCCTTCGGAAAAAATCTTCCGATGATCGGGATCCGGAAGCATTTCCTTTCGGCCCTGCGATCATCACAGCATACTGGTTTGTTCTTCTGTGGTCGGGACCCCTGCTGAACTGGTACCGATCCTTCCTATAGCTTGAGCAAAGGAACCGCTATGGCACAAGCGACCATCGGCGTCGACATCGGCGCGGGCGAAATCAAAATGGTAACCAACAGCAACGGCGTGATCCAGAAAGCCGCTTGCTTTGCCATGCCCCGGGATCTGATAAAGGACGGCGCTATTCAATCCGATGCTGCCATGGCCGCGCATCTAAAGGAAGGCGGGCGAAAGAACCGCATGAAAGGAAGAGATGTGGCTGCCGCCGTTCCCCGAGGCAGTATGTATGTCCATCGCTTGACCGTACCCCTGATGACTGCGGAGCAGTTGGAATTGAATCTCCCTTACGAATTCAGGGATTATCTGACACAAGATAAGAGCCACTACTTTTTTGACTATTATATCGTGACCCCGCCGAAAGCCGAAGACAAGACCATGGATATCATGGCGGCAGTCGTGCGAAAGGAAGTGGTTCAGCGCTATGGGCGGATTTTGAACAGGGCGGGCTACCGCCTTCGAACCTTTATACCGGAGGAGCTGGCCTACGGAAATCTGATCCGTTCCCATGGAAAGCGGCATCCCGAGGAAGCCGGAAAAGACTACTGCATCATTGATCTGGGGCACGAGAGCACTCGTGTACATCTTTTCCGCGGTGACACCATCGAGGTGACCCGAGTGATCGACACCGGCGGAAAGGACATAGATCTTGTTATTGGAAAGGCCCTGGGTGTCGATCCTTACGAGGCTCGAATGCTGAAGCACGAAAACAAGGACGATGTGCTGAGTCTTCCGGAATGTGCTGTAATCTACTCCGCCATCGCCGTAGAAATCATGCGGGCGATCAATTTTTACGGATTCAACTATCCGGAGACGGATTTGGAGAAAGCTTACCTGTGTGGCGGAGGAGCCAAAGTAGGGCTGCTGATTCGACAGATCCGGGAGATGATCTCGCCACAACTGGACGGCATCGTGCAGCTGATGCCCGATTCGGCCCGCGATATCATTGATCCGTTTCTGTACCCCGTGGCCGTAGGCCTGACGCTCCAATAGCGGACCGGAGGATCTTTTGAGCAAGCCGAACAAGAAAAAACAGGCGCTTCCCACAAAGAAGACCCTGAATCTGATGCAGAAGGAGCGCAGGACCAATCATCCGGGGCGTACGGCTCTGATGATCGGGATTTTTGGGTTGCTGCTTTTCGGCGTGATCAAGCTCGGCGTGTTCGACCGGATGGTTGCACTGTATACGGCAAATTCCGAAGCCGCCAGGATCGAGAGCGCGCTGGAAGAAGCCCGAAGGGCCACAGAGAAATACGAGGATATCCTGAACGAATACCAGCGTTACACGTACAGCGGCTTTACCGATGCGGAGCTGGCGCGGGCGGACAGGGGCGATATCGTGGAATTGGTGGATGAACTGCTGCTGTCTGTGGGTTATGCCAAGAGCTATACCATTTCGGACAATACCCTTACCCTGGTGCTCCACAGCGTTACGCTGGCAGAGACGTCTGGTCTGATCGAGGCGCTCTACGGGGATCCCTCGGTCCATGCTGTAGCCATCACCACTGCGGGAAACGATCCTGCTCGGGACGAAACTGTCAATATTCAGGTGCGGTTTAAGAATGTGGGGACTCAGCCATGATGCAAAGAGAATTCAGTCCCAGAGAAAAAACACTGCTCCTGATCCTGGTTTTTCTGATCCTGGCCATGTTGTATTATGTGGCTGTCCACCAGAATATCGTCACGAATATCACCGATGCGGACCTGCGGAGCCAGTTCGCTCAGTCGGAGCTTGCTTTGGAGCGGGCGCGGCTGGACCGTCTCGAAACAATGCAGGCAGAGCTGGAGATCTACAAGGAAGACCCGACGAAAATGATCGCGCCTGTTCCGGACTACGACAATATCCAGCCGCTGATGATCGAGCTGAATCGCATTCTGCAAGGGAGTACAGGCTACAACCTTGTTTTTCCGGATATTGACTTTACCTCAGGCCTTGCCCGGCGATCCATCAATATGACCTTCGGGGCGTCGGATTATGTCAAAGCCAAGAGCATTCTGAACGAACTGATGAACTGCAAGTATAGAAATCTGGTGGGTACCGTGAGCTTTACGGCTGTAGGAAACGATTTAAAGACCGGCGCTGTGACCGTAAAAATGGATATTACATTTTATGAAATGTATCAGGAGACCACTGCCGGGACAGTTCAGTGACACGCCGCAAAACGAACCCCCGCAAAAAGTTGAAAAAAGCGAACCGGCCATTGGTTTTTCATGAAACATGTGATACACTTGTTTCGGACTTGAATGAAAGGATGAACCCCGGATATGTATCGACTCAATACAGTTGGTCTCCAACAGAACAGCCAGCAACGTTTCTTCCGACAGCAACAAATCGGTTTGATCTGCGGAACCTTTTCCATTGTATGAACAGCACACCTATAGGCAGTGCTGTTTTTTCGTCCTTTTTAAAATAGTAATTATCCAAACAGAGAAAGAGAGGAATTGAACATGAAGAAACCCCTGATCGGAATCACCCCTGCGTACAATACCACAAAGATGCAGTACGACCTGCCTCCTTCGTATACGAATGCCATCATTAAGTCCGGCGGTATTCCGGTGATTCTGCCTTACACCTCCGACCCCGAGATCATGCAGCAGCTGGTGGACGCCTGTGACGGCTTCCTTTACAGCGGTGGCCACGATGTGGCGCCCTGGGTCTACGGTGCCGATCCCTGGTATGGTCTGGACATTCTGGCCCCTCTGCGCGACATGACGGAAGTAGCTTTGTTCAAGCCGGCCTTTGCGTCGAAAAAACCCATGTTCGGCATTTGCCGGGGCATGCAAATGATCAACTGCTGTTTGGGCGGAACCCTGTATCAGGACTTGCCTACGGACTATGTCAAACCCGAAGAGATTCTCCACTGTCAGAAAGAGATTCCCGTTAAGCCGACCCATGGGGTACAGATCGTTTCCGGATCCCCGCTGGAAAAGATCGCCGGTCTTACGGAGATTCAGGTGAATTCCTTCCATCATCAGGCGGTGAAGGATCTGGGCAAAGGTCTTCAGGTGACGGCTACCGCATCGGACGGCATGATCGAATCGGCCTATCTTCCGGATCATCCCTATCTTTGCCTGGTGCAGTGGCATCCCGAAGAGCTGTTCCCGCATTGCAAGGTTTCCCAAGCCCTGTTTGAGCACTTCGTGAAAGCCTGTGCCAAATAAGCGATTCCCCAAAACGCGCCCGCAAAGAAACGAGGTCCCGCTTCATTTTTGAAGCGGGACCTCGTTTCTATTTGTCTGTTTGCTGCAGGCGGGAGCGTATTACGCACCCAGGAACAGCTCAATGTCCGCATCGACTTCGCCGATGCCTGCGATCCCGAAGGTTTCCACCAGGACCTTTGCCACATTGGGGGAAAGGAAGCCGGGGAGCGTGGGACCCAGGTGGATGTTCTTGACACCCAGGTAGAGAAGGGCCAGAAGAACGATCACGGCCTTCTGCTCGTACCATGCGATGTTATAGGCGATGGGGAGCTTGTTGATGTCGTCCAGTCCGAAGACTTCCTGCAGCTTCATGGCGATGAGCGCCAAAGAGTAGGAGTCGTTGCACTGTCCGGCGTCCAAAACTCTGGGGATGCCGCCGATATCGCCCAGATTCAGCTTGTTGTAGCGGTATTTTGCGCAGCCTGCGGTCAGGATCACGGTATCCTTGGGGAGCTTTTCCGCAAATTCGGTATAGTAGGCTCTGGACTTCATCCGTCCGTCGCAGCCGGCCATCACGAAGAACTTCTTGATCGCTCCGCTCTTGACAGCGTCCACGATCTTGTCGGCCAGGGCCAGCACCTGATTGTGTGCAAATCCGCCTACGATGGTGCCGGTCTCGATCTCTTCGGGCGCCGGCAGGGTCTTGGCCATGGCGATGATCTCCGAAAAGTCCTTCTTGCCGTCGGCATCGGGCAGGATGTGCGTACAGCCGGGGTAGCCTGTGGATCCGGTGGTAAAGATCCGAGCCCGGATTTCTTCGCTCTTCGGCGGAACGATGCAGTTCGTGGTGAAGAGAATCGGTCCGTGGAATGTTTCAAATTCCGTGATCTGCTTCCACCAGGCGTTACCGTAGTTTCCGGCGAAGTTGTCGTATTTTCTAAAGGCCGGATAATAGTGGGCAGGCAACATTTCGCCATGGGTGTAGACATCCACGCCGGTGCCTTTGGTCTGTTCGAGCAGCGCCTCCAAGTCCACCAGATCGTGTCCGGAGATCAGGATCGCCGGATTTTTGCGCACGCCGATGTTCACTTCCGTGATGACCGGATGGCCGTAGGTCGAGGTATTGGCTTCGTCCAGCAGCGCCATGGATTTGACGCCGTGCTCGCCGGTCTTCAAGACCAGCGCCACCAGTTCATCGGCACTGAGGCTGTCATCCAGCGTAGCGGACAGGGCCTCGTAAATGAACGCATTGATTTCGATATTCTCCTTGCCCGCATTGTTGGCGTGCTCGGTGTAGGCGGCCATGCCCTTGAGCCCGTAGATCGTCATTTCCCGAAGGGAGCGGACGTCTTCGTTTTCCGTGGATAAAACACCGACGGAGTCTGCTTTTTCCAACATGGATGTTCTGGAACCCACGGTGAAAGTGGCTGCATCGTGGAGATCTGAAGCAGAAACATTCTTTTTCAAATCATCACGGATGACAAGCATTTTGCGAATCTGAGCTTCCAGCGAGCCATCGTCGAAATTGGCGTTGGTGATGGTCATGAAGAGGCTGCTCAAAACTGCGTGGTTGACTTCTTTCATATTTGCGGGATCAAGATTTTTCTTGATGACGATCTCGGAGATCCCTTTGAGTGTATAGATCAGGAGATCCTGGAGCTTGGCGACTTCTTCGTTTTTACCGCAGACACCTTTTACATTGCAGCCGGTACCCCGGGCGGTTTCCTGACACTGAAAACAAAACATGCTCATAATGAATTCCTTTCTACTCTTCTACGGGTTTGAATTCTTCTTTTCCTACGGAGCAGACGGGACACTGCCAGTCATCGGGAATATCCTCGAAGGCGGTACCCGGAGCGATGCCGCCGTCTTCGTCGCCGACTGCCGGATCATAGATATAGCCGCAGGGGATGCATTCATACTTTTTCATTGTGTTTCTCCTTTCGTTTTAGCCTTTGGGGGCCGGTGCTTTTACCACGATCAGTTCCAATGTTTCGGTCTGAAGATTCTTGACATTCATTTTAGTTTGGAAGGGGATCTTTAAAAGGGTTCCGGCGTCGTATTCGTGAACAGGTTGGTCGTCCAGCCCGATGGATAGCTTTCCTCTCAGGACGGTCATGTACACGTTGGAATTGGAAAGATGCTCCGGGAGGCCGTCTCCCTGATTGAAAACCATGTGCAGGTAGTGCACATTTTCATCAAAAACGATGCGTTCGACAGCTGTTTCGTTGCCTGTTGACAGCTTAAATACTTGTTCTACCAAGATCGTTCCCTCCTTATAAATGAAGTATAGCAGAAGCGATTGTGTGAACCAACAAAAATGCAAGGATTTTAAAGTTCAATTTCAGTATAAAGCAAAAAACCGTATCATTCTGTTGCATTTACAACTTTATTTTTCAGGCAAACGTTTTTTATGCGCAATCGCGTCTTTGGGACAGGCGATGCTACAGGACGAGCACTGGTGACAGAGTGAAATGTTTACTGTTGCGGTGTGGTCGGGGCCGGTGAGATGGATGGCATCGGCCTGGCAGGCTTTTTCACAGAGTCCGCAGCTGATGCAGGCAACAGGATCTACCTGCTTCGATCGGCGGGCAAACCGCCCGAAGGTTTTCTGCAAGGCGCCGAAGGGACAGATTGCGTTGTGGAAGACTTCGGGGCGAAAGCGAAGAACCGTCAGCGCTCCGGCTGCGATCCAAAAAGGAAGGATCGGCAGATTTATTTGGAGCGCTTTCCGGGCAAAGACGGTTGAGGCGATACTGAGTGCAAGTGCGGCCCAGGGAAGGTATACGGCGGACAAAAACCGAGGCGCAGAGTCTTTCTGCCAGCCTCGCTTACGAGCCAGCGCTGAGACCGGCCGCATAATGGTGTGGATCGGACAGGCGTATCCGCAGTACAATCGCCCGAACAGCAAGGCGACGGGCAGGCTCAGTGCGAACAAGAGCAGCCAGAGCGCCATCTTTCCCCGGATGGTCAGGAATAGGAACAGAGCCAGGAAGGCGATGCGAATGAGAGAATCTTTGGCTTTCATGAAATTTTTTCCTCCTTCAGATGCAACATGATGGCTTTAGACGGACATTTCTCTGCCGTGATGCGGACTGCGACTCTTGTATTCTCATCCAACGGTCTGTCTATCACAACGGCTCTGTTTCCGTCCATTTTATAAAAATCGGGCAGCATGCGAACGCACAGTCCGCAGCCGATGCAGTAGGATTCCCTTATCGTCAGCTGAATGTCCGGGTCCTGGGATTCTAACGGCAGGTCATCTTTCTTGACCAGACGATCCGTGATCTGGGCCATGGCGAAGATCGCAAAAACTGTCAGCACCCAGCGGACACCCATGAATTCAGCGCCGAGAAATTTCACTTCGTTGGCCAGCATCGGTATTTTGATCACGGCCCAGGAACTCAGGATTACCACGACATTGGCTACGCTTGCGCCCTTTTGGAGAAGCATTTTCCCGATGGGAAAGGCGGCGTAGATGGGGCCGGCGGAGATGCTGCCCAGCAGAAGCGCGAGCATATTCCCCTTTATTCCGGAATGCTCTCCGAAACTTCGAAGGATCAACTCTTTGGGTACGAGCGCTTCAATGACAGCGGTAAAAAGAAAGATCACCGGAAGGATCACCAGCATTTCTTTTAAATAGTATGCGCTGTTATTCAAGGAGAGCAGTGCTTTCTCCGGCGCGGCAAGAAACAAAAGCATATAGACCAGGCCGATAACTGCGGCCAGCATATTTTTCTTCATTAAATTGAGGATTTTCATAAAATCACCCCCATCAGCAGGGCGATCAGCAACGCGAATATAAAGCTCAAGCCGTTTCGATACAGAGAAAATTTGATGCCGAACTCCTTCTTCTCCAAGGGGAATGTGACGATTCCCACCATGGTCAGTGTCGTCAGGAACGCTGCGGCCGGGACGATATCGGCGCCGGCGTGAACCAGGGATCCCACCAGAGGAAAGGCCACAAAAGCCGGGATCAATGTAATGCTTCCGGCGCCGGCGGCGGTCAGAGTGGCGATCGCGGTGTTGGAAGAGCCCAAATAGGCACGTATGGTTTCCGGCGGAACAAACGTGAGCACCAGCCCGATCAGAAAAATGATCGCGACGATCTGGCTCAGCATGCTGCCCATCATTCCCTTGGATTTCTTCATGGCGGAAAAAGTCTTCTGCTTATTTTTAGCCAGAGAGATTGCTGTCAACAGCAAAGCAACCGCCCAGAAGCCCAGTGTAAAAATATCCATTGTATCCTCCTCGTTGTTTTAAGTCGATTATAAAGGTATAATAGATAAAAAAGTGTTACCGATGTAACAGAAGAGGCGCCCAATGGAAAATTACATGAATGTCGCACTGCAGAGTACGCTGCTGTCATCGCTGGGCGAAGAGACGATTCGCGCACGCATGAAAGAGGGTCGATTTACAATCCGTCACTATGATAAGGAGCAGGTCGTTCATTTTGCCGATGAAGTATGCACAAAGATGGAAATCATTCTTGAGGGAAAGGTCTCGGTGGAGCGGATCGACGAAGAAGGGAACCTGATGGTGATCGCAGAATTTCCTCGGGATGAAATCCTGGGCGGCAACTTGCTGTTTTCTCAAAATCCACGTTATCCCATGACCATTACCGCAAAGGCGGACACCGTGATTTTAAACATTGAAAAGGAATGCCTGTTTGATCTGTTCTTCGATTGTCCTGCATTCCTTAGGATCTATCTCGCATACATTTCTGATCACGCTGTGGTGCTGGGGGATCGGATCAAACACTATGTGAGCAGAACGATCCGTGAAAGTGTGATCCATTTTTTAGAGTATGAAAGCAAATGCCAGGGCGCCGACTGTGTCACTCTGCCTATGACAAAAAAAGCTCTGGCCGAAAAGATTGGCGTTCAGCGGACGTCTCTTTCCCGGGAACTTGACAGGATGCGCAAAGAAGGGCTGATCGATTTTGAAGGTCGAATTGTCTGTATTACAGGATTAAAAAACCGCAAGCGCTAATGCTTGCGGTTTCTGTCGTTTAGCTTTGTTTTTCTTTCGCGCCGCCCTTTTTGCTCTTCTTGTATGCTTTGGAGAATCCGATAATCAGATAAAGAATCCCCACGGTAAGCGGTACCAGCATGTGCAAGACCAATCCCTGATCGGTGGCCAGCCCCAGCAACAATCCGGCAGTCAGGGGAATCGAAACCAGAAGCCCGCCGGTCTTTTGAAAGAAAAGGCCCACGATCAGACCCACGAACATGAAAGGAAATACGATCAGCCATACATTGTCCATGAGCGTGTAAGTCGGATTCGAGAAAGGCAGCGGGCTGCCGTAGCCCAAATAAAAGGGTATGCCGAAAGCAGCTACCGCCAATCCGGCGATCCGCGAAAATAGCACAATTCGCTTATAGAATAGCTCCGTCTTCGACATTGGTTCATTCGTTGACATCTCTTGTCACCTCTCTTACTCTTGCAGGGAGCCGATGATATCGGCCCAGATGCGCTGCGTATCCAAGAAGCCCTGATAGTGCTTCTCGACTTGACTGTCATACTTCTTTAACTCCTTCATGATGCTCTGGAAGGACCGTGTCCCGAAATAAGAGCAAATATGGGGGATGGTTTCTTCCAACCGTGCCTTCATATCGTCGATTTGTTTGCTGTAAGCTTCCCGGTCCGTAATATAAAGCAGGAGAGGCTTGTAACGGATCCAGCCTACACAGGCGGCATGAAAGCGCCGGATCACCTTGTCCGAGTTCCAGTGGATCGGCTTTAACTTGGTCGGCAGCGTTCCGGACAGCAGCTGGTTGTAGGCTGCGAATCCGTCGTGGAACGCATAGCAGGGAACCTTGCGGACGATGCGATCGTTCAGGCAGGTGCTTAGGAAGGTGTCCTCGCCCCGGGCACCGGGCGGGTTGTAGAACGGATAAAGCCGCTCCGGTTTTGTCAGGTTGAGACACAGATTGGATCCGGAAATGAATTTCGCTTTTTTGATTTCCGGTACATCCAAAACCTCTAGTTCCTTGAGGATTTCCGTACTGGCATAGGATACGCCGCCGTTTTTCATGACACTTTTGATCGTTTCCCAGTTGACAATGTCATTGCTGATGGCTTTGATGAAGGATCGGAAATCTTCTTCCCCCATGCGCTCGTCGAATTCAAGGTAGGGGATCGGCGAGATATATCCGCAGTGGTATCCGTGGGTGATGTCCGCCTCTGAAATATTGTCCAGATGAGTCTTCAGCACGTGCTGGCCGCTCCAGATCACGGTGTCCCTGTTTTTTGTGGCTGCCATGGGATATTCGTCATCGTCCAGGAAAAGCAGATAGTCGACTTTGTTTTTAATGGCATAATATAAAATAATATTGCGTTGCGCCGCGTATCCGCTGCCGAAGACTAAGGACAATTCCTCCGGACTTGCCACGCCTCGTGCGGTCAGATCAGCTTTGACTTTTTCGATATCCTTGATTCCGATGAAGAACTTGTCGTCGATGAGTCGGGCAATATCCGCGCTCATCTGCGTATAGTCGGAACGTTTGGTATCCTTGTACTTCAGATCATAGGCCACGAAAAGGTCCAGGCTGATGTTTTTGTCGTCGATAAGGCCGGATTCTTTCCAGTTGTACACATAGCTGCGCAAGATCCGCTGGAACTGCTTTCTTCCTGTGGCGAAACCGATTCCTACTTTAATTGTTTTGTTTTCCATAGCGTTTCCCCTTTCTGCTGTAAAAGTATACCATAAAACCCGCATTTTTTGAAGTCAGACTAAATATCTCGAACGTGTGCAGTAAAATATTCGAGAAAATAGAATTGAAGTATATATTTTTTTGTCAACCTAGTATAATGACTGGTATAGGTATTAAAGCACCGGGAGAAGGCCATGGGCAAGCGCTTAACAACAGAAACGGAAAAAGCAGCAATGGAGCGGAAGCCTCTCAGTACTTCCATCATCCTGATTTTCAGTGCTTTGCTTGTCGTGGGCGCGCTTTATGTGGCCGGCGTCTGGGATGCGGCGATCCTGGAGCAATCCCGGAAGGCTGTGGAGCTGGCCGAAGCTGCCGAAGCCGGATTGCTGGGCGTGGATGCGGAACTGATCGAGGAACTCCGCTACGGAACTCTGCCGTCCGGTTACGCGCTGCTGAAAGAAAAGCTGATATACCTGACGAAACTGGACAATGAGATCCGCTTTGCCTACATTATGTACATGCATCGGGGAAATATTTACTTTGCTGTGGATTCCGAACTCGAAGACAGTCCGGACTATTCGCCGCCCGGACAGTTGTATGGCGAAGCGGATGCCTTCACCCACAACGCCTTCTTTGCCGAAGAAGCCGTTGTTACTAAGCCTGCTCCGGACCGGTGGGGCGAATGGGTGAGTGTTCTTGTCCCGATAAAAGATCTAGAGAGCGGAGAAACGATCGCAGTATTCGGCGCGGATTATCCGGCAGAGACATGGGCAAGCGGCGCTGTGTCCCGTGCGATCGAAGCCGGTTTGATGGTTATCAGCGTCCTGTCAGTCATTGCTGTTTTGCATGTTATTGTCTTTCGAAACAAACAACTGCGACAGGAGCGCAATAAACTCTTAGCTTCGGAAAAGCGTCTCAGAGAAAGTGACACCATGCTGCGAACGATCTTTGATCAGGTTCAGATGGGGGTCGCTTTGGTACATAATGAGCGTTTTACAACTCCTGATTTCGGAGAATTTCCAACAGCGAACCCCAAATTCCTTGAGATCCTGGGGCGGAGTATGGAAGATCTGTCCGATCTCCGATGGGACACCATCACCCATCCCGAGGATCTGGCCGCTGATCTTGAGCAGTTCGCGCGGTTCAAATCCGGCGCGATCTCCGGTTACAGTATGGAAAAGCGTTTTCTGCGTCCTTCCGGAGACTGGGTGTGGGTAAACATGACCATTTCCTCGTTATACTTGGGGGCCGGGACCGACGCCGTTCATTTGTGTGTGATCGATGATATCAGCCATCGGAAAGCAATGGAGCAGATCCTTTTCGACAGCGAGCGGAGCAAGTCGGTTTTGCTGGACAATATGCCGGGCATGGCCTACCGCTGCCGTTATGACAGGGACTGGACCATGGAGTTTGTGTCGCAGGGATGCAGAGAATTGACCGGCTATGATCCGGAAAGTCTTCTCAACAACAGAGATCTTTCCTTCAACGATCTGATCACGCCGGAATATCGAAAAGTCTTATGGAACCGTTGGAAGGAAGTGCTGGATGTCAAGGGGAAGTTGCAGGAGGAGTACCAGATCACGACAGCAGACGGATCAAACAAATGGGTTTGGGAGCAGGGCCAAGGTATCTATGACGACAGTGGAAAGCTCGTTGCGCTGGAAGGGTTGATTCTGGATATCGATGATCGGAAAAAGCAGGAATTGCGCCTCCGCTACATAAACAGTCACGATGATCTGAGTGGATTGTATAATCGGCATTATTTCCAGGAACTGTTCAATGATGACACCATGCGCCGCGCGGAAGCACATCGGACAGTAATTCTGGTCAACATCAGGAAGTTCAGTCTGTTGAACAACGCTTACGGGTATACCTACGGGGATCAGCTGATCCGGAAGCTTGCCGGAGAGTTGGAGCGCCTGATTCGGTCCGATCGGGTTCTTTGCCACATATCCATCGATCGATTTGTTCTGTATTTGAAGCACGATGCAGATCGGACGGAGTTGGATGCTTTATGCCGTCAGATCATCGACATCCTGGAAGAATTGCTTGCACCCCATACCCTTGGGGCAAACCTCGGTGTTGTTGAGATCGGAGAGACCCGCTATGATGCGGATACAGTGATAAAAAACGCATCTATTGCTGCCAATGCAGTAGCGCCGGAAGAGAATTTCGGCGCATGCTATTACAATAGCACTATGGCAGATGCCGTGGCCAGGGAGAATATTCTGAAGAACGAGCTGACCGAAGAGGCCTATCGAGATCGACTCCACCAGCTTCAGTTGGTGTATCAGCCTATTGTGGCCGCCAAGAGCGGCGCCATTGTAAGCTTCGAAGCCCTTGCCAGGTTTCGGAGCGAGCGATTCGGCCTGATACAGCCTGCTGAATTCATTCCCATAGCCGAAGAAACGCAGTTGATCGTCCCTTTGGGGAAGAGCATCATACGGGAAGCGTGTCTGGCCCTGGAGCGTTTTTCCGCGGCAAGCAACACACCGATCTCTATTTCAGTTAATGTGTCGGCAATCCAACTTTTACGTGAGGATTTCATCTCGAATCTTTTGGAAATCCTGCGGGAGACCGGAGCGGATCCCGGCAGGTTGGGCCTGGAACTTACCGAGACAAGCTTTGCCCGTACGTTCGACGAGATGAACCGAAAATTTCAGGAGATCCGCAACGCAGGGATTCAGCTCTACATCGACGATTTCGGCATAGGTTATTCTTCTCTCGCCCGTGAAGCGGAGCTCAATGTGGATTATTTGAAAATCGATAAATTCTTCATCGATAAACTTACGGAGATCGAACCGGACAAACTCATTACGAAAGATATTATTTCCATGGCCCATAAAATGGGGCATACCACTGTGGCGGAAGGGGTGGAGCATCCCCGGCAGCGGGATCTGCTGGTGGATTTCGGTTGCGACCTGCTCCAGGGCTATCTCTTCAGCCGTCCGGTTCCTCTGGATGAGGCTCTGGCGTTTTTAACAAACAACAAGGATGAATCATAATCTCAGGAGGATATAAAATGACCCGGCCATCCGATAAAAAAGTAATCCCCATAAGATATAAGCTGATGATCATTTTCATCGTGGTTACTGTTGTCATGACGGCGCTGATCAGCACGCTGATCCTGCTGAACTGGCGCGGAACAGCCGTCGCGGGAGCCGAAGGGAAGGCCGCCGAGCTGAACCGGGATATTTCCCGGAAGATCGAAGACTTTCTTCAGGCCCCCTATCACATCAATGAAGCCAACAGCCGGCTCATAGAAAACGGCATCGTGGATCTTGCCGACCAGGAAGAGCGAGAGCGCTTCTTTGTGTCCATACTCGCGGCCCACGAAAACGCGATCTACAGTTTCAGCTTCGGAAGCAAGGAGGGCGAGTACTACGGGGCCCGGAGAAATGAAGAAGGCGTGGTTCAAATCATGAGAAACAATGCGCTTACCGGCGGCGAGTCCTGGTACTATCATGTGACAGAAGATCAGACGGCCGGCGCCCTTGCCGTCCGTACAGGCGCATTCGATCCTCGGACACGGGACTGGTACAAAGCTGCAGAGCTGGCGCAAAAACCGGTTTATTCGCCGATCTACAAACATTTCGTCATGCCGGATCTTACCCTGTCCGCCGTATGGCCTATCTATGATTCATCCGGGATTTTTCAAGGCGTGCTGGGGACCCATGTGATCCTGTCCAGCATCAGCAAGGAATTGAAGGATCTTGTGGAAGAGCTGGGAGGATATGCGGCAGTTATAGAAAGGGACACCGGATATCTGATCGCCAATTCTGTCGGGCGTGCAAACTTCAGGGTTCGGGGAGGGGAATTCAGCCGCCTCAGTCTTCCGGATTCGGATTCCACCATATTGAAAGGGGCCTATAAACACTATCAGGACACCGGTGAGAACAATTTCAAGCACACAATCGGTATGGATTCATATTATGTCCAGTTCACCGACTACACCGACGAAGGCCTGGACTGGGTCGTGATCACGGCGATCCCCCAGGCGCCGCTGATGGCGGAAATCATAGACAGCATTCGCAATGTCACAGCTGTCATTATACTGTTGGTGCTGGCATATATCCTCATTTATCTTCAGATGAGCCGAAAGTTGATTTCGCCGATGGATGATTTGATCCGCTCTACGGAACGTATTGCGGCAGGCGACATTCACCACAGGGCGCCTGTTCTTCGAAATGATGAACTCGGAACGATTTCCCGTTCTTTCAACGCGATGGCCGACACTTTGGAAGAAATGGTGGGAAGCCTGGAGAACGCCGTTCATTCCCGAACAGCTGAACTGGCCGAAAGCAAAGAACAGCTTCAACTGATTCTGGATTCCACCGCAGAGGGGATCTATGGGATAGACCGGAATGGAATCTGTACATTCTGCAATGCAAGGGCACTGGAAATGCTGGGCTACGAGACGCCGGAAGACGTTCTTGGCAAGAACACGCACATGCTGATCCATCACAGCGACCGGAACGGAACACTGAAAGAAGAATCGTCAAGCAAGATTTATCAAGATATGAAAGTCGGCGAGACGGTCCGATCCAGCGACGAGGTGTTTTGGCGAGCTGACGGCACCTTTTTCGATGTGGAATACTATGCGAGTCCGCAGTATAAGGCAGGCGCGTACATCGGCGCGGTAGTCACGTTCATGGATATTACGGAGCGCAAGGAAAAGGAAGCTCGGATCGAGTATCTGAGCTGCCACGATTCTTTGACAGGGCTGCAAAATCGGCGCTGCATGGAAGACAACATGAAGAATCTGGACAGACCGGAGAATTTGCCCTTGTCTGTCATCTTTGCAGATGTGAACGGACTGAAAATCACCAATGACATCTTTGGCCATGCCGCAGGCGACGAGCTGTTGCGCATCAGCGCCGACGTGCTGACTTCCGCAGCAAGAGAGCGTGACGTGGTGGCCAGGATCGGCGGAGATGAATATGTTATCGTAATGCCCAACACGGATCGGCGGGCTGCCGATAGAGTGAAAAAAGACATCATTCGCCGCATTTCCAAACGTAAGATCCACGCCATCAAATGCAGTATGGCCGTAGGCAGCGAAACGAAAACCGATTCCGCGGTCACTATAGAAGAGTTGGTGAACAAAGCAGAAAACGAAATGTACAAGCACAAGGTCCAGAGCAAACGGGAGTCCGGAATCGACTCCGTGGAGACGATTTTGGCGTCATTGCACGAGGCGAGTCCCAGAGAGCGCCTTCATTCGGAGAACGTTAAAAGTTTGAGCGAGGCCATAGGACGTGAACTGAAACTGGATGCCCCGGAGCTGAAAAAACTGGGCGAAGCGGCCTATCTTCACGATATCGGGAAAATCGCTTTCAGTGAAGATTTGCTGAAAGGGGAAGATTTGGACAACGAACAGAAAATGCGCATCCAGGAACATTCGATCGTGGGCTTCCGAGTGCTGAATCTGTTTGACGACACACTTGATCTGGCAGAGATGGTCTACAGCCATCATGAAAACTGGGACGGCACCGGGTATCCTAAGGGATTGAAAGGCGAAGAAATTCCCATGGGAGCCAGGATCATCCGGGTTGCAGAGACCTTTGATGCGAAAACCAACCCGAACATAGGGGACTCAGTCGACCGGGATACTGCGACCGAACTCATACAAGAGCTGGCCGGCAGCCGCTTTGATCCGGCAGTCGTGGAAGCTTTTGCAAGGGTGATGAGGCGGAATGAAGAGATTGCAAGGGAGATGAAAAATGATTAAAATCATTGGGTTAACAGGAAGTCTGAGGCGTGGCTCCTACAACAAAGCTGCTTTGAGAGCGGCCGGAGAACTGATGCCCGATGGCACTGTGCTGGAGATTCTTGATCTGTCGGATATTCCTTTTTTGAATGAAGATGTGGAAGCCGCAGGCGTTCCCGTGTCTGTGGAAGCATTCAAGCAAAAGCTGGGCGGCGCCGATGGCGTTTTGATCGCTACGCCGGAGTACAATTATTCGATTCCTCCCGTATTGAAAAATGCTCTGGATTGGGCCTCAAGAGGCAAAGAGCCTCCACTGTACGGAAAGCCCCTGGCGATCATGAGCGCATCGCCGGGCATGTTCGGGGGTGCCAGAGCCCAATATCATCTGCGCCAGGTTTGTGTCAGTCTCAACCTGATCCCGCTCAATAAACCGGAAGTAATGATCGCCCGTGCTGACACGAAATTCAGCGCAGAGGGTGTCTTGGAGGACGAACGGACCCGTCAGGCTATCAAAAAGCTTCTCGAGGCGCTGGTTTTGAGCGCACGGAACAATCAGGAGAAATAAAATGAAAAAAACAGGAATATTGATCGTAGTTCTCCTGCTGTTTTTTGTTGCAGGCTGCGGAGCTCCCGTGGAAGAACCGCCGGACAGAGTTCCTGTTTCGGAGGGCGTGGTAGATGCGCCCGAAGCAGTGGTCCGGTGGGCGCAGTACGAGATCGACCAGCTGGTGCGCATGCTGGAAACAGATGGGTTTTACGGATCTGAAGAAGCCGGCTTGATCACCGTGGATATTCTGGACAGCCGGATCATCGATCTTCGACTGGAAAGAGAACTGCCTTTCCATCAGGAAAGTACGCTAAAACTGTACGCATTGGATTTTCGACTGCAGCCCGGGGAACTGCCCGATAAGACGCTGTTTATTCTGGACGAAGAGGGTTGGATTCCTTCGGACCACAATTTTATCTATGGCGATGCCAACGGCGCCGAGCTGCAACAAGGCCAGCTGTATCTGTTGATCACCGAGAGCGAGGCCGAGCCTTTCAGCGCGGGCATCCGCCGCGCTGAGGTGCTGACCGATGAATGGAGCAAGGATCTTCAGGCTTATTTCGGTTATCCGCCGGGCGTCCACTTCGACGATTCTCCTGCGGCGATCCAGGCCATTCACGATTACTGGAAGTGGGATGAGGAATGGTGCTTCACGATGCCCAACGAAGAATGGGCAGACGGCGACTGGAGCACGGGGCTCGGATATGCCCACGAATGGGGATTGGGGATCCCTTACGAATTTTTCGGATGGGAAGAAGAACCGGCTCAGGATCTGGTGGCTCTGAGCTTTGCCATCGTTCAGAGGCGGTACTACGAAGGATTGACCGTGGTCACTTTCGATGGCTTTTACGGCGATGACCAACTGGGCCCCAATTTCTCACCGATCCAGTACATCGCCTGCACCCAGCCGGACTGCACAACCTCCCGGGGCGTTTCCGTGGGAGACACCGTCGAAGCGGTGCAAACAGCCTATCCGGAAGCCTTCTGGAACGATGAGGTTCTGGTTTATGCGCCGGAGGGGACCAATCGCTCCATTCTATTTATCGTTAAAGACGGCACTGTGGTCCAGATCGACATGGCTGACGGATTGGACGGACAATATACAACACCGGCCGGGATCATCCCGACCGGTGCGTAATGGTATTCAGTGTTCGTCGATGTATCGGCTCACGGCTTCGTGATAGACATCGATCCGTGTTTCTTGAGGATCGGTATCTTCGTCCAGGAGCAGATCGACCATGTGATGCGGCGTTTTTCCGCCGATCGCCATGGATTTGATGCAGGAGACACAATAGACCGCCACATCTTGACAGGGCATCTGTGACGCCCTCTTTTTTTGCATTTCCGTCACTTTGTCGATGGGGATGTGCGAATAAAAATTGTCTCCGCAGCAGATGGATCTCGTGCCGCTGAATTCAGATTCCACGATATCGATCTTCATTTTCCGCAACAGACTTCTGACAGCGGCGTGCACCTGGGGTTTTGGCCTGTAGGAACAGGAGTCGTGAACGGATACGCACAGCCCCGAATGGTCGGGCAGCGGGAGTCCGTCGATATTGTCCAGCACTTCCCAGAGAGAAATGGTTCGGATGCCTTTGTATAGAGAACGGAAACGCCTGTCACAGCCGGCGCAGTTGTTGATGATCGTAGACCCCTCCGGCAGGCGGGGATCGTTGTGGCAGCAGATATTGTGCATCTTGACCGGCCCGAACCAGGCTTGGAGCAGGGTCAGGATCTGATGTTCGGCTTCTGGCTTGGTCACGCTCAGGGCGCAGCCCGGGTTGAACCAGCATCGGTCTTTGTCGATTCCGGAAATGGGTATGCTCGGGATCCGTATCCCTTTATTGGTTTCGTTGATCACAATGCTGCTCATGCGATGGTGTTCCTTTCAGATGAAATGATTTGATTCGGCAAAGCATCTACGCCTTTTGCTTCGCCCGTACGTATTCGATGGCTTCTTTCCCGGTGATGTGCTCCACATCGATGGCAACGATCAAAGAAGCGTCACATGTTCTGATCTTTTCACTGTTGATGTCTTTGGGCTGATCGCCGGAATATTTATCCACCAGCGCCCGGAAGCCTTCCAACCGTTCCTCGTCTTCCGCGATCCGCGCTCTGCCAAAAGCAATGACACTGCGAAAGTAGGTGGTGTATTCTGCGCTGACGATGGTGTCCTCGTCCACGACGGTGAACGACACTTTCGGGTTTTTTAGGATAGCGTCCACTTTGTGGCCTGCTTTGGCGGAGTGAAAATAGATCTTCCCATTTGCGCAAGCGTAGCTTAAGGGGACTGCGTAGGGATAATCGTCGTCTCCCTGGCAAGCCAGGATCCCGTTGGTGCAGCGGTCCAGAACCTTCTGTGTCTCTTCGGCCGACATCAGTTGCCGGATCCTTCTCATTTCTCTGAACAAAATTTTTCCTTCCTCCCTTTCAGTTTATTGTTTCTTTTGATGTGACATAAAAGTCGCCTGCCGGGATCGATTCCATTGACAGGCGACTTGCTTTGGCGGAGGACACGGGACTCGAACCCGCGGGGCCTTCTCAGCCTTACTCGCTTTCCAGGCGAGCTCCTTAGCCACTCGGTCAATCCTCCAAACGCCGCACATCGTACAGCGCATTGCATTCAGCAAAGTGTAGTGTAAACGATTCGGGAATAAAAATCAAGAAATAATCGCATGTTTCCGAAATATATTCCCGAGGATCACTTTTATCATCGCTGCTTGCCGAGATTGTCATGCATTACAATCTTCCGAATTTTGCCAATAATTCTTCTACCGTGGCACCCTTTAGGATCTCTGTCCGGGTAGCTTCCTCCTTTTCGGCTTGTTCGCGTACTTTTTCGTAGATCTCTTCCAGTTGATCAGCCGGCGCCAGCACGACACCGATCTCATCGGCAACGATCAGATCTCCCGGCTTGACCAGGATGCCGCCGCAGACGATGGGCGTATTGATCTCGATGGGTTCTTTTCTGCCGGAATAAGCTGTGTGGGAAGCTCTCGGACAGACTGCAGAAGAGTAGATCGGGAAGTCCAGCATGCGGGCTTCGTCGGTGTCCCTGGCGCTGCCGTCGATCACGACGCCTGCGATGCCGGCGGCCACGCTCAGACCCGACATAAGACCTCCCCAGATCGAAGTTTGAGACTCTCCGAAGGCGTCGATCACTACGATGTCTCCGGGCTGGGCGATCTCAAAGATACCCAGACAGTCCACAATGTCTCCGGCTGTCAGTTTGACGGTGAGGGCCGGTCCGATGATACGCCGGTTGAGGGTTCGCTGCACGATGTTGTTTCGCATTACGTTATCCCGTTCCTGTGCATCGGTCACGATGCAGGATAGGCTGTATACGTCCTTCAAAGCTAAGTACTTGTCGATGATTTTTTGGTCGATCTTTGCATGGGGCATAACGATATTCTTCATGGAAGCCTCCTTATCCGGGTCGGTTGACAGTCTGTGGAAGTTGTGATTGATTCTTCTCCGTTCAGTCTATATGATGAAAACATAGATGTAAATGGTAATTATGTTTATTGAATGGAGGCAGCAGCTATGGAATTGGTATCCGGAAAAGGAAGATCGGTCCCAAAATCCGCTATAAGGGAAATGTTCGCTCTGCAGGCACAGTACGACCGTGTGGTGAGTTTTGCCCTGGGAGAACCTCATTTTCCACTGCCTGAACACATTCGACAGGCCATCGAGGATTCCCTGCGGAGAGGCGAGACCCACTATACACCGAACTCGGGAATCATGCCCTTGCGCCAGGCTATATCCGAAGCTTATGAACGGGAACGGGGGCTGTCCTATCTGCCCGAAGAGACGCTGGTGACCCCCGGCGCCATCGCAGCGCTCCATTTGACGGTGAGCGCCATCACCGATTTTGGCGATGAAGTGATCCTGCCGGATCCGGGCTGGGCCAACTATCGGGGGTTGATGATCCAGGAAGGACTGATACCCGTTCCTGTGAGGTTGCGGGAGGAAAACCGGTTCATGTTCGATCCGGCAGAGCTGGAAGCCGCCATTACGAAAAAGACCAGAGCTATTCTGATCAATTCGCCCTCCAATCCTACCGGCGGCGTGGCGGATCGGAAAAATCTGGAGCAGATCGCAGCTCTGGCGATCCGGCATGATCTCATTGTGATCACCGACGAGATCTATCGGGAATTGATTTGGACCGATGAACCCTATGCCAGCATCGCCGAATTCCCCGGTATGCGTGAGCGTACCGTTATTATTGATGGCTTCTCCAAGACCTACGCGATGACGGGCCTGCGCCTGGGGTATGCAGTAGCTCCCCTGGAATTGATCCGGACAATGAACACCATGCTGGAGAACGTTTATTCTTGTGTAGGCGAAAGTGTACAGTGGGGAGGGGTTGCCGCATTGACCGGCACCCGTGAACCTGTGGAAGCCATGAAGGCCGAGTATCGGAAAAAGAGGAAGCTGGTCGCAGAAGGGCTGAATGGCCTCCCGGGCATATCCTGCCTGCCTCCGGCTGGTGCTTTCTATGTATTTGCAAACATCACAGGTACAGGGATGCCCTGTCGTGATTTTGCCATGGATCTCCTTCGGGAGCAACAGGTGGTCGTAGTCCCGGGAACCGGATTTGGCGCCGGCGGTGAAGGCTTCGTACGGCTTTCCTACGCTACAGGCGAGGATACGATCCGGGAGGGGATCGATAAGATCGGCGCGTTTGTGCGCAGCCGAAACGGTTGAAAGAACCATGGAAGAATGGTATTGTAATAGAGCAGATGTCACGTATCACAACAGGCTGCGGGACGATTGAAAAACGATAGGAGGAAACAGCATGCTTCAAAAGAAGGATCCGCTCAATCTAACGGGAAAAGTGGCGGTGATCACCGGTGCGGGATCGGGGATCGGCCTGGGTACAGCCCAGTTGCTGTCGGCATATGGCGCGGCAGTTGCCGTCGTCGACGTGGACCCGGCCGGAGCCGAAGGGGTTCGGGAAATGCAGGAAGCCGGGCGGACGGCTGAATTTTTTCGCTGTGACGTTACTGACGAAGCGCAGGTGAAGGAAACGGTGGACGGTATCGTCCGGACCTTCGGAAGAATCGATATTTTGTTCAACAACGCAGGTGTAACTGTACGTAAAACCATTGAACATCTGACGGTAAAGGACTGGGATTTTGTGATGGGTGTAGGATTAAAAGGGTTGTTCCTGTTTTCCAAACACGTGATTCCCGAAATGAGAAAAGCCGGCGGCGGCAGCATCATCAACAGCGGTTCGGGATGGGGCCTTAAGGGCGGCGATCAGGCGGCGGTTTACTGTGCTGTGAAAGGCGGCATCGTCAACGTCACTCGGGCCATGGCCATCGATCACGGTCCCGACAAAATACGGGTCAACTCTGTGTGTCCCGGAGACACCGTCACATCCATGATGATCGACGAAGGATATCAGACCGGCGCCATCAACGATCAGGTTTCCGAAGAAGAATTTTTAGCATCTTGCGGATCGGACCGGCCGATCGCCAGGATCGGCCAGCCCGAAGACATTGCCAATGCAGTCCTGTTTCTCTCCAGCGAGCTTTCTTCCTGGATCACCGGAACAGCCCTGGTTGTGGACGGCGGCGGCATCGCTTAAGCAATAGTTGTATAGAAGGAGAACGCTATGAAAAGAGGATTCCCCAATCACCCCTACATCCCCAACTCCGTTCCGGAAGTTGAAAAGGAAATGCTGGATTTCCTGGGGATGAAGTCGTTGGACGACTTGCATAAAAATGTGCCTGACGCATTGATGTTCAAAGGGGAAATGAACATTCCAGAGGCCTTTGGATCCGAGTATGAAATGCGCCGGTATGTGGAAGAATTGCTGGATCGCGACGGCGACGGCAAAAAATACCTGAACTTTCTGGGCGCCGGTTGCTGGCAGCACTATGTGCCCGCCATCTGCGACGAAGTGAACTCCAGGGGAGAATTTCTGACTGCATACGGCGGCGAACCCTACAATGAACTGGGTCGTTTCCAGACGCAATTCGAATATCAGAGCCTTGTGGCAGAACTGGTAGGGATGGATGTTGTGAACGTGCCGGCCATCGACTGGGCGCAGGCATCTGCAACGACCTGTGCCATGGCCCAGCGCAAAACCGGACGGAAGCAGATCATCCTGCCGGAAATCCTGGATCCGCAAAAGAGATCCATTATTGAAAACTTCGGCCGGGCAACGACCGAATTCGTAACGGTAGCCTGTACGGAAGACGGACAAATCGATCTGGAGGACCTGAAAAAGAAGGTTGGCAAGGACACCGCCGGGGTCTATTTTGAAAATCCGAATTATTTGGGCGTGATTGAGACTCGAGGGGAAGAAATCTCCCGTATCGCCCACGAAGCAGGCGCGGAAAGTCTGGTGGGGGTGGATCCCATCACCCTGGGCGTTATGGCTCCGCCGCCTGAATACGGCGCGGATATCGTCTGCGGAGAGCTTCAGCCTCTGGGCATCCACATGAACTACGGCGGAGGGCTGGCCGGATTCATGGCGACCCGGGATGAAGAAGACTATGTGAATGAATATCCTTCCAGGCTCTTCGGCATTGCGCCGACCACGCATCCCGGAGAATACGGCTTTGGCGACGTAGCTTACGACAGGACTTCCTTCGGTAACCTTCGGGACGGAGCGAAGGAATATGTGGGTACGCAGGCCGCGCTCTGGGGGCTTACGGCCGGTGTCTATTTGGCAACCATGGGTCCCGCGGGCATGGAGGAAGTGGGGCAGACCTGCATGCAGAATGCCCGGTACGCAGTGCAGAAACTGAACGGGATCAAGGGTATAAAAGCCAACAGTCTGGGCGGACAATATTTCAAGGAATTTGTAGTCGATTTCAACGCGACGGGAAAGACCGTGGCGGAGATCCAAAAGATCTTGCTGTCCGAAGGCATCTTCGGCGGCAAGGACATCAGCGGAGAGTTTCCCCGGTTGGGTCAATCGGCGCTCTACTGCGTCACGGAGATCCACACCCAGAGAGATATCGATCGGCTGGTCAACGTGCTGGCCAGAGTCCTGGCATAGCCGGAGAGAGGAGAGTACCATGAAAAGAATTGACAGATCGAGCAAGGTGCGGACTCATTTCCATCAGGCGAAGTGGGACGAGCCGATCATCTTTGAACTGAGCACACCGGGCGAAAGAGGCGTTTCGGTTCCCAAAGCGGGGCAAGCGGTGGCTGCCGCCGTGGGAGACGGCGTTTCGGATCTTCCTGCGGCCCTTCGGCGAAAGGAGCGGCCGGCACTCCCGGAAATTTCGCAAAACCGTCTGCTTCGGCACTATTTGCGTTTATCTCAGATGACGCTGGGCGCCGATGTGAATATCGAGATCGGCCAGGGCACCTGTACGATGAAGTACAGCCCCAAAGTGAATGAACAGCTGGCGAAGAAGCTCTGGGAGATGCATCCGCTTCAGGATGAAGACACCGCTCAAGGCATCCTGCAAATTTTTTACGAGACCGATCAGTATATGCGGGAGATCTCGGGTTTGGACAAGTTCACCTTCCAGCCCGGCGGCGGATCTCAGGCCATCTTTCTGATGGCTTCCCTGGTGCGCGCTTATTTTGAAAGCCGGGGAGAGGACCGCAACGAGGTGATCACCACGCTGTACTCCCATCCTTCCGATGCGGCGGCGCCGGCGGTCACCGGCTACAAGATCGTCTATCTGCAGCCGGATCCCGAGACCGGACTGCCCGACCCGGAAGCCTTCAAAGCCGTCTGCACAGATAAAACGGCGGCCTTTATGGTTGCCAATCCCGAAGATACGGGTCTCTACAACGGGCAGATCGGCGAATTGGTGAAGCATGCGCATTCTGTAGGCGCGTTGTGTTGCTACGATCAGGCCAACGGCAATGCGGTTCTGGGCGTAGCCAGAGCCAAAGAAGCGGGCTTCGATATGTGCCACTTCAACCTGCACAAGACGTTTTCGTCACCTCACGGCTGCAGCGGGCCGGCTTGCGGGGCCACCGGCGTCGTGGAGAAGTTGATCCCCTTCCTGCCGGTACCATCCGTAGAGTACGATGGAAAGAAGTACTATCTGGACTACGGCTTCGCCGATACGAAATACGGCGTGACCAAAGTCCGGGAGTTCATGGGCGTGGCCCCGGTCGTGCTCAAAGCGTATTGCTGGATTCGGATGCTGGGCCCCAACGGGTTGTGGCAGGCCACCAAGACCGCAGTGCTCAATAACAATTACCTATTTAAACGTATGATGAGCATTCCGGGAATTTCGGCTTATTACGAAGACGGGAACAATCAGCGTGTGGAGCAGTGCCGATATACCATGGAACAGGTTACTAAGGACACCGGTGTTACTTCCGGCGACGTACAGCGTCGCATGATGGACTTCGGTATGCATTTCTGGACATCCCATCATCCTTATTATTTGCCTGAACCTATCACTCTGGAACCCACCGAATCTCCTTCAAGGAAAGACATTGACGAATATGCGGACACCGTGGCGCATATCATAAAGGAGTGCTATGAAGATCCCGAAACAGTAAAGACAGCGCCCCACCGCAGTACGATCCATCAGGTGGACGAACGCTGGATGGACGACCCGGAAGGGTGGGCCATCACCTGGAAGATTTACAACAGGAAGTACAATGACTAAAATCGGACTGATCGTAAATCCCATTGCGGGTCTGGGCGGGAGCGTAGGCCTCAAGGGTACGGACGGAATGGTGGAGGAGGCTCTGCGCCGCGGCGCGGAGCCTCTTTCGAACGCCCGGGCCGCAGCGGCGCTCCGGGAGCTTCTGCCGCTGCGGGACACCCTGCTGATCTGCACCGGCGCGGATCAGCAGGGCGGCAGCTGCGCGGAATCCCTGGGATTCAAGACGCGTATTCTCCACGAAGCTTCCCCGCGATCCGACGCAGCGGATACCCGGGCGCTGGCAAAAAAACTGATCGAAGAAGGCGTCCGCATGATCCTGTTTGCCGGCGGCGACGGGACGGCGGCCGACATCTACGAAGCCATCGGCGAAAAGCAGCCGGTGCTGGGCATCCCTGCCGGCGTCAAGATCTATTCGCCGGTCTATGCCTCCACACCTAAAGCCGCAGGAGAACTGGCGCGCTTGTATCTCGCCGGCACCCTGACGACCCTCCGGGAGGTCGAGGTGCTGGATATCGACGAAGAACTGTACCGCCGGGATCGGGTGGATGTCCGACTCCGCGGCTATCTGACCATCCCCGAGGAGAAGCGCCTGATGCAGGGGCGAAAAGCGCCCAGCCCGCTTTCGGAGGCCGCGGCAGCCCATGCCATAGCCGGCAGCATTATCCGGGATATGGAGCCGGATACCTGCTACCTGATCGGCGCCGGCACCACGACCCGGCGGATCATGGAGCGCCTGGAGCTTCCCAATACGCTCATCGGTGTGGATCTGATCTGCAACAAAAAGCTGATCGAAGCAGATGTATACGGATCCCGTATCCTGGAGCTGTCGGAAGGATGGCCGCTCAAACTGATTCTTACGGTCACCGGCGGACAGGGATTTCTCCTGGGCAGAGGAAGTCAGCAACTGACACCGGACGTACTCCGAAAGATCGGAAAAGAGAATATCATTGTCGTTGCGACACAAAAAAAGATGGCAGCTTTGGGAGGGCAACCACTGCGATTGGATACAGGCATGGAAGAGTTGGATGGGCAGTTGGCCGGATACTATCGTGTGATCACAGGCTACGATCAAGTTGTAGTGGCAAAAGCGGAGTAGCCTCCTTTTCGAGGAGAAAACGGTCCGACTGCCGAGCATCTTACGTTTTTATTAAGCCCGAGACGGTCAGTTGTCTTATCGGGTCCCATATGATACAATCTGAACGACAGAAAATTGTCGTTTCATTGATTCGGAAGGAGCAAACAGATGAAAAAAATCATGAATCTACCGGAAAATTTCGTAGATGAAACCATGGAAGGGATCGTTCTTGCTTATGGAGAAAAAGTCGGATTTCTCAACGGAGACCGAAGGATCCTGATATCGAAAGCACCTGTTTGCGAGGGTAAAGTAGGGATCGTAACCGCAGGAGGAAGCGGTCACCTGCCGGTGTTCCTGGGTTATGTGGGGTCCGGAATGTTGGATGGCTGCGCGGTAGGCAACGTGTTTGCCTCACCTTCGGCGCAAAAGATGGAAGACATGATCCGAGCATGCGACCGGGGAAACGGTGTGCTGTGCCTCTATGGAAATTACGGCGGAGACCGGCTCAATTTCGATATGGCCTGCGAAGCAGCGGACTTTGACGACATTGCCACGAGAACAGTTTTGGTGACCGACGATGTGGCATCGTCCCCCAAAGGGGACGAAGGCAAGCGCAGAGGCGTTGCGGGCATGGTTTACGCATTCAAAATAGCAGGCGCTGCGGCTGCCCTGGGAAAATCCCTGGACGAGGTAGCCAACATCACGCAAAGGGCTTTGGATCAGATCCGGACCATGGGGATCGCTCTGTCTCCCTGTATCGTTCCCGAGGTCGGGAAACCCACATTCCACATCGAAGCCGATGAAATGGAGGTCGGTATGGGCATCCACGGAGAGCCCGGTATCCAGGTGGAAAAGCTGAAGTCCGCAGATGAGTCTGCGCAGTTGATCCTGGAGACCATCGACCGGGATATGCCGCTGGCCGCCGGTGATGAAGTCTCTGTAATGGTGAACGGTTTGGGCGCGACACCCATGGAAGAATTGCTTATCGTCTACCGCAAAATACATCAGACGTTGGAGGCAAAGAACGTTTCGGTCTTTATGCCCCACATCGGAGAATTTGCCACGTCCATGGAAATGGCAGGTCTTTCAGTCACGGTATTCAAGCTGGATAAGGAGTTCAAAGAACTGCTTCGCTATCCGGCCGCAACACCTTTTTACACGAACGCCAACAAGTAGGAGGGAACGGATGGATCGGAAAAAACTAGCGGAAATATTCAGTGCGGTCAGCAGTGTAATGGATGAGAACAAAGACTATTTGATCGAACTGGATCAGCAGAACGGCGACGGAGATCTGGGTATTTCCATGTCCGGCGGTTTCCGAGCTGTTCGACAATATTTGGAACAGGCGGAAGAGACGGATCTCGGCAAACTGTTCATGAAAAGCAGCTCTGTTTTCAACGAGGCTGCGCCTTCGTCTCTGGGAACGATCCTGTCCCTGGGCATGATGGGAATGGCTCGTCATCTGAAAGGGAAAGAGTCCGCCGGTTTCTCGGAAATGAACGAAGCCATGGACAAGGGGCTGACTCTTCTCATGGAAAAAGCCGGATCCAAACCCGGAGAAAAGACCATTCTTGACGCGCTTTGTCCGGCAGTCCGGATCCTGAAAGAGAACGAAGGCAAACCTGCTGCGGAAGCCTATGCACTTGCCGCCCAGGCAGCGGCGGAGGGTTCTGAGGCCACGCGGCAGATGATGCCTGTCCACGGGCGGGCGGTGTACTACGGAGAAAAAGGCATCGGGCTGTTGGACGGTGGCTCGGTGGCAGGGAGATTGATCATAGAAGCGATAGCCGACTATCTTGGAGGGACCGGATGAACGGAAGAAAATATATAGCGGGGATACTGGCAGCGGCAGGCGTTTTATCCATGGGCATGTTTTCGGGCTGCACCATACAGCCGCCCGAGGAGGATCCTGCCGACGCCAAACCACCGGCTTCAGAGGAGCCTGTGGACGGACTGACCGTCACACAGGAAGAAATCTACCGTTATGCCACAGAAAGCAACACTGTTTGGGAGTTTACCCAGCGATTTTTTACCGATACGATTGTCTACAAAGACCGAAACGGGGACTATGTCTTTGCGCCGGTCGATCCCGATCTGCCCAAATCCGATTACAATTGGGACAATCTGGTGGAACTGGATACGACTCATCGGGAAGTGGCCTATGTGCAGGGTGGAAAAACGCTCTCCATCAAAGGGATCGACATCTCGCGCTATCAGAAGACCGTCGATTGGGAAAAAGCGACTGCCGACGGTGTGGAATATGCCATCATTCGTCTGGGCTACAGGGGTTATGATAAGGGTGGACTCGTCATGGACGAGTTATACGAGGAGAATGTCCGGGGTGCGTTGGACAACGGTGTGGCTGTCGGCGTTTATTTCGTGACGCAAGCCATTTCAGTGGAAGAAGCCATCGAGGAAGCAGAGTTCGTATTGGAGAACATCAAGGATTATGATATCACATGGCCGGTGGTTCTGGATCTCGAGGATCCGGCTTCCCTCACGGCCCGGACCGTAGGTCTCACAAAACAGGAACAGACAGATATCACCGTGGCCTTCTGCGAAACGGTACGGGAGGCAGGCTACACACCTATGCTGTATTGTAATATTCGCTGGTATATGGAAGAATTGGATCTGACAAGGCTTACGGAGTACGACAAGTGGTTTGCGCAGTACTTCAACAGACCTTTCTTCCCTTACGAATATCAAATGTGGCAGTATACGAACAACGGCCGTGTGGATGGGATCACCGGCCCTGTGGATCTGAACCTCAGTTTTGTGGATTACGGTCAGGATTAGAGAAAGGAACCTATTTAAATGGAAAGAAAAGGAAGACTATACAAGTCACAGCAGGACAAAGCCCTGTTCGGTGTTTGCGGGGGCATCGCCGAATACTTCAATGTGGATTCTTTAGTGGTACGGCTGCTCTTTGTACTGTTTACGCTGGTCTATGGAGCCGGACTGCTGTTTTATCTGATCGCCGCGCTGGTGATCCCCTCCGAACCACTGACGGCGGAGGTTCAGCAGACATATTCTCCGGCGCCGGTCTCCGCAGACGGAGGTACTCCGGGCTATGTCGCTTCGGATGGAACGCGCTACGAAAATCATGCTTCGGAGACTGTTTCTCAGGAAGGCGTCGAAGAGACTGCTCCCGCTCGTCAGTCAAGTCCGGCGCCGGAAAGTGCCTATGCAGGTCCACCTGCAAAGGAGAAAACCCGGGATTCCGGAAAAGTGTTGGGACTTGCGCTTGTGACTATGGGTGGGCTCATCCTGCTCAAGGTGTTTTTCCCCTGGGTGGACAGCCGCGCCATGGTAGGCGTGGGGATGGTTTTAGCAGGAGTATTTTTTATCGTCAAAAAGGCCTAGTTCCTGGAGAAACGGAGGTCGGATCGCCCTGGCGTATCCGCTGCGATGCAAGAGACAAGATTCCAACAGTTTAAAAGGCATATCGGATACGGCGTCGGTTATCTCCCCGACGCCTGTTATTACAATTTTCAAAGCACATATCAGCTTCTGTTTTTGACCGGCATCGTGGGGATGGAAGCCGGAAGGGCCGGTACGATCATTTCCATCACGATCATGGCCGATGCGATATTCAGCATTTTAGTCGGACGGTTTTCCGACAACCTGCGCAGCCGTTTCGGGCGCAGAAGGCCGCTGATCCTTTTCGGGGCGTTTGCCATGCCCATCAGTTTCATGGCCTGCTACTATAATCTTCAAGCCAGTCCCGGTGTTCAGATGGCGTATTATATGACGTTCGGATTCTTATACTGGACATCCTTTGCCGTTTTTTTTGTGGCATTTCTGGCCTTGGGCGCGGACGTGGCTACGGATTACGAGGACAGGATCCGCATGATCAGCACCTCCAGAATATTCAGTGTGACAGGGGATCTTATCGGATCGGCGGCGCCGCTGGCTGTGATCGCGCTCCTCGTCGGAAACGGAATGTCCGAGAGCAGCGCCTGGTTCACGTTCGTTGTGGCTCTGAGCTGCCTGGTTTTTGCCGGGATCATGATTTGCTGGAACAGCACCCGGGGTCGGGAGAGAGTCGTCATAACGCCACCGGACAAGCAGAGCCTGCTGTCCACGCTGCGGGACTATTCGGAGCTGCTGCACATCAAGCCCTATCGGCTCTTGATCTATTCCAAGATCGGCATCAGCTTTTCCTATACGACCTACACAGCTTGCATGGTGTTTTATGTGGTCTACCGCATGGGCATTTCGTCCACATTCATTTCACCACTGTACATCGTCACAAGCTTGATCAAAATGGGCTTTATCTTGGTGATCGCCAGAGGCGCTTTGAAGTACGGCAAGAAGGAATTGCTCGTGGCTTCCACAACCGGGACCGGTATCCTGGCCTTCTTTTTTGTCTTTCGCGGCATCGATTCGAAAATGGAGATGTACGTGTACGTGCTTGCTTGCGTGTATGCCCAGGCCGTCTTCTGGCAGCTGTGCAATACCAATTTCTACGATGTGACGGATCTGGATGAATACCGGTTCGGAAAGCGACGGGAAGGCAATTTGATGGCGCTGCAGTCACTGATATCTGTTGCTGCGGTCGCGCTGACGCTTCGCTTGGTGACGGGATTGTTGGATTTTTCCGGCTTCGACGGCACTCTTGCAGTTCAGGATCCTGCGGCGCTGGCTATGCTGGAGCGGATCTTTATTCTGTTTCCTGCCCTGGGTATGCTGTCCTGCGCATACTTCCTGTCCCGCTACAAAGTGAACAAAGCGGGATTCACACTGCTCAGCGAACAGCTGTACAGGCGTGAGCAGGGCCTGGAGTCCTTGCCCCGGGAAGAGATCGACAAAATCGAAAATATGTTTCGCTGAAAGGAGGCGTGATCTTTGTTATCCATCGGCAGCTTTTTATTCAACAGTTTGGATTATATTCTGATCGTAGACAGCAAATTCAACATCATTTTCAATTCCCGCTATGATTCCAGAACCAACATTCAGACCGAGTATGCGGCTAAGGATATTCTGAACAAGAACTTTTTTGAAGTCTACACGGACGTGACTCGGGCGAACAGTTCGATTTATCGATGCATGACCACAGGGGAGATCGTCGTTCAGAAAAATCAGCGGTATCACGATTATCTGGGGCATGAATTTGTTTCCCACAACGTCACTCTGCCCATCCGTCGTCGAGGGAAGATCGTCGGTGTCGTAGAGTTGGCCAAGGATGTGGAACCCTTGGAAAACGTGGACAGCGAAGAGAGTGATGTGATCTTTAACGAATTTCTTGAGACGCTGCAGCGGGAATCGGGCTATATCACTTTCAGCCTGATCCAGACCCGAAATCCGGAAATGCGCAAGAACATCGATATGGCAAGGACGTTGGCAAAGTTGCCGAATCCAACGCTCATTTACGGAGAGACCGGAACGGGGAAGGAACTGTTTGCGCAAGCGATGATTACTCAGAGCGGCGTTCCCCGAAGCAAAGTCGTCGTGCTCAATTGCGCGACGGTTCCGGAAAATCTGATGGAGTCCATTCTTTTCGGTACGAAGCGGGGCATATATACCGGTGCGGAAAATCGCAGAGGGCTGTTCGAAGAGGCCGACGGAGGCATACTGTTTTTGGATGAGCTGAATGCGATTCCGTATCAGGTGCAGGCCAAGCTGCTCCGCGTTCTGCAGGATGGCACTTTCCGACCTTTGGGCGACAACCGGGACAAAACAGTCAATGTAAAGATCATCGCAGCCATGAACGTGGAGCCCGAAGAAGCTATGGCGCGGAACATATTGCGCAAAGATCTGTTTTACCGGTTTTCCAGCAGCATCATCCGAATCCAGCCTCTGCGAAAGCGACAGGAGGACATTGAGCTGTTTATCGAATACTATATCAAGCATTTTCAAGACCTCTACGGGAAACACATTCGCGGGATCACCGGTCCTCTCAGAGAAGCCCTTCTTTCTTATCGCTGGGAGGGAAATGTGCGCGAACTGAAGAACGTGATCGAGTTGGCTGTGGAATTCGCCGGAGACGACGAGATCCTTGGGCCGGAGCATCTTCCGTCCTATTTGCATGAGCGACTGTTCGAGAATGAAAGAGGTCCGGACAACTCGGAAAACGCCGACGGAAATGAGATCCTTCCGTTGTCCCGGGCAATGGAAGCCCTGGAAAAAGATTTGATACTCCGTGCGCTTCAGCGAGCCGCAGGAAACAAAACGAAGACCGCCGAGCTTCTTGGTATTCCCAGACAGACGCTCACATACAAGATGAAGCAGCTACAGTTGAAATATGAGCCGGCAAAGCACGGCTGAAACAAAAACCGACAAGTATTTGTCGGTTCTTGCGCAATAAGCGGCGAAATATTGTCGCATTTTCGGGGTCGATCTTTTAAAGCCTTGCATTGCAAGGCCTTGAAGTTGGCACATATATTGCACTTCTTATTTGAACAGAATGGTTTTTACCTGTCAAAGCTGAAAGGAGTACGAAATGATCATTGGAGTATTAAAGGAGATCAAGCCGAACGAATACCGCGTTGCCGCGGTTCCCGATACGGTGCGCGAACTGGTATCGAAGGGGCACGAAGTTTACGTGGAGCATGACGCCGGAAAGATTGCCGGAGCTTCCGACGAAGATTATGCGGCTGCAGGAGCGACCATCGCCGATGCGGATACCGTATATACGAAATCTACGCTCATCTACAAGGTCAAGGAACTCTTCCCCCAGGAGTTCAAGTATATGACCAAGGACAAGATCCTTATGACGTATATCCATTCCAATGCGCATCCTGAGGAGACGGATGTTCTGCTCAAGAGCGGATGCGCTGCATTTGCTTATGAGGATTTCAGAGATGCCAACGGAGGCTTTCCGCTGCTCAAACCCATGAGCCAGATTGCCGGACGAGGCGGTTTTATGGCTGCCATGCACTTTAAGCAGGCGGTTCACGGTGGAGACGGACAGATCCTTTGCAATATCACCGGTGTGGACACGCCCGTGATCACCATCATCGGCGCCGGCAACAGCGGCATGGGCGCAGCGACTTTTGCGGCAGCTCTGGGCAATGAAGTGCGCATCATCGACAACAGCCTCAAGGCGATGGAAGCGGCTCGACTGGCTTTGCCTCCCAATGTGACCTTCCTGATGTCCAATCGTGCGAACTTTGTAAAATGTATCAAGGAATCGGATGTGATCATCAACTGCATTATGTGGGATCGGACCAAAAACGAACCGTTGGTCTGGAAGAAAGACCTGAAGATGATGAAGCCCGGCGCCATGATCGTCGACGTAGCCTGCGATGAACCGGGTGCGATCGAGACATGCAGCAGCACTACCCACACGGATCCGACTTTCGTCGTGGATGGCATTATCCATTATTGTGTGGACAATATCCCTTCCGCTTTTGCCAAGACTTCTTCGGAAATGCTGGCATCCGCCACATTGCCCATCGTTTTGGAAATCGCAGAAAAAGGTGTGGAAAAAGCGTTGAAAGACAATAAGTACTTCATGCGCACCGGCCTCACCTGCTACGACGGAAAACTGACTTTGGCTGAAACAGCTGTCAAACAGAACCGCCCGCTGACCGATGTGAACGAACTGGCTGAATCCTTCTAGCTGCAAGATCCCACAATGAATCAAAATGCCGTGGCCCCGAGATCAACCGGCGGCCACGGCGTTTTTTTTTGTTTCTTTCTAGATCTGCGCCTGAAGATCTTCTACATAGACAGCGGTTCCTGCGATCTGAACCTCTGTGGATCCCCCGGTTTTGTGCGCCCATACGTGAACGAGTCCGTCGTAGCCGGCTTCCTGGCCCTGCTCGATCAGGATGTCACAGCTTTCCATGCCGGGGTCCATAAAGGTGATGTAGTAGGCGCCCATAACCCCACAGGCGGTGCCGGTGATGGGGTCTTCCACGCGTCCTGTGATCGCCGCGGAGAAGTGTCTGCCGTGGAGCGTGGCTTCCGGATGGATCGTTTCCACGCACAGGGGGTGGACGGAGGTGTTGGGTCTCTCCGTCAGAACCGGCGGAAAAGCGTGGTGATCGGGTACCATTCGGGAGCAGGCATCCAAGGTCTTGACAGGCAGAATCAACGTCCACAGCCCGGTGGAGCCGTAAACGACGGGATAGCGTGGGTCCAGATCTTCCGCGTTCAGTCCGATCGTGCCCAAGAGTGCCTTGACATTTCCGGTAAAAGGTTCAAACACTGCGGCGGCCTGTGTCATAGAAACCTCTTTGGTATCGGGGCGGTATACGATGTCGATGATTCCCGCCTTGGTCTCAACTCTCTTACGGATCGGCGCATCCTCGGCCGCCAATCCGTTGTACAACGCAAAAATGGATGCTACAGTGGCATGCCCGCAGAGATTGACTTCCGCGCCGGGTGTAAAGTAGCGCAGCTGCAGATCCGCCTTCTGAGAAGGCAGAACAAATGCGCATTCGCTGAAGCCGATTTGCCGGGCGATTTCCTGCATTTCGTTTGTTGTATAAGTTTCCGCTACAAAAATGACGCCGGCAGGGTTTCCCTTGCCGGCGGTCTTTGTAAAAGCGTCATAGTGGAATACTTTTACTGTTTTCATGGCATCTCCGGTCAGTCTTTGTATTGCTCCAGCGCGAGGCGAAGCAGTTCAATGGCCCGCTCAAGATCCTGACAGTTCAGGACGTAGGCGATCCTGATTTCGTTAAGTCCTTTTCCCGGTGTGGCGTAGAATCCGCCGCCGGGCGCGTACATAACTGTCTCTCCTTTGTCTTCGAATTCCGTGAGCAGCCAAACCAGGAAATCCTCGGCGTTTTTCACCGGCAGTTTGGCCATGACATAAAAGGCGCCCTTCGGCTCCTTGCATATGACGCCGGGGATCTTCGACAACGCGTTGTAGACTGTGTCTCTTCTCTTCTTATACTCGACACGTACCTCTTCGAAGTAGCTCTTGTCCACTGTGTACAATTGGGCGGAAGCAAGCTGATCCAGCGTGGCGACGGAGAGTCTGGCCTGGCAGAGCTTCATGAATTCACCCTGGAAGTCCTTGTTTTTCGTGATGACAACGCCGATCCTGGCACCGCAGGCGGAAAATCGCTTGGAAACGGAATCGATCAGGATCACGTGATTTTCTGCTTCTTTGAAACTGCCCATGGAAGACAGGGGTTCGCCGCTGTAAATGAATTCTCTGTACACTTCGTCGGCGATCAGGAAGAGGTCGTGTTTCACAGCCAGCTCTGCAAGCATCTTGCATTCTTCGTGGTTCAAAACAGCGCCGGTCGGATTTCCCGGATTGGTGAACATGATTGCCCGGGTATGGGGAGTGATCAGTTTTTCGATTTTGTCTTTGTCTGCGTAATGGTAGCCTTCCTCGGCTGTGGTCGGGATCGGTACGATCTTTCCGCCGGTGGTGTTTACGAAGGTACTGTAATTGGGATAAAAAGGCTCCGGGATCAGGATCTCGTCTCCGTCATCCAAAATGGTGGCCATGGTAAACATCAAAGCTTCGCTGCCGCCGGATGTGACGACGATATCGGGCGTATCGTAATGGATGCCGATCTCTTCAAAGTATTTTTGAACAGCCTGTATGACGGAAGGAATACCCGGAGAGGGTGCATACTCCAGAACGGGCGCACTAAAATTGCGCACAGTCTCGAAGTAAATGGGAGGGGTTTTGATATCGGGTTGACCGATGTTGAGATGATAGATTTTCTTGCCCTGTTTGACGCATTCCACCTGATACGGATAGAATTTGCGTATGGGAGACAGAGCGCAACGTTGGATCTTGCTGGAAAATTTCATGGTCTCCTCCTTATAGTGCGAACACGAGGGTTCTCTTTTCGAGAACATTATACCACTTTGCCAAAAAGATTAAAGAATAAATTAAGCAGTAACAGACTTTTTTTCCTAAAGCGATAATTTAGCCTTATACTTTCATAAGTAAAATAAATTCAAAAAGTGTTTGACAAGTGCTTTCAGCTTTTGTACACTTATGGACAATATATAAAAGCAATGACGGAGTGCTACCGGATGTCATAGCGTTTCAGAGAGTCGGCGGTCGCTGCGAGCCGATACCAAAAGGTCCGGTATTCTCGCTCTTGAGCTGGATCCCCCAACGCAAAGGCTGATAAGGGATCCCGGAAGGTCCCGTTATCGAAACCCTGGGTTTGACAGAACCTGCAGAGTGACCGGTTTTCCGGTAAACAGGGTGGTACCGCGGTTGTATACATCGTCCCTGGAGTATAACTTACTCCGGGGATTTTTTATTCCCCGGGCAACGAAACGAACGGAGGATCCAAAGATGAGTCAAACAATCAAGATTTTCGATACCACGCTCCGGGACGGAGAGCAATCGCCGGGCTGCAGCATGAATCTGGCGGAAAAAGTGGAGCTGGCAAAGCAGCTGGAACGCATGAATGTGGATGTGATCGAAGCCGGATTCGCCATTTCGTCTCCGGGGGATTTTCTCTCAGTGAAAACCATTGCAGAAACAATAGAAAACTCTGTAGTCGCAAGTCTGGCCCGAGCCGTACCCATGGATATCGATCGTGCCTGGGAAGCGGTGTCAAGCGCGAAGCAGCCCAGGATCCATACCTTTCTGGCCACTTCTCCGATCCACATGGAATATAAGCTCAGCATGACCCCGGAGCAGGTGTTGGAAACCTCGGAAGCCATGGTGCGCAGAGCAAAAGGCTACTGTGGGGATGTGGAGTTTTCCGCCGAAGACGCGACCCGGAGCGACCCGCTGTTTTTGGCTCGAGTGTTTGATGCGGTGATCAAAGCCGGGGCGACGACCATCAATATTCCCGATACGGTAGGGTATGCGGTTCCCGAGGAATTTTATGAGTTTTTAATGAAAATACGCCACCACTGTCCGGCGTTGGATGGCGTGACGATCGCGGTGCACTGTCACAACGATCTGGGCTTGGGGGTCGCTAATTCGCTGGCCGGTATTCGCGCCGGTGCGGAGCAGATCGAATGCACGATCAACGGGATCGGCGAGCGGGCGGGAAATGCCGCCATGGAAGAGATTGTTATGGCGCTGGCCACCCGTCGGGATGTGTACGGCATCCAGACCGATGTGGTCACCACCGAGCTGGTTCGCGCTTCGAAACTGCTGTCCAGGATCACCGGCGTAGCCGTGCAGCCCAATAAAGCCATCGTAGGAGAAAATGCCTTTGCCCATGAGGCAGGCATCCATCAGCACGGTGTGCTCAAGAATAAAAAGACCTATGAGATCATGACGCCCGAATCCGTGGGCTTTAAAGCCAATCAGATGGTGCTGGGCAAGCATTCGGGCAAGCACGCCTTCCGCACGAAGCTGAAGGATCTGGGGTATGAGGTCACGGAGGAAGAGTTGGTCATCGCTTTTGAGCAGTTCAAAGAAGTGGCTGATAAAAAGAAACTGGTATATGACCGGGACATCGAGGCCCTCATCAGCAAACGGCTGGCCGAGGTGCCCATGGTGTACGGCTTGGACCGTTTTGTGATCAACAGCGGCAATTCTATTACGTCCACAGCGGTGATCGCCTTGATCAAAGATGATAAGGTGTACGAAAAAGTATCCCGGGGAGAAGGACCCATCGACGCCGCATTCAAGGCCATCGAAAAAATCGTCGGATTCAGTATCAGTCTGGAGGACTATCAGCTCCGCTCCATTACCGAGGGAGAAGACGCCTTGGGCGACGCTTTCGTCAAGCTGGAGGCAAAGGGCGGTCATTTTACCGGCCGGGGATTGTCCACCGACGTGATCGAAGCCAGCATCCTGGCCTATGTGAACGCCGTCAATAAGATCTTGTACGAAGACAGTCTGATGTCTTGACGCAGCAGGATCAAGGAATCCGAGAAGGATGCCGGAAAGAGAGGAATGATTATGGGAATGACAATGACACAAAAGATCCTGGCCGCTCATGCGGGAGTGGAATGCGTTGAGGCAGGAGATTATATCGAAGCGTCTTTAGACGCCGTTTTGGGGAATGATATCACGGCGCCTTCGGCTATACGGGAATTTCGAAGAATGGGCGCGGAAAAAGTATTCGATCCGCATAAAGTAATGCTGATCCCGGACCATTTTGCGCCCAATAAGGATATCCAGGCGGCACAGCAGTGTCTGGAGATGCGCCGGTTTGCAGAAGAACAGGGGATCAGCAACTACTATGAAGTCGGCCGGATGGGCATTGAGCACGTTCTGCTGCCGGAACAAGGTCTGGTGACTGCCGGCGATCTGATCATCGGCGCCGATTCTCATACCTGTACCTATGGAGCGCTGGGTGCCTTTTCCACCGGTGTGGGGTCCACGGATATGGCAGCGGGCATGGCGCTGGGCAAAGCCTGGTTCAAAGTTCCTTCGGCCATCAAAGTGATCCTGACCGGAAAGCCGGGGCCCTGGGTCTCCGGCAAGGATGTGATCCTTCACATCATCGGCAGTGTCGGTGTGGAGGGCGCTTTATATCAATCGTTGGAATTTACGGGACCCGGCGTTTCCGAACTCTCCATGGACGACCGGTTCACCATGGCCAACATGGCCATCGAGGCCGGCGCCAAAAATGGTATCTTTCCCGTAGATGAGGTAACCAGAGCGTATGTAGAAGCCCATCCTTGCACAAATCCGCATATGAAAAAAGTGTTCCGGGTATTCGAGCCCGACGAAGATGCCGTGTACGAAGAAACGATCCGAGTGGACCTGTCTCAAGTGGAACTGACGGTATCATTCCCACATTTGCCGGAAAACGCCCGGCCGGTCAGGGAAGCGAAGGACATCGTCGTGGATCAGGTGGTCATCGGGTCCTGTACCAATGGCCGGATGGAGGATATGGCAGTGACCGCAACCCTGTTGAAAGGGAAAAAGGTGGCGCCCGGCGTACGGCTGATCATCATTCCCGGAACCCAGCAGGTGTATCTGAACTGCATTGAAAACGGCTGGGCTCAGATCTTTGTGGAGGCGGGCGCCGTGTTCTCCACACCCACTTGCGGTCCTTGTCTGGGCGGGCACACCGGCGTCCTTGCCGCAGGCGAGGTGGCATTATCCACCACAAACCGAAATTTTGTGGGCAGGATGGGGCATCCGGAATCTCAGGTCTATCTGGCAAGCCCGGCAGTGGCGGCCGCTACTGCGATCACGGGCAAGATCGCATCCCCCTTCGACCTGCCGGCCGCGCCTTCGATCGGATGAAACCCCTATCAATAACAGAAAGGAAAACGACCATGGGAAAAGCTTTTATATACGGAGATCACATCAATACCGACGTGATCATTCCGGCCAGATATCTCAACACTTCCGAGCCGGGTCATCTGGCGGCGCACTGCATGGAGGATATTGATGCGCATTTTACGGAACAGGTGGAACCGGGCGATGTGATCGTCGGCGGATTCAATTTCGGGTGCGGTTCCTCCAGGGAGCACGCGCCGATCGCGATCAAGGCTTCCGGAATCCACTGCGTGATCGCTCGGAGCTTTGCCAGAATTTTTTATCGAAATGCTTTTAATATCGGACTTCCGATCATGGAATGCCCCCAGGCTGTGGATGGGATCTCTGCAGGGGATCAGATCCGGGTGGACTTTCAAGCAGGGCGTATTTTCAATGAAAGCACCGGAGCGCAGTACGAAGCGCGTCCATTTCCGCCTTTTATGAACCGGATGATCGAAAACGGCGGTTTGGTCGGTTATGTGCGCAGTGTGCTGGAGGAGGAGAGGAGGATTCGGCATGACGTATAAAATTGCCGTTCTGCCCGGAGACGGTGTGGGTCCTGAGGTGGTAGCCCAGGCTGTTAAAGTCCTCCGATGGGCCGAGAAAGCCACAGGACATCGGATCATTTTGACAGAGTACGACGCAGGCGGCGCTGCCATCGACCGATCGGGAACGTATCTGCCGGAAAAAACCCTGAGCGGCTGCATTGAAAGCGACTGTGTACTTTTCGGATCCGTGGGCGGACCCAAGTGGGACATGTTGCCCGGCGGGCAGCGACCGGAGCAGGCGGTGCTGAAACTGCGGAAGGAGTTGAAGCTGTATGCCAATTTGCGTCCGGCAAGGCTTTATCCCGAAATGGCCGGCAGCAGTCCCCTGAGGCAGGAAATCGTGGAAAACGGATTCGACCTGCTGATCGTTCGGGAATTGACCGGCGGGATCTATTTCGGAGAAAAAGGATCTGAGCAGACTGCCGAGGGCGTGCGGGCATACGATGTGGAACAGTATTCGGAAGCGGAGATCAGGCGGATCGCCCGGGTCGCCTTCGAAGCGGCTGTCGGCCGCCGCGGCACATTGACCAGCGTGGACAAAGCCAATGTTCTGGAGACCTCTCGACTTTTTCGTCGGATCGTGGATTGCGTGGCGGAGGAGTACCCTCAAATCGCAGTCAAGCACATGTATGTGGACAATGCGGCGATGCAGCTGGTGCGGAACCCCGGACAGTTCGATGTCATCCTTACGAGCAATCTTTTCGGTGACATATTATCGGATGAAGCATCTGTTTTGACCGGATCTATCGGTATGCTGCCTTCGGCCAGCATGGGTGGAAGCGCTTTTGGACTGTATGAACCCATCCATGGAAGCGCTCCGGATATTGCAGGGCAGGATGCAGCCAATCCACTGGGATCCATTCTTTCTGCTGCGATGCTGCTCCGTTTCAGCCTGAGCATGGACGAGGCTGCGGAGGCAGTGGAAGAGGCGGTTCGTCAGGTATTGGCCCTCGGCTGGCGAACGGCAGATATGATGCAGCCCGGCGCCGACTGCATCGGAACCGAAGAAATGGGAGAACAGGTGATTCGCGCACTGAACAAGAAGACCCGAGGGACCGTTTCGCGCCCGTAACACCCTGCAACTCTTTGGAAGAGCCCGTTTATTCCTGACTGAAAATATGGTATGATAAATAAACGGATCGATGGGAGAGTGAGGGTCATGTACCTGGATCTTGAGGAAAAGCTGGAACTGTACAGAAAAAGCAGGCCCGACAAGCCCGAGTATGCGGCTTGGGAAGAGGAAAGCGCTCTGTGGGGCTGGCTTTTTTCGTGCATGAAATACCGGGGAACACCCTTGGAAAAAGGGCAGATCGTAGATATATTGAAAGGGGAAATCATGGAAGACATTCCTCTGGAGCACTATGGGTTCCTTCATCGCTACAGAGAAGTATACCGGGACATCCGGAATTATCTGGAGATGAAGACCAGCCTTACCACAGAGCTTCTCAATCGATTCTATTCGATGATATTCCGAAAGGACGCGGCATTTCGAACGAACAATCCGGTCGTATATGAGTGGTCCTACAATCCGCCCCATTTCAGGGAGGTGCCGGAGCAGATGGATCTGCTGTTTCGCCAGGCAGCTCAGAAACGAAGGACAACGGATCCTTTGACCAGAGCCGCGCAAATGCATTTGGAGATCCTTGAAGTGTATCCTTACGGAGAGGATACCGTCACGATGGCCGGCGTGGGGTTGTTGTACGCGCTTCTGGAAAACGGTCTTCCTGCGGGATATCTGTTCGCCAGCGAACAGGAATACAATCAGCAGATCACAGCCTATCTGAAAAACGGCAACAGCGAAGTGTTTCGGGAAATGCTGGGGCGCAGCATCATCAACAGGCTCGACGTCCTGATTCAGGTCAGCCGAGCTGCGGAGGAATCGAATGAAGCAGAAAACGGAATCGATTAGACAGGAGCTCTTGCGTTACCTGGACACAGAGCATATCCATTCGGACTGCTGCATGAAACAATACACGACCATGAGGGTGGGCGGACCCGCAGCGTTGCTGCTGACGCCCGGTTCTGCGGCGGAGCTGTTTGGCGCGCTGGAAGTGGTCGAAGCCAACGAGATCCCTTGTGTGATCATGGGGAACGGAAGCAATCTGATCTTTGACGACGAAGGTTTCGACGGAGTCGTTGTGCAAATCGGCAGGGGACTGGATCATGTTCGGATCGAGGGGAACATCGTGTTTGTAGAAGCGGGGGCGTTGCTGACAACAGTAGCCCGCGCGGCTTCTGAATCCGGGCTGACAGGTATGGAATTTGCCTGCGGCATTCCCGGAAGCGTAGGCGGAGCGGTCTATATGAACGGCGGCGCCTACGGCGGCGAGATGTCCCAGATCGTCCATTCCGTCAGCTCGATATCCCGGGCCGGCATCATGAAGGATCGACCGGGCAGTGAACTTGGCTTTTCCTACCGGAAAAGCATTTTTCAGGAAAACGGAGAAACGATCCTTGGCGTCAAGCTGCTTTTGGCGCAAGGAGATCCTCTGATGATCCAGGAAAAAACCAGAGATTATACTCAGCGAAGGACGACGCGCCAGCCTCTCCAGTTTCCAAGTTCCGGCAGCTTTTTCCGACGTCCTGCCGGGCATTTTGCAGGCGGTTTGATCGAGGAGGCGGGGCTTAAAGGTCTGTCCTGCGGCGGTGCCCGTGTATCGGAGCTTCACGCCGGATTCATCATCAATACCGGTGAAGCGAAAGCAACGGATATTGTGGACCTGATGCGGATTATTCAGGAAACGGTGCTGTTTCGGACCGGCGTTCTGCTGGAGCCGGAGGTGAGGATCGTGTCAAAGGACGGTTCATCTCAACATTTTTGATCAAAAAGACGGGAGTTGACAAATGGAATTCATCATTGTGACCGGTCTGTCCGGTGCAGGGAAGAGCCACGCCGTACGCTGTCTGGAGGACCTGGGATACTATGCGATCGACAATATGCCGCCCCAGTTGATCCGGGAATTTGTAGGGTTGGTCAAAAGAACATCGGGAGGCGTTGAAAAAATAGCTTTTGTTGCGGACATCCGGGGCGGAAGATTTTTTGACGATTTAAGGGAAAGCCTGGATTATCTGGAAACCGAAGGGATCGAATACAAGATCATGTTCATGGAGGCTTCCGACGAGGTGCTGATCCGCAGGTACAAGGAAACGCGCAGAACCCATCCCCTGGCCGTCAGCGGGAATATGCTGGATGCCATCGGCCAGGAGCGCAAGAGACTGGAAAAAATCCGGAATCGGGCCTCCTTCGTGATCGACACCTCGAATATGAAAGTGGCGGAATTCCATCAGGAAATCAAGCGCCTGCTCCTGTCGGATCAGGAGGCCAACAGCTTTACGATCACCGTACAGTCCTTCGGATATAAATACGGCATGCCTGCCGAGGCGGATTGGGTCCTGGATCTGCGCTTTCTTCCGAATCCTTTTTATCTTGCCAGCATGAAAAATCTGACCGGCAAGAGCAAGAAAGTGCGGGAGTATGTACTGGGGTTTCCGGAAGCGCAGGCGTTCATTAACGGTGTTGTAGCATTGATTCTTTCGTTGATCCCCCACTATATAAGAGAAGGTAAATACAATTTAGTACTGGCTCTGGGTTGTACGGGCGGTCATCATCGATCCGTCGCCGTAGCCAACCGGATCGCCGAAATCCTGGAAAGCAAAGGAAAACATGTGGTGGTCATGCACCGGGATCTATGATAAAATCTAGTTCAGTCAATCATGCGACGCAAAGAGCGACGCAACAAGGATAACGATCATAAGGAGAGGAAGAAAAATGGAAAAACTGATTATCAGCGCATGTATTTGCGGAGCCGAGGTTACGAAAGAGCAAAACCCTGCTGTTCCTTACACCGTAGAAGAAATTGTCCGCGAGGCGAAATCAGCCTACGATGCCGGCGCTTCCCTGATCCATCTTCATGTGAGATGGGATGACGGAACTCCGACTCAGGACAAAGGGCGCTTCCAGGAATGTATCGACGCCATTCGCAAAGAATGCCCCGATGTGATCATTCAACCGTCCACCGGCGGCGCTGTAGGTATGACGGATCTGGAAAGGCTCCAATCCACCGAGGTTGTTCCCACACCCGAATTTGCCACGCTGGATTGCGGGACCTGCAATTTCGGCGGCGACGACATTTTTGTCAACACAGACAACACCATCATGAATTTTGCCAAGATCATGCAGGAAAGAGGCATCAAGCCTGAACTGGAAGTCTTCGACAAGGGCATGATCGATATCGCCTTAAAAGTCGACAAAAAGGGATTGCTGGAGCATCCTTTGCACTTCGACTTCGTTCTCGGCGTGCAGATGTCTGCGACTGTCAGAGATCTGGTGTTTATGGCCGGAAGCATTCCCGCCGGTTCCACCTGGACCGCCACCGGCATCGGAAAGAATGCATGGAACATCGCAGCCGCTACCATCGCCATGGGCGGCCACGTTCGGACCGGCTTCGAAGACACCTTGTATCTGGAAAAGGGCGTGCTGGCCAAGAACAACGGAGAATTGATCGCAAAAGTGGTTGAAATTGCCAAACTCCTGGGCCGGGAGATCGCTAATCCCACAGAAGCGCGTCAGATCCTGGGCATGACCAAATAGTTCAAAGAAGAAAACTCAAAAGGACCACACAAGGCTGTTAGCTTTGAGTGGTCCTTTTTTGTATTTGCCTTCATTAATGCTTCGTTTTGCCGATATACTATGTAGGATGGGTCATATAGTTGTATAAAGGATGTGTTCAAGTGCCCAGTGCTTATTTATTTACCACGCTATTCTTATCTGCAAACGTTGTATCGCTGATCTTGGGTTTTTTGGTGATAAGAAACAACAGAAAAGCAGCGGTCAGCCGCTGTTTCTTTGCCTTGATCCTGTCTTTGAATTTTTGGTCGCTGGGACTCGCGTTCGCAAATATCGCAGCGGACGCTGCGACGTGTGAGATCTGGCGCCGATATTCATCCCTTGGATGGGGAACCGCCTACAGCATTATTCTGCACTTTGCCATGCTCCTAACAGGCAAAACGGCGCTGCTCAAAAGGCCGTGGTTCCCGGTTCTTCTTTATCTTCCGGCTGTGTTGACCGTACTCGCCTACGGCATTCCCTCCGGCTTGAATCCCGAGCCCTATCATCTGATACAAACGGAATTCGGGTGGATCAATCTTTCCAAGGTTGTCGAATATAACCTATGGGATTGGATTTTTTTTGTATACTATATCAGCTATACTATCGCTGCGCTTGTTCTTGTTTTTCGATGGGGGCGGCAGGCATCTGAATACAATGTCAAAATGCAGGCGCGCGCCCTTCTCCTGTCCCTTTCGGCTGCGTTTGTTCTCGCTTCGGCCACAGACATTTTGCTTAGCAATAATTTGGTAAAAATGCCCCAGATCGCTCCGATCATTCTTCTGATTCCCGTGATGACGATTCACCGAATCATGAAAAAGTATGCTTTTATCGCATCCGATCCGCTCGTTAAAAAAGGAAATCTACTGCACATTATCGCAGGTGTTGCCGTTTATATTCTGATCGCTTTCGTACAGGTGAGCTTATCAGGCAATGGCAGCATGCCTGCTTCCGGTCTGGGGTCTCAGGCATATTTAGGGATACTGACGCAGATTCAGATGATGATTTCGATCTGCCTGGTGCTGAAGGAAGATATCCCCGGCTATTGGGCAGCTGTTTTGCTGAATGCCGGGAACATTCTCATATCTGTCAACATCATGGTGCAAATCAAATCAACCTCGCCGATGCCGGGCACGATCTCCTACGCAGGCGTACTTATGATCATCACGCTCATTGTATTCTACAAAAAGAAAACTGCCGCGAGTATCGACAAAATAGATCAGCAAAGAGCACGTTTGAAGGAGTCCGAAAAGCGACTCTACCAAATGGCATATTATGATTCTTTGACCCGCCTTCACAACAGGGATTGGTTTGTGGAGCATTTGGATGCTTCGATACAAAAGGCGAAAGGGAATGATACGCTGGTCAGTGTGATCTTTATTGATCTGGATTCATTTAAGTCCATCAATGATACCATGGGGCATTCCTCCGGCGACGCGGCGCTGAAGCTGATTGCGGAACGCCTTTCTTCCTGCCTGAAAGAAACGGACGCCATCGCGAGATTTGGCGGAGACGAGTTCTTGATCATGATTGCGGATATCTGCGATGAAGAGGAGCTTCGCGGAGTGGTCGACAGGATTATGGAAATTTTCAGCAACCCGATCTTATTGCAGCATATCGAATATTTCATCACTGCCAGCGTCGGTGTTGCGGTATGTCCGACGGACGGCGAGAACGCAGAAGCGTTGATCAAGAATGCGGACATTGCCATGTACCTTGCAAAGAGTATAGGAAGGAACCAATGTGTCTTTTGTTCCTCCGACATAAAAAGCCAAACAGTCAAAACCATGAAGCTGACGAACAATCTTTACAAGGCGCTGGACAACCGGGAATTGTTTTTGCAGTATCAGCCGCAGGTCGCAACCAAGACACAGGAAATCAAAGGATTTGAGGCGTTGCTGCGTTGGAATAACGAAGAGTACGGAATCATCACACCGGATGTCTTTATTCCCATGGCCGAGCATACGGGATTGATCAGACCGATCGGATTGTGGGTGTTCAGAACCGCATGCCAGCAGTTGAAAGTGTTTCAGCAGGTGTGCGGCAGAAAGATCGGCATGACGGTCAACCTTTCTCTGGAGCAGTTGAGGGATTATGAAATTGCCGAAGAGATCAGCGCGATACTGAATGAGACAAATACCGATGCCCAGGATATCCAGATCGAAATCACCGAAAGCACGGCATTCAATGAAGATCCTTTTGTCCTTCAGCAAGTAAAGGACATCAAAATGCTTGGTATTTCTGTGGCGATCGACGATTTTGGGACAGGCTTTTCGTCCTTCACCCGGCTCAAGACCTTTCCCATCGATCTGCTGAAAATCGACATCGGCTTTGTTCGCGGCATCGGCAACGGATCAAGGAAAGACGAAGCGATCATTAAGAGTATTATACAGATCGCTGAAAATTTGGAAATCGAGGTGCTTGCGGAAGGCGTCGAGACGGAAACGCAATTCCATTATCTTCGGAAGAATGGATGCGACCTGATACAGGGGTATTACTTTCACAGGCCGTTATCAGTCGGTGAAGCGCTTCGTTTGCTGGAAAAACAGAAAAGGAACTCGTTGTGTGCGACGGGGCACTGAGAAACGATATAGATTACCGGATCGGAGCGATCTGGCGAATGTGGGCTAAGAGTTTTTTGTAGGGTCTGGCGCTGGTCGCTTCGTAGACGGCGCAGACCTTGTCCACGATGCATACGATCACCCCTTCTTTGTATTTGGGGGGGATCGGATTCATCGGAAACATATGGTGCAGAATGGCATCCTGCTCCACGAGGTCCAAAGCAAATTCGGCATTGGCGTTTTTCAGCGCTGCCTTTGCATGAGAGAAACCGTGCCTAAAGGACGAGCCGTTGTCCCCGCGCCAATCACCTAAGTGGTAATCGTGCAAAAGCGCTCCGCGCAATAAACTCGAGCGGCTGCACTTGATCTTAAACCGGTTTGCGATCAGTAAGCTGAAATAAGCTACGGCAATACTGTGTTCCAGGCAATTGCAGTTTTTGTGCTGCTTGCATGCCATCATCTTTCCCAGGTTTTCTCCACCCAGGACGACGCTGTACACTGCCTGAAACTGGGGCATGACTTCGGCATAGTTTGCGCCCCGTAAAACGTTGTTGACTTTACTCAGAAATTTTGACCTCATGGCGACAATATATAGTAGTTGCGATCATAAGTCAAATGAAGATTGTGTAAAGAAATGTTCAGGTGTATAATCACATGGAACACACGGAGGAGTGGAATGTCGTTTGCTTCGGACGTAAAAAAAGAGCTCACACAGAGTCAACCGGATAAAAAATGCTGCATGCTTGCGGAAATCGCGGGTTTTTTGCGTTTTGCGGGAAGTATCCTCATTACGGGCGGAAAGCTCAGCATTAAAATCACTACGGAGAATCCTGCGGTAGCCAGAGTTTTTATCACCATGATTAAAACGTACTTCGGCGCAAAGACAGCATTATCCATCGGGGAGACCGCTCCGCTTTCCCGGGGACGGCTTTATGAATTGGTCATAACGCCGGAGATGAATGCAGAGCAGATCCTGCGGGAATCAGGCATTCTTGTCGTACGGGAAGGTAACAATGCTCTTGCGGAGGGTCTGGATCCTGAGTTGATGAAGCGCCGCTGCTGCAGAAAGGCGATGCTGCGCGGGATCTTTATGGCCGCAGGTTCCATCAGCGATCCGGAAAAAGCCTATCACATGGAGATCGTCTGCGGCAGCGAACCGCTGGCAAAAGACGTGAAAAAGCTGATCAACAGTTTCGGTCTTCGCTCCAAATACCTGGAAAGAAAAAAGCGCTATGTAGTCTATATCAAAGAATGCGAACAGATTATCGACTTCTTGAATATACTGGGTGCCCACGGACAACTGTTCCGATTCGAAGACGTGCGCATCACCAAGGAGCTGCGCAATAAGACCAATCGGATCAGCAACTGTGACAGCGCCAATTTTGAACGTACGGTCAATGCGGCGCAGCGGCAGCTGGCCGATATCCGAACGATACGATCGCTGCGCGGGCTGGAATCACTGCCGCCGAAGCTTCTTGAAACGGCGCGGATGCGACTGGAGCATCCGGAGGTGTCGTTGGCAGAGCTGGCCGAAATGTTCGAACCGCCCTTGAAAAAATCGGGGATCAATCACCGGTTCCTGCGACTGGAACAAATGGCAGCTGAGCTGCGGGAACAGGAGAATTAGTCCATGATCAAAACCGGAAAAGCCGGAACGATGTATGTTTTTGCCGCAGCGACGCTTTTCAGTATCGGCGGGCTGTGCTATAAAATCATTCCCTGGCATGCGCTGGCGATCAATTCTGCAAGAAACATGATCGCCGCGATCATCGTTTTTACCTTTATCAAAGCCATCGGGCACAAGATTCGTTTCAATCGTACCGTCTTCATCGGCTCCCTGTGCATCGCCGGGACCAATAATCTTTTCAGTCTTGCCAACAAGCTGACCACTGCGGGAAACACCATCATCCTGCAGTTTACCGCGCCGATCTTTGTTATTCTGCTGAGCTTTCTGATCTTTGGAGCCAAACCGAAGAAAGACGATGTGATCGCTTGCGCTCTGGTACTGCTTGGCATCGGTTTCTTTGTGGTAGACGGCCTATCTGCCGGAAATATGCTGGGAAATGCCCTGGCGCTGATCTCCGGTCTTTCCTATGCCGGCGTTTTTATGATGAACAGTTCTAAGGATTCCGATCCGCTTTCATCGGTATTGATCGGACAGATATACAGCGTATTCATTGGTCTGCCTTTCTTGCTGGCTGTTCGTGCGCCGACGGCGCCTGCTGTGGCTGCCGTGGTCGTTCTGGGCGTTTTCCAGTTGGGGCTGGCCTACGTCTTATTGACGAAAGGTCTTCAAACCACATCTGCGATCACAGCAAGCCTGGTCACCGGGATCGAGCCGATCCTAAATCCTCTGTGGGTGGCAATCTTCTACAAGGAAGTCTTTACACCCATGTCCATGGCGGGCGCTGTGATCGTATTTTCGACGATCATAATCTACAACTACCGCAAGGCGCGAGCCGGGAAACCGCCTAAGGAAGGCGCGCAGCTGTCTTGACTGTGGTTGTCTCGGTCTGTAGAATTGATATGGCTGGTACACAGCACTGTGTTTATTCATACATAAAATGAGGAGAGAAGGAAACAAAATGGAGACATTGCAAAAAAAGTATGGGCTGATGACCGCAACGGCCATGGTCGTGGGGATCGTTATCGGCAGCGGTGTATTTTTCAAGGCGGAAAAAATCCTGACCGCAACAGGAGGCAATCTGTCTGTGGGTATCCTTGCCTGGATCATCGGTGGTGTCATCATGATCGTGTGCGCTTATAATTTCGCTGTCATGGCCACCAAGTACGAAAAGGTGAGTGGTATCGTGGACTATGCAGAGGCTACGCTGGGGACCGGATACGGTTATTTTGTGGGATGGTTTATGGCTACCATCTACTATCCTACCCTTGTGAGCGTTCTGGCGTGGGTATCTGCCAGGTATACCTGTGTGCTCATCGGAAAAGACCGGAGCATCGTCGGACCGGAGTGTCTTGCGATTACGGCGTTCTATTTGATCGCAAGCTATACCCTCAACACGCTGTCGCCTATTCTGGCCGGCAAATTCCAGGTGAGTACTACGATCATCAAACTGATCCCGCTCTTTGCCATGGCCATCGTGGGGACGCTGTCCGGATTGGCCAATGGCATGGTCGTTGAAAATTTTGCCACGGTCGTCGTGGAAATGGATACTTTCAGCGCGCTGCTCACCGCCGTTTGCGCTACTGCGTTTGCTTATGAAGGATGGATCATCGCCACCAGTATCAATGCGGAATTGAAAGACGCAAAACGGAATCTGCCCAAAGCGCTGGTCCGCGGGACCTTCCTGATCATGGCCACCTATATTTTATACTATGTCGGTCTGTCGGGCGCCGTGGAAAATTCCATCCTCATGGAAAGCGGGGAAATGGGCGCAAAGACAGCATTCGCCAATATTTTCTCCAATTTCATGGGCACCGGTCTGTTCGTCTTTGTTGTGATCTCCTGCCTGGGCACGCTGAACGGACTGATGCTTGCCTGTACAAGAGGGCTGTATGCCTTGTCGGTTCGGAATATGGGACCGATGCCCGACACGTTCAAGCAGATCGACGCCAAGACCAACATGCCCACAAACGCTTCCGTGCTGGGGTTGTTTTTCGCAGGCATTTGGCTGCTGTATTTTTACGGTGCCAATCTCACTGCTCCCTGGTTTGGATTTTTCTCCTTCGATTCTTCGGAGCTGCCCATCATCACGATATATGCTATGTATATTCCGATTTTCTGGATTTTCATGAAAAGAGAGCGTGACATGGATTTTTTCAGAGGCAAGTTGATGCCGGCGCTGGGAATCTTAGGCTCGCTGTTCATGATCTATGCTGCCTATGTCTCCCATGGCAAGGCGATATTGGCGTATCTGATCGTGTTTTTGGTGGTTCAGTTGATCGGAATGTTCTACATGAAAAGGAAATAGGGATATGGCATTTACGGAAGATATCGGAATCGATTTAGGCACATCAACGGTTTTGGTCTATATCAACGGCAAAGGTGTCGTGCTCAACGAAGCCTCTGTGGTAGCGGTGAATCGCGATAACGGAGAGATCCTCGCCATCGGGGAAGACGCCAAAGGCATGCTGGGCCGGACCCCCGGCAATATTGCTGCAGTTCGGCCGCTGATGGATGGTGTTATATCCGATTACGATATCGCGGAAAGGATGATCAAACATTTTATAAAGAAAGCGTGCGGTTCGGGCCGTCTCTTTAAGCCGCGGATCATGGTGTGCGTACCCAGCGGCGTTTCGGAAGTGGAACGCCGGGCGGTTCGCGAGGCAGTCGTTCAAGCTGGCGGAAAAGCGGTTTACTTGATCGAAGAGCCCCTTGCCGCAGCCATCGGCGCGGGATTGGATATTTCCAAGCCCGAGGGCACCATGGTGGTGGATATCGGCGGCGGCACGACAGACATTGCTGTCATTTCCATGAGTTCCATCGTGGCAAGCGCCTCAACAAAAGTTGCCGGCGACAAAATCGATGAAGCGATCGCCCGCTACTTGCGCAAGGAGCACAGGCTCTACATCGGAGAAAGAACGGCGGAACAGATCAAGATAAATATCGGCTCTGCCTCTCCGCGAGAAGAAGATCTTACGATGCTGTGCCGGGGCAGGGATCTGGTGACTGGTCTGCCCGAAGCGGTGGAACTGACTTCTGCCGATGTACTTGGCGCCATACAGGAGCCTTTGGATGTGATCTGCGAAGCGATCCACGACGTTTTGAAAATCGTTCCGCCGGAGTTGGCTGCAGATATCGGAAATGCCGGTATCGTACTCAGCGGAGGCGGCGCGCTGCTGCACAATATGGACCGGATGATCCGCATTCGTACCGGGATCGATGTGATCCTGGCTGATAATCCTATCGAGTGCGTGGTCGTGGGCACAGCCAAGGCTCTGCAAAACGTGAACAGGTTCAGCAGCGATCAAAACAGCAAATCGGTCCGAAAGCCATATTAAATCCCGGAAACGAACCGGAAAATGAAGAAGAAAAGGCGAGTAGTTTGTGGTATGATAAAAGGGAGCATCATGCACAAAGAAGGGGGGGATGGATGATGAGAACAAAAAAAACCGCAATCGTGGTTCTGGTGGCTTGTCTGGCTGTTATGGTCGCGACGGTCGCGACAGGCTGTAAAAAGGATGCCGAAGAAGAGCCTGCCGAAATACAGCTAAGCTTTGTAACGGAAGAATATGTGGCGACCGGTCAGGGCGAACCTTTTGTGGAAGAGGGCCGGGCTGTGGACACCTCGGGAGACGATCCCTATATGGCTGTGCTGGAGGCTCTGAGGGAACCTCCGGAGGGCATGGCGACGGTTCTGAAAGAGGACTACAAGATATTGAGCGTGCGTGTCTCGCTCATCGGGCGATCCGCAATCGTGGATCTTTCATCGGAGGGATTGTCCGGCGGATCCATGGAAGAGGAACTGTTGATCTCGCAGATCGTACGAACGCTGATGCTGAACTTTCCGGGCATCAGTTCCATACAGTTTACAGTGGACGGATTCCTGACAGATACGCTCATGGGCCATCTGAGCGCCGATCAGCCCTTTACGTTGGAATCCTACGAGGATGCGGCCGGAAATATCCAATACAGCGTGGAAATCGTTGAGAACAGCGGATCCACGTGAGGTGTATAGTGCGCAAGTTTGCGATATTAAAAAAACGGCTGAAGCACGCTTCAGCCGTTTTTATTACTGGACTTTTTTCATGTGATTCTTCAGCGCCTGAAAGGTTTGAGGACTGATATCATGTTCGATTTTGCAGGCATCCTCGTAGGCAATGCTTTCTTCCACGCCGATTTCTATGAGGAAGTTGGCGATGACTTTATGCCGCCGGTATATTTTTTTTGCAATGCTCATGCCGGAATCGGTGAGTTCGATCAATCCTTCCGTATTCATGGTGATGTAGCCGTTCTCTCTGAGCCGTTTTGTTGCATAGGATACGCTGGGTTTGGTGACACCCAGTTCCGCAGCGATGTCCACGGACCGAATATACCCTTTTTTTTCTTTCAGCATCAGCATCATTTCAAGATAATCTTCCGAAGATTTCATGATATTCATCGAAGTTCCCCTTTCTTTGTCATGAATATCCTAGCACTTTGGTAGAATTTTTTCAAGTCTTGTTGACAACATGAGTTAGAGATGCTAAACTTTCAGTGGTTAGAGACAACTAACTTAAATGAGGAAATCAAAACACTTTAAGACAGGAGACATTTTATGAAGACACTAAGAGACGTTCGCGTAAAGGAACACGCAAGAGTTGCAAAGCTTCACGGACACGGTGCGTTACGCAGGCGCATTATGGATATGGGCGTTACAAAAGGAGTGGAAATTTTTGTACGGAAAGTAGCGCCGCTTGGAGATCCTATCGAAGTGACTGTTCGGGGATATGAGCTTTCCATCCGGAAAGCAGACGCCGCATTGATCGAAGTGACTCAGGAGCGATAGTGATGAGCATCAAGATCGCGCTGGCCGGCAATCCGAACAGCGGCAAAACCACCATGTTCAATGATTTGACCGGCTCTCAGCAATATGTGGGAAATTGGCCCGGTGTTACGGTGGAAAAAAAAGAGGGAAAGCTCAAGGGAAGGTCGGATGTGATCATTCAGGATCTGCCCGGTATTTATTCCTTGTCCTCTTACAGTCCCGAAGAAGTGATCACACGAAATTATCTGGTGCGGGAAAAACCGGATGCGGTGATCAATATCGTGGATGCCACCAATATCGAGAGAAATTTGTATCTTACGACTCAGATCATCGAGATCGGCGTACCGGTGATCATTGCTCTGAACATGATCGATATCGTTCGAAAGAATGGTGATGTGATCAATTTGAAAGGTCTGGAGGATGCGTTGGGCTGCCGTGTGATGGAAACTTCGGCACTTCGGGGGCAGGGTTCGCTGGAAGCTGCCACCGCCGCTTCGGATTTGGTCAGCAGCACTAGGCCGGTCCACATCCCGCCGGTCTTCAACGGAAGCGTTGAACATGCGATCGCTCATATCGAAGAATCGATCCAGGACAAGGTTCCGGAAAGGTATCTGCGCTGGTATGCTATTAAAATCTTTGAGCGGGATGCAGTGATCCTGGAAGAGTTGGATCTGCCTCAAGAACTTGAGCAACATCTGGAAGTGCATATCCGGGAATGCGAAAAGGAGATGGACGACGATTCGGAAAGCATCATTATCAGCCAACGCTACAACTATGTGGAAAAGCTTGTGGCCAAATGTGTCATCCGGAATATCAAAGCAGGAGGAACCGATTCAGATAAGATCGACCGAATCCTCACGAATCGGATCCTGGCGCTTCCCATCTTTGCCGTAGTGATGTTCTTGGTTTATTACCTGTCGATCTCCACCGTAGGCGGCTTTGTTACGGAGTTTACCAACGAGACGCTCTTTGGCGACTGGATTTATATGCCTTTGTCTGCCTGGCTGGATCAGGTCGGCGCATCCCCCGTCTTCAGCGGTCTGTTATTGGATGGTATCATCGGCGGCGTCGGTGCCGTTTTAGGGTTTGTGCCCCAGATGACGGTGTTGTTTCTGATGCTGTCGCTTCTGGAGGATGTAGGTTATATGTCCAGGGTCGCTTTCATCATGGATCGGATTTTCCGAAAATTCGGACTTTCGGGGAAAAGCTTTATTCCCATGCTTGTGGGTTCGGGATGTTCTGTTCCGGGTATCATGGCCTCTCGGACCATCGAGAACGATCGGGACCGTCGCATGACGATCATGACCACGTCTTTTATCCCCTGCGGCGCGAAAATGCCCATCGTAGCCTTGTTTGCCGGAGCTCTTTTCGGAGGTTCCGGACTGGTGGCCGTTTCTGCCTATTTTATCGGCATCACAGCCGTTGTGCTTTCAGGTCTTATGCTGAAGAAAACCCGCCCTTTTGCGGGTGATGTGGCGCCTTTTATCATGGAGCTTCCGCCCTATCATATGCCCACATTATCAAATATCGCGCGTACGACAGGGGAGCGAGCCTGGTCCTTTGTGAAACGCGCGGGAACCGTCATTCTGCTTTCCTCGGTGATCCTGTGGTTCTTGCAGAGCTTCGGTGCTGAAGACGGTCGTCTGATGATGGTGCCGGACAACAATACCAGTCTGCTGTCTTCCATCGGCGGATGGGTGGCGCCGTTCTTTGCGCCTCTGGGCTTTGGGAACTGGCAGGCCGCCGTGGCCACGTTTACCGGACTGATCGCCAAGGAAAACGTGGTGAGCACCTTCGGCGTCCTGTACGGCTTTGCCGAAGTTGCCGAAGACGGCACACAGATCTGGAGCCGTCTCGCGGCGGACTTCACCGGACTCACTGCTTACAGCTTCTTGATATTCAATCTGCTGTGCGCGCCGTGCATCGCAACGATCGCTACCATTAAGAAAGAGATGAACAGCATTCACTGGACACTGGCCACCATCGGATACATGACCGGCTTTGCCTACGGAGCGGCGCTCATGGTGTATCAGTTCGGACTGCTGCTTCAGGGAGGCAGTCTTACATTCTGGTCTGCTGTGGCATTTCTCCTTATGGGGATGCTGCTTTTCCTTCTGTTTCGTCCCAAACCCAGGGAGCATGTGCATTACGAGCCCATGGCCTATGGGTCTGGATGCCAGGGCGCTTGCCCGGCCGGATGCAAAGGTTGCCCCTCCAATACGGCCAACCGGAAACATAGGGGAAGAAATCGCATATAGAAATATGATATAATAGAACCCGGCAGGAATCGAATACCTGCCGGGAGGTTTTTTATGATACAGGAAACATATAAAATAGGCGGGATGTCCTGCGCCTCCTGCGCAGCATCGGTGGAGCGTGTCACAAAGGAAATGGCCGGCGTTTTGGAAAGCAGTGTGAATCTGGCCACCGGAAAAATGACCATTCACTACGAGCCGGAGAAGATCAAGTCCGAAGAAATAACCGAGAAAATCAAAGGGATCGGATTTACGGCTGAGTTGCTTTCCCGGGACGGAAAGAAAGCGACGGAACAGAAGGCGCAGGCTATGCCTGCCGATGAGATCGGCGCCAAAGCCATCGCAGCCGCAATCCTTCTTTCTGCTTTGCTTTTGTATATTTCTATGGGACCCATGCTGTTCCCCGGCATTCCCATGCCGGATCTGATCAGCATCGGCACGCATCCGGTGAATTATGCAATAGCCCAGCTTTTGGCCACCATCGTGGTGCTTTTCATCGGCCGAAAATATTTTGTGAGCGGCTTTAGATCTCTCTACCATCGCATCCCGAATATGGATTCACTGGTAGCGATCAGCTGCAGCAGTTCTTTTTTGTACAGTCTGGCGATGACGTTTCTGATCACAGACAACCCGCATCAGGTCCATCATCTGTATTACGAATCGGCAGCGGTGGTATTGACCTTTGTGATGCTGGGCAAGCATTTGGAAGCCGGCAGCAAGGAAAAGACCAAGGGCGCCATCCAAAAACTCATGGAGCTGGCGCCGGACACCGCCTTGCTGTTTCGGGACGGACAGTTGACAGAGGTTCCTTCCGACACGCTTCAAAAGGGTGATGTGGTTCTCGTGCGGCCGGGCGCCAAGTTTCCGGCGGACGGCCTTGTGAAAGAGGGCGCGGGCAGTGTGGACGAATCCATGCTCACTGGGGAGAGCATCCCGGTGGACAAAGAACCCGGAAGCCAGGTGATCGGCGGAAGCCTCAACGGGAACGGCGCGCTGTATGTGGAAGTGGCGCGTACCGGAGAAGACACGACTTTGGCCAAGATCATCCGTTTTGTGGAGGACGCTCAGGAAAAGAAAGCGCCCATCGCAAAAATTGTGGATCGCATCGCCGGCGTTTTTGTGCCGGTGGTCATCCTGATCGCTGTGGCTGCGGCGCTCCTTTGGCTGTTGTTGGGGAAGGATTTGTCATTTGCTCTTCGCATTTTCACAGCAGTGCTGGTGATTGCCTGCCCCTGCGCGCTGGGTCTGGCGACACCTACCGCCATCATCGTCGGGACCGGTCTTGGCGCCGGAAACGGCATTTTGATCCGCAGCGGAGAAGCGCTGGAAACAACGCATAACACCGATGTGGTGGTGTTGGATAAAACCGGTACTGTCACGGAAGGAAAGCCCCGGGTGACCGAGATCAAAGCCTTGGGTGTCGACGAGAACGAGCTGTTGGCTCTGGCCGCTCTTGCGGAGGCTCTTTCCGATCATCCCCTGGCGAAAGCCGTCGTGGAAGAAGCCGCAGAAAGAGAGTTGTCCAGCACGATGGAAGTGACGGAATTCGCCAACGTAACAGGCAAAGGCATCCGTGCCAAGCTGGGATACGGAGGGGATTTGCTTGTGGGTAATGTCAAGCTTCTGTCCGAAGCCGGGATCGACCTGACTCCGGTGGAAGTTTTTGCTCAAACCCTATCGGAAAAAGGGCAGAGTGTCATATATGTTTCACTGTCCGATACACTTTGGGGCGCCATCGGCGTGGCGGACACAGTCAAGCCTACGAGCATTGAAGCGATCGCTGCGTTTAAGGAGCTGGGATTCATCACCGTTCTTTTAACCGGCGACAATCAGGCGGCCGCGGCTCATATCGGCCGCCAGGTGGGTGTGGATCGCGTCCTGGCCGAAGTCCTTCCGGAAGAAAAAGCGCAGATCGTTCAAAAACTGCAGGACGAAGGTCATACCGTTTTGATGGTCGGAGACGGCATCAACGACGCGCCGGCTCTGGTCCAGGCCGACATCGGCTGCGCCATAGGCAACGGCAGCGACATCGCCATCGAATCGGCGGATATCGTATTGATCAAAAGCGATCTGTACGATGTGATCCGGGCGGTCAATCTGAGTCGGCTTACATTGGCGAACATCAAGCAAAATCTATTCTGGGCGTTTTTCTACAATTGTGTGGGGATTCCCATTGCGGCAGGTTTGCTCTACCCGATCAACGGGATGCTGTTGAGTCCCATGCTGGCCGGCTTTGCCATGGCGGCCAGTTCGATATTCGTGGTGACCAATGCGCTGCGGCTTCGCACGAAAAACCTGGATCGGCCGATCCGGAATCAGACCGTCAGAAAACGCAAGGAGGAAAAGCCTGCATGAAGCTGATCCATCTTTCCGACCTGCATCTGGGCAAGCGCGTCAACGAAATATCCCTTTTGGAAGACCAGGAATACATTCTGGACCAGATCATTGAAAAAGTGGAAACGGAACATCCTCAGGCTGTGATCCTGGCGGGTGATATTTACGATAAAGCTGTACCCTCGGCGGAGGCCGTACGGCTTTTCGATCGCTTTTTGTACCGTCTGGCTGCAGAGGACCGAAGCGTATTCGCCATCAGCGGCAATCACGATTCCCCGGAACGAGTGGCCTTCGGCGCCAGACTTATGGTTCCCTGTGGTGTATATCTATCACCAGTGTACGAAGGCGCAGTGGCACCGGTGCGTCTTGTTGATGCAAACGGGCCCGTGGATTTCTATATGCTGCCCTTCGTGCGTCCGGCTCATGTGCGCAGATTTTTCCCTCAGGAGGAGATCCGGACCTTTTCCGATGCGCTTCGGGTGATCATCCAAAGTCTTTCTTTAGATCCACTGGCTCGGAACGTGCTGATCACCCATCAGTTTGTGGCCGGCGCGACGCTCTGCGAGTCCGAAGACATCAGCGTGGGGGGCGCCGATGCCGTGGACGTTTCCATCTTCGATACTTTCGATTATGTAGCCTTGGGCCACTTGCACAGCCCTCAGAATATGAGAAGGGATAGCATTCGGTACTGCGGAAGCCCGCTCAAGTATTCCTTCTCCGAGGTACGGCACAAAAAATCCCTTACGGTGGTGGAGTTGGAAGCCAAAGGGCAGACGACTGTCCGCACAGCGGAGCTTATCCCTCTGCGAGACATGGCCGAATACAAGGGGCGCTATCTGGAGCTGACCGCCCGATCTTTCTATCTGGACCTGAATACGGAGGCCTATATCCATATCACGCTTACCGACGAAGAGGATATTCCCGATGCCATCGGAAAGCTGCGTACGATTTATCCCAATATCATGAAACTGGATTACGACAATCTGCGGACCCGTTCCGGCGCTGCGTTTCTGGATGCTGACGGCATCAATGAGAAAGATCCCTTGGAGGTGTTTGCCGATTTTTATGAAAGGCAGAACGATCAGGAACTGGCCGGCGAAGCCAGAGCGTTTACAGATAGGCTTGTCAGAGAAATCTGGGAGGAGGCGCAATGAGACCGCTGCAGCTGATCCTATCCGCCTTCGGACCCTATGCGGGAGAAGAAAAAATCGACCTGGACCTGTTGGGCACCCGGGGTTTGTATCTGATCACCGGAGACACCGGGGCCGGAAAGACCACGATATTCGACGCTATCACGTATGCATTGTACGGAGAACCCAGCGGCGAAAACAGGGATGCGGGTATGCTTCGGAGCAAATATGCAGATGCCCAAACCCCTACCTATGTAGAGCTGACGTGGAAATATGCAGAGAAAATCTACAGGGTCAGACGTGAACCGGAGTATATGCGTCCCGCCAAACGAGGCGAAGGCATGGTTCCTCAGAAGTCTGACGCGCTGTTAACGCTGCCCGACGGAAGCGTCGTGACCGGCCCTCGGCAGGTCAATCAGAAAGTCGCAGAACTGATCGGCATCAGCAGAGATCAATTTACCAGGATCGCCATGATCGCCCAGGGGGAGTTTTTAAAGCTTCTCTTCGCCCCTACAGACGACCGCATAACCATTTTCCGACATCTGTTCAAGACCCATCCGTATCGAGAACTGCAGGATCGGCTGAAGGCGGAGTATTCAAAGTGTGAGAAAGAGCGGGAGTTACGCAAAAATAGCATACGCCAGTACGTGGAAGGCATCGTCTGTCCCGAATCGGACCCCCGGGAGCTGCGGGTGAAAAAGGCTCGACAGGGTGAGTTGCTCATCGAGGAAGTTCTGGAACTGCTGGACGCGCTCATCGCCTCCGACGAGATGATGTACAGCGACTGGAAAGCGCAGTACACAAAAGCTGAAAAGCATCACAGCGGACGTGTGTCCGGTCTGACGAAAGCGCGGGAGCTGCAGAAGGCCGCCGAATCGTTGACGACGATGCAAGAGCAACTCAGTATTCAGACCCGGCATGCAGAGACGCTTAAGGCAGAGTTCGCGCAATGGAAAAGCCGTGAGCCGGAGATCCGTGAGTATGCACGTCAGTCTGCGATCCTGAAGAACGAACTGGATCGGTATCAGGAGCTACGGGAGCTCCGCGGAAAGTCGACCGCTGCGACGTTGGAAAAGGAAGCCCTGGAAAAACACCTGGAGTCTCTGGCCAAGCGTTTTACGGAAAGCAGTATGCGTCTTGTGAAAGATGAGCAAGAGGCAGAAGCATTGAAAGATGCGCCTGTGGAAGAGGAGCGGTTGGGCGGACAACTGGCGAAGCTCGAAGAGCGGAATGCGGCCATGAAGAAGCTGGCCGAAGAGTTTTCTGCTCTGGATGTTCTCCGAAAGGACGCGGATGCAGCGACAGAGAAATATCGCACCGCCAGGGATCAGGCGCGCAAATTGGAGGAGACCTATCACGAGCAAAATCGTTTGTTCCTGGATGCGCAGGCAGGAATCCTGGCGGAAGGGCTGCAGGCCGGAGTCCCTTGCCCTGTATGCGGTTCGATCAGCCATCCGTCTCCTGCCGTACGTACACCCCAAGCACCGGCTGAGGCAGATCTCACGGTTCTTCGAAAAAAGGCGGATGAGGCTGCCGCGCTAGCGGATCGCAGCAGCCAGGAATCAGGGACCTTGCGGGGGCGCTTCGATCAGCAGACCGCCGAGCTTGAGAAAAGGGCCGATCAGGTGCTGCCCGGCGGGGAGTCGTTAGCCTATGCGGAGCAGATCCGAAATGCGTTGACGATCCTTTCTGCTGAGTTGGCGGAAGCACAGAAAAAGCTGAAGATCGCGTCTGCCCATGTCCTTCGAGGGAATGAGCTGGCCGTATCTTTGGATGCGCAGCGAAAGCAGCTCGAAATCATGCGGGAGGAGTCCGGCGCGGGCAGGGAAGCTCTGGCGGAATATACAGCTCGCATCAGCAACTTGAAGGAGGCTGCAGAAGATCTTTTGAAGAAGCTGGCCTACGACAGTAAGGATGAGGCGGAAAAGGTCATTCGGGATCTGTCCGCAAAGCAGGAAGAAATCCAAAAGCAGATCGATCGCGCGCTGATTGCCCGGGATGATTGTCTGGGAAAGATCGGAACCCTCCGGGGAAGCATAAATGCATTGGAGAAACAGCTGGCCGATGGCGGGGAGTTTGATATTTCCAGGGAAGAAGCGCTGCTCAAAGAAGCTGAAGAACAGAAACAAATTCTGGCGAAAGAGGGGCAGGAGATCGCTTTTCGACTGGAAAAGAACCGGGAAACCGGCGCGCATCTGGCTAAGGCATCGGCAGAGCTTTCGAAAGTGGAGGAACGGTGGATCTGGACACGGACGCTATCGTATACCGCAAACGGCAGTTTGAAAGAAAAGGAGAAAGTCAAGCTGGAAACCTATGTTCAGATGGCTTATTTCGACCGGATCGTGGCCAGAGCCAATACCCGACTCATGGTGATGTCTTCGGGCCAGTATGAGTTGATCCGTCGAACGGAAGCAGAAAACAACCGGAGCCAGAGCGGTCTGGAGTTGGATGTGATCGATCATTACAACGGATCTCAGCGAAGCGTCAAGACCTTGTCAGGAGGAGAAGCCTTCAAAGCATCGCTATCTCTGGCCCTGGGGCTGTCCGACGAAGTCCATTCCTCCGCCGGGGGCATCCGTCTGGATACCATGTTTGTGGACGAAGGCTTCGGCTCTCTGGACGAAGAATCTCTGGAGCAAGCCATGCGGGCGCTCCACGGCTTGGCCGAAGGAAACAGGTTGGTGGGCATCATTTCTCACGTGCCTGAACTGAAACAGAAGATCGACAAGCAGGTTGTCGTCAAAAAAGATCGTGCGAAGGGAAGTCGGGTGGAGATCATATATTAGCGCAGACATCCACTGAATGGAACATATAAAAGGAGAGAGCCCGGACAGGCTCTCTCTTTGCTTCACGCTACGTGCGAACGCACTACCAGGCGCCCATATATCCCAGGGTGACGGCGGCACATTCACTGCCCATTTTCATGCACTCCTTGATGGGTTTCTGTTCGATGACCCCCTTGCAAAATCCAGCGATGAAAGAATCGCCGGCCCCCATGGTGTCCACCACTTCCGTGGGGATGATGCCATTGCGGAAGAAGGCATTTCCGTCGTAGGCAATGCTCCCGTTTCCTCCCAGTGTTACCGTGACGATACGAGGGCCCTTGCTGTGGATCTGCTTCATAAAGGTCAGGAGTTCTTCTGATTCTTCCTCATCGGAGAAAAAGGCGTAATCCACATAAGGCAGGGCTGTCTCCAGTACTTCGCCTTCTTTTGCCGTGGAAAAGTCAAAGGAAACGGGTAGCCCCCGGGCCTTGATCCGATGCAGCTCGTGTTCGGCATTCCCCCAGAGGCCTGTGTGCAGCAACGCATGGTCACAGAAAAAATCGATGTCGTCCTCGCGGATCACAAAGTCTGCCAGCACACCTTCGTCATAGTCTCCGAAGACCCGTTCTCCGTCCACCAGTTGCACCTGGGTGACGGCCGTTTTTCCGGGGAGGACACGGACACGAGAAGCATCCACTCCCTTATCGGAAAGGGCGCTGCGCATGAACGTTCCGTATTCATCGTCGCCTACGGCGCCCGTATAGGACGCCGGAAGTCCGCAGCGGACGGCATAGACCGCCACATTGATGGGGTTGCCGCCGGGGAACATCTTCCCTTGAGCGGCATAATAATCGATACAATTATCGCCTACAGTGGCCAGTTTCAGCATGGGTCACGCTCCTGTCATTTTTCTATTATTATAACAGGGCATCTTCCGTCATGGCAAGAATATCGTAAGCGTCCACGGTCAGCGGGATAAGATCGCTCTTGTCCAACAGTTTCACATCGAACTTCCTGTTCAGAGCGCAGAAATGGCGCAAGCCCCGGTCGATCCTGTTCAAGTAGGAGTACACACCGATGGCGCCAGGCGAGAATTCGTTGGCCTGGCGTCCGTACAGCGCGCGCAGGTCGGGAAGGTCCTTGAATATCTCTTGCACAGTAGATCCATATTTCTTGATGTGTGCCGGTACATTGCCGGCTTGGATCATTTCACCCATTTTCGCTGCGCTGGTGGCGGCGGCCATAGCGGCTCTGCAAAGACCGATGTGGGTGACAAAGGGCGCGCCCAATGCCAGAGATTTGAACACCTGGTCTTCCATGGAGAATCCTCCGGTCATAGCGATCGCCGGCAATTTGAATCCTTCCTCTTTTAGCTTTTCACAGATAGGCATCAGCGTGGCTTCCAGCATGATCGTCGGCAAACCCCATTCGTTCATCATTCTGCAGGGGCTGTAACCGGAGCCGCCGCCGGCGCCGTCGAAGGTGACCATATCGACTCGGGCAGTAGAAGCCATTCGGAGAACAGCTTCCAGATCCTGCGGATCGTAACCTGCCATTTTAAAGTAGACGTTTTCCATTCCCATGTCTCGCAGTTCATCGATGTGGGGGATCAGATACTCTTCGGTCCACATGGGCAGTCTGGCATATGTGTAGAAATTTGGCGCGCAGCCGTCGGCATGCTTGGCCTTGATTTCGGGATCTTCCGGGTCGGGGAAAACGACAACGCCGTTGGCCTTCGCTTTCAGGGCGGCTTCGTAGTCCGGCAGGACCCTTACGGGTTGTGTTCCTTTGGCTGACTGTCCGAACTTAAACTCGATAGCCGTGGCACCCTGTTTTTGGATGGCGTACTCGGCAACGCCCTTGGCGTCGTCCTCGATGTTGCATTGCAGAATGATTTGGCCGTAGCCCCGATCATATTTGCGGAAGGAATCCAATACCTGGCCGATCCAGGGGAATTCTACCACTTTTCCGTTTTCCATGACCAAGTCCGGATCTTTGTCCAGAGCTTCTTCTCCGATCACGCAGGATACACCGGCCATGGCCGCTCCGCCGAAATAGTCTTTCCAGTTGAGTTTGATCAGCGCCGGAAGGATGATCGGCATCGTCTGCTTGACCGGATGGATCGTGCCGAAATCACCGGAGAGATCCACATTGAAAATCGTAGCCTTTTCCATGTCCGGGTCGCAGCCCGAAGCGCCGAATACGCGCCCGTTGATGTTGAAGTGGGAGAAATCCACCGGATAATTTTTTTCTGAAGCGACTTGATTGTTTCCCGTGTTGGTGGGATAGACGGATCTGGCTCCCAATGCGGCCGAGATGCCGATTTCGCAGGTTCCGGGGCAATCTGCCGTGCAGAATGAGCACATGCCGGATTGGGAATTCACATGCGGACTTCTGGTTTGGGTATCGTTGAAAGCAGATCCGAGTGCTGGTGAATAGGACATGACAAACCTCCTCCTGTCAGTTATGGTACTCTAACTTCCTGTTTATTATACACCTATTCATTTTGATATCCAATCATTGCGTGAGGAAATGCAAAAAACTCATTTGTCTGTCACAATAACAAGAACACACATATTTTATGTCGTAATATGTGCATAAAACTGATATAAAAGAAAGGGAACAGTTTTCGCGCAAGCAAAACAATCGCTGACGCGTGTATACAATGGAGGCAAACGATGAATAGAACGAAATTGAAGAAGATAGCCATTGCCGGAGCGGGAATTATGGGCTCGTCCATCGCCCAGATCTTTGCCCAAAACGATTACCAAGTGACCCTGTACGATATCGAAGACAGGTTTTTAGTGCGAAGCAAGGAGCTGATCGCGTTGAATCAGAAAGCGCTGGTTCAGGCCGGCGAACTGTCGGAAGAAGCTTCTTGCAACATACGATCGCTGATCGGACACACTCTTGATATTTCCGGTTTCAAGGACGCCGATTTCGTGATCGAAGCCATTGTCGAGCAAATGGATGCAAAGCACGCTTTGTGGTCGAAAATATCCGAACTGGTTTCTGAGGAAGCCATTTTAACGAGCAATACTTCCGGGTTGTCCATTTCCGAAATTGCAAAAGCCGTCAAGAAGCCGGAACGCTTTTGCGGTATGCATTGGATCAACCCCCCTCATATCGTGCCCTTGGTCGAGGTCATCTGCGGCGAAAAAACAAAAGCAGAAACGGCGGACACGGTTTTCCGCGTCGCCGAATCCGTTGGGAAAAAGCCCATCATGGTCAAAAAGGACGCGCCGGGGTTTGCCCTCAACCGCATTCAGTTTGCCGTGCTGCGCGAGGCGATGCACATCGTGGAATCGGGTATTGCCGACAAGGAGGATGTGGACAAAGTGCTGAAGTACGGATTAGGCATGCGCTACGCCTGCCTGGGACCTTTTGAAGTCGCCGATCTTGGAGGATTGGATACCTTTTATCGCATTTCCGAGTACTTGTTCGAAGACTTGAGCGACGCAAAGGAAGTGCCCTCGATGCTGAAGGATCTTGTGACGGATGGAGCCTGGGGCGTCAAATCCGGAAAAGGATTTTACGATTATTCCGATGGCCGCGGTGATGAAGTGATCTCCAAGAGAGACGCCGACTTTATTAAGATCGCCGGCATTCTTTACAAGTAACAAGCTACGGCTGCAGGATCTCATGAGCCCTTTTGAGCTCCTCCCGGATGCTCAGCTTCTGGGGGCAATGCTTTTCGCAAAGGCCGCAGCCTGTACAGGCCGAGGCGTTGGAAAAGTCCAGATCTCCGTCGGTGCCGATCAGGCCGTATTGCTGCCTTGCATAGGCCGTGATCCCGTAGACTCTGTGGTAATTGTATATTTTAAATACTTCCGGAATGTTGATCCCGGCCGGACAGGGCATGCAATAATTGCAGGCAGTGCAATACAGGTCGCTCAGCTTCTTCTTTTCTTCCACAACGGCCCGGATGTGCTGCTGTTCTTCGTCTGACAGAGGCCGGGGATCGTTGGCCGCCAGGATGTTTTCATCGATCATCACGCGCGTGTTCATGCCCGAAAGAGCAATGTCCACATCGGGATTGGAAAATACAAAGCGCAGGGCGGTTTCTGCGGAAGCGGTGCTCGCTCCGCCGGGAAGCACATCCATAAGCTCCGAAGGTCTGCCGAGGCGGCCTCCGCCCATAGGCCCCATCACAGAAACACCCATGCCCAGAGATTTTGCGTAAGCCATCACTTTTTCGTTCCTGCGATCCAGCAGATTATATTGGCATAAGAGGGCTTCAAAGCGCCCTTCTCCCCGCCGGATGATCTCCATAATGTTTTTCGGCGTGTCGTGGGACGAAAAGGCGATGTGGCCGATGGAGCCTTGCTCTTTCAACTTCGTCATTTGATCCAGCGGCCCGCCCTTGGCAAGCCCTTTATCTGCAAAGTATGCCAGATCCATGCTCCAGAAGTGATAGAAGTCGATACGGTCTGTTCCCAGCTCTGCCAACGAGTTCTCGAACTGAACCATCAGCCCCGTATCCTTTGTATCGAATTTCGTCGACAAGTACAATTGATCCCGCTTTCCACGAATCGCCTTTCCGAGAATGGACTGACTGAGCTTTCCGCAGTATGACGGGGCGGTATCGAAGTAGTTGATCCCGGAGTCGATGGCATGACGGATCACATCCACGCTCTTGTCTTCGTCATAGACGAGTTCCTTTCCCCGGATCTCCGAAGGCAGGCGTAAAACGCCGAAGCCCAGTCTGGTGATCATTTTACCTGTTTTTCCGTATTCAACGCGTTGCATTAAAAACCTCCCTGTAGTCGGATCATTGTTTTCGGCGCAGCTTCACTGAAGCTTGCATAAAATAATTGTACCATGCAAGTCACAAAAGTGAAAAGGAAGTCCATAATAATTCTCTTTTGCTCATATGAATGCTATTTAAAAAATGTTAAAATGTGGTACGATGAAGAAGCAATACTGTTGAAAGGACCGATCGAATGGAAAGAAAAATCACGATCAGGAATGAAAGATATAAAATTCCTGCTGTGTTCACCCATCCGGACGCCAAAGGTAAATTTCCCGCTGTGATCCTCTGTCACGGGACATGCTCCGACAAGGATGAAGCAGGCAGCCTGTTCGTGGCGCTGGCAGAGGCTTTGCTGCAGAATGGCATTGCTTCGATCCGCTTTGATTTTGCGGGTTGCGGAGAGAGCACAGCCCAACCTCAAGATTTTACCTTTAGCGGAGAAGTGCGCGACATCGAAAAAGTCTATGCCCGTCTTTGCAGAGAGAAACTGATCGACCGACATAAGATAGCTGTCTTGGGGTTCAGCCAAGGCGCTCGGGCGATGGCGGTCTTTCTGGGAAAGCATCCCGGAAAGATCAACGCAGCGGTCAGCTGGTCAGGAATTTGCCATAACGGAAAAGGCGTGTTTGCCCGGTGGTTCACCGATTATTATGACGATGCGGCAAGAGATGGCTATGTGAGTATACCGATGGGCTGGCGGGAGGACCTGATCTTGCCCAAGCAGTGGTTCGATGACATCCGTGGAACATTTCCGATGGATAGCTTATCCAAATATACAGGGGCGATGCTGGCGGTGGCAGGAACGAAGGATGTCTTGACTCCTTATGTTCACGCCATTGATATTGCCAACGCCTGCGGAGGAAAGGTTTGCGAGGTCAGAATCATCGATGGCGCGGATCACACGCTCAATGTTTTGCGAAAAGACCACTCGACCGCTGTGCAGGTCGTCATTGAAACCGCAGACTGGCTTGCCGTGAACATCCAGGGCGAAAAGCAGGGGGAAAAATAATGAGGAAGCTATGGATCGTTTTTGTCACAACTATCGTACTCATTCTGAGTGCGTTGCCGGTTCTGGCGGCGGATCGACCTTCTTCCTGGGCTGTCGCAGAAGTACAGACGGCCATTGAACTGGGTCTGGTACCTGCAGGATTGAAGGGCGGCTATACCAAGCCCATCACCCGGGCGGAATTCGCCTCTCTGCTCATGAATCTCCCGCGCATGGAGAACTATGCCGCAGAAGACATGGATGAAAGCGAGTCGCTGACGCGTCAGCAGGCGGCTAAGATGCTGTATAAAGCATGTGAAGTATTTGCGCCCTGGGTGATCAACGAGGATGCAATGATCACCACAGCCTATCGGGGATATGCTTCCATGGAGATGCCCCACAGCTGGGAAGACGGCGCCGAGATCCGAAGCGATGCCCGTGCGCCTGTCAACTGGTGCTACCGGCACAATGTGGTCAACGGCATGGGCGGGAACACATTTGCCCCGGAGGGCGGGTATACGAGAGAACAGGCCATTTTGACTGTGCTCCGCTTGTATTATACCGACGGACGGGCATCCTCCAATCCCGTGCAAAACGAACCGGACTACTATCCGGTTTATTCCGACTACACCATGAGCAGCCTCCGCGGCTGGATCGATTCTTCTTTGAACCCGCACACGAAAGAGGAGATCGGCCACCTGGCGGATCGGGATGCATCGATCGGATTCGTGATCGACAATGTGGGGGTGGGCGTTACGTATGGTCATTTGATCGATCCGCAAGGACGTACGCTGCTTACGGACTTATGGGGAGCGGAAGGGAAATTTCACTCTGCACAGATCGACGAGCCCTATGTGTGGGTAGCCCTCAGCGATTGGACGCAGAGTCCGGAAGCTCCGGTTTATGGTGTCGTTGACATCGAAACGAGCCAAACCTGGCCGAACAAAACACTGGAGGACGTGACAGGCAAAACGTATCCCGTACAGGAGCACGGACCGGCGCAGATCGTGCAGATCGAAACCGGTTGGTACCGTCTGGAAGACGACGAAGGAAAGGTGCTGTCGGAAACGTACGAAAATGCCATGGCGTACGTGGGCGACGATCTCTATATCGGCTGGGTCGGCGAAAATCCCCGCACTTATGATGTAATCCGGTGCGATGGCCTCAACCCCTGCCAAGTGGTGCGCACCGAAACCTTCCGGTTCAACAACCGTGTGTTTGATCTGGGCGGCGGTGTGTACGCTGTGCAGAACACGGATACGCAGACGTCTGTCTTCGATGCTTTCGGAGACACGCTTTCCACGATCTCCACAACAGACGCGGTCGTTCTCGCCGGATCCGCCAACGGCTTGCTTTATTTTCAAAGTCAGGGCGAACTCGGCGAAGTGTACTATACGCAGACCGGAAAAGCCTTGCCGCCTTTCCGATTTTAGAACGCAGTGGGCAAAAGGACAATGACAGAGAAATTGCTGATATCAGGTATCGAAGTAGAAGTGCAGAGAAAGAAGATCAAGAACATGCACCTGACGGTGCGGCCGCCCGATGGAAGCGTACGTATTTCGGCCCCTCTGCACACCAAAGATGAAACGATCCGGGACTTTGCCGTAAATAAAAGCGCCTGGATCCAACGCCATGTGGATCGAATCCGGAGTCGACCAAGCCCTGTGAAACCACAGTATGTTTCCGGGGAGATTTTCAGCGTCTGGGGAAGGCTCTGCATACTGGAAATTCAATGTGGCCGCGTCAATCGCGTAGAGATCGACGGGGATCGTCTGATCATGATGGTTAGGGAAGGATCGACGAGCGAACAGCGCCAGCGCATCATGACGGAATGGTACCGCCGACAATTGAAAGCCGCTCTCCCGGAACTGATTCAAAAGTGGGAAAACATAGTAGGAGTTGAAGCCGGATCCGTCAGGGTCAAAAATATGCGAACTCGGTGGGGAACCTGCAATACGAAAGAGAAAAGGATCTGGATCGGTTTGAGGCTGGCGCAAAAGCACCCGGAATGTTTGGAATACGTATTGGTGCACGAGTTGGTCCATCTCAGAGAAAAGGGACATAATGCAGTGTTTTACGGGTATATGGACCAATATCTTCCGGATTGGCGTTCGATCCGGCACGAATTGAACCATCCCGTGAATAGGGCGGCCCCGGGGATCAAAAACGGAGAAGTGAATGATATCTGAAACTTTCAGCTGGATCGTACTTTTTGCGTTGGGCGCAATGTTAGTCAACAGCGCGGGGATCTGGCTCGTCTATAAAAATATCGAATGGGCCCACAAGAACAAGCAGTATTTCATGTGCTTTGCTGCCGGTGTTCTGATTTCGTCCCCCTTGCTGATCGCATTCCCCGAGGCAATCGAAAAAAATCCAAAGGCCGGCTTTGCGGCGCTTCTGGGCTTTGTGTTCATGTTTTTCAGCAATAAGCTCATCGAATACAAGACCGGAAAATCTTCTCTGGCGTTTGGTATTACAGCTCTGGAAGGGATTGGGATCCACTCGTTTATCGACGGGATCATCTATACCGTAGCGTTCAGCGCGAGTGTCTATACCGGCCTTCTGGCTGGAATCGGTCTGGTTGCCCACGAATTTGCGGAAGGAGTGATCACCTTTTCCGTGATGAGCGCCAGCGGCTTCAGCAAGAAGAAAGCCGGCATCCTGGCCTTCTTCGTAGCCGCGCTCACCACGCCTGCAGGGGCATTGCTGTCCTATCCTCTCGTAAGCAGGCTGGGCGACCCGCTCCTGGGCCTTGCCCTGGGTTTTGTAGTCGGGATCCTGATCTATCTTTCCGCATCCCACCTGCTTCCGGAAGCCAGAGAGTATGAAGGGAAACATTCCTATTGGGCTTTCCTGGCAGGCGTTCTGCTCGGGCTTCTGATGTTTATGATCGAATAGTACACAGAACATAGTATAAAGGATATGAGTAGTATTTATGAGAGGTGACATACGATGAACAAGATAGCGGTGGTATTTCAATCGAAATACGGTTCGACAAGAAAATATGCCCAATGGATCGCGGAGGCCTTGTCCTGTGATCTTTTGGAAAGAAGAGACGTGAAAGCGGAAGACCTGAAAAAGTATGACATCATTATCTACGGAGGGGGTCTTTATGCGGGGGGCGTTTCAGGATTTGAGCTGATCACAAAAAATTATGATAGCCTGGCGGGCAAGCATTTGATCCTCTTTACCTGCGGGTTGGCAGATGTGAGCCAGGCCAGCAATACGGACAGCATCAAAGAAGGTCTGAAAAAAGCCATGTCGGTCCCCATGCAGGAAACGATCAAGGTCTTTCACCTGCGGGGTGGAATGGATTATTCAAAGCTCAGCATCCCCCACAAGGCTATGATGGGGATGGTCCGCAAAGCGACGCTCAAGAAAGATCCCGACAAACGCACTCAGGAGGATCAGGAGCTCCTGGAAACCTACGGCCAGACCGTGGATTTTACCGATCCGGCAACCATCGAACCCTTGGTGGCGTATGTGAGATCCCTGTCAGATACGGAGTGCGGAGACTAGCGGAAATATTTATTTTCTTTTAATGTGTTTTTAATCTTGGCCAAATTGCGCTTAAAGCCTTGATTGGTATGATGATCTCACAATCAATCAAGGAGGTATTGAAAATGATAACATTAGAACAGGTAGAAAAGCTTCGCGACAGAGCAAACGTAAGCTATGACGAAGCGAAGGCGGCGCTGGAGACCGCGAACGGCGATGTGCTGGAAGCGCTGATCCAACTGGAGAAAAAGGGCAGTGTATCACCCCCTCCGGGCGGCGGATACTACAGCAGCGAAAAGAGCGCGCCGGAACCGGAAGCGACGCAGTATGGCAAGCAGTGGAAAAAGCATTCCCACTGTCGCAGAGAAGGGGAAGACGGACCTTTCAAACGGCTTTTTAAGTTTTGCGGCGAGATTGTTCGTCGCGGCAACCTGAACAGTATCGATGTGGTAAAGGACGGCGAGGTCAAGACAACGATTTCCATCACGATCCTGGTCCTGTTGATCCTGCTCTTCTTCTGGATCACGGTTCCCCTGATGGTCATCGGATTGTTCTGTGGATTCCGGTATGTCTTCAGAGGTCCGGATCTTGGGAAGGAAGCTGTCAACAACGCCATGGATGCGGCGGCAAATACCGCGGAAAGCATCAAACGTTCTGTCATGGATGAGCCGGGGGATGCAAAATAACGGTATGAATGGAAGGGGCCTATGAGTTCAAGAATACTGTTGATCGAAGATGAAGAAAAGCTGGCTCGCTTTGTGGAGCTGGAGCTTGCCTACGAGGGGTACGAGATCACAAAAGCCTTCGATGGAAGAACGGGACTTGAACTCGCCCAGACCGGCGAATTCGACTTGGTTTTGCTGGATATCATGCTGCCCAGAATCAGTGGGATGGAGGTTTTGCGCCGTATCAGGCGCAGATCTTCCATCCCGGTCATTATGCTCACGGCCCGGGACAGCGTGGAAGATAAAGTCTCCGGCCTGGACGGCGGCGCAGACGATTATTTGACAAAGCCCTTCGCCATCGAAGAGCTGCTGGCCAGGATTCGCACATGCCTGAGAAAACGAGCAGTACAAGAGGATGCGTCGGAAATTCTGTCCGCTTCCGGTTTGACCCTGGACGCCGCAAGGCGTACAGTCCACGTGGGAGAGGTTCCGGTGGAGCTCACGAAGCGCGAGTTCGACTTACTTCACTATTTTCTGAAAAACAAAGGTTTGGTCTTGTCCCGGGAGACATTGTTGGACAATGTATGGGATTACGAGTTTGACGGCGGCACCAATGCCGTCGATGTTTATGTTCGCTTCTTGCGGGCCAAAATCGATGATGTTTTTGACAAGAAGCTGATCCATACTGTCAGAGGGGTCGGCTATGTGATCAAGGATGAATAAGCACATACACGATAAAAGACAGGAGCAAAAGGGGAAAAAAATCCGATCCTCCCTGGTCAATAAATTAAACACACACCTGATGCTGCGCATGCTGGGCGTTTTTTTGGCGATGGATCTGTTCCTCTGTATTGCGATGGGTACGAACACGCTTCTCCGGACAGAACGCACGCTGGCTAAGACCGTGGAGATCGTGAGCGAGTACGGTATATCCGGTGATCGTTCGGATCTGTGGGAGGGTGTCAACGGCTATCGCATCGAAAGGATCTTGCGCAATCCGGAAGGTTTTGTCGTACCGGAAGGGTTTCACCTGTTTTTGCCGGAGGCGACGCAAAGTGGCGCGAGAAGCTATCGTTTTGACGCAGGAGAGAATCTGCCTTTTCTGGAGCGGGCCGAGCATTTGGTTTTTGATTACGAATTCATTTCGGGCAGTCAGACATATCGGATCGAAACGGCTATGGGCGCTTCGGTAATCACGCTCAAGCAGGTGCTTTCGGCGCTTCTCGTTCTGCAGGGCCTTCTTCTTTTCGGTTCGATTTTTTCCGGCGCCCGACTGATACGCAAAGATCTTCAGCCCATCGTCGCTTTGGCAGAAACGGCCAGAACCCTGAACATGGCGGGTTCGGATTTCGACATGGAAAAAATGGAACATCTGGCGGTGAAGCTAAACTCCATCAATGCGGCAAAGCTTGATACGCGCATTTCAGTGGATGAAACGGAAAGCGAGCTTCAGGGCCTGGCGGCGGCCATCAACAGTATGCTGGACCGCATCAACGATTCCTACCGGTCCCAGATACGTTTTGTGTCCGACGCTTCCCACGAACTGCGTACGCCGATTTCCGTGATCGAGGGATATGCAAATTTGTTGGACCGGTGGGGAAAGAACGACGAGAAGACCCTGGAGGAAAGCATTCTGGCGATCAAAGAAGAAGCGGCAAACATGAAGGGCCTTGTGGAGCAGCTTTTATTTCTTGCTCGGGGAGACAGCAATACCATGCATCTCCAGCCGGAAACCTTCGATCTGTCGGACCTGGCCGGGGAAATCCTCCGGGAGACCCAGATGATCGACAGCGGCCACGACTTTACTTCCAGCATCCAAAATGTATCGATCCATGCCGACAAGGGTCTGATCAAGCAGGCGCTGCGGATCCTGATCGACAATGCGATCAAATACAGCAATGCCGGCGGCTTGATCACACTGTCTGTTTCGGAAAAGAAGGATACAGTTTCCCTGACTGTGCAGGATGAAGGTATCGGCATTCCGCCGGAAGCCGTCGCCCATGTATTCGACCGGTTTTATCGCGCCGACGAATCCCGGGCGAAGAGTACAGGGGGTACCGGCCTGGGTTTATCCATCGCCCGATGGATCGCAGAGCGGCACGGCGGTCACATGGAGGTGCTGAGCCGTCAGGATGTGGGCACAAGAGTCTCCATCGTGATCCCCAAAGCCGGCGCTCCTCTGGAGCCGGGAAAGGAAGGGACGCCATCGTGATATCTGATATGCATGTTCATACCTGTTTTTCCAGCGATTCGACTGCGCCGGTGGAGGATCAGATCAAGAAGGCCATCAGTCTTGGCATGAAACACATTGCCATCACGGATCACCAGGACTACGATTATCCGGCGTGGCACAGCATTTATCTGCTGTCGGATACCGGAGACACGGAGGGGTATCTCAACGGGCTTCGGACAGTCAGAGAAAAATATGCAGACCGGATCGAAGTGCTTTTCGGCATAGAACTGGGGCTTCAGGTCCACTTGGGCGAAATGCTGAACGAGTACGTTGCGGAGTATCCTTTTGATTTTGTCATCGGATCCACCCACTGCTACAATGGGCGGGATACGGAAGATCCGGCGCTGTATGCGGACCGTTCCGAAGAGGAGGCCTGCCGCGCTTATTTTCAGACGGAGCTGGATAATATTTCGGCGACGGACGCCTACGACGTGGTGGGTCATATTGATTTTGTACTCAGAGATCTGCCTTCGAAAAACCGGTACTTCACCTATGCGAAGTATGCAGAGCTTCTGGACGAAATTCTGCTGACAGTGATCCGGAAGGGCAAAGGGATCGAATGCAATACTAAGACGCTGTACCGCGGGATGGGACAGCCCGGTCCGGATACCTCGGTCCTGAAGCGCTACCGGGAACTGGGCGGGGAGATCATCACCTTCGGTTCGGATGCGCATCGGCCCGATTGGATCGGCGGTTCCTTCGAGGAGGCTTCAAAAATCGTAAGGGAATGTGGTTTTCGGTATTATTGTATCTACAAAGAGCGCAGTCCGATTTTTCTGCCCTTGGAATCTTAGCGCAGACGATCCCCATGACCCGGGACGCCGGCGCCGGCAGCGATTCGGTAAATCGTCACAAAAACTGGAAAATTTAGGCCAATACGAAAGAGGGGGCGTGAAATCGCCCCCTCTTTTCTTTATAGTTCGAAATATTTCTGCAAATTCATGATTTACCCCCTTTACGAAAAGTACTTTATATGATACATTGAAGGCCGTTGTGATAATTTTTTAACAAAGTAGGAGGACATCATGGAGCTTAAACGAGACGAGCACGCTTGTTCCCACTGCTGCGGCGGTGAGTATGCAGCGCTGGACCGGGTACTCGATAAATACAAGGATGTACAGGGAAACCTGATCATCATATTGCAGAAGGCGCAAGAAATCTACGGCTATCTGCCAAGAGACGTTATCAAACGCATTTCGGACGTCACCGGCCATACCCAGGCAAAAATATTCGGTGTGGTCACATTCTATTCCCAGTTTCGCTTGAATCCCATCGGGAAGCATTTGATCCTCTTGTGTCAGGGCACCGCTTGTCATGTGAACGGCTCTCTGGCCGTGGAAAAAGCGATCTGTCACGAGCTTGGCATCAAGGACAAGGAAACCACGCCCGACAATCTGTTTACCCTGAACAATGTGGCCTGCCTGGGCTGCTGCAGTCTGGCTCCGGTCATGATGATCAAGACAGGGGATACGGAAGAGACTTACGGCAATCTCACCGCGGACAGCGCGATCGAAATACTGGAAGAAATCCGCAGAAAGGAAGGACTCGCATGAGAATACTCGTAGGACAGGGAAGCTGCGGGATCGCCTCCGGCGCAAAAAAAACCGCCGCGGCGTTTGCCGAACAGATCCGCGCTGCAGAAATGGATATACCCGTCGACGTGACTGGCTGCATCGGCTTGTGCTATCTGGAGCCGATCGTGGACATCTATGACGACAACGGGAAAATGACCCGTTATACCAAGGTGACGCCGGATACGGCAAAGCTTATTTTTGACGCTCACGTTGCGGGCGGCACGCCCTACACACCTGCTTTGATCCCTGCTGCCGGTCAAGCCTTTCTGGATAAGCAAACGCGTGTCGTGATGAAAAACTGCGGCATCATCAATCCGGAGCGCATCGAAGATTATATCGCTTCCGGCGGCTATCGGGCGCTGTCCAAAGCCATCCGAAACATGACCTCAGACGAGATTTGCGATGTTGTTTTGGGTTCTGATCTTCGGGGACGGGGCGGCGGCGGATTCCCCACGGGGAAAAAGTGGGTCCAGGTGAAGCGGCAAAGCGAGCCCGTCAAATACGTGGTCTGCAATGCGGATGAGGGCGATCCCGGCGCATTCATGGACCGCAGCATCATGGAGGGAGACCCCCACAAGATGCTGGAAGGCATGATCATCGCCGGCCTGGCCACGGGCGCGCATACAGGCTATATCTATGTCCGCGCCGAATATCCGCTGGCGGTCCACCGGCTGAAGATCGCTATCGACCAGGCCAAAGCCCACGGCTATCTGGGGGACCGGATTTTGGGCACTGATTTTTCTTTTGACATCCATATCAATCTGGGCGCCGGCGCCTTTGTTTGCGGCGAAGGAAGCGCTCTGACCGCCTCCATCGAAGGGCAGCGGGGCATGCCCCGGGTCAAGCCCCCCAGGACCGTGGAAAAAGGGCTGTTCGAGAAGCCGACGGTGCTCAACAACGTGGAGACCTTTGCCAATGTGCCCGAAGTGATCCTGATGGGCGCCGAGGCGTTCAAGAGCATCGGAACGCCTAAAAACGCAGGAACGAAAGCCTTTGCGCTTACCGGCAATGTCAACAATACGGGGTTGATCGAAGTCCCCATGGGAACCTCTCTGCGTTCGGTTATTTTCGACATCGGCGGAGGCGTCAAGAATGGCAAGAAGTTCAAAGCCGTGCAGATCGGCGGTCCATCCGGGGGATGCCTTACGGAGTCTCACTTGGATCTGCCCCTGGATTTTGACAGCTTGGAAAAGGTGGGCGCCATGATCGGCTCCGGCGGACTGGTGGTCATGGACGAAGACACTTGCATGGTTAGTATTGCCCGGTTCTTCATGAATTTTACGCAACAAGAATCTTGTGGAAAATGTGTACCTTGCCGGGAAGGCACCCATATTATGCTGGAGCTTCTGGACGACATCGTGGAAGCTCGGGGCACGCGGGAAACCATCGACACACTGTTGGATCTGGGTGATACCATCTGCGCCACGGCGCTTTGCGGACTGGGCAAAACTGCGGCCAATCCCGTGATCAGCACCATCACCCAATTCAAGGACGAATACCTGGCCCACGTGGTGGACGGCGTATGTCCCACGGGTCAGTGCCAGGCTTATCGCAAGTATGTGGTCGACGAGGATCGCTGCGTCGGATGCGGACTTTGCCGCAAGGTCTGCCCGGTCCATGCGATCTCGGGCGGCACAAAGCGGACCCACAAAATCGATACTCAGGTCTGCATCAAGTGCAACAGTTGCGTCAGCGCTTGCAAGTTTGATGCGATCCAAATCATATAGAAAGGGGGCAGACGAATGACCCAGCAAAAATACATGACCATCAACGGTGAAATGGTTGCCTTTGATGATGAGAAAAACATTCTGGAAGTTGTACGCAAAGCAGGCATCGATATTCCTGCGCTGTGCTACTATTCCGATCTGTCCATTTACGGCGCGTGCCGGATGTGTATCGTGGAAGATGAACGGGGCAATATCATGACTTCTTGTTCCACACCCCCCAAAGGCGGTATGACGATCTTTACGAACACGCCCAAACTGAACAAGCACCGCAGGCTCATCTTAAAAATGCTCTTGTCGTCCCACTGCCGGGAATGCACCACCTGTGTCCACAGCGGAAATTGCTCCCTGCAGATCCTGGCCAACCGCTTCGGGATCACCGACGTCAGATTTGACAAATCCGGGAAAGCCTTCAAGGATGAATACAAGATCGATCTATCCAGCAAATCTATTAAAAGGGACCCCAACAAGTGCATCCTGTGCGGCGACTGTGTGCGCGTCTGCAGCGAAACTCAGAACGTAGGCGCCATCGACTTTGCCTACCGGGGCTGGAACCTGGAAGTGACCACGGCGTTTCATGAGCCCCTGGGCGCGACGGAGTGCGTCAACTGCGGGCAGTGCGTCTCGGTCTGCCCCACAGCGGCCCTGACCGTCAAACCCGAGTTCGACAAAGCCTGGGACGCCATTCACGACAAAACCAAACGTACGATTGTACAGGTTGCGCCGGCAGTCCGTGTGGCGTTGGGCGAAATGTTCGAAATGGAGACACGCAACGTGATGCCGCTGATCAATGCGGCCCTTCGAAAGATGGGCTTCGACGAGATCTATGACACCTCTTTCAGCGCCGATTTGACCGTGATCGAGGAGAGCGAAGAGCTGCTGCGAAAGATCCGTCAGGGTGAGACGTTGCCGCTGTTTTCTTCCTGCTGCCCCGGATGGGTGAGCTATGCGGAAAACAGGCATCCGGATCTGCTTCCGCAGATCTCCACCTGCAAATCTCCCATGGAGATGTTTTCTTCCGTTGTGAAAGAGGATGCCGTCCTCAATCCCGGGCTGCAGCTGGATCCCCGGGAGCCCTATGTGGTGGCGGTGATGCCCTGCACGGCCAAAAAATACGAGGCTGCCCGGGACGAGCTTTCCCTGGAGGGGCAGCCCCGTACGGATCTGGTCCTGACGACCAAGGAGTTGGCCATGATGATCCGCCAGGCGGGCATCCGGTTCAACGAGCTTGCGCCGGAAGCCCACGATCTGCTCTTCGGCATGTACAGCGGCGCCGGCGTGCTGTTCGGCGTCACCGGTGGTGTTACGGAAGCGGTGATCCGCAGATTGATTTCCGACAAATCCAACCGCGCCATGAACAACACCCAGTTCTTAGGCGTCCGAGGCTTGGAGGGTGTCAAGGAGCTGACAATCCCCTACGAAGACAGAGAGATTCGGATTGCCATCGTCAGCGGTCTGAAAAATGCCGAAAACCTGATCCGAAAAATCAAATCGGGAGAGATCTACTACGACTTCGTGGAAGTGATGGCCTGCCCCGGCGGCTGCATCAACGGTGGCGGACAGCCCATCGCCAATCTGGCCGAGCGGCAGGAGCGAGCGGAAGTTCTGTACGCCGACGACCGGCTCTCCGAGGTGCGCCATTCGGAAGGCAATCCCCAGGTGAAGGTGGCCTACGACCGGATCATCAAGGACCAGCAGCACCGGCTGCTCCACGTGCATTATAACGGAAGGCGTTGCGAAGGCTAATCTTGAAAGTTCCCGGCGCACCTGTCATACTGTATAAAAAGGAGGCAGCGCGCATGGATCTGATGTTGATCAACGGAAACGTATACACCGTGGACGAAGGGAAAAAGTACGCCCGGGCCATCGGTATCAAGGGAAATAAAATCAAAATCGTCGGGAGCGATCAAGAGGTGCTGCGTCACAGAAATGACGGCACGAAGGTGATCGACCTGGAAGGAAAGACGGTGATTCCCGGTTTTAACGATGCCCATCTTCACCTGTTGAACCATGGGATCATCAAGGACAATGTGGTTCTGCAGGGGTGCGCCGACCGGGATCAGGTGATCCAAAGAACAAAGGATTACATCCGGGAGCGAAGCATCCCGCACGGGGAGTGGGTGGAAGGCCGAGGCTGGGATCAGAATCTGTTTCAAGAGAAAGTGATGCTCACCCGGCACGACCTGGACCGGATTTCGGAGGACCATCCCATTGTGCTCACCCGGGTCTGCGGCTGCATGTGTGTCGTGAATACAGCGGGGCTCAAGGCCATGGGCGTCTTTGATTCGCCTCCGGCGATCGAAGGCGGAGAGATCGAAGTGGACGAATCGGGTACCCCCACGGGCAGGATGCTGGGCAATGCCGAGGTCTACACCTATGGATTCATTCCGAAGCTGACAAAAGAAAAAATCAAAAAATATATCGCCAGTTCCATGGAGTACTACGTGAAGGCGGGGATTACCTCTGCCCAAGCCTGTGATTTGGGGCTGGCGAAGTGCTATTTCAAGGATATCCTGGAGGCCTATTTTGAACTGGACCGGGAAGGAAAGCTGCCGCTGAGAGCCAATGAAATGATTTTTCTGGACAAGAAAGCGCTTCTGGAGGAATTTCTTGCCCTCGGATACAAGACCGGGGACGGCAGCGACTTCTTCCGGATCGGCCCTTACAAGCTCCAGCCGGACGGGTCGTTGGGCTCCCGGACCGCTTATCTTTCCGCCCCCTATTCAGACGATCCTTCGACCTGCGGTGTATTGAACAATTCCCCGGAGGAGTTTTATGAACTGATCGAGCTGGCCTACACCAACGGCCTGCAGATCGTGGCCGACGCCATCGGAGACGGGACCATGGATATGGTGCTGGAAGCCTATAAAAAGCTGATGGACAAGTATCCGAAAGAAGATCCCCGATTTTGCGTCGACCACTGTCAGATCACGACGGAAGCCCTTCTGGACAAGTTCAAAGAATACGGTGTGATCGGCGGCCTGGAGATCGTATTTCTTTCTTCGGATCTGCACATCGTGGAGGATCGCATCGGAAAAGAGCGGGCCGCATGGGCGTACAATTGGAAGAGTTTTGTGGATCGCGGGATCCCCATCGCCATCGGATCCGACAGTCCGGTGGAATCCTACAATCCCATGCACGGGATTTACGCGGCAGTTGTGCGCAAAGATTTGGACGGATCTCCCGAAGGCGGCTGGCTCCCCGAGCAGAGGCTGTCGCTGGAAGAGGCCATCTACGGATATACGATGGGACCGGCGTACTGCACCTACGAAGAACACATCAAAGGCTCCATCACGCCCGGGAAGCTGGCCGATATCACGGTACTCTCGGAAAATATTTTTGAAATCGACCCCGATCGGCTGAAAGAAGTCACGGCAGTGATGACTCTCGTGGACGGGAAGATCGTACATTCGGCTTAAGAATCGACTGACGAACCGCATAAAGGAGAATACAATGCAAATCAAAGACAATCAACGTATCATCGTCTGTGACGGCGCCATGGGCACCATGATCCAAAATTCGGGACTCGACACAAAGGTGTGCCCGGAATTGTGGAACGAAAGAGCGCCGGAGGTCATCGAGGGGATCCATCGGGCTTACATGGAAAGCGGCGCCGATATGGTGGAGACCAATACCTTTGGCGGCTCGCCCATCAAGCTCAACGACTACGGCCTGGCGGACCAAGCCTACGACTTATGCAAAAAAGCTGCCGAAAACGCCCGCCGCGCTGTGTCGGGCAAGGCGTTGGTGGCCGGTTCGGTGGGGCCGACCGGCGCGCTGTTAAAACCCTTGGGAACAACGGATTTTGAAGAGGTGGTCGAAGCCTACAAGATCCAAGTCCGGGGCTTGATCGACGGCGGCGTGGATCTGATCCTGATCGAAACGATGATGGAGATCACCGAGGTCAAGGCGGCAGTGCTGGCCACCAAAAGCGTGGATCCGGCGATCCCGGTGATCACACAGATGACGTTCACTGCTTCCGGCACCACGATGATGGGCACGACGCCGGAGATCGCGGCCATCGTCATGGAGAGCTTTGGCGCCGACTATGTGGGCGTCAACTGCTCCACAGGCCCCGAGGAGCTGCTGCCGGTGGTGAAACGCATGGCTGCCGCCACCCATTTGCCCCTGTCCGTGCAGCCCAATGCAGGCCTGCCGGAAATGGAAGACGACCTTGTAGTCTATCGGCAGACGCCGGAGCATATGGCATCTTTTGTAAAGGATTTTGTCGAGGCCGGAGCGTGTCTGGTGGGCGGCTGCTGCGGCACTACGCCCAAACACATTGGGGCCATCGCAAAGGCCGCTTCGGGACTGAGTCGAAAAGACCGTCCGGAAGCGAAGCGGATGGCCATCTGCTCGCGCAATAAACTGGTGATGCCCGGCGAAGAGCGGATCGGCATTGCCAAGCTCTGCTGGAACGAAGAGACCAAGGCGCTGTTTTCGAAAGGCGACGTCAAGCCCCTGTTGCAGCATATCAGGAAGCAGATGAAAGCAAGCGACAAGATATCTGCCATCTGTCTGGCGCTCGAGGATGCATGGCTGGATGCCGAGACGGTGGAAGCCTTCATGCTCGGTCTGAGAGGGCCCCTTTCCCTGCCCTTGCTGGTGTCGGCAAAAACAGGGGCGTTTTTGGAAAAGATCCTGCGGCTTGCTGCCGGCAATGTGATGATCACCGATGTGGGCCAACACAACCTTGCGTCGATCCTGCCTCTGGCCCGTCCATATGGCGCCAGTCTGGCCCTTCAACTGCAGGGAACCGAAGAGGATGCAGCGATCGACGGGTTGCTGGACGCCTGCAGGGAAGCCGGTATCCCGGCCAAACGGATCAGCCTCGATCTGGGCCGTGCATTGGAAAAGAACAATATCGACTGGCTCAGGTCGCAAGCAGGAAAAGGCTTCCCGCTGCTCGTTCAGCAGGAAGCAGATGTCGAGCAGGATTTTTCATTACTGCCTGAACTGCCGGAAAGCATTTGGATCGCGGCGGATTTTACGGATGAGAAGATGAGCGGGATCCTGTAGGAAAACAGTACAAGAAATGGGAGGATATTATGAAAGAAATTATTTTATACACCACAGACACCTGACCCCATTGCCATACGGCGAAGAAGTTTCTTCGAGAGAGAGGATATTCATTTATCCCAAAAGATGTCAACAAGGACCCGGCGGCCCAGGCTGAATTTGCAGCCAGAGGGTTCCGGGGCGTTCCGGCTTTTGTCATCGGAGACGATACGGTCGTCGGACTGGATACGCAGAAGATCGACAGTCTCATGGACTATAAGGTTGTCGAGTGTCCCGACTGCAAAACCAGGCTCAGGGTCCCCAAAGGGAAGGGGAAGCTGAAAGTCAATTGTCCGAAGTGTTCCCGTTCGTTTTTTATGAATACTTGAAAATCGAAAACGGCCTTTTGCTAGGTTATGATATATTCCAGGGGTGTCGAACCGATGTTTTTCCTGCAAATAGAATCACTATGAGGTGCTACAGTAAAGTTGTAATAGTAGTGTGCTTACAGACAAAGAGCCAAGATGGCTTTTCCCGGCAGATGAATGGAGGGCTACTCATGGATAAGCAAATGCTCATCAGGGATATGAAACAATTTATCGGAGGTGGGGGTTTCATTAATGTCAGCCAAATCACAAAATATTTAAAGCGCTCGCGTGATTGTGTCTCAACGCTAGTCGAAGGATTGGATTATCTTGTGACCGGGCGGGAGAAGAAGTATTTCATTCTGGATATCACCAGCCGGATCATGGAATATCGAAACGTCCGGTTCTGAGAACATGTTTTTTGAAAAACGGTTTGCTTTAACAGTCTGTGTAAAGATTCTGGTATTAAGTATTCTTATGAAAGTACTGCGAATGGTTTCAAGTTCATAATAAATAGACCTCAGATTCAAAGTGACATTTTCGATGTCACTTTGAATGTCACTTTGAACGGAACAGAAAAGGCTTTATCAAGCGAATTGGCTCTAAGCAAAACCCTACATGGAAAGTATTGAAATAATGTTACGTATCGAATCATGAAAAGAATAGAGAGGCTAGCTCGTTAAATTACATAAACCCCATAGATTACCGCTGGAAATGCAGGAGCCGGAGGAAGGCTACCACGAACTGGATGGCGTTGATTAAAAATGAGAACAGGGAAATGATCGCACAAATCACCGACGATTTCGATCTGAATAAAATTGCGGAAAGCGGCCAGTGCTTCCGCGCGAAGCGTTTTGAAAACGGAATGTTCCGTTTTATTACGCAAAATCACGTTCTGTATATCTCTAAAGCAGCAGATGGTGAGTATTCTGTAAACTGTTCAAGCGAAGAATGGCGTTCTGTATGGGCTTCGTATTTTGACTTGAACAGATGTTATCAAGCGCTTCGCAAAACAATTCCAAAGACGGATCCCTTTTTATTAAAAGCTGCCGAAGAAGGGGCCGGAATCCGTCTTCTTTCCCAGGATCATTGGGAAACGCTGATTTCCTTTATCATTTCTCAGAGAAAAAGCATCCCTGCCATCAAAAGCTCTGTCGAAGCGATCTGCGCGAGGTTCGGAACGGCGATCTCGACCCCGCATGAAGTTGTCTATACTTTCCCCACAGCGGAGGAGCTGCTGTCTGCCGGAAGCACCAGAGATGATTTATTGGGGTGCAAAGTGGGATACCGGGCCAACTACATTTTAGATGCAATTTCCCAGGTGGCCCAGGGCGCACTTTCTCTTGACGATCTCGAAATATGTACGGATGAGGCGTTGATCCGGAATTTATCAGGCGTTCACGGAGTCGGCAAGAAAGTCGCAAATTGTGTTTGCTTGTTTTCCTACAACAGGACAGCTTCCGCTCCGGTAGACACCTGGATCCAAAAGGTGATCGACAAGTATTATGGAGGGATCGATCCTTTGTGTGACTATGGAGAATGCGCGGGCATCATGCAACAGTATATTTTCTATTACGCGCAAAAGCATAAGAAGGAATTTGATTAAGGCGGCCCATGAACAACAGATTTATCGCATTTGATGTGGAAACGCCAAATGCCAATAACAATCGGATCAGCGCGATCGGGATCACGATCGTCGAAAATGGAAGGATCGTCGACGAGAGATACACTCTGGTGGATCCCGAGACCCATTTCGATTATTTCAATATCAGGCTGACAGGGATCACTCCTGAAGCAGTGGAAGGAAAACCAAACTTCCCCCAGCTTTGGAAAGAGATCCGGCCGCTCATGGACAGCGGCCTGCTGATCGCCCACAACGCCCCCTTCGATATGGGCGTTCTGGCCAAATGCATCGACTGGTATGAGATCGATTGGTGCCCCTTTGCGTATTATGCCTGCACCTGCGCGATGGGGCGCAAGTGTTACCCGGATATTGAGAACCACAAACTCAGTACGATGTGCAGCCATCTTGGCATCGAACTCGATCATCACCATGCGGGAAGCGACAGCAGAGCCTGCGCAGAACTCCTGCTGGATTACATGGATCATGGCTTCGATGTTGGCAAATATCTGCGAAGGTATAACCTTTCAAGCGTTCGCGCACGGCGGAGCCTCCGGTGACATTATCACTTGACAACCACACATAGAAAAATAGGATCTTGACAACCTTATATAAGTATGTTATCCTGCCTATGCTGTATTCATTTCATACATTGTACTTCTTGGAAAGGAGAACCAGCCTATGCAGAAAACCACTACCTCCTGGCAGACAAAAGAACGGTATAACAAGAAAGCTTACCGAAGCATTAACCTAAAACTGAAACCCGCCACATATGACAGAATAGAAGGAATGCGAGAGGAAAACGACCTATCCAGACCTGAACTCATCGAAACGCTATTGACGGAGAAAGAAAGGAGAACCGCACTTCAGAATACAAAAGAAGCGTTGGAACGCCGAGGGAAAAGCAAAGAGGGTCTATGGGTCAATGCCCTGAACCTCAACTACGCCGCGCTGCTCAAAGCCTTGCCCTTGATGCCTCAGAAAGATCCCCACCAAAAGATCAAAGTTATTATCAAGGAAAACGAGGCGCAGGTGTATGTGATCAGAGACGATAACCTACCGGCCCTTTACATCTACGATCATCCGGCGCTGGTCTACTTCGAAGTCGTAGGCGATGCGATCAGGCTCACCACCCTTGGGAGGGCTGCGGAAAGGAAATCCTGCGAATCGGACTGTAAAATGTCCGAAACTGAATATCTTGCATGGTTCTTCGAAAATACTGAGATGAATAAGGAGGAATACGAGAGGGTCGTGATCCGTGAGGAGCATCCAGATCTCCCCAACATCGAGTACAACGTCGATGTATAAGGCCTGTAGCGTTCCATTGACGATCTTCAGTCAGCTGCAAATGAATAAGCTCTCCTCATTAGAGTAGATGTTTTAGGTGTCTTACATTTAAACTAATGCTTTGAGGAAAGGGCGGATGAGCGCACTGTCCGTACAATCGTACTCCCTACCCTGTATTATAAAGCCGGAATGAGAGAAGTTCCGGCTTTATATTTGGCTAAGATCCATATATGCGCAGTCAAGGACAATGGAAGGAGATCTCAGGTGGGATTCTTAAAATTCCTTATGGCGCTGGCTTTTATCAGCGAGAGCCGCTACGAAGAGGACAAAGACACGAATGACGAATACGCTTTCCACAATCTGATGGAGGAGCTGGAGGAAGACGATCACGAACTGGACAATACCGACGAGGAAGGGGATGGGTGGTGATCCGTTCCGCCGCGACCACCTGTTCGGCTTGCTCAAATCCTATAGGTAGTTTATCATAATAGTAAAATACCTGTTATCTTTATAAATATTAACAAATCTCGACCTTCAAGACTTGAGGAGGTGCAAAATGGCGAATCTCAAAGAAAAAATGACACTTGGCGATAAATGGGCAGTCACTAGCAAATGGGATGTGCCGGGGTCATTTGAGATGACACCTGAGGAAATCGAAAAACACGGCATCAAAGAAATCCCGTGGAAAGATTTGTTGTGGAACTATAAGCGGGGGGATGAAGAGCCTTTTTTGAAGCGTAGAGCGGAGAGAAAGAAGAGATGATTAGGTGCGCGGTACAGGCAAGGGTCGGCATCACGTGATCACGCGGCAATGTGTGGATGCAATTTTAAAACTGTGTAATACAATATCAGAATCTGGAGACGAATAAGAAAAGAAGCGCTTTGAATGGTTGAAAATCAGGACCTCTAAATGAATTGGGTGGACATGCTATGACCAGGCAAAGGTATCTTACAAAATCCCGCTACAAGCTGGCGGCGGAGTGTCCGGCCAAGCTGTATTATACGGGCAAGAAGGAGTATGCGAACCAATCTCTTGAAGATCCGTTCCTTGAAGCGCTGGCCGACGGCGGCTTTCAGGTGGGCGAGCTTGCGAAGTATTATTTCCCCGGTGGCCGGCTTGTCGACACGTTGGACCCGGTAGATGCGTTGCGACAGACAGATGAGCTCATGAAAAGCAAGGACGTGATCCTGTACGAAGCGGCCATTTGCTTTGAGAACCTAATGGTCCGGGTGGATATCCTTGTTAAGAACGGCAATCATATCCAGTTGATCGAAGTCAAGGCGAAATCCTTTGATTCCGGATCGGGCGATCCCTTCCTAACGAACAAAGGTTCGATCGTGTCGGGATGGAAGCCCTATATTCAGGACATTGCATTCCAGAAATATGTGGCGGAAAAGGCTCTGCCCCAATACACGTTTTCAGCCTTTCTGATGCTGGCGGACAAGAATGCCGTATGCCCGACGGACGGCTTGAATCAAAAATTCAAGGTGACAAGAAGCGCAAATGACCGCAAACATGTGGTCATTTCGGGAGCCTTGACGGAACAGGATCTTTCGATGCCTATTCTGAAAAAGCTGTCCGTGGACGGTCATTGCGAGATGATATATGGGGAAGAAACAGAGCTGGATAGGCGGATCTACGAGTATGAGGCGTGGATCCGCTTTTTGGCTGAAGCCTATGAGAAAGACGAGAAAATCAAGAAGATGCCTTTTCCTGCTTGCCACAGCTGCGAGTTCAAGGCGAGCGAGGAAGAAATCGCCCGCAAGCTCAGGTGTGGGTTTCGTGAATGCTGGAAGGAATCCCTGGGCTGGGGTGATGAGGATTTCGAAGAGCCGACGGTTCTGGATATCTGGAACTTCCGAAAAAAAGATCTGCATATGAGCGAAGGCCGCATCAAGATGTCTGCCGTCACTTCGGAAGATATCGCTCCGAAGAGCGATGGAAAACCAGGCCTCTCCGCCAGTGAAAGGCAGTGGCTGCAGGTCCACAAAGCGGGCAGCAAGGATGTTGAACCCTGGATCGATAGAGCCTCCTTGAAAGAGGCCATGAATAGCTGGATCTATCCCCTCCATTTTATTGATTTCGAAACAAGCATGGTGGCGATTCCTTTTAATAGAGGGAGGCACCCCTATGAAGGGATCGCATTTCAGTTATCCCACCATGTGGTGCATCAAGACGGCTTCATAGAACACAAAGGCCAATACCTGGACGCTGTGCCCGGAAAGTTTCCCAATTATGACTTTGTAAGAGCCCTGAAAGCGGAGCTCGAATCCGATCAGGGGAGTATTTTCCGCTATGCCGCTCACGAAAACACATACTTGAACATGATCCATAGACAGCTGTGCGAAGACGCAGAGCCCATCCGGGACAGAAAAGAGCTGTGCTCCTTTATCCGAGCCATTAGCAAATCAGTAAGGAGCAGTGACATTCTTTGGGCAGGACCTCGCAATATGATCGATATGCTGGAGCTTGTCAAGCGGTTCTATTACGATCCGGTCACCGAAGGGTCGAACTCAATCAAGCAGGTATTGCCGGCCATGCTGAACAGTTCCCGGTTTCTACAGGAAAAGTATGCCAAGCCGATCTACGGCGCCAAAGGAGGAATCCCTAGCTTGAACTATCGGGACTGGACCTGGATCAAGTTTGAAAACGGTAAGGTGATCGACCCCTACAAGCTGATCCCCAACATGTTTCAGGATGTCTCGGATCGGGACTTCGCTTTGCTTTCGGACGAACACGGCCAGATCCGGGAAGGCGGAGCAGCTATGACCGCTTACTGCAAACTGCAGTTTGAAGAACTCTCCGCCTATGAACGCGATGAAATCGCCAAGGCCTTGCTTCGGTATTGCGAGCTGGACACGCTGGCAATGGTTATGATTTATGAGGAGTGGAGAGATCTAGTGTGGTAGTTCAATTCATTGCTGAACAATCCAGCCTGTGAAGGCTTCTTCGGACGATTAAAGAACGAACTGCTCTATGGAAGGTCATGGATGAGAGTGAATACCCGGGATTTCATCAAGGAACTTGATGCTTATCTCAGATGGTATAATGAGAAGCGAATCAAGCTATCGCTCGGCGGGATGAGTCCCATGGAATACAGATGCAGTCTTGGATTGATTGTATGATTAGTCCAGAATAATGTCCGCGCCCCCAATTGGGGTGAGCCATCAGTTTAAATCTCCTTTCAGGTTTGTTTTGTAACTACCTTATTCGGGGAAACTGATGGCTTTCCTTTTCCTATGAATTTGTGCGCTTTATTCTACATGATCATCCATCAATGTAGATAGTTTTATTGACTTTTAAGTTTAGCAGTATATAATAAATGATATACTGCTACTCATAGATGATGAGTAGTGAGCATAACTAGTATAAATTCAAATCATCTACTATTTATTGAAGTTTCTGTTCAAGAAATGAAGATTGTATCTTTATAAGCTTGCTAATCCCAAAACGGATGTTCTAGAAAGGCTTAAACAATATCACATGCAGAGGAATGGAGAGATTCTGTGAATTTGTATTTCCAAACATACTAAATCATATACAAGAGATACCCTCGACTTTTAATTTCCAAATTGAATTATGCCAAGCCTTATGGCGGCAACTGGTTGCTGGAAAGTTAAAAGCGTTACATCTCCTAAACGTGTAAGGAATGAGTAGTTCGAAAAAGAATATTAGAGCGCTACTAAAAGCAGAGAAATATGAAATCTGAGACTACACTCTGTTCGTCAACTTGAAAGTGAGCCACGCGCTAACTTGATTGTGAATCTGTAATGATTTTATCATGGTACTGGTGCTACAGCGAAAAAATGTCGACTCATCAAAGTATTTTGAGTTTAACTAAGAATAAGTTCTGTATTTAGAGTAATAAAACATACTGGAAGAGGTTACTACGATGGATAGATTAATTTTAAATAAATTTGACAACTTAATGGAGAATGGATGTTTCAAATCAAAGCTAGAATTGTATGAATACATGATTATGAAGATTATTAACGATAATGATGGCCCTATTGGTGCTTGGGAACTAAAATCAACTTTGAATAATTATGGAGCAAAACTAAGCACCGCATCCATTGGACGATATTTGAAAGAAATGGATTCGAAAGGTACTGCTGAACTCGCAAGTAACAAAGGAAGAATTCTAACGGATAAAGGAAGAATAGTTTTATCAGAAAAAGAGGAAATCGTTACTTCAACGTTGTTGCATAATAACATTCGTGAAGCAACGAAGATTGCAGATTACAGCCAACTGATTCAATTGTACTATGTTCGGCAAGCATTAGAGATAGAGGTTGTTCGAGAAGCAATCTTATATGCCTCTGACGAAGAAATTAACGCGATAGAGCATACAAACGAGGAATATAAAAAATGCATTGAAAGAAAAGAAGATTTTACGGATCCCGCTCTCAGCTTTCATGCTGTTTTAGCTAAATCAACAAAAAATCGTTTTTTAGAATCGATTTTGATTATGTTGATTTATGAACAGAAAAGAATAGAAGCAAAATTTGAAATCTTAGCGACAAGAAAAATGGAGTGTGGACGAGAATACACAAATGAGCACGAAAAAATTTATGATGCACTAAAACAAAGAAATTTAGAAAAAGCAACTCAGCTGATGATAGCGCATCTAGAAGGACTTAGGTGTGCTTTGGAAAATGAAATTGGGGGTTGAAAATGAATTTATCAAATGTTTGCGATGAAATTAAACCTTCTGCCATTCGTAGAATGTTCAATAAGGCGCTGGAATTTGATTCACCTATTAACTTTGCCTTAGGCGAGCCAGATTTCACAGCTTCAGATAATGTCGTAGAAGCAGGGTGCAAAGCGATAAAAGAAGGGCAAACAAAATACACCGCAAATGCGGGTATTTTATCGCTTCGCAGAGCCATATCAAACAACCTTGAAAAACAGACTAACATTTTTTATGAGGCTGAAACATCAATCGTAGTGACACCTGGGGCTATGGGTGCATTATATCTTTCCTTGAAAACAGTATTGAATAAAAACGATGAAGTGATTATTAATGGACCTTATTGGACCAATTACGTGCAGCAAGTAATCTTGAATGGCGGTAAGCCGATTTTTGTAAGAACGCTTGAGCATCAAGATTTTGATTTAGATTTAAATGCGCTTCAAAATGCTGTGAATACTAAGACGAAAGCAATTATTATTAATTCACCAGCCAATCCGACAGGGGGGATTTTAAGTCACAATACGCTCCAAGCAATATCTGATATTGCTATTCGTAATGACTTGTTTGTGATTTCTGACGAAGTATATAAGTATATTACCTATGATGGCCATCAATATAAAAGTATAGCAGAGTTTGATGGAATGAAAGAAAGGACTATCATTGTTGATAGTTTTTCAAAAACATATGCCATGACAGGATGGCGTGTCGGCTTTGCTGCTGGCCCAGCAGAAATTATCGGTAATATAACAAAATTTCAGGAAGATACTGCTGCTTGTGCCGCGACGCCGTGTCAATATGCAGCCTTAGAGGCATTGGAAGGAAGTCAGAATCATTTAAAGCATATGGTTACCCAGTATAAAATGCGTCGTGATTATCTTTGTAATGCCATTAATAGCACACCTCTATTATCATGCAATGTTCCAAAGGGTACTTTTTATTTGTTTGTGAATATTCGAGATACTGGAATGACTTCAGAAGCATTTGCAATGTCTTTGCTTGAAGAGAAACAAGTTGTTGTAGTACCAGGGACTGCTTTTGGTGAAATGGGTGAAGGATACGTAAGAATTTCTTATGCTACTTCTATGGAAACCATAAAAGAAGGAGTTTCAAGAATCCAAGAGTATATTGAAAAAATTTGTTGAGAAAGAAGATTTTATATGGACGAGATTAAAATAATCGAAGAATTAAAAACTTTAGGGCATATTGGTTTTCAAAGCGGAATGGGCACAACCAGATTAGCTTATTCAAAAGATTATATAAAAGGGCGAAAATATATTGAACAACTTATGAAAGATGTGGGATTGAAAATCTCTTTAGATAGTGTCGGCAACTTGTCAGGTGTCTTAGACGGAACAATTAAAAAGCGAATTGCCGTTGGTTCTCACTTGGATACTGTACCTAATGGAGGGATTTATGATGGGGCCTTGGGTGTAATTGCCGCAATTGAATGTGTCAGAGAATTTCAAAAAATCGGCTATAAAAACCGGCACACTATCGAAGTTATTGCATTCACTGAAGAAGAGGGTAATGTAATTGGTGGCACATTTGGTAGCAGGTGTTTTGCGGGACAAAAAATAGAACCGATGGAATATAAAAAAATGTATCAGTATGGATTGAATGATAATTCAATCCTGAAGGCACAGAGGCGGAAAGAGGATTATATCTGCTATTTAGAATATCATATCGAACAAGGCGGGGTATTGGATAACGAAAATAAAACAATTGGCATTGTGGAAGGTATTGTAGGTATAATTCGATTTCGTGCTACGGTACAAGGAACTGCAAATCATGCAGGTACTACCCCTATGAAACTGCGGGATGATGCAGTTGTGAAAGCCTGTAAGATAATTTCTGATATTACAGATTGTGTGCGTTGTTTTCACGAAGATATGGTATGTACGGTTGGGAATATTTGGGTGCCTAATGGTGCCGCAAATGTAGTGCCGGGTGAATGCAGTTTCATCCTTGAACTTCGTGGAAAATCGCTCGGTTCACTATATCAACCAATTGAATACATTAGAAAAAAATACAAATCAAGAGGTCTTATGCTTGAACAAATATTAGAACAACATGAGACTGAGATGGATAAAGAGATTGTGGATCTTAGTGAATCTGTTTGTATGGGCAAAAGAGTATCTTATAAAAAAATGTTTAGTGGAGCAGGCCATGATGCCATGAATATGGCGTTAATTACACCATGTGGAATGATTTTTGTTCCAAGCGCAAATGGAATGAGCCATAATCCACAAGAGTATACAGATCCAAAAGATATTTTGGAAGGTAAAAACGTCTTAAAAGAAATAATTCTCAAAATAGATGCGAAAGGTAAAAAAAATGACGACATTAATAAAAAACGGAATATTGATAACAGCCTATAATGAACACAAAGGTGATGTTCTGATCGATGGTGAAAAGATTGTTAGCATAGAAGCAGAAAGTAAGGCGCTTGCCGATGTAATTATCGATGCTTCCGGTAAGTATGTTATGCCGGGGGGTGTTGACCCACATACTCATTTTTCGGCTTTGTGTAATGTGGGTAATCAGGATACTGCTGGTTATGAAACTACTGATGCAGTAGTAGTTGGAGGTACTACAACTATTGTTGATTATGCCCCACAGGATATAGGAAAAGGTTTGTTGGATTCCATAAAATATCGAATTAATGTTCGTGCTAAAGATTCATGTGTTGATTACGCTCTCCATGCAATGATTACCGACGTAATGGATAGCATCTTTGATGAAATTCAAGAATTGCCTCGAATCGGAGTAACTAGCATCAAATGTTTCATGGCATATAACGGTTCACCTCTTCATGTAGACGATGGAACTCTTTACAAAGTTCTACAAAAAAGTAAGGAATATGGTATAACTGTCTTCGTTCATGCAGAAAACGGAGAGATTATTCACACACTTCAGCAAGATTGTGTTAAGATGGGTGATTTACATCCAAGATATCATGCAGTTTCGAGACCTGCTTTTGTAGAAACAGAAGCGACAAGGCGTGCAATTTATCTTGCACAAATAGCAGATACACCTATCTATATTGTCCATGTCACCTGCAAGGGAGCCGCCGATGCTATCAAAGAAGCCAAGTGTAGGGGGCAAAAGGTTATGGGTGAGACCTGTACCCAATATTTGACTTTAGACAGAAGTTATTTGGAACAAAAAGATATTAGAGAAGCTGCCAAATATATATGTTCACCTGCATTGAGAGATCTTAAAGAAGTAGATGCATTATGGGATGCACTAAATGAAAGGACGCTCAATGCAGTAGTGTCTGATCATTGTGGCATTGGGATGAATATCAAACAATACGGTTTAGACAATTTTACAAATATAGCAAATGGTGCGCCTGGAGCGGCCGATCGAATTAATATGCTTTGGACGGAAGGAGTTACAAAAGGGCGAATTTCCAAACAAACGTTTGTTCAAATTATTTCGACAAATCCTGCAAAGATTAACGGCATCTATCCACAGAAGGGACATATTGATATTGGTTCAGATGCGGACATTATGATTTTAGACCCATCATATAAGGGAACGGTTCGTTTAGCGGATAACCCAAACGGAGTGGATTATAACTTATATGAAGGGAAAGAACTAAATGGCCGTGTTGATACAGTTCTTCTAAGAGGTAAGGTTGTTGTTGAGAAGGCTAAATTTATTGGAGAGTTCGGGCAAGGCCGATTTGTGCATTCTAATAGTTTCGGCGCAGCGTATCATGGGTTAGATGATATCAAATAGCTCTGTTTGGAAATGTTTTTGTGCATTTATTCGAGCGATATATAAGAAATATAATTATTTATAAAGAAAAATAGGAGAGTATGATTTGAACGAAATCAAAGAAAAAATTAAAAAAATTGGTGTTGTACCGGTTGTTAAAATTAATGATGCAAGTAAAGCAGTTCTCCTTGCTAATGCATTGAAGCGAGGTGGGATACCCTGTGTCGAAGTGACATTTAGAACATCTGAAGCTACCAACGCAATAAAAAATATAGCAAGTTCGGATGTAAATATGATCGTTGGTGCAGGGACTGTAACGACTATTAGACAAGTTGATCTAGCTTTGGAATCAGGTGCTAAATTTATCGTTTCTCCAGGTTTTAACGAAAAAATAGTTAAATATTGTATTGAAAAAAATGCCCCAATTATACCGGGAGTTTTTACTTCGTCAGAAATAGAGAAAGCAATTGAATACGACCTGGATATGGTTAAATTCTTTCCTGCCGAGCAGGGTGGTGGCGTAAATATGATTAAAGCACTAAATGGGCCGTACGGAAATCTCATGTTTATACCGACAGGTGGAATTACTGAATCAAATATATGCGATTATCTAGCACTTGACTGTGTTAGTGCTTGTGGGGGAAGTTTCATGGCAAATCCTTCGCTTATTGATTCTAATGCATTTGATGAAATTGAGCAGATTTGCAATAATACAATAAAAAAAATATTGGGGTTTACTATAAAACATATAAGGATAAATTCAACAGACATAACAAAAAGCAAAACAGCTGATTTTTTAATAAATATTTTTGGTTTTGACGACAAACATAGAAGTTCATTAAAGTTTTTAACCGAGCAAATACAAAATACAAAAAAAGCATCTCCAACGAAAAACGGATTTCTGACTATAGGTACACATAATGTTGATAGAGCTGTCTATCATTTGGAGCAAAATGAACTAAAATTCAACCATGCTACAGCCTTAAAAGATGCAAAAGGAAACATGCTAGAAATATATTTATCTGACGAAATCACTGGATTTGCAATTCGGTTTGTTAAAAACTAGGAGGAGCTCATGAAAGATAGAATAATAACGTTCGGTGAAATAATGTTAAGATTGGCTCCGGAAGGGTATTGCAGATTTATTCAAGCAGACTCCTTTGGTGCAACTTTTGGCGGTGGTGAGGCAAATGTTGCAATATCTCTTGCTAATTTTGGAGTTGATGTTGCTTTCGTGACCAAGTTGCCCAAGCACGAAATTGGGCAAAGTGCGCTAGATAGTTTAAGGGCAAGGGGTGTTGATACAAGCTTAGTTATTAGAGGTGGGGAAAGATTAGGTATATATTATCTCGAAAAAGGTGCATCACAAAGACCTTCAAAAGTCATTTATGACAGAAAATATTCGGCGATTTCCACAGCAGAACCAAGCGAATTTGATTGGAGTGAAATTTTTAGGAGAGCTAATTGGTTCCATTTTACAGGTATTACTCCTGCACTATCTGACAATGCAGCTGAAATATGTCTGCAGGCATGTAAAGAGGCGAAAAAGAAGGGAATAGTAGTTTCCTGTGACTTGAATTATAGGAAAACCCTTTGGAGTAGGGAAAAAGCAAATAAAGTTATGAGAGGGTTATGTGAGTATGTGGATATTTGTATTGCAAATGAAGAAGATGCTAAAGATGTATTTGGAATTGAAGCATTTCGTACTGATATCGATAAAGGTGAGTTGAATCATGAAGGATATATGAGAGTTGCTTCTGAACTTCAAAAACAATTCAAATTTAAAAAAGTTGCGATTACTTTGAGAACATCTATTACTGCAAATGATAACTATTGGGCCGCTATGCTATATGACGGTACTGATTATTATTTTTCAAAAGAATATAAAGTTCATATTGTTGACAGAGTGGGAGGTGGTGACAGTTTTGGTGCTGCCTTGCTTTATAGTATATTGAACTCGAAGAGCGACTCTGAAGCTATCGAGTTTGCTGTGGCTGCAAGCTGTTTGAAACATACTATCGAAGGAGATTTTAACTATATATCTGTTGAAGAAGTTGAAAAATTATTGGGTGGAGACGGTAGTGGAAGAGTTCAGCGATGAAGGGAATCTGTGATAACGAATGAATATTTCATCTAAAGTAAACATCAAGGTTGAAGCGGAATTTAAGCTAAAAGGTAATTTAACAACTTGATACAGGAGACTTCGTATGAAAATTAAGATTATAAACCCCAACATAACGTTAAGCATGACGAAAAAGATTAAAAACATTGCAGAGACACTGGCTGATGCTAAGACCGAGATTATTGCGGTTAGTCCGATGACAGGCCCTGAAAGTATTGAATGCTATGTGGACGAATATCTTTCTATCCCAGGGATTATTGAAGAAGTGAGAAAAGGTGACAGGGAAGAAGAAATTGATGCTTTCATCATTGCATGCTTTGGAGATCCCGGACTCTACGCTGCAAGAGAGGTGACGATGAAGCCCGTCTTAGGTATTGCTGAATCTGCCATAACGGTAGCTAAAATTATTGCGCCTTACTTTAGTATACTGTCAGTTCTGGACAGGTCACGAAAAATTACCGAAGATCTAGTTGCGAACTATGGCGCAAAGAGTTTTTGTAAATCCATTAGAAGTACAGGATTAGAAGTTCTAGAGTTTGAAAAAAATCCAGAAGAAGGGTTTAAAGCTTTGTTCGAACAGGGGAAACAAGCAATAACTAAGGACGGAGCGGAATGCATTATCCTAGGTTGCGCAGGATTTGTAAATTTTGCAGAGTCACTAGAAAAAGAGCTTGAGGTTCCCGTTTTGGACGGAGTGAAATCATCAGTTGTAATTGCAGAAGCCTTAGTTAGATTAGGCGTTAAAACAAGTAAGAAAAACTCATATAAAAGTCCAGAGAAGAAGATAATTAAAGGGTTTGACAATATAGTTAATGTTGGAAAAATGTTTTATTGAATGACTTCCCGATTGTACAGAATGTCAACGAGTAAGTTTACTAGGGTTTGGCGCACTATTACATTATCATTCACACGTGAGTGTGTGGATGAACTTATGAATATGATTAACGATTCCTAACAGAATCAAGGAATAAAATGACACGTGTCTGCGTGGATTTGCCACATCATTTGCCACATTTGAGGTGTGGAAATAGGTCAAATCAGGTCAACGCGGTTACAGATACTTCCATTTCCTGAAAAATAAAAAAGCGCTGGATGCCTTGAAACCAAGGGTTTTCAGCGCTTTCTTTGCTGGTATCTCCTAGGGGAGTTCGCGTCTTTGCCAAGGGCAAATCCGCCGTCCTTCGCCTCCCCGCTCGGTCGGCTCGGACCACGGCCTGCTCACCGCTCCGCAGGAGCGCTTCGCGACGGCCGTGCCCTTTCGGGTTCGACTCCCCTAGTCGCTGTACAACGAAACTGGAGCGCACAGCGCTCCAGTTTCTCTTGGTATCTCCTAGGGGAGTTCGCGTCTTTGCCAAGGACAAATCCGCCGTCCTTCGCCTCCCCATTCGGTCGGCTCGGGCCACGGCCTGCTCACCGCTCCGCCGGAGCGCTTCGCGGCGGCCGTGCCCTTTCGGGTTCGACTCCCCTAGTCGCTGTACAACGAAACTGGAGCGCACAGCGCTCCAGTTTCTCTTGGTATCTCCTAGGGGAGTCGAACCCCTGATTCCGCCGTGAGAGGGCGACGTCTTGACCACTTGACCAAGGAGACGCATATGTTTTTGAACATTTTACATTATACAAACAAATAATGTCCTTGTCCATGACTATTTTCCGTTACAAGGCGGGTTTTTTTTGGTAAAATGTACGGGACATCATAAACAGAAAGGTCGATACCATGGATTACACGAAATTAGCAAATTTGCTTTTCCCCAATAGTAAGAAGACACCGGAGGAATACGAAGCTCTTTATCCGGCCCGGGATCTGCCTGCCGGCGCCAAGGTGACCCGGCTGGGTCCGAGCCCCACGGGCTTTATCCATCTGGGCAATCTGTACGGCGCGCTGGCGGACGAAAGGCTGGCCCACCGCAGCGGGGGCGTATGCTTCCTGCGTATCGAAGATACGGATGAAAAAAGGGAAGTGGAAGGCGCTGTGCCGGCGCTGCTTTCGGCGCTGCACTACTTCGGGATCGATTTTGACGAAGGCGCTTCTTTTTCCGGCGAGGTCGGAGACTACGGTCCGTATTATCAGAGTCGCCGAGGAGAGATCTACCAGTGCTTTGTGAAGCATTTGATCTCCGAGGGGAAGGCGTATCCCTGCTTTATGAGCGAGGAGGAGATCGAGGAGATCCGCAGCCTCCAGGAACGGGACAAGTTGAATCCGGGGATCTACGGACCCTATGCCCGTCACCGGGATCTGAGCTTCGAGGATGTGGTGGAAAGACTGGGCGACGGTCAGGAATTTGTGGTCCGGTTTCGCTCCGAGGGCAGTCCGGAGAAGTATTTCACTGTGACCGACGCCATCCGCGGCGAGATGTCCATGCCCGAAAATCAGCAGGATGTGGTCATTTTGAAAAAATCCGGTTTGCCGACCTATCACTTTGCCCACGTGGTGGACGACCATCTGATGCGGACGACTCATGTGGTGCGGGGCGAGGAGTGGATCTCTTCGCTGCCGATCCACGTCCAGCTTTTCGATGCGCTGGGCTGGGACTATCCGATCTTCTGTCACAACACCGTTTTAATGAAAATAGACGAAGAGACCGGCCAAAAGCGGAAGCTTTCGAAACGGAAGGATCCGGAGCTCTCATTGGAATATTATCAAAAGGAAGGCTATTTCCCCGAAGCGGTCCGGGAGTACCTGATGACGATTCTGAACTCCGATTATGAGGAATGGCGGCTGGCCGATCCCGAGGCGCCGTTGGACGCGTTTGACTTTACGGCGGATAAGATGAGCAATTCCGGAACGCTTTTTGATCTGAACAAGCTCAACGACGTATCCAAGGACGTGTTGGCTCGCAAGACTGCGGAAGAGATCCTGGCCTTTATGCTCCGATGGGCCGGCGAATACCAGCCGAGCCTGGCGGGGCTTATGGCGGACAACAGCGATAAGCTGTTGAAGATCTTCGATATCGACCGGGGCGGCCCGAAGCCCAGGAAAGACTTGATCAACGGGCGTCAGATTTTCGCCTTTATCAGCTACTTCTTCGATGAGCACTTTATGATCCGGGATGACTTCCCCAGTGAGTGCAGCCCCGGAGACATCAAGGAGATCCTGCGCAGGTATCTGGCGTCCTACGACGAAGCAGACGACAACGAAACCTGGTTCGGAAAGATCCGCCGGATCACCGCGGATCTGGGCTATGCTGTCAAGCCGAAGGACTACAAGAAGAATCCCGAACAGTACAAGGGCCACGTGGGCCACGTGAGCAACGTGATCCGCATTGCGATCACCGGCCGGTCCAGTTCTCCGGATCTGTGGACCATCCAGCAGATCATGGGCGCGCAGACCGTGCGCAGACGGATCGCAGAAGCCCACGGACTGTTCGATTAAAGAAGCATCCCGAAACGAAAGGAACCATCGCGTATGAAATATATCAGCACAAGAGGCCGGGCGGAGAAAACCGGCGCAACCCGGGCCATTGTCAAAGGAATCGCCGAGGATCGGGGGTTGTATGTGCCCGAGGGCTTTCCCCGACTGAAAGAAAGCTGGACGGAGTTGGCAAGCCTGGAATACAAAGAGGTGGCACAGCTTGTCTTGTCTTGCTTCTTGCCGGATTTTACACAAGAAGAGCTGGCAGAGTACACAGGAAGGGCCTACGGAGAGACTTTCGAACACCCCCGGGTCGCGCCGCTGGTCCGGGCCGGCAACGTCCATTTTCTGGAGCTTTATCACGGCAAAACGGCGGCATTTAAAGATATGGCATTGTCTTTGCTGCCCTATTTACTCACTGCATCGATCCGCAAGGAAAAAGAGGACAAGAAGATCGCCATTCTGGCTGCCACTTCCGGGGATACCGGTATTGCGGCACTGAAAGGCTTTGAAGATGTTCCCGGGACCGAAGTGATCGTCTTTTTCCCGGAAGAAGGGGTCAGCCCGGTCCAAAAGCAGCAGATGCGGACCGCAGAAGGAAGCAACACCCATGTGGCGGGGATCGAGGGCAATTTCGATGATGCCCAGCGGGGTGTCAAGCAGATCCTGAACGACGAAAATTTTGCGGCGGAGGCTTTGGCGAAGGGATATAAGCTGACGGCGGCCAATTCCATCAACATCGGACGCCTTCTCCCCCAGGTCGCTTATTATGTCTGGGCCTATGCCCGTATGGTGGAAAGCGGCGCAGTCAAAGCCGGGGACCCTGTGAATCTCGTGGTGCCTTCGGGCAATTTCGGCAACTTGTTGTCCGGATACTATGCAGAGAAGATGGGTGTTCCCGTCCGTCGCTACCTGTGTGCTTCCAACCGCAACAATGTGCTTTCGGACTTTTTCCGGACCGGCGTGTACGACGCTCGCCGTCCGCTGTATACGACCAATGCGCCTTCGATGGATATTATCGTATCCAGCAATCTGGAAAGGCTGCTCTACGATCTTTCCGGCGAAGACGGCGCTGCGGTGGATGCCTGGATGCAGGCGCTGCAGAATGAGCAGCGCTATCAGGTGGGCGGAAAGACGAAAGAAGGTTTGAACCGGTTCTATGGGGGGTTTGCCACAGAAGAAGAGATCGAGGCGGCCATCGGGTCCTTTTACCGGGAGCAGGGCTATCTGATGGATACCCACACGGCGGCCGCATACAAAGTCTATCAGGACTATTTGGCGGAAACGGGGGACGATACGCCTGCGGTCATCACCGCCACGGCCAGCCCCTACAAGTTTGCGGGCAGCGTATGCCGGGCCCTGGGCCTGCCCGTGGCGGAGGATGAATTTTCCGCCATCCTGCAGCTGGCGGAAAAGACGGGCGTGCCCGTCCCCGCAGGCCTGCAAAATTTGAAAGAACGTCCGGTCCGGCACACGCTTACCGTTGCCCCCGAAGCCATGTCCGATACCGTTATGCATACATTGAAGTAGAAGGAAACAGAATGGACCTGAATTCATACAAACACATCCATTGCGTCGGCATCGGCGGCATCGGCCTGTCGGCCATCGCCGAGATCCTATTGAGCAGAGGCTATGCTGTCTCGGGCTCGGACATCAAGGAAAGCGACGTGACAAAGCATTTGGAATCTCTGGGCGCGCAGGTGTATATCCGTCATGACGCTTCCAATCTGAAGGATACGGATCTGCTGATTTACTCCGCAGCGGTATCCGCTGAAAATCCGGAATGGGCTGCCGCAAAAGAAAGAGGGATTGCCGTGATGAGCCGGGCGGAAGCCCTGGGCGCCGTCATGGCCGACTATGCGCTTTCGGTGGCCGTATCCGGGACCCACGGAAAGACGACCACCACGTCGATGATCTCCCTGATCCTCGAAAACGCCGGCTTGTCTCCCACGATCCTTGTGGGCGGCATCCTGAGCGAGTTGAAGGGCAATGTGAAAGTGGGCAACAGCGCGTACTTCGTGACGGAAGCCTGTGAATACATGGACAGCTTCTTGAGCCTGAAGCCCCGGATCGAGGTCATATTGAACATCGACTCGGACCACCTGGACTACTTTCGCGACATTGAGCACATCGCCGATTCTTTCACGGCCTTCGCCGAGCTGGTGCCGCAGGAGGGGACCGTCGTGGCTTTCGACGCCAATCCGTTTGTCAAAGCGGCCGTTCATGACCTTCCCTGCAAGGTGGTCCGCTTCGGCTTTAACGAGACCAGTGACTTCTGCGCGAAAAATATCCGATTCGACAGCAAAGGCTGTCCGGCCTATGATCTGTATCAGAACGGCATTTTTCAGGATACACTCCAACTGGCGGTACCCGGAGAGCACAATGTTGCCAACAGTCTTGCCGCCATTGCGACCTGCTGCGAACTGGGCGTGTCCCCGGTGCATATGAAAGAAACGCTTCAAACTTTTACGGGAACGCGGCGCCGGTTCGACGTTCAAGGCATCACCTCCGGCGGCGTGACCGTCGTGGACGACTATGCCCATCATCCCACGGAGATACGGGCCACGCTGGCCGCAGCGCAAAACGTGCCCCACCGGCGGTTGTGGTGCCTGTTTCAGCCTCATACCTATACGCGGACAAGAGCGCTTTTCAATGAGTTTGCCGAAGCGCTCAGCGCTGCCGATGCGGTGGTTCTGGCAGAGATCTACGCAGCGCGGGAGAAGAATATCTACCAGATCAGCGCGGAATCTTTGGCGGACAAGATCAAAGAAATGCACCCGGAAAAGGATGTGTTCTTCATTCCGGACTTTCAGGAGATGGCTGCTTTTGTATCTCAAAGAGCAGAGGACGGCGACATGGTGATGACCATGGGAGCAGGCGACATATACAGAGTCGGAGAGATCATATTGGGATCGGATCAAAAATGAAACGAACGGAGCGGATCTGCAGAATCCTTCAAATACTGACGAAAAACCCCAACAAAGATTTTTCTCTGGGCTATTTTGCCGCATTGTTTGACTGTGCAAAATCCAGTGTCAGCCAAGACATGAAGACGATTCGGGAGTCCGTGGACGAAGGCGGCTACGGGAGGGTGGCCACAACGACAGGCGCCCGGGGCGGAGTCCGCTATGTGCCCCACATTTCCGGAGAAAAAGCACTGGAAACGCTGCGGGAGATCCGGCGGCGGTTCCTGGAAACGGACCGGGTGCTGGGAAGCGGCTTCCTGTATACATCGGACATCATGTTCGACCCCCACATTGCCCGGGGCGTCGCTGAGATTTTTGCGCGGCATTTCGCGGAATCGGAGGCAACCTGTGTGGTTACGGTGGAAACAAAGGGCATTGCAATTGCCGCTTTCACGGCGGAGCTGTTGCGCCTTCCGCTGATCGTGCTCCGCCGGGAAAGCAAGATTTCCGAGGGATCCACGGTGAGCATCAACTATTTTTCCGGATCCGCCGATCGGATCCAGAAGATGTCTTTGGCAAAGAGAGCCATCCAACCGGGGGCAAAGGCGCTGATCATCGATGATTTTATGCGTGGCGGCGGCAGCATTAAAGGCATTCAGGACATGTTGCGCGAATTCGACGCCCATGCCGTGGGCATCGGCGTGATGATTGTTGCCGAATCGGACCACCGCAAGAAAATCGGCGACTACTTTCCCTTGTTGCTGCTAGATTTGGACGAAAAGAACGACGGAGTGGCGGGCGTTCGGCTGAACCCGAAGATCGAAAAGGATTGGTTTCGGGAGAAAACACCGGTTTGAGCGGTAAATCCGAAAGATTTCTAAAAATGTAAATATTTACCTTGAATATTCTATAAATCGATATATAATGAAAGTACCCGTAACCGCCCATAGCGGTAAAGCTTTGGACTTGCAGAGAGGTGGTGTGTGTATGGATATTACCGATGTAAGAATACGCACGATGGACAACGGCGGCAGGATGAAAGCTGTTGCCTCCGTCACCTTCGACGATGAATTCGTAGTGCATGACATCAAAATCGTCGAGGGAGAAAAAGGGTACTTCGTTGCGATGCCCAGCAAGAGAGTGGGGGATACATTCAAGGATGTAGCGCATCCGCTGCTGGCAGAAACGCGGAAGAAAATTTCCGATGCGATCTTCGAGAAGTACAGAGAGATCGAAGCGGCCCCCCCGTCGGAAATAACTTCGGAATAATTCAGAGCACAAAGACGAACGGCAGCTCAGCGATACATTGGGATGTCGTTTTTCTTTGCGTTGGTAGACAAAGGATGCTATACTCTTAGTGTCTGTTTCAGAAACGGAGGCACGTAATGAAAAAACGAGAAAACATTACCATGGAAGACTTCAAGGCGGAATGCGAGAATAAGCGGGAACGCAGACTGGTCATTGTGTTTGAGCACGTGCAAAACGGCGTGGAGTTCATCGATCCTGAAAACACCTACATAGACGATACTGTCACCATCGGCGGGGGGACCATCGTTTATCCGGGTGTTCTTTTATCTGGAAAAACGGTTGTCGGAAACGATTGCATCATCGGCGCCAATACCAGAATCGTGGACAGCGTCATCGGAAACGGCGTGGAAATCCAGGCTTCTCAAATCGTGGAAAGCGAGATCGGAAACGAATGCAAGATCGGACCCTTTGCTTATCTGCGCCCCGACAGCAGAATCGGTGACAATGTCAAGATCGGAGACTTTGTGGAAATCAAGAACTCCGTCATCGGCGACGGAACCAAAGTGCCGCACCTTACCTATGTGGGCGATGCGGATCTCGGACAGAATATCAATTTGGGCTGCGGGGTTGTTTTCGTGAATTACGACGGTAGTACCAAACACCGTTCCGCTGTGGCGGATCGGGCCTTTATCGGATGCAACACCAACTTGATTTCTCCGATCAACGTGGGAGAAAAGGCTTATGTGGCAGCCGGAAGCACGCTGACAAAGGACGTGCCCGCCGGCGCGCTGGCAGTAGCACGCGCCCGTCAGGAAAACGTGCCCGGCTGGGTCGAGAAGCGCGGCCTGCTGGACAAGAAAAAAAAATAGCCGTCACAGAAAACTGAGTGAATGAAAAACGGAGGAAAAAGAGAAAAATGAAAAGCGGAGTATTTGCCGACTACAAGATTTTCGCAGGGAACGCACATCCCGAGCTGGCAGAAGAAATAGCAGGAATCATGGGAAGGACCCTGGGAAAGGCGACAGTAAGCAAATTCAGCGATGGAGAAGTCTCCGTTAGTCTCTGGGAAACGGTTCGGGGCCTGGATACTTACATCATTCAGCCGACCTGCGACCCGGTCAACGACAATCTCATGGAACTCTGTATCATGATCGATGCGGTGAAGCGTGCTTCCGCAGGACGGATCAACGCGGTGGTTCCCTATTACGGTTATGCCAGGCAGGATCGTAAAGCAAAAGCGAGAGATCCGATCACGGCCAAGCTGGTAGCGGATATCATCAGCACGGCCGGCGCAGATCGTGTGGTCACCATGGACCTCCACGCTTCGCAAATCCAGGGATACTTCAACATCCCGGTGGACCACCTGAAAGGAATGCCGATCCTGGTCAAGTATTTCAGAGAGAAAGACTTGGATGATCTGGTGATCGTGTCCCCGGATCACGGGAGTGTTTCCAGGGCTCGCAGCATGGCGCACCCGTTTGATGTACCCATCGCGATCATCGACAAGCGCAGACCTAAAGCCAACGTGTCGGAGATCATGAACATCATCGGAGATATCGAAGGCAAGAACTGTATTCTTGTGGATGATATGATCGATACTGCCGGAACGATCTGCAACGCGGCCAACGCCATGGTCGCCATGGGCGCAAAGGATGTCTATGCGGCAGCGACACATCCCATTCTATCCGGACCTGCGCTGGAACGGATCGAAGCATCCGTCATCAAGGAGATGATCCTGCTGAACACCATTCCCATTCCTCCGGAAAAGATGCTCAGCAAGATTAAGGTACTATCGGTAGCGCCGCTCTTTGCCGAAGCGATGATACGAATATTCACCAACGACTCGATCAGTCGACTGTTCGATGAATAAACAGCTTGCGGCGGCTCTTTGGAGCCGCCGGATTTAACGGAAGGCAAAATGGTTATCATCTGCGGATTGGGGAACCCGGGACGGGAATACGAACAAACCCGTCATAACATGGGATTTCTGACACTGGATCTTCTTTCGGAGCATCTGGGGATCCCCATCAAAAAAATCAAACACAAAGCGCTTCTGGGCGAAGGATTTCTGGACGGAGAGAAAGTGATCCTGGTCAAACCTCAGACCTACATGAACCTGAGCGGTGAATCGATCCGGCCCCTGATGGAGTATTACAAGGCGGAACCGGAGGATCTTCTCGTGATCTATGATGATATCGACCTGCCTGTGGGCGAGATTCGCATTCGCAGAAGCGGCAGCGCCGGCACCCATAACGGAATGCGGTCGGTGATTTTTCAGTTGGGCAGGGATGATTTTCCCCGCATCCGTATCGGCATCGGAAACAGCGGCTGTATCCCTTTGGAAAAATATGTGCTGATGAATTATACGCAGCAGGAAAAGCCTTTGCTTGCTCAGGCCGTATCCCGGGCCGCACGGGCCGGAGAGGTGTTTATTCGGCAAGGGATCGACGAGGCGATGCGCCAGTGGAGCGGCAGTGCTCCGGAAGCCAGAGAAAATCGGGAAAAGGAATCACCGGAAGCGTAACTATGGGAAGAATCATCAATCTATCGGGTATTTCCGATACGAGAATCGCACTGACAGCAGCCCGTTTGGCCGATGGGAAGCAAGGACAGAGCCTGATCGTTACACCGTCAGAAAACCGGGCGAAGCGATTGGCGCAAGACCTGTCCTTTTTTGCGTCTGTGCCGGTGTACGTATGGCCCGACATGGAACCGGGCGCTTTGCGCTACGAAGCAAAAAGCCCTACGGAGCTGGCCGCCCGTCTCCGGATCCTGGAAAAATTGAGCGCCGGGGATCCTTGTGTTGTCGTGACGCCCATCCTGGGCGCGCTGAAGAAACTGCCGCCGAAAGAAGTCTACCGCAGCGAAAGGATCCATCTTTCTCTTTCGACCACCATCGACCGGGAGGCGCTTCTCAGACGCTTGTCCCGCATGGGCTACGAACGGGCGGATATCGTTGAATCTCCCGGACAATTCGCGGCCCGGGGTGACATTGTCGATGTATTCCCGCCGGGGAGAGAGGATCCCTTTCGCATCGAATTGTTCGACGAGGATGTAGATTCCCTTCGGCTGTTCGACGCCCAGACGCAACGGTCTTTGCAGAATGTGGAGCGCATTGAACTCTTTCCTGCCCAACTGCTCATCGGTCAGGATCAAGTTTTTGAGGCCGCTGTCAAGCGCGTACGGCAAGCCTATCAGAACGCCTTGCCCCGACAGAGCGATCCGGAAGCGGTCCGACGGCTGAAGGAACGAAGGGATCATCTGATCGATTGTATCGAAGAAGGCGTCAATCTCCAATATTTGGAACATTACATCTCCTATTTTTATCAGGAACCCCACCATCTTTGGGAATATCTTCCGGACCCGGGATTTGTGATGTTCGATGATCCTGTGCGAATTCGGGAAGTTTTCGACTTTTACGAGAAGGAATCGGAAGAAAGCCGCAGGTTAATCCTGGAACGGGGAGAAGGCACACTCGAAGACTTTCATTCTCTTCCGGAGAGCAAGGACCACCTCGCCTTGACAGCCATGAGCGCTGTGTGCGATGTCTACTATTGCACACCCTTTACACAGCAGATTCCCGGTGTAGAGCGGCTGGATGAGATCCGCGCTCTATCGGTGCGTCAGGCGCCCTCCTTTAACGGTCATATGGAATTGCTGGATACAGAGCTCTCGCGCTTTGTGGATCGGGGCTACGATGTGACCGTCGTCTGTTCATCCTCCGAGCGGCTGGCCAACATGAAGGAATTCCTGGATCGATCCGGCTTGCTGGCCCGTGTAACGCTCCGGCAGGGGGATTTGTCCAGAGGCTTCGAATACACGGATGAGAAGATCCTGTATATTTCCGAAGCGGACATTTTTCCGCATACGAAGCAGCGGCGCAGGCAACACCGGGAAAAAGGGCAGGAGATCAGGACCTTTTCCGATATCCAAAAGGGTGACTATGTCGTTCACGAAAATCACGGGATCGGACAGTTTACGGGTGTCGAAAAGCTGGAGATCCAAGGAGGCATCCGGGATTATCTCAAAATTCGCTACGCCGGCGAGGATGTGCTGTATATTCCGGTGGATCAGATGGGCTCCATCCAGAAATATGTGGGCAGCGACAGTTTTACACCTCACATCCATCGGCTGTCCGGCGGGGAGTGGCATCGTGTCAAAGCCCGAGCTCGGGAAGCCATTGCGGAAATGGCCGCGGAGTTCCTGGAATTGGCGGCGAAAAGAGAACAGGCTCCGGGCTATGCCTTCGGCGCGGACTCTGCCTGGCAGCGGGAGTTTGAAGACGCTTTCGAGTTTGAGGAGACTGCCGATCAGCTCAACGCCGCTGCGGAGATCAAACAAGATATGCAAAGCGACAAAGCCATGGACCGCTTGCTCTGCGGAGATGTGGGGTACGGCAAGACGGAGGTGGCGGCCCGGGCGATCTTCAAATGCCTGGAGCACGGGAAACAGGCCGTGATCCTGGCGCCCACCACCTTGCTGGCCAATCAGCATTACCATACCCTGACCCAGCGATTTTCGGCTTATCCGTTTCGTGTGGAGATGCTGTCCCGTTTTCGGAGCGAAAAGCAGCAGGACAAGATCATCGAGCAGGTGGAAACCGGCGAGATCGATCTTTTGATCGGGACGCACCGGATCCTGTCCGGCGATGTGGTTTTCAAAGACTTGGGTCTTCTTGTGGTAGACGAGGAACAGCGATTCGGCGTGCAGCACAAGGAGGTCATAAAAAAGCTAAAGGAAAGTGTGGATGTGCTGACCTTGTCCGCAACACCGATTCCCAGAACGCTCCACCTTTCTCTGATCGGCGTGAGAAACATGAGTGTGATCGAGGAACCGCCGGAAGATCGCTATCCGGTCCAAACCTATGTGATGGAACAGGACGATCTGCTGCTTCGGGATGTCATTCGCCGGGAGATGGGCCGAGGCGGCCAGGTCTATGTGGTGTACAACCGGGTACGCGGAATCCGGAAGATCGCCGCGCAGTTCGGCGAGTGGGTGCCCGAAGCGAGGATTGCTGTAGGCCACGGACAGATGGGCGAACGTGAGCTTGAAGATGTGATGATCGGATTTGTGGATCGGGAGTACGACGTTCTGGTCTCCACCACCATCATTGAATCCGGTTTGGATATTCCCAATGCCAATACCATCATCATCATGGACGCGGACCGTCTGGGACTGTCTCAGCTGTATCAGCTTCGGGGCAGAGTCGGCCGCTCCAATCGTATGGCCTATGCTTATCTGGTGTATCGGAAGGATAAAGTTCTTTCGGAAATCGCCGAAAAGCGTCTTCGCGCCATCCGGGAGTTTACGGAGTTCGGAGCAGGCTTCCACGTGGCTATGCGGGATTTGGAACTGAGGGGCGCGGGAAATATCCTCGGCACGGAGCAGTCCGGGCATATGTTGTCCATCGGCTATGAGATGTATTGCAAACTGGTGGAGGAAGTCGTGAACGAGCTTCAGGGAAAAACCGTGCCGGACAGCGGACCCAAGGCCGATACAAGTATTGAATTGTCTATTCCCGCCTATCTGCCGGAAACTTATATTTCCGATGAGCTGACCAGGCTTTCGGTGTATAAGCGGATCGCCCTGATCCGAAACCTTCAGGATCGATCCGACATGCTGGACGAACTGCTGGATCGTTTCGGAGATCTGCCCAAGGAGGCGGAAAATCTGTTGGATGTGGCGCTGATCCGATCCATGGCTTCTGCTCTTGGCATCGGACGCATCATCTTACAGCATAAAAACCTCGTTTTCCAGTTTGAAGCAGAGAATGTCCTTTCTCCTGAAATACTCTCGTCCCTTCTGGATGCGTTCGGGCCCGGTCTTACCATCTTCGGCGGCGTAGAACCCAGGCTATCCATCCTGCGGAGAAAAGAGCCGGTGATCGCCCAGACGCTGGACCTGCTGGAGCGTATGGCGGCTGCGCCCGAAAAAGAAAATGATTGATACTTCGCCTGACGCGTTGCAACGCAGACGGTTTACGGATATAATAGTTCCGTTGTACCGGCTCGCATCAGAGCCGCATCACCGTTATCGAATCTGTCGCAAAGGAGCCTTGGATGGCCTCGGACGCTCAAAAGAATAAGACTTTTGTAAAGGGAGCGCTGATCCTTGGGCTGGCGGGCCTTACGATCAAGGTGCTGGGCGCCGCATTTCGGATCCCGTTGACAAACATCATCGGTGACGACGGCATGGGCTATTACCAGACCGCCTATCCGATTTATGTGCTGTTTCTCACCATTGCGACGGCGGGTATACCGACTGCCATTTCCAGAATGGTGGCAGAGCGCAATGCGATCGATCAGCCCTACGAGGCGCACAGGGTTTTTAAACTGTCTTTCCTGCTCCTGCTGACCATCGGTCTCGCTTCCTCCTCGATCCTTTTTTTCGGCGCAAAGCATATCACGGCCATGATCAAAGAGCCGGAAGCCGTCTACGCAATGAAAGCCATTGCTCCGGCCCTTTTTTTTGTACCGCTCATGGCGTCGTTCCGGGGATACTTTCAAGGGCGGCAAAACATGACCCCTACAGCTGCGTCTCAAGTGATCGAGCAGCTTTTTCGGGTGGCGGTTGGTTTGGGTCTGGCTGTCTATCTTCTGCCAAAAGGATTGCAGTATTCTGCAGCCGGCGCGTCCTTCGGAGCGACAGCCGGCGGGATTTTCGGGTTTATCGGGATCCTGATTTTGTATTTGTTAAATAAGAAGGAAATTACCGGCGACCTTGAACATGCGGACCGTACGCCGATCGAGAGTACCGGCACGATCCTGCTGGGTCTTCTGGTGATCGCTGTTCCCATTACGATCGGCGCTTCGATCATGCCGATCATCAATGCCATCGATACAGCCATCGTCAAATCCAGATTGGTGGAGATCGGCTATGATTCCGATCTGGCCAGGGGTCTGTACGGCCAGTTGACCGGCATGGCAGCGCCTCTGATCAATTTCCCCCAGGTACTTACGCAGGCCGTAGCCATGAGTTTGGTTCCGGTAGTGGCTTCGGCATATCGGAGGGAGCAGCATGGATTCATGCAACGGAACATCGCCCTGGGTCTTCGCTTTGCCCTATTGCTGAGCATTCCCTGCGCCATGGGTATGACTGTACTGGCCGAACCCATCATGCTGCTTTTGTATCCACTTCAAAAGGAGAGCGCTGTCAATGCCGCTTCCTGTCTGGCGATTCTGGCTGTAGGCATCGTTTTTTTGGCAACGGTTCAGACGCTGACCGGCGTTCTTCAGGGCGTGGGCAAGCAGCTGATCCCTGTTCGAAATTTGTTTTTGGGCGCTTTGGTAAAAATCATTGTCACGTATCTGCTTACGGGGGTCCCATCGATCAATGTTCGGGGCGCGGCGCTGGGTACCGTGGCCGCATACCTGGTGGCAGCGGCCTTGAACCTTATGGCCGTTCGTAAATATACCAAAACCAGGATCGACGGGAATCTGACATTCTTCAAGCCTTTGCTTTCGGCATCCGTCATGGGTGGGATCGTGGCGGTCATTCATCGGTTGACGGCCGAATCTTTGGGGAATTCTCTTGCCACGCTCCTTGCGATCGCCGCGGGTGTAGCGGTTTATTGCTTCATGATTCTAAAGACGCAGGCCGTAACCATGGAAGAAATCTCCATGATGCCAAAAGGAGATCGGCTGGTGCGCTGGATGAGAAAAGGAAGGAGTGGCGACTGAGATGTATGATCCATTGCGCAAGAGCAGCGAAAGCGAGATCGAAGCGATGCGTCGGCTGACGGAAATCATCCGAATCCTGCGCAGCCCGCAGGGATGTCCCTGGGACAGGGAGCAGACACATCAGAGCCTGATCCGGGGAATGATTGAAGAGGCCTACGAGGTGGTGGAGGCCATCGAGACGGAGAACACGGAAAATTTGAAAGAAGAATTGGGTGATGTGTTGCTGCAGGTGGTGATGCATGCTCAGATTGCTGAAGAGAGCGGGTCATTTTCACTGCGGGATGTGGCGGACGCAGTTTCCGAGAAAATGCTTCGCAGACATCCACATGTGTTTGATAAAAAAACCGCCGAAACCCCACAGAATTGTGGGATATCGGTTGACAATGTATATGAATTATGGGAGAATGTGAAACAGGGTGAGAAGAACGCAAGTTCCGAAACCGAAAGTATGAAAAAAATCCCAAGACACCTGCCGGCGCTGTTGCGCAGCGAAAAGATCCAGGCGAAAGCCAGACGCGCAGGGTTCGACTGGGACGATGTAAGCGAAGCCTTCCTAAAAGTCAGGGAAGAGCTCCTGGAGCTGGAAGAAGCCTGCGAACAACAGGACAAAGAGCACATGCGGCACGAGGCCGGCGATTTGTTGTTTGCTGCGGTGAATGTAACCAGATTCTTGGACATTGACCCGGAAGAAGCGCTCAACTTAACATCAGAAAGATTTATCCGTCGTTTTTCCCAAGTGGAAGATCAAGCCCGCCGACAAGGGCGTTCGTTGAACGACATGTCGCTGGCCGAGATGGATGAATTGTGGGAAATAGCAAAATCGAAGGAACAGTTATAGTGCCGCAAGGCAGATGCAGGAGGTAAGAAATGAACAAAGCTGAATTGGTTGCAACCATAGCCGAAAAGACCGGATTGACAAAGAAAGATACAGAAGCCACGATCAATGCATTTATGGAATCCGTAGAAGGCGCGCTCAAGAAGGAAGAAAAAGTACAGATGATCGGATTTGGCACATTTGAAATCAGAAACAGAAAAGCCAGAACGGGCAGAAACCCCCAAAAGCCCGGCGAAGTTGTACAGATTGCTGCTTCCAAGGCGCCTGTGTTTAAGGCCGGCAAGGCTTTCAAAGACGCTGTGAACAAGAAATAAGCGACAATATGCAGGGGCAACTTCGGTTGCCCCTTTTCTTTTTCGGATGAAAAAATGAGAATCGATAAATACTTAAAAATTGCAAGATTGATCAAGCGCAGGACGGTTGCCCACGACGCGTGCACACAGGAACGCATCCTGCTCAACGACAGACCCGCCAAACCGGGGGCGGAAGTGAAGCCCGGAGACCGGATCGAAATATGCTTTGGAACCTCAAGGCTGGCGGTGCGGGTCCTTTCTGTGCCGGAACACGTATCGAAGGAACAAGCTCCTCGACTTTACGAGATTCTGACGGACTGAGGGTGAAATGGCGGAAAAAAACGGAGAATTCAAACTGAATGCGCCCTACAGCATGACCGGGGATCAGCCGGATGCCGTAACACGTTTGGTGAAAGGTCTGCGAAACGGCAAAAAGCATCAGACATTGCTTGGCGTTACCGGGTCCGGAAAGACGTTTACTGTGGCCAATGTGATCCAGCAGATCCAAAAACCCACCATCGTCATCTCCCACAACAAGACACTGGCGGCTCAGCTCTGCGGCGAATTCCAGGATTTTTTTCCGGAAAACGCCGTAGAATATTTTGTCAGTTATTATGACTATTATCAGCCCGAAGCCTATGTGCCATCCACAGATACCTATATAGAGAAGGATTCGGACACCAACGAAGAAATCGATCGTCTCCGCTATTCGGCCACAGCGGCGCTGGCGGAACGCCGGGATGTGATCATCGTAGCATCTGTTTCATGTATCTACGGGTTGGGCAGTCCGGTGGATTATGAAAACCAGACGCTGTCCCTGCGGCCCGGCATGCGGAAAAGTCGCAATGAGATCCTTCGGAAGCTGGTGGATATCCAGTTTTCGAGAAGCGATGTGGGATTCGAACGCGGGACGTTTCGTGTGCGGGGCGATGTGATCGATATCATTCCGGCCGGTTCGGATCAAGCGGTCCGGGTGGAGCTCTTCGGAGATGAAATCGAATCGATCAAAGAAATGAACCCTCTGACCGGCGAAATCACCGGCATACGAAAACACATTTCGATTTTTCCGGCCTCTCATTACGTGACCTCCAAAGAAAATATGGAGCGAGCGCTGGTGACCATCGAGGCCGAACTGGAAGAACGACTCCAATGGTTCCGGGAGCGCGGAAAGCTGCTGGAAGCCCAGCGGTTGGAGCAGCGAACCCGATACGATTTGGAAATGCTTCGGGAGATCGGCACGTGCAAAGGGATCGAAAACTATTCCAGACATCTGGTGGGGAATCCGCCGGGATCCAGACCTTATACGCTGCTGGACTACTTTCCGGATGATTTTTTGATCGTTATCGATGAATCTCATGCGATGATCCCCCAGCTCAAGGCCATGTATGCGGGCGATCGTTCTCGTAAATCCTCTTTGGTGGAATACGGATTCCGTCTTCCTTCGGCCATGGATAATCGCCCGATGCGCTTTGAGGAATTCGAAGAAAAAGTAAAGCAGATACTGTACATCAGCGCAACGCCGGCTGCCTACGAGAAGGAGCGTTCCGAGGGCATCGATGCGGAGCAGGTGATCCGCCCCACAGGACTTTTGGACCCGCCGATCCAGGTGGTGCCCAGCGAAGGTCAGATCGACCATTTGATCGGGGAAATCCATAAAGAGACGGAGGCGGGGTATCGGGTTCTGGTGACGACTCTGACGAAGAAAATGTCGGAAAGTCTAACAGACTATTTGAAGAGCGCCGGATTGAAGGTTCGATATCTCCATTCCGAAGTCGAAACGCTGGAAAGGCTGGATATCATTCGGGATCTGCGTCTGGGCGTTTTTGACGTGTTGGTCGGCATCAATCTCCTCCGGGAAGGGCTGGATCTGCCCGAAGTGTCCCTGGTGGCCATATTGGATGCCGACAAACAGGGTTTCCTGAGGACAGAGACATCGTTGATCCAGACCGTAGGCCGAGCAGCCCGAAATGCCAGAGGCAGGGTGCTGATGTATGCCGACAGCATCAGTCCGGCCATGGCAGCCGCCATCTCGGAAACCGAAAGAAGGCGCGGGATCCAGGAGGCGTACAACAGCGCCCACGGAATCACGCCCACCAGCATCGAGAAGGCGGTGAGAAGCGCGATCGAGGTAACACAAAAAGTGGAAGAGGATATCGACAGCTACAACGGCAGAAGCCTGTTGGAGCTGACGCGCAAGGAAAAGGCAGATTACGCCGGTAAATTGGAAAAAGAAATGAAGGAAGCTGCCAAAGCCTTGCAGTTCGAGCGCGCGGCAATCTTAAGGGACCGGCTTTTGGCGCTTCGCTCCACATTATAAATGATACGGAAGGATTTCAACATACATGCAAAAAGATCTCGTGATACGGGGCGCAAAGGAGAATAACTTAAAAGGAATCGACGTTACGATTCCCAGAGACCGGCTTGTGGTTCTGACCGGCCTGTCCGGTTCCGGCAAGTCTTCTCTGGCGTTTGATACAATTTATGCCGAAGGACAGAGGCGATATGTGGAAAGCCTTTCCGCCTATGCCCGGCAATTTTTGGGCCAGCTGGACAAGCCGGATGTGGAATCCATCGAAGGGCTGTCTCCTGCCATTTCCATCGACCAGAAAACCACCAGCAAGAACCCCCGGTCCACTGTGGGCACCGTCACGGAAATCTACGATTATCTGCGGCTGATGTACGCCAGGATCGGCATTCCCCATTGTCCTGTATGCGGCCGGGAAATCAGTTCTCAGAGCGTGGACCAGATCGTGGAGCAGTTCATGGCCATGGACGAAGGAACGAAAGTGACGCTGCTGGCGCCTGTGGTGAGGAAACGAAAAGGGGAGCACGAAAAAGTCCTGAACCGGATCCGGCGGGAAGGTTTCGTGCGCGTTCGCATCGACGGAGAGATCCGGGACTTGAGCGACGAGGCGATCCAGTTGGAAAAGACGTTTCAGCACACCATCGAAATCGTTGTGGACAGAATCGTCATCCGGGAGGGTCAGGAAGGCCGGCTTTCGGAAAGTATCGAGCTGGCCCTGTCCCACGGGGATGGTCTCGTGGAAGCCCTGACGGAATACCGGGGCGATACTGCCGAATTGATGTTCAGTACAAAGCTGGCCTGTCCCGAGCACGGCGTCAGCTTAGAAGAGATGGAGCCCAGAAGTTTTTCCTTCAATTCTCCTTTCGGCGCATGCCCCGAATGCCACGGACTGGGCTTTATCCAGAAGATCGATCCGAATCTGGTGGTGAACGACCCGGAGCTGTCTCTCTTCGAGGGCGCTTTGACCAATGTTTTTGCTTCTCTGGAATACTCGGGCTTTTACCGGCAGCTGATTCAGGCCTTGGCAGATGATCATGGCATAGACGTATCGCTTCCTTATAAAGATCTCCCGGAGAAATTTAAGAAGGAATTGTTTTACGGCACGAAGGGACGTAAACTGAAATATACGTATATCAGCCGGACCACCGGCAATTCTTCCAGCCGAAGCGATACCTTCGAGGGGGTCATCCACAACCTGCAGCGACGCTACGAATACACAAATTCGGACTATATCAAAGAGAAACTGGAAAACTATATGAGTATTACTCCCTGCGATGTCTGTCAGGGAAAAAGGCTCAAACCGGAGATTTTGGCTGTTACAGTGGCCGATATGAATATCGCAGATCTGACGGACCTTTCCATCGTTAAAGCGCTGGATTTTATGAGTGGTCTGGAGGAGCAGCTGTCCGAAAAACATCGAACGATCGCACGGATGGTGCTGAAGGAAATCCGAGCCCGTCTGGCATTTTTGCGGGATGTAGGCCTGGATTATCTGACCTTGTCCAGAGCTTCGGCTTCCCTTTCCGGCGGAGAGGCCCAGCGCATCCGTCTGGCGACGCAAATCGGCTCCTCGTTGGTGGGCGTTCTGTATATTCTGGACGAGCCCAGCATTGGTCTGCATCAAAAAGACAATGCCAAACTGCTGCAGGCCCTGCGGGAGCTGACGGACCTGGGCAACACCTTGATCGTGGTGGAGCACGACGAGGAGACCATGATGGCGGCGGACCAGATCATCGACATCGGTCCGGGGGCGGGGATCGAAGGCGGATATCTGGTGGCCCAGGGGAGCTTGGAGGATATCAAGGCCTGTCCGGAGTCCATTACGGGGCAGTACCTTTCCGGGCAGCTCAAAATCGATGTTCCGGCCCGGCGGAGAGAAGGAAACGGGAAAGCGCTGACGATACGCGACGCGCACGAGAATAATCTGCAGCATATCGATGTGGCGGTTCCCCTGGGGAAAATGGTCTGCATAACAGGTGTTTCGGGATCGGGCAAAAGCAGTCTGATCAACGAGATCCTGTACAAAGCCTTGGCTGAAAAAATGTATCGCGCCAAGGATCGCCCCGGAAAATATGAAGAGATCACCGGGATCGAAAACATCGACAAGGTCATCAACATCGATCAGTCCCCCATCGGCAGGACGCCGCGAAGCAATCCGGCTACGTATACCGGTGTGTTCACATCGATCCGGGATCTGTTTGCCCAAACCTCCGAGGCCAAACTGCGGGGATATCAGAAAGGCCGGTTCAGCTTCAACGTTTCGGGCGGCCGCTGCGAAGCCTGCAAGGGAGACGGGATCATTAAGATCGAGATGAACTTCTTGCCCGATGTGTACGTTCCCTGCGAGGTGTGCAAAGGAAAGAGGTACAACAGGGAAACGCTGGAGGTCAAATATAAAGGGAAGAGCATTTTCGATGTTCTGGACATGACGGTGGATGAAGCATTGCCGTTCTTCGAGAATATCCCCTCGATCTGCAGACACATCAAGACATTGCAGGAAGTCGGCCTGGGATACATTAAATTGGGACAGCCGTCCACGCAGCTGTCCGGCGGAGAAGCTCAACGGGTCAAACTGGCCAGCGAACTGGCCCGGCGAAGCACCGGAAATACCCTATACATACTGGACGAACCGACCACCGGCCTTCATTTCGCCGATGTGGACAAGCTGATCACGGTGTTGTCCCGACTGACGGATGCCGGCAATACCGTTGTGGTCATCGAGCATAATCTGGATGTGATCAAGACTGCGGATCACATCATCGACCTGGGCCCCGACGGCGGAGACCGTGGCGGCCGCATCGTAGCCGCAGGTACCCCGGAGGACGTAGCGCAGGTTCCGGCCTCCTATACAGGGGAATATCTCAGCCGCATTCTGCAGAGAGAGGGAAAATCATGAATGGAGAAAATCTGACCATGCTCACCGATTTCTATGAGTTGACCATGGCCAACGGTTACTGTTTGCACGGAGAAGGAGACCGGATCGCCTATTTCGATCTGTTTTACCGCAAAAATCCCGAGGAAGGAGGGTTGGCCATCATGGCCGGGCTGCAGTCGTTCATCGATTATCTGCAGGAGCTGACCTTTACGGAGGCGGATATCAGCTATCTCAGAAGCCGCAACATTTTTGACGAACGGTTTCTGGATTATTTGAAAACGTTTCATTTCTCCTGTGATGTGTGGGCAGTGCCCGAGGGCACACCGATCTTTCCGGGGGAACCTATTCTGACCGTTCGGGGCCCGGTGATCCAGGCCCAGTTCATCGAAACCATGGCGCTCCTTTTGATCAATCACCAGAGTTTGATTGCAACGAAGGCCAATCGCATCGTGCGATCTGCCGGCGGACGTAGCGTTATGGAGTTCGGAGCCCGACGGGCTCACGGCGCCAGCGCATCGATCCTGGGGGCGCGGGCAGCATATATCGGGGGTTGCGCCGGCACGTCCTGCACGATCGTGGAGCAGCGGTACGGCATCCCGGCCATGGGGACCATGGCGCACAGCTGGGTCCAGCTGTTCGACTCGGAATACGAGGCTTTCGAGCGATATGCCCAGCTCTATCCCGAAAACTGTACGCTTCTGGTGGATACTTATGATGTGCTTAAATCCGGAATTCCCAACGCGATCCGGGTTTTTGACAAATGCAGGCCCGCCGGCAAGGCCATCCGCATCGATTCGGGTGACGTCACCTATCTCACAAAAAATGCGAGAAAAATGCTGGACGAAGCGGGATATCCCGACTGCAAGATCGTGATTTCCAATTCGTTGGACGAGTTTTTGATCCGGGATATGCTTTCCCAGGGCGCTTGCATCGATTCCTTCGGCGTGGGCGAGCGGATGATCACCGCCAAAGCCGAACCGGTGTTCGGAGGAGTATATAAGTTGGTAGCTACTGAACGGGAAGGCGCAATCGTTCCTAAAATAAAGGTATCGGAAAACGTGGAAAAAATTACGAATCCCGGCTTCAAGAAAGTCTACCGCCTTTTCGACAAGGGTACAGGGCAGGCTTTTGCCGACGTGATTGCCCTGGCGGACGAAGCGCTTCCGAGCGGAGATGATTATGCCATTGTAGATCCGTATTCGACCAAAAAGTATAAAAAATTGAAAAACTTCGAAGCCCGGGAGCTTCTCGTTCCGATTTTCATAAAGGGGGAGCTTGTTTACGATTCTCCGGATGTCAAAGATATTCGCGCCTACTGTCTGCAAAACATCTCCGAGATGTGGGAAGAGATCCTTCGTTTTGAGAACCCGCACCGCTACTACGTGGATCTTTCCGTTCCGCTGTGGGAATTGAAGAGCCGCTTGCTCGAGGAGCACATATGATGATCAAAAGCAGCTTTCCCGGCTCGGACGGGAAGAGCACGATCCATTGTTATCGTACACAGATCCAGGGAGAACCGTCTGCGGCCCTTCAGATCGTTCACGGCATGAGCGAGTATTTTTTAAGATATGAGGGCTTTGCCGCGTATCTGGCGGAACAGGGTATCTTGGTTGCGGGGCACGACCATGCGGGACATGGAAGCAGCGCCGATCCGGAGGATTACGGGTACTTCGGCGCCGAAAACGGATGGCTGTGTTTGGTGGAAGACGTGCAACGTATGCGGGAGTCGGTCCAGGCAGACTATCCCGACGTCCCTTACTTTATTCTGGGCCACAGCATGGGTTCGTTCGTGCTGAGGGAGTACTTAACCCGTTATGCGCAAGGGTTGAGCGGCGCGATCATCACAGGAACAGCCGGGCGCAATCCGATGAATCGTCCGGGGATCTCGTTGGTCAAACTGCTGCGGATGCGCTACGGCGACCGGCACAGGAGCTCTTTTATCCACACCATGGCCTTTGGCGGCAACAACCGGAAGATCGGTTCGCCGGCCAACCTGTACGAGTGGCTTTCCAGCGATCAAAAGGTAAGTGACTCCTATGTTCAAGACCCGCAGTGCGGATTTGTGTTCACCCTGGCCGGATTTCAGGACCTGTTCACCTTGCTGGACCGGGTATCCGGAAAAGACTGGGCCGGCAAAGTGCCGGCAGACCTTCCGATGCTTCTGGCCTCCGGGCTGATGGATCCCGTGGGACATTACGGAAAGGGGCCGGCAGAGGTATACGAACGGCTGCGACAGTCCGGCCATGACCGGGTCGCTTTGCGCTTATATGAGGACATGCGCCATGAGATCCTCAATGAAAAAGGTCAGGCGGCTGTGTATGGAGATATCAGGGATTTTATCCGGGAGGTGAGCGAGGACGATGGTCCATCTGGGGAATGACTGGGATACGCTTCTCGGAGAAGAATTCGACAAGGATTACTATCACAAGCTTCGGGCGTTCCTGAAAAGTGAATATGCCGCGCACAGGATCCATCCGGATATGTATGACATTTTCAATGCGCTCAAGGCCACATCCTGCGGCGATGCAAAGGTGGTGATTTTGGGACAGGATCCCTACCACGGTCCCGGGCAGGCCCATGGGATGTGTTTTTCTGTTCAGCCGGGCGTTCCCAAACCACCCTCTCTTGTGAATATTTTTAAGGAGTTGCAAGCGGATCTGGGTGTGGACCCTCCTGCGGACGGCCATCTGATCCAATGGGCCCGGCAGGGCGTTTTGATGCTCAATGCGGTTCTGACCGTGCGCGAAGGATCTCCCAATTCCCACAAGGGTAAAGGGTGGGAGACCTTCACCGATCAGGTGATTCGATGCCTGAACGAACGAGAGAGACCGTTGGTATTTTTTCTTTGGGGCGCCAACGCACGGGCAAAAAAGGCGCTGATCACCAATCCGGCACATCTGATCCTGGAGGCGGCGCATCCCAGTCCGCTGTCGGCGTACAACGGGTTTTTCGGCTGCCGCCACTTTTCCAAAGCCAACGCTTTTCTGGAAGCGAAGGGGATGGGCGCCGTCGATTGGAAAATTTAGCAGAACGCTACTATTCTGTTGCGCATATGATATAATCATCTCACTGCAATTTGCACAAGAATGAAGCATTGTCATAAGGAGGATAAGAATGGTCATCTATATAATTCTGGGTATCGCTGCCCTGGTGGGTCTTTACGTTCTCACGTTCTACAACGGATCCATCAAGCTTCGCAACGGCGTGGAAGAAGCGTTTGCAACGATGGATGTATACATGAAAAAACGCTACGACCTGATCCCGAATCTGGTGGAAACGGTAAAAGGCTATGCGTCCCACGAAAAGGAAACGCTTCAGGCTCTGACCGATGCCAGGAGCCGTACGATCCAGGCAACCTCGGCAGAAGAACGGTTCAGCCAGGAGGCGGGACTGCAGTCCGCGCTCAAATCCCTGTTTGCCGTAGCGGAGAACTATCCGGATCTGAAGGCGAACCAGAATTTCCTTGCCCTGCAGCAGGAATTGTCCGGTGTGGAAAGCGAGATCGCCAGTTCCAGGAAATACTACAACGCAGTGGTCAAGCTGTTCAATACCAGGATCCAGGTCTTTCCCGGCAACATGCTGGCAGGTCCTTTCGGATTTACGAAACAACCCATGTTTGAAGTTGGTTCGGAAGAAGAGCGCGCCAACGTATCTGTCAGCTTTTAATCGGCCCGGGGGAGAATCCATGATTAAAAACAGAAAAAAAGCGCTGGTGCTGATTTCTGTCTGTCTCGGCCTGCTGCTGAGCCTGCCGCTGTGTGCCGCGGGGCAGAGCATCCAGTACGACACCCTGGACTACCGGGTGGATCTGACCGTTCACGAGAATAATACGTACACGGTACAGGAGACCATCACCGTGGATTTCCGGAGCCCGGCCCATGGCATTTATCGTTATATCACCACCGGCGGTGAAGTGTTCTTTCGGGATAAAAGCGGAGAATTAAAGAGCATCAACGGCCGGTTGCACATTGGAAATGTGGATGCCGGAGATGTGCTTGTCCAGCAGAGTTTTGAGGGTGATAATGTTGTTGTGCGTTTGGGCAGCGCGGATCAGACTCTCACGGGCCGGCAGATCTACACATTGCGCTACGAAGCCGAAGCTTATGACGACGGCGTAGCGGAATTCGATCAGGTGTACTGGGATCTGATCCCCACCGGATGGGAAACCGCCATCGAACAAGCGTCTTTCCGGATCGAAATGCCTCAGGATTTTGACGAGTCCCGGATGGAATGGATCATCGGCTCTGTGGGTAGCGGGCAGACAGGCGAAGTTACCTGGTCCAGAAGCGGGAATGTCATTACCGGTTCCCTGGATCGTTCCCTGTCGGCATATGAGGGCGTTACGCTCCGTATCCTTCTGCCGGAAGGGTATTTTACCGGCGAACGCACGGATGTTTGGATCGCTGTGATCGCGGGTATTGCCAGCGTGTCGGCGGCCCTTGTCGCATTGGTGCTGTTTTTCCGCTACGGAAAGGACAGGAAAGTGATTCCCGTGGTGGAATTCTATCCGCCGGATGATCTGTCTCCCGCAGAGGTGGGATATATATTAAACGGTACGGCCAATACAAAAGACATCCTTTCACTGATTCCGTATTTTGCGCAACACGGCTATCTGGAGATCCGACGGCTGGAGCCGGAGAAAAAACTTTTCGGGAAAGATGTGGAAGCCTATGAACTGCACAAGCTTGCGGATCTGCCTCAGAGCGCGCCACAGTATCAAAAAGTGTTTTTCGACGGTTTGTTCTCCTTTGGCGACCCTATTAATACAAAGGAGATCCCGGCTGAATTCGGGGACACCTTCAAGACAAGCCAGGACTTTCTGGCCAGCCATTTTACTAAAAACAGCAAGAAACACGTCTATCACACCAGTTCGATGATCGCAACAGGCGCCGGCTGTCTCCTGACACTGGTCCCCGTTGCTGCCGTCTTCGTCGCATTGGGGGTTGCCGTACTGGCGCCGGAGATCCAAGGCATTGTACTCCTGGCGGCGCTGGCCTCTTTTGTGATTTCTCTTCTGTCCACGATATTTATGAGGAAGCGGACCGAATACAGCGCCGAACTGATGGGGCGTTTGAAAGGTTTCAAAAACTTTATCAAAGTAGCGGATCTGGATCGGATCAAAACGCTGGTCAACGGAGATCCCCAGTATTTTTACAACGTGCTTCCCTATGCTTATGTCTTCGGCCTGACCGATGAATGGATGCGCAATTTCGAAGGACTGGATGTGCCGCCACCCACTTGGTACTCGGGCAATATGGGCACCTTCCACATGCTTTATTTGATGAACAGCATCAATACGATTGCAACTGCGCTGCCTACGACACCGCCTGCGGACAAGAGCAGTTTCGGTGGCGGCGGCTCCATCGGCGGCAGCTTCAGCGGCGGCGGCTTCGGCGGCGGCGGCGGCGGAGCCTGGTAGGATTTTGCCTGAACAATAAGGTCAATATGCATAAAGAATGTTCGGATATACTCGAACATTCTTTTTTTTATCTTGGAAGCAATGGCATATTTCTTTGAATAATCTTTACATTCCGTTCAAAGCGCATATAATTATAACGTACTGATTACGATTGTTTTTTGGAAAACGGGAGAAGATATGCCGATGGAGGCGCTCATAGAACGCATCGTGCGGGAAGGTCAGGGAATAGGAAGAGGAGTTCTGAAAGTGGACTCTTTTTTAAATCACCAGATCGACGTGGCGCTCATGGATGAGATCGGTCGGGAGCTGGCCGGGCGGTTTGCCGGGCACTCGGTCACAAAGATCCTGACCGTGGAGAGCTCCGGGATCCCGGTGGCTTGCGCTGTTTCCAGAGCCATGGGGTATCTTCCGGTCGTCTTTGCGAAAAAGGCAGCGCCCAACACCATGGTGGAGGGCGTGTACAGCACGGACGTGAAATCCTTTACCGAGGAGACCGTGTCTACGATTCGGGTGTCCAGGAAGTATTTGCAGCCGACAGACAGAATTCTTATTATTGATGATTTTCTGGCTTACGGAGAATCGGCAATGGGCCTCACGAGACTGGTGAAAAATGCCGGAGCCGCCGTGGCGGGGATCGGCGTCGTGATCGAAAAACAATTCCAGGGCGGCAGCGGCAAGCTAAAAGAGGCCGGCTACCTTGTGGAATCCCTTGCGGTTATTCGGTCCATCACGGACGGTAACATAGAATTTATATAACATCACTTCAGAGAAAAAGGAGAAACGGAACTATGAAAAAGATTTTCGCACTGGTACTGATTCTTGCTCTGGCCCTGGGATCTTTTGCTGCCTGCGGCGGCGGAGAAGAACAACCGGAAGTCACTGAGCCTGAACTCACAGTCGGCTTCATCTTTATCGGACCCATCAATGACGGCGGTTATACGCAGGCTCATTATGAGGGTGCCGTAAGAATGAAGGAGCACTTCGAAGGAAAAGTAGATTTCAAGTACATTGAAAACGTCAATGACAGCGATACGCAGGCATCCTTGACTGCGGGCCAGAATCTTCTGGATCAGGGCTGCGACGTGATCGTCGGAGCTTCTTTCGGATTTATGGAAGCTTTGGACCAGCTGGCCAACAGCGGAGATTACGACGACAAGTACTTCCTCCATTTTTCGGGGTACATGGCGAACGAGACCAACTTTGACAATTTCTTTGGTTCCATCGACGAAGCCAGATATCTGGCAGGCATGGTCGCAGGCTCCATGACTGAGAGCAACAAACTCGGTTATGTGGGTGCCATGCCCTATACTGAAGTGATGATCGGCATCAATGCCTATACACTCGGCGCCCAGTCTGTCAATCCGGACGTGGAAGTGAGTGTCGTATACATCGGTTCCTGGGGAGATCCCGAAAAAGAACTGGCAGCCGCGGAACAGCTTCTGGCAGAGGGTTGCGATATTATTACGCAGCACAGCGACTCCACCGGTCCCCAGCTTGCCGCGCAGGATGCCGGCGCTTATGCGATCGGCTACAACTTAGCCAATCCCGCCGCACCGAATGCATACCTGACCGCGCCGATCTGGCACCACGATGCATATTACATTTATGCTGTGGAAAATATTCTGGCCGGAACGTTTAAACCCGAAAGCTATTACGGAACCATGGCGACCGGCTATATCGCCCTGGCGCCTATGAGCGATCTGGTTCCGGCCGAAGTCCAGCAGCTTGTCGAGGCGAAGAAAGCCGAAATGGTTGCCGGAACCTTTGCTCCGTTCTCAGGATATATCGAAAACGCCGACGGAACTGTCCTCTGCGAAGAAGGACAATCCTTGGACAGAGGCCAGATCTGGGCCATCGGCCAGCTGGTCAAAGGCGCAAAATAAGACACCTCTCTGCGTAAGGTGAACATACAAGGAGGATAGGGGGAGTCCTTTGGACTTTCCCTATTTTTCTCCGAGGGAGGATACAGGTGGAAAAAACCACAGCAATAGAAATGATGGGCATATCCAAGTCCTTTGGTCCGATCCAGGCAAACAAGGATGTGTATCTGGATGTCTCGCAAGGCGAGGTCCACGCGATCCTGGGCGAAAACGGCGCCGGAAAATCCACGTTGATGAACATGTTGTCAGGCATATACACGCCGGACAGCGGGATGATCCGCCTCTACGGAGAGCCGGTTCGTTTTTCGTCTCCCAAGGATGCCATTCGGCGGGGGATCGGGATGATCTACCAGCATTTTAATCTGGTGGATGTGATGACGGCGACGGAAAACATCCTCATCGGCCAGCCCGTAGGGTTTATGCTTCGAACAAAATCCTTGTCACACAAGATCCGCGAATTGTCGGATCGATACGGATTGGACATCGATCCGGACAAGTGCGTCTGCGATATGTCTGTGGGCGAAAAGCAGACGCTGGAGATCCTCAAAGTGTTATATCGGGGCGCGCGGATCCTCATTATGGACGAGCCCACGGCGGTATTGACACCTCAGGAGATCAAGAAGCTGTTTCGTATCATACGCAACATGAAACAGCAGGGTTGTGCCGTTGTGATCATCACGCATAAGCTTAACGAGGTCATGGAAATTTCCGACCGGGTGACTGTTTTGCGGAAAGGATCCTCTATCGGCACGGTCAATACGATGGACGTGGATATTCCCAACCTGATCGAGATGATGGTGGGAAAGAAAGTAGACCTTCAAATCACCAAGAAGTCTATCGATGCGGACCGGCGACAGGTGCTTTTGGAAATGGACGAAGTGACGGTGCTGGACAGCGAAGGAAAGAAAGCGTTGTCTGAAGTCAGCTTCGAGCTTCGGAAATACGAGATCCTGGGTGTAGCCGGCGTGGCCAACAGCGGCCAGAAGGAATTGTGCGAATCCATCGCCGGATTGATCCGGCCGGACAAAGGGCGGATCTTTTTCGAAGGGGACAACCTGGTTGGAAAGACGCCCAGGGACATCATTCAACTGGGCATACGCATGGGCTTTATTCCCGAAGACAGGCTGGGCATGGGCCTGGTAGGGAGCATGGATATCGTTTCCAACATCATTCTGAAGGATTATCAGAATCAGCCGGGGCTATTGATCCAAAAGGAAGAGTGTACGGAAAAGGCAAAGAAGATCGTGCGGGAACTGGATATCCAAACACCCAGCATTTACACCTCGGTCCAGCAGCTCTCCGGCGGAAATATTCAGAAGGTGTTGCTGGGACGGGAAATCGATTCTTCACCGAAGGTGCTTATTACTGCCTATGCGGTAAGAGGCCTTGACATCGGGGCATCCTATAAAATTTACGACATGTTGAATGAACAAAAGGAAAAGGGCGTGGGGGTATTGTTCGTCGGCGAAGATCTGGATGTGCTCATGGACCTTTGTGACCGGATCCTGGTCCTCTGCCACGGCGAGGTGACCGGAATCGTGGATCCTTCCGGCGTGACGAAGGAGGAGATCGGCCTGCTGATGACAGGACGCAGAAAAGAAGTGGAGGTGAACGCGCAATGATCGCTTTAAGGGTGACCAAACGGGACGTTATGCCTCGTAAAAAAGAATATGCGGTTCGGGTCCTGGCCGTCGTGTTATCCATTGTCTTTGCCGGTGTGATTATGCTTTTTTTCGGACTCGATCCATTTGAGATATTCAAATCTCTTGTTGTGGGATCTGTGGGGACGCAGATGCGGATCAAGCAGACGTTGATCAAAGCGATCCCTTTATGTATTGCGTCTTTGGGCATATCGGTGGCCTTCCGAATGAAATTCTGGAATATCGGAGCGGAAGGGCAGATCACGCTGGGCGCGGCTGCTGCGACCTTTGTTGCCTTGAACCTGGGCCAGACCACGCCAAAGCCGGTCATGCTCCTGGTTATGGCTATGGCGGCAATCGTTGCCGGTGGCCTGTGGGCTTTTATCCCGGCGATATTCAAAGCAAAGCTGGGCACCAACGAGACGATTTTTACGCTGATGCTCAATTACATCGCCATCAAGTTTGTCATGTATCTTCAGTATGGTCCCTGGATCGATCCTGCCGCTCAGGGCTTCCCGAAAATCGCCATGTTTTCCGAAAACGCGATCCTGCCCAATGTGTTTGGTCTTCACATCGGCTGGATCATCGCATTGGTTCTGGTGATAGTTGTACATGTATTCATCAGTAAAACAAAAAAGGGATATGAAATATCCGTGGTGGGTCAGAGCGTGGAAACCGCCCGTTATGCGGGAATGAACATCAGCAACATCATCATCACAGCCATGTTGCTGTCCGGCGGGATGTGCGGTCTTGTAGGGATGATCCAGGCCTCGGCCATTGAAAAGAGCCTGGTCTACAGCATTGCCAACAACTATGGTTTTACGGCCATCATTACCGCATGGCTGGCTCGGCTCAACTCCGCGGCGATCCTGCTGGTTTGTATCGTTTTTGCGATGCTCATCCAAGGAGGCGCTTATATCCAGATCGCCATGAATGTGCCGAGTTCTGTGTCCAGCATTGTTCAGGGAACGATCCTGTTTTTTGTGCTGGGCAGTGAATTTTTCCTCCAGTATAAGATCGGTCGAGTTCCGCAGCTTCAGAAGGAGGTGGCCTAATGCAATCCTTTCTTGCAACCTGCATCGTAGCGGGAACACCGTTGCTGTTTGCCATCATCGGCGAGATCATTACCGAACGGTCCGGCAGTCTGAACCTGGGCGTAGAGGGAATGATGCTGCTGGGCGCCATCGCTGGCTTTGCCACGGCTATGAGCACGCAGAATCCCTACGCGGCATTGCTCGGCGCAGGGTTGGCCGGAGCCGGGGGCGCGTTGATTTACGCTATTCTCACGGTAACGCTGCGGGCCAATCAAACGGTCACCGGATTGACGTTGACGATTTTCGGCACCGGAGTTGCCAGTTTCGTGGGGCAGCCCATGCTGGGTTCGACGGTCCCTGCCGAGGTTTCCGTATTTTTCGCCAAGCGGGCAGCAGGTGTTTTGGCCGACATCCCTTATGTGGGACAGATCCTATTTCGACAGGATCTGTTTGTATATTTCGGATATATCATCTGTATTTTTTCAGCGGTTTATTTATATAGGACCCGCCTCGGACTAAATCTGGTAGCAGTAGGGGAGAACACAGCTGCTGCCGATGCGTCCGGCATAAACGTGAATCTGTACAAATATACCCACATCCTGATTGGCGGAGCTTTGTGCGGCTTGGGTGGCGCGTACCTGTCCATCGTTCGTATCCCGATCTGGCAGGTGGACGTGGTCGCCGGCAGAGGATGGATTGCTGTAGCGCTGGTGATCTTTGCTTCCTGGAATCCGCTCAAGGCTTTTTTTGCAGCCATGCTCTTTGGCGGATTGTCGATCCTTGGTTTGCGGCTTCAGGCTATGGGATTTTCGTTTTCGCAGTATCTTGTGGACATGATCCCCTATCTGGCCACCATTCTTATCGTGATTCTGTCGACGCGCAAGAGCGGAAAAGGCAATCTGGGACCGGCGAACATGAGTCGCCCCTATTTCCGCGAAGATCGCTGATCAAAGGATGTAGATACTTCTTCGATCTCTTCGAAGTATCAATAACCCACAAAAAACGGGCCTTAGCCCGTTTTTTGTGGGTTGTATCATGCACGATCCGGATGACAGCGCTTGCAGGGACGATACCCGGCTGTCAGGCACTCGTCCACGGAGTCCAGCAATTCGATGTTCTTGCGCAGCGGCGGACGTGCTTTACAAGACGGAAGGCAAAAGATTCCGGTCGTTTTGACGGCGATATAGAATCTTCCGTCCCAACTGCCGTCTTTCCGTGTTTCGGAATCGTAAGCGTTCCATTTTTCTTCTTTGTTCATAATATTCCCCCCAGTTCCGGCATCATCGGCCGCAGTTGACAGAGGCGAAGCGGGATCAGGCTTTGGGAGTGCCTTTTTTGCGCTGCCTCACACATTCTGTCAGAAGATATTCGATCTGACTGTTGATGGATCTGAAGTCATCATCGGCCCAGGCTGCCAACTCTTTCCAAAGACCGGGAGACAAACGAAGGAGAAGCTGTTTCTTATCCGAGTTTGCAGTCGTTTCCTTCGGCATATCGTTCTCTCCTTTCTCCTTGCGTCGCTTGACCGTACGTTTAATAAATAGATCCGCTGTTTACGATGGGCTGCGCATCCTTGTTCCCGCACAGAACGACCAGCAAATTGCTGACCATGGCCGCCTTCCGCTCTTCGTCCAGCGTGACCATGTCTTTTTCTGAAAGCATATCCAATGCCATTTCAACCATGCCTACGGCACCTTCGACAATCATTTTCCTGGCATCGATGATGGCTGAAGCCTGCTGTCTTTGAAGCATGGCGGCTGCGATTTCCTGTGCGTAGGCCAGATGGGTGATTCGGGCTTCCAGCACATCGATGCCTGCGATGGCTACGCGAGCCTGAATTTCCTCTTCGAGCTTTTTTGACACGGCCTGACTGGACCCGCGAAGAGACATTTCGTCGCCTTCCTCTCCATCGCCGGCGATGTCGTAGGGATAAAGCCTGGCCACGTTGCGCAGCGCCGAATCGGTCTGTATGGATACGTACTCCAGGTAATTATCCACATTAAAGACAGCTTTGGCTGTGTCGCGCACCTTCCAGATCACAACCACGCCGATGTCGATGGGGTTTCCCAGCACATCATTGACCTTTTGCTTTGCGTTATTGAGCGTCATGGCCTTCAGTGAGATCCGTTTGCCTTTGACCGTGGGCTTGCCGGTTTCTCTCTTGCCGCTTGTGCCGCTGTGCGCGGCGCCCGAAACGGCTGATGCCAGCGCCTCTGCGTCCAGCGAAGATCCGGCGGTGGGGTTGAATACCGAGGCAAAAGGATTCACATAGTAGAACCCCGGATCTTTGATGCTTCCGATGTAATGACCGAACAGCGTCAGAACGACAGCTTCGTTGGGATTGACGATTTTCAGCCCTTTGAACAGGAACGGGCCGACAAGTGCCAGATAAGTCATGCATATAAGTCCCATCAAGATAAAGAACCCGCTGCGCCATGCCATGGAGAAGCAAGCCAGCCCTGCGAAAAGCGATGCGGCCATCAGCATAATGTTCATAATCAGCATCAGCATGCCGTTGACGGGATGCAGAAGCTTTTCCTGCTCTGCATCTTTGATTTGTATGACCGGGTTTTCCATTGTCATTTGACCTCCTATACAATAAAAAGCGATAATAATATCAAAATAATATCACAAAGATATTATATTAATACTCCCACGGCGCAATTTTGTCAACAAATTATTTTAATATGAAAAGGATGGCGAATAATATTTGTCATATCGAAATATGCCAAAAGAATTAGGTTTTTCAAGGGGTTTGTTGTGGGCAAAAACCCTTTGTGCTATTATTAACAAAGAGAGTGGCAGGCAAAACTGCCGTATTGTTACGTGAAGATCTGATGATATAGGAAAGAGGAGAAAAATGGGAAGAATTGTAGATCAGTATATCGAAATCGCCCAGAAAAGAAATCCCGGTGAGCCGGAATTTCTGCAAACCATCGAAGAGGTATTGTCCTCGTTGGAACCTGTCCTGCAGAAACGTCCTGATCTGGTCGAATCCGGCATGATCGAGCGGCTGATCGAACCGGAAAGAGGCATTTCGTTCCGCGTCACCTGGGTGGATGACAAGGGCAAAGTTCAGGTCAACAGAGGATATCGTTATCAGTTCAACAGCGCATTAGGCCCCTATAAAGGCGGACTTCGTTTTGCTCCCAGCGTATATCCCGGCATCATGAAATTCTTGGGCTTTGAGCAGATTTTCAAGAATGCGCTCACAGGCCTTCCGATCGGAGGCGCCAAGGGCGGTTCCGATTTTGATCCCAACGGGAAATCTGACGGAGAAATCATGCGCTTCTGCCAGTCCTTCATGACAGAACTCTATCGCCACATCGGTCCGGAGATCGATGTGCCCGCAGGCGATCTGGGTGTCGGCGCCAGAGAAATCGGTTATCTTTACGGTCAGTACAAGCGCCTTACCACTAAATTTGACGGCGGCGTCATCACAGGGAAGGGCATCGTCTACGGCGGTCTTCCCGGAAGAACGGAAGCTACGGGTTACGGCATCGTATTTTTTGCCCGCAACATGCTGGAAGCCTGCGGCGATAAGCTGGAAGGGAAAACTGTGGTCATTTCCGGATTCGGCAATGTGGCCTGGGGCACGGCTGTCAAGCTGAACGAACTGGGTGCCAAACTGCTGGCCTTCTCCGGTCCGGATGGGTACATTCTGGACGAAGCCGGCATTTCCGGTGAGAAAGTCGACTTCATGCTGGAACTGCGCAACAGCGGCAAAAACATCTGCAAGCCCTACGCAGACAAGTTCCCCGGCTCCAAATTCTTCCCCGGCGAAAAACCCTGGGGCGTCAAAGCGGATCTGTATATCCCCTGTGCCATGCAGAACGATGTTCACATGGAGCACGCCAAGCAGATCGTTGCCAGCGGATGCAAATATTACTGCGAAGGCGCCAATATGCCTACGACTAACGAGGCGTTGGAATACCTTATGGCCAACGGCGTCACCGTCGGACCGGCCAAGGCGGCCAATGCCGGCGGCGTTGCCTGTTCTGCCATAGAAATGAGCCAGAACTCCCGCAAAATGCCTATGAAGAGAGAAGAGGTTTACGAGCAGCTCGAGACCATCATGAAGAACATTCATGACAACGCGGAAGCTGCATCGAAGGAATACGGTTTTGGCTACAACCTGGTGGCCGGCGCCAACATCGCCGGTTTCCTGAAGGTGGCCGAGGCAATGACCGCACAAGGGTATGTCTAAAATCGGACGGATAGAAAATCGGAGCGGCGGGAGCAGATCCTGCCGCTCTGCATTTTAAGGAGAATACGATATGCTGACACCGATTACTGCCGACAGGATCCGGGAATGGCTTCCTGCGCGGGCAAGAGAGTCTCACAAGGGTGATTACGGGCGCGTGCTGATCGTAGCCGGGAGCGCGGGAATGATGGGCGCCGCTGTACTGTGCGCAAAGGCTGCGCTGCGAAGCGGCGCAGGGCTGGTGACGGTGTCTTGCGATCCTGCATACTTCCCGGTGATTCACTGCTGCGTTCCGGAAGCCATGTGCTGCAGCCGGGACCTTCCCGTCGAAGAACTAAGACGAAACGATGCCGTGGCCATCGGGCCCGGGCTAAGGGTGACAGAGGAAACGGCGCGGCTGCTGTCTTTGGTGCTGGACAATCACACGGGAATCACAGTGATCGACGCGGACGCATTGAACGCTGCAGCTGCTTTTCAGCTTCCGATGAAAGGAGCGGGAAAAGGGATCATCATCACGCCTCACGAAGGAGAGGCAGCCCGTCTGCTTCGAATCGAACCGGGCGACGTGGTCGCCGACAGAGAAGCGGCAGTTCTCGGACTGGCTCGCACAAACAAGGTTTGCTGCGTGCTGAAAGGCGCCGACACACTGGTGTCAGATCCGAACGGAGAACTGTATGTGAATACTACGGGAAACCCGGGTATGGCCACCGCCGGAGCCGGCGACGTGCTGACGGGTGTCATTGCCGCATTTGCGGCGCAGATGAAACGAAGAGATCCGGCAGTATGTTCATCTGCCGTCGCCGGCGTGTTTATACACGGTTTGGCCGGCGATCTGGCTTGCGAGGGCCTGGGCCAATACAGCTTGATCGCAGGAGATATCCTCTCCGCGATTCCGAGAGCGCTTTTGGATGTGGTCGGACGTTAGACTGTCGGACCCCATTTCGTTGACACCGGGAATACGGGCATATATAATAACGATATATGCCCGTTTTTCATGAGGGCAACACAAAATATGGTGTGCGGCAGCAGATTAAGAAGGAGATGGAAATGGTTAAAAAAGCAAGTACAGGGGCGTTGATTCTTCTGGTCGCACTGAGTATGGTGCTCCACGGCACCGGCGTTTTCGGCGCTGAAAGCGGCGCAGGCACTGCCGCAGATCCGGTCGTGACCAAAAGCTACGTAGACGAACTGTTTGCCTCCCTGTCCGACGCACCGCAGTCCGGGAGTTTTCAGGTAGTGGAAGTGAGCGCGGGTGTTAAGCTGATCGGTGGAACCGGCACCGAACTGATCCTGCGCGGAGGGAAAGCCACGGCCATCGACAACGGGATCGACGGAATCTCGGACCTGACAGCCGGCAAAGACTTGAAGACCGGGAATGCGGTTTCATTCAATCATTTGCTGCTGGTGCCCAAGGATGACGGGCGCGGTCTGTACTGCGAAACCCGAAGCTGGGTGATGGTCAAAGGCACATACACGATAATGTAAAGCAGAAGTACGGCAGATATTCCAATCTGCCATTCAGGGGGAAAGGGATTTATGAGAGAAAAGAGAATATTGAACAAGGGGATCAGTCTTGTGCTGGCAATGGCCATGATGATTACAGGTCTGCCGGCATCGATTTACGGAGCATCGGGTTTCAACGAGCTGCGAAGCGCTACCCTTGTCATCAATGATCAGATGACACTGTTTCAGGGGATTTATTTCAACAGTGCCAATTCCGCTAAAACCGCAGAAAATTATATGGTGTACGAACCGGGAAATGATATCACGCCCTTTGTTTCGTATGGAAATGATGTCTACGGCGCAGCGGGTATTTCCCGGATCTATGAGATCGAAGAAGAGGCCGGCCGCAGGATCGTTGGGGCTTCAAACGGAGACTATTTTACCATGGCGACCGGTGTTTCTCTGGGCGCTGTGATCAAGGACGGCATTCTTCGCACAGGTGAACACAGTACCTTTGAAACCATCGGATTTATGGAAGACGGAACTGCGATGATCGGTCGAATGGGTCTTTCCGTGAATATCAAAAACCTGAATACGGATGGCGTTTTCAATAATGTGATATTCAACAAGCCGCTTACACCGAGCAACGGTGTGATCCTCTATTCGTCGGATTTCGGGCCGACTAATGAAGCGGCTTTTCCGACACGAAATGTGATCATCGACCTGGAATCAGGGGAAGCGGCTCCGGGAGAAATGCTCCAGGGAACGGTTTCCGCCACATTCGACGGCACAGAGAAGCTGGCACTGCAGGACGGCCAGCTGGTGCTCTCCGTCGCGGCCGAGTGTCCCTATGTGTCGGCGCTGACTCAAATGAAGAATATGAATATCGGCGATCCCATCGTGATCGATTTCTTAACGGATACGCGGTGGCACGATGTCGTTCAAGCCGTCGGTGTGGAAAAGCGGCTGATCACCGACGGGCAGATCGCTTCTTTCACCGACACGGGGCGTGCGCCCAGAACAGCCATCGGGATCCGCGAAGACGGATCGGTCGTGCTGTATACGGTGGATGGCCGTCAAAGCGATCATTCCATGGGCATGACCTTTGCGGAACTGGCTGCGAGAATGGAGGAACTGGGATGCCTTGACGCTGCGAATCTGGACGGCGGAGATTCCACGATGCTGTTTGCCACCTACCCGGGTTATGAGGACCGGGCCCAGGTGAATCAGAGTTCGGGCACATCTCTGCGGCGATGTGGCAATTATTTGCTTTTTCAAAACAATGCAACACCCTCCGATTCGGTTCGTCACTTACACTTGTATCCCTATGATACACATATTCTGGCAGGTTCACAGATGGCACTGGAGCTGCGCGCCAGCGATGCGAACTACTACTATGTGAAAGCGCCTGCATCAGGTGTTACCTATAGTCTCAGCTCAAAAAATCTGGGCACGATATCAGAGCAGGGCGTGTTCACCGCCGGCACGCAGGCGCTTACCGGAAGTGTAAGCGCGCGCTACGGAAAGACCGGCGGATCGGCATCGGTTTCTGTGGTCGCTTCTCCGGACAGCGTCTCCCTCGTTGTTCCGGATACCGGCGCGGATGTTCCTGAATTGCTGTCCGTTGCCGCAGGCGAAACAGTTCAATTGTCAGCGGAAGCAACGTATAGGATGTTGAAGCTGGTGTCCGATCCATCCGCCTACACATGGTCGGTGGAAGGAACCATCGGCGCGATTGACGAAAAAGGCCTGTTCACGGCTACGACTACGGAACTGGGGACCGGCATCGTAACGGCGACTGCCGGCGGCAAGAGTGACTCCGTAAAAGTGACGGTGGTCACAGAGGGAAAAGCGTTGGAAAATTTCGAGGATGAGGATGCGCTCTCGCTGACGCCCGGGACATACGGAGGTCTGCGCGCCGCTGTCCAGTCCAATCCGGTTTATGTTCACAATGGCAAAAAGAGTCTGGAGCTGACCTATGCATATGACCTTCGTAACGCTGCGGTCACCACGGAAGGCGCAATCGGTGTTCCGGAGGAGCTGATGCTTCCGTTGGCGCAATCGTTTACGGATAAAAATCCTACGATGATCAGCGCCTGGGTCTACGGGAACGGATCCAACGAAGTTTTGCAGCTTTCGGTCACAGCAGACCAGGAGCGTCAGAGCGTCACGCTGACGGAATTGAACCATCAGGGATGGAAACTGGCATATGTGCATCTTCCCAAAGGTGTGACGAGTCTGGACGGGCTTTCGATCCGGGGAATCCCGAGTACACAGGGTAGCGGGACGGTCTACGTGGATCAGATGATGGCCGGATTCGGCTACTATCTGGACGACAAACCACCGGTGATTCGTGCCGATGTGGCAGCCTCTGTTTTGGTCGGAACGGTTGCGGATGAACTGGACAGCGGTTTGTCCAAGTCCGACATCACGGTCACCTACGACGGAGAGCCGATTGCCTTTGATTATAATGAAGGCAACAAGAGTCTCTCGGTTCTCCTGCCAGATGGTGACGGCTATGAACACCGGGTGCTCATTCGGGCGACGGATCAGAGCGGGAATATCGGACGGCTCGGTTTTGCCGTTGCCACGGTTTCTGAGGATGAGGATTTCGTCTTGGAGCAAGCGTTTGACGATATGTCCGAGACCCATTGGGCAACGCCTTTTGCGGAGTATCTCTACAGGCAAAATATTATTACCGGACGGCTTTCGGGGGAAAAGCGGATCTATGACCCGAACAAGACCATGACACGGCAGGAGTTTGCAGCCGTCATGGTTCGCTGGCTTGGCATCGACCCCGAGAAATACAAGGATACCAAGCTGATGTTTGCAGACACATCCCAGATCCAGGATTGGGCGCAAAATTCGGTGCGGGCAGCTTTGGCGCAAGGCTTTATGGCCGGGAAGGCTGTGTCGGGCAGCAACAAGGTCAATTTCGATCCCGCAGGACCCATTTCCAGACAGGAAGTGATGACGGTGATCGGGAGAATTCAGGAAAAAGGATACGCCCGAGCGGAAATGAACTTCACAGATGCGCATCTCGTTGCGTCCTGGGCGCTGCCTTATGTCAGCACGCTGGTGGGGCAGGGCGTCATTACGGGTTTCAACGGGAAACTGGATCCCGCCGGGAATGTGACCCGTGCCCAAATCGCAAAAATCATATCCGAGCTGAACTAAAGGAATACTATGAGGATTATGCTCTTTGCCGCCGGAGGGGATATCGGGGGTGGAAAAACCCATATACTTTCCCTGGCCAGGGAACTCGCCGAAGAAAATACGCTGCGGCTTATCAGTTTCCGTCGGGGTGTTTTATCCCAGGAGGCTCGGGAAATGGGGATCGACACCCTGGAGGTGGAAAGCGGCCTGGGGACGTTCCATGCATTTAAAATGGCGTTGTCTCAGGTGGACGCCTTCGCGCCCGATGTGATCCACTGCCATGGAGCCAAGGCTAATATGCTGGGTATTCTCGTCAAGAAGTTCAAGGGCGTCCCTGTCATGACCACAGTCCATTCCGACCCCCGATTGGACTATCTGGGGATGCCGCTCAAGCAATATACTTATGGCCTGATCAATGCATACGCCCTTCGCAGGATGGATTATTACGTGGCGGTGGCCGACCGCATGCAGGAGCTGCTGATCCAGCGGGGCTTCGACCCGCAGAGTATTTTTACCGTATACAACGGGCTGGATTTTTCCCTGGCAAAAAAGGAAGGCCGCCCCGCCCGTCAACCCGAGGATGTGATCCGTGTGGGGATCGCCGCCAGGCTGACGCCGATCAAGGATATCGGCACGGTCATCCGGGCTTTTGCCCGGGCCTACGAAAAGGAACCCCGGCTTCGGCTGTCCATCGCGGGAACAGGCGAGGATGCCGGCGTTCTTAAGAAAATGACCAGACAACTGGGCATCGATCACGTGACAGTCTTTGAAGGCTGGGTCGAGGATATCAAAACCTACTTTTCGGAAATCGATATCAATGTGCTGGCGTCTCTGTCCGAGACGTTTCCGTACTCTCTGCTGGAGGGCGCTTACCAACACTGTCCTGCCATCGCCACTAACGTAGGCGGTATTCCTTCTTTGATCCAGCACGAAGTGACCGGCTACCTCTTTGAGCCGGGAGATGTGGAAACCTTTGCCGGATATATTTTGCAATTGGCCAAAGACGCGGATCTCCGGGAAAAATTGGCGGATAATCTCTTCAAAAAGGCTTCCGACGCGTTTTCTCTGGAAAAGATGAAGCAGGATCAGCAGCAAATCTACCAGACGGTCCTGCGAAGAAAGGCAGCCGGCACACGAACCGGAGCGGTCCTCTGCGGCGCCTACGGAAGAGGGAATGCGGGCGACGAAGCGATTCTGCGCGCCATTCTCACCCAGCTGCGGGCGATCGATCAGGATATGCCATTTCAGGTCATGTCCCGGAATCCGGGCGAGACCCGGCAGAAGGAAAGAGTCGGAAGCTATTATATATTCAATGTCCCCGCATTTTTAAAGAGCTTGCGAAAAGCAAGGCTTTTTGTCAACGGCGGAGGAAGTCTGATCCAAGATGTCACCTCCAGCCGTTCGCTGTATTTCTATCTGTTTACACTGTGGGCCGCCCGGCGTTTCGGCTGCAGGATCGTGATGTACGGCTGCGGGATCGGGCCCATTTCCAGACCGCGCAACCGGCGGATTGCCGGGAGAGTCCTGAATGCTACCGCGGATATCATTACCCTTCGTGACAGCGTATCCTTGGAACTCCTTCGGGAGATGGGGGTTATCAAACCGGAAATCATTCTGGCCGCAGATCCCGCAGTCAATCTGAAGCATGCCGGTCCCGAGGGTGTGCGCAGAGCGTTTGAACGAGAAGGGATCCCTTGCGATATTCCCAAAATCGGTTTTTGCCTGCGGGCATGGGAGACGTTTACCCGACCGGAGGAAGTGGCAAAAGCCGCAGAATACGCCTGGAATACCTACGGTCTGACACCGGTGTTTCTGCCCATCGAGATGCCCAAGGATATGCCTGTGGGCGAGAAGGTGTCATTGATGCTGTCAGCGCCCCACTATGTTTGTCGGCAGCAACATCCGGTAGAGGATCTGATCGGAATGTTGGGATCCATGAAGCTGGTGCTGGGTATGAGGCTGCACTCGCTGATTTTTGCCACGGCAGGAGGCGCTCCGGTGGTGGGGATCTCTTACGATGTCAAAGTGGATAGCTTTATCAAGGATATCGGATCGACGGCCTGCGTTTCGCTCACAGGTCTGCGGGCGGAGGTGCTCTGCCGGCATATCGACACCATGATGGAACAGGAAAATGAGCGGTTGGGGGATGCTGTGCGCAAACGACTGCAGGAGATGGAGCGATCCAACGGGCTTGCGGCAGCAAAACTGCTGTCACAGGAAAGGAGGCGCGCATGAGAAAGATCCTGTGCCTCTCCACTTCCAATTACGATCCGATCCCCACCCGAAAACAGAATGTCATGAACCGGATGACAGATGCGCAGGTCCTGTACGTGGACCCGCCGGTCACGCTCATCGCTCCGCTCAAGGATCCCCACGCGCGTGACCGATTGCACGCTTATCTGCAGGGCGGCGTGCTCAAAAGGAACCACTTGAAGGTCTACGCTTCGCCGCCGGTGCTTCCGTTTTATAACAAACTGCGGGGGCTGAACCGCTACAATCAGAAAAAACTGGCGGTGTATCTGAAGGGCTTGCTGAAAGAAAATGATTTCGGTCACGATTTTTACCTTTGGTGCTATTCTCCCTCGACAGCAGATTTAATCGCTCCTCTGGCCGGCTTGCTGGGGATGGATGCCGAAGCGCTTTGGAAACGGACGATTTACGATTGTGTAGACAGGCATTCGGCCTATCCCGGAATGATCGATCCCCGTGTGGTGGACAGCATGGAAGAGGATCTGGCCCGAAAGGCCGGAACGGTGTTTGCTACCGCGCAGGGACTATACGACCGGTTGTCCGCCCTGAACCCCAACACGCATTTGATTCCAAACGGTGTGGACTACGAACTGTTTTCTTCTGTGGCGGAATGGACACCGCAGGCGGAGCGCCCGTTGACCTTCGGGTTCGTGGGGATGCTTCAGGAATGTATCGACTACGACTGCATCCGGGCCGTTTCCAGAGCGTTTCCCGACGGTAAGGTCGTACTGGTGGGGAGATCTCTGCCGGGGGTGGATCTTTCCTGGCTGAGGGAATATCCCAATGTGGAATGTCGGGGACTCGTGCCCCAGGATCAGTTGCCCCGGATCATGCTGCCATTTCATGTGTGCATGAATGTCTTTGCCCACAATGAACTTTCTAAGGATGTCAGTCCTTTGAAGTTTTACGAATACCTGGCAACGGGAAAGCCGGTGGTGAGTACTCCGATCCCGCTGCAGGTCAAAGCATATGCCGATTGCATCTACCTGGCTGAGGGTACCGAAGAATTTATTGAAAAGTGCAGAGAGGCCGCCGGTGAATCGCCGGACGACCCGAGAAGAGCGGAACGCATGCGTCTTGCGAGAAGCTGCTCCTGGGAGGAGCGACTTCGGGCGATGCGCAGTATATTAGGTTGGATTGAATAGTAATCAACGGAGGGGAACATGAAATTAATCGATGAAAAAGGGAAGCTGCTGGGGTTGATCAACGTAGTGGATCTGATTGCCGTGATCGCTGTGATCGCCGTGATCGGAGCCATTGCCGTCCAGCTGCTTGGTGCAAAGGTGACGGATGTTGTATCCGAAAAGGTGGACTGCTATGCTGAAGTTGCTATCATCGGAGCTGCTCCCAGAATCTTTGAGGAAGCGATCCGTCAGGATCTGACCGGAGAAAGGCTGGTTTCCGGGAACGAATACTTAGAAGGCACGGTGGAAGACCTGTGGCTGGAAGATTACTGGATGCAGACAATCACAGCAGACGGTCGTATCGTAGATGCCAAAGACCCCACGAAAAAGACCATCGTTGTTCTGATTCGGGCCACTGTCCCGAAGGGTACGGCCAGTCCTAAGATCGGCAGTCAGGAGCTTCGGGCCGGAAGGACTTACATCGTCAAAACCCAGACCTTCGAATCCATCGGCACGATCCGCTATGTTGAAATGGGCGAATATAATCCGCCTGAGGGCATGAGCGATATCATGTAAGAGGGCGTTCTTATGAAAGCAATGATCGAAAACAGTATTTTAAACCGGTTTCCGTCTGCGATGGAGCTGGGGTATCTTCACTCCGGAACCAAGCGTATCTGGGAGGCCTTTTGCGAAGCGAGAGACCCTGCGGATCGATCCGGCTATCAGCGTGTGCTGAAAAAAATTCAGCAGTTGCTGTGGATGTTGGGCGAATTTTGGGAGACCAGCATCTCAGCACGGCTCATCACCGCTTCCGGTCGACTGCCTAACAACGTCGCTCGGAACAGTCTGATCGTTTCACAAATTCGCAGGATTCCCTTTCATCGTTGGTTTCTGATGCTGTTTGCGCTTTACCTGCCCATTGAGTATGCGCTGCGAGATGTACTGGGTCTGACAGCGATCGCTTCAATATGGGAAGAATTGCTCATTGCGGCAGGCGTTCTTTTGGTTCTGCGGCGTGGGATGCGCGTCGGGAACAACAGCTTTGCCCGGGGGAATATGCTGGAAGCTTCCATTTTGTTGTTCATGGCGATCGGGCTTCTCCTGATGATGCTGAATCGACCGTTTCCTGCGGTGGCACTTGCGGGATATCGCGCGCAGGTGCAGTACATGGTTTGGTTTTTTCTGATTCTGCGCCTGCTGGAGGATCGGAAGGACGCAGCGGCGCTCTACGGCGCTTTTGCCATGACCGTTCTTCTCTTGAGCTTTCACGGGATCTATCAGTACATTGTGGGTGTTGAGATCCCGGCAAGCTGGGTGAGTCAGACGGAAATGGGTGTCCGAACGAGGGTGTTTTCTTTGACGGGAAGTCCGAATGTCTTCGGTTCTTTGATCGTCATGGCGGCGCCCATGCTGGCAGCCATGATGTATTACTGCAAGGCGACAAAGTGGAAGATCGCTTCATTCTTCGCGGTCGGCGCGGCATGCCTGTGCATACTGTTTACGTTTTCAAGAGGCGCCTGGGTGGGGCTGATCGTCGCCGTTATTCTCTTTGCTCTTTACGTGGACAAGCGCCTGCTGCTCCTGATGACAACGGCAATGGCGGGCATTCTTATCGCGGTGCCTTCCATCACAAGCCGGCTTACGTATCTGTTCACCACCGACTATGTGGAAGCGTCAGCCATCGGAGGACGCGCGCTGCGCTGGCAGGTGGGACGCGACCTTCTGATGGAAAACTCCCCTTGGATCGGCTTTGGACTGGGGCGTTTTGGCGGTGCTGTGGCAATGAACAATCAACTCCTGGATGAGACTGAGACATTTCAGTATTTCTATATGGACAATTACTATCTGAAAACGCTGGTCGAAATGGGTTATGTGGGGTTGATCTTCTTCTTGCTGGTCATAGCTGTTTTTCTGGTAAGCGGGATGAAAGCGATCCACCGGAGCGGCACAGGTTATTCGATTCGAAAAGGGCAGGATGCGCTGATACGCAATATCGGCAATCCGAAGCTGTTGACGGTCGGGATCTTCTCGGGTCTGGCCGGGGTTTTGACGCATTGCTTCTTTGAAAATATATTCGAAGAGCCTTATATGATGGCTTATTTCTGGGGGCTTGCGGCATTGATGGCGTTTTTGGGCTTTTACGCGAAGGGCAGCAGCGCGTCGACAGGGGCACACAGAGGAGCATCGTGATGAAGCTGACAAAGGAAGAACGTTCCTGGGTATTATACGATTGTGGCAATTCCGCTTACTCCATGGCCGTTACTACGGCGCTGCTGCCCGTCGTCTTCGGCATGTTCGATACGGTGGGAAGCACCATGGATCTGGGCTATTTCAATTCCATGGCCAGCATACTGGTGGCCGTCATAAGCCCCATCCTTGGCACGGTGGCCGATTATAAAGACCGAAAGAAGCGGTTCTTTTTGTTTTTTGCCTTCCTCGGCATCCTGGCGACGGCCTCTTTGGCTTTCGTGCATCCGGACACCGGTCGCTGGGACATTTTAGTTCTTTTCTATGTCTTGTCGGCCGTCGGCTTTGCCGGCGCCAACATATTTTACGATTCCTTTTTGGTAGACATCGCGCCGGACGAGCGGATGGATAAAGTGTCTTCCCGAGGATTTGCCTTCGGATATATCTCCAGCGTGATTCCTTTCGGGATCAGCCTGAGCATCATCTATTGGCTGGGGATGGACCGGGTAATAGGCTATCAGATCGGATTTATCGTCACGGCTCTGTGGTGGGGTTTGCTGACGATCCCCATGCTGCGGGATGTCAGGCAAAGGCACTACATTGAACCGGAACCTCATCCGGTGATCAACAGTTTTCGCAGACTTGGTGCTACATTCGGAAATATTCGAGAGCATCGGACCGTCTTCGTGTTTCTGATCGCATACTTTTTGTACATTGACGGTGTGGATACGATCATTAAAATGGTTGTGCCTTACGCATCCTCGATTTTGGGCGGGGATGCTCTGGATATGATGACGCTTCTCGGGATCCTGCTGGTCATTCAAATCATCGCATTTCCCTGTGCGATCCTTTACGGAAATCTCGCGAAGAAATACTCCACCCGCAGGATGATTTTCGTGGCCATCGTTACGTACATCGTTTCCTGTGTGGCTGCCTTTTTCATTTCCTCCGTCTGGCATATATTCATCCTGGGCGCCATGATCGGTTCGGCCCAAGGCGGAATCCAAGCCTTAAGCCGCTCTTATTACGCAAGGTTGATTCCTAAACAGAACTCCAATGAATTTTTCGGGTTTTACAATGTGTTCGGAAAGTTCGCCGCGATCATCGGCCCTGGTGTGATGGCGCTTACTACCACACTGACTGGCAATCCCCGATTGAGCATCCTGGCTATTATTCCGCTGTTCGTAGCCGGGTTACTCGTATTTCTGACTCTGCCCGGAGATCCCGGAGCGACAGCGGAAGAGCGGAGAGACGGATGAAAAGCAGAAATACGCGAAATCGTTCTGAAGGTGTCGGTCCGCTGATCCTTCTTTCCTATGACGCCTTTTCGCAGGATCATTGGGAAGAAGCGGCAATACTGCCCAATATGGCCCGCTTGATCCGAGAGGGGGCGCATTGCACGAATTTGCGCAGCGTCTATCCGACGCTGACCTATGCCGTACATACGACGATGATCACCGGCGTTTCCCCCGGGAAACACGGCATCGTACACAACAACCCGTTGCAGCCCTTTGTGCCCGAAGCGTTGCAGGACTGGTATTGGTACCGGGATGCCATCCGGGTCCCTACGCTGTACGATGCCGCCCAGGATGCGGGACTGATCACGGCAGGCATCCTGTGGCCGGTGACAGGCAAAGCCTCCATCATTTACAATTTGCCGGAAGTGAAAGCTGTGCGGGGTGAAAATCAGATCTTGAAAGTACTGCGAAACGGAAGCCCGTTTTTTTGCCTGGATATGGCCTGGCGGTTTGGACGCGTGCGCAACGGGCACGGGCAGCCGGAGCTGGACGATTTTTCTACGCTGTGTGCTGTTGATACGATTCGCCGCAAGCGGCCTGATCTGCTTTTGCTCCACTTGATCGAGCTGGATGATGCAAAGCACGCCCACGGCATTGCGGGACCGCAGATCCGGGAGGCGATCCTTCGGATGGACCGACGTATCGGGCAGATCCTGGATGCCCTGGAACAGGCCGGACTCCGTGATACTGCGACGATCATGATCCTGGGTGACCATGGCCAACTTGATATCCATAAAAAGGTCCGGCTTAATAACCTGCTGGTACGAGCGGGTCTCTTAGACCCCACAAAAGAGCAACGATTTTGGCGGGCGTATTGTCAAAGCACCAAGGGGAGCGCATATCTTCATGTTCAGCCGGGGGATGCCGAAGCTGAAAAGACAGCACTGGAAGTCCTGTCGCAGGCTGCCGAAGAGCCGTCCTTCGGCATTGAAAAGATATATGGTCCGGACGAAGTGGATGTTCTGGCAGAGGAAGGAACGGCACGGTATTGGATTGAATGCATAAAGGGGTATGGCGTCAGCGAAAGCATCGGCTCTCCGGATGTGATCGACTTGGATGCGAGAGGGGAAACATACGCAGCTCACGGATACGGCCCGGACAAAGAGGGATACCGATGCTGCTTCCTAATGGCGGGACCGTCGATTCGACGGGCTTATGAAATTTCATCTATGGAGATGACCGACATCGCGCCGATTGCAGCAAATGTGCTGGGCCTTAAGATGAGCGGTCTGGAAGGACGGATTCCCGAGGGAATATTTCGGGAGAGAGGATAGAGAAACGATGAACAGAACGATTCAAAGAGTGGCAGCCATTCACGATCTCTCAGGCTTTGGACGGGCTTCGCTGACAGCGATCATGCCTGTGCTGTCCACCATGGGGGTTCAAGTCTGTCCGGTGCCGACTGCAGTCTTGTCCAGCCATACGGGTGGATTTGAAGATTTCAGTTTTGTGGACCTCACCGACAGCATGGCAGAATTTATCAAGCAGTGGAAAAAGCTGGAGCTGTCCTTTGATTGCATCTACTCGGGTTTTCTGGGCTCGGAGAAGCAGATCAATATCGTGGAAGATTTTATACGTCATTTTAAAACGAAGGAGAATCTGGTGGTCGTGGATCCCGTGATGGGTGACAACGGAAGCCTTTACAGTACGATGGGACCTGTTATGATCCGTGAGATGCGCAGTCTGATCGGTATGGCAGACATCATCACGCCGAATTACACGGAGGCGGCTTTTTTATTGGATCGCCCCTACACAAACTATATCGACGACGCCACCGTCAAGGAGTGGGCGATTCGATTGTCGGAAATGGGTCCGGCAACGGTGGTCCTGACCAGTGTGCCCGATCACAGGGATAATGCAGACACCAGTGTGATCGCCTATGACCGCGCAAATCAGGTTTGCTGGAAGATCAGCTGCCGATACATACCGGCGCACTATCCCGGAACCGGTGATACCTTCACCAGCGTAATGATCGGCGGCCTGCTCCAGGGGGACAGCCTGCCCATCGCACTGGATCGGGGGGTGCTGTTTATCAGCCAATGTATCAAGGCCAGCTATGGATTCAACTATCCGAAAAGAGAAGGTGTTCTTCTGGAACGGTGTCTGGATATTTTAAAGGCGCCGGCTGTGATCGGCGCCTTCGAGACATTATGAGCGAAGCTCCCTTTTATTTCTCATAAACGATTTCGCCATTCAGGACGGTCATCAGGACAGAAACGTCCTTGATGGCGTCGGGATCCATGTTGAAGATATCCTGCTCCAGCAGAACAAAGTCCGCATATTTGCCTACCGAAATGCTTCCTTTTACATTTTCTTCGCAGGAAGCGTATGCTCCGTTGACGGTAAAACCCCGAACGGCTTGCTCCACAGTGAGGCATTGCTCCGGATACCAACCGCCTGCGGGATCTCCTGAGAGCGTTTTTCGCGTGACCGCGCAGTAAATGTTTTTCATAACGTCGAAGTGTTCCACCGGGGAATCCGAACCACAGGCGTAGATGACGCCGGTATCAGCCAACGTCCGCCAATTATAAGAGGTGCGGGCTTTTTCTTTTCCGACGCGAGACTCAACGATAGCGATATCCGTATTCAGAAAGATCGGCTGGATGTGGGCGATCACTTTCAGATCCCGGAACTTTTTCAGCAATTGCGCATCCGTAATCTGACAGTGGATCAGGCTGTGACGCATATCCGGCTTCGGATTCCTCAGCATGGCCTTTTCGATGGATTCGAAAGTCATGTACATTTGGCCGTCACCGATGCAGTGGACGGCGCAGGGCATGCCTTGATCATGGGCTGTGGCAATCAGCTCGTCCAGTTCCTCCTGTGTGAACGTGTGGATCCCTTGCGTCGTGGGATCGTCTGCGTAAGGCTCGGACATGTAGGCCGTCCGGCCGCCCAAAGAGCCGTCTCCCAGGAGTTTCAGCGGGCCGATTCGAAACAAGTCGTTGCCCTGTCCCCAGTGATAGCCTAAGGCGAAGAATTCCCTCAGTCGGGACAGGGGCGGGAGCAAGCATTGTTGATAGACGCGCACGGGCAGCGACCGTTCTTCTGCCATTTCCAGATAGACCTTTAATACCTTCTGATAATCCGAAGCGGCTACGGCTTCCAGATCATCGCTTTGGACGGAGGTGATGCCGCATTCCAGCAATTTTGCCGCACCTTTCAGCAGCATCCTTCGAATATCTTCCTCGGATAAGGAGGGAACAGCATCATACACCAGATTTCTGGCTTCCTCTTTAAAGATCCCTACAGGATCCCCGTTTTGATCCACATCGATCCTTCCGCCTTCGGGCTGGATGGGATTTTTCCCGATGCCCATAATTTCCAATGCTTTGGAATTGACGGCGATCACATGGGCGCAGGCGCGGACAAAGCTGATGGGGATCTCCGTAGATATCCGGTCCAGATCGTAACGCGTGGGGAACGCTTTGACTTCCCAGTCTTCGTTATTCCAGCCGCGTCCTTGCAGCCATCGGGTGTCCGGGTGTTTTTCCAGAAATATTCGCCCTTCGGCAATGACGTCATCCACGCAGCGAGTCTGCCCCAGGCTGACCTTTTCCAGACTGTAGCCATAGCTCAAAAGGTGAATATGACTGTCGTTGAATCCGGGGAGCAAAAGGTTCCCTTGTAAATCGATCACACGGGTATCAGGGGTCTGAAGCTGTAGAATTTCCCGGTTGTTTCCCAACCGTACAACAAGTCCGTTTTTCACAGCTACAGCCTCTGCCTGCGGAATGGCCGGATCCATCGTTTGTATGTTTCCGTTTATAAAAATCTTATCCATATTTCCTCCCGGAATTTCCCTCCTGTCAATCAACGTCTCACGCTCTACTATAGGAGAGGCTTCGACTTTTGTCAAACTTGTCAAAACGATCCTCAAGAGGTAGTATGAAACATATCCATTTGATTTGTTCGCGGCAGCGATCAAGGGAAACTGCCGGAAGAAAGGAACCTATGAATAATATTCTGCATTTGAAATATGCCGTTGAAGTCGAGAAGGCCGGTTCGATCAGCCGAGCTGCGGAAACGCTTTTTCTTGCGCAGCCTCATTTGAGCAAGGCCATTCGCGAACTGGAAAGCTCTCTGGGAGCAGCTATTTTCAAACGGACATCCAGGGGCGTGATTCCTACGGTCCGAGGAAAGGAATTCCTGCGTAGGGCTAGAGTGGTGCTGAAGCAACTGGAAGGGATGGAAGAAGTATTCAGGCCTTCTTCGAGCATTCGTCACGCTTTGGACCTTTGCGTTCCGCCTGCCTGCTATCTATCCGATGCGCTGAGCGCATATTTGCAGTCTCTCAATCCGGACAAAGAAGTGGATATACACTTTCGCCACAGCCATGCGAACGGGACGATGAATCGGGTCACAGACGGCGAAAATGATTTGGGAATCCTGCGATATCAGACGATCTATGAGCCTTATTATCGAAAGGCTTTGCAAGACAAGGAGCTTAGGTATAAAGAAATTTGGGAGTTTTCTTATCTGCTGCTCAGCGCCCGGAACGGCGCTCTGCCGGAGAGCGAAACGGCAGGAGATCCTGTTTCTTCATCCTGTACGCTGGTCCTTCACGGGGAGATTTCTTTGTCTGCAACAGGCAAAGGGCAGGAGGGCGTTTCGGGGTGGAACGCGTTCCGAAAGAAGATCATCGTATACGACAAAGCTACGCAACTGGAACTGGTCAGCCGCTTTCCGGACTATTGCAGTTTTGAGCCGCCCATGTCCAAAGAGGTGTTGTCGCGATACGATCTGGTTCAAAGAACTTTCCCGCTGCCGGACAATAGGTATAAGGATGTATTGATCTTTCGAAGCGGATACGAGTTTACGGATGATGATCTGATCTACTATAAAAAGATCAAGGAAGCGATTCGTGAAATCGAACCTTCTATGGAGACGTAATCGTTATCGATATATCGATAACAGTATATCGATATGCTCATTCGGTATCTTCCGTCTTTCCCGCCAGAATGTTAATCTTTTAACAAAGGGGTATTCACAGTTAAAAGACTACAGGAGGTATGAGGATGGCAAGATTTACATTACCCAGGGATTTATACCATGGGAGAGGCGCTCTGGAGGCATTGAAGGATCTGAAGGGAACGCGCGCGATGGTCGTTGTGGGCGGTGGCAGTATGAAGCGTTTTGGCTTTTTGGGCAGGACTGTCGAAAATTTGAAAGCTGCCGGAATGGAAGTTCAGGTCTTTGAAGGCGTGGAGCCGGATCCTTCCGTTGAGACGGTCATGAAAGGCGCCCAGGCGATGCGGTCCTTCCAACCGGATTGGATCGTTTCCATCGGCGGCGGATCTCCCATTGATGCGGCAAAAGCAATGTGGGCATTCTACGAGTATCCGGATACTACATTTGAAGACCTTTGTATCCCGTTCAATTTTCCGACGCTTCGAACAAAGGCAAAATTCTGCGCAATCCCTTCCACGTCAGGGACCGCTACGGAAGTGACGGCCTTTTCCGTCATCACGGATTACGAAAAGGGAATCAAATATCCTTTGGCAGATTTCAACATCACGCCGGACGTGGCGATCGTAGATCCGGACCTGGCGGAGACCATGCCCCAAAAGCTCACGGCGCATACGGGGATGGATGCGATGACGCATGCTGTGGAAGCCTATGTTTCCACTCTGCATTCGGATTATACGGATCCCTTGGCCCTTCATGCCATTCAAATGGTGAGCGAGTATCTGATTCCTTCTTTCAACGGAGATATGGAAGCAAGAGAACGGATGCACAATGCGCAGTGCCTGGCCGGAATGGCCTTTTCCAATGCTTTGCTGGGTATCGTCCATTCCATGGCACACAAGACCGGAGCTGCTTACAGCGGCGGACACATCGTACACGGATGCGCCAATGCCATGTATTTGCCCAAGGTGATCCGCTTCAATGCAAAAGAACCCGCTGCGGCGGAGCGCTATGCGCAGATCGCTCGATTCCTCGGCCTTCCGGGGGAGACGAACGGAGATTTGGTGGATGCATTGATCGAAAAGATCTGCGCGATGAATCGAAGCCTGGAAATCCCTTCCTGCATCAAGGAATACGAAGGCGGGATCATCGGAGAGCAGGAATTTTTAGAAAAACTGCCGATGGTTGCTGAACTGGCTGTGGGAGATGCCTGCACGGGATCCAATCCGAGAGCGATCGATCCGGCTCAGATGGAAAAACTCCTCAAATGCTGTTACTACGATACGGATGTGAATTTTTAACGGCTTTTAAAAAGGGGGCAGCTCCACGGGTGGACTGCCCCCTTTTGCGCCATAGCGAAAGAGAAAGGAATTCTTCGAGATGCGACCGGTATCACAACAGACGCTTCAGCGTCTTCCCATCTATCTCAGCTATATTAAATCGCTCCTGCCGAATCTTCCGTCTAACATTTCGGCAGGAAGCATTGCTCAAGCTTTGGGCTTCGGAGAGGTGCAGGTCCGGAAAGATCTGGCTGCCGTCAGCGGCGGCGGGCGGCCTAAATTGGGATTCGTGACGGTGGATCTTATGGCGGATATCAAGCATTATTTGGGCTGCGACAATATTGACGATGCAGTCCTTGTGGGCGCAGGTAAATTAGGCAAAGCGCTTCTCGCGTATGATGGTTTTATTGAATATGGCCTTGACATCGTTGCAGCTTTTGATGCGGATCCGGGTGTCATTGGGGAAAATATAAGCAAGAAAAAGGTGTATTCACCAGATGACCTGTGCGACTATTGCAAGGACAACAGTATCCGTGTCGGCATCATCACTGTGCCTGCAGATCAGGCGCAGACGGTTTGCGATCGATTGATCGAAGCCGGAATTCTGGCAATCTGGAATTTTGCACCGGTCCATCTCAAAACACCTGATCCGATATTGATACGAAACGAAAACCTGGCTGCTTCCCTGGCGATCCTGTCCAAACATTTGGTTGAGACATTCACAAAATAAATTCAAAAAATTATTGACATATGCACAAAACATAGTATACTAAAGTTGTAATTGGCATATGCCAATAATAAATGATGTACTTATAAACCAGGAGGTAACAGATATGCCAGGCAGAGATGGAACCGGACCCCTCGGACAAGGGGCAATGACAGGGAGAGGTCTTGGTGTTTGCAGCGGGGCCAACGTCGGCTTTTTCGGCGCCGGACGCGGATGTGGAATGGGCCTTGGAGGCGGTTACGGTCGCGGCATGCGGGGGTTTGGTATGCGCAGAGGGTATTGCGCAACAGGCTATCCGATAACCACGGCGGCGCCTGCACAGAAGGATGTTCTGAATGAACAGAAAGCGATTCTCGAGAATCAACTAGAAGCGATCCGTAAGCAACTGGACGGCTTGTCGGAAGACAGCAAATAGTGGTATCATCAGTAATGGGAAGTTTTCCGTTACTGATGATTTTTTTGAGGAGATAGAATATGTCCAGACCACGTAAATGGAAAAGAGTATGCTCTATGCCGGAAAGTGATCTTTTTGGACCTCTGGTTCAGGATGTTCATGAACGGGAAGTCGTTGTGATGTCCATCGAGGAGTTTGAGGCGATCCGTTTGATCGACCAGGAAGGGTTGACCCAGGATGAAAGCGCGGCTCGGATGGATGTTGCCCGCGGAACAGTTCAAAGGCTTTACAGCGACGCCCGGGCGAAGCTGGCTGAATCGTTGGTCAATGGCAGCGTACTGAAAATTGACGGCGGAGATTACCAATTATACGCGGATAAGGATAGCCGTAGAGGTTGCGGCCAATGCAGGCGAAATCGCTGCGGAAGAAGGGTAGAAGAATGAAAGAGCTGAAGTATGTATACGGCCCGGTCCCGTCAAGGCGGCTGGGTATTTCATTGGGCATCAGTCCGATCCCGAAAAAAACGTGCAACTATTCTTGCATTTATTGCCAACTCGGAAGGACAGACCGGATGACAAACAGCAGGCTGGTTTTCTTTCCGTTGGAAGATATTGTTAAAGAGCTGGAGTATGTGCTGGCCAATGACATCTATTTTGATGTGATCACTATTGTAGGAGAGGGTGAACCGACCCTATGCGAAAACTTGGGAGCGATCATCGGTGAAATTCGAAAACGGACCGATAAGCCGGTGGCGGTCATCACAAACGGGGCGCTTTTGTACGACCCTCAAGTACGCAAAGAACTTGCCCTTGCGGATATCGTATCCCCGACGCTGGACGCGTTTGACGAAGATTCTTTCAAGAAAATCAACCGTCCTCACGGCGCGCTGGCCTACGGAAAAGTCATACAAGGCTTAAAGGGTTTTGCAGATAACTACCGGGGGCAGCTGTGGATCGAACTGATGCTCGTCAAAGGGTACAATGATGACGATGCATCGCTCCTTAAGTATGCGGAATTATTGAAGGGGATCCGCTACGACCGTTTGTATATCAACACACCGGTCCGTCCTCCGGCAGAAGCTTCGGTTCGGGAGGCAGATCGGGACCGAATAGAAAGAGCAACGGAGCTCTTGGGAGGAATATCCATTGAGCTGTTGGTCTCTCAGGGATTTCACAGCGAAGTTCCCGATGACTATCAGGCAATCCTCAGCATTATCAAGCGGCATCCCATGAATCAATTTGAGATCGAGGGATTCCTCAATTCCAGAGGAACGAACGATACTGACGCGATCATCAGGCGGCTGAAAGACGACCCCGATGTGGATACGCTGGACTATAAAGGATACATTACCTTCCGCCTGCAGTAGCATTTCTGAAACGAGTCGCGATCCTGCGCCGAAAAATCGGCCCTACCCAATCACGGCCTCATGTGATATCATGAAAGCGATCAGCAGTTGATACGATATTCGCAAATCATGACTGAATAGATCTCATCCTTTGGAAAGATCGAGGTGAGGCAAGATGGACGGCTTATTGAACTGGGGACAGACAGCCGCCTGGTTGGTGCTCCTGTTTGTGCTCTACGCCATGATTTCGGAAAAGATCCCATACGCGCCAGCCGCATTCGGCGGTTTGCTTGTACTGGGATTTTTTCGTATAGCGGCTCCCGCTGCCCTTTTTTCCGGCTTTTCATCCCCTGCACTGTTCACGGTAGCCATCGTTTTGGTCATGAGTGCGGGGATCGTGGAATCAGGTATTTTCTATGGCTTCGGAAAGGCTATCGCAGCTCGGGTCAAGGCGCCGACAAAGCAGCTGTTTGCGGTATTTTTAAGCACTTCGCTGTTGTCGGCTTTCATGAATAACGTCGGAGCGATCGGTATTATGCTGCCTACCTCCAAGCGGATGGCGCGGCGCGCCGGCCAGGAGGCCGCTGATTTCGGCATGCCTTTGGCCTATGCGTCGATTTTGGGCGGCTCTGTAACGCTGATCGGAACCGCTTCAAATCTGATCATATCCACTTATCGGTTCCAGGCTTATGGCGCTTCTTTTCGCATGTTCGACTTTGCCGCCCACGGGATCGCGATCATCTTCACGGGGATGCTGGTGTTGTTCGTGTGCCGCCTCTGCGGCTTGAAACCATCCGTTCAAAAGCCCGCGGAGAAGGCGCTGATTGTATCGGGCAGCGAACTGCTGAACGTAGACGCTTTGCCGGAGCGGAACACAAAAAAATCCATGATCGTCCTTTTCACGCTGGTTCCGGTGGTCCTGGCCGCTGCGGGAGGGCTGCTGCACCCCGCTGTGGGATTCGGACTTGCAGTGATAATCTGGCTGGCGCTGCGCATCTTGTCTTTAGACAATGCAGTTAAAAACATCAACATTCCGGTGATCTTGTTTCTGGGCAGCGTGCTGAGTCTTTCATCGATCCTCGAGAGTACGGGGGCGCTCCGTTCCGCGGCGGACCTGATGCTTCCTCTGGCCAAGATCCTTGGCCCCTTTCCGCTGATCTTGCTGGTAGTCTGTTTTACGGCGCTGTTTGCAAACATATTGGACAATGCGGTGGCTGCGGTCATCATGGCGCCTCTTATGATCCAGATGGATTTTTCCGGTACTGTTGCAGTGGGTGGAGATGCTCTGCTGATGGCGGTAGCTGCAGGCGCCAGTCTGGGGATCGTTCTGCCTACGCATCAGGCAGCGATCGTAGCCATGGAAAGCACCGAATTTTCGAGAAAAAGTTATATCAGAACGGGCGCAGCCATTGCGCTGCCGGCGGCGGTATTGGCCGCCGGTGTGATTTATTTTGTATGGTACTGAAGGTCTGACAGGAGGAAATGCTATGGAATTTAAACAAATTTATACCAAAGGATTGGCGCACTGCTCGTATGTGATCGGAGGCAAGAGCCAATGTGTCGTTGTGGATCCGGGCAGGGATGTAGAGCCCTATATCGAGGCTGCCGCAGCTTTTAAGCTGCCGATCACAGGAATCATTGAGACGCATTTGCACGCTGATTTCGTGTCGGGCCACATCGAGCTGGCCGAGCGGACCGGAGCTACGATTTATATTACAGCTCAGGCGAAAGCCGAATACAAGCATTATGCCATGGAGGACGGGGAAGAGATCCTGATCGATACGCTGCTGATCCGAATGATCGACACACCGGGACACACGCCGGAAGGCGCAGTATACATCGTTTCGGATCTGGAGAGGGGAAAGGAGCCGATTCTCGCCTTTACGGGCGACACACTGCTGGTAGGGGACGCGGGTCGTCCGGACCTGTTTCCGGAGCAGAAAGAAGAGTTGGCGGCGAAACTTTATGCCAGTCTGCGCCGCATTGAAGAGATCGGTGACAACGTGGAAGTCTACCCGGCGCACGGGGCCGGTTCGCTGTGCGGAAAAGCGCTGTCGTCAAAATTATCCTCCACCGTCGGAACAGAGCGGTTGCACAATCCCGCGTTGAACATCCATCCCGAAGAGGTGTTCGTGCGCGCATTTCTGGAGGGAATGCCCGAAGCGCCGGATCATTTCTCCCGCTGTTCCGAAACCAACCGCATCGGCGCGCCGCCGGTATACGCTTTGAAAAGGCCGGTGGCCTATGGACCGAGAGAGTTTTTGGATCTGGCACAGTCGGGACATCTGGTAGTGGATACAAGGGATCAGCTGTCGTTTGCGGCTGCCCATATTCCAGGTGCCTACGGTTTGAGCCTGAAAGGCAACTTTGCGACATTCTCCGGCTGGATCCTGTCTCCGGATCGGCCCCTTCTGCTGGTGACGGACTCACCGAGTGAATATCAGGCAGCGCTGCGGGGATTGCACAGTGTAGGGCTCGACCGCATTGTGGGCTATTTGGAAGGCGGAATGGACGCCTACGAAGACAGCGGATATCGAACAGCCAGACTGGAGAGTATCTCGATCGTAGAGCTGAAGGAGCGGATGGATGCCGGAGAGCTTCTGGTCGTTGACACCCGACTGAAAAGCGAGTATGACAAAGAGCATATTGCCGGCACGTTGCATGCGGCGGCGCCCGATGTGCGCACACGTTATAAGGAATGGGAAGGCGACAAGACTCTGGCGTTCATTTGCAACACCGGCAATCGTTCTCTCTTGGCAGGCAGCCTGATGCTCAATCTAAGCTGCATGGATACGGTGATCAATGTGATCGGAGGAACGACGGCCTGGACGAAGCTGGGGTATCCCATCGTAAAGGGGGAATAGTATGAGTATTCTGCATACACTGTTCGTGGAACCCTGGCCCTGGTGGCTGGGCGGGATTGCCATCGGCCTGCTTGTTCCGCTCATGTACTACTTTTTAAACACGGCGCTGGGCGTATCTACGGGATACGGCAATCTTGTCAAGCTGTTTCTGCCTCGCTCCAAGCTGAAATGGCTCCATACGGCAACCTATGCCAATGTGTTTAATTGGCGGTTCTACTTTATTGCAGGCATGATCCTGGGCGGCTTTCTGTCCGCGCGCTTTTCCGGCGGTGCTCTCCTGACATCAGAAATGGGCTTGTTCACGGAGAATGTGCGATGGCCCTTTGTCGGATATGTCCTCTGGTTTTTGTCCGGAGGAATACTGCTTGGCTTCGGGTCCAGAGTGGCCGGCGGCTGTACCTCGGGGCACAGCATCCACGGCATTGCCAATCTGCATCCGTCCAGCATTCTGTCCACGATATTTTTCCTTCTTTTTGGAACGATCGGCGTGGCGTTCATTCGCATGCTGCTCATGGGAGGTGTATCATGAACAGAAATGTGCAATACCTCCTGTTTGGATCCATATTCGGTTTTGTTTTGAGCCGGGTGGGTGCTTCCGACTACAACCTGATCTTTCGGATGTTCACGGGAGAAGATCTGAAACTCGCATATGTGATCATTACGGCCATCATCACTGCAGGCATCGGGATGGCTGTATTGAAGCGGTTGGGATTAAAAGGGGCTGATGGAAATCCCATCACTGTGAGCAAGAAGCCGCTTAATTTTCGGAAGAACACTCTTGGTGGCGCAATTTTCGGGTTGGGTTGGGCAATTTCCGGGGCGTGTCCCGGAACGGTTCTGGCCCAGGTGGGCGAAGGGAAACTGCTGGGCCTGGTGACCATGTTCGGCATGGTGCTGGGGACGTTCTTTTATGCGCTCACAGCAGAAAGGCAGGAGAAATAAATGGACGGATCGACGAGTGAAGCCCTCCTTCGCAACATTTTTCTGGCGGGAGGATGCTTTTGGGGACTCCAAAAGTATATGGATCTGATCCCGGGCGTCGTATCCACCCAGGTGGGCTACGCCAACGGAAAGACAAGAAATCCCACCTACGAAGAAGTTTGTCATGCGCAGACGGGCCATGCTGAAACGGTGAAAGTCGAATACGATCCCGATAATCTGCCTTTAAAACGCCTGTTGTCTTTCTACTTTGATGCTATCGATCCTCTGACCAGAAATCGGCAGGGCTATGATGTAGGCCCGCAATATCGTACGGGAATTTATTATGAAAGCGAAGAGGATCGGCGCATTGCGGAGGATTCTGTTGCAGAGCTTCAGAAGAAATACAGCAAGCCTGTCATGGTGGAGGTCGTTCCGCTGGAGCACTATGATCCGGCAGAGGAGGAGCATCAAAAATATTTGGAAAAGCATCCGGCAGGGTATTGCCATATCGGCCGGGATACATTTAAAAAAGTGCGAAAAGCGGTGGAACAGCTATGAAATTTGAAAAGAAATCGAAAGAGGAACTGAAAAAGTCATTGACGAAAAAACAGTACGATGTAACCCAAAACAACGCGACCGAACCTCCGTATTTGAATGAGTACAACCGACATTTTAAAGAAGGTATCTATGTAGACGTCACTACGGGCGAACCGCTGTTTTCTTCATCGGAAAAATTTGAATCCGGCTGCGGCTGGCCCAGTTTTTCCCGTCCGATCGATCCGGATCTTGTGCGGGAAATGAAGGATGTCAGCCACGGGATGTTGCGGACAGAAGTGCGGAGCAAAACAGGGGATGCCCATTTGGGACATGTGTTCCCGGATGGTCCCCGGGACAGCGGAGGCCTGCGATATTGCATCAATAGCGCGTCTTTGCGTTTTATCCCACGGGATCAGATGGAAGAAAGCGGATACAAAGAGTGGCTGAAGCTCTTTGATTGATGGAATGCCGGCGTGACAAGATCACCGAACGATGCGTCGGCGGTTGCCTCAGAAACGAAGTTGCTATATGATAGTAGTGCAAGGAGGACGATATGCTTTTTCTATGCTACCCTGGTTGAACGACCTGCAAGAGAGCCATGGATTGGCTGAAGAACCAGGGAATCGAATACCGATACAGAGATATCAAAAAAGAGAATCCCACTTTTGACGAGCTGGCCCTGTGGTACGGGCGAAGCGGACTGCCGCTGAAGCGGTTTTGGAATACCAGCGGAATTCCTTACCGGAAGTTAAAACTCAAGGACCGATTGGCGGAAATGTCCGAAGAAGAGCAGCTTCAACTGCTGGCCACAGACGGGATGCTGGTCAAAAGACCCCTTGCGATCGGAAATGATTTCATCCTGACAGGCTTCAAAGAAGCCGAATGGGCGGAACGATTCAAATAAGTATATGCTGAAGTGAAGGAGAAACAAATGCGCGAGACAAAAACGATGGAAAACTTGATGGCGGCTTTTGCCGGAGAGTCCCAGGCCAACAGAAAATATCTGGCCTTTGCCAAGAAGGCGGAAGCCGAAGGTAAAATGAATGCGGCAAAGCTTTTCAGAGCGGCAGCGGATGCGGAAACCATTCATGCGCTGAAAGAATTTGAGCTGGCGGGTAAAGTACGCTCTACAGAAGAGAATTTATCGGATGCGATGGCGGGGGAAACCCACGAATATAAAGAAATGTATCCTGAGTTCCTCCAGGAAGCCCAAGCCGAGGGCAACAAGGCAGCTGTAACAGCATTCAGCTATGCGATGCAAGCCGAGGAAGTTCACGCAAAGCTTTATCAGGAGGCGCTGGAAAGCAAAAATGAATCCGAAGAGGTGTTTTACTATTTGTGCCCCGTCTGCGGAAACATTGAGAAGATCGTCCCCGAAAGGTGTCCGATTTGCGGTGTCCCCGGGCAAAAATTCATCAAGTATTAGAGCCGACCGGAGCGGAGGGATTACAGTGTTCCTCCGCTCCTCTTGACTATGGGAGGAACGAGCATGATAACTGATAAGAACAGCCGCGCGCTGAAAGCCCTCACAGCGTTTACCTTCGTTTTGATGGTCGGCGTGAACGGTTTGGCCAATGCATTGCCTATCAACGGTCTCCAGACAGGACAGGTGTCGGATTCCTATCCGAATCTTTTTGCGCCTGCCGGGATCACGTTTGCCATATGGGGTTTGATCTATGCTCTGCTTGGGTTTTATACGCTATACCAATTAGGGTTGTTTCGGGATGAGAAGGGCGATACTGTGTCCAATGAGGCGGAGGACCGGATTCGGGTGGTTTTTACGCTGTCATCTCTTTGCAACACGGCATGGGTCTTTGCCTGGCATTATCAGTTGATCCCGCTGTCTCTGATCCTGATCTCCGGCATCCTGATCTGCCTGATCCGTATCAATTTGTCGTTGGCAGGCAGCACAATGACAGGGCGAGAAAAGTTCTTTGTGCGTCTGCCTTTCAGCATTTACTTCGGATGGATCACTGTCGCTACCATTGCCAATGCCACCACATTTCTGGTGGATTTGGGCTGGAGTGGCTTTGGCTTGTCCGAATACACCTGGACCGTGATCATTCTTTTAACCGGCATGCTCATCGGTGTTGCCACCATGCTGAGGATTCGGAATACGGCTTACGGGTTGGTTCTGATCTGGGCTTATGGCGGTATCTGGCTCAAGCATACTTCTGACAGCGGGTTTTCCGGGCAGTATACGAGAGTGATCTACACGGCATTGCTCTGTATTCTGATCTATGCAGCTGCGGAAGTCTATCTCATGATGAAAGCCGAAAAAGTGAGTCGGTAGGGATATGCGGATCGGATATGCCTGCGTAACCATCGGCCCGGAGGATACGCAGATGAAGACCTGCAGGCAGAGCAACGCCACCAGAGAAGTGTTGACAGAACTTGCGGAACACAATTTGACTGCGCTGGACCGGCAAGTCGATTACAACATCCGTAATAATATTCGTCTGTTCCGGATCAGTTCAGATTTGATTCCTTTCGGATCCAGTCCCGTGAATCAAATCTTGTGGTGGGAGTTGTTTGCACAGACGCTGCACGGGATCGGGGAAAAGATTCGTACAAGCGGTATGCGGGTATCCATGCATCCGGGGCAGTATACCGTACTCAATTCACCGGATCCGGACGTAGTTGAACGAGCCGTGGACGATCTGGTGTACCATTGCCGCGTGCTGGATACGCTGGGCCTGGACAAGCAGCATAAGATCGTACTGCATATCGGAGGCGCCTATCAGAACAAGGAAGCCGCATCGGCCCGATTTATGGAAAACTGTCAACTGCTTTCGGATGCCGTCAAAGGCAGACTGGTTCTGGAAAACGATGACCGTTCTTATCATGCGGGAGATGTGTTGAAGATCGCAACACGATTGGGACTTCCCGCGATCTATGACAATCTCCACGATCTGGTGAACCCCGACCCTGAAGGGATGCGAACAGAAGAGGTGATCCGGGCCTTCGGCGGCACCTGGAAAAAGGAGGATGGCCCGCAGAAGATCCACTATTCTCAACAAGCTGCGGGAAAGAAGGCGGGTTCTCATTCGCCCACCATCGCGATCCGAGCATTTCTGGACTTTGTCGCACAGCTTCCCTGCAGAGATATCGACGTGATGCTGGAGGTCAAGGATAAAAACCTTTCCGCCGTTAAATGTATCCTCTGCACACAGTCCGGCACGAAAATCGCGGACCTGGAAAATGAGTGGAAGCGCTACAAGTACAAGATCCTGGAAAAATCTCAAGCCGCCTATGATCAGATACGGGCACTGCTGGCCGATAAAGCTCTGGTTCAGCCGGAGGCTTTTTACCGTCTTGTGGAGGACGGGTTGTTGACGGAAGATCGTGCGGGGAGTCAAATCAATGCCGCGCTCCATGTCTGGGGATATTTCAAAAAGCAGGCGACTGTCGGGGAACAGGAAAAATTTTTCAAAGCGGTCCGGGCGGTGGAGAGCGGAACCGCAAACGGAGAGGTTTTGCGAAAGCTCCTCTGGCGCATGACAGTCCGGTACGATCAGCCTTATTTGAAAGAATCCTATTACTTCTTCCTTTAAATGAATCGCAACAAAAAAGGAGCCTGTGGCTCCTTTTTGATTATTTATTTTTCGGAGATGCTCATGACCTTGAATCCTGCGTTTTGGATCGCCTCCTCCAGCGCACGAATTTCGTGGCTGTCGGTTCGTAGCAGCATTTCCGCGTCGCTGTCGTCACCGGATACGATCATCGCAAGGTGGCTGATGTTAGTGCCGGTCTCGGAGATCACCGCGCCGAGTTTAGAGAGCATGCCCGGCTTATTGGCGATTCGGATCACGACCCGAGTCCCGGTGAATCTGGCACCCAGCATATCGATCAGGGCATCAAAGAGATCGCTTTCCGTTACGATCCCAACCAATTTATTGTGATCGTCCACGACCAGGAGGGCGCTGATACGCTGATCGCGCATCAGGACCGCAGCATCTTCGATGTGCGCATCCGGCTGAACGGTGAACACATTTTTTGTCATAGCGTCTCGAACGGTGGATTTGGAGAGCAGATAATTGATCTCAAATATGCTGAGCGTCGTTGCCTTGCTTGGCGACACGCGTTCCACATCGCGGTCTGTGATGATGCCCACGACACGATCTCCGTCCAGCACCGGAACTTTTTTGAGATTTCTTTCTCTCATCAAGGCCATCAGGGCGCTGATCGATGCATTGACCTGGATCGTATAGGGATCTTTTGTCATGCGGTCTTTGATAAACATGATTCCTTCTCCTTTCAGCAGAACGCACACCTGCGGCATGCGTTCCATACTACAATTCAAGGTAAATGACGGCGTTTTTACTGTTACTGAACAAAGGATCTAATGAAAAGAGAGGAGGATGAACTCGCATAGCGAATTGCATGAAATCTTGTGTCTTTACCTTGATATTGTAGTACAGCCTGCCTGGACGCGCCCGCAATGCACATCCATTGAAGGTATATTACTATCGCATTCATGGGTTGTCAACAACTTTGTTGTTAAGTTTTTGTTAAAAAGGCACAAGATTTTGCATCCTGGCGTAACACGCCTAGGATTCCTCCAGTTTTCCCAGCCTCTTGGCCAGATGTCCCCAGGCCTCCTGGATCAGTTTGCGTCCGGCAAACATGGAAGTGAGCGCAGGATCCAGCTTCGGCGAAATTTCCACGACGTCCATACCGATGATGTTTAAGCCTTCAAAACAGATTTCCAGAAGGTCTAAGACCTGTCTTGGGACAAGTCCGCCGAATTGCGGCGTTCCCGTTCCCGGGGCGAATCCGGGATCCAGGCCGTCGATATCCAGCGTGATATAAACACGCTTATAGACCGACATAGCCCGGACCACTTCCTCTCCGACGGCTTCCATTCCGCGCCTGAAGCAGTCCTTTGCGCTGGCAACCTGGACCGGATGGGTCTTTTTGAATTCGTATTCATCTGGCTCGATCGAGCGTATGCCGATGAAATACATATTCTCGGTGCCGCTCACGTGATCCAGCTCCAAAGCTCTTCTCTGCGTGCTGCCGTGACTGAGCTTGTCGCCGCCGATGTGATCACAAAGATCGAAGTGCGCGTCGATATGGATGATGCCGAAGTCTTCGTCCACACCCCGGTCGATCCCCCTTAGAACAGGGATCGTAGTGCTGTGATCGCCGCCGACCATGACGAAAAATTTTTCCATGCGTACCAAACCGGCTACATACGCAGCGATTTCATCAAAATATTTTTCCCGATCCTGCCCATGTTCAAAATTGAAATCTCCTGCATCATAGATCTTCAGAGAGGCGTAGGATTCAAAATCTTCCGTAAAAGGCGAAGGGGTATAAGTATTTTCTCTCAGGACCGCAGGTCCTTCCCCGGCGCCGCCGCGATAACTTACGGCTTCGTCAAAGGGGATTCCGAAAATCACAGAATCGACTTCCTTTTCGGACAAGGTCGGCTGATTCAATCCGCACCATACACCGGGGTTCAGCGCATTGGCATCTCGCGTTAGCATAACATTTCTCCTTTCCATTCAGGCGCGTTACAAAGATAAAAACCGCTTGCTCCGCTTTCGGGTGATAATCATGTCCCAGGTGCCCCATTTCTCTTTCCCGAACATCAGGGATTTATCGTTGTGCGCCACGTCGACAAATCCTGCTGCTTTATAACACTTTCTTGCAGCCTCATTCTGATCGTAGACCTTTAGCGTGATACTGTCTGCTCCCAGAAGATGAAAGCAGTATCCCGCCGCAAGCTGTACCATGCGTCGACCGATTCCTTTGCCGCGCATTGCGGGATCGACGATGATGAAGCCCAGATGTGCATTGTTGATTCTGGTCTCCAGGCGCATGACGGCGAAGAAGCCCACGGGAATGTCTGCCGCATTCAATGCGGTGAACATCGTTCCGTATCCTTCGGCGTCCAAAGCCATCCGCTTCCGATCAAGAGCGTCGACCGAAGGGGGATAGTCGATGAGGTTGGCACACCAAAGGGCGTGTTCCCGCTCATCGCGGATCCAGGTTTGTATGGCCGCCGCATCGGACGATCGATAGGGTCTCACTCGCAGCATAATCTCCTCCGTCTTACAAAATTATAACATATTTCTTACGAATTGATTCCTCGGTTGTTGCAAAACTTCTTCTGTAGTAGAATGAGCCATAGTTTGCAGTCAGGAGGAGTATATCCGTATGAAATTGAAAAGAAAACCCGTGAGTTCCGTGCAGAATGGATGCCTGATGCCGTTGACGATTGCCGTGCTGGCGTTCCTTTTATTGGTCTCATCGCTGTATCTTTTTCCTCAATTTAAAGCATCCCTTGGGTTGAAAGATCTGCCAACCTCTTTTGATGAAATGAGGGCCGACAAAGTGATGGGCTATAAAACGATCGAGATCCGGGACAGTCTGCTTTCCGAATCCCGAAGGGCAGAATATCTCGTAGTGATGGAGCAGGATGTGAGCGTGGACATCGAAGTCAGTCAAATGCTATGGAATATCCCGCTCTTCGAAAAGACGAAGGTGATCCATGCATACGGAATCGGTGTTTTCGGCATCGATCTGACGGATTTGAAACAAGAGGCCATTCAGGTCGACCATAACATCCGAGAAGTTGTTTTGACATTAGGAGAGACCAAGCTCCTCTATGTGGAAAACGATCACGAGAAGACAACCTATGAAGAGACAGAGCATGCCCTGTTTGCCTTCGGGGAGATCCGTCTTACAGCGGAGCAGCAAACCGTGGTGAATAAGGAGATCCAGGATGCAATGAAGGAAGCTCTTGCTTTGGTATCAACAGGCTTGGAAACGTCAAAGAGCGCCCGAAAAGCAGCAGAAGCTTTCTACGAGCCCCTGATCGGCGCCCTTGCGCCGGGGTACGATCTCGTGATCCTCCAATAGTCGATACTGTCTTTGCGCCGGGCTATTTATTGGGATTCCAGAAGGTTTTGCTGCCCAGCAGGAGCACCGTGTAGATCTCCAGTCGTCCGGTCAGCATCAACAGGCTCATAAAAAGCTTTGTGGGCGCGGCAAAGTACTCGTAATTCGCGAAGATCCCCATTTGACCGAAACTGGCCCCTGTATTGCTCAGCATCGCAGAAGATGCCAGAAATGCGGTACGCATATCTTCCACATCCAGGGAGATGACAAACGCGCCGAAGAGAAAGACGGCCATATAAGTGAAAAAGAAGGCGACGATGGCATTGACAGTAGAGGTATCCAGTGTTTTCCCCTGAAGCTTGATACTGATCACCGCATTGGGATGGATGCGCATCGAGAAGCTTCGCCAGATCAGTTTGGACAGAATAACGATCCGGATCACTTTGAGCGCGCCTCCCGTTGATGCGGAAGATCCGCCTATGAAGGTGAGGATCATCAGAAGCGTCTTGGAGAAAGACGGCCAGGAGATAAAATCTGCACTGGCATTGCCGGTGGTCGTCATAAAGGAAATGGTTTGGAATACACCGTACCGAAGAGCCTGAGGCGTTTCGTAGGTATCTGTGAGCCGCAGATTCAGGCTGACCAGAATCGCCGCGACCGCCATGATGAGCAGAAAGGCTTTCAGCTCGGTGTTTTTTCGTATTTTCAGAAAATCTCTTTTTAACACACAATAATAGAGGGAAAAATTGACGCAGGACAGGATCATGAACACAGCGATCACGGCTTCGGCATAGGCGCTGTCGAAGTGCATCAGGCCATTGTTATAGCCCGTCAACCCGCTGGAGGCGATGCTTCCGAAGGAGAAAATGATCGCGTCGAACAGCGGTATTTTGCCTCCGAACAGGAGCAGGATCTGCACCAGTGTCAGAACTATATATACTAAATAAAGCTTTCGCGCGGAATCCTGATGTCTGGCATCCAGCTTCTGCAGGCTCAGACCCGGAGTCTCGGCTCGCAGGATGTTGTAGCCGTTGATCCCAAGAGCCGGGAGCACCGATATCACAAAGACAAGGATGCCCATGCCGCCCAGCCACTGGCAGAAAGATCGCCAGAAGATGATGCTGCGGGGCAGGGCTTCAATGTCGTGGAATACCGTGGCGCCGGTGGTCGTAAAGCCCGATACGGACTCGAAGAAGGCATCCGGGAACGAGGGCAGGACGCCGGAGATCATGTAAGGGAACGTACCGGTGAGCGAGGCGATCAGCCATCCTACAAACACGACAAGCATCCCGTCTCTGATCCGCAGGATCGTTTTCCTGCTGCGGGTAAACCATAAGGCACTCATTCCGATACTGATGACCACGGCAGCAGACACGCCAAAGCCGTGGGCCGCAGCTTCTTCCTTCAGGCGGAAGGCCATGAAAAACGAAGGCAGCATGGCCAGTCCGATCACGACCGCCAGAAAGCCTGCTATTCTAATGATGGCTGCCTTGTTGAGTGCCAATGGGTCCTCCTATTTGTTTCTGTTCCAAAATACCGGAGTAAACAGCAGGATGATGGTGAACAGTTCCAAGCGCCCTGCGATCATCAGCAGGGACAGCAGCATCTTAGATGCTCCGCTGTAGAATGAGTAATTGAGTGTCGGTCCCACCATTTCAAATCCCGGTCCGATGTTGCTGATGCAGGCCACCACAGAGGATATCGCAGTGATCAGATCCACGTTCTCCAAACTGATCAGCAAGATGCTGATCATGGTCGTAAAAATGTAAAGGAGAACAAATCCCGCAACACCGGACATGACCTCCGGTCCCATGTTGCGATCGCCGGCGCGCATGGGAATAACGGCGTTGGGATGCAATCTTCTGTAGGCGCCTCTCTTGATGAGCTTGAAAACCAAAGCTGTACGGATCACCTTGATCCCGCCTCCCGTAGAGGAGGCGCAGGCGCCGACGATCATCAGGAACAGGAGAATCATTTTACAGGAAGCCGGCCACAGATCGAAATCCGCAGTCGCAAAACCGGTGGTGGTTATAATTGAAGCCACCTGAAAAAAGGCATAGCGGAAGCTCTCGATCGGATTTCCGTAAAAGTCTTTCCAAAGCAGCACTGCCGTGATGAAGAAGGTGGAACAGCCCACGATCATAAGATAATATTTCAGTTCGAAATCCTGAAAAAACTGACGGACCTTTCCGGACAGAAGGGTGTGATACAGCGTAAAATTGACACCGGCCGCGATCATAAAGAACCCGATGACCATATCGACATAGAAGCTGTCATAGGCGCCGACACTCGCGGCATAATTCGAAAATCCGCCTGTGCCCACAGTGCCGAAGGTGTGGACGCTTGCATCGTAAAGCGTCAATCCTCCCAACATCAGCAGGCTGATCTGAAGCAGAGACATGCCGGCGTAGATTTTGTAGAGGATTTTTGCGGTATCGTTGATCGTAAAGGATATCTTATCCATGGTCGGACCCGTGGTTTCCGCCCGCATGATCTTCTGTCCGCCGATGCCTAGCATGGGAAGCAACGCTACCGTCAGCACCAGGATGCCCATACCGCCCAGCCAATGGGTGAAGGACCGCCAGAAAAGCATACCTCGGGGCAGGCTCTCGATATCGGTCAAAATCGAGGCTCCCGTGGTCGTAAAACCGGATGCAGTTTCGAAGTAAGCGTCGATCAGGCGGGGAATCGATCCGGACAGGACAAAGGGAAGGGCGCCCAGCAGGGACATGACCAGCCATGCGGTCCCCACGATAAAGAAGCCGTCCCGGGCACGAATGATGCTTCTTTCGGGTACGACGGTGCGCTTTCCCACAAAATAGCCCATTGCGATCATCGGGCCGCTGCACAGCAAAAAAGCTACCGCTTCGCTGCGCTCTCCATAATAAAGAGACACCAGCATGGGAAGCAGCATCGCTGTTCCTACCACGACGGTGACGGCGCTGAGTACTTTGATGATCGGTCCTCTGTGTAAAACCATGACGCTTCTTTTCTGCAACCGGACAGGCTTGTCCGGGTTAACGAGCTCGAGGTTGCTTGATCAATGCTTCCAGCAAGGGGATGCTGGACAGCAAAGATAGGATGACGACGCGGTCCTCATCCTGGATTTTCGTATTGCCGCTGGGAATAATGATCTCATTGTTGCGATGGATCGCTGCGATGATCACACCTTCCGGAATGTCCAGCTCCGACAGGGTTCTATCCGTGATCGGCATGCCTTTCTCTGCCCAGATTTCCGTAAATTCCGCTTGTCCCTGGATCAGCTGGGAGAAGATGACGATTCCGGATTTCTGGATGAATCGAAGGATGTTTGTGGCGCACATATCCATGGGATTGATGGTCATGTTGACGCCCAGGTTTTCGATAAGCGCCGCATAGCTTTTGCGACTGACCTTGGCGACAACATCTTCGATGTTTTGTTGCTTGGCCAGCAGAGACAACAGAAGGTTTTCCTCGTCAAACCCTGTAACCGCTACGAAGGCGTCCATTTCTTCCAGGTTTTCTTCGTGAAGAAGGTTCGGATCTGTAGCGTCCCCGTGAAGCACCAGTACATTGTTCAGCCGATCCGTCAGGTATTCGCAACGCTCCCGGTCTATTTCGATGATCTTGACCGCCACGCCGAAATCCGAAAGCTTTTTTGCCAGATAATAACCGGTTTTGCCTCCGCCGGCGATCATCACCCGAGCCAGGTCGGTGTAGCGCTTTTTTTCATGAACTTCGATCGCCAGATCCTTGATTTTGCGCTCCAGACCGATCACGTAAATCGTATCGCCCGCTTCCAGCACAGTTAGTCCGTTGGGTACGATGATCTTACCGCTGCGCGAGATGGCGCCCACCAGCATGTTGCTCAGGACCTTAGTAGTCTGTCGGATCTCTTTGCCGATCAGTACGGGAATCTTGTCTACTTTGAATTCCAATATGGAAACGCCGTCGGCAGTATAGATGCCGTCAGTCAATGTATATTTTTCTACGAGGTACTTGTATATTTCCGAAGCGCAGGCCATGTCCGGGTTGACGATGTAATCGATGTTCATCACTTTCTTGATGAAATCGATTTGTTCCACATGCTCCGGAGAGCGGACTCTGGCGATCACCTGAGGGCACCCCAGACGTTTGGCAAAGGAACAGATGACGATGTTCTTTTCATCTTCATCCACGACGGACACTAGGAGATCGTACTCCCAGATCCGAATTTCCTTCATCACATCGATGCGTTTGGCGTTGGCAGTGACCGTAAGTATATCCAGTCTGGAAGCGACTTTTTGTATCAGCGCTTCGTCCTTATCGATCAGAGTGACTTCGTTGTCTCCACCGAGCAACGCTTCAGTGATGGTCATCCCAAGTTTTCCGGCGCCTACAACGGCAACTTTCATATGAACGTCCTCCCGAGATTCCGTAAAAGAGGTCCGGGCTTGCCCGAACCGCCTTTATTGTCTATGATAGCTGTGTTTATGCTTGCGTGCTGTTTTCTTCCTCGTCGACAGCCGCGCTTTGTTGGGCAGCTGCTTTCTTTTCTCTTTCTTCTTCTCGGATCTTGTCCTGTTCTTCTTTGTCCATGGGGAAGTGCGCTCCGCAGTTGCGGCATATAAACGAGTAGTACATTTTACGTTCCGCGTGGACCGAAGTGGTGTAGCCGAGCACCAGAATCACTGCCAGGCCTACGAACACGTTGAGCAAACCAATGCCGGTGATGAACGCGGTTGCCAGCATCAGGCCGATGTTGGTGATGATCTTTCGCCTGGTGACTTTGCTGTACTTGAATTTTCTCCCCTCGTGCTCCGCGGTCGTTTCGCAGAACGGGCAGGTGTCTTCGAAATATTTTCTGGAAAATCGTTTTGGGGACAAGCCGTCTTCGTCCCGTATCAAATCCGGACCCTTGAGGGCCTTTTTGATTTTGAAATAAGATTCCAGGGCAGGAGGCAATTGGATGGGCTCCTGCTGGTCGGGTTGTTCATGAAAGTTGTTTTCCTGGTCGCTCATGGATAATCCTCCGCTGATTAACATATATTATACTCTTTTTTGTTTACAATAATAGTGTAAAACAGTATAGCACAATAACCTGACGCGGGCAAATCCAAATAGTAATTCCATGATCGATATGATACAATGATGGAGAAAAGAATGGAGTGTAATTTATGAAACCGATCGTAGCCATCGTGGGCAGACCCAATGTGGGGAAATCCACATTTTTTAATAAGATAGTAGGGCGCAGAGTGTCGATCGTGGAGGATACGCCGGGTGTTACCCGGGATCGTATCGCCGCAGAGGCCGAATGGACCGGGAGAGAATTCCTGCTGATCGATACCGGCGGCATTGAGCCGGATACGAAGGATTTTATTCTGTCAAAAATGCGCGCTCAGGCCGAAGTCGCCATGGATACCGCCGATGTCATCCTCTTTCTCGTGGATGGCCGCGCCGGAGTAACGGCGGCAGACAGCGACGTGGCTGCCATGCTGCGGCGCAAGGGCAAGGATGTCATACTGGTAGCCAATAAGATCGATACACAGAAAATGCCGGACAACTACTATGATTTCTATGAGCTTGGCCTGGGTCAGCCTTTCCCCATCTCTTCCACCAATCAACTGGGTCTGGGGGATCTCCTGGATGCCATCGTAGAAAAGTTTCCCGTCCGTTCGACGGAGGGCGAAGACGAAAACGCGGTGCACATCGCCATCATCGGAAAACCCAATGTGGGAAAATCCTCCATGGTCAACGCTTTTTTGGGCGAAGAACGGGTGATCGTCAGCGATCAGGCCGGAACGACCCGGGATTCGGTGGATACGCCCTTCGAAAAAGAAGGAACCCGGTACGTACTCATCGATACCGCAGGGATCCGCAGGCGCAGCAGGGTCAGTGACGACATTGAAAAATACAGTGTTATACGAGCGCTGTCCGCCATAGAACGCTGCGATGTGGCGCTGCTGGTCATCGATGCGCAGGATGGGGTTACAGAGCAGGATAAGAAAATTGCCGGACTCGCGCACGAGGCCGGAAAAGGCATCATCGTCGTGGTCAACAAATGGGATCTACTGGCCAAGGAAACCAATACGATGCGCGATTTTGAGCGAACTGTCAAAATGGAGCTTCAGTTTATGCACTATGCGCCCGTGCTCTTTACTTCGGCTCTCAAGGGACAACGGCTGGATAACGTGCTGCGTACGGCAAAGGCCGTATCGGAGATGCGGGCCATGCGGGTTTCCACGGGGCAGTTGAACAGCCTGCTTGCAGACGCCATGCTCATGAATAATCCGCCTTCGGACAAGGGGCGGCGCCTGAAAATATACTATGCGGCACAGATCGGTGTAAAACCGCCTCTGTTTTCATTCCAGGTCAATGACCGAGACCTGATGCACTTTTCCTATGCCCGTTATCTGGAAAATAAGATCCGGGAAGGATATGGATTCGAGGGAACATCGATCAAATTTGTATTTCGGGAAAAGAAGGATCGAGAAAATGAATAGCACGCTTGCCGTCATCGGCGGGGCCGACGGCCCGACTTCTGTATTTCTTGCCGGCGGAGGCAATCTGCTGCTGTCGGGATTGATCGTGGTGGTCGCTTACTTTATCGGAAATATTTCTCCGGCCATTCTGATCAGCAAGACCAAAGGATCAGATATCCGGCAGACCGGCAGCGGAAACGCCGGCACTACCAATATGCTGCGGACTTACGGCAAAAAAGCAGCCGTAGCTACATTGGTGATCGATTTGCTCAAGGGTGTCGCCGCGGTTTTGCTCGGCGCGTTTGTCGGGGGGCCGTTTGTGTCCTACCTGTGCGCAGATGCGGTGATTTTGGGGCATATTTGGCCGGTGCTCTACGGTTTTCGGGGCGGCAAAGGGGTTGCCACCGGCTTAGGTGTTTTGTTGGCCGTGTCTCCCGTCATGGGCTTCATTGCAGGCGTTTTGGCCTTTTCCGTGATCGGATGGAGCAAACGTGTCTCGGTCGGCGCCATGTCAGCCGCTGCTGTTGTGCCATTTTTATCCTATTGCTTCGTTCCGGCATTTCTGCCCTACGGAATCCTCATGGTTTCCATGATCGTTTTGAAGCATCGGGGCAATATCAAACGTATCATCAAAGGAGAAGAACCTAAGATAAAGTTCTAAGAAAGGATCAGTGATGAAAAATATCGCAGTAATGGGTGCGGGAAGCTGGGGAACGGCGCTGGCTGTGACCCTGGGCCGCAACGGCCATCGTGTCCGCATGTGGGATATCAACGAAGCGCACTTGAAGGATATCAAGGCGAACAGAGAAAACCGGCGGTTTTTGCCCAATGTTTCGTTGCCGGAAAACGTAGATGTGATCCTGGAGAAAGAGCAGATGTTGTCCGAAGCGGATCTGGTACTCTTTTCGGTGCCGGCACAGCATTTCCGGCAGGCATTTACCCAGGCGTTGGAGTATTTGCCCAAGGATGTCCTCATCGTGAATGTGGCGAAGGGGATCGAACAGAAAAGCCTGCAGCGTATGTCCGAGATTGCGTTCTCTATCCGAAAGGATCTGCGCTATGTGGTTTTATCCGGACCTTCTCACGCCGAGGAGGTGGGTATGGGCATGCCTACAACAGTTGCTGTGGCCTCACCGCAGCGGATCTGGGCAGAAGAGGCGCAGGATTTTTTTATGAACGATTATCTGCGGATCTATACCAATGACGATGTGGCCGGCGTGGAACTGGGCGGATCGCTGAAGAACATCATCGCCCTGGGTGCCGGGATTTCCGACGGATTGGGCTATGGTGACAATGCCAAGGCTGCGATGATGACGCGGGGCATGACCGAGATCACACGCCTGGGTGTTCGTCTGGGCGCCGACCCACTTACTTTTTCCGGTCTGTCCGGGATCGGAGATCTGATTGTCACCTGCACGAGCATGCATTCCAGAAATCGGCGATGTGGCATCATGATCGGAGAAGGAATGCCGCCTTCCGAAGCGGTGGAAAAGGTAGGCATGGTTGTGGAAGGGATGTATACCACCGAAGCGGCATATCGGCTGGCGAAGCAAGTTGGCGTGGAAATGCCGATCACAGAAGCCATCTATCAAGTGATCAACGGCGCGCTTCCCGCTAAGGAAGCGGTCAATCAACTGATGTCCAGGAGCCGAAAACACGAAAATGAGGATGTGCTGTTACGGATATGATGAACACGAAAACCTACCATATCGTCACCTTCGGCTGTCAGATGAACGAGCGGGATTCGGAAACCCTGGCGGGCATGCTGGAGGAGATGGGATATACGCCAACGAAGGATAAAACGAAGGCAGACGTGGTTCTGCTGAACACATGCAGTGTCCGGGAAAACGCTGACAAGCGTTTTTTTGGTGTGCTCGGACAACTGAAGCACGAACGCATGGATCGTCCGGATATGACGGTGGGCGTATGCGGCTGCATGATGCAGCAGGAGCATGTGATCGCAGCCCTAAAAGAAAAATATCCCTGGGTAGATCTGGTGTTCGGTACCCATAACATCCATCGGTTTCCGCAGATGCTTCATGAGGCCCGCCGCCAGCAAGCCAGCCTGGTGGATATCTGGGACGAGGGCGGCGCCATTGTGGAACACTTGCCGGCGAAGCGCGCGTATCCCTATAAAGCTTATGTGAACATCATGTACGGCTGCAACAATTTCTGTACGTACTGCATCGTTCCCTACACTCGAGGCCGGGAACGCAGCCGCCAGCCGGAAGAGATCCTTGCGGAAGTGGAGCTTCTTGCCCAAAGCGGGACAAAGGAAGTGACGCTTCTGGGGCAAAATGTGAATTCCTATGGGAAGAGCCCTTACGGCGCGGGCAGCTACCACCGTGACGGAGCACAGAGCGGGCCGGATTTTGCAGGACTGATCCGGGCGATCGACGCAATACCCGGCATCGAACGGATCCGATTTATGACCTCGCATCCGAAGGATATTTCCGAAGCTCTGATTAGAGCCTACGGGGAGTGTGTCCATCTGTGCAAGCACATCCATCTGCCGGTGCAGTCGGGAAGCGACAGGATCCTCAAAAAAATGAACCGGCACTACAGCCGGGAGCAATACTTGGATATTGTGGCGAAGTTGAAGGAAATCTGCCCGAGCATTGCGCTGACAACGGATATCATCGTAGGATTTCCGGGAGAAACGGAAGAGGATTTTCTCGATACATTGGATCTTGTGCGGCGCGTGCGGTACGATTCCGCATTTACGTTTTTGTATTCACCGAGAAAAGGGACGCCGGCGGAGCACTACGAAAACCAAGTGCCAGAGCAGATTCAGCACGACCGCTTTGATCGCTTGATCGATGAGATCCATAAAATACAGGGTGAAAAAAGCGCCGCATATCAAGGAAAGATCCTTCCGGTTCTGGTGGAAGGCCCCAGCCGGACGAATCCGGAAGTGTATACCGGGCGCACAGATTCTTTAAAAGTGGTGGACTTTCCCGGAGACTCTTCCATGATCGGAAAGATCCTGCCGGTACGGATTACACGGGCCAGGACCTTCAGTCTTTACGGAGAGGTTGCATCGCTTACAGAATGTCTGAGATCAGCCGACCTACTGATTCCCTGAACTTGACCCAGGTGGAACGGTTTCGATAGATGACCGGCGTCAAACGGAAAGAATTCATGATGTCGTGTTCAAATTCTTCTTCCAGCTTTTTTGCAACTGCCCGGTCGTACAGGATCGCATTGCATTCAAAATTAAGTTTAAAGCTGCGGATATCGAAATTCGCTGAGCCGACGGAGCTCACTTCGCTGTCCACGGTGATCATCTTTGCGTGCAGGAAGCCACGGTCGTAAATATATACCTTGACGCCGGATTCCAGCAAAGATCCCACATTGGAATACGTGACCCAGTATACGAAGGGATGATCCGGCTCATTGGGGATCATGATCCGCACGTCAACCCCTGACAGCGCAGCCATCTTAAGAGCTTCGAAGATGCTTTCGTCCGGAATGAAGTAGGGTGTTTGAAGGTAGATGTTTCGTTCAGCTCTGGCAATCATTTTCAGGTATGCCAGCTTGATCTCCGTGCTGGGGCTGTCGGGCCCGCAGGAAACGATCTGGACACCTGTAGCGCTGTCCATGGGTAAAAACGTATAATAGTCCACCGGGATGGACAGATCTTCTCCCGATGCAAAGCGCCAATCGAGGACAAAGCGGGCATCAATGTCCTGGACACAGCCGCCTTCCACCCGGATGTGGGTATCCCTCCAGGCGCGAAAGCGCGTGCTGATGCCTACGTATTCGTTGGCAACGTTAAATCCGCCCAGATAGGCGACTTTGCTGTCAATGATGGCCAGCTTCCTGTGGTTTCGATAGTTGAGTTTAAAGTTGAAGAATCGAAAGAATTTCGGAGGAAAGAAAAAAGCCACTTGTCCTCCGGCCTGTTCCAGCTTCCGGATATGCCTTTTTCGAATTCTTGAAGAACCCATGGCGTCCAGCAACAGACGGACGGCGACGCCTTCTTCGGCTTTTTTTGCAAGAGCGTCCAAAAAGGCCAGTCCCACATTGTCGGGTTTGAGAATAAAATACTCGATGTGGATATTTTTTTCCGCATTTGTGATGTCGTTCAGAAGTTGTGAGAACTTTTCCGCACCCTGGGTGAGCACCCGGATCTGGTTGTCCTGTGTTAAAAACGCGTTGCCGTACAACTGATTCAGCCGAATCATATCCTTCCAACGCGCTTCGCTGCGGCTGGAATAGACGAACTGATTGTTTTTCATGTCCTCCATCTGATGAAAGAGGGCATCGTTCATTCGTTTTTCTTCGAAATGAGTAAGGGTGAAGATCTTATGACGTGAAATGTTCTGGGACAGAAGCACGTAGAGAAGAATCCCAAAGCCGGGCACGATAAAAAGAATCATCAGCCAGGCCAATGTTGCTGAAGGATTTTTACGCTCCAGGAAGATAATGGTAAAGGCGATGACAAAGTTTGCAATATAAATAACTGCCAGAATCGCAGGAGTTGTCTGCAGATACGGGCTCAGGGCATCGATCACGGCGATACTCCCAACAGATCATTCTCTACAGAATGGCATCCAATTTTTTCTTGAAGTCGATCTCAGACATGGTCCCGTCGTGGCGTTCGGTCATCGCGCCGTTCTTGTAGAACATAAAACACGGGATGCTCATGACCTTGTTTTTGATCGCCAGACGTTTCTGATCATCGGTGTTGATTTTGCAGAACACGACTTTTCCGTCGTACTCGTCGGCCAGCTGGTCATAGAGGGATACCATGGACATGCAGGGACCGCACCAGTCCGCATAGAAATCCACGACAGCTGCCTTTGCGCCGGAAAGAACGCTCTCGAAATTCTCATCGGTGAGATAAGTGATTTTATCAGACATGATCATTACTCCTTTCGAATGTGGCATCTCCTTGATGCAACACAATTATATCATCGGAAAGAGGGCTTTGCAAGTTGTAGCAAGGTGGATGAAAAGGTGATACAATATAGTTCATACACGGAATATGCAGCAAAACGGAAAGGAAACAACGTGCAGCGATTCTTCAAAGGTCCGGTTCTTATCCTGTTTATTTTATTGTTCGTCATGGGGCCGCTTCAGGCTTTTATAGGCGGAGGCACGCGGCAGGTATCTCAGTGGATACTGGATACGCTATTGCTGCTTCCGGCAGTCGTTATTGCTCTGTCTTTTCATGAATTTGCCCATGCAAAGGTGGCGCAGCTGGCCGGTGATCCGACCCCCGGAAATATGGGTCGCGTGACGATCGACCCCAGGGCGCATATCGATCCCATGGGAATGATTGCGCTGATTCTGGTCCGATTCGGCTGGGGAAAACCGGTCCAGGTCAATCCGGCCAACTTCGGGAATCGACGCAGAGACAGCATTCTGGTGGGGTTGTCCGGCGTGACGGCCAATTTGCTCCTGGCTGTCTTATTTGGCGGAATCATCTTTCTTTCCGTACAATTTGTCCCGGACTTTTTTCAAAGCGGATTCGGCGGATTGGTAGGGGTGATCCTGATCCAGGTGGTGATCATCAACATTACGCTCATGCTGTTCAATCTGCTTCCGATTCCGCCTTTGGACGGCTTCGGGGTTCTATCGGATATTTTCAATCTCCACGGCACACCGTTTTACGCCTTTGTTTATCAGAACAGCTTTTTGATACTGATGGTTGCCATTATCCTGGGATTGCCCGGGAAGCTCCTGTCTGGACCGCTGCTCTATATCGTCGATTGGATCATGGGCGGGATCTATGGAGTGTCCGGCTGGTGGTTGCTGCTTTCATAGGAGGAGACAATAAATGAAAAAGCTTGAGAAATATACGGAACATGCGGTGGAACAAGCCCTGGAGCTTCTGGCGATTCCCAGTCCCAGCGGATATACCGGCGAAGCGGCGAACTGGCTGGTTCGGTCTTTTGAGAAAATGGGGTATCAGCCCAAAGCCACAGTCAAAGGCGGTGTGATCGTAGATCTGGGTGGTCGGGAAAAGGGCAATGCGGTGATGCTGCAGTCCCATATCGATACGCTGGGAGGCATGGTGGCGGAGATCAAATCCGACGGACGGCTTCGCATCGTGCCCGTTGGTTCTTTGAATCCCAACAACACAGAAACGGAAAACTGCACAGTCATTACGAAATTTTCCGGCGTCCGGGAAGGCACGTTTCAGCTGGTCAACGCTTCCACGCATGTGAACAAGCAATACAGTGAAACACTGCGAAAGTTCGAAGGGATGGAAGTGGTGCTGGACGAGGACGTGAACGATCGGGAAGATGTGGAAGCTCTGGGCATTTCGCCGGGTGACTTTGTCTGCTTCGAACCCCGCAGTCGTGTGACAGACAGCGGGTACATCAAGAGCCGCTTTCTGGACGATAAGCTATCCGCGGGTGTCCTGATGGCGTATGCGAAGTATTTGAAAGATCGTAAAAAGGAGCCGCTTAGGCATGTGTACCTCTACTTTACTGTTTTTGAAGAGGTCGGTCACGGCGCGGCGGGCAGCATACCGACGGAAGTGACCGAGGCGATCAGCGTGGACATGGGCTGCGTGGGAGAAGGCCTCACCTGTACGGAACGCATGGTCTCCATCTGCGCAAAGGATAACGGCGGTCCCTATCACTACGATGTGGTTCGCGGGCTGGAAGAGGCGGCGATCCGTGCCGGAGTGGAGTATGCGGTGGACGTTTATCCGGATTATCTGTCGGATGTGCGGGCGACGTTGGGTGCCGGCTTCGATGTGCGCCACGGCTGTATCGGTCCGGGCGTTTACGCTTCTCACGGATACGAAAGAAGCCATAAGGAGGGCGTGAAAAACACGCTGGGACTCCTTGTTGCTTACTTGGACGGAGATGCTGAATAGATGGCGCAGCGGTTGAGCGGAAAACAAGTGGCGGAGGCATTGGATCTGGATACGAAAGAACGTATCGCTTTGCTTGCGGCCCGGAGAATCCTTCCCTGTCTTTCCATCCTTCGGGTAGGGGAAGACCCGGGGGATATTTCATACGAAAGGGGCGCGACGAGACGTTGTGAAGCCCTGGGGATCAAGGTGCAGCTGCGCCATTTCCCGGAGACTGTATCCCAGGAAACCCTTGTTGCTGCCGTGGAGCAGATCAATCGAGATGAATCGATACACAGCTGTCTGCTTTTGAGGCCGCTGCCGCCTCATCTGGACGACGAAGCGATACGGTCCGCACTGGCGCCAGGGAAGGATGCAGACGGCATCACCGACGGATCCCTGGCCGGAGTGTTTTCCGGCAGCGATCGGGGCTTTGCCCCCTGCACAGCCGAAGCTTGTATCCGGGTGCTGGAATATTACGGTATCGATATTGAAGGAAAAACGACTGTAGTGGTAGGGCGGAGCCTGGTGATCGGCAGACCTGTGGCTATGCTTCTACTGCAGCGGCACGCAACGGTCACCATGTGTCATACCCGTACAAAAAATATCAGCGAAATCTGCAGACAGGCGGAGATCTTGGTCGTGGCGGCAGGACGGCAAGGGGTAGTCGACCGCTCCTGTTTTCACCGTGAGCAGGTGGTCCTGGATGTGGGGATTCACGTGGACGCCGACGGAAAAATCACCGGAGACGTGGATTTTTCCGAGGCCGAACTGTTGGTTTCGGCCATCACCCCCGTACCCGGGGGTGTCGGCGCCGTTACCACTTCCGTGCTGGCGGCCCATGTGGTCAAAGCGGCTGAAACTGTCGGACGATAATACGATCAAGCATGTTATATAGGGAGAATTCTATGAATTTACGAACCAATGTCATCATCACGGAATCCACAAAGACCATGCGGGCCATGGCGCGTCAGACGCTGCAGGGGCGGTGGGGCGAAGCCCTGATCGTCTCTTTGGTCATGTACGCAGTTACGACGCTGCCATCGGTGATCTTTCCATACATTTCCAATTCCTCCTTTACATTGTCGGCGGTCAACGTGTACACCCTGATGGTCAGCGGTCCCATGGCGCTGGGAATCAGTCTGTATTTTCTGAAGCTGTTCCGGCAGAGACCTGCGGGGGTGGAAGATTTGCTTCGTGGATTTAACTATATGTGGAAATCCTTTGTGCTGCTCCTTATCATGGCTGTAAGGATCTTCCTTTTTTCACTGTTGCTGATCATTCCCGGCATCCTGGCCGCGCTCCGATATAGTCAGGCCTTTTTTATCATGGCCGACAATCCCGAGAAGACACCGCGGCAATGCCTTTGGGAAAGCGGGATTCTGATGCAGGATAATCGCGGCAGATTTTTCGTTCTGGAGCTGAGTTTTCTGGGTTGGGGACTTCTGGCTTCCCTGCCGCCTGTGCTGGGCCAGATGCTTTGGGGACCGGATCATTTCGACTTTGCGATATCTCCTACCGCAGACTGGGGAGATATCTTTGTTATGTCTTTGGAGGCTGCGGCTCAGCCTATTCATCCGTTATTATATCTTCTTAGTATCGGAACAGTGTTTCTGGGTGTCTACATGACGACGGCCCACGCTTGCTTTTATGATCTGGTCAATGGAAATCTTCAGGTACGCAAAGCGGAAGAACTGCATGCGTTGACGGAGGATTCTCTTCCTGAAATTCAGCCGGAACCGGAGACGGAATCGCGAAGTGAGGATACCGATGTATAAGGAATGGGGACTGTCTCCCGGCGGAAAACCCTTCGTTCCGTTGCTGTTTGCGGGAGACATCAATGTATACAGTGTCGCCAGAGCTTTTCACGAAGCCTACGGCATACGCTCGAAGGTCTATGGGAAATACCTGACGGGTCCCTGTGTCAACAGCAAGATCATCGACTATACAGCGGACCCGAAGGCGGATGATCCCGCAGCGTTTCTTCGCCTTGTCCAGGATTTCGCCGGCAGGCATTCAGATAAAACGGTGCTTCTGATCGGATGCGGCGACAGCTATGTGGAGCTTGCCAGTCTGCACAAGGGCGCCTTTCCGTCAAACGTGATATCTCCGTATATCGATGTGGAACTGATGCACCGTTTGACCCACAAGGAGCAATTCTATGCGTTTTGTGAACGATCCGGCGTGGATTATCCGGACACGTTTGTTCACAAGAAGGAAATGGGGATGACGTTTGAATTGCCCTTCGACGGGCCGTTCATCGTAAAACCTTCCTCCGGGATCGAGTATTGGGCGCACCCCTTCGATACACAGAAAAAGGTGTATAAGGTCGATACGCCGGCCCAGGTTCGCAGCGTACTGTCGGAGGTTTACGGATCGGGGTATGGGGATTCAATGATCATCCAGAATTTTATTCCGGGAGACGATACCTATATGCGGGTGCTTACCAGCTATTCGGACCGCAGCGGAAAAGTGGTAATGATGTGTCTTGGACATGTGCTCCTGGAAGAACATACGCCTCACGGGATCGGCAATCACGCCGTGATCCTTACCGAATGCGACAGGGACCTTACGGAACGTTATCGCATTCTTCTGGAAGATCTGCACTATGTGGGCTACTCCAATTTCGACATCAAGTACGATCGGCGAGACGGCCGCTTCAAGGTCTTTGAGATCAATACCCGGCAGGGACGGAGCAACTATTACGTCACCGGCTCGGGCGCCAATGTTGCCGGTTATCTGGTGGACGACTATCTGGATCACGCTTCGGCGCCTTTTCACTGCGTGGATGCAGATTCCCTGTGGATGGTCGTTCCGCGCAAAGTAGCCTTCGATTACGTGCGGCAGCCGGAATATCGGGTGCGCATGCGGCAGCTGATCCGAGTCGGGCGCTGGGTAAACCCGTTGTACTACTCTGTGGACAACGGTCTGCGAAAACGGATCGCGCTGGCAAAAAATCAACTGGGTCACTTCATCAAGTTTAAAAAGTATTTGGGGAAGCAATGAAAAGGATCAGCCATCTGGGCGAATACCAGGAAGAATTGAAGCATTCAGGGTTGCTTCTTCGCCCGGTGACGGACGAAGCGCTGCTGTCGACGCCGATTTCGCATATCACCTACGATTCCAGAGAAGTTGTACCGGGGACGTTGTTTGTCTGCAAAGGCGCCGGTTTCAAGGAGGAGTTCCTGGGCGAAGCGCTAGCAAAGGGCGCGATTGCATGGATTGCGGAGGAAAATCATCCTGCCGGTGTTGGAATCCTTGTTTCCGACATCCGAAAAGCCATGTCGCTTTTGGCGAATCAACTTTATGACGATCCCTGGCGCGCGTTCCCTCTGGTCGGACTTACCGGAACCAAGGGCAAATCCACCACAGTGTATTTCCTGCGCAATATGATCGATGGACCCGACGGAAACGGATCCAACGGACGTCTGGGCTATCTTTCATCCATCGAGACCTACGATGGCGTGGAGCGTTTCGAATCTCATCTGACCACGCCGGAAGCTCTGGTGCTGGCTCGTCATTTCGATCATGCCAGGGAAAGCGGATTACAGGCCATGGTAATGGAGGTCTCTTCCCAAGCGCTGAAATATGACAGAACTTTGGGCGTGGAATTTACGATCGGCTGTTTTCTCAATTTCAGCGCCGATCACATCGGGGGTCGGGAACACACAGACGAGGAAGACTACTTTTCTTCAAAATTGAAATTCTTTGACCAGTGCAGGAGTGTTTGCCTGAATGTGGAGACACAAGGTCTTGCTCGGGTACTGGCTGCAATCGAAGCATCTCCGCTCTGCGAAAAGCGCATCCTTTACTCTCCCTCGGGGAAGACGCAATGGGAAGGACTTCCTGTAGACTTCCTGGCCGACGGCGTGCACAAGCAGGATAGGGAAACCGTATTTCATATCCGCAAACGCAATAAAGAAGGAGCTTCTTTGCATGCGTTTGAAGACTTGGGAGAATTCAGGCTGACACTGCCGGGATTCTTTAATGTGGACAATGCTTTGGTGGCCGCCATTGTTGGGTTGGAACTGGGATTGCCGCTGGATCAAATCAAAGAAGGTTTATACACTGCGAAAGTGGCAGGCCGCATGGAGGTCTTTGAAAACCCGGAGCGAAAGCTGGCCGTGATCGTGGATTATGCCCACAATCGACTGAGTTTCGACAGCTTGTATTCCTCCACAAAAAAAGAATACCCCGGCTGGCGGATCGAGGCGTTGTTCGGTTGTCCCGGCGGCAAGGGTCTTCAACGAAGGCAGGAACTGCCCGAGGTCGTATCCCGCTATGCGGATTTTGTCTGGATCACCGAAGAGGATGCGGGAGAAGAAGACCTGATGGTGATCTCCGATCTTCTGAAAAGCAATCTGGACAGCTATGGCTGTCCTGCCCGGGTGATTCCGGATCGGGCCGAAGCCATCCGGACCGCAATTCGGAACGCGCCCCCGGAAACGGTGATCGTAATGACCGGAAAAGGCCGGGAAAACTATCAGAAACGGGGGACCGAATACGTGACGGTGGAATCCGATGTGGAACTGGTACAAAAGTATTTATGAGCAAATCGTGACCGGTCCTTTGGGGCCGGTCTTTTTATGCCTGCGTATCTGACTCAGGCTCCTCATTCAGCTCGATGGGTTCAAAAGTCCCCAGATGCAGGGACAGTTCATCCAGCGGATAATCCAGACAATCTTCGAAGCGGTATTTGTGTTCCGGTTCTCCCAGCCGCTGGGCGCGGTAGAGTGTCACTGCATCCAAGACAGAACAAGGTATCTGATCGGCCTTGGCTGCGCCGGGCTTTGTATACCAGTGTTTGAAGCGGTGGAGTTCTTCCGTCAGCCGCAACCGGGCTTCGGCGGATTCCGTGGATTGCAGCAGGAGCGTCAGTCTCTGCCGAATGCTTTCCAGCAGTGTAAAGAAATCCTGCTCTGCGTCGGGAATGTTGTCGGTGAGCTCTTCGAAATACAGATCGATCCATTCGCCCAGCTCCTCTGAACTGGTTTTGGACAGGACACTGTAAAAAATATCGAAAGGGATGGATTCGTCGTACTCCAGCAGTGTGGCCATCTGTTCAAAATATTTCAAAGGAGACAGCTCATCCATATCCAATTCGTTCATCAGTTCTTTGAGAGTCATTTCAAGCTCCTAAAATTTCCGCAGTGCGATTTTGAAATCGCGGTTTTTGATAATACGGTGGATCAAATTCACAAAATTTTCCGAAAGGTCGCTGGCGCCGAACACATTGGGTCCGTCGGGCTTCTCTGCCAGCATATCTCGCTGTATCAAGGTTTCTCTGACAGCCAAGGCCAGCGTTTGGGCGGGATCGATGATCTGCAGCAAGGGATAAGCTCTTATCAGGTTTTCCAGGATCAGCGGGTAATGCGTACAGCCCAGGACCAAGGTATCGATTCCGTGACAGCGAACAAAATCATCCAGGTAGTGGTGCACTGTTAAATCCATGATTTCACTTTCGATGATTCCTTCTTCGATCAGCGGAACAAAGGCCGGGCAAGCCTTAGCATGAATCCGCAAGCCCGAATTTCTTTGTGTGATCGCTCCCTCGTAGGCTCGGCTATGAACGGTCACTTTCGTGCCGATGATGCCGATGGACTGCGCCGGGTTGCAGTCCCGGGCGATCATAAAGGCCGCAGGTTCGATGATTCCGGCGATGGGGATCTCGGGAAAGCGGGCGGCCAGAGCCGGTATTGCCGTGGAGGAAATCGTATTGCAGGCAATCACCAGAATTTTAGCGCCCTGCGCGACCAAATAATCTGCGATCTGAAGCGAAAAAGCCTCTATGGTTTCAGGGCTTTTGGATCCGTAAGGCGTCCTGGCAGTATCGCCAAAGTATAAAATACGTTCATTGGGGAGGGTTTGCAGCAGCGGTTCGATGCAGGTCAAGCCGCCCAATCCCGAATCAAATACACCGATGGGTCTGTTGTCCAAGGGAATGATCCTTTCCTTTCACAAAGCAATATATATGATATAATAATATATCACATTTGAACAGAAAGCGAGCAGATCCATTGAAGGTAAAAGACAGAAAAGAGATCGACAAGCGGTATCAGTGGGATATCGAATCCATGTATCCGAACGCGCAGGCCTGCCGGGATGATATGGAAAAAGCACGGAAACTGGCAGACTCCTACGGAGCTTACAGTGGACGGCTGGAGGATAGTGCAAAGACCCTCACCGAAGCGCTGCAGAAACGGGATGAACTCTGGCAGAAGGCTGAACGGGTCTATGTCTATGCCCGAATGAAGCGCGATGAGGATAATCGCATCCCTGAATTTCAGGCTCTTTGCGATCAGGCTCAATCCATGCTGGCAGGGATCTCCCAAGCCACCAGTTTTTTTGCGCCGGAATTTGCCCGGATATCCAGAGAGAAGCTGCGAGAATTTATGTCGGAGGAGCCCGGGCTTCGGATCTATGCGCATCTGATCGATGAGCTTCTTCGCGGTAGATCCCATGTCCTGTCAGCAAAGGAGGAAAAGCTTCTGGCCGGGATCAGTGAACTGTCCGGCGCAACCAATGATACCTTTACGATGCTGAACAATGCGGATATCCGCTTCGGAACGGTCAAGGGAGAGGATGGCCGTCCTGTGGAAGTGACCCACGGGACATACATACGTCTGATGCAGAGTCCCGACCGAAATCTGAGGCAAAAGGCCTATCGCCGCATGTATCGGGCTTATGAAAAGCAAAAAAACACGCTGGCGACGCTCTATAGCTACAACACGAAACAGGATGTGATTTTTGCCAGGATCAGAAAATATCCTTCGTCCATCGAGGCTGCGCTGTTCGGAGATAAAGTGCCGCTCAAGGTATACGATAATCTCATCGAGGAGGTGCATCAGGCTTTGCCGGATCTGCACCGCTACATGGAACTGAGGAAGAAGGCCCTAGGCGTTTCCAGGCTTCGGATGTACGATCTGTACGCGCCGCTGATCCGCCGGCCGGAAAAATACGTTTCCTACGAAGAAGCACAAGAAATGGTGAAGCGGGCGCTCCGGCCCCTGGGCTCCGAGTACGGCCGGATCCTGGACAAAGCCTTTGAGGAGCGTTGGGCGGATGTATTCGAAAGCGAAGGAAAAACCAGCGGAGCCTATTCTTTTGGCAGCTACGACAGTCTGCCGTACATGCTTCTCAACTATGACGGCAGGCTGGAGGATGTGTTCACGCTGATCCACGAAGCCGGTCATTCCATGCACGCGTATTTCACGAGAAGCGCGCAACCCTATGTCTACGGCTCCCATTCCATTTTTACTGCCGAAGTGGCATCCACAGTGAACGAAGCCCTGCTGATGCGCCAATTGCTGGGCGAGGCGAGCTCCAAAGAGGAAAAAGCATATCTTTTGAATCTCTATTTGGAAGAATTCCGGACCACGCTGTTTCGACAGACGATGTTCGCGGAGTTTGAACGCGCCACCCATGCCGCAGTAGAGGCCGGGGAAGTACTCACGGCCGGATGGCTGTCGGAGGCTTATGCGGCTCTCAATCGGACCTATCATGGACCGGCCATGGAGCAGGATGATCAGATCGCCATGGAATGGTCCAGGATCCCACATTTTTATAATGCATTCTATGTGTACAAATATGCAACGGGCTATTCCGCTGCGACGGCGATCTCCGCCGCCATATTGGATGGGGGCGGTCAGGAGGCAAAGGACTATGTGGCGTTTTTGCGCTCCGGAGAAAGTGACTATCCCATTGAACTGCTGAAGATGGCCGGCGTGGATATGAGCCGGCCGAAACCTGTACGTGACGCGCTTGCCACATTCCGGTGGTTGCTGGCGGAGCTGGAAGAATTAATCTAAGAGGAGCCTGGTATGGACTATAACAACAGTATCGGAAAACCCCTTCAGACTGTCTATGTCTACAATAACGAAGAAGAGTTGTCCTGCCGGGTCGGCGACGGACTCAGAACGATGCTCCGGGAGCATGGAATACAGACCCCGGATCTCTTCGGCCCCGGCGTGGAGCTTCTGGTTTGCGTTGGCGGCGACGGCACGCTGCTCCGCGGGCTTCACGCTTTTGGTTTCCCGGACATTCCGGTCGTAGGAATCAACACAGGACATCTGGGGTTTTTCCAGGAGTTTCAGCACGATGAACCGGACCGGCTTTTGGATATCTGCCGGGGCGGCAGCTACAGTATTCAAAGACATCGCCTCGTCCGTGTGAGCCTGGATTGCGGCGGGGCAGAGCCGATCCGGCATTTAGGGCTGAACGACATCGTGATCAAAGGGAGCGTTTCACGGATCACACATCTGAACCTGTACATCGGCGGAAGCTTTGTGGAAAAATTCAGCGGAGACGGTCTGCTGGTCGCATCCTCTGCCGGCAGTACCGCCTACAATTATTCTCTGGGCGGCAGCATCGTGGATCCCCGGTTGAATCTGCTTCAGATCACGCCCATCGCGCCGATGAACACCACGGCATTTCGTTGTTTTACTTCCAGTATCGTTCTTCCTCCCGATCTGGATATTCGTATCGTTCCGGAATTCGAATACGATCGGGAAGCCCTGGTGATCGTGGACGGCATGGAGCATACGTATGCCGGCGTGGAGCGGATGGTCATCGACCTGGCACCCAAAGAGGTCCGGCTGGTCCGGTTGCAGCACTATGACTTTTGGACAAAGGTCAAAACGAAGTTCTTATAAAATGAGCCATCAGATTTATACCCTCGTTCAAGAGGATGAAGAACTGTATATCAAAGAACTGCTTCAGCGCCGCTTTCACTTCTCTTCGCGTCTGATCCGAAAACTGAAAGTCGAAGGCGGTGTTTTTGTGAACGATCAGCCGGTCCGTCTGCGGCAGAAAGGCCGGGCGGGAGATGTGCTTCAGGTCCGTTTCCCCAAGGAAAGCAGCTACTTTGAACCCGAGGACATCTCCCTGGCTGTCGTCTACGAAGACGACGACCTGCTTGTGGTCAACAAGCAGCCCGGCCTGGTCGTCCATCCCACGAAAAACTACCAAAGCGGCACTTTGGCCAACGCGTTGGCGTTTTTGATGCGGCAAAGCGGAAAGAATTATAAAATTCGTTTTGTCAATCGCCTGGATCGAGACACGTCGGGGTTGATCCTGATTGCAAAAAATGCCCATTGTCAGAAGCATATCTCTGATCAGATGGACCGCAAGCAGGTGCGAAAATGCTACAGAGCGATCGTCCACGGCCGGCCGGAGCAAGAAGAAGGGATCATCGATCTGCCCATCGACAAGGATCCGGATCACGCAGCCCGGCGCAAAGTGACGGATCAAGGCTATTCCTCCCTAACGCGCTATCGGGTGCTGGAACGTTTCGACAGCGGACAGGATCAAGGCCGGATTTCCGGTCACACCTTGTTGGAGCTGACTTTGGAGACAGGGCGCACCCATCAGATCCGTGTCCATCTTTCCCACATGGGATGGCCTGTAGTCGGCGATGAACTTTACGGTTCTCTTTATGGCTATACTCCCGATAATGATCTGATGAAACGACAGGCGCTCCACGCTTATGAGCTGGAACTGACGCAGCCATCCACCGGTGAACGGATTCGGATCAAGGCGGAACTGCCCGAGGACATGATGCAGTGTCTGCGGGAGATAAGGAGCATCGAAAGCTGATATGTCCTGGATTCGAATCGCCCTGGTGTTTGTGGGCAGCATGATCGGCGCTGGCTTTGCTTCCGGCAAGGAAGCCTGGCAATTCTTCGGTGTATTCGGAGACTTCGGTCTGTTTGGGATCGCCGTTTCCGTTGCAACCTATGCCTTTCTTGGCTATATCAATACCTATATTGCTCATCGCTTGAAAAGCGCTGATATCGGAAGGATCATCTGCCCTTCACCGAATAAGGCCGCCCAGGCCCTCGTGGGGGCCGTGATGTGCGGATTCCTGTTGGTTGCCTATGTTGCGATGCTGGCTGCCGGCGGCGCGCTTGCGCAATCTTCCTTCGGGCTGCCAAGTCAGGCAGGGAGTTTTATTTATATGCTGCTGGCGGTATTTACAGCCATCGGCGGCTTTGAAACGGTAGCTTCCCGCGTGGGGCGAATCGCGCCGGTCCTGGTTGCGGCCACACTTGTAATGGGCTTGTACATCCTCGGTCAGGATGCGGCCCTGATCGGCACCGGCCCCCGGCTTCCCGCCAGCCGCTTTGCACCCCATTGGATGTTCGCCGCAGTGGCGTATGTGGGGTACAACATGACGGCGGCTGTGCCGGTCCTGGGCCAGTGCGCCTTACGGGCGCGCAGCTTTCAAGAGACGCGCAGGGGCGTTTTCCTGGCGAGCTTTCTGCTCGGGCTGTGCAGCCTGATCCTCTACTACGTTACGCGTACGGATCCGGGACTCTCCGCGCTTCAGGAACTGCCTATGCTGGCCTTCGTTCAGAAGTACTTTCCAACCCTGAAAAACGGGTATGCGCTGTTTCTTTTGGCTGCAATCTTCAGCGCGGCAGCAACGTGCTTCTATGGCTTCACGGCAAAACTCGGACCGGTAGCTCATCGGAAAAGCATCATCTGGATCGTCGGCGCCGTCGGATACGGTCTTTCCCTTTATGGATTTTCAAATTTTGTCGCCAATGTGTATCCGTTAGTGGGTGCGGTCAGCTTGTTTTTCTTCGGTCTGGAGATTCTCCATTACTTTCGGCTCAAGCGTTCGGATGTCGCAGGGGACCGTGGATGAGCCACATTTTTCTTGACAAATACGCGGCAGTGCGTACAATGAATTAAGACCGCTTGGAATCAGGCGAATCGAATACCGGATGCTGACGGGAGGAGTAGTCTTCGACGTCTTCACAGAGAGAGAACCGCGGCTGAGAGTTCTCAGGACCCCTCGGAAACGAAGGTCGCCCGGAAACGATGCATCGATCAAATGAGGGCCGGGCGCCTGGCGCTCCGGAACAAAGGTGGTACCGCGGAACAATGATCCGTCCTTTGGCTTAGGCCATTGTGACGGATATTTTTATAGGAGGATGACATGGAATACAATCTTGCGAAGACATACGATCCCAAAGCGTTCGAGGACAGGATCTACAAGGCATGGGAGGAAAGCGGCGCCTTTGTGGCGCATCGCGATCCCGATAAAAAGCCGTTTACCATCGTGATGCCGCCGCCCAACATCACCGGGCAGCTGCACATGGGGCATGCCCTGGACCAAAGCCTTCAGGATGTGCTCATCCGCTTCAAGCGGATGCAGGGCTATTCAGCCCTGTGGCTGCCCGGCTCGGATCATGCCAGCATCGCTACGGAAGTTAAAGTGGTGGACAAGCTCATGGAAGAGGAAGGCAAGACCAAGGAGGACATCGGTCGGGAAGCTTTTTTGGAGAGAGCCTGGGCCTGGAAAAAAATATACGGCGGGCGCATCAACGAGCAAGTCCGCAAGCTCGGCAATTCCTGCGACTGGAGCAGGGAGCGCTTTACGATGGACGAGGGCTGCAACAGAGCGGTGAACGAACACTTCGTCCGGTTGTACGAAAAAGGACTTATTTATAAGGGAAACCGATTGATCAACTGGTGCCCCACCTGCGGCTCCGCCTTGTCGGATATCGAAGTGGAACATGTGGACAAAAACGGTAAGTATTGGTACTTTCGCTATCCTGCAGAAGATGGCGGAGAAGGGATCGTCGTGGCTACGTCCCGGCCGGAGACCATGTTCGGCGATACGGCTGTGGCCGTTCATCCCGAAGACGAGCGCTATCAACACCTGATCGGTAAAAACGTGATGCTGCCCTTGGTAGGTCGCAAGATCCCGGTGATCGCCGATCTGCATCCGGACCCGGAAAAAGGGACCGGCGCAGTGAAGATCACACCGGCTCACGATCCCAACGACTTCGAAGTCGGGCTTCGCCACGGGCTGGAACAGATCGTATGCATCAACGAGGAAGCTAAAATGACTGCCGCCGCGGGCGCCTACGAAGGACTGGACCGTTATGCCTGCAGGAAAGCCTGGGTCAAAGCCCTGACAGAAGGCGGATATCTGGTCAAGGAAGAGGACCTAGTCATCCCTACCGGTGAGTGCTACCGTTGCCATGACGTCATTGAGCCCTTGATAAGCGATCAGTGGTTCGTCAGCATGAAGCCTCTGGCCGAACCGGCGATGGAGGCGGCAAGAAGCGGCGCGCTGAAGCATGTGCCCGACCGGTTTGAAAAAATTTATATGCACTGGCTGGAGGAGATCAAGGATTGGTGTATCTCCAGGCAGCTTTGGTGGGGACATCGGATCCCGGCCTATTATTGCGACGACTGCGGCGAAGTGATGGTTTCCGCCACCGCTCCTGTGGCCTGCGCCTCCTGCGGCAGCGATAAGATCCGTCAGGATGAGGATGTGCTGGACACTTGGTTCAGTTCCGCGCTGTGGCCCTTTTCTACGCTTGGTTGGCCGGAAAACACCGAAGACCTTCGGTATTTCTATCCAACGAATGTGCTGGTTACCGGATATGACATCATCTTTTTCTGGGTGGCCAGAATGGTGTTTGCCGGACTGGAGGAAACCGGGAAAAGCCCCTTCGAATATGTGCTTGTTCACGGTTTGGTGCGGGACGCTCAGGGGCGGAAGATGAGCAAATCTCTGGGCAACGGAGTGGATCCTTTGGATATGATCGACCGATACGGCGCGGATGCTCTTCGATTTATGCTCCTTTCGGGCATTACACCCGGAAACGATATGCGTTTCCAGACGGAGCGGATCGAATCGGCAAGAAACTTTGCCAATAAACTCTGGAACGCCTCCCGGTTCGTTATTATGAATCTGCGGGAGGACGAGGCCTTTCTTCCGATCGCATCGGAGGCAGAGGCGATGCAGGCTCTTTGCCCGGAAGATCGCTGGATCCTGTCCACTGTGAACGACGCTGTCAAGGACATCGGCAGCAATATGGAAAAGTTCGAATTTGCTCTGGCTGCCCAAAAGATCAACGAGCTGATTTGGAACGAGTACTGCGACTGGTACATCGAGCTGGTCAAGAACCGTTTGTACGGAGATGATGCGGCCGATAAAGCAGTTGCCCGTTACGTACTGGTTCGGGTACTCAAGGATCTGCTGAAGCTCCTGCATCCTTTTATGCCCTTCATCACGGAGGAGATCTGGAGTTTTCTGCCTCGTCCCGGCGATGCGAAGGATTTCCTGATGCTGGAAAACTGGCCGGTGGCAGAGGAAATGGACTATCGCAAAGATGTGGCCGTACTGGAGCTGGCCAAGGAAGTGATCCGATCTATTCGCAACATTCGGGCCCAGGCAGACGCGCAGCCCTCCAGAAAACTGTCGGTGGTCGCGTTGACTTCAGGTGAGGAAAAAGAGCGGATGCAGGCAGGGCTGAGCTACACGCTGGCGTTGGCCAATCTGTCGGATCTGACCTTTATCGATGACAAAAGCCAGATTCCCGAAGAAACGATGTCCGCTGCGCTTCCCAATATAGAGCTTTTTGTGCCGTTGGACGATTTGTTGGATTATAGGGCGGAATATGACCGGCTTATCAAAGAGAAGGATCGTCTTGAGGGCGAAGTGGAGCGCACCGAGGGGAAACTGTCCAACGATGCCTTCGTGACCAAGGCGCCGGAGCGCGTCATCGATGCAGAGCGGGAAAAGCTCGCAAATGCTAAAGATATGCTCAACAAGGTCAATGCGCGCATCCCTGTGGTGAAAGGCAAGCTGTAGCAAATGAGATACGAGGATGCATTGGCTCAAATCCACGCGCGGCTCCGTTTCGGAAATAAACTGACTCTGACAAGGATCAAGGAACTTCTTCACCTGCTGGGAGATCCCCATCGATCGCTTTCTGTGGTTCATGTGGCCGGAACCAACGGGAAAGGCTCCGTGAGCAAATATATATACTACAGCTTAATGGCTCAGGGCTATCGGGTGGGGCTGTACACGTCGCCCTACATCGTTGATTTTAGAGAGCGGATCGAGTGCGACGGAGCTTGGATCAGTCCGGAAGCTCTGGCGGAATGCACGTACAGAGTCCTGGGCGCTGCCGCCGTGATGGAAAGCACCGGAAGCGACGCTCCGACGGAATTCGAAGTGGTCATGGCTGTTGCGTTCCTTTATTTTAAAGAATGCGGCTGCGACTATGTTGTCCTGGAAGTGGGTTTGGGCGGTCGGGGAGACGCCACCAATGTGATAGATTCTCCGCTGTTGTCGGTGATCACATCCATTTCCTACGATCACATGGAATATCTGGGCGATACCCTGCCTGAGATCGCATCGGAGAAGGCAGGGATCATCAAACCCGGCCGCCCTGTGGTCTGTCGGGTTCGGGATCGAGCTGCGATGGACGAGATCCGGTCAAAAGCCCTGGCGTGCGACAGTCAGCTCTACGATGTGCTGGAAGAGGTGACGGATCTGGAAATCCGGGAGATGACGCTGTCCGGAAACCGCTTTTCATTGAAGGTGATGAACGAAGAGTACCGGAATGTACGTGTTTCACTGGCCGGTCGCTATCAGATCGACAATGCCTCCACGGCTTTGTGCGCTTTGGAAGTGCTCCGCAAGAAGTGCGGCGTCGCGCTTGAGAAGCGTGCCATCATCGAAGGAATGGCTGCGGCCAGACACGCGGCGCGCCTGGAAAAAATCTGTGACGATCCCTTGATCATCATTGACGGCGCACACAATGCGGAAGGGATGGAGGCCTTTTGCGAAAGTGTAGGACCCTTCATTCGGGGGCGACGGACACTGCTGACGCTGGGGATTTTAAAGGATAAGGAATTGATAAAAATGTTGAGCAGTGCGCTGGCCCTGGGTGTGGATCTGGCGCTGTCAGAACCGGAAAACACCAGAAAGGCTACTGCAGGGGAACTCGGGCAGGTATTGGGAGAACTGGGTGGCGAAGCCGTGATCCTTGGCGATGCGTCCCACGCCTATGCCTATGCGCTGCAGCATCGAAAGGAGTACGACTGCCTGTTGTTTGCCGGCTCGCTGTACTTTGTCAGCGCTATACGGGAGTACTGTATCAATGGAAAGGAGTCGATATGAAATTCAGGTACGAAGAGACACAAGACACGGATTTGTTGATGGATATTTTCAGTCGGAATGATATCGAGGTGGCTGAGGATGAATTTACCGGAGGTCATACGACGCTGTTGAAGGGATTCGCAGTCTATGATGACGATGCCCGGGGATGTTTGGCGGGTGCCGTGGCTCTGGCCAGGCGAATGGATCGGATCATCATCAACGGGATCGCGGTGAAACCCGAATACCGCAGATTCGGCGTGGCCAGCGGCCTGCTGGAGCGAGTGATGGAAGAGGCAGCTTCCAGAGGGACCGATGTGATATGGATCGTAGCACGGGCGCCGCTGTTCTTTGCCTCCCATGATTTTGAATACATCACCGAGGACCAGGTGCCGGAAGGCCTTTTCGACTGTCCCGGTTGTCCTCAGTACAATAAGACCTGTTTTCCAAAGCTGATGAAATTTGTTTTTCCACAATAGCAGGTGGCGGGCGCATCCTCCGGGAGCACCCGCCGTTTCTTGCTTTTTGGCCCGGCACATGATAAAATTCAAAGAAGTTTTGACTGATGAAAAGCAGTGGCGTTACAGCACTGAAAATAGAGAAAGAGGATCGATATGAGAATCGCAATCGATGCCATGGGGGGTGATCATGCGCCCCAAGAGATCGTCAGGGGCTGCCTGCAGGCTTCCGGGCACACGGAAGCAGAGCTCATTCTGGTCGGTGACCACCAGCGGATCACGGATGAATTGACCCAAAGCGGCATTTCTTACGATCCTGCACGGATTCGTATCATGCACGCCCAGGAAGTCATTGAGAATACCGACAGTCCCGTACGAGCTGTCCGCGGAAAACCTGATTCTTCCATGGTTCGGGCGATCGAGCTGGTGAAATCCGGTGAGGCGGATGCTGTTCTGTCAGCGGGAAACACCGGCGCCCTGATGGCCGCCGGCTTGCTTCGGTTGGGCAGAATCAAAGGTGTGGAGCGGCCGGCCATTGTATCGATCTATCCGTTGATCGGACAAGAAAAAGCTTTTTCACTCTTGGTGGATGCAGGCGCCAATGCCGAGTGCAAGGCCAGCAATTTGCTGGGATTTGCCCACATGGGCAGCATATACATGAAAAGTGCCTTCGGTGTGGAATCGCCCACTGTCGGCTTGATCAATATCGGAGCGGAGGAAACCAAAGGAACGGCCCAGCTCAAGGATACATATCAGTTGCTGAAAACGAGTGGACTGAATTTTATCGGCAATGTAGAGGGAAGGGACATCCCCGGAGGCGCCGCCGATGTCTTGGTGTGCGACGGCTTTACGGGCAATGTGATCCTGAAGCTCACTGAGGGACTGGCCTGGACCATTTTAAAGACTATCAAAAGACGTTTTACCGAGGATGTGATGGCCAAGCTGGGCGCGGCGATCCTGTCGGGAAAGCTTCGAGACCTGAAAAAGGAATTCGATTATTCGACTTACGGCGGAGCGCCTATTCTGGGCATTCGCGGTTTGGTATTCAAAATGCATGGCTCATCCACTGCCGATGCAGTACGAAACTCGGTTATCAAGGCGGCGTTGGTCGCTTCGGGAGACCTTACCGGTCAGATTCGACAGGCGATGGAAGCCTATGCGAACGGAGAAGAAGGAACCGATCCTGATGAAGAGTAAGTCTGCAGAGGACATCCTTCAATATCGCTTTTCGGACAAAGAACTTCTGGAAAAAGCGCTGACGCACAGTAGCTATGCAAACGAAATGACCGGTGATCCGGCCAACGGAAACGAACGCCTGGAATTTTTGGGAGACGCTGTTCTGGATGCGGTGATCAGCGTCTATCTTTTCGAGAAATACAAAGAGAAGGCGGAAGGTGAACTGACCCGCCTGCGAGCGCTGATCGTTTGCGAAAAATCCCTGAGCGCTGCGGGAAAGGCCGCCGGAGTCAATGCGCTGATCCGATTGGGCCGCGGTGAGGAAATGGGCGGCGGCAGGCAACGCTCTTCCATTGTGGCCGACGCCGTGGAGGCCGTGATCGGCGCTGTTTATCTGGACGGCGGCATGGCAGCTGCCGAAGCCGTTGTACTGCACCTTCTGAGCGCTGCCATTGGCGAAGCCCTCTCCGGAACACTGTTCATGGATCACAAAACAGAGCTTCAGGAATGGCTGCAGCATCAGGGCAACGGGGAACCCTACTATCGGATCCTTTCCGAAGAGGGGCCGGACCATGCAAAAATATTCACCGCTTCGGTCAACGCAGGAAAACTCCGGTTGGGCGTGGGAAGCGGACACAATAAAAAGGAAGCGGAACAGGAAGCGGCGCGCAATGCGCTGGAAACAATAGGGACCAAGAGGTAAAAGATGGTTTTTAAACGTATAGAATTAAATGGCTTCAAGTCTTTTGCCGATCCGGTGGTCATCGAATTCACCGATGGGATCACCTGTATCGTAGGTCCCAACGGCAGCGGAAAGAGCAATATTTCCGATGCGATCCGCTGGGTGCTGGGAGAACAGAGTCCTAAGATGCTTCGGGGCGGAAAGATGGAAGAGGTCATCTTTGCCGGTACACAGAGCCGAAAGCCCAAAGGGATGGCCGAAGTCACGATCGTTCTGGACAACAGCGAAGGCGTGCTTCCCATTGACTTCTCCGAAGTGGCCATCACAAGGCGCATGTATCGCTCCGGCGAAAGCGAATACCAGATCAACCGCTCTCCCTGCAGATTGAAGGACATTCGTGAATTGATCATGGATACCGGCATGGGTGTTGAAGGATATTCCATTATCGGACAAGGAAAGATTGCCGATATCGTCAGCAATAAAATGGAAAGCAGGCGGGAGATCTTCGAGGAAGCGGCCGGGATTGTCAAATACCGCAGCAAAAAGGCGGAATCAGAGCGAAAACTGGAGAATGCTTCAGGCAATTTGGATCGAGTGAACGACATCATCGGAGAGATCCGCGGACGTATCGACGGATTGGCCGACGACAGCAGGCGAGCCGAAGAATATCTGGTCCTGAGGGATCAATATAAAGAGATAGAAATCAACATTACGCTAAAGAGCATTGATTCTGTTTCCGGCAAGAACGAAGCTATTCAGCAGGAACTTCTTGAATTGAATGCTGCCGTTGCAGGGCAGAAGTCGGGTCGGGAACTGCTGGAAAACCAATTGCGTCAAAAACGAAAAGACGCTCAGGACCTGGAGGCGCAGACTGAAAGCTTGCGGGATGCCCTGACTGCGCTGTCCGAAGAAATTCACGCGATATCCAACCGGAAAGAACTGAATCGGGAGCGACTGGCTTCTCTTTCCCGAGAGTTGGATCGTTTAGAAGGCGAACGCAGTATTTTGAAAGAAAAGGTACAGCGAGAAGAAGCCAATGCGCGTGAGCTCCAGTCTGCCAGAGAAGATGTGGACAAGGAAAGCCAAGTGTGCAACGCGACGCTGGAAGAGAAGGAAAAGACCGTCCGGACGATATCCGCCTTGTTGAATACCCGTGAAGAAGAGCTGCAGCATCAGAAGGACCGTCTTTTTGAACTGACCGGGAAAAAAGCGGCCGGACAATCAGAGATCGACAGCATGCTCAGTCTTAAAAGTACACTGACGAAACGCGCCTCACAGCTGGAATCCGAGGGCAGCTTGTCGGATGAGACGGACAAGGCGTATGCGACAGAGCTGGAAAAGGCCCGAAGCGTATGGAATGAAAAAAACCAAAGAAGCCGTGAGCTGGAGTCGGAGATCCGTTCTTTCCTTACCCAACAGGCGGAACTATCTTCCGAGGAAGCCGGGATAGGCCGTAAGCTGAGCGAGCTGGCATTGTCAGTTGGGCGTATGAAAACTCGAAAAAAGCTTCTGGAGGAACTCGAAAGCGCTTATGAAGGATATGGTGGAAGCGTTCAGTTTTTAATGCGGCGGAGACTTCGAGGTGTCATCGGCGTTGTAGGCGAGCTGCTGCAGGTGCCCAAAGGATTGGAAATTGCTGTTGAAACCGCTTTGGGCGCGTCGCTGCAGAATATTGTCTGCCGGGATGATGCCTGCGCCAAGGAGGCGATCGCACTGCTCAAGGCCAATCAGGCCGGCCGATTGACTTTTTTACCCTTGGAGAGCATTCGGACCGGGCGGCCGACCATTCCGGAAAAACTCAAATCCGCCAAGGGGTTTCTGGGCGGAGCCGCGGATCGGATCACATGCGACGGCGGTGCGGATCAAGTGCTTGACTATCTCCTTGGCCGGGTCATCCTTTGTCAGGATCTGGACTGTGCGACGGCCATGTCAGGGGTGTCTGAGGGCGGTTTTCGATTCGTCACGCTTCAAGGCGATATCATCAACCCGGCCGGCGCGATCACCGGCGGCAGCCTGCGAAGCAACACCGGAAATATTTTGTCCAGAAAAGCCGAAATCGAAGAATTGAGCGGAAATATCCAAAGCGCGGAAGGAGAAATCCTTACCGCCCAAAAGGAGCAGAAACGTGTAGGGGAACAGCTGGAAAATCTTCTGCAGCGGCTCCGCAGGGCGGAAGCCGCCTTGCGGGAAACCGAGAAAGATTGCGCTGTTAAAAGCTCAGAGATCCAACAAATGGAATCCCTTGCGAACCATGCAGCAATAAGCAGTCAGAAGCGCTTACTGGAACAGGCGGATCTGAACCGCGAGATCCTCCGCGTGGATGAGAGCGTGGCTGCGCTGCACGATACGACGGAGTCGATGCAGGAGGAGATCGAGGCGCTCAATCAATCGACTGCCGATCTGTACGACGGCATTAAGGATATCAAAAGCCGGTTGAGCGAGGCGACCGAAGAAGAAACAAAGGCCAGAATGGCTTTGAGCAACGTAAAAGTGCGTATACAGAGCGCGGATGCGCTGGAAAAGAGAGTGGAGGATGCGCTCCGTCAGCTCCGGGAAGAAGCGGCTCAGAAAGACGAAGCATGCAGCGAGGCGGAGCAACAGATCCGCCAGCTGTCCGAGCCTGCCGAAAGCGGAGCGTCGAGTCTGAAAGAAAAAGAAGAGGAACGACAAAAAATGGAGGTTCGGCTGTCCGAGCTGCAAAAATTGCGTCACGAAGCCCTCCGGGCCTCGGAGGCCATGGATGCGGAACGGTCGGCCTACGAACAGGAATTGTACGGACTTCAGATGCGGCAGCGGGAAGCTGAAGTGAAACTGGCCAAATTCGAAACCCAGATGGAAACCCTCAAGGAGAAACTGTGGGAAGAGTTTGAAATGTCTTATGTCCAGGCCATGGAGTTTGAAAAAGAAGAATTCATCATGTCCAAAGCGCTCAAAGAATCCAGGGAAATCAAGGATCGCATGAGAACGCTGGGCGATGTGAATATCGGCGCCATCAAAGAATACCAGCAGGTCCGCCAACGCTATGATTTTTTGCGGGAGCAGCAGGAAGATCTCACAAAGGCGATCGATGAACTCAATGCTATCATCGAGGATATGGATACCACCATTCGCAAGCGGTTCAAGGAAAGCTTCGATGCAGTTGTCGATAATTTTGAGGCTGCTTTCACCGACCTCTTTGGCGGAGGCCACGCCAGACTCTCTTTGGATGATCCTTCCAAGCCTTTGGAAAGCGGCATCGAGATCGAAGCGCAGCCGCCCGGGAAAAAACTTCAAAATATCAACCTGTTGTCCGGCGGAGAGAAGACGATGACCGCCATTGCGCTGATGTTTGCGGTGCTGAAGGCCAAGCCTACACCGTTTTGCATACTGGACGAGGTGGAAGCAGCACTGGATGACACGAATATCGATTCGTTTGCCCGATACCTGCATAAATTCCGACAGACACAGTTTGCGCTGGTGACGCATCAGAAGGCAACGATGGAATATGCGGATGTCCTGTACGGAATCACCATGCCGGAGCAAGGGATATCCAAGGTGCTATCCTTAAAGCTGGGAGATTCTTTCGAGATATAGAAAGGCGGCACAAAGAGTATGAGTGCGCTGTTCAATCAACAAAAAAAATCATTTTTCGGGCGAATGCAAGAAAGAATTGAAGAAGTTCTGCTTCAGCGTCCCAGACCCGACGAGGACATGCTGGAAGAGCTTGAGGAGATCCTCGTCACATCCGATATCGGTTTAGAGACCACGATGGCAGTGATCAGCGAATTGCGCAGCGCCATCCGAAGTGATCGGATTACTGATGCGGATCAAGTCAAAGAAGAAATCCGAAAAATCACGGCAACGATGCTGGACAAGGGCTCACGACATTTCATGACGGATCGTTATCCGCTCATTGTGATGGTGATCGGTGTCAACGGATCGGGCAAGACCACGTCGATCGCGAAACTGGCCAGGCGCTATCTGGATCAGGGGAAAACCGTTTTGCTGGTGGCGGCCGATACATTCCGTGCCGCCGCGGCTCAACAGCTCTGCGTCTGGGGAGAGCGACTGTCTGTTCCCGTGATAAGGCACAAGGAAGGGGCAGATCCGTCAGCAGTATTGTACGACGGTATCGCGGCAGCCAAAGCCCGGGGCATTGACGTGGTGATCTGCGATACGGCAGGCCGGCTTCAGACCAAGAAAAACCTGATGGCGGAGCTGTCGAAGATGTATCGTGTGGTGGATCGGGAATTCCCGGAAGCTGCCAGGGAAACCCTTCTGGTTTTGGATGCCAATACAGGGAAAAATGCTATTTCGCAAACCCGTGAATTTCATGATATCGCAGGGCTCACAGGCATCATTCTTACAAAAATGGACGGGACCGCCAAGGGGGGGATCGTTGTGACCATCGCCGATGCCTTCGACCTTCCGGTCAAGTTCATCGGTACGGGCGAACACCTGGAAGATTTGGAACCTTTCGATCCGGCAACATTTGCGAACAGTATTTTTAAGGGGTAATACAAGGGGGAAGAAATGGACGATAAGTACAGCAAGGAGCACGATCGAATCGTCTTGGAAGAGTTCGAGAAGATCAAAAAAGATTTTTCTATGCAAAAGGCGAGCCGGGAAGAAGAAGACGCCCCGCTTTCATTGGAGGATCTCTTTGCCGAAGAAGGGGAAGATGTGCCGGCGGATGCGATCGATGACCGCAATACGCAGTCCGGGAGAAGGTCGAGGCGTCAGGCGCAAAAAAGCGAAGCAAGCGGTCTTCCGATCGGAGTGAGAGCCGCCGCGTATGCCCGGGCAGTCCGAAGCAACGCTGTTCAAACCTGGCAGAGAATACGAGCCGCAGGAACGAAGAAAACCGCTGTGGAAGCGGATCGGAAAGAGGAGCTCGCAGCGGAAGGAGCCGCCCCAATGGACAAAAAGCAAGGATTTCGGTTCGGAAGAAAGGCGCCAAAGAGCAGGACGAAACAGAAAAAGTTCCGGATCAATTGGAAAAAGTTCCTTCGCTTTGCAGCGATCATTGCAGGCGTGGGCGTACTGGCCGTAGGCGTCGTCGCATTTATGGCGATCAAGGATGCGCCGGCAATCAATCCCGATAATATTTATGATCTTTTATCGGAAAACTCGGTGATCTACGATACGGAAGGCAATATTGTAGATAATGTTTATAAGGGCGATGCGTTGCGCACGAATATCGAATATCAGCAGCTGCCGCAAGATCTTATCGACGCGTTCATCTCCATCGAGGACAAAACTTTCGAAAAGCACAACGGATTCAATATCATCCGAATCTTCGGCGCCATATGGGAAAGCATCAAAACCGGGGACAAGATCAGCGGAACCAGTACGATCACACAGCAGCTGGCCAGGAACCTTTATCTGACGGACACAAAGAGCGAACGCTCTATGGTCCGCAAGATTCGGGAGGCGTACTATACTGTGATCCTGGAACGGGGATTATCGAAGGAGCAGATCCTGGAAGCGTATTTGAACACGATTTATTTGGGCTTCAATTCCAACGGCGTGCAAGCTGCTTCTCAGGCTTATTTTTCCAAAGATGTGGAGAGTTTGACGCTTGTGGAGTGTGCCCTGCTGGCAGCGCTTCCTCAGAGCCCCAGCTATGCGCCTATTAAGCGGATCGCCACCGAGGATGTGGAAGATTTCGAAGTGCTGGACATTATCGAGAAGAATGACGAATGGACGACGTACTACAACCCCAGCGGCGAGAGGCGTCTTCAAACGGTTCTCTATTTTATGCACGATTTGGGGAAGCTTACCGATGAAGAGTATGAAACGGCAAAGGCTACACCCATTCGAGATTCCATCAATCCGGGTACCGGTGTCATCACTGCAAACTCTGCGTCCTTTTTCTCCGACTATGTAGTGGAACAGGTGATTCGGGATTTGTCTCAGGAATTCGGGATCGACGAAGAAGAGGCGGTCGATTTGGTGTACAACGGAGGACTGCAGATCCACAGCACGCTGTCGTCAGACCTTCAGAATATCGTCGAAGAAGAGTTCGCTAAAAACGGAAACTTTCCTGCCATCGGCTATGCTACGAAGGACCGGAAGGGTAATATTCTGGATAGTGAAGGGAACGTGCTGCTCTACAGTCGTGAAACCTTTTTCGATGCCGAAGGAGATTTCATTCTCGAAGATAAAGAATTCAAATGGAACGATGACGGAAGCCTGACCGTTTACAAAGGCAATCGCCTGAATATTTATAAGACCAACGTTCAGGGAAAGACAGACTACAGTGTGGAATTTAAAAACCTTTACGAAGTGAAAGACGGGATTCTTTACAGCAGGGCCGGCGGAGTTTGGCTGATCCCGGCAGAGTACAAGGACAGGGATTCCAGTGGCAACCTTCTGATTTCCGCTCAGTATTTTGCGGACAAGCCGGAAGCGTTTACTAAAAACGAAAATGGCACTTTAACACTGGGAAGCGAATACTATTCATTGAAGCAATCCATCGTGCAGCCTCAGTCCGCCATGGTGATCATGGACTACGAAACCGGCCAGATGAAGGCATTGATCGGAGGCCGCTCGATTCAAGGGCGAATGCTGTTCAACAGAGCGACATCAGCCCGCCAGCCGGGTTCTTCCATCAAACCGCTGTCCGTCTACTCGGTTGCGCTGCAAAGCGCTGTAGATGGCACGGGCGACTGGACGGCCGCAAGTCCCATCGACGATGCCCCCATCAAATACGGCGGTGCCGCCTGGCCGAAGAATTGGTATGCGGGATACACCGGGATCAACACCCTGCGGCGCGCGGTAGAGCAGTCGATCAACGCCTGTGCCGTGAATCTCTGGATGCAGTTGGATCCTCAAATGAGTGTGGATTTCCTGACCAACATGGGTGTTACAACGCTTGTCGAGTACGGAGAGGTGAATGACATTAATGCAGCCGCGCTTGCCTTGGGCGGAATGACCAAAGGGATCTCAGCCCTGGAAATGACAGCAGCCTATGGGACATTCGGCAACGGCGGGACTTATATCGAACCGATTTGCTACACTACCGTAACCAACCGGAACGGGGACATCCTTCTCGAAAAAACGCCGATTTCCCATAAAGTGATGGATGAATCTGTAGCATCCCTGATGACCAACATTCTGGAAACGACGGTGAACAACGGGATCGCCGGAGCCGCTAAGATCGCTGCCCAGCCGGTTGCGGGAAAAACCGGTACGACTTCCGAGCGCTATGACGTATGGTTCTGCGGATTGACGCCTCAGTATTCCGCAGCACTCTGGATCGGCAACGATGTGAACATCCCCATGAACCAGGGAAGTGGCGCCGCAGCCTCTTTGTGGAGTCGGATCATGCAACGCGTATGCGCCGATCTTCCCAGAGAAGAATTCCAGATGCGTGGAGATTTTGTCACAGCAACGGTAGACCGGATGTCAGGAAAACTGCCCTCATCCCTGTCCGCTGCAGATCCCAGAGGAACGCTGATCTCCGATATTTTTATTCAAGGGACTGTGCCGACGGAATATGACGATGCCCACGTGCTGGTAAACGTTTGCGCCGATACCGGATATCTGGCAACACCCTATTGCTCCAACTCGGTGAGCAAACTGGCGGTGATTCGCCCCAACGGAAGTTCCTGGGAAAAAACGTTGGTCGACTACTCGATGAGTACCATGGGTTTGCGCTCCCTTCCCGATGCGATCTACGACGCCCCGGAATTCTACTGTCCGGTGCATAATCCCAACCCGGCCATGTATCCGATTTCGCCTTTTGCGCCGGAGAAAGAAGATGAAAATCCATTCTATGTGGATCCCTCGGGCAATGTGGTCACCGAAGGTGCGATCAATACGCCGGAAGAAGAGGAACCTGCGGAAGAGACGTACAACGGAAACGATGTGCCTGAACCGACGCCGGAAGAGCAGGAAGATGAGGACAATTGAGGAGAAAGAAAAGAATACGCCTTGGTGTCGTACTGCTGGTGGCAGCATTGATTATGTATAATATACAGCTCAATCGGAGTGTGGATTTAACGTATCATCTCGTTTCATCCTCCGAAATACCCACGGAATTTGATGGATACACCATTGCACAGGTGTCGGATTTTCATTCCTCTGAGAATGAGAAGTTTCGCAAGAAAATATTGGATGCGATCCGCGCATCGACGCCCGATGTGATCGTGATCACCGGAGATTTGGTGGATGCGGGCGCTTATGCACGGGAGGCCGGGGATATCCAATCGGGGGAACAGGACGGGATCGCCGGCGCGTCTACCGCAGATTTCGCAGAAGAATTGATCCGGATCGCGCCGGTATACTATATTTACGGCAATCATGAAATGATCTTGCTGGACGACCCTGATAAGAATCCCTTCAAGGTCCGGATGGAAGAAATAGGCGTGCAAATCATCAACAATCGTGTGCTCCTGTTGGAGCGAGACGGAGCGACCATCCAACTGGCCGGGATCCAGGACCCTTCTACACTGTACAAAGATCCGATCCTGGCCGGCGCGGGAAGCAATACGCGGGAACGCACCGCAGCCATGATGGAACAGATTGCTCCGGACATTGATCCCCAGCGTTTTACGGTGCTGCTGGCCCACAGGCCCGAGTATGTGGATCTGTATGCTAGATATCCTGTCGATCTGGTACTGGCCGGCCATGCCCACGGCGGGCAGATTCGACTGCCCTTTATGCGGGAGGGTCTTTATGCCCCCAATCAGGGGCTCCTGCCCAAGTACACCAATGGTTCATATCGGAAGGGCGCGCTGGAAATGATCGTGAGCCGGGGACTGGGGAACAGTATTTTCCCTTTTCGCTTTCTGAATCAACCGGAACTGGTCTTTCTGGAGTTGACAAATAATACCAATTCCGATAAGATGTAGCGGGAGTCCGAGGAAAAAGTGTGCGAAGACCGCTGGTCGGCCTCTTTTTTGCCGAAGCTATCGGAATATTGCTGGCTCATTATGAGCTGATTTGCTTTCAACACCTGTGCATGTTATGCGCAGGTGTTTTTTTGGCGCTCAGAATTCGGTCATATAAAAATCTTGTACCTCTGATGCTGCTTGCAATTTTGATCCTTGGCTTCTTTCGCATGGACTTGTCGAATCGTACGGAATGTGTCCTGGACGATTGGGATGGCCGGGTCGCCCAGCTGTCCGGTGTGATCATTAAAGCAGAGGTGAAGGATTACTACCTTGCGCTTACGCTTGCTGCGGACGAGGGGAGCCTTATCGGCGGATCGCCCCAGGAGATTCGGGAGAAAACTCTTGTGCAGCTTGAATTGCAGCCGGGCGAATATCCAGTGGATTATCCCTATGGATTGCCGGGGAAACGAGTGCGGTGTTCCGGGCGCATTACCTGTCCCGATGGGTGCCGGAATCCCGGAGGCTTTGACTATCGCCTTTATTTGAAAGGAAAGGGCATCCGTACCCTGTGTCGAACTTCGCGTTACCGGTTCGAAGCGCTTGACACGGAAAGACATTTTTTGAACGGATTATCCCTGATGAAGGGGAAATTCCTAAGTCTGGCCGAAGCGCGGATGACTCCGGAAGGATTTGCCCTGCTGGCCGGGCTTCTGTTTGGCGAAAAGAGTCATATTCAGGAGGATGTGTACGAAGGATTTCGCGAAAGTGGCATGGGCCATATCTTTGCGGTATCGGGCTTGCATGTAGGACTTCTGTATGCAGTGCTCGTAAAGCTCTCCTCCGGATGGCGCCGGGATGTGTCCCTTATCGTCGGCGTGGGAGCGATTGTGGTATATGCTGTCTTGGCAAACTTGTCTGCGTCTGTTCTCCGTGCTTCCGGAATGGCGATTCTGGCGATGCTTTCACGTCCGCTCAGAGGTCGGTATGACTTGCCCTCCGCCGCTTCGGCGACGGCGATTCTCCTGATGACAATCCAGCCGTTTCAGCTTTTTGATTCCGGATTTCAGCTATCCTTTCTGGCGGCATACACGGTAGGTGTGGCCTTGCCCGTTGCGAATCTGAAAATCAAGGAGATGGCGGACCGACATAGGAAGGAATGGATTCTTTCGGCCGGAAACATACTGTGCCCTTGCGCGGTGATCCAAATCGGAATGGCGCCGTTGATCGCATACCATTTTTTGCTCTTTGCGCCGGCAGGATTTCTGGTCAATCCGCCGGCATTGCTGTTGGCCGGGTTGCTTCTGCCTACGGGCTTGCTGATGTTTCTCGTTTCGCTGATGCTTGGCGCAGCAACTTTGCTGGGACCGGCCGGTCTGTATGCTGTGGACTTAGTGTTTTCTGCGTTGGCGGGGATTGCTGAAAGTCTTGTATCTCTATTGCTGCGCTTGTCAGCCCTGGGTCAGGCATTGCCCGGCGGCGGGTTGTGCCCGGCGCCGCCGGTGGGCTTGCTTATTATCTTTTATGTGTTCTTTTTTCTTTATTTTTCAGAAACCAGGTTCATTCTCCTGCGCAGAGGAAAACACGCGGCCTTAGGTGTGCTCTCGACGTCTTGTCTGATTGCCGCTCTGGTATTTCCGTTCCTCTGCGGGGTCAGCGAATCGTTGCTCCCATGGCGATACAACACGCCTCTGGTCACCTTTCTGGATGTGGGGCAAGGTGACTGCATCCATATTCGAGCGGGAAAGACGAATATATTAGTAGACGGAGGCGGAAGTATTTACAAAGATGTGGGCAAAACGATCCTGGAACCTTATCTGCTGAAGAATGGAATCACCCGAATTGACTTGGCATTTATCACGCACGCGGACATGGATCACCGGAAGGGGATTCAGGAGCTTTCTCAAAGGATGCCGGTAGAGAGGCTTCTGGTGCCCCATCCGTACCTGCGGAAGCAGGGCACCTTTTCGGATATCCAGTGTGGAGAGATGGCATTTCTTTCTGCCGGAGATTTCGTGGATCTGGGAAAGAATGGATCGATTCAGATTCTTTCTCCCGGTAAAATGATTTCGGAGGCCTCGAGCGAAAACGACCTGAGCCTCGTAATGAGAGTAGATTATAAGGGCTTGAAGATCCTGCTTACCGGCGATTTGGAGCGTACGGCAGAGCCGGGGCTGCGCGGTCCGCTGTTTTGCGATATCCTGAAGGTTGCGCATCACGGGAGCGCCGGGTCCACCGGTCCTGAATTCCTCGCTGCCGCCTCTCCCGGATATGCTGCCATCTCCTGCGGAAAGAATAATGTCCATGGCCACCCGTCTCCTCGGGTCATTGAATTATTGGAAAAGTCAGGTATACTATTCGGTAGGACCGATCAATGGGGCGCGTTGTGTCTCCGGTCGATTTCCTCTGATCATTTTCTGATCGAAAACGCTGCCCGGGACATAAGTTGGACCATAGATCGAAAGGACTGTGAATGAAACAGGAAGAGCATGCTTACAAGACGTTTCAAAAAATGCTGGAGACTCACGTCTATCCATCGGCAATGCTCCTGTACGGCCCGGAAGACTATCTGATGCGTTGGGCGGTGGAAGAACTGACAAGAGATTTGATCGATCCTTCCGCGGCCGCCATGGATACCGTCGTTTTCTCCGAAGGGGATGCTCAGGTTTCAGCGTTGATCGCTGCTTGCGAAACGCTGCCCTTGTTTTCGAAGCGCAGACTTGTGATCGTGGAAGACTCGGATTTTTTCGGAGCGGGGAAAGGTAGAGGCTGCAGTCCCGCAGAGCAAGCGGAGCTGGTTGCGTATCTTCGCTCAGTGCCTGAATCAACGGCGCTGGTATTTAAGTGTGCCGGCGCGGACAAGAGAACCGGCGCGTACAAAGCGATCCGCGAACACGGAATGGTATTGGAATTTTCACCGATCAGCGGACAGATACTGAAGGGCTTTATCCGAAAAAAACTAGCGGCAATGGGGAAGTCCGCTTCGCCGCAGGCCATCGGCAGCTTGATCGAGCGAACGGGATACGGTGACAAAAACTCCGATTATACACTGCATCATCTGATGAACGACCTGATCAAGGCAGCCTCCTACAGCCAGGATCCGGAGATCGGAACAGCCGATTTCGAAGCTGTGACAGCAGCCTCTGCGCAGAGCGATGTTTTTCAGCTCTTGGAAGCGGCTTTTTCCGGTAAAAAAGGATTGGCGCTGAAGCTTTTTCAAAATCGGCTATCCGGATTGCTCTCCTCGGATGCAGATCGTGAAGTGTTTCAATTGATCGCGCTTCTGTGTTCCCAGCTGGAACTGATGCTGATTGCCAGAGAGCGGCTGGACGCCGGGCAGAGTGCCAGAGAACTTCCCGAGGTCATGAGTGTTCACCCGTTTCGCCTGCGCAAAGCCGTGGAAGCCGCCGGAAAGCGAAACGCGGCAGACCTGTCAGACAGTCTTGCCGCAGCGTATCGTCTGGAAAAGGATATCAAAAGCGGTTCCATGCCCGCTACGTTGGCGATGGAACTGTTTATTGCGATGGTGTAGAAAGAGGGAACCGGTGTCGAACCAAAAAAAAGCGGATGTTGCGTTGATCATGGTGACTGTCTTTTGGGGCGTTTCTTATGTGATGTCCGATTTTGCGTTGCAAGTCCTGCATCCTTTTACGCTGTGCGCTGTGCGCTTTCTGATCGCCTTTGCTCTGGCATACCTTGTCTTTTACAAAAAAATGAGGCCTGTGAGCAGAGAAACGCTGCGCTACGGTTTTCTGATCGGGCTGTTGCTCACCTGTGTTTATGCTTTTACGAATTTCGGAATACTGCATACCAATCTGACCAATGTCGGATTTATCGTGGCGCTCCCCGTGATTTTCACTCCGCTGATCAACTTTTTTTTTCGAAAGATCCGTCCTGCTCCGAAGTTGATTTTCGTCCTTCTTTTGGCCACTGTCGGCATGGCTCTTATGACGCTCAACGAACGGTTTGCTCCCGCCTTCGGCGATATGCTGTGCCTGGTGGCTGCGCTGTGCTATGCCGGAGATATCGTCGTGACGGAAATTGCGGTTCAGAACAGTAGAGTGGATGCTCTGCAGCTGGGCGTTATGGTTCTGGGAACGGTTGCGGCGCTCATGACGATACTCAGCGTGTTGTTCGGGCACAGCGCCGAGGTGATCGGCGCCGATGTGTGGGGTGTTGTGCTCCTGCTTGCCATCTTCTCCACAGGATTTGCTTTCATAACGCAGTCTGTGGCACAACAGTATACCAGTTCGAATCATGTGGGATTGATTTTCACGCTGGAACCTGTGTTTGCTGCCGGAGCTGCTTACTGGATCGTGGGAGAGGTGTTGCGCCCGAGAGCATATGCGGGCGCAGCGTTGATGCTGGCCGCAGTCCTGTGGGCCGAAGTCGATATTTCCAGTCTGCTTCGGAGAAGGCAGGAATAGCAATTTAACGAACAAAGATATAGAAGCCGCAGGAGAAAATCTATGAATATCAAGGCCCTTAACAGAGAAGAACGAAAAGCGTTCCTTGTGTCCCTTGGGGAGCCTGCTTACAGAGAAAAGCAGCTGTTCCAATGGCTCAGCAGGGGCGTGGGTCGCATCGAGGAGATGACGGATCTGCCCGGAGCGCTTCGGGAAAAGCTGAGGGATTCCTGTTCCTTCGAGTCGTTGGTCATCGCGGCGGAACAGATCTCTTCCGCTGACGGAACCCGCAAATTTCTGCTGACTCTTCCCGACGGCAATACGATTGAGTCGGTCTTTATGAAGTACGAATACGGCAACACGCTGTGTCTTTCTACTCAGGTGGGGTGTGCCATGGGATGCAGCTTTTGCGCCTCCGCAATCGGGGGAAAGGTTCGCAACTTAAAGGCCTGGGAGATGTTGGATCAATTCCTTGTTTGTCAGAAGCGGGCAGAGGCGCCTGTGAATCACATCGTGCTCATGGGGATGGGTGAGCCCTTTGATAATTATGCGGAGGTTTCTCAGTTTCTCCGCACGCTTCACGACCCTGACGGCGTGGGGTTGAGCTATCGCAATATGACGGTTTCCACCTGCGGTCTGATTCCGAAGATCCGGCAGTTCGGCATCGATTTTCCTCAGGTCAATCTGGCTATTTCGCTCCATGCGTCATCTCAGAGGGAGCGAGAGCAGCGAATGCCGGTGGCAAAGGCCTGGCCGATGCAGGAGTTGATGAAGGTCTGCCGGGAATACACCGAACAGACGGGAAGGCGTATCACATTCGAATACGCATTGATCGAAGGCAAAAACGATGATCCGGGAGAAGCCCGTCGTCTTGCCGAATTGCTTCGGGGCATGCTCTGCCACGTGAACTTGATTCCTTTGAATCCGGTGGCGGAGATCGGAATGCAGGGAAGTTCAAGGAGTCGGGCAGCCCGGTTTGCCCGCGTATTGGAAGACCGAGGCATACCCGTAAGTATCCGCCGACAGCTGGGATCGGACATTGCGGCCGCCTGCGGTCAGCTCAGACGAAATAATTCCTGAAATTTGTCGGGTTATCCTTGTCGCGGATGGGAGGGTCATGTATAATGATTAAACAAACAGCGTCAATGGTAGAATGTAGATAGATCAAAAAAATGCAGAGGGGGCGATCATCATGGTGAAGTTACTCATTGGCCACAAAGGCAGTGGTAAGACCAAAAGGATGGTTGATATGGCCAACGCCAGCCTGGATAAGGTTAACGGGAGCGTTGTGTTCATCAACAAGAATCACAGGCTGATGTACGATTTGAAGTATCGTATTCGGGTAGTGTGCATGGAAGACTTTGAGCACGTAACGAATATCGATGAGTATATCGGCTTTCTTTATGGGATCATCAGTCAGGATCACGATATAGAAATCATCTTTATCGACAGCATTCTGAAACACGCGGACGTAAAATTGGAAGACCTCGAGGAATTCCTGAGCCGTTTGGCTAGTATATCCGAAAAGCACGGACCGGATTTCGTGGTCAGTATCAGCCAGGATATCGAAGCGTTGGGCAGTTACATCAATCAATACAAAATTTTGAACTAGCAGCAGGAAGCATATTGATGAAAGCTTGGGAGATCAAGGAAAAACTGGATGGCCGCAAACCCGGTATCATCGAGGTGGAGCGGGCCAGCGCAGTCATGATCCCGCTCGTGGAAAAAGAAGACGGACTGTATCTTCTTTTTGAAAAAAGGGCCAATGGCATTCGCCAGGGCGGAGAAATATGCTTTCCCGGAGGCCGTATCGATCCGGGAGAAAAACCCGAGCGTACCGCATTAAGGGAAATGGAAGAAGAGCTGGGGCTGCCGCCGCATCGCGTCACGCTTTTAGGTCAATTTGATACGCTGCACAACTATACCGGGGTCACCATTCACACGTTTATCGGCCAGATCGCGCACAGCGATCTTCCCAATATCGTGATACAAGAATCCGAAGTAGAAGAGATTTTCCTGGTGCCTCTGAAGTTTTTTGCGGACAATGCGCCTTACATCTACGACTTTGATGTATTGGCGGACATCAAGGATGATTTCCCGTATCACATGGTGGACTCTCCTCACAAGTACGACTGGATCAAAGGGCGATGCAACGTTCCCATATGGAATTACGGGGAGTTCTCTATTTGGGGCCTCACGGCGCGGATCGTCGTTCATTTCCTCAAGGTTTTTAATGAACAATAAAGAAAGAGCCCTTCGGGGCTCTTTCAGATTAGGGAGAAACAATGATAACTATCACAAACGTTAGTCTTACTTTTGACGGTTCGCCTCTTTTTAAGAATGTGAACCTGAAATTCACCCCCGGGAATTGCTATGGGATCATCGGCGCCAACGGAGCCGGAAAATCTACTTTTTTAAGAATCTTATCGGGCGACCTGGAGCCAACGACCGGCGATGTAAAAATTCCCGAACATATGCGTATATCCGTTCTGAAACAGGACCATTTCGCCTTTGACCGATTCTCGGTTTTGGATACGATCATTATGGGCAATGCCAGATTGTATGAGATCATGAAAGAAAAAGACGCCTTGTACGCCAAGGAAGATTTTTCCGACGAGGACGGCTTGACGGCCTCGGTGCTCGAAGGTGAATTCGCCGAGCTGAACGGCTGGGAGGCGGAATCCGATGCAAGCAGGCTGATCCAGGGACTTGGTCTTGACGTGGATTTGCTCTGCCGTCCCATGGATTCATTGACAGGAAACGAAAAAGTGAAGGTGTTGCTTGCGCAGGCTCTGTTTGGAAAGCCTGAAATCATTTTGCTGGATGAGCCGACCAACCATCTGGACGTGGGCGCTGTCAGCTGGCTGGAGAATTTTCTGATGGATTACGAGGGGACAGTGATCGTTGTTTCCCATGACAGACATTTTCTCAACACCGTGTGTACCAGCGTCGTGGACGTGGACTACGGAAAGATTAATATGTTCGTGGGCAATTACGAGTTTTGGTATGAATCCAGCCAGTTGATACAAAAGATCATGAAAGATCAGAATAAAAAGAACGAAGATAAGATCAAAGAACTTCAAAGCTTCATCCAGAGGTTTTCGGCAAACAAATCAAAATCAAAACAGGCAACGTCGCGGAAGAAACTGCTGGATAAAATCACCGTGGATGATCTGCCGGTCTCATCTCGGAGATATCCTTTTGTCGGATTTACCATTGATCGCCCGATCGGCAAAGATGCCCTGTTTGTCACGGGGATCAGCAAGACAGTGAACGGCATAAAAGTGCTGGACCGCGTCACCTTCCAAATGAACAGGGAGGATAAAATCGCTTTTGTGGGCGAAAATGAGATCGCAAATACCACATTGTTCAAAATACTGATGGGAGAGCTCGAGCCGGATGAAGGCACCTTTAAATGGGGCGCCAGCACGACACAATCTTATTTCCCGGTGGACCATTCCGCCTTTTTCAACGATTCCGAATTGAATTTAGTGCAATGGCTGGGGCAATATACCCATGAGACAACCGAGGCCTTTATGAGGGGATTTCTCGGCAGGATGCTGTTTTCGGGCGATGACGTATTCAAGCCGGTGAAAGTCTTGTCCGGAGGAGAAAAAGTGCGCTGCATGCTGTCCCGGATGATGTTGTTTGGCGCCAATATACTCGTCTTGGATCAACCTACGAATCATTTGGACCTGGAATCCATCACTGCCCTGAACAACGGGCTGATCGACTTCAAGGGCGCCATGTTGTTTTCCTCTCATGACCACCAGTTTATCCAGACCGTTGCAAACCGTATCATTGAAATCCAAAAGAACGGAAGCATCATCGATAAGGTATGTTCTTACGACGAATTTATTGAATCACAATCCTAAAACAAAACAGCACCCTCTGATTCATTTGCAGTCACTCCATGTCGGAAAAAGGTCATTTCATGTAAACGACGGTTTTCCTATGGATGGATTTGCTATGTTTCGAGTATGAAGATTGAGATCAACTCAAAAAGTGAAATCGGAGGGAAATATGAAAAAACGAATACTGTCAATCATCTTAGTCTTACTTCTTTGCGCCACACTCGCGCCGATCTCTTTTGCAGCGACAATGACAGAAAGCAGGCCAGTCTCAGTCGGTGAAACCGGTATCGCTATCACGACAAATAAAGACCTTTACTGCTGGGGACAAAATTGGTACGGTCAAATCGGAAGCGGTGCGCATTATGGAGACACGTCAACTCCCTATAAGGCTCTTTCAAATGTTGAATTCGCTTCAACGAATCAAATAACTGTTGCAATTACAACAAATAAAGAGCTCTTTGTATGGGGAAGCAATAAGTTCGGGCAGGTTGGCGATGGAAAAGGCGGCGTTAACGAAAAACAGTATACCCCGCTTAAAATTCTTTCCAATATTGCATCAGTTGCCATGGATGGCGAATCTGTTGCTGCCATAACAACAACAGGCGACCTCTACACATGGGGAAGAAATCAATATGGGCAAATCGGTAACGGAAAAAGCGGAGCAGACGAAATCCAAACAACGCCCGTAAAAGTGCTCTCCAATGTTGCTTCTGTAACAATGAACCAAGGTACAGTTGCCGCACTTGCTGAAAATGGCGACCTCTACACGTGGGGAAAAAATCAATATGGCCAGGTTGGCAACGGAAAGAGCGGAACAGACGCAGTCCAAAAGACACCGGTTAAGATTCTATCCAATGTTGCGAAACTTACAGAAAACGAGGGTCCGGCTGCCGCAATTACCACAAACGGGGACCTCTACTGCTGGGGGGCAAACTGGTTTGGCCAAGTCGGAAACGGAACCAGAGATCATCAGACAAAACCTGTAAAAGTACTCTCAGATGTTTTGTCTGTATCGACGAGTAGCACCACTCTTGCTATCACGACCAACGGAGATCTCTACGGTTGGGGATACACCGAAATGGGCCAAGTCGGAAATGGAAAGAAAATGCCGGAAGACAGCCAGACGACACCCGTAAAAGTTCTATCAAACGTCGCATCCGTCACAGCTACTCTTACAAATAGTGCGGCGATCACCACAAGCGGCGATCTGTACTGCTGGGGAGAAAACGGCGATTATCAAATCGGCAACGGTACATTTACAATGCAAGCCACACCATTTAAAGTGCTTTCCAATGTTGCCTCTTTTACAAACAGCAAGGGCATTAATCCCGCGGCGGTCACAAAAAACGGCGACCTCTACACATGGGGAAATAATGCTGACGGTCAAATAGGAAACGGTCAAAGCGGCTTGACCGATGATCCTCTTTCAGATGGCATCAAGCAGAAGACACCGGTAAAAGTACTTTCGAATGTTGTGTCCGCATCCATAATCGATCATGTGTCTTCAGCCATAACCAAAAGCGGCGACCTCTACTGTTGGGGAAATAATGACGAAGGCTCGGTCGGAAACGGAAAAAGCAGAACGTCTCAAAGCACTCCCGTAAAGATTCTCTCTAAAATTAGTGTTCCAACGGTTGCGGGAGCGGCTCCAACCCCACAATTAAAAGCGACACCGACCGCGTCGAAAGTGCTGGTGGATGGAAAAAACGTTGCTTTTGATGCCTATAACATTGCCGGAAACAATTACTTTAAACTTAGGGATTTAGCTTATGTTTTAAACGGCAGCGCAAAGAAGTTTTCTGTAGCATGGGACGGAGCAAATAATGCCATCGCTTTGGAAAGCGGAAAAACTTATACCGCCGTCGGCGGCGAAATGGCGACAAAAGGCAGCTCGGTAGTCAACGCAACATCTTCGACATCCGTCATTATGTTGAATGGAGCTGTCGTGAAATTAACGGCATACAATATTGCCGACAATAATTATTTTAAACTTCGCGATGTAGGCATTGCCTTTGATTTTGACGTCAGCTGGAGCAATGAAGTACAGACCATTATAATCGATACAACAAGCAGTTATACTGCAGATTGACAACAGTAAATAATTCAATGGTTTTGAAAACCCCCCTTTGTCAGATTTTCATCCAACGAAGGGGGGCATTTCATTTCTGGTGTAGAATTTTTATCGAATGAACCGATTTTTATTTCTTTCTGAGAAAACGGATTTGGCAGGTCGGCGCGCCTTCCGCGATGGTCTGGGGCAGTTCCAGATCACAGCCGTAGGCTTCGGCGATCCCCCGGTCTCCCATCATGGCCAGTTCGCAAAGCCGAGGCATTTCCTCGTCGGAGGCCCCTTGCTTCTTCCATTCGGCAACCAGCGGGCAGTAATGGAAATCCACGGCAAAGTAGTCATCCGTGCATTCGACGATATCCATTTCGAATACCTTTTGTCCGATCTCTTCCTTAAAAGATTCCTTCATGAGGTTCTTGAGGCTCTTTGTATTTGCCGGTTTGGAGGTGCCTTCTCCGTGGATGATCCCGCAGCGATAAATCGCTTTTTCGGTGAACTCATCCGTGAGTCCCGCTTTTTTTGCTTCGTCCAGCATCAGGTACATCCAAAGCGCTCTGTGGCCGATCATGGAGCGGTACGTTTCGATGATCGGATCTGAGATCGTAGGTACATTTTTGATGTTGCTCATAGTTTCTCCTCGCATGTTCTTTTCGACGGAAACACTCCGTCTACCTATAAACCATTGATATTCACATACATATTACGTCATCAGGCGTACCCGATGCAAGAAAAATATGATATATTATTAAGTAAGTACGCACAAGCAAGGAGGCGCCGGAGTGCTTTGGAAAATCTTCAAAACTTTTTTTCGTGTAGGCCTTTTTACCATTGGCGGAGGATATGCGATGCTGCCGGTGCTGCAGGAGGAGCTGACAAAGCGCTGCTGGCTGACCGATGAAGAATGCTTGGATGCTATTTCATTGGTCAATGGTCTGCCGGGACCTTTGGTAGTCAATGGCGCTGCCTTTATGGGATATAAAATGAAGGGCGTGTCCGGCGCTTTTGCTGCAGTCACAGGTGCCATCCTGCCGTCGATCGGGGTGATCCTGATCGTTGCATCGGTGTTTTCCAGCGTCACGGAGCACCCGTGGGTCCAGGCTTTTTTCACCGGCGCAAGACCCGCAGTCTGCGCGCTTTTGCTGTACTCCATGGTTCGAATGGGGCGCTCCGCTCAATTAAAAAGGTGGTATAATGCGATTCTGGCTGTGGCGGCGCTTCTTGCGGTTCGCTTTCTTGGAGTCCCTCATGGCATCGCCATCCTTTCGGCTGCCGTAATCGGGGTTCTGGTCTGCCGCTTCAGGCCCGGTGAACAGGAGGAGGAGGAAGATGTACATGGACCTTCTCGGTAAACTCTGCCTGTTCTTTCTGAAAGCCGGCGCTTTTTCCTTCGGCGGCGGTTACGGTGTGTTGTATATGCTCCAAAGCGAGATCGTATACAAGAATCACTGGATCGCACCCGGGGAGTTCGTGGATGTGGTAGCCATTGCCGAAATGACACCGGGACCTATTGCCGTCAACGCATCCACCTTCGTCGGCTATAAACTCCTTGGACCTTTGGCCGGTATTCTGGTTACGTTGTGCATCGTGGCCGTCCCTTTCGCCCTGTCGTTGACCGTCAGCGTTTTTTATCAGAAATTCAAGAACAATTGTTATGTCAGAGGCGCGCTGAAAGGCATCCGGCCGGCTGTGGTCGGGCTGATTGCGGCGGTCAGTCTGGGGATCGCGGAAGTTTCTTTCCCGGACGGCCTGTCGGTAGGTATATTTATCCTGGCGGCAGCGCTACTCTTTAAATGGAAAGTGCATCCGATCCTTGTGATGCTGGTATCAGGCTTGACGGGAATCGTTTTATACGCAGGTGTCTTTGCATAGGCGCATATCAGCCGGGAGGAATGAAATGAGTTTGCTTGCTTCGCTGCCCAGGATCGTTGAAGATTGCCGTCTGGAATACGAAAGGTCGCTGTCCCTTGAAGAACCGGCGCTCTTTCACCTTCGGGATCAGATGGGCTCCGCCGGAGAAAATCAATTGATATTGGGCGACAACCTGGACTGGCTGCGTCACTTGGTCCGTCATAAGGAGGCTACGCAAAAAATTTCGCTGATCTATGTGGATCCGCCCTTCTATTCGGGCAGCAACTATCAGGCGGAAGTCCGGATTTCTTCACAAAAGCAGAAGATCAAGGGGATCAAAAGCAAAGCCTACGAGGACAAATGGGGATCCGGAATGGAGGGATTTCTGTCCATGCTCACCCTTCGGCTCCTGTATATGAAAGATTTGCTCGCCGACGACGGCGGGATCATCGTCCATTTGGACTGGCGCGCGGTGCATTACGTGAAAGTTATCATGGATGAATTGTATGGGCAGAAGCGATTTATAAATGAGATCATCTGGAACTACAAATCCGGCGGTGTATCCAGCAGGTCTTTTGCCAAAAAGCACGATACTCTTTTGTATTATGCAAGAGGGGACCGTCATTACTTTGATTCTGCGAAAGAGAAATCCTATAATCGTGCCTTTAAGCCCTATCGCTTCAAAGGTGTAAATGAATATAAGGATGAGTTGGGTTGGTATACTATGGTCAACCGAAAAGACGTACTGGACGTGGATATGGTGGGGCGCACGTCCCGGGAGCGGACCGGCTACGCCACACAGAAGCCGGAGCGATTGATCGAGATCCTTCTGGAAAGTTGTACGAAGCCCGGAGATCTTTGCGCGGATTTCTTCGCGGGATCCGGAACGCTTCCGTCCGTGGCGCATAGGATGGGCCGCCGGTTTATGGCTTGCGACAACAGCCTTCTGGCCATGGCTGCGTGCCGAAAGAGACTCACAGCGATGGACGCTTCCTTTTCCTATCTTGTCTCTTCGAAAGCGAAAGACGATTCTTCGGCGAAGGTCAGAGCCGCGGTGGAAGTTCGTGCGAACGTGTCGACTGAAGTTTTGTGTAAAGTGACGCTCTTTGAATACATTCGGGATTGCGAAGATTTGCCTGTTTCCGCCGTTGAGCAAACCGAGCTCCGCAAACTGCTGGCTGCCGATCCGCTGGCACTGGTAGATTATTGGTGTGTCGATCGGAACTATGACGGGAAGAACTTTATTACGGAGCAGTGGTTTGCCAGAGAGAAAGCAGATCTGCCGGTGAATGCCGAGTTCCTTACCGGTCCAAACCGTCGTGCCGCGATCAAAGTCTATGATGTATTTGGCGGATTTGGAATTTTAGACATCCAAGTCTAAATTATATCTTGCATTCGGTGGATTCTTACGGTAGAATAACTACCAGACTGGGGAGGTTAGTTCAGCTGGTTAGAATGCTTGCTCGACAAGCAAGAGGTCGTTGGTTCGAGTCCAATACTTCCCACCAACCAAGGGCTTTTGCTCAATAGAGCGAAAGCCTTTTCTTTTTTTATCATTTCAGGGGTGGAACAAAGGGGTATATCTTGCGCAGAATCGTTAAAAGATGTCTATTTGCGGTTTTTTTTATCGCATGCATGTCTGCATCCGTCGCGGCCGGTGGAGACGTGACATTGCAATTGGACGGCGTGCAGGTTTTTTGCGACGCAGCGCCTGTCATCGTTGAAGGGCGGACTCTCGTACCGGTTCGTGCGTTGTTTGAAGCCGCAGGCGCAACCGTGGACTGGGATGGGGCGCAGAACAGAGTTTGTGTGTCTTACAGCGATATTGACGTGACACTCTTCGTAGGAAAGAAAACGGCGCAGGTGAATGGCCGGGAGGAAAGCATGGATGTCCCCGCAGAGATTCTTCCCGGAAACCGGACGTTTATACCGGTTCGTTTTGTAGCCCAAGCTCTGGGTTTTCTGGTAGATTGGGATCCGGACAGCCGGACCGTCATTCTGGATTCGCCGGAGGAATCCGGTATCGAAACAACCACAGTGGAAGCCATCGCACTTTCCGGGGCAGACGGCGTTATTCGGACAGAGATTACCTATACCGGCGCCGAGCCGGACTGCCGGACCTTCGCATACGAAGCGCCGGATCGCTTTGTGGTGGATATCCGCGGCGCAAGCATCCAATTGGCTGATATCGAAGGTGGCAGCGGAAGTATGCCTGCGGACAATGCCGTTTTTTCAAAAATCAGGTATTCCCAGTTTGAAGCTGATATCGTGCGGATCGTATTCGATCTGAACGACAGGCAAACCGGAGTGCTCACAACAGCGTCTGCGGAAGGAATACTTTATATCGATTTTGACGATCCAAGCGCACCGGATGAGCCTGCCGAAGAAACGCAGCCGGAAGAGGAAGCTTCTTCGGAGTCGAATATCCTGATCCCCTCTGCAGACTGGCGGATGACGGATCAACTGGTGGTGATCGATGCCGGACACGGCGGAAAAGATCCGGGCTGCCTGGTCTCCAGCGGCGGAACGACTTATTACGAAAAGGATTTCAACTTGGAGATCTCGCTGGCACTCGATCGCTATCTGCGGGAAGCCGGCGTTCAAACCCATATGCTTCGGACAACGGACCAGACCCTTGCGCTTCAGGAGCGGCCGGTTCTTGCCAATGACCTTGGCGCCGATCTCTATGTTTCCGTTCACAACAATTCTGCCGAGACATCCGTACCCAACGGGTCACAGGTATTCTACTACGAAAAGGCATCTGAAGCGGACTACGTCATCGGCAGCAAAGCCTTGGCGCGAAGCATTTTGGATGAGTTGCTGCAACAGATCGGTCTTGCGGATCGAGGCATTGTTTCCCAAGGCATGTATGCCGTATTGAATAAGACGTGCATGCCGGCAGTGATCGTAGAGGGCGGTTTCTTTTCCAATCCTCAGGATCGTGCCGTCATGCTGGGCGACGACTATACAGACTTGTATGCCCGCAGTGTCGCACGGGCGATCATTTTATCCCTGAACCGGGCTGCGGAGAACGGGCAAGGAGGGTCGTAGAAATGTTGATGGCAGTATTTGGCATGATCATGATCGCCGGCATCCTTGCGGGAGCCCGGCTGCCCTGGATCCCAAGTGAGAGCCGACTCAGGGACAATGTGCAGCGTGTTTTTCTTTATACGCTGCTTTTCGTGCTGGGTCATCAGCTGGGCAGTGACGACGCCGTAGTGGCGTCCCTTTCCCAAATGGGAATTTTGGGTGTAGCCCTGGCTGTCGCAGGCATGCTGGGCTCCTTCCTTTTTGTGCTGTTCCTTCGGATTCAATTCGAAAAACCCCGAAAGGATGCGGCAGATGATTAAGTATATGTTGCTTTGTGTGGGGGTCGGCTTTGCCGCCGGCCGCCTGGATTATTTTCAGGGGCTGGCTGCCGTGAGCACGGGGATCATTTTGGTCTGCCTGTGCCTGATGACTTTCATTGCCAGCATCGATATGGGCAAGAAGGATTTTCTGAAGGATTTGAAGAATGCCGGCTGGAAAATCATCGTTTATTCGTTTGCTACGATCATCGGGACGCTGATCATGGTTTGGATCGTTTCACCCATGCTTCCTCTGTCCTCAAAGGATGCTTTGGTTGCAGCCTCGGGCATGGGATGGTATTCCCTGGCGACCGGCCTGGTCTTTGACTATTCGCCCTCCCTGTCCGTTGTCACGTTTGTATATTGTCTGCTTCGGGAAATGACGGCCATGTTCTTGATGCCGCTTCTTTGGAAAAGATTCCAGGCACCGGAGTTGGTGAGCATCGCAGGCTCGGCTGCCATGAATCCGTCGATTGCGGCGGCCACTATTACCGGAGACCAGAGATTGGTTTTTTACGGAATGGTCAGTGGGAGTATCGTATCGGTATTTGTTCCGGTTTTGGTGCCTTTTATGATCGCTCTGTAAAGCGCGGGACAAACTGTAAAGAAAGAGAGGTACGTTGTGAAAGAATTACAAGAGCAACGCCGGGATATCCTGGCGATCATCAAAGATCCGACATTGACTCACGAACAGACCATGATGGCACTGTCCTCCGCAGGCCGGGATATACTGGAATTGCCGGGCGATGCGCCTCGCCGGTTCTACGAATTGAAAGAAAAGGGCTGGCTTTGCGATCTGAACGAGGGGAGAGTGACCTACGTTCCCCGGTATATCCTTCCGGATTATCGAATCTATATCGAAAAAGGTTGTGCTTTTTTGAGATTGGATCCCCCGAAGGATCTGTACGAAGCGACTATGGGGTTGCTTGCCATTTATCACCACGTGCCCTCCGTCACGCATTTTCCGGTATACATCGGACGGCTGGACCAGTTGCTGGAGCCTTTCGTGCTCAAAGAGATCCGGGAAAATGGGGAAGAGCGCGCCTATACGTTGATCAAAGGATTTCTGCGTCATATAGACCGAACGGTCACGGACAGCTTCTGCCATGCCAATATCGGACCGGAAGCAAGCCTGACCGCAGATTTGATCCTGAAGGCTGAACGGGAACTCCAGGATTCCACGCCTAACATCACGCTGCTCTATGACCCGGATAGAACCGATGAGGCTTTTGCGATTCGATGCGTGCAGGCTGCTCTGGACTGCGCCAAGCCCAGTTTTGCCAACCATCGGATGTTTCTTTCGGAGCTTGGCGAGGACTACGGGATCGCAAGCTGCTACAACGGCCTTCCTGTTGCCGGCGGCGCGTTCACACTCAGCCGGATCATTCTGGCCAGAGTTGCTTACGATTCAACCGACAAAGAAGAATTCATGCGTAAAAATCTGCCTGCGGCCATTGATGCCATGTTAGCCTTTATGGATGAAAAGATCCGCTTTCTTGTGGAAGACACACCATTCTTCTCCACCAGTTTTCTGGTGAAGGAAGGATGGATCCGTCCGGATCGCTTCAACGGACTCTTCGGTATGGTCGGTTTGGCTGAAGCGGTGAACGACCTCCTGGAAAAAGAGGGGACGCAAGCGCGCTTTGGGTCTGACGACAAAGCCGACGCGCTGGGACTGGAAATTATGGAGTTGATCTACAACAGAGTTCAGGCCCACGAAAACACGTACTGTCCTTTCTACGGCAACAGATTTATGCTCCACGCCCAAGTGGGAATCGACAGCGATACGGGCATCAGTCCCGGCACCCGAATTCCCATCGGCGAAGAGATCCCGCTGTATGAGCATCTGCGCCACAGCGGCAGGTTCCATAAGTACTTCCCTTCCGGCACCGGAGATATCTTTCCCTTCGACGTGACGGCTGAAAAAAATCCGCGGGCGGTGCTGGATATTTTCAAAGGAGCTTTGGATGTAGGTATGCGTTATATTTCCACATATACTTCGGACAGCGATGTGATTCGCATAACAGGATATCTGGTAAAGCGTTCGGATATCGAGGCACTGAAAAAAGAGCAGCAAGTGGTGAATGACACAGTAGTCCTGGGGATGCGTTCCGTGGAGAAGAGCCGTGTCGAAGAGCGAAAAGTCCGTAAGCTATAATTGTTTGACGTAAAACAGGAGATCAGAATGTTGACGGCACCGGTCGTTAAAATCATAGATTTCAGCGTGGTGGACGGGCCGGGGAACCGGTCGGCCGTTTTTCTGCAGGGCTGCAACTTCAACTGCGAGTATTGCCATAATCCGGAGACCATCGACCCGGAGGGACGACCCGAATCGCTGCGGTTTCTGACGGTAGAACAGGTGGTGGACCGGGTGGGCCGCAGTCTGCCGTTCATCAGAGGGCTTACGATCTCCGGTGGGGAGTGCATGCTCCACGAGGCATTCGTCTACGAGGTTTGCCTGGAGGCAAAGCGCCGGTACGGCCAGGACTTTTCCTGTCTTTTGGACAGCAACGGAAGCATTCCGTACGACAGGGTCCTGCCCGTGATCGACGGCGTTCTGCTGGATGTCAAGGCCGTCGACGAGAGCGCCCACAGGGCGCTCACCGGCGCTTCGGCTGCCCCTGTAATGGCTCAGGCGGCAGCGTTGGCCAAAGAAGGGAAGCTCACAGAGATCCGCACGGTGGTTTTGGGCAATTGCGATGAAGCGGAAAAATGTATCTTGCGTGTTACTGAAAGGATCGTCGAGGCCGCGGGCGCCGACGCGCTGCGTAATATTTCATATAGGCTGATCAAGTATCGCCCCAAAGGAGTGCGCAAAGAGTATTTGAAGACGCTGAAAGTGCCTGGAGACAAAGAGATGGTACGACTGGAGCGTATTGCCTCTGATTGTGGATTTTCTCCTGTTGTAATCGTTTAGCGCTTCGAGCCGCATCAGAGCTCAGCAAGTTTTTTTAGCAAACATCTATGCTTTTTAAATCGTGTATTGTATAATGAGCGAAGGGTTATTTTATTACTTAGGAGGAGAAAACATGAAAAAAGTAATCAGTATTTTATTGGTTCTTGCAATGGTTTTCGCACTTGCAGGCTGCGGAGGCGGCGGAGCAGATGTGGAAGAACCGGCAAAGAAAGTCGTTATGATCACCGATACGGGCGGTCTGGGCGACGAATCTTTCAACGACATGGCGTATGCCGGAATCCTGCAGGCAGCTGAAGAATTCGGCATTGAGTACAGCGTGCTTGAATCCGCTACGGCCGACGACTATGCGCCGAACGTAGCAGCATCCGTGGAAGAAGGCGCAGATCTTGTTATCTGTGTAGGCTTCCTGCTGACGAGTGTTGTAGCTGAATCTGCTGCGCAATATCCGGATCAGCAGTTTGTGGTCATCGACGGAACCGTGGATGCGCCCAATGTGGCAGGACTGACCTTCAGCGAAGAAGAAGGTTCTTTCCTGGTCGGACTGGCAGCCGGTCTCACGACCGAAGGCGACAAAGTCGGCTTTATCGGCGGCATGCAGTTCCCTCTGATCGAAAAGTTCCAATACGGATATCAGGCAGGCGTCAAGGCTGCCAATCCCGATGCGGAAGTCTTTGTGGCTTATACCCAGTCCTTTGACGACTCTGCTGCGGGAAAAGAAAATGCACTTGCCCAGTACAACCAGGGCGCTGATGTGATTTACCATGCAGCCGGCGGCTGCGGCATCGGCCTGATTCAGGCTGCGCAGGAGCAAGGCTTCTGGGCCATCGGTGTGGATCAGGATCAGTCCGCGCTTGCACCGGAAAACGTACTTTGCTCTATGCTCAAGAGAGTAGATGTAGCCGTGTATGAAGCCATTAAACTGATGGCGGAAGGCAGCTTTACCGGAGAAAACATCAACTACTCCCTGAAAGTAGCCGGTGTTGATATCAGTGACAAGGCCGGCAACGTTCCCGCAGAAGTGATGGAACAAGTCGAAGCTTGGAAAGCCAAGATCGTGGCCGGAGATTTCGTCGTTCCCTTCGACGCTGCCACATTTGAGGCATTCGAAGTACCGGAAATGTAGTATCATACAGCGCGAGGTCGGCTTATGCCGGCCTCGCGTTTGTACTTTTAGGGATGGAGGGGAATCGAGGGATTAAGACTGTTTATGAATGTCATAGATAGGCTTAATCTTTTGATTATAAGAAGGAAGGTAGGGTATAGGCTTGTCCAAAGTTGTTGAGATGAAAGGCATCACCAAGATCTTTCCCGGGACCGTGGCCAATGACCATGTGGATTTTGATCTCGAAAAGGGCGAGATCCACGTGCTTCTGGGCGAAAACGGCGCCGGCAAGACCACACTGATGAATATCTTGTACGGGTTGTATCAGCAGACCTCCGGTGACATTTACATCAACGGAAAGAAAGAAGACATCCGGGGTCCTAACGCAGCGATCGCCTTGGGTATCGGTATGGTACACCAGCACTTTATGCTGGTTGAGAACTTCACCGTTGCAGAGAACATCGTGCTGGGGCACGAACCCAAAAAAGGATTGACGCTGGATATGGAAGCCGCCAAAACCTCTGTTAGAGAAGTATCGGATCGATTCGGGCTGGAAGTGGATCCCGATGCGCGCATTGAGGATATTCCCGTGGGATTATCGCAACGGGTAGAGATACTGAAAGCATTGCATAAGGGCGCGGAGATCCTCATTCTCGATGAACCTACTGCCGTGCTGACGCCTCAGGAGATCGACGATCTGGGCGAGATCCTTAAAAATCTTACGAATGAAGGAAAGTCGATCATTCTGATCACGCATAAACTAAAAGAAGTCCTGGGGATGTCCGACCGGGTGACCATCCTGCGCAGAGGGAAAGTGATCGGTACGGTCCAAACCTCGGAGACGACGGCAGATGAACTGGCTGAGATGATGGTCGGCCGAGAGGTGAACCTGTCTTCGGACAAAGCAGAAAAGGCAGCCGGCGAGGTGATCCTGAACGTAGAGCACCTGACAGTCAAGGATCATCGCAATCTTCCTGCAGTCAAAGATGTGAGCTTTGAAGTGCGGCAAGGCGAAATCCTAGCCATTGCCGGCGTGGATGGCAACGGGCAAAAGGAACTTGTGGAAGCCCTCACGGGCCTGATGCCTACGGAAAGCGGCAAAGTGACCCTCTGCGGAAAGGATATCACCGGCGCCAGCCCACGGACCGTGATCGAAGCGGGCACAGGGCACATTCCTCAAGATCGGCAAAAACGGGGTTTGATTCTCCAAAGCAGCCTGACCGAAAATCTGATTCTCGGTTATCATTACCAACCGCCTTTTGCAAAAAACGGCAAGATGGACCAGATAAAGATCGCCGAGCATGGCAAAGAGCTCATACAGGAGTTTGACATCCGGACACCGAATCAAGATGTTTCAGCAGGTTCACTTTCCGGCGGAAATCAGCAAAAGGTGATCATTGCGCGGGAATTCTATAAGGATCCGCCGCTGTTGATTGCCGCGCAGCCGACCCGAGGTCTGGATGTAGGGGCTATTGAATTTGTTCATATGCGTCTTTTGGAGCAGCGGGACAACAACAAAGCGGTTCTGCTGGTGTCTTTGGAACTGGATGAGATCATGAATCTGGCAGATCGGATCGCAGTGATCTACCACGGACAAATCGTTGGGATTTTAGATGCGGCTCAGGCGACGGAACGACAGCTCGGTCTGATGATGGCCGGCGGCACATCAGCGGATAAAGGAGACGTCTCATGAAAGGAAAACTCAGATACCTATGGAGCGTAACCAAGCTTCCGATCGTAGCGGTAGCTTTCGGCTTCATCGTAGGCGCCGTTTGCATCGCCGTCACCGGAAATAATCCGTTGGTCGCTTATATGGCATTGTTCAAGGGCTCTTTGGGCAGCATTCCCAGCATAGGGGAAACCATGTATAAGGTGACGCCGATTCTGTTCACCGGGCTTGCGGCTGCCATCAGCTTCCGATGCGGGCTGTTCAACATCGGCGCGGAAGGACAGTATGTGGTCGCTACCGTTGCTACCGTGGCTGTTGCCTGGTTTGGGCAGGGACTGCCCCGTCTGGTGTTGCTTCCGTTGATCCTGATCGCAGGTTTCTGCGCGGGCGGCCTTTGGGGCAGTATTGCAGGATTGCTCAAAGCCAAACGGGGAATCAACGAAGTCATCAGCACGATCATGCTGAACTGGATCGCTCTTTACATCGCCAACTACATGGTACGGGTTCCCCTCAGCACCAATGTGCTGGCCGGCTTGCCTCCGGAAGGTCATTCAGTGATCATCCCGAATGTGGCAAAGCTGACGAAATTAAAGGAAATGGTACCTTCTTTCGGATATTCTTCCGCGCATACAGGCATTTTTATCGCGCTGGCTGCCGCGGGGGTCATGTGGTACATTCTCTTCAAGACGACGATTGGTTATGAGATCCGGACGGTGGGACTGAACGCTTCGGCGGCGGAATACGGCGGTATCAGCAAAGCAAAAAATACGATACTGGCGATGTTCCTTTCCGGCGGACTGGCAGGATTGGGCGGCGCAGTACAGATTACCGGACTGGTATTCATGGTCAACCAGTCGCCGGCGCTTCCCGGTTACGGCTTTACCGGATTGTCTGTAGCTTTAGTCGGTTGCACTCATCCTTTGGGCGTGATCCCTTCGGCGCTCTTGTTCGGTATTCTGGAAAACGGATCCAGGCAAATGCAACTCGCCGGGATCCCCAGCGAGATCACCAGCATCATATCCGGGGTGATCCTCGTGTTTATCGCAGGTTCATTGATCTTAAAACTGGCAGGAGACCGGCTGAAATCTTTTGGCAAGAATCCTGTTGCCGATACAGGAAAGGAGGGAGCATAGCATGACTACTGCGATTTTTATCTCCTTGCTCACCTCGGCCATACGACTGGCTACTCCTCTGCTCCTGGCTGCCTTGGCCGGCGTCTATTCAGAGCGTTCCGGCGTGGTGAACATCGCATTGGAAGGGATCATGACCTCGGGCGCCTTCTTTTCCATATGGTTTACGCATGTGACAGGCAGCGCCTGGCTGGGCGTATCCATGGGGATCGCGTTCGGGATCGTCACATCTTCCCTGTTGGCGGTGATCGCTGTGAATTTGAAAGGGAATCAGGTTATTGCCGGTACGGCTATCAACTTACTGGTGACCGCTGTTGTGGCATTTTTACTTGAAATTATATGGCACCGATCCGGTTCCACGCCCACCGCGCCGGCCATGCTGACGACCAATCCATTGAAATTTCTGGAAGGCATACCGTTCCTGGGTACTTTTTTCAGCCAGTTGACGCCCTTTGTCTATATCGCATTCCTGATGGTGGGAGTCACGTTCTTTGTGCTTTGGAAAACGCCTTGGGGGCTTCACGTGCGAGCTGTGGGCGAGCATCCCCGAGCTGCCGACACAGTAGGGATCAACGTCTACCGGACTCGATGGATCTGCGTGCTGATCTCCGGAGCGCTGGCAGGTCTGGCCGGCGCCACGCTATCCCTTGGCACAGTGGGTCTGTTCCGGGAAGGTATGGTGGCCGGAAAAGGATTTATTGCGCTGGCCGCACTGGTATTCGGCAAGTGGCATCCGATCAAGACCATGTACGCTTGCATGTTTTTTGGACTCTTTTCCGCCTTCAATATCCTGGCACAATCCTTCGGGGTAGATGCGCCGACAGAATTTTTAGCGATGATTCCATATGTAGCGACGATTCTGGTGCTCATCGGTGTCGTGGGAAAAGCCCAGGCGCCCAAAGCCGACGGCGAACCCTACGAAAAGGATGAGAAATAGCAGACAGCAGTGAACGAGAGGGCGCAGTCGGGATCCGAGTGCGCCTTTCTTTTTAAGAATATTGTAAGGATTCCGTTGATCGATCTGTAAGAAATCGCCTCTATGATGGAATCACAAAGGAGGTAACAATGAATGTTTTAGTCTGTGACGACGATCACGAAATCGCGAAAGCGATCGAAATTTATCTTCGGAACGAAGGATACAACGTCTTGAGGGCGGCCAACGGAGCTGAAGCTGTGAATCTCTGTCGGGATCATGAAGTGCATTTGATCTTGATGGATCTGATGATGCCTGTCATGGATGGCATGGAAGCGACAAAGATCATTCGGGAAAGCAAAGATATACCGATCATTATGCTGACGGCCAAAGGCGAAGATTACGATAAGATCACAGGACTGAACATCGGCGCCGACGATTATGTGACAAAACCCTTCAATCCATTGGAATTGATTGCCAGGGTCAGGGCACAGCTTCGGCGTTACACGGATTTCGGGAAAAGAGATTCGGAATCAGGGGTATACCGATCCGGTGGATTGGTGATCGATGACGTGCAAAAGACGGTGATCGTGGAGGGGAACCCGGTCGCCGTTACACCCATCGAGTATGGGATTTTAAAACTATTGACACAAAATGCAGGAAGAGTGTTTTCCATGGAGCAGATCTATGAGTCGGTGTGGAACGAGCCGGCGTTTAATCCGGAAAACACAGTTGCGGTACATATTCGCAGGATCCGGGAAAAAATCGAGATCAATCCGCGAGAGCCGCGGTACTTAAAGGTGGTATGGGGAATTGGATACAAAATTGAGAAAATTTAGAAATACGGGAAATCGCTTTTTGTTCGCAATGTGTGTGCTCAGCTTTCTTGGGATGATCGCCGGCGTGGTTTATGCATTGCTTCTGAACAGTAATGCCTGGTCTTTGTATGACGGAAATTTGTGGTACTTGCTTACGCCGGGTGAATTTGATACTGCGCGCGTGCAGGAACTTTGGACTCTGCACGGCGACCAATTATATTACATACGTATTGAAATGCTGATATTCCTTGGGATGGCCATCGGTTTGGCGCTTCTTTGTCTCGGCGCGCTGATCGCTTTGCTGGTCCGTACGACCGGCCCGGACGAAACCGGAATGGTTCCGATCCGAAAGGCAGATCGTTGGTGGACGGAATTGCAAGTGATATTGTTGGGTGCGGCAGGTGCCGCGGGCGGTATCGCGTTCCTCCGCATTTTTGCGGCCGCAGCCGTGCAGACTCGATGGGTGGGTCTGTATAATCCGGAGGATCATTATGTTTACACTGGCGAATACCCTGTGATGCTTCTCTACGCAGCGGCAGTACTGGTAGGTTTGTTTTCGGCCGGCCTTGGGTTGTGGCTGATGCTGTCTTTGGTGCGAAAGGTCCGTGCCGGACAGCTCATATCCAGATCTCTGTTCGGACTGATCCTCTATGAGCCATTAAGAAAACTCTATCATGGCAGCGGTGTCATGCGAAAAGTCATATTGATCACTCTAGCGGCCGCTCTTGTCTGCATGACGATCGTGGGCGCGCCCGTCGTCTTTGGGCTCGTTTTGGTACTCGGACCTAAATATGTGGGTAAATTCGAAGCGATCAAAGAAGGCGTCCGTCAGGTGAACGAAGGGAATCTGACCCATCAGATCCCGGTTGACCCGCATTCCTCTTCGGAATTGGATGCCCTGGGGCGCGAGATCAATCGGATCTTTGATTCTTCCAACAAAGCTGTTCAAAACGAGATTCGGAATCAGCGCTTAAAAACCGAACTGATCTCCAATGTCTCTCACGATTTGCGCACACCGCTCACATCGATCATCACCTATTTGGATTTGTTGAAGAGCGAAGATCTGAAAAATGAAAGGGCAACAGAGTACCTGGATGTATTGGAAAAGAAAGCAGATCGCCTGAAGCAGCTGACGGACGATCTGTTTGAGGCGGCCAAAGCCAGCAGCGGAACGATGCCGGTAGATTTTACAACAGTGGAGTTGGGTTCGCTGATCCGCCAGACCCTTGGGGAGTTCGACCGAAGGATACAGGATAGTCGATTGACTTTTCTCGTAACGCCTGAGGATGTAAAATACTATGTTCGCGCAGACGGGCAGCTGTTGTATCGGGTTATGGAAAACCTGGTGGGAAACGCACTCAAGTATGCCATGCCCGGGACAAGGGTATATATCAGCATTTCGGCCCACGCAACTTCCGGCCCTGAAGTGGGGATCGTAATGATGGAGATGAAAAACATATCAAGCCAGCCTCTGAATATTGAGGCGGATGAATTGATGGAACGCTTCAAACGCGGTGACGAAGCTCGTGCGACAGATGGCAGCGGTCTGGGGCTTGCGATTGCGAAGGATCTGTTGAAACTGCAAAACGGACGTCTGGACATTGCTATTGACGGAGATCTTTTTAAGGTGACTGCAGCGATGGAGGCTGCGGAGCCTCCATTCATCGAAACAGAGGACCCGCAGCAGGACTCTCCGGATCAGGATAAGTAGCGGAATACACCTTTGACGCGTCCCAGTACTTTGACTTCCTTGACCAGGATCGGGCTCATGGAATGATTTTCCGGTTGAAGACGGATATGATCTTTCTCTTTGTAGAAGGTCTTGACTGTGGCTTCGCTTTCGAAACCGTCGATCATGGCAACGACGATGTCTCCGTTTTCAGCCGTATTTTGCATGTGGACCAGAAGATAGTCTCCATCGAATATGCCGGCTTCGATCATGCTTTCCCCTTTTACGGTAAGCATAAAATTGGTTCCTTTTCCAAGAAATCTGGAAGGGACCGGGATGGATTCTTCGATGTTTTCTTCGGCAAGGATCGGTGAGCCTGCAGCAATACGTCCCACGACCGGAATTTCAACGATGTCGGTGCGTTCACGGGTATCAGCATCCTCCCGGCGGCCGGAATTCTTTCGTACCGGTGTTTGTTCTTCCTCTCCGTTCAGCACTTCCACCGCACGGCGCTTGCTGGGATCTTTTCGGATAAAACCCTGCGCTTCCAGCGAGCCCAATGCTTTATGGACGGTCGAAGTGGATCGGATACCCAGTGCGGCACAGACTTCTCTGACCGTAGGCGGATAGCCTTTCTTTTTGATTTCGGCGCGCATATAATCGAGAATCTTTTTTTCGCGAGTGGATAATTGGTTCATTTCTGCACTCCCATGGTTTCACCAGAGCAACTTATATATAATAATATACCATAGCATAGAAACAATGTAAACAAATGTTCGTATGGGTTTTCATTTTTATCAAATTGAAGAATATGGTTGACAAAGGGTTCGATATTATGATACTGTTCTTGAGTAATAAGCAGAGGTTTCCGCCTCTCACCTCAGAGCTTCGGCTGCTGGGGTCGGTAATAAAAACGTGCTCAAAGAGCGGTTTGCAAGGCGGAGCTTCGGCATCCGCTTTTTTTAGTTAACCGGAGGTGCAAAACAATTAGTAAAGGAAACTTGATCAACGAGCAGATAAGGGCAAAAGAAGTGCGCCTTATCGATTCGGAAGGAAACCAGCTGGGAGTCATGGGCATACAGGAAGCCAGAGCGATGGCTGACGAGCTCAATCTGGACCTGGTGAATATTTCACCGAGCGCGGCACCGCCCGTATGCAAAATCATGGATTACGGGAAGTTTCGCTACGAGCAGCAAAAAAAAGAAAAAGAGGCGCGAAAAAAGCAGAAGGTTGTCGAAGTCAAAGAGATTCGTCTTGGAATCTTTACGGAAGAACACGATCTTGCCACAAAGGCCAACAACGCGCTCAAGTTTCTTACTGCCGGCGACAAGGTCAAGATCAGCATGCGTTTTCGAGGCCGTGAAATGGGATACGTGAGCAAAGGACGCGAAACGATGCTGCGTTTTTGCACCATGGTCGAAGATATGGGAACGATCGAAAAGAATCCTATACTGGAGGGCAGAAACATGTCGATGGTTCTGGCGCCAAAATCGGAAAAAGATAGAGAAAAAGAGCAGAAAGAAAAAGATAAAATAGAGCAAGGGAAGGATGCAAATCAAAATGGCGAAAAACAAAATGAAATCCCATCGGGGAGCGATGAAAAGATTTAAGATCACTGGTACCGGTAAGGTGAAGAGAAACAAGGCCTATAAGAGCCATATCCTTACAAAAAAAACGCCGAAGAGAAAGAGGGGCCTGCGTCAGTCCACTATTTTGAGCAAGGCAGACCACAAGAGAATCAAAAGCGTTTTGGTTGGAAAGTAGGAGGTAGGAGATCATGGCAAGAGTCAAAAGAGGCATGAATACAAAAAGAAAACACAAGAAAGTACTGAAGCTGGCAAAAGGGTTTTACGGAAAGAAGAGCAAGATCTTTCGGGCTGCCAATCCTGCGGTCATGCGGTCCCTTCGGTCGGCATATCAAGGCAGAAAGCTGAGAAAAAGAGAGTTTCGCAGACTTTGGATCACGCGGATCAATGCTGCGGCAAGAGCCAATGAAATATCATACAGCCGTCTGATGGACGGACTGCGTAAAGCCGGTGTCGAGGTGAATCGCAAAATGCTTTCGGAAATGGCGATTTACGACCCCGCCGGATTCACCCGGATCGTTGATCTGGCTAAAGGCGCCTTAAAATAGTACACTCGGATTCCAAACGGAATGAATCACAAACCCTTCCCTGCGCCCGGCTTCTTCGCCGCCGACAAGGAAGGGTTTATTCAACTCAGAGGCAATGATGGTAACGATCGTAGGTTTTGCACTCCTGGCTTGACCGAAACAGAAGGATATACTTTCTATTTCGACAAAGCGGAGGAGAATAAAATGAATCACAATTTAACAGGAAATGACTCTCGTCGGCAGCATTGGCTGAAAGCATTTTCTATATTGATTCCGGTGACGGTGCAGCACATGATCAGCTTTGGGCTGAATATCGTCGACACGCTGATGATCGGTCGCGTGGGGACCGATGAACTGGCTGCTGTAGGCGCTGCCAATCAAGTCTATGGAGTTTTTGTAATGATCTGTTTCGGATTCCTTTCCGGCGGCGGCGTGTACATCGCGCAGTATTGGGGCGTCAAGGATCTGGAGCGGATCCGTCATACCCTGGGACTGATCTATAAAAATACACTGCTGTTCGGAACAATCATCGTGCTGCTGGTCCAGTGGCGGCCGGATTGGGTTATCGGGATGTTTATCCGGGAAGAAGCCGTTATCACTTTGGGCGTCGACTATATTCGGATCGCGTCACTTTCCTATTTGGTGACAGCGCTTTCGTTCAGCATGTCCTTTTCCAGTCGCTGCATCCAGCGTCTGCGGTGGCCAACGATGATCAATGCGCTGGCGTTGATTCTGAACACAGTATTGAACTATGCGCTGATCTATGGAAAAGGAGGATTTCCCGCCATGGGTGTCCAGGGAGCCGCGTTGGCGACGCTCATCGCCAGGACCTTGGAATTTCTCCTTATGGTCGGGTACATTTATATGACTCCGAATCATCCGCTGGCTGCCCGTTTTTCTGAACTGACCGGTTATTCGAAATCTTTTCGGAATCAAATATACAAAACCGCCGGCCCCATCGTATTGTCCGATGGCGCCTACGGTGTGGCGGGCAGCCTGTTCCTGTCGGGTTTTGGCATCATCGGATCTGTGGCTGTGGCAGCCTATCAGGTCGTGCATATCCTCGGAGAGTTCTCGCAATCCATGTTCTACGGTCTTGGAAACGCATCTGCCGTAATCCTGGGAGAAAAACTGGGCCGGGGAGATATCAAAGGCGCCGATCGGGATGCCAGAGGCTTTTTATGGTTCGGACTGGGGCTGATTTCTGTGATCACCGTGCTTTTGCTTCTCGTCAATCCCCATGTGCCCGGCTGGTATGATTTTGATGCATCCACGACTGCTGTCCTGGTTCCGGCACTCACGGTTTCAGCGCTTACCGTGTGGGGCAGGGCGCTGACGTATTTGTTTATCTGCGGTGTGCTGCGAAGCGGTGGCGATACCCGGTATGTGATGGTGGTGGACATCGGATGGACGTGGCTGTTCGGTATTCCTGTCATGTTTGCGGGGATCCTATTCTTTGATTTCACGCTGTGGCAGGCCGCGCTCGTCCGATTTTTATCGGAATGCACCAAGGCTGTGCAGTTCTATTTCCGTTACAGAACGAAAAAATGGCAAAATGTGCTGACGGAAGCTCCATCGAAAACGGCATCCGAAACGACAGAGGACATTTCTTGAAAATGACTTGTTAGGATCCGGCAAGACTGGTAGAATAACAGGGATGTGTCAAGACATAGTGATCGTACAAAAGCATAACGTTTTCGCAGGTTTTACGACTCGGCCGTCCGTCGGCGCCCAGCGTCGTGTCGAACTGGCGAAAACAGCTGCCGAACACGGCGGCGCCGCAGTGCGCCTCAGCCTGGTCCACGGAAGGGCCGTGGCGGAGGTTACCCTGTCGGAAGTGCTGCGGGCGCAGGATGGAATCATCGATTATGAAGATACCGACGCGGCGATCACCGACCAAAGGAATGTGGTACTGACCAGCGGTCACGGCGATTGTCTTCCCGTTTATCTGTACGATCCGACCGTACCGGCAATCGGATTGGCTCATGCGGGCTGGCGCGGAACTCTGAAAAATATCGCTTCGGCGACGGCGAGGTCCATGGTCCGGAAGTATTCCTGTAAACCGAAAAACCTTCGGGCCTGGATCGGCCCGGGGATCGGCCGATGCTGTTTTGAAGTCAGCGCCGATGTGGCACAGGCCTTCTACAGCACGTTTGCCTGGTCTTCAGACTATATCGATCCGAGCCCTGACGGAAAATTCCATATCGACTTGAAAGGAATCAATCACCGTCAGCTTTCCGACTGCGGCATTGCGGCCATCGAATCGTCGGACTTCTGCACGGTGTGCCGCTCTGATCTGTTTTATTCTTATCGTAGAAACCGCGAGCAGGAGCGCATGCTCGCATACATTTATCTAAAGGGAGATTGTAGATGAAAAAGAATAAGCCCATGGGCGGATTTTTTACCCAGGCCATCGGATTTTTTCCGCTTGTATTTCTTGTTGTCATATTTTACTTTGCCCGTCACTCCATGATGGACATGATCAACAACTGGGGTGTGGAACGCGCCAGGGGCGAAGGAGAGCCTTTGCTGGAGCGGCATCTGTTCGTACAGGACCAATACCATCGAAGAGATGTGACAGAACCAGACGAGACGATCGATCTGGGCTATGGAACGATGTCGATACAGCATTTTTCGGGATCGGATCTCTCTGTGACGGAAACCAAGATCGAGTTGGATAACGGGGATACCTATCGTCATACGCAGATCCCTTTTTCAGAATACCTTCACGATTTCAGTCAGTATAAACTGATCATCCATTACGAATTTTCCCATGGCTGGGTAACCTATTTCGATCCGGAAACCCAGGAATGGGTTTTGAATCAGCGATTGCGGAGCGGCGTATCCTTTCCCATGTCCATGGCCTTTGTGAACATCGAAAACGAAACCTTTCTTGTCTTTGATCAGCCTTATGCATACAGCAAAGGAGAAGACGGCAATGTCATTGCGCACGATGACAAAATCGGCAAAGTTTTCATCAATCCCAGAGGGTACGGGTTTGACTTCGTAGTGGGTTTTGCCATGGTGGAAGACATTTACTCGGAATTCTGGACGTTGGAAAGCGCCGAACCTCTTGTCGATATGGAAAATCCGGAAGCCTCTCTTCTTACCGGGGAAACGAACCGAGAGTTTTGGCAGCGTTGTTGCTACGGACCGGATCATCGCTTCTTGCTGGACGGATACTACACACGGACGCCGGAAAGTTATTCGGGCTATCAAGAGAACGCATTCTGGCGAAATCCCGGTGTACATGTGCCGTATAACTATATCCTCAACGGCAACGACCGGGCTTCTCACGACCTGGGATATGTGCAGCTGTACCTTTCCAGTCGAAACATGGAAGAGGAAGGATATTACAAGACGGAACCCGAGAGCAGCTGGCTCAAAGAAACCTACGGGATCCCGGGGGGATATTACGATACGCGTTTCAACGCGGATATGGGCGTCGCGCTGGTAAAAGCCTATCAGAAATACAATGAGCCCTATTTTCTCGAACAGGCTAAAAAGATGCTGGCGTTCTATACGGACTATGCCAATGATCATCATTACGCATTTTATAACGATCTTTCCGAAGAAGGCTGGCTGGTGCAGGATTACTGGCACGAAGACGGAAACGATGTGCCTGTCCATTCGGCACTGAATCATCAGATCCAGGAAATGCATTTCCTTTATCTGATGGGAACGGAACTAAAGGATCCGACGATCATTGACCTGGGAGACAAACTGCTGAAAGGCGTGGAGATCACACGGGACATCTGGATCAATCCGGAAGGCGATCTGCATTACGGTTATACCCCCGAAGGAACGTTCGACCGGCAGGATTATCCGGATCTGACGTACAACGATCTGTACCGGGTGCAGGAATTGTTGGAAGATATGGGCCGAAACAGAAACACGTCATTGGATCGCCTTATGGAAGCAAAGAAAAGCTATATGGATGCCCAAGGCATTACATCATATCTTCAGTGAGCTCAAGAGCTTCCATGAGCCTGGCGAAGGGAAAGCGTTCCTGAAAGTAGCGCAGAGTAAACAAATTGGCAAACAGAATCAGAGGACGTTCAAACCGATCGTATACGAGCATGCTTCGAGAATCGAGGCATGCTTTTAATTGATCTTCCTGTTCTTTGGGTATCCAGCGTGCCAGCGTGTAATCCAGAGGGTTCATACGCAGAGGAGCATTGTATTCGTTCTCCACTCTGTATTGGAACACTTCAAACTGAAGCTGCCCGACGGCCCCCAGGATCACCTCGTTGTAGATGTTGCGGTACACTTGGATGGCGCCCTCCTGGGCCAACTGCTTTACACCTTTATGGAACTGTTTGGCCTTCATGGTGTCCTTCGGCTGGACCAGCGCGAACAATTCGGGAGGAAATGTGGGTAAAGGTTCGAATGCAAAGGGTTCCTTGGCCGTGGTGAGTGTGTCCCCGATCTGATAAGTGCCGGTATCATAAATGCCGATCACATCTCCGGCTACGGCAGTATCGGCCTGATTGCGTTCATTGGCCATCAGCTGAATGGACTGCGTCAGCTTCACCGGTTTTCCCGTACGGGAAAGTGTTGCGGCCATTCCCCTTTCGAAGGTGCCTGAGCAGATTCTGAGAAAGGCCAGCCTGTCCCGATGGGCCGGGTTCATGTTCGCTTGGATCTTGAAAATATAGCCGGAAAAATCCGGATCTTCGGGGCGGATCTGACCGGAGGATGTGTTTCTGGGCTGCGGCGGCGGAGACATCTCCAAAAAGTGGTGAAGAAATTCCGTAACGCCGAAATCCGCCAGGGCCGATCCGAAGAATACCGGCGTCAGCTCACCGGACGTCACGTGCTTTTTATCCAGCGGATTGCCGGCTCCTTTTAACAGCTGCATTTCTTCCCTGAAAGTCTTCAGATTGTAGCCGGTGAGAAGGGCCTCCAGCGCCGGATCCTCAGGACCGTGGGCGCTCAGGTCCAGGCTGCGGTCCTCCTTGTACAAATGAAGCTGATGCGTCAAAAGGTCGTAAACGCCCTGAAAATTAAGACCGGATCCGATCGGCCATGTGACCGCAGCGGCGGGCATGCCCAATACCTCCTCCAGTTCTGACAGAAGCTCCAGAGGATCTTTCGTTTCGCGATCCAGCTTGTTGATAAACGTAAAAATCGGAATTCCTCTTAAACGGCAGGCCGCAAACAGCTTTCTGGTTTGGTCTTCGATGCCTTTTGCGCCGTCGATCACCATGACGGCACTGTCCACGGACGTAAGGATCCGATAAGTATCTTCGCCGAAGTCGTTGTGCCCCGGCGTATCCATAATAGAGATGACTTTCTTGCGATAGTGGAATTGCATCACAGAACTGGTGACTGAGATCCCACGTTGTTTTTCGATCTCCATCCAGTCCGATGTGGCAAATTTGGAACTTCTTCGGGCTTTGACGGTCCCGGCTTCCCGAATGGCGCCGCCGTGGAGGAGCAACTTCTCCGTCAGCGTGGTTTTTCCGGCATCGGGATGGGAAATGATTCCGAAAATGCGGCGCTTTGCAATTTCCGCGGACAGGTGTGAAGATGTCATGGAATATCCTTTCAATAATTGGTCGGCGATGGGCTGTAAAAATCCTAAAGTATTGTATCACAAAAATGCGGTTGCACAACCCACAAGATATAGCGTAAAATAGAAACAGTAAGCAAACCCCTTGTGTATGGCCATAGCCAGGAGAGGAATCTTCAGATGAAATGTCCTTTTTGTGAAAATCCCGACACGAAAGTGATCGATTCCAGACCGACCGACGAAGGTCAAGCGATCCGCAGGCGCAGAGAATGCGAAGTGTGCGGAAAACGATTTACGACCTATGAAAAGGTGGAGGAAGTCTTTTTCATGGTGGTGAAGCGCGACGGGAGGCGAGAATCCTTCGACAGAAGCAAAGTGCTGAACGGGGTTATTCGCGCCTGCGAAAAGCGCCCGATTTCCATGGATGTGATGGAAGATCTGGTCTCTGACATCGAGCGGGGACTGAACAACATGATGGAAAAAGAGATCAGTAGCTCCTTTATCGGCGAGATTGTCATGGACAAGCTCAAGGAGCTGGACGAAGTGGCTTATGTGCGATTTGCTTCTGTGTATCGCCAGTTCAAGGATGTGAACACCTTTGTGGCAGAAATTGAAAAGCTTCTGGGCAGTCCGGCGGAAGAAAGCAAACAGGCGAGTTCGGGGGGAAAGGCAGGTAAAAATGGAAAGCACTGAACGGATCCGCATCGCCATCGACGGACCTGCCGGCGCAGGCAAGAGCACTATCGCTAAAGCGCTGGCGCGGGAGTTGTGCATCGATTACATCGACACGGGTGCTATGTATCGGGCGATTGCGCTGAAATTGATCCGTCAAGGTGTGGACTACAAGGACGCGGAGGCATTGGAACGATTGCTGGCCGAAACGGATGTGGATTTCCGTGACGACCATATTTTACTGGATGGTGAAATCGTGGACGCTGACATCCGAACCCCTGCCGTATCTCAACTGGCCTCTGACAGCTCCACCGCATGGGCCATCCGAGAGAAGCTCGTGGCGCTGCAGCGAGCAATGGGTGCCAAGAAAAGCATCGTGATGGACGGCAGGGATATCGGAACCAATGTGCTGAAGGATGCGGAATATAAATTTTTTCTGACGGCATCGGTTGCTGTCCGCGCCGGACGCAGGGCTCTGGAAATGGAGCAAAAAGGAGAAGCCGTAGACATTGCTTGCGTCGAAGCGGATATCAAGGCCAGGGACCTGCAGGATTCCACACGTAAGCATAATCCTCTCTCGAAAGCTGCCGATGCCATCGAGATCGACTCTTCCGCGATGGGGATCCGCGAGGTTATGGATGCGATCCTGAAGCATATTCGAACTTGATTCCCGGCACGGGCGGAACTTGATTTATATGTTATAATCACGTTATGTAATACCATTTCAACGCAACCGGAGGTAAGCAATGGACTATTTATTTTACAACGGAACGATTCGCACGATGAATGAAAAGCGGGACGTGGTCCAGGCCATAGGCATCAAGGACGGCAGAATCGTTTTTACGGGAACGGACCGGGAGGCTGCCGGATTGACTGCAAAGGAAAAGATCGATCTGAACGGACAGTGTGTGCTGCCCGGATTTGACGATTCGCATATGCATTTGCTCCACTATTCTTTTATCAACAGAGCGTTTCCTCTCCTGGGCGTCAATTCCCTCCAGAAGATTCTGGACAGTGCAAAAGCCTACGTTGATTCCGTAGACGAGTGGCCTCAAGGGAAATGGCTGTTCGGACGTGGGTGGAATCATGAATTTTTCGAAGACGAGAAAAGGTTTCTCACCCGGGATGACCTGGATAAGATCTCGACGGACATTCCCATTATTTTTATCCGTGTCTGCGGCCATATCGCCGCTGCCAATTCCCTGGCCACGGAAATGATGCTGGCGCATCCGAAGGCCAAAGGGATGATGGATAAGATCGAAGCAGAAAAAGGCCTTTTTAAAGAAGCTGCATTGAAAATCAGCTATGAGATCATGGCGCCGCCCAGCCTGGAAGAGATCGAGGATATGATTCTGTATGGCGTGGAGCGGATGAACCAGGCCGGAATCACGACAGTGCAGACCGATGATTTTTTGTCGCTGCCGGGCAAGGACTGGCGAACGATATCGGCAGCTTATCGAAATCTGGAGGCTCGGGGAAAGCTGAATATGCGTATCAATAATCAGGCCAGCTTCGCCACGCCCGAGGATCTGAAAGTCTTTCTTGACAGCGGGCTCTATAAGGAATGTACCGGAGATCGGTTCAAAATCTCGGCGATCAAAATATTCCAGGACGGCTCTCTGGGGGCTCGGACTGCCTTGCTGCGGGAGGATTATGAAGGATATCCCGGAGAACGGGGCATCATGATGCACGATCAGGATGAACTGAACCAAATGGTGAGTCTGGCCCATGATGCGGGACTTCCGTCCGTGACCCATTGCATCGGAGACAGAGCCTCGGATATGGTGATCAATGCTGTGGAGTACGCACTGAAACGGAATCCCAGAAAAGATCATCGCCACGGCATTATCCATCTGCAGATCACAGATATGGATATTTTGGAGCGGATGAAGAAGTTGGACATGATCGCAATGGTCCAGCCGGTTTTCTGCGGATTTGATATGGATATCGTAGCGCCAAGAGTGGGAAAGAAGCGGGAGAGCACCTCCTATCTTTGGAAAACCTTGATCAAGATGGGCATCCATTCTTCCGGCGGTTCAGATGCGCCGGTGGAACGGTTTGATGTGCTGGAAAACATTCAGATCGGCGTCACAAGAGAGAAGCTGACCGGCGGTCCCGAAAACGGTTGGATGCCGGAAGAACGACTGTCTCTGGACGAAGCGCTCCGCATGTTTGGCTATGAGGCGGCGTATGCATCCTTTGACGAGGACCGAAAAGGAACACTGGAGGTCGGAAAGGTAGCGGACATGGTTGTGCTGGCTGAAGACATCTATGAGGCGGATCCCCACAGCATCAAGGATATTCAAGTCAAAATGACCCTCTGCGGGGGGAAAGTGGTCTACGAAGCATAGGCGTGCTTTTAAATCTTTTCAATGATAAAACCGCCTTCGCCGCTTGCAAGCGGCGAAGGCGGTTTTGACATTTTTGATAGGGCTTATTCGTCCAGCGCGTGGATAAAAAGGCCGCTGGCCAGCTTGGGTTCGAACCAGGTGGATTTGGGCGGCATCATTTGTCCTGCGTCCGCTGCGGCGAGCAGCTCGTCCATGCTCAGGGGACACAGGGCAAAGGCGACGGCGGCGGAGCCGCCGTCCACGCGGCGCTCCAGCTCTCCAAGGCCGCGTATGCCGCCCACAAAGTCAATGCGCGCATCGGTCCTTGGGTCCCGGATTCCCAGGATAGGATCCAGGATATGCCTTTGAAGGATCGATACATCCAGATCGGCGATCGGATCCCCTGATGCAAAGCTTTTCTGTGCCTGAACGCTGTACCATTTGCCCCGAAGGTACATCGCATAAGTTTCCTTCTTTCTGGGCTTAAAGACCGTTCCCTTGATTTTGCTGATACGGAAGCCTGTCTGCTCGATTGCCGACAGCAGCTCTTCTTCTGTCCGCCCGTTCAAATCCTTTACGAGGCGATTATAGTCCATGATCTCCAGATCAAACGTCGGAAAGCATACGGCCAAAAAACCGTCATCGCCCTTGGCCGACGACGGCCTCTTCCGGGCGACGGTCACCGCAGAGGCCGCTCTGTGATGTCCGTCGGCGATGTACAGCAACGGGACATCCTCGAACCCGATGGACAGCACCTCGATGGCGCCCGGATCGTTCACCAGCCACAGTTGATGGGTTACGCCGTCATAGGCCTGGAAATCGTAAACGGGAACGTGGTCATCGGTCCATTTTTTGACAGTCACGTCGATTACCTGGCTGCTTCGATAGGTCAGGAAAACCGGCTCGGTGTGCGCCTTGCACACATCGAAATGGCGCGTCCGATCCCGCTGCTTTTCTTCCCGGGTCACTTCGTGCCGACGGACCAGGTTGTTTTCGTAGTCGCCGATGCCGGCGCAGCCCACTACGCCGGTTTGTACATGCTTGCCTGAAATCTGCCGGTAAATCATGTAGCATGCATTCGGTTCCCGGATCAGGATCCCCTCGGCCAGCCACTTTCGTAAATTGTCCCGGGCCCGTTCGTAGACGGCTTCCGCGTAGGGGTCTGCTTCGTTGGGCAGTTCGATTTCCGAACGGGAGACGCGAAGAAAGCTGTAAGGGTTATCGCCTGCCAGTCGAGTGGCTTCCTGCCGATCTACCACATCATAGGGAGGAGCGCACAGGGCTGCAGCATATTCCGCTTTGGGGCGGATCACAGTAAAAGGAGTAAATTTTGCCATGGGATGTCCTTTCCGATTAAAATTGTGTCTATTATAGCGCAAATCGAGGCAAAGAGAAAGCATCATCCCCCGGATTTGCACTGTACCGGATCAGGGGTTGTGTGCTATACTGAAAAAAACTTCCGCAACCCGTCGAAATCGGCGGCAGTACTTGATATACACAGAAAGAGAGGCACAGATATGTTGATCGGATTGTTCACTTCCGGATATCAGAGAAATCCAATCGAACACGCATTCGAAGATGCAAAACGTTTCGGTTATGACTACGTGGAACTGTGGGGCGGTCGCCCAAGCGCTTATGCGCCGGACCTGAAAAACGGCGAGATCAAAGAGATCCTGCGCCTGATCGATCGCTACGAAATGCCGGTCAAGGGGTACTCTCCGGAAGCCAACAACTACCCCTATAATTATATGATCGGATCCGAAGCCCAGCGGCAGGATGCTGTGGATTATCTCAAGCTTTGTTTTGACATGGCCAAAGCCATGGGTGCCGAATGGACCCTGGTGAGTACCGGTCATGCCGGATACTATGCAACTTATGACGAAATGTGGAGCCGGTTGGTTCGTACGATCCGAGAACTGTCGGATTATGCGGAAAGCATCGGCCACAAGGTGTTGATGGAAACCACGACGCCCTGGGAAACCAATGTGCTGAAAAACGCCAACGACATGGTTCAATTGTTTGACAGGGTTCCGTCGGATTATTTGGTCGGTATGCTGGATATCGTCGCACCTTTTGTTCAAGACGAGAGCATCTTTGCGTATTTTGATAAAATGGGTGCTAAATTGCAGCATTTGCACATCGTGGATTCCAACGGCGCGGACGAAACCCACGTGATGCCCGGGGAGGGCATCATGCCGTTCAGGGAAGCGATGCAAGAGTTGAAATACATGGGATACGAAGGGACAGCGACCATCGAGCTGGTCACAGCCTACATCCGGGAACCGAGACTCTATGCCAAGCGGGCGATCGATCATGTACGCGAAATGATGAAGTAGGAGTTATAGATGGACTATTTTATGGGAATAGATACGGGGACCTTCGAAAGTAAAGGTGTACTCGTTGATCAGAATTTTAAGGTGATTGCCGTTTCGGCGCATCCGCACGGAATGGACAATCCGAAACCCAATCACTTCGAACACGATGCGGAAGCTGTTTGGTGGCATGATTTTTGTGTCATTAGCCGGGATCTTCTGGCTCAGAGCGGAATAGACCCCAAAGACATCAAAGCCCTCGGCGCCAGCGCGCTGGGCGCCGACTGCCTGCCTGTGGATGAGCAGTGCAGACCGCTGCGCAAGGCGATCCTTTACGGGATCGATGCCCGGGCTGTCGATGAAATGGAACAACTGACGGAACTGTACGGGCAGGAACAGATCAAAGCCTGGTATGGACGGCCTCTGTGTTCCAGCGACGTGATGCCCAAGATCCTTTGGATCAAAAACAAGGAACCGGAGGTTTACGAAAAGACACACAAGTTTCTTACCGGATCCTCTTACCTGACCGCAAAGCTCACAGGGCGCTACACCGTCGATCGATTTTTGGGGCTGTCCAGCTTCAATCCCCTGTACCGGCCTGACGGTACTCCCGACGAGGAACTCTGTAAGCCGATCTGCAGGCCGGATCAGCTTGCCGAAGTGTTGTCGACCATCGATGTGGCAGGCCGGATCACGCCGGAAGCGGCGGACGAGACCGGTCTGGCGGAGGGAACTCCTGTCATCGTCGGGACCGACGATTCCGGCGCGGAAGCCATCAGCGCCGGTGTGTTGGAGCCGGGGGACATGATGCTTCAGATCGGTTCCTCCGTTTATATGTTTCTTTGCTCAGACCGGCTGGTGAGCGATGATCGGGTCTGGAGAGAAGAATTCATCATACCGGGCACCTTTGATATATCCGCAGGAACGAATACCGCAGGAACGCTTACACGCTGGTATCGGGATCAGCTGTTTCCCGATGTGACTCAGGTAGCGGACAAAACCGGCAAAAATGCTTATGAATTGATGATGCATGGCATCGCGGATATCCCGCCCGGAAGCGGCGGACTTGTCACACTGCCTTATTTTGCAGGAGAGCGTACCCCCATCAACGATCCGATGGCCAAAGGTGTCATATTCGGACTGACGTTGGAGCATACCCGAGCGCATCTCTACCGCAGCGCTCTTGAATCTGTGGGCTTTGCCATCAACCAGCATTTCAGGATCTTCCGGGAGCATCGGGTGCCCGTGCGAAAGATCATGGCCACCGGCGGCGGGACGAAGAATCCTCTGTGGCTGCAGATGATTGCAGATATTACGGGAGAAATCATTCGGACTCCGGAAAACACCATTGGCGCCAGCTTCGGCGATGCCATGATGGCGGCCATGGGCATTCATTACTTTTCCAGCTATGGAGACCTGGCTGCAGTGGTCGAAGAAGGCGCTTCCTACGCGCCCGACCCCGAAAAGCATCGGATCTATCAGAAATATCAATCTGTTTTCGACGAGCTGTATCCGAAGACAAAGGACTTGGCACATCGGTTATAAAATGGTAAAATATGGATTATCTATCATTCTGGCGTCGGGCTCTCCCCGACGCATCGGAATGTTGCATGACATTGGAATACAACCGGAGGTATTGATCCCGGAAGTGGACGAAACGGTTCACCTTACACTGACGCCTCAGCAGACGGTCATGTGTCTTGCGTTGAAAAAGGCGCTGGCGGCAGAGTTGCAACTCAAGCAACGAGCGCAAGCTGATCGCAATGTATTGTTGATTGCTGCGGATACATTGGTCTATGCGGGAAAAGTGATGGGAAAGCCAATGTCAGAGCGGGACGCCTTCGAGATGCTGCGCTTTCTCCGGGGACGCACCCATTCGGTGTACAGCGGTGTTTGTCTCATCGGAGCGGAGCTGGGGATTCGGAGAGTCTTTTTCTGTGTGACGCATGTGAAGTTCTCCAACTATAGCGACGAAGACATCCGGCGCTACATTGCTACGGGCGAACCTATGGACAAGGCGGGCGCTTATGCGATTCAAGGAGGCTTTGGACCTTATGTGGAATCGATTGTCGGACCCAGAGACAACGTGATCGGATTTCCACTGGGTATGATCAAAGAGGAACTGAATGCCATTGGCATTGGTTTTGATGATAAGGGAACGGGTGCTTCGGAAACGGAGTGACCATGAATAAAACAAGCAGTATCGGACCTATGCTCAAGGAGCTTCCCCGAAGTGAAAGACCCCGGGAAAAAATCCTCTCTCAGGGTGTTTCCAGTCTTTCCAATGGAGAATTGATTGCGATTTTGATTGCCAGCGGGACCAGGGAAGAATCTGCGCTGGCCCTGGCGGGGCGGATCTTGTCCTTGGAAAACGGAAGTCTGGCCAGACTGACTGCCTGCCAGCCGGAAGAGTTCCAGAAGATCCGCGGCGTGGGCCTCGCAAAATCATGCGTGCTTGTGGCCGCGATGGAGCTTGGACGTCGCATCGCAGTCAGCCCGGCGGAGAACCGCGCAAGACTGGATACGCCCGAAAAGGTGGCCGAGCTGTTTATGGAAGAAATGCGCTATCTAAAAAAAGAGGTTTTTCGGGTCGCGCATCTGAATGTAAAGAACGAACTGATCATGAAGGAAGACATCTCAGTCGGCGGTCTCCATTCAGCTGCGGCTCATCCGAGAGAAGTGTTTCAGACCGCCGTTAAAAAGGGTGTGAATGCCGTCATATTGGTGCACAACCACCCCAGCGGAGATCCGACGCCCAGCCACGCAGATCGGGCGACTACCGACCAGTTGGTCAAAGCGGGTAAAATTCTCGGAATACAGGTGCTGGATCATATCGTGATCGGAGACGGCAGCTACATCAGTTTGAAACAGCAAAGAATGCTTTAATGCGCGCTTTATGCAGAAAGGGATCCGTGAATGTTCAACTTTTATACACGGGACATCGGTATCGACCTGGGAACAGCCAATACCCTTATATATGCCAAAGGAGAGGGGATCATTCTGGATGAGCCTTCGGTGATCGCTGTAGACGCGTATACGGACAAGGTGCTGGCGACCGGATTAAAGGCCAAGGAAATGGGCGGAAGAACACCTGAACGGATTCGGGTCGTCCGTCCTTTGCAGGAGGGCGTCATATCGGATTTCATGATGACTCAGGTCATGCTCAAGGAATATGTAGAGCGGGTCGTGCCGCGAAAGCGGATGTTTTCCCAGCTCAGGGCTGTAGTCGGGATCCCTTCCGGCGTGACAGAGGTGGAGAAACGTGCGGTGGAGGAGGTGATACGCCAGCTGGGTGCCAGAGAAGTGTATACCATCGTTGAACCTATGGCCGCTGCAATCGGCGCCGGCCTGGATATCGATGAGGCCCGAGGCTGCATGGTCGTGGATATCGGCGGCGGCACGATGGACATCGCCGTACTTTCCATGGGTGATATTGTGAACAGCAGCTCGATTCGCTATGGCGGGGATAAAATGGACGAAGCCATCGCACATTATATTCGCAAAAAGTACAATCTCCTCATCGGCATTACGCTGGCGGAAAGACTGAAGCTGGAAATCGGCTATGCGATCCCGATTCCCGGGGAGTATCAGGACATCACTATGACAGCCAAGGGCAGGGATATCATCACCGGACTCCCCGCAACGGTGGAAGTCCACTCGGATGACATCATCGCCGCCCTGGAAGATTCAGTGCGGGTCATTGTGGACGGGATCAAAGGAACCCTGGAGCAGTCACCGCCGGAAATCGCATCAGACATCGTTGAATCAGGTCTGGTTCTGGCCGGCGGCGGCGCACTGCTGCGCGGACTGGACACACTGCTTGAGCGGGAAACAGGTCTCAAGGTCTATGTGGCAGAGAATGCCATGACTGCCGTGGCCGAAGGCACGGGAAAAAGCCTTCAGAACATTGCCAGACTGCGCTATCATGCGCAAACATCAAGAAAATACTGAGAATTCAGGCGGGAGAAAGCACTTTGTTCAAGTGGATCAGAGAGCATCGGGCCATCACATGCTTCATCATTGCCGCGGTTTTGTTGTTCGCCGTGCTGGTGGCTTCGTATGGCAGTCATGAGGATTCTTCTTATGCGCTGGCGCTGCAGGCCGTGGTGGCGGAGATCCATAAACCGATCACGGAGCTGGGCAAGATCCTGGATCGTGGCACGCGGGGCGTTTTCGGATTTCGTTCCCTGGTAGACGAAAACCAGGTCTTGAAGGAGCGGGTCGCAGAGCTGGAGGCGGAAATCCAGGATCTGCAGCTGAGTCAGGCGGAATTGGAAGAATTGAAACTTTTATCGGAAGCGCTGAACTATACCGGTGTTCAGGAAAGCAAGTTGAAGGTCGCAACCAGTGTCATATCCATGGACGGATCCAGTCACTTTAATATTTTCACCGTTGATGCAGGCGTGCGATCCGGTGTGGGCAAAGATGCGGTGGTAGTGAACGGCCAGGGTTTGATCGGACGCGTTATGGAGGTCGGTCAGGGTTTCGCAAAAGTCGTATCTGTAACCGATACAAACAACAATGTAAGTTTTCGAATCTACAAAAGTGAAACCGAAAGTTATCTGGGCGTCGCTTCCGGTGACGGTCAGGGCGGATTGTCCGGATATATGCTGGATGCGGATGCAAGGGTACGTGTAGGTGATCCTGTGACCACTTCCGGCATGGGCCTGTACCCGGCCGGCTTGGCCATCGGAACGGTTACGGCCGTGGCCGAAAACAGCGATGCGCTGCTAAAGACCCTGGAGATCGAGACGGCTGTGGATTTCAGCAACCTGTCGAAAGTTCTGGTGATCGTCACTAAGGACTCTTTGTGATGCGCATCCGGTTGGGGCATATTCTCTTGGCATACGCGGCAGCCTTTCTGCTGCAGACGAATTGGCTGAGCACGTTTTCCGTCATCGGTGTATCGGCCAATTATGTATTGTGCGCTCTGATTCTGCTGAATTCGTACAGCGAGCGACCGGCTGTCTATGCGGGAGCAGTCCTCTGCGGGCTTTTGTCGGACCTGTGTCTTGGGCAGTACGTAGGCGTCGCCGCGCTGGCTTATTTAGCAGTCAGTGCCGTCTTGCGCGTGGTTTCCCGGGCGCTGGACCAGCACAATGTGCTGGCAGTGGTTTATACCGCGCTGTGGGCAACCGTCCTTTACGAAACGATCTACTGGCTGATCCTTCTTCTCTTCGGCGGGCAGTACCGGTGGGCCTACTTGCTTGCAAGGCTGCCCGGTCTCCTGTTTGTCAACGGAGTTGTTACCGGCATTCTGAAAGGAATAACGCGCTGAGATGCTGAGGCTGCTGAAAAACAGGAACAATCAAATCATGCTTGCTTTTATTCTGCTGATGACGGTCTTGCTGATTCGGCTTTTTGTTTTGACGGTGATCCAGGGAGAGGTCTGGCGGGAACGTGCCTCGGATCTTACGACAAAAACACTGTATACCGCCGCCCCCAGAGGACGTATCCTGGATCGCAACGGCGTTGTTTTAGCCGACAATGTGTCCACCTTCAATCTGACGCTCAATCGGAGCGGACTGTCTTCCGCGACCCTCAACCGTATTATTGGGGCGCTGATCGATATTCTTGAGCGGAACCAGGATATCCATATCGATGATTTCCCGATCTTGCTGGAGGGCCAGAATTCCTTTGCCTTTACCTACGACGGCGATATCGGCAACTGGCTGCTGTCTCAGGATATGCCCGATCACTTCACGGCGCAGCAAGCCTTCGATGAATTGCGCAGGCGCTATGGCGTCTCCTCATCGTTGGATGTATACGATGCTCAGCTCGAGCTCCAGAACCGTTATGGCGTCTATCCCCCGATTTCTGTCCGCTACATGGAATTCACGCCGACCCTTGAAAAGAGCACATTTCTGGGAAGATACGGCCTTTCATCGGACATTACCGCCTCGGAAGCGTTCCGGAGTATCCGAGCGCGCTTTCAGATCGATCCCGGATTGGCCGAAGAGGACATCCGAAGCATCATGATATTTCGAAATGCTCTGGATGCTTCCGGATACTACAGCTACATTCCGGTGACCGTCGCTTCGAATGTCTCTTACGGAACGGTGATCGAAGTGAAAGAGCGCAGTTCGGAATTTCCGGGAGTGGATATCGTGGCGGAATCGGTTAGGAGCTATCCTTTCGGAGAGACAGCCGGACACGTGATTGGCTATATGGGCACCATCGCGGATAGCGAGAAAGAGTTCTATCTGGATCAGGGGTACAACACAGCGGACCTGGTGGGAAAGACGGGGATCGAGAGTGTTTATGAGAGTCAGCTGCGGGGAACAGACGGCATGAAAGTCGTTCAGGTGAACTCTCTGGGAGAGAGTATCAGCACTGTTTCCGACACACAGGCCAGCAAAGGCCACGATGTTGCGCTTACCATCGACCTGGAACTTCAGCAGACAGCAGAACGTGCTTTGCAAGGTGTGTTGAATGCGCTGTCAGAAGGCGGAACGTTCCAAAGCGCCTGGGGAAACGTGACATTCCCGCAGTATGCCAATGCAAATGTGGGCGCCGCCGTTGTACTGGATGTAAAGAGCGGAGACGTGCTGGCCATGGCAAATGTTCCGTCTTTTGATCCGAATCTCTTTGCGGCGGGGATCAACAGCGCCGACTGGAACGCCCTTCAGGCGGAGAATCCCAGAGATCCGCTTTCGCCCGCGCCCTTATTTAATGTTGCGGCAAGAACAGCTGTTCAGCCGGGCTCTGCTTTTAAAATGGTCGTTGCCGCGGCCGCGCTGGCCAACGGCTTGGATGCAGACAAGAGATATCGGGATGACGGAGCCATCGTGGTCGGTGACCGAACCTTTGGATGTCTGGTATGGAATGAATCACGGCAGACACATGGATATCTCAATTTAGTCGAAGCCTTGGAGGTTTCCTGCAATTACTATTTTTATAATTTGATCAGCAATTATGACCATGCGCTCAATGTGTCGATGGGTATGGACCCGGCCATGAGCGCCGATGCCGTGACAGAGTACGCGCTGCAGTTTGGCCTCGGAGTGCCTACCGGTATCGAAATCCCGGAGGCTGTAGGCACCATCCCTTCCTCCGAGCAGAAGATGGTCGCAACGATCGCCGCGCTGCGTCGCCTGTTGCGCGCCAGAAGCGAATGGTATTTCGACACGGATGTGATCGAAGACAGCGAACGATTGGAGCGGACCATCGATGAAATCGCAGCCTGGTGCAGCGATAATCCCTCCCGAAATCAGATCCTGATGCGGCTGGCGACAATGGGCATCAAGAAAGAGCGGTTGAGCGATTTGACAGACCTTGTGAAGTACAGTTATTTCAATCAGGCACAGTGGAACAAGGGTGATTTGCTGAACATGGCCATCGGTCAGGGCGGAAATGCCTACACACCGCTTCAAATGGCCAATTATACAGCAACACTGGCCAATGGCGGAGCTCGGAACCAGGTCAATCTGGTTCGACCGGTGGATGGCGGCGCAGTCATTGAAAAAACGGCGCCGGAGTATGTGGATGCCTCGCCGGAGGTGTTTGAAACGATTTTGGAGGGCATGCGCCGAGTGGCCCATGAACCAGGAGGAAGCGCTTCTCCCTATTTCAGCAACTTTCCCGTGACGGTTGCGGCCAAGACCGGATCGGCAGAAAAAAGCGGCAAGATCAATCCGCCTGATGAAGGGGTATATCTCAGGGAAAATCTCTACAGAATCGCCCCGGGACTGGTCTGGACAGATGTGCAGGAACGGGCGGACGTATTGATGCGAAGCAATCCGGTGGTGTTCTCTTCCGTCAATGAAGCAATACGCAGCGCAGTGGTCCAATTATCGGATTATGCCATCGGACCCGAGGACTTGGATGCTTATAAGGAAGACTATGACAATTTTTCCTGGTTTGTCTGTTGCGCGCCGGCCGACGATCCTCAAATCGCAGTGGCCATCCTTCTTGTCCAAGGAGGTCAGGGAAGCTTCGGGGCGCCGGTAGCCAGAGAGATCCTTGCTAAATATTTCGCCTTGGACACACCATAAACGCTTTAATCTTCAAAGGATTAGTGGTAAAATACAACCAAACGCTCAGAAAGTAAGTACAGGTCATTATGGGAGAAGTAATCCTTCTTGCCTCCGGAAAAGGAGGCGTCGGAAAAACCACATTTACGGCAAATCTCGGAGCCACTCTGGCCCTTCGCGGAGCCAGAGTTGTTCTGATGGATCTGAATATGGGCCTTCGAAATCTGGACATCTATTTGGGGCTGGAGAACGAGGTATTGTTCGATGTGGAGGATGTGATCTCCGGTGTTTGCAATGTTCGCAAAGCATTGATCCGGGATCACCGTTTTCCGGAATTGTACCTGTTATCCGGAGCTCAATACAAAGAAGTGGTCGGGATCACGCCGGCCCATATCAAGGTATTGTTTCATAAGCTGAAAGAGAATTTTGACATCATTTTGGTCGACGGTCCTGTCGGTGTGGGCGACAATTTGAAAATGTCTGCTTCCGGGGTGGATCGGGCCATCGTCGTCGTTACACCGGATTACAGCGCACTGCGCAACGGCGATATGGTGGACCGTAAACTGCAGGACATGGGCATCGACAGCCGATGTTATGTGGTAAACATGGTGAAACCCGAGCTTTTCGGACGCAATGTAGTCCCGGACCTGGGGGAGATGGCGGATATTTTCCGTACTTCGATGGCTGGAATCGTACAGTATGACGAGAACGTGAACATCGCAAACAATCAGGGATACCCCGTTGTATGCAAGAGGGATACATACATTGCAAGAAATTTTGATATGATCGGAAAGAGGCTTTTCGGATAGGCTAAGGGGATGCTACGGCTTAGAGCAAAGGAGACCTGCGGTTTCTTTTGCTTTTAAAATGTGATGAGTTTGCTGCGGATGCTCACGTTCAGCACCAAGGCCAGCGCTGTCATATTCGTGAGCAGAGAACTGCCGCCATAGCTGACGAAGGGAAGGGTGATCCCCGTGACGGGCATGATGCCCATATTCATGCCGATGTTTTCGAAAACCTGGAAAAAAAACATGGCAAAGATTCCGTAAACGATGTATTCTCCGTAATCATCCTCGGCAGCTTCACCGATTTTCAGAAGCTTAAAGAGAAAAACGGCAAAGATTAACAAAAGCATACCTCCGCCAAGAAAGCCAAGTTCTTCTCCGATCACCGCGAAGATGAAGTCGGATTCCTGCACCGGCAGCCAGTCCAGACCCTTCTGCGTGCCCAGGAAAAGACCTTTTCCGGAAAGTCCGCCGGAGCCGATCGCCATTTTCGCCTGCCAGACCTGGTAATTGCCGGCCATAGATGTATCATTCGGGTGAAAAAAAGCGAGGATACGCTGCTGCTGGTGAGGCTGAAGGATCATGTAGACCATCGGAGAAGAGATCGTTGCCGTCAACGCGATCAATCCCAAGGCTCGATAAGCTGCTCCGGCAACGATGAGCATGACTCCTGCGATAAAGCAGTAGACCAGCGCATTGCCCAAATCGTTTTGCAATACCACGATGCCGATCACGGGTACTGTGTAGAGGAGCGCTTTCAGAATGCCTTTCAGATCCTGGAGTTCTTTACGGTTTCGACTCAGATTAGCGGCGAACAACAGGATGAAAAGCACTTTGCCCAACTCTGCCGGCTGCAGATTGACGCTCCCCAGATCCAGCCAGCCGCGAGTTCCGTACTGCGTGCTGCCCAAAGGCGTATAGACGCTGAGCAGAAAAAAAATCGTCAGCGGATAGAGGATTTTTTCAAAACCGGAAATTTTTTTGTAATCGAAAAGAAGCGACAAAATAAGAACGCCAATACCCAGCGCGAAGGCGAATAGTTGTTTCAACATATTCCGGTCAAAGACAAAACTTCCCACGTAGGCGGTGGACCCGATCATTATAAAGCCGACCATCACCAGGACCACCGGCCACAGGAGCAGGAACGGATCCATGTTTTTCAAGAGATTCTTAAGGTTTCGCAATAGAGGGGGCCTCCGGTTCAATCAGGAGAAACGAGGGGTTCAAGTGGGGTTATTCTTGACAGAAATACGCAGTTCATTATAATATAGATAGATTTGTTATATCAATAGATTTTCTGTAATGGAAAAGATTTCACATAGAAATTTTACCGCATAGAAGATTGCACCGCCTGTTTTCAGGCTTACAAAAACCACAGAGGAGGTGTGTTACAATAGAAGGACTGGGAATCGTTGTCAGTATCGTTGCTCTGATCGTCGGAATGCTCGTCGGATATCTGATCCGAAAGAACAATGCAGAGAAGACCATCGGCAGTGCCGAAACCATGGCCAAAAACTTGATCCTGGACGCGGAAAACCGTTCAGAAACCATTAAAAAAGAGATCGTTATAGAAGCGAAAGAGGAAGCGCACAGAATCAGGACCGAAGCGGAAAAAGATGTGCGTGAGCGGAGAGCGGAGATCCAGAAGCAGGAACGCCGTCTATTTCAAAAAGAAGAAACAGTGGACCGGAAGCTGGAAGCGCTGGAGCAAAAGGAAGAAAGTATCGCGAAAAAGCAGCAGACGCTGGCGGATAAAGAAAAAGAGATCGACACATTTATAGAAAGACAGATCCAGGAACTGGAGCGGATATCAGGTTGTACCGCCGACGAGGCCAAGCAACTTCTGCTCTCCAGCATCGAAAAGGAAGTGCGCCACGAAGCCTCGGTCATGATACGGGACATCGAGAGCAAAGCCAAAGAAGAAGGCGATAAAAAAGCAAAAGAGATCATTACGGGAGCAATCCAAAGATGCGCTGCCGATCATGTGGCGGAGACCACGGTGTCTGTGGTTCCCTTGCCCAACGACGAGATGAAAGGCCGGATTATCGGTCGTGAAGGGCGCAATATACGCGCCATCGAAACGGCCACAGGAGTCGATCTGATCATCGATGACACACCGGAAGCCGTGATTCTGTCGGGATTTGATCCGGTTAGACGTGAAATTGCACGGATCGCTCTTGAAAAGCTTATCGTGGACGGACGCATCCATCCTGCCCGGATCGAAGAGATGGTGGAGAAGGCCGAAAAAGAGGTCAATGCCATCATCAAGGAAGAAGGCGAAGCCGCCACGTTCGAGCTGGGCATTCACAACCTTCATCCTGAGCTTGTCAGGCTCCTGGGACGACTGAAGTATCGTACCAGCTACGGACAAAATGTATTAAAGCATTCCATCGAAGTGGCGCATCTTGCCGGGTTGATGGCCGGAGAACTGGGCATGGACGTGAAACTGGCCCAGAGAGCCGGATTGCTCCACGACATCGGCAAAGCCATGGACCACGAAGTACAGGGAACCCATGTGGACATCGGAATCGATGTGCTGCGCAAGTACAAGGAACCCGAAGCTGTGATCGATGGAATGGCTTCCCACCACGGAGATTACGAGCCCAAGAGCGCTGAGGCTGTGCTGATCGCGGCGGCAGATGCCTTGTCGGCAGCCAGACCCGGTGCAAGACGGGAGACGCTGGACACCTATATCAAGCGTCTGCAGAAATTGGAGGACATTGCAAATACAACGCCGGGTGTCGACAGGTCGTTTGCGATCCAGGCCGGGCGGGAAATTCGAATCATCGCCAGACCCGAAGATGTCAAGGACGATGCCATGGCCTTGCTGGCCAGAGAAATCTCTCAGAAGATCGAAAGCGAGCTGGAGTATCCGGGACAGATCAAGGTGAATGTCATCCGGGAAACAAGAGCCGTGGATTTTGCACGATAATCGTTACATTAATACGTAAAGCGAGGCCCGCAGCATCGGTTGCGGGCTTCGTTCATCAGAGGACAACATGTTTGTATATTTGGACAACAGTTCAACAACGAAGCCGTACCCCTCTGTGGTTCGTGCCGTCACCCGGGCTATGGAAGCGGATTTTGGCAACCCGTCGTCTCTTCACCGGATGGGATTGGAAGCAGAGCAGCTGATTAAAGAAGCGCGGAGCATCCTTGCCCGTTCACTTGGGGCTTCGCCCAAAGAGATTTTTTTTACATCCGGAGGAACGGAAAGTGACAACACGGCGCTTTTCGGCGTCTGGGAGAGTCGAAAGCGACAGGGGAAGAGGATCCTTACCGGCAGCGTGGAACACCCTGCCGTTTTGCGCGCTTGCGAAAAGTTGGAAAAGATGGGAGCGGAAGTGATCTATCTTCCCGTTACGACGCAGGGTATTCTGGATATGGAAGCCTTTCAGGAAGCACTGAACGAAGACACGATCCTCGTAAGCCTGATGCATGTGAACAATGAAACAGGCGCGGTAATGCCCATCGGCGAAGTCACGCGGATTCTGAAGCAACGGAGAATCCCGGCGGTATTTCACACCGATGCGGTGCAGTCCTACGGGAAGCTGGATCTGGATGTCCGCTCCTGCCCTGTTGATATGATCAGCCTTTCCGGCCATAAAATTCACGGGCCCAAAGGCATCGGCGCGCTCTACGTCAGAGATGGCCTTGTGCCCCAGCCCTTTCTGTACGGAGGCGGGCAGGAAAGCGGTTTTCGATCCGGAACGGAAAATGTGCCCGGAATCGCCGGCTTTGCACAAGCTGTCCGGGAGCAGTGGTCGGAGCCGGAAACCCGCATAGCTCGCATAACCCAGGTCAAAGACTATTTGCTCAAGCAACTGACAGAAACAATAACAGACCTGTCGTTCCACACGCCTGCCGACAGCGCTCCTTCCGTACTGAACATCGGATTTGTCGGTTGCAAGGGAGAAGTCCTGCTGCATATGTTGGAGCAATCAGACATTTTCGTATCCACGGGTTCGGCTTGTTCCTCCAAAAAAAGCGGAAGCCACGTGCTGGCGGCGATGGGCTTGAGCAAGTCTCAAATAGAAGGCGCCATACGATTCAGCTTTTCAGAAGACAATGACATCAATCAGATGGATTACGTCGTAGAAGTGATCAGAAAGGCCGTAACCAGTCAAAGACGGCTCAGGAAGGCGTTCGCAAAGGAATAGATATGATAAAAGATCCAGAAAAAGTATATATTGTTCGCTGTGGAGAAACCGCGCTAAAAGGACAAAATAAACCTTATTTCGAGCGTATGCTGCTGCAGCGTATCCGGAGAGTACTGAAGGATTTCGGCGGTTGTCAGGCCGAACGGCTCGACGGGCTGATCTTTGTGCGCGCCCCCGAGACCGTCAGCCGGGAAGACCTGCTGCGCCGGGTGGGGCACGTATTCGGAGTGGATTCCGTCAGTCCTGCCTGGGAATTGAATATTCAAGACTTGATGGACCAAGAGGCATTGGATCAGGTTGGTCTGGCTGCCGTGGCGTGGATGAAGGCCGTGGCGGAATCCGGATCGGCAAAGACCTTTAAGGTGGAGGCCAAAAGAGCGGATAAACGCTTTTCGATCCAGTCTCCTCAGATCGCCAGTATCATCGGTGGGAAAATCTTGCGCGGCTGCAAGGTGCTCACTGTGGATGTCCATCATCCGGACTGTGCTCTGCATACGGATTTTCGGAGAGGCTTCGCCTACATTTACGATGAAGTTATATCCGGTTACGGTGGATTGCCTCTTGGCACCAACGGAAAAGGCCTGGTCCTTCTTTCCGGCGGCATTGATTCGCCTGTGGCTGCGTTCTTGATGGCGCATCGGGGAATGCTCATCGAAGCGGTGCATTTTCATTCCTTCCCATACACTTCCCAGCGCGCCTGGGAAAAAGTGAAGGATCTGGGCGGGATCCTGACTGTTTACTGTGAACGCATTCGTATTCATAGCATCAATCTGCTTCCGGTCCAAGAGCAGATTGCCGAGAAATGCCCTCCTGAGCAGATGACGCTTCTGGTTCGTCGATATATGATGAAGATCGCCCGAATCATCGCTGAGCAAACGGAATGCAATATGCTGATTACCGGAGAAAATCTGGGGCAGGTAGCCAGCCAGACCGCAGAAGCTATTGTTGTGACGGATCACGCCGCCGGGATGCCGGTGATGAGACCGCTTATTGCAATGGACAAAGTGGACATTATGGACACGGCTCGTCAGATCGGGACTTACGAAACCTCCATTCTGCCCTACGAGGATTGCTGCACGGTGTTCTTGCCCAAGCATCCGACCACACGACCCAGGCTTCAGGATATCCTGGCTTCGGAAGCCTTACTGGACGAAACTGAACTGATTCGCCTGGCGTTGGCGTCAGAAGAGATCGTTACACTGCAACCCCGCGACGAGTTATAATTAACCCTTGCAAAAGGATTCAAAAGGTGGTTTAATGATAATCGTGCGGCGTTTGTCATTTATTTATCAAACTACCGCCATGCTTCCAGAGTCACAATAAGGGCATTTCTATGTCCTATGGTATATAACAAGGAGGATAAACATGAACTTTCAACTGACGAAAGAGCAAGAGTTTGTACGGAAGATGGTGCGGGAATTTGCCGAAGCCGAAGTAGAACCCATTGCTGCCGACATCGACAAGGAACACAGATTTCCTGTCGAAAATGTGGCGAAAATGGGAAAGCTCGGCCTGATGGGCGTGCCTTTCCCCAAGGAATGGGGCGGCGCCGGGAGTGATCACATTTCCTATGCGATCACGGTGGAAGAGCTCTCCAGAGTCTGTGCTACCACAGGCGTCATCTGTTCTGCGCACACCTCGCTTTGCGTATGGCCCATCTGGACCTACGGCACCGACGAGCAGAAAAAGAAGTACCTTCCCGGTCTTTGCACAGGCAAAAAACTCGGCGCTTTCGGACTCACGGAACCCAATGCGGGAAGCGACGCAAGCGCGACTCAGACCAAGGCCGTCGACATGGGCGACCACTGGCTTCTGAACGGAGCAAAAGTCTTTATCACCAACGGCGGCTATGCAGATGTTTTTGTAGTTACTGCAATGACCGATAAATCTGCCGGAACGAGAGGGATATCCGCATTTATCGTGGAAAAAGACTACGAGGGCTTTTCCATCGGAAAGACCGAAGATAAGATGGGAATCTGTGGATCTTCCACAACGGAGCTGATCTTCAAAGATTGTGTCGTACCCAAAGAGAATCTGTTGGGGAATTTAGGCCAAGGCTTCAAGATCGCTCTTTCTACGCTGGATGGCGGCCGGATCGGTATCGCCTCCCAGGCTCTTGGAATCGCTCAGGGCGCTTTCGATGTGACAGTAGAATATATGAAGTCCAGAAAACAGTTCGGGAAGCCGTTGTCGAGAATGCAGGCGCTGCAGTTCGATATGGCGGAAATGAAAACCAGGATCGAGGCGGCCAGGCTGTTGATCTACAGAGCGGCCAACATGAAGGACAAACACCTTCCTTATGGTCAGGAATCTGCCATGGCGAAATATTTTGCAGCCGAAACGGCTATGTATGTCACCACCAAAGCGGTCCAGCTCCACGGCGGCTACGGCTATATGAGAGATTATCCGCTTGAACGTATGATGAGAGATGCGAAGATCACGGAGATATACGAAGGGACCACCGAAGTCCAGAAGATCGTTATCGCTGCTTCCATATTTAAATAGGCAGAGGGAGGAAGAAACATGAGAATCATTGTTTGTGCCAAGCAAGTTCCGGATACCAGCGAAGTCAAGATCGATCCGGTCAAAAAGACGATCATTCGCGAAGGTGTACCCAGTATTCTGAACCCGGACGATGCGAATGCGCTGGAAGAAGCGCTCAAAATAAAAGATCAATATCCCGATACGAAAATTTCTGTTGTAACCATGGGACCGCCCCAGGCGAAGGACATGCTCATCGAATGCATTGCCATGGGCGCGGATGAAGGCGTTTTGCTTTCCGACCGGGCCGTAGGCGGTTCGGACACATGGTCCACTTCGAATGCGCTGGCTGCGACCATCCGCAAAATGGGTCCTTATGATCTGATCTTTGCCGGACGGCAGGCCATCGACGGCGATACGGCTCAGGTAGGGCCCCAAATCGCAGAAAAGCTGGGCTTGCCCCAAGTGACCTATGTGATGGATTTTTCCATCGATCCCAATCAGAAGGACATTACAGTAAAGAGGCAGCTGGAAGACGGTTACGAAGAGATCCGTATCCAGGCGCCCTGTATGCTCACTGCGATCAAAGAGCTCAACACACCGCGCTATATGACGGTGAACGGCATCGTCCACGCTTGTTCCCCGGAAGCAGACATCAAAGTCTGGAACGCCAAGGATGTGGAAGTGGATCTGGCAACGGTAGGCTTGGATGCTTCTCCCACCAATGTGTATCGCTCTTTTACTCCTGCGCCCAAGCCCCCGGGCATCAAGCTGGAAGCAGACGGAGAAAAAGAACTTGCTAAATTACTGCTTCTCAAGCTGAAGGAAACGCATGCGATCTAACGCGCAAAAGGAGGAATTAAAATGGCTGTAAAAGTAATAAAAGATCTTTGTAAAGGCTGCACCCTCTGCGTCAAAGCTTGCCCGTTCGAAGCGATCGACATGGTGGAAAAGAAAGCCGTTATCAACGAAAAATGTACGAACTGTAACCAATGTGTTCCGGTATGTCCCTTTGATGCGATCATTTCGGAAGAATCCGAACAGGTCGCGGATCTGTCCGCATACAAGCATATTTGGGTTTATGCCGAAACAAGAAACGGCAAACTGATGGGCGTTGCCAAGGAACTGATCGGTGAAGGGCACAGACTGTCCAGAGAATTGAGCAACGATACAAAGATCTATGCGCTGCTCGTAGGTGAAGATATGGGCGCTCTGGCAAACGAGTGTTTCGAATACGGAGCGGACGGCGCGTATTTGATCGAGGATCCGATCCTGAAGAACTTCACGACAGACGGATACACGAAAGTGATCGTAGATGCGGTCAAGGAATATAAGCCCGAAATCGTTATTTACGGTGCGACACATATCGGTCGGGACCTGGCGCCTCGCGTGGCGGCCAGACTCAATACAGGCCTTACGGCAGACTGCACCCGGTTGGACGTGGATATCAAAACTTACATCGATTATGCAAAAAAGGAAACGACGTTGGATATATCCACGCTGGATCCCAATGACCCGGACAGAGGACTTAAGCAGACTCGTCCTGCCTTCGGAGGCAACCTGATGGCGACGATCGTCTGCCCCCGGACCCGGCCTCAGATGTCAACGGTACGCCCCGGGGTAATGCAGAAGAGAGAGCCGGTTCCCGGCGCGACAGGTGAGATCATCCGGATCAAGCCCGTCATTGCGGAAGAGGATATTCGTACGCAGATCGTCAATATCGTAAAAGCGGCAAAAGAAATGGTTTCCCTGACCGACGCAAAGATCATCTGCTCCGGCGGACGCGGTTTGGGCGGACCCGAAGGCTTCAAGCTCATTAAGGAATTTGCCGATAAAGTCGGCGGTGTGGTTGGATCTTCCCGTGCGGCAGTTGACGCCGGATGGATCGACCATTCTCATCAGGTGGGTCAGACCGGAACGACGGTCAAGCCCGAAATCTACTTTGCCTGCGGCATCTCCGGCGCGATCCAGCATCTGGCCGGGATGCAGACCTCCAAGCTCATCGTGGCTATCAATAAGGATCCTGACGCGCCGATCTTCGGTGTAGCCGACTACGGCATCGTGGGAGACCTGTACAAAGTGGTTCCCCAGATCATCGAAGAGTGGGACAACGCGGAAGAACTGTTTGCGAAAGAGCATAAGATCGTGGACTAAAGAGCCGATGCAAAAGCTCCCTTTAAAAAGGGAGCTTTTTTCATGGAGATATCAGCGTGTATCAGGCAAAGGCCTTGTCCAGAGCCTGATAGAAATCCGCGATCAGATCGTCGGGATTTTCCAGTCCGACGGAGACGCGCATCATGCCGTCGTGGATCCCCAGAGCCATGCGCTCTTCCCGGGTCAGCTCCGAATGGGACGACGTGGCCGGGTGGGACAAGGTGGTCCGGAAACCGCCCAGTGTCGGTGCGTACTGAGCCAGTTTCAGATGTTTGAGCATGCGGCTGATCTCGAGCTTGCAATCCGCTCCCAGCTCGAAGCTCAGCATGCCGCCGAAGCCTTTTCCGTCGAAAAGCTTCTTGGCAGTTTCAGTCTGAGGATATCCGGGGACCGTAGGGTAGTTCACCTTTGTTACACGGGGATGCTTAGCCAGAGCGTTGGCCAGCTTGTCCGCATTGGAAGTGTGCCGGTCCATACGCAGATCCAGCGTCCGCAGGCTGCGCAGTACCAGCCAGGAATTGAATGTGCCGCCGGTGCCGCCATACAGGTGTTGCAGCAATTCGATGCGGTCTACCAGAGCCGCTTTTCCGCTGACAGAACCCAGCAGCGCATCCGAATGGCCGTTCATAAATTTCGTAAGGCTCTCAATCACCAGATCGGCGCCTTTGTCCAGGCAGTGGATCAAATAGGGCGTCGCAAACGTATTGTCTACGATAAGCAACGCGTCGTTTTCGTGTGCGATCCCGGCAAGCGCTTCCACATCCACGAGGGTGATTTTCGGGTTGCTCACCGTTTCGGTGTACAATACTTTGGTGTTTGGACGCATCGCTTTTCTTACGGCATCGTGATCCGTAAAATCGACATAATCTACTTCAATGCCGAATTGAGTGTGATAGTGGTTAAATAATTCGATGCTTTCACCGTAGAGCGTTTTCCCGGCCAAAAGGTGATCTCCGGTTTTCAGACAGGCCATCATGGGCGTATGGATGGCGGCCATGCCTGACGAGAATATCAGGCTTTTTTCACTGTGTTCCAGGGCCGACAAAGCCTCTTCCAGCATGCGTCTGTTGGGATTCCTGGTGCGGATGTAAGTAAATCTCTTTTCCTTGTAGTTCTGCTCTACGTCTTCCAGGTCACCGGGCAGGATAAATGCCGTGGTCAGGAACAGGGGCGCGGCTTCCGGATGCAGATCCGAAGGGCATTCCATACCGGAATACAACTGGACTGTTTCAGGGGAATACAGGTCAAGTTCATCTTTCGTTATCATTGTGTCCTCCTTCAATAACAGATATTTGAGATGGGTCGCACTATTTGAATGACAGGGTCTTGTCGACGGAAGCTTTCATCGATTTCAGAATGGTTCCCACAAAGGCATCTTCCTCGAGGCTGGCCAGCGCATCGATGGTGACGCCGCCCGGAGATGTCATGGTATCGATCCTCTGAAGCGGATGATCGCCTGTCAGTTCCAGCATCTGCGCCGCGCCCAGTGTATTTTTGATGGTGATTGCATAGGATTCCTCTCGGGAAAATCCGGTTCGCACACCGGCCTGGATCAGTGCGTGCATCATCAGGTAGATGTACATGGGTCCGACGCAGCTGTAAGCAGTGAATAAATCATACTTCGCTTCGCTCAGGAACATGACCTGCCCGAGAGCCTCCAGCATCGTTTGGATCAGTTGACGATCGTCTGCGTTCACATGGGTGTTCACACAGGCTGCGGAAAATCCGTTTTGCGCTTGGATCAGCGTGTTGGGCATGATCCGTACAATTTTTTGCCCGGGGGCGGTATAGGCTGTCAAAGCTGCCAGATCCACACCGGCTACGATGGAAGCCAGCAGGATATCCCGGCGCTCCGACATTATATTTTCAAGGCCTGCGCAGGCTGAAGCTACGTCCTGGGGACGGACTGCCAGAAAAATCACATCCGCACAGGATGCCGCCTGAGTGGGGTCATCTGTGGGTATGATGGAGTAAGTGGTTTTCAGATGGATCAGGCGTTGCGGAACCACATCGCTCACGAAGATATGATCCGGCGCAAAGACTCCTTGCCGGATCAGTCCGCTGATGATCCCTTCGGCCATCTGACCGCCGCCGATAAATAAAATCTTCTTGTCCATTGGTCCCTCCTTGTAGAAAAAAAAGATCGGAAGTGATAGTATGAAACACGAGGTGGTACAATTACAGGATAGCACCGTTGCCTGTTGAAAGAAAGGAGAATTGAGCAATGCCCGACAAAAAGTCTGCCGGTTTTAACAGTCGAATGGGCCTGATGATGACGCTGATCGGAGGCTCTGTGGGGACGGGAAATATTTGGCGCTTTCCCCGTATGGCAGCCCTGAACGGGGGAGGCGCCTTTGTGATAGCGCTGATCATCGCCAGCTTTATCGTCGCATTGCCGATCCTCAACGCGGAGATGTTGCTGGGACGTGCGACCCGGCATTCCGGAGCCGGCGCTTTCCGAGATTTTTTAGGAGATAAGTACACTTGGATGGGTACGTTCATGGTGTCGGTCTGCATGTTGATCACGGCGTACTATATGGCAATACTGGGATGGGTATTCCGCTATATCGGCATGTCTCTCACCGGGAGTTACCTCGGGAAAGATCTGGCGCTGGTTTTTGACAGGACTGTCAATGGAAACCTTCTGACGTATCTCTGGTTTGTGATCCCGGTACTCGTATTGGCAGTGGTGCTTTACAAGGGTATCGGAAGCATCGAAAAGGTCAATATGTTCATGATACCGGCGCTGTTTCTGATCTGTGCCATCTTGGCGATTCGAGCCGTGACACTGCCCGGTTCCCTGGAGGGTGTCAAGTATTTTTTTAATATCGATTGGAACTATTTGGTCATTCCCACCACTTGGCTCAATGCGCTGTCTCAATGCTCCTGGTCCATAGGGCCGGGCTTTTGCCTGACGTTGGCCTACGCGGTATACACGCAGCCAAAATCCGATCTTTCTTTAAATACATCACTTCAGGTGTTTGGGAATCAATCCTTTGCCATGCTGGCCGGTCTCATGGTCCTGCCTGCCGTGTTTGCCATGGCTTCCTCGCCTGCGGAGGCTTATGCCGCTTGCGCTTCTGGAAATCAGGGCCTTACGTTCATCACCCTTACGGGGATGTTTCAGGACATGCCCGGAGGTCGTGTTTTATCCGTGCTCTTTTTCACCGGATTGGCATTTGCAGCATTTACATCGGCCATTGGCATGTGCAACGTGGGCCAGACATTTTTAATGGATTTCGGCTGGAGTCGAAAAAAAGCAGTGGCCGGCACCGTGTTGTTTGTACTGGTGGTCGGAACTCCCTCGGCCCTGAGCCTTCGGATCTTTAACAATCAGGACTGGGTCTGGGGCGTGGCATTGCTTCTCTCTACTATATTTCTAGGCTTTGCCATGAATCGCTACGGTTTGGAAAAAGTCCGAATCACTTTTTTGAATCAACCTGAAAACGAATGGAAAATGGGGCGATGGTGGAGTGTGTGCGCAGGATGGATCGCACCCATCATGACGGCGATCATGATCATTTGGTGGATGGCGCAGTCGATTGCCTGGTTTCCGGATGACTGGTGGGATCCGACGAATCTGGACGGATTGGCCACAGTGGTGTTGCAGACGGTCCTTCTGCTGCTCCTTCTGTCGGTCACCAATCGCAAAATCGCGCGCTCGATCAAGCGCAAGTATTTCAACGGAAAAGATTTCCCGGAGATTCCCGAGGAATATCGATAGTAAGGAGGCACGCAATGAGTTGGATCCTATCCATGGTCGTCTGTCTGTTGCTCACCTGGGGCGCTGCGGGATTTGTGATACATAAGATGATCCGAAACGGAAAGAGGAACAGTTCCCAATCATAAGGAACGAGCAAGAGCGGCGAAAGCCGTTTTTTGCTGTCTTTAATTTACAAATAATAACAAATATGGTATTATATAGAGAGTTGTCGAGGTGGTGGAAATGGACAAAAAGAAACTGGGTGCTTGGGGAGAGGGGAAAGCGGTCGGATACCTGAAGGCCGGCGGTTACCATGTGCTGGAGCGGAATTTTCGATGCCGGTGGGGAGAGATCGATATCATTGCCCTGCGGGACAAAGTGCTTTGCTTCATCGAGGTTAAGACCCGGACTTCTTTGGAATACGGTTTGCCCTGTCAGGCTGTGGGTCCGGGCAAGCAGGATCACATCAGACGCGCTGCCCTTGCCTATGTTCATAGGAATCCGGATTGTGCAGCGTATGATTTCCGCATGGACGTGATCGAGCTTTTACGGCTCCCTCGGGGAGATTATATCCGTCACGTCACAGGAGCGTTTTAAGGAGGGTCTCATGTATGCCAAGGTGAGCACAGCGAGTTTGTACGGACTGGAAAGCAGGGAAGTTCACGTGGAAGTGGATGTGGGAAACGGATTGCCTTCTTTTTCGGTGGTGGGGCTGGCCAATCGCTCGATCCGGGAGGCCAAGGAACGGATCCATGCGGCCATCGATCACTGCGGTTACCGTTTTCCCCAGAAGCGGATCACCGTGAACCTATCTCCTGCCAATCGAAAGAAGGAGGGAAGCCATTTTGATCTGCCGATCGCAGTAGGGTTGCTGATGAGCACCGGGCAGATCGTCCCGGCCGAAGAAACGCTGGCGGAAACAGCGTTGATCGGCGAGTTGACGCTGGACGGACGATTGGAACCTGTGGAGGGCGTTCTGCCGCTGGTGATCGGGATGCATAAAAGAGGAATTCGCCACGTCATACTGCCCATGGGAAACTGCAGGGAGGCGGAATCAGTCAAGGGCATGCTGCTTTATCCTGCGGAAACACTTTTGCATGCCGGCGAGCATATCACTGGATTCCGAAAAATCCTCCCCGTGGCGGCATCCGGAAGACATCCGAACCCCGATCAGACGGTTGGGCCGGATTTTTGCGACATCCGGGGACAGGAGATGGTGAAACGGGCGGCTGTCGTTGCGGCGGCCGGCGGCCACGGTATGCTGATGGTTGGACCGCCCGGTGTGGGAAAGACCATGGTGGGACGGCGGATTCCCGGCATTATGCCAGCTCTGACGGACCGGGAGCAGCTGGACATCACGCAGATATACAGCATTGCGGGGCTTTTGGACTCGGCCATGCCAGTGGTGGCCAGGAGACCGTTCCGGGCGCCGCATCACAGTCTCTCTGCGGCAGCAATGACCGGCGGAGGCAGTCGGCCGCGCCCGGGGGAAATCTCTCTCGCGCATCACGGCGTGCTGTTTTTGGACGAACTGCCCGAATTCAGTCGACAGACTCTGGATACACTGAGACAACCCATGGAAGAAGGTTGTGTTACGATCTCCAGAGTGCAGGATACCTTGACATTCCCCGCCAATTTCGTGCTGGTTGCCGCAATGAATCCCTGTCGGTGCGGATATTACGGCGATCCCGTCAGGCCGTGCACCTGTACGGAAACCGATCGCCAGAAGTATGCGGGGAAAATATCCGGCCCGCTCCTGGATCGGATCGATCTGCATATCGGTATGGAACGAATGGCCTACAGCGATATCGACGCAGAGAACGAAAGAAGAAACGGAAAGTCTTCTTGGGAGCTGCGCAACGAAGTCGAAGAGGCCAATGCGCGCCAAAAGAAGCGCTATCGGGCATTGTCCATCGAGTTCAATGCGCAGTTGCCGCCTGATAAGATCGGTTTATATTGTCATCTGAGCGATCCTTGTCGAAAACTGGTGCGTGACGCATTTTCCCGGTGGTCCTTGTCCGCAAGAGCATATCATCGGCTGTTGCGAGTTGCTCGAACCGTCGCGGATCTGTCGGGCAGCACATCCATCAAGGAAGATCATATTCTGGAAGCCTTGAGTTATCGGGTTCCGGACAAGAGCAGAAAGGGAGGCTTATAGTGGATCCAATGCTTGCATACGTGTGGTTGTCCTGCTGCAAAGATCTGAATCGACACACCAAAAAATTTTTAGTCGAACTCTTCGGCAGCGCCCAAGCGGTCTATGGAGCTTCTGATTCTCAGTTGGAGGGATGTCTTGAGGTTTATTGCCAAGAGCTGAGAACGCAAAAGCGATGGGCTTCCGGGCTGGACCGGAATGTGGCTGATGCGCAGGATTGCATTCAGCGCGCATCAGCCATGGGCGCTTGGCTGATGCATTACGGCAGCCCTGAATACCCGCCTTGGCTTCGGGAGATCATCGATCCCCCCATGGTCCTGTACGGACTGGGGGATCCTTCGTTGCTCATCGGTCCGGGGATCGCTGTCGTAGGGACACGGCGCGCCTCTTCTTACGGGCGGTGGGCGGCGTTTCAAATCGCGGCAAGGATCGCGGAATGCGGAACGCCCGTAATCAGCGGTATGGCCGAGGGGATCGATGCGGAAGCCCATGCGGGATGCTTGTCCAGGGGGACCGGGACGATCGCCGTCTTGGGGACCGGCATCGAGCACTGCTTTCCGGCTTGCAATCGAAAACTCTATCGGCAGATCCGTCAGGAAGGGTTGATCCTGTCCGAGTTCAAACCCGGGGAAAGAGGCTATGCCTCTTATTTCCCTCTTCGGAACCGGGTGATCAGCGGTCTGTCAAAGTCCGTGGTCGTGGTCGAGGGCGCAGAAAAGAGCGGGTCCATGATCACCGCGGGGTTGGCGGCGGAGCAGGGTCGGGATGTATTTGCCGTGCCCGGGAATATCAATCAGCCCAACAGCGCCGGTGTCAATCGGTTGATTTATGACGGCGCCTATCCTATCACAGATCTGGACACGGCCGCTGCGGCGCTGGGATTGTCTTCTCAACGAACCCAACGGCTGAGGGAGTCGCTTTCCGAGGAAGAATCGCGCGTGGTGGCTATCGTGGAAAGGGAAGGAATGATTTCCCGGGAGCGTCTCTGCGCGCTGTCCGATATCCCGGCTGCTTCTGTGGCCTCTCTGGTGACGATTCTGGAATTGAAAGGATTGCTTCAGGAGTCGGGTTCGAAAATAGTAGTTGCAAAATAGTGGAAATAGACTTATAATCGTTCATTGACGAAAATCTACATTATAATATGCAGATTTTTTCGCATACAAAACAGACGTACGACTGTGAAACAAAGCTTTGCCACCGATAGGAAAGGAACTGTATGGCACCTGCAAAAACATTGGTGATTGTGGAATCACCCTCCAAAGCCAGAACGATCGGAAAATTTTTAGGAAGCAGATATAAGGTCATTGCTTCGGCGGGTCACATTGTGGATTTGCCGAAAAGCAGGCTGGCAGTGGATATCGAGAATAACTTCGAGCCGGAGTATATCAATGTCCGTGGTCGTGCCAGTATTATCAAAGAGATCAAAAAGGAAGCGTCCAAGGCGGAGCGGGTCCTGCTGGCCACCGACCCTGATCGGGAAGGCGAGGCCATATCCTGGCATATTTCCAATCTGCTTGGTATGGACGAAACGCATTCCAATCGAATCGTATTCAATGAGATCACAAAACCGGCCATTCGGGAAGCGATCCAGAATCCGCGACCCATCGATATGAATCTGGTAAACGCGCAGCAAGCCAGAAGAGTGCTGGACAGAGTCGTCGGATATAAAATCAGCCCGATCCTGTGGAGCAAGGTCAAGCGCGGTCTTTCTGCCGGGCGGGTCCAGTCTGCGGCTTTAAAGATCCTCTGTGACCGGGAACGGCTCATCCAGGATTTTATACCAAGAGAATACTGGGTGATCGCTGCGGATCTGGCCAAAGGGGCCGGCAAAGAACTCGACAGCAAGCGGCATCAGTTTTCCGCCAGACTGGCAGAATACAACGGAAAGAAATTGACGATCGATGATCGCCAACAGGCGGAGCGTATATTGGAGGAACTCAAGGGCGGCAGCTTTTCCGTTTCTTCTGTGGAGACCAAGGAGCGGATCAAAAAGCCCTGGGCGCCTTATACGACCAGCAGTCTGCAGCAGGATGCCTCCATTAAATTGGGCTTTACACCGAAAAAAACCATGTTGGTGGCGCAACAACTGTACGAAGGCTGCGAGGTCAAAGGACACGGGACGATCGGCCTTGTCTCCTACATTCGTACCGATTCGGTTCGAATATCCGCCGAAGCCGATGCGGCGTGCAAAGCTTATATCAACGACCATTTTGCGCCGGAATATATCGGAAATAACCGATTTGTCAACAAAAAGAAAGAAGTGCAGGATGCCCACGAAGCGATCCGGCCAAGCTATGTGGATATCACGCCGGACGAGGCGAAAGCTTCGCTAACGGCAGACCAGTGGAAGCTCTACCGTTTGATCTGGTCCAGGTTTGTGGCCAGCCGCATGGCGCCGGCTGTGTTCGATGTGACCAATGTGGACGTGAAAAACGGATCCTACGGATTGAAGGCCCAGGGATCTCATCTTCGCTTTGACGGATATCTAAAAATTTATAATGACAGCGATAAAGAGGACAAGGACAAGACCCTGCCAAAACTACATCAGGGAGATGCATTGGTACTCCTGAATATCGACGGAGAACAGAATTTTACGCAACCTCCGTCCCGGTTTACCGAAGCCAGCCTGATCAAAGAGCTGGAAGAAAAGGATATCGGGCGCCCCAGCACCTATGCGCCCATCGTATCCACGCTGGTCGATCGACGCTATGTGGTACGGGAAAAGAAGAGCCTGGTGCCCACGGACCTGGGGTTTGTAGTTACCCAGATCATGGAAGACTACTTTAAGGAAATCGCAGATGTGAACTTCACTGCCGATATGGAGGGGAAACTGGATGATGTGGAAACCAAATCCGTGCCCTGGCAGTCGGTGGTGGGCGATCTTTATCACGGGAGCCTAAAAAAAGAATTGGAAGTTGCGGAAAGCCAGATTGAAAAAGTCAATCTGCCTCCGGTGCTCAGCGATGAAGCATGCACACTGTGCGGAAAGCCCATGGCCATTAAAGAAGGACGTTTTGGCCCCTTCCTGGCATGCACAGGCTTTCCGGAGTGTAAAAATACGAAGCCGATCGTCCAAAAGGTGGGTGTGGCTTGTCCGTCCTGCGGGAAGGACTTGATCCTTCGAAAGAGCAAAAGAGGAAAGGTGTTTTACGGATGCAGCGGTTATCCGGAATGCCAACAGGTGTATTGGGACAAGCCGGTGGACAAAAAATGTCCGGAATGCGGAAGTCTTTTAGTGGAAAAAAACTCCGGCAAAGCAAAAAAACTGAAGTGCTCCAATCCGAGCTGCGGCTATTCGGAAGAAAGCACAAAATAGACAGGGAGAGAACGATGGAACAATTTCATGCAACGACGATCGTCGTCGTCCGACGCAATGAGCAGGACATCTGTATCGGCGGAGACGGGCAGGTGACGATGGGGCAGAATGCAGTAATGAAGCATACTGCAAAAAAAGTTCGGAAAATCTATAAAAACACAGTGATCACCGGCTTTGCCGGCTCGGTTTCCGACGCTTTTGCTCTGACGGATAAATTTGAAAAAAAGCTGGAGGAGCACGGAGGCAATTTGAAACGGGCCGCTGTGGCTTTGGCGCAAATGTGGCGCTCCGACAAAGTGATGCGCAATCTGGAAGCGCTGATGATCGCAGCGGATCGGGACACGATCTTACTGATCTCCGGAAACGGGGAAGTGATCGAGCCGGATTCCAATTTTGTAGCCATCGGCTCCGGGGGCAACTATGCCCATGCGGCGGCCTACGCGCTTTACGAACATAGCGATATGTCAGCCGAGGAGATCGTCCGGGAGGCTCTGCGCATCGCTTCCAGCATCTGCGTATACACCAACGACCATATCTCCGTGGAAAAACTGTAGAGAGGAAGGTTGTCTCATGAATACATTGTACAATATGACGCCCAAGGAAATCGTCACCGAGCTGGACAAATATATCATCGGGCAGGAGCAGGCAAAAAAATCTGTGGCAGTCGCCCTCCGAAACCGCTATCGCAGAAGCAAGCTGTCCGAAGAGATGCGAGAAGAGATCTCGCCTAAAAACATTCTGATGATCGGCCCCACCGGCGTTGGGAAGACAGAGATCGCCAGAAGACTTGCCAAACTCATGGACGCGCCTTTTGTAAAAGTGGAAGCTACGAAGTTTACCGAAGTAGGATATGTGGGCCGGGATGTGGATTCCATGGTGCGGGATCTGATGGAATCTTCGATTCGCGTCACCAAGCAGAAACACTTGGACGAAAAGTACGCGATCGCCCAAGAGCTGGCCGAAGAAAAGATCATCGAAGCCATTATACCGGGAAAAAAGAAAAAGCCCGCAGGACAGGGTGTCCGGGGACCCTTCGACTTTATCCTGGGCAATGCCTACAACGCACAGCAGCCCAGTCGTTCGACCTCTGCAGAAAACGAAAAAGAGGTGCCGGAAGGCGAGGTCGAGCTGGCTCGGGAGCAAGTGCGCCAACAATTGAAGGACGGACTCCTGGAAGAACAGTACATTGAAATTGAGGTGTCAGAAGCGCCCAAGGACAACAATGCGCTGGATCTGGGGCAAGGTGGCGGCAGTATTTCTCTGGGGAGCATCTTCGGAGATATGATGCCTCAGAAGAAGAAAAAGAAGAATTTGAAGGTCAAGGACGCGCGCAAGATCCTTACAGAACAAGAAGCCCAGAACCTGATCGATATGGACCAGGTGACGACGGAGGCCTTGGAAAACTGCGAGCAAAACGGGATCATCTTTATCGACGAAATCGACAAAATTGCTTCGGGATCCGGATACCGCAGCGGTGCAGACGTGTCCAGAGAAGGTGTGCAGAGGGATATTCTGCCCATCGTGGAAGGCAGTGTGGTCAACACGAAACACGGACCGGTCAAGACCGATCACGTGTTATTTATCGGCGCCGGCGCGTTCCATATCTCCAAACCAACGGATTTGATCCCGGAACTACAGGGACGTTTTCCCATTCGGGTAGAACTGGAGAATCTTACGAAGGACGATTTTGTCAGGATCCTGACCGAGCCGGACAATGCGCTGCTGAAGCAGCATAAGCTCTTGTTGGAAACAGAAGGCGTCAGCGTGGATTTTGCCGATGATGCCGTGGAAGAAATCGCTTCCATGGCCTCTCTGATCAATGATCAGACAGAAAACATCGGTGCCCGTCGGCTGCACACGATCATGGAGAAGCTGCTGGAGGATATTTCGTTCAATATCCCGGAGATGGAGGAAGAATCCATCGTCATCGATGCGGCGTATGTGCGGGAGAAATTTGCCGACCGGATCCATGCCGACGACATCGATCGATTCATACTATAAGGAGAAATGATGCTTCAATTTGATGCCGACAATCGGGTCATCAGTACAGAAGAGTATCGGGCGATCCTCGTTGGCGTGCAGTTCAGCGAGGATATTTCCTATTCCATGGAAGAATTGGCCGGACTGTCTGCTGCCGCAGGTGTGCAGGTCCTTGGTCAGATGGTTCAGAATCTGGACAAAATCCACCCTCGCACTTACGTGGGGAAAGGGAAGTTGGAAGAACTGGCAGCGCTGTGCCGCACCATGGAGGCGGATCTTGTGATCGTCAACGACGAGCTCACCGGCATCCAGTTGCGGAACATGGAAGAAGTTCTCTCCATATCGGTGATCGATCGGACGCTGCTTATTCTGGATATCTTTGCTGCCCGGGCCACTTCCAAAGAAGGCAAACTTCAGGTGGAAATGGCGCAGCAGCAATACAGGATGCCCCGGCTGACGGGGCTGGGCAAGTCCCTGTCCCGGCTGGGCGGTGGGATCGGCACACGGGGGCCGGGCGAGAAAAAACTTGAAACCGACCGCAGACATATCCAAAAGCGGATCGATGAGATCCGGCGAGAGATGGAGGAATACCGGGGTCATCGGAAGACCCAGCGCGCGCGGAGCGAACGTTCGGATCTGCCGATCGTAGCGCTTGTGGGTTATACTAACTCCGGAAAGTCGTCTATCATGAATCGTATGTTGGCTATGGAAGACAGACAGGACAAGCAGGTGCTGGAAAAAGACATGCTCTTTGCCACCTTGGATGCTTCCCGGCGACTGATCACGATGGAAGATCGTCATCGGTTTCTCCTGATCGATACAGTGGGTTTTGTGAGCAAGCTGCCTCATACGTTGGTGAAGGCTTTTCGCTCCACGCTGGAAGAGGTGGTGGAAGCAGACCTGCTGCTTCATGTGGTGGATGCCAGTTTCCCGGAAGCGGACTTTCATATCGACGTCACCAACAAGGTGCTTCGGGAGTTGGGCGCCGGAGATAAGACGAAACTTTTGCTCTTCAACAAAATCGATCTGGTGTCTGAGTCTTCTTTGCCGGCTTACGGAAAAAATGCCTTGGCGATCTCCACGAAAACCGGTCAGGGTTACGATGAATTGCTGGCCCGAATCAAGGAACTGCTCTTCGGCGACAGCACAGAGGTCGATGTTCTTATCCCCTACAGCAGGGGGGATCTGGTGTCCTACCTGTGTACACAGACACAGCCCAGGGTCCTGACCCATCGGGAAGACGGCACCTTCCTCACAGTAGCGTTGGGCCGGGCTGATCGGAAACGGTTCGAAGAATTTATCCTGTCATAGGTAGAAGGAGAGGTTTGCGTTGATCCGGTATACAACGGTCCAAAAAGAAGCGACATCCGAAGAAGTGATTCAGCGCTCCCGTTTCATCGGACATATCGCGCCGATCTCGTCCAAGGAAGAAGCCGAAGCCTATATCCGAAAGATTCGGGATCTGCACAGGACGGCGACGCATCATGTTCCGGTGTATATCGTTGGCGAGCAGATGGAACTGCAATGGGCTTCTGATGACGGAGAGCCACAGGGAACTGCCGGTCCGCCCATTCTGCAGATGCTGGTCCGGGAAGGGCTTACGAATCTGGTCTGCGTCGTCACCCGCTACTACGGCGGAACGAAGCTGGGAACCGGCGGTCTGGTACGTGCCTATACCGAGACCGCCAGACAAGCCCTGACGGCTTCGGGCATCCATCCGGTACGGGACATGATCCTTCTGAAAGTCCGCTTACCTTACCCGCTTTTGGGAAAATTGAAGAACCTGGAACAGGATCAGCCTTTTTCTATCGAAAACACTGCGTATGCTCAGGAAGTGGACATCTTGCTGCGCTATGAGCGCGAGTATCACGAACGGGTGACAGGGATGCTGGCGGATCTGAACAGCGGGATGCCGCCGGTTCTTGAGCTTACGGAAAAGCTGTTGTAGTTTGACAGGGGTTTCGTCCCTTCGTATAATATTTAGGAACGAATGAACGGAAGCGAGGAAAGCAATGGGCAATATAATCAACACATTCATTACGATCCTGATCGGCGGATTGGCCGGCTGGATCGCAAGCAGACTGATGAATAAATCGGCAGGAGTGCTGTTTTACATCATTATCGGTATTTTGGGAGGTTTTTTCGGCAGCCTTCTATTTGGCCTTTTGGGATTTTCTGCGAATAGTCTTGTCTCCACGATGATCGTTGCTGTTGCGGGGGCTTGCCTTCTAATCTATGTGATCGACAAACTCAAAGGTAAATAAGAGCAGAAGATGGAAAAACGATTTCAGTTGAAACAGAACGGGACGACAGTCTCCCGGGAAGTGGTGGCCGGCTTTACCACATTTTTTGCGATGGCCTACGCGATTTTCGTGATCCCGTCCACTCTGGTACTGGCCGGAACACCGAATAATCCGCTGCCCTACGGCGGTGTTTTTCTTGCCGTTATTCTTTCCTCGGCAGCGGCGACTTTGGTTATGGGTCTTTACGCAAATGTGCCCTATGCGCTGGCGCCGGGCATCGGTCTTTCTTCATTCCTGGCCTTTACCGTCTGCGGGACGCTGGGTTTTACCTGGCAAGAAGCCTTTGCCATGGTTTTTCTCTGCGGTCTGATCAATCTGATCATTACGGTCACTAATATTCGAAAAGCCATCCTGCTTGCGATACCCCGGGAACTTCAGATCGCCATCGGCGGCGGGATCGGTGTCTTCATTGCCTATGTGGGCATCAAAAACGCCGGTTTCCTGACTTTTACCATGAGTCCGGGCACCTATGATCTCGTGGACGGAAACGTCGTGGGAAACGGCTCTGCGGTGCCTGCGCTGGCCACGCTGGGAAACCCTCAGACGCTGTTGGCTTTGATCGGATTTGTTCTCCTTACCGTATTCTTGCTTCGACAGATCCGGGCCGGCATTCTGCTGGCAATCCTCATTACGACGATCCTAAGCATCCTTGTGGGTATAACAGACGTGTCGGAGATGTCTTTGACTCGGGGAATCATTCAGTCTTTTACTGAATTGAAGCAAACCTTTCTGGTCGCCTTCGGCGCCAAAGGCCTGGGATCCCTGTTTTCGGATGGAGACAGACTGCCCACGGTGATCATGACGGTCTTCGCGTTCAGTTTGTCGGATATCTTTGATACAATCGGTATGTTTCTGGGTACAGGACGACAGTCCGGCATTTTTTCCGACGAGGAGATGAAACAACTGCAAGCCCGAGACAAGAAACATCCCGGTGGCCGAACCAAATTGGAAAGAGCACTTTTTGCCGACGCCTGCGGCACGCTGACAGGCTCTGTACTGGGTTGTTCCAACGTGACGACATATCTGGAGAGCACGGCAGGGATCGGGGCAGGCGGGCGCACCGGACTTGCTTCTGTTGTTACGGCGGGTCTGTTTTTGTCCTGTATCGCACTTTCTCCGATCGTAGCACTGGTGCCGGCTCAGGCCACGGCTCCGGTTCTGATCATGGTGGGGATCATGATGTTGTCGTCCTTCAAGAAAATTGATTGGACAGATCTGTCCACTGCGATCCCTGCTTTTTTTGCGGCGATTTTCATGGCTCTATGTTACAATATTTCTTACGGGATCGCCACGGCATTCATCTTTTACTGTCTTACGAAGGTGGTGCTGGGACAGGGCCGGGACGTGAGCGTCGTATTGTGGATCTGCAGCGGGTTGTTCCTGTTGAACTTCGTGCTGCTGGCGCTTTAAAGCCTTGAAAAATAAAGCTTGGCGGGCATTGGCGCAAAAGTGCGGAACCCGGAGAAAAAACTTTTTTCAGACTCTAAAATGCTCTTGACAGTCAGCGGTTCCTACTGTATCATTTATAAATGTGTCAGATAGTTAGAAATGATCGTGGGCGCATAGCTCAGCTGGGAGAGCACTTGCCTTACAAGCAAGGGGTCACAGGTTCGAGCCCTGTTGCGCCCACCACGAGTGGCCTGGTAGTTCAGTTGGTTAGAATGCCAGCCTGTCACGCTGGAGGTCGTCGGTTCGAGCCCGATCCAGGTCGCCAAATTTTTAACGAAGCACACGCTGGCGTGGCTCAACGGTAGAGCAGCTGATTTGTAATCAGCAGGTTGTTGGTTCGATTCCGATCGCCAGCTCCAATATGGAGGGATTCCCGAGTGGCCAAAGGGGGCGGACTGTAAATCCGTTAGCTGAGCTTTCGATGGTTCGAATCCATCTCCCTCCACCAAACATGCGGAAGTGGCTCAGGGGTAGAGCATCGCCTTGCCAAGGCGAGGGTCGCGAGTTCGAATCTCGTCTTCCGCTCCATATCTGCGGATGTAGTTCAATGGTAGAACTTCAGCCTTCCAAGCTGATAGCGTGAGTTCGATTCTCATCATCCGCTCCATTATTTGCCGGCTCTGCCGGCAATGTCGTGGGCTCATAGCTCAGTTGGATAGAGCAACGGCCTTCTAAGCCGTGTGTCTGGGGTTCGAATCCCTATGGGCTCACCATATATTCTGGGGTATAGCCAAGCGGTAAGGCAACGGACTTTGACTCCGTCATGCGTAGGTTCAAATCCTGCTACCCCAGCCATAGGACCCATTAGCTCAGTTGGCAGAGCACTTGACTTTTAATCAAGGTGTCCGGAGTTCGAATCTCCGATGGGTCACCAAACATTGGGCAGACCTACAAATGGAGAGGTGTCCGAGCGGTTTAAGGAGCCGGTCTTGAAAACCGGTGACTCCGAAAGGGGCCGTGGGTTCGAATCCCACCCTCTCCGCCAAGGATGCACCCCGCGGCGGATCCCTCTTGGACGCAACACTATCCAAGCATTGAGCCATCTGCCGTTATTTAGACCAAGCGCTGGAGAAGTACTCAAGTAGGCTGAAGAGGACGGTTTGCTAAACCGTTAGGGTTCGCAAGGGCCGCATGGGTTCGAATCCCATCTTCTCCGCCACACCTTTCACAATTGGAATTTAGGGGTATAGCTCAGTTGGTAGAGCAGCGGTCTCCAAAACCGCGTGCCGAGGGTTCAAGTCCTTCTGCCCCTGCCAATTTTTTTCGGGGTGTAGCGCAGCTTGGTAGCGCAACTGCTTTGGGAGCAGTGGGTCGCAGGTTCAAATCCTGTCACCCCGACCAATTACAAGCTGTGGGCCATTAGCTCAGTTGGTCAGAGCATCCGGCTCATAACCGGCAGGTCCTGGGTTCAAGTCCCCGATGGCCCACCAATTTAACAAAAGATACGCCCAGATAGCTCAGTCGGTAGAGCAGTAGACTGAAAATCTACGTGTCCTTGGTTCAATTCCGAGTCTGGGCACCACGGTAAAGACCCTGCGATCACAGCATTGCAGGGTCTTTGCTTTGCAAAATGATTTCCGAAGCGCAGAGTTGGCTTTTTACATTGTCTGGGATGGCGATATGGGGTACAATCTATGTTGTACGATGCATTGATTCAAAGAAAGACGGGTTACTATGAAAAAGATACTGATCCTGGGGTACGGCGCCATCGGGTCGACTGTTGCAAGATGCATGGACGAAGAACCGAATGTAGCTGAAATCATTTGCGCCGGCCACGACCGAAAGGCTGCGAACAAGCTTGCGGGCCAACTGAAAAAGGGCAAAGGTCTATGGGTCGAAGCCAATGATCTGAAGCAGATCGTCGATGCGGCACAGGGTGTCGATCTGATCGTCAACGCGCTGCCGCTGGCCTTTGCCCCCAATGCTTTGGAAGCTGCCCTGGAAGCTAAAACCAATTATCAGGATTTTGCGGCAACAGATGTGCTTGCGGAAAATTGGGCCGAAAGTATCGATCTGATGTATACCGAATACAACAGGCGCTTTGAGGAAATCGGAAAAACCGCGGTGATCGGAACGGGCTCAGCGCCCGGCCTCATCTGCGTTGCGGCCAGAAACGCTATGCGATATCTGGATTCTTGCGAAACGATCTGTAACATTGTATATGAGGGAGTGGAAGCCAGGCGGTTTCTTCCCTTCTGGTGGTCTCCCGTTACAGCGTTGAATGATATGAGCAACGATGCTTACGCGTTTGAAGAGGGCCGGCTCATTCGGACGAAAGCCTTTAGCCGGCCGATTTTCAGAAAATACGATTACCTTGATAAAGAAGTCAGACTTGTGGAGCACGCTCATGACGAGCCACTGCACATGGGCATGAACTCCCAAAAATATTTCAAGGGCGTCAAGAACGTCTATTTCAAGTATGGAGGCGCCGGGGTTGATTTCTCCGAGCCGCTGTATCGCGCGGGCCTCCTGTCAAAAAAGCCGGAAGAAGTGGATGGTGTTCAGGTGATTCCGTTCCACATGGTGCTCAAGCATGTTCCCCCGGCGCCCAGAGATCGTGAAGTAATCCGGCAGATTCTCGAAGAAGGGCTTGTCTCGGATTCAGGCGCGATGGTTGTGGAAGCCACGGGTCAGAAAGACGGAGAAAAGCTGCTGATCGAAACCCACGTACTGGCTCCGGGGCTGGCGGACTCCTTTCAGAAGGCCGGGATCACCTCGGAAATGTATTTGACGGGAAAGGGCGGAGCGCTGTTTACGAAGCTGTTCGTCAACGATTTGTTTACGCAGAAGGGCCTGATTTCTTCAGATATGCTCACAGAGGCACAGAACGACTATTATCTGAAACGCGCAGAAGAGATCGGAATCACTTTGCAAATTGAACGGAAGTTGATAGCACAGCAGTGATTTTTCTGTAAAAAAAAAGACCCTGCGGTCGTGTGGCCGCAGGGTTTTTCTATTTATCCTTCGTAAACCTTTTCTCCGCCGACCCAGACTTCGTCCACGTTCAGCGTCCGGATTCTATCTTCGGGAACCGTCATGATATCTTCGGGCATTACGATGAAGTCGGCCAGAAAGCCCTCTTTCAGCATACCTTTGCGATTCTCTTCGTAGCAGGTGTAGGCAGCGCCTGTGGTGTATAGTCCCACGGCCTCTTCTCTGGTAAGGCGCTGTTCGGGCATCCAGCCACCTTCGGGCTTGCCTTCCAGGTTCTTGGAAGTGACGGCGCAGTAGATGGCCAATCTGGGGTCGAAGGACTCCACGGGCGCGTCGGAGCTCCCGGAGATGTGAACGCCCTTTTCCAGCATCGTTTTCCAATTGTAGCTGGTGCGGAGGCGATCCCTGCCAATGAGCTGTTCGGCCACTTCCATATCCGCTTTGATGAACAGCGGCTGGATGTCTGCGATCACGCTTTGTTCTGCGAACCGGTCCAGGATGTCTTCGTTGGTGATCTGACAGTGGATGATGCGGAATCTGGGATCTTCCTTCGGATGCTTTTCCTGCAGTTCCTTGTAGCAGGACAGGACCAGATCCATAGTGCCGTCGCCGATGGCGTGCATGGCCAGCTGCAGGCCGTTCAAGTGGGCCTTTTCAAGCAGGCTGTACAACTGCTCCCGGGTATAGGTGAGGATTCCTTTATTTTCTATTTCGCCTTCGTAAGGGGCCAGCAGCGCAGCGGTCTTTCCGCCAAGGGAGCCGTCAGGCAGAAGCTTAAAGGTACCCACCTTGAACATGTCCGAACCTTCATACGGCTTGATGCCCATGGCCAGATATGCGTCCAGTTCCTTGTGGTCGATCAGTCTGAGCTGCTGAATAAACCGGACTTTCAGTCTGCCTTCCTGTTCAAGTTCTTTATACGCTTGCAGGATATCTTTGAATGTGGCGTCCCAGAGCTTAAAGTCGTCGGTCTGAACGGTGGTCAGACCCGTTTTGAGAAGATCTTCCTGATAATCCAGGATCAGCTGCTTGACAGCATTCTTGCTGATATTGGGAATGATGTCGTACACATAAAAGCGCGCTCTTTCGTTGAGCAGTCCTGTGGGGATCCCTTTTTCATCCACAACGACCTCGCCGTCGCTCATCTTCGGAGGATCTTTATAAATGCCTGCCAGCTCCAGCGCCGCCGTGTTGGCCACGGCAGTGCTGCAGCAGGCTCGTGTGAATATCACGGGATTGTCCGGCGCCATTTCGTCAAGTTGCTGACGGGTGGGCACCTTCTTCACATCGAAGAAGTTTTCGTTCCAGCCGCCGCCCTGCACCCATTGTCCCTTGGGGATGCTGCGCTCCCGGATATAGCGGCGTGTCATCTCCGCCATTTCCGCTACGCTCCGGGCATTGTAGAAGTCGATTTTTTCTTTGTCGATCGCATAACAGAGGAAGTGCTGATGACTGTCGTGAAAGCCCGGAAGTACCGTACGTCCCTGCAGATCGATCCGTTCACAGGAAGGGTCATCCGAATAAGCGGCCGGATCGCAGTCTACCGCCAAAATGCGGTCCTCTTCCGTGAGCAGGTTCTTTGCGATCTTTCCCCGGTTCAGGGTATGGATTGTTGCGTTATAAAACAGCTTTTTCATAGGGAACCTCCTTGTCCTCAGAATCATAGTACAGGCAAAGAAGGGCGAAGGCAACAGGCAATTCATGATGGAAACGCGGAGAGATGCTTTCGTACAGAACTCCATAGCGAGTGTCAAATCAAAAGGTTCGTGATACAATAAAGTTAAGACTAATCTAACCGGGAGAAAAAAGCTATGGACGAGAACAAGACGATGCGAACTTCCTATTTGGTAAAGAGGTTTGTACCGTACTACAGGAAATATCGCTGGATCCTGATACTGGATCTTTTTTGCGCTGCGCTTACCACCGTCTGCGAGCTGGCGCTCCCCCTGATCATCCGATATATCACGGATATGGGCATGAACGATTTGGCGGGACTTACCGTGCAAATGGTTCTCCGTTTAGGGGCTTTTTACCTGGCGCTGAGGCTGGTGGATGTGACTGCAAATTATTTTATGACCTCTGTCGGCCACACCATGGGTGCCCGTATCGAGACGGATATGCGAAAGGACCTGTTCAGTCATCTGCAGCAGTTATCGTATTCTTATTATGATAACAATAAAATCGGCCAGATCATGGCCAGGATCACCAGTGATCTGATGGACGTGACGGAATTCGCCCACCATTGCCCCGAGGAATTTTTTATTGCTGCGGTAAAGATCGTTGTGGCCTTTGTCATTTTGCTTCGCATGGAGGTGACGCTGACGCTGATTATTTTCACCATGCTTCCTTTGATGCTGATCTTTGCTACAACGTTTAATTTCAAGATGCGGCGCGCTTTCAAGAGATCCCGGGACCAGATCGGAGAACTGAATTCAAAAGTGGAGGACAGCCTGCTGGGCGTTCGGGTCGTTAAGTCTTTTGCCAACGAAGATGTGGAAGAAGCAAAATTCAAGGAAGGCAACGAAGGTTTCCTGCGGATCAAGCGTCAGGCCTATCGGTATATGGCCGGCTTTCACAGTACGATTCGATTCTTCGACGGTCTGATGTACATCGCTGTCGTGATCGTAGGCGCAATATTCATGATCCATCGACGGATCGAAGCGCCCGACCTTGTGGCATTTTTACTTTATGTGACACTGCTGCTGGCTTCGATCCGACGGATCGTTGAGTTTACGGAGCAGTTCCAGAGGGGGATCACGGGGATCGAGCGGTTCATCGAGATCATGGACGCGCCGGTGGAGGTGGACGATGCCGCAAATGCCATCGTACTCCCCAATGTGACAGGCGAAGTGCGATTCGACAGGGTCAGCTTTCGCTATTCGGACAACAACCGCAACGTACTGTCCGATATCGATCTGACCGTGAACGCCGGGGAAAATGTGGCGCTGGTGGGTCCTTCCGGCAGCGGGAAATCGACGCTGTGCAACCTGATTCCCCGGTTTTATGACGTATCTTCCGGCAGGATCCTGATCGACGGCTATGATATCAAGGATGTGACGATCCAGTCTCTTCGTTCTCAGATCGGCATCGTCCAGCAGGATGTATATCTATTTTCCGGTTCGGTCTTTGAAAACATTCAATACGGGAAGCCCGGCGCGTCCATCGAGGAAGTGATCCGGGCAGCCAGGTATGCAGCGGCCCACGATTTCATCGAAGCGCTGCCGGACGGATACGAGACTTACGTGGGCGAGCGGGGGGTCAAATTGTCCGGCGGACAAAAGCAGCGGATCAGTATCGCCCGGGTATTCCTGAAAAATCCTCCGGTCCTAATCTTGGATGAAGCGACTTCCGCCCTGGACAACGAGAGCGAGCTCCTGATAAAAAAATCTTTGGAACGACTCTCCCAAGGGCGCACTACCTTTACTATCGCCCATCGGCTCACCACGATCCGCAATGCATCTATCATTCTGGTGCTCACGGAAAACGGGATCGAAGAGAAGGGCACTCACCAGGAACTGCTGGAGAAGAACGGCGTATACTCCGGGCTCTATCGCATGTATGAACAATAAAAAGCAGAGGGTCTTTGCAAAGACCCTCTGCTTTTTATTGTGTGATGCTCGCTAAGCTTCGTATACTTTGATTCCCCCAACAAAGGTCTGCTCCACCTTAATGTCCTTGATGGAGATGCCTTCTTCCAGAGGGTTCCCGGTGGCGATCACGAAATCCGCCAGCTTCCCTTCTTCCAGGCTGCCTTTCACTTCTTCTTCGAATGCGGCGTAAGCGGCGTTGACGGTATACATTTCCAGCGCTTCATACGCCGTGACTGCTTCTTCCGGAAGCCACTTGGTTCTGTTGACCACGGCATCGATCCCGATGAAAACATCCGCCGCATCAAAGCTGTTGGTGCAGGGCACGTCAGAACTGCCTGTGATGGTAACACCGTAATCGATCAGGCTTCTCCATGCGTGGCAGCGCTTGATCCGTTCTTTGCCGAGCCTGTATTCGATGAGCGGATAGTCCGTTTCGGTCTGCATGGGCTGGATGTTGATGTTGAGTCCGTTTTTCGCAAGTTTCTTGTACAGCGCATCGTTGCCGATCTGGCAGTGGACGATCCGGTGTCGATGGGGGATATCCGGATACTTTTGGATCACTTCGTCGTAGGCATCCACCACCTGCTTAAGGGCGCCGTCGCCGATGGCGTGGATGCACATTTGCATCCCGTTCCGGTGTGTCAGCTCGATCATTTCCCGGATCTCGTCATTTTCGTAGACGGCGATTCCGATCCCGCCTTCCGGCAGGTCCGAATAGTCTTCCAGCATAAAGGCGGTGTGCGCGCCGATGGTGCCGTCGGCCCACAGCTTAACCGGTCCGATCCGGAAGTAGTCATTGCCCATTGCGGTACGCAGGGGACCTTCCAAAAATGCTTTCAGGTTTTCCATTCTGGGCAGAGAAATCTTCTGATAGATCCGCTGTGTCAGCTTTCCTTCGATGATCAGCTGTTTATAAGCTTCGTGCAGATTTTCCAGATTGCCCGAATACCCCAGGTCGTAGGAGTCTTCCGTATGGATCGTTGTGATGCCGAACTGGTTGAGGACTTTGCTCCCCGTGGTGATGGCGCGCTTCAGATCTTCTACGCTTCTGGCGTAGGCCATTTGTTGTTTGAACCATTCGAGAGAGGCTTCCCGGATTACGCCGTTGGGGGAGCCATCGGTGTATTGGTCGAAGCTCCCGCCCCGAATAAAGGTCTCTTTGTCGACACCTGTGACTTCCAGCGCCTTATCGTTGACGATGCCGATGTGTCCGCAGGTCCGGATCAGCAGGACCGGATGCTTTATGGATATAGCGTTGAGATCTCTGGATGTGGGGAAATCCTCCACGTCGGTAAAGGCATTTTGGTCAAAACCGCGGCCCATGACCCAGGTTCCCTCAGGTACTTTTTTTTCTGCGATATAGGCTTTGCATCTTTCGACGAGCTCTTTCATCGATTTGACGCCCAGCAGATCTACTGCTTCAAATGCGAAGCCGTAGCCTACGATGTGCAGGTGGGTGTCGATAAAGCCGGGCAGCGCTGTTTTGCCTTTCAGATCGATGATCTTTGTCATGGGATTCGTCAACTTCAGGACTTCTTCGGTGCTTCCTACTTTCACGATGCGATCCTTGCAGACAGCAAAGGCTTCTGCCTGTTGATGATCCTTCATCGTGATCACCTGACCGTTGACAACAGCTAATGTTACGTCCATTTTTTCCTCCTCATGCTTGGATTGGATATCGAATTCCACATATATGCATATGATAAACCATTCCGAAACAAAATTATAGTATAATCAGATGTGAATAATCAAAAAGGAGGGTAGGATGATTATCAGAAAAGCAGTTGACTCCGACAGGGAATTCTATAAGGAATTTGCAGTAAAACTGAGCGAGTTCAACCGGAGCAACCACCCGGAGCGCAGCAAATACGACGATTATGAGGAAGTTCTGGCCGAAATCAGGCGGAAGGCGGAAGCGACCTTTGATGCAAGGGACGAAAATCTGCTGATTCTGATCGCCGAAGAGGCCGGCCAGGCTCTTGGCTATGCCTTGGGTCGCATCTATGAAGAGGATCCCTGTGCGGACAACGGCACGGGTCGCGTGGGGCTGTTCGACGAGCTGTATCTGGATGCAAAGGCCAGGAGACACGGACTTGGGCAAAAACTTCTGGATGAAACGATGCGCTGGTTTGAATCGAAAGGGATCTCCCGGGTGAAGCTTCATGCATACGCATGGAATGAAACGGCGAAAGCCCTTTATGAAAGGAACGGTTTTAAAGAGTATGCGGTATCCTATGAAATCTATAAATAATCTCTTCTGCGCCGGGAGAACTCGGCTCAATGGCGGCATGGCAGCAAGGAAGGCTTTGCTGTTGATCGTGATCGGGATTCTGGTTGTTTTCGTGATGCCCATGCAAATCTGGGCGAATTCGGCTGAACCTCCTTCTCTGGTGATCCTGGTGAACGACCCTCCGGAGGACTTGTCCATCATTCTCATCTCCGATGAAGAAATGTCGGAAGCGACCGTTCGAAAGGTTGCCTGGGAAGGATATTACGCTTTCTATTCACGGGATCTGGAAAAGGAAGGCCGGTATGTCTTTCAGGTATCGACCGGTCAGGATCAGTTTGAATGGTCGCCGGACGAAGCGCTGCAGGGATATAACAACGTCTATACGTTGAATGTGAATGATCAGGTATTTACACTCGGGACTTACCCGTTCCGGTCTGCGATCCTGGTGTCGATTCGCGTGTTGTTGACACTGCTGATCGAAGGTCTTGTGTTCCTGTTCTTCCGTTTTCGGGAGAAGCGGAGCTGGCTGGTATTTCTTGTCGTTAATCTGCTTACCCAGGGTGTCCTGAATATTTGGCTGAACAACGGCGGATCGCTGATGCCGTCCTATCTTCTCATCGCGCTGGTCATTGGCGAGGTCTTTGTATTGGGTGCGGAAATGTTCGCCTTGCCGCTGTTCATCGAGGAGCACAAAAAAAGTCGGATCCTGATATTTGCGATTGTGGCGAACTTGGCAAGTCTGGTCGCCGGCGGTTATATCATATCCGTGCTGCCGGTGTAAAATTTTACATAATGCTACCGCTGGTTGCGTAAAATCAAAGTGCGGTTGGTTGCGTTTTGGAAAGCACTCTTGTAAGGTATATGCAGACTAAAACGCCAAAGGAGAAGACTTGTGGACCTCGGGAAAAGGATCTTGGAATTAAGAACAGAAAAAAATATGTCGCAGGGCGATCTGGCCGATGCGCTGGGCGTATCGAGGCAGTCGGTATCCAAATGGGAGACGGATTCTTCCGTTCCCGAGCTGGAGAAACTGCTGCGAATGAGTGATTTGTTTCATGTTACGTTGGATGTGCTGGTGCACGGCCCGGAATCAGGAATGCTTTCGGGGAAGACGAACGAAAGCACAGAGATCAGGCAAACCGGGCTGCCTGCAGGAAGAATCGTTGGATTCGTTTTGTTGGGAATCGGGCTATTGTTGCTGATTATGATGTTCATAGTGACTGACCCTCTGTCTGCGCTGATCGTTTCCTCTCCATTTTTGACGACGGCGGTGATATGCATTTTCGTCCGCAGGCACACTGCTCTATGGTGCGGCTGGACGATTTTCGGAATCCTTTATGCGTATTTCAGATATGCAACAGGGATACGCTTCTGGTGGATATTCAACAAATGGATGTATCGACAAGAACTTACGATGCATGCCCTGATCGCCTGGGTCATGACGATTACGCTTGCGATGCTTGTTATTGCAACGTTTCGAGCGCTTAAAAAATCGGACAAGCCTTTAGACTCCTAAAACGATACATAGAGGTCGTCTTCGGCGATGACCATGGCAGCCAAACTCCAGCCGATAAGGTAGGCGGTCCACACGATGTTTTTGAGCCAGGCGATGTATACCGTGGAATAATAGGGATGGAAAAGTGAGAAGGCGATCCCGGCATCGCAGAGAAACATCAGCGCGCCGGAGGCGGCGATCATGATCGCGGATTTTTTTGAAAAGTGATGCGTAAAGAGCGTTGTTGCCGCCCGCCAGGCCATGGTGCACAAAACAGCCAGAAAGGCGATGCCAAGAACGGCGGCCGGTCCCTGCGCATAGGGATGCAGTGCCCGGCCGATCAGAATCGATGCTGTTAGAAACGGGACGAGGGCAGCCAGGTTTTTCCCCGTGCTGATGGTTTTCTTTCGATAGGCTTTGATCAGAAATAAGTAGCCGGTCAGGAAGGAGAGTGTGCCGATCCAAGATAAATCCTTATGGATCTGTTCGATCGTGTAAATGAAAACGAGAAAAAAATCGCCAAGAGCCATACAGAAAAAGGCCGGCGCCATGGTCTTCTGCTCCGGAAATTTTTTGGGGAGGATCATCACAATGAAAAACAGAGCGAGGACCGTGGCAAAGCGTACGTATTGAATTTTTTCAAAAGACGAGGATGTGGGATCCAGCACCAGAATCAAAGCCGTCAGAGGCAGAAATACCGAAAATATGACCTTCTGAGCGTTGTTCACCCCGATCGCCTCACCTTATCAGTTCCATTACGCTGAAGCATACGAAATCGCCGTTCCCGACGGACTGGACTTCGTAACGGATTTCTTTGTAGCCGCGTTTGATATACATAGGCTTTGCCGGCAGCGAGGCGTCCAGTTGGATCCTGTCGTAGGATTGAAAAACGATATTTTCCAACTCGTCCATCAAGGATGTGCCCATGCCCCGGCCTTGATATTCCGGAAGGACGAACAGCCGTCCGATCTCGTTATTTCTGGCGGTGCCTGTGGCAGCAAGGACGCCTTGGTCTGTAGCTAACATCAGGATCGTTCCTTCCCGGATATCCCGGCCGATCTTTTCCTTGTCGTGGTAATCGGACATAAATTCCACTGCGGGCGCCGGATAATAGTGGGGATAAGATTCCAGGACGACACGTTGTGTGATCCGGTAGATATCATCGATGTGTTCGCATGTGGCCTGAAATATTTTCATGGGTGTCTCCTTGTGTGTATATAAATGCCGATTATCGATAGAGTTATCATAATTCAATTTTGTGTAAAAAAAAAGTGCAACTTGAAGATGGACGGGAGGAAGACATGGCGAAATCGTCGAACCAAAAAATGAAGCTGTTGTACCTGATGCAGATCATGCTGGAAAAGACAGACGAAAATCATCGGATGAGCGTTGCGGATATGATCCGGGAGTTGGCGGCCTACGATATCGCCGCCGAGCGAAAAACCATCTACGACGACCTGGAGGCACTCAGGCGTTTCGGTTTGGATATCGAGCAGGTGAAGTCAAAGGGCACCGGTTATTATGTTGCCAGCAGAGAATTTGAGCTGCCGGAAGTGAAACTACTGGTTGACAGCGTTCAATCCTCGAAATTTATCACCCAAAAGAAAACGGAGGCGTTGATTCGCAAGATCGAAAAGCTGACCAGTGTGTACGAAGCGAAAAGACTCCACCGTCAGGTTTTCGTGCAGAATCGCGTGAAATCCATGAATGAAAGCGTCTATTACAATGTGGATGAGATCTCCAACGGTATTGCTCAAAACAAAAGGATCCGATACAAGTATTTCCACTATACAGTTAATAAGGAAAGAGAATTCCGCAGAGATGGCAACTACTACGAAGTGAGTCCCTTCGCGTTGCTTTGGGATGACGAAAACTATTATCTGATCGCCTACGACTCCGAAGCCAAGACGATCAAGCATTACCGGGTGGACAAGATGAACGATATTTCCACGACGGAGGAAGAGCGGGAAGGCCTGGAGGCGTTCACTGCCTTGGATTTTTCTGCTTATGCTAAGAAGGTGTTCAGCATGTTTGCCGGAAAGGAATGTGTCGTCCGGCTTCTTTTCGACAACAGCCTGGCCGGTGTGGTGATCGATCGCTTTGGCAAGGATGTGACGATCTGTATCGTGGATGAGACCCATTTCCTGATCGGCGTTCCCGTGGAGATCAGTCCGCAGTTTTTCGGATGGGTCTTCGGACTGGGCTGTGATGTAAAGATACTGGGGCCGCCTCATGTCGTGCGGCAATACCGCGAACACTTGGAAGCAGTAGGAACCCTGTATACGGAATAGACGGGAAAGGCAAGCAGCATCCGTTTTATTGGACATCGTATCCTATATAATAACCATAACAGGGGCCTGCCATGGTTTTCTCGAAAGGAGGTCGTAATGTCTGATCCATTGAGTGGTGTCGAGATCGCAGCCAAGGTCATTGCTTATGCCTTGCTTGCTATGATCGTTTTCTCCGTCGTTGTGCTCATTGCCGTCTATTTTATGCTGCGCCTTTCCTGGCGCATGTTAACCTGGCCTTTCGGGGGAGGGTGCGGGCGTTTCGCTGCCGGTTGTGCCGTCGGTTCGGTGCACGGCATCAAAAAACTGATGAAGAGCGTATAATACGATCCCGCTGATAAAATACGATGCAGGGCGTTTTCATTTTTGTTATAATATAACCGCAGTAACAGAATCATAACAAAAAGAAAGGGCCGAACCTATGGCACAATTGTATTATCGATACAGCACCATGAATGCAGGGAAATCCATCGAACTGATCAAAGTGGCGCACAATTACGAAGAGCGGGGAAAGAATGTGCTGGTGCTGGTACCGTCCATCGATAACCGCTACGGGAAAGGGCGGATCACGTCGCGAATCGGCATATCCAGAGACGCGCTCATGATCGAGGAGAAGACCAGCATACTTGATGTATATAAAAATGCTTTAAAAGAAAAACCTATTCACTGCGTGCTGATCGATGAGTGCCAGTTTCTCAAGAAACAACATATTCTGGATCTGGTCTGTATCGTGGACGAGTATGACACACCTGTTCTTGCCTATGGATTGAAAAACGATTTCAGGAACGAGCTGTTCGAAGGATCGTACTATATGCTCGTGTATGCGGATAAGATCGAAGAGATCAAGACGATCTGCCACTGTGGAAGAAAAGCCACAATGGTGGCTCGGATCGTGGATGGGAAGATGGTCCGCTCCGGCGAGCAGATCGTGATCGGCGGAAATGAGATGTATGTCTCATTGTGCAGAAAGCATTATCACCTGGAGGATATCGGCGAAGCGTAGATGCCCTGAAAACTGTCTCTTGCTTTGAACTCCCTCTGGATGCCGTTCAAAACAGCATGCTTGTCCCTGCTCCACAGCGGCGCGATCAGTTCTTCTCCGGGCGCATCGCCTGTCAATCGGTGGATCGTGATATCCTTCGGAAGTCTTTCCAGGATGTCCACGACCAGATTAATGTACTCTTCTTTGGCAAATGTTTTGAATACTTCGGGATACAGGTCGCTCAGACCTGTATTTTTTAAGACATAGAGCATGTGCAGCTTCAGACCGAAGGGTCGGTAAGCGGAAACATATGCTGCGCTGTCCAGCATGTCCGGCCTGCTTTCCCCCGGAAGGCCCAAAATCAGGTGTATCACGGCTTTAATGCCGCGGGTGGTCAATTGGGTCATGGCGTGCTCGAAAACGGCGTTTTCGTAGCAGCGGTTCATCGCTTTTGCCGTGATCTCGTGACAGGTTTGCAGACCAAGCTCCACCCATAAATAGGTCCTCTGATTGTATTCTGTAAGAAGATCCAGCACCTCCGGCGGCAAGCAATCCGGCCGGGTGGCGATTGCCAGCCCCACTACGCCGGGATAGGCAAGCGCTTCATCCCAAAGCCGGCGCAGAACGGAAACCGGCGCATAAGTGTTGGTGTGGTTTTGGAAATAAGCGATATAGACGCCTTGCGGCCACTTTCTTCCGAGAAGGTCAATTTGACTTCGGATCGTTCCCGCATACGAGCCGCTGCCATCGAAGGAGCAAAACAGACATCCTCCGGTGCCTGCAGTGCCGTCCCGGTTCGGGCAGGTAAAACCGCCGTCCAGGGACAGCTTGATCACCCGGCGACCGAATTCTTTCTTCAGCGCTGTGCCGATGGTATTGAAGTGTACAGATCCGAAGGGGTTTTCTTTGTTCATGCGATTCTCCGAGAGGCTAAGCGGATGACAAGCAGTGTACTTCGTGGTATAATTTTATGTCTTTAGGGAGTAAAAATGCGTGTGACCGATCCCAAAAAAAGAATATTGCTTCACAGCTGCTGCGGTCCTTGCTCCACGGCGGTGATCCACCGGTTGATTTCCGATTACGAAGTCACGGTATTCTTTTATAATCCAAATATCACAGATGCTTTAGAGTATGAGCGCCGTAAAGCGGAGCAGATCCGTTTTCTTAAAGAGTGCGAGGCCGCGGAGCAGATCTCTGTCGATCTGATTGAAGGGCCTTACGACCCTGAAGTTTATTATAGTGCAGTCGTCGGACTGGAGCAAGAGCCCGAAGGCGGCGCTCGTTGCGCCCGTTGTTTTTATCTGCGTTTGCAGGAGACGGCCCGCCGAGCCGCGCAAGGCGGATTCGACTGTTTCGATACCACGCTCACCGTCAGCCCGCACAAGAATTTTGATGTGATCTCTGCGCTGGGCGCGGAATTGGCGCTGACCTGGCATGTGCAATACCTGAACGGCAATTATAAGAAAAAGGACGGATACCGTCAGTCTGTGGAATGGTCACGTCAGTACGGATTGTATCGGCAGAGTTATTGCGGCTGCAGTTTTTCGCGGAGAGAATCATGAAATATGTGGATCTGATCGTGGATAACAACACCAATGCCACCGACGGACTCTATACCTATGCCTGCCGCGAAGACGATATCGCGCCGGGATGTCGGGTCCGCGTACCGTTTGCCCGTGGAAATCGGTTGATGGATGGTTATGTGATCGCCGTAGGGGATCAGCCACCGGAGAAAATGCGCAACATCAAGGAAGTGGTTCAGATCGATAGAGATGTGCGCCTTACGCAAGAAGAGCTGGAAACGGCCCTTTGGATGAGAAATCGAACGCTTTGCCGCTATATCGAAGCGATCAAAATGTTTGTGCCCGACGAGGAGAAGGTTCTGGGCAAGACAAAGGATCCTTTTGCAGGTCTTGAGGTGTCTTCTTCCGTTCCGGAAAACCTTACGGGAGAGCAAGCGCGGGCATTCGAGGAGATCTCCGGACCGCTGGATCACCGGGAGCATAAGGTGTTTCTTCTGTTCGGCGTCACCGGCTCGGGAAAGACAGAGATCTATCTCCAGGCCATGCAAAAGGTGTTGGATCAGGGACGGCAGGGCATAGTGATGGTCCCTGAGATCGCGCTGACCCCTCAGGTGATCCGGCGCTTCATGGACCGCTTCGGCAAGGAAAAAGTGGCCGTGATCCATAGCCGGCTCACCAGAAAACAACGTGTGGTGGAGTACGATAAGATCCGGAGCGGCCAGGCTCCTGTGGTGATCGGCGCCAGATCAGCGGTCTTTGCCCCGCTGAAAGAGATCGGACTCATCGTACTGGATGAGTCACATGAAACATCTTATAAGTCGGACCAGAGTCCGAAGTACGACACGCTGGAAGTAGCAGTCAAGCGTGCCATGGCCCATGGCGCCGTTGTAGTGGCCGGCAGCGCGACGCCTTCGCTGGCCGATTACTATCGCAGCGAAAAAGGCATATTTACACGCCTTTCCCTGACGGAGCGCTTCAATGAAACACCCATGCCACAGGTACATATCGCCGACATGCGTCAGGAACTGCGCCGGGGGAATCGCAGTATTTTTTCTCAGGTATTGGCAGACGGAATCGGAGAAAATCTCGCGAAGAATAAACAGATTATTCTTTTCCTGAACAGGCGCGGCTACGCATCCTTCGTATCCTGCCGGGAGTGCGGCCACGTGATCCGATGCAGCGAATGCGGCATATCCATGCCCTATCACAAGGATCAAAATGTCTGTGTGTGCCACTACTGCGGGCGGAAGGAGCCGCTTCCCGAACAGTGCCCGGCTTGCGGGGGGACGACAATCCGCAGCTTCGGCGCCGGCACGCAGCAGGTGGAAGAGAAAGTTCTGGAATTGTATCCCGACGCCAGAGTACGGCGGCTGGATCTGGACTCGGTACGAAAAAAGGGGTCCATGGAATCGATCCTGACTGAGTTCGAAAAGCACAAAACGGACATTCTCATCGGCACGCAGCTTGTGGCCAAAGGACTGGATGTAGCCAATGTGGGACTTGTGGGAATCGTCAGCGCGGATGTAACATTGAACATACCGGATTTTCGCAGCTCCGAGCGGACATTTCAGCTGGTGACCCAGGCCGCGGGACGCTCCGGAAGAGGCGACGAGGTGGGGCAGGTCGTCATTCAGACCTATACGCCGGAGCACGAGGCGATCCGCTGTGCGGCCCGTCACGATTACACGGCGTTTTACAAGGGAGAGATCCGACTGCGCGAACAGATCCAGTACCCGCCGTTCTGCGATCTTTTTCAGTTGATCCTTTCGGATGAAGAAGAGAAAAAAGCTGCGGAACTGGCAGAACGATGCGTACGGTGGCTCAAACGAAAAGCCGTGAAAGAGTTGACTGTAATGGGACCTATTCCCGCACCGCTATCGAAGGCCGACGGGGCCTATCGCTATCAGGTCCTGATTAAATCGCCGGAAGGCCAACGCAGAAGCACTTCAGAAATGCTGCTGCAGCTAAAGCGGCTCTATACATCGGAAAAAGAAGCGACATCCTTGCTGACCATGGATGTCAACCCGTATTCATTTATGTGACAGGAGGAAAAATGGCACTGAGAAACATTGTAACCGAAGGCGATGAGGTTCTGAGAAAGCGCGCTCGTGAAGTGACGGATATCAACGACAGGATCTGCGGGATCACCGAAGATATGGTTCAGACCATGCGCGCCCAACACGGTCTTGGACTGGCTGCGCCTCAGGTAGGGATCCTGCGGCGCATCATCGTGGCCGAGGTGGACGGACAGTTGTATCAACTGATCAATCCCGAGATCGTGGAAGCCCGGGGAGAGCAATACGAAGAGGAAGGTTGTCTTTCAGTTCCCGGATTGATCGGAAGGGTGCGGAGACCCCAATATGTCAGGATCAAAGGATCCACACCCCAAGGGGAATTCGTGGAATACGAAGGCGAAGATCTGCTGGCCGTTGTTTTTTGCCACGAATGCGATCATCTGGACGGTGTCCTTTATACCGACAAAGCCGACCACGTGCGCAGCGCTGCGGAAGAGGAAGAGGAAGCGGAAGAATGAAGATCATTTATATGGGGACGCCCGATTTTGCGGTGCCGGCATTGGTCGCTATTTGTGAGGCCGGATACGAAGTGGCGCTGGTCGTCACGAAGCCGGATCGCCCCAGGGATCGCGGGAAAAAGATTCAGAGCTGTCCGGTAAAAGTGGAAGCGCTGAAGCGGGGGCTTCCGGTCTCGACACCCGATTTCTTAAAAGGCAACGCAGAGTTTCTCTCTTCGGTCAATGAAATCGCTCCGGATCTGATCGTGGTGGCTGCGTACGGGAAAATACTTCCGGTCGAATTGCTGGATATCCCTCGTCGGGGTTGTGTTAATATCCATGGATCGATCCTGCCCCGCTATCGTGGCGCGGCGCCCATCCATCGGGCGGTAGTCGACGGCTGCTGCGAGACCGGTGTGACGTTGATGTACATGTCCGAAGGGATGGACGCCGGAGACATCATCGCCGCAGCCTGTACGAAGATCGGCACGAAAACCACCGCCCAGCTCCACCGGGAACTGGCACAGCTGGGCGCCGATCTGCTGGTCCGGGAATTGCCGGCAATTTTGGACGGAACGGTGGTCCGAACACCGCAAGATCCTGCCCGCGCAACCTATGCGCCCATGATTTCCAAGGAGGATGCGCGCATCGACTTTTCCCGCTCAGCGGAAGAGATCTGCGCTTTGGTCCGCGGAATGTATTCCTGGCCCTGCGCCTGGACCTGCTGCGAAGATGCGATGATGAAAGTGCACGAAGCGGCGCCGGGCACCTTGTCCGCCGACGGAGAGCCCGGAACGATCCTTCGTGCCGATCGTAATGGGATCGTCGTATCCTGCGGGGATGGAAGCGTCGTTTTGAATCGCATCCAGATGCCCGGGAAAAAACCCATGGATGCGGGGGCATATCTTTTGGGAAACAAAATTGAAATAGGCACGGTTTTAAGGTAAAATAACTGTGAGTAAATGATTCATCTGCTCACGGAAAGGGGATAATAAAATGGGATACTATTCTTCAATGATCATATTGATTCCGGCGATACTGTTTGCCATGTACGCCCAGGGAAAAGTATCATCTGCGTACAGGCGCTATGCCAATGTGCGAAATACTACCGGAATGACCGGCGCTCAGGTCGCCCGTCTGATTCTGGATGCCAACGGCCTCTCCGATGTGCCGATCAACCGGATTCCCGGAAATCTGACGGATAACTACAATCCGATGCGGCGAACCATGAATCTTTCGGATGCGGTGTACGCTACGCCTTCAGTGGCTTCCATCAGCATTGCGGCCCACGAAGCAGGCCATGCGATCCAGCACAGCAACGCCTATGCGCCGCTGAAGTTTCGCAATGCCATCGTGCCGGTAGTCAACATCGGATCCATGGCGGCATGGCCGCTCCTGTTCATCGGTCTGATCATCGGCCCCGGAACAGGAGATCTTCTGTTCAACCTGGGGGTCGTGCTCTTCATGAGTGTCGTTGTGTTTCACATCGTGACGCTTCCGGTGGAACTGGACGCCAGCAAACGGGCCATCGCACAGCTGGTCTCATTGGGCGCGGTCACTACCGAGCAGGAAACCGATGCTGCGCAAAAGGTATTGAGTGCTGCGGCACTCACATATATTGCGGCATTGGCCATGGCCGTGGCCAACCTGCTTCGTATTTTCCTGATGCGGCGCAACTGAGCGATGATGGATCAAGACCGGCATGCAGCGTACCTAATTTTAAAGGATATCCAAGTCAAGGGAGCCTATTCGAACCTCGCCGTGAACCGATATGTTCAGGCCGAGGCAGTACGATCCCCTGCTTTTGTGCGGGAGCTGGTCTACGGCGTCTTGCGGAATCAGCTGTTTTTGGATTATAATATCGATCGATTGCTGCGCGACTCAAAAGGACGGATGAAGCCTGGCCTGCGCATATTGCTGCGCATGGGATTTTATCAGCTGCTCTGGATGGATGGTGTGTCCGATTACGCTGCGGTGGATGAAACCGTCAAACTGGCAGGCCGATTCTTTAAGGGGCAGCGGGGATTTGTAAACGGTGTGCTCCGCACCTTTGTCCGGAACGAGAAAGCCACCGTTTTGCCGGATCCTGACGACGAGATCGGCTATTTGTCTGTTCGGTATTCCTGTCATCCCCAGATCGTGAGTTTGTGGCTGAAAATATATGGACCGGAATCGGCTCGCGAACTGCTGGAAAGCAGTCAGGCCATTCCGCCGTTGACGTTACGGACGAACCTGCTTAAAATCAGCCGTGAGGAGCTTATGAAGGCATTTTCGGCAGAAGGATTGGAACCGGAAGCAGGACGCCTGACCGAGACGGGCATTCATTTGACCGGCGGAGATGTCCTGTCCGGCGAACTTTATCGAAACGGCTTTTTTTCCGTGCAGGACGAAAGCTCCCAGATGGCGGTCCGGATGCTCGACCCCAACCCCGGATACCTTTTGCTGGATCTATGCGCGGCGCCGGGGGGGAAGTCCTGCGCGGCTGCGGAACGGATGAACGATCAGGGCAGTGTGTATGCTTATGATGTATATCCGGAAAAGATCCGGCTGATACAGGAAGAAGCCCGGAGATTGGGTCTTGAATGCATACGGGTTTCGTCAGCAGACAGTACTGTGTATGATCCGTCATTGGATTCTGCCGCGGACTGTGTCTGGGTGGATGCTCCCTGCAGCGGACTTGGCGTAATACGAAGAAAACCCGAGCTGAAACTGCAGCCCTTCGAGGAAAAGGTCGGGATGCTGACGCAGATCCAGACAGCACTGCTTTCAACGGCAAGCAAATACGTCAGGGGGAGCGGACGACTTCTCTACAGCACATGTACCGTCAATCCCGCAGAAAATGAAGCTGTGACAGACGCGTTTTTAGCATCACAGCCCGAATTTACGAGGGAAGAGCAGATACAGCTTCTGCCTTCTGTTCACGGAACCGATGGTTTCTATATCTGTCTGATGAGGAGGCAGAATGATTAGTGTAGGATTTAAGACCGACAGAGGTGTACGCAGAGAAGGAAACGAGGATGCGCTGTTTGTGCTTCCGCAGCAGCAGCTGTATATCGTTGCCGACGGCGTGGGCGGTCACAATTCCGGCGAACTCGCCAGCCGTATGGCAGTAGGATATATCGCGCAATATGTGGCGTTGCATCCGTTGACGGACGTCAACGGAAAATCCAATCTGCGCCGGTATTTTGAAAAATGTTTTGCCGGCGCCAATGAACTGATTTTCAAGAAAGCGCAGCGGGAAGGCGAGAACGAAGGAATGGCTACGACTGCAGTCCTTTGTTATCTCAAAGAAGGTGTTGCCTACGTCGTGAATGTGGGAGACAGCCGGGCTTATTTGATACGGAAGGACGGGATCCGTCAGATCACCGAGGATCATACCTGTGTACAGTCTCTGATCAAATCCGGACTCCTCACCAAAGAACAGGCCATGGCCCATCCCGACCGGAACATGATTACGCGTGCCATCGGCGGCGAGCCTGACGTAATGCCGGATTTTTTCCGGTTTGACACCTGCCCCGGCGACATCCTCCTCCTGTGCACAGACGGGCTGCACGGAGAAGTGGATTCGGAACGGATCTTTGAATTGAGCAAAAGTGCCCAAACGATGCATCGCCTGGCCACAGAGCTGGTAGATGAAGCAAATCTGCGAGGCGGGAAAGACAACATCTCCGTCATCTGCATCAAGATACAGTAACGGGAGGAACGGAGCGAATGGGAAGCAGAATACTGGCCGGCAGGTACGAGCTGGCGGGAAAGATCGGCGAAGGCGGGATGGCTGTCGTCTTCAAGGCGAGAGACAGACTGTTGAACCGGCAGGTGGCAATCAAAATACTGAAGCCCGAGTTCACGAAAGACGTGGTCTTCATAGAGAGCTTTCGACGAGAATCCCAGACGGCGGCAGGGCTTGTTCATCCCAATATCGTGAATGTCTACGATGTGGGGAAAGAAGGCAACATTTACTATATCGTTATGGAGCTGATCGACGGAAAGCCTCTGTCTCAGATCATCAAGGAGGAGGGCCCGCTGGACCCCCGCCGAGCTGCTACGATCACTCGCCAGGTGGCTTCCGCGTTGGCCGCGGCGCATAAGCATCAACTGATCCATCGGGATGTAAAACCACATAATATCATGCTCACATCAGAGGGCGTGGCCAAGATCACGGACTTCGGTATCGCCAAAGCGATCTCCACCGGGACGCTGGTGGGCAGTCAGCAAGAAGCGGTGATGGGATCTGTTCATTATTTCTCGCCTGAACAGGCCAGAGGCGGCTACGTGGACGAGAAATCCGATATTTATGCGCTGGGGATCGTATTGTATGAGATGCTGACCGGAAAAGTTCCCTTTGACGGAGAGAATGCAGTCGCGGTAGCGGTCAAGCACATGAATGAAGCAATGGTTCCCCCGTCCAGACATAATCCGGACATTCCGGCAGATCTGGAAGAGATCGTCATGCGGGCGACCAGCAAGCTGCAGATCAACCGGTATAAAAGTGCCGAAGAAATCATTACAGCCTTAAATTTTGTAAAATATTCCAAACCGGTGGCCGGGCTGGCCGCCGAGAGCGGTCGCAGCGCTGCGGGGAACCATTCCGCAAACAGAGCCGCAGCCGAGGAACCCCCAACGAGCGAGGAGGGCGCAGCCATCAGACAATCCGGAGCCGCAAACGGCAAAAAGAAGAGCAAAAGCAAGAAAAAGGTCGTGTTCCATCCGGAAAAACTGGCGATCATTATTCTGGCATTGGCGCTGGCCGTCCCTGCCAGTGGAATGATCTATAAGGCGATCCTGGGTGCCACTGCTCCGGATGATGTCAAGGTGCCGGATCTGGTGGGGCTTACGCAGGAAGAAGCGGCTGAGGCGCTTTCGCCGGCGGGATTGTTGCTGGATATCGATATGGAGTTACCCAGCAATATTTACGAAGAAGGGGAGATCATGTCTCAGACCCCCAAGGCCGAGGCGGTGGTCAAACCGGGCATTACCATCCGAGTAAATGTAAGCAAAGGCCAGGTGGATGGCGCTGTTCCCTCCGTAGAGGGAAAGCCGCTGTCCGGAGCCAAGTACATATTGGAAACTTATGGGTATCGTACGGGCAGCGTGTCGGAAACCCACAGTGACACAGTGCCGGCAGGTATCGTCATATCTCAGAATCCTGCCCGTGGAACAGTGTTGGCAAATGGAGGTTCTGTCAGCCTGCAAGTCAGTCTCGGTCCGGAATTCGGCGAATTTGAGGTGATCGATCTGCGGGGTAAGCCATTGAACGAAGCGACGTTGATTATCGAGAGCATGGGTCTTTCCCTGGGCGCGATTACATATGTAGACAATCCCTCTGTGGAGGAGAACAGTGTCATTTCCCACAGTCCGGGCCCCGGGACGACGGTAACCGAACCCATTGAAGTGGATCTGGTCGTCTCGAAGGCGGATGCGCCTGTGGATCCGGCGAACCCGCCGGTGGAGCCTGAGGATGAGCAGAATTCGGTAGCCATCACACTGGACTTTTCTCTGGCTGATAAAGAGGAATTTCTGCTGACAGTCAACGTGGCGGACGGTGTCTTCGACCCGCGGACGCCTATCAATAAAGAACCTCGAAGCCGGGAGGACGGAACAGAAGTGATCAGCGTGAGCGGCGCGGGAAGAAACGGAGTCGTCAAAATCTGGTACGACAATGAGCTCGTCTATGACTTGACGGTGGATTTTCTCAGCCGGGAAGTGGAGTAGATGACAGGGATAATCGTAAAGGGAATCGGTGGATTTTACTACGTGGAGACCGAGGATGGGCTGCACGAATGCCGGGCACGCGGAATATTTCGAAAGAGCGGAGTCACGCCTACAGTAGGAGACCGGGTTCGGATCGAGTTTTCTCGGGAAGGACAGGCGACCATCGATGAGATCCTTCCTCGCATCAATATTTTCAGGCGGCCGCCGGTAGCCAATGTGGAGACCATGGTGCTGGTGATGGCGGCTAAAGACCCCCGGCCGAACTACTACTTGATAGATCTTTTCGCCGTGACGGCGGAGCTGGCGGGCGCAGCTGTGATGCTCTGCATCAATAAGATGGATTTGGCCGAGGAAGCGATTCGAAACGACGCAACGCAGATTTATGGAGATATTTATCCCCTTCACTTCGTCAGCGGAAAGACCGGTGAAGGAATGGAAGGTCTAAAGCAGGCGCTTCAGGGAACCCAGGCCGCATTGGCCGGCCCTTCCGGAGTAGGAAAATCCACGCTCTTGAATGTGCTGATGGAAGGGAAAAAAAATCCAACCGGAACCGTCAGCGACAAGACTGCCCGGGGGCGCCACACGACGCGTCATACGGAGCTGTTTACAGGCAAGGGCATGAAGCTTTTCGATACACCCGGCTTTACTTCTTATGATCTGGGAGCCATGGAAGAGGAAGAACTGGCGCCTTGCTTTCCCGAGATCCATGCTCTGAATGGATCCTGCAGATTTCAGGACTGTCGCCATGTGTCGGAGCCGGACTGTGCTGTACGGGCCGCCGCAGAAGAGGGACGCATCCATCCAAGCCGATATCACTCATACAAGGAAATGCTGAAGGTCATCGGATCTCAGGCGAAATATTAGGAGGAGACTATGGCTATACTTGCTCCGTCATTGCTGTCAGCGGATTTTTCAGATCTCGCCGGACAAATTCAGGCTGTCCGGGAAGGAGGGGCCGGGTATGTCCATATGGATGTAATGGACGGCACCTTTGTTCCAAACATCACCTTCGGGCAGCCGGTGATTCGCTGTTTGGCGGAAAAGACGGACATGCCTTTTGATGTGCATCTTATGATCCGGCAGCCGGAACGGCTGCTTGCGGATTTCGTGACACCTCGGACAGAATTTATCGTGGTTCACCAGGAAGCCTGCCTTCATTTGCACCGGACGATCCAGCAGATCAAATGTCTTGGTGTAAAGGCCGGTGTGGCCCTGAATCCGGCCACGTCGCTCTCTACGCTGGATTACATCCTGGAGGACCTGGATCTGGTGCTTCTCATGTCGGTCAACCCGGGCTTCGGCGGGCAGAAATTCATTCCCGCGACCTGGGATAAGGTGAAGAAACTGGATCAGATGAGAAAAGAGCGCCATCCGGAGCTGCTGATCCAGCTGGACGGAGGCGTCAATCTCCGGAACGCAGCCCGGCTCAAAGAAGCCGGCGTAGACATCCTTGTGGCCGGCGCCGCAGTGTTCGGCGCGCCGGATATCACAAAGCGCGTCAGAGAGTTCGTCGAAATCCTTGCCGATTGATCTGAATAGAGAACAGAAAAAAAACCGGGGAGACACTGCCCGGTTTTTGCGCGTTAATGTGCATGAACGTTTGCACGGTGGGGACGGGTGAGATTATTCTGCCTTCGCTTTGTTGAATGACAGTGCCATTCTGGAAATTTTCCTGGAAGCTGTGTTCTTATGGATCGTTCCCTTGGCTGCCGCTTGTTTCAGCTTTTTGTCGGCCATTGCAAGCTTTTCAGCCGCAACGTCGAAATTGCCTTCTGTCAGCGCTTTGTCGAAATTTTTGATAACGGCCTTCAGATGGTTCTTGACTCTTCTGTTGGCTGCCGTCTTTTTAGTGATAACACTGATTCTTTTCTTGGCAGATTTGATATTTGCCATACCTATTCACCCCACTTTCATAAAATATCGCAACTTGAAGTATAGTATAACGGCGGCTGGATTGCAAGCACTAATTTCCCCTTGTGAGAGAAACATCGATACCATATAATACAGTGAGAAAGATTCAATCGGAGGACTCATGGAAAACGATCAAACCTATATCAGGAATTTCTGCATCATTGCCCATATCGATCACGGCAAATCTACGCTGGCCGACAGGCTGCTGGAAGCGACAGGCTCGGTGGCGCATCGGGATATGCGCGAGCAGTTTTTGGATAATATGGATCTGGAGCGGGAGCGGGGCATCACGATCAAGCTCCAGGCGACCCGGTTGCTTTATCGTGCCCGTGACGGCCACGAGTATATTTTCAACCTTATCGACACACCGGGACATGTGGATTTTACCTATGAAGTGTCCAGAAGTCTGGCTGCCTGCGAAGGCGCAGTCCTGATCGTGGACGCCACCCAAGGGGTCGAGGCGCAGACTCTGGCCAATGTCTACCTGGCGCTAGAGGAAAATCTGGAGATCGTACCGGTTATCAACAAGATCGATCTGGCTTCGGCCAGACCGGAGGAGGTGATCCATGAGATCGAGGATGTCATCGGTATCCAAGCCGATCACGCGCCGCGCATTTCGGCCAAAGAAGGCCTGAACATCGAAGCGGTACTGGAGGAGATTGTCGCAAAAGTACCGGCGCCCAAGGGAGATTCGAAGGGCAAGCTGAAAGCGCTCATATTTGATTCATATTATGACAATTACAAAGGAGTCGTTATTTATACGAGAGTATTTGACGGCACTGTGCGGGTCGGGGACATGATCCGGCTGATGAACACGAAAAAAGTATACGAAGTGACGGAGGTCGGTGTCAGCTCTCCGATCCAGACGCCGGTTCCGTGCCTTTCGGCGGGATCGGTAGGCTATCTGTGCGCCAGTATCAAACAGGTTTCGGATGCCAGAGTCGGAGATACGATCACATTGGATAAAGACCCTGCGCCTCAGGCCTTGCACGGATACAAAAAAGTCCAGCCGATGGTGTATTGCGGAATCTATCCCGCAGAAGGAGAGAAGTACGAAAACGTAAAGGATTGCTTGGAAAAGCTCCAGGTGAACGATGCGGCGCTTCTGTTTGAGCCGGAATCCTCCACAGCGCTGGGCTTCGGTTTTCGTTGTGGTTTTCTCGGATTGCTGCACATGGAAATCATCGTGGAACGCTTGGAGAGGGAATTTGATCTGGAAATCATTACCACGTCTCCCAGCGTGATCTATAAGGTCGTTATGAATGACGGGTCCGTTCAGATGATCCAAAATCCGTCCAATCTTCCGGCCCCCATGACGTATACCCACATCGAAGAGCCTATGGTCAAAGCGACGATCATGCTGCCGAAGGACTACGTAGGCGCGATCATGGAGTTGTGCCAGGACCGAAGAGGCGTGATGGAGCACATGGAGTATTTAACGGAGACCCGGGTGGCACTCCACTATCAAATGCCGCTGAACGAAGTGATCTATGACTTTTTCGACGCGTTGAAATCCAAGACCAGAGGCTATGGGTCATTGGATTATGAGTTCTCTCACTACCAGAAATCTCAGCTGGTTAAAATGGATATACTGCTGAACCGGGAAATCGTGGACGCTCTGTCCATGATCGTTCACGAATCCAAGGCCTATCAGCGGGGCCGCTTTGTCTGCGAAAAGCTGAAAGAGGTGATCCCCATGCATCAGTTCGAAGTGCCCATCCAGGCTTCCATCGGGCAGAAGGTGATCGCCCGCGAAACCGTCCGGGCGTATCGGAAGGATGTACTGGCGAAGTGCTATGGAGGCGATATTTCCCGAAAGAGGAAGTTGCTGGAAAAGCAGAAGGAAGGCAAGAAGCGCATGCGGCAGTTTGGCAGTGTGGAAGTTCCCCAGGAAGCCTTTACGGCTGTTCTGAAGTACGATGACTCAAAATAAAGAAACGCGCACCGTCTCTCCCGCAAGCTCGTTTCTCAGACCTCTTGGGATTTATGTGCACATCCCGTTTTGCCGGCAAAAATGCCGATACTGCGATTTTGTGTCTCTTCCGGCGGGACCGGAGGATCCGGATCGCCATTCGGCTTACATTGCGGCGCTGAAACAAGAACTGAAGGAACGGGCGGACCGGTTCGGGGATCAGTATCAGGTGGATTCGGTGTACATCGGCGGCGGCACGCCCACGATGCTGGACGTGGATCGGATCAACGAAGTGGTTGAGGAGATCTTTCGCCGTTTTTCCGTCGTGGGCCGGGATCGGCTGGAGCTGACCATCGAGGCCAATCCCGAAAGCATCGATGAGCTTCAGTGCCGCCGCATTCGCGACGAAGGCTTCAACAGGGTCAGTCTCGGCGTTCAGAGCCTCAACGATGAAATGCTGCAAAATCTGGGGCGCGTGCACGATGCCCGCACGGCAGCGGAAAGCTTCCGGCGAATCCGGGAATTTGTTACAGACAACATCAATGTAGATCTGATGTTCGGTATCCCGGGGCAGACGCCGGCGATCTGGAGTGAAACGCTGGAATCCGCTCTGGCATGGAAACCGGCTCATTTGTCTTTTTACAGTTTGCAGCTGGAGGAAGGGACACCGTTTTACAGGCATTACAAGTCCGGCGAACTGGAACTGCCTGCCTGGGAAGTCAACAGACAGATGTATCATACCGCTGTCACAAGACTCCGGGAAAGTGGGTATGAGCACTATGAAATTTCCAGCGCCGCGCTTCCGGGCAAATGCTGTCGCCACAATCTGAAATACTGGAGCATGGCCGATTATCTGGGACTTGGGCTGTCTGCCCATTCGTGCCTGGATGTCGTACGGTATGAGAATACTTCAGACCTCGACCAGTACATCAGGGGCGAATACCTAAAGGAAAGTTCTCCCGGCAGCAAGGAAGAGCGTATGGGCGATTATCTGTTTACTGCCCTTCGACAAATTCGCGGGTTTGAGTTTGCCGACTTTGCCGATCGTTTCGACGTGGATTTCCTGTCTGAGTACGGCGCTTCGGCGAAAGAGCTGATCCGGGAAGGTTTATTGATCAGTGACGGCAAAATGCTTCGCTTTTCGGCGCAAGGGCTGGATCGTACGAATCTCGTATTGAGCCGATTGTTGAATGACGAAGGAGGGACACATGGAGCATAAGAAGAAATATGTGATGGCCTTGGATCAGGGTACCACCAGCAGTCGCTGCATCCTGTTTGATCGCGGAGGGCAGCAGGTTTCCATGGCGCAAAAGGAGTTTGCACAGTCTTATCCGAAACTCGGCTGGGTAGAGCACGACGCCATGGAGATTTGGTCTTCGCAAATCGGTGTGGCCCAGGAAGCGATGCACAAAATAAAGGCGGGGCCCGGAGACATCGCCTCGATTGGTATTACCAATCAACGCGAGACGACGATCGTCTGGGACCGAAATTCCGGAATGCCGGTGTATCCGGCCATTGTCTGGCAGTGCCGCCGGACGGCGGGCTTTTGCGATGAACTGGCTGCCCGGGGCTTTTCCGACCTGGTTCGGGAGAAGACCGGCCTGCCTCTGGATGCCTACTTTTCCGCAACGAAGATTCGCTGGATCCTGGATCACATACCCGGCGGTCGGGAAAAAGCCGAAAGAGGAGAGTGGCTTTTCGGAACGGTGGACACCTGGCTTCTTTGGAATCTGACCGGCGGACAGATCCACGCAACCGATTATTCCAATGCATCCCGTACGATGCTTTACAACATCCACACGCTGGAATGGGATCCGGAGCTATTGGAACTGTTCGGGATTCCGCAAGCAATGCTGCCCGAAGTGCGACCCTCTTCCGGTTCGTTTGGAGAAACCGAAACCGGCTTATTCGATGGATCTATTCCCATTGGCGGTATTGCTGGGGATCAGCAGGCTGCGTTGTTCGGGCAGACGTGTTTTGAAAAGGGCGAAGCGAAAAATACTTACGGAACCGGCTGTTTTTTGCTGATGAATACCGGTCATGAGCCTGTCGCATCGCACAACGGTCTTTTGACCACGATCGCATGGGGTTTGGACGATGCGGTGACATATGCACTGGAAGGGTCCATATTTATCGGTGGCGCGGCAATTCAATGGCTTCGCGATGAGGTTGGACTTCTCAGAAACGCGGCGGAATCAGAGCGATGCGCTCAGGAGGTTCCCGATACGAACGGGGTGTATTTTGTGCCCGCATTTGTGGGTTTGGGCGCGCCTTATTGGGATCCCTATGCCAGAGGAACGATTGCGGGCCTTACCCGTAGCGCCAACAGGAACCATTTGATCCGCGCTGCCCTTGAATCCATCGCTTATCAAACTTGCGATGTGCTGTCGGCGATGCAGGAAGATTCCGGTGTGCGGCTTCAATCCCTTCGAGTCGATGGCGGCGCCAGCGCCAATGACTTTCTGATGCAGTTTCAATCCGATCTGATCCAGGCTGAAGTGCAGCGGCCGGTCTGCATCGAAACCACAGCGCTTGGCGCTGCATACCTGGCAGGATTGTCCGAAGGCTTTTGGACAGATTTTGCAGACATCACAAACAATTGGGTGCGCTCCGGCGTTTTTATACCGTCTGTTACCGATCAGAAGAGTTCAGAGCTTCTGGACGGATGGCATAAGGCCGTGCGCTGCGCAATGGGTTGGGGGAGGTCCTGATGGAAAAATATTTGGCGCAAATCAAGGCACATCCGGCATTTGAAGGAATCACACAGGATGATGATATCCTTTGGCTTCGAAAGTGCATGGATGCGAAGATAGAAAATTTCCAGCGCGGAGAAACGGTTTTTCGCGAGGGAGACGAACTGCTGTTCGCAAGTATTGTATTGGAAGGAAGCGCTCTGGCCGTTTCAGCCGAAGGAAAGCTGGAAAAAATAGGGCCCGGCGGATATCTCTTTGTCGGAATGCCCTCCGGCCAATCGTTCTACGCCCCCTTTACGATCCTTGCAGATACCGATTTGACAGTGCTTTCCATGCGTGCTCTGCGGCTGGGTAAACTGTGCAGCTTTCGCTGTGTGTTTCACGCTCAGCTCATCGAAAACATCCATAATTATTTTGCATAAGACTATTGACAACCCCCCTGACGGGGGGTATATTAATGTTAATGTTAGCACTCACCCATAAAGAGTGCTAACAAAAGATCGGGCGCTGATCGGATCAGAAAAGGAGGTTTCCATGGAGCTCAGTGAAAGAAAGCTGCAAATCCTTCATGCGATCGTAGCCGACTTCATCTATTCGGCCGAGCCGGTAGGAAGCCGGACACTTTCGCGAAAATACGACATGGGTATCAGTCCTGCCACGATTCGGAACGAAATGTCTGATCTGGAGGATATGGGCTATTTAAGCCATCCACATACTTCAGCAGGGCGCATTCCCTCCGATAAAGCCTATCGCCTTTATGTCGACCAGATGATGAAAGACTACCAGATTCCCGAAGCAGAAAAGACGATCATTGCAGAAAAACTCACGCAGAATGTGCGGGAACTGGAACGAACGGTCCATTATGCGGCGACACTGCTGTCGGAGATCACGAATTTGGCTTCTTTTGCGATTACTCCGAACAGAACAGAGAATACACTGAAATATGTCAACTTGCTCCCTGTGGACGAGCGAACGGTCGTATTGATGATCGTTGGCCAGGACGGAAAGGTAAGCAGCGCAAACATCAGGCTGGAGCACGATTACACCACCGAGAATCTAGAGCTGATGTCTCGGGTCCTGACTCATAATTATAAAGGCAAGACCATCAATAATATTTTGACACTGGATATCGTCAAAGCATTCGAGAACGATATGTATGCCATTCACGACTTCGCGCAGCGGATCGCGCCGGATTTTTTGGACACGCTGGAGCGCATGCTGACTGTGGACCTGTACATGGAAGGTCTGAGCAATATATTTTCCATTCCCGAATACAACGATATCGACAAAGCCCGATGCTTCATAGAAATGGTACAGAAAAAGCAACAGTTTACCGAAGTTCTGGTTAATCGGGAAAACGGATTGATCATTACCATCGGAAGCGAGAACGCGGAAGCGTACATGAAGGATTGCAGTTTGATCACCGCGGATTATCGTATCGACGGAAGACTGGTGGGAAAGATCGGAGTCATCGGTCCGACCCGCATGAAATACGGAGAGATCACTTCGGTGCTTAAATATATGTCGGACAATATCAGCCAGACGTTTCAGTTAAAGGGAGAAAAGAAGGATGAGTGAAGAAAAGCAAAAGAAACACAAAAACGGACCTGAGACGGATATGCCCGACCAACCGGGGGCAGAATCCGAAGAAATCAGCGAAGCGCCCGAACAGGACGAAGAGGATCTTCAGACCAGATATCTGAGATTGGCAGCTGATTTTCAGAACTTCAGGCGCAGGTCCGAAAAAGAAAAGAGCGACGTCTATGCATACGCCAACGAGAAGATCGTATTGGAGTTGCTTGATGTGATAGATAATTTTGAACGTGCCACGGACCACAACTGGGAGGCCGGGGAAGCCCGGCTCATGGAAGGAATGACCATGATCCTGAAACAACTTCAGGACGTGCTGGAAAAAAACCACGTGGAAGCGATTGACGCTTTGGGTCAGCTCTTTGATCCGACCTATCACGATGCCGTGATGACGGAGCCCAGCGAGACCTGCGAAAGCGGCAGAGTCACAAGGGTCATGCAAAAGGGGTATATGCTCAATAAAAAAGTGATCCGTCCCGCAATGGTTGTTGTGGCGGCGGAGCGGACAGAGTAAGAAGGAAACAAAAGACAGCATTATTGGAGGTATAAAAATGGGTAAAGTTATTGGTATCGATTTAGGAACAACAAACTGCTGCGTCGCAGTGCTTGAAGGCGGGGAACCGACTGTCATCACAAACGCGGAAGGCAACAGAACCACACCGTCCGTCGTCGGATTCACCAAAGGCGGAGAACGGCTCGTCGGTGAAACGGCCAAACGCCAGGCCATCACCAACCCGGAGCGTACGATTTCGTCCATAAAGCGGCATATGGGGTCTTCCCATAAAGTGTCGATCGACGGAAAAGATTATACGCCTCAGGACATCTCGGCGATGATTCTGGCGAAGCTGAAGACCGATGCGGAAAGCTATCTGGGCGAAAAGGTGACGGAAGCAGTCATCACAGTTCCCGCATATTTCTCCGACAGCCAGAAGCAGGCGACCAAGGATGCCGGCAAAATCGCAGGCCTTGATGTCAAGCGGATCATCAATGAACCGACCGCGGCAGCGCTGGCCTACGGCCTGGATAAAGATACGGAGCATCATAAAATCCTGGTATACGACCTGGGCGGCGGTACGTTCGACGTATCCATCCTGGAACTGGGAGACGGTGTTTTCGAAGTGCTTTCAACCAACGGAGACACCAAGCTGGGTGGCGACGATTTTGACAATGTGCTCATGAACTTTATGGCCGATCAATTCGCCAAGGAAAACGGCGTCGACCTGCGAAAAGACAAAATGGCTCTCCAACGATTGAAGGAAGCGGCAGAGAAGGCCAAAAAAGAACTTTCCGCGTCCCAGACGACGAATATAAACCTGCCGTTCATCACCGTGAACGCAGACGGGCCGCTGCATCTGAACATGGATGTGACCCGGGCGAAATTCGACCAACTGAGCGCAGATCTGGTCAAGCGGACGATCGGGCCCATGAAAAAGGCCATGACCGATGCCGGCGTAACCACAGCTGACCTCGACAAAGTGATCCTGGTGGGCGGATCCACCCGTATCCCCGCCGTGCAAGAAGCGGTGAAGAGCACCACAGGCAAAGAACCGTTTAAAGGTATCAATCCTGACGAATGCGTGGCGATCGGCGCCGCGATCCAAGCCGGTGTCTTGACGGGAGAAGTCAAAGACGTATTGCTGCTGGATGTGACGCCTCTTTCCCTGTCCATCGAGACTCTGGGCGGCGTAGCAACACGGCTGATTGAACGCAACACGACGATTCCCACGAAGAAAAGTCAGATCTTTTCAACCGCGGCGGACAATCAGAGCGCAGTGGACATCCACGTGATGCAGGGCGAGCGCCAGATGGCATCAGATAACATCACCCTCGGGCGTTTTCAGTTGACCGGGATCCCTGCCGCGCCCCGTGGCGTTCCCCAGATCGAAGTCACCTTCGACATCGATGCCAACGGAATCGTCAACGTCAGCGCCAAGGATCTTGGAACAGGCAAGCAGCAGAGTATAACAATCACCTCTTCGTCGAAGCTGTCGGAGGATGAGATCAAACAGAAGGTCAAAGAAGCCGAAGAATTCGCGGAAGCCGATAAGCTGAAGAAAGAGGAGATCGAGACACGCAACCAGGCTGAAACGCTCATATACGAAACTGAAAAGAATCTGAAACAGCTGGAAGGCAAGTTGTCTCAGGAGGAAGTGGAGAAGATCACCGCGGCCAAGGAGGATTTGGCAAAGGTGCTGGAGAATGGTACACTGGAAGATATCAAAGCGAAAATCGAAGCGCTGACCAATGAGTTCCACATCATGTCCACCAAGCTCTACGAACAGGCTCAGGCAGCCGGTGCCGGAGAGGATCCCGGCCAGGGAGATTTCAACCAGCCTCAGGAGGATGCCTCGGACAATGTCGTCGATGCAGACTTCGAAGTGGTCGACGACGACAAGAAAGACGAATAATATCATAATAAAGAAGGGCGGCCCGAAACGGGCCGCCCATTGGAGATATCTATGGCAGACAAGAGAGATTACTACGAAGTACTGGGACTGAAGAAGGGCGCTACGGAAGACCAGATCAAATCCGCTTTCCGCAAAATGGCGATGAAGTATCATCCGGATAAAAACGCCGGTGATAAAGGCGCAGAAGACAAATTCAAGGAGATCAACGAAGCCTATTCCGTCCTTTCGGATCCCGATCAAAAGAATAAATATGACCGATTCGGCCATGCCGGCGTAGACCCGAACGCAGGATTTGGCGGAGGCGGTTTCGGAGGTTTTGAGGGCGGCTTCGGTGGCTTTGAAGATCTGTTCAACATGTTTGGCGGCGGCTTCGGCGGCGGCTTTTCTCAGGCGCGCAGAAACGGTCCCAGAAGAGGAGCAGACATCCAGAAGCACATGACGATCACCTTCGAAGAGGCAGCTTTCGGGACCAAAAAGGAAATTCGGCTTACGAAGGACGTATCCTGCTCTGAGTGCAACGGAAGCGGAGCGGCAAAAGGGACTGCAAAGACCACCTGTCCCACCTGCGGCGGTTCCGGTCAGGTTCGGACGGTACAGAGCACACCGCTGGGACAATTTCAGAGCGTGCGCCCTTGCGAACACTGCGGCGGGAGCGGCGAGGTGATCGATACGCCCTGTCCGAAATGTAACGGCTCGGGTAAGATCAGAAAAACGGTCACCCTTTCGGTGGAAATTCCTGCCGGTGTCGACAACGAGTCCGTGATTCCCCTCAGGGGGCAGGGACAGCCCGGAAGCAACGGCGGTCCTTCCGGCGATCTGTACATCGTCTTATCGGTGGCTCCCCATCAATTATTTAAGAGAAAAGGGGACGACCTGTGGCTGGAGATCCCCATCACTTTCACTCAGGCTGCCTTAGGCGACAGCATTACCGTGCCTGCGCTTTCGGAGAAGATCTCTTATAAAGTGCCCGCCGGAACACAGCCCGGGACTGTATTTCGCATCAAGGGGAAGGGCATAAAAAATGTTCGCTCCGGAAAACCGGGCGACCTGTATATTCAGGTGAACCTGGAGGTCCCCACGAAGCTGACGGCAGAGCAAAAGGAACTCATCAAGGATTTCGGTGAATCCAAGACCTTGGAAGGCTACAGCAAGAAAAAGAATTTTATGGACAGCGTCAAGGAACTATTCAAGTAGGAGAAGCTGTGAAATATCGGGAAATCAAGATCCATACGAAAGTAGAAGATCTGGATGAACTGATCCTTCAATTGGAAGAGCGGGGAATCACAGGTCTGATCATCAACGATCCCAGGGAATTGCCGGAGTTGATGGAAAACAAAGAAACATACCATTGGGATTATATCGACGAGTCGGTCATACGGGAACTTTCCTCCGACCCGTCGATTACATTTTATTTGGAGGAGGGGACAGAGCTTGCCTCCTTATTGGACGAATCTGCTTTGCGGGATGCTGACGTGAAGGCAGTGGATGACCAGGATTGGCTTCATCGCTGGAAAGATTACTTCGAACCGGCTCCCATCACGGAACGGTTCGTGGTGAAACCCGCTTGGAGTACTTATACCGCCGGACCCGGCGAACAGGTCATCGACATGGATCCGGGCATGGCATTCGGAACGGGCACCCACGCTACAACCAGACTTTGCCTGCAGTTGATGGAAAAATACCTGAGACCCGGCGATCGAGTTCTGGATGTCGGAACCGGTACAGGCATTTTATCGATTGCCGCGGCGATGCTCGGCAGCGGAGAGGTTCTGGCTGTGGATATCGACCCCCAGGCTGTGACCGTCGCACAGGATAACATCGCAAAAAACCACGTAGATTTGACTGTTCGCACCGTTTTGGCGGATTTGACCGCAGGTATCGACTTCCGTGCGGATCTGGTCGTTGCCAATTTGATGGCCGATCTGGTCGTTCGCCTTTCAAATAGTGTGAGAGGGCATTTAACGGAAAAGGGCATCTATATTTCCAGCGGTATCATACAGGGGAAAGAAACCTCTGTACGAGCTGCGCTGGAATCTTCGGGCTTTGAGGTAATCGATGCGCGGCGGGAAGGCGAATGGTGGGCCATCGCCGCAAGACGCATATAAACATAACGATCACTAAAAAAGAGACAGGATCTTTTCGGATCCTGTCCCTTTTTATACGGACTTTGAAAAATTACAGCATCGGTTTTAAGTCGGGGCTGATGATCAACGGAGTCCCGGTTGCTTCCTGGATCTGTTCAACCGTATATTCCGGATTGTATTCTGTAAGCAACAATCCATCCGGCGTAACAGCCATTACACCCATTTCGGTAACAATTTCGTCAACGACTTTGACCGCCGTATAAGGAAGTGTACATTGATCAAGTATTTTATGGGCACCTTTTTGCGTATGTTGCATGGCGATGATGACTTTCTTTGCTCCCACGACCAGATCCATGGACCCGCCCATGCCGGGTACCATTTTGCCGGGAATGATCCAACTGGCCAAATTTCCGTGCCGGTCAACTTGCAGCGCTCCCAGTACTGTGGCATCCACGTGCCCGCCCCGGATGATCCCGAAAGAAGTTGCGCTGTCGAAGAACATTGCGCCGGGCGTGGCAGTCACATATCCCGCGCCTGCGTTCATGATGTCCAGATCTTTGCAGCTTTCTTCCGCAGCGGGACCCATTCCCATCATGCCATTCTCCGACTGAAAAATAATATGAACATCTTCCGGCAGATAGTTTACGACCATTGTAGGAAGTCCAATGCCGAGATTGACTACATTACCGTCTTTCAAATCCTTTGCAACGCGCTGTGCAATGATTGCTTTTGCATCTGACATTACTGTTCACCTCCTACGATGGTATCCACGAAGATTCCTGATGTGTGGATCGTATTGGGATCCAGTTCTCCGATTTCGACGACTTCACACGTGCCCACGATGACATGCTCTGCGGCGCCCGCCATCAACGGATTGAAGTTTTGAGTCGTTCCGTTGTATATCGTATTCCCGAATTTATCGGTAACCGTACCCCTTATAAGCGCAAAGTCAGCCTTTAAGGGGAGCTCCAGGAGGTATTCCTTGTCTTCGATGGTAAGGACTTGTTTGCCTTCTGCCACGATCGTGCCCACGCCGGTGGGTGTCAGAATTCCGCCTAATCCCGTAGATGCCGCGCGAATGCGCTCCGCCAGAGTTCCTTGGGGAATGAGAACACATTCCAGCTTGTCTTCTTCCACATCAGTGTTCATCCTTTGAGCTACCTCAGGATTGAGTCCCACGTGGGAAGCGATCAGTGTTTTGATCTGGCCGTTACTGAGAAGCTTTCCAACGCCTTCTCCCGGAAGCCCGGCGTCGTTGCAGATGATGGTAAGGTTCTTGACGTTTTTCCGCACCAGCGCATCGATGAGGATTTTAGGTGTTCCGCAAACCATGAATCCGCCGACCATGATCGTAGCCCCGTCTTGGATGACCGAAACTGCCTCATCCGCTGTTTTTACTTTGTCTATCATAGTTTTACACATCCTTTTGGTTGTTTGGGTATATTATTCAAATACTATTTGCTGTAGTCGAAGAAGCCGACTCCGGTTTTTCTTCCCAGCTTATTGCCACGCACCATTTTTTTCAGCAGCGGATGGGGTCTGTATTTCGAATCGCCGAATTCCGATTGAAGGGTTTCCATGATTGCAAGACAAACATCCAGTCCGATCAGATCGCCCAATGCAAGAGGCCCCATGGGATGGTTTGCGCCAAGCTTCATGGCTTCATCGATATCTTCAGCTTTAGCTACCCCGTCGGCCAGGATTCCGGCCGCTTCATTGATCATGGGGATCAGAAGTCTGTTTACAACAAATCCGGGCGCCTCAGCTACCTGGACCGCCGTTTTACCCAAGGTTTCCGTCAGCGCGACGATCGTGCTTCTGGTTTCGTCCGACGTGGCAAGGCCCATGATGATTTCCACCAGCTTCATCATCGGGACCGGGTTGAAGAAGTGCATTCCGATGATCTTATCAGGTCTGCCGGTCGCTGTGGCGATTTCTGTAATGGAAAGAGAGGAAGTGTTTGTCGCGATGATCGCATCCGGCTTGCAGAGGGCGTCCAATTCTGCAAAGAGCGCCTTTTTGGCTTCCATATCTTCCGTGGCCGCTTCGATGACCAGGTCCGCATCTTTGATGATTTCAATATCCGTGGAACCCTTGATCCGGCCCATGATTTCAGCCTTATCATCGGCTGTGAGCTTTTCTTTGGCGATCAGTCTGTCCAAATTCTTTTCTACTGTCGCAATTCCTTTGTCCACAGAAGTCTGTCTTCGTGCTCTGAGAACGACTTCAAAACCATTTTGGGCCAACACTTGTATAATGCCGGCGCCCATGGTTCCCGTGCCTAAAACACCAATTTTTTTCATTGTGCTCCTCCTTGTTATATTCTGCGAGGCCTTCTATCGTAGACGGCCATGGTTTGACTGCTAAACTACACTTCCATAATTATATACTATCACTCACTTGCCTGTAAACTCCGGTTTTCTTTTCTCCAGGAAAGCGGACATGCCTTCCTTTTGGTCCGATGTGGCAAAGCACTTGGCAAAGACCTCGGCTTCCACCAGGATCGCCTGATCCATGTTTGATAATTCCAATCCCTTCCGAATGGCTTGTTTGGAGTAGGAAACGGCCAACGGCGCATTTCCGGCTATTTTTTTTGCCATTGCGACGGCTTCTTCCATCACACGCTCTTGCGGAACGACTTGATTGACCAGCCCGATCGATTCGGCGACTTCTGCGGTGATGATGGACCCGGTTAGAATCAGTTCCATCGCTTTTCCTTTTCCCACCAACCGCGGAAGTCTCTGCGTGCCTGAATAACCGGGTGTGATACCGAGCGTCACTTCCGGTTGTCCGAATTTTGCCCGCTCACCGGCAATTCTGATATCGCAGGCCATGGCCAACTCACATCCGCCGCCCAGCGCAAATCCGTTCACGGCGGCGATTACGACTTTATCCATCGTTTCGATTCTGCGAAACACTTGTTGCCCCAGCAGGCCAAATTCCCGTCCGGTCTCTTCGTCGAGACCTTGCATCCGCGCGATATCTGCTCCCGCCACAAAGGCTTTCCCTTCTCCGGTAATAATGATCGCTTTGATAGCAGGGTCCGCCGCCGCATTTTCCAGCTCAGCACTGAGTTCCGTCAGGACCTGTTCGTTCAAAGAATTCATGGCTTCGGGCCTGTCAATGCGAATAATGCCAATGCTTTCTGCTTTTTCCAACTTCACCATACGCATATTTCTTTCCTCTCCGGGTTATTTCCCTTTGTATTCCGGTTTTCTCTTTTCAATGAAAGCCCGCATACCTTCCTTCTGATCTTCGGTGCTGAAAAGAGTAGCCCAATTTTTCTTTTCTATGTCCACACCCTCCAGCAAATCGGCACAAGCCAGTCCTTCCCGCATGGTCTGCTTGATCAGCTTCATGGCCAAAGGAGCTTTGCGGGATAACTTTTCAGCGAATTTCATGGTTTCCGCAAACAATTCTGCATCGCTGTAAATCCGGTTGACAAGGCCGATTTGAAGCGCTCTTGTCGCATCGATGATCTCGCCGGAAAATATCAGTTCCTTTGCCCAGGGACTGCCGATCGAAAGAGGCGTTCGAATGGTGCCGCCCGCTCCGGGCATGATGCCAAGATTGATTTCAGGATAACCCAGCTTGGCGCCTTCTGCGGCAAACCGGATATCACAGGCCATGGCCAGCTCCAGCGCGCCGCCCAAGGCATATCCTTCGATCCCGGCGATGGTGGGAATATCCAACAAATCCAGTTTGTTGTATGTAGGCGTAAAGATGAAGTCAGCTGCCTCTTCCACGGTCATTTCAACCATGGATTTGATGTCAGAGCCTGCAGCGAAGTTTTTATCGCTCCATAGTACTAAAACACGTATGCTCTGGTCGTCCCGGATCTGTTCCAGCAAAGCATCCAGTTCATCGATGATCTCCCGGTTCAAAGCGTTGAGCGCTTCGGGTCGATGAATACTGATCAGGCCAATTCCATTATTAATTTCTAAACTCAAGTAACGCATCAAATCCTCCATGTCGGTTCTGTGATAATAAATAGTGATAAGATGCAATAATTACCATGCAAATTTATTGCCAACATCATATATCATATTTTTTCATTTTTCGCACGATAGTGGATTGATCTACTTTTAAAGCTGCCGCGATCTCACGTGTGGTTTTGAATTTTGCTTTAGCCTGCTGCAACATGAGTTTTTCAAGATTTTCCACGGCTTCTGTCAAGGACAAGTCATCGTTGGCCGTGATCGCTTTGATCGTGTTCTTCCGAATGACTTTTGCATTGTCAGCCAGCCAGGGTACATCTTCCACCTGCAGGTAGTCGTTGTTGCTCAGGATGACCATGTTTTCGATCACGTTTTTCAGTTGTCGAACATTTCCCGGCCACGTAAAGCTGAGAAATTCCTGCACAACATCCATCGTCAGGTATTTGTTCTGCTGATATTTATTGTTGAAATGAGCCATGAACAAGCGGGCAAGGGGTTCGATATCGTCAGTTCGCTTGCGTAGCGGGGGAATATGCAGCTGGACAACATTCAGGCGATAATAAAGATCCTCTCGAAAGCTTCCGTTTTCCACCATTTCTTCCAGGGATTTATTGGTGGCGGCGATAATGCGTATATTCACCTCTATATCTTTTGAGCCGCCGACTCGACGGATCTCCTTGGATTCAAGCACACGGAGAAGCTTTACCTGAAAATCCAAAGATGTTTCACCGATCTCGTCCAGAAATACCGATCCCCCGTTGGCCAGCTCCAGCAGGCCTGTCTTTCCATGCTGGGATGCGCCGGTAAAGGCGAATTTCTCGTAACCGAACAGTTCGGATTCCAGCAGGTTTTGAGGGATGGCCCCGCAGTTGATGGTGATGAAAGGTTTTTCCTTACGCAGGCTTTTTTTGTGGATATACTTCGCGACTTCCTCTTTGCCGACACCGGATTCTCCCGTGACCAGCACGGTTGTCTGAAAATTAGCGATCTTTTCGGCGGTGTTGAGTATGGACTTCATTTGTTCGGATATGGCGATCACTTTGTGTTCGCCTTTGGCAATCATTTCCGAAAAATCATAGCAGGAAGATAGGATCTGTTCCCGGGTGCGGGCTTTGAGAAGTTCTTCCCGCAGTTCATAAATCTCGGTGATATCCCGGACGTTGATGACGATTTTCTTGATATCTCCCTTTTTCCCGAAAACGGGACGCCCGGTCACAATGATGTTTTTTCCGGATTTCGTGATCTGTCTTTTGGATACGGGCTGCTTTTGCTCCGCCACCACAAAAGCGACCGAATTTGGCATCCAGACGGGATTGATCAGTTCTTTCATGTTTCGTCCGATCAGATCAGCGCATTTGATTTCGGCGATCCGCTCGTAGGAGTTATTCACAAAAAGCACATTTCCGTCTCCATCGGTCACCAGGATCCCATCGTAAGAACCTTCCAGGATTTCCATCAGGTCTTCGGAAATTTTTTTTTCGTTTTCCAATTGTTTTTTTATTTGAGGTGCGGTGTCTGATTTTGATGCAATTCTGACATGATTTTCATTTTTGGGACACATAAGCCCTCCCTGAAGCAAATGGAAATGCGTTCTTATTAGATGTGTGCTATGCGAGTCGCAATCACATGTGAAATGATATCACAAAGAGCTCGCAGCCGCAACGATGCCTTGATGCAATATTGATAATTATGCAGCCATGCATCGCTTTTTATGAAAAAATAAAGATTAATTTCGGAACAATTATTGATTTGGCAAAAATATTTCGTTGATTTTTTGATTTTATGTGCTTAAAATGGTTGCAGATGGTATAATTAATTCATCTGAACGCGCTTGATGAACGAAACGTTCATCTAAAAGGAGGGTAACATGAAGAAATTTTGGTCATTCCTGCTGGTAGCAGTACTATGCATGGGCCTGCTTGCAGGTTGCGGCGGAGGTGCCGCAGTGGAAGAAGAAGAAATCGATTATCCCACATCAACGATCACAGCGATTTGTCCCTGGTCTGCCGGTGGCGGCACGGATACGTTCCTTCGAGCGATCTGCGCAGCGACGGAACCGATCCTCGGGCAAACGATCACTGTGAGCAACACTACCGGCGGCGGCGGCGCAACCGGCCATGGAGCCATTATTGCGGCGGAGCCTGACGGATACACGATCGGCATGATCACCTTCGAACTGAATTCACTTCCGCCCCAGGGTCTGTTTGAATTCACATATGAAGATTTGGATCCGCTCCTTCGTTTAAACATGGATGCGGCGGCTATTACAGTGCCTATTGACGCTCCTTATGACACACTCGAAGCATTCCTTGAATACTGCAAAGCGCATCCCGGCGAAGTGACAGTCGGCAATGCGGGTCCCGGAAGCGTTTGGCATCTTGCAGCTGGTGTTGCGGAGCAGGAATGTGGTGTTACATTCAATCATATCCCTTATGATGGAGCTGCTCCCGCAGTTACCGATCTGGCCGGCGGCCACATCGATGCTGTAGCCGTTTCCTCCGCAGAAGTTCTCTCCCAGGTGAAAGCCGGAACGATGAAGATCCTGGCCGTCATGGCTGAGGAAAGAAATCCCAACTTCCCCGAAGTTCCCACATTTACGGAAGAAGGCTATAATGTGGTGTTCGGAACATGGAGAGGACTTGCTGTTCCCACAGGAACACCGGACGAGATCAAAGCGATCCTGGTCGAAGCATTCACAGAAGCATACGAAGATGCCGACTTCCAGGAACTGGCCACCAGTCTGGGATTAGGTCTGGCCTACCAGAACACAGAAGACTTTAAAGCATTCCTTGCGGAAAATGCCGCTTCTGTGGAAAATACGATGAAGACTCTGGGCTTGATCGAATAAACGTAATCAGTATATTTAAGATTGAACCACGCATACAAATGCAGAGTCGATTGCGCGCGCGCAGTCTTCTCTGCATTTGTGCAAACATCTTCAAAAGAGGTGAAGGAGATCATCAATGAAGCAGAAAGGATTGCGGGCAAATCTCATCACAGGCACAGCGGCAATCATATTCGGAATATGGGTCTGGTTCCAGGCTGATAAGTTTCCGGAGGATCCTACCATTACGCTCAATTCTGATTTTTTTCCTAAAATGTTGGTGCTGGGCTTGATCGGAGCAAGCCTTAGTATGATGTTTATCGCATATAAGAATGAAAAAGGGGAAGCGTTCGATTCCATTTCATTGCGTAAACCTGCAATGCAAAGAGTTGTTTTAATATTGGCGGCCACCATGATCTTTGCCTTTATCATGAAGCCGCTGAGCTTCATTTTAGGCGGAATGCTTTATCTCTTTGCCGTGACCTACGTGCTCGGGAATCGAAAATGGAAACAAATGTTGCTGGTATCTATTATTGCGCCAATCGTCGTTTTCTATGTTTTCAAGAATGTGCTGGGAATCACGTTGCCCATGGGCATTCTTAAATTCATCCTGCGATAAGCGCAGTGGAGTGCCATACGGGCAAGCTGGATCTTTAATTATTTAAGTAGAAAGGCAGAAAAGCATGGAAGGATTGTTTCAAAGTTTTGCCGCTGTGACACAGCCGGGTGTCATTTTGTCGATTTTTATCGGTGTCGCCGGCGGCACCGTCCTGGGTGCGTTGCCCGGTTTGACTGCCACCATGGGCGTTGCGCTTCTGGTTCCTTTTACTTTCGGTATGGAGCTGATCAATTCCATGGGCATGCTGCTCGGCATATTTCTGGGGGCGATGTACGGTGGTTCGATTCCGGCGATCCTGATTCGGACGCCTGGCACACCCGCCGCTGCGGCGACAGCCATGGACGGCTACCCCATGGGTCAGCGCGGCGAAGCCGGCAGAGCCTTGTCCATGAGTTTGATCTCTTCGGTCAGCGGTAGTTTCATCGGCGTCGCTGTCATGATATTTCTTTCCCCGCAAATTTCAAAATTTGCTTTAAAATTCAGCAGCGCGGAATTTTTTTCGTTGGCAGTGTTCGGCCTGAGTATTATTATTGCGATTTCCGGGAATTCCATTTCCAAAGGCTTGATGGCCGCCTTTTTCGGATTGTTGCTCAGCACGATCGGCTCCGACCCCATCAACGGGTTGCCTCGATTTATTTTCGGCCGCATGGAGTTGTATGAGGGGCCTCCGTTTATTCCTACGCTCATCGGCCTGTTTGCGGTGTCCGAAGTGTTGGCCGGCGCCGAGAAGATCATATCAGCAAAAAAAATCAATGCAAAAGTCGATCGGATTCTTCCCGCCCGAAAAGATTTTATCAAATGTTTTCCCACGATCGTAAAATCAGGTCTGATCGGATGCTTTATCGGTGCGATTCCCGGAGCGGGAGGAGATATTGCCGCCTTTGTCGCTTACGGGGAGGCCAAGAGATCATCAAAAACACCGGAAGACTTTGGTCATGGAGCCATCGAAGGTGTTGCCGCTCCCGAAGCCGCCAATAACGGTTGCGCCGGAGGTGCCATGATCCCGCTGCTTTCTTTGGGCGTGCCGGGCGATGCGGTCACAGCGATCCTTCTGGGGGCGCTTACGATGCAGGGTCTCCAACCCGGCCCGTTGATGTATTTGGAACATTTGCCCGATGTGCATAACATCTTCGCCGCCATGATCATTGGATGTTTCTGTGTATTTATTGTCGGTGCGCTGGGTATGAAAGTATTTGCCCGGGTCATATCCATTGACAAGAAATTGCTGCTTCCTTGTATTATGATCCTGTCTCTGGTCGGATCCTATTCGATGCGCAACAACATCGTGGATGTTTACATCACTATCATATTTGGGATCATCGGGTATCTTTTCCAAAAGTATCACTATCCGTTGTCTCCGATTCTGCTGGCCTTGATCCTTGGACCTATGGCTGAGAGAAATCTTCGCAGATATCTGGTTATCAGCAGCGGCAATTTCGACTTTTTCTATACAAGGCCGATCTGCACAGTGCTGCTCCTTGCTGCGGTGGCGTCCCTGATTATTTCCGTACTCAATCAGCGGAAAATCGCCAGAAATTTGGCAAAAGCAGAGGCTGAAGGGCGTTACAACAATGAATTCGAGAACGATGACGACACTCAGTGATCGTTGCGCGAAAGGGATGGATACCATGGATAATAAAACACTTGAGCGCATCAAGCGGTACAAAACCATTGCGATATTTCGGGGTGTGCCGGAAGCGCTTACACTTCCCATGGCAGAAGCGCTTTACATAGGAGGCATCCGTCTTCTGGAGATCACCTTCGACCAGCAGGATCCGGAGCGGATTCCCAAGACCTGTACCCTGATCGAAGCGCTGGTCAGCCGATTCGGAGAAAAACTGGGCATCGGCGCCGGTACGGTGTTATCTGCGGAAGAAGTGCGCAGCGCCGCCGCTGCGGGAGCGTCTTTCATGCTCGCGCCGAACACGGATCCCCTGGTGATCCGCGCAGCATTGGAAGTGGGAGCAGAGCCCATACCGGGCGCCTTTACGCCAACGGAAACGGTCGTGGCCGCACAGGCAGGTGCCTCGTTGATCAAGGTTTTTCCTGCGGGAATGCTGGGCCCTGCTTATATCAAAGCCCTTGCGGCGCCACTCAGTCATGTCCGCTATTTAGCTGTGGGTGGTATCACGGCAGAAAACCAGCAAGCGTATCTGGACGCAGGCGCAGTCGGAACAGGTGTGGCTTCCGGTTTGGTAGACACGGAACTTGCCCGGAAAGGCGCGTTTCGAGAAATCACCGAGCGAGCCATGCAATACAAGCTTTGGGAATAAGAGGAGGACCGGCCGATGGGATACATCGTTACGATAGATTCGGGGACGAGCAACACCAGGATGTACCTGTGGGAGGAGCAGGGCGCATGCCTGCATGCCTATCGGGCAGCCGTTGGCGTCCGAAATACGGCCATGGACGGCCATAATCGCGCGCTTCAGGATGCTGTGCGGGAGGGTTTGAGCAACTTGCTCGCTGCGGGAAGCGTTCCTGCCGATGATGTGAAAATGATCATTGCAGGAGGCATGATCACTTCTAATGTGGGCCTGTACGAACTTCCTCATGTGAAAGCGCCTGCAGGAAAGCAGGACCTGGTAGATGGCATTCGGGCTGTTGTGATCGATACGGTCAGTGCGCACTCGATCCATTTTATCCCCGGTGTAAAAAATGCGGTTGAATCAGTAGGCGAGAACAATTTCGAGGCCATGGACATCATGCGGGGGGAAGAAGTTGAGACGATGGCAGTATTGGAAAAGGTGAGGCCGGGAATACCCAGCTTGCTGATCCTGCCGGGATCCCACACGAAATTTGTCTCTGTTGATTCCTCCGGACAGATCACAGGCTGTCTCACTACGTTGACGGGGGAGCTGTTGTCCTGTATTACCGAGTATTCGATTTTGGCTGACGCAGTCAAGAAATCATATGTACAACCCGATACCTATGATAAAGATATGGTGATCAAAGGATACGAAGCCTCCGGCGCAGTCGGCTTTAGCAGAGCCGCATTTTCCGCAAGGATCCTGAATCAGTTTACCGATAAGAAACCGGCACAGATCGCAAATTTCCTTTTGGGCGCCATTCTGAACCAAGATATAACCGCATTGAAGCACTCTTCCGCTTTGAGGCTTGAGAAAGATCATAGAATAGTCGTGTGCGGAGACTCCGCAACGGGCAAGGCTCTTGGGGACCTTCTGGAGCGGGACGGATCCTTCGGACCGGTCCTAAGGATCGGCGGAGAAGATATTCCGCTTTCCGCTGCGGGTGCTTTTACCCTTGCAAAGGAATATTTGAATAAATAGTATGCTTATATCAAAAAAGTGCGATGCGAAAACCGGGATTATGCGTTTTCGCATCGCACTTCTTTTCACTTATTTCAGGATCTCAAATACGCTCGTGTCGGCGCACTCACGCAGCAGATGATCGGATACGCTGATTTCAGTTAGATGCAATGTGTCTGGAATCCTTACAATTTTAGCCTTTTCTGGGTTGATGCGAACGATGGATTGCAGTGCCGCGATCAGCGCGGTTTTTTCATCCGGCATGATCAGCGGGATATTGCCGGTCGACAGATTGGTACAGGCGATCACGTTGGCGTAGGTGCTTTCCAGATCGATGCTGTCGTACAATTTCTTTGTGATGAAGTCTGCGAAACCTACTCCAATCGCATTTCCATGGGACTCTTGGGACAGTTCGTGGACGATAAGGCGGGTGATCTCAGGTCCTTTGTAGAAGGAACTGCGTCCGTACGTTGTTCGTCCGGTGACACTGGGGTCCATGCCCGCTCCGCTCAAATCTTTTCCCATTTTCCCCACGATCAGAACGTCCAGCTTCCGAAAACGCAAATAAGGCATCAATGACTTGCTCAATTCAAGCAACGTACGTTCCTGATGAATGATCTGCGCTCCGGGCAGCGCCCGAAGCGTATGCGTGTGTTCATGAGCGTTTTCAACGATTGCAAGCCCAAAAGGGACGTGGATGCGCTGCAAGACCAGGGAAGCAGCTTCCGGAAGAAGTTGAGGAAACGTGCCGAGCCCTTCCCTGTGATAGGCAAAGCAGCCGTTGTGTTTTCCCAATCCCACGGTGAGCATTTTTACGAGCCCGCTCTCCAACTCGCCATCAAAATCCGTATGTTTTTTGATACGGTTCACGGGAATCGCCAGATCAGCCTTCAGCACGTGGTCATCGGCATGTACGGGGACTCCTTTCATCGTCCTGCCAATGATGGTAGTATCCATGCCGGACAGGATGCGGGCGCCCATGGATTCCTCTGTGATCCCGAGCCCTTCGAGGATTTTTTGCTGCATTCTTGCATCAGCACTTCCGTGGCTGCCCATGCAAGGGACAATAAAAGGGATCGCGCCCCATGCTTTTAAATGTTGGATCAAATCCCCTACAATGATGTTGATATCAGTGATTCCCCGGCTTCCGACTAAAACAGCAGTCTTGGCTCCTTGAAAGGAAGACTTGTCTATGGCCGGTGAGGATAGTTCAGAATGTAAGGCTTGCCTGATGTTGGCTATTTTCTCATCAGGAAACAACTGGCGAACTTTGTGAAAAGCCGGAAGTTGCATGTTATAGGCTTCAGTTGGAAGGATCGGCATAGTTTTCTCCTTATTTGTGTATATACTATAGTTGTTAACTGTAATTCGTTATTTATGCAATATTCAAGCCAAACATCAATTGTGAAAGTTGGCATGCGTTTTGCATTAATTCCTAGTGAACTTGAATGGAGAGGAGTGGAGGAATTGACGAAGACACTGGCCGCGCCCGGTAAGTATATCCAGGGAAGAGGGCTGATCGAAGACATCTACAAGCACATATCTTTTATCGGGAAACGATTTTTGTTGTTGACAGACGATGTGGTATTTGCATTATTGCATCAACAGTTGGAAAAAGGTATGGCGGACGCCGAGATCAATTTTGAACGCCACGGCGGAGAATCCACCGTGAAGGAAGGCGAACGTGTTGCATTGAGGGCAAAGCAGCTTAAATGTGACGGGATCCTCGGCATCGGCGGCGGCAAGGTGATCGATACAGCAAAAATGGCCGGTGATCTAGCTGATATCGCCATTGTCATCGTTCCCACCATTGCGGCATCGGACGCACCGTGCAGTGCTGTTTCTGTGATTTATGATGCAGAGGGTACCTTCGTTCGATCAAGCCGCATCAAGCGCAATCCTGATGTGGTATTGGTAGACACGGATGTGATCAGTACGGCGCCGGTACGAACATTGGTGGCAGGCATGGGTGATGCTTTTGCAACTTATTACGAAGCAAGAGCATGTGACAGATCCGGAGCATGCAATTACACGGGTGGAGTTCATTCCGAAGCGGCGTTTGCCCTCGCCGAGCTATGCAACCGCATTTTAATTGAGTACGGTGCACAAGCGAAGAAGAGTGTGGAAAAAAAGACCTGGTCATTGGCACTGGAAAAAGTAGTAGAGGCGAACATCTATCTGAGTGGTGTGGGATTCGAGAACAACGGATGTGCCATTGCGCATGCTTTGTACAACGGAATGACCGCAGTGCTCAAGCCTTTTCCGGTTTTTCACGGAGAAGGTGTTGCCTACGGAACGCTGGTCCAGTTGGCCTCGGAGTATTTGGATCAGGGAGAATGGAACGAAGCTGAATGGAAAGAGGTGACCGATTTTTATCAGAGCGTGGGACTTCCCATGAAGCTCAGCGACTTGGATGGATCGGACGCTCACGAGGATGCACTGCTTCTCCGGATCGGAGAAGCTACTTGCGGATCCGGACCCAATGCACACAAAATGCCATTTCAAGTGACCGCCGAGAGTATCGCCAAGGCAATACAGGCGGTGGATGAAAGAACGAAGAAGCTAATGCTGTAAGCGAAGGAGAAAAAAATGACAAAAAAGTTGATTGCTTTGTTGTTGGCACTTGCCATGGTGTTCACTATGGCAGCCTGTGGCGGCGGTGAAGAAGCGGGTGAATCAGAATATGCCTCCATGACGATAAAAATCGGCGGCACGGTTCCCGAAGAGCATCCCTTGACCATGGGATTATACAAATTTAAAGAGATCGTTGAGGCGGAATCCGGTGGAGCGATGAAAGTAGAAGTTTTCCCCAACGGACAATTGGGTACCGGCAGAGAATTGGTCGAAGCCATCCAACTCGGTAATGTGGACATGGCGGAATGCACACTGAGTGCATACTCCAGCTTTACCGACGAATTCACAATGCTGAGCCTCCCGTTCCTCTTCAAAAACAGAGAGTCCGCTTATGCATTCATGGACAGTGAAATGGCAGCCCAGATGTCTGCAAACGTTGCAGATATGACAGGCGTAAGAGTCATGGCATATTGGGAAAACGGCATCCGCATGCTCACCAACGGAAAACGTACCGTCACTTCACCCGAAGATATGGTAGGCCTGAAGATCAGGGTTATGGAATCTCCCATCTATTTAAAATCTTTTACCGCTATGGGAGCAAATCCCATGCCGATGGCCTTTGGCGAACTCTATACTGCGCTTCAGCAGAATACGATCGACGGCCAGGATAATCCTTACACCATTACAGTGACCAATAAGTTTTACGAGATCCAACCCTTCATGACGGACCTGGGCCATGTGTTTGACATTACCGGTTTCCAGGCTAACGAAGAGTGGTACGCAAGCCTCGGCGAAAAAGAAAAAGAGCTGATTGACAAAGCCACGCTGGAAGCTACGGCATATCAGAGAGAACAAGCGATTGCCGCAGAAGGTATCAACAAGCAGACCATCATCGATGGCGGTGTCGAACTGACGATTCTTACCGACGAACAAAGAGCAGTCTTCAGGGAATCCTGCAGTTCCGTCTATGACTGGTTCCGCGCAGAAGGAAAGCCCATTACGGACCTGGACGCGTTCCTGGAAGCCGTAGAAGCGACAAAGCAATAACAGAATATTCGGCAGCATCTGTCCTTTTGGCAGGACAGATGCTGCCCATCGAATACTGCGACCCACATATAATCTATCCTCCAATTGCATTTGGTTCTTCGAGGTGAACAATGAAAACTCTCTATTGGTTAGACAAAAATCTGGAAAAATACATATGTTGTGTTTTATTAAGCGCAATGACGGTCATCATCGTAGCCCAGTTGATTCTTCGGTGGACCGGCCTGCCCCTGGCCTGGACAGAAGAGATCGCACGGTATTGTTTTGTATGGCTGATATACATCGCTTGTGCTTACGGGGTTCGTCTTCGCAAGCACATAAAAGTTGACGCAGTGATGCTGCTGTTTAAAGAAAAGGGACAATTCAGGCTGAAAGTTGTATCGAACGTCTTATTTTTAGCCTTTTGCATAATCATTACATATTACGGTGTTATACTCGTAAGCAAGATCCATTTCGTTCAGCACCAGGTGTCTCCGGCAGTTCAATTGCCCATGGCGATACCCTATTCATCCTTCGTAGTCGGTTGTATATTGATGTCGATCCGGCTGGTACAGGATACGGTGCTTCTTATTAAAGAGCATCGAGATGCGGTTTCCACGGCTGCATCTGCAGGAAACGAGGTGACTGAATAATGGATGCTGTATTGATCTTCGGTGCTTTTGCGCTATTTATCTTTCTGAATGTGCCCATTGGGATCGCCATCGGGCTCAGCGTTGTCAGTTATCTTATGATCACAGACATACAGCCGCTGATGTTTGTGGCGACAAATATGTTTACCTCCTGTGATTCATTTCCTCTCATGGCGATCCCATTCTTCATGTTGGCAGGTGCGTTAATGGAAGGCGGAGGCTTGTCCCGCAGGCTGATCGACATGGCAGATGCCTGGGTCGGACATTTTACGGGAGGATTTGCCATCGTTACGATCGTCACGTGTACGTTTTTCGGGGCCATCTCCGGATCCGCACCCGCCACGGTAGCTGCGATCGGATCCATCATGGTTCCTGCGATGATCGCACGCGGTTATTCAAGAACATTCGCGGGAGCACTTATCGCAGCTTCGGGGTGCCTTGGTGTAATCGTGCCGCCCAGTATTCCTATGGTTATATACGGTGTGGCTACAGGTGCATCGGTAGGTAATCTATTTGTCGGTGGCTTTGGCCCTGCTTTGATCTTTGCCGCAGCGCTCATACTTCTGTCGATACAGATCTGCAGAAAAAACGGCTTTCTGGGCAATGGAAGAAAATTTTCTTTTAAGCGGGTATTCGATACGACCAAGGACGGAATCTGGGCATTGCTTGTGCCGGTGATCATTCTGGGCGGGATCTACGGCGGCTATTTTACGCCGACAGAGGCTGCTGTGGTAGCAGTGGTTTACGGTCTGTTTGCGGGTCTCGTGGTTTACAAGGAGCTTACCTGGACGAAAATAGTTGAAAGCCTGACTTCCTCTTCGGTCACAGTAGGAACCGTCTTGATCATTGTCGGCACAGGCACCACACTCGCCAGAGTGCTGACCATCGCTCGCATTCCCGATCTGATCGTCGACGGTATTATGAGCGTCAGTGACAGCCCGATCGTGATTCTCCTTTTGCTCAATCTGTTGTTGCTGGTTGTTGGCATGGTCATGGAAACACTGGCTGCCATTATGATTCTGGGTCCGATCCTTTATCCTGTGGCAGAAGCCTGTGGAATGAATATGGTCTGGTTCGGCGTATTGATGGTTGTGAATCTGGCCGTTGGTTTCATTACACCGCCGGTAGGCGTGAACCTCTTCGTGGCAACGGGGATATCCGGTGTTCCTTTTGAAAAGCTATCAAAGCAAATCATACCTTTTGTTCTTGTTTTGATCGTAGTATTATTGATTATCACATTTGTTGAACCCATTACGATGTTCCTGCCAAATCTGATGAACAACAGTGCCGGCATGTAAGAAAGAAGGTTCTTATGAATAATCTGTTTGATATCAAAGGGAAAAAGGCAATTGTCAGCGGAGGAAGCCGCGGTCTGGGTAAAGGCATGGCCCAGGGGCTTCACGATGCGGGGGTGGAATTGGTTCTCATGGGGACCAACGATAATGTAATGAAAACAGCAGCACAGATCCATACAGCGGAAGTACCGGCCCGAGGTGTCATCGCCGATTTCAGGGACAAAAAGGACGTTGAGAAGGCGTTCGGGTGCGCCCTGGAGCTGTTAGGGGATCTGGATATTCTGATAAACAATGCCGGCATGCAGGTGCGTCACCCGGCGGAAGAATTTCCGTTGGAGGATTGGGATACCGTACTGACGGTGAATTTGACCTCTGCGTTCATCATGAGCCAGCTGGCGGGCAAGGTGATGCTCGAAAAGGGATGCGGAAAGATCATTAACATCGCATCATTGCTGAGCTTTCAGGGCGGGATCACTGTTCCCGCTTATGCCGCCAGCAAGGGCGGTATCGCGCAGATGACAAAGGCGCTGGCCAACGAATGGGCAGGACGGGGCATCAATGTCAATGCCATTGCTCCCGGGTACATGGCGACGGACAACACGTCTGCGCTGCGCGCTGACGAAGTACGGAACAGGCAGATTTTGGAGAGGATCCCGGCTGGCAGGTACGGCACACCGGAGGATATGATCGGTACGGTGATCTATCTTTCATCTTCTGCATCAAACTACGTGAACGGGTCTATTCTGGTCGTGGACGGCGGCTGGATGGGACGATAACCCTGACGAAGGAGAGAATCGATGAAAAAATGCGTTATTACCGGAGCGGTCAGAACAGCGGTGGGCGGCTATCTGGGAAGTCTTAAAACCGTTGAAGCTCAGGATCTCTGCGCTGCTGTGATCCGGGAAGCTGCCCGAAGAGGCGGCATCCGCACCGATCAGATCGACGAAGTGATCATGGGGGATGTGTACGGATATACCCCAAATGTAGCGCGATGCGCTGCCTTGCTGGCCGGTGTTCCGGAACGCGTACCGGCGCATTCTATTGACCGACAGTGCGCTTCATCACTGCAGGCCGTGGTCAGCGCTGTGTGCGAAATTTCTGCAGACGAAGCGGATATCATTATGGCCGGCGGAGTGGAAGTGATGTCACGGATGCCGTTCTACTTTGATCCTTCTATGCGTTATAAGCCGTTCCGAATGGGTGATAAAACACTATATGACACATTTACCCGCGGCGTCACCATCGTACAGCCTCAAGCCCTGTATCCGGATACCAACATGGGTCTTACGGCGGAAAATGTGGCCGAACGACACGGAATCACCCGGGACGAACAAGATCGATTCGCTCTGGACAGTCAAATGAAATATAAGGCGGCGCTGGAAGCCGGGAAATTTGCGGATGAGATCCTTCCCTTCGAAGTCTCGGATCGTAAAACCTCCTTTTTATTCGAGGTGGATGAGCACCCGAAACCGGATACGACACTGGAAACGCTGGCGAAGCTGAAACCTGCATTCAAACGGGACGGCACCGGCACAGTAACAGCCGGGAACGCTTCGGGCATGAACGACGGCGCTTCCGCGGTGGTCGTGATGTCTCAGGAAAGAGCCGATGCGCTGGGCCTGAAACCTCTGGTGGAAATCGTCAGCATGGCCAGCGCCGGCGTGGATCCGCGTTATATGGGCCTGGGTCCTGTTCCTGCGGTGGGAAAAGTATTGGAGAAAGCCGGGCTTTCACTGGAGGACATCGATTTATTCGAGTTGAACGAAGCTTTCGCGGCTCAAAGCCTGGGATGCTTAAAAGAACTGGGAATGGACATGGGCAGTGACCTGTATTCCCGTGTCAATGTGAACGGCGGCGCCATCGCCCACGGACATGCGCTGGGAAACAGCGGTACGCGTATTTTAACGACGTTGATCTACGAGATGAAACGCCGAAAGGCTGTATATGGTCTGGCAACGCTTTGCATCGGCGGTGGTATGGGAACCGCAATGATCATTAAAAATATCGAATAGACAGCAGAACGAGAGGGAAAGTACATGACGATGAGAAAAATAGGCGTTGTAGGCGCCGGAATGATGGGTGCGGAGATCGCCTTATGCTTTGCAAAAAAGAACATGACGGTGATCCTCAGCGATGTGACGCCGGAGCTGGCTGCAAAAGGGAAGGTAAAGCAGGAGGGTGTGCTGGACAAAAGCATCGCCAAGGGAAGATTTCCTGCAGAAGAAAAGCAGGCTGTTCTGAACTGCGTTCGAACGACCGCCGAGCTGAAGGATCTGGCCGATTGCGATGTCGTGATCGAAGCTGTTCTCGAAAATTTTGATATCAAAGCCGGCGTCTATCAGCAATTGGATGCCATCTGCAAAAAAGAAACCATTATCGCGAGTAATACCTCCAGTATTTCTATAACGAAACTCGCCTCGGCCGTAAGCAGGGAGAGAGTCGGGAAGTTCATCGGGACACACTTCAACTCCCCCGCAAGTGTGATGAAGCTCGTTGAAATCATCCCGGCCCTCCTGACGGACGAGGAGACTGTCCAGGCGATCACCCAGCTGATGACGGACATTGAAAAAGAGCCGGTCCGGGTCAAGGATGTCGTCGGGTTCGGATTGAACAGACTTTTTCATGTATTTTATCTGGAAGCCTGTCGCTTGGTGGAGGAAGGCGTGTGCACTGTGGAAGATGTGGATAAGATCTGTGTGTACGGACTGGGGCACCCCCTGGGCATATTCAAACTACTCGATCACACAGGACACGATTTGAATCAGCCCATCGATCAGATTCTCTTTGAGGCTTACGGAGACCGCTTTCGCCCCAGCCCTCAGATCCAGCGGCTGGTGGACGCGGGACGTCTCGGCAGAAAAACCGGACACGGGTTTTACGACTATTCAAAGAAATAGAGGAGTACTGAAAGATGGATGATGATAAGAAACTGACCTCGAAAGATTTTTTGAACCAGCTGGTCGCTAAGCATTACGAAGGCGCTCTGCAAGCCAAAGCAGAAGGCAAACCTGTCGTCTGGGCTACGTCGATCTGCCCTCAGGAATTGCTGGAAACCATGGATCTGGCCACTGTATATCCGGAAAACCATGCCGCGGCCATCGGAGCAAGGAAAGGCGCGTTGGAGTTTATTGAGAATGCAGAAGGCAAAGGGTATTCTTCGGATAACTGCTCCTATGCCCGAGTCAACCTTGGATATGCGGACATCCAAAAGGCGGAAGCCCAGGATATCCCCATGCCGGATCTCCTGTTCTGCTGCAGCAACATCTGCAACACGGTAATCAAGTGGTATGAGAATCTGTCCAAAACACTGCAGATCCCGCTGATCCTCTTCGACATGCCCTTCAACCATACCTATGAGGTTCCGGAGCACAGCATCCGTTACATGAGAGGCCAGATCGAATATGCCATCGGACAGCTGGAGGATTTTACGAAGCGAAAGTTCGATTACGACAAGTTCGGCGAAGTGATGGAACTGTCCAATGCCACATGCGAATGGTGGAAGAAGGCGACGGATTGGGCGAAAGTGATCCCTTCTCCCTTGAACGGTTTCGACATGTTCAACTACATGGCCATGATCGTGTGCATGCGCGGCAACGCCGATGGGCACAGACTCTTTAAAATGTGGCATGACGAACTGGAAGCCAAAGCCAAAGCGGGTCTCGGGCCCTGGAACTCGGCGGAAGAACAATATCGGGTCATGTGGGACGGCATTGCCTGTTGGCCGCATCTGTCCACCACCTTCAAGGCCCTCAAAAAGTACGGCATCAATATGGTCACATCCACGTACCCGGACTCCTGGAATGTCCGCTACGAGAAGAACGACCTATCCGGCATGGCAAAAGCCTACGCCTCCAACTATGCGAATCGAAATCTGGATTATGACGAAGATAACGTGGTTCGATTGGTGAAGGATTTCAGTCTGGACGGTATTGTGTACCACTCCAACAGAAGCTGCAAACTCATGGACTTCAGGCAGTACGAAATACAGCGAAGAGTGGAGGCAGCCACGGGAATTCCTTCCGTGGTGTTCGACGGAGATCAGACGGATCCCCGGGCTTTTTCCGAGGCGCAGTACGAGACCCGGATCCAGGCATTGGTGGAGATGATGGAAGAAAATAAAGAAGCCAGGAGGAAGGGATGATGAGCAACGCCGTATCGATCATACAAGAATTGGAAGCTATTGCGCTTTCTCCTTATAAATCGGTCATGAGAACTATGAAAGAGACCGGGAAAGAAGCCATCGGTTGCTTTCCCATCTATGCTCCGGAGGAGCTGATCTATGCTGCAGGGATGTTGCCTGTTGGCATGTGGGGCGGAGACACGGAGTTGAAACTGGCAGACCGCTATCTGCAAACCTTCTGCTGTTCTATTATGCGTTCCAATATCGAATACAGCATGAAAGGCGCTTACGACATGCTCAAGGCTGTGATCATTCCCACGTTTTGCGATACGCTGAAGTGTATCTGCGAAAACTGGAAGGTGAGCGCGCCCCGGATCCCCGTCATACCTATGGTCTATCCGCAGAATCGTCGAATCGATGCAGGGTTTGTTTACATGACGGAAGAATTGGAGCGGGTACGCGGAGCGTTGGAGGAAATATCAGAAAAGCCCATCACCGATGCAATGTTGGAAGATGCGTTTGCCGTGTATGAAGCCTATCGCAGCGCGATGCGGGAATTTGTCAGCGTGGCAGCAGAACACCCCGAAATGATCAATGCCCGAAGCCGGCACCTCATTATCAAGGCTGCATACTTTTCCGATAAAAAGGCTTACACAGATAAAATAAACAAGCTCACAGAAGCCCTAAAAAAAGAATCGGTAAAGCCTTTTCCCGGGATCAAAGTTGTAGCCACCGGACTGATTGCCGAACCGCCGGCATTGCTGGACATCTTTGCAAAAAACAATGTAGCGATCGCTGCCGATGATTTAGCCCAGGAATCCAGGCAGTTCCGGACGTTGTCCCGCAGTGACGGCAACGTGATCCAGCGGCTGGCCTGGCGCATCGTCGACCAGCAGGGCTGCACGTTCCTGTATGAAGTCGAAAAAACCAGGGGTCAGATGCTGATCGAGCAGGTCCGGAAAACCGGGTCCAAGGGTGTCGTCGTTTTCATGATGAAGTTTTGTGATCCGGAGGAATTCGACTATCCGATCTACAAAGAAGAACTGGAACGGGCCGGTATTCCGGTGCTTTATCTGGAAACGGAGCAGCAGATGGATTCTTTTGCCCAAATCGAGACGCGTGTTCAAAGCTTTGCCGAAATGCTCGCGTAAATCACCTGAAAAGAAAGGGATATATGTATTTAGGAATTGACATCGGCTCCACTTCCACCAAAGCGGCGCTGATCGACGGAAAAGCAAACCTTGTAGCGCAAAAGGTTGTAAATATCGGAACAGGCACCAATGGCCTGGAGTTGGTGCTAGCAGAACTTCTCCACGAAGCGGGCCTCACAATGGAAGACGTTGTATATACCGTGGCTACCGGGTACGGACGGCTCCTGTGCGATATAGCCGACAAGCAGATCACAGAGATCAGCTGTCACGCCAAAGGTGTATCGTATCTTGTAAACGGAACGGGCACGATCATCGACATCGGCGGTCAGGATTCCAAAGTCATTCGTCTGGATCCGCTGGGCAGAGTTGCAAATTTTGCGATGAACGAAAAGTGCGCTGCCGGCACCGGGCGGTTTTTGGAAGTGATGGGCAGAGTTCTGGGATGCAAATTGGATGAACTATCCGATCTGGCAGGCGCATCGACCCGTGAAATCCAAATCAGTAGCGTGTGCACGGTATTTGCCGAAAGTGAAGTAATCTCGCAACTGTCCATGGGCACGCGCAGGGAAGATGTGGCCAAGGGCGCACTGGTCTCCATCGCCAAACGGGTGGCGGGACTGTGCAAACGAGTGGGGGTGGAGCCTAAAGTAGTCATGACCGGCGGTGTCGCCTTGAACAAGAATATGGTGGAAGCCATGAGCCGGGAATTGAAAGAAGATGTTCAGGCAGCGCCTTATACGCAGGCAGTCGGCGCCATCGGTGCTGCGCTCTTCGCAATGGAGGCTGCAGAGAAGAAGGAGAATAACAATGGGTGAAACACAGCTCAACAGAGCGCAGATCATGGAAATCATTCCCCATCGGGATCCCATGCTTTTAGTGGACAGTGTGCTGTCCATGACGGAGGGTACTTGTATTGAAGGATCATTTTATGTGGATCCCGACCGGGAAATATTTAAGGGTCATTTCCCTGACGAACCGGTCCTTCCCGGCGTGTATACCGTGGAAGTGATGGCACAGGTGTCGGATATCCTGATCTTGTCCATGGGACGATATGCGGGAAAGGTCCCGCTTTTCATCGGGATCGACAAAGTGCGCTTTTTCCGGAAGATCCAGCCGGGCGATACCCTGCGGATCGTCAGCCGGATCCAGTCGGAGCGGATCGAGAAATCGATCGTCACCTGCAGTGCGGAAGTCTACAACAAAGGAGAGCTGGCATGTACCGGAGACGTGACACTGGCCATGAGATGAAGGAGAGATCTATTGATGAATTGGAGAACGATTTACGAAGAAAGGCGGGTGACCGCACAGGAAGCGCTATCTCACATCCGACCGGGAGATGCAGTGGTACCGGCCCATGCGGCATCGGAGCCGCGATATCTGATCGACGAATTGCTTAAGCGGAAGGAAGAGCTGTCGGACGTGAAGATTGTGCAGGGCCTGAATATCGGATTGGCGCCTTATGCCGCTGCTGAATATGACGGACACTTTAACGTACATTCATTTTTTTTAGGAAAAAACAATCGAAAAGCGGTGCAGGAAGGCAGAGGAGAGATGATACCCATCCACTTCTATGCTCAGCCCAGAGGCTTTCGAGACGGATTTATTCCTTGTGATGTGGCGTTGATCAGCTGCACTCCGCCCAACGAAGACGGCTATGTGAACATGGGTCTTTCATGTGATCAGACTCGGGTCATTGTGGAGAAAGCCGGAATCGCCATTGCCCAAGTGAACGACCACGTACCTCATACCTGTGGGGATACGCTGATCCATGTTTCGGATATCGACTTCTTTGTGGAGCACAACGAAGACATGTACGAAATTCCGCCGATCAGCAGCAGCGATCCCATCGCGGAAAAGATCGGAGCAAATATAGCTGCGCTGATTCGCGACGGGGATACTCTGCAAATGGGCCAGGGTACTGTGCCCAACGCCATTCTCAAGTTCTTGGAAGACAAAAAAGATTTAGGCGTGCATACGGAAGTGTTCTCAGATAATTTACTTCCTCTTATCGAGCTGGGCGTTGTAAACGGCGCACGCAAAACATTTCACAGAGGGAAGATCGTTGCCACGTTTATCCAGGGCAGCAAGGAATTGTACCGTTACGTGGATCACAACAGCATGATCGAAATGATGCCGGTGGATTATACAAACGATGTGGCAAACATTGCCAAGAACGACAATATGGTGGCCATCAACTCAGCATTGGAAGTGGATTTGATGGGGCAGGTCGTAGCTGATTCCATCGGTACAAAAATGTTCAGCGGCGTAGGCGGTCAACTGGACTTTTTGCGCGGCGCCGAGCAGTCCAGAGGCGGCCGGCCCGTCATAGCGTTGCCGTCTACCGCAAAAGGAGGTACCATCTCCCGGATCGTAGCGGTATTGAAGCCGGGCACACCGGTAACGACCACCCGTCAGGATGTTCACTGGGTCGTGACGGAATATGGCGCAGTCAATCTCTTCGGAAAGCCGATCCGACAGCGGGCCGAATTGCTGATCAGCATCGCGCATCCGGATTTTCGCGACCGGCTTGCGGCAGATTTTGACCATTATCTGAAAGATGCAGGCGTTTTCAACGGCTTTGCGCTGTAACCCGAAGCAACATATAGAAACCAAGGAGGAAATCATGAACTTTACACCGACGAAAGAACAGGACATGGTCAGGCAAATGGTCCGGGAATTTGCCGAGACCGAAGTGAAGCCCATCGCCGCGGAAATAGACGAAAAGGCGGAATATCCCTATGATACAGTCGCCAAAGCTGCAAAATTAGGACTCCTGGGAATGCCGTTTCCCGAAGAATACGGCGGCGGCGCCACGGACTATATCAGCTATATCATCGCAGTGGAAGAACTGTCAAGAGTTTGCGGATCTCACGGCGTGATTGTGCAGACACACTGTGCGTTGTGCTGCTGGCCGATTATGACTTACGGCACCCAAGAACAAAAAGATAAGTATCTTCCGGATCTGGTGTCCGGCAAAAAACTGGGCGCTTTCGGCCTGACGGAGCCCAATGCGGGCACCGACGCGGCTGGCATTCAGACCCGTGCGGTAGACAAAGGGGATCATTGGCTTCTCAACGGAAGCAAGATCTTTATATCCGGCGGCGGCATCGCCGATGTCTACGTCATCATGGCAATGACGGACAAATCCAAAGGAACCAGAGGCATTTCCTCTTTCATCGTGGAAAAGGGGATGCCGGGTTTTACAGTCCCCAAACACGAAAACAAGATGGGAATCCGGGGCAGCCTGGCCGGCGAACTGGTGTTCGAAGACGTAAAGCTCCCCAAAGAAAACCTTTTAGGGGATCTCGGCAAAGGCTTTAAAGTCGCCATGACATCCCTGGATGTCGGCAGGCTTGGCATCGGCGCCCAGGCGCTGGGCATCGCTCAAGGCGCCTTCGATGAGACCGTGACATATATGAAGAGCAGAAAACAATTCGGGAAATCGCTGGATAAATTCCAGGCTTTGGCTTTTGAGATGGCAGAAATGCGAAACCGGATCGACATGTCCAGACTGATGCTGTACAAAGCCTGCGACCTCAGAACGAAAGGTCTGCCCAGCACCGTGGCAGCAGCTCAGGCCAAGCTGGCTTGTTCCGAAACGGCGATGTATGTTACGACCAAAGCCGTACAATTCCACGGAGGATATGGATATATCAAAGACTATCCTATCGAGCGGATGATGCGAGACGCCAAAATCACAGAAATCTACGAAGGCACCTCGGAAGTCATGAAGATGGTCATCTCCGGAGACATTTTCAAATAAGGGAAGGATGGAAAAAATGAAAATAATCGTATGTGCGAAACAGGTTCCCGACACGACTGAGATTCGGATCAATCCGGAAACGGGAACGTTGATAAGGGATGGTGTTCCCAGTATATTGAACCCTGATGACAGCAATGCGCTGGAAGAAGCGCTGCGCATCAAAGATGAATATCCGGATACGCATGTGACCGTGATCTCCATGGGCCCGCCTCAGGCAAAGGAAATGCTCATGGAGTGCATGGCCAAAGGCGCGGATGAATGCATCCTAATCAGCGACCGGGCTGTAGGCGGCTCTGATACTTGGGCGACCTCCAATGCCATCGCAGCGGCGGTGCGGAAGGTCGGCGCTTTCGATCTGATCTTTGCCGGCCGGCAAGCCATCGACGGCGATACGGCCCAGGTCGGCCCCCAGATCGCAGAGAAACTGGGTCTGCCACAGGTCACCTATGTGAAAGAAATGGAGCTTGTGGACTGTGAGAAAGCCGTCATGGTGAAACGTGCTTTAGAAGACGGATATCAGGAGATCAAGGTGGAATTGCCCTGCATGCTTACGGCGATCAAAGACCTTAACAAACCGAGATATATGTCTGTGAAAGGGATCTTTAAGGCTTGTCAGCCCGATGCGCCGATCCGCACATGGAGCGCGGCGGACATAGAAGTGGATCTGGGCACGGTCGGGCTCAAGGCGTCGCCAACTAATGTGTATAAATCCTTTACGCCGAAGCCCAAGGATCCCGGAGTATTCGTAGAAGGAGAAACACCTTCTGAGCAGGTGGAAAACCTCCTGTCGGAACTGAAAAAGAAACACATCGTGTAAGGAGGTTACCAGAATGGATCAAATGAAATTCTCTGATTATAAAGACATATGGGTCTTTGCCGAACAGCGTAACGGCGTGCTGGCGAATGTCGCCACCGAATTGCTCAGCGAAGGATACAGACTGTCCCGGGAAATGGACAGCAATACGAAGGTGTGCGCGGTAATCGTAGGCAGCGATGTATCCGGTCTGGCAAAGGACTGTTTTGCCTACGGGGCAGACAGCGTGATCCTTATTGAACATCCGCTCCTGGAGACCTACACAACGGATGCCTACACGAAGGTGATCTGCGATGCCATCGGTCAATACAAGCCGGAAATCGTTCTCTACGGGGCTACTTACATTGGAAGAGACTTGGCGCCCAGGATCGCAGCCCGGCTGGACGTAGGCCTTACGGCGGACTGTACGCACCTGGATGTGAAAGTTGCAAGCTATATTCGATATGCTCAGGAAAACACTACACTTGACACCAGTTCTCTGGATCCGGCGGATCCGGACACTTCACTCCTGATGACCCGGCCGGCCTTCGGCGGCAATCTGATGGCTACGATCATCAGCCGCAACACCCGGCCGCAAATGTCTACCGTACGGCCGGGCGTCATGTCCCGCATCGACGCCAGAGAGAATGCTTCGGGCGAAGTGATTCGAATCGAACCGGCACTTGCCGAATCGGACATTCGCACCCAGGTGCTCAAGGCTGTGAAAGCAGCCAAGGAATTGGTCAATCTGTCAGATGCGGATATTATCGTGTCCGGCGGTCGGGGACTCCATTCCCCCGAAGGGTTCCGTCTGATCAAGGATCTGGCGGACAAGGTGGGCGGTGTGGTGGGCGCTTCCCGTGCGGCAGTGGATGCCGGCTGGATCGATCCGTCTCATCAGGTGGGTCAGACCGGGACGACTGTGAAGCCTCAGATCTATATCGCCTGTGGTATTTCCGGCGCCATCCAGCATCTGGCCGGCATGCAAAATTCAAAGATCATCATTGCGGTGAACAAGGATCCCGAAGCGCCCATGATGACCCTTGCCGACTATGCCATCGTGGGTGATCTCTACAAGGTGATCCCTGAGATGATCGCACAGTGGTAAACAAAAGGGGGATGGCTTCTGCTGCCATCCCCCGAACGCGTTTATTTCAATTCGTATTTCTCGATTGAGGTTTCCACTACATATCGGTCTTTCAACTCTCCGATCCGTTTGTAGTGAGCTTGTTTGCAATGCAGGTCCAAAGCGTCCTGGCTTTCCCATTTTTCCAAGAGCATCACTTCGTTCTCTTTTTCCGCCGAATAATAGAAATCATAGTATTCGTTTCCCTCTTCGGCTTCCGAATCTTTTGCGATGCCTTCGCTGAGTACACTTCGTACGAATTCCTCTGCCTTGCCGGGATGGGTCCGGAAGGTCACATGCAGTATGATCATGGCTTCTCCTTTGCTTTCCGTTGCGATTCATGAGTGGATTTGATAAAATGATACAGCAATGCCTGTGGAAGCGTCAAGCGCATTGCCGAGATCGGCGCGCGCGCCGGAAGGAGACAGAATATGAGATATGGTTGTTACATGGATTCACCTGTGGGTAAGCTTCAGCTTGTGGAGAAGGACGGCGCATTGACCCACGTGCTTTTTTGTTCCAGACATGAGCCCAAGCCGCCTGCGGGAAAAAGACACGAAGTACTGGCAAAGGTGACGGGAAAGACGGTTTATTTTACCGAAGAATGCACGCCGCTTTTGAGGAAAGTGCAGGAAGAGTTGAAAGAATATTTCGAAGGCAAGCGCAGGACCTTTACGATACCTTTGGCTCCGGAAGGCACGCCATTCCAACTGAAAGCCTGGGAAGGACTTCGCACTATTCCCTATGGCCAAACCCGAACCTATAAAGAAATGGCGGAATATGCCCAATGCCCCCTGGGCTATCGGGCCATCGGCATGGCCAACAACAGAAATCCCATCAGTATCATCGTGCCCTGTCACCGTGTGATCGGATCCAATGGGAAACTGGTCGGCTTCGGAGGGGGTCTGGACAAAAAGGAATTGCTGTTGAATCTGGAAAAGAGCACCACAGAAAAGGGTCAGCTTGAATGACAAAGACCGTAGCCTTCTATACCCTTGGTTGCAAGGTCAATCAATACGAATCCCAACAGCTGGAAGCGCAGTTTCGCGAGGCAGGATATGCGGTTGTGGACTCCAGGGCCGAAGCGGATGTTTACGTGGTGAACACCTGCACCGTTACCCGGTTGGCAGATCGAAAATCCAGGCAGTTTATGCGTCGCGCCAAACGGCAAAATCCGTCTTCGCTTCTTGTGGCGATGGGCTGTTATCCACAAACCAATCCGGAGGAAGTGTCTCGGATCGCCGAGGCGGATATTCTTGTGGGGAACGAGGACAAAGGAAAGGTTTTTACATATGTGGAAGCTTTCTTTCGTGAACACCGGCCGAATGATTGCATGCTTACGGAGAAAGAACAAGGGCATGCGGACAATGCCGCGCTGCTTTGTGTTCATCTCGAAAGCCGTACCCGGGCATTGCTGAAGATCCAGGACGGCTGCGACCGATTCTGCTCCTATTGCGTGATTCCCTATGCAAGAGGCCCGGTTCGCTCCAGGCCGATGGACGAGATCCTTGCGGAAGCGGAAACCCTGCTTCGCGCCGGATACCGGGAGTTGGTTCTGACGGGGATCAATACCGCATTGTATGGCGCCGATCAAAGCGGATCCTCCGAGGGCGTGATTTCTGTTGTCGATGCACTGAGCCGGCTAAAAGGCGATTTTCGGATCCGATTGGGATCTCTGGAACCTACTGTGGTAGATGCAGCCTACGTGGAAAAGCTTTTGGCTTATGATAAGCTCTGCCATCATCTTCACTTGTCCGTGCAGAGCGGAAGCGACAGAATTCTTGACGCGATGAACCGTCATTATACCATTTCGGATTATATGGAGATCGTCCGCGTCGTCCGGAACGCAGATCCGCGCTATGGGCTTACCACGGATATCATAACGGGATTTCCGGGTGAAACGGAAGAAGATTTTCGGCAGAGTTTGGATCTGGTGCGGCAGGTAGGATATCTGAAAGTCCACGGATTCCCCTATTCAAAACGATTGCTGACCCGGGCCGGGGAAATGAGCGGCGCTGTTCCCGCACCTGTTAAAAAGGAGCGAAACCGACGCCTGAAGGAGATCGCTGATGTGGCTTCCGAAGCGTTCCTTCGATCGTTGGAAGGACGGAAGCTTCGTGTTCTGCCGGAAGAGATTTTTATCGACGCGGCAGGTCAATCGTACTGGAAAGGGCATGCGGATCAATTCGTAACGGTGTATGTGTCCTGTCCTTCGGGGAAATTGCCGGGTAACGAATTTGTGGAGGTAGTGGCAGGGGTGCCATACGAAGAAGGTGTAATGGCCGGAAAGGAGCTATAGCATGACAGATTGTATATTCTGTAAAATCGTAAACGGGGAGATCCCGTCAAAAAAAGCCTACGAGGACGAATGGATCTATGCTTTTCACGACCTGGATCCGCAGGCTCCGGTCCACGTACTGATCGTTCCCAAACAACATCTGGACTCTCTGGACGATACATCCTCCGAGGATGCTGCGCTTTTGGGGCATCTGTTGCTCAAGGTGAAGGAGATCGCAAAAGACTTGGAATTGGAGAATGGATATCGACTGGTCGCCAACACCGGCGCAGACGGAATGCAGTCGGTGAAACACCTGCATTTTCACCTTTTGGGGAAACGCCTTATGCTATGGCCACCGGGTTGATGCGCGGAAAAAGTACTTGCAAACAGCATGGTATGTATGTATAATACCACTTGTTATAGACGAATTCCCCGCCCGGCGGGAGAATCTTCAAAGAAGTGAGGAGGTGAAACGAAGTAATGGCACAAGTCATAGTCAGAGATAACGAAAGCTTGGAAAGTGCACTTAAAAGATTTAAGCGCTCTTGTGCTAGAGATGGCGTCATGTCCGAACTCAGAAAAAGAGAACACTACGAAAAGCCCAGTGTAAAGCGGAAGAAGAAGTCAGAAGCAGCACGCAAGAAAGCAAACAAAAAATTCTAAAAATGAAAGGACGGCGCAGCCGTCCTTTTTAGTGGTTTTCATCCGATTCTGTGGGTTGATCCCCTGCGAGGCCATGCTTTTTCAGCTTGTAATAGAATCCTTGTTTGGAAAGACGAAGCAGCCGGGCGGCCTCTGCATAGGTATGGCTCCTGGCGATGGCGTCAATCAGGATGTCACGTTCGATTCCTTCCAATATCTCTTTCAAGGATTTTCCTTTGCCCAGAGGATAGGTGATCGTGTTGTTTTCCACTCGGTTCCACAGATAATCCGGAAGATCCTCTTTCAAGATGTAATTTCCGGAGGTCAGGTTGAACCCGCTTTCGATGATGCTTTTAAGTTCCCGGACATTTCCCGGCCAGTGATACGTGCGAAACAACTGGCTTACTTCGTCTTCCACGCCCTGGATATTCATCCTCATTTTTTTATTATACATCCGTATAAAATATTCCGTCAGCTCTTCGATATCTTCTCGTCGTTCCCTGAGTGGAGGGATGCGCAGCTGCACGGAGCCGATGCGGTAAAACAGATCCTCCCGAAGCACTTTATCTTCCACGCATTGGATCGGCGACTTGTTGGCGGCCGAAAGGATCCGGACATCCACGTCGATGGGTCCGTCAGCTCCGACCCTGGTGATGCGCTTTTCTTCAATAGCCTTCAGGATCTTTGCCTGTAAATTAAGATCCATGGCGTTGATTTCGTCTAAAAACAACGTCCCTCCATCAGCTACCTCGAACAGACCTTTTCGATTTTCCGCGCCGGTAAAACTGCCCTTTACTGTGCCAAAGAGGATGCTTTCCAGTAAAGTAGGCGGGATGGCTGCGCAGTTTTGCGACAGGAATTTCTCCCCCCGACGCGAACCTTCCTTGTGCAGCGACTGGGCGACCAGTTCCTTGCCCGTTCCCGTTTCGCCGTAAATCAGAACATTGGAGTCGGTCTTCGACAATTTAAGGATCTGCTCTTTCAACCGCAATATTTTTTCCGACCTTCCGATCAGATCCTCTAATCCGTACAGTTCTTTTGTTCGGTCGAGCTTCGTTGTGGAGAGAACGATTTTTTCCTTCTGATAGCTGGCCACCTCCACTGCGCCGATGATCTTGCCTTTTTCGATCAAAGGAAGGGCGCTGATGATGCCGTCGATGGTTTCATCGTTGTAGGTTGTGAATCGCTGGGGTACGTTCAGCTGGGGTTTTCCGGTCTTCAGGACGCTCCAGACGATGCTGTTTTCCTTAGTGAGGTTCTTATAAACGTCGAAAATGGACCTTCCCAGCATTTCATGGGGCTTCATGCTGTTCATATCCGGACGGACCAGGTGATAGTACCGAACGATGCCGTCCTTGTCTGTGATAAGAGCGCTGTCGACATAATTGAAGATATTCAGAATCTGGTCCGCATATTTGGCTAGCATATCGCTCACCTCCCGAGTAAAAAAATTTTAACACTTCAAACTGAATTAGTCAAAATATTTTGCCCGCCCAAGCCCATTCTTTTATTCATTTCGGAGTGACGGGGCCGAAAAGGCCCAAAATAAGACATATTGCGGAAATTTTTAAAATTGGCATATTAATTGCTATAGATCAATATGTCTGCGGTGCTTTCTGCCGATGGACGCAGTGTTGATTTTTGAACGCAGTCAGGAGGATTAAGATGAAAGTTGCTATTCTGGGATCGGGAAACGGCGCCCATGCGGCGGCCTTTGAATGGTCGAGGGCAGGCCATGAAGTGTGGATGTTCGATTTTCCTCAGTTCGACGTGATCCGGGGGATCGCCCAAAAGGGCGGGATCGAATGCCAGGGAGAGATGGAAGGGTTTGCGCCGATCGCTTACGCCGGAAGCGAAATCGATCGGGTGCTGGAGGGCGCGGAACTGATCATTGCTGTTGGACCGGCCTACAGCACGGAGCCTTTTGCAAAGGCATGCAAACCCTACGCCAAGGAAGGGCAGATCTTTATTGTTTGTCCGGCTTCGTTCTCCGGAGCCATCGTCTTTAAGCAGGGCCTCGGCATCGATTTGTTGGACGAGCGAATCGTAGTCGCTGAAACCTCGACGCTGCCCTATGCGGCGCGCCTTGTGGAAGCCGGAACAGTCTTTATTCACAATCGGCTGAAGGGCGGATTGTACATTGCTGCGCTTCCTTCTTCCTGCAATCAGGAAGTGTACAACCTGGTTCACCCTGTTCACGATACCATGGAGCTGGTGGACAATGTGTGGCAGACCAGCTTTCAGAATGCGAATCCGGTGATCCATCCGGCCGTATCCTTGCTGAACGTGGCGCTCATCGAAAGAACCGGCGGCGACTTTCTGTTCTACGAGGAAGGCGTGACGCCTGCGGTGGGGCGGCTGATCAAGGCCGTGGACGATGAAAAGATTGCCATAGGCGCAAAGCTGGGCGTTCGGATCATGCGGGATACCGAGCTGGGCATGCTTCAAGGGTATCAGGCGGTGGACAGCTATGACGTAGGGTATTCCACTGCGCCCGGATATAAAGGGATCATGGCACAGCACTCGCTGGATTATCGCTACTTCAATGAAGATGTAGGGTACGGCCTGGTTTATATGACAGACTTTGCACGGCACATCGGAGTAGAGACACCGATCATGGATTCGATCATCAATATCGTATCGATTCTGATGGAACGAGACTACAGAAAAGAAGGGGCCCGCACGCTGGCCAAGCTCGGCCTGGATCACTATGATCTGCAGGATTTCGTGCACAAATTCTGATCCGCGGGGCACGGCCCTCAAAATGCAAAAATAGCCCGTATACGGGCTATTTTTGTGATATAATAACAGGATCAATATCATGCATATCGACGAGGAGGCATATTTGAGCGAACTGCGAATGATTCCGGTCCAGTCTGTGGCACCCAACGAGGTTTTCGGCATCCTGGACGTCAATTTAAAAAGCATTGAAAGGGATTGCGATGTGGAGATCGTCCTTCGGGGCGAGGAGATCCTCATACGTGGTCACGAATGCGAGCGGGCCGGTGAGATAATCAATGAATTGTTCACCGTAGTGGACAGCGGTCAGATCCTGGACGAACAAAAAGTCAGCTACATCATCGAGCTTTCCAGGGAAGGTGTCTCTTATACTCAAAGCACGCTGGACAAGGACGTGATCTGTTTTACCCATCGGGGACGTCCGCTCAAAGCCAAGACCTTGGGGCAGAAGAGCTATGTTCAGGCAGTGAAGAGCAACGACATCGTCTTCGGAATCGGCCCCGCCGGAACAGGCAAAACCTATATTGCCGTAGCGATGGGTATCCAGGCGCTCAAAAACAAAGAAGTCGAAAAGATCATACTGGCTCGTCCGGCGGTGGAAGCCGGAGAGCGACTGGGTTTCCTGCCGGGAGATTTACAGGAGAAAGTGGATCCGTACCTGCGTCCTTTGTACGACGCGCTTTACGATATCATGGGACGGGACAGCGCCCTGCGCTTAAAGGAAAAGGAAACTATCGAGGTGGTTCCGCTGGCCTATATGCGGGGACGCACGCTGGATAATGCATTCATCATTCTGGACGAAGCTCAGAATGCGACAAAGGAGCAGATGAAGATGTTCCTGACCCGGATGGGCTTTGGATCAAAGGTGATCGTTACCGGTGACATTACACAGATCGATCTGCCCCGGGGTCGTCGTTCCGGTCTGATCGACGCCATGAATGTACTTAAAGATGTGGAAGGTATTGCCTTTTCCACGCTGACAGACAGTGATGTGGTCCGTCATCCGCTGGTCCGTCGGATCGTCAATGCCTACGACCGCTATCTGAAGAAACATCCGGAATGGAACGAGGAGTAGCATGTTCATTTATTATGATACCGATTCGGCCCGGGAGCCGGAAATCGCAGATCGTATGCAGCAAGCGGCCATGCTGTGTGCCGGAGAGGAAAATCTGGAACCGGCAAAACTGTCGCTGAGCGTCACTTTTGCCGATGCCGATGAAATTCGTCGCCTGAACCGGGAATATCGGCAAGTGGACGAAGTGACCGATGTCCTTTCCTTCCCACAGTTTGATGATATTGCCCATTTGCCCGACAGCCGGGAGATTCATTTAGGCGATGTGGTGATCTGTCTGGACGCAGCCGAGCAGCAGGCTCTGGAATACGGGCACACGCTGGAGCGAGAACTCATTTATCTGTTTACCCACAGTGTTTTTCACTTATTGGGATATAATCACTTACAGGAAGATGATAAAAAGAAGATGCGGGAAAAAGAGGAATCGGTCCTCGCAAAAATGGGTCTTTCCCGCGATGATACGGGAGGCGATATCCTTGAATGACAAAGCATTGTACCGGCTGGCAAAAGAGGCGTTGCAGAATGCGTACGCGCCGTATTCGAAGTTCCTGGTCGGCGCTGCGCTGCTCACCGAAAGCGAAGAAGTTTTTACCGGCGTCAATGTGGAGAATTCGTCCTTCGGCGCCACCATATGCGCAGAGCGCACCGCTTTTGTGAAAGCGATCTCCGAAGGGCGCCGGGATTTTAAAGCCATTGCCATCGCCAGCAGCGGCGGCAAAGCCTGGCCCTGCGGAATCTGTCGTCAGTTTATGTACGAATTCGGCGACGATTTGACCGTGATTACGGGGCCGGACGAAGATCACTTGGAAAAGTATGATATCAAAGAATTGTTGTTGGAGGGTTTCCGATTATGAAAACCGGATTTATAGGAATCGTGGGAAGACCGAATGTGGGAAAGTCCACACTTCTCAACGCAATACTGGGCGAGAAGATCGCCATAACCACCGATAAGCCGCAGACGACGCGAAATACGATCCGTGGCATTTTCACCCGGAACGAGGAGGATAACGAAGAAGCCGGCTGCCAGATGGTCTTTATCGACACACCCGGCATTCACAAGCCGAAGAACAAGCTGGGCAGTTACATGACAGATGCGGCCACAAGCACGCTCCGAGAAGTAGACGTAATACTGTTTCTTGTCGACGATGAATATGCCGGTCAGGGCTCAGGTGACGATTACATCCTGGAGCTCTTAAAACAGAACAACACCCACAAGATCCTGGTAATCAACAAGATCGACAAACTGGGACCGGAAGCTTTCCGTAAGACTTTCGAAACGTACGAAGCCATGAATATTTTCGATGCTATCATCGGCACCCAGGCCAAGCTGGGTCATAATGTGGATGTTCTTTTGGAAACCATTGAGGGTATGCTGGTGGAAGGACCGATGTATTTCCCGGCAGATATGGTGACGGATTATCCGGAACGCTTCCTTGTGAGTGAAATCATCCGCGAAAAAGTGCTGATGTATCTGAACGACGAGGTGCCTCACGGCGTGGCGATCGAGATAGAAATGTATGAAGAAAAGCCGGAGATCACCAACATCGGCGCTGTCATCTACTGTGAAAAAAAATCCCATAAGGGCATTCTGATTGGGAAAGAAGGGAAAAAGCTCAAAGGCATCGGGAAAAGCGCGCGCCTGGAAATCGAAGGTCTGTTGGGGACGAAGGTTTATCTGGAATTGTGGGTGAAGGTTCGTGAGAATTGGCGTGACAGCCAGACAGATCTCAGCAATTTCGGATACAAAGGATAACGATGTACACGGATACCACGGCTGTGGTGATGCGGCAAATCAAAACGGTGAACGGACGGCGCATGATCGTACTGTTTTCCAAAAAGTACGGAAAGATCAGCGCCGGCACATCTATCAGCGAATCCGGAAAAAACAAAGCGGCTTTGGCGCTCCGGCCCTACACCTATGGCCGATACGAGATGTCGAAAGTAAAGGACAACTTCTACATCAACGGTGCCGAGGTTCTTCGCAGCTACTATCGAATCGGAGAAGATGTGGATAAATACCTTCAGGCCTCCTATGTGCTGGAGTTCACCGATAAGCTGTTGCCCGAAGGAGACCCGGCGGCAGGGATGTTTGATCTTCTCACGGAATTTCTGTCGATGATGGAAGAACGAAAGCAGGCCTACGGCACACTGGTCCTGGGCTATTTATGCCAAGCGATCAAGTGGTCGGGCAGCGCGCCAAATCTGAGCATGTGTTCCGGATGCGGGCGCGCGGACGCAGAGTTTTTTTCGGTCAAGGAAGGCGGACTGCTGTGCGGGGCGTGCGCCGATCAAATCGACCTGGACCGGCGATTGATCTTTCCTGTTACAGTGGATATAATCGACGTATTCAGCTATTTGCTGGAGAATCCGCTCAAGAGCCTTCATGCGCTGGCGCTGCGGGAGGATTTGGAGAAAAAAGTGACAAAGATCCTCAGGTGCTATATTGCGTATCACCTGGGAATCGAGGAATTGAAGAGTGAGGCGCTGATCGTTTAGCACAACGTGCGGACATTGGAAAGAAAGGGGAATATGATGGAAATTTCATTGGAGAAAATCGAACTGGTCAAAGATCGGACCGGCGTAGGGTACAAAGAGTCAAAAGAGGCTTTGGAAAAAACCGAAGGCAATGTGGTCGATGCGATCATTCTGATCGAGGAAAGCATCGATGAAGCCGGAAAGAGCAAGATGGGCGCTCAGGGCGCCGACATGATCGAAGCGATCAAAGAAGCGATCCGCAAAGGAAATGTCAGCAAGATAACGATCAAGAAAAAGGATGGAGAAGTTCTGTTGAATCTTCCCGTGAGTATTGGTATCATAGGAACCGTGTTGTTCCCCTGGGCTGCTGTCGGCGCCACCATCGCGGCATTCGGCACAAAATGCACCATCGAATTGGTCAAGGATGACGGCGAGGTGGTCAACATTTCCGACAAGGCTTCCGACACCTTTGACACCGTGGTGAGCAAGGGCAGCGTGATCGTGGACGAAATGAAGGATAAAAGCGAAGATTTTGTGGACGTGGCGAAGGAAAAGGGGCAGGTTGCCTGGAATGTCGCGAAGGAAAAGGGATCGGATGTAATGGATTCCGTTAAGGACAAAGCTGCGGAGCATAGAAAAAAAGCAGCTCGGCAGGAAGACATGGATGGTTTCTGCGACTTTGATCTTAGCGATGTGGAGGATGTCGTGGATACGGTAGCCGAAGCGGCAGAAGACAAGGCGGAAGCCGTGGCGGATGCGATAGAAGAAAAGGCGGATGCCGCAGCATCTAAGATCGAAGAAGCCGTCGAAAGTGTAACAGATAAAAAATAGCAAAGATAAATAGGAGATCGCACAAATATGAAACAGGAATTCTCGATGGAAACCATTGTCGCGCTGGCAAAAGGGAGGGGCTTTGTCTATCCCGGTTCAGAAATATACGGAGGTTTGGCAAACTCCTGGGACTACGGCCCCGTTGGCGTGGAGTTGAAAAACAACATCAAAAGGGCTTGGTGGAAAAAATTCGTACAGGAGTCCGAATACAACGTAGGTCTGGATGCAGCCATTTTAATGAACCCGCAAACCTGGGTGGCGTCCGGCCACGTAGGCGGGTTTTCGGATCCGTTGATCGACTGCAAGGCTTGCAAGGCAAGGTTTAGGGCAGATAAGCTGGTGGAGGATCATGCGAGCGCCTCCGGCGCGGCCATCGAGGGGTTGGACGGATGGAGCCATACCCGTCTGGAAGAATATATCGGGGAACACGGGGTTTCCTGCCCGGAGTGCGGGAAATCGGATTTTACGGGAATTCGTCAATTTAATCTGATGTTCAAAACATTCCAAGGAGTCACGGAGGATTCAAAGGCGGAACTGTATCTGCGCCCCGAGACAGCTCAGGGGATTTTCGTGAACTTTAAAAACGTGCAGAGGACCACGCGCAAAAAGGTGCCTTTCGGGATTGCTCAGATCGGAAAATCCTTCCGCAACGAGATTACCCCCGGTAATTTCATTTTCCGCATCCGGGAGTTCGAGCAAATGGAATTGGAATTCTTTTGCGAGCCGGGAACTGATTTGGATTGGTTCAGATACTGGAAAGATTATTGCTACCAGTTCTTGCTGGATCTGGGCATGAGACCCGAGCTTCTCCGCTTGCGGGATCACACCAAGGAGGAATTATCACACTACAGCAATGCCACTACGGATTTCGAATTCATGTTTCCCTTCGGATGGGGCGAACTCTGGGGTGTTGCCGACCGAACCGATTTTGATCTGAAGCAGCATCAAGAGCATTCCGGACAAAACATGGAATACACCGATCCTGTCACGAACGAGAAGTATATCCCCTACTGCATCGAACCGTCTCTGGGCGCAGACCGGGTAACGTTGGCGTTTCTGTGCAATGCGTACCACGAAGAGAGCGTAGTGGATGTGAACGGCAAAGAAGATACACGCGTGGTTATGAAATTCCATCCGGCGCTGGCACCCTTCAAAGCAGCTGTCCTGCCTCTGACGAAGAAGCAGGCAGACCGCGCCGCAGAACTCCGAGCAGAGCTGTCCAGGCATTTCGCTGTTGACTTCGATATTCCAGGAAGCATCGGCAAACGCTATCGCCGTCAGGACGAGATCGGGACTCCATTCTGCATCACGGTGGATTTCGATACCGAAGAGGATGGCAGCGCGACGATCCGGGATCGGGACACGATGGAGCAGATCCGGCTGCCTCTGGATAAGATCAAAGATTATATCCTCGAGAAGACGCAGTTTTAGAGAAGAGAAAAGGAGAAGAATAACTATGAAATACGTCTACTTATTCAAAGAAGGCAAGGGCAGCATGAAAGAGCTTCTGGGCGGAAAAGGAGCCAACCTGGCAGAAATGACCAACTTGGGCATGCCGGTGCCCAGAGGGTTCACGATCACGACAGAAGCCTGTACTCAATATTACCAGGACGGACAAAATATTTCTCCGGAAATCCAAGCGGAGATCATGGAATATGTAAAAAAGTTGGAAGCTGAAACAGGAAAGAAATTCAGTGACACGCAAAATCCCTTGCTGGTGTCGGTTCGTTCCGGCGCCAGAGCATCCATGCCCGGGATGATGGATACTATTCTGAATTTGGGCTTAAACGAACAGGTGGTCGAAACGCTGATCAAGAAAACACAGAATGAACGATTTGCCTACGATTCTTACCGGCGGTTCATCCAGATGTATTCCGACGTGGTGAAAGAGACGGGCAAGGAACACTTCGAAGAGCTCATCGATAAAATGAAGACCCAAAGAGGCGTCCAGCTGGATACGGAGTTGACAGCAGCTGATCTGCAGGAACTGGCAGAGCAATTCAAGGGAGTATACAAGAAAAAGGTCGGACAGGATTTCCCCACAGATCCGGTGGAACAGCTGATGGGTGCCATCGATGCTGTTTTCCGCTCTTGGAACAACCCCAGAGCCATCTATTACAGACGTATCAACGACATTCCTTCCTCCTGGGGCACTGCCGTGAATGTACAGGAAATGGTCTTCGGCAACACCGGCGACACATCCGGGACCGGCGTTGCGTTCTCCAGAAGCCCTGCCACAGGAGAGAAACAGCTCTACGGCGAGTTTTTGATGAACGCCCAGGGCGAAGATGTGGTGGCCGGGATCCGCACGCCACAGCCCATCCAGCAGTTGAAAGATACAAATCCGGCAGTGTATCAGGAATTCCACGACATCGTTTACAAACTGGAAGCCCATTATAAAGACATGCAGGACATGGAGTTTACCATCGAAGACGGGAAACTCTTTATGCTTCAGACCCGGAACGGAAAACGAACGGCTGCCGCAGCGTTAAAGGTCGCCTGCGACATGGTGGATGAGGGCATGCTTTCCGAGCAGGAAGCGGTGATGATGATCGATCCCAAGCAGCTGGATGCGCTTCTGCACCCACAGTTTGAAACGAAGGCTTTGGAGAAAGCGGAAGTGATCGGTGAAGGCCTTCCCGCATCCCCGGGCGCCGCCTGCGGCCAGGTTGTTTTCACGGCCGAAGCGGCTACGGAATGGACAGTCAAAAAAGGTGCTGACGTGATTTTGGTTCGTCTGGAGACGTCTCCGGAAGATATCGAAGGAATGCACTACGCCAAGGGGATTCTGACGGCCCGCGGCGGCATGACGTCCCACGCTGCCGTAGTGGCCAGAGGCATGGGCACTTGCTGTGTGGCCGGTTGCAGTGAGATCGTCATCAATGAGAAGGAAAAGAAGTTCCGTCTCGGCGGAAAAGAATATAAAGAAGGAGACTACATTTCACTGAACGGCTCCACCGGCAAGATTTACGGACAGGCTATCGATACGATGCCTGCGACGATTTCCGGAGATTTTGACCGGTTGATGAAATGGGCCGACGATCTGCGGTTCATCAAAGTGCGTACGAATGCCGACACTCCGGAAGATGCGGCGAAAGCCATCGAATTCGGCGCGGAAGGAATCGGCCTTTGCAGAACAGAGCACATGTTCTTCGAAGCCGGCAGGATCGCTGCCGTTCGGGAAATGATCCTTTCCCGAACGACGGAGCAAAGAGAAAAAGCGCTGACGAAGCTATTGCCAATGCAGCGTAAGGATTTCGAAGGCATCTACGAAGCCATGAAGGGATTTCCGGTGACGATTCGCTACCTGGATCCGCCTCTTCACGAGTTCCTGCCCACCGATGAAGATGACATTCTGGAATTATCTAAAGAAATGGCAATGCCTGTGTCGGAAATCAAAGAAGTCATCAGTTCTTTGCACGAGTTCAATCCCATGATGGGGCACAGAGGTTGCCGTCTGGCCGTTACCTATCCGGAGATTGCAAGAATGCAGACGCAGGCTGTGATCGAGGCTGCCGTCAATGTGCAGAAAGCCCATCCGGAATGGAAGATGGTGCCGGAGATCATGATCCCGCTCATCGGTGAACGCAAGGAGCTGGCTTTTGTAAAGGCGATCGTCGTAAAAACAGCGGACGAGATCATCGCAAAATCCGGGATCGAGTTGAAATACGAAGTCGGAACCATGATCGAGATCCCCAGAGCGGCGCTCACTGCTGACGAAATCGCGATGGAATCGGATTTCTTCTCCTTCGGAACCAACGACCTGACTCAGATGGCCTTCGGCTTCTCCAGAGACGACGCAGGAAATTTCCTGGATTCGTACTACGAGAACAAGATCTATGAGTTCGATCCGTTTGAAAAGATCGACATCGAGGGCGTGGGAAAACTGGTCGATATGGCTGTCAAGCTCGGCAAAAAAGCCAATCCGTCCCTTCATTTGGGGATCTGCGGCGAACACGGCGGCGATCCTAGCTCTGTGGCGTTCTGCCACAATGTGGGACTGGACTATGTGTCCTGCTCTCCCTTCCGGGTTCCCATCGCCAGACTGGCGGCGGCCCAGGCTCAGGTGAAGCAGCCCAGGACCGTATAGCCAGAGCACTCCATTATGAAGAACGTGTACTGATAGTGACCCTAAAACTGCCGCTAAAAAAAGCGGCAGTTTTTCGTTGGTCAATTGAGTAAAAAGGCTTGACAAGGGAGAAGTGGGAGTAGTATATTGCACTTATAGTTAGTTAGTAAACTAATTAACCAGTTAGCCAACAGTAAAGGGGTGAGGACTTGATCCGCTATTTAAACCAAGAGCGACCGATTTTTTTGCAGATCGCAGATATGCTCAAGGACGCCATATTGAGCGGAGCGTATACCGAGGATTCGCAGATCCCGTCGATCACGGAGTTTTCCGTGGCATATAACATCAATCCGGCGACAGCGTTAAAAGGGGTGAATCTTTTGGTGGAGGAGGGATTGCTCTATAAAAAGCGGGGCCTGGGCATGTTTGTTGCCTCGGGCGCCAGGCGGCAGTTGGTCGCTCAGCGAAAAGAAGGATTTTATCGGGACTACATACAACCGATGATACGGGAAGCAAGGCATCTGGAGATCGGCTCCGTTGAATTGCAGCAGATGACAGAAAGAGGGATGAAGGAACATGGGGATCGAAATCAGTAAAGTAACAAAACGTTTCGGCAGCACCTGCGCGTTGCAGGCTGTGGATCTGGAACTGAAAGAGCAAGGCCTGTACGGATTGCTGGGGAACAACGGTGCCGGAAAAACAACACTTTTCAACGTGATCACGAATCGGTTGTATCCGGACAGCGGATCGGTACGCGTGGATGGCGCGGAAGCGGCGGACCGGGATGATGTGCTGGGCAAGATCTATATGATGGGAGAAGAAAACTACTATCCCGAAGATATGAAAGTGCGAAAAGCCTTCGAAGTGACCGGCCTGTTTTATCCGGAGTTCAACAAAGCGCGCGCGCTGGAGCTGGCAAAGCAATTTGGTCTTGACACAAAAAAGAAGATAACAAAACTATCCACAGGTTATGCGTCGATTTTCCGAATGATCCTGGCACTGTGTGTCAACACCCCCTATCTGCTGTTGGACGAGCCGGTCCTAGGATTGGATGCCCGACATCGGGACATGTTTTATAAGGCATTGATCGAAAAGTACGCAGAAGAACCTTGCACCATCGTGATTTCCACCCATTTGATCCAGGAGGTGGCCCACATCATCGAGCACGCCGTGGTGATACGGGACGGCGTCATTATGAAGGACGCTCCGACGGAGGCGCTCTTGGACGGTTGTTGGAGTGTCAGCGGGCCCCGGGACAAGGTGGCGGATTTTGTGAGAGGGAAGAATGCCGTAAAGGAAAGCACTATGGGCGGATTGTCCAGCGTTCTTGTGGACGGCTTGCCAGAGGAAATACAGGTACCGGATGGTTTGGAAAAGCATAAGGCCACTCTTCAGGACTATTTCATTGCACTGATGGACAAGGAGGAATTGAGAGATGAATCTTCGCGCAGCTGTTCACTATAAATCAAAAGATATGTTAAAGAGTGCCGGGACCTATTTCATTGTACTTCTGACCATTCTCCTTGCAGTGATCGCCATTGCGCGCATCAATGTGTCCAACGGCGGAAGCTCTTATGTAACGTTCTCCGGCTACACTATCGGTGCTTGGGTCATGATGCTGGTGATGGGGATTTGTGCGATCCGGGAAGACTTGAGGTTTTTTATTCAAAACGGAGTCGGCCGCAGGACTGCGTTTCTGACACAGTGGATCGCCGCACTGGAGCTTGCCGCGTTGCTTGCGATAGGCGGCCAGCTGTTTCAACTCTTGGCCAATGCGATCGCGCAAAGTACGCCGAATGTGAGGATCGGAGAGCTTTACAGCATGTTGTATGCCCAGGGCGCGATGTCGCTGTCGTTGTGGCAGCATGTGGAATCCTTTATTCTCTATCTGGGCTTCCTGCTGATGGCTTACATGGGTGGTATGTTCTTCTCGCTGCTGTTCTACGTTTTGAACAAGACGATGCAGATTGTTGTCGCCGTGTCGATCCCATTTCTGTTGTTTGGCGGGATCCCGTTTTTATGGCCGTACTTCTCAGGTCCGCTCACGGCGGTTTACCGCTTTTGCGTCGTGAACTCCTGGAATCTGCTTTTGGTGTTCTTAATCGTTACGGCGATAATCGGGGCGGTGAACGGGTTGATCACTCGCAGGATCCCGATCCGGGGGCTGTAGGGGCAGCGCTTAGGAGTGATAAAGTTCGAAACTGGAATTCAAGTTCAAAAGGGGTTATGAATATAGGGAACGGGCCGCGCAGCGGCCCGTTCTTGCGTTGTCAGTATGGAGTGGGCGGGATCAAGGTTGCCCGTAATAGCCGCGCTCTTGGCTTTCCGCTGCGACTTGTTCTGCGGAAAGCCGCGCCACGGGCCGGCCCGTGGCCAGGGCTGCAAGATATCCTTTACAACCTTCTTCCAGATAGATGGCAGCCGAGAGCGCCTGCTCCGGGTCTTTTCCGTAGGCCATCACTCCGTGATGCTTCAGAATGACAGCCAAGGATCCGTTGCAGTGCGTCACGACAGAAATTCCCATCCCCTCGTCGGAACTGCGCGTAAAGGGTGCAACCGGAACGGCGCCCTGCAGTTCGTCGATCAGCGTGGTCGTGCAGGCAGGTAATTCGTCCGCCACAAGGCTCAGGGCGACGGCATAGGGCTGATGGGTGTGCAGAATCACATTGACCTGGGGCATATGCTTGAAAATATAGAGCAAGGCTTGATGATCACTGGAAGGACGACGGGTTCCCTCGATGATTTTTCCGTCCGGGTTCATCAATACCAGATCTTCCGGATCCATGGACCCATAGGCCATGGCTGAGGGCGTCATCAGTATATTCCCGCAGGGCATCCGCCGGCTTACGTTGCCGCCGCTTTGCACGATCAGCCCCTGGGCTTCCATGGACAGGGCGCAATCGATCAATTCCTGCCGTTCTTTTTCGTACATGTTTTACCTTTCCGCCCGATAGGCTTCTCCCCGGTCACGATAGTATTTCCAGGTCGCTGTGGGATTCGGTTCGTCAAATACGGCTCTGCCCATCACCACTGCGTCGGCGCCGGCGATAACGACCTCTCTCAAATTGGCGTCGTTGATCCCGCCGTCCACCCAAATCGTGGTTTCCTTGGGCAGGATCTTCCGCAACTGAACGATTTTATCCAGCACACCGGGGCGGAAGGGAAGGCCCTCGTGATCGGCCTCCACGCTCACCAGCAGCACGTGGTCCACATCTCTGGCGTAGGGTTCAATCAGATGTACCGGTGTCTTCAGATTCAGGGACAGTCCGGCTTTGACGCCGCGACGCTTGACATCGCTCAGAAACAAGTAAGGGTAGGGAAGTACTTCAATGTGGGCACAGAGGCGCCGGATCCCTGTCCGACAGAGCGCTTCCACATAATCGCAGGGATTCATGACCTCCAGATGGACGTCCAGCGGGATGTTCGTGTACGAAGCGATTGCTTGTACCGTATCTGCGCCGAAGCTGATTCCCCGCACGAAATTGCCGTCATCGATATCGATGTGCAGGTTCTCCATTTTTTGTACCGAATCCAATACATCGGCCAGTCGGAGCAGATCAGCGGAGTAAATAGACGGACTTACAATAAACATTGGCTCCTCCTTTCTTCGATGAGATATGCGGGATTATCGATGAAAGACCCGAAGGGCTTCAATCGCTTTGTTGTAGGTTTCATATTTTTTACGATAGATCGCAGTGCGTTCCGCTTGCGGGCGATAGATGCGTTCTGTCGCATACATGTTTTCCACGGCTTGGGCAAGATCGATAAATGCTCCGCATGCTACGCCGGCGCCCATGGCAGCGCCCTTTGCCGCCAGCTCGGTGCCCATGGGGATTTCTATGGGCAAATCCAATACGTCCGCCATCATCTGGGACCAGACAGGACTGTGGGCTACGCCGCCCGAAAGGCGGGCCGATGTAAATGCCTTTTGCGGTTTTAATCTGCTCACATGCATGGCGGTGCTGAAAACTACGCCTTCATAAACTGCCAGCAGGAGCTGATCCCTTGTATGGCTGCCGTTCAGATTAAAAAAGGCGCCACGTCCTCCCGACACAGCGGAGGAATCGTAAAGATAGGGGACGAAGACAACGTCGCTCGCTTCCGGGTCCATGGCTGAGATGGTGGCATCGCAGGCCTGATACAAATCGTTGCGGGTGTGTCCGGGTCCGGCGGTACCCATCAGATGGGAGACAAACCAGTCGAAATTCGAGGCCGAGGTGGCCGAGGAGTCTTCGATCAGATAATGCTCCGGCAAATAGGACAGCGTCGTCGTATTTCGGTTGAGATCATAGTCCTCGTTGGCCGTTTTGCTCAAATACTGGTTGATGGACCAGGTGCCTGCGATCAGGCACAGCAGACTGTCATTCAAAATGCCGCTGGCCAGCGCATTGGCGTCGATGTCGAAATAACCTCCGGACACCGGGATTCCGGCACACAGTCCGGTTTCCGCTGCGGCCGCTTCCGTCACATAGCCTGAGATCCCGGTGCTTTCAACGCATGCAGGCGCCAACCCAAAGTACTCTTCAATGCCCAGTTCCCGGAAGATCTCCGCGTCAAAACCGCGCTCTTTCAGATTGAACAAACACGTTGAAGAGGCCTCGGTGATCTCTGTGGTCATCGTTCCTGTCAGGCAAAAGCGGATCCAATCCTTGATGCCCAGATACTTTGCGCTTCTGTCCAGGGTTTCTTTTTCGTTGTGGCGAAACCAAGGGATCAAGGCTGCAGGCTGCGCAGCCCAAAGGGTTTGAAGCGTGCGGGAGAAGATACGGCGCTGTGCGCCGCTTTCCGCAAATTTCCTGCATTGGTCGGCGGCTCGGGAGTCCGTTGAAACGATGCAGGGGCTGACGGGCGTTCCGCTATGATCCACCAACAGCATGCCGTTTCCGTATCCCGTAAGACCCACAGCCCGGATCTCCCGGCTCAAAACTCCGGATTCAACGATGGCTTCACGGATCGCAGCGGCATTGGCCTTCCAGACAGCCCTGGCATCCCTCTGGGTATAGCCGGGGGCCGGTTGATCCAGAGGCAGTCTTTTTCGTGCTACCGAAAGCATGCTGCCCGTTGTATTGAACACAGCGCATTTGATCTCGGAGCCTCCGTTGTCGATGCCCAAAAGATAGTCGGCCATGAGCGCTCCTTTCGTTTACAGTGAACTTCGATAGGATTTGACCACGTCCATAAAGGCTTTGACACGGGTTTCATCGATATGCTTGTTAAAGTCGCCGTCTTCTTTAAACGTGGTGCCTACGACGGCCGCATCGGCGTATTCCAGTTTCGTTGTGACGGTATCCACACGGCATCCGGTGTTGCACAGCACGACGACATCCGGCGTGCCGGCTTTCACTTCACGGATCAGATCGTTGTCCACTTCCTGCCCGGCAGCGGAGGCGGAGATGCACAGACCTGCTGGAGAGGCTTTGAAGATGACGGACTTTGCGATATCCACAAGAGGCCGGGAATCCAGATTTCGATCTGATTCAGGATTGATAAAATAGAGCATTTTCAGCTCGTCCAGATGAAGCTCGGCCTTGCGGCGCATCAGTGTGGAAAAATCGTTGTTATAGAGGCCGCCATCTCCCACGTAGACGCCGGAGAAGGTTCCGCGGATGAACTTCGCATCCACCGCTGCCGCCAGTTCAATGCTGGCCAGCCCGTCGGAAATACAGTCTACTCCGTAAGGCACGGTCATTTCGCTCATCAGCTCGCCGATGACCCGGGCCATGGCTGCCGGTGTCACAAAGGACATGTGTCGTTGATAGGGCAGGCTGAATTCATTGCTGAATATGATGCCGTCCACACCGCCGTTTTGCAGGGCATGCAGGTCTTTCCGAGCCAGATCCGTCACGCGTTTCATGGTGTCTCCCTGTTTGAACAGAGGATCTCCCGGCAGCGGATCCAGGTGCAGCATCGCAAAAATGGGTTTTTTCACCCCAAACATTTTTTCGGTCCAAAGCATAGTCAAATTCTCCTTTAAGTTGATTTTGTTTGGTTGATTATATCACGGGGAAGGAGGGCTTTAAAGGGCGAGCGCCAAAGTAAAAAGAATAAAATACTTGCTAAATAATGTAAAATATGGTAAAATCAAGCCAGTTGAGGAGGTTGTAATGAAGTCCCTGCAGATAGGTATTTGCCACAGAGATCAGAGCTATGCAGAGGCACTGGCCGAAGCACTGTCATCCCGATGGAAGAATGTCAGGATCCATATAACGGATCCCGAAAATCAGGACCCTCTTGCGGAAATGGATTACATTCTCTGCGGAAGCAGCGCGGATGCTTTGCGCTATGGCGACAGGGTGATCCATTTGTACGACGACCCGGAAGATGTGGATCACGACAGGTTGTCAATTCACCGATATCAACCGATCGGAAGGATCACTGCGCAACTAAGAAATCTGTGCGATCCCCCTTCGGGCGCGTTGCGGGTTCCGGGAGATGCAGCGAAAACGATCTTTTGGGGCTTTACTTCCGGCGTGGGCGGAAGCGGAACAAGTTCATTGGCCCAGGCAGCCGGTCGGATCCTCAGCCGATTGCATGGGATGGAAGTGTTGCTCGTCAGATTCGGACGCTTTGTTCGAAACGAGGGCGCGTGCCGGTTTGATACGAATGATCCTTCCCTTGGACAATGCTTGTACAGAATCGTCAGCGGGGACATCATGCGTGTAAAACTATCGTCGGAGTATTGCAAAAGAGATCCCTTCGAACTGAATCTATTGGGCGGTCCTGACAGAGAGAATCCTTTGTGCTTCGCAGAAGAGGAAGATCTGTATCAGCTGCTGCATCACATCGCGCGTCATGGGGACTTTCAGCATGTTTTGCTGGATGTTCCGGCAGAGATATTCTGTTGGAAGAACCTCATGCGCCTGTGCGAACGACAAATCGTCAATTTTGGCTGTCTGCCGCACCGGTTCGCTCCGTCGGAGGTCCAAGAAGAAGTCTTGCGGGAATGTTGCCAGGCTGACGGCTCGGATCCCGTCTTCAGAATATTTCCTTTTCGCCCCATGGAAGACCCGGACAGCTTTCTTCCGGCGTTGCAAGAGGATGGTGCGGACATCCACGGACAGTTCGGAGCGGAGGTGCGGGATCTTGTTGACAGAATGGAAAACCAACAGTAGCAGCTGCCCGGTATCCTTGAGGCAGTTGTCGGAAGGCGTACGGTACAGAATGGCGCAAACGGCGGAAGCGCTTTCTGACGAGCAGGTCCTGGAAATCGTTGAGAATCTGGTGCTTTCGCACAGCGCGCTTGGGGACCTTTCACCCGGGAAGAAAAAAAGATGGATCCGCCTGATCTTTTGTTCTCTACGAAGAGAGTTGGAGATCCTTCACGACTACGCCGAGGACCCCGACGTTTCAGAGATTATGGTGAACGGGATCGGCGGAATCTTTATAGAGCGTTGCGGGAAGATCCAGCGTGTGCCTGTTTTCTTTGAAAATGTCGAGGATTTGGAAAAAGTTATCCGGCGGTTGGCTGCCCGTGTCAGCAGGGAAATGAATGATCTGCATCCCATCGTGGACGCCAGACTGCAAGACGGATCCAGAATCAACGCAGTCAACCGCAGCATTGCGTTGGATGGCCCGGTCCTGACTATTCGGAAATTCAACCGAGATCGAATGACGCTGGAGGATTTGATCCGTCAGAAGGATATCAGCGAGGAGGCAGCAGATCTTCTGATCCGGCTGGTGCGCAGCGGCTACAATATGTTCGTCAGCGGCGGAACAAGTTCGGGCAAAACGACCTTTTTGAATGTGCTTTCGGACTTCATTCCCAAGGAGGAGCGTGTGATCGTGATCGAGGATTCTGCAGAGTTGGCGATCCGGAATCATGAAAATCTGGTACGTATGGAAGCCAGAAGCGCCAATGCCCAGGGGCGCGGCGCCGTCACCATCCGGGATCTGATCAAAACCAGTCTGAGGATGCGGCCGGACCGCATTATCGTAGGCGAAGTCCGGGGCGGGGAGGTCGTGGATATGCTGGCGGCCATGAGCACCGGGCATGAAGGCTCCCTATCCACGGGGCATGCCAATTCTCCGGCCGGCATGATCGGCCGCTTGGAGACGCTGTTCCTGACAGCATCGGGCTTTCCGGTGGAAGCCGTACGCAGTCAGATCGCCGATGCCATTGATGTATTCGTTCATTTAAAAAGGACCTCCGACGGAAGACGCCGGGTCTGGGAGATCGCCGAGGTGGAAGGATGCATGGAAAGTGCTGTCCGCTTGAACAAGTTGTTCCATCACGTTCCCGGAAAGGGTTTGATCTCAACGGGGAATAAACTGATACACACAGAAAAGCTGGAGCTCTACGAGCAGGGTGAGCGGATTGACGGACTATCGAACCTATAATTTATCGAGAAGGGAACAACAAAAATACTATTTGATGGCTTTCTTTATACTGTTTTCGGTCGGGATGCTGTTTTACCGCAGTTTTGTTTTCGCATTGGTTTGCCTTCCGGCAGCGATCCCTTGCGAGAAAATGTGGGCAGAGCGAAAAGGAAGGATGCGAAGGGAAGTATTGCTGGAAGGCTTCAGAGACGCTCTCTATTCGATGTCCGCAGCCATTGCGGCAGGACGGCAAATGCCGGAAGCGGTTGCAGATGCCGGGGCGCAGGTTCGCTTTTCTTATGGAGCATCAGCGCCTATTGCTGAAGAGTTTAAACGAATCACAGAACTTTACGAGGGCGCACACGGTTCGATCGAGCTTCTGCTGATCGATTTTGGTTCAAGGAGCGGGCTGGAGGAAATACAGCAGTTCGCCTTTGTTTGCCAAATCTGCGACAGGAGCGGAGGCGATCTGGAGGAAGTTGCATTGACCAGCGCCAATTTGATCCTGGACCGGATACGTTTTCGTCGGGAAGTGCAGATGCTCACAGCGCAAAGAAAGCTGGACATCGCTTTTTTGATATCACTGCCGCTGCTGATCCTTCTTATTTTAAACCTGACCGCGCCGGATTATCTGGCGATCCTGTATTCAGGCCTTGCCGGGCGATGCATCATGACCGCCTGTCTTCTAACGATCGCCGCAGCTCTGAGGTGGGGGTTGCGGTTGATTGAGGTGGCGCTGTGAAATTTTTTTCGCCTCCAGCGAAGGCAACGGACTTTCTTCGGAAGCTTGAAGATGCGATTTTCCGGAGGGAGATTCGGCAACTCAAGACCCAGTCCTGGATGTTTTCCGACAGCAAGGCCCTTGAGACATGCCTAGAGCAAAGCCGCAAAAAAAGCCTTCGCAAAGTGCGAGCTTTGTTCTCTGCCGGATTGACGATGACCGGTATCGTTGCGATATTGTCTTTGTTTAACCCTTCTCTGGAGCAGCAGTTGTCCCGCCCCGACTTCGGAGAAGTCCCTTCTGTCGTTGCTGTGGAAGTGCAAGCTGAATTCAAAGGGCATACAGTGAATGAAACACTGCGGCTCCGACTTGCTCCGAAGCTCCTGACATCGGCTCAGGAGCGGGAGCGAATTCGTATCTGCGCCGCGCAGCTTCACGAACAGATGCTTGGCGATAACGCCTCGCTCCTCAGTGTCCGCAGCGATTTGATACTTCCTAGGATCCATGAAGAGACCGGCGTCCTTCTTTCTTGGGAGAGCAGCGATCCTGCGCGCATCGACCTCCGGGGCTGTGTGGACTTGATTGGATTGACACCCGGCGAAACGGTAACGCTGTCTGCCGTGCTGTCTCTTGGCGAAGCGACTGCTCGCCGCACATACACTATTGCCTTCGCGCCGGTGCAAACCAAAGACTATGAGCAGAGCTTGCGGCGCTACCTGAACAGACTTCGGGAGAGACTGAGTCAGTCTGCTCCCGGAGACAAGCTGATCCTTCCCAACGAAGGCGAATACGATATTTCTCTTACTTGGGCGTTGCCCCCCCAATCTGCGTGGTTGTTTCCGCTTCTCCTTTGTTTGCTCATCGCTGCCGGCATCTATCTGTCGCAGATGGATGCTATAAAGAAGGAATTGCGAAAAAAGAGAAGAGCCGTAGAAGAAGAACTGCCCAACTTGTCGCTTCAACTGACGTTGTTGCTCAATGCGGGGCTGGTCGTGACAGCCGCCTTTGATGAGATTCTGCGAAGCAACAAAGACCGATCCCGGCCGCTGTACGAGATATTGAGGGATATTTACAGTCGGTGCGACCAAACCAATGAATCTTTTGTAAAAGCGCTGCATCGGTTTGCGCAGACTACAGGAAGCCGAGATTTTCTCCGTTTGAGTACGCTGATTTCCGATCACGCTGCCAGGGGCAGCGAGCTGGCGGAAAAGTTGGAGAGGGAAAGAGCGAGCCTTTGGGAAGGCCGTTTGCAGAAAGCCCGGGCTAGCGCCAAGGAAGTTGAAACAAAGCTGTGCCTGCCGATGATGCTTTTGCTGTGTGTGCTTGTGGTCATAGCGATCGCGCCGGCGTTGATGGAAATGTGACAGGTCGAGTTGATCAAAGAAAGGAAAAATCATGGAGTTTAAGGTTTTTAAAAGCAGTAAAAAGGGAATGGAATTGGTCCAGGTTGCGATACTGATCGCGATTGCCATCGCATTGGGTTTGATTTTTAAGACACAAATCGGCGCATTCGTGGATAACGTGTTCGGCGATCTGCTGGGGAGTGACTTTTGATTCGCTCCAGAAAGGGAAGCGCAACGGTGGAGGCGGCGTTGATCTATCCGATGATTGTATTATTGCTTGCCGGCACGATCCATTATGCGCTCTTTCTGTACACTGAAGTACAAAAGGACTGTCTGCTTCATCAGGAGGCGCTTTTCTCGACTGTGAATCCCGCCGGCCTTGACATTTGCCTGCTCATGAGAGGGGAGTGGCTTGTGCCGTGAATAAGAAAGGATTTTCATCGTTGTACATGATCATGATTTTTTCTTCTTTGGTATTTTTGATCCTTGTAATCCTCGAAGGTGCTTCGGGGTTTGCTCTCCGAAGCCGTGCCGAAGGGATATGTATGCTCGCGGGGGAGTCGATGCTTTCGGAATACCAGAAAACGCTGTGGAGCCGCTACGGGATATTTGCTGTACGCTCGTCGAATGAAAGACTGACGGCCCTGGCGGATTTTTACATCGACGGAAATCTGGCGGTGCAGGGAGACAACCTTTTGCGCATGGAAAAGATCGACTGTCTGGCCGACAGCCAGGAATATCCCGCATTAGACGGCGAACAGTTTGCCTGTCAGATCCGCAATGCGGCGTCGATCCTGATTGTCCGGGACATTCTATTTGACGGAGAGAGCGAATCGATCTGTTCCGAAATCCGCGAAGCCCTGTCGCTATCCGAAACACTTCAGGAGGGTGCAGAGGAAGGGCTGCGTCAGATCGAGGAAACTCCGGAAACGTACGGAGAAGAGCTCCCCGTAGAAGAAAGAGCCAGGATGCGATCCCTGATAAAGCGCTATGAAACTTCGGGACTACCCCCGGAAGATCTCCCGGTCTGGGAAAAATCCATCCCACCCGGGAGCGCAACGGAAAATCTGCCCACGAAGCTCCTGGGTCTTTCTTCTCAAAGAATGTTGTTGAGCAGCGGCGTGATTCCCCGGGCTTCCGCGCCTATGGAGAATGAATACATACTGGAAAAATGTTCTTACGCCACTCGGCTGCTGGAGAATTCTTTACTGGATCTGGAGGTGGAATATGTTCTGTTCGGTCTGCCTTCGGATCCGGAAAATGACAAAGAAGTCCGAAATTCCCTCTTTTGGCTCCGCAGCGCCTTGAACCTGTCACACATTTACAGTGATCCCGAGAAAAAGACCGAAGTGACAACGCTGGCCGCATCTGTGCTGACACTGATACCTCTGCCGGTGGCCGTATTCATCGTAGCCGGAATCTGGTCCTCCGTAGAAGCGCGAAACGATGTAGAAATGCTTTTTTCCGGAGAAACCGTTCCATTCCTGAAGACACCTGATGACTGGGCCTGCAGTCTGGACGGCGCCCTTCGATCGAATGTCGTTGAGGAAACAATACCCGGCGCCGCCCACCAAATCGGCACATATGGGGATTATCTGCGCTTGCTGCTTCTGATGGTCGCGCCGGAAAAAAAACGTGCCAGGTTGATGGACGTGATGCAGCTGAACATTGCGCAAGAAATGGAAGAGCCGTTCTGCTTTCAGGATTACGCCTATGGGTTTACTCTGCAGGCTGAATTTGAAAAGCAGCTCCGCCTTCCCGGATCCCGCAGAGCAGGCAAGCGCATAGGAAAGGTGTGTCAGGAGCATGCATATCAATAGAAAGCGGGGATCGCTGATCGTTGATGCGGCCTGCTGTATTCCGATCCTGATCATCGCGGCTGTAACATTGTTGTATCTGGTCCTTCAATGCGGAATCGAAGAAACGGTTGCGCATACACTGGTCCAGAGCGCCAGAAGCAGCACGAGGGCTGTTGCGGTTTTGCCCTCGGAAGACACGCAAGGAATACGGTTTCAAAGCATCTTCACTGCTGTTTGGGAAGGTATGGTACTGGCCGAATGGGGTGTTGACCATCCGGATACTTCCATTCAGGTGTTGAAGGTTGAAGACACGGTGATTCTGCCCGGCGGTTCGATCAGCGTGGATCATATTGCAAGAGCTTGTGTATCGATTGAAAATGTCATACACATCGGACCATCGATGGCGAAGGATCCGAAATCTTTCAAAAATGTTGTATTTCGGCCTTTTGTCGGAGAATCTCTTCAAGCCGGCGCATATGATGCGGTACATGTTTATGTATTTCCGAAGCGAGGAGAGCGGTATCACATACGATCCTGTTCGATTTTGCAGGATGGCCAGATCCAGGCAATACTGACAGAAAAAATCCGAAAAGCGTATACTCCTTGTAAGCTCTGTCATCCCGAAACGCTGCCCAACGGCGCACAGATTTGCTTGTTTTCATCAGAAAGTCGGATCTATCATCGGCATTCCTGTTCATCTGTCACAAAAAATTTCGTATGCATTCCCCGCAGCGAAGCGATTGCTGCAGGATATACGCCTTGCCGGATCTGTGGAGGAGGTCATCCATGATTCATATACGATATTCATTTGCCGATCATCGACCGGAAGCATATAAACTGGAGGTGTTAAGGCGGGGCTGCTGTCCGGCGCTGGCGGAAGCCAGCCTGCGCGAGAATTCGGAGTGTCTGGACATTTCAGTGCATGCTGCGGGGCTTTTTCATGTCAGCACCTATCTTGATTCACTGTGCGGCAATTTTATCGAGCATCGCCTGAAAAACGGAATGATTCCCGAAGTGCTCGGCTGGTTGCGTCGAATAACGGAAGCGATCGACACGCTGGAGGAGTATCTAATTTTCGAAGAGGACGTATCCTTATGTTTGTCCGACTTGTATTTCGAAGCGGAGCGGGGATCGGCCCGATTGCTCCTGAAACCTTCCGGTGTCAGGTTGATTGAAGGCTTGAGCCATCTTTGCGGGGAAATTCATCGGCAATATCCGGAAAGCAATGCCGATCTGGTTGCCCGCCGCCTCCGCGAACGCAATGCAGTGCAGTTGATGGATCGGCGGGCTTTGCTGGCCTTTTTGTCCGCTTGGGAATGCGAATTGAGAGCTTAAAGACTGGCATGGAAAAAGCCGGAGCGTTGCTCCGGCTTTCGATGTAGTTTTTGTGCGAGATATTTATTCCTGGTAAGATCTTTCGGTTCTGAACTGTCTTCTTTGGTTCTTTTTCTTGTCTCTGCACGCTTTGCATCTTTTCGGTTCGTTGTCGAAACCTTTTTCCTTGTAGAATTCCTGTTCACCTGCGGTGAAAATGAATTCCTGCCCACAGTCCTGACATATCATTGTCCTGTCTTCCATTTGTTTGATTCTCCTTAGTATTCGTGCTTATAGCGAATATCAATATTTACGGGCAAGATCTGGGATAACGAAACGAAATCTGTCTCTATGCGTCATAAATATCTCTTGAGCCTAATAATATACGACTTTCTCCCGAATGTAAACGATTTTTTTATTGGGGATTCCGATTGAGAAATATGGCTGTTTCCGTTATAATCAACACTATGATACCACTTTCCACGAGGATGAGACCTCTGACGCTGGAAGAGTTCTTCGGACAGCGCCATTTTATGAACGAGGACTCACTGCTTTACAACTCCATACAGAGCAAAACCTTTGAATCTGCCATCTTTTATGGACCTTCCGGCACCGGAAAGACCACGTTGGCCCGCATTATCGTATCTCAGATGGGCGCCGAGTTCCACGAACTGAACGCATCCACCTGCGGCACGAAGGAACTGAAGGAGGTCCTGGAGTCGGCGAAGGTGAAATTCTTCGGCCTTCAAAAGGAGGTCGTCTACCTTTATGTGGATGAATTTCACCGCTGGAACAAGCTCCAGCAGGATTCTCTGCTTCAGGCTTTGGAGGAAGGAACAGTGCGCTTTATCGGGAGCACGACAGAGAATCCTTACTTCGCCGTCAACAATGCGATCCTGAGCCGTGTGCGAGCCATTTATGAGTTTAAAAGGCTGGAGAATGAGGAGATTCTTCAGATTTTGCGCAATGCCCTCGAAAACCGGGAAAGAGGTCTGGGCGCCAGGCAGCTCACCATCACCGACGAGGCGCTTTCCATGCTGGCAGACCGGAGCAACGGAGATGCCCGCATCGCGCTGGACACCTTAGGCTTCGTGGCCGACAACATGAACGGAAAGCATATTACGCTGACACAGGTCGGCGAAGCCATGCAGCGTCAGACTTCGTTTTACGACAGGAGCGAAGATAAGTTCAATTTGCTTTCCGCATTGCAGAAATCCATAAGAGGCAGCGATCCGGATGCGGCGATCCATTACCTGGCGCGGCTGATCCAGGCCGATGCGGACATCCTGATGATCGGTAGGCGGCTCATGGTCTGCGCGGCAGAGGACATCGGAATGACATTTCCCCAGGCGATTTCCGTCGTAACGTCCTGTGTGCAGGCTTCTCAAATGGTAGGCTTTCCGGAAGCGCGCATTCTTCTGGCCGAAGCGGTGATCCTTCTGGCGTCCTGTCCCAAGTCGAATTCGGCCATCACCGCCATCGACGAAGCCCTGGGAGATCTGCGCAACAAAAAAATCGACGATGTGCCCGCGCATCTGAAGGATGCCCACTACTCAGGCGCGAAAAAGCTGGGTCGGGGAGAAGGCTACTTGTATCCGCATGCCTATGGAGGCTATGTAAAGCAGCAATATCTGCCCGATGATCTGGCCCGCGCCGGCGTCCGATATTACAGACCGACAGAAAACGGCAGGGAAGCGCTGTTCAAGAAATTCCTGGAGGAATTGAAGAAATGAGAACGATCACGTTGGCTGATCACGCCGGCTTCTGTTTCGGCGTAGGGCAGGCTGTGGAACGGGCCGCCGCAGAAATGGAAAAAGCGCAGCTGCGGGGATCGAAACTGTATTGCCTGGGATCACTGATCCACAACAAGGCTGTCACCCGAGCCTTTGGCGAAAAGGGTATGGTGACAGTCCGGAGTCTGGAAGAAGTGCCACCGGGCGCTTTTGTGCTGATCCGTGCCCATGGAGAACCGCCCGAGACGTTTCAGGAAGCCGCCCGCAAGGACCTGACACTCATCGACGCCACCTGTCCCTTCGTTTCGAAGATCCACCATCTGGCCGCCGAGGCCGCATTCGGGCAGCGTCGTGTGGTAATCGTCGGCGACCCGTCCCATCCGGAAGTGATCGGCATCACGGGTTGGGCAGGCGCTCGGGCTATAACGGTGAACGACCCCGGAGATGCAGAGGCAGCCGCCTTACTGCTGAAGGATCAGCCTGTGACCGTCGTGGCGCAGACTACCATCACCGGAGAAAAGTTTCAAGCCTGTGTAGATCGAATACGTTCCTATACAGAAGATCTGATCGTTTATGATACGATTTGTCAGGCGACGAAACAGCGTCAGGATGCGGCACTGGAACTCGCCGGGAAGTCCGACATGATGGTCGTGATCGGGGATCGAACCAGCTCAAACTCGCAAAAATTGGTTGAAATCTGTGAAAAAGTATGCAAAACTGTCCTATTTGTTGAAAATTTGGATGATTTGCCATTGCAAGAGGTTGAAAAGTATTGTAAAATAGGCGTTGCGGCAGGTGCATCCGCGCCTGAACGCATTATTAAGGAGGTTATTGCAACTATGAGTGAAGATTTCACCAAGGATCTGCAAGCAGAAGAAACAAACGAAATGTCGGCCTTTATGGACGAGATCGAAAAATCTCTCCGCCTACCGGGGAGAGGAGAAGTGATCACAGGAGAAGTCGTGCAAGTCACAGACGACTATATCGTGATCAACCTCGGCTGTAAAAAAGACGGAATACTGCCGAAAAGCGAAATGGTGCTGGAAGACGAACAGAACTTGACTGCGCTGTTCAAAGAGGGAGATGAGATCCAGGCCAAAGTCATCAAGAGCGATGACGGAGACGGGAACATCTTGCTTTCCAAGAAGAAACTCCAATCCGGAGTGCATTGGGACGAGATCACCGCAGCTTTAGATAGCAAAGAGATAGTCAACGCGACCGTCGTCAAAGAAGTCAAAGGCGGCGTCATCGCCACATACAAAGAAGTATCCGGCTTCATCCCCATGTCACAGCTGGCTGACCACTATGTGGAGAGCGCAGCGGAATATGTAGGGAAGACGTTGCCCGTCAAGGTGACGCGAGTCGACCAGCGGCGGAACAAAGCCGTATTCTCCCACAAAGCGTTCCTGAACGAAGAGAAGTACAAAAAGATCGCAGAGATCTGGCAGACACTCAACGTTGGCGACGTGGTGGAAGGCAAAGTGATGCGGTTCACCGATTACGGCGCATTTGTGGATATCGGCGGGCTGGACGGTCTGCTCCACATTTCCGAGATTTCCTGGGGCAAGCTGAAGCATCCGCAGGAAGCGCTGGAAATCGGCCAGATCATCAACGTCAAGATCCTGTCCATGAACGAAGAGAAGGGCAAGATTTCTCTGGGTCTCAAGCAGAACGCACCGGAACCCTGGTCTGTCATCGACGATAATTACGCCGAAGGTAACGTGATCAGCGGGAAAGTAGTCCAGATCAAGGAATATGGCGCATTTGTGGAACTGGAGCCCGGTTTGGACGGACTGGTCCATATTTCGGAAGTGGCGCATAAGCGCGTCAACAAAATTTCCGAAGAGCTGACAATCGGTCAGATGGTCCAGGCCAAAGTACTGGAGATCGACCGGGAGCGTCGCAGGATTTCTCTGAGCATCAAGGAAACACTGGATCCCAACGCGCCCCAGCCCGAGTCTTACGAGGAAGAGCCTGTCGAAGCACCGGAAGAAGGGGTTGCCGAAGCAGAAAAAGCGGTCATCACCGAAGCTCCTGTCGAAGAGCCTGCGGAAGCGGTAGAACCTGCAGAAGCAGCAGCGGAAGTAGCAGAAGAAGAACCTGCGGAAGAAGCGATCGGCAGCGATACCCCGAGCCTCAAGAATCTCAAGAAGGCTGAGCTGGCTGCATTTGCCGAAGAAAAGGGGATTGAACTCCCGGCGAAGGCAACCAATGCGGAAATGATCCAGATTATTGAAACAGCACTAGAGTAGGACGTGAATGAAGAAGAACATTGTATTGATCGGAATGCCCGGTAGCGGCAAGACCACCGTTGGGCGGGAATTATCCCGCCGGACGGGGATGCCCCAGGCTGACGGCGACCATATCATAGAAGATGCAGAAGGAAGAAAACTTCAGGAGATACTCGATTCCGACGGGATCGAGTATTTCAAAACCATGGAAGGCAGGATTCTTGCGAATCTGACCTACGAGAACTACGTGATCTCGCCCGGCGGAAGCGCTGTTTATTATCCCGAAGCCATGGCGCACCTTTCGGAAATCGGAGACATCGTTTACCTGAATGTTCGGTTTCCGGAGATTCAAAGACGCGTTACCAATCTGGAATCCAGAGGGATCGTGTTCAAACCCAACCAGACCTTCGAAGACTTGTACAACGAGCGAACACCGCTATACGAAAAATATGCGGAAATCAATCTTAAAACCGAAGGAATGACGGCGGAAGAGACTGCTGACAAAATCCTTGAACTGTTGGATTATCAAGGATAAGAGCCATTTTAGAAAAGCAGAGACAAGGGTAAATCGCCCTTGTCTTTTTTCTTATTCTCCTGTATATTTTACTTATATTTGTGTATCAGCTCAACGGCAAGGAGGGCAGGCGAATGGATCGTTTTCTCGGAGAAAACTTCCTTTTGACGACCCGGATCGGCAAAGCGCTTTATTACGACATTGCAAAGGAATTGCCGATCGTGGACTATCACTGTCACATCGATCCGGTCGACATCGCTTCGGACCGGATCTATTTGAATCCTACCCGGCTCTGGCTTGCTCACGATCATTACAAATGGCGGCTGATGCGCGCCAACGGCGTCGATGAGGCTTTCATCACCGGAGATGCCGATGACTTTCGCAGATTTGAGCAATGGGCGCTCACGCTGGAAAAAGCGGCGGGCAATCCGCTCTATGTGTGGAGCCATATGGAACTGAAGCACTTCTTTGGCTATTCCGGACACTTGAAAGGCAGCAATGCCGAAGAAGTCTGGAATTTTTGTATGGAGAAAATCGGCCCGGGGATCCGTGCCTCGGATCTTTTGAAAGCGGCAAAGGTTCGCCTGCTCTGTACCACAGACGATCCGGTCTCGGATCTTTCGTGGCATCGCGAATACCGTTCCGGACCCGGGCAATCGATTCGAATGCTGCCGACTTTCCGGCCGGACAGGGTTTTATCTGTGGAACAAGAAGACTTCTCTCAATATTTGATGGAGCTTTCCACAGCTTCGGGGATCAAAATAGTCGATTTTGATACGCTTCGGCAGGCCTTGGCGTTGCGCATGGACTACTTTTCGGAAAACGGCTGCCTGATTTCGGATCACGGTCTTTCGGAGTTCCGTTTTCTTTCCTGGGACGAAGCAGAGATCGATGCGATCCTGGATGAGCGCCTGAAAGGAGCCGGAATCACCGCCGAGCAACGCTGGAAGTATCTGTCGGCGATGCTTTGCTTTTTGGCAGCCTCTTACGAAAAAAGAGGCTGGGCGATGCAACTGCACTTCGGCGTCAACCGAAATGTCAACACTGCCGTGTTTAGGCATCTGGGGCCGGATTCCGGCTTTGACTGCATCGGCGGGGATATCCCATATCGGGACCTTGCCTTATTATTGGACAGAATGCAGTCGAAAGCTGCGCTGCCGAAAACGGTATTGTATTCCATCGAGCCGGGCGACAACGCTGTGATCGATTCTCTGATCCATTGTTTCCCTGCGCCGGGCGTCGTTTCCAAGGTGCAGCACGGCGCGCCCTGGTGGTTCAACGACCACAAGGATGGTATTCGTCAACACCTGTCATCTCTGGCCGCACAAGGGCTTCTGGGTACCTTTATCGGCATGCTTACCGACTCTCGCAGCCTGCTCTCCTACGTCCGTCACGATTACTTTCGCAGGATCCTGTGCGACTACCTGGGCGCCCTGGTGGAATCGGGCGAATATCCAAATGACCCGCAGCTGCTGGAAAACCTGATCAAAGACATTTCTTACCGGAATTGCCTGTCCTATTTCGGTCTGGAAATAGATGAACCAACCAATCTCACCGTCATGTAACAAGGAGGCAACCATGTCACAGATTAAGATCGCTCATACCGCAGATATCGTGCATCAATACAAAGATGGATATTCTGCAATACCTTTCCTCGAAGGGGCCTACGACCAGGCGCGTTTTGAGAAGTGTTCCTTAAAGCCGGGCAGCTCTTTTTCGCCCGAAGTGTACGGCATCACCCAGAACAATCAGCTTTTCATTTTCCTGACAGGGAAAGGGTATATCACAACGCCAAGAGAAGCTTTCAACATTATCGAAGTCGCTGTATTTGTTCCTGAATTCGACCGGGAGCGGTTCACCATCACCTGCTCTGCAGACAGCAAAGAGACGCTGGATTTCATTCATGTGGTGACGGAACTCAATGACTATGACAAAAGCTGCCTCGTGGAAGCGCGGATCAAACTGCCTCGTTTTCGGCCTCTTTCTCAGGGGTGGGAATATGTGGAAAATTTTAAGCAGGATGATACGAAATCCATCATGCTCATCGAACACCGCAATTTGGGAAGGCTGTCCATGGGCGCTGTTCTGGGCAAGGGGCCTACCGTTGTGGGTCAGCACATCCACAACGAACTGGTCCAGTGGTACATTCCGCTTCCCGGCTCCAAACTCACTTATATTGCAGGCGGCGATCAGTATCCGATGAAGGGCGGCGACGTGAGCTTTACGCCTACCGGCTTCCACCACGGAGCCCAAGCCGAAGCCGGGGATTCTTATGATTACATCTGGTTTGAGCTGTGTTGTGACGGTTATCCCGGCGAGATCAAATAATTGGTCGTGATCGAACAGGTGTCCTTGCTTCATTTGACAAGAGCCGGACTGCTGGATGAGCAGGCCTGGCAAAAGGCAGGCGTTCAACTGCCCGGATACGATGTAGCCGCACTGACGGAGGAGACCCTCCGCCGGTGCGGCTGGGTCCATTTCGGCGCCGGGAATCTGTTCCGGGCTTACCCTGCAGCCCTTCAGCAGCAGTTGATTCGCCGGGGATATTCCTCTTCCGGAATTTTGGCTGCAGTGGATGCCGGCTCCGACACGCCGGAAAAAATATACGTCCCTCATGACAACCTGAGTCTGTCCGTTACGTTGGGCGCCGACGGTCGGCTGGAGAAAGAGATCATCGGCTGCATCGCCGGGGTGCTGCGAGCCGACTCCCGCAGTCCGGACTGGCAGCAGATGACTCGTGCCTTCTGCAGTCCGGCCCTTCAACTCGTCACGTTTACCGTCACCGAAAAAGGATATGCGACCCATTTGCCCGACGGAAGCATCCGTCCGGAACTGACAGAGGATCTAAATCAGGGACCGGAAAAAGCGCTGGGTCTTCTGCCTGCCGTCACAGCATTACTATTTCGTCGTTACGCAGAAGGCGGCGCGCCTCTTGCTGTGGTGAGCCTGGACAATTGCGCGCAAAACGGCCTTCGTCTGAGCAGTGCGATCCGCTTCATTGCCGATGCGTGGCAGAAGCGCGGATGGGTCGACCCGGGCTTTATCGCCTATCTCAGCGATGAAACCAGAATCTCTTTCCCCTGGACTATGATCGATAAGATCACGCCCTATCCTTCGGAATTCGTAGGGGCGCATCTCCAGTCTTTGGGCATTTCGAATATGAATATCCTTCGTACCGGACGGGGAAGCCTGAGCGCTCCCTTCGTCAACGCGGAGAAGCCGGGATATCTTGTCATTGAGGACAGCTTTCCGAACGGTCGTCCTCCTTTAGAGCAAGCCGGCGTGTTGTTCACCGATCGTAAGACGGTGGAGAAAGTGGAGAAGATGAAGGTGGGCACTTGCCTGAATCCCCTCCATACGGCTTTGGCGCTACTGGGCTGTCTGCTGGGCTTTCCCACCATCGCCGCTGCGATGACACATCCGATTTTGCCCGGTTTCCTGAAAGATTTGGCGCTGAAGGAAGGAATGCCGGTGATGGAAGATCCGATTCTGCTGGATCCGGTCCGATTTTTGGAGGAGGTGTTGACGGAACGGTTTCCGAATCCCAACATTCCCGATACGCCCCAACGCATCGCCACGGATACTTCGCAGAAAATCCCCGTACGTTTTGGGGAGACCCTTAAAAAGTATGCCGCTGCGCAGCCCGCCCGGCTGCAGGAGCTTCAGAGGATCCCCTTTGTATTTGCCTGCTGGCTGCGATACCTGATGGCCGTGGACGATTCGGACCATCCTATGGAATTGAGCCCGGATCCGCGCCTGGTCGAGCTGCGAAACGCAGTGGAAGGCATTGCGATAGGAGGACCGTGGAAACCCGGCCCGCAGCTGGAGAAATTGCTGAGCGACCGGGATTTGTTTGGAATCGATCTTCAGACTGCCGGATTGGCGGAGCGGGTCACAGAACTATTACGTCAGATGTGCGAAGGGCCGGGCGCCGTGGAAAAAGCTCTGTCCCGGATCGCAGTTATGTAATCCTGAAGGAGGAACCGATGAAAATGACATTGCGGTGGTATGGGAAAGAGGTGGATCCCATTCCACTGGAATACATCAGACAGATCCCCGGTGTGACGGGAGTCGTCACTGCTTTGATGGACATGCCGGCCGGAGCTCTTTGGCCCGCGGAGCGGATCGCGGAGCGGAAGCGGCAAGTGGAGGAAGCCGGCCTGGAAATGAAAGTCATCGAAAGCGTCAATGTTCACGAGGACATCAAGCTGGGCCTGCCATCTCGGGACGAATATATCGAAAACTATCGCAAGACTGTTCAGCGTCTGGGGCAGGCCGGCGCAGAGGTGATCTGCTACAATTTTATGCCGGTTTTCGACTGGACTCGTACCGATCTGGCAGCGCTTCGGCCCGATGGCTCCACCGCGCTGGCCTATCGTCAGGATTTGGTGGATATCGTCAAGGATCCTCAAGCTTTTGCCGACAAAATCGAAAAAAACACCCAGGGCTTCGAGATGGCCGGCTGGGAACCCGGGCGCATGGCTGAGGTGAAGCGGTTGTTCGGCTTGTATCGCGGAGTGTCGCACAGCGATCTGTTTCAAAACCTGGAATATTTTTTAAAGGCCGTGATCCCGGTCTGCGAAGAATACGGTGTTTCCATGGCCATCCATCCGGACGATCCGCCTTGGGATATCTTTGGGCTGCCCCGGATCATCACCGGCAGGGAGAGTTTGGAGCGGGTGCTTTCTCTGGTTGACAGCCCTTTCAACGGACTGACGCTGTGCGCCGGTTCTCTGGGCTCCGATCCGAACAATGATCTGCCCGCCTTGATCCGAACCTTCGGCGGTCGAAAGCGTATCCACTTTGCACATATCCGCAACGTGAAGCATTACGGATTCGGTCATTTTGAAGAAGCGGCGCACTACTCCGATGACGGCAGTCTGGACCTGTATGAGATCGTTAAAGCCTATTACGATGTGGGCTTTGACGGAACGGTGCGCCCCGATCACGGCCGCATGATCTTCGGCGAAACCGGAAGGGCCGGCTACGGTCTGTATGACCGGGCCCTGGGCGCCATGTACATCAGCGGTCTTTGGGAGGCTATAATCAAGAACGGTAAAAACAAGGAGATGATCCAATGAACAAGATTACAGAAACCATTCGCCGACTCGGCATCGTACCGGTGATCAAGATCGACGATTCCGAGCAGGCATTGCCGCTGGCGAAAGCTCTGGAGGCCGGAGGCTTGCCTCTGGCCGAGGTGACGTTCCGGACTTCTGCGGCAGCTCAAGCCATCCGCAACATCACCGCCGGCTGTCCGAATATGTTGGTCGGCGCCGGCACCGTTACGACCACTGAGCAGGTGGACGCTGCGATGGAAGCCGGTGCTGCCTTTCTGGTGAGCCCGGGATTCAATGGCCGGATCGTGCGCTACTGCATCGAAAGGGGTATTTCCATTTTTCCCGGGACCTGCACGCCCGGAGAAATGGAACAGGCGATGGAATTAGACCTGGATACCGTGAAGTTTTTCCCGGCGGAAGCAGCCGGCGGCACAGCATTTCTCAAAGCCGTGGGCGGTCCGTATCCCAAGTTGCGCTTTATGCCTACCGGCGGTATCAACCCTGAAAACATCGCGGCTTATCTGAAAATAAAAAGCGTTGTTGCCTGTGGCGGTTCCTGGATGGTTCCGCCGGACCGCATTGCAGCAAAAGACTTTGAGACGATCACCAGACTGGCGGCGGAAGCTGTTGATTTGGTTCGGCGCTGCAGAGAAGAAGGAGGCATAAAATGAACAAAAGAGTCGTAACCTTCGGCGAAATTATGCTTCGGCTGGCTCCCGAAGGGTATTACCGATTCGTTCAGGCAGCGTCATTCGGCGCGATCTATGGCGGCGGAGAAGCCAACGTGGCCATTTCATTGGCCAATTACGGCTTGGACTCCCGCTATGTGACCAAATTGCCTGCTCACGAGATCGGTCAAGCTGCGGTGAACACCTTGCGCAGTTTTGGTGTGGATACGTCCATGATCGTCCGCGGCGGCGAAAGGGTCGGGATTTATTTCCTTGAAAAAGGCGCTTCTCAAAGACCTTCCAAAGTGATCTACGACCGGGCGGGATCTTCTGTCGCAGCGGCCAATCGAAAGGATTTCGACTGGGATCGGATTTTTGAAGGAGCCCACTGGTTCCACTTTACAGGGATCACCCCGGCCTTGGGCCCTGAACTTGCGGCTGCATGCGAAGAAGCCTGCATCGCAGCGAAAGCCCGGGGGCTGACTGTATCCTGCGACCTGAACTACCGCAAGAAGCTTTGGAGCCGGGAAGAGGCGGGGAAAACCATGGCTGCGCTATGCGGCTATGTGGATGTGTGCATCGCCAATGAAGAAGACGCAAAGGATGTATTCGGCATCGAGCCCGAAGGGAATGATATCACCGGAGGAAAGCTCAACAGAAAAGGGTACGAATCTGTAGCGGCTCGCCTGACAGAACGCTTCGGCTTTCAAAAGGTGGCTATTACGCTGCGGGGATCGATCTCCGCCAGCGAAAACAACTGGGCCGCCATGATCTACATGAATGGAGCTTCTTATTTTTCCAAAGAATACAATATTAAGATCGTGGATCGCGTGGGCGGCGGAGACAGCTTCGGCGCCGGTCTCATCTATGGCTGCCTGAGCGGCAAATCGGATCGGGAGGCTCTGGAGTTTGCCGTGGCCGCCTCCTGCCTGAAGCACTCCATCGAAGGCGACTATAATTTGGTTTCTGTTGCCGAAGTGGAAGCCTTGGCCGGCGGGGACGCCTCGGGTCGGGTCCAGCGTTGAACTTAGAGAAGAAGGCAATCAAAAAAGCAGGCTGTGGTCGTGAAGATCGCGGCCTGCTCTATTTAAGAAGCACTACGGTGACGCCCTTGTTCTCTGCGATATCCCGGTCGAACTGTTTCAGTTGACTGCAGTAATCGATAAATTCGGCTCTCCGTTCCACCCATTCGTCTCCGCTGCAAAAATCCTGCACCAGGCCGGATAAGCTCCTCTCCCGGAGCTTTTTTCGCACTCCGTTACGGATGCCGCCACCGGTGCCGGAGGAGCCCCAGCCATGGATGAACACCAAAGCCCTATAGCCCATTCTTTTATAGGTCCCGAGTTGCCCGACCATGTCCCGCACGGCAAGGTCCACTGTGGGAAATCCTCTTTCCAGATTGATGTATCGAACCTTCTGCACCGTCACTCCTCCTAATAAGGATCGTTGAATGCGCCGGGTGAAACGCCGCGCTTGTAAACCGCTTCAAACACATCCCAGACCGCATCTTCTCCCTGAGAGTACTGCCAGCAGGCCGAGCCGGCCAGACCGTAGGTATAGACCAGGGCCAGCCGTCCTGCGATCGAACGGGGATCCTCCAGCCAAATTTTATCCGTGTTGCTGCCGTTGGCATATTCTGTGTAATATTGTCCGGTTTCCGACAGCCAGCGCGGCGTAAGGCCTTTGCTTTTGATGAGTTCACGGGCAGCCGTCATGGTCACGGCACGATTTCCGGCCGGTTTGCCGGTAGGCGCAACGGTCCACAGGCGAGCGTACAAAGGAATGCCCATGAGGATCTTTTGCCCTTCCACGTAGGTCAGGAGATCCTGTATGGCTTTGTCCGCCCAGGGCAGAGAAGAGACCGAGCCGGCGGACGGGCTGGTGGCATAGTGCTCATCGTAGGTCATCACGGCGATGTAGTCCACCGCTTTTCCCAAGGCCGCATAGTCGTATTCCACGGTCCAGGGTTTGGGAATCAGCGTGTCGATGGAAAGTGTCAATCCGAGTTTTTCCGTGTGCTTTCTCATTTCTCGCACGAAGGCTGTCAGATTATTTCTGTCGGCATCCTTGACATCCTCGTAGTCGATGTTGATGCCGTCTACTTCGTACAAGCAGGCGTAAAAGAGATACTGAGCGATGGTCTTGTTGCGCAGGGCTGTATCCGCAAGCACTTTGGTCGTGTAGTTTGTGGATCCTGCCAGACTCATGTTGTTGGTGATGGTCGCCCACACGTAGGCGCCGTTTTCCCGGGCTGTTCTTGTGTAGCCGAGATCCCCGCTGTTTTCGATGTTTCCGTCTCCTTCGACAATTTGATCGAACCAGGTGGGGGCCAAAATATCGATGCCGTTGCTGGCCTCCGGCGCCGCCGGGGAGATATTGCCCGCATACTGCCACACCAGGTTGATCTTGCGGTCGACAAAATTCGGCTTTTCTCTGGAGATATACTGGTAATCCAACAAGCGCTCATCGCTGTCGGCGATCCGAATATCGCTCTTCATGATGTATGCGGACTCGCCCGTTAGAGATTCGATTTGATAATATGTGGAAGTTTCCCGCTGGATCAGCACGACTTCGTCTTTGGCCAGAGACAGGCTGTGTCCGTCGCTCTCCAGAAGCGAAGCTACGGCCGGTGTCTCGTCCAGCAGAACGCGTCCGGCCCAGGACTGGCTGTCCAGATTGGTTAAATATAAGGTGTCCTGGTAAAGCGAATAGCCCAGACCCGCGAATTGGGCCGTGGTGTTCAGGGGGGCATAGAGCGCACCGTCGATGTTCCGCAGCGGAATATAGACGGTGCCTGCATTGTTTTTAATAAACTGCGTCGTCGCACCGTCACCGATATAAATATTCAGACGGCTGAGATCTAAATTCAAACGTGCCTTTTTCGGGTCCGTCGTATCCGGATCGAAAACATTGCCGTTGCCGCGCTGAAGCAGAACGTTCATGGGAATGTAGGGCGTTCCTCTGTGAAGATAGCCGGTGCCTACGGCCGTTGTTCCGTTGTACAAGATACCAAAGGGCTCATATCCCTCGCCGGCTGCATGTACCGTTCCGCTCCATATAAAAGTCGCAAAAAGAACCGTCAGCACTGTGCGCACGGCGGCTCGCCTTAATTTTATGCTGAAAAAAAGTCCTGTCATCCCCAAATCCCCCTGATTATTATTAGGGTCATTATAAAGGAAAATCTCCCATCACACAAGGATGCAAACGCCAGGATCTGCTCACAAAATGCACACTGGTGTACAAATAAAGCCAGTTATGCAATCGTCTATTGGTAGATGAAATCTGTCTATTACTACGTCAATTAACTATAACTGTCAAATTTCCTTGATATCTGGGATCGATTGGATTAAAATGTACGGGAGTGGTATGGCAATATTGCCTGCTTGTCATTGAACAAACAAGTTTATTGGAGGTAAGATTATGAAGAAAATAATCGCTGTTTTATTGATTCTGATCATGGCGCTGGGCCTGGCAGCCTGCGGAGGCGGCGGCGAGGATGTGCCCGAAGTCACCAGATTGACCATGGTCACCGGCGGAGATTCAGGCACATATTATGCGTTCGGCGGCGTCATTGCCAGCGTTCTCTCATCCAAAGTAGAGAATCTCGAAATCACAGCTGTTACTTCCGGCGCTTCTGCAGCCAATTGTCGTTCCCTGAACAACGGGGAGGCGGATCTGGCCATCATGCAGAACGATGTGCTGGGCTATGCGGTCACCGGCACGGAAACCATGGCGGCAGACGGCGCAATGCCCAAGCTGAAAGCCATTGCATCCATGTATCCCGAAGCGGTTCAGCTCGTAGCGCTGGAGAGTTCCGGCATCACATCGGTCCAGGATCTGGCCGGCAAAAAGGTTTGTGTGGGCGATCAGGGCTCCGGTTCTGAAACCAATGCCAAGCAGGTATTGGAAGCTTACGGTCTGACCTACGACGATTTCGACGTCCAGTATCTGTCCTTCTCCGAGGCATCCACCGCCATGCAGAACGGCACAGTGGATGCGGCGTTTGCAACCTCTGCTCTGCCCAACAACGCCATCGTTGAACTGTCTACCATGAAAGATATCGTAGTCGTTCCCATTGACGGCGAAGGAGCCGCTGCTTTGATCGAACGGTATCCGTTCTACGCGGCGACGATGATCAGCGACGACATTTACAATGTCCCCGGAGCCGGAACCGTTGCCATGCTGGCAACGCTGGTATGCACCGAAGATATGTCTGAAGATCTGGTCTACAATATCACCAAAAACCTGTTTGAAGCCAAGGAAGACCTGATTGCCGGTCACTCCAGAGGCAATGACATCGATCTTGAAAAAGCCAAAGACGGCGTCACCGTCGATTTCCACCCCGGTGCTCTTAAGTACTACGAGGAACAGGGAATTTAAATGATGCATGCCTTTTTTACAAGGCACAAACCATCGAGAGAGAAGGATGAGCGTGCGGGCCGATCGCCCGCGCTGCTCTTCCTGGCAGCGGTACTGGTTCTGTGTACCGCATTTTTAACGGTGCCCGCTACCCGGCGGCTTGTCGTGGAACTGGATGATACTGCGCGGCTTCTGGCGGCGCTTCCTGTTGAAGAGGGAGAGCGGATCCGGATCGGGTTCACCCATTCAGTCAACCTTTCACCGGTGTGGGACTGTTATGAAATCCGCGGAGACGAGCTGATTTTGCGCTCTACTGTTTTTCAGACTTACGGCGCAGGCATCCCGATTCTGGACGACGGACTTGGAACAGGTTTCCAAAGCACGCCGGAGGGTTTTGAGATTACCGGGATCGATTTGCCGAGAGCAGATATACCGATCCAGCTTCAGACCGTGCCCGACCACATATTGTATTATCGGCAAACACCCATTCGCCTGCTGGAGCTGGCCGGATCGGGAAGCCTTATTCATATCGGCATCCGGCGTATTTCGCTGCTCAGGATGCTGTCTGTCCGTTCTATCGCCCCCTATCTGTAAACGCAGGAGGTATTTCATGAAATTGTTTCAAAAGAAGATTCGAAAGGATCGTACCATTCAGGATAAACGAGACGATATAGACCGGAACGGTTTGTCCGAAGAAGAGGTCGCCCGGCTGGAAGCGGAGGCGGTCCTGCAAAAATATGATAAAGAATCTGCCTTTCGAAACAAGCTGCCTGCAAATGTGAGCAAAGCCATTTCGGCGATCCTGATCCTTTTTTCGCTGTTTCAGCTCTATACCACCATCTGGACGATCCCGATCCAGAAGCTGCGCCCCATTCATTTGGCCTTTACGCTGCTGCTGGTGTTTTTGCTGTATCCCGCGGCCCGGTGGCTGAAAAAGGATCGAATCCCTTGGTATGATGCGATCTTCGCCTTTATGGCGCTGGGCTGCGCGCTGTATATTCCGTTTAATTACGAATACGTGATCCAGAATGTAGGGAATTATACTCCTACGGACATCGCAGTCGGCGTCGTGGGGATCCTCCTGCTGATGGAGGCCTGCCGGCGGGTGGTGGGTCTGCCGATCCTGATCATCGTTTCGGGGTTTTTGCTGTACGCATTGCTCGGGGAGAACATTCCGGGTACGTTCGGCCATCGGGGTTACACCATCAAACAAATCATCAATCACATGTATTTCACCACCTCCGGTGTCTTCGGCACGCCGCTGGGGGTGTCGGCGACCTTTATCTTCCTGTTCATTCTCTTTGGCGCATTCCTGGAGAAAACGGGTGTGGGACGACTTTTCATCGATCTGGCCAATGCCATTGCCGGACGGAGAATCGGCGGCCCCGCAAAAGTGGCGGTCATTTCTTCGGCATTGCAGGGCACGGTTTCCGGCAGTTCCGTGGCCAACACTGTCAGCACCGGATCGTTTACCATACCGGCCATGAAGAAGTTGGGATACAAGCCTGAGTTCGCCGGGGCCGTGGAAGCGGCGGCTTCCACCGGCGGACAGCTGATGCCTCCCATCATGGGCGCGGCAGCTTTCCTGATGGCCGAATCTACAGGATTTGCTTACGCTTCGGTGGTCAAGTCGGCCATCATCCCGGCGCTTCTGTACTTTTCCGGTATTCTGATCAGTGTCCACCACGAGGCTCGGAAAATCGGACTCAAAGGGATGGATGACGCAGATATTCCAAATGCCGGCCAGGTGATGCGGGAACGGGGGCACTTGCTGCTGCCCTTGGCGTTCATGATCTACATGCTGGCCAGCAAGGTAACGCCTTCTTATGCCGCGCTGGGAGCGATCCTCACTTCCCTGATGGCCTACAGCATCAACTGGTGGGCTGTGATTCCCGTGGCGGCCATGGTCGGCGCCATGAACTTCGATATCATCTTTACCAGGTATGCCCCCTGGGCGATCCTGCTGTGGCTGATCTTGTGTTTTGCCATCAACGGACGGAAGGGGACTACGCTGGCCGAAAAACTGGGCTTTGATCCGATGGATCTGGTGGATGCGCTGCAGAAAGGCGCCCGAAACGTCCTGACGGTGGCCGTAGCCTGCGCTATGGCGGGCATGATCGTGGGAACGGTCACGCTCACCGGTCTGGGCCTGAAGTTCGCCACCGGACTGGCCAGCCTGGCAGGCAACAACATTTATCTGCTGATGTTCTTTACCATGATATCGTCCATCGTCCTGGGCATGGGGGTGCCCACCACGGCCAACTATCTGATCACATCCACGATCTGCGCGCCGGCGCTGATCGGGCTCCTTACGACGATGAACGGACTGGAAACCTCAACGATGGCCATCATCATGAGCGCCCATTTGTTCGTGTTCTATTTCGGGATCGTGGCGGATATCACACCGCCGGTGGCGCTGGCGGCCATGGCCGGCTCGGCGATTGCCAAGGGAGAACCTTTTAAGACGGGGGTGACCGCCACACGAATCGCCATCGGCGCGTTTATCGTACCCTATATCTTTGTACTTAATCCTTCCATGCTCATGATCGACACCACATTCTTCGCTGTGGCGCAAAACGTAGGGACCGCACTGCTTGGCATGTATTCGCTGTCCGGCGGACTGGCCGGCTACGTTCAGGATCATTGTACATGGTATGAGCGGATCATCTTTATTGCCGCCGGCCTGGGCATGATCATTCCGGGCACTATGACCGATGTGGTGGGACTGGCCGTCGTCGGTCTCATGATCGCCTTGCAGTTGATGCGGACCAGAAAACACAGGCCTGCAGGGGCATAGGCTGCCGTGATTTGAAAACGTTCGGAAAGCTTGCTGTCATATTGGCGGCAAGCTTTCTCATGTGATATAATATATCGATGCGGAAAGGGAGGAAGCTATGACAGAAAACCTTGCAATGGCCGTCACTCTGGGAGTTGCCATAATACTTATTATGATACTCCTTTGGATGGTATCCGTTTTTCGGCGTGAATTGCGGGAAAATCGGAAGGAATTGACTTCCTATATGCAGATGAGCTTCCAAACCCTCCATCAGACCATGACGGAAGGGGCGATGCAAAACGAGCAGAAGCTGGATAACATACGAATGACCATGGAAAACCGCCTTTCTTTCCTGCAGCAGGACAACCATCAGCAGCTGGAGCGCATGCGTCAGACTGTGGATGAAAAGCTTCAGCAGACCCTGGAAGAACGGATCAGCAAATCCTTCGAATCCGTGCGTAAAAGCCTGGAAGAGGTCTACAGGGGACTGGGTGAGATGCAAACCCTGGCCTCCGGCGTGGGCGACCTGAAAAAGGTGCTGTCCAACGTTAAGACCCGGGGGATCCTGGGAGAAATACAGCTGGGCGCCATTCTGGAGCAGATCCTGTCGAAGGAGCAGTACGAGGAGAACGTCTGTACCCGCCGGGAGGGCGGCGAACGGGTGGAATTTGCCGTCAAGATGCCCGGGGACGGAGGTCAGACCATCTGGCTGCCCATTGACGCAAAATTTCACGGCGATACCTATGCCAATCTGATGAACGCCTACGAAACAGGTGATCAGCAGGCCATCGTTCAGACCCGCCGCATGCTGGTGGATGCCCTGCGAAAATCCGCCAAAGACATCCATGACAAGTATATCGATCCGCCGGGCACCACGGATTTTGCCGTGCTGTTCCTGCCTTTCGAGGGCTTGTACGCCGAAGCGGTGAATCTGGGCGCCATGGAGACGCTTCAAAGAGAAAACAAGGTGATGGTTGCCGGACCGGCGACCATGGCCGCTCTGCTGAACAGTCTGCAGATGGGTTTCAAGACCCTGGCCATCCAGAAGCATTCGGGCCAGGTGTGGAACATATTGGGCGCCGTCAAGAGTGAATTCGACAAGTTCGGCGATGTGCTGGCCGCGACCCAGCAACGCCTGAATCAGGCCAACGAAGAGTTGGATAAACTGGTGGGGACCAGAACGCGCAGTATTCAGAGGACGCTGCGCAGTGTTCAGGACCTGGCCGGGGAAATACAAAGGGAAGAATGAGTTTATACGCGATCGGGGATCTCCATCTCACCTTCGGGGGACAGGTGGATAAGCCCATGGATATTTATGGCGGCCCCTGGGTGCGCCATACAGAAAAACTGCAGGAGCGATGGCGGGAGCTGATCCGGCCGGAAGACACGGTGCTCATCCCCGGAGATATCTCCTGGGCCATGCATTTGCGGGATGCGATCCCGGATCTTCTTTGGATCGCGGAACTGCCGGGCACGAAGGTGCTTCTGCGGGGAAATCATGACCTGTGGTGGGGCTCGCTCAAGAAGATGGCCGACATTCACGATTCGCTGTTCTTTCTGCAAAACAACTGCTATGAAGGAGATGATTTCATCATCGCCGGCTCCCGGGGGTGGCTTTGCCCGGGAGACAAGGATTTTACGGAAGATACGGACAGGAAGATCTATGAGCGGGAGTTGATCCGATTGGATCTTTCCCTCAAGGATGCATTGGCGGCCCGAAAGCGTGCGGAGGAAAACGGAATCCATAAGCAGCTGATCGGCACGATGCATTTCCCGCCTATGAACGAACGCAAGCAGCCTTCGGGCTTTACCGAAGCCTTCGCACAGACCGGCGCCGTTCGGGTGGTCTACGGTCACCTGCACGGAGAGACGGCCTACTACAGCGGTCCTCAGGGCATGTATGACGGCGTAGAGTATCTGTTGTGCTCACTGGACAAACTGAACGGGGAACCGAAATTGATCGTGGAGTGAAATCATGAAAAGAGCAATCATCATCGTCCTGGACAGCCTGGGGATCGGCGCGCTGCCCGATGCGGCGCAGTACGGAGACGAAGGAAGCAACACACTGAGAAGTCTCGCGAAAGCGAAGGATCCCTTTCAGATCCCAAACCTTGTGGATATGGGGCTGGGAAATATCGCCGGCGTGGAAGGCGTAAAAAGAGTTCCCGTGCCTGCAGGAGCCTTCGGACGGTTAAGGGAAGCTTCCAAAGGAAAGGATACCATCACCGGGCACTGGGAGATCGCCGGGATCCTGACGGAAGAGCCTTTCAAGACCTATCCCGACGGTTTTCCGAAGGAGTTTATTGAGAAGTACGAGGCGGCGATCGGCTGCGCCGTGCTGGGCAATTACGCAGCCTCGGGCACTGAAATCCTGGACACCTTAGGCCCGGAGCACGAAAAAACCGGTCGGCCCATCGTGTACACCTCGGCCGACAGCGTTTTTCAGATCGCCGCCAACACCGCTGTGATCCCGCTGGAGCGCCTCTACGAAATGTGCGAGATCGCCCGGGCAATGCTGGTGGGACCCTGGTCCTGCGGGCGGGTGATCGCCCGGCCCTACATCATCGACGAAAGCGGCAAGCGCACGCGTACTTCTGATCGAAAGGACTACGCGGTCTCACCGCCGGAAGCCACGCTGCTGGACCTGATCAGCCAGACCGGACAGGAAGTGTATGCCGTGGGAAAGATCAGCGATATTTTCAACGGCAGCGGCATCACCCGTTCGGTCCATACCGAAAGCAATCAGGATGGCGTGGACAAGACCCTGGTCGCCATGAAAGAGGCATTTGGCGGACTGATCTTTACGAATTTAGTGGATTTCGATTCCAAGTTCGGTCACCGGCGGAACGCGGAAGGGTATGCGGGGGCTCTGGAAGAATTCGACGCGCGCGTGCCGGAAATCCTGGCGGCGATGCAGCCCGGGGATCTTCTGATGCTCTGCGCCGACCACGGCAACGATCCCAACCATACGGGCTGGGACCACACCCGGGAAGCCGTGCCGCTCCTGATCTGTGGAGAGGGTGTGGTTGCCGGCAAAGACCTGGGGACCCGAGACAGCTTTGCCGACATCGCCGCCACGATCCTGGACTACCTGGAGATCGAGGAGAAGACTCCCATCGGAACCAGCTTTTTAAAGGAGATCCAAAAGCAATGAATATGGTGGAACTGATCCAGAAAAAAAAGGACGGAGAAACACTTACCCGGGAAGAACTGGAGTTCTTCATCCGGGGCATTTCCGACGATACGATTCCTGATTACCAGACCTCTGCGCTGCTCATGGCCATCTGTTTTCAAGGCCTGGACAAGGAAGAGACCTTTGCCCTTACCGACGCCATGCTGGCCTCCGGGGATGTGATCGACCTGTCGGCGCTGCCCGGTGTCAAGGTGGATAAGCACAGCACCGGCGGGGTAGGAGACAAGACTTCCCTGATCGTGGCCCCTCTGGCCGCCGCCTGCGGCGTCACCGTGGCCAAGATGTCCGGCCGCGGCCTGGGCTTTTCCGGCGGGACCATCGACAAGCTGGAAGCCATTCCCGGATTTCGGGTCCAGCTCAGCGAAGAAGAATTCATCGCGGCGGTCCGGACCTCCGGCATGGCCATCATCGGCCAGACCGCCGACGTAGCCCCCGCAGACAAGAAGCTCTACGCCCTCCGGGATGTCACCGCCACCGTGGACAACGTGTCACTCATTGCCGCCAGTATCATGAGCAAGAAACTGGCCTCGGGCAGCCAGGCCATCGTCCTGGATGTCAAGTGCGGCAGCGGCGCTTTTATGAAAACCGAAAAGGCTGCCCGGGAATTGGGCGCCCTGATGGTGGAGATCGGCAAGAACGCCGGAAAGACCACCGTAGCCCTGATCACCGACATGGATCAGCCCCTGGGACGAGCCGTAGGCAACAGCCTGGAAGTGATCGAAGCCTGCGAGACCCTGCAGGGGAACGGCCCCGCAGATATCCAGGAACTCTGTCTTTCTCTGGCCGGCCACATGATCTTTGCCGGAAAAAAAGCCCAAACCCCCGAAGAAGGCAAAAAAATGGCCGAAGAAGCGCTTATCAGCGGCGCAGCCTTCGAGACCCTCAAGCGATTCGTCAAAGCCCAGGGAGGCGATATTTCTGTGCTTTCAGACCCTTCCGGGTTCAAGCAGGCCCTTCATTCGGCTCCCTGCATTGCGAAATCCGACGGCTACGTGTCTCAAATCGAAGCCGACCGCATCGGTCTGGCCTCCCAGCATCTGGGGGCAGGGCGCAAAGCGAAGGGTGATAGCATCGACCTTTCCGCCGGCCTGGTGCTGGAAAAGAAAGTGGGCGATCCCGTCAAAAAAGGGGACACCCTGGCCGTCCTTTCTGCCGACGATCCCGAGAAGCTGAAGCTCGGCATCCAAGAAGCCGGCGAAGCCTTTGTCATCGGCGAAAACCGGCCGGAACCCCGTCCCTTGATCCATGCCGTACTATCGTAAGAAAGCCCCAATTTTGCCTTGAGCTTTTCAAACCCCTGTGCTATACTTTCAACTGTGCAAAAAATCCGGCAGGCCGGGAGGCAAGGACGTTCCTATGAAACATCTATTTCTGGTAAACCCTGCAGCGGGCAGCGGAAGGGCCGAAAAGGACCTGGCGCCCAGGATCCGGCAAGCTTGCATCGACGCGGAAGTGGACTTTGAAATCCATCTGACCGAATCAGCAGATGAGATCGTCGAGTACACCATGCGGCAAGCTGAAAGCGGATCGCACATTCGATTTTACGCCTGCGGCGGAGACGGGACCCTCAACAACGTGCTCAACGGCATCGTGGGGCACCCCAACGCCGAACTGGCCTTTGTGCCCTGTGGCACCGGGAACGACTTTTCCCGCAATTACGAAAACGAGGCCTTTTTCAGCGACATCTCAAGACAACTGGACGGACAGCCTGTCGCCATCGACGCCATCCGTACCGGCGATACCTACGCGGTCAACATGATCAACATCGGCGTGGACTGCGACGTGGTGGCCGAGGTGGAGCACCTGAAGAAACATCCGCTTCTGAAAGGCAGCCTGGCCTACGGGGCCGGTGTAGTCAAAGTACTTTCCCGGGGTAAGACCTATCGGATGCTCCTGGAACTGGATGACGGCACCGCGGTGGACGAAGAGCTTTTCCTTGCCGGCGTTGCCAACGGCAGCTACTGCGGCGGCGGCTTTCGCAGCGCTCCCCATGCTTCCGTGTCCGATGGGAAGATCGACGTCTGCGTGGTTCGCCCTGTTAAAGGACTGAAAGTTATCAAAATGCTGGCCGGCTACCGAAAGGGAACTCATCTTGACGACCCTCGGTTTGCACCGTATATTATATACAAGACGTGCAAACGCCTCTCCATCGAAGCCTACGAACCCATGAATGTGTCTGTGGACGGAGAGATCACCACCTTTGAGCGCATGACCTTCGAGATCGTGCCCGGCGCTGTGAACTTCTCGGTCCCCAAGGGCGCCCGGGAGATCAACGGGAAGTAACAAACAGCAGCATATCCTTACGGAGAAGTAACTCTGCGCTGCACAACTGAATAACATTACGGAGAAGTAACTCTGCGCCGCACCTGCGACCCCGATCGTGAAGATCACGATCGGCTCCCAGGGCGTGCTCGAGACTCCACACACTCGCAGGCAAGCTGCGAGGTGCTCCGACGAAGTGGTCAAAAACAAGGTACGTTATGTCCACTTCCTTAAAACAGCATATCCTTATGGAGAAGTAACTCTGTGCCGTACCTGTGACCCTGATCGTGAAGATCACGATCGGATCCCAGGGCGTGCTCGAGACTCCACACACTCGCAGACAAGCTGCGAGGTGCTCCGCCGAAGTGGTCGAAACAAGGTACGTTATGCCCACTTCCTAAAACGGCATATCCTTATGGAGAAGTAACTCTGCGCCGCACCTGCGACCCTGATCGTGAAGATCACGATCGGCTCCCAGGGCGTGCTCGAGACTCCACACACTCGCAGGCAAGCTGCGAGGTGCTCCGACGAAGTGGTCTAAAGCAAGGTACGTTATGCCCACTTCCTAAAAACAGCATATCCTTACGGAGAAGTATCGAAGTGGTCATAACGGGGCTGACTCGAAATCAGTTTGTCGGAAACGGCACGTGGGTTCGAATCCCACCTTCTCCGCCAAAGTAAAAGACACCCAATCGGGTGTCTTTTGCTTTGAAAATGTAGGGAATGAGAACCCACGTGCTCTAAAGAGGGTTCGGCGGAGCGGCGCGCAAAGAAGTTGCGCGACCGTGGAGTCTCGAGTAAAGCCATACGCCAACTGCGCTAACGCAAGGCATCGCGCAACCTGCCTTTCCCGTCGCACTCACGGGAACGCACGATGTACCCGGCGCGTTCCAGCTCTCGGACGGCCTCGCGTATGGCGTCGATCTGTTCCCGGTTAATAATGGCCAACCCTTTCAGGGTGTAGTCCCAATTTTCCGGTAAGGACAGCATTTGCGATAGCAGCCCTTTGGCTTTTAGGGTCAATTCATTGTTTCGCAGATGGTGGTTGCTTATTACGGTATAGCCTTTGTTCTTTTCCACGCGGAAAACGGCCATTTCGTCATCAACTCCTTTCACTGTGGATTTGACCGCAGGTAACGCGGTCGGTCTGCCCGGCATATATGGACATTCCGCGTAAACGCAAAACTGGTATTTCCAATGCGGGCGATAGAAGCGGCAAGCGCCGCAATCCTCATATACTCCGGCGCTGCCGTTGTCATAGTGGTCGAAGCCGGGTTTTCCTTGCAGGAGGCTTTCAAATGCGCGGCTGCTGCCGGAAGTAAAATACATATCGCGTACCCTCCTTTCAAGAAAATGGGCGCAAAAAAAACGGCGTCCTTTTTGAGAACGCCGATTATGCTGTACCCTGTGATAGACTGGATTTGCAAGGAAGCAGGAAGGAATACTTATGAAAAAGAAAACCCATGTGCTTCCCGCAGTGGTCGAATGTGACTTACATACTGGTGAGAGTCGAGTATTGGAATATGTTGAACTTACCGATGACAAATACAAAAAGCAAGTTATTGAGCCTCTTGCAAAAATCTTTTATGAAGCAATGAAACGCGATATTGAAAGTGGTAAATTCAAGCCGGGTGAAATTCAGAAGGATTAAGTAAAACATTGCTCCCTTGCACTTCAACTATCCTTTTCTGCTATGTAATCATGAATAATTTCCCCGAAATCTGACGTGAATGAGAACAGAAAGTAATCAAGCGCCTCCGGGTTCGCGCCCATCGGTACGGCTTCCTCGGAGAACCGCAAGCCCATAAGCCCGTACAGCATTTGAATAATCCGGAACAGTTTGTCGCGGTCTGCCGGGGTATTCATGGTAACGAGAATTTCCGTCAGGCGGTTGATGGAATCCATATCGCCGCCTGTCGTCATCCATACCATTTCAGTGAACGGCTGCGTGATAGCTCCGGCGACAAGGTTTATCTTGTCCTTGTTGATCTCGCCGAATGGGGTAAGGATGCCCCTTTCGATAAGGGGATGAGTTGATGTTTGCATAGTATGACCTCCTAATGATTTATTCAAATGCGAAATCGGCAAATAGCAGGAGCTATCAGCCGATTAAGGTAGCATTTTCGACATATTGTGGTATAATATTCCTATCGCATAATGACGATAAGAACATTGGCTTGCATTTCCCTCACAAGGGAATTTTCTATATTGGAGGGGTTTGTTTTGGAGAAAACTATCAAGCTAAAAATTGACGGTAGTACTAATCATACTGAAATTACAAGTGGCCTGCGTTCATGCTTAAAGGACTTGTTTTCAGGATGCAGGGTCAATTTCCTTTTTGGGGCAGGGTTTTCAGCAGGCATATTAGGGCTATTGGATAATAACGAACTATTCTTTGAAGCAATAAGACAATACCGAGGTGCTAATGCCACAGATAATCAAAAAGCAAAAATACTTGAAGCATATTTATATTGGGATTTCTTTGTTAGGTGCATTTATCCTATCGTTGAAAAAATTTCTACAAGCGACTTTTCGCAATACAATAACTTTGGAAGCATACTGAATAGAATTTTTTCAGAAAGAAGTAATCCTGTCCTTGACCGTCAATGTAACATTTTTACTACTAATTATGACCCCATACTTGAGCGGGTATTTGATAATTCCACAAGTATTTGCAATGATGGTTTTGAAGGCAGAATTTCCCCAAAGTTCTCAACGGACAACTTTACAAAATCGTATTATCGACAAGCAGTCTTTTCAAATAGAAAAAGTGAAATTCCATCTGTTAATGTGGTTAAGCTGCATGGTTCAGTGACATGGGGGTGGGACATTTTTGATGGTGGAATTATTTATCAAAACTACATATCTGTAATTAAAGGGTTCCACCAACAATATAAAACTCTTTTTAACGATGCGATATTATCAAGTGTAACGGCTGCTTTAACTGCTAACAACTCTAACGATGCAGCAGTTCAAGTCAGCGGCATCATCGCCTGCACACTCCTTGATGCATTGATTGTTGATATAGCTAACTATGAGAAAATGCTATTTTCATACAAATGTACATTTCTTATAGTTAATCCCACAAAAGAAAAGTTCAGCGACACGTTGCTAAATAAAAACTATTACGAGTTGTTGCGTATATTTTCAAATGAGTTAGAAAAAGAAAACACGCTCCTCGTTGTTAATGGATTTTCATTTCGAGATGAACATATACTTGACCTTACAAGGCGCTCTATGCTAAACCCATCACTAAAGGTATTATTGTTCTGTTATGATGAAGACAACATTAGAGAGTATGAGAGTCTATTTACTCAAACTAAAAACAACAACATTACCTATGTCGCTATCGAAAAAGACAAATTAGACCTCGAACATTTTAACGAAATATTGTCGTGTGTGCATATATAGCGAGGAATGAAAATGTTGAATGGCTATTATAAAATTGGACAAGTTATAGAGGTTCGCGGGCAGAAAATTCGAATTAAGGTATTCGAAAACAAGAATAGTAACATATTAGTTTATCAGGGCCAGATTGTAAAAAATGTTTCTGTTGGTAGCTTTGTAAAAATTCCAAAAGGCTTTAGCAATATCATAGGAAAAATCGAAGGCGAATACATATATGAAAACAATATACCGATGCCATCCACCAATGTTCGATTTTCGAAGGAAAGTGAGAGCATAGACCGTATAATTGAAGTTAGTATAATGGGGGTCTTGGATAATGACCGTTTTAAGAGAGGCCTCATAGATATTCCTCTTGTGTTTTCAGATGTTTTTATACTCACAGATGACGAAGTGCAGAAAATCTTCGAATTTAGTTCAAGTAAAGATAGTGCAATATATATTGGCGCAATTAATGATTACAAAGAAGAAAAACTATATATCGATGCAAATGCATTATTTGCCAGCCACATAGGGATTTTCGGAAATACCGGCAGCGGAAAATCAAATACACTTGCAAAAATATATACGGAATGCTTTGATAGGTTTCATGGAGCAGATGGTTTTAAGAAAAGTAGATTTATAATCATTGATTTTAATGGTGAATATGTATCTGCTTTTACTGAGGACAAAAGAATTTATATTCTTTCCACACGCAATAATGATGGTGATAAAATTCCCATATCCTATTCGTTCTTAGAGGATTTGGATATGTGGGCAATTATCTGCGAAGCCACAGAAAAAACGCAGAGGCCATTTCTAAATCGAACTATATTACTATATAAAAGACTCCGTGATATTAATAATCAAAACGGCTCTGTTGCTAACTATATCAGAGCGATGTTGACCTCATTATTTGACAACTACTTTGAAACGCCCACTCTTTTTGTCAAGCAGATAAATTTGATTAAAGATATTCTTGCTTTGCTATTCATTGATACTAATTCGGCGAATGAATTTATTGATGCAATATATCCAAGAACACAGGCAGCCAAAATAACACTATGTCGCGATAATAACGGGTGTCCAGTTTGGTCTGATACAAAAAGCGAGTTTAGTATAAACATTACAACGCCAATACTAAATGCCTTATTTTTCGATAATAATTTCAATGAGCTTGACGAATATTCGTTGTTTGAATTTTCCATTAAGTTTAAGTATATGGAGGAGTTAAGCAAACAACGTATAAATGAAGAACATATTTCTCCCTTAATAGCACGGTTTGAAAATCGTTCAAAGAAGGTCAAACAACTGTTTAATGTGACTGATACTACGGAAGATTGCTGGTTATCAGTTTATTCTTTAGTAGATGTAAATGTTGAGTTCAAGAAGATAATTCCCTTGATAATCTGTAAATATTTTTACGAGCATCACAAACAAAATCAACATGAGAAGAGCCTTCATATTGTTATTGATGAGGCTCACAATATCTTGTCTACTGCATCTGAGCGTGAAAGCCAAACGTGGAAAGACTATCGCTTAGAAACATTTGAAGAAATAATTAAAGAGGGGCGCAAATTCGGTGTGTTCCTTACTATTGCAAGCCAGCGTCCATCAGATATTTCGGAAACTATCATCTCTCAACTACATAATTATTTCATCCATCGTTTGGTAAACAACGAAGATATACGTGCAATAGGAAAAGCTGTTGCGTTTATAGACAATACTTCATACGAAATGATTTCCGTCTTGCCACAAGGCGCTTGCATATTTACAGGTGTAGCATCTAACTTTCCTGTATTAGTCCAAGTAGACTTACTCCCCCAAAACCTCCAGCCCAAAAGTACAACTATCGACTTGTTTGAATTATGGTCTGAACAATAGCTGTGACATAGAAAATATGATCTAAAATCATGTGATATAGAGTGATGCCCGTGGTGCCCAAATGATGCCCAACCTTCAAAAAAGCTCTTGTATAACGGTTGCGGCAGCTTATAAGACGAAACGCCAGAAACCTTGATAATACAGGGCTTTCGGCGTGGTGCTATAAAAACTTGTAAAAAGAAAAACGCGTATTTTGGCCTCAAAATGCCCCTCGAAATCAGTTTGTCGGAAACGGCACGTGGGTTCGAATCCCACCTTCTCCGCCAAAAGGCACTCAATCTTTGAAACAAAGCTTGGGTGCTTCTTGTTGCACACTCAGCTGTCAGAAGGTCTTGATATCAAGGCTTTTTGGCGACTTTAATATTTTATGCCGTTGATACAGCGTATTAAAAAGTTCCGTTAGCGGAGTGAAACGGCTGATTTTACTATGCAAACGATAAACGGAAAATCAGAGGATGCTCACTCGTCAAATGGGAAAGTAAATATAAATATTCACGTTAAATCATAGTTAATTATTTTTTATTAAAATGTAGATACGAATAGCATGATAAAAGTATTGATGTCTGTACTATAGATGCGGCAATTCTCACTCTTCCAGTTACGTAATATCCATTATAAATCTATAAAATAATATGATAACTTTTAACTTCCTGCACCGCCTCCTGTTTTTTAATATGATCAATCGTTGATTTTAGCGAATAACACAGCCATGTCGCCTGGGCGAGAATGTCAAACGGCGTGGGCGGTTCAAGTCCATCGTCGCCTATGTCGTGCAACACCGCTTCACTTTCATGGGCCAATGTTGCCGCTTCCTCGACGCTCATTTCCGGAGCCGCATCTTCCGCGACTTGCACGGTCTGTTCTTGTTCTGGTGTGGTTTTTATATCAACTGGCATGTTCGATTCGCTTTTCCCGTGTGCTTTAGCTTCTTCATCAAAATAGGTAACCAAAAGGGGCCTGAATTTTGGATCAGGTCCGGCGAGGCTAGGTGGTATTCCGCACTTCGACTTCGGGCCAACTTGGACTGAAGCAAGGTTATCTATACAGAAGAACCGGCCATTGTCTCGTTTGGGCGGGGCTTCACAAATTTTTAGCTGGTTTATGGTATTAGTGCAACTCTACAAAGTGTAATTACTGGAAAATTATGTTGAAAACCCACAAATGATGAATTACAATAGATTTATATAAAAGGGAGGTAGAAAATATGGCTGAAAAACAGGTTTATCCTATGATTTCGGAAAAAAGTTGGTGGCAAATTCGCAATCAATTTAAAAAGACAATCCCCTCAACTGTAAATGTAAGTTATTTAAAGTCTTTGTTGAGTTTAAACTCAGACCAGTCTGCCCGCAATATTATTACTCCACTCAGGCAAATGGGCATAATCGATACAGAAGGGAAACCTCTACCAAGAGCAACAGACTGGCGTAGTGATGCTAAATATCCAGAAGTATGTTTAGCCATTGTTTCAGAGATATATCCTCAAGAGCTACAGGATTTGTTCCCCGACAGTCAGATAGATTCTGCTACAGCTAAATCGTGGTTCATGGATACTTGTGCTTTGGGTAACGCCGCAGCAGGGAAAATAATGTCTACATTTATTTTGCTAAAGAGCGGGCATATCAAGACAGATACTGATATTCCAAAATCTTCACAGGCATCTAAAAAGATCAAACCAAGCAAGGAAACAAAAAATAACGTCGATCAAGCTAAGGATGAACCTATTGGATCTACCAAAGCGCCCCCTTCACAGACCACTAATAATATATCTGACAAAGCATCACCTGTACCCTCAGTACATATTGATCTACAAATTCATATCTCGCCAGACGCTTCCCCAGATCAAATTGACAGTATTTTTGCAAGTATGGCAAAACATTTATATGGTAGAAGTTGATGTATAGTGTGATTCTATCCATGGCAAAGAATTTGCAGGATGAACTCAATAACTGTCCGGCCACCTTGCCCTACCAAGATAAACAAAAACCTTTGGCAATAATCGATTCATTCGATCAATTGATTACGGATAAAGCTCTAAGAAAAACGGTTGAAAAACTGTATCGAGATGGACATCACGCTCGGGCAGTTGAAGAAGCTTATAAGTTCGTTGATAATTTAGTAAAAAGAACCGCTAAACCAAGTGATATCAGTCTTACAGGATCCAAATTAATGACTACCGTTTTCTCTAGCAATGCACCCCTACTAAAAATAAATGCTGGAGAAAGCACCTCTGAGCGCGATGAACAAGTCGGATATATGCAGATTTTATCTGGATGTATGACTGGTGTTCGGAATCCTCGTGCACATGAATGTGATTGGGAGGATAGCGAAGAACGCGCATTGCAGCTTATAATTTGGGCAAATCATCTAATCGAAAGAATCCGTTTATCGGAAAAAGTTACTCCCATAATTAGATAAATAAGCATTGGAGGTGAATTACTTGAAACCTATATTTGATAATAAGTGCCATCTGGTTTCTTGGATGAATGATGAAGGTTACCTATTTTCAAAAAATATACAATGGATTGGATTTGTTTCAAATAATTATGTGTTTAGCGATAGATGTAAATGGTTAGGTGGATTATATCAGGGGACAATCGTTGATAAACATGGTAAAGCTGTTGCTTGGTTAGAAGGAATACAACCACAATCGACTGTTGCTCTACTAGCACCGCTCACGCCACTTACACCGCTTACGCCACTTACACCACTTACACCATTAACACCATTAACACCACTAACACCATTGACACCTCTAGGCGGATGGTCATGTTTAAGCTGGGCACAGTTCACTGCTCAATAAATGTAGCAGGCATAGTTTGTAACAAAACTGTGTGATAGGCAAATGATATGCCTCCATGCCGCGCTTTCTGCTGCTCATAATTAAATATTCCCCCCTTCTCCGCCAAAACTCTTGGAATTTCAGCATTTTCAGTGGGCTTTTCTATCTTGCTGTGACGCCCGGGCTTTGATCCCCACATTTCCCTCAAAAGCTATAAATAGCAGCGATTATACATTAAGATCTCAAAGTCGAGGATGGTTAAACGAGCTTTCAAGTGATTGGAATGAAATTAAGGAAAGTAATGAAAATTCCACAATAACAAATATGCCAGCACACCCTGATAGAAAGCGTATCACCTTTGCTAAAAGCAGGGACGTGTTAGGGCGAGATGCCTATAGATTTGTTGGAGTCTTTGAATTGAAAGAATTCAAAATAAGTGAGTACAACATTATGCAGCGGGTATCGCAAAGTATAGACCTATCAATGTTTTTTAACAATCAGACATTAATGTAGATATAGCTATAATCTTCGAATTGATGTTATTGGGGTTTATGTTTTTTTCAGCCATATTTCGTTAATTCGAATATACTTACCCCGGCACATCCCCCAACCCAACAACCCCACATCCCTTACTTTCATAGTACTTCAGCATTTCTTCGATCTTCCGCTTATCATAGCTGGTAACGCAGTCCGCCAGGACTGTGACGCCATAGTTCTCTTTGCGCAGATTGTAGCAGGTGGACTTGACGCAGGCGACGGCGTCCGCGCCGGCGATGTAGAAGACGCATAGTTCATTTTTCTTGATAAAATCGGCGAACGCTTCGCAGCTCAGGGCATTTCCTTTGCTTTTGGTAAAAATGTTGTTGGATACGAGCTTCAAGTCCGGGGCCAATTCGGCCCCATGTGTGCCGGGCTTAAAGGTTCTTGTTCCATCCGATAGGTTTTCGTGCCTGATATAGACAACATGGATATTCTGATCGACGGCCCAGTCGATCGCCTGATTGATCTTTCCAACAATCTCCTTATAATTCTTTGTGATGTCGTTTTGGATATCGATAATGACGAGCGCTTTTTTCTGCATGGTATTTCCTCCTGACGGGCAGCTTGTTTCGTTTACAGATATAGTGTATCGTATTATTGTTGACAACAGCATGGCAACAATCAGAAGTAATGCCAAAAAATGAGGGAAGGGACGGTCCGATGAAAATAGACAGACTGATCAGCATCATCATGATACTCCTCGATAAAGAACGTGTCGGCGCCCGGGAACTGGCGGACCGGTTCGAGGTGTCGCCCCGCACGATCTATCGCGACATCGATGCGATCAATAGGGCGGGGATCCCCGTTTTTTCAATGCCGGGTGCGGGCGGCGGTTTCGAGATCATGCAACAATACAAAATCGACAAGAAGGTTTTTTCGGCTGCCGATCTTTCAGCCATCTTGATGGGGCTTTCCGGCCTTTCCAATATGATTCGAGGGGATGAACTGGTAAACGCTCTTGCAAAAGTCAAGAGCTTTATCCCCGGCGACAGAGCAAAAGACATTGAATTCAAAGCAAATCAAATCCATATCGATTTAAGTCCGTGGATGGGCATCAGGGATATTCAATCCTGCTTGGAAGGGATCAAAACAGCTTTGCAGGAAAACAGGCCGCTTGCGTTTGACTATACGGACCGCTACGGAAACAGAACGGCAAGAACAGTCGAACCCTATCAGTTGGTGCTGAAAGGCAGCCATTGGTATTTGCAGGGTTACTGCAATCAAAGAAACGATTTTCGCCTGTTCAAGCTATCACGAATGTCAAACCTGGAAACACTGGAAGAGCATTTCGTACCGCGAAATTATCAAAACCCGCAGTTGGACTTTGCGGACACTGTGGCAGCGATGCAAACGAAGATCAAACTTCGTATCCATCGATCTGTGATGGACCGGGTGCTTGATTATTGCCCTTATGAAGACGTTTCACCGGAGGGGGAGGAGTATTCTATTGTGCGTTTCCCCTTCATCGAAAACGATTATTACTACGATATTCTTTTGGGTTTTGGAGAGCGGTGCGAGTGCCTGGAGCCATTGCAGGTGCGTGCGGAAATGAAGCGCAGGATACAGGCCATGGCCACGCTATACGAAAATCAGCCCGTGGAGTAAAGTCATTGCATCTTTGACAATCATTCACACCGGGATCGGCCGGTCATAATTGTGCCATATTTTCTCCCGATAATACAAATATAAAGACTCAAGGGAGGTGAGATCAATGATTATTATGGTTATCCTTATCGTCGGTTTGATGTATTTCGCAATGTCACCCAATTTTTCGCGCAGCGGTGGTTCCGAGAAAAGCCAAAGTGCGGAGGATCTATTGAAAAAGCGCTTCGTCGAGGATGAAATCGATGAAGAAACATACAAAAGAATGCTGCAAACATTGAGACGCAGCTAATTTCAGGAGGTAGAGAATGATGTTTTTCAGAGGTTTTAACGGTTGCATAGGAAACGGTTTTGGCTTTATGCACAGCGGTTGGGGTGCAATCATTATGGGGATCGCTGTTATCGGGACAATTCTTCTTGTCTTTGCCATTCTGGCGATGATCAAGAAGCGGCACGAAGGATCGTCGAGTTTCGGTAACGGAGACAGTGTAGCGCTCTTAAATGAACGGTATGTAAGAGGCGAAATTTCGGACGAAGCCTATATTTCCATGAAAAGAACGCTTAAGACGAAATAACAAAGCATACGAGACAGCGCCCATCCGAATCCATTCGGGTGGGCGTTGTTCACAGGCGTGAACCGCCGTGCTATAATAAGGGCGAGGTGACTGCAATGAACTATCACATCCTTGTTGTTGAAGACCAAATTGATATCCGGACCGTCGTTTCAAAATACCTCAAAAATGAGGGTTATATACCTTTTGAGGCCAAGAACGGTATTGATGCGCTGGATGTTTTTAACAGCAATGTGATTCACCTCGTACTTCTTGATGTTATGATGCCGGGGATCGACGGATTCGAAGTGCTGAAGCAAATTCGCCAGATATCGGACGTCCCAATCATTATGCTGACGGCTCGAATTGAAGAGATCGACAGACTGAAAGGCTTTGACATGGGGGCGGACGACTATGTGTTAAAGCCTTTTAGCGTAAAAGAGTTAATGAAAAGAGTCAATGCCGTGATGAAGCGGATCTACCACGGCAGCAGTGAAATCATTTATCAATATGGGGGCCTGAGCTTGCATACAGGAAGCATGAAGCTGTACAAGGATACTGAGGAAATCCCGATTACCGCTTCCGAGTTTAACCTTTTGCATGTTTTATTTAAAAATCAGGGGCAGGTCTTGTCCCGCGAACAGCTTATCAGTCTGGCGTATGGGTATGAATACGAAGGATTTGATAGGAATATTGACAGTTCTATAAAACGGTTGCGGCAAAAAATCGAATCGGACCCGAAAAACCCGCAAATACTGCTGACAAAATACGGGGCAGGATATGTACTGGGGGTAGGAAAAATTGACGATTAGGCGACAATGGCTTTTGGCTTTGGCGATGATTGCGGTGGTCGCGATTTCCATTAACTCCGCAGTTTTATCGCTGCTCACGAACCAGTTTTTTTTGTCGTACAACGAACAAGTCTATAGTACTCATTTGGAGCAGATCGATAAGATCGCCGAGAACGCGCTGAGCCAGGGCGATCTTTCGCCGGCGCAGATAGCAGTCCAGCTCGAATCCCACCTTGATGATCCGATTATCGGTATTCGACTGTATGACGCCGAGGGAGTACTTGTTGCGAGCGCCGACTATGACGAGCTCAGGCGCTATGGCATGATGAACGGCATGATGAGCCGGATGATGCAACGAGGTTCCGAAGAAACCGATAGCATTACCATTGCTCACGAAGGAGTGATTCTGGGTGCAGTACATATTATTCGGTACAGTGCGCTAAACTATTCTGCCGGATCTGTGATGTTTCAAATAGCATTACTGAAGAACAGCCTCATTTCTTTTATTGTGGTCTTGATGATATGTACTGTCATAGGTGTCCACATCAGTAAGAAGCTGACCAGAGATCTTGGAAACGCCGCAACACAAGCGCTGAGCATCGACATGGGGGAAGATGTCACCTATACGCTATCAAAAATAAAGGAAATCAGAATTATACAGGCAAGTCTGGAGACGCTTCAAAAGCGGCTTAAAATCAAGCAGGTTGCCAGAAAACGGGTTGTTGATGAACTGGTTCATCAGACCAGAACGCCGCTCACCATATTAAGGACACATTTGGAAGCGATGGAAGATGGCATCACGGCGATGTCTGAAGAAGAAATTAAAATCTGTCAAGCCCAGGTCGACAGCATATCATCAACTATTTTAAACATGAGCACACTCATAGATGCTGAAAAATCGAGTGTAGCCGTGCATGCAGAAGAGTTTGACATCCATGCGCTTCTCAGTCAGATTATCCGCGGCATGAATGTTCAGTTCGAAAAAAAGAAGATTGACTTAAAACTGTCGGGCAGCGCCAAAGTTTCAGTGCTTGCTGATAAAAACAAACTCAGTCAAAGCATTTATAACCTTTTGACGAACGCCTATAAATTCACTGAGCCAAACGGAAAGGTCGACGTGTCTTATGAAGTCCTTGAAGATTGTCTGTCCATCCACATCAAGGACTCTGGCATTGGCATTGCGAAAGAGGATCTGGTGCATGTCTTTGACGCGTACTATCAAGGGCATGCCGGCAAAACCATGTCTGGAGACGGGCTCGGTCTGTATGTCGCAAAAGAAAACCTTGAACAGATGGGGGGCACAATCCGGGTCCTTTCCGATTTAGGGCAGGGGAGTGAGTTTGTCATGACGCTCCCCGTAAAGGGATAATCTTCGACTATCTTATTGATTACGATAACTTCCGCTCAAACTTCCCATACAGCACCCACAACCAGCCCGCCGAAATCAAAAGCGCCGGAAAAACCATCAGATAGTTGTCTTCCACAAACACTTTTGCGATCCAGAAGGACGGGAGCAGGGAGAATAGATATTGGATCCCGGAGAACAGGAAAAACGGGACGGGAAGACCCAGCATCACGATGCCGGTGAGCTTGGCCACGGCCATGCCTTCCACGCGGTTGCGGGAAAAGGATACGACCATCAGCGCTTCGGTGATGCTCAGGAGTGCCGTCAGCGCGCACACGAGTAAAAGTCTCGGTACAGGCCATTCGGTCAGAGAAAAGAAATGCAAAACAGCCGCGGAGGCAAAGAAGGAGAGGGCAGCCGGGAATACCAGTCGTGACAGGATGTACCCGCGTTTCCCCACAGGGGTCACCGCCAGGTAGGTGGCCATGTTTTCGTCGTATTCGGCGAGCATCACCATGGACGAAGCAAAGCAGAACAAATAGGGCGTCAGGACGGCCAGAAACAGATCAAACAGCAGGTAGTATGACCCAAGGATCGACGCTTGGCCAAAATAAGCGCACAGAGCGGATTCGATTTTAGGGATCCCAAAGCGGAACAGGCCGCCTGCAAGGAGCGGGGCGACAAGCACCGCATACAGCATGCTGTCATTCAAGATCTGTCGGATGAACATGCCAAAACTGCGCAGCAGCGGTTTCACAGCGTAACACCTCCCACGGATTGCAGCATCTTCTCCACCGTGTGGCATGCCACAAAGATCATCAGCGCCGTCCAGAGGAGCAAAATCAGAAGGGCAGGGACGAGGGGACCTTCGCCTGTGCAAAGCGTCATCATGCTGATCCCGGGATGAAGCGACAGCCAGCTCCTGCGATACCCAAACAGCCACAGGACCGCCGGAATGTTGATCAGCAGCTCGGCGGGGATGGTCGCAAGAACGAACTGATTGAGGGAGGACACTTTGCAGGCAAGGATCAGTCCGATGGACGAAAAGATGCAGGAGCAGAGAAACACGCCGGCGATGAAAAAGAACGGATGTGTGACGACCCCGGCCGAGAGCCCGATGACAAGCCCGACAATCGTGGCGATGATCCCGATGGAAGCGAGCTTGGAAAGAACATATTCCAGAGACTTTACCGGCGAGACGGCAATGCTGTTCAGCACGTGTTCGCTTTTTTCGAAAAGCAGGATGGCGCCCATAAAGAACAGCCCCATGGCGGAGGGGTCGGAGAAGATCATCAGGATGGCCGCCTTGCCGCGCCAGGCTTCGGGGAATGCATGGAGCAGCCCGATATATAAGACTGAGAAAACCACATAGATGAAGTAAAACCCGTATTTATACTGGAAGCGGACATCTCCGGTCAGCAGCGCCGTCAGTCTCATTGCAGCTGCCTCCCTGTGATCTCCACGAACACATCGTTGAGCGTCGGTTCCTCCGAATGGATCGACAAAAGCTTGTTGCCCCGGATCAGCCTGCACAGCGTTTCATCCTCCGAGGTACTGCCGAGGGGAACCTCTGCCCTGTGTTCGCTGCCGTTTTCGATATAGGTGTAGGCAATGCTTGACGCGCCCCGGCGCATGATCAGGCTGCGGGGGGTGTCAAGGGCTCTGATCTTTCCGTCCACGATAAACGCGACGCGATCGCAGAGCTCGGTGGCGTCATACATGTTGTGGGTGGTCAGTATGATGGTTTTTCCCTTCGACTTCTCCTCCAGAATGATATCCTTCATGACCCGGGCGTTGGAGGGATCAAGGCCGGAGGTCGGTTCATCCAGGAAAAGGATCTGCGGATCGTGGAGCAGCGCCTTGATAAAGTTCAGCCGTGCTTTCATGCCCTTGGAATAGTCGGAAACCTTTTTGTCTGCGTCGCTCAGCAGGCCCACGCTTTTCAGCAGCGTGTCGATCTCCTGGTGCTTATGATAGAGGGAAGCAAAGAAGCTGAGGTTTTCCCGGGCTGTCAGCTTTTCGTACAAACTGGGAAACTCAAAGTCGACGCCGATCTGCTCATAGAACTTTTCTCCGTGGTGTCCGGCTTCTTCGCCGTTGACCCGAACGGTGCCCGTGTAGCGGGGGAGCAGGCCGGTGAGAATTTTTTGCAGCGTGCTTTTCCCGGCGCCGGAGGGGCCTAAAAATCCGAAGATCTCACCGGACTCGACCTCGAAGCTTACGTCCTCGATAAACGGGTGCTTCGTGTAGCTGAAGCAGAGCTGATCCACGCGAATCATGATGGTTCTCCTTCGAACATCTGCAGCACAACGCCCCGGAGCATCACGCGCAGGGCCTCGTCAAATACCTCTTCGCCGACTTCCCGCTTGTGCAGCAGGGAAATAAAAATGCCGCGCATCGCCGCGCTAAAGATCCGGATGTCGTGGGCTTTGAGGTTCGGAACAAGGGAAACCAGCTCTTCCACCCGGAAATCATCCATTTCGGCATGCTGCTTTACAAGCTCCGGCGGAAGCTTTCGGAAGAGAAGCTCCAGCTCTCCGCTTGTGATGAGCGTTAACAAGAACGAGTCATCCAGGGATTTGTACAGCGAAAAAAAGAGGTTCGTCAGCGTATCGGCATCCATGTCGCCTTCCAATACGGCCAACTCGGCCAGCAGTTTTTCTTGCATTTCATCGTGCAGGGTACAGAAGATCTCGAAAAACAAAAGGTCCTTGGATTCATAAAAGAGGTAAAACGTCCCCTTGGGGATTTTTACCCGCTTTACCAACTCGTCCACCGTCGTCTTTCGTATTCCGTACAGGCTCAGGCACGCTTTTCCTTCTTCCATGAGCCTTTCTCGGATATAGGCGCGTTCGCTGTCTGAAAATGTTTTCGGCATCTGTTCCACCTCGATACTGTATGACTAAAATATTATTTATAGTCACCATGATACTACGGGAATCCTGATTGTCAATGAAAAGATCAAAATATTTCAAGGAATCAAAAATATGCTATACTCGTTTTATGAACTGAAGTGCGAGTCCATTTCAATAAGTTTGGATGGTAATAATGCGAGTAGAATCTGGGAACAAATCACACACAGTGCAGAAGAGCGGGAGATAAAAAATGTATGGTAAGCTGATCAAGGGTGGGATAGCTGTCGGTAAAATTCTTTCTCCTGAAGCTATCAATTTTGGAGCAAAATTGGGCACTGAACTATTGGAAAAGCAAAAAAGTATGGTAAAAATACCAGACCTGAAGGATGTTCCTATCGACGAAGCGTTGCGAATCCTAAGAGATGAGCTCCATTTGACACCGACATCAGCGGTCGCCAATCCCAGTGCAGCGTATGCTGACGAGAGCGAAAACGAAGTGATGTATTCCGAACCCAAATTCGGCTCGCGCGTTGGACCCGGGACGACTGTTAAGGTTTATCATCTTACTCAGAAAGTCATTGATAAGAGCAAAGAGCTGGCAAAGAATGCAGTTCATGAATTCAAGGTTCCCGAAATGGTTGGGCTTACTATCTATGAAGCCAGAGAAGATTTTGAACGGTTAGGCATAAAAGTTGCTGAAAAGCTAGAAAAGCCGGATCTGAAGTTTGCCGAAAAAGAGGATGGACAAGTCACAAAAGTGACCTATCCAAACGACCATAAGATCGGTTCAAAGTTAAGAAGCGGCGACCGTGTTTCGATCTACTATGTCAACGAAGAAGTGATACTGGAAAGCAAAGCTATAAAGGATCAAAAGAGCAAAGACAGACAAGCGGTCATCGACAAAATCGGAAAAGTCTCCAAGGACGTTTCAAAAGGCATCTATGCCGGGACTGTGGATGCCCCTAAAAATATTGCAAAAAGTTTTAAGAAACCATTCTCAAGCAATAAAGCGAGTTCGCACAAAAAAGAAAAATAGTAAAATTCGAATTATTCACATGATAATCCTGCCGAGGATTCCTGCAAGGGAGTCCTTATTTTTTTGCTTATAAACCAATAAAATATTTTTTATAATATACTTGACATGATGTAAAGAATATTGTACATTGTGTACATCGTAAATAACAAATTGTAAAAAGGAGTGTAAGAACTATGTCCTATAAGGAGAAGAGAACGATCGTATCCATTGTAACGATGCTATCGATCGTAACTGCATATTACGTGTATGCATTCAACAAGGCTCAGGCGGGGTTGGCTGCCCCGGATGATATGAAGTTTTGGGCGACTACAATACTGACTTTTATCGGTATCGCAATTGTCGCTTCCATTGTCATTCAAATCATCTTTCATATTTTGCTTTCCATAGGGATCGCTGCCAAAAGTCAGTTGCAGAACGGTAAATGCGATGAAAAGGAGGTGGAAAGGGAAATCAACCAGGAAATGATCGAAGACGAAATGGATCAGTTGATTGAGCTCAAGGCAATGAGAATCGGTTTCGCCATGGCCGGCATTGGCTTTGTGGCGGCGCTGGTATCGGTTGTTTTGGATTATGCGCCTGCAGTAATGCTCAATATCTTATTTCTTTCTTTCATCGTTGGCTCGATGATCGAAAGCGTTACCCAACTATATTTTTATAGAAGGGGGATCAGAAATGGTTAAGAAATTTGTGATCAAGAATAACATCAGAACGCTGCGTTTTTTTGCAGATGAAATGACACAGCAGCAGCTGGCAGAAAAAGCAGGAGCCTCCAGGCAAACCATCTTGGCCGTTGAAGCGGGCAAGTACGCCCCATCCCTGGAACTGGCCTTTCGGATCGCCGATGCATTCGGCGTTACGATCGGGGAAGTTTTCGATTATGAAATAAAGGAGATCAAAAAGTGACGAACGTACAAAATTCAGCCAGATCAGAAAGGATTATGGAGAAAGAAATGAGTTCAACAAAGAAGACAGCCCGGCTGGCGGGTATGCTGTTCCTGATGATGGTCGTATTCGGCCTGCTTGCGGAGGTGATGTTCCGCCAAAAGCTATTCGTTGCGAATGATGCGCCCGTAACGGCCAACAACATTTTGTCAAATGTCTTTTTATACCGCGCAGGCATCGTAAGTGATATCCTTATGGCGCTAAGTTATTTGCTGACGGCCCTGTTATTATTCAAACTGCTTTCTGCGGTCGATCAGAAAATGGCCTCCGTCATGGTGGTATTTGCGGCAGCCGGCAGCGTAATACTGATGCTCAATACATTGAATGAAATCGCGCCGCTTTATATTCTAAGCGAAAGCGATTATATGAGTGCATTCGATGCCGGCCAGCGGCAGTCACTGGCCATGTTCTTTTACAACTTCTATCAACACGGGTATATGATCGGGCAGGTATTCTTTGCACTTTGGGTGCTGCCTTTGGGGGTTTTGATCTATAAGTCCGGATTTATCCCAAGAGTATTCGGTGTGCTGTTTGCAGCAGAAACAATATTTGCCTTGACGGCTGTGATCGTGCATTTTCTTATGCCGAATGGAGCAGTGGAGACCGTGCTGATGCTCCCGATGATGATCGCTGAATTCTCATTTATGCTATACCTGTTGATTCGAGGCGTGAATGCGTCTAAATTGCTGGCATCAAGCGCACTGTCTGCTACTTGATCGGCAGTGCGTAGACCTCCTCAAACTCCATGCCGAATTTCTCCTGGAGGAACTGCTCGAAAAGTTCCAGTGGCTTTCCAACGAAATCATCGCCTTGAGTACCGAAGGCCTCGTTGAACCGCTGCCGGATCGTGTCCGGATCGGGATATACCGGCTCATAGTTGCCTGTTGCAGGTGAATAATGAAATATGGCACTGGTATTGTTCTTGTCCGCCGATACGCGATACAGGTCGTCGGCTGCGCTGTATGTGATGCGCAGACCATACCCGTTCACCTGGTCCAGGTATTCCATGTTCCAGTCTTCGCTGAATTCGCCCCATTCCGGTCGGTGGATCGCAACCGACCGGTAATAGGGCTCGCGGTCCTCATAGACGCCGCAGATGCCTTCCTGATCAAATCCAAAGCCCAGCTTCGTCAGGGATACCTCCGGTTCGACGTAGGCAGACAATGGAGACGTCAATTCGCTCGTTGCTTCGCTGACGTATATACTGCCTGCTTCGACGTCGAATAGGTATTCCATATAAATCGTGCCGTAGGAATAACCCATTTTTCCGCTCTGGGCATCGTACCAGCCGTTCTGGATGCTTCCGGCCATGTGTTGCTCAACGGCTTCCGCATCCTGGACGGTATAATGCGTCGTTACTCTGGCGCTTTTTTTGTGCAGATTCACTTCGATATCGCATTTGTCGAACACGGGTGTGATATCGAAATGCTCGGCAGCTGTGGCGAGCGCGTTGACATTGAAATTATCGCTGATAAGCCGGGTGTAGCGAGAAACGTCTGCACCAGTGATATTTGTCCAAAGATCGATGTGGCATCCGTCCACATACGCATACCGGTCGTCCTTGGGATCGGTTTGGCGGATGATGAACACAGTACCATCCTCGCTTTGGAATTCGCAAAACCCACCGTTGTTGTATTCCTCTGTACGTGAAACACGCTCATCCTCGCCGAGGCCGGCCAGCTCGATCAGAAAAGCGATCGCTTCCTCCGCCTTGCCGCTGGCTGTCATCGAAAGGATATAGGGCGTCTTTCCCTCAAATTTATTGGACCTCTTTATAAAATAGGCTGCATACGTGTGAAAAGATCCGGGGAAATTGACATCGTAAAATGGATCGAATTCTTTGCCGAATAGGTCCTGCGGCGCGTATGCTTCTTGTCCAATTGCAAACGCTGCATCAGCATCTGGCTCGGAAGCTGCATCCGGTGCAGCAGGAACCCCGGAACATGCCACCAATAAAGCAACCAGAAAAACGAATAACAATGCTGATAATGATCGTTTCATATGCTTCCCTCCGAATACATGATTTTCTGTTAGAATATTATAATATTATACAATAAATAGCAATCCAATCGACGGAGGAGGGTCTTGCTTTGATTGATCCACTGCAACAAGGTGTCTTTTCATTGACGCATCTCCTGAAACATGATAAAGTAAGAAAAGTAATACATGTTATACCCAAAGGAGACTGCTATGAAGAAAGACAAACAACTGCACATGAGCTCGGTCAAAATCGGCCCCAAAGGGCAAATCGTGATTCCCAAGGAAGTCCGGGATATGTTCGGCGTTGGTCCGGGAGACAGCATGGTACTGCTTGCCGACAGCACACGCGGCATCACTTTGCAGACCTACGATGCATTGGATCCGATGTTGAAAGAAATATTTAGCAAGGGGGCGATGTAACATGAAAATTGCATGGTTTTGCATTCCGGCATTCGGACATACCAACCCCACGCTCAACTTCGTGGAGGAGATCACGGGGGCAGGCCACGAAGTTTATTACTTCTCTTTTGAAATGTTCCGGGAGAGCATCGAGAAAGCCGGCGCTGCTTGTGAGTTCGACTCTTGCGCTCGATGAAATGGTTACAGAAAAAATCAGCGAAATCAAGCCCGATGTGATCGTATCGGATTCCGTAGCGTATTGGGGCAAGCTGATTGCAAAGAAATTGAGTATTCCCTATGTCTCATCAACCACCACCTTTGCGTTCAACAAGCATTCTGCCCGGCTGATCAAGCATGGCGCCGCAGAAATATCAAAAATGCTTTTCTCCATGCCGAAAATCAATAAACAGGTCAAACGTCTGCAAAAGAAGGGCTATCCGGTCAAGGGAATCTTTGATATCATTCAAAATGAGAATGAGACGGACTGCATCAGACGGAGCACTTGCTTGCCGATTCGTCTTACAAGAGTAGCGCTTCCGAAATATCCAAGAGCTTTCAAGCCTGCGGCGGCGCAAAAGAAGCCCTCGAATTTCTGCAGAAGGTATGTATGAATTGAACCCCATTTGTGGCCCAACCGGAAGGAGGATCAGCAATGGCAAAGAAAACCTCACTGACTGTGGTCCAACTGAACGATAGCCATGCCTATTTTGATTTGCACCAGGAGTTGTTTTGGCACGGAAACCAGGCGGTGTACCGACCGACAGGCGGATATGCCCGAATCGCAACGCTTCTTCGTCAAATGCGCAAGGAAACCGGAGGCCGGTTGCTGTTCTGCGATAACGGCGATACGCTGAACGGAACTTACCCTGCGATCAAAACCAAAGGAGCGGCCATGGTGCCGGTCCTGAATGAACTGGGGCTTGATGCGATGACGGCCCACTGGGAATTCGCCTATGGTCCCACGGTTTTTCAGGAACGGACGGCAGAGCTGAATTTTCCGGTCGTCGCCATCATTGTATTCGACAAAACAACAGACGAGTTGATTTTTCCACCTTACATCGTAAAAGAGATCGACGACCTGAGAATCGGCATCATCGGCATCGCCTCCAACATCGTCGACAAGACCATGCCGGCTTCTTTTAGCGAGGGAATACGGTTTACGCTTGGCAGAGAAGAACTGCCCGCAGTCGTGGACAGGCTGCGAACCCACGAACACGTGGATCTCATTATACTGATCTCCCACCTCGGGTTTCCCCATGATATGAAACTTCTGTCGGAAGTGCAGGGGGTGGACCTGTGTCTGAGCGGACACACCCACAATCGGATCTCCCGGCCTGTACAGCAGGGGAATACATTGGTCATCCAATCGGGCTTCCATGGTTCGTTTCTCGGCCGAATGGACCTGGAGCTGACCTGCGGCAAAGTGACAGGCTATGAGCACCAATTGATCGAGGTGGAAGCCGGCATTGTGCCCGATCCGGAAATGACAAAAATCATCCGGAGCGCGCTAGCACCCTTCGATGCCGAACTCAGCGCAGTTGTCGGAGAGACTGCTACAGCACTGAACCGTGCCACAATGCTGGAAACGACCATGGATAATTTTCTTCTGGCATCTGTGCTGGAAGCCTCGGGCGCCGAAATGGCCTTCTCGAACGGCTGGAGATATGGCGCCCCGGTCGTCCCCGGTCCGGTGACGTTGAACGATCTTTACAACATCATCCCCATGGATCCGCCCATCGGTACGGTCGAGCTGACCGGTGAGGAATTGCTGGAGATGCTGGAAGAAAATTTGGAGCGGACGTTTGCTGCAGACCCTTACGAGCAAATGGGCGGATATATCAAACGCGGGCTCGGCTTGACCGTCTATTTCAAAGTTGAGAATCCCTTCGGTCAACGTATCCTACAGGTCTTTGTCGGAAATGAAGCCTTGGACGGATCGCGCACATACCGTGTGGCATTTGTAACGGATCAGGGCGTCGCTCGAAAATATGGACGTCACAGAATCGAAACGAAGGTGCACGCCGTCGAGGCAATGCAGGCTTATCTGGCAAAGCACAAGCCCGCATATGCAGAACTACGCGGCACATATGTTGTTGTCTAAGAGTCGTGCAGGAAGAGGTGATCGATATGAAACCGTATGTTTTAGATATCCGTCAGACAGACCGAACGATGCTTTCGTCTGTGGGCGGAAAAGGGGCGAATCTGGGTGAACTCACCCAAATGAAAGAATTGCAGGTCCCGGAAGGATTCTGTATTACGGTGGATGCCTACAGAGAATCGATCCGGAACGTCCCGGAGTTTTTAGAATGGATCGAGGTACTTGATGGGATAGGCATACAGGAATCGGGAAGGATCACCGACGTGTGCGGACAGATCCGCGCCGCGATCGAGCAGGGGGGCATGGCAGCCGGCATTGAAAATGCCATCGCTGACGCTCTGTCTTCCTATGACAAGGAACAAGCTTTTGCTGTGCGTTCCAGCGCCACCGCAGAGGATCTGCCCGGCGCTTCTTTCGCCGGCCAGCAGGATACTTATTTGAATATCACAGGGAAAGAAGAAGTGTTGAAGCACGTGGTCAAGTGTTGGGCTTCGCTGTTCACGGATCGTGCGGCGGCGTACCGGATCCAAAACGGCTTTGACCACCGAAAGGTGCTGCAGGCCGTCGTGGTGCAGAAGATGATCCCGGCAGAATTCTCCGGGGTTCTGTTCACCGCCGATCCCGTCACATCGGATCGGAAAACCATGTCGGTCGACGCCGTGCAGGGGCTTGGCGAGGCCTTGGTGTCCGGTTTGGTGACGCCGGATACGTATAAGATTCGCAACGGGGGGATCGTCTCCAAAAGAGCAGGAATGCAGGCCCTCGAAGACGAACAGCTTCTGCAGCTTGCCGGCATCGGCAAAAAAATCGAAGCTCATTTCGGATCTCCCCAGGACATCGAGTGGTGTTTTGCGGAAGGTTCGTTTTTCATTGTTCAGAGCCGGCCCATTACGACGCTTTTCCCCGCGCCCGAAAGTCCCGACGATCTGAAACGTGTCTACATGTCCGTTGCGCATATGCAGGTGATGACCGATCCCATCCTGCCGCTGGGCATATCGTTTTTCCAACTGGCGTCTCTCTTCCCCGTGGATACGGCCGGGGGACGGGTCTATGCGGACATCACCTTCGACTTGACGACGCCTCAGGGCAGGCGAATGGTGAAACAGAAAGTGGACAACATGGATCCGCTCATGGCCGATGCCGTCAGGAAAGTGATGGAGGATACGGCGTATATCAAGAGCCTGCCGAAAGGAAAGGGCAATCTGACAAAGGGCGCACGCCTGGGTCCCTGGCTGAGAGAAGCGTATAGAATTTACCGAAGAAACGATCCTGCTGTTCTCGATAGAATGATCCTGAACAACGAGATTTCCCTTCGAAAGCTCGAGCGCAAGCTTGAAACTCTTTCCGGAGAGGAAGTGTTCGAGGCGATCGATGCCGATCAGAGTGAATTGCAGTCCAAGCTGTTCGATGCCACGATCTTCGGTGCGGTGCTGGCGTGCCAGTATGCTTCCGGCTGGATCAAAAAGAATACGGGAGAATGGCTGACAGAGACCAACGCTGTGGATACGTTGTCGAAATCGGTGGCTCACAACATTACTTCGGAGATGGGGCTTGCACTCTGCGATGTTGCAGATGTCGCCCGGGAATTTCCCGAGGTGTGCGACTATTTGACCCGCGCGAAGGACGAGGACTTTTTCGAAGAACTGGAAATGCTTCAGGGCGGTGCGGAAACGACCTCTGTCCTGAAAGATTTTCTTCAGAAATACGGAATGCGCTGTCCCGGGGAGATCGATATTACAAAACCTCGCTTTGCCGAAAAACCGACGCAGCTTGTTCCTGTGATCTTGAGCGATGTGAAACAATTGAAACCCGGTGAGCACCTTGAGCGTTTCAGCCAGGGAAAAGTCGCGGCACAAGAAATGGAAGAAGAGATCCTTACCGGCCTTGGATCCCGTTCCGGAGGACGCCAAAAGGTGAAGAAGGCTCAAAAAATGATCAGTGTGTTCCGGAATTTCGTGGGCGCCCGGGAGTATGCGAAATACTTTTGGGTCCGACGGTTTGCCGTCTACAAGCAGGCGATTTTGAAGGAGGCGGAAAAACTCCGGTCCGGCGGCACGATCGACTCTGTCTGCGATGTGTATTATCTTTCGCTTGACGAGTTTCGCGAAGCAATCAGAACAGGAAGTGTGGATCTTACTCTGATATCCACCCGGAAACAGGAATACATCCGTTATGCAAAACTGACTCCGCCGCGTATCATCTTGTCGGACGGGGAAGTGCCCGGCGGCGAATATCAAAGAGGCAGCGCGCTTTCCGGCGCTCTTGTGGGTGTTCCAGTATCCCAGGGGACGATCGAAGGCCGCGCCCGGGTGGTGTCCCGGATCGAAGATGCCGTCTTGGAAAAAGGGGACATCCTGGTGACATCTTTTACCGATCCCAGCTGGACACCGGTCTTTGTAACGATCGCAGGTCTCGTTACCGAAGTGGGCGGAGAGATGTCCCACGGTGCGGTGATTACCCGGGAATACGGCCTCCCGGCGGTGGTCGGCGTGGAAAACGCAACGAAACTGATCCGGGACGGGCAGCGGATCCGATTGAACGGCACGGAAGGGTATGTGGAAGTACTGGAATAATTTCTCACAGTCGAGGCAATGCACAACTATTGCTTTTGTTTCTAATACGCAGTATAATTACTGCGCTATGGAAACGAATAGAGTCAAGTATCAAAACTTTAAAAAGGCATTTATGCCAATGGGGTGCTTCACCGGAGATCAGGTCCGCTTGTGGAAGGATGATTTTGGCCGGGACAATTTTACGCGCTGGATCGCAAGCGGCGATATCCTGCGCCTTAGACGAAATCTTTACACTTTTCCGGACTACCTGCAGCACCCGGACAGTGCCTTGTACTTTTCCGGAAAGATTTATGCACCATCGTATTTGAGCCTGCACACCGCGCTGCATTTTCACGGTTTGATTCCGGAAGAAGTCATGCAACTTACAGCAGTCTCCACGAAAAAGACCGCATATTTTGAAAATGTGTTCGGCCAATATACATACCGCCACATTTCCCCCCAATATATGTATGGCTTTGAACTGTTGAAATCCGAAAGCAATCCAAATTTTACGATGCTGATGGCTACACCGGAAAAAGCGCTGTTGGATCTTCTTCATTTGTATCCTCAATACAAAACCGAAATCGATATGATCGAATTACGTTTGGATCAAACACAAATGACGGAGAGATTCAGCACGCAGACATTCAGAAAGCACTTGGAGCGAATCGGCTCACCTGAGCTTTCCCGAAGAGCAGACAGACTGATGGAGGTATATTGTGATTGACTCGATGAATAGCATAAAGACCTTTTTCCCGGATAGGATCGCTGCGAATAAATCGTATGAGTCTCATATGCTGAAAGAGTATATTCAGTGCCAGATACTGGAGTATATCTCTAAACAGCCCGAGGCGGTGAATATGGATTTTATCGGCGGGAGTAATCTGCGCATCGTGCATGATATTAATCGGTTTTCTGAGGATTTGGATTTCGACTGCAAGGATATGAACTCCGATATGTTTGAAATCCTCACGGAACGGATCTACCGATTTTTAAATGATTCGGGGTATCATGTAATTGCCAGGGACGCAGAAAGTGATAAAATCACTGCATTCCGAAAGAGTATCTACTTCCCAGAGCTACTGTTCAGCTTGGGGATCTCGGGCTATCGACAGCAAAAATTTCTGTTGAAGATCGAAATGCAGGATCAGGGCGTAACCTATCCATCCAAAACGGAGTTTATCAATCGTTGCGGATTCGTATTTCCCCTCAGGACAGCGCCGATCGACACATTATGTGCGATGAAAGTCAACACGGTCCTTGCCCGAGGCAAAGGCCGGGATTATTACGACTTGATGTTTCTTTTGCAGCGAACAAAGCCCGATTTTCATTATCTCGAGATAAAGGCAGGCATTGCCAACTGGCAACAGATGATCACCAGACTTACAGATGTTGCAGAAGAGACGAATCTGTTTCATAAGAGCCGCGATTTTGAACATCTTCTCTTTGATAAAAATGATGCAAAAAGAATATTGTTGTTCCGGGAATTTATAAAAAATCTTGCAGCGTAAAAACGGCAATGATGAATCCTATCTTTATCTGCTTATGAGGTGAACTGATGCACATCGAACAGATCGAAACGCCGGCCCTGATCCTGGACCTGGATATCATGGAACGGAACATGGACGCCATGGACAAGCTATTGGAGGGCAGCAGCGCCCGGCTCCGTCCGCATTATAAATCGAACAAATGCACGGCCATTGCCCACATGCAGATGGCGCGCGGCGCAAAGGGGATCTGCTGTGCCAAGCTATCGGAGGCGGAAGATCTTGTGCTTGCAGGCATTCCGGACGTTTTAATTGCCAATCAGATCACCGAGCCGTCCAAAATCGCCCGGCTGGCGTACCTGGCAGGCTGCTGCCGATTGACAGTTTGCGTAGACAACTCGTCAAACATCAATGATCTGCAGAAAGCTGCGGCGCTTCAAAGCACGATCATCCACTGCCTGGTCGAATACGACATCGGCATGAACCGCTGCGGCGTTCATACGAAGGAAGAATTTTCTGCGTTGGCCAGGCAGGTCATGGATTGTCCGAATCTGGTCTTTGACGGGATCCAGGCCTATGCCGGCAATCTGGCCCATCAGGAGGATGCGGTCAGCCGTGAACGAGAATCCGCCGAGGTGGAAGAAAAGCTGATTGCTCTGACGATCCATCTGGAGGGGAATGGGATCCCGGTCAAAGAGGTGAGCGGGGTCAGCACCGGTACTTTGGAATTCCATGTCAAAGATACGGTGTATACCGAGCTTCAGCCGGGAAGCTATCTGTTCATGGATGCAGCTTATCGCGCCGTTGGCGTCAGCTTTGAGCACAGCCTTTTTGTGCTGGCTTCGGTGGTCAGCCGGGCCGGCGGCGGTGTCATCACCGATGCGGGTCTCAAATCCGTGAGTGTGGATCAGCGCCCGCCCCGATTCCTGGACTACGAAGAATACGACGTGGACATGAGCGAAGAGCACTGCGCCATCTACGGCAAGGACCTGCCGCAAAAAGTGGGGGACCGAATGTTTTTGATCCCCAGCCACTGCTGCACTACGGTGAACCTCCACGATCACATCTATTTTGTCCGCAAAGGGCAGGTAGTGGATCGTGTGCCGGTCACCGGTCGGGGTCACAGCAGGTAATGGAACCAATCCCGACAATGGAACGTCAAAGGATACAGAACAAAGTTATTCCAAGGAGGTTTCACATGAAAAATAAAGTACTCGCAGGACTCGTCTGCGCGGCCTTGCTGCTGGCGGCGTTCCCGCTGACGGCAGCTGCGCAGTCGGATTTCAAAGACAACTACGTTGACGTGGCCGGCAAATGGTATGCCGCAGCCGTGTCGGAATACGGCTATCCCGAGGTGTTTTCCGACGGCAGAGGGTCTTTCCACGCCGACCGGGACGTTACGCGCATGGAGTTCGTACGGCTCCTGCACCGGGCGCTCAATATACAGATCAACTACTTTGCGGCGCCTGATGTGGCAGATTCCTTTGACGACATGCAAAACAGCGACGTGTGGTCCAATGAGCTGATCGATCTGGTCACTGCCGGAATCATCGAAAGCGGCGGCAATTTCCGGCCTAATGAACCGCTTCTTCGGGAAGAGATGATCCACTGGACGATCAATGCGCTCAACCACAAAACGGGTGGAACCTATCCCGTGATCCTGATGATGCCTGCGCCTTTCGCCGACGATGCGGATATCGCCGAAGCCTATCACGGCAATGTCGTCACCGCAGTGCTGCTGAAGCTGATCAACGGCCGCGGCGACAATAGGCTGTTCCCCAAAGACGGCGCTACCCGGGCCGAAGCGGTGACGGTGGTCTACCGCCTCATGACCCTCCAGGCCGGCTACGGCGCCGAAGTGGGCGTTCACGCCTCCGCCCTGCGGTCGCAGGATGGATCCATCCGGATGTCCCTGACGATCCGCAACCAGACCGATGCGCCGATCCTGATCAGCCACACCAGCGGGCAGAAATTCGACTTCAAACTTTTTGACACAAAAGGCAACAACGTGTACACTTGGTCTGCAGATAAAATGTTCATTGCGGCTCTTACGGAGACCGGGATCGGAGCAGGTGAAGAGATCGCCTTTTCCGATACCATCGACGGCGGGATCAACGAATTGATTTCGACTGCAGTGTCCATGAAAGCGTACATCGTGGGGGCGTCGGAAGATTTTATGATCGAAGTTGAAGGATACGAAGCACAAGTTAGATAATAGGAGAGAATCATAATGAAACTGGCCTTATGTCAAATGCAAATGTCGGAATCGGCAGAAATGAACCTGGAAAAAAGTCTTGCGTTCATTGAAGAGGCCGCACAAAACGGCGCGGACATGATCGTCTTTCCGGAGATCCAGCTTTCGCCCTTTTTCCCGCAGTACCCCGGATTGGACGTCCGGGACAGGAGCGTCGCGCCGAACAGCGAGACTGTTGCGCGCTTCTGCGAAGCCTGTCGGAGGCACCACATGATCGCCGTGCCGAATCTATATCTGAAGATCGAGGGGAAGTACTTCGATACCAGTCTTGTGATCTCGGAGGAAGGGCAGGTGATAGGCGATCAGAAAATGGTGCACATCGCTCAGGCCGACCAGTTCTTTGAGCAGGATTACTATGCGCCGGCCGAAGACGGCTTCAAGGTCTTTGACACGCCGTTTGGCAAGGTCGGGATCGTGGTGTGCTTCGACCGCCATTACCCCGAAAGCATCCGCACCGAAGCCCTTCGGGGCGCGGATCTGATCCTTGTGCCCACAGCCAATACGAAAGCGGAGCCCTCGGACATGTTCGAGTGGGAGATTCGCGTGCAAGCCTTCCAGAACTGCGTCGCCATCGCTATGTGCAATCGGGTCGGACTCGAAGGCGACATGGATTTCTCCGGAGAATCGCTCGTGGCCGACGCAACGGGAAACCTGCTGCTGAAAGCTTCGGATCAGGAAGGCCTGTTCTATGCCGACGTGAATATGGCCATGTCCGCCAAGATCCGGAACGCCAAGCCGTATACGAGTCTGCGAAGGCCGGCGTTGTACGAGTAAAGATAAACTAAGCTACGAAGTCGTACCGCAATGCGAAGGTGTTGCGGTACTTTCATTGTGCTGCAAAAGGTTTTAAAACTGCCGTTGAATATCATTTTATAACGTCATACAATCGATTATATACCGTCGTATTCGGTGCACACCAAGGAGAGATTGATAGGATGAATGATACAGCTTTGATTCGTGAAATCGAGTCAGAATACAGCAATATTGCAGGACTGGCGATACAGAAAAACGGGGAACTCCTATATGAGCAGTACTATAACGGATATCAAGACAGCGATACGATTCATATTTGCTCCGTAACCAAAAGCATTTTCTAGATCCTCATCGGCATCGCCATCGATCAAGGATACATTCGCAGCGTGGATCAGGCAGTTTTGGAATTCTTTTCGAGCTATAGCATCAAGCGTGGAGAGAAGACCATCCAACGGATCACAATGAAAAATATACTGACCATGACGGCGCCCTATAAGTATAAGCATGAACCGTACACGAAAGTCTACGGAAGCGAAGACTGGACCAAAGCCGCCTTGGATTTGCTGGGTGGAAAGGGGAAGATCGGCGACTTTAAATATTCAACGGTCGGGGCACAGATCCTATCCGGCATGCTTCAAAATGCAACCGGAAAGCCCGTGACGGAATTTGCAGCAGAGAACTTGTTTGCGCCGCTTGGCATCAATAAGCCTGCCCCAACGGTCCTTGCGGGCAAAGAACAACATATCGCCTTCCTGAAAGAGAAACAGGTGCACGGCTGGGTCGTTGATCCCCAGGGCCTGCCTACTGCCGGATGGGGCTTGACCCTGCGTTTGCGCGACATGTTGAAAATCGGAGATCTTTGTCTGAATCAAGGAAATCATAACGGAAAACAAATTGTGTCAGCCTCTTGGATCAAGGATAGCACGCAGAAGCATGCCCATTGGAATGAATACTCGTACGGCTATTTGTGGTGGAATCTTGATAGAAACGGCAACGGCGCCTTTGCAGCGCTAGGGGACAGTGGAAACACCATTTACGTAAATCCCAAAGAACAGTTGGTGATCGCCCTTGCTTGCAGTTTCAAGCCCCGGGTGAGGTCGATTGTGGATGTGTTTACACAATTTACTTAGTAGCATAGATAATAATCATAAGGCGTTATACCCTTGATGTGAAGCATGCACCACTATATAATGTAAAGTATACAAATATCAGGAACTGCTTAGATTTTGTTTAATCAAGGAAAGTGATCATGACAAATCAATTCCTTACAAACTATAGCGAAACAACTTTTCTCGAAAAGATTAAGGATAATTTAAGGCACTGCGAATCTTTTCATTTTTCAGTCAGCTTTATAAAAAAGGCTGGCTTAGTTTTATTGTACAAAGATATAGAGGCGGCAATTGAGCGCGGCTGTGAAGGGCGCATCATCACGTCCACTTATCAGAATTTTACGGATATAGAATCACTTAAAAGTTTCTTTCTGATGGCTGAAAAGCATGACAATTTTGAATGCCATCTAGATTACGAGTGCTTTCACGATGCGCATTATTCAACGCTTGGATATCACACCAAAGGATATCTTTTTGAATTTGACAATTGTTGTGAGTTGATTGTTGGATCCTCTAATATCACAAGATACGCTTTGTTGAAGAACATCGAATGGGATGTTGTGGTCCGTGATGAACTTTGTTCGGATGTCTATAGCCAGGCGTTGTCCGAATTCGAGGACAAATGGGACAATACACATTGCTTGAATACCGACATCATAAATCAATATTCCAATAAACTTCATTTTGCGATAGAGCGTTGGGATATGGATTATGATTTCTCAGCAAGTAGGATCAAGCCTAATTTTATGCAAAGGCGTGCATTGAAAGAACTAAATCGCTATCGCGCTGTTGGGACAAGCCGAACCTTAGTTGTTGCTGCCGCAGGGAGTGGAAAAACCTATCTTGCTGCGTTCGATGCGCTGAACTTCAATCCAAAGCGACTGCTTTACATAGTGCATGAAGGCTCGATTTTGAGGAAGTCTTTGGAGACGTTCCAAGATGTATTTGGCAGTACGGTCAGTTATGGCATTTTCAACGGAGAAAGCAAGGAATTCGATGCGGATTTTGTATTTGCTACGAACCTAACGATGCACAAATCCCTTGGTCTATTTTCGAAGGATGACTTTGATTACATCATCATTGATGAGTGTCATCATGCGGCAGCCACAACATACAAGAAAGTGATTTCATATTTTGAACCCGAGTTTCTCCTAGGCCTTACAGCAACGCCGGAACGCATGGACAACCAAGACGTGTTCAGCCTTTTCGATAAGAATGTTCCTTATGAGCTACGCCTTCGCGACGCCATCATCAATGATCTAATTGTTCCATTTCGTTATTATGGCATTCGAGATCAATTGGTCGATTATGGTCTGAATAAAAATGAAGAGCGCCGCATGATTGCTCAGATTGCCAGTGAATCTCATTGTGATTTTATTGAAAAAGAGATAGAAGCGCATAGACCACCCGGAAAATTGAAGGCGTTGGCCTTTTGTCGAAATGTTACCCATGCGCGTATGATGTGCGAAGCGATGGGTGAACGCTTCAGAACGGCTTATTTAACGGGTGCGAATAATATTGGGGAGCGGATTCGTGCGTACAATGACCTGCAAAGTGATAAGGCAGATCTTGAAATACTGTTTACAGTAGACATTTTAAACGAGGGTGTTGATATCCCTGGCGTAAATATGGTTCTTTTCTTAAGACCCACGGAGTCCTCAACCGTATTTATCCAACAACTAGGTCGAGGGCTTCGAAAGTATGACAGCAAACCATATGTTACAGTGCTCGATTTCATTGGGAATAGTTACAAACGTAGTGTGCAAATTGCGTTTGCCCTCAGTAGCAGCCTGTCCAATAATTTCGTGATGGAAAAGCGGTTGATGTCGTCACTTGTGACAGATAATTTCAGTGCATTGGGTCTTGAACAATATGGGGTTGTCATCGACATTGATGATCTAAGCAAGGAGGAAATCCTAGAACATATTGATAATGAAAACTTTAATAGGCTGTCTTATTTAGAACAGGATTATTATAACTTTAAAAAATATATTGGCACCGAATTTTATGTGAAGCATATGGATTATTTGAACAACGATTGTGCGCCAGATTTGATTCGTTTCATGAATATTAAAATCAACGGACGAAAAACTTGTTCTTATTACAATTTCCTTCGTGGTATTGATGAGAAAGACTTGCCAATATTCACAGACAAACAAATAAAGCTAATAAACTACTTGTCAGGGCTTTTGCCTCTGGTAAGACCGCATGAATATTTAATATTAAAGCTAATTGCTCATGGTACCAGCGACAAGGAATCGATAAATGATGTTTTGACACAAAATATCTCAGGATATCAACGTAAAGAAATGAGCCATGCAGTGACATATATGGAATGTATTACATCAAATGAAAATCAGCTACGCCTTGACGCTGAATTGGACGAACAGCTTGAAGAGTACCTCGATGACCTTTTAAGCTATGGGCTTACGCGATATAATATTGACTATGGGGATGTGACGACTTTTAAGCTTTGGCAAAGCTATCGCATGGACCAGGTGCAATTGAAATTATGCAAAAATCCTGGGTACAACATGAAGGGTACATATATTTATGACAATACTGTTTACATATTTGCTTCAATTAAAAAGGACGCAACATTAGAGGAGCATCTACTGTACAATGACAAATTTCTTCAACCTGATCTATTCCAATGGGAATGCGAAGCAGGCTTGAATTCAGAAAAGCAAAAGGAACTAATCAATAGCAGTAAAGCACATCTTTTTGTTCGTAAAATAAGTATGGAAAATGGCATTACGTTACCATTTACGTATGTGGGCGCTGGAGTCTTAACAAACCCCAGAAATACGAGTAATCCCAAAGGGACACTCCTGTTTGATATCAAAATGGACGAAGTCCTGCCGGATTATCTGCAGTACGACTTTAAATGGAAATCTAATTTGAATGAGGCATCCGAAGGATAAAAAATGACACAAGTCGTCGCCGCCCTGATCTGGGACCAAAACAAATTCATGATCTGCCAGCGCCCGGCCCACAAGGCCCGGGGTTTGCTGTGGGAATTTGTCGGCGGCAAGGTGGAGCCGGGGGAAACGAAAGAAGAGGCTCTTGTGCGCGAGTGCAGGGAAGAGCTGGGTATCACTGTGGCGGTGGGGGAGGTTTTTCTGGAGGTCGACCACGTCTATCCGGATATTTCCGTGCATTTGACTCTATTTTGTGCTACCATTACAGAAGGAGAGCCGCAATTGCTGGAGCACTGCGATGTGCGGTGGATCACTCCGGAGGAGATCCCGCAATACAGCTTTTGTCCGGCGGATCAGGAGATATTGCAGCAGTTGAGTAGGAGGTATCCATATGAATCCCGTAAAACGAGCGCTCGATGCATCCGATGACTACGCAAAGCAGTCCACCTGGATGGATTTTGCCCTTATAAAGACTTGTCTTTGCGCCCTGGGCGTGATGATCGGCATCGGACTGCCGAAAGAAAGTCGCAAGCCGGCTTTCGGCGTGGCGGCGGTTGCCTATGCGACCACTTATGTGGCCATCATGGCCAAATTCCTGCCTATATTGAAAGAGCATATGGAAAAGGAATAGCTTATTACTCAAACCGAAACCGAAGATTACAACGGGTATTTAGAAATATTTCTAAATACCCGTTGACTTTTTATGGAACAGGTGGCACTATCTATTTAGAAATATTTCTAAATGAAATGAGGTGATGCGGATGGGATTCCCGGAAACGTTCAAAGCTTTATCCGACCCAGTCAGAAGGGAAATCCTGATGATGCTCAAAAGCGGACGGTTGTCGGCCGGCGAGATCGGGCAACGGTTTTCCATGACCGGGGCCACGATTTCCTATCATCTTTCGCAGTTAAAAAAAGCTGACTTGATCTTTGAGACGAAATACAAGAATTTTATTTATTATGAAATCAATGTTTCGGTATTCGAGGAAGTCATGCTGTGGCTTTCACAATTCGGAGGAGAAAACCGTGGAAAAGAAAACGAATAGTACGCTGATCATCACAACGTTGGTATGCTTGATGCCGATGCTCTTGGCGCTGGCGCTCTATGACAAATTGCCGGCGCAGATCGCGGTCCATTTCGACGCTATGGGCGAACCTGACAATTACCTGCCAAAAGCGTTGGCGGTATTCGGGCTACCGGCTTTTCTGGCTGCCATCAACCTGTTTACCCATTTTATGTTGGATCACGACCCGCGGCGGGAAAACGCTTCCGCATCGATGAAACTGATAGGGAAGTGGGCCGTGCCCTTGATATCGGTCATTGTGATGCCGGTGACGCTGTTTATGGCCATGGGCGCGGAAATACCCATCACCATGCTGGTGACGGCGCTTGTCGGGGTGCTGCTTGTGGTTTGCGGAAACTATCTGCCGAAATGCAGACGTAATTATACAGTGGGAATCAAGCTTCCCTGGACGTTGGACAGCGATGACAACTGGAACAAGACCCACCGTTTTGCCGGTCCTGTTTGGGTGGTCGGCGGGATCTTGTTCATCGCAACGGCCTTTTTTGATACGTTGTATGCGGGATTAGGAGTTCTTACCGTGATGGTTGCGCTTCCGGCCGTTTATTCGTATTCTGTTTACAGGAAACAATCGCGTTCAAAATAAGCGCTGAAAGCGACTGGAGGTTCTTTTGCGAGAGATCGACATTATGGCGGCGGAAGCTGCTGCTGACGATCAGAAACTGGAGGATTTCGTGCTGAAGCACGAAGGTTTTGTGCTGAAATGCGCTGCCGATGCTACGGGCAGGTACATGACAAAAAGCGATGACGAATGGTCTGTGGCCCAGTATGCGTTGATAGAAGCGCTGCGCAGCTATGATCTGGAAAAGGGGAGCTTTTACAGCTATGCCGCCCTTGTGATCCGCAGGAAACTCATCGATTATTATCGCGCTCAGCAGAAATACCGTCCTGAACAAGCCGTGGATCCTGCTGTATTCAGCGCAGATCCTGTTGATGCGGAATCCTTTGACTATACCGCGCACCGGATCGCAGAAAGCCTGACAGCTGCGGATGAAGGCGAGGCCCTCCGCCTTGAGATCGAGACCGCCAATGCGGTATTTCGGACCTACGGATTCTCCTTTTATGAACTGGCCTCCTGCTCGCCGAAATCCGAGAAGACCAGACGTTCCTGCGCGGCGGCTGTAGGTTACCTGCTGGAACATCCGCTTCTGATACACCAGCTTCGAACATCCAAAAAATTGTTGATCGATACAATCGCAAAAAACTGTCGCATACACCGAAAAATATTGGAAAGACATCGTAAATATATAATAGCGGCAGTGGAAATTCTTTATGGAGATTATCCGTATCTTGCCGAGTATTTGAAATATATCAGAGAGGAAACAGGCCAATGAAAGCGGTGATCGTCGAAATCAAAAACAAGACGGCAGCTGTTTTGCTTGCCGACGGCAGGATCGAAAAGATCAGAGACAGCGGATATGCGGTCGGGCAGGTCCTTGAAGTTACCGCCAGACAGGCATCCGCAAGGAAGCGGTTTGTCCGGCAGTTGGCTTCGATGGTGGCAGTGATCGCAATCGGAAGCGCCAGTGCTTTTGCATACTACACGCCCTACTACTACGTAAGTCTTGACGTAAATCCGTCATTGGAGTATTCTGTAAACTATTTTGATCGGGTTCTATTTGTGAAAGTTCTTGATAAAGATGGAATTTTAAATGAGGCGGAGCTGGAAAACCTTCGCAATAAAAAGATTGAAGAGGCCATTACGGAAACTGTGGTACAGATCCGGGAAGAAGGATACCTGGAGCCCGAAGCTGCAAACGGCATCTTGATCGGAGTCTCCGGTAAAAATGAAGAAAAGGCGGAGAATCTCGGGGTTGCTTTGCAAGAAGCCGTAAAAGAGAAAGCGGAGCCCGGAAAGCCCATGGAAGTCGAAACGTCCAGCGTTAAAAAAGAAGACATTCAGGAGGCCAAGGATCTTGGCGTATCCGCCGGGAAGCTTCGCTTGGTGGAAAGCCTGGAAGAGAGCGCGGAAGCGGGTACCATCGACAAGGAAGAATGGCTCTCCAAGCCTGTTAAAGAGATCATGGACGCGATCAAAGAGAACAAGAGCGAAGAAAAGAATAACAAAAAAGAGGAGAAGCAAAGCGAAAAGGGCCAAACTGAAAAAGGTAAAAAAAATTGAGCACACCCCAAAATCCGTCGTTGCAATATCGTATTGATATAATGAGTCAGTATATCTGTTTATTCAGGAGGTACGAATATGAAACGAAGATTTAATAACAGCATCGCATGGATGCTTGTGTTGATCATGGTTGCAGGCTTTTCTCCGGTCTATGCCGTCGGATCGGATTTCAGCGGAACGGTTGCCAAGACTGTGCCCTTGCCCGATGTGATCACGTTCACCACGGCTGATTTTACCGAGCTTTACAAGGATGACATAGCCACCATGGATGCGGTTGTCATCACAGGAGCGGATCCTGGCTTCGGCGCTCTAAAGCTTGAAGAAGAGAGCGCTTTGGGTGAGCGGATCGACATGGAAGATATTCAGGATGGGGTGTTGACCTTCGTTCCAACGGATACAGGTGTTGTTTCTTATACCGTCACTGCGTATGCCTTTGATGAGGAAGAGCCTGCCGGCGCTGCGACGTTGACGGTCACCGTGGAGGAATCCACAGACGCAGGGAATGTCGAATATACCGTAGACGAGAACATGCCGATCCGGCTTTCGTCGGGCTATTTTGCGGAGGTTTTCCGTGGGGCAAACGGCAGAGAGTTGTCCTATGTAAAGTTTGATATCCCCGGGGCCGATAAGGGCGTACTGTATCTCGACTATACATCTGCTGTTCTCTTTGAAGCTCGGATCACTGCGACAGAAAGGTATTATGCGGACACGTATCCCGGCATTTCGCGCATCACGTTTGTGCCGGCAGAGGATTTCTCCGGCACGATATCCATTCCTTACACCGGATACACCGCAGATGATTCTGCGTATTGGGGCATGCTGACGATCCATGTGCGCGATGCCAGCGCAGAGGAGATCGCCTATTCGACAGAAGCAGAGGAAGCAGTCTCCTTCGATGCGGAAGATTTCGACGAAGGTTGCTTGGAAATGACCGGAGACGAACTCTCTTATGTCATCTTTACGCTTCCAGCGCCGTCCCACGGCAAGCTTTATTACAATTACAGGAGCGCAACCGATTACGATGCCCTTGTTCTGACGAATGCAAAATATTTTAACAGCGCAGAACCCGGCCTGTCCGGCGTTGATTTTTTGCCTGCTGTCGATGTGACAGGCACTGTCAGAATATTGTATAAAGGCTATAGCGTGGAGGGTGAGAGCTACAACGGCACAGTTGCTGTGACAGTGGATGCGGCAGAAGAGGAAGAGGACGAGGAAGAAGAAGTACCCGAAGAATCCGAGCACTTCAGGGATGTGGGCAAAAATATTGCCTGGGCTGCGGAAGCCATCGACTACCTGTACGAAGAAGGCATTTTACTGGGTGACGGCGCCGGATATTATAATCCCCGGGCCAGCATTTCCAGGGGAGATTTTATGATGATGCTCTCCAGAGCCTTTGATCTTGATACAGCGTTCGAGGACAATTTCACCGACGTTGACAAAGATGATTACTATTATAAAGCGGTCGGCGCCGCCAAAAAGTTCGGGATCACGAAAGGTTCCAACGGGAAATTTAATCCCCGATCCGCATTGTCAAGACAGGATGCAATGGTTTTGATCCTTCGGGCCCTCGAAGCAGCGGATATCGATTTGGAGGAAGGAGCGGAGGAAGTGTTGACGCCGTTCAAGGATCAGCACAAAATTTCGGACTATGCCAAAGATGCTTTCCAGGCGATGGTGCGTGCAGGGATCATTAAAGGCAGCGGTAAATTTCTGAATCCGAACAGCAGTGTGTCCCGCGCAGAGATAGCCGTGATCCTGTACAGGATCCTGACGCTGTAAGAAATGAATAAGCCCGCCGGCTGAGTGCCCGGCAGGGAGAACCAGGGGGAGAAAGAGCCCGGCGGCAAGCCGGGCTCTTTCGTCGTTGCGCCGGCGGGAATATTCATGTAATATGAATAACAGCGCAGTTTATCGCGCAATCTGATCTGATGAGGAGCGTCTACTTGAACTGTCTGAAAACAAACGGACCCGGCATGGCGTTATGTCTTTCGATCGCCGTTCCGGCCTGGCTGCTTGGGGGACTTGTTCCGGTGGTCGGCGGGCCGGTTTTTTCGATTTTGCTTGGCATGGTCCTTACGCTGCGAATCAAGGACAAGTGCAGGCTGAAGCCGGGGATTTCTTTCACCTCAAAAAAGATTCTCCAGTATGCGGTGATATTGCTGGGTTTTGGCATGAACCTGTCGGTCATCGCCTCCACCGGTCTACAGTCGTTGCCGATTATTCTTACCACGATTGCCACTTCGTTGTTGATGGCATTTGCACTGTATAAATTCCTTCAGATCCCAATAAAAATTTCGATCCTCATCGGTGTCGGCTCTTATTTTTTCCACGCTGGGCGGGCTGCTGGGCATGTCGGATTACGGGTTTGGCCTTTTTGCCGGAACGGCGATCAACGACACGGACACTTTCCATCATTCCCATCACGCTGGCGCTGGCATTTTATCGAACAAAAAAAGAGGCCGGAAATTGTGCAAAGGTCGAGTTGAAAAAGATCTTTCCGTATTTTATAATCTTCTTTGTTTTGGCCTCCGTTCTGACGACGGTCTGTATGAGCTTTGGGATTCCCGGCACATTTTTTGCGCCGTTCAAGGCGTTGAGCAAGTTTTTGATCGTCATGGCGATGGCGGCGATCGGGTTGAATACCGATATTGTTAAACTGATCCGGAGCGGCGGAAAGCCAATTTTTGCCGGCCTGTGCTGCTGGATATCCATTGCTTGTGTCAGCCTTCTGATGCAGCGCGCGTTGGGAATCTGGTAAGGCCCCGAAGAGGAGAATTATCATGTTGACACTTTACTCATTATTGCCTTTGGCCACCTTGCTTTTCTGTCTTATGGTCCTGAAGTATCCGGCTTCAAAAGCAGGTGCGTTGTCGATCCTCACAGCGGTGATCAGCGCTTTCTTGTTTTTCGGGATGGACACTTACGGACTCAGCATCGCTCTGGGCAAGGGCGCTTCTCTGGCTGTGTACGTGCTGCTCATCATCTGGGCTGCCGTTTTCCTGTATCATACAGTCTATGAGTTCGGCGCTATCGATGTGATCAATAAAAATATTGTACTCTTCATCAAGGACCCCTTTATACAATTTCTGTTGCTATCTTGGCTTTTTTCGTCAGTTTTGCAAGGGATCGCAGGCTTTGGTGTTCCTGTGATCATCGTGGTGCCGATCTTGATACACCTGGGCTTTGACCCGCTCAAATCCGTTGCTGCTGTATTGCTGGGCCATTCCTGGTCCGTCAGCTTCGGCTCCATGGGTTCGTCCTTTTTTACCATATTTCTGGTGACAGGCCTGGATCAGCAGCGCATCGGTTATGCCATGGTCTTTTTCGATATGATCGCCATGCTCATGACCGGCATGCTGGTTGCCTATATCTATGGCGGTTTTCCGACGCTGAAAAAGGCTTTCTCCTACATTTTGCCCTCGTCTGTAGTGACGGTGGCGGCCATGACCCTTGTGGTTTCTCTGAATCTTGTATCGCTGGTGGGCCTGATCGGTGCCTTGTCGGGTTCGGTGACCATGTACTTGCTTTATCGGATCAAGGAAAAACCGGAGAAAGCCGCAGCACTCTACAGAAATGAGCTTACGCTGTCGGACGCGTTGCTTCCTTATGGCATCATCATCATACTGTCCCTGTTGTTTCCGATTCTGCATCTGGACAAATACCATTTTGCCTTTTCATTTCCCGAATATACCACAGCCCTGGGCCATTTCGTAAAAGCCGAGACTGCTTATTCGAAAATCAAATTCTTTGGACATCCGGCGCCGATCATCATGGTCGCTGCTGCCGTATCCATGCTTCGTTATCGGCAAATCGGCGTTTTTACGAAAGAAAAGCTTAAAGCAGTATCGCTCAAGACTTATAAAAAAACGCTCAAGACGACGATCACGCTGTTTTTTTTGATCGGCATGGCTCTGATAATGATGGATTCCGGCATGACAGCAACGCTGGCCGCCTCCGTAGCGGCGCTCACCGGAAATGTGTATCCGCTGGTGGCGCCATATTTCGGTGTTCTGGGCAGCTTTATCACGGGAAGCAACACGAACTCCAACGTGATCTTCGGCAAATTTCAGGTTTCCATCGCCGAGAACTTAGGCATCAATCCGTATATTATGGCCGGGTTGCAATCCATTGCCGGCTCAGTGGGCGTCAGCATCGGTCCGACAAACATCCTGATGGCCGCTTCGGCTTCCGGATTGACGGGAAAGGAATCCGATATATACGGAAAGGTTTTAAAGCCGGTGTTGCTGATTGCGTTGGTTTTGGGGGTGGTAAATCTTCTGTTGCTGCATAGTTTGTGAACGGGGAGGAAGACTTGAAGAGAAATATTGGCGCACTTGAACAATTTTTGCGGAAACGCATCGAAGAAAAGGGTTACCCCGGCGTGGTGTCTGTGTCAGAGGTCCGGAGGGGATTCTTTTTGAAAAAGGGTTTGGCTATCGAAGCATGAATAAGATGAACATCGAAGCCATCGACTGGAACTATGTCCACGAATATCTGTGCGCAAACGACTATGACACGGGGATCCATTCCCTTGAATGGGCAGAGCCCATCCTGATTCTCAACTGCTGCTTCGACGACCCGAATGCCGCAAACAACAGCGATGCATTCTATGCGGCCGTCGAAGACGCAGCCACGACCGTCGACGATCAGGAACGCAGCGACAAACTGGGCGTAATCCAGATCGAAATGCTGCATCCGGAATGGAACATGATCCCGGTTTACAGCGATGTGTATTATGTCGCTCATAGTTCCGCGCTGAAGGGTGTCAACATCCTTCAGAACGGATTCATTTACTGGAACGATTTAGCGCTGTAAACATCCGAATCGAAGACAATCATTGCATTGATTCAAAAAGCATCTCGACTGAAGGGTCGAGATGCTTTTACTTGTTGGATATCGCATCAGTTATCGTTGCTACCCATTGGAAATTTTCATTTCTCTTTTGTTTTGATACATTTTTTTATCTGCCAAATCCAGGAGTGTTTCGATTTGATCCGGATCTTCCCGAGTCGTGCATGCCTCACCCACGGCAAAGCTGATAGGGACGGTTGCCTTATTATTGTATGCAGAGATCTTTTTCTTTAACTCTTCGATCAAACTAGCTGACTGTCCGGCAAGTTTTCCTGATAATAAAACGATGAACTCATCTCCGCCAGTGCGATAGACGGACTCGGATTCGTTAAAAACACCTTGTAATATTTCGGAGAATTGTTTTAAGAGCGCATCACCTTTTTCATGACCGTGACGGTCGTTGACTCTTTTTAAATTATTCAGATCGATGGAAATGCATGCGATTTGCACTGAATCTGATTCTTGTTTCAACTGATCCTTCTTTTCTTCAAGCGCAGCACGATTCTTTAGTCCGGTCAGAGCATCGGAGTAAGCCATTTGATAATAGATTTGATTTAATTTCAACTGTGTCTCTTTTAATTCAAGCTGAGTCTCCAAAAGCTCTTTTTCCTGCTGTTCATCGCGAACCATGACCGTTTTGATCACGGTTTGATAAATAACGACATAGACGAATAAGACAGTAATATTAAACAGAATCCCCAATGGAAGATACTCTCTGCGCTCGATCAGCATTGGAGACGGGTAGGTAAAGATCATGTAAGTGAGGGCGTAAAACAGCACAGATACTGTAGCAAACAGGCGCCATCCGCTGTTGAGATTTTGCTGGATTCGAAGATAGGGCAAGCGGATCTTGACAGAAGCTGCCAACAATAGGAAAAATCCGATAGCCGTGAATAAAAAAATGATAGACGGCTGACTCCCAAACGGGATCGCTGCGATCCGCGCAGTGGATATCGTTAGGATTCCGAAAACATCTACAGTACAGAATGTGAAAATAAATCTGCTGTCTCTGTGTTTGGACAACAGATAACAAAAAGGCAAAGAAGGAATCGTCAGCGAAACAGCAGAAGCCATCCCTGTATTCATCCCGGTTCGGACTAATGTGGAAAAACAAATAAATGACAATACGACAAAGACGGAGATGGAGACCAGGGATACCTTTATTGAATATCGAAGTCTGATCAGTATCATATAAGCGGCAGCCGTGCATATACAAGCAAGAAGATTACTTGCATCCTGTAATACAACTTGTAACATAGTGCCTCCTCAGTTGATTTTTTTCGATGTTAAAATCTTCGCTTTTCCGCCGAAATTGAATACCAGCATGCCCAACAGAATAATTCCACCACCTAAGATCGTGGGTCGGTCGGGTATTTCGCCTGCCATGAGAAATCCCAGCAGTGTCGTTGCAAAGGGCGTCACAAACATGTAGTTGCTCACTTGAGAAGTCTGCTTTGCCTTAGAGAAAGCCTTGGCCCAGGCTGCATAGGCTGCTGCGCTGGAGCATATGCCCATGATGGCGATATAGATGTAATGGATGCCTTGTGCATCGGGCATTTCACGCAGCGCTTCGGGAAGAAAAACGGTGAGCATCAGGGATCCGAAAAAAATGCTGAATGTGGCGGCTTGCAGTGGAGAATAATTTTTCGTCAGCTTGCGCTGCGCCAGGTTATAAAGGCTTAGGGATATCGCCGCGCCGAATAGCCAGACCAATCCGATGTTGACCGAAAAAATGCTGTTCAACAGCATCAATACCGCCACGCCGGCAAACTCGATCAAAATTGCCATCCACTGATACGCATGCAACTTCTCTTTGTAAAATAAAGATGCAAGCAATGCGGTCATCACGGGAACGGTGGCGATCACGACGCTTCCCGTGGCGGCGGTCACAGTAGTAAGGCCTTGATTGAATCCGATCATGTAGAGAAAGAAACCCAGGCTGCCGGCAGCGATGAACCAGGGGAGGTCTTCGCGCCGCGGGCATTTCATTTTTGTGGATACAGCAACAATTGCCAATGCGCCGGAAGCAAAAAGGTAGCGCAAAAACCCGATTGAAAAGGCGGAAAAAGAACCCAATGCAAGACGCGTAAACACATAGGAAAGCGACCAGAACAGTACGGTCACAAGGGCATAAGGATGAAAACTGTCTTTCCATTTCATGATAATATCTCGCGATCTTGGCTAGGATGAATTGATTATTCTCTAATAATTAAAACATAATTTTCTTTTCTGTGGAAGGATTAGTTTGCAATCCTACCAAATACGTAGTTTAATAGAAAAAGACTTGAAAATATAGTATTGAGGAGTTTATATGATAAAGAAAGTCATTATGATCCTGCTGATACTACTGGTCGTGACCGGCGTTGTCGGATCCCTTTTCTTGCGCAGCATGAAAGAGGATATGGCGTCTTTGGACACGGCGGTGATTCCGGAGATTCATCTGGAGCAGGTCGAAGACGGCGTCTATGAGGGCCATTACAAAGCTACACCCATTGATGTAGACGTGCGCGTAGTGGTCAGCGATCATCGAATTACTGATATTGAACTGCTGAAGCATACGAACGGGCAGGGCGCGCCGGCGGAAGTGATTATCGGCAGCGTAGTGGATGCACAGTCCCTGCAGGTGGATGCCGTGTCCGGCGCCACCTACAGCAGCAAGGTCATATTGCTGGCGATCAGTGATGCTTTGAATATAGAGGTTCATTGATGAAAATAAAACAAAGCGTAGCGATATTCGTTATTCCCACATTGATTCTGTTCATTATTGTAATCAATGTGGTTTTCGGTGTCTTTTTTCACAATCATGTCCTGGAGCATGAGAAACTCCAAATTCATTATGCTGCGGCCAATATCTCTTCATATGTCAGCGAAAGGTCCGATAAATATATCGGCAGCGTAAGCGACTGGGGGCATTGGGATGATACCTATGAATATGTTCTCGGGAACAACCCGGTGTACATTGCCTCCAACATGACGGAAAGCACTTACGATTATCTTGACCTGAGCATAGTGATCCTGACGGATCGGAATGAACGGATCCTGTACAGTCAGTACTACGATCCGGCCGAAGCTTCCTTTGTTGATTTTCCGACTGATTTATTTGGCGACATCGACCGCGCAATCACGTTTTCCCGAAATGCGGAAGATACTTCCGGTATCCTCCGTTTAGGCACGCAATTGTATTTTATTGCGACTTCGGATATCACGGACTCTCTGTCCGAGATGGAAGCGGTCGGGACTCTGATTTTTGGTCGGCAAATCGATGCCCGTATGATTGCTGATATCGAAAACATTTCAGATTGCAGCATCGATGCAATCAATGTTTTGCCCGATGTCGGGCTTTTTGAACAGAGCAGCGAATCGGCCATCATCACGCAGGAATACATCAAAGATCCTGCGGATCTGATCCGAATGGAGCTCGCTATCCCCAATGCGTCTGACCTTGCATCTTCAGTTGTTGTTTCCATGACGATGCCTCGCACGTTCTACACTGCCGGAATGCGGGAGGTCGTTGATTTTTCCGTATTCAATACCTTGGGCAGCATCGTGGTGAGTCTTGTTTTGTTCATGCTCCTGGGCCGGCATGTCACAAAGCCTCTCAACAGCCTGATGAACGATGTTCGGTCCATCGAGGTGACCGACTTTGAATCGATTCGGATCCCTGACAGCGGGATCAATGAGTTTTCCTATTTGCGCAAGTCCATCAACAGCCTGCTTCGAAGAATCGAAACGAGTCAGAAGGAAATGATCGAAACCAAAGAGAAACTGCAGGCCACACTGGTTTCCGTCGGAGACGGTGTGATAACCGTAGGCATCGACGGAAACGTCCAATTTTTGAACCCGGTCGCCCAAAAGTTGACCGGATGGACGTCAGAGGAAGCTGCCGGAATGCCTCTGGAAATCGTCTTTAATATCATCAATGAGTACACGAGAGATCCGATCGAGAATCCGGTAACGGAAGTCTATAAGACCGGAGAGATCGTCGAACTTGCCAATCATACGCTCCTGATCACCAAAGAAGGCGCGGAAGTGCCGGTCGAGGATACGGCCGCTCCGATCAGAAATACTGCCGGCGACGTGATCGGTTGCGTGCTCGTTTTTAGAGATTTCAGCGAGCGCAAGGAAAAACAACGGTATATAGAGTATCTGAGCTATCACGACCATCTGACAGGACTGTTCAACAGGCGCTATTTTGAGGACGAGCTAAAGCGAATCGACGTTGAAAACAATTTACCGCTGTCCTTTGTCTATGCCGATGTCAATGGTCTGAAAATGATCAATGACGCTTACGGTCATGATCGCGGCGATGAATTGATCCGTAGCGTTGCGGAAGCGCTGACGGCCGAATGTCGCCCCGGCGATGTGATTACCAGGGTCGGAGGCGACGAGTTTGTGGTGATGATGCCTCAAACAACCACGGAAGCGGCAGAAGCTCTTCTCAAGCGTATCGACAGCCGCTTGGAAGAGATCCATATACTCGACGTGCCTGTATCCATATCCTATGGTTGGGATACGAAGGTCGATGCAGACCAATCCGCGCTAGAGATACTGCGTAGAGCGGAAAGCTCCATGTATCAGAAGAAAGAGGTCAACAGCGACGGGTTGCGGGATGAGATCCTGCGCTCCGTGATCAGCGCGCTACGCGCCCAGGAAACTGAATCTGAAAAACTGCACGAATAGACGGAAATGCAAAATCCCCCGAAACGGGGAATTTTGTGCTTGCAGGAAAGGACTGTGATCAGTCCTTTTTCTTTTGGCACGCAGGACAGATTCCTTCAAAGAATGTGCGATGCCGCAGGATTTGATAGCCTGTATGGGCGCTTGTCATTTCGTCAAGTTCCTTTTGATACGGCAGCGGCGCGTCACAGACGGCTCCGCATTCTGTGCATATCAAATGATAGTGAAGTTTTGCATCAGACTCGAACCGATCCGTTTGGGGCAGCTTTACATGGGATATTTTCCCTTGCCCGGTCAATACATTCAGATTGCGGTAGACTGTACCCCGGCTGATCCTTTTGTCGATCGTCCGCACATCCAGATAGATCTGATCCGCAGTAGGATGGTCAATGCGGGTTTGAACTGCATCCAGGATCATCTGGCGCTGTTTTGTATTTCGCTGCTGCTTCATCGAACAATATTTCCTTACTGCATGGATGCGCTTACCACGCCTCGGGCAGAGTCGCCTGGTTCAAGCTTTGGTGGTCCAGCTTGGAAAGTTCGATCACTTTGTTCATGTCCAGACCGGCTGCTTCGGTAAACCGTCGCCCGTATTCGGGATCGGCCAGGTAGCAGTGGGCTGCGTGGCGGTACTTGATGTTTTCTGTGACACTGGCCATATCTTCTGCTGTATTTGCGATCAGAGCCTTCTTCTGCTCCTCGGTCATCACGCGCCACAGATCGCCGCCTGCCCGGAAGCAATCATCGGTAGGATCGTCTTTTGGATCGTAGCGATACAGAGCGCCTTCCAGATCCAGAGGCGGCTCCATCACTTCGGGCTGCGCTGTCCAGACACCGTAGCTGTTGGGTGTATAAGCCGGTGCCCCGCCGTAGTTGCCATCCACGCGCATGGCGCCGTCACGATGGTATTCGTTCACTTCGACCTTCGCCCGGTTGACAGGGATCTGATTGTGATTCACACCGAGACGATAGCGTTGTGCATCCCCGTAGGAAAATAATCTTCCCTGGAGGAATCTGTCGGGACTGAAGCCGATCCCAGGCACCACATGGGCAGGGGTAAAGGCGGCTTGCTCTACTTCAGCAAAGAAGTTTTCCGGGTTCCGATTCAGTTCCAAAACACCCACTTCGATGAGGGGGTATTCCGCATGACGCCAGATTTTAGTGATATCGAAAGGGTTTTCGTAATGATTTTTTGCCTGTTCTTCGGTCATGATCTGTACGTACATGGTCCATTTGGGATAGTCGCCTATTTCGATGGCTTCATAGAGGTCTTTGCCGTGATATTCCCTATCCTTGCCGTTGATTTCAGCGGCTTCCTTGTTGGTGAGGTTCTTGATGCCTTGCTGTGTCTTGAAGTGAAATTTACACCAGACCCGCTCGTTCATTTCATTGTAGAAGGAATAGGTATGTTCCCCAAAGAAATGCATGTTGCGGAAAGAAGCGGGGATGCCCCGATCGCTCATGACCACGGTCACCTGGTGGAAACATTCGGGCAGCAGCGTCCAGTAGTCCCAGTTGTTCTGCGCAGAGCGCCTGCCGGTGCGTGGATCTCGTTTCACGGCCCGGTTCAGGTCTGAAAAGTTGTGCACATCCCGAATAAAGAAGGTAGGAGTATTGTTGCCTACCAGATCCCAGTTGCCTTCTTCGGTATAAAACTTGACAGCTGTGCCGCGAATGTCCCGTTCACAGTCTGCAGCGCCACGTTCTCCTGCAACAGTGGAGAATCGGATGAACAAATCAGTTTCTGCACCGGGTTGGAGGACTTTCGCTTTGGTGTACTGTGAAATATCGTGGGTGACAGTCAGTTTACCGTAGGCGCCCCAACCTTTGGCGTGCATGCGGCGTTCGGGGATGACTTCTCTGTTGAAGTGCGCCATTTTTTCCATCAGCCATACGTCCTGCATGGCCACCGGGCCCCGAGGGCCCGCAGTGATGGAATTCTCGTTGTCGGGTACAGGCGCTCCGACTTCGTTGGTGAGTTTTTTATGATCGCTCATGGTGATTCTCCTTTCAATCTTTTGCTTTTGCCATCCAGAGGATATGCACGGTTACTGCGGTTCCGATCACAGAGAGCAACAATGTGATCTTAAGATCTCTTACAACAATCATCGAAAGTAGCAACATGCTCCAGAGCCAGATCAGGCTGATTCGCGTCGTTCTTGTCGTCAGACCGGTTCTGTTTTCATAGTTTTCGATATGCTCACGAAAAAATGGAATTTTCATAATCCTGGCTTTGATGCGGGGCGTCGAAGAAAAACAGGCCACGGAGACCAGAACGAAAGGCGTGGTCGGCCAAATAGGCAGCAATAAACCGATGGCAGCCATCCCCAGAAAGAGAAATCCCAATATCGTTAGCAATACGACTTTAATGTGCAATCGAATACCTCACAACGTTCATAATCGTTAATAGTCTTTACTATTAACAATCTATCATGATAAGGAGCTGATAGCAAAGACAAATATGTGGTTTTGTGCAACTTCAAAAAATGTATAATATAGTTTGATTAGGAGATCGATATGGCGAAGCACAAAAAAATGCTGAGCATATAGGAGGTAACAGAATGGATTACAGGATCGAAACAATGCTGCCCGGAGATTGGTCCCAAGTGGCTACGATCTATCAGGAGGGCATCGATACAGGTCTGGCTACGTTTCAAAGTGAAGTTCCCAGCTGGGAAGACTGGGACAGGGGACACGTTGCTTGCTGCAGGTTGGTGGCGCGCAAGAATGATGATGTGCTCGGTTGGGCAGCTTTGTCCGCCGTTTCCAGCCGTCCGGTGTATGCAGGTATCGGAGAAGTGAGCGTCTACGTGGGGGCAGCTTACAAAAAGATGGGCGTGGGCACCGCACTGCTGTACGAATTGATCCGCCAGTCCGAAGCCAACGGTTTTTGGATGCTGCAAGGAGTGATCACCAAAGAAAACACAGCCAGCATCGAACTGCACAAGAAATGTGGTTTTAGACTGGTCGGCATACGGGAACGGATCGGCAGGATGCCCGATGGAGTTTGGCACGATACCGTACTACTGGAACGCAGGAGCCGGACGATCGGAATATAGACATCATTGCTCTGTTTCAATGAAGGGAGGTAATCCGAATGATCAAATCGTATCCGAGGTGGCGGGCGGGGGAACACGCGCTGAGGGCTGCATTGACGAAATAACAGACGTTACACAGCAAGCTTCCGATATTCTGCTCTTGTTCGGAAAAGCTTGCAGAGTTGTGCATCAAAAGAGAGGAAGCTGTTGTGTGCAAATGCTACAGTGTAGCTGAAGTGAGGTGATGAAATGGATTGGCTGAATCGAATGAACCAGGCGGTCGACTATATCGAAGATCAATTGTCGGAGGAAATCAGCTTCGGGCATGCCGCCCGGATCGCCTGCTGCTCGGTCTTCCACTTTCAACGGATGTTCGCTTATATTGCCGGCGTACCGCTTTCGGAATACATCCGTCGAAGAAGGATGACAGCCGCTGCCTTCGAACTCCAGACCACAGATGCGAAAATCATCGATCTGGCGTTGAAGTACGGCTACGAGTCCCCGACAGCATTCAATCGGGCGTTCCGCAGCATTCATGGTGTTTCGCCATCCGCAGCAAGGCGCGAAGGCGCTGCGCTGGCCGCATTCCCGCGCATCAGTTTCACGATATCGATCAAAGGAGAAGAGCAGATGAATTACAAAATCGTAACGAAGGAAGCGTTCAGGATCGTGGGTACAAAGATACACCTGGACATGAAGATGGAAGAGTGCTTCGAAAAGGTGCCTCAGTTCTGGCAGAAGACCATACAAAGTGGCATCGTACCGCAAATTCTGTCCTTGCTGGACCAATCGCCCCTCGGACTGCTGGGCGTAAGCACATGCATGGATGGCGAAGCGCTGGACTACTACATTGCAGTTTCTTCCGGCAAGGAAGTGCCGGACAACATGGAGGACTACCTGGTTCCGGCAGGCACCTGGGCGATCTTTGAATGCATCGGCGCCATGCCCGGCGCGATTCAGGAGCTGCAGAAGCGAATCGTCACAGAGTGGCTCCCCACTTCCGGTTACGAATACTCCAACGGGCCGGATATCGAAGTCTATTTTGAAGGAGATCAGAAGTCGCCGGCGTATCGTTCCGAAGTCTGGCTTCCTATTGTAAAGAAGTGAGTATCGCATAGGTTGATTTTGTCCACAGAAGTTGAGTGCGGCTCCATTGTGCCCCTTGCTTCAACCATCTATTATGATGGCAGGAGGTGATTTCAATGAAAGAGATCAATATCGGCAGAGTGCTGATGAAGAAGAGAAAAGAAAAGGGTATCACGCAGGATGAACTGGCGAACTATATCGGTGTTTCCAAAGCGTCGGTTTCCAAATGGGAAACCGAGCAGAGCTATCCGGATGTCACATTCCTTCCTCAGCTGGCTGCCTATTTCAACATCAGCATCGACGAGCTGATGGACTATCAACCGCAGATGACGAAAGAAGATATCCGCGCACTGTACAAAAAAATGTCCGGCAAATTCGCATCCGAACCGTTGGAATCGGTACTGACAGAATGCCGGGCAATCATCAAAAAGTATTATTCCTGCTTCCCGCTGCTGCTGCAGATGGGGATCCTGATGATCAATCATCTGGAGTTGGAAAAAGACCCGGAGAAATCTGCAGGACTGCTCCGGGAAGCAAAAGATTTGTTTGTTCGAGTCAGAGAAGAAAGTGAGGATGTTGCCGCCAGCAGGCAGGCGGTTTATATGGAAGCCTTATGCAGCTTGACAGCCCAGGAACCCGACGCTGCTCTGGAGTTGCTCGGACACACCGTGGAGCCGGCACTGCCTGCCGAATCGCTTCTTTCTGCCGCGTATCAGATGAAAGGAGAGCCGGAGCATGCAAAGTCCGTTTTACAGGCAGGGATCTTCCAGAACATGGTCGTCCTGTTCAATTTTTTACCGGCATATATGATGCAGTGCGCTCAGGAGCCGGAGAAGTTCGAAGAAACGCTGCGGCGGACGCTTTTAACGGCGGAAGTCTTTGACATGCAGCGCCTCCACCCCTGGCATCTGATCAATGTATATGTGAGCGCGGCGCAAGGCTATATGATCCAGAAAAAAACAGAAAAAGCTCTGGAAATGCTGGAGCGCTTTGCAGACCTGGCTTCCGGCGACATCTATCCCATGAAACTCCACGGTGACAGCTATTTCGACCTGTTGGACGACTGGTTGGAGGAATTGGATCTGGGTGGCAGCCTTCCCCGCGACGAAAAGACGATCCGCAAGAGTATGACCGATCTTGTGACGGTCAACCCCGCATTTGCTGACTTAGCTGGCGAAAAGCGCTTTCAGATGATCGTCAGGAAATTGACTTAGAATCGATGATCCGGCATGGAAGAGTGGCTATTTCAGCCACTCTTCTTCTAAAATCGCATAAATGCAGTCGTCACCCCAACCATCTTCCAGGCGAAAGCTCTTTCTGAAATGGGCTTCCTTGCGCATGCCGAGTTTCAGAAGGAGACGGATGGACGCTTCATTTCTTGGGTCTACAGAAGCAATGACACGGTGCTTATTCCATTCTGAAAACAGGGCGCAGAGCACGGGCCGGGCAGCTTCCAGGGCATAGCCCTTTTTTTGTTGCGACGGCGCCAGCGTAAAGCCGATCTCGGCCTGATCTGAGTCCGACAGAAAATGAATACCCAGATCGCCGATCAGACGGTTATCCTCTCTGGTCCGGATTCCCAATTGGAACCAGGTGTCCGGCACATCGGGCCTGGGCGAGAGACCGGCAAGGAATGTGTGGATATCATCCGGAGTACTCGGATGGAAGCCCTGGTATTGATAGACTTCCCGCAAAGAACGATATGCGAACAGATCATTCGCATCCCTTCCGGTCAGAGGCCGAAGCAACAGGCGCGGCGTTAAGCATTGGAAATCAGTAGTCATGGCAAATCCCTCACGAACGGAAATCAATGATATCAATACAAACATCATACCAGATATTCATCATTTCTTGCAGGAATAAACACAGTATCAACATATATGCGTTGCATAATCAAACCGTAGACAAAATATAACATGCAGTACTTTAAGGAGGGATACGAAATGAAGAAACATAAAATGATCTTACTGGTAGGAGCCGTCTTGCTCCTGATCGGTGCCACAACAGCCACTGCCCTGGCAGCTCCGGGCTTTTCTGCGCAGTGCGCGCTGTCCGGATCGTACGAGGATGCTGCCGAATTTCAGGCGCAGATGCTGGAACGCAAGCAGGCTATTCTGGATGAACGGGTCGCTGACGGCACGATGACGCAGGACGAGGCCGATGAAATCATTGCAGCCATCAAAGAAAATATGGCGAACTGTGGCCAAGATGGCGGAAGCCGTATCGGCAGAGGAATGGGCGCTGGATTTGGCGGTGGTCAAGGCAAGGGGAACCGATCCGGTGATGGCTTCGGCAAACAGTTCAATCAACAGGCGCTGTGATTCGGTAAAACAGGTCCGGGGCGGGAAAACCTGCCCCGGATTTTTATTGGGATCATCTTAATGAGGATGAGGTGTTGTTGTATCATATAGGATGTTTTGCTATAATATACATTAATTTCAATTTACTCTACAGTCGAACTCGAACCGCTAAGTCACGAGTGTGTACAGTGCAGACGGAGGAAGACACATGACCGGTAATTTATGGATCGGCCTGCTGAACAACGCAGCTCTGCTTTTGGCGCTCTTCGTAGTGTTTGAGATTAGCCAGCTCGTGGCGGGCAAAAACCCACTGCTGCAACAGGTGGTGAACGGTGTTTTGATCGCCGCGATCTGCCTGGCGATCATGAAAATCCCTTATCCAATGTATCCGGGTTTAGTATTTGATACGCGTACGATCCTTCTGAGCGTAACGGCGCTCACCATCGGAAGAATCCCTGCTTTGATCGCTGCATCCGCAGCAGTTTTACTGAGAATCTCCATGGGCGGCATCGGGATCTATATGGGCGTTGCTACGATTGTGACCAGTGTGGGCACCGGTTTGCTGTGGCGTCGTTTCATACATTTTCGATTTCTAAAAAGCCGATGGCTGAGTATTTATACGATGAGTCTGCTTGTTCATATTCAAATGGTGTTGTGTATCGTGATGCTGCCCGAACCCTACAGGACCGAGGTATTGCAAACGACTGCGCTGCCGGTGATGTTACTCTATCCGCCTGCCTCCGTAGCGCTTGGCTTGTTGATCCAGAATCAGCAAGATCGAATCAAATACCAGGATGAGATCCGCGACAACGAAGAAAAATTCCGAAGGATCATGGAAAACATCTCTGACGTAGTATGGACGGCAGATCTGAACATGAACACGACGTACGTAAGTCCCGCTGTGGAGAGATTGCTGGGAGATACGCCGGAAGCGCACATCCGTCGCCCTATGGAGGAAAAACTTCCGCCTCGATCGTTGGAAGTGTTTCATCATGTTTTTGCAGAAGAAATGGAAAAAGAAAAGATGCCCGGTTCAAATCCGAACCGGACTCGAGTCGTGGAACTGGAGCATTATCGTGCCGATGGGGAAATGCTGTGGCTGTCCATGCATATATCTTTTGTGCGAAACGAGAAAGGAGAGCCCATCGGATATCAGGGCGTCAGTCGGGATATTACAGAACGGAAGGCCGCGGAAGAGGCTCTTCACGAAAGTGAGCGCAGCAAGTCTCTGCTGATCTCTGATATTCCCGGAATCGCGTATCGATGCCTTTATGACAGAGACTGGACCATGGAATTCATATCACAAGGTTGCCTGGATATGACGGGCTACGCGCCGGAGGATTTGATCGGCAACAACGCAATCTCCTTCAATGAGCTGATCTGTCCGGAATACCGTCAGGTCCTGTGGGATGAATGGGCGATCGCGATCCGGCAAAAAAGACAGTTCCGTTACGAATACCAGATGCAAAAGGCTGACGGTCGCAAGCTTTGGGTACTGGAGATTGGGCAGGCGGTGTGGAATGCATCCGGGGCAGTGGAGGCATTGGAAGGCATCATTGTGGACATCAGCCAAACCAAGGCTGCGTTGGCTCGGATCCATTTTATGGATGAACATGATGATTTGACAGGCTTGTTCAATCGGAAGTATTTTGACAGCAAAAAAGAATCATTTGAAGAGGATTCTGTTCTGCCTGTTTCGTTGATCATCAGTGATATCAACGGAATCCGGCTGATCAACGACGCATTTGGCCATGAAGCGGGAGATCGGCTGATTATAGAAACCGCAAGAATTTTGGACCATTGCTTTGGCCCGGATACCGTGCTTGCTCGAACCGGAGGAGACGAATTCGCTGCCATTTTGCCCCAGGTGGATGCCTCAGGGGCAATGCTGCAGATCGATCGGATACGCAAAGCGATCCAGATGTTTAACAGTACCTGCGAACGAGACGAGCAGCAGATCAGCCTGGCGATCGGATCCGCAACGAAGGAAGACCCCGCTCGCACATTGGAGGATATCGAAAAAGAGGCGGCAGAAGCGCTTCGCAGAAGCAAGCTCTTTGAGCAAAAGAGCAGGAACAATGCAGTCCTGTCTTCAATTATGTCCACCATGTATGCCCGAAGCCAGGAAACCGAAGCACACTCCAAGAGAATGGCTGATCTGTGCGGAAAAATCGCGCTCCGAATGGATGTGCCAAAAAATGAAATGGACAAGCTCCATCTGTTTGCCATGATCCACGATATCGGAAAAATCGGCATCAACGACAGTGTCCTGAACAAGCCGGGCAAGCTCAGTGACGAGGAATGGGACATGATGAGAAAGCATCCCCAAATCGGATATCGCATTGCAGAGTCGGTACCGGAACTGGCAGGTGTTGCAAACTACATACTGGCCCATCATGAGCGCTGGGACGGGAAAGGCTATCCTTTCGGCCTTTCAGGGGAAAGCGTTCCCCTGATGGCCAGAATACTGGCTGTTGTAGACGCTTACGATGCCATGACGGAAGACCGGATCTATCGTAAGGCGATGCCTGTTGAGGCTGCCATTGAGGAGATTCGATCCAACAGCGGAACACAGTTCGACCCAAACGTCGTTGAAATCTTTTTGGAAGTTATCGAGGAAAGCGTCGTTGCGATTTCATCGCACAAGAGGTAGCGCATGAAAGAAAAAACCGAGCTGCAGAAAAATTGCATGAGCAAAGAGCTGAAACTGCAGAAGGTTATCGAATTTTCACGGACATTCCTCGCCGCAGAAGAAACCTCCGTGAACTACATGGAGATTTGCCGGATGATGGCAGAATTGTCTGAGGTCAGATTCGTCGCATTCAATACATATGACAAGAGCACTGCGTCCTTTCGTACGGAAGCTCTCCATGCCGGCGACCGAGTCAAGCAGATGGTTTTTCGATTTTTGGGATTAAAAATAGAGGGTCAGCGCTGGCCTATGGGCGATAACAAGAGCTTGATCATGGATGACGAATCGATCCGGGCTTTCGATTATCTCTATGAATTATCTTCTGCCGCATTGCCACAAAACAGAGTCAAACGCATCCAGAGGTTTCTCCAAATCCGGAAAGTCATGATTGTCCGAGTCTCTGCGAAGGAGGAAATCCTGGGAGATTTCACAATTTTTCTGGACAAGCCTTCGCCGGACCCCGATCCTGATATCCTGAACACCTTTGCCAGACAGGTCGGATTGTATTTAAAAAAAGCGTCTGTGGAGCGAGAACTCCTGGAGAGTCGCAGAAAGTTTGACAGTCTTGTGCAATCCACCCAGGTCGGCACTTGGGAGTGGCATGTGCAAAGCGGAGAGGTCCTCCGCAATGAGCGGTGGGCTCAAATGTTGGGCTATCGATTGGACGAACTGGGACCCATGATAAATCAAGCCTGGAAAGATCTGCTGCATCCCGCAGATGTAGCAGAGTCGCAAGAACTGTTGCAGAAGGTCTTTCGCCGTGAAATTCCGTTTTATTCAATGGAATGCCGAGTCATGCATAAAAAGGGACACTATGTATGGGTGCTGGATCAGGGAGAAGTGACGGAATGGGCTGCCGACGGGAGCCCATTGGTCATGTTTGGGTCTCATACGGATATTTCCGGAAACAAGATCCTGACCGAAGCGATCCGAAAGAGTCAACAGCATTATCAGCTTCTGGTAGACAGCAGCTACGACATCATCTACCGACTGTCGCCCGATGGGATCATCACCTATTTATCCAATGCCTGGGAAGAGCTCCTGGGGATCCCTGTCCGGGAGTGTGTGGGAAAAATGTACTTCGACTTCGCGCATCCGGATGATCAGGATTTGCTGACGGAGCTGAAGAACAGATTGTTCACAAGTCAAGAGCGTCAGAGTCTGAAGGCGTACAGGCTGCGGGACAGCAAAGGGGCATGGCTGTACTTCGACACGAATATCACACCGCTTAAAAATTCAGCCGGTCAAATCATTGGTTTTGCAGGCACGGCCCGGGATGTGACAGCCCAGATCAAATGGCAGAATCAGATCGAATTCTGGAGCTTCAGGGATCCGCTCACCAATCTTTACAACAGGCGATATCTGGAGGACGCTTTGCATCGTTTGGACACGGAGCGAAATCTGCCTTTCAGCGTAGCGACATTGGACGTGGACAATTTGAAGCAGGCGAATGATACCTATGGACATCGGGTAGGGGATCAGCTCCTGATCAAAGTTGCTGAGCAGTTGAGGCAAGTCTGCAGAAAGGAAGATATTCTATGTAGGATCGGCGGAGATGAATTTGTTGTTCTGTTGCCGAAGACCTCAGCAAAAACCGCTTCGGAAATTCAGGCACGCATTCAGGAAAAGACCCACAGTATTCGTGTTGAAAACGCTCGTGTATCCGTATCCATCGGCTGTGCCACAAAAACAGAAGCGAACCAGGATATGATCGCGCTTCTGCATTTGTCGGATCGGATCATGTATCGGGAAAAGAACCGGAATCGCCGGCGTCGTTGAATATCCGGCAGGCAGATTAGTTTGATTCTTTATAGCGGGCCAGAAATTGCCGGGTCCGCTCTTCTTTTGGATTGCCAAAAACTTCCTCAGGCGTTCCCCGTTCCACGATGACGCCTTCATCCATAAAAATAACACGGTCTGCGACACTTCTCGCAAAGTCCATCTCGTGGGTGACGATGACCATAGTGGTATTGCGATTGGCCAAGGCCCGGATCACTTTTAACACCTCTCCGGTCAGTTCCGGATCCAATGCCGAGGTGGGTTCGTCAAAACAAAGAATGTCAGGCTCCAGAGCCAGCGCTCTGGCGATGGCAACGCGCTGTTGTTGTCCGCCGGAAAGCATGTGCGGATAGGCGCCCAGCTTATCGGTCAGGCCCACCTGGTCCAGCAGCGTGCGTCCGTGTGCTTCGATCTCATTGAAGTATGATTGCTTGTTTTTCGTAAAATCCGGAAGTTCCTTTGCCAGGAGCTTTGGCGCCAGAACAACATTTTGAAGCGCAGTATACTGCGGAAACAAATTGAAGCTCTGAAAGACCAGTCCGAAGTGCAGGCGTTTTTTACGGACTTCTCCTTCGCGCTGGGTGGAGGGGTCATCGGCGTCGAAAATGACTTGACCGTTTACGATGATCCTGCCTTTGTCCGGCCGCTCAAGGAAATTCAAACATCGTAGGAGAGTGGTTTTTCCGCTGCCCGATGAACCGATGATGGCCAGTGATTCCCCTTGATTCAGCGAGAAATCAATGCCCTGAAGTACTTCCAGTCCGCCGAATCTTTTTTCAAGTTGTATTACTTCCAATATTGACATGCGTTCCTCCCTAGGCCTTAAAGAAATCAAGTTTCTTTTCGATCCGTGCAAAGAGCAGGGTCAGTATGCCGACAAAGACCAAAAAGTAGATGCCGGTGGCAAACAGCGGCCAAATAAGTCCCTGATTGGTGTATTCTCCTGCCATCATGATGATTTCCTTGTTTGAAATGATCCGCGCAAGCGAAGTGTCTTTGACAAGTGTGATCACTTCGTTACCGGAGGGCGGCATGATGCGTTTGATCACCTGCAGCAACGTTACCCTTATGAATATCTGAGGTTTTGTCATACCCAGCACTTGTCCGGCTTCGTATTGTCCGCTGGGGATGCTTTGGATTCCGCCCCGGAAGATTTCGGAGAAATAGCAGGCATAGTTGATGACAAAGGCGACAGTGGCAGCCGTAAAGCGTCCGGTATCTCCGCCCGGCCAGGAAAAGGGCAGGTCCAATAGTCCCGGGCCAAAAAAGATGATGATCAGTTGGAGCATCAGAGGTGTGCCTCGTATGATCCAGACAAAGGTACGAACCGGTCCTTGCACGAACTTATAACGGCTCATGGAGCCCAGAGCCACGATCAATCCCAAAGGGATAGAAAAAAGAAGGGTCAGGGCAAAGAGTTTCCCGTTCAGAATAAAGCTTTCCGACAGGCGTTGGATGATCATAGGAAGTTGAGTCATTTGAACGATTTCCGACGGTTACACAGGGAAGGGCAGAGGGGAGCCTCTGCCCTGTCGCTTCATGTCGGTTTCCTTTCTTGGTTTATTCAGCCAGGTCCAGTCCGTACTTTTCCGCTAATGCGTTCATGGTTCCGTCCGCTGTCAATTCGTTAAAGATTTCATTGACAGCGTTGCACAGCTCCGAGTCCTTTCGGAATGCGACGCCGTAATCCTCTTCCGCAAGCCGGTCTACAATTTCCAGATCTTCATAATTGGTTCCGGGTCCGGTCATTGTCTTAGCCAGTGTCAGGTCCAAAACCGCCGCATCCGCTGTACCGGCTTTCACTTCCAGCAGGCATTCTGTCTGCACGGTTTTCGGCACATAGATCGCTTGGGCAAGGTTTGTGTCGGCCATGATCGCATCTTCGCCTACAGAGCTCTGTTCTGCCGCAACGCTTTTTCCGATCAGGGAGGAAGTGTCCTGATAATCCGAGCCTGCTTTCATCAGAACGACTTGAGCGTTTTTCACATAAGGTTGGGTGATTTCCATGGTCTCCTGCCGTTCAGGTGTGATGGTGAGTCCATTCCAGATGCAGTCTATGGATTTGGCGTTCAACTCAACTTCTTTGGTCTCCCAGTTGATTTCCAGAAATTCCGGCTCAACGCCCAACTTTTCACAGACAAGCATCGCCAGTTCCGTGTCAAAACCGGTAAAATTGCCGGCATCGTCAGTGTAATTCATGGGAGCGTACACAGTATAGCCGATGATCATCTTACCGTTCCCTTGAACATATTCAAGGTCTGTTGCAGCTTCCGGCTCGTTGCCTCCGCAGGCCGACAGTGCCAGGACCATCGCCAGCAGAATTAAGATTGCAGTTATTTTTTTCATTTTTATTTCCTCCGTTTTGTAGTTTCGTATGATAGCATTATAACGCATTAGTGTATTAAAGCAAGCACTATTTTAATTTTTTTCCCCGTTCATCAAATTTTTGCAATCTGTAGGAATGGAGGAATGTGACTGTGTCACGGAATTAACAATAAGAATCGTATTATTGTTATGCTATAATGAATTTGTAAATCGTTCACAAATTCAAGAGAGGTGCAATATGTCAAAAGGTTATGTACAGGTTTATACGGGTGCCGGCAAAGGAAAGACTACCGCGGCCATCGGATTGGCGATCAGAGCTTTGGGCGCAGGTAAAAAGGTGTTGATGATTCAATTCATGAAAAGCCCTTCTTACAGCGAACATAAAATTCTGGGAAGTATATCACCGGATTTTCTAATTGAAGCCATCGGAAAGCCGTTTTTCATTGCAGACGAAGGAAGCATTCCGGCAGAAGATCTAGCGAAGCTCAAGGATCAGGTCGTGATATTCCCTCCGGGAAATCCTCCCGCTGAATACATCGAACTCGCGCAAAAAGGTATCAATATGGCGAGGGAAGCTGTTTCAGGCGGCGTCTATGACTTGGTGATCCTGGACGAGTTGAACGTAGCCCTCCATTTCGGTCTTGTGTCCTGGCCGGAGGCGGAGGCAGTGATCGATGCGAAGGCTGAAAAGACAGAGCTTGTGATCACAGGCAGAAATGCGCCTCAAACACTGATGGACCGGGCAGATCTGGTGACAGAGATGCGCGAGATCAAGCATTATTATTCACAGGGCGTGATGGCCCGGAAGGGCATCGAAAATTGACAGGAGGAAAAACGAATGGTTCAGACTGATCTGCTTGTAATAGGTGGAAGCGCCGGAGGAATTTTGGCTGCCACAATGGCGAAAAAGGCCTACGGTGACATATCTGTTACGGTAATGCGCGAAACGGAAACTGTTATGGTTCCCTGCGGCATCCCATATATCTATGGAACATTGAAGGATTCAAAAAAGAACCGGATCCCAGATGCGGGCCTGTTGGATGTCGGCATCGATCTGGTGATCGACAGCGCGCGATCCATCGACCGAGAGGCGAAAACCGTCACTACAGAAAAAGGTGAGACTTATAACTACAAGAAGTTGATTCTGGCAACGGGCTCATTGCCCATCGTTCCAACGTTTATACCGGGATACGACTTGGAAAATGTTTTCCCTGTGATCAAGGACGAAACCTATTTAAATCGAGTTAAGGATCAGATCGACGCATCGGAAAACGTCATCGTAATCGGCGGCGGTTTCATCGGTGTGGAATTTGCGGAGCAGATCAGCCTGCTGGGTAAAAACGTAACTCTTATTGAAATGGCTGACGCATGTCTTTGGCAGGCCTTTGACAAGGCATACAGTGATGATCTGGAAAGCCGTCTGCGTGAAAATGGCGTGACTGTCATGACGAAGGCGAGAGTGAAACAAATACACGGGGATATTGCCGTTGATGCTGTGGAACTGGAAGATGGCACTCGGCTTCCTGCCGATGTGGTTATTTTAGGCCTGGGTGTTAAGCCAAACGGAAAGCTGGGGGCGGATGCCGGACTGGAAGTGAACCAAAAGGGTGCGATCATGGTCGATCAGTACACGCGTACCAGCGATCCGAGTATATTTGCCGTGGGCGACTGCGCGGAGAAGCATTGCTTTTTTACCGGAAGAGATGTACCGGTCCTTCTGGCTTCTACGGCAGCCATGGAGGCTAAAATCGCGGGCAGCAATGCATTCCAGCTTCGCCTCGTACGTGCCAACAAGGGAACGATCAGCACATTTTCGACAAAGGTTTTCGGAAAGACTTATGCAGCTGCGGGGCTGACGGAAACTCGGGCAAGACAGGAAGGATTTACACTGATGGTGGGCGAGTTTAAAACCATGGACAGACATCCGGGTTCATTGCCCGACGCCCAGGCTGTCAATATCAAGCTGATCTTTTCCAAGTGTTCCGGCATTATTCTGGGCGCCCAGATTTCAGGTGGAAATACTGTAGCGGAGATCATCAATATTTTGAGCCTTGCAATCTTGCAGGGGATCACAGCAACGGAACTCAATACGTTCCAAACTGCCACGCATCCGCTGGTGTCGTCTTCTCCGATTTCTTATCCCATCAATTCGGCGGCGATGAATGCCATTGCGACGAACTGCAAGCAATTAAACGAAGATCTGGTGATTTGATCAAAAAGCCACATTAATATCCATTAAAAAGGCGCTTCTTCCGAGGAAGAAGCGCCTTTTGCTGTATGCATTATTCTTTGTCTTCTGAGTCGGTCTCTGCGGCTTCTTCGCCTGTTTCGACTTCGCCGGCTTCGGCGCCTTCTTCCGCTTCGGCCTCTTCATCCTTAACGGAGCTCTTATCGATCACGGTGACTACCATTGTGTCCAAATGTGTCAGCAATTCCACATCAGCGTTGTTGGCAATATCGAGATCTTCGACACGCACGACAGCGCCTGCGCTCATTCCTGTCATATCGATGCGAACTTCCTCTACCAGATTTGCGGGAAGCGCGCGAATAGACAGCTCAAAGAGCGTCTGCCGAATAATGTCGGAAACGCTTGCTTCATTTATAAGAGTGATCTGTGCGGTGCTGGTGACCAGCTCGTCGGCCACCAATCCCTGAAAGCTCAGATGTTCGGTTCTGCCGCTCAAGGGATCGCATCCAATCTCTTTTAGAAGGGCGATCATCTTCTTGCCGTTTACATCGATGCTTACCTGTCCGCCGGTGGTCTTTTCCCGCAGCAGTTTTGTTGCTTCTTTTGCCGATAATTGGATCAGCAAGGTCTCAGGCAGTTTGCCGCCGTATACACAACCCGGCACGATGCCTTCTTTTCTCAGGTTTTTAACTTTCACATCTGCATTTCTGCTTTCTGCTTTTACTACATACATTATGAAAACCTCCGGTTCTATAGTCGTTATAAATCTGAAACAGTATAGCACAACAGGACATCAAAAGCAAATACTCCGGACAGCAAAGTCAATCAAAGGGTATAAGGCTCATTGGATCATATCAATAGCGTCATCTTCCCATGCTGATTCGGGTTGGTAGAGGATCTCCTTAATGACGATCCTGGTAAAGCCTGAAGGCACTTCCCATTGGATGGTGTCTCCCTTGCTGTACCCCAGAATGGCCGTGCCGATGGGCGACAAAATGGATACTTTATTCTCGTTGACGTCTGCCTCCTTGGGATAGACCAGCCAAAGATCCATCTCGGTGTCATCCAGCTGCAGCAATACTCTGGAATTCATGGTGATCAAGTCCGGAGTTGCCTGGTCCGGTTGAATGACAGATGCTTTATTGATTTCATTTTCCAGCTTCCGGACGTGAGGTCCCAGGGCTTCGGCGCTGCTGATCTGCGTGGTCAACAGTTCCAAGAGCTTTTTTCTATCGTTGCTGGTGATAAAGATGGTTTCTGCCATGATGTAACCTTTCCGCGGATATTCGCCGTATAAAAAAACGAAAGGATCTTTTATTTGTTACTCTGCTTTCAGTAATAAACAAAAGCCTTTCATAGAGGTGGTGCTGCTATGACGGTTCTTTTCTCGATTATACACAAACTGTGTTATGAAAGCAACTGCATCTGCTATTCGGGGGGTTGCATATATACAAGAATGAGAATATAATAACAATGTCAAATAGATCCTGACGCATTTGGGTACGCCCCGGATGGAAAGGTGACGGAAAGACGTACGCGATCTTACGCCGCACCTTCAGGTGCGGTTATTTTTTAGGAGCATCGATTATGGAAAACAGGATTTCTGTCATCAGCATCCTCGTGGAGGATACGCAGCAGGCTTCGGAAGTGAACGAGCTTCTGCACCAATTCGGCTCGTATATCGTGGGCAGACTGGGTATTCCATACAAGGAGCGCGAACTGTCCATCATCTGCGTGGTGCTGGATGCGCCGGGAGACGTTACCAGTTCATTGTCCGGGAAACTGGGGATGTTGAAGGGTGTACGTGCAAAAACAATCGTTTCGAAAGCATAGGAACAGAAAGAAGGAGAATTATGAAGAGAATCACTGCCGTATGGATTACAGTGGCGTTACTGGTCTTGGCGTTGTCGGGCTGCGCCTCCACATCGATCGAGCCGACTGACATCCGCATCGCAGGTTTGAGAGGTCCTACCTCCATGGGGATGGTCAAGCTGATGGAATCAGCGGAAGCCGGTGAATCCTTCAACAACTATACCTTTCAAATCGCCGGATCGGCTGACGAGTTGACACCCAAGCTGATCAAGGGCGAACTGGATATCGTCGCGGTACCGGCTAATCTGGCTTCTGTTTTATATAACAATACGGAAAAAGCGGTTCAGTTGCTTGCCGTCAACACTCTGGGTGTGATCTATATCGTTGAGACCGGCGAAGAGATCCAGACGTTCACCGACTTATCGGGCAAAACCATCTATGCCACAGGTAAAGGGTCTACTCCGGAATATGCGCTCCGGTATTTGCTTGCTGAAAATGGCGTGGACCCCGATAAGGATGTTACGGTGGAATGGAAGAGCGAACCTACCGAGGTTGTAGCCACTCTGGCAGACAGCGGCGGGATCGCCATGATGCCTCAACCCTATGTGACCGTAGCGCAAGCTCAGGTAAACGGCCTTCGTGTCGCTGTCGACTTCACTGAGGAATGGGATGCGCTGGACAACGGAAGCACCTTGATCACGGGCGTTCTGGTGGTGCGGACAGAATTTGCGCAGCAGTATCCCGAACAGATCGCTTCGTTTCTGGAAGAATACAAAGCTTCTACCGAATATGTCAATGCAAACATTCCGGAAGCGGCGCTGTTAGTTGAAAAATATGGAATTGTTAAAGCCGAGATCGCAGAGAAGGCGATCCCGTATTGTTATATCACCTGCGTAGCAGGAGAGGAGATGGTCGAGCCGATGAACGGGTATCTGGGCGTGCTGTTCGATCAGAATCCGAAGGCTGTAGGCGGGTCCATGCCGGCGGATGATTTCTACTATGTTCCGTAAGAGCAGACTGGAAAAAGCCGGGGCCGTTTTTCTGGCCCTGGCCATTTGGCAGATAGGAGCGTTGCTCCTGGACCGCAGCATTATCTTAGTGACACCTGTTGCGGTGGCACAGCGATTGTTTACGCTGCTGCCCGAGTCGGATTTTATCCACGCAATTGCATTTTCGTTCTTTCGGATCGTGGGCGGTTATTTTCTGGCGCTTCTGGTGGGAAGCGTGCTGGCTGTCGGCGCCGGCCACTATCACGGATTGGAAGTGATCCTGTGGCCCTATATCCATGCCATCAAATCGGTTCCCGTGGCTTCTTTCATCATCCTATGTCTCATATGGCTCAGTTCCGACAGCCTGTCGGTGTTCATCGCGTTTCTCATGGTACTTCCGATCGTATATACCAATATGCTTCAGGGAATCAAAAGCACCGATGAGAAGTTGCTGGAAATGGCTGAGGTATTCCACATGAGCCGGCTGCGGAAACTGAAATATATCCACCTGCCGCATTTGAAACCCTATTTACTGTCTGCCTGCAGCGTGTCCATCGGGCTCTCCTGGAAAGCCGGGATCGCGGCCGAAGTGATCGGAATCCCGGACGGATCCATCGGAGAGAAGCTGTATGAGGCAAAAGTCTACCTGAGTTCGGCGGATCTGTTTGCGTGGACGGCGGTGATCGTATTGATCAGTGTGGTTTTCGAAAAACTGTTCCTGCGTGGCTTGAAGATGTTTTTTGATCGTTTAGAGAGGTCGTAGCATGGATATCATCGTAACGGAATTGACGAAAAGCTTTGCCGGACACATCGTGCTAAATCGTTTTTCCGCCGCATTTCCGGAGGGAGAGATCACCTGTGTCATGGGACCTTCGGGCGGTGGGAAGACAACATTTCTTCATATTTTGATGGGATTAATGTCTCCGGACTCCGGTACAATCAAGGGTGTGCCGCCGCGGAAAAGCGCTGTGTTTCAGGAAGACCGTCTCTGTGAATCCTTTTCGGCTCTCACCAACGTTCGCATGGTCTTGGACAAAAGCTTTGACTGTGGGGAAATACAAGCACATTTGGATGAAATCGGCCTGGGCAAAGATCGGACGAAACCCGTGGGGGAATACAGCGGAGGGATGAAGCGTCGTGTGGCACTTGTTCGCGCCGTTCTTGCGGATAGTCGGATCCTTTTTTTGGATGAGCCCCTCAAAGGATTGGATGATCAAACCAAAGGGCATGTGATCGATTATTTAAAGAAACATTTCAACGAACGCACAGTCATCATGGTGACCCACGACAAGGAGGAAGTGGACGCTTTCGATGCAAGATTGGTGACACTTGGATGAAAGGAACGGATCGATGAACATAGAATCGAAAAAAGATGTTATGGACGTGCTGGCGATGCCGCAAACTGAATTTTGGAACACCGTGGCAGTCGAAGCCAAGCAACTTCACAGATCTGAAAACGGGAATACGCTCATCGCCACGGCGATGCTGGGGTTCGATAATATCTGTAAAAACCAATGCCTGTACTGTGGCATGCGGGCATCCAATGCGGCGGTGGAACGGTATCGTCTGGAACCGGACCGTGTACTCCGCTCCGGAGAGATCGCAGCTGAAATGGGTTTTCGGAGAATCTTTTTAATTTCCGGAGAGGATCCCAAATACGGGTTTGAGAATATTCTGAAAATCGTGGAAGCGTTGAGCGCGAAAGATTTCTTTATCAGCTTGGCCATCGGAGAACTGTCGAAAAATCAGTATGTGGAATTAAAGAATGCAGGAGCAGATGAATATGTGCTCAAGTTCGAAATGTCCCAAAGAGAAGTATTCAACAGGATGAAACCCTCCACGGATTATGACCGCCGGATGAAGGGCATCGGCTGGATCAAAGAAAGCGGCTTGGAATTGGCCTCCGGAAGTATCGTGGACTATCCGGGGCAGACAGCGGAACAACTGGCCGAAGATCTTTTATTGACCCGGGATCTGGGTATCAGTTGGGCGCCGGTGATCCCCTATATGCCGGCCAAGGGAACGCCATTGGCCCTGGAAGGCGGTCCGGGAAGCATTGAAAAGAATCTGAAGGTCATTTCGATGCTGCGGATCATGATGCCGAGCATCAATATCACTGCGCAGCAACCGGGAAAGGATTTGTCGAAAGGGTTGGCCGATCCTCAGGGAAATCTGGATGCGCTGAATGCAGGCGCCAATATGCTGTTTGCCGACATGCTGCCCGATGCGCTTGCCCGAAATTTCAGCGTCGTGGATAATCGGATCACTCTGGGATTGGACCATATCGAAAGCATGGCGCGGGAAGCCTTCATGTCCGTTCAATTCTAACAGGTTCTTGATCCGTCTCCCAAGGCGGATTTTTTTTCGTTAAGAAGTAAACATTCATTGATAAATTTCTATATCGCAAAAGATTTATATAAAAACAAAATCGGGTTTTTAATGGCCGACCGCGTCAATGTACCGGCAGCGGTCGTTTTTTATCTCTTATACATCGCGGCCATCGTCTTTTTTGCCGTAGAGCCGGCTCTTGCAAAAGAATCTGTATTATATGCGCTGCAAGCGGGCGCATTTTTTGGCCTGGTGGCTTATGCGACCTATGATCTTACCAATTTGGCGACACTCAGGGATTGGCCGATCTCGATTACCGTCATCGATTTATTGTGGGGAACATTCATCACGGGCACAACGGCTACGCTGACGGTCTGGCTTGTGGGGAGGCAGGGATGGAATACCTGATTTCCGGGCAATTGTTATATCATGCGATCCTCCATGGCGCGGAACAAACCCGCGAAAGCCGCGGAGAACTTAACCGCATCAATGTGTTTCCGGTTGTTGACAACGACACGGGAAACAATCTGGCTCATACAATGCAGCATATTCTCATGAACGCTGCGCTGCTGGATAATGTGCGTCCAACGTTGCTTGAGATTTCCCGGTCCGCTTTGATTGGGGCCCGTGGGAATTCCGGCGCCATTTTTTCCCGGTACCTGAACGGACTCTATGAAAACAGTCCGGAAAAGCCCGAGATTACATTGTCAGAGCTGAGTCAATACTTTCATATGGCATACAGCAGGGCCTACGAAACGCTGGAAACGCCTGTGGAGGGAACGATCATCACACTTATGCGCACCTGGGCCACGAGCGTTGCTGAGTTGAAGGACCGGGAAGCTACGCTTCGGGATATTTTCGAAGAGGCGCTCAGACGTGTGATGTTAAGCCTCAAGGACACCACAAATACACTGCAGGTACTGAAGGAACTCCATATCGTTGATGCCGGCGCGTTGGGATTCTATAAGTTTATAGAAGGGTTTGTACGTGTCATCACAGGACAGATCCAATATGTGAAAAAGACAGCGATGACTGAAGTTTCAAAGGCAGAGATGTCCGATGTCCACGCTTTGGGCAAGAATGCCTCATTCCCGTTCCGTTATTGCACGGAAGTGCTTTTGGAGATCGACAGCCGGCAGACGGAAGCCCCGAAATCCGAATTAAAGCCGCTGGGTGACTGTCTGCTCATGTCAACGTCGGAAAATCTGGCCAGAGTCCATCTCCATACCAACGAACCCTGGGTAGTGATTCGCGCCTCCGCTGCGAGAGGCACGATTCTGGAGCATAAAGTTGATGACATGGTATTTGAGAACCGGATGGCTGCACAAGATATTGGCGATGTCGCCTTGATCACCGATTCCATCGCAGATCTGCCAAGAGAATATGTGTTGGAGCACAACATCTATCAAATACCGATCAATATTATGATCGACGGGCATAGCTATGAAGATAAAATCTCGGTGGACGGAGCATTTCTATACGAAAATTTGGATTCTGCATCCTCCTCTCAGCTGAATGCCGCCCAGGCAGTCGCATTTCTAAAGCCGATCATGGAATGTTACAGAAGCATTATGATTTTGACGGTTTCCTCAAAGATGAGCGGAACGTATGATCGGTTCAGGGAAGCGCTGAAGGAATTGGATCCGAACGGGATCAAAGCAACATTGATCGATACCCGTACAAACTCCGGTGCGCAGGGTCTTCTGGTGCGTCGGGCGATTGAAATGCTGGAGGCGGGAACGCCGCCGAAGGAAACTATCGACCATCTTTGTGCGTTACGAGAGCGGATACAGATCCTGGTAAGCTTGCCTGACATCCGCCCGATGGTGCAATCCGGCCGCATCTCTGAAAAAATAGGAAAAGTATTGATTTTTCTGGGCTTCCGACCGCTGATTACGATCGATCGGGAAGGTCGCGGCAGGATCAAAGGCGCTGCATTTAGCAAGTCCGGCAATCGAAGGCTTCTTTTGAAGACGATCGGCGGCACTGCCGTTGAAGCGTATGTGCTGGTCCACGGCCATGACGAACAGGCGGTTGAAGAGGTGCGCCGGGAAATGGTTAACATAACCGGCTTAGAGCCGATTTATGTTACTTCAATTTCAGCAGTTGTCGCGCTTTTTGCGGGACGAAGCAGCGTGGCTGTGGCATACATAGAAAAAGAAAGGGCGGAGTCATGACCTATCTTGTAGTATATGGATTCACCTTCGGGTTGTTTGCGTCTGTATTTCTTGTTGCCCAGTTCAAGCAAAACAATGGATATATCGATATCATCTGGGGCCCGGGATTTGTGGCTGCCGCCTGGATATCTTATCTTTATGGCAATCCGGCCGGAACGGTCCCGCTGGTCATGACGATATTCGTTACGGTGTGGGGTCTGCGTCTGGGTTGGCATCTGGCGCGCAGGAATATCGGAAAGCCTGAGGATTATCGCTATGCGCAAATGCGAAGCAGCTGGGACCCCAAATATTATTACATTAGAATATTTTTTAAAGTATACATGGTTCAATTCGCGCTGAATGTCCTGATCGGTTTGTCCGTAATCGTCAGCAACCTGCAGGATATCCCCGAGTGGTCTTTTCGGGCAGTGATCGGCGCTGTTTTTTGGGTTGTCGGGTTCTTATTCGAAGCGATCGGGGATGCCCAGCTTAAAAAATTCAAAGCGGATCCGGAGAACAAAGGAAAGATTATGACACTTGGTTTGTGGAGTTGGACGCGTCATCCGAATTACTTCGGGGAATCTCTTCAGTGGTGGGGCCTGTTCGTTATGGCGGCCGACGCGCCGATTCGTATGCTCCTGGTCATCAGTCCCTTGACGATCACAGGGCTGCTTCTGTTTGTCTCCGGAGTGCCGTTGCTTGAAAAGAAATACGCCGGACGGGCTGATTGGGAGGTTTATAAGGAAAGAACAAGCAAATTCGTACCGCTTCCTCCGAGAGGAAATCATTCGTAACAAAAAATGGGCTTTCATGCTTGACAAAGCCTTTTTTATTGCCTATACTGTACATACTGTATATATACACTAAGTATCGGAGGGTAAAGTGGAGATTTTCATCAGCAACACAAGCAGCAACCCGATCTATCAACAGATCTACGAGCATCTCCGGAATGCCATTCTCTCCGGAGCGCTGGACGAGGGGGATCTGCTGCCTTCGATCCGTGCTCTGGCGAAAGATCTCCGAATCAGCGTCATAACGACAAAACGTGCCTATGACGAACTGGAGAAAGCCGGATACATCCACACAGTGGCAGGAAAAGGTTGCTATGTGGCGCCGAAAAACACAGAACAGGTCCGAGCCGAACACTGCAGGCGCATCGAGGAGCATTTACGCTTGGTTCTTCGCCTGGCGCCTGCCTGCGGGATCTCTTTGGATGAGATTACTGCTTGGATACATAAGCTTCAAGAGGAGGAACAGGGATGTCAAACGCCATCGAAATAAAAGGTTTGGACAAATCATATCCGGGGTTTTTACTTGAGGATATTCATCTGGATCTGCCCAGGGGCAGCATTTTAGGATTGGTAGGGGAAAACGGCGCGGGAAAGAGCACGCTGATCAAACTGATCCTGAAGGCCATCAGCCGCGACAGCGGTACGGTCCGTGTGCTGGATGTGGATCTGGATGACCCGGATTTCGGCCGGGTCAAGGAGGATGTGGGTGTCGTGCTGGATGAAGCCTATTATCCCGAAGTACTCACAGCACAGCAACTGGAAAGGGTTATGGCCAATACTTTTTCCAAATGGGACAGAGAAGTCTATCAGAACTATCTGAAGCGGTTTCAACTGCCGGAACAAAAGAAGTTTCGTGATTTGTCCAGAGGTATGAAAATGAAGCTGGCTTTGGCTGTGGCCTTGTCCCACGACCCGAAGCTGCTGCTGCTGGATGAGGCCACAAGCGGCCTGGATCCGATGATCCGGGATGAGATGCTGGATCTCTTCAACGAATTCACCCGGGAAGAAGATCATTCGATCCTCATCTCGTCGCATATCGTAAGCGATCTGGAAAAGATTTGTGATTATATCGCCTTTATTCACAAGGGGAAGCTGCTGCTGTGTGAGGAAAAAGATGCACTTGTAGAGAAATACGCAGTGGTCAAGCTCGGGCGGCAGGATTTGGAGGCATTGGACCCGGAGGCGTTTGCCGGAAAGCGAGAAGGGAAATACGGCGTGGAAGCTTTAGTTTACAGAGAACGGATCCCTTCGACGTTTGCAACGGAGCATACATCGCTGGAAGATATCATATTGTTTCTTGCCAAAGGAGGTGCGAGAGGATGAAAGGACTGCTTCTGAAAGATTTTTATACATTGGTCGGACAAATGAAGCTTTTTCTTCTGATGATCGCGATCTTTACCCTTGTGCCGAATTTCTCAATGTCCGGATTTGCCATCGTCTACGCAGCCATGCTTCCCATCACGGCCTTGGCTTACGATGAGCGCAGCAAATGGACCCAGTTGGCTGCCATGATGCCGTATACGCCAGCGGAGCTGGTTGTGAGCAAATATATTCTTGGATACGCAATGGTTGCCGGTGCGTTTGTGTTGTCGTTGATTGCGCAGACTGTGATGGGCTTGATCAAAGGGGCGCCCATAGGCGGAATGGATGTGTTTGTTGTTTTTGTCACAGCCAATATCGCATTGCTGATCCAGGCCGCCAACTTGCCTTTGATCTTCCATTTTGGTGTCGAAAAGGGCCGGATGCTCTTTATGGGGATCATTGCTACAATGGTTTTTATCGGCATGGGCGCCGGCACTTTTTTGCTCACACTGTTTGGGAATGCACCTTCCGGGTTGCTTCGATGGGCCGCCTTGGCCGGGATTGTGACGTTCATCCTGAACATTCTTTCGATCAGGATCGCTGTACGTATGTATGAAAAGCGAGAAAACTGATGGGATGGCAGGTCTACATCTTGCAATGTGCGGATGGGACACTTTACACAGGTGTAACCGATGACATGGATAAGAGACTGGAGGCGCACCGGCAGGGGCGGGGCGCCAGGTATACCCGCGGGCGGGGACCTCTGGCAGTGGTTTATCAGGAAGCTTGCTGCGACCGTTCGACCGCCCAGAAGCGGGAATCTGCAATCAAAAAGCTGCCCCGCGCACAGAAAATCTGTCTGATTGAGAGATCCTCCGTGAAAGGATCCTGAATTCCGTTTCACTTCCTTTACATTTCGCTCCCGGGGTAGTAGAATATTCAATGATGTTATCGCCCCGGGTTTTTTGCTTTTTTGCGGGAAATCCTTCAATAACCGGAGCTGAATCATGAAAAAAAATGTTACGGTGCAATACCACAAGGTCAAAGAAATCACGACGCTGCGACAGATGCTCAACGAGAGTTGCATGGAATTTTCCGAAAGACCTGCATTTCTGGTGAAGGCAGAAAAGGGGGGCGAGTATCTGGAGATCCCGTATTCTCAAGTAAAACGGGATGTGGATGCTCTTGGGACACGTTTGATGTCCTTGGGATTGACAGGGGAAAAGATCGCTGTGATCGGCGAAAACTGCTATCAGTGGATCACCGCCTATTATGCTGTAGCCAACGGGACCGGCATCGTGGTTCCCTTGGATAAAGAGCTGTCAAAAGAGGAGATACACAACTTTTTAAAAATCGCCGAATGCAAAGCGATTTTTTATACGGACACGTATGCACAGTATTTGGATGATTTCGATATTCCATTTAAGTTTTCCATGAAAATGTATGCAGATCCGTCCTGTTGCGCGGAAGCGAAGGCACCGGAAGAAGATCCGGACCCGAATGCCTCATGGGAAGCGCTCGTAGCCGAAGGTAATGCTCTGATAAACGAGGGAGATCGTCAATATATCGAAGTGCCTCTTTCCCCGGATGAACTGCGCTTTTTACTTTTTACATCCGGTACCACAGACTCCGCCAAAGGCGTCATGCTATCCCATCGAAATATTGCGTCTAATATTATGGATACCTGCAAGATTGCCTATGTGACGCCGGAAGATCGTACGCTTTCTATTCTGCCGATCCATCACACCTTCGAAAGTACGATGGGTATGTCGCTGGTGTTGTACCGCGGAGCTTCGATCGCGTTTTATGAAGGACTTAAGTACGTTGCAAAGAATCTGGCGGAGGCCGAAGCTACGATCCTGATCGGGGTGCCTTTGATTTTTGAGTCCATGTATGCGAAAATTTGGAAGCAAGCCGAAAAAACCGGAAAGAAAAAAGCGTTGCAATCAGGGATCAAGGTCAATCGGAAGCTGCGTTCGCTGGGCATTGATATCAGCCGCAAGATTTTTAAAACGATTTACGATACCTTTGGCGGAAAGTTACGCATGATCATCACCGGAGCCGCAGGAATCGATCCGGTGGTCAGCCGAGGGTATCAGGATATGGGCTTTACCGTTCTACAGGGATACGGACTTACCGAGACTGCGCCGTTGGTATCCGGATCGCCGGATTTCGGAAATACTTACAAAAAAGCCGGATCTTCCGGACTTTGTGTGGCATCCGGAGAGATTCGCATCGATGATCCCGACGAGGATGGGATCGGAGAGATTCTGTTTCAGGGGCCGAACCTGATGCTGGGATACTATCAAAGGCCTGATCTGACAGCGGAGTGCATCGTGGACGGATGGTTCCATACCGGAGACCTGGGATTCATCGATCCGGAAGGTTGGCTTTATATCACGGGAAGAAAGAAGAACGTGATCGTGACCAAGACCGGAAAAAACATCTATCCGGAAGAAGTCGAGCTTTATATCAACCGAAGCAAGTATATCCAGGAAAGCCTGGTCCATGGCGTGGAACGAGACGACGACACTGTCGTGTCCGTGCAGATCATGCCGGCCTACGATATTATTTACGAAGAATTCGGCAACGAGCTGAGTGAGGATGATATCAAAGCGCTTATCAAAAATACCATTTCCGATATCAACGAAAAGCTGCCGATCTATAAAAGAGTCAGAGATTTTTCGATCCGGGCCAACGATTTTGTCCGAACGACGACTCATAAGATCAAGCGGCATAAAAATATTTGATTTACAGAGGCTATAGGAGAGTATTGGTCTGAAATATGTCGTGGGAAGCAAAACTGTCACAAGCAGCTTCGGTGTATGATGCGATTCTGGTGGGTATGGATATCGGATCTACGACAGCGAAGATCGTAGTGATCGATCAGGGAAAGATCGTCTGGCAAAAGTACGAAAGACATTTTTCACAGGTTCGAAAAAAAGCAGTGGAACTGGTAACCGAAGCGGCGCCCTTCTTGGAAGGGCGGCGCTTTTGTGCTGCCGTCTCAGGGTCTGCCGGATTGGGCTTGGCCAAAGCCGCAGATCTGCCCTTTATTCAAGAGGTATTCGCCACGGGAGAAGTGGTGGAAGCGTTGGCGCCCGATACCGATGCTGTGGTCGAGCTGGGCGGGGAGGATGCGAAAGTGATTTTCTTCCGGGGCGGCATGGACGAGCGGATGAATGGGACCTGCGCCGGCGGTACCGGTGCCTTCATTGACCAGATGGCCACATTGCTTTCCGTTTCGATCCAGGATCTTGATGCTCTGAGCCTTAAGTATGAACGCCTTTACCCCATAGCATCCCGGTGTGGCGTATTTGCGAAATCCGATATTCAGCCCCTGCTCAATCAAGGCGCCAGAAAAGAAGATTTGGCCGCCAGCATCTATCAGGCAGTTGTGGACCAGACGATTGCAGGGCTGGCGCAAGGTCGCAGAATTGCCGGCCAGGTGATGTTTCTGGGCGGACCGCTCCACTTTTGCCGGGGTCTTAGGAATCGATTCAAAGAGACGCTTGAGCTGTCCGATGAGGCGGCGCTGTTCCCTGAATATGGTCGGTTCGCCGTAGCCTTAGGCGCAGCGTTCTATGCGGGCAAGCAGGGTCAGCTTACCGATTATAATCAGTGGATCCGGCAGTTGGTGAGCGCCACCTCGGAGCAATACGATAAAGTGCGCCACGCGCCGCTTTTTGAAAGCGAACAGGATTACGAGGCATTTATCGAACGCCATAATCGTGCGCAGGTGCCCGCGCTTTCTCTTTCAGAGTATCACGGGCCGGCATATTTGGGCATCGATTGCGGCAGTACAACGACCAAGCTGGTTCTGATCACACCGGAAGGAGGGATTCTGCATTCTTATTACAGCAGCAACGAAGGAGATCCCATACAGGTGGTCAAGCAACAGCTGGATCATATTTATGCGTTAATCGGCTCTGAGATTACCATTGCCGGCAGCGCCGTGACAGGCTACGGGGAAGAATTGATCCAGCGGGCATTTCATCTGGATGGGGGACTGGTGGAAACCATGGCCCATTACCGGGCCGCCAAATTTTTCAACCCGGATGTTGACTTTATATTGGATATCGGCGGGCAGGATATGAAATGTCTCTCGATCAAGAACGACTCGATCGATTCCATCATCCTGAATGAGGCTTGCTCCTCCGGTTGCGGATCCTTTATCGAGACTTTTGCCAAAGCATTGGGGTATTCCGTGGAAGCTTTTGCCCGATTGGGCTTGTTCTCCAAAGCGCCGGTGGACCTTGGTTCCCGTTGCACCGTGTTTATGAATTCATCTGTCAAACAGGCGCAAAAGGACGGCGCAGGCGTGGACGACATCTCCGCAGGACTGTCTGAAAGCATCGTAAAAAATGCGTTGTACAAAGTACTGCGGGTCCACTCGGCGGAGGAACTGGGGCGAAATATCGTTGTTCAAGGCGGTACGTTCCTGAATGACGCGGTTTTGAGAGCGTTTGAACGGGAGTTGAAAGGCCAGGTGATTCGACCGAAGATCGCAGGCCTGATGGGTGCTTTTGGTGCTGCGTTGTATGCAGCGGCGACCGGATCCGGTGTGTCTGGCATTTTAAGCAGAAACGAGTTGAGCGCATTTACCCATGAAGCCAGGACCGTTACCTGCAAAGGGTGCACGAACCGGTGCGCGTTAACCATCAATACGTTTTCCGGCAACGAGCGGCATATCTCCGGGAACAAATGTGAGAAGGGCTCCGCGCTGGCCCTCGGCGAAGTGATAATATCGGAAAAAGAAGACACGATCCCGAATCTTTATCGGTTTAAAAGAGAATACCTTCGGAATCTCGCCGGAGAGAGTCAAGGGGCAGGGACGCGGACGATCGGACTTCCCATGTCCTTGGGCATGTTTGAGCTTGCTCCGCTTTGGCATACTGTATTTACGGAATTGGGTTTCCGGGTGGTATACAGTGGATTTTCCGATAAAAGGCTCTATGGGAAAGGGCAGTATACCATTCCATCCGATACGGCATGCTATCCGGCCAAACTGATGCATGGTCATATCCAAAAGCTCCTGGATCAAAAGGTAGACGCCATCTTCTATCCGTGCCTCACTTACAACATGAAGGACAACGATATGTCAGACAATCATTATAACTGTCCGGTTGTGGCATATTATTCTGAAGTGTTGCGGGGAAACATGGATGAGCTTCAGGAAACTCGGTTCTTGTATCCGTATCTTTGCATAAACGACCGGAAGCAGCTTTCCAAGGGGCTGTACAAGTCCCTGTCAGTTCATTTTAACGATCTGTCCAAAGCAGCTGTGGAACGGGCGGTCCGCAGAGGGATGGATGCTTATCGTGAATGGATGAGGCGCATACAGGCGGAAGGAGACCGGTCGCTGGCCATGGCCCGGGCGCAAAAAAAGAAAATTATCGTTCTGGCCGGTCGCCCTTATCATGTGGATCCGGGCATTTGCCAGGGGATCGACCAGCTGATCGAGTCTTTGGGTTTTGTAGTGGTGACTGAGGACAGTGTGAGCTCAAAGGTGACGCCTGCCAGTGTTCGTGTTCTTAATCAATGGGTATACCACGCTCGCTTGTATAACGCAGCGAGGTATGTGGCAGTCCACGACGATTGCGAATTGGTCCAGTTGGTTTCTTTTGGTTGCGGACTGGATGCAATCACCACGGATGAGGTGCGAAGCATATTGGAATCTGCCGGGAAATTGTACACGCAGATCAAAATCGATGAAATCAGCAATTTAGGAGCGGCCAGAATCAGACTGCGCAGTCTGCTGGGCGCGCTGGAGGAACGCAGTGCCGTTAAAAACAGATAGAGTCGTTTTTACGAAAAAAATGCATAAAGAATACACGATTCTTGTTCCGACCATGCTGCCGATGCATTTTACGCTGATGGCAGCCGTCTTTCGGAAAAGGGGCTTCAAAATGGAGTTTCTGGAGGACGACGGTCGAAACATGGGCGATGTTGGCGTGCGTTTTGTGCACAATGACATGTGCTATCCTGCGATCATCGTGATCGGACAACTGCTGGACGCACTGCTCAGCGGCCGCTATGACAACGATAAAACGGCTCTGCTTATCATGCAGACCGGCGGAGGTTGCCGGGCGTCCAATTATCTGTCTTTATTGCGCAAGGGCCTGGAGCGGGCGGGATATCCTCAAGTGCCGGTGGTTTCCTTGAACGTTGCAGGACTGGAGCGAAATCCGGGATTTAAAATATCTCCCGCCATGTACAGAGAACTGGCGACTTGTGTGCTCTATGGGGACTTGCTGATGCTATTGAGGAATCAGTGCCGTGTCAGAGAAGTCAATCAGGGAGAGACAGATGCTTTGACGAACCAGTGGATGGATACGTTGTCAAAACAAGCATCGGGCAAAGTGGTTACCAATAAAACATTCCGGGAAACCATAAAAAAGATTGTCGCGGCGTATGCTGCGATTCCCCGGCATTCGGATCCGGTGGTGCGCGTCGGCATAGTCGGAGAGATCTATGTAAAATACTCTCCGCTGGGAAACAACAATCTTGAAGAATTCCTGTATCAGGAAGGCGCGGAAGTCGTCGTGCCCGGCCTGCTGGATTTCTGCATTTATTGTGTCTATAACAATGTGTTGGACCATCAACTCTACGATATGCGCAAACGGAGCGTGGGGATGTGGCGATGGGTCACAGGATACCTCAGCAGAAAGAAAAACGACATGATCCGGATCATTAAGGAAGATGGTCATTTTCAACCTCCCTCGTCCTTTGAACAGATCGCTTCTCTTCCTCAGCGGGAAGATTGTGTCGGGATCGGCATGAAAATGGGAGAAGGATGGTTGTTGACAGCTGAAATGCTGGAGCTCTGCGAAATGGGCGTCAAGAACATCGTCTGCACACAGCCCTTTGGCTGCCTGCCTAATCATATTGTCGGAAAGGGTATGATGCGTCCGGTAAAAGATCGATATCACGATGTGAACATAGTCGCCATCGATTACGATCCGGGTGCGTCAAAAATCAACCAGGAAAACCGATTGAAGCTGATGCTGGCCAATGCCAGAAAAAATATCGGATTATAAAATAAGCAGCCCGGCCGAAGTGAAGCGGGCTGCTTATTACTGTACGGTATACTATTTTAATAATGCTTTCATAATAGACTGGAATGATCCGAACACACCGATCAGTTGATCCAGTTCCACGTACTCGTCCACCACGTGGGCGAGGCTTTCGTTGGACGGCCCCATCCCCATGGTTGGAATTCCCGCTTCTCCTGCATAGTGGCTGGCGTTGGTGCAGAAGTTGTATTTGGTGATTTGCGGAGAAAAGCCATCTGCTTTCAATTGGCCATGGACTGCCTGGACAAAGTCGTCATTCTGGTCGAAAAGCCAACCCGGGAAGAAGCGTTCGCCGCGGATCTTTTCGCCTGTATAGCAGGTTTCTTCTCCCACAGCATACGATACTGCAGTCCTCAGCTCCGGATCAGCTTTTTGCATTTGTTCCAAAAGTGTTCGAATCGGTTCCAAAACGCTTTCTTTGGTTTCGCCCACCAGCAGTCGCCGGTCGTAAGTGCAGCGGCAATACTCAGGAACGACAGAAGCGCCCGGGTAGGGGGAAGACTTGATGTCTGTTAATTCCAGAATCCCTTTCCCCAACACGGGATGCTCCGGCGGAACCAATGTTTTGATTGCCCGAATCACATCGGCCATTTTATATACTGCATTGAGGCCTTTTTCAGGGTTTGCCGAATGGGCCGGCTTTCCGAAGGTCTCGACCACGATTTCTGCCCGACCTCTCTGACCGATTTTCAGATTCAGATCGGAAGCCTCTCCGATTACTACATAGTCTGGCTTCACCGTTTTGCTGATTTCCCGCGATGCGATTCCTTCGAAGCATTCTTCGTGAACGACGCCGGCGATGTAGATTTCTCCGGCAAAGTCCTTTTGCGTATCTTTGGAAAACTTTGCAGCTGCGCACATCATAGCCGCCAATGAACCCTTCATGTCCGTTGCTCCGCGTCCGTACAGCTTGCCGTCCTTGATTTCACCGTCCCAGGGGTCAACGGTCCAGACGGAAGGGTCCGATACCGGGACCGTATCCATATGCGCGTCAAACAGCAATTTTTTCCCGGGACGAGCCCCTTTGATACATGCGATGACATTGCCGTAGGCGTCGGTCCGTATATCATCAAAGTCATTATCCTGATAGAACTGTATCAAAAGTTGTGCAACAGGACCTTCTTTTCCGGAAAGTGTGCCGGCACGGATCAGGCTTTGGCACAGGGTAATGAGTTCTTCGTACGCTTTCTCCATTTTTACACCTCGTTTACTGTTGTCTGTACATGGGTTTATTACGACCATCTTTATGTGATTGTATCATAGAAATTCGTTGAAACCAAAGGTCCATTTGTTGTATACTACACGAGATGCCAGAAGCGTGGCAGAAAAAGGAAAAGGAGTACAAGATGAACGAAAGAGTTGACAATTGGCTGAAGGATCACGAAGAGGATATGATTCGTGATCTTCAGGGTTGCCTTGCGATCCGCAGCCTAAAGGCAAGTCCGGCTCCGGGAGCCCCCTTTGGAGAAAACATAAAGGAATGCTTGACCTATACATTGCGCGTGGCGGACAGAATGGGCTTTGCAACGAAGGATCAGCAAGGCTATTACGGTTGTGTCGACGAAGGCGAGGGCGCGGAAATGCTCGGCGTGCTGGCCCATCTGGATATCGTGCCCGAAGGAACGGGCTGGGACCACGATCCGTTCGGGAAAGATCTGGTGGACGGGAAGCTGTACGGAAGAGGAACATTGGATGACAAAGGACCCGCAATCGCTGCCATCTATGCCTTGAAAGCCATACGGGAAGCCGGGATTCCTTTGAAACGGAAGGTTCGGATCATTTTAGGCTGCGACGAAGAGAGCGGCATGGAGTGTATGAAGCATTACAAAGCGAACGATACCATTCCCCATCTTTCGTTTTCTCCCGACGGAGAGTTTCCGCTCACTAATTCGGAAAAAAGCATCGTCAATGCGATATTTGAGAGAAAGTTCCATTCCACGATTACGGTAAAAGCGGGCGAAGTCGCCAATGTGGTGCCCGGAGAGGCGATCGCGGTGGTTCCGCTGCCTATCGAAGAAGTAAAGGCCGTCAAGGAAAAATTCGGAAGCAACAGCGAGTGCTCCCTCACTTTCAAGGCCGTGGGCGCGGGAACGCAGATCAAAGCCATCGGGACCATTGCCCATGCTTCCATGCCGGAAGACGGCTTGAACGCACTGCAGGGGATGTTCAACTTCCTGTCGATTCTCCCTTTGGAAAAAGATGATATGAACATCGTGCTGACTCTAAAAGAGAAATTCAGGATGGAGTACTATGGTCAGAGCATCGGACTGGATAAAGCCGATGACTCGGGACGACTCACACTGAATATGGGCGTGATCCGTTGGAACGAAAACGGTTTTCAACTGACGTTCGACCTGCGTTGTCCCACTTCGCTGTCTCAGGAGGGGATCAAAAAAGCCCTTTGCGATGCCATGGAACCTACCGGCGCAGGCCTCAGGAGTTTCAATTTCAAGCCGGGATACAATCTGCCCGATGATTCGGAGATCGTGAGCAAGCTTCTTCAAGTCTTTAAAGAACGCACCGGCAAGGATCTTCCGCCGAAAAAAATCGGCGGAGGCACTTATGCCAGAACGCTGCCCAATGCGGTCAGCTTCGGCCCGGAAGGGTATTTATGTGAATCTTCTGCGCACGTAGCCAACGAATATATCACAATCAAGCAACTGATGTTCAATGCTCAGATCCTGGCGGACGCGATCATCGCACTGGCTGGATAGACATATCCGTTAATTCATATGACATGACGGGATTGTTAAGAGTATGTTAAGTTTTAGTTGCATGTATCTTTCACGATATGGTAAAATAAGCCCGCTGAGTTGTCGGAGCCAGACGTTTTACAAGAAAACGTTACTCCGACGGAATCATGATATTTTTGGAGGTAAACAAAAATGAAAAAAACAGTAAGCTTGCTGCTTGCTCTGGTACTCGTAATGAGCTCCTTTGCTGCTTGCGGCGGCGGCGGCGAAGAAGTCGTAGACGAGAGTGCCTACAAGATCGGCATCATCACCGGTACGGTTTCTCAAGGCGAAGAAGAATACCAAGCTGCTCAGAATGCCAAAGCGAAATATGGAGACATGATCGTTACGGCTACCTATCCGGACAACTTCTCGACTGAGACTGAAGCTACCATCGCTCAGGTTGTCGGACTTGCCAGCGATCCCGAAGTCAAGGCGATCGTCTTTGTCCAGGCAGTGCCAGGCGCGGCAGCAGCCATTGACAAGGTCAGGGAAACCCGGCCCGATATGCTGTTCATCGCAGGCGTAGTTGCAGAAGATCCCGCAACGATCGCAAGCAAAGCGGATATCTGCATGCTCGTAGATGAAATCTCCATGGGTACCGCAGTCATTGAACAGGCTGCCAAGCAGGGAGCCGAGACCTTTGTTCACGTTTCCTTTGCACGGCATCTGTCCTATGCGACGATCGCAGCCCGCAGAGAACTCTTTATCTCCACATGCGAAGAGCTGGGCATCGAATACGTTGAAGCAACTGCACCCGATCCCACTGGCGATGCAGGCGTTTCCGGTGCACAGCAGTGGATCATCGAGAACGTACCGGCTCTCGTAGCTGAGTATGGAGTCAACACGGCATTCTTCAGCACAAACTGCGCAATGATGGAGCCGCTGATTCGGACCGTTGCTGAGCAGAAAGCCATTTTCCCGCAGCAGTGCTGTCCTTCTCCTTATCACGGATATCCGGCAGCCTTCGGTATCGACGTAGCCGGACACGAAGGCGATGTTGCCTGGATGCTGGAAGCGATCAAGGCAAAAGTTGCTGAATATGATAATACCGGAAGAATGTCCACATGGGCTGTCCCCGTCAACATGCTGATGATTGAAGCCGGCGTAGAGTATGCGATTGCATTCTGCGAAGGCGAAACCAGTGCCGCATTGGACGAAGAAGTTCTGTTCGAAAAAATCAAAGCCATCGGCGGAGAGACTGTTGCGATCAGCAATTTTGTCGACGAAGCTGCCGGCGAACTTGCAAACTTCTACATGCTCCTTTGCCCGTTCTATGATTTTTAATCGATTAAGAACAGCCGGTTGAGCATCAATCATTCGTAATTAAATTTAAAGAAAGTGCCTACGGGTAATACTGTAGGCACTTTCTGACTGTCGCTAATTTAACCGTTATTCCACTTCGTCGGCGCATCCGGCGTCGATGCGGAAAGGAGGATTGGGAGGCCTATGAGTTCCCAATATGTATTGAAAATGGAGGGCATCACCAAAGAATACTTTGGGAATTGCGTGCTCAACGACGTGAACCTGTCGGTCCGCCCCGGAGAGATCCACGCTCTGATGGGCGAAAACGGCGCTGGAAAATCTACGTTGATGAACGTGCTGTTCGGCATGCCTGTCATCCATAACACAGGTGGTTTTTCCGGCACCATCGAGGTGGACGGCGTGTCCGTCTCAGTCGAAAGCCCTCAGAAAGCCATGGAATTGGGCATCGGTATGGTTCATCAGGAATTCATGCTGATTCCCGGATTTACCGTTACTGAAAACATCAAAATCGGACGTGAAAAGACGACACCGGGTATTGCAAGTCGTATCTTCGGGAAAACGCTGGAAAAGCTCGATACAGATTCCATGCGGAAGGATGCCCGAAAAGCCTTGGATACCATCGGACTTAACATAGAAGAATATGTGAAAGTAAAAGGACTGCCGGTCGGATATATGCAGTTCATTGAAATTGCAAGGGAGATCGATAAAACCGGAATCAAAATCCTGATCTTCGATGAGCCTACGGCTGTTTTAACGGAAAGCGAAGCAGACAGATTGCTGGAGGCCATGCGTGTCATCGCTTCCAAAGGAATCGCGATCCTGTTTATCACTCACCGACTGGATGAGGTGATTGCTGTTACCGACGGCATGACGATTTTGCGCGACGGACAGTTTGTGAAGCAGCTGGAAACGAATAAAACAAGCGCTGTGGAAATCGCAGAACTGATGATCGGTCGAAAAGTCGAAAAGCTTCTGGATGACACGGAGGACGAGAGAACTCTGTCCGATGATGACATCATACTGAGCCTGAAGGACTATTATGTGAACATGCCCGGTGAAAAGGTCAAAGGGATCGACATGGACGTGCGAAGAGGAGAAATCTTCGGGATCGGCGGCCTGGCGGGGCAGGGGAAACTGGGAATTCCCAACGGGATCATGGGACTGTACGATTCAGAGGGTACAATTGTTTTGGACGGTGTTTCCGTCAACCCCACTAAGCTGGGCGATGCCCTAAAAAAGGGGATTGCGTTTGTTTCCGAGGATCGGCGCGGCGTCGGACTCCTTTTGGAAGAATCCATCGAGCATAACATTGCGTTTACCGCCATGCAGATCAATGGATCTTATTTGAAGAGTATCGGTGTTGGGAAGCTTTATGATGGCAAGAGCGGGAGAGCCCACGCAGAAGACATGATTCGTAAGTTGGACATCCGTTGCACCAGCGCCGCCCAAAGGGCAGGTGCTTTGTCCGGTGGAAATCAGCAGAAGGTCTGTCTTGCCCGTGCGCTGGCTCTGAATCCCAAATTGCTCATTGTATCTGAGCCTACCCGGGGAATCGATATCGGCGCAAAAAAACTTGTGATAGAGCTGCTGGCTACGCTTAACAGGAAAGAAGGAATGACTGTCATCGTCGTCAGTTCGGAACTCAATGAGCTGCGCAGCATCTGCGACAGGATCGCCATCGTTTCGGAAGGCAAGATCGCCAGCATTAAGAAGCCGGACGATTCGGACGCATCCTTTGGCTTGGCGATGGCCGGTTATAAAGAGGGAGGGAAACAATCATGAAAGACAGATTTTCCGGCGTGATCAAATCCATTGGTCTGCCCCGCATCATCATCTTTGCTTTCTTTCTGCTTGTTGTTTTCGGCGCCTATTACTACGGTCTCGGGCTCCCCGCACTTTTCGGCAGTGTGCTGCGACGCTGGGGAATGTTCGGAATCCTGGTCCTTGCCATGGTCCCTGCCATCCAATGCGGCATCGGGCCCAATTTCGGAGTCAGTCTGGGCATCGTCTGCGGTCTTTTGGGCTCCTTGCTTGTGATCGAATTCAACGTTACATCCGCACTGGGTCCCTGGGGCGCTATTGCTGTGGCTATCGTGCTCAGTTCAATCTTTGCTGCACTGGTGGGTGCCGGTTACGGATTCCTGCTGAATCGGGTCAAAGGTTCGGAAATGACCGTTTCTACCTATGTAGGTTTTTCGGCGATTGCATTTATGAATATCTGGTGGGTCACACTGCCCTTCCGCAGCGGAGAAATCAACTGGCCCATTGCAGGTGAAGGCGCGCGTAATACGATCAATTTAGCTTCCAGTTTCGGTGAACTGCTCAACAAAACCGGAGGCTTCTACCTTTACGGGGAAGAAAGTACCGGCCTGTATGTTCCTACCGGTTTGCTGGTGTTTTTCTTTCTGACTTGCTTTGCCGTTTACTTATTCATGAAGAGCAAGACAGGAAAAGCTATGAGTGCCGCCGGCGCCAACCCTGTATTTGCCAGGGCCAGCGGAATCAACGTGGACAAAATGAGGATTCTTGGAACGGCAGTATCCACTGCGCTGGGTGCCATCGGTATTATTACCTACGCTCAGGCATTCGGTTTTCTGCAGATGTATAATGCTCCTTTAATGATGGGCTTTGCCTGCGTGGCTGCGATCCTGATCGGCGGCGCCAGTACGGTGCAGGCCAGGATCAGCAATGTGATCATCGGGACATTTTTGTTCCAGGGCATTCTGGTGATCGCTCTTCCCGTAGCCAACAAGCTGTTTGTGGGTACGGATCTTTCGGATATTATGCGTATCATTATATCCAACGGCATTATCATCTATGCTCTTACAAAAGCGAAGGGAGGTGCCTCCAATGAAGAATAATTATGCAGTCTACCTGAAAGACAGAAGCATATCCGGATTGAAGGCATTGTATGCAAACAAAGTAGTGCTGATGTTTGTGGTGCTGTGCACGTTTGGCATTCTGACAACCGGTAAGCCGGCTTCTTATACCGTGGTTGAAGTATTTACTCGGTTTGGCCGCAATACGTTCCTGGTCTTGGCTTTGATCATCCCCGTTTTAGCCGGTTTAGGCCTGAATTTCGGAATTGTCGTGGGCGCAATGGCTGCGCAGGTGGCGATTTTTTGGACGATCTACTGGGGTTTTACCGGACTGAAAGGGCTATTCATATGCCTTTTGATGGCAACACCGATTGCCATCCTTTTCGGCTGGATGGTCGGAAAGCTTTACAATAAAACAAAGGGAGCTGAAATGATCACAGGTCTCATCCTGGCATATTTTGCCGATGGTCTGTACCAGTTCTTTTTCCTCTTTCTGATCGGTGGGGTAATCCCAGTGGACGATCCAACCATGATCATCGCCGGCGGAACAGGTGTCAAAAACACCATTGACTTGACAAGCAGTCTGAAATACACCATCGATACGATCAGCATGCTCACGGTTGTCCGAGGCTTCGCTGTGATCTATTGCATCGTTTCTCTCTTGTTGTGGGTGTTGAATCGCAGGAAGCGCATGGATCTGCAAACACCTTTGCAGAAGGATCGGCTGATCACGGCCGCTCTGGTGGTTGCACTTACGTTTGTGCCCGTTGTCAATACTTTTATGGCGACGGACAGACTGCAACTGTCTAAAGGCGTACCTGCCCTTGCCGGGCTGGTGATGCTCTTGGGATTATACAGAGTAGTTGTGGTTAAAGAGAAGAAGGAAGACCCAGCGTTTCGAATGCGTAATCTCACGATGGTTCTCATTGCAGCCGCCATTTTCGGCATATCTTTTCTGCCGGGCGTGCAAAAGGTTCTTTGGGCCGTGCATCTGCCTGTCATGACCTATGCGCTGATCGCGCTGCTGTGCGTTTTTAACAGCTGGCTGTTGGGCACAAAGATGGGGCAGGACATGCGAACGGTCGGCCAGAGCCGTACCGTGGCCAATGCCGCCGGCATCAATGTGAACCGGACCCGGATCATCGCCATGTGCATGTCAACGACTTTGGCTGCCTGGGGGCAAATCATCTATTTGCAGAATCTGGGCACGTTCGCCACATACGGCGCGCACACCATGTGCGGACAGTACGCCATTGCGGCTCTTCTCGTAGGCGGCGCCAGTGTACAGCAGGCCAACAACAAGCAGGCGATCCTGGGCGTTTTCCTGTTCCATACACTGTTCGTCGTAGCGCCGCTGTCGGCCAGTACGATCTTCGGCAGTTCGCTCATCGGAGAATATTTCCGTGTGTTCATCTGCTACGGCGTCATCGCGCTGTCTTTGGCGATGCATGCCTGGAAAGCAAAGCCAAAATTCGGAAAGGATGCGAACACGAGTACGATGGTGCCTCGCCCGTTATCCATGCCGGCAGAGAGCTCGGGTACCGCTCAATAATAACAATTGCATCGATATGAACTGGAAAGGCCCCCGAATGATCGGGGGCCTTACGTTTGGATGGATTCAGAGAATCCATGGCATTACAGAATTTTCTGCAGGAAATTGTAGCCCAGCTTTAGACCGTAGAAGACGATGATCAAGCCGCAAATGATATTGATGATCCGCAGAACCTTCGGTGTGATTTTCGCGCTGAACAGTGTTATGACTGTGGTCAGGCCGATAAACCACAGCGCAGATGCGGTCATAAAACCCAGAATGAACTGAACATCAACACCTTCCGGCAGCGTGGCTCTCGTAGCGCCGATGAAAAGGGATCCGTCAATAAGGGCTTGCGGGTTGAACCAGGTGACGACGCAGGCCGAGGTGACAACTTTGATCAGCGGCATGTTCACGCTGGCGCTCTCTTGCATTTCTCCTTTGTCGCGAAGGAGGCTGAGACCGATCCAGATCACTACCAGGCTTCCCACGAACAACACCGCCAGTTCGATCAGTTTTGAACTTTGGATCACGGCGCCGATTCCGAAGTAGCAGGCCAGCGCCAGTGTGATGTCAAAAAAAATAATGATAAGAGCTGTCAGATAAGCGCGGCTTCGGCTCTGGGTCAGCGCCGTATTGATCACAAACATGTTTTGCATGCCGATCGGCGCTACGTAAGCCAGTCCCATGGTGAGCCCTTGCAAAAAATACATAAAAACCTCCTTATCGCAGCAACAAATCAATAATATATCGTGAGGGAGTGAGGCAGGTTGCGAATATTGACCTGCATGCCACCCGCCGCTTTTTCTCCGTCCAAAGACCAGTTCACATTTTCAGGCATGCGAAACTCCAGATCGGTGGCTTTGAAAAACTCAAACATGCCGTTGTCAAAGGTTGCATTGGCAATACCTGTGATGATCCGGTTCAGGTCCATGGGTGTTTTCGGTGTGCGGACCAGGATCACTTCGAACAGTCCGTCCCGCAGGTCCACAATGGATTGATTCAGCTTGACGATACCTGCCACCGAAGTGCTGTTTGTGACGGAGCAAAATACATAGTCGCCTATATAGCAGCTGCTTTCGGTCTGGACGCCGACCCGGTAGGATTTGATGTGTGCCAGATCGCGCACGCCTTCCAGCACGTACGCCATCTGGCCCAGCGTATTTTTAAACTCTTGAGGGGCGTTGTAGGAAGCGGACGTAAAAGCCCCGAAAGTCGCAATATAACTGAAATATCGATCATCGTTGAATCGCCCCACATCGATGGTATGCGGTTCTCCTCCGGCGATGGCAAGGGCCGCCTTGATCGGATAGGGGGAAAGCTTCAGCGTTCTGGCAAAATCGTTTGTACTGCCTGTGGGGATATAGCCGATGGGCAATGCCTGTCCCGACCGGAGAAGGCCTGTGATGATTTCGTTCAGCGTTCCGTCTCCGCCACAGCAAACGATGATGTGATACTCTTTGTCCGCTGCTTGTTCGGCAAGTTCGGCCCCATGTCCGCTGTACTGCGTAATAGCGGTGGTAACCGTATAACCTGCTTTGCAAAAAACGTTCACCATACCGAACAGCTCTGTTCGGGCCAATAGTTTCCCTGCAACCGGATTGAGTATAAATAACATTTTTTTCATGAAAGAATCCCCCTAAGCCTTTAAAAACAGGCCTTCCGGAATTATCAGTATAATGTGCTTTTCTTGCAAATGCAAGCATGTTACAGTATAATATTTTTTTGTACAGACAATCAATCGAAAGTGAGAAGAAAGCATGATCCGGTATATGAGAAACCAGGAAATTATAGAGAACGAAACGTTGAATTGCGCGCAGAAGATCGCGGGAAATTTCTGCGAGACTTATGGGTTGTTGCCAACCGACGCGATTCGGATGGCGCGAGCATTGGGCGGAGGCTTGCGGGCGGGGGAGGCCTGCGGCGCACTGGTCGGCGGACTGCTGGTAGTCGGGTTAAAGTATGGGACAGGGTCAGAGGACACACCTGAGGCCAGAGCGTTGTGTGACCGTAAAGCAGCGGAATTTTCCATTCGATTCCGGGAACTGAACGGTCACATCACTTGCAGAGCGTTGCTGGGTATCGATACTTCCGTGGGCAATAATCGCCAGACGGCGGCAGATATGGGTTTGTTTCGCGAGATTTGTCCAAACGTCATATTAAAAACCGTGCAATTGTTGGAAGAATTGGGGTATGGAAATGAAAAATAAAATGAGGGACGGACAAAATGCGATCCGATCATTCTGGAAGAATCATCGGATCATAAGCATTATCGGGATCCTGTTCGTCGCGCTTGTGCTTTATAGAGCAGGTCACTTTTTTCTGGTGCCGGAGATCAAGGAGGATGAACCGGCGATCAACGTACTCGTCACAGAGGCCAAATATGAACCGATCGATTTGATCTCGCCGGTCACAGGGCGCCTGGAACCGGTGGAAGAGGTGGCGCTTGTACCTCTGGCGTCGGGACCGGTAACGGCTGTTCACGTAGCTGTCGGCGATCAGGTCACCGCAGGGCAGGTCCTGTTTGAAATCGACAAGGGACAGGTTTCCGCTTCCTATAATCAGGCGAGAGAATCCTTTGCCGCAGTTGCCTCCACATTTGCCCGAATGGAACTGCTGTACAGCGAAGGAGCAGTTTCTCTGCAGGATTACGAATCAGCCAAAGCTCAGTATGCGGCCGCTCGGGAATCTTTGAATGCCGCTGCGGACATGTATGGAAACTTTACGGTCACATCACCAATCGACGGCTATGTGACAGCGTTGAATGTGTCTGTAGGAAGCATTGCCGGCGGTGCCGCTGCAGGTTCCGTGGCCAATGTGGATGAATTGATCATTCAGACCACTGTGAGCGAAGTGCTTGCAACGGCAGTAAAAATAGGGGAGACAGTGCAGGTCCGCATCGACAGTCTCGACAAGGAGTATTCCGGTACTATTACGTCGTTCTCGCCGATCCCGTCCATGGGCATGCTCACCTATCCCTTGACGATCACTATGGAAACTGACGAATCTTTGTTTGCCGGGATGTTCGCAGAGGTTCGTCTTGTATCCGAAGAAATCAAGGAAGCGCTTTGCGTGCCATCCGAAGCCGTGATTATTCGTGACGGCCGGCCTGTTGTTGCGGTTCTTGGTCCGAATGGTGTGCCTGAATTGAAAGAAGTCGTTCCGGGTGTTGACAACGGAACGATCGTTCAGATCGTATCCGGTTTGACGGAAGGCGAACAGGTCATTTATTCCGGCCAGCATTTTGTGGTTCCCGGCGTTCAGGTGAACGTGGTGGGGGCAGCGCAATGAAGTGGAGCCTTTCAAAGATCACCATAGCACGTCCCGTAGCCACGATCATGATCACACTCATGGTTGTTGTGCTGGGCGTTTCGGCGATTCTCAGTATTCCCAAAGACCTGATGCCCAACATTGAACTTCCGGTTGCGATGGTGATCACAAGCTACCCGAACGCCTCGCCGGAAGAAGTGGAAGCCATGGTGACTCAGCCGGTGGAGCAGGCGTTGGCCTCCGTGGAAAACCTGGATGAAATGATGTCGTACTCCATGGAAGGGATGTCAATAGTCGTGATCACCTTCCAAATGAATAATGATATGAACTTCGCCACATTGAACATGCGGGAAAAAATAGCGCCGATCACCGATTACCTGCCGTCCGGTGTTTCGGATCCCATGGTCATGAAACTGGATATGAATACCATGCCGGTGATGCAGGTGTACGTTTCGGCGGACATTCCCCTTGATGAATTGACCACACGCCTGGAGGACCAGGTCGTGCCATATTTTGAGCGTAGTTCCGGCGTTGCTTCCGTGTCCGTATACGGCGGTGTGCAGGAGGAGATCGCGATCGAATTCAATCAGGAAACACTTTTAGGCTATGGACTGAACCTATCTACAGTAGCGCAGATCCTTGCTGCGGAAAACATCAATTTGCCTAGCGGAGATGTATCGAAAGGATCAACGCAAGTAATCGTTCGAACACTTGGAGAATTCGGCTCCGTTGACGAACTGGTAAACCTGCCGATCACGGTGGCAGACCGAAGCATTCTGCGATTGGGCGACGTAGCCACCATCACAAGGGGGATCAAAGAGATCGATTCCATCACGCGGATCGACGGAAAGACGGCAATCGGAATCATGATCTCCAAGCAATCCGATGCCAATACGGTTCAAGTGTCTAAAGGACTGAACAAGGAACTGAAAGAACTGCAGAAAACGTTTCCGGAGTTGAATTTTTCTGTCGGCTATGACCAGGCGGATTTCATCAACAGCTCCATTTCTTCTGTGGCCCAGGCAGCGATCACTGGGGGCATCCTGGCGATATTTGTAGTATTTCTCTTCTTGCGAAATGTTAAAAGCACACTGGTCATCGCTCTTTCGATCCCGGTGTCTCTTTTAGCCACCTTTGCCGTCATGCATTTCCGAAACATTACATTGAATCTGATCACATTGAGCGCGCTGACGCTGGCGGTAGGCATGCTTGTGGACAACTCTATCGTTGTGCTTGAAAATATTTTTCGACTCAGGACACAGGCTCATTCTGCGGCTGAGGCCTCCGAAAAAGGGTCGGCTGAAATTTTCGTGGCGATACTGGCATCCACTTTGACCACTATTATGGTCTTTTTGCCGATCGCATTGACAGAAGGCATGGCATCCATGATGTTTTCCGAGTTTTGTTTTACCATGATCATTGCGCTGCTGGCCTCTCTGGTCGTTGCGCTGACCGTTGTGCCGATGCTTTGTTCCAAACTGCTTCGGGGGAATATTTCGACGACGTATGCGAGATTCGGACAACGACGTTACGTTTATCGCTTTGTGCCCCGGTTTGCTCTTTATCTGGAACAGATCACGGAAGGATACGAAAAGTTGATTCGGAAAGCATTATCGGCCCGAAAGAAAGTGTTGGTCACTTCCGTGTGGATTTTTATCATTTCCAGTATCCTTTTAGTCTTTGTGGGTTGGGAGCTTCTGCCTCAGGCCGATGAGGGCGTTGTGTCCGTCGATGCGGAAATTCCATATGGCACATCGCTGGCGGACAAGGATGCGATCATGTCGCAAATTGAGAATTACGTGCTGACGCTGCCCGAACTGGAACATGTTTCCATGAGTACGGCGGGCCTGAGCATGATGGCAATGACCCGCAATGCCACCATGACCATCAATCTGGTGGACCGAGGGGATCGGAACAGAAGCAGCAGAGAAGTGGCAGACGATATCCGTCAGCATTTATCGGAAATGTCCGGCGCAAAGCTGACAGTATCGGCAGATTCCTCCATTACATCGATGTTTGGCAGCAACGATATCAGCCTGATGATCCTGGGAAAGGATTATGCCACGTTGGAAGTGATCGGCAATCAGCTTTTGGAACGGATCAACGAACTGCCGGAAATCGCTCATGCCGAGCTGGACGTCAAAGAGGGGAATCCGGAGATTCGGGTGGTGATCGACCGCAATGCTGCCGCACACTATGGTATTACAGCCTATCAAATGGCAAACGGGCTTTCTTCGTCTCTGTCCGGAACCAAGGCTACAGATGTCACCATCGACGGAGAAGAGATCGAAGTTAATCTGTCCTTGCGGGATGATTATGCGCAGTCTGTGGAAAACATGAAACAGATCGTGGTGACGGGCAGTTACGGCATTCCCGTATCCATTGGTCAAATCGCTTCGTTTGAATATGACAATGCGCCTTCTGTGATTAATAGATATAATCAACAAAACTATATCACCATCAATGCAGAGGTGGTCGGCAGCGATTTGGAAGGAGCATCTTCCGCGATCGAGCGTATTCTTTCGAGCTACGCCTTCCCGGACGGGTATTATCATGAAATGTCAGGGTTGGCATCGGAAATGATGGGTGCGTTCGGCAGTCTGGCCAAAGCGCTGATCGTTTCAATCGCGCTGGTATTTTTGCTTCTGGCGGCACAGTTTGAATCTCCCCTCATGGCGATCATCGTTATGATGGCGGTGCCTTTTGCCATGAGCGGCGCCTTCTTAGCCATGTTCGTGACAGGTGTGGCGCTTTCCATGACATCGTTCCTCGGCTTGATCATGCTGGTGGGCATCGTGGTGAACAATTCCATCCTTTTGGTGGAGTTTATTCGTCACAACGAAGCGGCCCTGGGAAAAACCGAGGCGCTGGTCATGGCAGGCAAGCTGAGATTGCGGCCGATCCTCATGACGTCTGCAACGACTTGCTTCGGCATGATCCCTCTTTCTCTGGGAATCGGAGAAGGGGGCGAAATGCTGGCACCCATGGGGATTTCCATCATCGGCGGGCTGACTGCCTCCACCGCGATCACACTGGTCCTGGTCCCGTCGATCTATTCGCTCATAGACGAGCGGAAAACCCGTCGGGAAGAAAGACGCGCAGAAAAGCGGCTCAAGGTAAAAGAGCTGGAGCGGCAATGGGCAGAAGCAGATCGCGCAGCGAACAAAGGATGACAGGATGAACCGTTGTTCAAATTTGCTTTCCGGGAGCCTGCTATAGTATAATTTTCTTTGGAAAAATATGCGTCATACGACGAAGAAAGAGGCAAAGAATGCTGTTGAAATCATTGAGAGAAGAATTGATCGAATGCGGTCTTTCTGCCATTCGGGAAGGCTTGACTACCGGAACAGGTGGCAATTTCAGCGCTTGCGATCGGGAGTCCGGTCTCATGGCGATCACGCCTTCGGCGATTCCTTATTCTCAAATCAAACCCAAAGACGTCGTCCTGCTCGATATCCGGTCTGGAGAAATCAAAGACAGCGAGGCGGTCCCTTCCAGCGAATGCGACATGCATCGCATCTTTTACAAGTACAGAACCGATCTGAATGCCATCATCCATACGCACACACCGTTTGCGGCAACACTGTCTTGTTTCCGCAAGCCTTTGCCTGCCATCCATTATCTGGTGGCCTTTGGCGGATTGGAGGTTCCCTGCGCCGAATATGCCACCTACGGAACGGTAGCGCTGGCGAAGAACGCTTTTGACGCCATGCAGGGCAATAAGGCCGTATTGTTGGCCAACCACGGTCTCCTGGCCGGCGGCACCGATTTGAACGATGCCTTCGCTGTAACCGAAGAAATCGAACTCTGCTGCCAGATCTACTGCCGAGCCATGTCCATGACGTCTCTGGGGAATCCGGTCATCCTTCCCCGTGAAGAGATGGTGCACATGATCGAGCGCTTTAAAAACTACGGACGCCGCATCGAAGAGCACGATGAAATATAGGAGGTTTATATGAAAAAAGCATTTGTATCCGCTGAAATGGATTATGAAGTTGCCAAAGAGCTTGAACAGTATTTGGAGATCCAGTACGCCGAAGATCGGGCGATCCTGTCGGTGGAAGACATGAAAAAACTGGTGTCGGACAAGGACATACTGATCACGAGCTACGATCCGGTGACTCGGGAAGTCATCGATGCCGCGCCCAACTTAAAGATGATCGTCTGCACGCGCGCAACCCCCGTTAACGTGGACACAAAATATGCGGCGGAAAAAGGAATCAAGGTCAGTTACGCGGTGGACCGCAACAGCGACAGCGCAGCGGAATTCACACTGGCGCTGATGCTCAGCCTGTCCAGAAAAGTGTCCTTTGCCTTTCGTGATCTACACAACGGCTTGTTCGTGGCTGAGGCCATGGACAACAGGGAAAGTGAAAGCGTCAAACGGGATGTTACATGGTCTACCGGGACGGAAAGTCCTTACGTTACCTATAAAGGTTTCCAGTTGAAAGGTCACGCTGTCGGCATCGTGGGCTGCGGAGGCATCGGACGGAGAGTAGGTGCTCTTTGTCACGCTTTCGGATGCACGGTCTACGGCTGTGATCCTTTTTTAACCCAGGACATGTTGCCCGATTACATTCAGTTGCTTCCGCTGGAAGAGCTGGCGGAGCGTTCCGATATCATTACGGTCCATCTCAAGGACAGTCCGGCAACGGAAAAAATCATGAACGCAAACATCTTTAGGAAGATGAAAAAGACCGCATTTCTGATCAATACCTCCAGAGGTGCAGTGATCGACGAAGACGCATTGATCCAAGCCCTAAGGGACGGAGAGATCGCCGGTGCCGGAATCGATGTGTTCAACCGCGAGCCCATTGCCAAGGATCATCCGTACTTTGAAATGGGCGACCGGGTGGTGGTCACGCCCCACATCGCCGGCGCGACCTGGGATGCGATCACGAATCACACACGCCAGTTTGTTACCGACGTAAAGCATTTTCTGGCGGGTGAAGCATTGGAATACGAGTATAAAATCTAATGGAACAATTGCAAGAAGAGAGGAAAGAATGAAAGCAGCAGTGTGGCACGGATACAAAGACGTGCGGATCCAGGATGTGCCCATTCCCGTGCCCGGCCCGGATCAAGTCCTGATCCGGGTCAATTATGCAGGGATTTGCGGCACGGACCGGCACGAATATGTGGGGCCGAACTTTATTCCGACTACAAAGCCCCATCGACTGACCGGGAGAAAAGCTCCGCTGATCATCGGACATGAATTTTCCGGTACAGTGGCTGCGCTGGGCGACAGTGTCGAAGGCTACGTGTGCGGCGAAGCGGTCACGGCCAACGGCAGTCTCACCTGCGGGAGCTGCGAAATGTGCCAAAGCGGACGCTATAACATCTGTAAGAAGCTGGGATTTGTGGGCGTGGGAGATGACGGCTGTTTTGCCGAATACCTGACGGTGGACGCGGATAAGGTCTTTCGCATCCCCGAAGGCGTCACACAACGGCAGGCTGCCGTGGCCGAGCCTCTGGCCTGCGGCATCCATGCGACGCATCTGGTCGGCGATCTGATGGGCAAACGGGTTGTGGTCGTCGGCGCCGGCATCATCGGGATCGGCGCATTTTACGGCGCAAAGCTGGCCGGTGCCCGAGAGGTGCTCGTCGTGGGTCGAAGCGAGGAAAAGCGCAGCGTGATCGAAGAAAACGGCGGCCGATACCTCAACACAACGGACAAGGATCTGAATCGTTATGTGGAAGAGTGGAGTGACGGACAGCTGGCAGATGTGGTTTATGAATGCGCCGGAACCCAGGAAACGCTGGACTTGTGCATTCCTGTGTGCAAACCGGGCGGAACCATCATGGTGATGGGTGTGTTTGAAAAGCCGCCCGCTGTAGACATGAACACACTCCAGGAAGCGGAAAGAAAGATTCTTACGTCCCAGGCTCACATAAACGAGCTGGGCGAAGCGCTGGCCTATATCGCGCAGGGTAAAATCAATGCAGACGAATTGATCACAAAAGAAGTGTTGTTGGATGATCTGGTGGAGGAAGGCTTCGAAGAACTCATCCTCCATTCCAGTCAACATATCAAGATACTGATACGCATCAATGAATGATCCGGCGGGATCAGGGAGGAATACGATGGATTTAGAAAAAGCAAGCTTCATCACACAGGCCGTACATGGCGGACAGCACGGAGATCCTGTGACCGGCGCGTTGGTGTCGCCCTTGTTCATGACCAGCACCTATTCCTGGACGGAAGAGAAGCTGGAGCGTTATCTCGCGGGAGAGCGGGAAGGGATCTTTACCTATGGAAGATCCAGGAATCCGACCCAAAACGACTTGCAGGACAAGCTGGCCCTACTGGAAGGCGGAGAGCAGGCGCTGATCACCGCCTCGGGCATGGCGGCCATCTCTCTGGCGATCCTTAGTTTTGTACACCCTGGCGATCACATCATCAGTTCCAAAACGGTATACGGCGGCACCTATGCGCTGTTCACTAAGATTTTCGAAGAATTGAAAATCGAAGTGACCTTTGTGGAAGATATGGATGCGAACACGCTGGAAAAAGCACTCAGAAAAGAGACGAAAGCTGTATACACAGAGACGATCTGCAATCCTTCCATGACGCTGAACGACATCGAAACCATCGGCAAGTGGAGCAAAGAAAAAGGGCTGACTTTGATCGTGGACAATACGTTCTGTTCCCCGTATTTGTACAAGCCGCTGGAGCACGGTGCCGATGTGGTCGTGAACAGCACGACCAAATATATCAACGGACACGGAGATCTGATCGGCGGGAGCATTTGCGGCACGTTCAAATTTGTGGACAACATTCGCGGATCCATTTATCAGGAACTGGGCCCCGTGCCCAGTCCCCTAAGCTGCTGGTTGATGCTGAGAGGCTTAAAGACACTGCCTCTGCGCATGAAAGCCCATTGTGAAGGCGCCATGGAAGTGGCGCGCTGGCTGGAAGCCAACCCGAAGGTGGAGAGTGTAATGTATCCGGGACTGAAAAGCCATCCGGACCATGCGCTGGCAGAAAAAATGATGGGAGACAAAGGCTACGGAGGCATGATTTCATTTGTGATCCGGGGCGGAATGGCTGCCGGTAAAGCAGTCCTGTACAATGTGGAAATGTGCAAGCTCGCCGTGAGCCTGGGCGATTTGGATACTCTGATCGAGCAGCCGGCTACCATGACCCACGGAAAAATCGACACTGAGAAGCGGTTGGCTATGGGCGTTCCCGACGGTCTGATCCGCTTGTCAGTGGGGATCGAAGATCCAAAAGATATCATCGCTGATCTTGAAAGGGCATTCAGTTATGTCGAATAAAGAACACGCTTACTTTCTGGTGATGGATGCAGGCACGACGAACATCAAAGCTGCTATCGTATCCGCCCAGGGAGAGTTGATTAATATCCAGGAAGAGCCGGCGGAGGTCTTGATGCCTTTTGCCGGCGCCTGTGAAATGGATATGGACCGTCTGTGGGAATCAACAAAAGCGGTCATGCATAAGCTGCGTCTTGCCAACCCCGTGCTCTGGCCCCAAGTCTCGGCTATCGGCATCAGCGCCCAGGGCGATGGTCTTTGGATGATGGACCGGGAGGGAAAACCCGTTCGCAATGCCATTCTGTGGAACGACACGCGGACGGTAATGGATTTCGAGGAAATCAACCCCGTTTGCCTGGGGCTGAATACCTGCGCGTTGTTTCCGGGGGCAAACGGAGCCATCCTCACCTGGCTGAAAGCCAAGGAACCTGAGAATTACAAACGAATCGCTCACATATTCCACTGCAAGGACTGGCTGAACTACAAGCTGACGGGCCATATCGGAACTGACGCCAGCGACGGATCCACGGCGCTGATGGATATTTATACGAAAAAATACGCTTACGATCTGCTGGACAAGCTGAAGATCAGCGAGATGCGGGACGCGCTGGCGCCCATCAGCGCTTCGGAAGACATCATCGGACATCTGCAGAACGGACCGGCTTCGGAGCTGGGGTTGAACCCGGGGATCCCCGTCATTGCGGGATGTCTGGATGTGATGGCGATTGCGACAGGCTGCGGTCTTGTGGCAAAAGGGCAGCGGGGCACGATTGTCGGAACCACACTGGCCAACTACGTGGTGATGGATGAAGAAACGGCCAGAGGCTGCATCGCCACCAACGGCAGCATTTTATGCCACACAAAAAAAGGAACCTACATTCGTCTGATGGCAGCGCTGTCCGGATCTTCCTCTTTGGACTGGATGCGCAGAGAGATCCTTCACGACGAAGCGTATGCCGTCACAGATTGCGAGATCCTGAAAATTCCCATCGGCTCGGAGGGGGTGTTGAGTACCCCGTATCTCTACGGAGAACGAGCGCCCTTTAAGCTGAATTCCGCCTCCGGGGGCTATTACGGCGTTCGGACCCATCATACAAAATACCATCTGGCCAGAGCTTCCTTCGAAGGAATGGTCCTGTCCATGTACGATTGCTATGAACATCTGCCCAAGGGCGATGCCGAGCTCTACGTTGCCGGCGGCGCGGCCAAAAGCCTGTGCATTTGCCAGATGATCTGCGACTGCATGGGTACGGATACCTATCGATTTGAACAAAAAGAGTTGGGACTGATCGGTGTGTGCCGATTGATTCAGAGCGCACTGGGCTTTGAATCGGATATGGCATCCCAGACAGATCATTTTGTGCCTGATATGGAAAATCATCAAAAATATAAGGCGCTTTATGGGGATTTCAAGCTGCTCAAGGAAAGCCTGATGCCGTTTTGGAAAGCCCGCCTGGGCAGAGAATAGTCTGAAAAGACGGAACGGGCAGAACAGGAGGGATTTCAATGGTCCAATGGATTACCAATGCAAATATCGCCACTATGGACGCGCTGCGTCTCAGGGCAACTTCTGCAGTGATCAACGGCAGGTTTTTTGCCTATGTGGGCGACGAAGAAGGGGCGAAAGCTTATCTGGACAATCAAAAAGATCGAGATATCCGGATCATCGACCTGCAGGGTAAACTGCTGATTCCCGGATTCAACGATTCCCATATGCATTACCTTCATTACGTGAAAACGAAAATTCACGTGGACCTCGTAGGCGTTTCGTCCATGGCCGAGTTGCTGGAGCGGATGAAGCAAAGTCTCGAGAGTTACGATCCCGACAGCGGGCTGTGGTTTGTTGGTGAAGGATGGAATCAAGATTATTTCGCGGATGAGAAGAGATTTCCAACCCGCGAAGATCTGGATCAGATCACCACAGAGTATCCGGTGATGATCCAGCGGGCCTGCGGACATATCGGCTGTCTCAACTCCAAAGCGCTGGAGCTTTTCGATATGGAAACGAAAGAGGCTTCGGAGTATCGTAAATATGCCGAAGTCGGCGAAAATGGACAGCTTAACGGCGTCATCAAAGAGAACCTTTTCGACTATTTTAAATCGAAGATGCCCGCGCCCTCGGTGGAAACACTGGTGGATATGATGATCGAATATCAGAAGGATCTGTTCGAGGCCGGAATTACCAGCGTGCAGAGCGATGAGTACAACTATGTGCCCGAGGGATTTTTCTTTACACTTCAGGAATTGCTTCGCATTGCCTCCGAGGAGCGTCGTTTCAAATTGAGGCTTTCGAGTCAGGCACTGTACTTTAAGCCGGATGCGCTGCAATATGCTTTTAGTAAAGGATACGACCATACATTCGGCAATCATACACTGCATATCTCGGCGACAAAATTGTTGTCCGACGGTTCCCTGGGCGCCAGAACGGCGCTGATGCGGCAGCCTTATGCCGACGATCCTTCCACGAAGGGACTTGCCATGTTTACTCAGGAAGAGTTGGATGAAATGGTGGCGATCTCCCATCGCAACAACACGCCGGCGGTGATCCACGCGATTGGCGACGGTGCGATCCAGATGTGTCTGGATGCCATTGAGCGCGCCCAAAAGGCAATGCCTTATCTGAAACCCCGTCACGGGATCGTCCACTGCCAGGTGACGGATGCCGCGCTGATCCGGCGCTTCAAGGAATTGGATGTGGTGGCTTATATCCAGCCTGTATTTATTGATTACGACATGAATATTATCTATGACAGAGTCGGCAAGGAGCTTGCCGAGAGTTCTTATGCATGGAAAGAATACAAGGATCTTGGCATTCACCATCCCTTCGGAACGGATTGTCCCGTGGAATCCTTTGATCCGTTTCTCGGAATCTACTGCGCCGTGACTCGGCGAGGACTCCACAGTGGCTCGACGTATTTGCCGGAACAGGCGATGTCCGTGGAGGAGGCGATCTATGCCTATACTGCCGAAGGCGCCTATGCTTCGGGGCATGAATACATCAAAGGCAAGATCAAGGAAGGCATGCTGGCGGATTTTGCGGTGTTGGACCGGGATCTGTTCCGTATCCCTGCCGAAGAAATACTGGAAACGAAGGTCGAGTTGACCTATGTGGACGGCGAATGCGTATTCGCCCGGAAAGAATTTTAGCACAGCGAACAGAGGAGGAAAAAATGACAAAGTCGGTATTGTACAACGGAAAGGTCTACGTAGAACGGGGCGTTTTCCGGGAGGCGGTGCTGGTGGAAGACGGCATAATCAAAATGGTGGGATCCGATCAAGAGGTTTTGGCGGCTGCGGAAGAGGCGGAGAAAATCGATTGTCAAGGCAGAACTGTACTGCCCGGTTTGAACGATTCCCACATGCATCTTTTGATGGTGGGCGAAGTGCTTTCCGAAGCACCCATTTCCGATTCAACGTCCGTTGAGGATATGATCGAGCGCTGCAGAAAATTTGCGGCAGAAAATCCGGATCTGGTCAAAAACGGCATGCACAGCCAGGGGTGGAATCAGGAACTTTTCGAAAAAGGAAAGATCCGCCTGCCGAACCGTCACGATCTGGATCAAATCTCGACAGACTATCCTATTATGCTGGAACGGGTCTGTGGACATACGTGCGCGGTAAACACCAAAGCACTGGAATTGCTGGGAATCGGGAAAAACCACCCCCAGATTTACGAGGGCGGTACCATCGAATTCGAAGCAGACGGAAACCCCAGTGGCTATTTTACGGAAAACGCTGTCTATGAAGTTCGCAAGATCGTCCCCCAGGCAACCATCGATGTACGCAAGGAGTCTCTGCTCAAAGCGATGCAATACTGTGTCGAACACGGACTGACATCGGTCCAGTCCAATGACATCGGCGAAATGGCCGAGGACAGAGACGGTATGTTTCAGATGTATAAAGACGTTTACAAAGAGGGATTGGCGCCTCTTCGTTTCCGCCATCAGGTCTGCTGCATGACCGAAGAACGATTCCGGGAATACCTGGAAGGAGAATACAAAAACAAAGACCAATACGACGACATGCTTTCCATCGGACCGCTGAAACTGTTCAAGGATGGTTCCCTGGGCGCCAGAACGGCTACGATGCGCAACGAATATCTGGATGATCCCGGAAACTACGGCGTGGAGGCGCTCAGCGACGCTTTGATGGATAAGCTTGTGGGGATGGCTGCCGAAAACGACATACAGACCGTTACGCACGTGATCGGAGACGATGCCATCGAGAAGACAGTCGCTTCCTACGAAAAAGTGATGCGGAACGGCCAAAATGAGCTTCGCAATTCTTTGATCCACTGTCAGATCACCGACAGACCGCTGCTTGAACGAATCAAAAAATCCGAAACGCTGATCGCTTATCAGCCTGTATTTTTGCAGTGCGACATGTATGCGGTGGAAAGCCGGTGCGGCAAAGAACTGAGCGCCACTTCCTATGCGATGAAAACAGCCATTGAACTGGGGATCCACGCTTCCTACGGCACGGACTCGCCGGTGGAAGACTGCAACCCGTTCCCCAACATCTACGTTGCCGTGAACCGCAAAGATTTAAAAGGGAAACCGGAGGAAGGATTCAACACACAGGAATGCGTGGATGTGTATGAAGCCATCGATGCTTATACCGTGGAAAGCGCCTATCATGAATTCATGGAGGACAAAAAAGGACGGATCAAACCCGGGCATTACGCGGATATGATCGTTTTGGATCGGGACATCTTTACGATCGACCCGATGGATATCATCAACATTCAACCGGTGCTGACCATGGTGAACGGAAAGGTGGTCTATCAGAGATGAAAAAAGAGAATTTCAACAAAGCCGTAGCGTTGAGGCATGAAATACATCAAAACCCGGATCTTTCCAACGAAGAGCGGCCCACTTTGGAACGGGTGCTGCGTTTTCTTCGTGAAAATACGAAAAACCTGGAAATTGTCGATAAAGGTCATTATGTTTACGCTGTATACCGCGCGTCCGATCCGAAAAAGCCGTCCATCGGCTTCCGTGCGGACTGCGATGCGATCAAGGTCGATGACGATATCGACAAGCCGTATAAATCATTAAAGGAAGGCGTAGGCCACAAATGCGGCCATGACGGACACACTGCGACCATGTGTGGCTTCGCGCTGGAGATCGATCAGGAAGGGGCTGACAGAGATGTGTACTTCCTGATCCAGCCCGCCGAAGAAAACGGCTCCGGAGCAGCCACATGCACGGATTTCGTCACCGACAACGCCATCACCGAGATCTATGCGTTTCACGACCATCCCGGCGCGCCGAAAAACTCGGTGACCGTACGTGACGGGCTGATGAACTGCGCCTCCAAAGGCATGACGATTACCATGACCGGTTCGCCGGCACATGCCAGTGAGCCGGAAAACGGCAAGAATCCGTCCTTTGCCATCGCCAAAACCGTGCTGGCAACAGAAGAAATTACCGCTCCGGAAAACTACAAAGGCCTGGTCATGGCCACCATCGTTCAGATCGATGTGGGAGAGCAGGAAGCCTTTGGTGTCGCTGCAAGCAAAGGAAAGCTGTTGATGACCATTCGGGGCGCCATCGAAGCGGAAATGGACGAATTGCAGGAGAAGCTGGAAACGGAAGCGCTGAAGAACGCAGCTGAATACGGACTGGCCTGCACCTTTTCCTATTGCGATGCATTCCCGGAAACCATTTCGCATCCGGAAAGCAATGAAAAGCTGCGAAAAGCGGCGGCAGAACTGGGATACCCTGTAATCGAAATGCCCGAAGCATTGCGCGGATCTGAAGACTTCGGCCACTTTACAAAACTGACAAAAGGAGCTTCCTTCTTCCTGGGAATGGGCATGGATGCGCCGGAGCTCCACACTTCGCATTTTGACTTTGATGACGAACTCATCGAATCCGCCACTGAAATTTTCAAAGCACTGGTTCGGGAGGCCTAAGGAGGGCGAACATGAAAAAAGTACTGTACAACGGAAAAGTCTACGTAGACAGAGATGTATTCGAGGAGGCTGTTCTGGTGGAGGACGGACGGATCGCAGCTGTAGGGAAAAACGACGAGATCCTTTCCATGGCAGAGGGTGCAGATCAAATCGACTGCGAAGGTCGGACGGTCATTCCGGGATTCAACGATTCTCATATGCATTTGGTGTATGTGGGGGAGGCCATGTTGAATGTGGATCTCAGCGGATGCAAGTCCGTGGAGGAAATGGTAGAGAAGTGTATCGCCTTCCGGAAGGAGAATCCGGAATTCACAAAGAACGGTCTCTTCTCCCAAAGCTGGAATCAGGACCACTTCGATCCGGATAAACGCAGGTTGCCCAACCGCCACGATCTGGACAAGATCGCAACGGATATCCCTGTAGTACTGGCACGTATATGCGGGCATTCCTCAACTGCGAATTCCAAAGCGCTGGAGATGATGGGCTTGACGAAAGAAAACAACAAGATCGAGGGGGGCGACGTGATTCTGGAAGAAGACGGCTCTCCCAGCGGATACCTGTGCGAGAATGCCGCATTTGCTGCGCATATGATCGTGCCTCCTCTGACCATCGAGCAGCGTAAGCTTGCGTTGCTCAAAGCTATGGAATATGCTGTTTCCCACGGTATCACATCCGTTCAGTCCAATGATGTAGGGACCATCATTCCGGATCGGAAGGAAGCCTACGAAATGGTCAAATCTCTGTACGAAGAAGGAAAGGCGTTACTTCGCTATCATTCCCAGGTAGGGTGTCCGACCATGGAAGATCTGAAGGCGTACATCGAAAGCCCTGAGTTTTTGGAAGAGTCTTATGACGGTTGGTTTTCCGTGGGACCTTTAAAAATGTTCAAAGACGGTTCATTGGGCGCCAGAACAGCAACCGTGCGTCACGAATATCTGGATGATCCGGGCAATTTCGGTGTGGAAACCACGGACGACAAAAAACAGCAGGAGATGGTGGACTATGCCGCAGCCCACGGGCTTCAGGTGGTGACCCACGCGATCGGAGACGACGCCATTGAAAAGACTACGGCGGCGTATGCAAAAACCTACGAAGGTGATAAAAATAACCTGCGCCATTGTTTGATCCATTGCCAGATCACGGATTTGCCGTTGTTGAAATACATCAAAAAATCCGGCGTGCTCATCGCCTATCAACCCATCTTTCTCCAGACCGATTTACACGCCATCGAAAGCCGTTGCGGCAAAGAACTGAGTTCTACGTTTTTGGCCATGAAAACAGCGAGAGATTTGGATATTCGCGCCTCTTACGGATCGGATTCTCCCGTAGAGGACTGCAATCCGTTCCCCTGTGTTTACTGCGCTGTGAACCGGAAGGATCAAACCGGATTCCCGGAAGGCGGCTTCTACCCGAAAGAATGTGTGGATGTGCCTGCGGCCATCGATGCGTATACGGTGGAAAGCGCTTACATGGAATTCAAGGAAGATGTAAAAGGAAGGATCAAACCGGGATATTACGCAGATATGGTCGTTTTGGACCAAGATATTTTCAGCGTGGATCCCATGAAGATCAAAGACATTCTGCCCGTGCTCACTATGGTGGGCGGCAAAGTGGTCTATCAAAGCGCAGAATGAAGGAGTTGATCCATGAAAAAAGTTTTTTATAACGGGAAAGTCTATGTGGACCGGGATGTTTTTGAGGAAGCGATCCTGGTGGAGCATGATCGGATCACTGCCGTGGGAAAGAACGAAGATATCCTTTCCGTCGCCGGAGATGCCGAAAAGTATGATTGCGAAGGCCGCACGGTCATTCCCGGCTTCAACGATTCCCACCTGCACCTGGCCTATCTGGGCCAGTCCATGATGAACGTGGATTTAAGCGACTGCAAGTCTGTGGAGGAGATCGTTGACAAATGTATTGCTTTCCGAAAAGCCCATCCAGAAAGGGCAAAGAACGGACTCTTTTCCCAAAGCTGGAATCAGGATGATTTTGATCCGGACAAGCGGCGCGTGCCCACGCGTCACGACCTGGACAAGATCGCTACCGATATCCCCGTAGTCCTGGCCCGCAGATGCGGTCATTCTTCCACGGCCAATACCAAGGCGCTGGAGATGATCGGCCTTTCCAAGGAAAACAATAAAATTGAGGGAGGAGACGTGATTCTGGAAGAAGACGGGACGCCCAATGGATACCTCTGTGAAAACGCAGCCTTCGCCGCCATGAATATCCTGCCGCCGCCTACTATGGAACAACGGAAAGCGGCGTTGCTCAAAGCGATGGAATATGCCGTGGCACACGGCATCACGTCGGTACAGTCCAACGATGTGGGCATTATGATCCCGGATCGGAAACAGGGTCATGATATGATCCGCTCTCTCTACGAAGAAGGAAAGGCGCTACTGCGCTATCGCTCCCAGGTCGGTTGCCCCGGGATGCAAGACCTGAAAGATTTCATCGCCGATCCCGAGTTTCGGGAAGAAGGCTTTGACGATTGGTTTTCCATCGGTCCGCTGAAGATGTTTAAAGACGGCTCTCTGGGTGCCAGAACTGCTACGGTCCGCCACGAATATCTGGATGACCCGGGCAATTTCGGCGTAGAAACCACCGATGATGAAACACAGCAAAAAATGGTGGACTACGCAGCCGCTCACGATCTTCAGGTCGTGACCCACGTCATCGGAGACGATGCCATCGAAAAGACCACAGCAGCGTATGAAAAAACCTATACAGGCGGAGAGAATAAACTGCGCCACTGCCTGATCCATTGCCAGATCACGGATTTGCCCCTGTTGGAACGCATTAAGGAATCCGGCGTGCTCATCGCTTACCAGCCCATATTCCTGCAGAGCGATCTGCATGCCATCGAAAGTCGATGCGGCAAGGATCTGAGCGCCACATTCCTGGCCATGAAGACGGCCAAGGATTTGGATATACGGGCTTCCTACGGATCGGACTGTCCCGTGGAAGACTGCAATCCCTTCCTCTGCGTGTACTGCGCGGTGAATCGAAAGGATTTGACCGGATTTCCGGAAGGAGGCTTCTATCCCGCGGAATGCGTGGATGTGCCCACGGCCATCGATGCCTATACCGTGGAAAGCGCTTATATGGAATTCAAAGAAGATGTAAAAGGTCGTATCAAACCGGGACACTATGCCGATCTGGTGATCTTGGATCAGGATATTTTCACCGTGGATCCCATGAAGATCAAAGACATTCTGCCGGTACTCACCATGGTGGGCGGCAAGATTGTTTACCAGAAATAATCTCAGGAAAGAGGGGGCGACCCCTCTTTCCTCAACAATGAGAACAGGAGGAAAACCATGAAACCGGACAATTTAGAAAAAGCCATCGCCTTTCGACATGAACTGCATCAGCACCCGTTTCTGTCCAACGAGGAAAGACCCACACTGGAAAGAATCATCCGCTTTTTGAAAGAAAACACCAAAAACATCGACATTATGGACAAAGGCCACTATGTTTATGCAGTATACCGCGCGAAAGACCCGCAGAAACCGGCCATAGCGTTCCGCAGCGACAACGATGCCATTAAAGTCTACGATGATATCGACAAGCCCTACAAATCTGTCACCGACGGTGTGGCTCATAAATGCGGTCACGACGGTCACACTGCGACGATGGCAGCTTTTGCCCTGGAGATCGACCAAAGCGGCGCAGATCGGGACGTGTACTTCCTGTTCCAGCCTGCGGAAGAAAACGGCACCGGTGCCGCCCAGTGCCTGGATTTTATTACGGATAATCAGATTCCGGAGATCTTCGGTTTTCATAACGAGCCCGGCCAGCCGAAATACACGGTGATGATTCGGGACGGGCTGCTGTGCTGCGCGTCCAAAGGCATGATCATCACCATGACCGGTACACCGTCCCATGCCAGCGAGCCGGAAAACGGAATAAACCCCTCCTTTGCCATCGCAAAGACCGCCTTGGCATCGGAGAAGATCGCCGCTCCTGAAAATTATAAGGGTCTTGTATTGGCCACGATCGTTCAGATCGATGTAGGCGAGGAGGAAGCCTTCGGGGTTGCTGCAAGCAAAGGAAAATTGTTGATGACCATACGGGGAGAGTACGAGAACGAGATGGACGATCTTCAGGCCAAACTGGAAGAAGAAGCATTAAAGAATGCGAAGGAATATGGACTGCAATGCGAATTTTCCTACTGTGATGCATTTCCGGAAACGATATCTCATCCGGAGAGCAACGAAAAAATCAGAAAGGCGGCTGCGGAGTTGTCATTGCCGGTCTTTGAAATTCCCACCGCGCTTAGGGGTTCCGAAGACTTCGGACACTTCACGAAGTTGGCCAAAGGTGCAATGTTCTTTATGAGTTACGGAGAAGGGAGGCCTATGATCCATACATCTAAATATGACTTTGACGATGACTTGATCGAGCCTGTGGTGGAGATGTATCGAAAATTGTTGGCATATTGATTACAACACTCGAGAGAATGCCTGCAAGGAGGAATTCCATGAATCAAGACAATCTTAAGAAAGCAATCGAACTGAGACACGAGATCCATCAGCACCCTGATCTGTCCAACCAGGAACGGCCGACGCTGGAGCGGGTGATGCAGTTCTTGCGTCGCTATACGAAGCTGGAAATCGTAGACAAAGGCCACTATATTTATGCGGTCTATCGTTCACCGATAAACGGGAATCCCAACATCGCTTTTCGGGCGGATTGCGATGCGATCAAGGTGGAGGACGACATTGACAAGCCGTATCGCTCCACAAAACCCGGGGTCGGTCATAAATGCGGTCACGACGGACATACGGCTTCCCTGGCCGCGCTGGCGTTGGAGGTTGATTCGGAGGGGGCGGAACGGGATGTCTACTTTCTCTTTCAGCCCGCCGAGGAAAACGGCTCCGGCGCGGCAAGCTGCCTGGATTTCATCAGTGAGAATAAAATCGACGAAATCTACGCGGCGCACGGACACGGGAAATACTACCCCGATGATACGATCACCGTTAAATACGGAACGATCCAATTCGCATCCAAAGGAATGATTATTACAATGACGGGCAGTCCCGCCCATGCCGCCAATCCGGAAAACGGAAAGAATCCTATTTACGCTCTTTCCAAACTGGCGCTGGAAACCAGAACGCTGATGCAAAATCCGGCGTATAAAGGATTTGTGCTGGCAACCGTTGTGCAGATGGATGTGGGCGAACACGAAGCATTCGGCGTAATGGCCAGCAAAGGCCGCCTTCTGCTGACTATTCGTGGTGAAAACGAAGGTGAAATGAATGATCTGGATCAAAAAATCCGAGAAGCCGTGCTGCGCTTTGCCGAAGAGGAAGGTCTGGACTGTGATTTCGAATATCGGGATGTATTCCCGGAAACGCGCAATCACGATGTCTCGGTGGACAAGATCAAGCGCGCGTGCAGCGAATTGAATTACAAAGTGTATGAAACTCCGGAAGCGCGCAGGGGATCCGAGGATTTCGGCCATTTTTTAAAAATGACAAAGGGCGCGATCTTCTATTGCAGCTTTGGAAAGGCATATCCGGCGATCCATACGACGGCCTATGATTTTGATGATTCCGGGATCGAGCGCATCGTTGAAGTGAACAAAAAACTCATCACTTACAGGGATTGAGAGCTTCTTCGGAAAAACGGAAAACCACTGAATAATTTCTAATAATTGTATACAATCGACGGATTGTATGCTATAGTGAAGCTGTCGCAGAGATGCGGCAGCTTTTACTATATATCACGATTGGGAGGAAAAAAAATGATTGAACTTTTTAGGGAAGGGGTATATCTCATCGACGGGGTTCCAAGCGAATCCGGACCCTTGCCGAAGGAAGAAGCCCGGAAAAGGACCATTGCCTACAACATCCTGCAGGCGCATAATCGGTCCGCGGATCCGTCAAAGCTGCAAATCACCTTTGATTCGCTGGCATCCCACGATATCACCTATGTAGGCATCGTGCAAACGGCAAGAGCCTCGGGACTGAAAGAGTTCCCCATGCCCTATGCCATGACCAACTGTCACAACAGCCTCTGCGCGGTAGGCGGCACCATCAATGAAGATGATCATGTGTTCGGCTTATCGGCAGCCAAGAAGTACGGAGGCATCTATGTGCCGGCCAATCAGAGCGTCATCCATTCGTACGTGCGGGAAGAGATGGCCGCCTGCGGCGCGATGATCCTGGGTTCCGACAGCCATACGCGCTACGGCGCCCTGGGTACCATGGGCGTGGGCGAGGGCGGACCTGAGCTTGTGAAGCAATTGCTCAAGAACACCTGGGATACAAATGTACCTGAAGTGGTTTTGGTGTATGTCAAAGGCAAGCCTGCCAAAGGCATCGGACCTCACGATGTGGCCATCGCGCTTGTTAAGGCAACCTTTGAGAATGGTTTCGTCAAAAATAAGGTTATGGAGTTTGCAGGGCCGGGATTGGCCAATTTGCCTGTTGATTTCAGAAATGGCATCGATGTGATGACCACTGAGACGACTTGTCTTACTTCAATCTGGGAGACCGATGAAGCCATTCGGGAATACTATGCCGTTCATAAACGGCCGGAAGCTTTCAAGGAGCTGAAAGCCGGTGATGGCGCTTATTACGAGAGCATGATCGTTATTGATCTGGACAAAGTGGAATCCATGATTGCATTACCGTTCCATCCTTCCAATGCTTATACTATTCATGAGTTCCAGAAAAACGCCGAGGAAATACTGGCCGGCATCGAAAAGGATGCTGCCGAGCAATTCAAGAAGGCTAAGCTGGATCTGAGATCAAAGATCAGGGAAGACGGCATTTACGCCGAACAGGGGATCATCGCCGGCTGCAGCGGCGGATTGTTCGACAATATCGACGAAGCGGCAGCGATCCTGAAGGGAAAGAGCACCGGTAACGACTACTTTTCCTTGTCTGTTTATCCGACAAGCGTTCCGGTCAGCCTGGAGCTTACAAAGATCGGAGCCTCTGCGGATCTGCTGGCAGCCGGCGCAGTCATTAAACCTTCCTTCTGCGGCCCTTGCTTCGGTGCCGGAGACGTCCCTGCCAATAATGGCTTTTCTATTCGTCACACGACACGGAACTTTCCAAACAGGGAAGGCTCAAAGCCCGGTGAAGGCCAACTTGCCGGTGTTGCGCTGATGGATGCACGCTCCATAGCCGCCACTGCTGCAAACGGCGGGCGGATCACCGCAGCCACGGACGTGGCATACGATTATGAAGTCCATCCGTACCATTTCGATAAGCAAGTATACGAAAACAGGATTTATTATGGTTATGGTAAACCACAACCGGAAACGGAGCTGATCCTTGGTCCCAACATCACCGACTGGCCCAAAATGTATGCCCTCACAGAAAATATCCTGTTGGAATTGGCTGCAGTGCTCCACGATCCTGTCACCACAACCGATGAGTTGATTCCCTCCGGCGAGACTTCTTCGTACAGGAGCAATCCCCTTCGTCTGGCGGAATTCACACTTTCAAGACGTGTTCCGGAATATGTGGGACGAAGCAAAGCTATTGCGGCCATGGAAGCGGATCGGATCGAAGGAAAAGCGCCGGCGCATATCACAGACGTGCTTGCTAAAGTAGGTGACCCGTCTGAATTGGTAGGGAAAACGCAGTTTGGTTCTGCGATCTTTGCCAACAAGCCCGGAGACGGCTCAGCCAGAGAACAGGCGGCCTCCTGTCAGAAGGTTCTGGGCGGCTTCGCCAACATCTGCTACGAATATGCCACCAAGCGCTATCGCAGCAACTGTATCAACTGGGGCATCCTTCCGTTTACATTGGATGCCGGGACGGAATTCAATTACGAACCGGGAGATATGGTATTCGTTCCCGGCGTAAGAGAAGCGGTGGAGAAGGGGATCGAGACGCTTCCCGCCAAGGTGATTCGACAAAACGGCCCGGTGGAGGACATCACACTTTACATCAAAGGCCTCACCCCGGACGAGAAGACCATCATCCTCGAAGGCTGCCTGATGAACTATTATGCAGCAATAAACAAATAATAATCGGGATAAAGGGCTGCCGGCAGTACGTTTGCGGGCAGCCCGGAATTGCATTACACAACTATGGAGGAACAAACCAATGGACAAGATCAAAATGACCACCCCCCTGGTAGAGATGGACGGAGATGAAATGACTCGGGTGATCTGGCAGACGATCAAGGATGAACTGCTGACCCCTTACATCGATTTAAAGACAGAGTATTATGATCTGGGACTCAAGGTCCGGGATGAGACGAAAGATCAAATCACACACGAAGCGGGCCATGCGATACGTAAATACGGCGTAGGCGTCAAATGCGCCACCATTACACCCAATGCCCAGAGAATGGAAGAATATAAGCTTTCCGAGATGTGGAAGAGTCCCAATGGTACGATTCGTTCTATTCTGGACGGAACCGTGTTTCGGGCGCCTATTGTGGTCGACAATATCAAACCGGTGGTGAAGAATTGGACAAAACCCATTACAGTTGCCCGTCATGCTTTCGGTGACGTATACAAGGGCACGGAATATCGCGTTCTGGAAACCGGAAAAGCCGAACTGCTCTTTACCGGCGACAACGGCGCAACCTTCCGGGAAACCATCTACGACTTCGAATGCCCAGGCGTATTGCAGGGTATGTTCAACAAGGACACTTCCATTCGTTCCTTTGCGCATTCATGCTTCAAATATGCCTTGAATTCCAAGCAGGATCTTTGGTTTTCCACGAAAGACACGATCAGCAAAAAGTATGACCAGACATTTAAGCATATCTTTGAAGAGATCTTCGAAGCCGAATACAAAGCGCAGTTCGAAGCGGAAGGACTAACGTATTTCTATACGCTGATCGACGATGCTGTTGCGCGGGTGATCCGCAGCGAGGGCGGATACATCTGGGCTTGCAAAAACTATGACGGCGATGTGATGAGCGATATGATCTCCACCGCCTTCGGATCCTTGGCCATGATGACCTCCGTGCTCTGCAGTCCTGACGGCATGTTTGAGTATGAGGCGGCCCATGGAACGGTCACACAGCATTACTACAAGTATTTAAAAGGGGAGGAAACCTCCACGAATCCCATGGCAACGATCTTTGCCTGGAGCGGCGCGCTCCGCAAAAGAGGCGAAATGGACGGCTTGAATGACCTTTGTATTTTTGCCGATAAATTGGAGAAAGCATGCATTGATACGCTGCATGCGGGCATCATGACGAAGGACCTTGTCGGTCTTGTGGAGGACGGCAAAGCGGTGAGCGTTACCACAAATGCATTCATCGCAGAAATCAAAAAGAATTTGGAAGAAAAAATGTAACCCGGACAAGGGAGGCTTGTGATGAAACTTGTAAAGACCGGCACCGCGGGGACCATGGAATCCAACGATATCATGGTGACTTTAGACCCCAAGGAAGCCGGAGGCGTTCAAATCGCACTCTCCAGCAGCGTTATGCAGCAATTCGGACGTCAGATCGAAGCAGTGATCCGGCAGACGCTGACAGAGCTGGGAGTCGCGCATGCGACCGTGGATGCGGTGGACAAGGGAGCCCTGGACTGCACAGTCCGGGCTCGGGTCCGCGCGGCCGCCTATCGGGCCGCAGAGGATCAGGAATATGATTGGGGGGTAATGTGATGGAACGAAAACGCTTGAGAAGAAGCATGATGTTCGTTCCGGGCAACAACCCCGGTATGATCAAGGATGCAGGTATATACGGAGCGGACAGCGTCATGTTCGATCTGGAGGATTCCGTAGCGATCACAGAAAAGGACGCAGCCAGATTCTTGGTTTTTCAGGCACTGAAAACGCTGGATTTCGGCAAAAAGGAGATCGTTGTCCGGATCAACGACCTGAACAGCGGATTGGGCATCCAAGATTTGGAGGCCATCGTGCGTGCCGGTGTTCACGTTGTTCGCCTGCCCAAGACCGACAGTGCGGAAGATGTGGTCTTCTGCGAAAAGGAAATCGAGCGGATCGAAAGAGCCGCCGGAATTCCCGTGGGAACTACCGGGATGATGGCTGCCATCGAAAGCGCCAATGGCGTACTGAACGCCAAAGAGATCGCTCATTCAAGTGATCGGCTGATCGGCATCGCTTTAGGCGCCGAGGACTATGTGACCGATTTGAAGACAACCCGAAGCGACGGGGTCGAACTGTTGTTCGCCCGCTGCATGATCCTGAATGCAGCCCGATCCGCCGGCATTGACGCCTTGGACACGGTCTATTCGGATGTGAACAACGAACAAGGCTTTATTGAAGAAGCTACACTGATCAAGAAACTGGGCTTTGACGGAAAATCAGTCATCAATCCCCGGCAGATCGATCCTTTGCACAAAGTCTTTATGCCCAGCGAAAAAGATTTGGAAAAGGCCCGTGCGATCATGGCTGCTATTGCGGATGCGAATGCCAAAGGAAGCGGTGTAGCCAGCCTGAACGGTAAAATGATCGACAAACCCGTGGTACTTCGCGCGCAGCGCATGTTGGCTCTGGCTGAGGTCAGTCAGACCGACGAAGGGGAGGAGGTGTAGAAAATGACTGATATCAAGAGCATTTATGCCAGTATTCCTCACATCGATGAGATCAGCCAACACGGCGCATTCGAAGGAACAAAAGATAAAAGGATGGGGACGTTCGTGGAACGTTCCGCAACGCAAAACAAAGTGGTGGAAAGTCTCGAAGAAGCGATTCGCCGTTCCGGTCTCAAGGATGGTATGACCATCTCATTCCATCATCACTTCCGCAATGGAGACAATGTAGTGAATCTGGTTGTCGGAAAGCTGGCGGAAATGGGCTTTCGTAATTTGACTCTGGCGGCCAGTTCCCTGTCCGGTGTTCACGCACCCTTGATCGAACACGTCAGGAACGGCGTTGTTGCTCACATCGAAACCAGCGGCCTGCGTGGAGAGCTGGCAGAACAGATCTCCCGTGGCCTTATGGATTTTCCTGTGGTTTTCCGGTCCCACGGCGGACGAGGCGCGGCCATTGAGAGTGGAGATGTCCATATTGATGTGGCTTTCTTGGGCGCGCCTTCCTGTGATCCATACGGCAACGCCAACGGCTACAGCAGAGATGAGGATCAATCGATTTCCTGCGGCAGTCTCGGCTATGCCAGACCCGATGCAAAATACGCGGATAAAGTGGTGATATTGACCAATAACCTGGTCAAATTCCCTAATTCACCCTATGCCATCCCATCCTCCAATGTGGATTATGTAGTTCTTACAGACAATATTGGCGACCCTAAGGGAATCATGAGCGGGGCAACGCGATTCACGACCAATCCCAAAGAATTGCTCATTGCCAAGTCCGCTGCGGATGTGATCCACGCATCGGGTTATCTCTACGACGGGTTTTCCATGCAGATGGGCAGCGGCGGAGCTTCTTTGGCAACAGCCCGGTACATTCGTCAAATGATGATCGAAGAAGGACTTCAGTGCAGATTTGCCCTGGGCGGCATCACCGGCCAGATCGTATCCATGCACGAGGAAGGTCTGATCGATCGGATACTGGATGTTCAGTCTTTCGATTTGGATGCAGCGGAATCGCTCAAGCGGAATCGCTTTCATCAGCAGATCGATGCGTGCTACTATGCCAGCTATCTTCACGATTCGGCAGTCAATCAGCTGGATTTTGTCGTTCTTTCGGCTCTGGAAATCGATGTGGAATTCAACATAAATGTGCTCACGGGTTCCGACGGCGTGATTCGGGGCGCAATTGGCGGTCATCCAGATACAGCCGACGGCGCCAGCCTTTCGGTGGTAGTCGCGCCGTTGACAAGAGGACGGATCCCCAGTATCGTTGAAAAAGTGAATACTATTGTTACTCCGGGCTCCACAGTGGATGTGGTCGTAACGGATCAGGGCATCGCCGTTCATCCGGATCGCCCGGATGTGGAAGTCAAACTGCGGGAAGCAGGTATTCCTCTGTTTACGATCCGGGAATTGAAGGAGAGAGCCGAGGCCATTGTCGGCAAACCGGATCCGATCCGATATAAGGAGAGGATCGTAGGCGTGGTCATGTATCGAAATAATACGGTGATCGATGTGGTTCGACAGATCGACGAAGACCGGTAGTTTTGATGGAAAAGAGCCGCAGACCACAGGTCTGCGGTTTCTTTTCTGCGGGAGAGGCAGGATGATCATTCAAGAAGCAACACTGGACGAAGTATTAAGCAATCGGGAAAAGAGAGCACACACACAAACGGAGTTGATACAGCAATATCACAGGCCGATTCTGAGTTGTACGATGAACATTCCCGGCGAAGTCAAACAGACTCCCTTGATCGATTTTGTTTTTCGCCAGACGATGAGAAACGTAAAGGCTGTATTCGAAGGAGAAATCGTCGCTGAAAAGCGGCAATATGAGAATACCGGTCCCGAAGCATTTTTTGTGTTGAGTGCAACGGCGGAATCGGTCAAAGAAAGAGCTATGACCATCGAAAGCCGCGAACGGATCGGACGGCTGCTGGATCTGGATGTGATCGATACAGACGGAACGAAGCGCTCTCGTAAGGAACCACGGAGTTGCCTGGTGTGCGGCGGACCGGTGACGATCTGCTCCAGGAGCCGCGCCCACGGGTTGGCTGCGGTAAAAGAAGCCGCATGGGACATTCTGACCGACTATGCCCGAGGACAGCTGGCCGAGTTGGCTGTAGATGCGTTAAAACGGGAAGCAGCTTTGACACCAAAGCCGGGCCTGGTGGACGGGAACAACAGCGGAGCTCATCAGGATATGGATTTGGATACGCTGTTGCGCAGCGCCGACAGCCTGAGGCCTTATTTTCAGTTTTGCGCCGACTTTGGGCTCCGGAGGGCTCAGGATATCAAAGAACTGGTTTGCGCGGGTCTGGAGGCCGAAAAAGTCATGCTCAGACACACCGGCGGCATCAACACACATAAAGGAGCCATCTATGCGATAGGCCTGTTTCTTTGCGGCGCTGGGACGTATTATATGCAGGGCGGAGATCCGTTTGAACGCAGCGCGGTTGTCGCTGCGCTTCAATCAGAAGTCTCCTCGGCAGACTCGGGATCTCACGGCAGGATCGTGCAGGCGAAATATCTGGCAGGCGGGGCCCGGGAAGAGGCGATGAACGGATTTCCGACGGCAAGAAAAGCAGCTGTTGCCCTGACGGAAAGCCAAGGGGATGAATTGTATGCGCTGCTAAAGATTCTCAAGGATATTCGCGATACGAATTTGCTCTATCGTGGAGGTATGGATGCGTTGAATTATGTGCAAGCACAAGCGAAACGGATCCTTGCGATGCGTCCGTGGGAAAGAAAAGACGCACTCCTGAAAATGGATCAGGAGTGCATTCGTTTGAACATCAGTCCCGGAGGCGCTGCCGATATGCTGGCACTGGCTCTTTTCATCGAACGAACGGTACCGGAGCTTATTTAGACATACAGTTCAGGTCTTCTCGATTTCAAAAGAGGAAATTCTTCTCGTATCGACCGGAGTCTTTCCGGATCCAGCGTACCGGTCAATATTCCGGGCATGGTGTCCAGTTCGCCCATAACGGTACCCCAGGGGTCGGTAATGGCAGAGTGTCCGTAGGCTTGATAGGGCAGGTCCGGATTCGGTGCGGGAGAAACGCCCAGCATATAGCATTGATTGTCAATGGCCCGCATCCGAAGGGAAAGGATCCAATGAGCTTCGCCGGTAGCCCTGCCGAAACTGGACGGAACGACAAGGATTTCACATCCGGCCAGTGCCAGTTTTCGAAAATACTCCGGGAAACGAATATCGTAACAGATGCCGATCCCGATCTTACCCAGATCCGTATCTACAGCACATACGGAATTTCCCGCAAGAAATGTGTCAGACTCCTTGTAGGAAATCTTTCCCGGAATATCCACATTGAACAGATGGGCCTTTCGATGGGTACCGATATGATTGCCGCAAGGATCGAACACCATGCAGGTGTTGTATAATCCGTTTTCTGTTTCTTCGGAGAACGATCCGCCGATCAAATAAATCCCGCTTTTCGCTGCGCATTCGGAAAGGGCTTCGGAAGTTGGCCCCAAAAGAGGCTCGCGATTTGCCCGCATGGATTTGCTTGTATAAGGACAAACGAACATTTCCGGAAGCGCCACAAGCCGCGCGCCCTGATCAGCTGCGTTGCGAACCTGTGTCAAGGCGTCCCGTACGGTTTCTTCCTTGTCGTTTGTGATTCGATTCTGACACAAGGCTACTCTGCATTCTTTCATGTTTTCCTCCGAGCTACCAAGCAGCTACCGTGCCGTCCGCTCTGGGTTCTGTTGCGCCGCCGTAAACTCCTTCGTCGGTCTTCCAGATGATCTGCCCTCGGCCAAAGCTCATTCGATCCTTAAACAATTGAATGTCGTGGCCTTTTGCCCGCAGTTCCTCGATCACATCGGCGGAAAAATCATCTTCGATCTCGTATTTCATGCCCTCGGTCCATTGGAAGCGGGGCGCATCCAAAGCTGCTTGAGGATTCATTCCGAAATCCAATGCATTGCAGAGGACCTGCATTTGTCCCTGGGGCTGCATAAATCCGCCCATAACACCGAAGGGGCCCACTGCTTCTCCGCCTTTGGACAGAAAACCGGGAATGATGGTATGGAATGCCTTTTTGCCCGGCGCGATACAGTTTTCGCTTTCAGGGTCCAGTGAGAAGTTTGTGCCTCGATTTTGAAGGGATATACCGGTGCCGGGGACGACCAATCCGGATCCGAAGTTCCAATAGTTGCTCTGGATATAGGACACCATATTTCCGTCCTTGTCCGCCGTGCAAAGATAAATCGTTCCGCCACGGTTCGGTTTCCCCGGTTCTGCAGGCACTGCGCGGTCTCCGATGAGGCCGGCTCTTTCCGCCGCATATTTCTCCGAAAGCAGATCTTCTACGGATACTTTCATGAAATCCGGATCGGCAATGTATCGGTTGCCGTCGGCATAGGCCAGCTTGATGGCTTCCATCTGTTTGTGAAGCGTATCGGCGGTTCCGAAATCTCCTTCGGACAGCTGAAAATTCTTCAAAATGTTCATTGCCATCAGTACGATGATGCCGTCTCCGTTGGGCGGGATTTCCCAGACTGTATGGCCTTTGTATTCCACGTGGATCGGTTCCACCCAGCTGCAGCGATAATTCTCCAGATCACTTTTGCGGATCAGTCCTCCTGTTTCACGGGAAAAGACATCGATTCGATCTGCCAGTTCTCCTCTGTAAAATGCCTCTGCGTTTGTTTCAGCAATCAGACGCAACGTTTTTGCGTGGTCCGGCGAATTCCAGACTTCACCGGCTTTCGGCGCCCGCCCTTTGGGCATAAAGACGCGGAACAGTTCCCGGAAGCCGTCACTGTGGGCCTGGACTCTCGGGTCCAGGATCTCTTTGCTCAGGCGATGGAATTCCTTATCCCAGAGTTTGCTGATCACAGGGGAGAGGGGATAACCGTTTTCGGCATAGCTGACGGCTGCCCGAAAGGAATCTGTCAGGGGCAGAGCGCCGAAGCGATTCGCCATTTCCGCCCAGGCCGAAGGCGCGCCGGGAACCATCACGGTGTGCCATCCGGTTATAGGCATTTCAGTATATCCCATATCTCGGATCTGCTGGGCGTCGATCGCCATGGGTGCTTTGCCGCTGGCATTGAGTCCATATAGCTTTTTCTCTTTTTCGATCCAGACCAGGGCAAAGGCATCGCTGCCGATTCCGTTGGACGTTGGCTCCACGACGGTCATACACGCTGCGGTCGCTACGGCGGCGTCGATGGCATTTCCGCCTCTCTTCAATACATCAAGTCCGGCAGTGGCTGCCAGGGGCTGGGATGTGCAGACCATGCCGTTTTGCGCATAAATCATGCTTCTTCTGGACGGGAATGGATATTCTTGCGTCTGATGGTTCATCGTTGGACTCCTTTGCGATAAATTATGATAAAACGTTTGGTTTGATACTTTACCATTTGAAAAGGTCAAAAAGCCTGAACAAGATCGACTGATCCTTGTTTCGGCTGATTTTGCTCTTTCTTCGGTTGATGTGGCTCTTCACCGGCGTATGCCGGGGATAGGAAGGAGCTCGTGGCGGTTTGGATGTTTTTTTCATGGCGTTGTCCTCCTTCGTCATACACGTTTATGATAACTGAAAACAGGTTGCAAGAAAAGCGTTTCGCGAATAAAAAAAACGAAGCCGTCTTGAGACGACTTCGCATTTTGGTGCGGTAGAGAGGACTTGAACCTCCACGGTGTTACCCACACGGCCCTCAACCGTGCGCGTCTGCCGATTCCGCCACTACCGCAGGTTTCAACAAGAGATATGTTAGCATACGGTCCTGCTGTTGTAAAGTAAATTTTAAGAGTCAGACGGGGTTTTTTCTTCTTGCGCCAACCTCAGCCCAACGTAAATCCACTCAAGGCCAGCAAGCCAAGAATCAGCATGTGAACAGGATAAAAAGCATAGGAGGCGTACTGAAGGACCCAATGGTCCGCGCCGCGCTTTCCGTTGTACTTCCATATAAAAAGCAAAGCGAGAAGCGCAAAGCTTTGGAGGGGGAATTCTACAATGCGTCCCGGCAACGGCAAACTGATATAAGCGCCGCTCATCCAAACCACATTGATCAGGATCATGCCCAGCAGATGGCCCAGTTTTGCGTAACGCAGATCTCGCATTGTGTAGAACAACAGGATCGTGAGTACGCCAAACCCATAATAATCTGTCAGGAGGCTGTCCGCAACATACATGGTAAAGGTGGCGATGATGATCGTTGCGATACCGGTAACTACGACATTGTCCAGCTTGGATTTTATAAAATGGATCGCCATTATGGCGATGAGCCCAAGCGCCAGAGTCCAAAGAACATTCTGATAGTTCGGATCTCCGAAACGTCCGCTTCGCATCAGATTGAAGGGAATTTCCGAAATGACGGCAAAAGCCAGGAGCCGAAGCAGGTAGTTGGAGCGGGAAGAGGTATGGTAAAATCCTTCCACCAGCAAGAAGGCAAACAGCGGAAAGGCAATCCGCCCGATATAGGTGAGCCATACGTACTCGTGCGCGATCGTGACCCATATGTGGTCGCAGAGCATCGTACCAATTGCAATAAGGCGGATTGCCTGTCCGGATAGTCCTTTATTTCGTTTAGGGTGAACCTGTTCCATCAAATACTGTATCCTTAGAGTATAAATATACCTGCTGCCTTGCAGAGCTCTTTCGTCTTCCGGTCCCAAACAGCCGACTGCACTTCTCCGATATGGGCGCTTCCCAGCAAGAGCATGCAGAGCCTGCTCTGCCCGATCCCGCCACCTATTGTATAGGGAAGTTCACCGGACAGCAAGGCTTTATGGAAAGGATAGGATCTTCTGTGGTCGCAGCCGGCCAAAGTCAGCTGACGATCCAGGGATTCGGGGCTGACTCGTATCCCCATGCTGGAAATTTCGATGGTGGAGTCCAGGACAGCATTGTGAAAGAGAATATCTCCGTTCAGCGACCAGTCATCATAGTCCGGCGCCCGGCCATCGTGGGGCTTGCCGCTATTGAGTTTGCCTCCGATCTGCATCAGGAATGTCGTAGGGTGTATGCGGGTATAGGCATCTTCCCGTTCTTTGGGTGTTTGATTCGGATAGAGGTCCTCCAGTTCCTGCGTCGTAATGAAGCTGATATTGCGATCTTTTCGCGGGCGTACTTCGAGCTGAGGGAATATGGCGCGAAGCGTATCCTCCGTATCGCAGATCGCCTCAACGATGGCGGTGACGGTTTCCTTTAAAAAGTCCAGATTGCGATCCTCGACCCGGATCACTTTTTCCCAGTCCCACTGGTCCACATATACAGAATGAAGGTTGTCCAGCTCTTCGTCACGCCGGATCGCGTTCATGTCGGTATACAAACCTTTCCCCACATGAAAGTCATAATCATGGAGGGCTTGACGTTTCCATTTTGCCAGTGAATGCACGACCTGAGCTTCTGCATTGATATCCCTGATATCAAATGTGACAGGTCTTTCGACGCCATTCAGGTCATCGTTGAGTCCGGTGGAGGCTTCCAGGAAGAGCGGGGCTGAAACCCGCTTCAGATTCAGGGCATCACTAAGCTTTTCCTCAAACAGAATGTGGATCATGCCGATGGCTTTCTGGGTGTCATAGGAACCCAAAGCGGCGCGATAGCTTTTCGGGATGATGACTTTGCTCATAATGATACCTCTTTCTTTTGCTTAAAAAATAAGTTATATTTCCAATGCTTCGAGAGAAGCGATTTTGGCTGAAACGCAAAACACTTCCATTGCGGTCTGCAGTTCGTTGACGGGCGGGTAGGAGGGCGCGATCCGAAGGAACCGGTCTTCCGGATCGTTATGATACGGATGGGTTGCGCCAGGTTCAGTCAGAAGAACCCCTGCTTCTTTGCAGAGCTGATGGATCCTTTTTGCGCAATCTTTGTTTCCGATATAAGTGATAAAATAACCGCCGTCAGGACGGACCCATTCTCCGGCGCCGCAACCATCCAGCTCGCTTTCCAGAATAGACAGTACCCGATCGAACTTTGGCCGCAGAAGCGCAGCTTGACGGTCCATCATGCGGCGTATGCCTTCGATGTTTCCGAAAAATCTTACGTGACGAAGCATATTCAGTTTATCCCAGCTGATGCTTTGTGCGGCAATCTGCTTTTGTGTATATTTGACATTTTCTACAGAAGCGCCGAAAAAGCCGACGCCGGCTCCGGGAAAGGTGATCTTGGAGGTGGAACCGAACAAATAAGCGCGGTTGGGGTTTCCGGCTTTTTTGCATTCATCGAGAATGTTCAGCACCGGAACATCCTTGTAAATGTAGTGCATGCCATAGGCATTGTCCCAAAATATCCGGAAATCTTCGGCCTTTGTCTCCATGGAAGCAAGAGCGCGCACGGTTTCGTCGCTGTAGCAGCCGCCATAAGGATTTGTATATTTGGGAACACACCAGATGCCCTTGATCGTTTCATCTTCCTTTACCAGTTTGCGGATTGTTTCCATATCCGGTCCAAGGGGAGAGAGTTCTACCGGGATCATTTCGATTCCGAGAAACTCGCAGATGGTAAAATGACGATCATATCCGGGAACGGGGCAAATAAATTTCGTCTTTCCGCTCCTGATCCAGGGCTCCTTGCTGTCAAGCACGCCTGTGAGCATAGCCCGGGCGATGCAGTCGTACATGAACGTCAGCGAGGAAGAACCGACGATAATCGTCTCCTCTGCGGCAATTTCCAGATAGTCACCAAATAGCTTTCTGGCATCCATAGAGCCTAGCAGCTCACCGTAATTTCTACAATCCACACCAAAAGAGTCTCTGCAGTCGCTTTCTCCGTTCAGTACATTCAGCATAGGCATGGACAGCTCCAGTTGATCCTCCCCGGGTTTTCCCCGGGTCATGTTCAGTTGAAGGCCACGATCCAGATACTGCTGATAGCGTTCCAGCTGAGATTTTTTTTCGGCGCTTCGCTCTTCTTGTGTCATTTCCCGCAGATTTTTCATGATGCCCGTTCCTTTGTCGGTAAAGAGATGTGTTTTACATTTTCTGTAACTTTAGATAATATGCAGATATTATAAGCTATTGCATCGGGCTTGGCAAGATGATAATATTTCGTTTATATGCAGATACTTCAATGAATCAAGGAGCGCAGCGATGAATGAGTCCTGGAAAAAAATGACCCGCGAGCAGTTGTATCAACTGATCGAAAACTGTTCAAAAAACTGGTTGGCAATGGACGGTGTCTGGTTTCAGTCCATCGAAGAGCAGTACGGTATGGACGAAGCCATGAAGCATGATGAGGCTATTTGGCGGCGCTTTACCCGCATAGAGGCAAGACGCGCGAAAGATTTTTTGAAACTTCCCGACAGGGCCGGCCTGGACGGACTAAAAAGAGCACTGAATCTCCGCATGTATGCGAATATGTGCAATGATTCTGCCGAAATGAAAGACGGAGCCTTGATCTACAAAATCCGCGATTGCCGTGTACAGCGGGCCCGAACCTCGAAAGGGATGCCGATGCACCCTTGCAAGAGTGTGGGAGAGATCGAATACAGCGGATTTGCCGAAATCATTGATGACCGAATCAGCTGTGAATGCCTGAGCTGTTATCCCGATGTGACAGATCCCGATTACAGCTGCTGCTGGCGATTTACAATGGAGGAGTCTCATGAATAGACCTGTGATCCTGGTAATCGACGGACAGGGAGGCGGCTTGGGCAAACAGATCATCGAAGGGATACGAAAATCCAAGCTGCTATGCAATATCATTGCCGTAGGAACCAACAGCATCGCATCCTCTGCAATGCACAAAGCCGGAGCTGATAACAGCGCCACGGGGGAAAACGCCGTGATCGTAAACAGTCGGAATGCCGATGTGATCATCGGCCCGATCGGCATCGTGATCGCTGATTCCCTGTTCGGCGAGATCTCGGAAGCCATGGCTGCCGCAGTGGGCAGAAGCAACGCAAGAAAACTTCTGATTCCCATCAATCTATGCAACAACATCGTGATCGGCGTTCCTGATCTTTCCACGAATGCCATGCTTCGCGGTGTGTTGACTCAAGTGGAAGAAGCCCTTGACAATTTAAAATGAATCGAGTAGTTTATTCTTTAATGATACCACGAAGGTATTGCGAATTCCGGAAGGGGGTTCCAGCTTTGCGGTATTTTTATTTTTGGAGGAAAGAACAGATGCAACAGAATAAATCGATCTCAAATATGATTCTCTCCGGCTTGTTTTTAGCTCTCGGGCTGATTTTGCCGTTTCTGACCGGCCAGATCCAGCAATTCGGGAATATGATGCTTCCGATGCATATTCCCGTACTGTTGTGCGGCTTTGTTTGCGGCCCTCTATGGGGCTTGGCGGTAGGCTTTACAACGCCGCTTTTACGCAGCATTCTTTTTAGCATGCCGCCTTTGTTTCCCATGGCCGCGGCGATGGCCTTTGAACTGGCTGCTTATGGTTTGCTGACCGGAGTATTGGGCAGAATGTTCTCAAAAGATAAAAAAGGCATCTATGCTGCCTTGATGATTTCAATGCTGGGCGGCAGGGTCGTTTGGGGCATGGCGGCCCGGATCTTTTTCGGCATTGCGGGAATGCCTTTTGATTGGAAAATATTTTTAGCCGGCGGATTGCTCAACGCATGGCCGGGGATCCTGGTGCAGTTGATCCTGATCCCGCCTCTTGTTCAGACCATCCGCCGGATCACTGTGTCAGATCGCTGAGCTGAAACGGAAGAACTTTTCCCAGTTCCTTCAGAGATAATTCCGTTTGAAGACCGATCTTGCCTGCGCTGATGATGATCGTCTCCCAATCGGCCGCCGATTCGTCGATCCTCGTCGGAAAGTGTTTTTTCATGCCAAGAGGACTGCATCCGCCGTGAACGTATCCGGTCAGGGGCAGCAATTCCTTCGACGGAATCATCTCAATGGATTTTTCTCCCACGGCTGTCGCTGCTTTCCGCAGATCCAACTCCTTTGGTCCGGGAATGATGAATACGTAGTGCTGACCCGAACGCCCTGCGGTCACCAGTGTTTTGAAAATACGCCCCGGTTCCCGATTCAAAGCCTTGGCGACATCTACCGCGGAGAGTGCGGCATTGCTTTTGTAAGAATGGGGGATATAGGATGCTCCTTGTTGTTCCAGTATGCGCATGGCGTTGGTCTTGTTCATGATAAGTTCCTTTCTCTGAATAGGATTTGGGTATCGATATCATTATACAGAAAAAGCGCCCCGTACGGGGCGCTTTCTGGCACGCCAGAGAGGATTCGAACCTCCAACCTACTGATTCGTAGTCAGGCACTCTATCCGTTGAGCTACTGGCGCATGTGAATCAACGCAAAAAATACTATACACGAATTAGTCGGAATTGTAAAGGTCCAAATTAATTGGCGCAAATTCCCTATGTGACAATAGGGATCATCTAATTATAATGAATATGCCGGAATCATTTTTGAATCACAAATAATTTACGCAAGTTTAAACGGTATTGCCAGGGAAAGTAAAGAAAGATGAACAATTGTGCTATAATTAGCGCATCGGGCGCGCTGGAATCATAAAATACAGTCACCTGAAATAGTTTATCCAGAGGAAAAGCGATGCACCAAAGGAAAGACAAAAAAGCGGAACAACGATACATTTACCTTGTTTTTTCCAGCACCCCCTCGCGATTCGGACGCATGATCCGATTTGCATCGGGCGCCCGTTTCAATCACGTGTCGTTGGCTTTTGATGCTGATTTAAGAAAGTTATATTCTTTCGGGCGCCGAAGGAATCATATCCCCATAAACGCCGGCCTCGTCCAGGAATACCCGGAGCGGTTTTCCCTCAGAAAGGTCGATTATGTTGGTGTGCGGATCTATCGCATCCCCGTTACGGCTGAGCAGTATCGTTTAGGCAAGCTGCGCATCCGGCAGATTATGAACGATGAAAAATATTTGTACAATTTATATTCGGTTCTGTTTTATCCGATTTTTAAAGGTTTTTATACCTATAAAGCATATACCTGCGTCGAATTTGTGATCCACATGCTGCGTTTTATGAAAATCAGCGTTGCAACGGATAAGCCTTCTTACAAATATCTTCCGGACGAATTGGAATCCATTCTGGAATACCCTCACATTTTCGAAGGAAATCTTCTCGAGTATACCATCGGGGATAGTATTTCCTGTGGTGATTTTTTTGACCCCATGGTCACGTATCGTGAACAGTTTTATGCAACGGGCATCAGTGTAGTGATCCTCTCCAAACTCGTCTACCGCAAGGTGCGGCACAGTCACCGCCTTTCCAAGATTTACTCCTTGATAATGTTCTCCTGATATGTTAATACAGTAATGATGACCGGATTTTATCGGAGGAGATATTACTGTGTTTATGCCAGGTATTTTTGTTGTTGCCGCATCCGTTTTTCTGGTGTGCGTTGTTTTTGCAGTGTTTGTTTGGGCAAAAAGGAAGACGGGTGATGACGTTCGACTGATCGTAATTGGAGCGGTGACGTTTTTCGTCTTTGCGATACTGTTTGAGAACCTGTTCCATCAGATCGCAATGATCTTGATTCCTGATTGGAGCGATCGGATCTCGGGCAGTCTTTTTTTGTATGTACTGTATGGGTGTACCATGGCCGGTTGCTTTGAAGAAGGCGGGCGATATTTCGCATTTACCCGAGTAATCCCCACGTGCCAAAGCCCGCAAACCGCCTTGAGCTACGGTGTTGGCCACGGAGGGATCGAAATGGCTTTGAGCGGGATTCTTGCACTGCTTATTCTTGCTCCGGAGCCATTCACTGCATCGGACAGCGTGTTCTGGGTATTTGAACGCTCAGCAGCGCTTCTGGGACATATTGCGCTATCCGTTGTCGTTTTCTACGGTGTTCGACAGAGCAAAAAGCGCTACTTGCTGATTGCGATCCTTCTTCACGGAATCGCGGATATCCCTATCGGTTTATATAAATACGGCGCCATCACACTTCGCACCTGTGACGCCTTATTCGCTGCCGCGATCGTATTTTGCGGCCTTGTGGCACACTGGTGCTTCCGTCGCTTGGACACAGAAGACTGCTCCACGGACACGCAGAAAGGAAAACCTGGCAATGGACCACCGAAGAATCGGATTTTCAGCGGACAGAATTGACACATTTTCTATCATAACCAGTATTGTTCTGCTCGGATTTCTGTCCGCTGCCACGATACTTGCTCCTGTGGGCACCACAAAGACGTTGATCGATCTACGAATCACGGTGGTGGACGGGCTTGGTTTCTACTTTCTACTTTTAGTGTTTATATGTGTGATCTTTAATGCCTATATGGCGATTTCCAAATATGGCTCGATCCGCATGGGCCGCGAACAGCCGGAATACTCCATCTTTGCCTGGGTTTCCATGATTTTCTCCGCTGCCATCGGATACAGTATTTTATATTGGTCTGCCATCGAATGGATCTACTATCTCCAGGCGCCACCTTTCGGTATGGACCCTTTGAGTGCGGATGCGGCGGAAATTGCTGTGGCTTACAGCTTTTTTCATTGGGGTGTGCCGGCCTGGAGTCTCACCTCGGTAGGCGTGATCCCGCTGGCCTATCGTTATTATCTTTTGAGGAAGCCGGGTTTGACACTCCAGGCCACCTGCGAAGGCTGGCTGGGCGATCGGATCCGAGGCCGGTTGGGCAAAGTGTTCAATGTACTTTTCATTTTCAGCATTCTTGGCGGACTGACGATTTCCTACGGCACAGGCGTGCCGATGCTGGCAAACAATCTGTACAACACTTTCGGCACACCGGAGAATTTCGGTATATATGCAGGTATGATCGGGATCATTACGGTCACATTCGGTTTTTCGACTTTTGTCGGTCTAAAGAAAGGCTTGCAGGTCGTTGCAAAGGGTGCCACGATCGCCAGTCTGGTCCTCTGCGGCTGGTTTTTGCTGAGCGTTTGTCCGAGTTTTATTCTCGATAATTTTGTGCAATCCATGGGGATCACGGCAGATCGCTTCGTTCAGATGAGCACTTCGCTGGACCCGATCCGAAACGAGGGGTTTCCCCAAGCCTGGACTTGTTTCTACTTTGCCTGGTGGATCACGCTTTCTCCCTGGATGTGGATATTCGTGGCAAAAATATCAAAAGGTCGTAGCATTCGATCCATCGTAGCGACGGTCACACTGGCCGGTACAGTAGGATCTATGCTGTTTTTCGGGACCGTGTCATCCTACGGGTTGAATCGGTATTTGACCGGTGCGCTCAACGCGGTGGAGATCATGAATGCGCGAGGACCCAATCAGGTGATTTCCGAAATCGTGCTTTCGCTCCCCTTAGGAAAACTGGTGTTGGTGCTGTGGATCCTCACCGCCTTTTCCAGAATGGTCACGACGATGGATTCAGCCGCCTATTCGCTGGGAGCCTCTTCTACTTACAACCTTAGAGCAGAAGAAGATCCGGGACGGTATTTGCGCCTCTTCTGGGCGATCATGTTATCCGTATGCCCGCTTTGTCTTCTGTATGCCGGGCAATTTATGGAAGGCGGTGTTCCGTTGGATGGTCTGCAGGCGATCCTAGTTCTGATGGCGATCCCGATCTCATTGACCATGATCGGAGCGATGCACTCAGCGCTGAAATGGATCAGAGCGGATTATAAGGACAAGAGCAGACGGGAAATCGAAGCAGAATTTGCACAGCTGAAAGGAGATGACTATGAAACCGTATCTTATAATGGAGTGGAATGATACCAAGACGGAGGCTAAAGGATGGCTTTGTATCCACAATCTGGTCAAAGGAGCGGCCGGCGGAGGAATCCGAATGCATCCCAGCGTCACGCGACAGGAAGTGGAACGGCTTGCCTTGGGCATGGCCTATAAATATAATGCCATCGAATCCGAAACAACGGGCGGATGCAAAGGCGGCATCGTCTACGACAGCAGGATGCCTGATGCTTACGACGTACTGAAGCGCTATATCATCGCCATGCGCCCTTATGTGGATCTGGGCCTTGGCATCGGCAGCGATCTGGGCACGAGTTACGACGATATTTTGAAAATATTTGAGGAATTGGGCATGGGCTATCCTCAGACGTATTCACAGACTGCGATGGATGATTTTCGCAAAGGCCAGCAAGCCGTGATGGATTTCCAGGATCAGCGCATTGACGGGTTTCTGGTCAATGACATGGTAACAGGTTACGGTGTGGCATTTGCCGCAGACGAGGCATGGTCTTTTGTTGAGAATAAGAAAGCGGAGAAGGGCAGCGCGATCATACAGGGCTTCGGTTGTGTCGGCGCCAGCTGCGCCGCAAAGCTTACAGATATGGGATACACGGTCACAGGCATTGCGGATGCGAAACAGTTCGTATACTGCGAGAAAGGTCTTGATATACATAAACTGATTTCATCTAAAGACAAGTATGGTGTCATGGATCTGAGCCGGATTCAGCACGACTACGAAGTGACGGAAAACAGCAAATGGTTGGACTATCCTTGTGATATCTTGATTCCGGCGGCTCTGGAAGATGTCATCAACGCAAGCACGGCACATCAAGTACGGGCCAGTTTGGTTGTGGAGGGCGCCAACATTCCAACCAGTGCTGAAGGCGATAAGATCCTGATCGAAAAGAAAATCGATGTGGTGCCTGATTTTATCGCCAACATGGGCGCCATCCGATTCTTTGATCGGGTGGGGTTTTCACTGATCGATTTCACAAAAGAGGCTGTTGTGGCGGATATCGATGGAATCGCAAGGAAAAACGTACGGAAAATATTCGAGGAAAGCAGAAGGACCGGGGAATACCAGAGAACGATTGCAAAGAGACTTTTTGCCCCCAGTGTCCAGGATGAACCGGATTTCAAAGGAGAGTACGTCTAGGGGGATCGTTGGGAGGAAACAAATGATGTGCAGCAAACATTCCGGCAAGTTACGCATCAACCTGATCAGACTGCTGCTGGTCGGACTGCTGGTCGCGTTGTGCGACAGGCGAAACGGATCCATCCGGGCACAGGCGCGGCGCCGTGTCCACAGCTCATCATTCGGGAAACAAGGTTCTTACAAAACCGATGGATGGGGCTATTCCGACTGGAGCGCTTTATGATCTCAATGGTTGTGATAGCCTAGATTGTAAGAGATCAGACTCTTGACTGAAATCAGCTCGGAAATGATCTGCTTGCGCTGATCCTCGTCGATGAAGGGGGTCAGCACGACGCTCATTCCCGCCACTACACGCTTGGTATGATCTTTGACGCCGACGCCTAGGCAACGGATATTTTCCATGTATTCATTATCTTCGTAGGAATAACCGTTCTGCTTCAGCTCCCGCAGGTGTTGAAACAGCGCAGTTTTGTCTGTATAGGTATTTTTCGTCAACGGAAGAAGCGGGATCTTGTCCAGGGTAGCGTTAAGCTCTTCGTCTTCCATTTCACAGAGAAAAGCTTTCCCGAGGCTGCTTGCGTATGCGGGAAAATTGATATTGGAAGGAAAGAACAAATAGGATGTGCCCGGCGCGCTGCCGGGACTGTGTGTGGACAGTACGATCACGCGATCCGGCGCCCGGAATACGCCTACGTTGACCTGTAAGTTCCATTTTCGAGAGATTTGAAGCGCCTGAGCATCCATCATCTGAATGAACGGATATTTCCTGCGATAACCAAGACCGATCTCAACAGGCTTTAAGCCGATGCTGTAAAAGCCCGTCGTCGGATCCTTTTCCAAATAATCTCTCGAAACGAAGGTATTGAGTGTTGCGTAGAGTGTGGTTCGGTTGACTTTCAGGAGTTTACCGAGCTCCGCTACACTCATGGGCCGTCCTGCTTGCTCCAGCACATCAATCAGCTCCAACGCACGATCCAGTGATTTTAATATCGTCATTGAGTTATGTTCCATTGGCTTCTTTCTCCCGAAAGGTCTTGACATCTTACCCCATTGATAAGATAATATATGACATAGTGTCATTATAAATGACAGAACAGCATTGCGCAACATTTTTTCAGAAATTGCCAATTCAATTTCTGGACCGGTGTAAAGGAGGACGAATTTGAAAAAGCTTGTGATTTACAAAAACAGATGCAAAGCATGCGGATTTTGTATTGATCAATGTCCAAAGGACGCTCTGAGTTTCGGAGAAGAATTCAATGACAGTGGCTACGCCGCCGTTGTATCGGACGAGAATCTTTGCATTAAGTGCGGAACATGCTATCGCGTATGTCCGGACAGCGTATTTGAACTGATCGAAGAATAGGAGGTAACGTTTTGAGAACATTAATGAAGGGAAACGATGCCGTCTCGGAAGCTGCAATCAGAGCTGGCTGCAGGTTTTTTAGCGGATATCCGATCACACCGCAAAGCGAAATCGTCGAATATATGTCCTGGAGACTGGATGAAGTAGGCGGATCGTTTGTGCAGAGCGAATCTGAATTATCAGGCATATCCATGATCTACGGCGCAGCAGCATGCGGCCTGCGGACGATGGGAAGTTCCTCCGGTCCGGGATTTGATCTGATCCAGGAGGGCATCGGTTACATCGTATCCGCAGAATTGCCTACATTGCTGGTGGACGTCGTTCGTTACGGAAACGGACTGGGCGAGATCGTGCCGGCTCAGAGCGATTACTGGCAAGTCGTCAAAAACGGCGCTCACGGAGATTATCACTGTCTGGTTTTTGCCCCTGCATCCGTTCAGGAAGCAGTCGATCTGGTGAGCCATGCGTACGATAAATCGGAAGAATATCTGAATCCGGCCATCCTTTATTACGATGGCGCCATCGGTCAGATGATGGAACCGATCGTTCTGCCCGAAATGAAAGAACATGATCCGAATCAGTTCGCCTGGTCAATAAAAGGACGAGGAGGCGAGCCCCAAAAACAGGTCACATCAAAGTGCTATTACGAATATACGACGCCGGAATCCTACGTGGAAAACCTTCGCACAAAATATGCGGCGATCGAAAAAAATGAGCAAATGTGGGAATCTTACCTGACGGAAGATGCCGACCTGATCATTGTCGCTTACGGGATTATGTCCCGTACCTGCAAGGAAGCCATCAATGTTGCCAGGAAGCAGGGATTGAAGGTCGGAATGATCCGTCCCATCACGCTGTATCCTTATCCGGTCAATGCCTTTGCGTCGCTGCCGGACAATCTGAAGGGAGTCGTTTCCGTGGAAATGTCTGCTCTGGGACAGATGGTGGAAGATGTACGCCTGGCGGTGAACGGCAGAAAACCTGTTTACAACTATGCGACCGGAAAGATGATCCCCGACACGGAAGAATTTATCTCCTACGTGAAAAATGTGCTGGAGGGAAAGGAAGAGAGCGTGTAAATTATGGCTAAGAATTTAGTGACACCGAAACTGATATCAGAATTCAACAGATTTTGCCCAGGCTGCGGCCACGGGCTTATTGCAAAGATGATCGCACAGGTTCTGGAAGAAAGAGGCGTGGAAGACGATGCGATCCAGGTGTATGCCGTGGGTTGTTCCTGCTTTATCAGCACTGTGATCAAAGCTGACAGCATCCAGGCACAGCACGGTCGTGCCCCCGCAGTCGCAAGCGGCGTGCGCAGAGCCAGACCCGACGCAGTGGTCTATACGTATCAGGGCGACGGCGACGCGGCGGCGATCGGCTTGTCTGAATCCCTTTATGCGGCTTACCGCAATGAAAACACCACTGCCATTTTTGTCAACAACGGTGTTTTCGGCATGACCGGCGGACAGATGGCGCCTACAACGCTGGAAGGTCAGAAGACCGCTACCAGCATTTATGGGAGAAACACCGAATTGACCGGACAGCCTTTCAAGCTGGCCGAGTTGATCGCGCAAATGCCTGTAGCGTACGTGGAAAGATGTTCTCTGGCCAATGCCAAATTGATCGCGCAGACCAAGAGAGCCATCGGAAAAGCCTTTGACAACCAACTTGCGGGAAAAGGTTATTCGTTTGTGGAAATACTTTCACCGTGTCCAACAAACTGGCACATGGACCCCGTCAAAGCTTACAAAAAGCTGGAAGAGGTCGTTGCTGAAGAATATAAACTCGGTGTATTAAAAGACAGCAAGGAGGATTCGAAATGACAGGAATAATCTGTTCAGGCTTTGGCGGTCAGGGCGTTTTGACCATGGGTCTTATTTTGGCCAACACGGCGATGCTTGCAGGAAACGAAGTCACTTGGATCCCGTCCTACGGCGCTGAAATGCGTGGCGGCACGGCCAATTGCAGCATCAAGATCAGCGATGAACCGATCGCAAGTCCTTACGTTAATAAAATCGATGTGCTCATCGCTATGAACGAGCCTTCTTTAAAGAAATTCGAGAATGATGTGGTTCCCGGCGGCATGATCATCGTGAACACTTCGATAGTAAAAGAAAAAGTCAGTAGAAACGATGTAAAAGTTGTTGAAATCAACGCCAATGATATCGCTGCCACGCTGAATAATCTCAGGGCGGTGAACTTGATTGTTTTGGGCACTTTCGTCGGCGCCACAGGCGTTTTGACCAAGGATGACATGTCCAACGGCATCGTTAAGTATTTCGAGAAGAAGAAAATCGATAATACGTTAAATCTGAAAGCATACGAAGAAGGCTTTGCCATCGGCGAAGCCCAAAAGGGATAGACTATGAGCATCAGCAATCTATTAAAGCCGAATGTCATAGCCGTGATCGGCGCTTCGGACAGACCCGGCTTTTCCAGGAGCACGTGCAAGAACCTGCTCTACACGGAGGAACCTAAAAAAGTATACTTTATCAACCCAAAGAAAGACGAGTTGTACGGAAAGAAATGCTACAACAATCTGGCAGAACTGCCTGAGTCTCCGGACCTGGTGATTCTGTGCGTCAATGCCGGACTGGTGCCGCAGATGCTGCGGGAAGCGGCTGCCGTGGGATGTCATTCGGCAGTGGTGTATGCCAGCGGATACGGCGAAACCGGAACACCGGAAGGAAAGAGGCTCCAGCAGGAGCTGCTGGAGTTGTGCAGCGAGCTGGATATGCTTTTAATGGGTCCCAACTGTGCCGGTTACATCAACTTCGTCGACGGAGTCTATGCTTTTGGACTGGAAGTGGACAAAGCGGAGAGAAAAGGCAGAGTAGGCCTTATTTCCCAGAGCGGTCAGGTTGGATTAAACGCCGTGGACATGGAGCACATGGATTACTCCTACATCATCTCTGCAGGAAACAGCTTTGTAGTGAGCATGGAAGAATATTTTGACTTCCTTGTGGATGACCCGGATACGGCAGTAGTATCACTTTATCTGGAAGGCGTCAAACGCCCGAAGGATTTTGTAAAAGTACTGGAAAAGGCAGCAAAGAAGAAAAAACCGGTCGTGATCCTCAAAACCGGTCGCTCGGAAAAGGGGAGCCAGATTGCCAGTTCCCATACGGGAAGTCTGTCCGGCGCCGACAAGGTGTTTGACGCTATGTTTAAGAAATACGGCGTGATCCGAGTCTGGGATATGGAAGAGCTGCTGTCGACCTCGCAAATGTTTTCCGTTCTGGACAAGCTTCCGGAAGGGCCCAATCTTTGCGCCATGTGCCTCTCCGGCGGCGAGACAGCCATTTCCGCCGATTTCGGTGACGAAGTAGGACTTCATTATCCGGCATTTGCAGCGGAAACCCTGGAAAAGGTAAGGGGACTGCTTCCTTCTTATTCCACACCCAACAATCCGTTGGACACCACAGCTACGCTGGCCCATGATCCGGTGGGATATTCCAACCTGATCAAGACGGTCATGAGCGATCCGGAGATCAATATGGTTGTATGCGGTTTTACACCGCATCCCACGCTGGACAGCGATGTCACGCTGCATATTGCCCAGGGACTGGTCAAAGCAAAAGAGGGCGAAGGCGCAAAACCGGTCCTGATGATGCCATTCATGGAGTGTTCCCGCGCGCCGGAGATCCGAAATATGCTGCGGGACGCCGGGATTCCGATCCTGCCCACCAGCACCTACGGATTTAAGCTGGTCAAACATCTTGCGGATTTTGTGACCTATGATTGTTCCGAAAAGGAATCCGCCTGCGGTCCTGCGGAGGAAAGCTTAACGGATAAACCGGTAAAGTATCTGTCGGAATTCGAAAGCAAGAATAAACTGGCCGAGTGGGGGATTCCTTCCGCCGAATCCAGATTGGTCAACACGCCGGAGGAAGTAAAAGAAGCCGTGAAAGAACTGGGCTTTCCTCTGGTGGCGAAGATCTGTTCTGCGGACATTTTACACAAGACCGATATCGGCGGGGTCCGTCTGGGCATTAAGGATACGGACGGCGCGGAAAAAGCCTTTGCGGAAATCTTGGCGAATGCTGCCAAACATTGTCCGGACGCCAACATCGAGGGTGTACTGCTGCAAAAGATGGTGGATAAAGGACTGGAGATCATCATCGGCGTTAAAAACGATCCGCAGCTGGGACCTGCCGTGATGTGCGGGCTTGGCGGCGTGTTCGTCGAACTGTTCAAAGATGTATCCCTCTGTCCTGCGCCGATCAGCAGAAAGGAAGCAACCGACATGGTACTGTCGCTGAAATCTGCGAAGCTGATCACCGGATACCGTGGTTCCGCGCCGCTGGATCTGGACGCATTGGTGGATGTGATCATCAAGGTGGGCGAAATGGCGAAGGATCAGAAAAACGCGTTGTTGGAAATGGACATCAATCCACTGTTCGTGTACGAAAAAGGTGTATGCGCTGTGGACGCAGTCCTGGCTTATGCCGAATAGCAGTATAAGAGCAATTAACAGGAGACCGAAAGGTCTCCTGTTTTTTTCGCGGCTATTCTCCTTGTACTTGAATCAATACTTTACGCTTTGCCGAGGGTCCGTCAAACTCCAGCAGGTAAATATCCTGCGCGCCGCCACGGATCAATTCTCCGTTAATGATCGGAAAGTGGCAGTGGTTGCCGGTAATATGGGCTTTGATGTGACCTGTGGGATTGCCGCCGGTGGATCCGTAGTCCGGCAGCATGTGGGCATGGCTGTAGGGATGATCTTCCGGTATGATTTTTTTTAAAAATGCATCGATATCGCTCTCCAGGCATTCCAATGCTTCGTTCACCGCAATGCCCGTTGTTGTATGCTTTGTGATCACTGTGAGCATTCCATCTCGGATCCCGCTTTCCGCGGCAGCTTGCTCCACGTCCTTTGTGATGAGGATAAACTGATTATATCGGTCGGTCATGTAGGATATTTCTTTATTGAATATCATAGCGTCTCCTTATTCGTTTAATCCGAGAAATTCTATAGCGTTTCCGCCTCGGATCAAATCCAGCGTGCTGTCGCGGAACCCTAGCTTTGAAATGGCGTCGGCCATTCGAATCTGTTCAAATCTGGGATTGTTGCTTCCGAACATCACTTGGTTCCGCAAGCTGCGGTCGATCCAGGTGATCGGGATTTCCTGAGTAAAAACATGTCTGTAGAATTCGATGGCGCTGTCAAAATACAGAAGGGCTGTATCTGCATAGACATTTTTGTACTTCAACATCAGCATTGCAGTTTCTTTGATCCAGGGCCAGCCGAAATGAGCAAGGCAGATCCGGAGCGCAGGTCGACGCATCGCCAGCTCCTCGAAAACGAGGGGGCGTGCGAAATGGGTGGGCGCGTCGGGTTCCCAGGATAATCCGCTGTGGAAAAGAACGGGTCTGTCATATCTTTGACAGATGTCGTACAGCGGGCCCATTTTCGTGTCTGCAGGGTAGAAATGCTGCCTGGACGGGTGAAGCTTCAATCCTGCTAATTTCAGCTCTGAGAAGGCAAATTCCAAGGTCTCAGCCGCATCCTGTCTGTCGGGGTCCACCGAAGCGAAGCCGATGAAACGGTCCGGATGCATGTCGCAAAGGCTCTTGATCTCCTCGTTGGTCACCAAGGGCTGTCCCAGCAGCATCGTGTAATCTTGTGGGAGAAGACAAAGTCGATCCAATCCGGCGCAGTTCATTTGGTTGAATACATGTTCCAGCGGCGCGGTTCCGTTCAGATGGATATTCATTTGATCGTGGCGAAGCGCTTCTTTGTCCGGGTCGTCGTTCAGCGGTTCATAGAAATCAGGGTGTACGTGCATATCGATAAACATAGATTCATCCTCTCTCATCATTGATCCAGGGTTCGAAAACCCCTACGACATCAGCTGCGATCCGTGCGCCGGTCCGCAGGCATTCGGAGAGGCTGTATCCCCGCACCAGTCCGTGCAGAAAGCCTGCAATGAAGCTGTCTCCGGCACCGACGGTGTTAATCACTTCGGCCGGGTATGCCTCTCCTGTGTGGAACATGGCTCCGTCCCAGGCCAGGCTTCCGCGTTCGCCGAAAGTCGCTGCGGCGATCTTCATACCGCGATCGACCTTGTCTTTAAGAAAGTCTTCGATCCAAGCGTCCCGGCCGCTATGATAGGAAAAGAAACCTAAATCCACATAGGGAAGTGTTGCTTCCACCAAAGGGTGGTCCAACCGGTCGGCATAGTCAAAGCTGACGGGAATCCCGTCTTCCCTGAAGCGCGAAAGCACGGAATCCGCCTTTCCCCAAAGGGCTGTGTGGACAAGATCGTGATCGGAGGCAAACGCGATATCTTCTTCGTCGAAAACAATGTTTTCCAAGACGCCCTCGACATACTCGCCGTGGATCCGCTCTGTTCCGTCCATGTCCATATAAGTGATTGCGGTTGGACCGGAGCCGATTTTAAGGTGAGAAATATCAATACCTTCTTTTGCGAGCGTATTCCGCAACCAGATGCCGTTGGCATCATTTCCGGTTGTGCTGATTACGGAAGCCGGTGTTCCCAGTTTGACCAGATTGACTGCTGTGTCTACGACATTGCCCGTGGGATATCGTCTGTCCAGGCGCCGGTAAACGTCTATACAGTTATCGCCCATGCATGCAATTTTCATCGAACAATCTCCTTAAAGGTCTTTGAAATGAAATGTTTTCTTTCCGCTGCTGTAGTGCTCCACGATTTGACCTTTGCCGCGGATCAAATATTTATAGGTGGTCAGACCTTCCAGGCCGACGGGCCCACGGGCATGGAGCTTCCCGGTGGAAATGCCCACTTCTGCGCCGAAGCCATATCGAAAGCCGTCGGCGAAACGGGTGGAGCAGTTATGCATAACGGAGGCAGAATCCACGAGGGCAAAGAACATGGCGGCTTCTTCAGCATCTTCCGTAAGGATAGCGTCGGTATGTGCCGAACTGTATCGATTGATGTGATCGATGGCTTCCTTCGTAGAGGAAACGATTTTCACTGCCAGGATTCGGTCTGCAAATTCGGTTCCGAAATCTTCGTCCGCAGCAGGTTTGCATGGGATGATTTGCGCTGTTCTCGCATCCCCTCTGATTTCCAATTTTCGATCGCCCAGACCCTCCGCCAGCGCAGGGAGAAAAACCGAAGCGATGTCCTCGTGGACCAGAAGTGTCTCCGCAGCATTGCATACCACGACATATTGAAGCTTGGAATCCAGCACCACCGGAACCGCCCGGGAAATGTTTGCCGACGGCGCGACGTATACATGACATACGCCGGAAGCGTGGCCCATGACAGGAATTTTGGTGTGATCCATAATATAGGAGACAAACTCATTGGAGCCTCTGGGGATCAGGAGGTCGACGGAGCCCTCGCAATCCAGCAGTTCATCGATTTGACTCCGGCTTTCCAGCAGCGTCAGAAAATGGGGGTCGATGCCGCGGCTGCAGGCTGCTTCGAAAATGATACGGTAAAGGATGCGGTTGGTGTGCATCGCTTCGCTGCCGCCTTTCATCAGCGCGCAGTTTCCGCTTTTAAGACACAGCGCAGCGATCTGAACCAGCGCATCGGGCCGGGATTCGAAGATGACGCCGATCACACCGATGGGACAGGTTACACGTTCCATCGTCAAATCGATGTCCATTTCTCTTCGCAGCAAGATCTTGCCGAGAGGGTCCGGCAACGCAATCAGCTCATCGATTCCGTCCAACACCGTGCGCAGCTTTGCTTCATCAAATCGGAGACGCTTCAGAATGGGATCCGGCAACCCGCTTTGGCTCCCCGCATCCAGATCGATGCGGTTTTCGTTGTAAATAGCGTCCCGATCAGACCAAAGAGCGTTTTTGATGGCGCGTAATGCTTCATTTCTAAGGGTTTCTTTGGAACTTGCCAAGTTGACGGAAAACAGTTTTACGTCTCTTGCTAGTTCTTTTAAATTTCTGTTCATTCGTTCAGTTCCTCCTTCATCAGCGCTTCGATGGATTCCCGAATAAGCATGCAAACAGAACGATCGAAGGTCTGTTTTGTGTCTTTCAGGACCAGGCGTCCGTGATGAAAACCGCCTACAGCCATAAACTTTTCATGAGAGATCGGAAGGGTATTCAGATCCGCAAAGGTCAATCCTTCTCGTTGTTCGCATAAAACATGAAAGGTCAGAGAGCCGTCTCCCGGATCGTATTCCAGATCGTAATTGCTTCCGTAAATGGACGCAGGAAGCAGTCCTTTATCCGCAAGAGCTTCCGCCGAGAGACGCAACCCGTTCCAGCTGATCTTCAGGACCCGAATATTACGGGAGATTCCTTTGATCAGAAATCCCTGTTCGGCTGCGATTCTGTGATAGGGCAGAAATGAAAGGGAATCGCCGATCCTGCAAAGCTGGGAAAGATCGTCCCGGTTGTGGAGCAGCATATCCCTTTTGTCGCCGGGCTCTTTGGTCAGTACATAATTTCGATACAACAGCGCGGATTGGGCGCCACTGATCAAATCTCCCCGGTTTTCTGAAAGCCCCAGTGCAACTTCGACGGATTTTTGCTTGAGACTGGGAAGAGATGCCGCCTGAGGCCAGTACAACTTGAGCCAGCGGTACAGGTCGATGGACTGATAAGGGGTCCGGTTCGTCGGGATCCCGTATCGGCGCGCGCGCCTGTATAAAAAAGGCCAGTCGAAGGAGTCGCCGTTGTAGGTGATAACAGCGTCGTACTGCCGCAGGTCATCCAGTGTTTTTTGTATCACGTCGGCTTCCTGTGACGGATCCTCAGCAAAGTGCTGGATCACAGCATGATCGCTGACAGAATATATACCGCCAAGTACCAGGTTGTCGCTGGAAGGATACAGACCTGTAGTCTCGATGTCGAACGCAGCTGTGTTTAGGCCGGAAAGATAAATATTATTTTTCATGGAGTTATTCTACCATACAGAAACAAAAAACAAAACAAGCCACAGGGGAGTGGCTTGTTTTGTTCAAAAGGGGTATTGGGATTAGAGATTAATGTGGTTATCAGGGGGATAGCCACACTGAAATAATAACAAGGATTTCTGCGAAATGCAAGGCAGAACATCAAAAAAAAACGATTTCTTATCGAATTGACAGAATACATAGACAAGAGAGGTGCGGTCGAGTAAAATTAGTGTGTGTTTCGGGTCGAGTCAAGACTTGAAAAGAGAGAAAACTTAGGAGGATGAAATGAACGCGAAAATTGCCAAGAGAGTCGAGGAAATCGCTCTTGACCTAGCAAGTACACTCAGTGTGGTGGAGACCCGCGGAGAAGTGGAAATCGCCGAAAAGGTGCACGGTATATTTGCCGGAATGGACTACTACAAAGCAAATCCGCAAAATTTGTATTATGTAGATGTAAAAGATGATGCATTGGGACGGAAAAGCGTCATCGCCATACTGGAAGGCGGCAAGGCCAAGTCCGACAAGACCGTTTTGATGATCGGCCACATCGACAGTGTTGGCGTATCCGATTACGGAAATTTAAAGGAATATGCCAATCAGCCGTTGAAGTTGACCGAAAAATTCAAGGAACTGGAACTTCCTCCGGCAGTCAAAGCCGACTTGGAATCCGGGGAATATCTGTTCGGCAGAGGCTTGTTTGATATGAAAGCCGGCGATGCGGTGATCATGGCTATCATGGAAATGATTTCGGAAGATATCGATAACTTCGAAGGGAATCTGGTGTTTGCAGCGGTGTGCGACGAAGAAGGAAATTCCGCCGGCATGCTCAGTTGTGTCGGTGAGTTCGGCCGCATAAGAGCTCAAAGAGGATATGATTATCTGGCCTTGCTGGACGCCGACTACATTACAGAGGAGTACGAGGGAGATCCCAACAAATACATCTACATCGGTACGGTTGGGAAAGTGATGCCGACATTTTATGTCGTCGGGAAAGAAACTCATGTGGGCGAATCATTTAAAGGGATCGATCCCAATCAGATCGCCGCGGCGATCACCGGACGGATCAATCTCAATCCGGAATTCTCCGACGTGGCCGACGGCGAAGTGACCCTGCCCCCGATCACGCTGAAGCAAAGAGACCTCAAGACAGAATATTCCGTGCAGATCGCAAAGAGCGCTGTAGTATTTTTCAACTATGCGACCCACTGCAGCACACCGGAAATCATTCTTGAAAAAATGATCAAGGCCGGAGAGGAATGCTTCAGAGAAGTCGTTGACACTCTGAACGAACGCTATCAACAATTCTGCGAAATGGCGAAGAGAGAATTCAAGCCATTGCCCTGGGTTCCCAGAGTAATGTCCTTCGACCAACTCTGCTCTGCTGTTCGTAAAGAAGTGTCCGGATTAGATGAAATGATCTTGGAGAAAGCGCGCGCGCTAATGACGGAAGATATGGATTCCAGAGACCGCAGCACGAGGATCGTGGAATTTGTGCATAATCTCTGGTCCGACAAGAATCCGGTCATTATCGTCTATTTTTCGCAACCGTACTATCCCCATGTCTACGTGGAAGGAAAGCTGCCCAAAGAAAAAGCGTTGCTGGAGGCTGTGGAAGCTGCAGTCAAAGAGACGAAATCCGACTATAAACTGGGTTTCAAGAAATTCTTCCCCTACATTTCCGACCTCAGCTACGGAGCGGTACCCGAAGAGGAAGGCGTTGTGGCTACATTCCAGGAGAACATGCCCGGTTACGGCATCACCTATGATCTCCCCTTCGATGAAATCCGCGCTCTGAATCTGCCCGTTCTGGATATCGGCGCCTTCGGCAAGGATGCGCATAAATTTACGGAACGGATCGAAAAGAAATACACCTTCAATGTGGCGCCAGAGCTGCTGTACCGAACGATCGTTAATTTATTGAAATAGCATATTCAGCTCCCGACGGGAGCAAGGACAAGGAGAAAAAAAGAAATCATGAAACAATCCATTGACAAACTATTTAAAAACGGCACCATTTATACGCTTGAGAAAGAAGGAGCCACGGTAGAAGCTCTGGGAATCGACAAGGGTAAGATTGTATTTGCCGGCACGGCAGAAGAAGCTGAAAAGCAATTCGATGCCAAAGAATCCATCGATCTGCAGAAGAACGTGCTGCTGCCCTCCGTAGGCGATGCGCACCTTCATTTCTACGCATACTGTCAGACACTCACCACGGTGGATCTGGCCGGATGCACGACACGGAAGGAGGCCTTTGAACGTCTCAAGAAGAAGGCGGCCGAAACACCTAAGGGAATGTGGATCAAAGGCTCCAATTTCGACCAGTCCAAATGGAAGGACAGCGAAGACAGACTGCCTACAAACATTGAAATGGATGAAGTGACCACCGATCATCCGCTCATCATCAAACGCTGCTGTCTTCACGCTGTAGTGGCAAACACGCTGGCGATGAAAGAAGCAAAGATCGGAAACGGCTACGTTTTCGGTCCCGGCGGACTGGTGGAATTAAATCAGGACGGATCGCCCAACGGGATCTTCCGGGAACAGGCTTCTAAAATTTTTGACGACATCGTACCGGATCCCCTGCTGGACAAGGAAGTCAAGGCAAAACTAATGGCTCAGGTGCTGAAAGAGGCCTCTGCGATGGGCATCACCATGTTCCACACCTATGCCGCGGCAATCTGGAACTTCAGCGAGGATCTGGAGACCTATCAGGAGTTGGATCAAAAGGGTCTTCTGCCGATACGCATGAGCATCTGCCTGGACGAATTGTACGAAAAGCCGGTATTGACGGAAGCTCAGAAGAACGATCCTTATAGAAAAGTGCAATACGGGACGTTTAAAATCTTTACCGACGGATCCTTCGGGGCGCGTTCCGCAGCCTTAATGGAGCCCTACAGCGACGATCCCTCCACAAAAGGGATCATGGTCATTGAACAGAACGATTTGAACGAAGTGACATACAAAGCCTATGTGAACGGTCTGCAGCCGGCCACCCATTGTATCGGAGACGGCGGTTTGGAAGCATCGATCCAGGCCATCGAATACACGTTGGAACGGTGTCGGAAAGAAGGCTGGACCGATGCGGACATCGCAGCGCAGCTGCCTTTCCGTCTGATCCACGTACAGCTTTGCAGTGCGAGCCAGCTTGCCAGACTCAAAAAGCTGCCCGTCATCTTCGACATTCAGCCGGTGTTCCTGTGCACAGACCTGCATTGGATCGAACAGCGTCTGGGGAAAGAAAGAATGAAGGATGCCTATACCTGGAAGCGCTATATCGACGAAGGATTTATCTGTTGCGGAAGCTCGGACTGTCCTGTTGAGAGCTTCAATCCGTGGATCGGAATCTATGCTGCCGCCACACGTCAGGATTTGGACGGTACGCCGGAAGGCGGATGGTATCCGGAGGAATTGGTGTCGATTTACGATGCGTATTGCATGTTTTCAAAAAATGTTCCGTATGCAAATGGGGAACAGGACTACATGGGTACGTTGGAAAAAGGCAAGTTTGCCGATATGATCGTGATCGACCGGGATCTTTTCCAACGCCCGGCCAATGACATTCTCAATGTCAAGGTATTAAAGACCTATCTCGCGGGAGACGAAGTCTACAGCGCATAATCCAGTCGCCATAACAGATGCGGCAGATTGCAGTCCGTCTGCCGCATGGATTTTTACAGAAAGAAAGCTATGAAACAAAAAATAGACACATTATTTACGAACGGACGGATTTACTCTCTCGAATCGGAAGGTGTTTCTTATGAAGCGCTGGGAGTCGACGGGGGCGTGATCGTCTATATCGGAAACACTGCGAATGCGGAAGATCGTTTTGACCCTCGTGAACGCATTGACCTGAAGGGGCGAACCGTACTTCCGGGGATGGGCGATTCCCATGTACATTTTTACGCAACCTGCCAAGCGCTGACCACCGTGGATCTTCTGGGCTGCAAGACCAAGGCCGAGGCGATCGAGCGTCTGCGGATGCGTGCCAAAGAGACGCCCGAGGGGACCTGGATCAAAGGCTCTAATTTCGATCAGTCAAAATGGGCCGATACCGACGATAAGCTCCCCACCCGGCAGGATTTGGATCTGGCAAGCACCAGACACCCCATTGTGATCAAGCGGATCTGTCTGCACGCAGCGGTAGGCAATACCCTGGCTGTTCGGAAAGCAGGTATCCCGGACGGATATGTATTCGGCACCGGAGGACTCGTGGAACTGGAAACCGACGGCGCGCCGAACGGTGTATTCAGAGAACAGGCGTCTAAGCTGTTCGATGACGTGATCCCGGATCCTTTACTGGATCCGACCAATCGCAAGGTGCTGATGAAAAGAGTTTTTGATCAAATTTCCTCCTACGGTGTGACCATGATGCATACGTATGCGGCAAAGATCTGGAACTTTGCGGAAAGCGTTGAGATATACGAAGAATTGGACAAAGAAGGTCTTTTACCGGCCCGGATGAGCATTTGTCTGGATGAGCCGTTCGAGCCCCAAATACTATCGGAAGCGGAGCGCAAGGATCCATTCAGGAAAGTACAGTACGGCTCTTATAAAATCTTTGTGGACGGTTCTTTGGGCGCTCGTTCCGCGGCGCTGTTTGAACCTTATAACGATGCTCCTGAGACCAAAGGACTCTTTGTCATCGAACAATCAGATCTGAACGAGAAAACCTATAAGGCGTACCGAAAAGGCCTCCAACCGGCCATCCACTGCATCGGCGATGCCGGGACGGATGCAGTCCTTCAGGCGATCGAATACACCTTGGAGCGTTGCAAAGCCCGGGGAATGTCTCAAGAAGAGCTTGCTTCCCTGCCGCCGTTCCGCCTGATCCATGCCCAGCTGCTCAACGACGACGTGATCCGCAGAATGAGGGGATTGCCTCTGATCTTTGATCTGCAGCCGGTTTCCATGTGCACGGATATGCACTGGATGGAACAGCGTGTGGGCAAAGAACGTTCAAAATACGCGCACATGATCGCCACGCTGCTCAACATGGGGTTTATCCTGACCGGCAGTTCCGACGCGCCGGTGGAAAGCATCAGTCCCTGGCCCGGTATTTATGCGGCGGCCACAAGACAGGATCTTGACGGCACACCGGAAGGCGGTTGGAACCCTAAAGAAAAAATTTCGTTGTACGAAGCGGTTTGCATGTTCTCCAAAAATATACCTTATGCGATCTGTCAGGAGGATCTGACCGGCACACTTACCTGCGGAAAATTCGCCGACATGATCGTGATCGACCGGGATGTGTTCGAAAGACCTGTGGAAGATGTTTTGAATGTCAAGGTGCTTAAGACGTACCTTGCGGGAATAGAAGTGTACTCTGCTTAAACTGAAACGACGAGGAGCATCTGCATGAATCACGAACAATACGACCATCCGCTGATCACCCGGTATGCCGGGAAAGAAATGATACACCTGTTTTCAAACGATACGAAGTTCACCACTTGGCGTCGACTTTGGATCGCGCTGGCAGAAGCGCAGATGGAACTGGGGCTGCCCATCGTCAGTGAACAGGTAGAAGAAATGAAAGCCCATGTATCGGACATCAACTATGAGGACGCCGAAAAAAAAGAAAAAGAGATCCGTCACGATGTGATGGCTCATGTCTATGCATTCGGTCTGCAGTGTCCTCGGGCTAAGCCAATCATTCATCTGGGCGCGACCAGCGCTTATGTTGGTGACAACGGAGATCTGATCGTGCTGAGGCAGGCGCTGCGCCTGATTCGCGTTCGCCTTGTGCAACTGATGTACCGGCTTGCGACGTTTGCTTCGGAATACAAGAATGAACCCACATTGGGCTATACGCACTTCCAGGCTGCGCAGCTCACAACCGTTGGGAAGCGGACCGCCCTCTGGCTTCAGGATTTTTACCTTGATTTTCTGGAAATCGATCGACTGGAAAAGACGATCCCGATGCGCGGCGCAAAGGGAACGACCGGGACACAGGCTTCTTTCCTGGAGCTGTTCGAAGGCGAGCACGAGAAAGTAAAACAGCTGGATGAACTGGTATGCGGGAAAATGGGTTTTAACAATAGCATACCGCTGACAGGGCAAACATATACCCGAAAAATCGATTTTTCGATATTGGCTGCGCTATCGGGAATCGGCCAGAGCGTATCTAAAATGACCAATGATCTTCGCTTGTTGGCGCATTTGAAGGAAGTGGAAGAGCCTTTTGAAAAACAGCAGGTCGGATCCTCCGCCATGGCCTATAAACGAAATCCCATGCGTTCGGAGCGCGCGGCTTCGATTGCTCGCTATGTGATGTGTCTTTCGGACAATGGCGCCTTTACCGCCGGAAGCCAATGGTTCGAAAGGACGCTGGACGATTCGGCCAATCGACGTATGGTTCTTCCCGAAGCGTTTCTGGGCATAGACGCTTGCCTTGGAATCTGCGCAAACATCTCCGACGGTCTTGTGGTGCATCCGAACGTGATCCGACGGCACATTCGTGAAGAGATGCCTTTTATGGCAACCGAAAACATCCTGATGGAAGCAGTAAAAAAAGGCGGGGACCGTCAGGACCTTCACGAAAAGATCCGGATCCTTTCCAGGAAAGCAGCAGGGAGAGTCAAGGACGAAGGGAAAGAAAATGAACTCCTGGACGATATTGCGAAAGATCCCGCTTTCGGACTGGATGCGGATGCGCTGGAAACACTGCTGGATCCTGAAAAATATATCGGAAGAGCCGCGGAGCAAACCGTGGAATTTATTGACTTTTACTTGAAAGACATATTTAATGACTATCAAGAAGTATTGAATGAGACAGTTGAATTGAACGTATAAGCACAGAGAAGGCAGGTCAGTTATGACAGATGCAGCAGGATTGATCCGGGACAGCAGAAAAATCGTCGTCAAGGTCGGCAGCAACACCCTGTCCACAGAAAAAGGGCAGGTCAACTACAAGCGGCTTCACAACTTGGTGGAGCAACTGGTCGCGTTTATGGACCAGGGAAAACAGATTCTGATCGTCACCTCCGGTGCCGGTGTATGCGGCACGGCCGCGATCAACAAATGGAAACGCAAGAGCGATATGAATTATAAACAGGCCCTTTGCGCCATCGGACAGGTCGAACTGATGATGGCATATAAAGAACTTTTTAAAGAGTACGGCCGGCACGTGGGCCAGATGCTGCTGTGCAATGATGATTTCGGAAATCAAAGCCGGAACCTGCATATCCGAAACACTCTTTTCACATTGGTAGACGAAGGCGTCGTCCCGATCATCAACGAAAATGACAGTGTGACCGTCGATGAGATCAAAATCGGAGACAATGATACGCTCAGCGCGCTGACGGCAAGTCTTTGGGGCGCCGATCTTTTGATTATCCTGTCGGATATCGACGGTGTTTACGACAAAAATCCGAAAGAATATCCCGACGCAAAGCTGATCGAAGTGATCCGCGATATCGACCAGGCGGAGGCAACCATTCAAATCGGCAAGACCAATGATTTTGGCACCGGCGGTATTGCGACAAAGCTGTCGGCCGCCAGAATCGTCAATAAAGTGGGGATTCCAATGGCGATCATGAACGGATTTAAGGAAGACATCATGAACGGAGTGCTGGAAGGAAAAGAGAAAGCTACAGTATTCCTTCCCGAATAATAATTATAAAAAGGAGAGTCAAGAGCATGAAAATTGGATTGATCGGAACCGGGAACATGGGCGGGGCCATTCTTCGCGGCTATACGAGTGCACATCCCTGTGAAGCAGAAAACTGCTACATATACGATTTGAGCGCAGAAGCTGCGGAAAACCTTCGGTCCCTGACGGGTGCTGTGATCGTGTCTTCCGTTGCCGAGGTCGTACAACGCGCGGACCTGACGATTATTGCCGTCAAGCCCTACCACTACGACAATGTTCTTCCGTTGATCGCTGATTGCGACCTTTCCGGAAAAACCATTATGAGCATCGCTGCCGGCATTACGATCGACAAGGTGGAAAAATCTCTTGGGATTGATACACCGATCATCCGGATCATGCCCAATACTCCTGCCGGTGTATTGGCAGGTATGACGGCGGTCTGGCAAAACGGAAAGGTGGATGCGGATGTGTTCCGCTCGGTCATGGAACTCTTGTCCTCTTTCGGAAAAGCCATCGAAATAGACGATGAAGAACAAGTCCACGCTGTGATCGGCGCCAGCGGAAGCAGTCCGGCGTACGCCTATATGTTCATTGACGCTATAGCCAAAGCCAGTGAAAAAGAGGGCTTGCGATATGAAGATGCGCTTGTATTTGCGGCTCAGTCGGTAATGGGTGCGGCGAAAATGGTCATGGAAAGCGGCGCGGACCCGACCGCGCTGCGGATCGCGGTCTGTTCCCCCAACGGAACGACCATCGAAGCGGTCCACAGGCTTCAGGAAAACGGATTTGAGCGTTGTGTGGAGGAAGCAGTTCACGCTGCGGCGGAACGTTCCCGGGAAATGAGTCGAGAATAGTATGACAGTAGAAGAGAAAACCATTGAATCGGAACTGATGTTCGAAGGTCCTGTTTTTAACGTCCGTCGACATCTGGTAACGGCCAGAGAAGGTCGAACAGCACGAAGAGATATTGTGGAACACAGCGGCGGCGTAGGTATCTGCGCGGTTACATCGGAACAAAAGCTGCTTATGATACGACAATACCGCAAAGCCGCAGAAGCCGACGTTTGGGAAATTCCTGCGGGAAAAGCCGAAGCGGGGGAGGATCCCGAAACGACGGCCAGACGCGAACTGAAAGAAGAGACGGGATACGATGCAGTTGATTTTCGGTCGATTGCCCGATTTTACGGAACGATCGGATACAACAATGAAGTGATCGAGATTTTCAGGGCTTCCGCGACGAATCGGGGGCAGACAGCCTTTGATGAAAACGAAGCCATTGATCTGTACGAAATGGATTTGAAGTCACTGGTGCATATGGTAGAGTGCGGGGAGATCATCGACGGCAAAACCATTATCGGCATTCTTATGATCGCGCGTGAACTCGGATACTGACCGGCCGGAGGAGGAATGATGGACTATCATCAGCTATTTATAGATTATCTATTAAGGGAAAAATCCATGGCTGCCACCTCATTGAGCGCCTATTCCGGGGATTATAAAGAGTTTGCCGCTTATTTGGCCGATCATAAAGGGAAGGATATTCCGGATGCCACCAATGCAGATGTGGTTTCTTATCTGTTGAATCTGAAAGCAGCAGGGCGATCGGGAGCCACGATCAATCGGAAGTTGGCTTCGATTCGGGCCTTTTATCATTTTCTGATGCAGAGAGGAGAAATCGGAGAAGATCCCACCCAGAATATCAAATCGCCCAGGCTGCCACGCAAAAAAATCGAATTCCTGTCCATTGAAGAAGTGGAAAAACTTTTAGCTCAGCCGGATCAATCTCCCAAGGGGATTCGCGATCGGGCCTTGCTGGAATTGATGTATGCGTCGGGGATGCGGGTATCGGAGATCGCTATGGCGAATCTGGCTGATCTGAATTTAAGGATCGGATTCATCACCTGCACCGGAGAACACGGAAAAGCCCGTGTTATTCCTGTGGGTCGGCCTGCCAGAGCTGCGCTGGAAAGCTATGTCTACGAAGGACGCAAAGCGTTGCTGCGACAAAAAGAAGAAGTCGGTGCTCTATTTTTGAATTACTTGGGAGATCGGATCTCCCGTCAGGGTGTATGGAAAATCATTAAGGAATACGCGGATCAGGCGGATCTGGGCAGCAAGCTCTCTCCCCAGATCCTGCGCAATTCCTTTGCGGCGCACATGATCCAGAACGGAGCGGATATCAAATCCCTTCAGGAGCTTCTGGGACACGAAGACATCACTGCGACGCAAATCTTCATGTCCGTCAGTAAAAATCGGATCATGGATGTGTACGATAAAACCCATCCCCGGGCCTGAGGCATTCGATTACAACGCTTTCCTCGGAAAACACTTGCACACAAAGGCTCCTTATGCTAATATACAACTTGCGTATTACGGACGGTCCTCTGATAAAGCGGATTTGCACAGGCATTTCTTGCGCAAGGATATTAAGAACGTCTAAGAAGAAAGGAGGATACGATCATGGACATCATGAAAACAATTGCACAGGATTATTTAAAACCGGATATTCCCTCTTTTGAAGTCGGCGACACCGTCAAGGTATACATTAAAATCAAAGAAGGAACGAGAGAGAGAATCCAGGTCTTCGAAGGGTTTGTCCTGAAAAGACAAAACGGCGGTTTGGGAGAGACCTTTACCGTTCGCAGGATCGCTTCAGGTGTAGGCGTCGAAAAGACATTCCCGATCCACTCACCCAGAATCGATAAGATCGAAGTGGTTCGCAAGGGAGCCGTCAGAAGAGCCAAGCTGAACTATATGAGACAGCGGACCGGCAAAGCCGCAAAGATCAAGGTACGGAAAGAAAAGTAGTCAAAGTCAGGAGAATCGCCAGGTTCTCCTGTTTTGTTCTCAGCGAAAGGAAACGAATCATGGAGCAGATCAACTGGTATCCCGGCCATATGAAAAAAACAAGAGAGCTGATCGCCGCCAACCTGAAAATGGTGGATGTGGTCTGCGAACTGCTGGATGCCAGAATTCCGCTGTCCAGCCGGAATCCGATCATCAACGATTTGATCATCAACAAGAGAAGGATCGTCGTACTCAACAAGAGCGATCTCGCAGATCCCGCAATTACTGCGCTGTGGAAAGATCATTTCCGCAGGGAATCCGATGACGTGCTCGTGATGAATTCAGTAATCGGCAGCGGCGTAAAAGAGCTGTTAAAAAGCCTGGAGCGAATCCGTGACAGCCGAAATGAAGGTCAAGTGCGGAAGCGCCCTCTACGGTTGATGATCGTTGGGGTACCGAATGTGGGCAAATCTTCCCTGATCAACCGGCTGACCGGAAAGAAGGGCGCGCGTACGGGAAACAAGCCCGGTGTGACACGGGGAAAGCAATGGCTGAATCTTGGCGCGGACATCCAGCTTTTAGATACTCCCGGCATATTGTGGCCTAAATTCGAAGACCCGCAAACGGGCCTGAATCTGGCCTTTTGCGGGTCCGTAAAAGATGAAACGATGGATCTGGCCGATTTGGCGCTGGCCTTGATCACACGGCTGTCAGAGCGGCATTACACCTTGTTGGAAGAGCGTTATCATTTAAAAAATCCTACCGATACTCCGCTGGAAACGATGGAAGCCATTGCCGGAAGCCGGGGATACCTTCTGAGCGGAGGCCGCATCGACTACGAGCGAACGGCAAGGACCGTTCTGGATGAGTTCCGTTCAGGTACATTGGGACGGGTTACCCTGGAGTATCCCTCGTCTGATCAGCACTGATCGCCGGAAAGCGCAAGCAACTCGCGAGCGCTGGCCCGGGCTTGCTCGGTCACGATCGTGCCGCTGAGCAAGCGTGCGATCTCTTCAATGCGCGCCTGAGAATCCAGCGGAGTGACTGTCGTATGCGTGCTGATCTCATCGCTGATTTTTTCGATGCGGTAGTGCTGACGTCCGAAAGCCGCGATCTGGGGCAGGTGGGTAATGCAAAGAACCTGATGATTTTGAGCGATTTCATGGAGCTTTTTCCCAACGATCCCGGCCGCGGCTCCGCTGATCCCGCTGTCGATTTCATCGAAAATCATGGTCGGGATCCGATCCAGGTCTCCGATGATCCGTTTCATGGCCAGCATGATTCTGGAAAGCTCTCCGCCGCTGGCGATTTTCGCCAACGGTTTTGGATCTTCGCCTTTATTGGCGCTGATCAAAAATTCTACACGATCGATGCCTTTTACGGAAAAGGGACCGGTCTGGATGTCCGCAGCAAAGACTCCGTCTTTAAAGTGAAGTTCCTTCAATTCGTTTGTGATAGCTTCCGCCAGCATCTTTCCGTAATGGATACGCAGGCCGTGCAGTCTCGCAGATGCTGCCTGCAGTTGCTCCTGGAATAAAGCCTTTTGTCGTTTCAATCTTTCTATTTCCTCATCGGCGTGTTCGATCTTTTCTAATTCTTTTTCCGCTTTCGCTTCATAGGCGAAAATGCTTTCCAGACTACCGCCATACTTTCGCTTCAGCTTTTCCAATCCATCCAGCCGAGCGATTTTTTCTTCCATTTCAGTTACGGAAAAATCCAGAGAATCCTTGTATTGACGGAGCGTGTGGCCCAAATCTTCCAAGTTGTAGAACGCATCGTTGAGCCCTGTGGAGATATCCTGGATCTGTGCCGAAAACTCTGCGATCCCGCTGAAATCTTTTACGGCTTTGCCGAGCAAGGCGGATACGGAACACTCGTCTGCATACAGTGCATTATAGGATGCAGTCAGAACTTCGAAGATCTTCTCGCTGTTTTGCATCAGATGTATTTCTTCTTCCAATGCTTCGTCTTCTCCGGGCAGGATGGCTGCAGCGCGGATTTCCTCCAGCTCGTAGCGCATCAAATCCTTTTGTCTCTCTCCGTCGGCCAGACGTTTTTGCAGTTGGTCCAGTGCGGAGGCGCTCTGTTCGTAACCGTGAAAAAAATCTGCCGTCATCTGTCGAACCGGTTCGATTTCCTGTTTTCCGTAAAGATCCAGCAATTCCAAATGGTTTTCCACATTCAACAGCGATTGGTGATCGTATTGCCCGTGGATGTCAGCAATCCGTTTGCACAATCTGCTCAAAACGGATAAGGGGACGATGGCGCCATTAACCCGGCACATGCTTTTCCCTACAGCGCTGATCTGTCTTTGCAGAATGAGAGTATCTTCCTCCGGAACGCCGGCTTCTTCTAAGATGGTGTCCATCTCCACGTCGTCGGTTTCCACGATCATCGTGACGGTGGCTTTTTCGCGGCCGGTGCGTACGTAATCCGTATCGGCGCGGCTGCCCAGGGCCATGCTGATCGCTTCGATGACAATGGATTTTCCAGCACCGGTCTCTCCGGTGATGATATTGAGACCGGAATGAAGATCCATATTCAGTTCTTTGATAATGGCGAAATCCTGTATGCTGATATGGGTGATCATACTGCGCTCCTATGCAATGATGTTCTCGAAGGCGGTCAGGACGTGGGGGACGTGTTCTTTCTTGTCAACGATCACCAGAAGGGTGTTGTCCCCGGCTAAAGTACCCACGATTTCCGGATAATCGGACGTATCAATGGCCTCGCCGGCCGCATTGGCGCAGCCGCTGAGGGTCTTGATGACGATCAGATTTTCCGCCGCATCGATGCTTTGGATCGTTTCTTTGAGGATTTTTTTAAAACGATCGCTCAAAGGCGCGTCCATTTTTGCGGGAAGGGTATAAAAGCTTTTCCCCCTGTCTGAAACGGTCTTGACCAGCTGCATTTCCTTGATATCTCTGGAAACTGTAGCCTGGGTGACCTTGTAGCCGGCATCACGCAGGTGCTCCGCCAGTTTTTCCTGGGTATCGATCTCGTGGGCTTTGATGATATCGAGGATTTTGTTCTGTCGCGCGTATCTCATCGCTTCCTCCTTATTTCTTCCGGAACTGAGATTGAGCGTATATTTATACATCATTTATAATAAGTATAACACATTTCTAAATAATGACAGTTCATTTTTTCAAAGACAATGGACTTTTTTTATGGTAAAATAACGGGAGTTGTTAGGGGGGGAAGCAAACCCGGAGAGAGGGAATTTTACGATGCGAATCATAGGAATCGACCCGGGATATGCCATCATGGGATATGGGATCATCGATCAAAACGGAAACCGGTTTGAGCCGGTGGTTTTCGGTTGCGTTACTACAGATAAAGCGCTGCCCATGCCGGATCGCCTCAAGCGTCTTTACGAAGGGCTCACGGAAGTAATTGCGACGCATCAGCCCGAAGAAGCCAGCATTGAACAGTTGTTTTTTAATACAAATACAACGACGGCCATTCAAGTGGGACAAGCCCGAGGTGTAGCAATTCTGGCCTGCGCAAATTCAGGGCTTTCAATCTTTGAATACACGCCTTTGCAGATTAAGACAAGCATCACAGGTTACGGGCGGGCGCAAAAGGATCAGATGCAGTCCATGATTAAAATGCTCTTGAATCTGAAGCAGATCCCCAAGCCGGACGATGCTGCCGACGCTCTGGCAGCCGCTTTGTGCCACGGCTACTCCGGGCAGGTCAAAAAGTTGATGTACCGAATGAAATAGGTGACATGATGTTCCATTATATCAAAGGACGAATCGCAGAAATCTTGCCGGGTTTGGCGGTACTGGAAAACAACGGCATCGGATACGAACTTCACATTCCGGAAAATTCGGCGGCTTTCTTGGCAAAACCCGGAGAAGAGATGCGGTTTTACACTGCGATGATCGTTCGCGAGGACGATATCAGTTTGTATGGTTTCACCGAAAGGGATGCCCTTTCCATGTTTCGAAAACTGATGACAGTAAGCGGCGTGGGAGCAAAAGCCGCTTTGGCTGTCTTGTCCGCGATGCCTCTGTCCGAATTGAGCCGCGCCATCGTATTTGAAGATGTGGCTGCGCTGACTCGGGCAAATGGAATCGGAAAGAAGACTGCGCAGCGCATCGTGCTGGATTTGAAAGAGAAGATCGATGTGGCGGAAACAGGCGCCAGCGCGACGGATACGGATATTGCCGCAGGCAGCGCGAAGGAAGAAGCGATCAATGCATTGATCTACCTTGGATATACGAAAAGTGAAGCGATGACTGCCATGATCGGCATTACCGATCCGGATCTGACCGCCGAAGAATATATCAAAAAAGCTCTTGCACATCAATAAACAGTCGGGAGAATTCCATGGACAATAACGAACGAATTGTCGGTCTCAACATACAGCCCGAAGAAGAAACGATGGAACGGACGCTTCGGCCGAAGCGTTTTTCCGAGTATGTCGGACAAAGGGCGGTTACCGACAACCTGAAAATCTATATCGAAGCGTCCAAGATCCGCAATGAACCGCTGGATCACGTTTTGTTTTATGGGCCGCCCGGATTGGGAAAGACGACTCTGGCCGGAATCATTGCCAACGAACTGGGCGTGGATCTGCGGATCACCTCCGGACCGGCCATTGAACGTGCCGGAGATCTGGCGGCGATCCTGAGCAATCTGGCAGAAGGTGAAGTCCTGTTCATTGATGAGATCCATCGGCTGAACCGTAGCGTGGAAGAGATCCTATATTCTGCTATGGAGGATTTTGCCTTGGATATCGTTACCGGAAAAGGACCTGCCGCTCATTCCCTCCGGCTGAATTTGCCCCGCTTTACACTGATCGGCGCTACGACCCGTGCCGGGAGCTTATCGGCGCCGCTGCGGGATCGATTCGGTGTTGTTTGTAAGTTTGATATGTACGAGCCTACGGAACTGGCTGTGATCCTGCGACGTTCCGCCGATATTCTGGGCGTGGGCATCGACGAGGCTTCGACCAGCGAACTGGCCATTCGTTCCCGGGGAACGCCCCGTGTCGCCAACAGGCTGCTGAAGCGGGTACGGGATTTCTGTCAGGTGAAGGGATCGGGAAACATCGATAAGTCTATCACAGAATCCACCTTGCGATCGCTGGGGATCGATGAGCTGGGATTGGAAGAGTTGGACCGGACGATTCTGAGACTGATCATCCAGAGCTTCGGCGGGGGACCGGTGGGCATCGACACGATCGCCGCTTCCGTAGGGGAAGAACGAATCACCATCGAAGATGTCTACGAGCCCTATCTGATGCAGGCCGGATTGCTCCATCGGACGCAAAAGGGGCGAATGGTCTCACAAACGGCCTATCATCACCTGGGTTTGGCGGTCCCCGGAGAGGAGCAGCTTCAATTATGACCCTATTTTCCAAGCCCCAAAAGCTGATGATCACGATCTTGACCGCAGTATCCATTCTGTTTTTTTCAAAGATGCCGATCCTGGGTGCCGCAGCATCGGAGACATTCCTAAGGGTCGGCCTGTTTTACAGTACCACATCGGTTGCGCAGATACGCATCGAATCTGCGCAAGGATTTCTGTTGATGCGGGAAACCGAAGGGCAATTGGAAGAAATCCGGTCGCTGGAGGAATACACCGTATTGGATGTGTCAAGGTCCGGCGCAGCGGTCGTTGTGAAGGACATTCAAGGAGTGCTGATCTCCAACGATCTGGCAGACGAATCTGTGCTTATGAGCGCGGCAGAAGATTCGGATGAGCGCTTTGTGTCCGTCGGCAGCACCGTTTACAGGGATGGGGTTTGCTTTAACGCTGATCCGACCTCCGGACTGACTGTGATCAATTACGTTTCACTGGAGCATTATTTACGGGGCGTATTGAGCCGGGAAATGTCTCCGGGCTATCCAGCCGAGGCGCTAAAAGCGCAAGCGGTCAGCGCGCGAAGCTTTGCGCTGGAGAATCTGGGAAAGCATAGCCGTTACGGCTTCGACCTCTGCAGCAATACCTGCTGTCAGGTCTACACAGGTGTGGATGCCGAGTATCCACAGACCGACGAAGCCTGCCTTTCTACTCTCGGAGAGGTTCTTGTATACGATGGGAAGATCGCTGCCGGCTATTACTTTGCGTATAGCGGAGGATATACACAGAATTCAGAGGATGTTTGGACTTCGACTATTGGCTATCTTCGGTCAGTACAGGATGGTTTTGCCCCGGATTATTTCTGGACGGCCCAGCTGAGTTTCAGCGAAATTCGCGCAAAACTGGAAGCGGCCGGGTACGATCCGGGTACGGTCCTTTCTGTCCGGGTCGGCAACAGATTGACCAATGGATCTGTGGCAGCGCTGATTGTCGAAGGAAGCAAGGAAACCGTGACGCTTTCCAAGGAACGCGTACGAACTGCCCTAGGCGCAAGTACGATCCGTTCCGTGCGGTTTTCCATGGGCGGACAGCCGGAGCCCGCGATCGAGATCGATCGCGGCCAGAGCGGCATAGCGCTCTGGAGCGCCACCGGCGCTGCTGCGGCAGCGGAAACCGTGACGCTGCAAAACGCTTCTGGAGAAGCTTCGTCGCTTCCCGCAACGGATCTGGTGATCTGGGATGGACAGCAGCTTGTGTCCACCTCGGCCCTGAGCGAAACACAGATCACATTTACAGGCGATATCGTCACCGGCGGCACAGTGTATTTCAAGGGCATGGGCTATGGGCACGGCGTAGGAATGCCCCAGACCAGCGCAAGGGAAATGGCGAATCAAGGATATGGATATCAGGATATTCTACGTTATTACTACACGGATATCGAAATCTGTCAGGCAAATGAATGCAACGAATGAGGTACTATGAACGTCAGTGATTTCAACTATGAACTACCCGAGGAACTGATCGCCCAGACGCCTGCGGAAAAAAGAGACGCCTCCAGGCTGCTTGTGATCCACAGAAACACCGGTTTGCTGGAGCATAAAACCTTCCACGATATCCTTTCTTATTTTCAACCGGGAGACTGCCTGGTGCTGAACGACTCGAAGGTGATCCCGGCCAGGCTGTTCGGCATCAAAAAGGACACTGGAGCACGAGTGGAATTTTTGTTATCCAGAAGATTGCATGAGGACACCTGGGAGACCCTGGTCCGACCGGGACGGCGTGTCCATCCGGGGGACAGGATCCTGTTCGGAGAACATGGGGAGCTGGAGGCCATCGTGACCGAGCGGGGGGAAGAGGGGACGAGGATCGTCGAATTTCACTATACCGGGAACTTTATGGATCATCTGGAAGCCATCGGAAAGATCCCGCTGCCTCCCTATATCGCAAGAGAAGCAACATCGGAAGACACGGTGCGGTACCAGACCGTATACTGCCAGACGGAAGGCTCTGTTGCGGCGCCTACGGCCGGACTCCATTTTACGCCGGAGCTACTGGAGCAAGCCAGAGCAAAAGGGATCCGGATCGCCAACCTGACCCTCCACGTAGGACTGGGCACCTTCCGGCCGGTCAAATGCGAACAGGTGGAGGCGCATGTGATGCATTTTGAGGATTATGCCGTTTCCCGGGAGGCCGCCGACCTGGTGAACGAAACCAAGGCAGCCGGCGGACGCATCATCTCTGTGGGCACCACAGCCTGCCGTACCATGGAGAGCGCCACGGACGAAAACGGCATCCTGCGGCCGGGAGAGGGCAGCACGGGGATCTTTATCTATCCGGGGTATCGATTCAAAATGGTGGACAGCATGATCACGAATTTCCATCTGCCGAAGTCTACGCTGCTCATGCTGGTCAGCGCGCTGTACGACCGGGAGAACATGCTCATGGCTTACGAAGTCGCCGTGAAAGAACGTTACAGATTCTTCTCCTACGGAGATGCAACACTTATTTTATAGAGGTATTATGAAACACGCAGTCACCTACCAATTGCATAAAACCGACAGCCGGACCAAGGCCCGCCGTGGAACGCTTTCCACGCCTCACGGAACCTTGGAGACTCCGGTATTCATGCCTGTAGGCACCCAGGCCACGGTCAAAGCCATGAAGCCGGAAACCGTCAGAGACCTGGGCAGGGAAGGGGCTTCGATCATTCTGAGCAACACCTATCACCTGTATCTGCGTCCGGGTCACGAAATCATACGGGAAGCCGGTGGCCTGCACCGGTTTATGAACTGGGACGGCGCGATCCTCACCGACAGCGGCGGATTTCAGGTATTCAGTCTGGGCGACCTTCGCAAGATCACCGAAGAGGGCGTTGCTTTCCGGTCTCACATCGACGGGTCTTCCCATATGTTCACTCCGGAAAAGAGTATTGAAGTACAGAATGCACTGGGCTCCGATATCATGATGGCTTTCGACGAATGTGCGCCGTATCCGGCGGACAGAGACTATGTCAAACGATCCCTGGAGCGCACCACCCGTTGGCTGAAACGATGCAAAGAATATCATCAGGATGTAGAGCGTCAGTCCTTGTTCGGCATTATGCAGGGGGGCGTGTATACGGATCTTCGCCGGCAGAGCGCCGAGGAAATTGTGGATCTGGATCTGCCCGGATACGCCATCGGCGGCCTTTCTGTGGGGGAGCCCAAGGAATTGATGTACGAGGTGCTGGATTCCTGTGTGGATCATTTGCCGGCTGACAAGGCTCGTTACCTGATGGGCGTGGGCAGTCCCGACTGCCTGTTCGAAGGTGTGGAGCGGGGGATTGATATGTTCGACTGTGTTCTGCCCACCCGAATCGCCCGGAACGGCACAGCCTTTACGTCAGTGGGCAGAATCGCTATCAAAAATGCCAAGCACGAAAGAGATTTTACAGCCCTGGATCCCAACTGTGACTGTTACACTTGCAGAAATTACAGCAGAGCCTATCTGCGGCATCTGTTCAAATCCAACGAGATCCTGTCCTCTATGCTCTTGACTGAACACAATTTGCACTTTCTGGTCCGCACCATGGAAAACATCCGTCAAGCCATCGAAGAGGATCGTTTCCTTGAATACAAAAAGGAATTCTATGAGCAATACGGGGGTTTCTGATGAGAAATAGTTCGACTTCGGAAGCCGTTGCTGTGTGCATCCACTCCGACGGCTGCGGCGGTTGTCAATACCAGGGCATACCATACGAAGAACAGTTGAAGACCAAGCAGAAGCTGGTGGAGGACCTGCTGACCCAGGTGGACATGAGCCCGAAGCTGGGCGGAGCCATCTGTCCGTCGCCCGTGCGATACTGCTATCGGAATAAAATGGAATATACCTTCGGCAACACGTACAAGGATGGACCGCTCACCCTGGGACTGCACAAGCAAAAGAGCTTCATGAGCATCGTGTATACCGGAGAATGCCAAATCGTTCCGGCAGAGTTCAACGAGCTTCTTAGAGAAACACTGGCTTTTTGCCAAGAGCAGGATTACACCTTCTACAATAAAAAAAGCCACAAGGGGCTTCTGCGGAGCTTGATCTTAAGAAAAGGGATCCGAACCGGAGAGCTGCTGGTCAATATCGTCATGACAACACAGAGTAAGTTTGATTCTGCAGCATTTCGGGATAGGCTCCTTACACTTTCCTTTGCGGAGCACATTGTCGGTATTCTCCATACGATCAACGACGGCGTTTCGGATGCGGTGAACTGCGATGAAATGTATATTCTTCATGGAAGAGATTACTACAACGAAGAATTGATGGGACTCCGATTCAAGGTGGGCGCCTTTTCCTTTTTTCAGACCAACGTAGAAGCCGTGGAAAGGATGTTCACCGACGCGCTTGCTCTGATCCCATCGCTGGAAGGCAAGATCATTTGGGACCTGTACTCCGGGACAGGAACTCTGGCCCAGACGGTGGCGCCAAAAGCTCAAGAAGCCATTGGTGTAGAACTTTCGGAGGAATCTGTGGCCATGGCACGACTGAATGCGTTGCAAAACGGCCTTTCAAACTGTAGCTTCATCGCCGGCGATGTCCTTAAAGTGCTGGATGACATGACGGTTTCTCCGGATGTGATCATCGTGGATCCGCCCCGATCCGGCATCCATCCCAAGGCCATGAAAAAGATCGTCTCCTACGGCGTTCCCTATATTCTGTACATCTCCTGCAATCCCAAGACTCTGATCCAGAACCTGCCCGAAGCCATGGAGGCCGGCTACGGCATGGAGTCTTTTCGCATCTATGATAATTTTCCGTTTACGAGACATACGGAATGCGTCTGTATTCTTGAGCGTAGCGAAAGCACTGAACAACAAGAGATGTAGAAGGAATCAGATCGGATAAACTATAGAATGACGCTTGTCGTAAAGCATCCGTCTTCGTAACTGAAAGAGCAAAGACCGCCGTATTTTTGCGCGATCGCTGCGATGCTTCTCGTGCCAAGTCCATGGTTTTCAATGGGACTCATCGGCATGTTATCCGAAAACGCCACATTGCCGTTGCAGCTGTTCGTGATTTGTATCAAAAGCTTTTCATGCTTGGTTTTGCAGATGATTTTTAAGAATCTGTCATTTTCGTTCGGAATAACCGCGCAAGCATTGGTGGCATTTTCCAGGGCATTCCCCAAAAGAACGCATAGATCCATATCGGAAACTACGCTTTTCTCGGGTAGATCCACATGAGTTTCCACCTGTATGCCTTCCATCTTCGCATGCTTGATATGGGAGTACAGAATCAAATTGACCGTATAATTGCTGCAATACTTTTCTACTGTAGCCTCTTCAATGCTTCTTTCCACATCTGCAATATATTTTTGAGCTGCGTCGTAGTCTTTGTTTCCAAGATAAGAATGAATCAGACTCAAGTGATGTCGCATATCATGGCGATACAGCATGGTTTTTTCTTGTGATGCTTCCAAAGCTTCAAGCTGCAGTTGAGCGGCAGCGGCCTGGTTCAACAATAAGTTTTGCTCGTCCTGCAAAATGAGCTTTTCTCTGGTTTGCATAAAAAAACGCAGAATCAGATAGTAAGCCGAGCACACAATAAAGAATAACAGCACACCATACTGAACGCTGAACTTGTTTATCACCTCGTTGATATCATACATGCCGATAGAGTAAATAAGAACAGAGTACGAAATCGGGATCATGGAAAACCCCAACCATCCACTGTCCCAGTTGCGCAGCATATAAAGGAATGTCTGACGGATATATTTATAGACCATGAACCATGTGGGCAGATAAAGGGTATAGCTGATCATATTTGCGATATCTTTACTAAAACCAAAAAGAAATGCAATGCTCAGACCTGCCATGGAGAATGAAGTGCTGATCGCGATAACGGTTACAAATATAAAAAATACCTTGGTTGCTTGAAATTTTGAGATGAACAAAAAGGCGAACAGTACCGGAAGCTGGACAAGAAGGGGATATAGCCTCATAAAAGCAGAATAACCGTAATGGAATAAAAACAATCCATCCAGAACAAACACGATCGCGGCATAAAGCCCCAATAGATAGCGATTTTTCTTGTCTTTGATCTCGCAATCCAAAAGCATATACATCACGCTGACTGCAAAGATAAAGCTTAGAGCCGATCGTATATAATCAAGCAACGGTCACTCCTTGAACGCAAAGGTGATATAGGCAGATTTTACAATGTTGCTGTTTGCCTTTGACATTGGGACTACGGCACGGGACTGCATTCGGACTTCCCGTTGACAGATGGTGTCGATCTGCTCCATATTGATAATATAAGAACGATGTGTTTTGATAAAGCAAGGGCGAGAGAGGAGCTCCTTTTCCAGCTCATTCATGGATCCGACGGCTTCAATTACAGAGCCATCATTCAAGTGATAAATCAGTGTTCTGCCGATGACTTCGGCAAATTCCAACCTGCTTAGATAGATTCGAGTCAGCCCGGTTTTACTTTTGATCAAAAAACTATCGCCGGGTTTGATTTCGGATTCGGAAATCACCTTATCCAAAAGCAGGAACAGCATTTCCTTTCGAACAGGCTTCAGCAAATAGTAAAACGCACCCACAGAATAGGAGTCAACAGCAAATTCAGGCGAAGAGGTCATGAAGATGATTTTCACATCCTGATCGAACTGCCTGATTTCCTTCGCTGCGCTCATTCCTGTTATAAAAGGCATCATGATATCCAGCAACATCAGGTCGTATTCCTGCCCGCTCTCCATTGCCGCAATCAGATCGGCAGCATTCTGAAATGCAGTATATAAAATACTGTTTTTATCCATTTGCTTTGACTTATAGTCATCGATAAATGAAATGATATTCGAAAGATCCGCTATCGTATCATCACAAACAGCTATTTTAAACACATGATACCTCCAAGTCGGCTAATTGTATCATACTTCTCCAAGTCATTCCATGACGAAAAAACGGCGTTTCGTGCAGACGCCATTTTTTTTATGGATCCGTTTGCTATGATTCAAGCGAAAAGACTGGCATTAACAGAAAGAATGAAGTCAAAGGAAAGCAAATGCCCTATATTATTGCATCCGGAATCGTTGTTTTGTTGCTGATTGTTTGGCTCCGATCCAAACAACGCAGGTTTGCAGGGATGGATAAAAACATCAACAACGCAATGACGCAAATCGGCGCTCAAATAACATCAAAATGGGATGTGTTGATTTTTCTTTTAGATACAACCAAGGGGCATGACGAAGTCGAATATAAAAAATTAAGGGAGATGATTCATGAAAGGCGCCTCATAACAAAAGATTCTATTCCCGCCCAAGTGATCGCACAATTAAATATCATCGATGATGCGAAAGGAAGAATTATGGCGGTGGCGGAACGTCATCCGGATTTAAAGGCGGACAGCACTTATGGCAAATCGCTAAACAATTTGAACCAGTATGAAAAGATGATTTTTACAAGTCAGCTTATTTACAACGACAGGGTGGCAAAACGAAATCATATGATCCATATGTTTCCGGCCTCAATAGCAGCAGTTATTCTTGGTTTTTACAATCGTATTTATAAGGAGATTTAAAATGAAAAAAAGTATTGCATTGATTCTGGTTTTATTGCTCATGTTTTCAGTGGCGATGACAGGCTGCGGCGGAGGCACCGAAGATCCGGCGGCTGCGCCAGATCCGGCAGCAGGTTCAGAGGCTCCCTCCATCAGCAAACAGGATCTGATCGCAAAGTACAATGAATGTTCCACAGTTTTCAATGAAGTTGAGGGTGCTTTCGTGGAAAACGGAACCTATGACGCAGAAGCAGACGTTAAGGCAGGCATGGACGCCATATACGACCTGCTGAGTGCGGCTGAGGTCGTCGTGCAATCCGATGATATTTCAGATGAAGAACGGATTGCCGTAAACGAGGAACTTCAAACATACATTGACCAGATGAATGGATTCAACGATACCTATCTGTAATTCGTCAAGTCGGAGGGAAGAAAGTATGAAAAGAAAAACAACAAGCTTATTCGTGATACTGTGCATGGTTTTAGCCCTGCTTCCGGTCTCAACGTTTCCTGTTTATGCCGTAGGGGGCTTGACGGTAACTGGTGGCGTCCCGGATACAGATTATACGTATGTAGGAGATGTCCTTACGATAACAAGCGGCACTGCAATCAGCATAAGCGCAGCAACCACAACAGCGGATAGAATCGTGGTCCAAAGCGGGATTATCGCGAATATCACGTTAAACGGTGTGAACATCGATGTAAGTGCACTTTCCGGTGCTTCCGCTATAGCTTTAGACATGAGCGGTGCAACGGTCAATTTAACCCTTACCGGCGATAATACATTAAAAAGTGGATCGCATTATCCCGGATTAGAAGTTCCAAGCGGCGCATCTCTTACGATTGGCGGCACAGGATCTCTTCGTGCTACTGCCGGAGCGTTCGGTGGCGCCGGTATTGGTAGCGAGGATGACGAAGATGCCGGTACAATAACCATAACCAGCGGAACTGTTTACGCAACAGGCTCGCAAAGAAGTGCAGGTATCGGCGGTGGAGAAATGGGAGCTGGCGGCACAATAATCATAAGCGGTGGTACTGTTGACGCACGCGGAAGTAATGCACCAGGTATTGGCGGTGGAGAAAAGGGAGCTGGCGGCACAATCAGCATCAATGGTGGAAACGTTACGGCTACAGGCGGCTCCAGTGCTGCAGGTATTGGCACTGGGTATCAGGGCACTGGCGGTGCAATAACCATAAGCGGTGGAACTGTTACAGCAACAGGCGGATATGCAGGAGCAGGTATTGGTGGTGGGAATCAGGGAAATAGCGGCACAATAAATATAAGCGGCGCAGCAATTGTAACTGCAACAGGTGGAAGCGCTGCTCCGGGTATCGGCACTGGCCTTCATGGAGATTCCTGGTTGATTACGATTGCTTCCCCAGCAAACATAAAAGCTTCAGGGCAGGGTACCGCGTCCGCAATTGAAAGTGTTTCCGCATGTAGTGCATACATTTTAATGGCAAATTTCACTTCAGATAAAGGCGCTGGAATAAAAACTGAGATTCGAACTTCCGCAGGTGCTATACTCGCTCCAGCTATTGAGTGGGCGCCGGCAGTTGGTTATCGGTCAATGGCGTTTACCCTGCCAGGCGATAGCGCTGCGTATACGGTTTATACAGACGGGGTAAAACAGCAATATACCAATGGCGCTACTACTAGCGATGAATTTGCAATTACCGGTGCGGGATTAAGTGCCTTTGATGCCGTTACTGCAGTACCAACCTACACCATGTCGGCATCCACGCTGACGGCGTTTGCATCGCAGACGGTGGGTTATGGCACGGCGCCGGCAGCGCAAACGGTCACCATCACTAACACCGGAAATCAGTTAATTACACTGACACAGCCGACCTCTACCAATTACGATATCGGCACGCTGTCCACCACAACGCTTGCCGTAAGCGGCACGGCGACCTTTACGGTACAGCCCAAGACCGGGCTGGCCGTTGGCAATCATGATGAGACCATAAATATTACTGGCTCAAACAGCGCAACGACGAGTGTTTCGGCACAGTTTGATGTTACTGCAGTACCCGCCAGAAGTAGCTCTGGCGGCAGCAGCACTCCGGCGACCACTGTCATCAACACGAACACAGGCAGCGTAACAGGAAACCAGTTGAATAATGCGGTGAAAGCGGCCAAGGACGGGGAGACCGTTACGATCCAGTCCGGCAAAACAAACGAGGTAACCATTCCAACGTCCGGTTTCGACGCACTTACGGGCAACAACAACAGCCTGACTGTCGTAACAGACAAGGGCACCCTGACCTTTGACAGCAACGCAGTGACTGCGATGGGCGCGCAGGCAACCGCTTCGGATATCATTGTACTCGTGGAAGATGTAGAGAAGAACACATTAACAGAAGAAGCGCAAACGAAGGTGGGGGATAAGACGGTCTATGACCTGAGTGTGATGTCCGGCGGGAAGCTAATTTCAAGCTTTAACGGCGGCACAGTAACAGTGAGCATTCCATACGAGCTTAAGACCGGAGAAAAGGCTGAAAACTTGACGGTCTGGTACTTGGCGGACGATGGAACTCTGACGGAAATCAGCTGCGCATACGATGAAAAAGCGAAGGCCGTCACTTTTGTCGTCAACCATTTTTCCAAATATGTGGTAGGCTACGACAGTCTGGCAGGTTGGATCAATCCGTTTGCGGACATAATGAGCAGCGATTGGTTTTACGACGCTGTAGGATATGTGAACCTCAATGGATTGATGAATGGACAGACGGGTATGGAATTTGGACCGGAAGCGGCGATGACCCGAGGGATGTTCGTGACCATTTTAGGCAGAATGGAAAATATCGACACGGCAATATATGCAAATCAAACGACCTTTTCCGATGTAAAAAACAATCAATATTACGCACCGTATACTGCATGGGCCAGCGACAAGGGGATTGTAACTGGTGTGGGAAGCGAAAAGTTTGCACCCGATGCAGCGATCACTCGGGAGCAGATGGCCGTCATGTTGACCAACTATATGAAATTGAAAGACCAGGGACCGGTGGGTGCATGGGCGATCCAGCTTACCTACGGCGATTTAGATCAGATTTCTTCGTGGGCCGGAGAGGGCGTTATGTTCACAACGATGAAAGAGCTGATGAAGGGCACAGGCAATGACGCAAACGGAGCGCCTCTGTTTTCTCCGCTCTCCACATCGACTCGAGCGCAAACAGCGCAGGTTATGATGAATCTTGAGGAAGTTTTGAAATAAAAGCAGCTCGGGCAAAAAAAGATACGAATGATAGGGTTTCCCAGCATCGGACTTTCCGCAGAGAACTGCGAGCGGAAGTATGCATGCAGGGGAACCTTTGTTTTTAGGACGTTGTCGATAAGCCAACCTGATGATACGGGTTTCCGATTACGACTTTTACAATAAGCGGGGTTCATGATATGATTAGGCGGAGATGGATGACATATTAAGGGAGGTCACTTGATGCCGAGAAGAAAAGAGTTGAACACCATACTGTTTGTTATTGTTTTAGGTTTTATTTGTATGTATGTTTTTATTATACTTCATATAAAATTACAAGAAAGTGCGCAAAAGGCTCTGGTTCAAACTTACAACATCTATAAGACATTAGAGGTCCTCGTATTGATCCTCTTTGGAAGTTTGATAGAGTATAGGAAAGTGATTCTTACTTTCAAAAGTGGCATCCAGTTAAATAGTTATTATCTCATTTTCACAATAGGCTTAATTGTTTTATTAGTGTTGCCCTTTGAAATTATTATAAAATTAGGGCCCGCTCACCCGGGCTCTGTGAAGGGGATCATCTCTTTTGTGTTAACCAATATGAGTCTTCGAAGTGTATTAAGCGTGTTAGCGGGGATATTGACAATCAGATCTTTGGTAAGTTGCGAAAACCAGATGAAATTTATGGAATAGTAGTTCCATAGATGAAATCAGAATCCGCTTGATAGGAGGACCGTTATGGAAATAAGAATAGTAACGGAAAACAAAAAGCGATACATAGACTTGCTGCTGTTGGCAGACGAGCAAGAAGATATGATAGATCAATACCTCGAGCGCGGTGAAATGTTTGTTTTGGATGACGGGGGCATAAAAGCGGAATGCGTGATCACGAAGGAAGCGGACGGTATTTATGAACTTAAAAACATTGCCGTCATGACTGACTGTCAGGGCAACGGATACGGTAAGAGGCTGATATCGTTTTTATAACGATTGCGGCTTTCAGGAATCACATCGCATTAAAAACTTTTTCACAGACAACTATGACCACCCGATGTTTGAAAACGGAAAACAGCTCGTTGATATGATATATCTGAAGTGGGAACGCTCGTTTTAAAAAATATGAAAGAGGACGCTATGGCAACACCCAGAATTCAAAGAATGAGAGAAAAGCTTTTCAATACGATCCCGACCATCACTGCAGAACGGCTGGTCCTGGCAACGGAAGCCTATCAGAAGTTTGCCGGGGATTCGGTTCCGGTATTCAGGGCCAAAGTCGTGAACTACATCATGGAGAACATGACAACACTCATCCTGGAGGATGAGCTGATCGTGGGCACGGCGACCAATGCGTACAGAGGCGCTAATTTGCATCCGGAATTCCAGTCGAGTTCCTGGTATATCCGGGATATCGACGAATTTTCCACACGGAGCAAAGATCCGTATTATATTTCCCCGGAAGACAAAAAAACAATCCTCGAAACGCTACCGTACTGGGAAGGGAAGTCCATGGAAGACCTGGCGCAGACGGCTCTTCCGGCGCACATTCGCGCGCTGGAGGAGGACGACATTCTTTGCATCGGGCTCGAAAACGGTGTTTCGGGCGAGACGGTATGCGATCATGAAAAGATTTTGACGGTGGGGATCAAAGGCTACATGGATGAGTGTCGTAATAATATCGAAAATACGGTTCCCCAGAGCATGGAGGAACAAGCGCGGGTGGACTTTTGGCGGGCTTGTATTATTCAGGGCGAAGGTCTGATCACCTACGCGCGCAGGATGGCAGAGAAGGCCGAAAGAATGGCTTCCGAATGTACTGATACGAAGAGGAAGCAGGAGCTTCTTGGGATTGCGGAAAACTGCAGGATCGTTCCGGAGCATCCGCCTCAAAGCTTCCAACAGGCGCTTCAGGCCATCTGGTTCGTTCACGTCTATTTCCACATCGAAGTCTGTACGACCGCATGCGGATTCGGCAGATTTGACCAGTACATGTGGCCGTTCTACAAGAAGGACGTGATCGATGAGAAGAACATGACGAGAGAAGAAGCTCTGGAGATGCTGGAGTGCTTTTATCTGAAGGCATGCGAGGTCTACGAAGTACGGGACAGCTGGTACGCCACAGCCTTTGCGGGTTATCCGATGTGGCAGATCCTTGTGGTGGGCGGACAGACGACGGAGGGGAAAGACGCCTCCAACGATTTATCCTTCCTTTGTCTGGAAGCCGCCGACGATCTGAAGACAACGCAGCCCGTTATGGCGCTGCGCGTCTTCGAAGAAACACCGGAAGAACTGATCCGGCTGGGATGCCGGATGGTTCAGGAAGGGCAGGCAAATCCGGGATTCTTCAGTGACGATGCAGGCATCAAGATCGCCCTTGCCAAGGGGTGCACCCCGGAAGAAGCCAAAGACTGGACCATTGTCGGCTGTATCCAGCCGGGTCCCGGCGGCGGCGGAACCGATGGTTCACCGGATGTGGGTTATGTAAACATGGGCAAGATGATCGAATTCGTTCTTCACAACGGCGTAGATCCGGCCACAGGCAAGCAAATGGGCCCGAAAACCGGAGATCCCAGAGATTTCCAGAACATTGATGCATTTAAGGATGCGTTGAAAAAGCAGATCCGTCACCATTACGACATTGTTCGGACAGGATATAATCTGATGCAGAGCATCCACATGAACAGATACCCTGTCATTTTTGCGTCCATGGTAACCCGAGGATGCGTTGAAAGCGGCAAATCCGTCCAGCACGGCGGCGCGCAGTATTCAACGGCCGGTGTGTACGTTACCGGACCGGCGAACCTGGCGGATTCCATCGCAGCGGTGGAAAGGTGTGTCTTCGAAGACCGGGACCTGACCATGGATGAACTGATCCGGGCTTGCGATACGAATTTTGGGGGGCAGGAAAGGATCCGTCAGCTTTTGCTGAACAAGCCGGAAAAATACGGAAACAACCTGGCGCATGTGGACAGTATTTATCGGGAAATGATTCAGGACATTGCCAGCGTCGTACAGGGTTGGAGCGACGCCCGAGGCGGACACTACAGCTTCGGCATCGACTCCCAGACGATGAACATTCCCCACGGGTCTGTTACAGGGGCGCTTCCTGACGGAAGGCTTGCCGGCGAACCGCTTTGCGACGCTGCGTCTCCCATGATGGGCCGGGATATACAAGGGCCTACAGCTACCGTAAAATCCGTTGCCTCTGTGGAACCGGAACGATTGGAGGAAGGCGCTCTGTTCAACCTTCGCTTTGATCCCAGGGGGGTTCAGGGCGAAAGCGGCCTGAACATTATCGAAGGTGTGATCAAGACCTTCTTCGAAAGCGGCGGCCAGCACATCCAGATCAACGTCGTGGACACGGAAACCCTTCTGGACGCGCAGGAAAACCCTGAAAATTACAGAGGGCTCATGGTTCGCGTGGCCGGCTACATGGCATACTTTACAGACCTTGACCGAAGCGCCCAGAACGCTATCATCGGCCGAACGGCGCACTTGTCATAAGCCTTGTATGATTGAAGAGAAAAGAGCTTGTAAATATGAACGAATACATCAAACCGAATGTGATACTGCCAATCAGCCTTCACGACACTCGAGTCACCAAGGTGATTGTACCTGATAATAGCCTTGAATCCAGAGAAGGCATGCTGACACTTGAATTTGATGATGGGCTTTACAAAGTGGCTCTTGGTGAAGCATACCAAACCGGCAAGGCATTCGTGGAACTGTCAGGGATCGATTATGATTTCAGCCATGTGTGGTATTATATTGACAATAGCAGAAATGAAATATCATTTTCTAAATTTGCTCAAGATGTAGAATCGGCTAAACTCGAGATTACCGATGAAACATACGGATACAATCAGACAAGATATGGAGGACACCTGTACCTTGAAGAGAAATGGATCGAAATTGAGATTGATATTTATCATTTCGGACAGACTGTGTATAAATGGGAATAGATGCTAGGGTATTATGGAGGATGCAAATGAAGGTATTTATCAGTGCGGATATCGAAGGAATCACAACAACGACCTTCTGGCCGGAAACTGAACCGGAAAACCCCGAGTACAAGGCTCACTCCGAGCAGATGACAAAGGAAGTCCAAGCCGCCTGCCATGGCGCGCTTGAAGCCGGAGCAACGGAAATCGTCGTACGGGACGCCCACGGCTATGCGAACAATATCGACATCCATGCGTTGCCCAAAGAGGCCAAACTTATCAGAGGATGGTCCGGACATCCCTACATGATGGTATTCGGCATCGATCATACATTCGACGCAGCAATCTTTATCGGATATCATTCCGCTGCGTCCAAAAGAGGAAACCCTATGTCTCATACGGAAAGTCTGCGTCCTCTCTATGTAAAAATCAACGGACGGCTCGCCAGCGAATTTATGCTGTTCAGCTATGCAGCAGCTTTGGAGAAAGTGCCGACCGTATTTTTGTCAGGCGACAAACAGCTCTGTGAGGATTCAAAAGACTTGCATCCCGGGCTGATCACTTGCCCTGTAAAAGAAGGCTTTGGTGAAGCGATCATCCATGAAAACCCTGTCAATATGTTAAATAGCATCAAAGACGATTATTTTGAGCTGCTGCGTGTGTTCAGCTTTGTCAATTGAACAGAGATCTGTTTGTTGAACCGGGGAGGCGATCCTATGAGCGATATCAAAGAAACCGTACGAAATCAGCGAGCCTACTACGATACGGGCGCAACCAAAGACCTGAGTTTTCGCCTGCGGCAGCTTGGTTTGCTGAAGCGTGCCATTCAGGCGCATGAACAGGAAATCATAGACGCGCTTCGGAAGGATCTCAACAGGGATCCTTTCGATGCCTATGCGGCGGAGATCGGGATCGTGCTGGAAGAACTGAATCACTTGATTCGCCATCTTCCGAAGTGGGGTGTAAAAAAGAGGGTCAGGACTTCGCTGGCAAATTTCCTCGCCTCCAGCTACATCTATCCGGAGCCCTATGGGATCGCGCTGATCCTCTCGCCCTGGAATTATCCGTTTCAACTGGCGATGTCTCCTTTGGCCGGAGCTATCGCAGCCGGAAACTGCGCCGTTGTAAAGCCTTCCGCATATTCTTTCCACACCTCTAAGGTCATCGAAAAGGTGATCAAGGTTTGTTTTGAAGAAGAATACATCGCAGTGGTGCAAGGCGGTCGGGAAGCGAATCAAAGCCTGCTGGACGAGAAGTTCGATTATATTTTCTTTACGGGCAGCGTAGCCGTGGGGAAAACCGTCATGGAGGCAGCCTCCAGACATCTGACGCCCGTTACGCTGGAACTGGGCGGAAAAAGTCCCTGTATCGTAGATGAAACGGCAAACCTGAAGCTGGCCGCCAAGCGCATCGTCTGGGGCAAATTTATCAATGCAGGGCAGACCTGTGTGGCACCGGATTATCTGATGGTCCATCATTCTGTCAAAAGGAAACTGATCGACGAGATCAAGAGTGTCATTGAATCATTCTACGGTCCGGAAGCCGGAGGTATGGAAAGCTTTCCGAAGATCATCAACGAAAAGCATTTCAACCGACTAGTGCGCCTGATGGAAAACGAAGACATCCTTCTTGGGGGCAATGCAGATCCGTCAGCACTGAAGATCGAACCCACACTGGCGGACCACGTCAATTGGGACAGCCCATTGATGCAGGGAGAGATCTTCGGCCCGATCCTGCCTATCATGGAATTTGATGATTTGGCAGAAGTGATCCTGGAAGTGAATCAGCACCCAAAGCCTTTGGCGCTCTATTATTTTACCGGGAGAAAGGACAGAGAAGAAAAGGTTTTAGGAGGTATTTCTTTCGGCGGCGGTTGCATCAACGATACGGTGATGCACCTGGCCAGCATTTACCTGCCTTTCGGCGGAGTCGGCGAGAGCGGCATGGGACAATATCACGGGAAGTCCAGCTTCGATACCTTTACGCATTACAAGAGTATTCTCAATAAGTCGAATCTGATCGATGTTCCGCTCCGCTATCCGGGGCACAAACACATCGGTCTGGTTAAAAGGATCATGAAATAGAGCAATATTTATGTGGCAGCTTTTGAATGATGTGCCGGATCAAACTTCCGGTAACTGTTCTTGCCGCTTTTCTTTGCCAGATACATGGCTGAATCCGCATATTCGATCAGATCATAGACTTCCCGGGTATCCTGCCCGTATACAGCCATTCCTGCGCTGCAGGTGATTTCCGCTTCCGCTTTCCCCACATCGATAGGCTCCCGCAGCACGATGTCTTGAATGTTCTTCCAGATCGATTCGATATCCTTTGCGGATACGGTTACGTAGCCGTGTATGTAGAGTCCGAATTCGTCTCCGGATATCCTCATAAATATCGCGTTGTCATAAGGGAGTCTCATCAGACGTTCGGCAAAGGTTTTCAAAAAGATGTCACCGCTTTGATGTCCATAGGTGTCGTTGATGCTTTTAAAATCATCGATATCGATAAAAGCGAAAACCCCTTTTTGATCGGGTTGGTTGTGGATCAACGTTTCTATTTCCGTTCGGTATTGGTATCGGCTCACCAGGCCGGTCAGAGCGTCTTTGACCAGCCGGTTGTTCAGGTCGCTGTTCAACCGGTTCAACTGCGTATTGCTTTTTTTGAGTTCTCTCTGCACATTGGACAGCTCGTTATTCAGTTTTTGGATCTGTTCGAATTGCATGCGAACCAGCTCATCGTTGCCGGTGGTAAAGGTGCTTTCGAAGGAGCCGATGCTTCGCATAAAGTGATGGGATATCGTCTGAAGGACAGAGATGTCCGACGGATCTCGAATGATCGATGTGTCGAGCCCCATGATCAGTACGGATTTTCCCGCGGAAATCAAGCATAGCGATACTTCGATACCGGACTGCTTCAGCTCCAGCTGCCTGGGGCAGAGGAACAGGTCTTTTTCTTTTCTGGCATGAGCAATCAATTCATTTAAGAACAGCGCGTCATTTTCTGAAAACAGATCTGTCATATTTTTATGATATGGAGAAAGAAGATAGATGGGTTGATACCAATAGGGTCGGATGATCGAGCCATCCGGTCCGCAGGAAATCAGGAACGCAGTCTGTTCTGAATGCATGAGGGCCTCCGTTTCTTACGACTGATCTGAGAATGCGGTTTTTGCCCAACGAATCATTTCGGAAAAGGTCGGTGTATAATAATCCACATCCCATTTTTCCCAGAGCCCGCTTGTACTGAAAAAAGCTTGTCCGCCCACGATGATCCGAATGGATGGAAATTCAGTGCGAATGGCGCGCACCGTTTCTTCGCATTCGGGAAGGTGGGGCGGCATGGTCACTGTCAGGGCAACAAGATCCGGTTTGTATTCGGAAAGTGCTTTAAGCAGTGCCGCGCGCGGCAGAGCAGCGCCCAGATAGTAGGTGTCCCAGCCATGATATTCGAAAACATCCGAGAGCATCCGTGCGCCGATCTCGTGTAGTTCACTGCCGACAGCGCACACTACCAGCGTCCGGCCGATCCGGGGGCGCGAAAACAGATCATCGTAAAAGAGTGGGAGTATGGATTGAGTGACAGAGGTGATGTAGTGCTCTTTGTCCACGGTGATGCGATTTTGATGCCACAGCTCGCCCACCTCGTGGAGCACTGCGGAAAGGATTTCCTCGTAAATCACAGGAAGGTCGATACCGTTCTGTCGAGCTTCCTTGATGATTTCATGCGCTTGCTCAGTCTTGCCGACCAATAAGGCATCCAGATAAGCTTTGCGGATCGCACCATAGGGACCTTCACGAAAAGAACCGGAATGCGGAATATTCGTGACAGCTTCCCGCGTGATGCGAATGGCTTTCCGAAGATAGTCCTGTGCGTTGTTCCGCCCGGCTTCATCCAGGATGCGATCGGGCAGAAGCGCCAATTGTTCCGACAGGATCTGATAGTGATCCGTCATTTGCCTGCTGATCCGATCTCGGTCCAGGTCCTTCATCAGACTGCACAAGAGTTCGAAAAGCCAGAGAGCATAAGCTTCGAATATTTTCTCGTCTCCGAAATGAACGGCTGTCAGGAGATAACTGATATTATAGATGATGTCGTCGTACATCAGTTTGCGACGGCGCTCGTCCATTTCTTTTTCAAGGACAGGATCACGTCTGAAGTGTTCCTGAAAGACCTCCCGGGCCGCTTCCAGCAGCACGGGATCCGTATAACTCATCAGCATACTCATCGGGAACTCCTATCTCCGCCAGGGGATTCGATATCCGTGTTGTTAAGGTTATCATACCTAAAAACTCATGAAGTGTAAACTGCGGAAACGGATGACAATTTATAGTATTATGCGGTATAGTGACAATAGAGGAGGAGCTTCGCGGCATCTATGAGGAGATCAACTGCATTTATCATGATTGTCATGACAGCAGGCGCCATCGCGTCGCTTTTTGGACGTATATGGTATATACTGGCTGTAAGCGCCGGGCTGCTGGGCGTCCTGGTCGGCGGACTTTTCGGAAGGACGTCTTTTCGTGAATGTGGATTGGCTCCTGCTGATATCGCGGCAGGCTTGGCGGCAAGAAAAAACCTGCTGCTGGCGGTTGTTCCGGTGGTGCTGATCGCGGGTGAGGTATGGATCGGCGTTCAGCTGTATTCCGACTATATCCGATGCGGCCTAGCCATTTGGGACCATCAACTGGTCTTTACCGGGACGGCAACATTGGTGCTGCATATCCTGTTCCTGACGATGCTCGAAGAAATTCCGTGGCGCTGTTATTATCAATTGAACATCGGGCAGAATTTTCCGGGTATTGCCGCATTGATCCTTCCGGCCACAGGGATCACCCTTTGGGTTATGCCTTTGTATGGCACGTCGGCTTCGGTGATTTGTCTGCTGGGATTTTTTATCAGGAGATTGATTTGGGGATATTTATACGCCGAATCGGGGTCGGTTCTCATCGTAATTATTTCCCATTGGATCACAACGCTGTTCTATCTGGTTCTGCTTGTGGGGATATAAGCAAACCATACACATCAAGGAGGGTATTATGGAGTCCAACAGATTAAAAATCAGACCGTCTGTATTCGAAGATTGCAAACTGTTTGCGAAGTGGGAATCGCTGCCATCGGTCCGTACAAGTTTCACAATGAATGATGACTGGGATTATAACCATATCGCGCCGCAGTTTGTTTTACACAGCCTGGACAAAACACGATTGCAGATGACGATCCTGCTGAAAGAGACCGGCGAACCGATCGGACGCATACAGATCAGTCGAATCGACCCGGAATATGATTCGCTGGATATCACCAGGATTTATATCGCCGAAGACCGGAATCGCAGACGCGGATTGGGTGAAGAAGCCATGCGCCTCGTGCTGGAATACTGTTTTATTCAAATGCATATGGAGCGGGTCACGCTGGATTTTGTGGAAGGAAACTATCCTGCGGAAGCCTTGTATCTGAAGCTTGGATTTAAAAAGGAAGGCGTTGCCCGGCACGGCGGAAAAAAGAACGGTATGTATTTAAATCTGCACATGATGTCCATTCTGAGGAACGAATATTACAGCCTGTTCAAAAGCGAAGAACTCTAGTCGTCAAAGGGGTCCCCAATGAATAGAAGCAGTGATTATCAGATCCACTTATTCCACGAAGGGACAGCCCGAAGGGCTTATGAATTCATGGGCGCTCATTTGTGTGAAAACAACGGCAGGAAAGGCTGTTCGTTCCGAGTCTGGGCGCCTCACGCGTCCCGGGTTTTCCTTCAGGGAGACTTTAACGGCTGGAGTCGTGATCATCCGATGCGGCGCATCAGTGATGAGGGATTGTGGGAGATTTTTGCAGAAGGCGCCGTCCAGTACGAGGCTTACAAATACGAGATCATCAACAGCAAGGGTGTGTCTGTCCTCAAGGCGGATCCGTTCGCGTTTCATGCGGAAACCAGACCGAAAACGAACTCAAAAATCATCGATATGAGCAGTTATGGATGGTCGGATTCGAATTGGACTCGAAAATCGCTCTACGACCAGCCTGTGAGCATTTATGAAATGCATCCCGGCTCCTGGCGCCGCTATCCCGATGGAAATTTTTTCAACTACCGAAAAATCGCGGATGAATTGATCCCCTATCTGGTCGATATGGAATTTACCCATATCGAATTGATGCCATTGTCGGAGTATCCCTTCGACGGCTCCTGGGGATACCAAGTAACCGGATATTATGCCGCTACTTCGCGTTATGGAACGCCGGAAGATCTGATGTATTTCGTCGATTGCGCTCATCAGGCCGGCCTTGGGGTCATCCTGGACTGGGTGCCGGGGCATTTCCCCAAAGACGCCCACGGTTTGTACCGATTTGACGGAGAACCTTGTTACGAGTACAGCGGAAGCGCAAAAAAAGAACACAAAGGTTGGGGAACCATGGTCTTCGACTGGGGGCGCACCGAGGTGCAAAGTTTTTTGATTTCCAACGCATTTTTCTGGATCGATCAATTCCATATCGATGGACTGCGTGTGGATGCAGTCGCATCAATGCTGTACTTGGATTACGACCGAAAAGACGGCGAATGGGAACCTAACAGCTACGGTGGACGCGAAAACTTGGAAGCCATTGCATTTCTGCGCAAGCTTAACAGCAGTATTCTGACCGAGTATCCGGATGTGATGATGATCGCCGAAGAATCCACTGCATGGCCCATGGTGACGCTGCCTCCCGACGTAGGCGGTTTAGGTTTCAATTACAAATGGAACATGGGATTCATGAACGATACAGTACAGTACATGAAAACCGATCCTTTTTTTCGCCAGTACGCTCATCATAAACTCACATTCTCTATGGAGTATGCTTTTACCGAAAACTTTATACTGCCACTTTCCCACGATGAAGTTGTCCACATGAAAGGATCTCTCATCACGAAGATGCCGGGCAGCTATGAGCAAAAATTCGAAAATCTCAAAACCTATCTGGGATACATGTGGACCCACCCCGGGAAAAAACTGCTCTTTATGGGCGGCGAACTGGCCCAATTCAATGAATGGCATTATGACGGCGAACTGGACTGGAACCTTCTGGATTTCCCCATGCATCGACAGTATAAGCATTATGTTAAAAGGCTGAATCTCTTGTATCGGACACATCCTCCTTTCTATGAGATCGAAAACAGCTGGTCCGGATTTGAATGGCTCCGGGCATCGGACAAGGAAAACAATATTATTGCATATGTCCGGAGAGACCGGAGCGGGAATGAATTGATCTGCGTGGCCAATTTTTCGGCCGAAGAGCGGAGAGCCTATCGCTTCGGCGTTTCGAACAAAGGTCCCTACAAAACGGTATTTCAATCTGATCTGGCAGAATTCGGCGGACAGGGAAGCCTCATTACGAGCATTCGGACGGATCGGCAGGACGCTGATGGGAAAGAATACTCCCTTTGTCTTTCGATACCGCCGCTCACATTTTTAGTGCTTTCGGCAGCTTCTGCAGATCGTAGCAGTGAAGGGAGGTCAACATGAGTTTCATCAAGAAGAAAGATATGATAGCCATGCTGCTGGCCGGCGGGCAGGGAAGCAGACTAGGTGTTCTTACAAAGGATGTGGCAAAACCGGCAGTGCCTTTTGGCGGGAAATACCGGATCATCGATTTCCCGCTCTCCAATTGCATCAACTCCGACATTGACACCATCGGTGTGCTCACACAGTATCAGCCGATGGAATTGAACGCCTATATCGGAAACGGACAGCCTTGGGATTTGGATCGCATGTACGGCGGTGCGCGAATCCTGCCGCCGTATGTCCGTGGAAAAGAAGGAGAGTGGTATAAAGGGACCGCCAATGCCATTTATCAAAATATTCCGTTCATTGAGCAGTATTCTCCCAACTATGTCATCATACTCTCTGGCGATCACGTGTATAAAATGAATTACCGCTGGATGTTGGATCAGCATATGAAAAAGGATGCGGACTGCACCATTGCCGTGATTGAAGTCCCTATGGAAGAGGCGAGTCGTTTTGGTGTTATGAATACCAACGAAAATCTTCGCATTACGGAATTCGAGGAGAAACCTGCGATTCCGAAAAGTAATCTGGCTTCAATGGGCGTTTATATTTTCAACTGGCCGACGCTGAAGGAATACTTGATAAGAGACGAAGAAGATCCAGAGTCAAGCAAGGATTTCGGAAAGAATGTGATCCCTGCCATGCTAAATGACAACAAACGGCTGTACGCGTACAAGTATTTGGGATACTGGAAAGACGTGGGAACCATCGAATCTCTGTGGGAAGCCAATATGGATCTGCTGAAGGAAAAGGTTTCCCTGGAGCTCTACGATCCCAGATGGAAAATCTATGCGCGAAACGGCAATCTGCCGCCCCAGTACATCGGTCGCCAAGCGCGTATGAGGGAATCACATGTATCCGAAGGCTGTTCCATTGAAGGCACGGTAGAGAATTCCATCATTTTCCCCAACGTGACAATCAAAAAAGGTGCCGTTGTTCGACACTCGGTCGTCATGTCCTCAACGACGGTGGAAGAAAACGCCGAAGTTCACTATGCGATCATTGCAGAGGGCGTGACCGTGGGGGCAAAAGCCGAGATCGGCGAAAACCCGGAAAAGGACGTCATTCCGGCAATATCTGTCGTTGCGGACCGGGTGAATATCAGCTGTGGCACACGTATCGACGCAGGAACAGTCGTAGACAGGGATCTGTAGGAGGTCGTTATGAGTTATATGGGTTTGATCTATTCGTATTCCGATAAGGAAAATCTGCGAGAACTTACAAGTACTCGTGCGCTGGCCGCCTTGTCCATCGGCGGGAAATACCGTATTATTGATTTCGTCTTGTCTAATTTTGTCAACTCCGGCATTTTTGAAGTCTCCGTGATTGCTCGCACCAACTATCACTCTTTGATTGAACACCTGGGCTCCGGCGCCGAGTGGGATATGTCCAGAAAGAGGGGCGGGCTTCGGGTTCTCACGCCTTTTGCCAACAAAGAGGCTACAGATAGTGCACATATCTACAGAGGTACGATCGATGCGCTTTCAAATCATCTGCATTCCATTAAAAAGTCAATGGCAGATTTTGTGGTCTTGACCGGATCCAGAATACTCTATACTATGGACTACCGGAGTATGATAAGGGCGCATCAGGATACCGATGCGGATGTCACTGTCGCCTACACCAATCATATGAATGGGACGTGCCGCGTTCCCCAGGGCTCTCCGATGATCCGGATGGACGAACATAAGCAGATCCGAGAGGTGGAGATCGTCGATGAGGAACAGGAAGAACGGGAATGCTCCTGGTGTATCGGCGTATGCGTCATTCGCAAAACGCTGCTGGAATCTCTGATCGCAGACGCCATGTCGCATCAGAGATATGATCTGTACACCGACATTCTGCAAAAATTGTCGCCCGCATTGAAGATCTATGGCTATGAATACAGCGGACATTTGCTTGAAATCAGCACCATCTCAACTTATATGGAAGCCAATAAAGCGATGCTGGATCCGGAATTTTCTGCCAAGGTGTTTCAAAAGACGGTTTACACAAAAGTCAAGGACAGCGTACCGGCGCGTTACGGACCGGAATGTTACGTTGAAAATTCCATGATCGCAGACGGATGTCAGATCATGGGTACCGTAATCAATTCCGTGGTTTCCAGAGGGGTTCATATCGACAAGGGCGCGATCGTCAAAGACAGTATCATTATGCAGGACACCGAGATCATGGACCATGCCAGAGTAGAGCACGCCATTTTGGACAAGGACGTGATCATCCGGGACGGAAGGGAAGTGATCGGTCATCCATCCTATCCGATCGTCCTTCCGAAGATGTCCATCGTTTAGCGCGCTCACAGAGAGGTTTCTATGCCGCACGTTTTATATATTGCTTCCGAATGCGCCCCCTATGTCAAAACCGGAGGTCTCGGAGATGTGATGGGGGCGCTGCCCAAGTGTGTCGCCCGTCATGGTGATCAGGTCTCGGTTCTTTTGCCGCTTTACAGGCAGATCGATGAGACTTGGCGAAACAGAATGACATTTGTTGGCGCCAAAACTCTGTCGCTGTCCTGGCGAAAGCAATACGCAGGATTGTATCGATTGCAGTCGGAAGGTGTCACATACTATTTTATTGACAATAAATACTATTTCGATCGGGATGCATTGTACGGTTTTTACGATGACGGAGAGCGTTTTGCTTTTTTCGCGAAAGCTGCTTTAGACTTGCTGCCGATGCTGGATACATTCCCTGATGTACTGCATTGCAACGATTGGCAGGCTGCGCTTGTGCCTGTGTATCTAAAAGCCGGATATCAGTTTCTTAGCCGATATCGTTCTTTGCGGACCGTGTTTACGATTCACAATATCGAATATCAAGGCACGTTCGATCACGGCATGCTGGGTGACGTTCTGGGCCTGCAGGAGTTGCATAGGAGCCTTTTGGATATCCACGGCAGCATCAACTACATGAAAGGCGCAATTGTCAGCTGTGACATTCTCACTACGGTCAGTCCCACTTATGCCAAAGAAATCCTTTATTCTTATTTCGGAAGAGGACTGGAATTTATCATCCGGGAGAACGAATACAAGCTTCACGGGATTTTGAACGGAATCGATACGGAGTTGTACGATCCCATGACCGATCCCCATCTCAAAGTAAACTATGACATCCACACAATGACCCGAAAGGTGGAAAACAAGAAAGCGCTCTCTGCGGAACTGGGCCTCTCATTCCATAAAGATACGCCGATGCTGGGCATGGTCACTCGGTTGGTGCATCATAAAGGCCTGGATCTGGTCATGGGCGTTTTTGATGAAATGATGGATCAAGACCTTACGATGGTGATTCTGGGTACCGGTGATGCAAAGTATGAAGGTTGGTTTCGCGAAAAGGCCGGTCAATACAATGGTAAGTTTTCATTTGTGACAGCGTTTTCAGGCCCGCTGGCCAGTCGGATCTACGGCGGGGCGGATTTCTTCCTGATGCCTTCGATCAGTGAGCCTTGCGGCCTTTCTCAAATGATCGCATTGCGCTATGGGACCATTCCCATCGTTCGAAAAACCGGCGGTCTTGCCGATACGATCCAACCGTATTCCGCTGGAGACGGCAGGGGAAACGGTGTTCATTTCCAGGCGATCAACGCCCATGACATGTTGGGCGCTGTGCAGCGCGGACTGGAATTTTACAAAGACAAAATACTCCGAAAGCAGCTGATGACCAATGCATTAAGCGACGACCACAGCTGGAAACGTTCCGCCGGAGAATACATCGCACTTTATCATCGACTGACCGACGGATGATACGCAACCAGAAAGGATTTTTCATGAAGGAAATACATACGACTGTCGAAATTCGGGAAGCTTTGAAAGATAAGCTTCAAAGGCACTTTGGGCGGGATGCGGATACAGCGACGCAAAAACAGATCTATCGGGCAGCTTGTTCCGTTCTGAGGGATATCATGACCGAGCAGTGGATGGAGCATCACAGTGACGAACCGGGACACGAAGAAAAAGAAGTCATCTATCTGTCCATGGAGTTTCTCCCCGGCACTTCGCTGCGCAATAATCTCTTTAACATGGATTTGACCGATATGTTCAACGAGGCTTTGGAGCAGCTGGGTTTCGAACTGGAAGAGCTTCAAGAGATGGAACCCGACGCAGGTCTTGGAAACGGCGGTCTGGGTCGTCTTGCTTCCTGTTATCTGGATGCGTTGGCCACACAGAGGATTTTCGGCCACGGTATGTCGATCTGTTATGAGTACGGTATATTCAAGCAGCGGATCGTCGACGGCAGGCAGACTGAATTGCCCGACGACTGGCTCACGCTGGGAGATGTGTGGCTTGTTCATAAGGACGACGAAGCCGAAGAGGTTCGATTCGGGGGCAAGTTGGAAGAGCAGTGGACCGCTGACGGAAAGTTAAAGGTGACGCACAAAGGGTATACGACTGTTGTGGCGCTTCCCCGGGATATGCTGATCACCGGTTATGACAGCCCTCTGCTCAATACGCTGCGCCTGTGGGAATCCACCTCGCCCATCACGATCGATATGAAGCTCTTTGCGGAGGGGAAATACCTGCAATCCATGGAAGAAAAGCACATGGCAGAAGTCATTTCCAAGATTTTATATCCAGAGGATGCCCATCGGGAAGGAAAGCTGCTTCGGATGAAACAGCAATACTTCTTTATTTCAGCATCGATGCAATATCTCGTTAAAAAGCACTTCAAACAGTACGGTACCCTGGATAATTTTCAGGACAAGCTGGCGATCCATATCAACGATACCCATCCCACCATGGCGATTCCGGAGCTGCTGCGGATCTTCGTGGACGATTACGAAATGGACTGGGAGGATGCATGGAACAAGGTTCGTCAATGTGTTTCCTATACGAATCACACGGTCATGCCCGAGGCGCTGGAATCCTGGCCGGAGGAACTGTTCCGGGAAACGCTGCCCAGAATCCATTCTCTGATTCTGGAAATCAACCGCCGGCAGCATGTCCGCCTGTTGAAAAATTACCCAAACCAGGAATCTTTGCTCAGCGAAATGGCCATTATTGCCCAGGGACAAATTCGCATGGCCAACCTTTGCGTGGAATCGGCGCACACGGTCAACGGCGTTTCGGAACTGCACAGCCAGATCATTCGAAGCCAGCTGTTCCCGGGTTTCGCAAAGGAAACGCCCGAACTGTTTACGAGCGTCACAAACGGAATCGCATACCGCCGCTGGCTGTGCCAGGCAAACCCGAAGCTCTGTAAACTGATCGAAGAACTGATCGGACCGGGATTCCGCAAGGATGCCGGCGAACTGAGTCAACTTCGCAAGTACGCAGATGACGAAAGCGTACTAACCCGGTTGGGGGAGATCAAGAAAGACAATAAAATCAATCTTGCATCTTATGTGGCGGAAACGATGGGCGTTCGTTTGAACATCGATTCCATATTCGATGTTCAGGTGAAACGCCTCCATGAATACAAAAGACAGCTGTTGAATCTGATTCATATATTGCACCTGTACCTTCGCATCAAGGAAGATCCCAACGCGGACATTTATCCCAGAACCTTTGTGTTCGCTGCAAAGTCGGCTGCAGGGTATTATATGGCAAAAGAAATCATACGACTTGCAAACAGCATTTCCGGCATGCTGGAAAAAGATCCTGCTGTAAGGGATCGACTCAGAGTCGTTTTCCTGGAAAACTATTCGGTCTCCCTGTCCGAGCGAATCATGCCTGCCGCCGAAGTTTCAGAGCAGATCTCTCTGGCCGGAAAAGAGGCTTCCGGAACAGGCAATATGAAGCTGATGATCAATGGGGCTTTAACACTTGGAACGCTGGATGGAGCAAATGTGGAAATACACCGGCAAGTGGGGGATGACAATATGTTCCTTTTCGGCATGCGCGTGGAAGAAGTCGAAGCTCTGATGCTCAAGGGCTCTTACAGTCCTTGGAACCTGATGCATTCGGACCCGGATCTGTCCGCTATTCTCCGCGTGTTGTCGGGCAAAATCGACGGAGCAAGGTTTACGGAGGTATTCCACTCTCTTACATCGGGCGATCATAAAAATTCGGACGCTTATTATATCCTTCAGGATTTTGCATCGTATAAAGACGCACAGCACAAGATCGACAAAGCATACAGAGATCCAAATCACTGGAACCGCATGTCCCTGAATAATATAGCCGGTTCGGGTTTATTCTCGGCCGACCGGGCGGTATTGGAATACGCGCAAAACATTTGGCATGTGCAGCCTATGGTCAACGGAGACTCCGATGCTGATTTATGATCCTTTTGACTCGATGCATAAAATGCCACCGGGAGCGGTTGTTCCTTCGGAAAAGATCTCATTCAATGTGATTCTTCCCGAAGATTACGACGCATTCTATCCCATTTATTTTATGATTCAAAAGGATGGAGAGCTGTGGTGCGAATATCGCTGTGAAGAGATCGAACGCACGGCTGAAGGCGCCAAACGCATCGGCACAATGTGGGAAGCAAATGTGGAAGGACTGTACTTTTATAAATTTTGCACAAAAAGGGAAGACGGTGCGGTCATTGATGAAACGTCTGTTTTTCAGCAAACGGTTTACAAGAATAATTTTATGACGCCTGAATGGCTCCGCGGCGCAATTATGTATCAGATATTTCCCGATCGCTTCAAGCGTTCCGGGAAAACCCCTTTGCCGAAACAGAAGAAAACCTGGATATTCAGAGAGACCTGGGGAGAGGATCCGGTAGCGGGACCCGACGAAAGCGGTATTGTTAGGAACAATGATTTTTTTGGCGGAGATCTGGCAGGTATCGAAGAGGAACTTCCATACCTTTCAGGACTGGGCGTGAGTGTTGTTTATTTGAATCCGATCTTCCGCGCCTATTCCAACCATCGCTATGATACGGCTGATTACGAAGCGATCGACCCGCTGCTGGGAACCGAAGAAGATTTTGGCCGATTGTGCAAGAGCGCTAAGAAACATGGCATTCGCATCATCCTGGACGGTGTGTTCAACCATACGGGCAGTCACAGCCGTTATTTCAACAAGGACGGCGTCTTCGACTGCCTGGGGGCATTTCAAAGCAAGGAGTCTCCCTTTTTTAACTGGTATTCCTTTACTTCTTGGCCGGAGGAATATGATTGTTGGTGGGGTATCGATACACTGCCCAACCTTCGGGAGGAAAATCCTGAGGTTCTGGACTTTATGATCCGTGGCGAAAATTCCGTGATTGCGCGCTGGCTCCGTGCCGGCGCTTCAGGCTTTCGACTGGATGTAGCCGATGAATTGCCCGACGGGTTTCTGGATGCGTTGCGCATTCGCGTCAAGGAAATTGATCCGGAGGCTTGTATTATCGGTGAAGTCTGGGAGGATGCCTCCAATAAGATTTCTTACGGTGCGCGGCGGAGATATCTGACCGGCGATCAACTGGATACGGTCATGAACTATCCACTAAAAGATGGAATCCTGAATTTTTTAAATGGTACGGAAAACGGCGCCCAGCTTGCCGGACGGGTCGCAGCGCTTCGGGAACATTATCCCAAGCCCGCCTATATGACTCTCATGAACATTCTTGGAACCCACGACACACCCAGGCTGAGAACAGTCCTGACAGGAGAGGGCTCCGATGCTGCCGGCAAAGAGAAGTTGTTTTCGGCGCTGATGATCTGGGCCTTTATGCCCGGAATGGCAAGCATCTACTACGGTGATGAGATCGGCATGGAAGGTGGCAGGGATCCGATGAATCGTCGTTGCTTTCAACCCGCGCAGGCAGATGCGGAAATCAAAGAATATTATAAAAACCTCCTAACGTTTCGTCAGGAGATCACAGAGCTGAAAAACATGGACCTTACAGGGATACAGGGGGAGCATGACAGTTTCGGCTTTTCAAGAGAAAGCGACAGGGGAGAAGTGCGTGTCTTGATCCACAGAGGTTTGTCGCCACTGGAGAAAGTGTATGAACGCGCGCCTGATAAAGTAATGATCAGCGGAGATGTGACAGTCGATGGAAGCCGGATCCGTATGAATGGTCCGTCCTGTGTTGCGCTATACTTTCGAAAGATATGAGTCCCGGGCAAAGCAGGTGCAGGCAAAGGATTGTGTGACGACCTGAAGCAGATATTGCGCTTCGTTCAGAGTCCCTCTGCCGGGGAATGCTTCTCCGGAATAAATGATGCTGACCGCTTGCTCCACAGCGTCACAAAAGCGATCATAGGAGACGTCGGGCGCATTGACTTCCAGCGCCAGATGGATGAGTTTGGCGATGTCATCCATTCGGTAAACGGTTTTCAGGATACAGACAACAAACAGAGATGCTACGGAAAGACGATCATAGCGTTTGTTGATCGGCGGATTGATCACCTTTTGCTTAACGTAATTGTTGACCATGGTTTTGGTCATCATCTTTTTTCCTTCATAATAAAAAGAATCACCCAGCCATTTATCGAGCAAGGACAAAACCTGTTCCAGGTAGAGATCAATATCCGGTAATTCTGCCCATCGGGGCAATCGGATGGTGGCGTTTTCCTTCATTGTTTTCTCCCGTTCACTGTTGATTTCACGAAGTGATGGTACCATATAACAACCACGGGGTCAATCGTTGACATCGTTATAACGTCCTGTTAATATAGTTTTAAAAACTACATACTATCATATATGATACGACAAAGTTGGATGAAGCACAGGAGGAAAAACATTGAATGACAGAAGAATGCTGTATCCCGCAGTGGAATACGGCGATATGCGACAACTGATGCAGGCCACCGTCCGCGCTTATTCGGAACGGGATGCATTTATCTTAAAACACGCCACAAAAGAACGTGTGGATTACGAGCATATCACCTATGAAGCGTTTGGCCGGGATATCATTGCGTTGGGAACCGCCTTGATCAAGCGGGGATATGGAAGAAAGAGACTGGCGATCATCGGAAAGAACAGTTATCCGTGGATTACCGGATATTTCTCCGGACTTACCGGAGGTCTGGTCGTCGTACCGCTCGATAAAGGCCTTACGCTGGCCGAGATCGAATCCTGTCTGATCCGGAGCAGGGCGGATGTGCTTCTGTTTGACCCTGAGCACCTGGAATATATCAAAGCCCTCGAAAAAGAAGGAACGACCTGTGTATCGTTGATGGTTTCCATGGAGTCCAACGAGGAATATCTTACTTTTGACCAACTGATAAAAGAAGGGAACGCATTGCGGGAGCAAGAAGATCGGTCTTACGAGGAGACAGAGATTCACGCCGATGAAATGAGCTTGATCCTCTTTACTTCGGGAACGACCTCCGCATCCAAAGCCGTGATGCTGTCCCACAGGAACCTGGCCTCCAACATTTATGCGTTGAATTGCTGCGAGGAAATATTTCCCACGGATGTCAATATCGCATTTCTCCCGTTTCATCACACATTCAGCTCCACGGGAATCACATTTATTTTGAGCAAGGGCGCCACTAACGTATTCTGTGACGGACTGAAATACATCGCCCAAAATCTTAAAGAATACCAGGTCTCGGTATTTATCTGCGTTCCGCTGATCATAGAAGCGATCTACAAAAAAATCTTTCAGCAGGCAAAGAAGCAGGGCAAGGATGTTTTGCTTCGGCGGATGATGAAGTTGTCGTCTATTCTGCTGAAATTGGGGATCGATGTGCGGCGCAAGCTGTTTCATTCCGTACTGGAGCAACTGGGCGGAAAGCTTCGTTTCGTTATCAGCGGCGCGGCGGCGATTTCACCGGAGGTGGCCAAAGGCTTCAACGAGTTGGGTATACTTACAGTTCAGGGCTACGGACTGACGGAGACGGCGCCGGTGTTGACAGCGGAAAATGCAAAAAGTATTCGTACAGGCTCTGTCGGGGTATCCATGTGCAACGTAAAGCTAAAAATCCACGAGCCCAATGAAAACGGTATCGGCGAGGTGATCGCGCAAGGACCGAACGTGATGCTGGGATATTATGAGAACCCGGAAGAAAGCGCGAAGGTCCTTCGGGACGGGTGGTTCTTTACCGGAGACTTGGGGTATATGGACGAAGATGGATTCCTCTTCCTTTCCGGTCGTAAAAAGAATGTGATCGTTCTGAAGAACGGCAAGAATATCTATCCCGAAGAGCTGGAGATACTGCTGAACAAGCTGCCTTATCTGGAAGAATCCATGGTTTTCGGTTGGGAAAAGGGCGACGATTATGTGATCAGCGCAAAACTCGTCTACAAAGAGGATACGATCCTGGAAATGTATCCCGAGTTCAAGGGAGAAGACGGCTTGGACAAAGAACGATTCAGCGAGATGGTTCAAAAAGACATCGACGAGATCAACGCGCTTATGCCGGCATACAAACACATCAAGCGATTGCTGCTAAACGACGAACCCACGGTTAAAACCACGACGGCAAAAGTCAAGAGGTTTGAAGAGATCAAAAGACTGGAAGAGCAGATGCATAAACAATAAAAAAAAGGACGGCCTTGAACCTCGGCCGTCCTTTTCCATTTGTTATACAGCGCGGGTGATTTTTCCCGAACGGATACATCTCGTGCATACATTCTTTCTGGTTACTGTACCGTTTTCGTTGACCTTAACCGTCTGAATATTCGCATTCCATTTTCTTCTCGTATGTCTGTTGGAATGGGACACATTATTTCCTGAAACCTGGCCTTTGCCGCAAATCTCACATTTTCTGGACATATTCTGCACCTCCTTTTGCACCCACTGGGGGTTTATATATTTCACAAAAGAGGCACGTTGCCTCCTCTTGATTTCAAACAAACGTTATTATAGCACATGGATTTCGATCTGTGCAACTTTTTTATGCAATATTTTTGATATGTGTTAAAATATCAATCGAGATAACAGAATGGCAGGAACAACAAATGCTATACAGAGAAGTCAACCGCATAGGAGCAATCAGTATCAATCATTCCGTTTTGGACGAAATGATCGCTGACGCTTTCCTTCACTGCGAAGGAAAGGCCTGGCTTGCGAATTATAAGGGAGCTGTCTCGGACGTGACGATCCGACTGCGCAATTTTGACGCACTTGCCGAAAAAGTCGTAAAAATGACGGATAAGGGTGTGTTTGTGCGATTATACGTGATGCTCAAGTTTGGGTCCAGCATAGCGGAGGTGACGGCCGGCATCATGGATCGTCTTGCGTTTTCCATGATGGAATATCTGGAGCTTCCCATTGACAATATCGAAGTGATCGTAACGGGTATGCTTTCGAAAAATGTGGCCAAACGGAATATACGGACGGATTATCGCACATTGCTGAACAGCAGGGCAGGGAAGACATGATCAAAAAAGTCGATCGACACGGTTGCATGGACGCCCTGCCGGGGATCGGGCCGAAGAAAGCGGAGGCTTTCGGCAGACTGCAGATCTTTTCGCCCTGGGATCTGCTGTTTCATTTCCCCAGAGAATATCAGGATCTGCGTCAGTGTGCCGAAATAAGCGCGCTCCGTGACGGAGAAAAAGCCTTGGTCTGCGCTAAGGTCTTAATGATTATCAAAGGAAAAGGATTCGGAAGAAAGCGGACGCTGCGACTGCTGGTGGAAGACGGAACGGGTCGGATGGAAGTTCTGTTCTTTATGAGCGGTTACATGGATCGGGCTTTTCAGCAGGGCTTTCCGTATTTTTTTTACGGAAAGGTTCGTGTGGAAAACGGAAGATCACGCATGCTTCATCCGGATTTCATGACCTTCGACGGAGAGGCGTCCGGTCGGATCCAGCCGATTTATCCTCTTACGAAAGGGTTGACGCAGAAGGATCTTCGCAAACATATCAGTGCGCTTCTTTCGGACAGCGATGATCTTCCGGAGACTTTGCCGCATGCGATCCTGCAAAAGAAAAAGCTGTGCGGCTTGGCTTATGCCCTGAAAAATATTCATTTCCCGGAAGATGAACAGAAGTACAAAGAAGCACGGTATCGACTGATCTATGAGGAACTGTTCTTTCTGCAAGTCGCGCTGCAGTTATCTCGTGAGCGTTTCGGCAAAGGACAGAGCGGGATCTCCTTTTCCCGGAAAGCGAAGATGGAAGAGTTTGTGTCGGGGCTGCCTTACGCGCCAACGAAGGCTCAGCGGCGCGTGCTGGCCGATGTGGAAAAAGACATGGAATCGGCCCGGGCAATGAATCGTCTCATTCAAGGAGATGTGGGTTCCGGGAAAACGCTCATTGCTCTGGCAGCCCTGTACAAGGCCTCAAAATCCCGATATCAAGGCGCTTTTATGGCGCCCACGGAATTGCTGGCGCGGCAGCACTATGAGACGCTGCAGGCCGATTTGGGTCCTCTGGGCGTCCGAATCGCCTTCCTGTCGGGCACCCTTGGTTCAAAACAAAAGAAAAAAACGCTGGACGATCTGAAAGCCGGACAGATTGATGTCATTGTAGGCACCCACGCCATCGTTTCCGAGGGTGTGCAGTTCGACAATCTCGGATTGGTCATTACAGACGAGCAGCATCGTTTCGGCGTCAATCAGCGACTTCTTCTTTCCAAGAAAGGCGAGAACCCGGACGTGATGGTGATGACAGCTACGCCGATCCCTCGTACTCTGGCAGTCGTTATGTACGGAGATCTGGATATTTCCGTCATCGACGAAATGCCGCCGGGAAGGATCCCGATCCGCACGGAGCGTTTCACGGAGGAGACGAGACAGCAAGCGTATTTGCAAATGGAAAGGGAAGTACGGATGGGGCATCAGGCTTATGTGGTGGCTCCACTCATTGAAGATTCCGAAGCGTTGGACAGCCGTTCTGCGGAATCCCTTTTCCTGGAAATCAAAAGCCGTTTTCCGGACGAGGATTGCGCATTGCTTCACGGAAATCTTCCGCAGGCGGAAAAAGACCGGATTATGGAGAAATTCTACAAAGGAGATATCAGCATTCTTGTCTCCACCGTTGTGATAGAAGTCGGCATCAATGTGCCCAACGCCACAGTAATGCTGATCGAAAACGCTGAACGATTCGGGCTGGCGCAACTGCATCAGTTGCGCGGGCGCGTCGGACGCGGAACCGATCCGTCCTGCTGTCTGATCGTTAGCAATGATCAAAGTGAAATCGCTGCCGCAAGAGCAGAAGTTTTTTGCGGAACGAACGACGGATTTGTTATTGCAGAAAAGGATTTGGAACTGCGCGGTCCCGGCGAAGTGTTCGGGATTCGTCAGCATGGCTTGCCTGAACTGATCCTTGCCGATCCGGTGAAGCACTATCACGTTTTTTCGGAGAGCAGAGAAGATGCCGTTGAATTGCTGCGAGCCGATCCTTCTCTGACTGCGCCGGAAAACAGGGAATTCGAAGCCTCTTTGAAGAGAAAATTCGACCTGACGGAAACCGTCGTCCTGTAGTTTTCATACCGGTGTGCTTGAATCCCCATCACGCACATGATAAAATGTTTTGAAGGAAAGGCAGGCACACATGCGTATTATCGCCGGCATCTGCAAAGGCAGAAAACTGAAAACACCAAAAGGAGACGAGATCAGGCCAACTTCTGATCGTGTTAAAGAAGCTGTTTTCAGCATACTGGTGCCGTTCATCAATGAAGATACAGTCGTAGCGGATCTTTTTTGCGGAACGGGAAACATGGGACTGGAAGCCTTGAGCAGAGGCGCGGGAAGGGCATACTTCTCGGACCTTTCCAAGGATAGTCTCGCTTTGGCCATGGAAAACATCAAAGCTTGCGGCTTTGAGGAAAAAAGCATCCTTTTAAAGGGAGATTACCGTCAGAATCTCCAGCGCATACGGGAAAATGTAGATATCTATTTCCTCGACCCGCCCTACGACGGCGACATGCTTACAAAGGCGCTTGCAGATTTATCCGGATTGGAGACGTTGAGCGAAGAAGCGATCATCGCCTGCGAGCACCGAAGCAGACAGGCGCCGCCTGAAATTGTCGGTCGTCTGCATCTTTGGAAACAACGGCGCTACGGCGCTACATCCGTCAGTATTTATAAGCCGGACGAAAGAGGTTGATCACTTGAAAAAAGCATTGTACGCAGGATCTTTCGATCCGATCACCGCAGGGCATCTGGATGTGATTAACAGGGCGTCCAGGCTTTGCGACACCCTTGTAGTCGGAGTCATACAGAATCCTTCGAAAGCTTCAGCCTTTACAGGCGAAGAACGAATGGCCATGATTCGCAAAGCAACGGAGCATCTGCCCAACATTCAGATCGATCGATTTGACGGACTCCTTGCTCATTACGTACTGCAGCACGATATCACAGTCGTCATCAGGGGACTGCGGGCGACGATGGACTTCGAATACGAAATTCAAATGGCACAAATGAATGCCCGGCTCTACAGCAACCAGGCAGAAACGATTTTTTTGATGACGAACCCCGAGCATTCTTTTATCAGCTCCAGCTTGATGAGAGAAGTCTTTGCCCTGGGCGGAGATATTGCCGGTCTGGTGCCGGAATGTGTCCTTGAAATGATGAAATCAAAAGCTTTAGCGTCGAAAGGGGAATAGCATGAAGGTATTGGAATTATTGGATGAATTGGACGAAATCATCGAAGTGGCTTCGTCGGTGCCGATGTTTAAGAAAGTGGTGGTAGATCCTGCAGAAATTCAGGAGATCGTCAAAGAAATCCGAATCGAGCTGCCTGACGAGATCCAACAGGCACAATGGATCAAAAACGAAAGGACCAGAATTCTGGACGAAGCAAAGGCCGAATATGAATCGCTTCTTAAAGAGGCCATGGCCAAAGCAGAATCTCTGGTGGAGACCGACGAGATTACAGTTAAAGCAAAAGCCAGGGCAGAGGAGATCATTCGCGTGGCGAAGGAACACTCCTCGATCATGAAAATGAGTATTCTGGATTATACAGACAGCATGCTGTACAATCTGCAGGAAAAAATGGATCAGCTCTATGCCATGTATTTTACCGACATGTATAACGACTTGCAGAATACATTCGATAAGATCAATCAGAATATTTCTTCCAGCCGTAACGAAGTGAAGGATCAAATTTATAAAACCCAGGTCGATAAGGGCGAGTGATTTCTGCAGCCGGCGCCGATGCGCCGGCTGTTTTAACGGGAGATAATATGCGTATTGCAGGCATCATATCCGAATTCAATCCATTTCATAAAGGGCATCGGTACCTGATCGATACCGTGCGACGGGAGTTGAAGCCCGACGGTATCATCTCCGTGATGAGCGGTAATTTTGTGCAACGGGGAGAGCCGGCCATGTGGGATAAATGGATCCGGGCCGCCTGCGCTGTGGAAAACGGCGTGGATCTGGTTTTGGAATTGCCGGTATGCTATGCCGTCAACAGCGGTGAGGAATTTGCGCGGGGCGGAATCGGCATTTTGCAAGGCACAGGGATCGTCACGGATCTGGCCTTCGGCAGTGAGAGCGGTCTTGGAAACGACCTGGAAAGCGCCGCTGGTTCACTGGTGGAGGAAAATGAAGTATTTTCGGCAACATTAAAGGCTTCCTTGCGTCAAGGTGTGTCTTATCCCGTCGCCTATGAACGAGCCGCGGGGACCCATCCGGAGTTGCAGCTTCCTGAACGAAAACGTATGTTGCGAATGTCCAATGACATTCTGGCACTGGAATATATCAAACAGATGCGGCGCATGGAGGCATCCTTTGCTATTTTCCCGATCAAACGCATCGGTCCGGGCCACGATGAAGAAGGCACACGAATGGGCTATGCCTCAGCCAGCACGATTCGACAATCGATCAGTGAAGGGCTGCCCGCCGAAGACTGGACGCATTATCTTCCGGCGCCGACAGCAAAGCTCCTTGCCGACATACAGCCTTTCAACTCCGAAGATCGGGATCGACATGCTGCGCTGTTGAGGTATGTACTGCAGGTGCGGAGCAGCCGGGACTTGTCTTCGCTGATTTCGGTGGGAGAAGGCTTGGAAAACCGCATGAAGCAGGCTGTGATCAAAAACAGGAGCGTTGAGGAGATCATTATGCATATCAAAACAAAGCGCTATACCTATGCTCGAATTGCCAGAATACTGATCCAGGCTCTTCTTGACTTGGATAAAGATCGTTATGGACGCATTCGAGAAGATCATGCTTTCTATGGACGTGTTTTGGCCTTCAGTCCGAAAGGCGCACAACTGCTGCGAAGGATGCGCAAAGGACCTGCACATATGCCTGTCTACACGAACCTGAAGCAGGCAGATTGCGTCGAAGAATCCATCAGAGACTCTCTTGCATGGGATGCGCTGGCGGCAGACGTATATAGTATTATAAGAGGCACAGAGATTTATTACGGTTCCGACAAGGTAAAAAAACCCTATATGTCAAAAGGCGAAACAGAAATTCTTTGCACTTCTGCTCCTGTTGGAGTATAATTATTAATGGCAATTTTACTTAATTGAGAATAATATAAGGGAGAAATGAGAATGAAAGTACTTGTCATCAACTGCGGAAGTTCATCACTGAAGTACCAGGTACTAGAGATGGAAACAGAGTCACTGCTTTGTAAAGGACTCGTTGAACGGATCGGTATCGAAGGTTCCGTTTTGAAACACGAAAAAACAGGAATGGACAAATACAAGCTGGAAGTGCCGATGAAAGACCACAAAGAAGCCATCGGACACGTTTTGGAAACCTTGATCCATGAGACTCACGGCGTGGCATCCAGCATGGACGAAATCGGCGCAGTCGGACACAGAGTCGTCCACGCCGGAGAAAAGTATGCCTCCAGCGTTCGGATCACCGACGATGTCATTCAGGCCCTTCAGGATTGTGTCAGCCTGGCTCCGCTTCACAATCCGCCCAACCTTCTGGGGATCGCGGCTTGTCAGGAGCTGATGCCCGACACGCCGATGGTGGGTGTCTTCGATACAGCCTTCCATCAAACGATGCCGGCAGAATCCTACATTTATGCGATTCCCTACGAATACTATACAAAATATGGCGTTCGGCGCTACGGCTTCCACGGCACCAGTCATCGGTATGTGTCGGAGAGAGCCGCCGCAATGCTTGGAAAAAAGGTTTCGGAGACCAAGGTCATTACCTGCCACCTCGGGAACGGGGCTTCCATCACGGCTATCGACGGCGGAAAAGTCATTGACACTTCCATGGGATTTACACCGTTGGAAGGGCTGGTCATGGGGACGCGCTGTGGAGATATCGATCCTGCGATCATCGACTTCATCTGCAAAAAGGAAGGATTGACCATTTCCGAAGTAAACAATATATTGAACAAAAAATCCGGCGTACTGGGTATTTCAGGGGTCAGCAGCGATTTCAGGGATATCGAGGAAGCGGCACTTAAGGGAAACGAACGCGCCGAGCTTGCGTTAAAGGTTTATGCCAATAAGGTGAAATTCTATATCGGCGCTTATATGGCCGAACTTAACGGCGCCGATGCCGTTGTGTTCACAGCAGGCTTGGGCGAAAACGGTATTCTGATGCGTAGAATGATCTGCTCCGATATGGAGAACCTGGGCCTGGTGCTCTGCCCGAAACGAAACGAAGTGAAAGGGCAGGAGAAGGTCATCAGCACAGACGAGAGCCCTGTCAGGATCTTGTTGATCCCCACCAACGAAGAGTTGATGATCGCAAAAGACACCTACGAGATCATCAATAAATAGCACTTGACATCACCAGAGCGACTCTATATAATCAAGAAGTTAATATCGGAAAAAGGAGGTGTCAAACATGGCAGTACCAAAGAGGAAAACATCCAAAGCAAAAACGAGTTCCAGAAAATCTGCGAATATGGTTAAGTCTGCACCTGCGCTATCCGTATGTCCACAGTGCCACGAACCAAAGCTTCCACACAGAGTGTGTCCCAATTGCAATTATTACGATGGCAAAGCGGTCGTAACGGAAGCATAGATTTTGCAAAGATAAGATGTACGTCAAACGGCTCCGGCAGGGGCCGTTTTTTATATCGAAAAAATTACCGCATCGATGATCGATGCGGTAAAGGTATGGTGCCGGCGATCGGGGTCGAACCGATACGGTGTTGCCACCACTGGATTTTGAGTCCAGCACGTCTGCCAATTCCATCACGCCGGCGGAACATTGCTATGGTAACACAACGTCATTTTAAAATCAAGAAAAAATCCTTCCCTTTTTTCGCTTGTTACGGTATACTTACATCGTTAGTTATTAATAGGAGGATTCCAATGAACGAGTTTACGATTCAGATTTTAATGCTTGTCCTGCTTTTTGCAGTGATGTACTTCATTCTGATCCGTCCCCAGAAGAAACGCGAAAAAGAAGTCACCGCCATGCGAGATTCTCTGAAAGTCGGAGACGATGTACTGACGATCGGCGGTATATACGGTAAAGTAGTACGGGTTCGGGAAGATCGCTTCACTATACAGGTCGGCGCAGAAAAAGTCCGGCTCGAAGTTGCCAAGTGGGCCGTATCCCAGAAAATCGTAGGAGAAGGCAAGGGCGGCAAGGTTGTAGAGACCAAAACGGAAATGGCCGCTGAGACCAAGGATACCGTATCCAAACCCACACCCAAGACCATCAAAAAACTCGGCGCCAAAGAAGAAAGCGACAGCGCCGAAAAATAGCACAACACCGGCAAGGCATGTGCGACAGCATGTGCCTTGTTTTTGTATGGAGGGCGATCTTTCCGCGCGGGACCGGGATCGGTCGGGGATACTTGAAGAATACCTCAAATCGTAGTAAACTATTATATTGTAATTTATTGATTTGTCATACACAAGCTTCGAAAAAGACAGGAATACGAGTCACATGAAAAAAACTATTGCAGCATTGCTGGTCATTATAATGATCGTTGCGGGATACGTTACAATCAAGGGATGGGGATCTGAAGGCAACGCAGCGGATCGGATGCGCCTGGGGCTGGATATGGTCGGCGGCGTATCTGTGGTGATGGAAGCACAGACTTCACTCACAGGCGCTGAACTTGCGCAATTAATGGAACAAGTCCAGGCTGTCATGGAAAACCGGGTCAATGAATTCGGACTGACGGAACCGGTCATCGTTATCGAAAACGAAAATCGTATTCGTGTAGAGCTCCCGGGTGCCAATGATGCGGAGTCCGCCATCGAAATGATCGGGCAGACAGCTCAGCTTTACTTCAGAACCGCGGACGGCGCATTGGTTGTCGGCGGACAAAATATCAAAAATGCATCGGCCCAGCCTTACGAAGGCTACGAGCCCAGCCTGATCGGATCGTATATGGTTGCCATGGAATTCGACCCGCAAGGCGCCGCGTCCTTCGAAGCGGCTACCCGAGCGATTCTCAACGGAGAGATTCGCTCCGCCGATCCCATGTACGACAGCAATCAGATCTTGATCTATCTGGATGATCGGGTTATCTCGGAGCCGGCTGTCACCACGGTCATCACAGGTACGAAAAGCCAAATCACGGGCAGATTCGACATGGACGAAGCCACTGCTTTGGCTGCCCTCATTCGTGGCGGCTCTTTGCCGGTACCGCTGAAAGAAGTTGAAACGGAGATCGTCGGTCCGACATTGGGTCTGGACGCTGCGCAGGAAAGCGTAGTGGCAGGAGCCGTCGGAATCGCACTGATCCTGATATTGATGCTGATCTTCTACCGAATGATGGGTCTTGTGGCCGATCTGGCCTTGCTTTTGTATGTGCTTATCGTCCTTTGGACCATGATCGGTTTGAACGCTGTTCTCACATTGCCGGGCATTGCAGGCATCATTCTATCGGTAGGAATGGCCGTAGACAGCAATGTCATCATATTCTCCAGAATTCGTGAAGAGATCCGTTTGGGGAAAAGCGTACGAGTTGCTGTACATTCAGGATACAAGAGGGCTATTTCCACCATCGTTGACTCGCAGATCACCACGATCATCGCTGCGATCGTGCTGTATCAATTCGGAACCGGATCTGTCAGAGGCTTTGCCACGACGCTGCTCATCGGTATCCTGGCCAGTCTTTTTACCGCTGTGGCAGTATCTCAGTTGCTGTTGGAATTGCTGGCAGAGAGTCGGACCTTCGGGAATCCCAAAGCCTTCGGCGTAAAACCGACAGACGAATCAAAAAAGGAGCGCAATTTTGATTTGATAGGGAAACGCAAATTATTTTACATGGTTTCCGCAGCAGTGATTGTGGTCGGCCTTGCCATCGGAGGGTTGCGCGGGTTCAATGCCGGCATTGATTTTACCGGGGGAACGATGATGCAGTTTAATCTCGGACAGGAGATTCAGGTCGAGTCGGTACGAGACGTTCTGCAAGATCTGGATATTTCCGCCGAAATCCAGCATGCAGGAACCGAGAATGAAAAAATCATCATCAAGACGACACAGGTGCTCACCAGCGGGGAAAGAGATACCCTGGCAGAGGCCATTCGGGAGGCTTTTTCCGTGACTGCGGCCGACAACGAATTTTTGGAACAAGCCGGCCTTATCGGTCCTTCGGTGGGCTCCCAGCTCAAAGCCAATGCACTGAAGGCGACCCTGCTGTCATCGCTGGCCATGCTGATCTATATTGCGGTCCGTTTCGAGTGGAGGTTTGGCGCAGCTGCGATTTTGACATTGTTTCACGACGCTCTGATGCTTCTGGCTTTTTACGGAATATTCCACATTCAGATGAACAGTCCGTTTATTGCAGGCTTGCTCATCGTGATCGGTTATTCGATCAACGATACGATTGTCATTTTTGATCGAATACGTGAGAACCAATATTATCTCAAGAAAAACAAACTGGATGCGATCATCGAAGTCAGCATCGCGCAGTCTCTGAGCCGTTCGATCATGACGTCCTTGACTACTGCCGTGGCGATCCTGCCGTTGATCCTGCTCAGCGGGAACGCCGTGCGGGCCTTCGCATTGCCGTTGATTGCAGGCGTGGCTATCGGGACGCTGTCTTCCATTACGATCGCTTCCGGCCTGTACTTTACCATCACGAAGCTGACGCAAAAATCCAAATATAAGGGTGCTTAACCCTCTCGACACAAAGGAAGGCCATGGAGGATTTTATCAGCAATCTGCTCTCGTTCAATCCCAACTATGATACGGAATTTTTAGAAAAAGCGTATCGGAAGGCGGAGCAGCTGCACCGACAACAGTTCAGACGATCCGGCGAACCGTATATCACCCATCCGGTTGCCGTGGTGAAGATCCTGGCGGAGCTTGGTATGGACGATCATACGCTGGCCGCAGGATTGCTTCATGACGCAGTGGAAGACACAGACTACAAGCTTGCAGACCTGGAAAAAGAGTTCGGGCCGCAGGTTGCGCTCCTTGTGGACGGCGTCACGAAATTGGGTTCTCTGGTTTATGAAAGCAGAGAAGACCGGCAAGCAGAAAATATTCGCAAAATGTTCCTGGCCATGTCCAAGGATATTCGCGTGCTCATCATCAAGTTGGCCGACAGATTGCACAACCTGAGAACAATCAACTATATGAATGACGAGCAGATCCGGGAAAAGTGTATCGAAACCCTGGAAATCTATGCGCCGCTGGCCAGCAGACTTGGAATCTACGCCTTCAAGTTCGAAATGGAAGACATTGCGTTCAAGAATCTGGAGCCCCAGGCTTACGAAGAGTTGGAAACAGCTGTCAGCCTGAGGCAGGAAGAACGCGGACAGGCGATTCGACGCGTCATCGGCGAGATTAAAGAAATGCTGGAAGAGCTTGATATCCGCTATGAAATCACGGGGCGATCCAAGCATTATTACAGCATTTACAAGAAAATGCAGTTTCAACAAAAGCAGCTGGACGAGATTTTCGATCTGACGGCGATCCGCGTGATCGTAGACAGCATCAAGGATTGTTACGGTGTTTTGGGCGCTGTCCATACGAAGTGGAAACCGATACCGGGACGGTTCAAGGATTACATCGCTATGCCTAAGCCCAACCGCTATCAGTCGCTGCATACAACGGTGATCGGCGCCACGGGAAATCCCTTCGAAATACAGATCCGCACATCTGAAATGCATCGGATTGCAGAATACGGTATCGCGGCCCACTGGAAGTATAAAGAAGGAATCCAATCCGACAACGAAGAAGTGAAGCTGGCCTGGATCCGTCAAACGCTGGAATGGCAGCAGGACCTGAACGACCCCAAGGAATTCATGGAAACGCTGAAGCTGGATTTGTTTTCCAACCAGGTGTTCGTTTTTACCCCGAAGGGTGATGTCATGGAACTGCCGGCGGGCTCCACGCCGTTGGATTTTGCATTTAAAATCCATACTGCTGTCGGCGCCAAGTGCGTTGGCGCCAAGGTGAACGGCAAAATGGTCCCCATCGACTATGTTCTCCAGAACGGCGAAATCATCGACATCGTCACTTCTTCCAACTCCAAAGGCCCAAGCATCGACTGGCTGAAGATCGCCAAGACAAATTCGGCTAAGAATAAGATCCGGCAGTGGCTGAAAAAAGAGAATAAGCCCCAGAGTTCCGACAAAGGCAAGGAAATGCTGGAAAAGGCCGCCAAACGGAAAGGCTACGATCTGCAATTGGTTTTGAAGAACCAGTACGTGGGGCGGGCAGCCAAGGCGCTGAATTATTCTTCTGTCGAAGATCTATACACAGCCATCAGCTACGGCGGACCGCTCATGAACCGCACACTACTGATGTGCGCCGGCTTTTACCACGAAGAAAAGCAGGCCGACCTGAAGCGGAAGGAGAAAAAAGAAGAAAAAATCAAAACAGCGGAGCCCAAGCGGCGCGAGCACACCAAAGGCGTAACTGTCAAAGGTGTGGGTGATCTGCTGATCCGTTTCTCCAAATGTTGCAATCCGGTACCCGGTGATGATATCATCGGATATACGACAAAAGGGCGGGGGGTATCCATCCATCGTAAAGATTGTATCAATATGCTTTCGCTGCCCGAACATGAACAAGTCCGGCTTATCGAAGTGGAATGGGATGTCAGCGAAGAAAACGTCATCTCCTACGATGCGGAGATCAGCCTGCTTGCGGAGGATCGCAAAGGCTTATTCTCCGATGTATCCAAAGCCTGCGAGGAAATGGATATCAATATCACCAGCGTCAATGCCAAGACGGATAAGAGCGGAATCACAAACATGACCCTGACTCTGGCGATTTCCAATACCGCGCACATCATCAAGATCCTGAATCGTTTCAGCCAGATCAAGAACGTGGTGGATGTGTACAGAACGAACAGCTGACTCAAAATAAAGAAAGACAGGAGCCTATCCAATGCGGGCAGTCGTGCAGCGCGTGACCTATAGTGACGTCACATCCAATGAACAAATGACAGGATCGATCCAGAAGGGCTTGACGGTGCTTTTGGGCGTGGGGAAAGACGATACGGATGCTGACGCCAGGTATATGGCCGAAAAGATCGCAGGTCTTCGCATATTCGAAGACGATGCAGGTAAAATGAACCTTTCGGTTCTGGAAATCGGCGGGGAAATCTTGGCCATATCCCAGTTTACGCTCTACGGAGACGTCAAGAAAGGTAAACGCCCCAGCTTTACCGCTGCGGCGGGAGCGGAAGAAGCGGCAATTTTATACGAGAGCTTTTGCAGCATCCTGCGTTCTTTGGGACCGGTTGTCCGCGAGGGCGTTTTTCAGACAGATATGCTGGTTCGCATTCACAACGACGGACCGGTCACGATACTGATCGACAGCAAAAAGGAGTTTTAAATGAACATCAATGTATTTCCCTGCGGATACCTGCAGACAAATTGCTACTTGGTATGGAACGAATCCACGAAGAAAGCGTTCATTGTGGATCCGGGCGATGTGTCTTCGGATATGAAGAGCTTTATTAAAAAAGAAGGATTGTTGCCCGAATACATTCTTCTGACCCACGGACACGGTGACCATACAGGCGGTATCTTTGATTTGCTGAAGGAATATCCCGGAGTAAAGACTGTGGCTTCCAAGAAGGAACGAAAATTCCTGAATGACCGCAAGGCGAGCTATGGCGCAGGAGGAATCGAGTGCGACATCTATGTGGAAGACGGGCAGGAAATGAAAGCGGCGGATGCTGCGGTGCGTTTTATCTCCACCCCGGGGCATACACCGGGAGGCATGTGCATCCTGATGGGCAAAACCCTCTTCAGCGGAGACACGCTGTTCCGCTGTTCTGTGGGACGGAGCGATTTTCCCGGCGGTGATCAGGAAGCGTTGCTTCGCTCGATTCGAGAGAAGCTGCTGATCCTTGCGGAGGATACCCGTGTGCTCCCGGGGCACGAAGAAGAAACGACCATCGGCTACGAGGCGAGGTACAATCCCTTTGTATAGGATCGCTGTCCCGGATCAAAAAAGCAAGTATCGACTGGCTGAGCTGGCGAATATGTTTCTTCCTTCATCGGCATACGAATTTGTGGTTGAGCCGAACAGCCACGAGTCCTTCGATCTGGTAGTGGAAACCGAAGATCACAGCAACAGACAAAAACAGATCGTTTATGACTTCTTTACAAGGGAAACGGGTCGAACACTGGATTGGGGCATTCTGACCGGCGTAAGGCCGGTAAAGCTTCTGTCGGAGATGCTTCAATCCCGACCTGTCGCTGAAGCCGCCGCTCTTTTAAGACAAGAATATCGAGTTGCCAAAGATAAAGTGGATTTGCTTATTGAAGTATACACAACACAGAAATCTGTCAACTTTGCCGAAGCCCCGCCTGCGGTGGGAATCTATATCGGGATACCTTTTTGCCCCACCAGATGCCTGTACTGCTCGTTTCCCTCCAACGTGATCTCCCGCGATGGTTCAGAACGATACCTGAGTGCTTTGTATAAGGAAATCGAAGCAGTCTCAGACAGGATCGGGAAACTCGGCTGGCACGCAGAATCCATCTATATCGGAGGCGGAACGCCCACAAGTCTGGACCAAGCGCAACTGCAAGAATTGCTGCGAAGGGTGTCCCAAAGCATTTATTCGGAGCATACTCGGGAATTCACCGTTGAATGCGGACGGCCGGATACCATCGACGTTGCCAAATTAAATGCCATCCGCCAATGGGGCGCCGAACGAATCAGCATCAATCCCCAAACCATGGTGGACCGCACGCTGGAGCGTATCGGACGCTCCCATAATGCGCAGCAGATACGAGAGGCTTTTTCTCTGGCCAGCGCCTGCGGGATCCCACTGATCAATGCAGACCTGATCGCCGGACTTCCCGGGGAAACTGCGGCAGATTTCAGATACAGTCTGGAACAGGTATTCATGTTAAAGCCGGCGAACATCACAATTCACACGCTGGCTGTCAAAAAAGCCTCCAGATTAATCGAAGAAGATCAGGATTATGCGTTCCGAACAGGAAATGCAACGGCGGAAATGCTGGCTGACGCAGGCGCCGCATTAAAAAAAGAAGGTTACCGGCCTTACTATTTATATCGACAGAAGCACATGGCGGGGAATCTGGAAAACGTAGGATATGCGCTGCCCGGAACGGAAAGCTTGTACAACATCCGCATCATGGCCGAAGATCAGAGCATCATCGCTCTGGGCGCCGGCGGGATCAGCAAAATGTATTATCCGGAAGAAAACAGATTGGAACGCATACCGAACGTATCTAATTACGAGATCTACATCGATCGAATCGATGAGATGATACAGCGAAAGGAAAAAGGAATTCAATGATCGTCAGTATTCCAAAGGGAACCAAAGACATATTGCCCTCAGAAGTGCACCGCTGGCAGTGGCTGGAAGATGCCTTCCGGGATTGTTGCGCCAGATATGGTTTTTCCGAAATCAGGACGCCGATCTTTGAACACACGGAACTGTTCAAAAGAGGCGTAGGGGACACGACCGACATCGTCCAGAAGGAAATGTATACCTTTGAACTGGCGGGTCGCAGTCTTACGCTGAAGCCGGAGGGTACTTCTCCTGTGGTCCGGGCATTCATCGAAAACAAGCTCTATGCTGAACAGATGCCCGCCAAATATTATTACAACATCCCGTGTTTTCGATACGAGAAGATGCAGAAGGGTCGGCAGCGACAGTTCCATCAGTTCGGGATTGAAATTTTCGGAACGGAGAACATGCTTGCCGATGCCGAGGTCATCGCGCTTGCAATGGATTATCTGAGCGGATTGGGGATCGATGATCTTTCCCTGCGCATCAACAGCATTGGCTGTCCAAACTGTCGTGCAAAATACAAAGACGCGTTGCAGAACTTCCTGAGGCCTGAGCTGGAGCTCCTGTGCGATACCTGCAAGGATCGGTTTGACCGGAATCCCATGCGAATTTTGGACTGCAAATCGCCTTCGTGCAAAGAGATTACAAAAAATGCGCCCCGCATGATGGATTATATCTGCGAGGACTGCAGGTCAGCATTTGAAGAACTTAAGGAAAACCTGACGGCGTTGTCTATCCCCTATAAGATTGATACAGATATCGTTCGGGGTTTGGACTACTATACGAAAACCGCCTTTGAGATCGTATCAGACAAGATCGGCGCACAATCCACCGTGTGCGGCGGCGGACGTTACGATCATCTGATCGAAGAGATCGGCGGCCCGCCCACGCCGGGCGTTGGATTCGGAATGGGTATCGAAAGACTGCTGCTGGTCTTGGATGCCGCTGGGATCAACATCTCAAAACCCGAAACCTGCGATGTGTTCATCGCAGTGCTTGGGCGGGCGCCTATGGCCCAGGCCCTGAAGACTGCTCAATCGCTCCGGGCGTCAGGATTCAAAGTTCTTACAGACGTCATGGGCCGCAATCTCAAAGCGCAGCTCAAATATGCGGATCGTTCGGAGGCGTCCTATACGATGATCATCGGAGAAGATGAGCTTAAAAAGGGCGTCGTTACTCTCCGGAATATGAAAGAATCAACACAAAAGGAAATTAAGCTTGAAGAGATCGAAGCGGAGATCCGCTGATCGGGAGGATGCCATGGAAGTATTATATAAGCGGACGCATATGTGCGGCATGCTGCGGAAAGAAGATATCGGGGAAAATGTCGTGCTGAACGGATGGGTGCAGAAGAGAAGAAACTTCGGCGGTCTGATTTTCTGCGATCTCCGGGATAAAACCGGTATCGTTCAGATCGTTTTTAACGATACGATGTCTGCAGAACGCTTCGAATTGGCCGACAGTCTCCGAAGCGAATACGTCATCGGCGTAAAAGGCATCGTTACGCGCAGGGAATCCGTAAATGAAGAATTGTCCACAGGATATATCGAAGTGATCGCAGAGGATTTAATTCTCTATTCTCAAGCAGATACACCGCCGATCTACATCAAGGACGAGGACAACGTTTCAGAAGATTTACGGCTGAAATATCGCTATCTGGATCTGCGAAAACTGTCCATGCAAAGAAATCTGGCGCTGCGCCACAAGCTCTGCAAAATCGCAAGAGACTATTTCGATTCCGAAGGATTCACCGAGGTGGAAACACCGATCCTGATCAAACCCACGCCGGAAGGGGCCAGAGACTATCTGGTGCCAAGCAGGGTGAATCATGGAAAATTTTACGCCTTGCCCCAATCACCTCAAATGTTCAAACAATTGCTCATGCTGGCCGGCACGGACCGATATATGCAAATCGCCCGATGCTTTCGGGACGAAGATCTCAGGGCGGACAGACAACCTGAATTTACTCAGATCGACCTTGAAATGTCTTTCGTGGATCAGGATGATGTGATCGAAATCCAGGAACGTTTTTTGAAGCGCGTATTCAAAGAGCTGTTGGACGAAGAAATCGATCTTCCGCTTCCGCGCCTTACCTGGAGAGATGCGATGGAACGCTTCGGTTCCGATAAACCGGATCTGCGTTTCGGTTTTGAACTAAAGGATCTTGCCGAGCAGGTCCAAGGATGCGATTTCAAAGTCTTCACCGATGTGCTGAACGCGGGAGGCCGCGTGATGGGCATCAACGTGGAAGGCGGAGCAGAGGCATTCAGCCGCAAAGACATCGACAAGATGACGGAATCGATCCGAACCTTTGGCGCAAGCGGCCTTGTATGGATGCGTATCGGTGAAACAGAAATCAGCTCCAGCGTGTCCAAGTTTTTCGGTCAGGAAGAACTGCAGGCGATCTCATCAGTATTCAAGGCAAACGTAAACGATTTGATCCTGATCGTGAGCGGAAAAGAAACCGTGGTATTCGACAGTCTCGGATTTTTGCGCAGGGATCTTGCCGGCAAGCTGGGTCTGTTGGATGACAACGAATACAAACTCTTATGGGTCGTGGATTTTCCGCTGCTGGAGTACTCGGAGGAAGATGCGCGCTTTATGGCCAAGCATCACCCGTTCACTTCGCCGAAAACAGAAGATATTCCCCTCATGGATACCGATCCTGCCAAAGTGTTGGCAAACGCCTACGACATCGTATTGAACGGCGTGGAACTGGGCGGTGGGAGCATTCGTATCCACGATCGCGAATTGCAGCAAAAAATGTTCCGGGTTTTGAAGCTCACAGAAGAAGAGATCCAAACGAAGTTCGGATACTTTCTCGATGCCTTCCATTACGGCACGCCGCCTCACGGTGGACTGGCATACGGTCTGGACCGTATGGCTATGCTGCTGTGCAAGGAAAAAAGCATCCGCGAGGTGATCGCATTCCCCAAAAATCAGAATGCCGTGTGCGCCATGTCCGATGCACCCACCTCCGCTTCGGATGAACAGCTGAAAGAACTCGCCATCACCGTTACCCGGGAGTAGTCCCGGATCGCAGGATTAAAAGATGAAACAGCGAATCGGCGTATTGGGCGGAAGTTTCGATCCGATACACTACGGCCACTTGATATTGGCCGAACAAATTAAAACCGAAGCCCGGCTGGATCGGATCCTATTTGTGCCGGCCTGTGTTTCGCCATTCAAAATTTGGAACAAACCGATTGACCGCACGCACCGTCTGCGCATGCTGGAGCTGGCCATCGGTGACCATAAAGACTTTGAAATATCCACGATCGAACTGGATAAAGACACACCGTCTTATACGTATGAAACACTGCGCGCCCTTGCCGACCGCTACGGTGCAGATACCGAGCTGTTTTTTATCATCGGTACCGATGCGTTTATGCACATCGAAGAGTGGAACTGCTCCCGAGAGCTTCTCAGTGAATTTTCCTTTTTGATCGGCCTGAGAAAAGGCTATGATGAAAAAAAGTTGGAAAGCATTCTGGACGATCTGGCCACGAGATATCCACTCAAAGCGGAGTATATTCCCATCCCGGAACTGGAGATATCAGCCAGTGACCTGAGAGACCGGATGGCCGCGGGAAAGTCTGTCAAATTTCTGCTTCCGGACCCTGTGATCGACTACATCAACAGCAGGGGACTCTATCAGAATACCGCCAGACGTCTGCAAGCCTTCGTTCAACGGAAAGTGGACCATAACCGCTATCAACACACCGAAGGTGTCGTCGCAAAAGCAAGAGAGCTAGCCCACAGGTACGGCGCCGATCCGGAAAAAGCAGAAATCGCCGCATGGTTTCACGATGCCTACCGGGAGACCGGTAATTTGGAGCACGGACCCATCGCCGCTGAAGAACTCCGGCGGCAATTCGGGATCGATGATCAAGACATCTTGAATGCAATACGCTATCACACCACCGGCAGGCCGGGGATGAGCCTGCTCGAAAAGATTATTTATCTTGCGGATTCCATTGAAGACGGAAGGCAATACCCGGGCATTGACGAACTGCGCAGTGTGGACTGTCTCGACATTGACCGCTGTATCTACCGCCTGATGACCCATACCAGAGATTATGTGGAGGGTCTGGGAATCCAATTTCATCCGCGTTCGATCCAAGCGATCGAAGAACTGGAAGAACGATTCAAGAAGGAGAGAATCCATGAACAATAAGGAAATTGCTCTTTTCATCGCCAATGCGCTGAATGAAAAGAAGGCCAAGGATATCACGATCCTTGATATTGGTGAAACCTCCGGTTTTGCCGACTATTTTGTGATCGCCACCGCAGGCAGCCAGCGCCAAATGAAAGCGTTGACAGACGAAGTGGAAGACCGGTTGGCGGAAGCAGATACCCTGGTGCGCCACATCGAAGGCAAGAGCGGCTCCGGTTGGATCCTGATGGATTACGGCGATGTGATCGTCAACATTTTTACGGAGGAGCAACGCCGGCATTATCAAATCGAAAAGATCTGGAACGATTGTCCTGTCCTGGACCACTCGTTCAACGATCTCGCATAAGCAAAATTTTCACTAGTTGAGAGGACCATCATGAAACAGTATTACGATTTCAAAAATATCGAACCCAAATGGCAGCAAGCATGGGAAGACAGTCATTTGTTCAGCACGACGGAAACGGACGAAAAAGAAAAGTTCTACCTTCTGGAAATGTTCCCGTATCCTTCGGGAAAGCTTCACATGGGCCACGTTCGGAATTACTCCATCGGAGATGTGATCGCCAGATTTCTGAAAATGCAGGGATATAACGTACTGCATCCCATGGGATGGGACTCTTTCGGACTGCCTGCGGAGAATGCTGCGATCAAGCACGGCGCGCATCCTGCGGAATGGACAAAGCAAAATATCAGCGAAATGAGAACACAACTCAAGCAGTTGGGTTTCTCCTATGATTGGAACAGGGAAGTCGCCACCTATTCCGAAGACTACTACAAATGGATGCAGTGGATCTTTATTCAGTTCTTTAAGAAGGGTCTGGCATACAAGAAGGAAAACCCGGTCAACTGGTGCCCATCCTGCCAGACCGTCCTGGCGAACGAACAAGTGGTGGAAGGCCGGTGCGAACGCTGCAGTGCAGAAGTCACAAAGAAAAACCTGTCTCAATGGTACCTGAAAATCACCGACTATGCCGATCGTTTGCTCAAGGATTTGGACAAGCTCGACGGCTGGCCCGAAAAAGTGCGGATTATGCAACGCAACTGGATCGGCAAATCCGAAGGCGCGGAACTTGATTTCGATATCAAGGGAAAAACGGAGAAGCTGCGGGTATTCACGACTCGTGTAGATACGCTGTTCGGCGTTACTTATATGGTCCTTGCTCCGGAACATCCCTACGTCAAGACGCTGGCTAAAGGCACTCCTCAGGAAGGCCAAGTGCTGGCATACATCGAAAAATGCGCCAAAATGAGCGATATCCAAAGAACATCAACAACCAACGAAAAGACCGGCGAATTCCTGGGTTGCTATGCAATCAATCCCATCAACGGAAAGGAAGTACCCATCTACATTTCCGATTATGTGCTGATGGACTACGGTACCGGCGCCGTTATGGGTGTGCCTGCTCATGATGAAAGAGACTTTGAGTTTGCGACAAAATTTGGCCTGGACATCATTCCCGTAGTGGATCCCCGGGATCCGGCAATCGATGTGAACGACTTGAAAGCGGCATTTGTCGCACAAGGGGAAATGATCAACTCCGGAAAGTACGACGGAATGGACAACGTGAGCGGGATCGCTGCGATCACAAAGGATCTGGCAGATCAGGGCCTTGGTGAAAAAATGGTCAATTTCCGCTTAAGGGACTGGCTCATTTCCAGACAGAGGTATTGGGGTACGCCCATACCGATGATTTTTTGTGAGTCCTGCGGATGGGTTCCGGAAAAAGAAGAGAATTTACCTGTAAAGCTGCCGGTGGATGTGAAGTTTACCGGAAAAGGAGAATCTCCTCTGGCCACCAGCGCGGTATTCTCTAAAGTCGATTGCCCCGTATGCGGCAAACCGGCCAAACGGGAACTGGACACCATGGATACCTTTCTGGATTCTTCCTGGTACTATTTGCGCTATTGCGACGCTGGCAACGATCAGGAGGCTTTTTCAAAAGAAAAGGCTGATTATTGGATGGCGGTCGACCAATATATCGGTGGCGTCGAGCATGCGATCCTTCACTTGCTGTATTCCAGATTTTTCACAAAAGTATTCTACGACCTGGGACTCTGCAGCGTCGATGAGCCGTTTACCAACCTGCTGACCCAAGGCATGGTCCTGAAAGACGGAAGTAAAATGAGCAAATCTCTGGGCAATGTAGTGAGTCCGGAGGAAATCATCGAGAAGTATGGCGCGGATACCGCCAGGTTGTTCATCCTGTTTGCTTCGCCACCGGAAAAAGAACTGGAATGGTCCGACGCGGGAGTGGAGGGGAGCTACCGCTTTATCAACCGGGTCTACAGACTCGTGGAAGAAATGGCGGAAATCACAAAAGAGATCCCGCTCAACTACAAAGCGGAAGGAAAAGAGGATCTTTCCCTGAGCTTTGTGATGAATAACACCGTCAAGCGGGTCACCTCGGATATTCGTGAGCGTTTCAATTTCAATACCGCTATCAGCGCCATCATGGAGCTGGTAAACGAAATGTATCGTTATAAAGAATTGGATGACATCAATTTGGGCCTTCTGGCCGACGCTACAGACCGCCTGGTACGGATGCTTTCACCTTTCATTCCCCATGTGACGGAAGAAATGTGGGCGGCACTGGGCCACAAAGAATCTGTCTATCTGGCAACCTGGCCGAGCTTTGATCCGGCTGCCTTGATACGGGATACCGTTGAAATCGTAGTACAGGTTAACGGCAAAGTACGGGAGCATGTGACGGTAGCCTCCGGGCTGGACCGTGAGGCCTTTACTCAGACTGTCCTTGAGGACCAGCGGGTCGCGACCCTGCTGCAAAACAAACAAGTCGTGAAAATCATTGCAGTGCCCGATAAACTGCTTAACGCTGTCGTAAAAGGGTAAGAGACGGCGATCATGGAAAATCTCTGACAAGAGAGGAATAGGAATTATTATGAAAGAAAATCAAAGGGGGAGAAAATACTATCCCCAATCAAGACCGGGCCCCAGGCCTAAATCCAAAGGCGACCGTCCGGTCAGGACCCAGTCGACGGGAACCAATAAATTAAAAATCATCCCTATCGGAGGGTTGCACGAAATCGGAAAGAATATGACGTTGCTGGAATATGGCGACGATATTATGATCATCGACTGCGGTCTGGCATTTCCCGATGATGAAATGCTTGGGATCGATATTGTCATACCCGATTTTACCTATCTGCTGAACAACAGGGATAAGATCCGCGGCATGATTATCACCCATGCTCACGAAGATCATATCGGCGCAGTTCCGTACTTCCTGAAATCATTCAATATTCCGATTTACGGCACTCGGCTGACGATCGGATTTATCAAGAACAAACTGATCGAACACAAGATCCAAGGAGATCTTCACGAAGTAACGCCGGGAGAAATCATTCAGATGGGCTGCTTTAAAGTGGAGACCATTCATACGACACACTCCGTGGCAGACGCTCTGTGTTTGGCCATCGACACACCGGTTGGTAAAGTATTCCATACCGGAGATTTTAAAATCGACTATACACCGGCAGACGGCACACCCATCGATTTCGGTAGATTGGCCGCCATCGGCAACGAAGGCGTGCTACTCATGCTTGCAGATAGCACGAATGCAGGACGAAAAGGATACACCGCATCGGAGAAGACTGTGGGAATCGCCCTGGGCAATATTTTCCGCGGGAATCCCCACCGGATCATTATCGCCACGTTTTCCTCCAATGTGCACAGAGTTCAGAAGATCATGGAAACAGCCATTGAAAACGGGCGAAAGATCTCCGTATCGGGAAGAAGCATGGAAAACATGGTACGGATCGCAACGGAACTGGGATATCTGAATATCGATCCCATACACTTTGTCGATCTGAATCAGACTAAATCCATGAAGGATTCCCAATTTGTGATCATTACGACCGGCAGCCAGGGAGAACCAATGTCCGCCCTGACGCGAATGGCCAACAGCGAGCATCGTGCGGTGCAGATCCGAAAGGGCGATGTAGTGATTCTCTCTTCCACACCGGTACCCGGCAATGAAAAAACCGTATCCAATGTGGTCAACGCATTGCTGGAAAAAGGCGCTGATGTGATCTACAACGACATCGCCGACACTCACGTTTCCGGTCATGCGTGCGAAGAAGAGCTCAAGTTGATCCACACCTTGATCCGACCGAAGTTTTTTATGCCGGTCCACGGAGAATTCAAGCATTTGCGCAGCCATGCCCTCATAGCGGAAGCCATGGGCATGCCTCCCGAGAACATTTTTTACATGACAAACGGAGATATCCTGGAAGTTACACCCGATAAAGCGCGCCGATCCGGCGCAACCGTTCCCTGCAGTCCGGTGATGGTGGACGGACTAGGTGTCGGCGATGTAGGCAGCGTCGTTCTGAACGAACGAAAATATCTGTCCGAAGCCGGATTGATTGTGATCGTGGCTGCTTTCCAGAGTAGCAGCGGCGCATTACTTTCCGGTCCCGACCTCATATCCAGAGGCTTCGTGTACGTAAGGGAGAACAGCGACCTTATGGCAGAGGCAAAACTCTATATGGAAGAGGTATTGATGCACTCCATGGACGAAGGCGTCAAGGACCGTCAAGCTTTGAAAAACGCACTGAGAGAAGCGCTTCGAACATTCATTTACAAGCGAACCAAACGCAACCCGGTCATTTTGCCGATTTTCCTGGATGTTTAGAAAGAGAGGACCTGATGAATAACGTTTATGACATTGCCCACGAACTGGCAAGAGCACTGAAAGAAAGCGAACAATACAAACATTATCAAGATATGAAAGCAAAAGTTTCTGAAAACGAATCCCTTTCGGAAATGATCAACGATTTTCAGGAAAAGAATATGGCGATGCAGACCCAGCAAATGCTAAACGGCACACCGACGGAGGATCTGGTCGCTCAAGTACAATCTCTGTATCAGATCGTCATGGCCGACCCATTGGCTGCGCAGTATATCCAGGCTGAGATCGCCTTTACGCAAGTCGTTTCTGATATTTACGGCATTCTCGGCGAGGTGATTCGTGTTGAATGATCGATTCGTACAAAGGATCTCCGCCTTGCGCCTCCTTCTCGATCAGTCCGAACTCGACGGATTGTATGTGACCGGAGAAGCGAATGTGGCCTATCTGACCGGAAAGAATGGAAAGGATTGCGCCCTTTGGATCACGAAGCAGGATGCCTATATCCTGACGGATTTTCGATATATGGAGATGGCCTTGGAATTGAGGGGACTTTTTACGTATCAGGAAATCAAGGTCGGATTGGACGCCTGCGATTTTTTCCTGTCCATGGGAAAGCAGCGTATCGGAATAGAAAAAAACAATCTGAGTCTTTCGGAATATCTGACCTTGCTGGATCGGATGGATGCAGACTGGATCGTTCCCGTCGAAGGCTTGGTGGAAGGTTTGCGCGAAGTGAAGGACGCGTTGGAGATCGACGCCACAAAGCGCGCCTGCGCCGTTGCCGACGCGTGCTTCTTGCACATGTGTCAATTCCTAAAGCCCGGCATCACCGAACGTCAGGCTGCTCTTGAAATCGAGTTTTTCATGAAATCAAACGGCGCAGAGGACCTGTCTTTTGATACGATCTGCGTCTCCGGGGCAAATACCTCCTATCCCCACGGCATACCGGGAAACAAAGTGATCGAAACAGGAGATTTTGTGACGATGGACTATGGATGCAAAGTGGACGGGTATTGTTCGGATATGACCAGGACCGTGGCCATAGGCCGGGTCAGCGAAGAAATGAAATCAATCTATGAACTGGTCCTCTTGGCGCAGCGCACCGCCTGCGAAGGTATTCGAGCGGGAATGCGGTGCGAAGATGCCGACCGGCTTGCGCGAGATGTGATCTGTGATGCGGGCTTCGGAGACTATTTCGGACATGGCTTGGGACATGGCACCGGTCTGCAGATCCACGAAGCGCCGAGACTGCGACCCGGCTATCCCGGAAAACTCAAGGAAAATCAAATCATTTCAATAGAACCGGGCATCTATCTACCCCGAAAATTCGGTGTCCGAATCGAAGACTTGGCAACGGTTACGCCCTTTGGTATAATAAATTTCGTGTCATCACCCAAAGACCTAATAATCTTATAAATAGACGGAGGAAATCGAATGGTTTATGCAAGTGATTTTAGAAAAGGCGTCACGTTTGATATTGACGGAGAACCCCATGTCGTGCTGGATTTTCAGCATGTTAAACCGGGAAAGGGCGCTGCATTCGTTCGGACGAAATACCGCAATATCTTAACCGGCGCCACAAGGGAAGAAGCATTCAATCCCAACGACAAATTCCCCAAGGCCCACATCGATACGAAGCAAATGCAGTATCTCTACAGTGATGGTGAATTGTATTACTTCATGGATCAGGAAAGCTTCGACCAGGTTCCTATCCCATACGAGCAGGTGGAAGACGCCATGAAATATCTTCGTGAAAACGACATGGCTACCATCAAATTCTATAAGGAAGTTCCATTTTTGGTTGAAGCGCCGAACTTTGTAAACCTGCGAGTGACCGAAACGGAGCCCGGCGTCAAAGGCGATACGGCAACCAACGTGACAAAAGCCGCCACCGTGGAAACCGGCGCAGTGATCCAGGTTCCCATTTTCATCGAAGAAGGAGAAACGATCCAGATCGACACCAGAACCGGTGATTATCTGGGACGTTCCAAATAGTCAAACCATTTGCGGCAAAGATGTAATGGAAATCATCTTTAAAGGTAAGACATGAAAAGCAGAAGAAAAAAGAAAAAATCGCAGGCGGGCAGAGGGATCGCTGTTCTTTTGATTCTAGCAATGCTTGGCGCCGGAGCATCATACCTCTACATTCGCGGATATGATAAAGCCCGGGATCCCGAAAGCGGAGAGTCGATTGAATTCATTGTGGTTCCGGGCATGAGTACAACAGCCATCGCTTCGGCACTGGAAAAAAGCGGACTCATCGGAAGTTCATTCCTGTTCAAGCAGAAATCCAAATGGCAGGGCTATGACGGCCGCTATCAAGCCGGAACATTTCACCTCTCACCCTCGATGACCATGGAGGAGCTCATGGAAGCTCTGATGGATGCTCAAGAGGAAACGGTGCGCTTTACCATACCGGAAGGCTACACGATTCGTCAGACGGCAGCTGCGCTTGCGGAACAAGGCTTGGTGGACGAGCAGGAGTTTTTACGTCTGTTGGAAAAAGGGGATTTCGACTACCGGTTCATGGCAGAAGCGGGGAAGGGAACCGAACGTCTGGAAGGCTTTTTATTCCCCGACACTTACGATGTTTTCGTCGGCGCGTCGGAACAGGATATCATCGAAAAAATGTTGTCGCGCTTTGATGAAGTTTTTTTGCCGGAATACTATGATCGAGCAAAAGAGCTGGATCGCAGCGTTTTGGAAATCATAACGATTGCCTCTTTGATCGAGGAAGAGACCCGTGCGCCAGAAGAACGGAAGCTTGTTGCCGGTGTGATTTATAACCGCCTGGAAATTGGCATGAAGTTAGGATTTTGCTCCACGGTCCAATACCTGTTGGGCGAACCGAAAGAGCAACTGCTGTACAGCGACCTGGAAATCGAATCTCCCTATAATACATACCTGTATGCCGGTCTGCCCCCGGGCCCGATCGCTTCACCCGGGAAAGAATGCATTCTGGCTGCGCTGTATCCGGAGGAGACCGATTATCTGTATTTCGTCCTAAAAGCCTATGGCTCGAACGAACATCATTTTGCCGTCACGTCCGAGGAGTTTTATCGTTACAAAGACGAATACAGCAAGACATTGCCCTAACCGGAATGCTACAAATACGGTGCATTCTGTGCTATAATCACAGTGATGCTATTTCATACTGTTAAAAGGAGATTAAATAAACTATGGAAGCGGACCCGGGAGGATTATCTCTCACGATTCAATTGCTGATTCTGCTTGTTCTGACCATGATCAATGCATTTTTCGCGTCAGCGGAAATGGCATTGGTATCCCTCAGCAAAACCAAAATGAAAATTTTGGCCGAAGATGATACAGACGGGGATGCAAGAGCGGAAAAGGTGTTGAAGCTGCTGGAGCAGCCTACCACTTTTCTATCGACGATACAGGTCGCTATCACCTTTGCCGGATTTCTTTCCTCGGCGTTTGCATCCTACAACTTGTCCGACGATTTCATTGTTTTGCTGGCACGTGTGCAGATCAACGTCAATCCACAACTGGCGGTGGTGCTCGTTACCGTGTTGCTTTCTTATTTTACGCTGGTGTTTGGGGAATTGTTCCCCAAGCGAATCGCTATGATCTACTCCGAAAGGATCGCATTAGCCACGATCACGCCACTTATGGCGGCTTCGTTTCTCTTTGCGCCCTTTGTAAAATTTCTGTCAAAATCGGTGGGTCTGCTGATGAAAATTTTCCGCCAGCAAGATTATGCGACAGAAAACGAATACTATCAGGAAGAGATTCTTTCTCTGCTGGAAGTCGGACAAGAACAAGGCGATATCGATGAAAACGGGAAAGAGATGATTCACTCTATCTTTGAATTCGATGACGCGCTGGCCTATGAAATCATGACGGCACGGCCGGATGTCTATATGGTCAACATCAACGTGCCTGTTTCGGACTATGTGGATGAACTTCTGGAAGAGCGCTATGCCAGAATTCCCGTATATGACAAGGGCTCCGACGACATCATCGGCGTACTGTACATGAAGGACTTTATGATTGAAGCCAGAAAAGTAGGCTTCGACAATGTAGATATCCGTCCTTTGCTGAAAAAGCCGTTCTTCGTTCCGGAAAGCAAGAAGATCAATGAGCTCCTCAATGAGCTTCAGCTGTCCAAAATGCAGATTGCGATCCTGATCGACGAATACGGCGGTTTTTCCGGAATCGTAACCGTCGAAGACATTTTAGAAGAGATCGTCGGAAACATCGAAGATGAGTACGAGGATGACGAGCCTAAAATGGAAGAGATCGCCCCCCACACCTACGTGGTAGACGGACTCTACTACTTGGAGGACCTGGCCGAAAAAACGGGGATCCGACTGGAATCAGAAAACCACGAAACCATCGGCGGATTCGTAATGGATCTGATGGGAGAAGTCCCCGACGAGGACACATCCATCGAACGGGAAATTCCTTACGAAAACTGCATATTCAGAATTTTGTCCGTTAAAGATCGTCGAATAGAAAAAATATCCCTCACAGTCACTGAGCCGTTGCCGGAGACAGAGGACGAACGCCTGTAATCCGGCAGGCATTCACAAACAGGAGACCGATCATGACAGAAAAAAACGGTGGAGAGAAAATACCGACAGAAGTGATCGCAGTCTGCGCAATGAATGCTGTGCTTCAGACAGAAGGCGTGTTTGATCTGGCTGCCGGATTCACCCAGAGTTTGTCCAAAAATATACTGGGCCGTGATCCGCTGACGAAAGGCATACGCGTAGCTGAGGAAAAAGAGGGTCTGGTGATCGACGTTTTTGTAAACGTTCGCTATAACACCAAGATTCCCATCGTCGCCTGGGATATCCAGGAAAATGTAAAGAGCAAAGTGGAAGAGATTACCGAAATGCCTATCCATCGTGTCAACATCCACGTACAAGGCGTCGGCTTCGAAACACAAGAACCCCGGGAGGAACAAACATGAGACGAAGCGAGGCCAGAGAGTTGCTGATGCAGATGGTCTTCCAGATGGAAGCACAAAGCGATTTCAGCGATAAGGCCTTTGATTTTTTTGTACAAAACAATATGGAGGGATCCTCTCAGCTCGATTATTTCAATAAAGTCTACCGCTGCATTGCGATAAACCGAAAAGAGATCGATGAAAAAATAAACGCAGTAGCCGCGGGCTGGAAAACCACACGGATGGCTCGTGTGGATCTTGCAGTATTGCGCTTGTGTGTGGCCGAGATCCTTTTCTTGGACGAATCGGATATCCCCCAAGCTGCGTCGATCAACGAAGCAGTTGATTTGGCCAAGAAGTTCGGCGGAGAAGCTTCCGGTAAATTCGTCAACGGTATTTTGGGAAAACTATCCGAAAGCGGAGAATAAGGAGATGTATTATCTGGGCTTGGATACCAGTAATTACACCACTTCCGCAGCTGTCATCCGCGGCGAAGAAATCCTCTGTGACGAACGCATTCAGCTTGCGGTACCGCCCGGGAAGCAAGGACTTCGTCAATCGGAGGCGCTCTATCAGCACTGGCAGAATCTTCCTCAGGTCTTGCACAAACCCTTAACGAAATATGCGGAAAAGCTCATTGGCGTCTGCGTCAGCCGCACGCCCCGGCCGGTCGAGGGTTCCTACATGCCTGTTTTTAACGCAGGTGTTTCGGCGGCAAAGATTCTGTCCGAAGCTTTGAAGATTCCCTTGCACGAAACCAGTCACCAGGAAGGACATCTGAAAGCCGGAGCCGTCGGCACGAACATTGATTTCGGAAAACCACTCATCGCTGCGCATCTTTCCGGAGGAACGCTGGAGTTCATCAAGATCCTGGACGGCCGTTATGATTTGATCGGCGGATCAAAGGATTTATCCTATGGCAAGCTGATCGATCGCACAGGAGTTCTTCTGGGCCTCAATTTCCCTGCAGGAAAGGCTTTGGATGCCCTGGCCTTATCTGGGGCCAATACAGATAAAAAAAATCCTCTGGGAGCCGTTTTTAGGGAAGACGCCTGGATCAACCTTTCGGGGACGGAGACACAGATCAAGGAATTGGTCGGGAAATTCGAGTCAAACAGGATTGCATCTTTTCTGTTCGAGCGTATCAGCGAAAGCCTTGTTGCGGTACTGGAACATCTTCGATCGAACTTGCGCATCGAACAAGTTCTGATCACGGGCGGTGTAGCAAGCAGTCAATACATCAGAATGCATTGTGCGGATAAAGGATATCAATTCGGCACGCCGACTCTCTGCAGTGACAATGCCGCTGGTGTTGCATTATTGAAAGGACAGTCGCTTTGCCAATCAAGCCTTTAAATGTCTCGCAGCTTAACAGCTACATCAAACGGGTTTTGCAGACCGATCCGATTCTTGGAAATGTCACCGTTACAGGCGAAATATCCAATTGGGTCCGTCACAGCAGCGGGCACTGTTATTTTGCGCTCAAGGACGAAAAAAGCCGTCTCAGTTGCTTCCTGTCCTCCGAACGAGCCGAGCGTCTGCGATACGATATCAGCGAGGGGATGCAGGTCGTTGTTTCAGGCAATTTGTCGGTCTATGAAAGAGGCGGCACGTATTCCCTCAACATTAAGGAACTGGATGCCGCAGGCGAAGGCGCCCTGAATCAAGCCTTTGAAAATCTGAAGAAAAAACTGCTGGATGAAGGTTTGTTCGATCCGTCCCGCAAAAAAACGATCCCGTCTTTTCCGGTTCGAATCGCCGTTGTGACCTCGCCGACAGGTGCGGCCGTAAAAGATATCATCACTACGGTCCGAAGAAGAAATCTTCTGATTGACATTCGGATTTATCCCTGCTTGGTACAGGGACCCGAAGCAGCTCCTTCAATCATTCAGGCATTGTCTGCCGCCAATGCGCATGGATCGGAACTCGATTTGATCATTCTGGGCCGGGGCGGCGGCTCCCAGGAGGATTTATGGCCCTTTAACGAAGAGAACGTTGTTCGAGCCGTTGCAGACTCATTACTGCCCGTCATATCGGCTGTAGGGCACGAAACAGACGCCGTCATCACCGATTTTGCCGCTGATATGAGAGCGGCAACGCCAACTGCGGCTGCCGAATTAGCGGCGCCGGATCTGTCTATAATGATTCGCTACCTAAAAGAAACGTCTCCGGAAAAACTATACGAAACGTTGGTTGAAAAACTGGCGCGATTCGATGATCAGCTGGAGCAGATCAAGAGTAGGGCGGAAAGCCGCATCCTGACTGTGCTGGATCAAGCAGAAAGAAAGCTGGAATGGCTGACGCTGAAGTATGAACTATCCAATCCCATGAATATATTAAAGCGCGGTTATTCCGTGATCCAAACCCCGGGCGGCGCATGGATCACTCACGCTTCAGAGCTTTCACCCGGAAACCGTCTGACGCTTTTATTGAACGACGGCCGCGCAAGCTGTATTGTTGAGGAGGTGGAACTACAACCATGACATCCCAGAAAAAAACATTCAGTTTTGAGGAATCCATTCAAAAGTTGCAAGAGTGTGTAGAAAAAATGGACGCCGAAGAAACCTCTTTGGAAGAGAGCATCGATCTGTACGAACAATGCGTGACCTATCACCGTCAGTGCGCGGATTTGTTGAGTCGAGCAAAGCAACGCGTGGAAATGTATCGTCCCGAGACCGGCGAGATTGCAGAATATGGAGAAAAGCTATGAATCATCCGGAATACAAACGCTTAAAAGAGCTGGTGGAACTTCATATTCTGGATTTTCTGCCTGAAATCGATTCTAAAAGCCTGACACTGTACGACGCCATGCGCTACAGCTTGACTGCAGGGGGAAAACGGCTGCGGTCGGTCCTGCTCTTGGCTGCCTGTGAATTATGCGGCGAAAAAGCGGATATCGGGCTTCCCTATGCCTGTGCACTGGAATATATACAAACATACTCTCTGATCCACGATGATCTTCCCGCTATCGACAACGATGATTTGAGAAGGGGAGCGCCGACCAATCATAAGGTCTACGGAGAAGACGTGGCAATTTTAGCTGGAGACGGGCTTCTGTCCGCAGCATTTGAAACCATGACAAAGGATATGCTTCTTTATCTGGACGACCCGACGTTGCTGCGTCGAAAAGTGCGGGCTGCCTTCGAAATCGCAAAAGGAACCGGCTGCCGAGGCATGGTCGCCGGCCAGATTGCCGATGTGGAATCCGTCAACCGGCAATGCTCCAAGGAAATGCTTGATTACATCCATTTAAATAAAACCGCCGCTTTTATCAGATCCTCGGCTGTGGCCGGCTGCTATCTGGCCGGCGCAGACAAAGAACGCTGTAATGACGTAAGAGTTTACGGAGAATCCCTGGGACTGGCTTTTCAGATCGTCAATGATATCCAAGACATCACCGGCGATGCTCTTCAGATCGGCAAGGAAACCGGGAAAGATCAAAAAACAAAGAAATGCACCTATCCCTTGCTGTTTGGCATAGAAGAATCGAAAGAAAAAGCAAGAGAGCTGCTGGATCGGGCGCGACAAGCGGTAGCTAAATACTATGACGAAGCGGAAGTCTTCAATGCTGTGATCGACTTCCTGGAACAGCCTCTGGGCTGAAAGGACTCCAATGAATCGACCCTTTGATCTGCCTCTGGAAAAAGAACAATTGAAAAATATGTCTGCGGCGGAGCTTGATCTGCTGGCAGTGGCCATACGGGAAGAACTCATTGAAACAGTTTCCGGCACCGGCGGACATTTCGCATCGAATTTGGGTGTGGTGGAACTAACGCTTGCTTTGGAAAAAGTCTTTGATACACCTCGTGACAAAGTTATCTGGGATGTGGGCCATCAAACCTATGTGCACAAAATGCTGACCGGTCGTTGGAACGAACTGAAAAGTCTTCGTCAGATCGACGGTCTCAGCGGTTTTCCCAAGCGTACGGAAAGCCCTCACGACATGTACGATGCCGGACACAGCGGCACATCGATCTCCGCAGCGTTGGGCTATGCAAAATCCAGAGACCTTCTGGGGTTGGATCATGCCTGCGTCGCAGTGATCGGCGACGGATCCCTGACAGCCGGGGTGGCTTACGAAGCGCTGAATGCAGCAGGCATTCAAAAAACGCCTTTGATCGTGATTCTCAACGACAATGAGATGTCCATTTCCCGAAACGTGGGCGGCATTTCCCGTCACCTGCAAAACCTGAGAACGTCATCTTCCTATCTCGGGTTCAAGAAGAAACTGAAGCATGGTCTGGAAGCCGCTCCAAAATTGGGAAGAGGTCTGGAGACCCTTCGGGATGCCGTGAAGTATGCATTGATGCCTGCCGCAGTATTTGAAGAACTGGGATTCAAATACTTCGGTCCGATCAACGGTCACGATATCGAAGAATTGATCGAAGCCATGGAGACGGCAAAATCATTAAAAAGACCCGTGCTGCTTCATGTTGTCACAGTAAAAGGCAAAGGGTATCAAAACGCCGAAAAGAATCCGGACCGTTACCATGGCACCGGCGTCTTCGACCCTGAGATCGGATTAACACCGGAAACATCCACCCGTGAAACCTTTACTGATATTTTTGGCAAGACACTCCTTCAGATGGCCGTGGAAGATGAACGGATCGTAGCGATCACCGCAGCCATGACTGACGGAACCGGACTGCGCGAAATGCGAAGAAGATTTTCAGATCGCGTGGTGGATACCGGGATCGCAGAACAGCATGCAGTTTCCTTTGCGGCCGGTCTCGCCTTGAGCGGCATGCGTCCGGTGGTGGCGATGTACTCTACGTTCCTGCAACGGGCTTACGATCAGGTGCTTACAGAAGTCTGCCTGCAAAATTTGCCTGTCGTGTTTGCTGTGGACAGAGCCGGTATTTCAGGACAGGACGGAGAGACCCATCACGGACAATTCGATCTGATCTATTTATCTTCCATGCCTAATATGACAGTGCTTGCGCCCAAGGACGGCATCGAGTTGCAGGAAATGATGCGATACGCTTTGGCCTTGGGCACACCTTGCGCGCTGCGATTCCCAAAAGGAACAGCTCCAGATTTGTCCGATTGGGGCAGATCAGAAATGAACGGAAAAATGGAACGGATCACATCCGCCTCTTGCAATGCTTTCGTTTCCGTCGGCAGCATGTGCGCGGCGGCGCTGGAAGCACAGGCTCACCTTATGGGGAAAGGGATCGAAAGCGCAGTATACAACATTCGGAGCGTCAAACCTTTGGACCCGGATGAACTCGGAAACGAACTGGCTGCTTGCAGCAGGATCATTACACTGGAAGACGGAACCGCCCAAGGAGGGGTGGGTATGCGGATCGCTTCGATATTGCAGGAAAGCAAATCCAGTGCCATCGTTAAAAATATCGGTTGGCCGGATCGGTTCATCCCTCACGGCACGATTTCAGAACTGAAAGCACGATATGGATTGAGTGCAGATGCCATTGCCTCTGCGGCGGAGGAATTCTTTGAAAAACAGACTTGATATCGTACTCGTCGAAAAAGGGTTATTCCCTTCGAGAGAAAAGGCCAAGGCAGCCGTCATGGCAGGTATGGTTTGGGTCGACGGCGCTCGTTGCGATAAAGCAGGGACTCCGGTGAATCCGACATCAGCTGTGCTCGAAATACGAGGGAATCTTTGCCCCTACGTAAGTCGGGGAGGAATGAAGTTGGAAAAAGCCTTGCATGCATTTCAGATCGACCTGACGAATGCTGTATGCATGGATATCGGCGCTTCCACAGGCGGATTTACCGATTGCATGCTGCAGCATGGAGCGGCGAAGGTCTATGCTGCGGACGTGGGTTACGGGCAACTGGACTGGAAATTGCGAAACGATCCTCGCGTAGTCACGATAGAGCGGGTCAACGTGCGCTATCTAGATCCTGAAACCATCCCCGAGCGCTTTGATCTGGTCACGATCGATGTATCGTTCATTTCCCTGAAGTTGATTCTACCAGTAGCCGGAAAGCTCCTCAAGGAGCACGGACGATGCCTGTGTCTTGTAAAGCCTCAGTTTGAAGCCGGACGCAGCCAGGTGGGAAAGAACGGTATCGTACGAGACAGGCGTATCCACCTCAGCGTTCTTCGGGCCGTTTTGGATTACGGAAAGGAGAACAATCTCACCTTTGCGGGTTTGACGTTTTCGCCGATTACCGGCACGAAAGGCAACATTGAATTCTTGTTGCTTCTGGAATCGGGCATCGACAACCGAAAGGCATCCGAAGAAATCATTGAAGACATCGTTGACCAAGCCCACCGTGAACTTGACCGGTAGTCCATTCCGACACAGGAGTTATATATGGCTTACACGCCCATGATGCAACAATATCTGAGTATTAAAGAGCAGTACAAAGACTGCATTCTTTTTTTCCGCCTGGGCGACTTTTATGAGATGTTTTTTAAGGATGCTGTCGTTGGGGCCCGGGACATGGAGATCACGCTTACAAAAAAATCCTGCGGAGAAGAGGAGCGGGCGCCCATGTGCGGTGTCCCGTACCATGCGGCGGATACCTATATTGCCAAGCTCATCGAAAAAGGACATAAAGTCGCTGTCTGCGAGCAAGTGGAAGACCCGGCCCAGGCAAAGGGGATCGTACAAAGAGAAGTGGTGCGCGTCATTACGCCGGGAACGATCCTCAGTCAAAGTATGCTATCCGAAAAGGAAAACAATTTTTTGGCATCGATCTATGTGGAAGAAAAAAGGAGCGGTTTGGTTTATTGCGATATTTCCACCGGCGAGTTTTCCGCTATCGAATTTCCAGATGCTTCACACCTTCAAAATCTACTGGCAGAGCTGACGAAAATAAATCCCAGTGAAGTTATCGTCAATAAAGAGGATCCCTATGCCGGTATATTGTGCGACCAAATCGGGCTTCTGACGGATATAACCATCTCCCCGGTTGACCCGGAATACCATATCGAACGAAACTGCCGGAGAGCTATCCGGGAGCATTTCAACACAGAAGCCGAAAGCAGTGTGGGCTTGGATCGAACCGAAGCGCCCGGTCTTTTTTTCGCAGCAGGCGCGCTGCTCCGATATCTAAACGACACACAAAAGCGCAGCATGCAGCACTTGACCTCCCTGCGCATTTACAATGCCGGCACGCATATGTCGCTGGACCGGGCAACACTGAAAAACCTGGAGATCGCCGAATCACTGTCAGATCGAAAATCCGGCGTTTCCTTACTGCATATACTGGATAAAACCTGTACTGCGATGGGCTCCAGAAAAATAAAGCAATGGATCAAAGAGCCTTTGATCCATAAAAAAGAAATCGATGAACGGCTCAGTTCCGTCGAAGTATTGACGAACGATCTTCTGATACTCAACAATATCCGGGAAGCGCTGAAAGGCGTTTACGATTTGGAACGCCTTTCCTCACGAATCGCCTGTGGAACGGCAAACGGACGAGATTTGAATGCATTAAAAAGCTCTCTGCAAAGCCTGCCGGATTTAAAATCGGAGCTGGAGCGATGCAACGATCCTCTCCTGAGCATGTACAACAGGGAAATCGATGATTTGGAGCGTATCTGCGGTCTCATCGAAAGCGCCGTTACAGAAGAACCGCCGGTTACGATTCGAGAAGGAGACCTGATCCGGACCGGATACTGCGACGATCTGGATAAGCTGAAGGATTCCATCAAAGAAGGAAGAAGCTGGATCGCCGCGTTGGAACCCAAGGAACGAGAACGAAGCGGCATTAAAAACCTGAAGGTTGGATACAACAGAGTATTCGGTTATTACATCGAAGTGAGCAAGTCCAATCTCAGTCTTGTGCCGCAGGAGTACATCCGCAAACAAACTCTCGTCAACTGTGAACGCTATATCACACCGGAGCTGAAGGAAATTGAAGCTGTGGTGCTGAATGCAGAGGCAAAAATCAATGAGCTGGAATATCAGCTTTTTTGTGAATTGCGTGAAAAGATATCAACGGAGATCCCGTCGATCCAGCGCACATCAGCAGCCATGGCCGCAGTGGATGTGCTGGCTTCCTTCGCCGAAACATCCATCAAGCTGGGTTATGTTAAACCGGTCATCACAACGGAGGATCGGATCATCATACAAAAAGGACGTCATGCGGTGATCGAACGGACCATACGGGACGGTGTATTTGTTTCCAATGATTTATATATCGACCGCAGTGATGCCAGCCTTCTGTTGATTACCGGCCCCAATATGTCTGGAAAATCAACGTATATGCGCCAATTGGCATTAATCGTGATGATGGCGCAAGCCGGGTGCTTCGTACCTGCCGAGACAGCGGAAATCGGCATTTGCGATCGTGTCTATACACGAATCGGCGCGTCGGACAACATCGCTCAGGGACAGAGTACTTTCTTTGTGGAGATGTCCGAGCTCGCCTACATATTAAACACGTCGACGGAAAATAGTCTGGTAATTCTGGATGAGATCGGCAGAGGCACCAGCACCTATGACGGATTGTCTATTGCCTGGGCCGTTTGCGAACACCTCACACGGCCCGAACAGAAGGTCCGAACGCTGTTTGCAACCCACTACCATGAGCTGACATCTTTATCAGAGACAATGAACGGCGTGCGGAATCTGAATGTGGATGTAGCCGAATCCGATGGCAACATCGTATTCTTGCACAAAATCGTAGAAGGCAGTGCCAGCAGGAGCTACGGCATCCATGTGGCCCGTCTGGCAGGGGTCCCGGAATCTTTGCTCTTTGCCGCAGAAAACAAACTGGCTGAACTGGAGGAATCCGGATATCATCAATCTCTCCCAAAAATGAGCCGTTCCGCTGTAGATATGCAGGATCGGCAGATCAGCTTTTTTAACAGCTCTGACGATCACCTTGCGCAGAGGTTGATAACCCTGGATCTGATGGAAACCACGCCGGCCATGGCGATCGGCATCCTACAGGAACTTCAGGATGCGGCAAAGGAACGATAAAATGAAATCAATACCCAGGATAAGGACCCTCCCGAAAGAAATATCCGATAAAATCGCTGCCGGCGAAGTCGTAGAACGTCCGCTTTCCATTGTCAAGGAATTGTTGGAAAATGCCATCGATGCCGGCGCCACCGCCATTGCGGTGGAAATCCGCAACGGCGGAAAAACCTATATCCGATTGACAGACAACGGATGCGGGATTTCGCCGGAGGATGTGGCGCTGGTTTTTCATCGTTATGCTACCAGCAAGATCGCGACAGAAAAAGATTTAGATGCAATCCGCACTCTTGGCTTTCGCGGTGAAGCATTGGCAAGTATCGCGGCGGTTACTAAAATAGAGCTTATTACGAAGACCTCGGACCGGAAAACGGGCACCCGGGTCACGGTGGAAGGCGGTTTGCTTGCAGGAGTGACGGAAACCGGCGCGGAAGAGGGGACGACCCTGATCGTTTCCGACCTGTTCTACAACACACCGGCACGAAAAAAATTTCTAAAGTCCGACCAGACCGAAAGCGCAATGATCATCGATTACCTGTCGAAAATGGCATTGGCCTATCCTTCGATACGGCTGCGCCTGATCAATAACGGTACCATTTTATTTTCCACACAAGGGAAAGGAGACGTTTACCAGAATATTTTGACCGTTTACAGCAAACAGACGGCGAACGGACTCCTTCCTGTTATGGAGTCTCCTAATGAGGAATCCTATCATTTGAGCGGATATATCAGCCGGCCGGACCAAAGCCGAGCCAACAGAAGATATCAAATCTATTTTGTGAACGGACGATGGATCAAGAGCAAAATCATCGATGAAGCTCTTCGACTCGCATACGCAGATAAACTGTTTGAGGGAAGGTATCCGGTTGCCTTTCTCTTTCTTGAGGTTCCGCCGGAAAAACTGGATGTGAACATTCATCCGAACAAAACCGAACTACGCTTCCTGGACGAGGATTCTGTGCTCAGTTATCTTGTCAGCAGTCTCCGTCAGAACCTGCTGGCGGGAAATGCAGCCCCCAATATAATGGATCATGTAAAAGAGTTAAACTCGGAATCTTTAAAAACACAAGATAGCCGAAGCGATGACATGCAAGTAGACATAAAATATTTATCGTTAAACGAAGAGCGAGACCGCTACGATCGCATATTGTCGGATTCCTTGGATTTCGGTTATACCGACAGTCAAAAAGCGGCAACGAAACAAGAAACCCATGAGCGATTTTTATTTTCGGACCTGCAAATATTGGGCAACGCCTTTTCAAGTTATATTCTGGCTCAAAAAGAAGATTCGCTTTATGTGATCGATCAACATGCGGCCCATGAAAGAGTGCTCTATGAGCAGCTGATGGATAACGCCATCTGCCATAAAACCGACAGTCAAATGATGATTGAGCCCTGGGTCGTGGAAATCCCGTTCTATTTGCGGGAATTGGCGTCGGATCGCTTGACACTTCTAAATGGCTTGGGTTACCATATTCGGGAATTCGGGCCCAGGGAGTATATTGTGAAAGAGATTCCGATGTGTATGGATGCCGGAGAAGCAGAGGCATTTCTTCACGATGTTTTGAACAGCGAGCCCGGGAGCGGCCGTGTCGAACCGGAACTGGAAAGAAAACGCCTGATCACACAGGCCTGCAAGGCGGCGGTAAAAGCGAACGACCGGCTCGATGTCCGAGAGATTCAAAGCTTGCTCAGAGCTCTGGACGGGACGGAAAACCCGTTTTCCTGTCCCCACGGCCGCCCTACATTTCTACGCTTCAGCCAAAATGATCTTGAGAAAATGTTCTTACGGAAATAAATGAAAAATGTGATATTCGTCGTCGGACCGACGGCCAGCGGAAAAACTGAATATGCAATTCGATTGGCCGAGCATTTCAACGGAGAGATCGTATCCGCAGACTCCATGCAAATCTACAAGTATATGGATATCGGAAGCGCTAAGCCTTCTCAAGAGCAACTTCAACGTATACCGCACCATCTGATCGGCGGGATCGAACCTGCGAAACCCTTTTCCGCAGCAGAGTATAAAGAACTGGCAGAAGCCTGTATTGAACGTATTTTTCTTGAGAATAAACTTCCGCTCATCTGCGGCGGCACAGGACTCTACGTCAATGCGCTGCTGTACGACATGGACTTCTCCGCCGCGCCCGGAGATCGGGAGAAAAGAGATCGAATATTATCAGATATCGGCCGGGGCGATCCGGAAAGACTCCATGCTCACTTAAAGGAGCTTGATCCTGAGGCAGCTCAAAGCATCCATCCCAATAATGTGAAACGCGTCCTTCGCGCCATTGAACGACTGGAAAGCGGGCAGGAGGAGCGGTTGATGCCTTTCAGTATGACTCGGCATGCCAACCCTGCATTTTCCTCGATCGTGATCGGGTTGGAAAGAGAACGCCAGGCACTGTACCGACGCATCGAAGAACGAGTAGAACAGTTACTGAAACAAGGCCTGACAGAGGAAGTGCGCAGGCTGCTTGAACTGGGCCTCACCGAAGAAGATATTTCAATGAAAGGGATCGGTTACAAAGAATTGATACCCTATCTTCGCGGATGCGGATCCCTGGAACAAGCTGTGCATGAAATCAAAATACATACACGGCGCTATGCCAAACGGCAGATGACCTGGTTCGGACGCATAGATGACATGCGCTGGTTTAAGCTGGAAGACACGGATTTCGACGAAAAAGCTCTTCTTCAGATGATCGAATATGTCGAAGAACGGAGGTGCAAACAGTGAAAGAAATCAAGATTCACAACAAATCAGACAAGCCGGACAATATCCTGGAAAAGGAACACCGGATCTTCGAACAGTGTGAAGCCATCGAAGCAGAGCTTCCTCCCTGGCTCAGAGGATATTTCATGTATTTGAAGAACAATCTGCTGCCCATGTCCAGGCTGGCTTACCTGAGAGACACAAGGTTTTTTTGCAGTTATCTGATTCATGAAACCGCATGCAAAGAAGAGACTTCTTCAATACGAGAATTGCAGCCGGAGCACTTCGACCAACTGACCGGCATCGACATCAATCTGTTTATTGATTACTGCAGAAGATATAAAGTCGAAACAGACCAAAGCATTTATATATACGAAAACGATAAAAGCTCCCTGGCTCGAAAAAAATCCTCGGTGTCAGTTCTGTTCAAATATCTGTATCGGGATCAGCTGGTCCGTCAGAATATCACAGACGGTTTTGATCCCATCCGTTTGCCGAAAGCAGGGGAGCGGGAAATCAAGGCCCTTCAGGACGACGAGGTGATGCGTATGTTGGACGCGGTGGAAAACGGCACAGGTCTCACCAAGACGGAAATGAACTACTGGAAGAAGACAAAATATAGGGATAAACTGATCCTGCTGCTCTTGGTCACTTACGGTCTGCGTCTCTCCGAGCTGCAGCAGCTGAATCTCTCTTCTTTCAACTTTGAAAGGGGCGAATTCAAAGTTTATCGCAAGAGGGGCAAGGAATCCATCATGCCCATCAACAGGACTATCACAAAAGCATACAATGACTACCTAACCTTGGAGCGCCCGCCGGAGGATTCACTGGATTCCGTCCATCAGGATGCGCTGGTCCTTTCCATACAGAAAGCAAGACTCACAGATCGGCAGATTCGACAAATCGTCAAGAAATACACATCGATATCACTGGGCACCAGCCGCAAACGCGGGTACAGTCCGCACAAGCTGCGCGCCACTGCAGCCACGTCCCTGATCGGAAGAGGACATTCCATCTACGACGTTCAGGAATTGATGGATCACGACCACGTGACCACAACGCAATTGTATGCCGCCCATAAACTCAACACAAAACGTGAACTCATCAAGAATTTCGAGTGGGACGAAACGTCCTCTGAAACTGCTGAAAGCGCAACTGTAAAACCGGAGGTTCATCCAGCCCATGAAAAATAAGATCCAACGACTGCTTTCCGACGAATTCCAAGTCGATTCCAAAATACTGAACATTGTTTACGAAGCAGAAGCGCGGCTTGCAGACGTTTACCGCCGTCTGGATGAAATCAAAGAATACAACCAATATAAAGTACTATCCGCTTTTCAGAAATGCAGAATCACAGATATGCATTTCGGCTGGAACACCGGCTATGGCTATGATGATCCGGGCCGAGCAGCGCTGGAAAAGCTCTACGCTATGATTTTCGGCGCACAGGCAGCTCTTGTGCGCCCGACCATCGTCAACGGAACCCATGCGCTTGCCTCCGTCTATCTGGGCATCCTGCGCCCGGGGGATGAACTGATCTACTGCACCGGACGGCCTTACGATACCATGGAGACCGTCATCGGGCTGCGCGGACAGGATCAAGGCTCTCTTAAAGATTTCGGAATCACCTACAAGCAAGTGGAATTGAAGCCTGACGGAACCCTTGATTTGCCCGCGATACTTGCTGCGATCTCTGATCGAACCAGGATGGTGAGTGTTCAGCGCGCTACCGGTTATTCTTTCCGGCAGCCAATCAGCGTGGATCAAATCCAAACCTGGACTGCTGCCTGCAAGGGAAAAAAGCCTGACCTTCTCTGCATGACAGACAACTGTTACGGAGAGTTTACCCAGATTACAGAGCCCACTGATATGGGCGTGGATATTATGGCCGGCTCGCTGATCAAAAATCCGGGCGGCGGTTTGGCCTTATCGGGCGGGTACATCGCCGGCCGGGAAGATTTGATCGAAAAGGTATCCTATCGCGTCACTTCGCCGGGGATCGGAGGCGAATGCGGCCTCACGTTCGGACAGACCCGGGCAATGTTTCAAGGGATGTTTCTGGCGCCCTCTGTCGTCAACGGCGCACTGAAAGGCGCGGCGCTCTGCGCTCAAGTATTCAAAACCTTGGGATACGAAGTATGCCCGCAACCCGATGCTCCGCGCAACGATGTGATACAGGCCGTTAAAATGGGCTCTCCGGAAGCCGTTGTCGCATTTTGTCAAGGCGTGCAGAAAGCTTCACCCATAGACGCCCATGTGCAGCCGATCGCCTGGGACATGCCGGGCTACGGGGATCAAGTGATCATGGCAGCCGGAACTTTCGTTCAAGGCGCTTCGATCGAGCTGTCGGCCGACGCTCCGATGCGAGAACCCTACATCGCCTATTTTCAAGGCGGTTTGACCTATGAGCATGCAAAATTCGGCGTCATCAAAACGCTATCGCACCTGACGGATACCAAACATATTTGTCTTTGATCGGAAGTATAAATGAAGCATTTTTCGTTACGAACTTTTTTATGTACACTGGTGTGTATTTTCCTTTTTCAGACTTGCGCTTTTGCAGCAGGTCCTTCGGACGTCCTTCGTAGAATTCTTCAAAAGACCACGGAAAACATCTGTACCCAAGAGGGCTTTTCCAGATTTTCCAGTGTGCCGATTCTTTCTTTTCATCATCTCTCCGAGGATCCGGAGGCAGATCTGACACCAGATGCTTTTGAGGAATATCTCCGCATCCTTTCGGAAAACGGCTATACTGCAATCCTGTATCAGGATCTGATCGATTTTACGGATCAAAAGAAAAGACTCCCGGAAAAACCTGTTATGATCACCTTCGATGACGGCTATACCAGCAACTACGAGTATGCTTACCCATTGCTGAAAAAGTGGAATATGAAAGCAGAGATCGCTATCGTAGGTTATACGGTCGGTTATGACCATTTCCCAAAGACAGCAGCGGATATCATACCTCATTTTACGTGGGCTCAGGCATCGGAAATGATACAATCGGGTTTGATATCCATCCATTCACACAGCTACAACCTGCACCATCACGTCGCAGTCGAAAAACAGATTTTTCGATTAGGCGTACAGAGAATGAAAGGGGAGAGGGAAGAGGATTATATTCGCGTCCTGACTTCCGACACAAAGACTGCCAATCGAGAGATTCAAAGCAACCTGGGATATGCAAATCAAGTGTACACATATCCTTACGGGCAATACACCGAAATCTCAGAAGGCGTTCTGCGCAAACTGGGGATACGCGTGACAGTTACGAATACACCGGGGATCAATGATGTTGAATGGGGAAACCCGCAGTCTCTTAAGCTGCTTCGCCGTATATCCTGCGACGCCGTCGGCTTGGATATTCTCGATATGATACGAAAAGCGCAACGCACTATCCATTAAAACGGATAGTGCGAACAATTGTTTTATTTTTCTCTTTACAAAGAACAAACGTTCTGCTATTCTGTAAACGAACAAATGTTTGCGGAAAGGCAGGAACTCCATCATGAAGCATTATCGAATTTATTCTCCGTTCAGATTCACCGTATTCTTGGTGGCTGTAATCATTTTAACCGTATGTATCCTTGGATCGTTTTTCGGATATTTCGATGCAACCAGCATGGACGACAGAACATACCAGGAATATAAAGTGCGTTCCGGAGATACGCTTTGGGATATCGCCAAAGAATACGGATCTGAGAAAACAGATTGCAGACAAACCGTTTACGAGATTTGCCAACTCAACGATATCACCGCGGAAACACTGTTTGCCGGCAACACGATCCTGATACCGGTCGAAAAGCAAGAAAATAGAATGGAATAGGTTTTAGGCGGTGCATCAACAGGTATCACAGGTCCACTTAACCAAAAAACACCGCTTAAATCGAAAAATAGAGCCTCTGCCTGTAATCGTTGAAATTTCAACGCTTGAGGAGATTAGATACGTGCAAATGAACAGAAATGCGTACAAATTGATTAATCTATTCTCAAAATTAATATTTTAGGAACAGTTATATCATCTTTCAGATAGGTTCTTCTTACTATTTCGGAAATCGCCTCCCTCCTCCCCCTCCATATAAAAAGTAAAAAGGCCTCTGCATCCGCAGAGGCCTCATAATTTTTTCTAAGATTGATATTTACGAACATCCACCAGATTGGAATGCTGGGGATTTCCTTTGGCTACCGGTGTGGGTTTGTGAGTCAGTGTCAACACGTTGATACTCCCCCGGATATCCACGCCTTTTTCGTCCGGTGTGTACCAGCCGCCCTGACTCATAGCGCAGACACCTTGTACGATCCGATCGGTCACTTTCGCCGGAAGACGAACCACGCCGCGGTCATTAAAGACTTCTACGAACTCTCCATCTGCAATCGAACGATTGTTCGCATCAACGGGATGCAACCATATGGCAGGCGGGTCCAATTCTTCCATCAAGGGATTTTGATCATGAATGGAGTGACAGCGCCGCTTGGTGTGATATCCGACCATTTGCAGCGGATATTTTTCCCGCAAGGGATCTTCCGGTCCTTCTACCGTCCTGAAATGGATCGGCACTCCGCCGATTTCTTCCGGATTGTCCAAATCATAGAGTTGTCTGGAAAAAATCTCGATCTTTCCCGAAGGTGTCTCAAAAGGTATTCCTTTTTCTATGTTGTCCCGGAACGGAACGATGCATTCGTTGTTTTTATACATGTATCCGCCCTTCTGTTTGAACTCTTCCCATTCGGGTAGTTCCGTCTCCCGGGTTCTAAGATCAGCGTAGCAGGTTCTGGCCCAGCCATCGGAATCTTCATGCCCTTGTGTAAAAGCATCATACAAGCCGAGCTGCCTGGCGACTTCCTTGATCCAATTGTATTCGAAAAGGGAGCCAAAAAGCGGTTCTGTCGCTTTATCACAATACAAGATATAATCATCCGTCGCCCAAACATTCGGAATCGTAGCATTTTCGAAGAGTGACGGCGCCGGCAGCACCAGATCAGCCCAACGTGCCGACGGGGTCATGAACAGATCCGACAGCACAATCATCTCGCACTTGGTTGTGTCACTGAGAATCCGCTTTGTATCATTGATATTCGAATGCTGATTGATCAGGATATTACTGGCTAAGCTGAACAGCAGCTTGATGCCCGACGGCATTTTTTCCATATTCTTCAGTCCGTCTTCTCTCGGCGTCATAGTTTCCGGACAGTCAATGGCTTTGGACCACATGAATGCGGGAATCAATCCCTTATATGGGTTTTCCGGCTTGTATATTTCCGGGGGTTCTTCATGACCTTGCGGCGTAACCGTCCCGGAAGCACCGCCACCGGGAACACCGACATTACCGGTCATAGCGCAAAGCGCGATGGTAGCGCGGATAGCGTTTTCACCGCCGGAAGTGCGCTGCACGCCTAATCCGGGAAGGATGCAAGCTGGCTTTGTCGTAGCGTACTCAACGGCAAGCGCTTCGATCACATCTGCCGGGATACCGCAAATCTTCTCTGCCCATGCAGGGGTCTTCTCCACTCCATCTTTCTTTCCAAATAGATAGGAATGATAGCTTTCTCCAGCCGCAATACCCTCCGGCATATGGGCTTCATCGAACCCAACGCAGAAACGATCCATAAATGCCTGATCTTGCAGACCTTTTTGAAAAATGACATAGGCCATGGCATTGGCCAGTGCCGTGTCGCCGCCGGGTTTGATCGGGACCCATTGATCTGCCATCGATACGGCCGTCTCGCTTTGGCGAGGATCGATCACAATGATCTTAACACCGGCTTCTTTTGCCTTCATCAGATAATAATTCCGGAAAGGTCCGATAATGGTTTCTGCCGTATTATGCCCCCACATGATGATCAATTTGGAATTCAGCACATCCGACACATGGCCGGCACTTCTAAGATCCCCCAGCACATAGGGGGTAATATAGTTGGTGCAGGCACTACTGTAAGAGTTATAGTGTGCCAGAAAACCACCCTGCAAATTCAGCAAGCGCTTGATGCAGTGGTCTGCTCTTGTCACCGTACAAGTCCCTGTTCCGTATATAACGTAGCGGGAAGCCGGGCCGAAGAGACGCATGGTCTCTTCCATTTTATCCGCTACTTCCTTTTGCACTTGGTCCCAGCTGATCCTTTGAAATTTACCGGCGCCTCGTTCTGCCCTTCTCTTCATTGGGTAGCGCAATCTTCTGGAACTCAGAAATGTATGACGATATCCTCTTCCTCTCGGGCAGGCTCGCAAATGCAACGCATCTTCCGGCTCAGGCTGCGCCGCATCCATATATAGAATGCAGCCTTCTTGTACAGTCGTCTGAAGCTTGCAGTTCCCTCCGCAATTATTGACGCCTGCTGTCCGGATGGTTTTCGGGGGTGCCACCGGAAGCTCGTCCTGTTTACGCCATGTAGCGCTGTCGAATGCGGCGGCAATGGCCTCGGCTCCGTCAAGGTTATTCAGTGTGCCTTGCACCACATCCCGAAGGCGGTCGCAGACAAGCAGCACCTCAGTCGAATCGGTGTTCGCCTCTAGCGCTTTACATAATTCTTTTACGGTATCCACAAGGAACGCATCAATGAAATCCTCGGCAACAGAGTCGAACACGCCGGGTTCTCGCCGGTTGCAGACTGCCAGATACTCCAGAAAGCGTAGCTGCTCTCCGATAAAATCTGCAGGATTACCATCCATCCGTACCGGTGTATACCCGTATTTCTTATAGAATTTAATGGCGGAAAGAGTGGTGTCATCCAGTAGGATGTCTCCTTTCCCTTTGCAGGCAGAGGCCCACAGAGGAATGTAGATATCCGCGTCGGTACCTTTGAACAGATCATCATATTCCTGCTGCGTAATCGTGCTTTCAATGTTGTAATAAGGGCTCAGGTCTTTCCATTGTCTGAGATCCTCGAAGAATATGCGCAAAATATGTAAATGGCAGATTCTTGATTCGTGATTTGTATGCATTGTCCTCACCTATCCTTATTGATTCCCAAAATTTCTTCTTTGTAGGCCTGTGCATTGCGCAGGTTTCCGATGATTGTAGCGCCGACAAGCTTACCGTTTACGAAAAACCTCTTTTCAAAGGACTTCAGATATGCTGGATTCACCCCGTAATGATCCGGTACCATATGATCTGTAATCTCTGTTTCATAAGTCAGTTCAGGATTTTTACCTGCATCACCCACGGCAAATATTGAAATCTCATCCGTGTTCAATGTCATAGAGGAGTCGATCACACCCATGCGCACATCGCCGCCTGCAGCATTGGTTCCGGCCGCGATGCCTTGCTCTGCGGCCTGAGACCAAAGGGCATAATTGGCACCGTTGTATTCACAGCAATCCCCACAGGCAAAGACATCCTTTGCAGAGGTCTCAGCTCTTTCATTAATCAAGACAGCGCGATTGCATTCGATGCCGGCATCTTTCGCGATCTGGATATTTGCGCGAACACCGGCAGACACGACTACAAAGTCCGCAGGAAAAGAGCGGCCGTCCGCGAGGCGAACCTCCTGCACCTTTCCATCGCCGGCGATTTCTTCCACGGACACATTCGTATGGATCTGAAAGGAGCGTATGGTTTTCTGCAATGTGTTTGCCGTTTCATCATCGAGCAATCGTGGCATCAGGACCGGAAGCGCTTCCAGTACGACGACTTTGATTCCGTACTTAGTCAATTCGGAAGCGGCTTCAAGACCGATCACGCCACCGCCGATCACGACTGCGTGGTCGGCATCCACACTCATGCGTTTCAAATGATAAATGTCCTCGTAAGTTCGGATAGAAGTGACTTCCTTTTTATCGGAACCTTTTATTGGGGGAATAAAATTACTGGCCCCCAGTGCATAGATGCACTTTTCGTAGGTGTAAGCACTTTCACCGCAAAACACTTTTTTCTGTACAACATCCAGTCGATCAGCCTTCGTCTCCAGCAAAACTTCGATCTGTTTGTCCTCGTACCAAGCTTTTGGATATAGAACCGTTTTTTGCAGATCGTAGGTGCGCAGCGGCGTCTTGGTCAGCATAGGCCGGGAATACGTTAAAGCTGCTTCCTCGGAGATCATTAGTATGCTTCCTGTTTTATCCGATTCTCTGATTGTTTTCGCCGCCGTAAAGCCGGCATTGCCGTTGCCCAGCACAATATATTTATAATCCTTATTCATCGCCGGGGCCTCCTTGCATGCTTGATTTCGGCAGTCTGATCGTCAAAGATGGTTTCGTCAGTTCCGCGTCCTGCAGAACCGCGGATGCATTGAGTGTGGTCCCGAATTCCTTTTGGAGTGCATCCAGATCGCCGAATTTCAACGAATGGGTCGGGCAAGCAGTAACACAGGCCGGTTCCTTCCCTTCTGCGCGCAAATCGGCGCAGGCGTCACATTTCTGTCCCATTCCGTTTACTTTACTGAAAGAAATCGACCCATAGGGGCAATTCCACAGACACGTTCCGCAGCCAATACAGATTCCGTCGTCGTGGACGACAGTTCCATCCGGCGCCTTATGCATGGCTCCTGTCGTGCAGGTATCCACACAAATGGGGTTTTCGCAGTGATTGCAGGCACCACTGTAGTGGTGATACACAGGAACACCGTTCTCCATTAGAACCACGGTGTCTACCCGACGGAAAAATTCCCCTGCCTGCAAGCCGTTCTTATCTTTGCAAGCCACCTGGCAAGCGCCGCAGCCCAGACAGGTATTCATGTTAAAATAAAATCCCAATCTACTCATCAACGTTCCTTTCCATTGTTATCCTCATCTGATTTCGCAAACCGTCCATATAACTCTGAAGAATGATCATCGCCGCTTGTTTATCAATGACCTCTTTTCTCTTTTTTCTGGAAACATCTCCCTGGATCAAAACATCCTCAGCAATCTTTGTGGAAAATCTTTCGTCCTGAAATACCACAGGAATGGAAGCTCCAGTGCTGCGAAGCTTGTTTTCCAGCATGATCGCAAAGGCTCTGACCTTTTCTGTCTGCGGGCTGTCCTTTCCGGATAGCATAAGCGGCAAGCCGACGACGATCGTCGTGCACCCATGCTGATTGGCCATATCGATCACAGTTCCGGCATCCTTGCGGATCCCTACCCTGTCCAGCGTACAGATTCCCTGAGCGGTGAGCATCAAATCGTCGCTGATAGCTACACCGATGGTCTTATCGCCTACATCCAGGCCCATAAGTTTCAAATTCGAACTCCTTCGCTGAAAACAAACAAGCGGACTTGCGTCCGCTGTCAGTCTTCTTTATTTTTTGAGAAATGCTCTGAGCAGCTCCTCCACCAGATCATCTCGCTCGATGTGTCGTATCAGGTTTCGCGCATTATTGTGTCCTGTGATGTAGGAAGGGTCTCCGGAGAGAATATATCCCACCATCTGATCGATGGCATTATAACCTTTTTCTTCCAGGGCCTCGTGGACCGCCTTCAGAATTTCCTCTGTGGTTTTTTGTTCACCTTTTTCGGAACTGTTAAAAAGTATGGTATTTCTTTCCACTGAAACCCGCCTCCTTTGCAGCTGACTCGCTATGTTTAACATTATACAAGTATTTGCCGTGGAGGACAAGTTTTTTGTTCGACTTTAAGAATGATATAATCTTTATTTGCTTTCCTGCAGAAGTTCCTCAGCTTTCAGAAATGCCGCATTGAGACGGGTGGGATCTTTAATGCCCGCCTGTGCCATATCCGCTTTTCCGCCTCCGCTGCCGCCTGCTGCGCCGGCGATTTCTTTGATCATGGCGCCAGCATGATAGCCTTGATCCAGCAGATTGTCGGATACAGAAACCATCAATGTGGCTTTCTCCTCCTGAAGCGCCGCAAGAACAAGAATTACGCTTTTTTCCCTTTCCTTGATTTGATCCGACAGGCTGCGCAGATCGTTGATCGACGCATTTTCCAAGGCCCCGGTAATCAGGCGCACTCCCCGGATCGATTTGGCTTGATCAATCATAGCATCCAGGCTGGATTTCGCAGCAGTCATCTTCGTCTGCTCCAGATCCTTTTTGAGCCTTTTGATTTCTTCCGTCATGTTTTCTGCCTTCTTGACAATGCCGGAGGGATTAGTCTTCAGATGATCTGCGATTTCATGGATTACTTCTTGCTGCTTTCTGAGCCATTGGGACACGCCCGTACCGGTTACGGCTTCTATTCTGCGAACGCCTGCAGCCACACCGTTTTCAGACAAGATGCGAATCGAACCGATTTGTCCTGTATTGAATACATGGGTGCCGCCGCAGAGTTCCATGCTAAAATCAGGCACGGTGATCACTCGTACCGTCTCTCCGTATTTTTCTCCGAACAAGGCCACAGCGCCCCTCTTTTCGGCTTCCCGAATCGACATGGTCTCCCATTGCACGTCTTTGAACTCCAGGATCTCTCGATTGACAATCTCTTCGATTTCTAATAGCTTGTCAGCCGGAATTGACTCAAAGTGCGTAAAATCAAAACGTAGAAGATCCGGCGTCACATAAGAACCCGCCTGTTCCACATGATTCCCTACTGTCAGTTTCAGGGCTTTGTGCAGCAAGTGGGTCGCAGTATGGTTTCGCGCCGTAGCATGACGCCTGATTCGATCGATATCGGCCTGCACCAGGTCGCCTTCTGACAATTCACCGGAAAGGATCCGCACTTTATGTACGTAGATGTCTTTCACTTTGTTCGTATCCAGTACTTCCGCCAGAACATGGTCTGCGATCAGCCGACCGCGATCGCCTGTTTGACCGCCACCTTCGGCATAGAAAGGCGTCTGGTCCAGGATCACCCGGGCTTCATCCCCTTCCTGGAGCTGATTGATGCGTTTTTTGCCCTGGATCATACCCAGGACCCGCACGGATAAGCTGTCATTCTCATAGCCGATAAACTCCGTGGCAGGAAAACTGTTGAATATGGCCGCATCATCGGTCCACCCTTCGGAATCATCGGATTTTCTTGCAGCTCGAGCCATTTCCCGCTGTTCATCCATGCGTGCATTGAACCCTGCTTCATCCACGACACAATTCGCCTCCTGCGCGATCTCCCGGGTCAATTCCAACGGAAAGCCAAAGGTGTCATACAATTTAAACACTTGTTCTCCGCTTAATTCCTGCTGGCCGCTCTCTCGGAGCTGTCGGATATAATCCTCCAGTATTTCAGAGCCCTGGTCGATGGTTCTCGCAAACTTCTCTTCTTCCACCGAAATGATCTTTTTGATATAATCGCTGCGTTGCTTTAATTCAGGATATGCTGTTGAGGATGTCTCTACGACCTTCTGGGATAGCTCCGACAGAAATGGCTGATGCAAGCCCAGAAGCTTCCCGTGCCTGGCCGCTCTTCGAAGAAGTCGACGAAGAACATATCCTCTGCCCTCATTGCTGGGGAGTATCCCGTCTGCAATCATAAAGCTCACAGTCCGCACGTGGTCAGTGATAACGCGAATGGATACATCTGTCGTTGCTGCGCCGTCGTGATAGGAAACACCAGTCATACGAACCACTTCGTCCAGAATGGTGCGCATCGTATCGATAGCGTAGATGGAATCCACATTTTGCATAATACATGCCAGGCGCTCCAATCCCATGCCTGTATCGATATTGGGGTTTGCCAGAGGAACGTAGGAACCGTCCTCTTGTCGATCAAATTGTGTAAAAACATAATTCCAGAATTCCAGATAGCGGTCGCAGTCGCATCCGGGCTTGCAGTCTTCTTTTCCGCAGCCGAATTCCGGCCCCCGATCGAAATACACTTCGGAACAGGGTCCGCAAGGGCCGAGGCCGATCTCCCAGAAGTTGTCCTCTTTCCCCAGCCGTACGATCCGTTCCTCGGGCATATCAACCAATTCTCGCCAAAGATCGTGCGCTTCGTCATCCTCTTCGTAAATAGTAGCCCACAGCTGTTCTTTTGGCATTTGCAGGACCTGCGTGATGAATTCCCAGCCCCATAGGATGGCTTCTCTCTTGAAGTAATCACCGAAGGAAAAATTACCGAGCATTTCGAAAAATGTAGCATGTCGCGCCGTCTTTCCCACGTTGTCGATATCTCCTGTGCGAATGCACTTCTGACAGGTTGTCATTCGCTTTTTGGGCGGAGTCTCGGCCCCGGAAAAATAAGGTTTTAACGGTGCCATGCCCGAGTTGATGAGCAGAAGGCTCTTATCTTTTTCGGGCACGAGAGAAAAACTTCCGCGGGGATAGTGATCCTTGGATATGAAGAAATCTTCGAATTTCTTCCTCAATTCGTTTACACCTGTGTACTGCATGATAATCCTCCTAAAATAAAAAACCCGCCCCCACATAGGGACGAGGCATTCTCGCGGTACCACCCTAATTATCTCGTTGCCGAGATCTCTCATTCGGTACGGGCTCCAAGACGGCTTCTTTCGGTTGCTTGCAGAGGGTTTCCACCGTTCCCTCTTCTCTGTGCCAACTCAATCCGAAATACTACTTCTCTTCAGCGCCCTATTGAAATATGTGCTCATTGTAACGAAGGTTCCAAATCTTGTCAAGTGCTTTTCTTACAGGATGAATCCGCCCCCCAGAATAAGCTCTTCCTGATAGAATACGGCTGACTGCCCCGGCGCAGGCGCGCGTTGGGGCTGATCGAATTGGATCGTAATCCTTTCACCCGGATCCTGATACAGAACTGCCGCGGCAGGCTTTGCAGTGTACCTGAGCTTGACGTCCACATGAATGCTTCGATACGGCTCCGGCAATCGCTCTGATGCGCCAAAAGCCGTAAATATCGGATCTCGGACTTCCACACTGTGCCGGTACAGCTCCGCTTCTTCGCCGAGAATGACCGTATTGTTTTCGCTGTTGATCCCGATAACATACGCCGGTTTGCCCAATGCGATCCCCAATCCTTTTCTTTGACCGGGCGTGTAGTTCAGTATTCCCTGATGCATGCCCAGGATATTTCCTTCCCGATCCGTAAAAGGCCCCGGTATAGCCTCCACGCTCCGATCCTTCAAAAACTCTTGATAGGTTCTGTCCTGAATGAAACAGATATCCTGACTGTCCTTGCTTCGTGCATTCGGCAATCCAAAGCTTTCCAGATAGATCCGCACATCTTCCTTGGATTCGACTTCTCCCAGGGGAAAGAGGACGCGGGACAGTACTGATTGAGGCAGGCGATACAGCATGTAGGACTGGTCCTTTGCAGTATTCGCACCCTTTCGCACATAATTGATCCCGTTGGAATCTCGAAAGATTCGCGCATAATGTCCTGTGGCGATGTGGGAGATATTCTGCCGATCCGCCTCTTCACACAGTATGCGAAATTTGATTGCAGGATTACATAGAACGCACGGATTCGGTGTTTTGCCCTCAGCGTATGCCAGACAGAAATCTTTAATAACGATTTCTTTAAACCGGTGGGACACATTTTTCATGACAATCGGCAGTTCCAAATGGCGCGCTACAGCCTGGACGGAATTCTCGGTCAGTTTTTCATCTCCTGTCACAGAGAAATACAGACCAGTCACGTCCCAGCCTTGAGCTCTGAGCATTAAAACTGCGGCGGTGCTGTCCGCACCGCCGCTGAAGCCCACCAATACTTTCTTAGCAGAGTTTGTCATTCTTGAGCCTCGGATCCTCCGGGTCGACCCATTCGATATTCTCCAGCTGCTGACGGAACCTGCAGCGAAAATCATCCAGATATTTTTCGCGGAGCTCAGCCTGCTCTTGTGTTTCTTCCGTTGTGAGAGCGCGGGTTTTCTTAAGCCTTGCCAGCTCGTTGATGCGTTCCATTTCGGCTTTTTTCAACATATCGTCCCTTCCCCTTCTTTGCGCACGAATATAGCACAGGAACTATGTTTTGTCAATAAAGCTGCCGTTACAGTGTGGTTACAGTCCGTTAGAGACGAATGAAATCTTTGATTTTTGCAAAAGTCGCGGGGCCGATCCCTTTTACTTCTGTCAGTTCTTCCAGCGCTTTAAAGCCTCCGTATTCGTCTCTGTACGAAATGATTCCCAGCGCTTTCGTCGGGCCGATCCCCAGGAGTGTTTCCAACTCGTCCTGAGTGGCGTGATTGATGCTGATCAATGTATCATTGGGCTCTTCTGTCGATAGAGGCTCTTCTATGGCTATAACCGGTTGTTCCTGACTCTGTGTGATCAGAATTTCATCATCCCCTGTCAGAAAATTCTCTACTCCGCCGACTGCGGCTATAAGAAGAAATACGCCTGTGCACAGCTGACGGATGTGTTTTCTTGTCGTTTCGTCGATACGAATTATAACACCTCTTTCTTGATAAAATTTAACATATTATACCATATTTAAAAACTCTTGTAAAGTGCGCCTGTGAAGCTTAGCATTCTGATGCGTGACATGATACGGCGCTTTATGTTACACTTGATATATGAATGTAAGAAGGAGGTCACCTATGATCAACATTGACAAAGAGCTCTGCACGTCCTGTGGTTTATGTGCGAAAATCTGCGAAACACGGGATATTGCCATGACCGACGAAGGCCCGGCACCGCTGGGAAAGGATTGCTCGGAATGCGGCCATTGCGTGGCGATCTGTCCGGCAAGTGCGGTGGAACTGGTCGGATACGATTCGAGAGAGGTTCTTCCATTCTCTCCGGATCGATTTCACATCGATCCGGATATATTGCAAAATTTCATGAAATTTCGTCGCAGTACCCGGCGTTTTCTGCAGCGGAAACCCGAACAGGATAAAATCGAGGCTGTTTTGGAAGCCGGACGATACAGTCCTACTGCATGCAATGATCAGCTGCTTCGCTATGTAGTAGTAGAAAAAGATCTACCCGCTCTCCGCAACCTGTTGTGGGAGGGTGCCGCAGCGTATGCGCAACGCGCAAAGGACAATTACCTTCTGGGCCGTTACCATGAATTTATGGAAAGCCACGGGCAAATCGATACGCTTTTGTATGGCTGCACACATTTGATCTTTATCATGGCTCCGAATGAAAATGACGCCTGCATCGCCTCCTCCAGAATGGAACTCATGGCCAATGCCCTGGGCCTGGGAGCTCTGTACTTGGGCTATTGCAAGCTGGCTGTGGAAGCCTCTCCGGCTTTGCGGAAATACCTGGAGGAAACACCGGAATCAAGGACACAGGTGGTACTGGCGTTGGGATATCCGGATGTGACCTGGCACAGAACCGTACCGCGCAAACCGCTGCAAGTTCAATGGAAGTAAAAAGAGGTGCTAGCACCTCTTTTTACTTCCTATTTGTTGCTTTCTCCGAAAAAATAGGCTTGTCTTTCTTCTTCGGTCATGGCAGATATCGGTTTTTCCTCCATCACTTCGGCGTTTTTGTGTACAGGTATGTCCGGCTTTGGTTTTTGGGTATACATAACCCCGCAGACAATGGCCGTAAGAGGGATTGTCAGCAGTATCGCCGTACTTCCGATCAATGCCTGGAGGATCTCCACCACGATGGATTCACGGTTCAACAACTCCCGCAGCGAAGATGAATACGTGATCAGCAACAGAATCGAACACAGAGAGCTTCCAATGTACGCAAGGACCAGGGTGTTGGCCATCGTCCCCATCACGTCCCGCCCGATTCGTATACCACTCTTGACCAAGCTTGCGAATCCGATGTCCCGCGCATGGAGGCGAATTTCGTACAAGGAAGATGCAATATCCATGGCGACGTCCATCACCGCGCCCATGGCTCCGATCACGATCATAGCGTAAATCAACGCCACCAGATCAAGGCTGACACCGGAATCCAAATATGTCAAATAAATCGAATGCTCATCCAGCATGCCTGTCAGCCGCAGAAGCTTTTCAAACAGTATAGACAAGCCGGCCGCTACGGCCACACCAAAGATACAGCCCAGAATCGTAGCAAGGGATTTCGTGCTGGCCCCATTGGTGAGCAAAAGTGTCATACTGATCGTAAAAATACATGTGACCAGCGACATGACATAAATATTGTAACCGCCCAGAATGGAAGGAATAAATACCGTAAAGATCGCCAGAATCGTAAACGTAAGCGAAATAATGGTATTGAGCCCTTTCAGCTTACCGAAAGCAAGAAGCAGCAGAAAAAACACAGCGCCCAGAACAAGCAGCAAATCGAAGCGAGCATATCCGCCGAAGATCCAATCCACATCCATGCTCTCGTCGCCATAGTTGTAAAGGATCACCTTGTCTCCCACCGATACGGGTTCTTCGTGAACTTCGGTGTAGTTGTCGCTGGTTTGTGCGGCGATCACTTCCATCCCTTTGTCGGGCCCTGTCAGCAACGTTACCGTGAAATACGTCAGATTGTTTTCATATGTAATATCTTCGCTCAGGTCATACTGGTCTGATACCGTTTCCCCGATTTTCTCGACTCGCCCTTTTTCAACATAAGCACCGTCCACATTGAAAATATTCACATCTTGAGAAAATATTCGATAGCCGCCTGCAATATATGCAACAGAAAGGCATACGGTAATAAGCCAAACCAGAATCTGTTGAAATCGGGGTTGAAACCGTACTTTCGCTCTACTTTTCTTTTCTTTTCTCATATAAACCTTCTTTTCCAGATCCGCAGAAATCGAGCAAGGGTATAAGTATGCCGTCTTCAAGACAATACAGATCTGTCCGCACAATGCGACAAGTTTCCTGCTCAAAAGAGATCCCCACCGATTCGCACAGGACTTCCATCAGAAGCATGGGATTCAAGACTTCATTGCTGGCGGCCCGCAATATCGTATGGATCCTCAGCTCATTCTCGTCAGTTTGGGTCCAAGTCAATCGATAAATCAGATGTTTTACATCCTTCTCGACCTTCTTTTTCGTCTTTTTATCTCGTTTGTTTACAATAATACTTTTCTGTGAATTAAAGTAATCCAGCGCTTCATTTGAGATGAGTAGGCCTCCCGTCGGCAAACAAACAGCATATTCTGCATATTCCACTATAGAAGACAGGTTTTTGGGAGAAGGCACTGCTTCTATTCCTGCCGTGAGAACGATACCTTCAGTCAGCGCTTCGTTACCTCTTTTGATCATATCAATGATATCGTAGCTTTTTTCGGTTTCAATTTCAAGATATTCCGAATTCGATTCAAAGCCCAGCGACAAAGGCTGCGCGATATTCATTTTCGGATGCGGATTATATCCTTTTGAATATATCAGTTCGACTTCAAGTCGTTTAAACATGCGGCGAAACAGACGCTGCAAATCCAAATGAGAAATAAATCTCATGGAACCGGTCTTTGTAAAGCGAAACACATATCGATTCACAGCACACCTCCCCATGGACAAGGCGTATAAGCGTTAATGCCGCAATCGTTGCATCCATATCGACAATCCGGTGTTGCATATCCCTTCAGTGCGCTTTCATACTCCTGGCGTAAAAATGCGTTGCTGACTCCGCAATCGATCACATCCCAAGGCAATGGGGCATCTGTCGGAATCTCGCTCACAGACGGATGATTTGTTCCGATAGAATAATCTTCCAGCAGCGCCTTCCAGATATCCGAACGGAAATACTCAGTCCATGCATCAAATCGGCATCCTTTTTCCCAAGCCGCATACAACAGGACGCCTATTCTCCGATCGCCTCTGGCCATGATCGCTTCCAGATGACTCGTAAAGGAATCGTGATAACGGTAGGTAACGCCTTTTATTTTTTTAAGACGGTCTTTTAAATAAAAATGCTTTTGATCAAATGCTTCTGTAGTATCCTGGGCGCACCACATAAAAGGCGTAAACGGCTTAGGTACAAACTTCGACACACTGACCGTTACATTGAACCGCCCCTTGTTGCGATCACACTTTTTATGGGCAAGTTCCATGATATGCCGGGCAAGGTCTACAATCCCGTCCAAGTCTTCCTGCGTTTCGGTGGGCAGGCCGATCATAAAATACAGCTTTACCGAGTTCCATCCCAGATCTATCGCCTGATCCAAAGCGGAAAGAATTTCTTCCTCCGTAAGGTTCTTGTTGATCACGTCCCGAAGTCGCTGTGTACCTGCTTCCGGCGCAAAGGTAAGCCCGCTTTTCCGGACACCCTGTATTTCCTCCAAAACTTTGAAACTGAAATGATCCAGACGGAGCGAAGGTAAAGAAAGGCTGATTTGTTCCCTTTTGCAATCCTCCATCAATGCTGTCACCATGGCTTCGAACTCAGAATGGTCCGACGTGGAAAGAGACAGTAACGAAAGCTCCTGATGTCCGCTGTTGCGAAGCTGCTCCAGAGCAAGTTTATGAATCGTTTCCTTGCTGCGCTCTCTTACCGGGCGATAGATCATACCGGCCTGGCAAAAACGGCAACCTCTGGTGCAGCCACGAAAGATCTCCACAACTGCCCGGTCATGGACGACTTCGATGAGCGGAACGATATTTTTGACCGGGAAATCGATTGCTTCGATGTCGGATACGATGGCTTTCAGCACCCTGTCGGGCGCCTCATGGATACGTTTCTGATACCCTGCATAAAGTCCCTCGTCTGAATAGAACGGCTCATAGAAAGAAGGAATGTATACGCCCCGAAGAGTACAAATCTCTTTAAGAAAGGCTTCTTTTACACGTCCTGAACGTTTCCACAAACCATATCTTCTGCAGATTTCCGGCAGCAGTTCTTCCCCATCTCCGACCAAAACCACATCCAGAAAATCAGCCAGCGGTTCCGGGTTGAAGGCGCAGGGACCTCCCGCGATAATCAAGGGACTGGTTTCATCGCGCATTTCTCGGCGGATGGGGATTCCGGACAGGTCCAGCATATTGAGAATGTTGGTATAAGATAGTTCATACTGCAGTGTAAAACCGACGATGTCCATCTCCCGCAACGGTGTTTTGGTTTCCAACGTAAAGAGCGGCAGGTTTGCCTGTCGCATTTCGTTTTCCATATCCGCAGCAGGCGCAAAGACCCGTTCGCAATAGGTGTGGTCTGTCCGGTTCAGATGATGATACAGAATCTGTAATCCCATATAGGACATCCCTATTTCATAGCGATCGGGAAAGCAAAATGCAAACCGCGTAAGCTCCTCGCTTGTATTTTTTTTGATGCTGTTCAGCTCGCCGCCGATGTAGCGGGCCGGTTTTTCAACTCGCATCAATATTTCTTCCAGTTTATGTTCGAGATTCATGTCTCCCCTATTCATCCCAATATTCGAAATCGTAATCGATCACCCGAATCACATCTCCGTCTTGCAAACCCATTTCCTTTAGGCGTTCGATAGCGCCTTTCTCTTCGATATACTTGTGCAAGTAGCGCAAAGAACCGGAATCATTAAAATTGGTGGAATTGAATATCTTTTCCAGTTGCATTCCGGTCAGAACGTATTTTTCTCCGTCTTTTCGAATATAGATCTCTCGATACCCCTCTTCTTCCTCAGGCTGTTTTGGATCATAATACTCCACGATCTCGGGCGCTTCATCTTGATCGCATTCCTTGAGCGCTTTGAAGGCTGCTGCCATCAGCGCATCGACGCCTTCTCCGATGGGTGCGCAAATCGGGTAAACGGAATATCCTTCCCGGAGAATGGCCTCTTTGAATACGCGATATGCCTCCGCGTCTGCCAAATCCGTCTTATTTGCCGCAACGATCTGCGGCTTCTGCGCAAGTTTAGCGCTGTAGGCCTTCATTTCCTCGTTGATCCTGTGAAAATCCTCCAAGGGCTCTCTGCCTTCCGATCCGGCCACATCAACAACGTGGATCAATACTTTAGTCCGTTCGATATGCTTTAAAAAGTCTAGGCCCAGGCCCAGACCATCGGAAGCCCCTTCGATCAGACCAGGTATATCGGCCAGCACAAAAGAGCTGTCGAATATGTTTACCACACCCAGGTTCGGCGTGGTCGTGGTAAAATGATAATTTCCGATTTTAGGGGATGCGCTGGTGGACACGGACAGAAGCGTGGATTTTCCGACATTGGGATAACCGACAAGCCCCACATCGGCTATGAGCTTCAGAACCAGTTCAATTCCTTTTTCCACTGCAAAACCGCCCGCTTCCGCAAAATTGGGCGCTTGCCGTACTGAATTCTTGAAATGCACGTTTCCGCGGCCGCCTCTGCCGCCTCGTGCCGCAATAACTTGATCGCCGTGCACTTTTAGATCCTTCATGACCGTTTTTGTTCCGGCATCGATCACCAGCGTCCCTACCGGGACCCTGATGTGAAGGTCATCTCCACCCTTCCCGTACTGGTTCTTCTTTTTTCCGTCTTCTCCGCCTTGAGCTTCGTACTTCTTCTTATACCGAAAATCCATCAACGTTCTGAGGTTTTCGTCGGCGGTGATCACCACATCACCGCCTTTGCCGCCGTCTCCGCCGTCCGGCCCCCCCTGGGGAACGAAAGGCTCACGACGAAAAGAGACGGAACCGTTGCCGCCTTTGCCGGATTTAATAAATATTTTTGCACGATCTACAAACATGATTATCTCTCGATTCTAAAGAAAATAAAGCCCCTATGTGACTCATAGGGGCCTTTTCTTAAGCTTCCTGGGAATAAACGCTTACTTGCTTCCGTTTCTTGTCTTTTCTTTCGAATTTGACAACGCCCGATTCCTTTGCAAACAGCGTATCGTCTCCACCAATACCCACGTTGCTTCCGGGATGGAACTTCGTTCCCCTCTGTCGAACCAGTATGGTACCGGCATTGACGAATTGACCGTCAGCCCTTTTGACTCCTAAACGTTTCGATTCACTATCGCGACCGTTCCTGGAACTGCCGACTCCTTTTTTACTTGCCATGGTTCTTCACCTCCTTTGTTGAAGTGGGATTATTGCATTGCAGCTTCGATCGTCTCTATGATCACTGCATTGGTTGCTTTTTCGTCGATTTCGATCCCGTTTGTGTTGGCGTATTCGATGAGCTCTGCCTTTTTCATAGACTTGAGCGATATCTTTCCGGCGGGTTCCGAATCGTTTTCTTCGGTGGCTTTCTTGCCTGTCTTGATGATGTCTTTGATCTCCACCATGGTATACGGCTGTCTGTGCCCTTGTTTCTTTCTGTAGTCCTTCTTGGCTTTGTACTTAAAGGTGACGACCTTTTTCGACTTGCCGTTTTCTACGACGGTTCCTGCCACGAAAGCGCCTTCGATAAACGGATTACCGATTGTGGTTCCTGCTTCGTCGCTGATCAACAGAACCTGATCCAGATCGATACTCTGACCTGCTTCTGCGGCTAACCTCTCAATGGTGATGACGTCGCCTTTCGAAACACGGTACTGTTTTCCGCCTGTTTTAACAATTGCGTACATTAATATTACCTCCTCTATCCGTCTCGCCCGTTTGGGTGGCAAATGCGCTTTACAATACCCACTCAGAGCGGCAACATTGGTAATATATCACAGGTCGCCTTGTGTGTCAAACGATTTTTCGTCTGCAGCCGTCCTGTTTTCGGACGCTCAATCGTCCAGTATGACGCCGTCTTCGTCTGCGATCAGCGGGATTTCTTCCTCCGGATGACTTTCCCTTACAGGCTTCATGAACATCTTTAAAATAGCGGACTCCATTTCTTGCAAGATTTCGGGATTGTCGTTAAGATATGTTTTGACATTTTCCCGTCCCTGACCGATCCGGTTTCCGTTATAACTGTACCAGGCGCCGGATTTTTCCACGATACCGGCTTCCGCGGCGCAATCCAATACATCTCCGGCTCTGGAGATACCTTGGCCGTACATGATATCGAACTCCGCCATCTTGAACGGAGGCGCGACTTTGTTTTTGACTACTTTGACACGTGTTCTGTTGCCCACCATCTGATCGCCCACTTTAATTGTCTCGATACGGCGCACGTCCAGTCTTACCGAAGAATAGAACTTCAACGCTCTTCCGCCTGTGGTCACTTCGGGATTTCCGAACATGATGCCGACTTTTTCTCTAAGCTGGTTGATAAATACCACCGAAGTATTGGTCTTGTTGATGATGCCGGTCAGTTTACGCAGCGCCTGGGACATGAGTCTCGCCTGTAAGCCAACATGGCTGTCGCCCATTTCCCCCTGGATCTCGGCTTTAGGCACCAGAGCAGCGACGGAGTCGATCACGACAACGGCGATGGCTCCGCTGCGAACCAGCATCTCGCAGATCTCCAGCGCATCTTCTCCCGTGTCCGGTTGTGATACCAGCAGTTCGTCGATATCCACACCCAGTGCCCGAGCGTATTCGGGGTCCAATGCGTGTTCCGCGTCGATAAAGGCTGCCTTGCCGCCGGCCTTTTGCGCTTCGGCAATGATGTGCAGCGCCAGCGTGGTCTTACCGGAAGATTCCGGTCCGAAAATCTCCGTGACACGTCCTTTCGGGATCCCGCCGACTCCGCAGGCGATGTCCAGCGTAACCGAGCCGGTCGATATCGATCCCACGTTGAGTCTGGCGCTATCGTCCCCTAATTCCATGATAGTGCCTTTGCCGAATTTTTTATCGATCTGAAGCAAGGCTGCTTCCAGCGCCTTGTCTTTTTCGGAAGTCTTCTCTTTCTTCGCGGTTGCCATGGTTTCCTCCATTCTGTCCGGAGCCTGATGCTCCGGTGTCAATACCGGTCCGTTGCGAACAAATGTTCTTATGCCATAATAATGCATATTCCGTCCTGCGTCAACAGTTTAATTCGTTTCGCAATTACCATATATTACCATTTAAAAACGGCTTTGTCAAATTTTCCCCAATAATGTCTTATATAACACCAGAAACATGTGCATGACTGCATTGCTGCGTATATAGCGGCGGTTGGAGTTGCGAAGCTGGTACCGATAGCTCAACGTTTCGCCGCGATACCACAAACCTATATAGATCAATCCAACCGGTTTTTCCGCACTGCCTCCGTCCGGTCCCGCGATCCCCGTGATCGACAGACAAAGATCGCTTCCGCTGACTCTGTGCAGCCCTTGCGCCATCTCTTCGGCCACTTGAGCACTCACTGCCCCGTAAGTCTCCAGCGATTCCGGTTTGACGCCCAATTCCTGGATCTTGGCCTGATTGCTGTAGGTAACAAGCCCGCGGTCAAAAATAGCAGATACGCCGGGCATATCGGTGACCGCCTTGGAAAAAGAGCCTCCGGTACAGGATTCCGCCACAGAAAAGCGGATCCCGTCCTGCAGCAACTTGCGAAGAACGATCTGCGACAGATCTTCATCCTCTTCGCTGTAGATGTAGGGACCGATCCTGTCTCTGACCTTGATCAGCATTGCTTCCACTGCTTGTTCCGCTTCTTCGCGGGTCTTTCTCTTGGACGCGATCCGCAGCGTCGACTCGTGATCCTTGGCGTAAGTGGCAAGGGTCGGATCTGTCTGACCGTTGATCAGATCAAGCAACTGGGTCTCCAACATGGATTCACCCAACTCGTACACGCGAAGCGTCTTATAGAAAAGCACACTGTCACTCCGGCTTTCCAGAAAAGGTCGCACATGCTGTTCAAACATGGGAACCATCTCTTTGGGAGGACCTGGCATGGAGATGATCAGCTGTTCTCCTTTTTCCAAAGCAAAACCCGGCGCTGTACCGTTTGGATTCGGAAATACTACGGCGCTTTCCGGAAAGTTGGCCTGTTTCAGATTGTTTTCCGTCATAGGTCGGTTGTACTTTTTAAAATGACTTTCCAGGATCTGCACCTGATCCGGAAACGGGATGATCTTTTCATCAAAAGCCTCGGCGATCATCTCCTTCGTCAAATCGTCCTGAGTAGGGCCCAGACCGCCGCTGGTGATGATCATGTCGCAGTCTGTAAATGCGTGGCGGATCATTTCCTTTAAACGTCTCGGATTATCACCGACCGTGATATGGTACATCACATCGATGCCCATTTCGTTCATTTGGCGAGACAAATAGACTGTATTGGTATTGAGGATCGAGCCAAACAGTATTTCGGTCCCCACGCTCAGAATCGTACACTTCATTCGTTTCTGCCTCCATTTAAGAATTGAATATGCTTCGGTTGTGATAAATGTATTCTGCGCCGGATACGACAGTCATGATTACCGATGCCCACAGAAACACCCTGCCGGCGGCGGCGATCCATGCCGGCTGATTGAGTATGAGCAACGGCACGGCGATCATCTGAAGCACCGTCTTGATCTTCCCTGTGGTTCCGGCTGCGATCACTATCCCTTCAGAAGCAGCTACCGTTCGCATGCCGGCCACGGTGAATTCTCTGGCAAGAATAACGATCAGCATCCAAGAAGGAACGATACCGTTTTCCACCATGCAGCAAAAGGCGGAATAAACCAGCACCTTGTCTGCCAGCGGATCCATGATCTTTCCGAAATTGGTGATCAGATCAAATTTTCTGGCAAGATATCCGTCCAGATAGTCAGTAAAGGATGCGGCCAAAAATACGACAAGGGCACTCATCGTATGGCCCCGAAGGTAAAGGTATACAAAAACAGGTACCAAGATCACCCGGACAATCGTCAGTTTATTTGGCAGATTCATCGCGCACCTCCGGCATGGCAATGCCTGTCAGATCATAATCAAAGGCATCTGTGATCAATACAGGCAGAAAATCTCCGATCTTTAAAGGATCTTCTGACGCAAAAAGAACACTGTTGTCGATCTCAGGCGCGTCACGACAAGTTCTTCCGACGTAGCTTCCATCGTCGCAAACCTCTTCGACCAGCACCTCCAGGGTTTTTCCGATCAATCGACGGTTGCTTTCCAGTGAAATCTCCCGCTGAAGCGCCATGATCCGGTCTCTCCGCCGTTCCTTTACATCCTTCCGCACCTGTTGTGGAAAAGATGCAGCCGCAGTTCCTTCTTCTTTTGAATAAGCAAAAACACCCAGTCGTTCAAACTTCATTTCTCTGACGAAATCCAGAAGTTCATTAAAATGATCGCTTGTTTCACCCGGAAAGCCTGTAATCAACGTTGTTCGCAATGCAATTTCGGGTATTTGTTTACGTAATTTAGTTATTGTCTTCACTAGAGATGCTTTTGTGGAATGCCTGTTCATATTCCGCAACACTGCATCGCTGCAGTGCTGCAGCGGAATGTCAAGATATTTGCATATTTTGGGCTTCGTTCTTATCAATTCGATCAAAGCGTCGGTGATGCGATCCTCATAGCAGTACATCAGTCGAATCCAGTGGATGCCTTCCACTGTGCACAGTTCCTCCAGAAGCCGTATCAAATGCCCTTCTCCGGGCAAATCACAGCCGTAGGCTGTTACATCCTGTGCGACCACCACCAGTTCCTTGCAGCCGGCTTTTGCCAAATCCTTCGCTTCGTCAATAATATCAGACATCTTTCGGCTGCGGTAACAGCCGCGAATGGAAGGAATGCTGCAATAGCTGCAGACGTTATTGCAGCCTTCGGCAATTTTGATAGGTGCCGTAATGGCGGAGCCGGAAGTCATACGCTTTCCGATCTCCTCGTACATCTTCCCGCAAGGGTTTTGATAGACGCGCTTTCCTTCCGCGTTTCCCGTCAAAATCGACGGTAATCTGCTGTAATCGTTTACACCCAAAAAAAAGTCCGCTTCGGGGATCAGTCGTGCAAGTTTTTCTCCATACCTCTGTGAAAGACATCCGCTGACGATCAATAGTTGTTTTGGCTTTTTATCAGCAGCCAGTTCCATGATCGTATCGACGGACTCCTGCTTGGCGTCCTGAATGAAACCACAGGTGTTGACCATGATCACGTCAGCCAGAGCAGCACGATCTGTCAGTTGATGCCCTTGCGCCAGCAGCAGACCTGCGGCGACCTGGCTGTCGACGGTATTCTTGTCACAACCCAGTGTTTTGATATATATTTTCAATCGCAAACCTTCCTATCCTTACTCCTTGGCTTGTTCTTCCAACTGCATGAACTGATCCAGAGTCATCATGACTTTTCTTGGTCTGGATCCGTCGGAAGGACCGATAATACCCCGTTCTTCCATCATGTCCACCAATCTGGCAGCACGATTATACCCGATTCTGAAACGTCGCTGCAGCATGGAAACAGAGGCTTGCTCTGCACGAACCACCGTTTCGATGGCATCGGTGAGCAATTCGTCGGCTTCTTCCTCATGCCTTCCGCCGCCGGAGCCGACTCGATCGATGGCCGCGATCACATCTCCGGCATATTCTGGTTCGGGAAGATTTTTTTCCATAAAGCTGATAATACTGTGGACCTCCGCGTCGGAAATAAAGCACCCTTGTACCCGGAGTGGTTTTCCCAATCCCTGGGGGCTGAACAGCATGTCGCCCTTTCCCACCAGCTTCTCCGCTCCGCCCATATCCAGAATCGTTCTGGAGTCGAATTGAGAAGACACAGCAAAGGCGATCCGCGAAGGAATGTTCGCCTTGATCACCCCGGTGATCACGTCCACGGAAGGACGCTGCGTCGCTACGATCAGATGCATACCTGCCGCACGGGCCATCTGCGCCAGCCTGCAGATCGATTCTTCCACCTGAGACGGTGCGATCATCATTAAATCAGCCAGCTCGTCGATGATGATGACGATCTGAGGGAGAACCAGATTTTCTTCGCTCTTGGCACGCACGGATTCGTTATATGATTCCAGATCTCGGACGCCTTCCTCGGCAAATTTCTTATAGCGATCTGTCATTTCCGATACAGCCCAGCTCAGAGCGGCCGCTGCTTTTGGCGGCTCTGTCACCACCGGGATCAACAAATGGGGTATTCCGTTATAATTGCCCAGCTCTACTACTTTCGGATCTATGAGCAAGAGCTTGACTTCGCTGGGTTTTGCCCGGTACAGGATGCTGATGATCAGTGTGTTGATATACACGGACTTTCCGGAACCGGTGGCTCCTGCGATCAGTAAATGCGGCATATCCTTGAGATCTGTGACAATGCTGTCTCCGGAGATCCCTTTCCCCACCGCAACGGCGATCTTCGATTTATGCTGCCGGAATTCTTTGGATTCGATAAGCTCCCGAAGCACCACCTTATTGATGGATTCATTTTCCACTTCGATCCCGATGGCGGCTTTTCCGGGGATCGGCGCTTCGATCCGGATACTTTTTGCTTTTAAGTTCAGTGCGATATCATCAGCCAAACGCACAATGCTGGCCACTTTTACGCCTGCGCTGGGTTGGATCTCGTATCGGGTGACCGTAGGACCCTTGACCACATTGAGCACGCTGGCACTGACGCCAAAGCTGCTCAGCGTCTCTTCCAACAGCTTCGCCTTGTTCTGCAGCGTCGTCTTTTCGACTGTGCCCCGAATCGTTTCCGGTTTTTTCAAGAGATCTGCAGGAGGAAACTGATAAGCTTTTTCTACAGGCGCCGCACTTTCCTCCTTTGCGTCAAAAGGGGCTTTCGTCTTTTGCTCCGCGGGAGCTGGACTTCCGTCCAAACCAAAGCCTTCCGCCGATTTCTTCTTACCGTCGCCGAAAAGCGTCTCATCGGTCACGTATTCCATGATTTTTTTTTGTCGGTCAGATATATCCTGAGGCTCCCGAACCGGAGTCAATCCGATGGTTTCCGGGGTAAACTGCGCCAAAGCGTCTGCTGCGGAAGGCGTTTTAAATTCCTCTCCGCTGATATGAATGCTGGGGGGCAACGGTTTTGTCTCCGTCTCGACTTTTCTCTCGTCCTTGGCGCGTTCCGCCGCTTCCTTTACTTTTCTGGCATGCTCCAACTCTTCCTCCATGCGCAGACGGCCTGTGCCTTGATCGCTCTTTTCCAGGATCGAACGGTTGATCGCCAGCTGCTCTTCTTTCGTTTGGCGCGAGGCCATCCGTTTGATCTTCCAGCTGTCAAAAAATGTAGCAAGAGGCGTATCGATAATAAACAGCAATGTGATCATGATCCCGACGATAGAGGTGATATATAAACCTGCCTTACCTACCGATTTTACGAGAAACGAAGCAGGCAACATGCCAAGCACTCCGCCGCTCTCCGCACCTGCAGCGAATATTTGACGAATGGATGTCCATGACATCTGGTCGTAAATCTCCGGGTAAAAAGACGCATTGATCACTGAGGCGAACAGAAACAGAAGGATCAAACATATGATCGATCGAACGGTCATATAGGACGCTTTTCGGGAAAAAACCAATATGCCGTATAAAATCAAATAATACGGGAGCCCGTAAGCGATCCGGCCAAAACATCCGAACAGTAAAACTTGCACGAAGTGGCCGATTTCACCTGTGGCCTCCGTTTGAAGACTGATGGCAAAAAATGTACCGATGGCGATCAGGACAATTGCCCAGATCTCGTCATGAAGGCGTTTCTTTTTTTGCAGCACTTCTTGCTTCTCTTTCTCTTTTGCCTGAATTTTTTGCTTTTCCGCTTTTCTGTCGGACGTCTTTTTTGAAGAGGCTGATGCTGATGGTCCGCCCTTCTTGCTGTTCGGCATATCCGTTCCTCCGTATGTCTTTGGCGGGCATCTACGCCCGCCGCTATCGTTGAAATATACAAAGATATGTTATCACAGTTCGCAAAACTCTGCAATTCGCAGAAAAATCTGTCGAAAGCCTCTGTACACTTGAATACACCTTGTAATCTTGGTTTTGTTCCGTGTATAATGTCTTTTATATATTGTCCATTTTGTTATTATATACCACCAAGGAGGTGTCGTAAATGAAGAACAAGCCGAATCTAGCTGTCGTAGGAGCCACCGGCCTGGTGGGTACCACCTTTCTGAAAGTCCTGGAAGAACGCTCTTTTCCTTTTGAAAATCTTTATTTGATGGCCAGCGCCAAGTCGGCCGGAAGCATCGTCGTATTCAAAGGCAAAGAATATGTGGTCGAAGAGCTGAATGAGGATTCTTTCCAAAAGCAAATCGACATCGCCCTCTTTTCCGCCGGAGGCGGAACCTCTCAACGATATGCACCTGTCGCAGCCGCCAGCGGCTGCATAGTCGTGGATAACAGCAGCGCATGGCGTATGAATCCCGAAGTGCCTCTGATCGTGCCCGAGGTCAATCCAGAGACAATCAGCGATGCGATAAAAGGAATCATCGCAAACCCCAATTGTTCTACGATCCAGGCAATGCTTCCCATCAAGGCGCTCCACGACGCTTATAAAGTTAAACGAATCGTCTATTCCACCTATCAATCGGTATCCGGCGCAGGCGTCAAGGGACTCCGTGATTTGGAAGAGGGCTTGAACGGCAATGATATCTGCCAGGCGTTTCCCCATCCCATTGCCGGAAATTGTATTCCCCATATCGATGTATTCCTGGAGAACGGATACACCAAAGAAGAAATGAAAATGGTCAATGAAACACGTAAAATACTCGGAGACGAATCCATTCGGATCACCGCAACCACTGTACGTGTGCCGGTGCGGGGATCACACAGCGAATCGATCAATCTGGAATTCGAAAAACCTTTCGAGCTCGAGGAAGCCAGAGCGCGGCTTGCAGAGATGAAGGGATTGGTCCTGATGGACGATCCCAAAAACAACTGTTATCCTCTGGCGCGTGACGCAGAAGGAAGCGATTCCGTTTACGTCGGCCGGGTCCGCAGAGATTTCAGCGTGGACAACGGTCTCAACCTGTGGTGCGTAGCAGACAACATCCGAAAAGGAGCTGCCACCAATGCGGTGCAGATCGCGGAACTTCTTATCAAATAGCCTGTTTTCATGTATAATACTTTCGTATGAAGGTTCCAAATAAATACATTGAGTACCACTGCAAGAGGAGAAAAACCATGCAAAGAGCAGACGAAGGCCTCGGCTTTATCATGAAATATGAAAATGTCGCCTGGTATCAGGACGGAAAAGTCCGGATCCTGGACCGACGCATCTACCCGATCCGTACCGAATACGTTACTTGCGAAAGACACGAAGAAGTGGCCGGAGCCATTGCCGACATGGTGACCCAGAGCGGCGGCCCTTATACGGCTGCCAGCATGGGTATGGTCCTGGCGTGCTACGAGTCCAGGATGATGGGCGAAGCGGCACGGATCGAATTTTTAAAAAAAGCCGCCTACACCCTGTCCCACGCCAGACCTACCACTTCGGCAAAAATGGAACGATTTACCGGCAGCATCCTGACGGCTGCCATGGATGCCATGAAGGAAGGCCGCGACATTGTGGAAGCGGCCCGGGAAAAAGCAGTTCAGGATTTGAACGATCGCTACAACCGTTTTGAGCCGGTAGGCGCCATCATCGCATCCCTGATCCCGAAGAACGGAACGATCCTTACCCAGTGCTGGGCAGAAACGGACATCGCCATGACACTTCGCGCCTGCCGGAACAGCGGCAACGATATCAAGGTGATCTGCGCGGAAACGCGACCCTACTTCCAAGGCGCCCGCCTCACAGCCAGCTGCGCTTGCGACATGGGCTTCGATGTGACGGTCATCTGCGACAATATGCCGGGTTACACGATGAAAATGAAAAAGATCGACCTGTTTACCTCTGCGGCCGACGTGATCAGCTGCGACGGATATGTAGTCAATAAAATCGGGACGTTCCAAATCGCGCTGGCAGCGAACTATTGGGGCATCCCCTATTATGCCACAGGAAATCCCAACGCGGCCCATCCGACGATCGGCACCGTAACCATCGAAGAGCGAGATCCGGAGCTGGCGCTTCACGCCATGGATGTCAAGCTGACCATGGACGGTGTAAAAGGATATTACCCTGCTTTTGACATTACGCCGCCGGAATTGATCACCGGTATCGCCACCGTCAAGGGGCTCATGAAGCCCGGCGAACTGTCCAGATTCTTTGAGCAATAGGAGGAGTCCACTATGTACACTGCTGAATCCATCATTCCTTATGCGATCGGAAAGCTTCCGGAATTCTTTCCCCGAAATGCTGTTCTGACTTCGGAGGAGATCGGTGACGGAAACATCAACTACGTCTACCGGATCAAGGATACTGCATCCGGGAAGTCGCTGATCGTTAAACATGCGGAAAATGAACTTCGCATTTACAAAGCCCGTTTCGTAGGCACCGACAGAAACCGTATAGAATACGAAGTACTGGAGTTCCAGCATCGCTTGGCGCCGGAATATGTTCCGGAGTTGTATTTTTATGATGAAGAAAATAAAAACATCTTTATGGAAGATATGCAGGGCTACAAAAACATGCGCTACGAGCTGTGCGAACACAAGATTTTTAAAAACGCAGCTGAGCATCTGGCAGATTTTTGCGCGAAAGTACTGATGAACACCACTGATATGGTCATTGGCGCCATGGATAAAAAAGAGCTGGTGAAACGGTATGTCAACATCTACCCCTGCGAAATCACAGAGAGGCACGTGATGACCGAACCCTATCAAGACCTGGAGGAAAACGGCGTCTGCCCGGAAAACGAAGCCTTTATGCGCAAAATGATTTACGAAAACGAGGCTCTTAAAGCAAGAGTCGGCATTCTGAAAGACCGTTTTCAGACCAAAGCGCAGGCCTTGATTCACGGAGATCTTCACACCGGTTCGATCTTTGTGACGCCGGAAAGAACCTGCATATTGGATCCGGAATTCGCCTTCTACGGTCCGATCGGATACGATACCGGCAACTTTATCGCCAACATGATCTTTGCCTATGCCAATGCGCGGGTCACAATGAAAGACGGGGAAGAAAAAACAAATTATATAGATTGGACACTGGGCACCATCGAATCTTTTACAGATCTGTTCGTGTCCAAGTCTTTGGGGGTTCTCAGAGACAAATCCAAGGATTTTATGATGCAATCCGAAGAGTTCTTTGCCTTATATATCCAGGATATTCTGGAAGACACGGCCGGATATGCCGGAACCGAGCTGATCCGAAGAATCGTCGGGAGCTCCGGGGTCAAGGATATCAAAGCCATTGAGAACGAAGCAGCAAAAGCTCAGGCAGAAAAAATATGCCTGGATGCCGGCATCTTCTTTGTCTTGAATTGCAAAGAGTTTTCCTCGGGAAAATCTTATACGGAATTTTTAAAGACACTCTAGGTCTTAAACAAAATCCCCTGCCGGTGCGTGCGCCGGCAGGGGATTTTATATGCTTATAGTGTTGTTATCGCTTCCATTACCTGCTTCTGCAGGTTTTCTTCCGATCCGGAGTTATCCAAAACCACATCCGCTCGTTTGAGCTTTTCTTCCTCGCTCATTTGAAGCTTCATCCGGGCCAGCACTTCCTGTCGTCTGCTGTGGTCTCTCCGAACGACCCGGGAAAGGCGGATATCTTCCGGCGCCGTCACCAGCCACACCGAATCGGTATACCTATCCCATCCGGCCTCGTAGAGCATCGGCACGTCGAAGAAACATACTTCTACTTCTCTGGATATGCGAAGATCGTTGAATAATTCCATCGCTTTGACCAGGATCGCTGTCTGTACCAGCTCATTGAGCCTTCGGGTGCCGTGCTGATTATCAAAAGCCAGGTCTGCCAACTTTTTTCGGTCCAGTGTTCCGTCTTCCCGTATGATCTCTATACCAAACTCGCGGACCAGAAGGCGCAGCAGTGGCGAACCTTTTTTGCTCACTTCCCTGGATAACTCATCTGCGTCTATGATCAAATACCCCTGTTCTTTTAAAATTGCGGATACGGTGCTTTTGCCCGATCCGATCCCTCCGGTCAATCCAATGATCTTCATAAATATCTCCTATTTCAACAAGTACCAGTTTTTGCCTTCGTTCAGCGACACATCCATGGTCACATCCAGCTTTGCCGCGCCCTTCATGCAGTTTTCCAGAAGATTTTTGACCTTTTCCAACTCCGTTCGATGTGCCTGTATGATCAGTTCATCGTGGATCTGGAGGATAAGCTTTGATTTTGGACATTCCCGATCCAGTGCTTCGTGGACTTTGATCATGGCCAGTTTAATAATATCTGCAGCGCTTCCCTGAATCGGCGTATTCATGGCCAAACGTTCGCCAAGTTGACGAACGGCAAAGGCCGATGCATTGATTTCCGGAATCGGACGCTTTCTTCCGAACATGGTCGTCACATAACCCTTCTCCCGGCAGTCACGGATCGTCTGATCCATAAACGCTTTGACACGGTCGTATTTTACAAAGTATTCGTCGATGTAATGCTGTGCCTGCGCTCTGCTGATCGTCAGTTCATTCGCCAACCGGAAGCCGCCCATGCCGTAGATCACCCCGAAATTGACTGCTTTCGCGTCGGAACGCATCGCTGCCGTCACCTGGTCCTCAGGTATGCCAAATACCTTTGACGCAGTGATTCGATGGATGTCCAGCCCTTGGTTGAAACCATCGATCAACGTTGGGTCCTGTGACATATGCGCCAGCACCCGCAGTTCGATCTGGGAATAATCCGCGCCGACCAGAACGTGATCCTTGCTTTCGGCCACGAATGCTTTTCGCAACTGTCTGCCCAGCTCTTGGCGGATAGGTATATTCTGCAAATTAGGTTCTGTGCAACTGATGCGGCCCGTTGCCGCCACAGCCTGCTGGAAGTGGGCATGGATCTTTCCGCTTTCGTCGATCAGCGGGATCATCCCTTCGACGTACGTGCTGTTTAGTTTTGCCAGAGTCCGATACGACAGTACTTTCTCAACGATCAGGTGATCCGGCGCCAGCTTTTCCAGGATCTCAGCATTGGTTGCATATCCTCGCTTGGTCTTCTTTTCACCCGGCAACTTCAACTCTTCAAACAGAATTTGTCCCAGCTGCTGAGGAGAATTGATATTAAATTCCTGACCGGCCAATTCGTAGATCTCTTTTTCCAGTCCATGGATATCCTTCTTTAGTTTATCGCCGAATACGGTAAGCGCGCTTTTGTCGACTGCGATCCCCTGCAGTTCCATATCGGCCAGGATCTTGCTCAACGGGAATTCGATGGTATACAGGATTTCATCCAGATTTTCTTCGCGGATCTGCGCTTCCAAAACATCTTTCAACTGGCGCAGCATGTGAAGTTTCTCGTTGGATACGCTGAGAAAAGCCTTTTCTTGATCGGAAAACAGGTCGATCTGCGCTTCCCCGCCGCCCAACTCTTCATAGTCCTTGTGAAAGGTCTCGTAAAGCAGTGTTTTGAGGCTCAAAGAGCGCTTGTTCGGTGATATGACATACTGCGCCAGAGCGCAGTCGAATTCTGTGCTGAATCGACTGATATCCACGCCTAGAGACATCAATACGTAGTAAATGCGCTGCAGATCAAAGCCGTTCAACCGAAGCGCTTTGCCCGATATGGTTTTTTGCAAAAGCTCCGCCAGTTCAGGCGAGCCGGGCAGATAAACGCATTCTCCGTCCACCAACCATTCGATTCCGTCCAGAGATGGTTTTCGTATATGGCTGTCATCGCTTAGGATATCTATGGTAATATCCTGCGCGGCATCCAAGTGCATCAACCATTTCTGCATTTCCTCTTTTTGCTCCAGGCATCGGATCGGGGACAGCGCTTCGACGCGCTTTTGGTCGGGCACACCTTCTGCCGGTACCGCGCCCCTTTCCTGCTCCATCAGCTTTTTCATGTGGGTCCTGAACTCCAGACGGCTGTACAACTCTATAAGCTCGTCAATCTTTGGCGGGCTCATTCGGCATTCTTCTAACGTAAATGGCAAAGGAACCTGTGTGAAAATCGTGGCCAGACGCTTGCTCATCATTGCGATCGAAGCGTTTTCCTGCATTTTTTCTCTCAACTTCGGACTGTCGATCTCATCGATGCGCTCCAAAAGGCTTTCGATGCTGCCGAATTGACGGATTAGTTTCAATGCGGTCTTTTCGCCGATGCCTGGTACACCCGGTATGTTATCGGAAGGATCGCCGCGCAAGCCCTTGTAATCGATAAACTGTACATGGCCGAATCCGAATTCATCCAGCATGGCTGCCTCGTCGTAGACGGCAAACTCGGAAATGCCCTTTTTCGTTATGATTACTGTGGTCTGATCGCTGGCAAGTTGGAGCGCGTCTTTGTCTCCCGTGATCACAAAAGCGCTCAGTCCATCCTCTTCGGATCGTTTAACCACAGTGCCGATGATATCATCCGCTTCATATCCATCCACTTCGTACATCCGTATGTTCATCGCCGAAAGCACATCCTTCAGGAGCGGGAGCTGCATCGCAAGCTCCGGCGGCATTTTTTGTCTGCCTGCTTTGTATTCATCGTATTCCTGATGTCGAAAGGTCGGAGCTTTTCGATCCCAGGCAACCAGCATATGCGTCGGTTCATAATCGTTGCGAATTTTTTGAAGCATGCTTAAAAACCCGTATATACCTTGCGTATACAGGCCTTCTTTCGTAATCATCGGCCGTTGGATCGCATAGTAGGCCCGATTCACCAGACTGTTGCCGTCGATGATGACTATTCGTTCTCTTTCCAATTCAGACTCCTGACGTTCGAGTAGGATAACCATCCGGCGTCTTCTTCGTTATATTCGATAGCCTGACGCGCGTCCTCGTAGAAGTATATCACAAAAGAAAGGCTTCCGTCTTCTTCACGGACGCATTCGATCAACTCATATCCATAACCCAGGTCGTTTTCAGTCAAAAGCTTGTTAAATCCGGGATCCAGCAGCGCTTCTTCGAAAGAATCCAGACCCTCGTCTGCCGTACAGATCGAATAGCGTAGTTCTTGCTGTGTGTCCGCTTTCTCCGAATCAGGCATTGCACCACCCCCCGCAGCATCCGGGGGTAGATCCATCGTCGATGTGGCGCCATATTCAACTTCTTCCTCTTGTGTATCCGCAAGAGACTCCATATTGGGTAGATCACGATCTTTTGCTTTTTCCGATCCGATCAGATCTCCATTCATAGCCAGGGCTGAGCCTGCAAATACCATAAGGACCGCAGCAACGCTGACCCATTGATTCCGTTTTGTCCGATTGCGTCTGGCGGCAGCGGCCATTGCGCCGACGGCGTCCGGTATCGTTGAAGGCGGTACACTCACCTCGGGCGCGGCACGCAGCAGCGCGCTGAGCTGCTCCAATTCCCGAAACAGAACGCAGCAATCATCGCAGACATCCAAATGCTTCAGGAGTTCTGCTTTTTCAGCGGGATCCAATGTACCATCCAGGTAATCCTGAAACATCGGTATGAAGTTTTGGCAGTCATTGTTCAGCATGGCTTTCCTTCGTCAGCAGCTTTATTCATTAGACGAAAAACTCTGGATTTTGTTCCTTTAAGATCTCGCGCAATCTCAGCTTGGCCCGGTTGATCCTCGATTTAACCGTACCTTCGGACAATTCCATTATTCCTGCGATCTCTTCGTAAGAATACTGCTGATATTCTCTTAAAATCAATACGTCTCGATGCTCCGGAGAAAGCAATGACATAGCCTGTTCAAGCACCGCGCGCCTTTCATCTTTCAGGATGGCCTCTTCCGGCGATTCGTCTGATCGAGATCCGGGAAGCATTTCGGAACGGTCGTTTCCATCCTCGCTCTGATCTCTTTTGCTGCGGTCGGTCTTTTGCTGTCGCAAGGCATCGTAGCAACAATTGATGACGATCCTTATAAACCAAGTGTCAAAACTGCTTTTAAAGGAAAACGTCTTCAATTTTGTATAGAGTTTGATGTAAGCTTCCTGTAATACGTCCGAGGCATCCGCCTCATTTTTCATATAACGAAACGCCACAGCATAGGCTTTACTGTGACATGACAAAATAAGCGCTTCAAATGCCTCTGCGCTTCCCTTTGCTGCTTTTCGTATCAGTTGTTCCCGGTTCAGATCGATCGTCATAAGGAGATTACTGGCCGTCCGTCTTAAAATCTGATGCACACTTGAGTCCGTAAGCATGCCGGGTTTCGCAAACGGCGCGATTGATCGCTCTGGCCACCGCTTCCCGTGCCAGAATCCCTACCGCCAGCGGATCAGCATCCACCTGTCCAAGGGCCATCGTAAAAATCGTATCACCATCTGCCATGGTGTGGACAGGGCGAATCACATCCGCATATCCGTTCTGTGCGATCGCAGCCAGTTTTCCCGCCTGAGGTTTGGTAAGCCTGGCATTGGTCAATACACAGCCGATCGTCGTGTTCCCGGAAAAAACATCCTTCTCCGAATCCTGATTCTCAAGCACCAGGCTACAGGTATCATCGATCGCATCTGTATCTTCCGAAAGAACGCCGGCAAGCGTACGACGGCTGTCACAATCGATCACATCACCGAGGGCATTGACTGCCACGATCGCACCGACTTTCAAATCGCCTGCCTGCAGGGCATAGTGTCCGATCCCCGATTTCATCATGCGTTCAGGGCCCATATATTTGCCGACTGTGGCACCTGTGCCGGCTCCGTGGTTTCCTTCCATGAGCGTCGCACCGGCGAACGCTTCTTTGCAGGCTTCATAGCCCATTGCTGCATCCGGTCGGACGCTTCCGTCTCCTGTCATCAAATCGAACAGAGAAGCTCCGCACACGATCGGCACGACCATTTCACCTACCGGAAAACCGATTTTTTGCTCTTCCAGAAAGCGCATCACACCGCCGGCGGCATCCAAGCCGTAGGCGCTTCCACCGGACAGGATCACAGCAAATACCGATTCCACCATATTGACCGGATCCAAAAGATCCGTCTCTCTTGTGGCCGGCCCGCCGCCCCGGACATCCACACCACCAACGGCACCTCGGGGCGAAATGATCACGGTGCATCCTGTCCCGGCTGTCGCGTTTTCCGCTTGGCCGATGAAGACGTCTCCGATGCTTCGGATATCGATGACCTGAGTGCCCTTCATGCTATTCCAGCTCCTTTTCCACTTGCTTGATGATATCTCGAGCCCGTTTGATCCCTTCAGGAATCAACGTTTCCAAAAGTGTTTCGAATTCTTTTCGATACTCCGGGGAAACGATATACTGAAGATTAACAAGAATGTTGATCCGGGAGGCTTCCAAAGCAGCTGCGACACAGGAAGCGCCGATACCCACGTCGCTCAGCACGTTCTGATTCCCTTTTTCTTTGAGAATGCTCAGAATATCCAACACTTCGATGACTTCAAAAATTGTTTTTGCCGCAGGCGCCGAAGCTTCCGCATAATCTTTGTCGGTCGCGTTGGATTTCCAAGCTTTCACGAGATTCTCAAAAACCAGAGCATCTTCGTCGATCAGCTCCAGCATGCGTTCTTGTAAAGCCTTGGCCTTTTCGTTGAGTTTTTCGCACTCCCGGGAAAAAGTTTCATGGCCTTTCTTATGTGCCGTGAGTTGTCCGACCATGGAAGCTAAGCATGCTGAAAGCGCACCTAAAAGCGCACCGACGCCGCCGCCGCCCGGCGCAGGCGCAGAAGAAGCCAGTAAATCTGTCCATTCTTTGATCGTTCGATTTTGGGCATTGACCATGTTCCACCTCCGCTCAAAAAAATCCCAAAGTGCCGTCAGACCCTAATTCACGCCCTATCGTCCGATAGGTGGGTTCCCTGTTACCGTTTTCTGCCTTCCACTTCAAAGAGGCTTGACATATTCGGATAAACTCGGAATCCCTTAAAATTAGTGTAGGTTGAATTAACGGTCTTAACGAACACCCCAGGATATTTTGTTTTTATTCTTCGTACAGATCGATGGTGCAATTCGTATATACTTTTTGCACATCGTCGTCGTCTTCCAGCGTTTCGATCATTTTCTTCAGGTTCTTGATATCCTCTTCTGATCCGGGCGTGGATTCCATCGAAGGGATCTGATCCACATCGGCTTCCAAAGGAAGGAGTCCTGCCCTTTCGAACCCTGCGCTGACGGAATCAAATTGTTCGGGAGCGCATAACACTTCGAAGCTGTCATCGTATTCGAGCACATCGTCTGCACCGGATTCCAGCGCCACTTCCATGAGCGCTTCTTCGGTGATACCATCGGTCTTCTCGAAAGTAAATACACCTTTTCTGTCAAACATATAAGAGACGCACCCGGGAACGCCCAGATTTCCCCCATATTTATCAAACGCATGCTTGACCGTGGCTGTGGTTCTGTTGCGATTGTCCGTGAGCACATCCACTACGACAGCCACGCCGCCTGCCCCGTATCCTTCGAAGCTGCCCGTTTCGTATGTTTCGCCATCCAGTTCACCGGTGCCTTTTTTGATTGCCCTGGTGATGTTGTCATTTGGCATATTGATGCTTTTTGCTTTGTCGATGGCGTGCTTTAAGGCGACATTGTATTCGGGATCTCCTCCGCCTTTTGCCGCCACCGTGATGGCTCTCGCATATTTCGTAAATACCGCTGCTCTCTTCGAATCCTGTGAGGCTTTTCGTCCAGCGATCGTGCCGTGTCTGCCCAATGGTATCAGCTCCCTTCATCTAGTAATAAAAGTTTAGCATAAATGAGAGCAGATTTCAATATCCCGTCTATGAGCGTCATCAGGGCTTGACATAAAAAATTTGCATCTATATAGTGGTTAGGTGTGAAAGGATACCGACTTCGTTATGACAAGTGATCATTCAAAACTAAACCCAAACAAAGACAAAGATCCGGGAGGGAATCGCATGGGGACGGATCCCATACTTCCTTTGATCATCAAGATGTCCCTGCCTGCCATGTTCTCCATGTTTATTCAGGCATTCTATAATATTGTCGACAGCATTTATGTGTCCAGACTGGGAGAAAGTGCGCTTTCCGCCGTCTCACTGATCTACCCGATCCAGCTTTTGACCATCGCCATCGGCGTGGGAACCGGCGTAGGGCTTGCTTCGCTGATTTCAAGACGTCTGGGAGAAGGCCGTCAAAAAGAAGCGGATCAAACCGCCGCTCACGGTATATTTCTAGCTCTGTGCAGCTGGGTGGGCTTCGCAGTCTTCGGCCTCTTCTTTTCCGAAATATTCGCCGGCGCCTTCAGTGACGATCCGCTGCTGATAGGCCCTGCTGCATCCTACTGTCGGATCGTTTCCACAGGCTCCTTTTTCATCTTTGCGGCCATCAATGCGGAACGCGTCATGCAGGCAACCGGCAATATGATTCTGCCCATGCTCTGCGCGCTGAGCGGGGCTATTATCAATATTATACTGGATCCGATCCTGATATTCGGCCTATTCGGAGCGCCTGCAATGGGCGTGACCGGCGCGGCGATCGCTACGATCATAGGGCAGTTTACAGCCATGGTACTCGCGCTGACTTTGCTGTACACAAAACCTTTCCCCGTAAAGATCCACCTGCGTTCATTCCGTCCCGTCGGTGTGATCATCAAAGATGTTTATATCGTAGGTTTCCCAAGTATCATTATGCAAGCCGTGGCCTCCGTCCTCACGCTGGGGCTCAATGCACTTTTGATCCAGTTCAGCGCCACAGCTGTCGCTGTGCTGGGCGTATATTATAAAGTGCAAACCTTTGTATTTTTACCGGTCTTTGGCATGAATCAGGGATTGTTGCCTGTGTTGGGATACAATTACGGCGCGCGGAATCAAAACAGATTAAAAAAGGCATTTTTAATCGGGATTGCGACCGCGATGACAATCATGCTCTTCGGCACCTTCGTATTCCAAACTTTTCCGCGGGAGATCATGGGTCTCTTCAAGGCCGAGGGAGAACTGATGCGTATGGGCGTCGATGCGATGCGGATCATCAGCTTGTGTTATCCGTTTGCCGCTGTGGGCATACTGATCTCCACGTTTTTTCAGGCAACAGGTCACGGAGTATATGCGCTGATCTCATCGATCCTGCGACAGCTTGTACTGCTGTTGCCCTTGGCGTATATTCTGGCCTATACCGTGGGATTGGATGCAGTCTGGTGGTCTTATGTGATCGCGGATGTGGCGGCGACCTGTGTCAGCTTGTATCTGCTGAGAAAACTGTGGAGAAGCGAAATACAAGTCCTATAAAAAAAGCCCGGAAGCGCGCTGACGCACCTCCGGGCTTTATTCTTGCATCAAAAAATTCTTTCCATCATGATGATATCATTACCGTTCAGCGTAAACCCATGAGCACGCAGCCGGTCCGCCAACTCTTGCCTGTCATTGGGAATCATGCACACCACTTTGGGAACTCCTTGCCGAAGCCCTTCGACAACGGCAAAATCGATGCAATGATCCACATTGCCGCACAGCATGCCGACGTGCAGTCCGGACTCGTGCCGATAACGGGATCCGACGACGACCACCGCATCCTCCTTCGCCCATATCTTCCCATCCGCTGCCAGTGCCCGGTACAAGTCATCGTTCATGTCGTAAAACGTACGATTGGTAAAATAGTATCCGTGGTAACCTTTTTTATAAGGTGCCAACAAGCGCTCTGCATCCTGAGAAGCAACCGGTTCAAATTCATGCCCGGGGGGCGTTTCTATCCCCTTCAGTTTCAACTCGTATTCATGGGTATTCAAGCAGATCCCCAAACCGTTTCGGTACGCCAGTTTGATGGATCCGTCGTTGCCGATGTTGGTATACATACGTATCGCAGGCGGATTCAACTCTTTGCATTTCTCCATGATACGGTCCCAGATCGCAGCGCCGGCGCCTGTCTTTTGCAAGGGTGGATCCACACGAAGCGTTTCGATCCAAGCCGCATTGTCGTATTGAATGGAGTAGTGGGCAAAGCCGGCGACAACACCATCGATTTCTGCAACGATGAGTTCTCCCCGCTCGGGATCATAAAATTCCTCTTCCACATCTGCCAGATAAGTGGTTGAAGGCAAAGCGGCGGCTTCGATGGCTAAGAGGCGTTCCATGTCCTCCTTTTGGGCAAGTCTGGTAGTCACGTTTTTCATTTTCCGGCTCCTCCTAATGTATTGTGATGATTACTTTAGACCCAATTAAATTAAAATTGCGAAAGAATGGCCGCATCTACAGGCACTGATGTGCGATGGCCGCGCCCACCATGCCCGCTTCGTTGCCCATGGATGCTTGTACGATACGATACTCTGCGGTAAAAAACGATTTTTCACGCAACTTTCGTGAGGTCGCCTCCAGCAACGGCTCTCCGGCGTTGGATACGCCGCCGCCCAAAGCAATCACCTCCGGATCCAGCAGATTGACGATGGACACCAGTGCACTGCTCAAAGCGTCCGTGTAGCGTTCCAATATCCCGAACATCGCAGGATCCTCGTTTCGTATCCCTTCGATGACCTCCCGTGGACTGACACCTTCCAGACCGGACACCAAAGACGAAGCAGAACAGTACATTTCCACACAGCCAGGGTTTCCGCAGACGTGTTTTCCCGCATCGTAACGAAGTGTCATGTGACCGATCTCGACGCCATTGCCTAGTCCGCCTCCGAAGAGCTGGCCGTTCAGGATCAGTCCGCCGCCTACGCCTGTTCCCAAGGTCAAGAGCACAGCGGTTCTGGTTCCTTTCAGCACACCGAAGCGATGCTCGGCCAACGTAGCTGCATCCCCGTCGTTCAAAAGGCTCAAAGGTATGCCCGGGAATCGTTCTTCCAGCGGTCGTCGGACCTCTGTATTGTGAAAATCCAAGTTATAAGCGTGGATCACCTGTGTCTTTTCCGGGTTTAATGTGCCGGGCAACGCTACACCGACAGAGACCAAATCATTCATCATCAAGCGTTGTCGATCCACAAGTTCTGTTACGCAATTTGCGGTTCGATCCCAGACAACCTCAGCACGCTGTCCCCTGGGAAACGGGACGGAGCATTGATCGATGATACGACCGCTCTGGATCTCCACCAAACCGGCTTTGATATAGGATCCGCCGATATCTACACCTGCACCAAGCATCCGTTCCTCCTAAAGGTCGATATCCAACACTACCGGACAGTGGTCACTCCCCATAATATCATCCCGGATGATCACATCGCGGATCTGCGGTGCCAATCGCTCCGATACAACAAAATGATCGATACGCCATCCGGCATTCCGTTCCCTGGCTCGGAATCGATAACTCCACCATGTATAGGCTTCCGTCTTATCGGGATAGAGATGCCGATAGGCATCGACGAACCCCGCTGACAAAAGCTTTGAAAAAGCATCTCGCTCTTCGTCCGTAAAGCCGGCATTCCTGCGATTGCTTGATGGGTTTTTCAGATCAATTTCCTGAGGCGCCACGTTCAGGTCTCCGCAAAGTATGAGCGGTTTCTTTTGGTCCAGGTTTCTGAGAAACTCCCGGTTATCCGTTTCCCACTTCAGCCGATAATCTAAGCGAGCCAACTGATCCTGTGAATTGGGAGTATAATTGGTAATGATATAAAACAACGGGTATTCCAGCGCCAGTGAACGACCCTCTGTTCCATGTTCTTGAACTCCGATATTGATCAATGCCTCCTGTGGCTCCGTTTTCGTAAAAACAGCAGTGCCGGAATATCCTTTTTTTTCCGCGCTGTTCCAGTACTGCAAATAGCCGGGTAAATCCACGGTTGCCTGCCCTTCCTGCATTTTTGTTTCCTGAATACATATTATGTCGGCGTTTTCGCTTTGTACATATTCGAGAAATCCTTTGCCCAGGCAAGCACGGATCCCGTTTACATTCCATGTAATAATTTTCACTTTCTGCTCCTTGTATGATAAACTATTTTTAGTATACCATATCCCCTGTCAGTTTCGATACAGGATTTACGATCGAGGAGGCAATCTATGCGCAAAATCAGTTTTGACCAATTCGCTGTGATGAGTGTGCAGTATGTTCAGCATTCTCTGGAATTTTATCTGGACTCCATGGTCCGGTGCGGAATCAAAAACGTAGACTTTTGGGGCGGTGTCCCGCACTTCAATCGAATGAGCTATGCAACAGCTGACGAAGCTGAACGCAGACTCAAAGACATTCGCCGCAGCATCGACAGCAGAGGGCTGCAAGTTGTGGTCTATACGCCGGAGACACTCACATACCCTTTCAGTTATTCTTCTCCCGAAAAGGCAGTCCGAGACAGTACGATCCGATATATGGAGGCTGCCATGGAGGACGCCCGGATCCTCGGCACAAATCACCTGTTCCTGAACACCGGATGCGGGCTGCGGGATCTGCCCCGGGAAGAATCCTGGAAACGTTGCGTGGAATCCATTCGGATTCTTTGCGAAAAAGCAGAATCCATGGAAATCGAAATGATCATCGAACAACTCCAGCCTTATGAGAGCAATCTGCTCGTCTCCCAGGAAGATATGGCGCGGATGCTCAAAGAGGTTGACAGCCCTGCCCTGAAGGTATGTGTCGATGTGGTGGCAATGGAAGTGATGGGCGAAAACCTAAGAACGCAATATGATCTCTTCAAGGACCACATTCGACTTTTCCACTATTGCGACGGCGATCCTTCCGGACACTCGATCCTTGGAACCGGAAATCTGCCATTGAAGGAGTATCTCAGCATCATGGAGGAGAATGATTTTGACGGCTACCTAAGCTTGGAAATCAACGATTCCATGTATTGGATGGATCCCCATGACAGCATACAGAAAAGTGTGGATTACTTGCACAATGTTTTAGGTCTATAAATAAAAAAACGCTGCGCATACTTTGCGCAGCGTTTTTTTGTGCTATAGGCTACACTTCTTAAGGAGAACTTCCCATCTCCTGTCGACTTCAGCCTGGAAGGCTGCTACCTGTTCTTCTTTGCCCGGTTGCAGCAGATGGCGGAAACGCCCCTGTAACTTCAGGAAATCTTCGATGGGCAGCTTTTTCTTCGGTTCGTAGGAAAGCGTCCACTTTTCTCCGTTTTCCACTTCGTACATCGGCCAGAAACAGGTGTCGGCCGCGGCTTTGCAGATATCCATGATGTTTTCGGCATCGTAGCGCCAGCCTCTGGGACAGGGCGCCAGGATGTTCAGAAAGCAAGCACCCTTCGTGTAGATCGCTTTTTCGGATTTTTCGATCAGGTCCTTAAAGTTTCCCATCAGCGTCGTCTGAGCCACATAAGGAACTCTATGCGCGGCGATCACTTCGGTCATATCTTTGCGGTTCTGTTTCTTTCCGTCTGACACCGTGCCATTAGGCGTCGTTGTGGTGTCGGCAAACATCGGTGTTGCGGAAGATCTCTGGATACCGGTGTTCATATACGCTTCGTTGTCATAGCACACGTAGACCATGTCGTGGTTGCGTTCCATAGCGCCGGACAGGGATTGGAATCCGATGTCATAGGTGCCGCCGTCTCCGCCTACCGCGAGAAATTTATACGTCTCGTCGATCTTGCCTCTTTTTTTCAGCGCGTTATACGCTGCTTCCACGCCACCCGCAGTCGCTGCCGCATTCTCAAAGGCATTGTGGATATAGCTGTCGGTCCATGCCGAGTACGGATACGTGAACGTCGATACCTCCATGCATCCGGTGGCATTGGCGATCACCGCTTTGTCTTCGGGTTTGATTGCTTTGAGCACGTTTCTGAGCGCTATGGTGGCTCCGCAGCCAGCACACATCCTGTGGCCGGGCACCAGTCGCTCCGGACGGCTCATTACTTCTTTGAAATTATATGCCATTGTCCGCACCCCCTATTCTCTTACATTTACATAACGGTACGGAAGTTCTTTGCAATCGAAGTTTCCTGCTTCGAGATCCGCATAGATCATTTCCATATCTTCCACAGTGATATCTCTTCCGCCCAGACCGTATACCATGGAAAGCACTTCCGGATATTGTCTGGCGCCAAAGAGCGCTGCTTTTAATTCAGCTGCCATAGGTCCGCCGTTTCCGCTGAAACTCTCGGCACGGTCCATCGCGGCGATGGCTTTGACATTCTTCAGGGCTGCAGCCAGTTCCTCGGCCGGGAACGGACGGAACACTCTGATCTTCAGCACACCGACTTTTTTCCCCTGTGCTCTGAGCTTATCGCAGGCATCCTTTGCCGCACCGGTTGCCGAACCCATCACGACGATGACATAGTCTGCATCTTTTGTTTGATATTCTTCGAAGTAGTTGTAGCCACGTCCGCTGAGGTTTTCATACTCTTTCGCCACATCCATAATGACCTTCTTGGCGTTGAGCATGCCCTGGGCCATGGATCTTCTGGCTTCCATGTAATAGCTTGACACTGCATAGGGACCTACCGCCATTGGATTCTTCGCATTGAGCAAGTAATCTTCCGGCTCGTATTCTCCAACGAAGTTTTTGACTTTTTCGTCTTCGAGCAGAAGAAGGTTTTGTACCGCATGACTGGTAATGAACCCGTCTTGGCACACCATGACCGGAAGCAGTACATCCGGGTGCTCCGCAATACGAAACGCCATGACCATATTGTCGTAGGCTTCCTGATTGTCTTCCGAATAAAGCTGGATCCATCCGCAATCTCTGGCGCCCATGCCGTCGGAATGGTCTGCATTGATGTTGATGGGGCCGGACAGGGCCCGGTTGACCAGGGCTAGGACCACTGGTACTCTGTCGGAGGAGGCGATGTGCAATTCTTCCCACATCAGCGCCAAGCCGGCAGAAGATGTGGCTGTCAATGCTCTGGCGCCCGCGGCAGATGCTCCGATCGTAGCGCTCATCGCACTGTGTTCGCTCTCCACGGCAACAAACTCAGTGTCAATCAGTCCGTCAGCCACATAAGAAGATACGTATTGGGGTATCTCCGTAGAAGGTGTGATCGGAAATGCGGGCATGACATCCGGGTTGATCTGACGAATGGCAGTGGAGACTGCCTCGTTGCCGGATAATCTTTCACGTATGGCCATTTACTTTACCCCCTTTTTCATTTCAATTGCACCAAAGGGGCAAACCTTGGCGCAGATCCCACAGCCTTTGCAGTGGTCATAATCAAAATCGGTACGTTTTCCGTCCACGACGGGAATGGAACTGTCGGGGCATACAGGCACGCACAGCAAGCATTGCTTGCATTGATCGACCAGGAAGATCGGTCTGTCCACACGCCATTCACCGGTATTAAACTGTTCGCTGCCGCCGCTGTGAACAATGCTGGCGCCAATGGTCATATCCTGCCATTTCACATCCAGTCCTTGTTTGCTGATATCTGTCTTCATTATTCCTTCACCTCCTTGAGAGCGATCTTCAACGCCTTCATGTTCCCTTCGATCACTTGGGGTTTTGAGGCGAATTTGTGCTCATAGGACATTTGCATTTCTTCCAAAAACTTCTCTTCGGGCATGATTCCGCTTACCTTGATCACGGCAGCCAGCATGGGAGAGTTCGGGAAATACATTCCCAGAGCTTCCATGGAAACCTTGCGCGCGTCGATGGTACAAACTCTGCCCTGATATCCCTTCAACAGCGGTATGATTTCTTCCTTATCCTTCGCTGTATTAATGATTACCGCACCTTCTTCTGAAAGTCCGGCAGTGACATCGATGTCCTCCAGCAGTGTTTCGTCTACGACGACGACGTAATCCGGTGCGTAGATGTTTGAGTGGACTCGAATGGGCTTGTCGCTGACCCGATTGTATGCCGTTATCGGCGCACCCATACGTTCCGGACCGTACTCGGGAAACCCCTGTACTTCCGCACCCGTACTGAATGCAACGTCGGCTAACAGAAGAGCGGCTGTCTTGGCGCCTTGGCCGCCGCGACCGTGCCATCTGATTTCGGTTAAACCTTTCATTATTATTACCTCCGGTTTAAAAGTGTTGGTGGTTGAGTGTTTCAGTCAATTCACATTAACACCCATAATAGTATATCATAATGGTCCAAGCTGTGCCATCAATAAATCTCCCATAAAGAAACTTGAAGGGAAACTAATCCCGAATTTCAGATAAGTTGGGGGATTCTTTGCGAAGAACGTTCAAAAATGCCTTAGTGTTTGCGTCAAAAGCTGCCACAGGCTGATCCTCATGACCCTTTACTTTTGTGCTCCAAATTTGTTCTCTGCAGGCCTGCATCACTTCTTCGTCACAGCAGCCCCTTCCCCATTCCTTCAGGACCAGATTTTTAAATGCAGCCGCGCTATTTTTTGCCAGTGTGAAATAAGCTTCCGGCGACAGATCAGATATCTTGCCGTAATGAGAAACATAAAGGGTCTCCGCACCCAATGCCTTGCACTTCTCGATGGAATCCATCGTCTGACCGTACCCGGTAAGGATCGACACGTCTATCCATGTGGGGTCCACGTAAACTCCGGTGCTTTCGGAAAGGAGAAGGACCTTGTCCTCCGGCTCATAAAAAGTGAGGCTGCACATCGTATGACCGGGTGTTTCGTAGACCCTGAGACGTCGGGATCCCAGATCGATTTCGTCTCCTTCCCCGATGATCTCGTCCACACAGAGCGCATTTTCGTCAAAGGCGTCCAGTTCCGCATCCTCACCGATATAGGTCTTGGCTGCTTCCAGCCCCAGTTGCCGCATCACTTTTCTCGCCCCTGGGCGCTGCAGCACATAGGCCGCGTAGGCAGAGCCGTAGACCTTGATTCCGGGAAAAGCTTTCCGAATCGCCGGAATGCCGCCCACGTGATCGTAGTGCGTATGGGTAAGCAGCACAAAATCGGGATGTCTCCCTTCCAGCGCTTCCCGGATCACCGCAACGGTCTGTTCTGCACAGTGAAACATTCCCGTATCCAGGACCGCTGCTTTTTCTTCGGTTTGAAGCAGATATAAGTCACACCCTCTGCTTGGGACGAGCCTTTTGACCGTCAACATACATAGCTCCTTGCTGTTTTATGAAAACTCGGAAGCCGTCGGACTTCCGAGTTTTCAAATGTATTCTGATTCTGATTTTTTATTTGGTCGCGATATCCAGAGCCTGAATCAGATCCCAGATGATATCGTCGGGATCTTCCAGACCTACGGAAACACGGACCAGGCACTTGGAGAAGCCCGCCGCTTTCATTTCTTCGTCGCTGTATGTGGAATGGGTCATGGAACCGGGATGCTGGATCAAGGTTTCGGCATCGCCCAGGCTTACAGCCAGCGTGCAAAGCTGAACATTGTTCATCATTTTCTCGGCGATTTCCGGTGTTTCCAAATCAAATGCAATCATACCGCCGAAGTTCTTCAGCTGCTTCTTAATGACGGCTGCATCCACATGGCTGGCCAAACCGGGATAATAAATATTTTTGATTCTGGAGTCTTTTTCCAGAGCCTGTGCGATCTTCAGCGCGTTCTCGCAATGCTTCTGCATCCGGATCGTAAGTGTTTTGAGTCCTCTGTTGACCAGGAAAGCTTCCTGGGGGCCCAACACGGAACCGGTCAGGTCCTTAAGACCTACTCCTTTGATCGTAGCCATATATTTGTTTGAAGATGCTGCGAATCCTGCGATCACGTCGCCGTGGCCGTTCAGGAATTTGGTGGCGCTGTGTACGACGATATCCGCTCCAAGATTCAGCGGTTTGCAAATCAGTCCGGTGGCAAATGTGTTGTCCACTACGACGATGCAATCTTCGTTGGCTTCATGAGCCATTTTTGCTACTGCTTCGATATCGACCACCTTCATGGTTGGGTTGGCAATCGTTTCAAAATAGGTCATCGTTGTTTTCTTTTCCAAAGCTTTCTTGACTGCGGCAAGATCTCTGAAATCAACAAATTCCACGTCGATCCCAAACTGGGGAAGCTTGTGGCTGAAGAGCGCGAACGTACAGCCATAGAGTGCTTTGTCGGCAACCATTCTGTCGCCGGCCTTGAGGAAAGTGGTCGTCGAGGATGAAATCGCGCCCATGCCGGAAGAAAAAGCACAAGCAGCTTCTGCATCTTCCAGATAAGCGACTTTTTCTTCTACCTGTGTCGTGGTCGGCGAGCCGAGTCTGCTGTAGATATAGCCGCCTTCTTTGCCTGCAAAACGAGCTGCGCCTTGTGCGGTGTTTTCGAATTCGAATGTGGAAGTCTGGAAAATAGGCATCTGTAAAGAGCCGTAGGGATTCATCCCGTGCTTTTCGCCGTGGATAATTTTGGTATCCGGTGCAAATTCTCTCTTACTCATTATAAATCTCCTTTGTTTGCAATGTTATTGCAGATATACGTTCCATAAAAATTATATGCTTTAAATGCCCGAATATCAAGGCGAAAAGCGATTATTTGGAATTAAGAAAAAATTGTCGTATATTCTGTTTTCACGAAAATCATCCCGCATGACTACCTTATTCATGCACATTAAGCCGAATTGCTTAATGATAATTATTATCAGCTGACGCCCATCAGTCCAACAGCGTCAATGTGTCACTCCGATCCGTCAAAAAGTGATAGGCTCTCTCTTCATACTGGTGTAAAATGGATCGCAAGGAGGCGTTGAATCATGAGAGAGATCCATACCGACAAGATCCGGGACGCTGTGAGACAGTTATACTTGGATATGCTATGCACCATAGGGGATGATATCACATTGGCCCTTGGATCCGGACTGGAACAGGAAGAATCCCCGATCGGACGCATGCTGCTTCGGCAATTGCTGGAGAACAACGAAATCGCCCGCAACGAACGGATCGGCCTTTGCCAGGACACCGGCATGGCGATCCTGTTTGTGGAACTGGGACAGGAAATACACTTAACAGGGGGATCCTTTGAGGATGCAGTCAATCAAGGCGTACGGGAAGCTTATGAAGAAGGATATTTTCGAAAATCCGTGGTTGACGACCCGTTGTTTGATCGCATCAATACCAAAGACAACACTCCTGCCGTGATCCATCTCCGGCTCCTCCCCGGTGACAAGATCTGTATCACGGCCATGGCTAAAGGATTTGGCAGCGAAAACATGAGCGCGATGCGCATGCTTGCGCCTGCTGACGGCGAAGAAGGCGTCCTGAAGACGATTCTGGACACTGTGCGACAGGCGGGACCGAATCCATGTCCGCCGATCATCGTCGGTGTTGGGATCGGCGGAACGATGGAAGTCGCGGCGCAACTTGCCAAATATGCCACCGCCCGACCGGTCGGCGACCGTCATGCCGATCCGCGCTATGCCGATCTGGAACAGAAAGCGTTGTCTGCGATTAATGCTCTCGGGATCGGTCCGGGAGGCTTGGGCGGGCGAGTCACCGCGCTGGACGTTCACATCGAATCCTGTCCGACGCACATCGCGGGTCTGCCGGTCGCTGTTAATATTTGCTGCCATGCATCACGCCATGGAAAATGCGAAATCTGAAGGAGCTGACATTAATGGATTACAAGATGATAACCACACCGCTCAACGAGAAGACTGCCCGTTCGCTCCGTGCGGGAGATCTGGTCATGATCAGCGGGATTATCTACACCGGCCGGGATGCGGCGCATAAAAGGCTATTCGAATTGCTGGAAAAAGGAAAAGAGCTTCCTCTGGACCTGCGGGATCAAATCATTTATTATGTAGGGCCTACCCCTGCGCGCCCGGGCAGAGCCTGTGGCTCTGCCGGTCCCACGACCAGCTACCGAATGGACAAATACACACCGGCCTTACTGGATCGTGGGTTGCGCGGAATGATCGGCAAGGGCCTGCGCAGCAATGAAGTCATCGAGGCCATGGAGCGCAACGGCGCGGTCTATTTTGCTGCGACCGGTGGCGCGGGGGCATTGATCTCCTCCTGCATAACAGAGGCCGTACCGATTCTCTACGAAGATTTGGGCACAGAAGCGATCCATCGAATGCATGTCCGTAATTTTCCGGTTACCGTTGTGATAGACAGCCTGGGCAACAACTTGTATGAGCAGGGACCGGTCCGCTATCGCAGAGACACGCCGTAATTAGCCGGGACAAAACTGAATACGATAAAAAAGCCGGATAAGCGATACGCCTATCCGGCTTTTGACAACTTCTGCGGGTGCTCCGCAGAGGCTGCAAAACAAAATGAGTAATCCTATAAGCCGGGTTCTGTATTCGGCAATCATCTATCTAGGCGCATCGTTGCCGATGCGCTCATGCGACCTACCTTCCGGGAAGCGACGGGCCGCCGCCTTTCAGGCACTTTGCGCTTTGCGCAGTTACCTCCCTGCTTGGTCTTGCTCCGAATGGGGTTTGCATTGACGCGAGATCGTTACCGATCCGCCGGTGAGCTCTTACCTCGCCTTTTCACCCTTACCGCGAAATGCGGCGGTTGTTTTCTGTTGCACTTTCCTTAGGGTCACCCCCACCGGACGTTATCCGGCATCCTCGCCCTGCGGAGCCCGGACTTTCCTCATGAAACGAAATTCCTTTCGCCCATGCGATTGCCTGGATTACTCATATTGTACTAAAGGATGAAGTCATATGGATTCTGCATGACTTCGCTGCAGATGACCGTCAATGCGCCGACGCTCTTCTGTTTCAGTTGCTGTGCCATGTTTTGCACAAAGATCCGCTCAGTGCCGTAATGCCCGGCATCCACCACGCATAAGCCCGATTCTCTGGCGTTCTGCGCCTCATGATGCTTGATATCTCCACTTACAAAGACATCGGCTCCGGCAGCCAGAGCGCCCTTATAGTATTCTCCGCCTCCGCCGCAGCAAACCGCCACCTTTTGGATCAGTCTGCCGGGATCGCCGGAAACCTTAATGCCACCGGGATGTCCCAAAGCATGATCAAGCTTTTCCAAAAACCGGGATAAGAACATCGGCTCCGGCAGTGTTCCGATTCGCGCAAGCGTACTGTCTTCGAATCCTTTTCCCGGCAGGTTCAGCCTGGAATACCTTTGAATCCCCAGAAGGCTCATCAAACGATCATTGTTGCCGTTGCGGGCGGAGTCGAAACAGGTATGCGCTGCGTAGACCGATATCCCGTTTCGAATAAGCCTTATGATATGATCTCCTTCGATCCGTCGAACGTCGATCCTTCGAATCGGCTCAAAAATCAACGGGTGGTGAACGACGATCATGTTTGTTTTTTTTAAGATGGCTTCCTCGATCACTTCCCCGGTGATTTCCAACGCCACCAAGATCCGTTCCACATCTTCGTTTCCGTAATCGATCTGCAATCCTGAATTATCCCACGCCTCCTGGATCGAAAGCGGTGCGATATCATCCATCAGCTGCAGCCAATCCGTCATCTTCATAGCCGAGCGTTCCTTTCTGTCAGTTTTTTGATGCGCTCCTCTGCCTCCTTGATCCGAAACGCTGCATTCGGATCGCGGGATCGTTCCAGGTTGAGCCGGATGTCCTTGGCTTCCCGAACCTTGTTCTCAAGAAAAGCTTTCAGACCGGGGTCCTTATTTTCGAAAAGCAGCGGCGAGATTTCATAGTCCAGCGCATCCCAGGTATTATCCTGACGCATGCGTTCGTTCCCGGGCTCGGCCGTTATGATTTCGCAAAACCTCCGGCCTTCCTGCGCTAATTGCTCCCGGACAATGTGGAATCCGTTTTCGATGAGCCATCGTCTTAAGTCGGCGGAAGCTGTTCTCGGCTGAAGGATCAAACGTTGAAAAGACAAGCTCTTCTCCAGGTCATCGGACAGGATCGCGGCGATAAGCAGTCCGCCCATTCCTGCAATAATAACCGTAGACACTTCTCCCCTCTTTAGTACGCGCAGACCGTCACCTTTGCGCAGATCCTCCGGATTTAATGTGACGCCCGAAGCTGTCAGGTTTTCCATTGCCTTCCGAAGGGGACCCTCTTTATTATCTGAGAGGATCATACCCGGAACTCGATTGGTCTGCAACAGATAAATCGGAATCTGTGCGTGATCCGTTCCGATATCTGCCGCGGTGCATCCCTCCAGTACCTGATCCGCTATCGCCTTCAACCGTTCTGAAAGTTTGATCATTGCGGTCTATTCCAGATAATCTCGCAAGCGCTTGCTGCGATTGGGGTGCCGAAGCTTCCTCAATGCCTTTGCCTCGATCTGCCGAATCCGCTCTCTCGTCACTTTGAATTGCTGACCGACTTCTTCCAGCGTTCTTGCCCGACCATCGTCCAGCCCGAATCGCAGACGCAGGACTTCCTGCTCTCTGTCCGTAAGGGTGGACAAGACTTCCACCAGTTGCTCCTTGAGCATGGAAAACGCTGCCGCATCGGCCGGCGAAGGCACATCTTCGTCGGGTATAAAATCACCCAGATGGCTGTCTTCCTCTTCGCCGATGGGCGTTTCCAGAGATACCGGCTCCTGTGCGATCTTCGAGATCTCGCGGACTTTTTCCACGCTGATCTCCATTTCGGCAGCGATCTCTTCCGGAGTCGGATCTCTTCCGAATTCCTGGAGCAGCTGACGGGTGATCCGGATCTGCTTGTTGATGGTTTCGACCATATGGACCGGGATCCGAATGGTACGGGCTTGATCGGCGATCGACCGCGTGATTGCCTGGCGGATCCACCAGGTCGCATAAGTGCTGAATTTAAAGCCTTTGCGCCAGTCAAATTTATCCACTGCTTTGATCAGTCCCAGATTTCCTTCTTGGATCAAATCAAGAAAGAGCATGCCGCGTCCCACATACCGTTTGGCGATGCTTACCACCAGACGCAGATTGGCCTCGCAAAGCTTCTGCTTCGCTTCTTCGTCGCCCAATTCCATGCGCTGAGCCAGATCCATTTCTTCTTCCGCGGTCAGAAGGGGCACCTTTCCGATCTCTTTTAAGTACATGCGTACCGGATCGTCCACAGCAACGCCCTTGGGCACAGCCTCCACGTCATCTTCGGAAGCTTCTGCCACGATTTCTTCCAGATCGGCTTCTTCTGAGGTTTCCAGTGCGATGATCTCAAAATCATCGGGATTGGCCTCGGTCATCACTTCCACGCCCTGAGATTCCAAATGATCGTAGATCTGATCCTTCTGCGCGGCCGTAAATTCCATTTCGGTCAGCAACTCCTCCACTTCCCGAAATGTAACAGACCCGTTCCTTTTGGAGCTTTCAAGAAAACTCGCCAGTTGTTCATTTTTCTTTTCGTCTTGCATATCGATATCATTAGACACTGCCATCACCCTACCTTTTTTGCATTTGCTGTATCATCATGTATTCTTTCATCAAATTGTCCAACTGAGACTGGTTGCCGGTTTCTTCGGCCAGCGACAGCAGATCGATGATCTCTTTTTTTCGTTTTTCCAAGCGTCGCTCCTGCAATTTCGCGATGCAGTCGGCATACGCTTCTTCATCTTTTTCGCCGACTTGGACTTCGCGCAGGATCTCTTCGAGGTATTCCAGTTCCTCTTCGTCCAAAGCGTCCCGCACCGCTTCCAGCTCCAGATCGCTGTCCTCTGTAAACATATCCCGAAAGACTGTCAAAATACGCATGCCGCGGGCTGTGATGATCGCTTCCGGATACTCTCTGAGTCCTTCCAAATATTCACTGCGCAGAAGGATCAGGCGCAACAGCATTCGCTCCAGCGACAGACTGCTTCCGTCGGGCTTCGCCGTTTCTTCGGGTTTTTCGTGAGCCTCCGGCCTGACCGGTCCCGAAAGGTCTATTTCCCCGGCACCGCTCTGCACTTCGCGACGAAGAGCGCCTTCCGAAATCCGATACTCCCCTGATATTTTACCGATGTAGAGATCAGCTTCTACCGGCGTGAGCGTTCGAAGGATCCCCGATATTTTTTGAAGGAATTTGATGCTCTGTGTCGTGTCGCTCAGGTCATATTGCTTTTTAAGCAATGCGATTTTATATTCCACATCCGGCAGAGCCTTTTTGCTGATCAATGCCAGAAATGCTTCCCGTCCATTCTTTTTGATATATTCGTCCGGGTCCTTTTCCTGCGGAACGTTCAGCACTCGTACATCCAGCCCTTCTTTCCGAAGGACATCCGACCCCCGGAGCGCCGCTTCGATACCGGCATTGTCGGAATCATAGCATAGGACTACTTTTTCCGTATATCGCTTTAACAGCCGGGCCTGTTGCTGTGTCAGCGCCGTTCCCAGAGAGGCAGCCACATTTCGGATGCCGTGCTGGTACAGGCTGATCACATCCATATAGCCTTCGACCAGGACGGCATATCCTTCTTTTTGGATCTCCGATCGAGTCAGATTCAGTCCAAACAGGTTATACTTCTTCTGAAAAATAATGGATTCCTGAGAGTTCAGATACTTTGGCTCTCCGTCTCCGATGATTCGTCCCCCGAAGCCGATCACCTTGCCCCGGGTGTTGATGATCGGAAAAATCACCCGGGATCTGAACTTGTCATAAATACGACCGTTCTTTTCCGACACCAGTCCTAATTCGAGGAGCATGTTTCGTTCAAATCCTCTGCCGGTCAATTCTCCGGACAGACTGTCCCAGGAATCATCAGCATAACCGATGCCAAACGCCTTCAGTACCGATGGTTCGATCCCCCGCCCGATCATGTAGGTCAATCCCGGATTTGTTTTGCCGGAAAAAGCCGAATAGTAATATCTGGCTGCCTGACGGTTGATCTCGTAATAGCCTTCTTTTTTCTTCCCCTGCTCCCCGTAAGATTCCGGAATCGATATGCCGCACTGAAGCGCCAGTCGTTCTACCGCTTCGGGAAAAGTAAGATTGTGATAGCGTTTGACAAACTCAATCACATCACCGGAAGCGCCGCAGCCGAAACAGGTAAAGATCTGCTTTGCCTCCGACACAACAAAAGAAGGTGTCTTCTCATTGTGAAACGGGCAGATCCCCTTGTAGTTCGTACCGGCCCGCTTAAGCTGGACCAAAGGGGAAATGATGTCAACAATGCTGCACCTACTCTTGATTTCATCGATGACCGACTGGTAATTCTGTTGGGTCACGCCTGTCCTCCGATCGTCCCGTACAATGGATTATTCTACACGAACAGGCTGTTTCCTTTATTATTTTTTCATTTTTTCCATCCGGCAGGCACAAAATGGGTCGTATAGATGTTGATCGCATAGCGATCCGTCATATTGGCTATGTGATCTTTGACCACTTCCTCTACGCCGTCCTGGGCCATCATGCTCTGCTGTTCCTGGGGGAGTCTGTCCGGATGTTCCAAATAAAAGTCGTACAAGGAGAAAATGAGATGACGGATTTTATCCAGCTCGGAATCTTTTTTTACCACAGGATTGTGGTACACTCTGTCGAACATAAAATCCCGCAACTCGTTCATATAGCGACGTGCTTCCGCTGACTGTTGGATCCTGTCCATGCCATCGCTGCTGGCCACCAAATCCCGAACCAGCGTATCGATCCTTGTTCGATGGTCACGACCCAAGTATGCGATGCACTCCTGCGGCAGCTCATCGGTGGAAATGATCTTTCCCCGCAGTGCATCGTCGATATCATGGTTGATGTAAGCGATGCGGTCCGAAATTTTTACGATCTGGCCTTCCAGCGTATACGGAATACCGCTCCCGGTGTGGTTCAGGATGCCGTCCCTTACTTCATGGGTCAGATTCATCGCTCGCCCTTTCGGGTTGAGATCCAAAACGTCCACGACTCTGAGACTTTGTACATTGTGCGCAAAACCACCCGGATGGCGTTCGTTCAGGAAAGTCTCTCCGCTATGGCCGAAAGGCGTGTGCCCCAGATCGTGTCCCATAGCGATGGCTTCCGTCAAATCTTCGTTCAGGTTCAACGCGCGGGCACAGGTCCGAGCGATCTGCGCAACCTCCAGCGTATGTGTCAGGCGCGTGCGAAAATGATCTCCTTCCGGAGCAAGAAAAACCTGGGTCTTATGCATAAGCCTGCGAAGAGATTTGGAATGGATGATCCGGTCTCGATCCCGCTGGAAATCCGTTCGCAGCGTACACGGCTCTTCTTCTGAAAGACGCCCTTTCGATTCGGCGGATTTCGCCGCATAGGGAGAGAGTCGCTCGTATTCCAATTGTTCCAATTGTGCTCTCAGAAGCATCGCTATACCCCCGTGGATCCGAACCCGCCGGATCGTTCTCCCTTGGCCGCATCGCTGTGCGTGATGCCAAATGCAATGAATACGCCCTGCGCAAAAGCTTTTCCGGCTTCCAACGACAGCTCTTTTTCTGATTTGGAGTCGTTGGTGATCCGGATGATGATATGTCCTTCGTTGTCCGCATGGTAATAATCGGAATCCACGATACCCACGGTGTTGTCCAATTGCAGCCGATACCGGAATCCCAGGCCGGATTTCGGATAGATCATCAATACCCATCCGGTATTGATCTTCGCTCGTATTCCCGTAGGGATCGAGCAGGATTTTCCAGCTTTCAAAGAAAGAGAAAACGGAAGAAAGAAATCATAGCCGGCCGAGCCTTCCGTGGCGCGCAAGGGAAGCTCTATTTGTTCATAAGACCTTTCCGCACCGGAAATATCCGCGCTTAAATCAAGCTTTCCATAGGCTTCGGAAAACGTGGAAAACGACACCTTTTCAAACTCGGCGATCCTTCTCATAATGACCCTCTCTTCCTGATTTCATTGACCGGTCAGGCGCTTGGAGACATAAGCTTTTTTATGTCGACTTTTCCTTTGCTGATCGATACGCCGCTGTATGCGGACAAGTCTCCGATCTGCAGGCAGATTTCCCGGATCTCATCCTCTGTGACGGCATCGATTTCCGCCATGACTTCCTCGGGAGTAAAATACCGGCCCAGCAGCAGCATGTTCTTACCCAGTCGATACATGCGGCTGTTCATGCTCTCCAGGCTGAAAATATAGCCGCTCTTGAGCCTCTGCTTGACAATCTCTGCTTCTTCCCTGTCCAGTCCATTCTGCTTCAGCAGCTTCAACTCAGTCGCAATCGCATCCAGTGTTTCTTCTTCTTTGCCGAGGCCTACGCCGGCATAGATGTAATATATGCCGGTGCGCAGGTAACTGGAGCCGGCGCTGTAAACCGTATACGCCAATCCCCGGTCTTCCCGAATGTTCTGAAACAACCTGGAACTCATGCTTCCGCCAAGCACATCGTTGACGATGGCCTGGGCATAATAGAGTTCACTGCTGAGGGAAACGCCTGTCCGTCCGATGGCCAAATGTGTCTGTCCCACATCCTTGGTCTTCGCAAGAAATCGCTGTCCCGCCGGCAGTTTGGCTTCCGTGTCACCCTTGCGTGTTTGCGGGAAAGAACCCAGTGCTTCTTCCAGTTGCTCAAACAAGCGCTGCCGATCGAAATTTCCGACGACGGAGACAACGATATTATCTCTGGTATAATATCTGTCGATATAATCCAGAATGTGTCCGCGGCCGATCTTGTGAAGCGATGTCTTAGTTCCGATGATGGATGACGCCAGATCAGTATCTTTCAGGACGGTTCCGGTAAGCAAGTCGATGATATGATCGTCGGGCATGTCTTGTATCATCTGCATTTCTTCCAGTATAACACCGCGCTCCTTTCGGATTTCCTTCGGGTCAAAAACCGAATGACAGAGCATGTCCAGAAGAATTTCCACTGCTTCGGAAAATTTTTCCGTCAATGCTTTCATGTGATAGCACGTCGCTTCCTTTCCGGTAAAAGCGTTGACGCTTGCGCCGATGTTGTCCGTATCCCGGGCGATCTCTCTGGCGGTACGTTTTTCCGTTCCTTTGAAGAGCATGTGTTCGATCATATGCGAAATGCCGGCCTGATCCCGGGTTTCCCGAGAAGAGCCGGCGCCGATCCATATGCCGATACAGGCCGCCTGAGCGTCCCTTATTTCCTCGCAAACAACTTGTATGCCGCTTGGCAGCCGATCTGATGTGATCATTGTGTTCCTTTCTTTTGGTGCATTATATCACAGGGTTTTTTGAAATGAAAGAGCGGGCCTGAAGGCAAATGCGCTACAGGTCCGCTCGCAGCATGTCGATGTTATGCCTTGATGATCTCTACGTCCTCAAGACCTTTTCTTGAAAGGTTGATCCGTCCTTGTCCGTCGATTTCTTCGACTTTGACTTTCACGATGTCGCCGATATTGAGCACATCTTCCACTTTATCGATACGCTTTTTATCGATTTTGGAAATGTGCAGCAATCCGTCTTTGCCGGGCAGAAGCTCGATAAAGGCACCGAAGGTCATGATCCGTACTACTTTTCCTGTATAGACTTCGCCGACTTCGACCTCCTTGACCAGCAGTTCGATCTGCTTCATAGCCGCGTTGGCTGCTTCCAGGTCCGGCGCTGCGATGTAGATGAGACCCTCGTCGTTGATGTCGATTTTTGCGCCTGTCTCTGCAATGATCCTGTTGATGGTCTTTCCGCCCGGTCCGATGACGATTCGAATCTTGTCCACATCCACGTTCATCGAGATGATTCTGGGCGCATAGGGAGACAGTTCTGTTCTGGGTTCGGAGATCTCTTCCATCATTTGAGCCATGATATGCATACGACCTGCGTAAGCCTGCTTCAGTGCGTCCTGAAGCACTTGCCTGGAAAGGCCGTGTACCTTAATGTCCATCTGAATGGCTGTAACACCCTTCTCTGTTCCGGCAACCTTAAAGTCCATGTCGCCCAGGAAGTCTTCCATGCCCTGAATATCCGAGAGAATCGCCATCTTGCTGCTTCCGTCCTCTTCGACCCGTTCAATCAGACCCATGGCAATACCGGCCACCGGCGCCTTGATGGGAACACCGGCATCCATCAGTGCAAGACAGCTTCCGCAGACAGACGCCTGAGACGTGGATCCGTTGGAGGAAAGGATTTCCGACACGACACGAATCGCATAGGGAAATTCTTCCTCTGCAGGAAGCACAGGCAGCAATGCCTTTTCTGCAAGCACACCATGGCCGATTTCACGTCTGCCGGGACCTCTGAGAGGTCTGGCTTCTCCCACGCTGTAAGGCGGGAAGTTATAGTTGTGCATATAACGCTTTTCGGTATCTTCGCTGATACCGTCCAGCGTCTGGGAGTCGCCCATTGCGCCTAAAGTGACGATGGAGAGCGCCTGAGTCTGTCCTCTGGTGAACAATCCGGAACCGTGGGTTCTGGGCAACAGACCTGTTTCACACCAGATCGGCCGGATCTCATCGGCCTTCCGGTTGTCGGGACGGATGCCCTCGTCCAGGATCATGGAGCGAACTTGTTCCTTTGTGACGTTGTAAAGGATCGCATCGATATCCTTGGCGTTGTCCGGATAGATCTCTGCGAAGTATTCTTTTGTTTCGACTTCGACTGCGTCCATATTATCGAGACGTTCCTGCTTATCGTAAGTCTTGATCGCCTGATGCATTTTATCCACAGCAAATGCCCGGACAGCTGCATCGATATCTTCGGGCACGGTTTTCAGCGCCACTTCCATTTTAGGTTTTCCGACCTCCGCAACGATCTCTTCGATAAATGCCACGATCTTCTTGATCTCTTCGTGGCCGAACATGATCGCATCCAGGACTTCTTCTTCCGGCACTTCCAGCGCGCTGGCTTCCACCATCATGACAGCTTCCTTGGTTCCCGATACCGTTACATGCAAGTCTGATGCTTCTCGTTCCGCGAGGGAAGGATTTACGATCAGACGACCGTCCACACGACCGACATTCACGGCCGCAGTCGGTCCGTCCCATGGGATGTCGGAAATCGACAGCGCTACGGAAGATCCGATCAAAGCGGCGATCTCCGGACTGCAGTCCAAATCCACGCTCATGACCAGCGCTACGACCTGTACATCATTTTGAAATCCTTTGGGGAACAGCGGACGCATGGGCCGGTCCATCAGCCGTGAGGTAAGAACAGCCTTCTCCGAAGGACGTCCCTCTCTTTTAATGAATCCGCCGGGGATTTTGCCGGCTGCATACATTTTTTCTTCGTAATCGCAAGTCAACGGAAAGAAATCAATGTCAGGGCGGGGCTTCTTCGCGCACACTGCCGTAACGTTGACAACGGTATCGCCGTAGCGAACCATCACCTGGCCGTTGGCCATTTCGCAGACTTTTCCGATCTCCATCTGCAGGAGCTTGCCGCCCAGGGCGGTCTTGAATGTTCTGTAATCTTGGAATCTCATAATTACCTTGCCTTTCTTTCTCAGGTCCGGCTTGACAAGTTAACCTATTGCCCTGATTGCGGACAATAAATTAAGTTCTCAAGCCTGACCCGTACCCGATTCAAAAATAGCAGGCGGGGTTGTCCCCCGCCCTTTGCTTTGAAGTTACTTTCTCAGTCCTAAACGGGAAATCAGCGTTCTGTAGCGCTCGATATCCTTTTCTTTGAGATAGTTCAACAAATTTCTTCTCTGGCCAACCATTTTGAGGAGCCCTCTTCTGGAATGGAAGTCCTTTTTGTGGATCTTCAGATGTTCGTTCAGGTCGTTGATCCTATAAGTGAGAACCGCAACCTGGACTTCGGGAGATCCGGTGTCGCCTTCGTGAGTTTTGTACTCATCGATGATGCTTTGCTTTACGTCTTTTGTAATCATTTTTTCTCCTTTTTTGATTCGCCTTCAGCCGCGAGGGGCGTCGGAGTATCGCCGTACTCAGCCGAAGGTATTTAATGACAATGTATGATAACACACAGCGTAAGGTTTGTAAACCTTTCTTTCTGTTGTGGTTGCTGCTTCGGTATCAGGAAAGGATGTCGGGTCCGGCCTCATTCACGTCTACTTTACGCTTGGCGGCTCGATCCGTATCCACTTTTTGATATACTTTGGCAAGAGCCACCACCAGTTGCCTGGCGCACTGCTCGGACATGACAACCGTCTCTGCCTCTTCCGTAACCTTTGCCTGGCCCTGAGGCCGCGTCTGCAAGTAGGTAATGAAGCACTCTGAACCGGTGGCGTTGATCGTAAAACCGTTAACATATTTCATGTCTGTTCCTCCTTCTCTCCTGATGAAGCTTTCGGGCGGTTATACAGTCGTTTTCGATCTGCACCGTCAGTTGTTCAATCGACGAAAACGTACGCTCCTCGCGCAGAAGTTCGATGAATTGGACGCGCACATCCATCCCGTAGATGTCGCGATCGAAATCGAATATGTGCGTCTCAGCATTCTTTGCAAACAATCCGACTGTGGGTTTTTGCCCCACATTCGTTATGGAATCATAGTGCTTCCGTTCCACAATGGTACGCGTCAGATATACGCCGTTGGGCGGAAGGGCCATGGAAAGGTCCAGCGCCAGGTTGATCGTCGGAAAGCCCAGTGTACGGCCAAACCTACGGCCTTCGATGACATGGCCGACCAGGGCGTATCGTCTGCCTGTGAATAGCCTGTATCGGTCCAGATTTCCTTCGTCCACTGCCTTTCGGATCAACGTGCTTGATACCACTTCCCCTTCGATTTCAACAGGCGGAAGCACCGTTACGCCATACCCCAGCTCCGTGCCGATTTGTCGCAGCGTATCCGGATTGCCCTTCGCTTTATATCCAAAATGATAATTAAACCCGCAGAAAGCTTCTTTCATCTTTAAGGCGCCAAAGAGCAAATCCCGACAAAAGTCATCCGGTGTACTGGTCCGTATCGACTGGTCAAACGCGAAAGAAAACAAACAGTCGATGCCCATTTTTTCCAATATGTGGGCTTTTTCATCGAAGGTGATGATATTTTTGATCACGGTTTCTCCTGCGATCACGTTGGTCGGATGATTGGAAAACGTAAAGACCGAGGAAACCAGATCCAGAGATTTTGCCGATTCGATACAAGCGCCGATCAGCGTCTGATGCCCCTTGTGGATCCCGTCAAAGTTGCCCAGCGCAATGGCAGACGGCTTAAGATTTTTCAGCTCGTTGCGATTTCTGAATACCTTCATTTCAGCACCTTGCGCACTTGATAGCCTTTCTCCGGCGTGTAAAGGGCTACGCCTAGCAGTTGATCCTTGTGGTATACGGCATGGATCCCGTCTCTGTCACGCTCCGCTGAAACAGGTTCGCTCAAGCCCGCCGCAAAGGTTTTGTTTCCGTTCAGGAAGAGTTCCGCCCGGCGATGATCCAGAAAAAGCCTCCGCAATCCTTTGAGCCCGGCCTCGGGAGGCAGAAGAGCTTCGGCAAAGCGCGCAACGTCCATTTCCGCCAATTCTTCCAGCGTCAGCGCCGTTTCCAGATCCAGTCCTGAGGATTTCGTCCTGAGTAAAAAACTCATGCATGCGCCGGTTCCAAGCATCTGACCCATATCATTGCAAATCGTCCGGACATAGGTTCCTTCCGAACAGCGGATCTCGAACAGAATCCGTCCTGCTCTCTGGTCATAGCGAAGAAGCCGGAGATCGTGAATCGTGATGCGCCGGGCCGCAGCTTCCACGTCGACCCCTGCCCGGGCATAGCTGTACATCCTGCGTCCGTTCACTTTGACAGCAGAGTAGGCCGGCGGTATTTGGGTGATCTGTCCCATAAAATGAGAAAGAACATTCAAGATCTCCTTTTCCGAGACGTTTGGGAGGCTTTTCCTTTCGTCTTTGAATACGGTTCCCCAAATATCCTGTGTGTCGGTCTGCAAACCCAGCAGGGCCTCGCAACGGTAAATCTTTTCCGAACGATCCATATATTCGATCAGCCGGGTCGCTTGTCCAAGGCAAAGAGGAAGCACGCCGCAGGCATTGGGATCCAGCGTACCGGTATGTCCGACTTTTCGTTGTCCCGCCATCCTGCGAATCACTGCGACGCAATCATGGGAAGTCATTCCGGCCGGCTTCAGCAGATTGAGAATGCCGTTCATCCGTCCAATTCCTGTTCTACTGCGTCTCGCAGAAGATCTCTTGCATTTCCCAGCGGCGCCGCCACAGTGCATCCGGCAGCTTTTCGATGGCCGCCGCCGCCCAGTCGATATGCAAGCGTTCCTACATCTGCATAGGATTTTGCACGGAAACTGACTTTATAATTACCGTCCGCCTTTTCTTTCAAAAATACAGCGATCTCAACATCTCTGATACTGCGCAATCGATCGATGATGTTTTCGGTTTGATCCGGCGTGGCGCCTGCAGCCTCCACCATATCCAAAGTAGCGTGGGCGATGCATGCCCGTCCTCCTGCAAATATTTCCATATTTTGCAATGCGCTTGCCTCCAGCTTCACTTGTGAAAGCGGAATATTATCATAAATGGCATTGCAAAGCGGAACGTGATCCAGACCATATTCATACAGTCGTGCGATTATCAGGTGGGTCTGCCGATCGGCGTTGGAATACCGAAAAGAGCCGGTGTCCGTCATGATGGCAACATAGAGCGCATCGGCGATCTCCGGAGTAAAGTGAATATTCATTTCTTCCAATAGCCGAAACACCAGAGTTCCCGTAGCGGCAGCCCCCGAGTCCACCAGGCAATCCCGGGCAAAATCCGCATGTAGCAGATGGTGGTCGATGCAAGCCGTGTCGGCAGCCGCGTAGAATATTTCTCTCCGGTTTTCGATCCGGGAAACATCTCCGCAATCCACAGCCAAACTCACGTCAGGAATCCGGACCGCGTCGCGGATGCAATAACCTTTGTCCAAAAACGCCAGATATTCCGGTATATCGTCTTCGATCAGAATGCTGCAGGTTTTCCCCAGCTGCCGCAGAGCCAAGCATAGCGCAACGGAAGATCCGAGCGCGTCGCCGTCCATATTGATATGCGGGAACAGCAGGACACTATCAGCCGTTTTCAGTTTTTGCGCAATTGCAAGCATTGACTCCATTCTCTGTGTTCCTAACATGCAATGTTCTAGACTTCCGGATCTTCTTCCGGAATATTCAGGTCAGAAAGGATCTTGTCCATTTTTATTCCATATTCCAAGGATGTGTCGAACCGAAAAAGCAATTCGGGTATATGCCGGATCCGGATCAACCGGGCCAACTCCGTACGCAGGAATCCGCGGCTTCTTTGGAATGCTGACAGGATGTCGTTCTTCTCTTCTTCTGTCAGCGGGTTGGCAGCTCCGCTGCCCAGCGCCGTCACATAGACAGTGGCATAACTTCCGTCTCTTGTGACTTCCACTGCGTTAATTCCGATCAATCCCTGTAGTCCGGGGTCTTTCAACTCGCCCCGGACCATCATATCGCTGATAATCTTGCGTATTTCTTCCCCCAATCTCTGGGGTCTGTAGCCTCTGCTCATATTATTTTCTCTCTACTTCCACCATGGAGAAGGCTTCGATGATATCCCCTTCCTTGATGTCGTTGTACTTATCCAAGCCGATGCCGCATTCAAAACCGGTGGCGACTTCTCGAACGTCGTCCTTGAATCTGCGAAGCGAAGAGATCGTCCCCTCGTGAATGACGATACCGTCGCGAACCAGGCGAACCTTTGCGTTGCGCATGATTTTCCCTTCGATCACATATGCGCCGGCCACGATCCCGGCGCCGGGCACCTTGAACGTTTCCCGCACTTCGATCTTGCCCATGACCACTTCTTTGAAAATGGGATCCAACATACCCTTGATGGCCGCTTCGATATCGTCGATGATCTCATAAATGATCCGATACGTACGGATCTCGACTTTCTCCTGGTCGGCCATGGAACTTACTGCCGTGCTCGGTCGTACATTGAAGCCGATGATAACGGCATTGGAAGTGCTCGCCAGCATGATGTCGGATTCCGTGATGGTCCCAACACCACTGTGAATGATCTTCACTTTGACGTTTTCATTATGCAGTTTTTCCAGAGATTGTTCCAGCGCGCCGACAGAGCCCTGTACATCTGCTTTTAAGATCAGATTCAGTTCTTTGACTTCGCCTTCTTCGATCTGACTGAAAAGCTGCTCCAGTGTGATCGAGGAATTTTTCGCGAGAACTTCCTGCCTGAGTTTGAGTTTTCTGTTTTCTGCGATCTCTCTGGCGATCTTGTCTTCCTTGACCGCGTTGAATTCGTCTCCGGCCTGTGGAACATCCGTTAAACCGGTGATTTCCACGGCGCGGGCCGGTCCGGCTTTCCGGATCGTCTCGCCCTTCGAGTTGGTCATGGCGCGGATCCTTCCGCTGCAGGTTCCGGCGACGACGGACATTCCTGCGTGCAGTGTTCCGTTGGTCACCAGCAACGTTGCGACCGGACCCTTCGACTTGTCCAGCCTGGCTTCGATCACCGTACCCATAGCCAGACGATTGGGATTGGCCTTCAGTTCCAGCACTTCGGCTTGAAGCAGGATCATCTCCAGCAATTGGATGATTCCTTCTCCGCTCTTTGCCGAAACCGGTACGCTGATTACGTCGCCGCCCCATTCTTCCACTAAAATTCCCTGTTCGCTCAAATCCTTTTTTACTCTGTCCGGATCTGCGCCGGGCTTATCCATCTTGTTAATCGCTACGATGATAGGAACACCGGCCGCTCTGGCATGGCTGATTGATTCGATGGTTTGAGGCTTTACACTGTCATCAGCGGCCACGACAAGGACCGCGATATCCGTGACGTGGGCGCCCCTGGCGCGCATTGCCGTAAACGCTTCGTGTCCCGGTGTGTCCAGAAATACGATGCGTTGGCCTTTGAGTTCGATTTCCGAAGCGCCGATGTGCTGTGTGATGCCGCCGGCCTCCTGGTCCGTTACATTGGACTTGCGAATCGCATCCAGAAGTGAAGTCTTTCCGTGGTCTACATGGCCCATGACTGCGATGATCGGCGCTCTGGACACCAGTTCGCTTGCGATATCCTCGCTGAGATCCAGACCTTCTTCCACGACCTCTTCACTGACGTTGTTCACAACGATGTTCACACCCAGTTCGATGCCCAGCAAAACAGCTGTCTCTTCGTCCAGATTCTGATTGATATTTGCCATGATGCCCATTTTCATGAGCGCCATGATCGCATCGGAGGAAGTGCGGTCGATCTGCTCGCAGAAGCCTGCGACGGTGATTGGCACATTGATGACAACGCTGCCTTCGGGAAGAAGCTCGGTGTCCATGAGATTCTCTTCGACGACATCGTTCTTGTCTTTGTACTTCCGGCGTTTTTTTGGTGTTGCTTTTGTCAAGTTCAACGGCTTGGATTCAAATTTATCGTTTTTGCCCTTGCCTTTGCCCTTCCTCGGTTTCTTATCTCCGCCGGAAGCGGGTGCAGTATACACAAGGACGCGCTCTTTTCCCTCTCCCTTTTTCGGCGCAGGCGTTTCTCTTTTCTTGCGAGGAGACTGGTCTTCCTTCGTCGCTCCGGCATCCTTGCGGCCCGGCGCAGAATCTTTGCGGCCAGGTACATATTCCTTGGGCTTGCGATCCGGGTCGGGTATCGGTTTTTTCGCTACAGGCCGCCTTGGTGCAGGTTTTGGTTCATCCTCGGCGCGGCGTATGATTTTGACACCGATACCGGGTGTATAATCGATTTTATCCACAGCGGAGGCCGCTGCGGAAGTGTCTTTTTTTGCCTTTGCTTCTTTTGTGGGTTTGCGTTCGCTGATGATTGCGTCCTTATCGGCTCTTTCTGCGATCTCCTGCTTTACCACAGGGGTAACGACGCGATCCACTGCTGCAACGGCTTCCTTTTCCGCCTCCGGATTCGGCGCGTCCGGAACTGCGGGAACGACGACCTCATCTTGTTTCGATTCGGTTATATTCTCTCTTTCGAGAACGACAACATCACGAACAGACTTCAGCTCTTCGTTTCTCTCCGTCTTTTCCTCCATCGGCTCTTTTTCGGCTTCCGGTTCCTGGGGCACGTCGCTCTTTTTTAAAGGTATCGCATTCTTAGGCATGGGACGCCCGATCGGAACAGGTCTTACACTGGGAACGCTCTCGGCTCTGGGGAGCGGTTTTCCCGCCGGAGGTGTCTGAGTGGAATGCTGAAGGGGTGGATTTTCCCTGAAAGCGACTGCCTTTTTGGCGCGATGAGCCTGCGCTTCGATAATGGCTTTGTCGACAGCTTTAATCTGAACCTTGACCTCACCTGCGTCTTTTGTGGTTTCTTTTTTGACGGAAGCTTTAACAATTTTTGTTTCCGCTTTTTTGCGACTGTTGGCAATGGAATTTCTTACAACAATCGCATCGATATCCTCAATAACGCTCTTGCTGGTCTTATCTTCATATCCAAGCTCGTGAAGCTTTTCGATCAGATCTTTATCTGTCAGTCCCAACTCTTTCGCTAATTCCTGGACTTTTTTTGGCATTCGAACACCTCCTACTACCGGTTCGTTCGTTGATCTTTCACAGGGATCATTTCGCCGATCTCTTTTTCGATCAGTCTCATGTCCTCTTCGTTGATATTTGTATGTAAACTTCTGGCAAACGCGTTCTTCTTCCGGGCTTTCGCCACACATTCCGGATCGGGACACAGATAAGCGCCCCTTCCGTTGGCCTTTCCGGTAGGATCTAAACGCACCTCGCCTTCTGGACTTGCTACGACGCGGATCAGCTCTCGCTTCGGCTTGGATTCCATGCAGCCGATACAGCGTCTCATTGGTACTTTATTCGGTTTCATCTTTCTGTTCCTCTTCAGGATCGGCTTGGATCACAACAACCTCTTCAGGATCGGCTTGGATCACAGCAACCTCTTCAGGATCGGCTTGGATCGCATCGTCTTCTTCTTCGACTTCAGGCGGATAGTATTGAGAATGGCTCTTGATATCGATCTTCCAGCCGCACAACTTTGCAGCCAGCCGAACGTTTTGTCCTTCCTTGCCGATGGCCAGGGACAGCTGAAAATCAGGCACCACAACGGTTGCCGCTTTTTCTTCCTCGTCGATCAAAACCATTTCCACCTTCGCCGGAGATAAAGCGCTGCTGATCAGCCGCCCGGGCTCCTCGCTCCAGGTGATGATGTCTATTTTTTCACCCGACAGTTCTTCCACAACAGCTTGTACCCGGTTTCCCCGCGTACCCACACAAGCCCCGACAGGATCAACGTTTTCATCATACGTGCAAACGGCGATCTTCGTCCGTGAGCCTGCTTCCCTGGAGATGCTTTTAATTTCCACGATACCGTCCTGAATCTCGGGCACTTCCAATTCAAAGAGCCTCTTTACAAGTCCGGGATGGGTTCTGGACAGAAATACCTGAGGTCCTTTTGTCGTCTTTTTAACGTCCATCACGTAAACTTTCAACCGCTGATTGACCCGGTATTTTTCGCCGGGAATCTGCTCGTTCACGTTCAGGATCCCTTCGGCCCGTCCCATGTTGATGAATACTTTATCGTTGCTGATCCGCTGAATCACACCGGTCACGACTTCCGTCTGACGATTGATGTAGTCATCGTAAATCATGCCGCGCTCCGTTTCGCGAATACGCTGCACAACAACCTGCTTCGCTGTCTGGGCTGCAATTCGGCCGAAATCCATAGGCGTGACTTGGTATTCTATGATATCGCCGATCTCATAGGTGGGATCGATCTCCTTGGCTTCCTCCACCGACACCTCGACAAACGGATCTGTCGCTTCTTCGACAATATCTTTGCGCATAAATACGTCGATATCTCCGGTCTCCCGGTCGATATTGACGCGCACGTTCTGAGACGTACCGTAATTCTTCTTATACGCCGAAACCAATGCGGATTCAATCGCTTCGATCAAAAGATCTTTTGAGATCGATTTTTCTCTTTCGAGGTCTTCCACGGCCTGTATGAATTCTTTGTTCATTCTTTTTATTTTCCTCCCTTAGAAAATAACCGTCAGCCGTACCTTGCTGACCTGTTCGGCAGGTATGGCTTTTTCGTTTCCTTTATCATCGACGATAGTAAGTATCCCATCGTGTCTTTCTTTTAATTTTCCCTGCAGAGATTTCTTTCCCTCCAGCGGATGATAGAGACTCACATCCACAGCTTGCCCCTGAAAGCGCTGATAATCCTTATCAGTGATCAATAGGCGGTCCAGTCCCGGAGAGGAGACTTCCAAATAATAGTTTTGTGTGATCGGGTCTGCTTCGTCCAGTTTTTCGCTCAGATACCGGCTGATCGCCTCGCAGTCTTCCGTGCTCATACTCCCGTAGCCGTCTTGGGTAAGCTTGTCCACGTATACACGGAGATACCAAGTTTCTGCCTCTTTGACGAACTCCGCCCGGGACAGCTCATATCCGTTTTCCGGACCGAAAGAAGCCATCCATTCTGCAATACGTTCCGTGATTTTTATTTTGGCCAATGCTCTTGCCTCCCACAAAACGAAAGAGTGGGCCCTCCCACTCTTTAGAAATAACTTCATACCGCTAGAATGATATCATACAGCCCGTTATTTTGCAATAGTTATTTTGCGAATCAACCGGATCAGTTCATCTGCGATATCGCTCTGGGGAACGGTCTTGACAGGTTTTCCCTTCTCGAGAATCAGCCCCACATCCTTGCCGCAGGCAACGCCAACGTCCGCATTGGCAGCTTCCCCCGGTCCGTTGACTTCACAACCCATTATCGCAACACGCAAAAACTCTCCACGCGCGGCAAGAGTCTTTGACAAAGGATCCAACGCGTCCCTGATCTGTTCGGCGATGGCGGGCAGGTCTACCCGGGTCCGTCCGCAGGTGGGGCATGAAACCAAGTCGATGCCTGTTCTTCGTATACCTGCTGCTTCCAGGATTTCCTTTGCCAACACCACTTCCTGGACCGGGTCTCCGGTCAGGGATACGCGCAGTGTGTCTCCGATGCCTTCCAGCAGCAGCGCGCCCAGAGCAACTGAGGATTTGATCCTGGCTTGATGCCCTACGCCTGCTTCCGTAAGACCGATGTGAAGCGGCAGGTCGCTGCGTTCGGAAAACAATCGATGGGCTTGATGGTTCATGGGCACATCTGCAGATTTAAGAGACACGACCAGATCCGAGAATCCAAGACTTTCCGCAAAAGCAGCAGCATTGCAGGCGCTCTCGCAAAGCGCCTCTGCGCAGACGCCTCCGTATTTGGCAATGAGCTCTTTCTCAAGGGAGCCTGAATTGACACCGATCCGCACGGGAATGTGAAGCGCTGCCGCTTTCTCGTAAATCGCCTTCAAGCGATCTTTCGATCCGATGTTTCCGGGATTGATGCGGATCTTGTCGGCGCCGTTATCCATGGCTTCCAGCGCCAGTCGATAATCAAAATGAATATCGGCAACCACCGGCAGCGAAACCGCCGACTTGATTCTTCCCAGTGCCACAGCCGCCTCCGCGTCCGGAACGGCCACACGAACGATCTGACAGCCTTCGGCTGCCAATGCTCGGATCTGTGCGATCGTGGCGTTCGCATCGCGCGTATCCGTATTGGTCATCGATTGGATCGAAACAGGCGCGTTTCCGCCGATCATTACACTTCCGCACCGGACGGTCCGGGTCACTCTTCTCATTACAGCCCTCACAAAATAAATTGAAACGTATCTTTGAATACCAGGAACAACATCAGCCCCATCAGAAGGACCATGCCGATCATGTGCACACGAGCTTCCGCGTCGTCGCTGATGCGGCCGCCTGTAAGCGCGCGGATCAGAACGAACAAAAGGCGTCCTCCGTCCAGGGCAGGCAACGGCAACAGATTCACGATGCCAAGATTCAGACTGATCATCGCCATCAGATAGATCACATTGATCAACCCGTATTTCGCCTGCTGACCGATGATGGTGACGATACCCACAGGACCTACCACATCCGCCGAAGAAGCTTGTCCGGTCACAAGCTTACTGAGAAAGTCCCCCATGGCCACTGTCATGGCAGCCGTTGTCTTAAGAGCTTCCTTTGTCCCAAGCAACAACGAGTGAGACCGTAACGGCGTGATCCCGATCACCCTTCGCCCTTCCTCGTTTTCTTCGAGGGCGCTGATAAACGTTTGTTCTGAGCCGTTGCGAAGGACTGTAACAGAGATGGATTCTCCCCGACTCTCGGCAATGGCAGTGACCACTTCGATCCATTCCTCCTGGCGTTGTCCGTCGATGGCCACGATCTCGTCTCCCGGCAGCAGACCTGCTTCCCATGCGGGATAACCTTCCGGCACCTGATCCAGAATGGTTGTATATGAACCCGAATAGGTAAGTATGGTCGCAAGAATAAGGATCGTCGCAAGGATGTTCATAAACGAACCTGCTACGATGACCAGGATCTTCGCCCAGGCAGGCTGTCGGTTGAACGCTCTTTCATCCGGACTGTCTTCGTCTTCCCCCTCCATTTTGCAATATCCGCCGATAGGAAAAGCCCGTAGAGAATACTCCGTCTCTCCTCGTTTCCGTTGAAAAAGCACCGGCCCCATGCCGATGGAAAACTCGTTTACTTTGATGCCTACTGATTTTGCCGCGGCGAAGTGTCCTAATTCATGGACAAAAACCAGTCCGCAAAACATCAGAATGGCAATGAATATTGTCATGCTCTCCTCTGTACTTTCCGTGATACGATCGATCGTATGTTCGCTCTTGTCACTTTCTCTAATTCCAATATATCGTCTACGGCGCGAACCGTGGCTCCGTCGTGTTGCTCCAGCGCCGCCTCCACCAATTCTCCGATCTGAAAGAAACGGACCTCTCCTCTGAGAAACGCAGCAACAGCTTCTTCGTTGGCCGCATTCAGTACCGCGGGGTAGGATCCCCCTGCAGTGGCAGCCTCCAGAGCCAAACCCAGACAGCGAAACGTTTCGGGATCCGGTTTTTCAAAGTGCAGGCTGCCCAGTACCGTCAAATCCAGCTTCGTTTCAGTGCTCCTTAAGCGCTCCGGATACGACATTGCATAGGCGATCGGTATTCTCATATCCGGCCGTCCCATCTGTCCGATCACGGAGCCGTCGCGGAATACAACTGCGGAATGAAGAATGCTTTCCGGATGCACCACAACGTCTATTTTTTTTGGATCCATTGAAAAAAGCCACTTGGCTTCTATGATTTCCAATCCTTTGTTCATCATTGTGGCGGAATCCACTGTGATCTTGGCACCCATGGACCAGTTCGGATGCTTCAGAGCCTGATCTTTCGTCACGGCTTTCAGTTGTTCTTTCGTATATCCTCTGAAAGGGCCGCCGGAGGCGGTCAGGATCAGCCGTTCAGGCAATGCTTGGTTCTGCAGGCATTGAAAAATGGCGGAGTGTTCACTGTCTACAGGTAAAAACCGAATGCCTGCGCGCCGGACGGCATCCATAACGATCTCCCCGCCGGCAACCAGTGTTTCCTTGTTGGCCAGGGCTACGTCTTTACCGGCTTCCACCGCCGCCAGTGTGGGCTGAAGCCCGATCATACCCATGAGTCCGTTCACAGTCATCCCGACGCCTTCGGCGGAAGCTGCGGCACAAAGGCCCTCCATGCCCCAGGAGAATTGAATATCCGGAAACGATTCCGCCAATGCTCGTGCTGCGTTTTCCTCTGCGACTGCGGCAAATGCGGGACAAAATTCCTGCAGTTGCAGGGCAAAGAGCTCCATATTCCGCCCTGCTGTCATCGCGTGGATCCGGAACTTGTCCGGATTCTCCCGCACCACATCAAGGACCTGGGTGCCAATGGATCCTGTCGCGCCCAGCAATGCGATATTTTTCATGCTTCTCTGTGATCCTTTCAGTTGTATATAATCAAAATAGTATAATAGTAAATAACCGGAAGCGTAAAAAGGATGCTGTCGAACCGATCCAGAATGCCTCCGTGACCGGGAATGAGATTTCCGTAATCCTTGATCCCCATTTTTCGTTTGAATGCCGACGCCACCAAATCGCCCATCTGCGCAAATATGGATCCGATCCATCCGATCGCTGCGCAATGGAGGATCAAATCAGGGACAACAACTCCTCCGAAGATTGTGCAAAGTGCGATGCTACCGGCCATGCCCCCCAACGCGCCCTCCACTGTTTTCTTAGGGCTCAGCGCCGGGCAGAGCTTTCGCTTTCCGAAACGTATGCCGATCAAATAGGCAAAGATGTCTGTCCCGAAAGCTGTCAACAGCGCCAGCCAAACCAAAATCGCTCCTTGCTCCAGGTGGTCGATCAATACAACGTGCGAACTGAAAAACCCGATATAGAACACTGACAGCATGGTCACAGGCCCATTGGAGATATTGTGATCCTTCGTGAACAACATCAACAGCAGACCCGTCGCTACAACGGCAAAGACCCAAAGCATCAAATAGTTCTGATAGATGGACACAGGCTGTCCGGTCAGAATCATGTGTGCATAAAGAGTATAAAGAAGCGCCAGGCAAGCCCACCCCACCGGTTTATATGCTTTAACGCCGATCTTCGCGAAACCGTCCGCGAATTCGGACATCGCCATCACACCGATCACGAATGCGATCAGCAACAAGGGCATCCCGCCCATAAAAATGAATAGCGTCAGCGGCACCAATAACAACGCTGATCCGATACGCGTTTTCATGTGAGACCTCCGTATCTTCGGTCTCTGGACTGGTATTCCAGTATCGCTTTTTCGTATTCATCCGGAGAGAAATCCGGCCAGAGCACATCCGTAACAACGAATTCACTGTATGCGGACTGCCAGATCATAAAATTCGAAAGCCGGTACTCTCCGCCGGTTCGAATGATGAGATCGGGATCGGGAACGCCATCGGTATACATTCTTGAGCTTAGTATTGATTCGTCGATGGAATCGATGGAAAAGGCTCCGCTTTGGATCTCTGAACAAATCGAACGAACCGCTTTCAGAATTTCAGCTCTTCCGCCGTAATTAAGTGCGATGTTAAAGCACAGACCCGTATTGTTTTGCGTCGTACGCATAGCTTTTCGGATAGCGTTTTGGGCATCGGAAGGTAAAATCGACCAATCCCCCCATATGTTTACCCGCACATTGTTATCGTTAAGTTCACGTATTTCTTTTTGCACATACAAAACCAGCAGCTTGAAAATACCGAACACTTCTTCTTCGGGGCGCTTCCAATTTTCTGTGGAGAAAGCATAGACGGTCAAATGAGTGATACCCAATACAGAAGAACGCTTGACGATCTCCTTCAAAGCCATCATCCCTGCGTTATGTCCCTGCAGTCGGGGCAATCCTCTCATTTTCGCCCAACGGCCGTTGCCATCCATCACGATGGCCACATGTCTGGGGATCCTGTCCGGATCCAATCGTTGCTGTGTCATAGCGTCTTTCCGGCGAAGGTCATCCTTCGCATTTTATGAAGGAAGCCGGGTTGCCCCCGACTTCCCCAGGCTTATCGATAGACGTCCGGTACACTGCATACCGTAATCATCCACTGCTCTCCGCAATCAGACAGTTGTACGACCCGCTGATTTGCCTTCATTTTCACCGGTTCGTCCGATCCTGTATAACGGATCACAGGCACGATGCTCTTCTGTTCCAGAATGCGCAACGCATCCTCCACGGACAAGCCCAGCACGTCCATTTCGTCCATTTAGATTTCCATCAGTTCTTTTTCTTTGCCGGCAACGATTTCATCGATATCTTTCATGCATTTGTCTGTAAGCTTTTGAACTTCATCCAGATCAGTCTTCAGATCATCCTCGGTCAAATCGCCCTTCTTTTCCATTTTTTTCAAATCATCATTGGCATCTCTGCGGCAGTTTCGAACGGCCACTTTAGCCTCTTCGCCCATTTTTTTGATGATCTTGATCAAATCTTTTCTTCGCTCCTCTGTCAGCTGAGGAATCGCCAATCTGACACTCTTGCCGTCGTTGCTGGGGTTGATACCCAGATTGGAGGTTAAAATGGCCTTCTCAATGCCGCTTACGCTTTTCGGATCGAAGGGTGTAATCATCAGTGTACGCGGATCAGGAACGGAAATATTGGCCAGGTTTTTAAGCGGAGTGGGCGTTCCGTAGTAATCAACCTGGATCTGGTCCAGCAGTGCCGCGTTGGCGCGTCCGGCGCGGACTGTGTTCAGTTCTCCCTTGAGAACGTGCAGGGTCTTCCCCATTTTTTCCTGATAGACTTCTTGCGTGGTACTCATAAAGGCCTCCTTTGTTCGATACGGGTACAAATGTTGTCCGAGCTTTTTATCGGATGATCGTACCGATACTTTCTCCTAAACAAGCTCTCATGATGCCGTTTTCTTCGGCCAGACCGAACACGTGCACCAGAATTTTATTGTCTCTGCACAGGGATGCTGCCGTGGAATCCATGACCTTCAGATCTTTTTCCAACACATCCATATGCGTCAATTGCGTAAACTTCTTGGCGTTCGGATTCTCGGAAGGATCCGCGTCGTAAACCGCATCCACCTTTTTGGCGAGAAAAATCACGTCCGCTTCCATTTCGGCCGCCCGCAACGCCGCTGTCGTGTCGGTGCTGAAAAAGGGGTTGCCTGTGCCCGCCGCAAAGATCACGACGATTCCCCGATCCAAATGCGCCAGCGCTCTTCTGCGAATATAAGGTTCTGCGATCTCCCGCATTTCGATGGCGGTCTGCACTCGCGTGGGAATGCCGTTGGCTTCGAAAGCATCCTGAAGCGCCAGGGCATTGATCACGGTTGCCAGCATCCCCATATAGTCTGCCGTTGATCGGTCCATACTCTTGCTTGTTCGCCCTCGCCAGAAATTTCCGCCGCCTACGACGATGGCCACTTGCACATCCAGAGCGACTAACGCTTTGACATCGTTTGCCACTTTGTTGAGCATCGTTTCATCCAGACCGACTTTGTTTTCTCCGGCCAGAGCCTCGCCGCTTATTTTTAAAATGATTCTTTTATATTTCGGCTTCATCCATCCCTCCGTCTTGTTGACATGATTGTGATCGTCCTGTAAACATCCGTATGATTATACCATATCACCCCATTGTTTTCCATTATCATTTATGAAAAAGAGAGACAAACTGCGTCTCTCAATGGGATGTGGTCATTCGTTCTTTTTTCTCTTGAGATCGCTGCCGTACTTTGATGAAAAGAAGGTTTTATTGTACTTTTCGATCTTCCATTCCGGCACCTTGCACTTCGGGCAGGGCGCGACGATCAGCTTGTTCCGAAGCCATCTGGCGGCTCTGGAATTGCGGGAGTTGCGGGCGTGGATCGTTTCGCCGCAATGGGTTGTGATCACCACGTAATCTCCTTGTATTTCCAGTGATTGTATGCCGTGCAGATATCCGTTCCGCGACGGCCAGAGTTTGATTCGGTCGATCAGCAGAAACAAATCCACGTTTTTCCTGTAGTATCTGGTTGCATCAGCCATCATAAACCTCGAATGAATTTCGGAGGGAAGAGTTTATTCTCCTCCCTCCTTCTGGCGAGACGCACGGGTGCTTCCCCCGTCTGTAGGGATTTAGAGTCCCCATGATCCATGCGATCCGCGCCCCAGATCCAAAACTATATATTCAACGGCGAACCGTCGATATAAGTAATACTCTTGCCGGCTCTGCGTATATTTTTGAATCCGCCGCGTACGGCTGCAAGCCGCTCCAAACCGAAGCCGATTCCAACCCAAACGTCAAACACGCCCCAGCGTCCGTCAAGATACATAGGTCCGTAGGCGCCGGAGGCAACCTCCAGGCCGTCTACGACAATATCTATAGTTTCTTTATACACCACGGACTCTTCTCTGACAAGTTCATATTGATCGATGCCCAGCACCTTCATTGCCGATCGGGCGTAAGTTTCCAGCGTTTCTGCCTGCCGACCTTCTTCAGTGGCTGCCAACTCCACCAGGTTGAGCATCGTAAACTCATTTAAGTGCTGGGATCCTTGAGATTCTTTTCGAAAACAGGAACCGCACTCAAAGATCTTGACAGGCTGTCCGCTGATTCGTTTGAGCTCCCTCATCATGACGTAAAGGTTCGGAGCCAGCATGGGCCGAAGACATTTGTTGCGACCCAACCAGAAAACCTGCTGAGACAAGTCGCTGTCTTCGCTGATATTCATCCTGGCAAGCATGTCCCCGGTGATAATGGACGGCGTAGCTACCTGAGTAAATCCCTGTTCCTGCTTGAGCCAATCCTCCATCAGTCTGATCGTACTCAGCAGAATGGGTTCTCTTCGTTCATTCAGAAGAGAGTCGATATGATCTCGGTTAAACCGGACCCATTCGTTTTCCGTTGTCTGGAAAAAGCGGTTGCGTTCCGCTTCAGAGGAGAACGTCATTTCCAAAATCGAATCATCAGCGCCCAACTCCGCAAGCCGTTCCCGCTGTGTGGTGGTAAAATCTTTCATTGAATCTCCTCGGCATCCTATGCCCTGCCGCTCCGAAATCATAGTTGATGCAGGCCTGTGTTTACTTGTTTAAGCAATCTGCCGTTTCGGCAGTAGGCACAACCCTTCGGATTTCCCACACAGGCCTCGCAGGATTCCGGGGGCATCAAAGATATGTCCGAAAGGCTCAGATAAAGCCCTGAGCAGCTCTTCAACGGCAGCATCAACCCGTTTTCCTTCGTCGCCACACCGATGGAATCGGCTTCCAGCCATGAACATAATTTTTGGTTTTCCGTCATGGGCATCCCATAGAAGCCCGGCCCGAAATACGAGGAAAGCTGCAGATCGTCCTCCGGAAAAGACTGTTTCGCATCCGCGAGGAATGCATTGGCCAGAGCGTTCCTGGACACATCCACATAGGCAGTCCCCCAGGTGTGGGCAAACAGCTGCGAGGTGATCGGATCCGCATCGGATGATATGCATTCGCCGGCGGTGACTACAAAGGCATAAACGTGGCGCACAGTGCCGTCCGGGATCTGCGAGAATGCTCTGCAATCCAAGGTGTTGCCGTTTCGGCTGAGGACGCCGCCGGATAAACATGCTCCATCCCAACGACAAACAACGGCTCGCACATCGATACCCTGCAGACCTGCCGATCTGGCCTGATGCGCTGTCTCCATCATGCGCAGGTGCTTTTCCTTGCTCAAGTCCAGTCCGCTGTAGCGGATGAAATACCCAAGCGCATCTTTGTACAGGTCCTGTTCGTTTAATGTGATTTTCTGAATCGCGTCTCTCATTTCGGAAAGTACATGGCGTGCGCGTAGCACATTTCAAAACCGGGATGAGACGACAGGCTCACATGCCTGGTTGTCTCGGCAGCCTCTTCGGCCTTCGAAAAAGCATCCTTTGACAGCAATGCCATCGAAGCGCCGGCGCCTGCGGCGTTCCCCGCGTGGACGACAAGCGCATGTTCTACAAGGGGGAACAGACCGATCCCCAACGCGCTTTCCCGGTCGATGTAATTGCCGAAAGCGCCTGCGATTAAGATCCGATCCAAATCGTCGACCGTTTTCCCGGCATTTTTCAATAAAATTTCGCAACCTGCCAGAATCGCGCCCTTGGCCAGCTGCACCTCCCGGATATCCTGCTGGTAGATCCGTATCGTATCCGTCAGCAGAAATGCCGGCCCGTTTTCTGTGATCGACAGACGACTTTGTAAAAAAGGAGAAAGTTCTGGGGCTTCTCCGGGCTTTTTCATTTTTCCTTTGTAGTCCACGATCCCCCATTTCAGAAGCTGAGCTACTGCATCGATCAGGCCGGATCCGCAAATTCCGCATGGCGTATCGCCTGAAATCGTGGGGCAATCCACACTATCAGGCGTCAATACAACGCGTTCCACGGCGCCCCGTGTTGCCCGGGTGCCGCAGCGGATCGAAGCGCCTTCAAATGCGGGTCCGGCGGCTGCGGAACAGGCAGACAACTGTCCTTCTGAAACCAGAACGATCTCGCCGTTGGTTCCCACATCGATGTACAGAACCGTTCCCTGCATCTGAGGTAATCCGGAAGCCACCATGCCGGCTGTGATATCCGACCCAACGTGACCGGCAATGCCCGGAAGCACCAACAGCTTCGTTCCTTCGTCTCCGCGAATACCGATGCTCCGCGCAGGAATTTCCACCGAACCGCGGTATCCCGGTTCGTAGGGAGCCCGGGCCAACGAGGACGGATCCCGAGCCAATAACAGATGACACATGGTCGTATTGCCTACGGCCGTGATCTTCGACAAAGGCAAGGATGGAATATCCTCCGTCAGCTGGTCCATCAGCTCATTGATACAACCGACGACCATCCGGTGGAGTGTCGAAAGGCCTTCCGCCTCCTCCATGCAGTAGTTGATGCGGGAGATCACATCCTGCCCGTATTTCGACTGTGGATTCGTTGCCGAAACGATTTTGATCAATCGGTTTTCACCCAGATCCCACAGCATACCCACGATCGTGGTCGTTCCGATGTCAAAAGCGGCTCCGTAAGATCGCTCACTTCCGACCGGAAGTCTATCCAAAAATTCCCCCGGAAGAATTGTCAGGCGTTCTTTTCTCGGATCCAGCCCCAGCATCTGACATCGTCCGCACTGGTGGCATCGTCCGCCGAATATACAGACTTTGCTCGTTTCCATGATCCCTCCGGTCTGTAAAAGGGCGGCATTATGCAATACCGCCCCTTTTGTTTGCTCGTTTCAGATATCAATTGCTTTCAGGACAGCAGTCCGACTCCTTGCCGGGCTACTTTATTCCTGCATGCTCCTTGAATCTTTCCACAGAATTGATCCGTATATCCAAAGCTTCGGCGATCCTGAACTTCGCTTCCATTCCCATGGTAGACTCTGTGCAGGGCTCCTGATGTCCCAGCCCGAAACCCCGCTCCTCGCGGACCTCGGACATGGTCACCACGTCGCAAATCTCCTCCAGCGTAAGACCGAGTTTATCAGCCACATAACGCTTCGCTTCGTCGATACGCATCTTTTTGCTGAGCTGCAGGCGCATAACCATATCGCCCGTGGTGCGTACACCACCCATGCTGGAAGCCACCGAATGGGCAGCCTCCATACCCAGCGGATCACCAACGCCTATCTACAATCCGTCCAGGCGGCAAATTTCAATAAGACATTTGTCTGCCCGGGTGACCACATCGGCCGGTACGTTTTCGCACATAGGGATGGCGCATACGCCCATGCCCACGTCGGCATGGACCGGTATATTGGACGCTTCCACTGTAGCTTTCATGAATGTACAGACTCTGGCTATATTCCAGGGAAACGTCTCGCTGCAATTGGTGTTGACCACCGCTCCGAAGATCGAAGCACCGGCTTTTTCTGCCAGCTTTACCTGCTTGTGAGGATAAAGTCCCGCAAGCCGCTGACCGTCATATTCCAGTTTTCCGTGCATGCCCAGTACGAATTCGCCGGCCATGCCGATGATCACCGGCATCTCTGGGTATTTCTGTGTAATTTTCTCACAGGCCTTCAACGCAGCCAGAAAATCTGCGTCGCCAGCCGCGCCGCTGGTGTCCAGTTCGATGGCGTCAGCCCCTACTTCGTAGGTTTGTTTGGCCACGAAAAGAATATCATTGACGGAGTGTTCCACCGCTTCTTCCTGAGCCGCCAAAGCTTCTTTGATCTTGCCCTGAGGCAGCAGCTCTGCCCAGTTGTCTACTGGCCCATCGGGCTTAGTGTAGAACCCCAGATTCGGCATGGCGCCGTAATACAAGGGAAGTGTGGTCTTGTCCAAAGCCAGCTTCAAAATGCCGGCCTCGCGCTTGGCGATGCCTTTTGCCGTCTTATAATTGTAGTCCGGATTTCCGATATCCACGCTGTCGCAGCCAAGAACCCGTTCGTGGATCATCGCTGTGGTGTCCCTACTGATGGGGATGCCGCACTTAGTGGGAATCTTGTCCGAGCCGGAATCCGAAGTGGTTACTACCGCATCGATGGGGTTTACGCCGACGACGCCGCCGGGCATGGTAACGATATCAAAAATCTTCTGGAGTTCTTCTTCGCTGAGAGGCGGAATCTTGCCACGATCTACAGCATCATCCATTCCGGCGCGCATGTCCTCCCAAATTTCTTCGGCTGTCATGTAGACAATGGATCCGTCTCCCATTCGGGTAAAGTACTTTTTTTCGCTCATGCAGTCCTTCCCCTCCTTAATTTCCCAGTTGCGCCAAGATGTAATCCACGGTATCGGATGCATCCTCGCAGTAACAATCGGCGCCGATCCTGTCGGCCCAGCGCTTCGTTACCGGAGCTCCGCCGATCAGTGTCTTGACCTGATCCCGCAGTCCGGCTTCCTGCAATTTCTTTTCGATTTCCTTTTGGACAGTCATCGTGGAAGTGAGAAGCGCGCTGCTCCCCACAAAACCTGCGCCGGTTTCCTTAACTTTTTCGATAAAAACGTCCGCAGGCACTTCTCTGCCAAGATCGTAGACCTCGATGCCATTGGATTTGACCAATGCGGCAACAATGCCTTTTCCGATGTCGTGGACGTCTCCTTCCACCGTGCCGATCACCATTTTCCCTTTCGCGCTCGTGTTGGCGGAACCGAGTTTTTCTTCGATGGCCGATGCAGCCAGCTGCATGATCTCTGTTGAAAAAATCAATTCAGGCAGGAATATCTCACCTCTGCCAAACAGATCGCCCAGGTGTTTGATGCCGGCGCCAAAGCCTTCCGTTAAAAGTTCCAGGGGCGCAATCCCCAGTTCATCTCCTGCGGCAAGGGCTTTTCTCGCCATGTCTTCGTCACATTCCACTACGGAGTCAAAGGCCAGCTTCAATGCTTCTTCTCTCGTCATAGGCACTCCCTTTCTGTGAATCTCCTGAAGACAAACGCCTTCAAGTATCTTCAACTAATATGCATATATCATACAATCATCTCGTTGTATAATCAAGGAATAATGAAATACATTCACTCTTCTTGCGATATCTCGGTCAAACGACTATAGTGTAATGTGACGTTTGCGCAAACACAGATAACACAATAGGAGTATCTTGATGACAGAATTCAATTCCTGCCTTAAAACCGTCGGTCCCGAACCGGAAGGTCGACTTCAGAAGGAGCTCGATTCATTCGATTTGCTGGATCGGCTGGATATCCCCTACGCCTGGCTGGACCACGAGATCAAAATGACCATCGCAGATTGTGGAGATATCGATGAGCTGCTTGAGATCGACTTATGCAAAAACCTCTTTCTCTGCAACAAGGCGAAGGATGCTTTCTTCCTGCTCATGATGCCGGGTCGAAAGAAATTTGTGACGAAACAGGTCTCTCATCTGATCGGCACCAGCCGTCTGGAGTTTGCTCCGGAATCCTACATGGAACAATTCCTGAACTTATCTCCCGGGTCCGTCAGCGTAATGGGCCTGATGTATGACGTGGAAAGTCGGGTACAGCTGCTGATTGACCGGGATGTGCTGCGTCATCGGTACATCGGTTGTCATCCCTGCATCAATACTGCCAGCCTGCGCATGCCCACGAAAGATTTTCTGGGAAAATTTCTTCCGGCTGTCGGTCACGAACCCATTATTTTAGATTTATGATCCGTTCAGAATCTTAATCACCCGAGCAATACGCCTGTCTGACGCATATTCTCCATCGCATCGATGCCAAAGGGGCAGCGTGTGTTGCAGGCGCCGCAGGAAATACAGGCGGAAGCCTTGAAAGCCAGCGCATCATACGCCTGGCGGATCTCCGGTGTAATTCCTGAAATCCGCGCCTGATCCAAAAGCCTGGTGACCGCTGCAATATTGATCTCAACAGGGCAAGGCTGGCAATGACTGCAGTAGACACAGGCATTCCCGCTGTAGGATTCGATATGATTAAAAATCCAGCTGTAATCCTTTTCCTCATCGTTTGCTTTCAGATATTTTAAGGCCTCTTCCAGTTCCGTTACGGATTTGACGCCAACCAGAGCGCTGGCTACCCCGGGACGAGACAAGGCGTACTGTATACATTGAGACGTAGTCATTGCCTGACGAAAAGGTGAGGTGTCCGCGGAAAGCAGTCGTCCGCCCCCATACACTTTCATGACCGTGATGCCGACTCCCCTTTTTTCGCACAGCGTGTATAACTCAGCCCGTTCCTGATCCACATCCAGTTGCGCCGGAGCTTCTCCGCCGTCTTTGAGACCGTCTACTTTTTCCATGAAACCGTCGATACTATAATGGTTATAAATCATATCCATAGCGGGATTGATGCTGAACATCAACACATCGAAAAGGTCTGCTTCCACCAGTTTTTTCGCAATAGTGGAATTATGACAACCGATGCCGAGACTCCGAAAACGCCCGGATTTTTTCATTTCAAGGCAATAGTCAATAATACCGTTGTCTTCCAGCAGTTTCATATCTTCTTCCGTATCACAATAGTGAATCATGCCGATATCGATATAATCGGTCCCCAAACGGACAAACAGGTCTTCAAGGGACTCTTTGCAGACGGCAAGATCTCTGGTTTTCGTGTACTGTCCTTCCACCCAGGCGGAACAAATCTGCCCCTGGAGGAACATCTTATCTCTCCTGCCTTTGAGCGCAGCCCCGATGTTGCTGCGCACATTAGGCTCGGACATAAAAATATCCAGAATGTTCACACCGGCATCTATGGCCCGATCCATCACCTGACGAACCGCATCCGTATCCTGTCCTTCCAGGTATTCGCCGCCCAGTCCGACGATGCTGACCGACATGCCGGTTTTTCCCAAAGGTCTGTAAATCATTTGGCGGCCTCCTTCTGATTCTGCATTTCCGTGGCACAGCGGATCACAGAGGCAGCAACCGCCTCCACATCCTTTTCCTGAATAGCCCAGTTGCTGAGACTGCAGCGGAGTACGGGTACGCCGCAAACCTTCGAATGATTCAGAAAAGCAGCACCGTCCAAACGGATCTTCTGACGCAGCGCCAATATTTCCTCATCGCTCACATGATCTTTGTTGAACGTAAAGGCAAACCCGTTCAGGCGCACGGGTCCCATCAGTCGAAGAATACCGGAGGATTCCAATTTCTCAGCAAAGAGCCTTGCCATAGCACAATCGCGCTCTACCATTTCGGCATACCCTTTCTTTCCGTAGGCCATGAGCGACATCCAGACAGCCAGAGCGCGGAAACGGCGGCTGCCCTCGTTGCCGAGATTGGTATAGTCAGTTTCTTCGGAAACCGTACTTTTGACAGCTGCTTCCTGAGCATAGGTCCGGTATTGGTATTCCTTATGTTCCTTTCGCACCAATGCGATGGCCGAATCGTAGGGCACATTGAGCCACTTGTGACAATCGATGGTTATGCTGTCCGCCAGAAGGATCCCTTCGAAAAGCGGCCGATACTGATCCGAAGCAGCGGCAACGATCCCGATGGCACCGTCCACATGGAGGTAAAAGTCATATTTCTCTTTCAAGGCAGCGATAGATTTCAAATCATCCACATCTCCGGAATTCGCAGTGCCCATGTTGGCAATCACGATACAAGGCTTACCGCTGTTTTGTGCAAGTGCCTGCTCCAGTTTCTTGACATCTACGGCTTCCCGCCCCTCCAATGCATCTACTACAGTCAGGCTGTTTCTTCCAAGGCCCAGGATGGACAAGCCTTTATACACCGACGGATGAGCCGTCCCGGACAGAATCACGGGGCGCTCCAGTCCGTACACACCGTCGTTGGCTGTCTTGCCTTGAGATTGGGCGGCCCATTCCCTGGCAACGGCCAGGGCGGCTGCAGTAGCCATCGTAGCGCCGGAAGTAAAGCTTCCCGTCATATCGGAATGCAGCCCCAGCAGATCGATCAGGCCGGACACCGCCTCCATCTCGATATGGCGATCCAGGTGGCCCGCCGTTCCGAAGGCATTCTGATCGTAGAGTGAAGTGAGCCAGTCACCGGCCAAGGCTGCCGGCGTAACGCCGCCCACGACGAATCCGTAGAATCTGGGACCGGTATTCAATGAAACATAAGGCGCGTAATTCTTTAAAAAATAGTCCAATGCACCGCGGGCGCCAAGGCCCTCGTCACTGACGCGCATCGCTTCCTTTTGGGGGAATATCGGGTAGACCGTGTCGTCTTCCCGCCGTGACAAAAAGGCTCCGGCCTCGGAAAGAACCGTATCCAGCAGCTCCAATTGCCCGTTTTTGTCTTCTTGAAATTTGTTATACATAATAAATCCTCCGGTTCAACGATAACACCGATTTATTATATCACACCCGAATACATTATACATGAACGTAATCATTGCACGGCATAAATGATTTAACAAGGGAAAAACAGCGATCCGGCTCTGGAAATTCAGAAGCCGGATCGCAAAACCCTTGCTGTGCCACCGCCATTTCCGGCATCCAGTTCTTTTCGGATCAATTCGTTCATCTCCTTTGCCGGGGTCTTCGCAGGAACCTTCCGCAGGTCTTGTCGACCACCCTGCCCTCCGAAAGGGCGATCCGTCCGTTTAAGATAACCCACTCGATCCCTTCGGGTCTTGCCTGGGCGTTTCCGAACGTGGCTTTATCAATAATGCTGTCATAATCGAAAACAACAATGTCCGCATCGTACCCGGCTCTCAAATAACCTTTTCGGTCTGCCAAGTGAAGCCGATCAGCCGGCATGCAGGTGATTTTCTTCATTCCCTCGAAAAAATCAATGATTTTCTGGTCCCGGAGATACTTCCCAATAAACTTAGGAAAAGTTCCCGCACCCCTGGGATGCCCCTTATGATTGCGGTAGATGCCGTCACTGGCGACCATGATTAGCGGATGTTTGAGCGCCTCCACGATCTCTTCCTCGTTCATCGCATAGCAGATTGCCAGCATATCGGGATAATTTGCTCGGGCATCCTCGAAGATTTCTTTTGTGCAACGCACATTCTCATAGGGCGACTCCGTCAATTCGATCGCTTCGAACGTTTTCCCCCAACGCTCAAAACAACCCGGCGCAAACACATCTGATCCGATAAAAGTGCTGAAGGCAGGGTAAGGATACGCATCGGCCATGATATCCAGACCATCTTTTCGCAATTCCGTAATCAGATCCAGAGCTTGGCTCATATTGCCAAAAGCCGAGCAGCTGGACAGATGAGATATCTGAAACGGGATTCCAAGAGTACGGCAGATCTCAGCCATTTCCTCAATGGCCGCCAACGCTTTGTCTGCGTCGTCTCTGTAATGCGCGGAAAGTAAGAGATCTTTTCGTCCAACAATTCTGCTGCAGATGCCCGTAGCCTCAGCAAATGTAATTCCTTTGCAATACTCCAGGCCGAATGACACGCCGATGGCGCCTTCATCCACAGCGTTTTGTACCAACTCTGCCATCTGCTCGATCTGCTTTGGCGTGGATTCCTGAAGCGTGTTTGTGTTTCCGACTTTCTGTCGGAGAAAATTGTGTCCGATATACGACATATAGTTGACCGGGTTGCCTTTTTCATCAATAAAGGCTTCCACATCGCAGATATCCTGACGGTTATTGCCACAGTTGCCCACGACGGCCGTTGTGACACCCATATTCAGCATTGCTTCGGAAATATCGTATTCAGGGTTTTCCGTCAGGGAATAATCCTCTTCATGCATGTGAATATCGATAAAACCGGGTGAAACGATAAAGCCTTTTGCATCGATGATGTGCTCGGCGGATTCTTTCAAAGCGCCCAATTTGACGATCTTGCCGTCCCTTATACCGATATCTGCTTCACTGAAACTGTTTTGATCCAGATCAAGGACTTGACCGTTCATGATTTTGATATCAAACAATTGCGCGCCTCCTTTGATACTGCCACATGCAAAAGAAGTATGGAAATGGAGTACATTCCGATCCGTCGTCCCGAATTGAAACGATTTCTGGCTATTGATTGGAATCGATCCAGTTGTTCAACCAACCCGCTTCTTGAAAACATCGTAAAATTTATTACAGAAAATCCGGAGATGTAACCTTCTATCCCCTCTGATCTTCGCTATTTCAGCACAAGCACGATTTTTACATTCGGTAGTTTCAACAGGACGCGAACAAGCTCTTCTTCACTCAATGTATTAAGGACATGCAAAGTCAGTTGCAAACCCACATGTCCCAGCAAAGAACTCCGCGCCGGATGGATCTCCAGCTCCAGGATTCGATAATCGCCCTGATTCAATGATTCCACAAGTGGATTCACTGCTTCGGAGCCATTGATTTCCATATAAAAATTAAACAGTCGATGCTTCCCCATTCTGCGGTTTTCCATGCGCGAGAGCAACGCTACCGTCACAAGGGAAAGTGCGGTACCGATCAATGCGCCGGAGTAAAATCCGATTCCACAGGCCAGTCCGATGGCGGCCATACACCACAAGCCCGCGGCCGTAGTCAGCCCTTTGACTTTGGCAGTGCTTTTGACCAGTATGGTTCCGGCGCCCAGAAAGCCGATGCCGGACAGTACTTGGGCACCGACTCGAAGCGGGTCCGTGCCCAGTCCCAGTACTTCTGTGGCATACAGCCCCACCAACACAGCCATGGCTGAGCCTACACCCACCAAGATGTGTGTTCGAAATCCGGCCACCCTTCCGTGACTCTCCCGTTCCATGCCAACAAGTCCCGCCAGAATCGCTGCTAATAGAAGGCGAAACAGGACAGAGATCAGATTAAAATCTCTCAGCAGTGCCATCCATTCATTCATAATCCAGCCCTCCCGAGGCAAGTGATGCCCTGCTCACGATCGAAAACTCCCGGAAAGGATATTCAACGATGGCAGTTCCATCCTCCAGATAGACATGTCGGAGATCCACCGTCAGTCCTTCCATTACCTTTCCGTTCAAAATACTGCGGAACGCATCCGCAGCTTCCTTGATTTTAAAGGGCGCCGCAATCAACTCGTTGTGTGAGCAATACAACGCCTTCACTTCTTGGATCCGGGATTGGATTCGTTCCATGGAATTCAGGTACGCATTCAGATCGGAACGTCCGAATTCCGGACAGTCAAAATGCGCATATAACGCCGCTTGATAAAACGTATCTCCGGTAAAAAGGCTCCCATTGGTTCGATCCAGAAGCATCATGCTGTCCGGAGAATGGCCCGGGGTATGGATCACTTCCAGTATTCGTTCTCCAAGGTCGATCTGCTGACCGTCCCGGACTGTTCGGATTCGGTAAGGCGGCACAAAAAATGTTTCCGGGTCGAGCCCTTCGGGATATCCTCCAATGAACATCTCCGGACTCAGCTGATCGGCAAAAAGCCCGTGGGGCGCGCCTCTTTCCGCGGTATAGTGCGCCTGAGGGTCATCATAAGCCAGCACATGGTCAAATCTGTGATTGCATCCGATGTGATCGAAATGCGAATGGCTGTTCGCTGCTATGATTTCACCGGAATAAAGCTTCCGGGCAACTTCAGTGATATCAAAAAAACCTTCTCCAGTATCCCACAGAAGCGCTCTTTGACTTCCGATGATCAGAAATGAATTGACCTCTTGGCAGTGCTTGGGCTCGGTGATGGCAAACACCTTTCCGGGCAATCGATACGTACGAAACCAGTCAGAATGACAATCCAGCTCCACTTGTTCATATTTTGAATAATAAGGTCTTGGATATTTCTCCTGAAAACTCATGGCATCCTCCTGGAAAAAACAGAGACTTGTTATGTACAATATAACAAATCTCTGTAGCCGTGTCCATGTTGTGTGCGTTGTTTCACAACTCGAGCACCTGGGCGCCTAAAAAGAAACCCGCAGCCATCAATGTGCCGTTCCAAAGAGCGATGCCGGCAGCAGAAGCTGTCAAATAGGTCTTCATGTCTACTTTTGCCGCACCTGCGGGCAAACAGATCAACGTCCGAATGACCGGTATCAGTTTTCCCACAAATACCGCACAGAATGCCTGTTCTTGCAGACGGTGCTCAAAACGGGAGATTTTCTCTCCGATGGCAGGCCTTTTTGTTTTTATTTTTACGATCAGCAAATCCTCTCCGACATATCCGATCGCATATAGTACAAGGCTTCCGACAAGGCCGGCCAGAATCGACAGCGTCCATGCCAGCAAAAAGTTGCTTTCGGAATAGGCGACCCATACGCCGGTCGCCGGCAGAATAACCCCAGCCGGGAAGCCGGGCAAATTCAAATATTCAAGAAAAACGACAATGAATATGACGACCATTCCCTGTTCATCCAGAAATTGTAGTATCTGCCGCGCATCCATGATCAGATCCCCTTCTTGCGTGCCTCCTGCTGCCGAAACAACATGGGCGCCTTTTGATACAGCGCTGCCATAGCCGCTACGGTGATAATGGTTTCCGGCAGCATATAACTGCCGTTGTAGATCAAAGAAAATGTCACCGCGCCAAACCCGTCCTCTGTCAGAGAACCCCAGATTAAGAACCCCGAAACGAAGGAGCAGAGAAAACGGATAAAGCACACGGCGAATGTCCCGAAGGTGACGCTCTTCCACGTCCTTTTTTCACCGAGCATATGAGAAAACCCGTCAGCCAGGCCCAGCAACGTAAATGCTAAAATGTAATCCAACAGGACAGCCCCCACGAGAGCTGTCGCGGTTCCGGCCGGCGGCGCGTACACGCCACCCAGAAGCATCTGGAGCAGGCTGTTGGCAAAGCCGGCAAGCAACCCCCAATTTGTGCCGTGTCTAAACGAAATCAGGATGAACGGCAACATGGAAACCGCTGTCACAGAACCTCCGTTAGGCATTCGGAACAGCTTGAACTGTGCGAGCACGGTCCCTACGGCGATCAAAATCGCACATTCGGCCAGTATCCGCACTTTCGAATCATTTGTACTCATAGTATGAGCCTCCTTATATGTGTTGTACATAAAAACAGCGCGCGCACCACAAGGTGCACACGCCGGATCTCGAACAATTCATTGAATTCTTCGACACTTATGCTCCCTACGCCGGTATAACCCGGATCAGGTTAAAAGAGTTTGATCTCAGCCGCACAGCGGCACCCCTGTTTCTATGTCAGATTTATTATATCTCATCGCCCCGAAATGTCAAGACAAAAGCCATCCTTATGGACGTATATGACAACTTCAGCGAACATATCCCTTATCGCGGAGGATTTTTGTCGCCTGCTCGATGCGCGCTTCGTTGAGCATCAGTACGGGACCTGTGCAACCCATGCCGGATTCCGCATAGATTCCTTCCGCCCAAAGCGCTTCCACCGCTGCGTCCAGTTCCATCACTTCGATGCCATGGATCTCTTCGGTGCAGGTTTCTCTGGGGGGAACTATAATTGACGCGGCTGTCGATACTCCTGTCTGACTGCGTTGCTTCATTTCGTCGATCAACGTCTTCAATCCGGCCTTTTTGGCTTTATCGTATTCCTTGCGTGCGATGGCAAGAAGATCTCCTGTAACCGTCTGCGCCGCATATTCGATGGCGTTGGCAATCACAGTTGCGCCGGAAGCCCTGGAGACGATCAATATGCGTTTATCATAGCCCTTGCCGATACCGGGGCCATACCCGTATCCAATGGACTCAATGCCTCCGCCCGTGGTAAACGCAGACAGCATCTTCATCATCAGGTTGCCAGTGAGCGTATCCATGACCATCACATCGGCAGATCCCTGCAGCAGATCATTGCCCCGCATCAACACGCCGCCGTCAGCTCTGGCCGAATCCGCAAAACGAATGGCATATCCCCTTTCGGACAGGATTTTCAGAATGCGCTCACACTGCCTGCCGCCCATCACATTGGCAATGCCTACCGTAGGCTCTGTGATACCACAGGTTTTTGCCGCAATGATACCGGCGATGGCGTTGCGCACCATGGCTTCGGTTCGATCCGTTGCCGAAGTGCCGGTAGTTGTGGCCAGGAACATCTCCCGCCCCAGGGCAGGTGTCTGAATACGGCCGACGGTCGCCACCCCGACAGGAAATGCATAATGGGCTGCCACCGCCGCGTCGATCTCTCCGGATTTCAGCATTTCGTCCATTCGATCCAGGCAGGCATCTCCTTCGATCAAAAATGCCTGGTACCCCTTCTTCCTTGCAGTATCCACTGCGGAACGAATCATTTCCGTTCCCAGTTCCGAATCCGGTACGGCTACGCCGATCACGGGCAGATCGGTGATCAATGCAGGCGCAACCACAGCGGAAGGCGATTCCTTCCTGGTGTTTTTCTGCATAAAGAATGATATCCCGTCAAACTGGTTGGTCATGCGGCCCAGGAAAAGCGATCCTTTTCCGATGATCATGGCGTTTACAGTACGTCCGGCCAGCATGCTCTCCCGTGCAAATCCCAGATAAGGAACCCCGGATGGAATGTGTCCCTGGGTCGGTGCGAAACCGCGCAATCCGTGCTTTTTAACAAAAGCCGGCAGCTCTGTCCGTTCCAACTGTCCGAGCTTGACGCCCAGGGCGGCGATCATTTTGTAGTTCGCTTCCGGCACGTCGCCGGCGCCTGCAGGCTTTGTGATGTCCGGATTTTGCATCTCCGGAGAATATTTATCCACGTCGGTGATTTTCATGCCTGCCGCCGTCAGCGGATTCGTTACAAGAGATTCGATGACAGCCTGTGGCGAAGATCCGGTCCCGACGGTGTGTCGTCCAATGATATCCAAATTGATTTCCGGATTGATCCCGTCGTTTTCCGAAATCAGCGCAGCAAAGCCGCCCAGGCAATCTTCCAAAATAGGCAGTCCCTTGCGAACGTGATCTTTGCCGTTCATGCCGAGCTTGGCCGTGCAGCCGCCGCCAGCAACGATCACATTTTGAAACGCTCCGGACTTGACCAAAGACGCGGCTTCCACGATGGCGTGGGCAGGGCCTGCGCAAAAGGCTCTCGTATCGGATCCGGTGGCGTTCAGCAGTCCGGCGATCTCCGCCGCCGCCTTGGCAAAGTTGCCGCCGCCCCGCTGATTCATGTCTCCGCAAGCTTCTTCGCTGCAATCGATCACATAGTCTACTTCGGTAGGATCGATCCCGCTTTGCCGGAGCAAATGAAGAATGGTGAGCACTTCGGATGCTTTGGAGACCAGATTTTCAAAAATGACATGAGCGCTCAGGTTCACATCCACATCGTGGGCCCGTTTGACGTATCCAACCAGCTGATCGCCCACAATAATAGGCTGCGCGTGCTCCCGTTCCACTTGTTTGCGGATAAGTTCGGAATCCTCCCCTTCTTTAATCAAAGCATGCATGGATTGAGTGATGAGAGGATGCGCTTCCAGCTTTAGCTTAACATTTCGAACAAATTCCCTGTCCAGATGAACCAGATCAAAAGCGTCGCAAATCTGCATGAGTACAGCGAACTCATCTTCCGGCATCACTTCTCCGAAAGGTCCGAATCTGGAGGGATTCTCCACCTTTTTATCAAACCAGGGCTCCTCGATCACCGATAATTCTTCGATGGACAGATTTCCGATGTAGGTCTGATTCGGCGGATAAGCCAAACAGTCTTCGTATGAACGGATGTGTCCCGGAAGTTCCTTCAGATACTCGGAGTCGGGATTGACGCTCCGTTCCGTCGTCTGGGTCGTTCCGTGGTGCATCAGCATGCCGGGCACGTGAACGAGGACATAGCCGGTCCCTTTTAAGACACTGTTGTTCATGATGCGAAATTCCTTTCGTGGTGAGCAGGGGGTGGCATCACCACCCCCTGCACTGTGCATACATTAATACTTGGTATACTGATCTCTGATGGCGGACATTTCGGTGATGATGTCATCGACATCCAGCACCATTTCCATCATGCTCACCTGTTCGTCGTAGATGCCTGCATCCACTTCTTCCTTGATTTCCGGTTCACAAATGTGATAGACAAGAAGTCCCAACGAGACTCCCGCCAACGGACCTGCATAAGTCGGGTCGCCTGCCGTTACCGTCTCCGCAGCCAGACCGGCTGCTTCTCCCTCGGCCGCGCCGAGGACAACGATCACGTTTTCAGGGCCGAATTGATCGGCGATTTCCTTCACCCGCTTTTGATTTTCCAGATCCATGGCTCCCGCAGCTGTTCAGACAAAGCATTCTGTCGATGAGAACACGACTTCTGCGCCTGCTGATTGAAGACATTCTTCAATCGCCGGACCCGGAATGCCATCGCGATCACCGATAATGATCGCTTTTTTGCCTTCTAAGATGGCCATTTCCATTCCTCCTTCAATAATTTATTTATACCGCAGAGCGGGATAAATCCCTAAAGATGCGCCTGGATCATTGCTTCGACATTGACGGGCGTCGCATCGTCCTTGATCAGGTCTTTGACCTTTTCACCGTCTTTGTAGAGAACAATGGTGGGCAATCCCAAAACCTTCTGGCTAATGGCCAGTCTTCTGGCTTTTGAGGTGTTGATGCTCACGAATTTCATCCGGTCGCCGTAGACGTCGGCAAACCTGTGGATATGAGGCATCAGCGCTTCGCAGGGAACGCAGCCGTCACCGAAAAAGTCGCAGAGTACATAGCCTTCTGCCTGAAGCACTTCAGCTTCGAATGTGTCTTTGTTTACTTCCAGCATGTTCCGATCCCTTCTATCCTTCCAGATTCTCGATGTATTTTCCGGCCTGGGTCGCCGCGATGGCTCCGTCAGCGGCAGCCGTTACCACCTGTCGAAGGCTTTTGACTCTGATATCGCCGGCGGCAAAAACGCCGGGGATGGTGGTTTTCATATCATCGTCGGTTTTGACATACCCGTTTTCCAGCGGAAGCTTTCCTTCCAGAACCCCTGTGTTGGGTTTGTATCCGATAAATACGAACACTCCGAAGATACCGTCTTCCTCGTCGGCCAGGATTTCCCTCTGCTCGCCGCTTTTGGTGTCTTCGACGACCATGCGGGACAGAAGTCCGTCGCCGGAAAGCTCTTTGACCACTGAATTCCACATAAACTCCAAATTTTCGATCTTAAAGGCTTTTTCCTGAATCGCTTTGACCGCGCGCAACTCGTCTCGTCGATGGATAACGGTCACTTTCCGTGCAAATTTGGTCAAGTGCATGGCTTCTTCCACGGCGGCATCTCCGCCGCCCACTACATACACTTCAAAACCTTCAAAGAATGCTGCGTCGCAAGTCGCACAATAGGATACGCCTTTGCCTGTAAACTCATCCTCTCCGGGACATCCGATCTTGGTCGGCATTGCGCCGCCGGCCAGGATAACGGTCTTTCCAAGATAAGTCTCCTTTTGACCGATGATCTTCTTCGGATTCCCTTCCAATTCCATGTCCGTAACTGTATCTATTATCTTCTCCGCGCCAAACTTCTGTGCCTGAGCGGAAAAACGCTCAACCAAGCTGGGCCCCGTCTCGCCTTCGATGGATCCCGGATAGTTGTCGATCTCCGCCGTCTGAACGATCTGGCCGCCGTCTTTTTCCTTTTCCACGATCAGCGTGGACAACCTGCTTCGCCCCGCATACAAACCGGCAGCTAAGCCGGCCGGACCGGCGCCAACGATAATAACGTCATATATTTTATCCATACACATTTCCTCCCTAACGGATTTATTTTACTCGAAAACGGTTTGTTCTTCAATAGGTGTTGACAATGCATTCAAAGCTTTGTCCAACAACTTTCTGCGCAGCTCTCTTTCTTCCTCCGGTGTAGCACTCGGATTTCCCAGAGGATGGGGGATGGCAATCGTAGGAACGATCCTGTTGGCACCCACCGTCAGCGAGATGGGAACAACTGTGCACAAGTGTACCACAGGGATTCCTGCGCGCTCGATTTCCTTGACCATCGTTGCACCGCAACGAGTACAGGTTCCTCAGGTAGATGTTAGGATCACGGCCGTGATGCCATCTGCAACCAAGTCCTTGCTGATCTCCTGGGCAAATTTCTTTGCAGACGCTACGGCGGTGCCGTTTCCGACCGTTGAATAGAAATACCTGCTGAGGCTCCCGATTTTGCCGTCCTTTTCGAATTCACGAAGCATGTCCACCGGCAGCACCCTGTCCGCATCGTCATTGGCATAAGTGGGATCGTAGCCGCCGTGGGCTGTTTCATAATTGACGTCCGTAAGGTCCGAAACTCCCTCCAGGTCGTATTTGCCGTATTTGGAAGCAGAAGAAGATTCGATCCGATCCGGATTGCCTTTGGGCACAATGCCGCCCGACGTTACCAGGGCGACTTTAGCCTTGCGCATGTCCGTCACGGCTGCATTGGGAGGTACTCTGTCAAAATCCGGCATGGGGAATTCGGTTTCGAAGGGTTCACCGGCCAGTTTTTTAAGCAGCATATCCACGGCCCGTCTGGAACCTCTCTTTCCTTCAAAGAAGTTTTTGCGGATACCCATCGGCATATATCCTTCTTCGGAGGCAGGCCCCAAAGCTTCTCCCCGGGCCAGCTTCAGCGCCAGAGGTACCATGGCTGCGACCGCGTCTCTCATTCCGATCGCGCTGTCCTTGGTCGGTACGATATATACACTGGATTTAAACAGATCGACGCCGGGATTTTCCGTATACATGCCGGTAACCGCCGGAATGCCCAGTTTTTCCTTTACCGCAGAAGCCACCGTTCCGCAGGCCACGCCGTAGCGTCCCGCATTGAAGGCCGGTCCGCAGATCACCAGATCAGGCTTTTGTTCCCGAATCATCATCAGGATCGCCTCAATGGACGCTTCCGTGTTTTCGTTGAAATAGGAGTCTCCGCAATATATGGTGGCAACCATTTTTGCATTGTCTCCCAACGCAGCCTGGAAGGCCATGCCCGGACCGATGGGTCCTTCTTTTATTTCCGGGGGAATGTTGGCCTTTTCCTCTCCGCCGATCTGGGCGAAAAACTGATTGAGGTAGTGGACCACTTTGATCTGATTCATGTTTTCCTCCTATCTGGCGCTGAGGGTGTTATAACCCAGCTCGTTTGTGGCGCCGGTGATCACCTGAAGTTCTGCGGTGATGGTTCCGTCTTCCTTTAAAGATCCGGACCAGCCTCCGGCGATGTGATCCACCTGGTCGATGGATCCGATCACGCGATCCATAGCCGGCAGATGGATTACCATGTTTGCATTTCCGCCTGTCACGACAGCATCGGCGGCCGCGTCGGCATCAGCCAGGGATTGAGACGCTCCGTCCTGACCGGCATATTCATCTGTAATGATGACCGTCTTGATTCCTTTAGCTTCGATCTTTTTACAGTTCATGATCAGGTCGGTATCGGGATTACCGAAGCCTTCCTGCGAAATAATAACGCCGTCCAGACCGAGGTACGCGCAAAGTTCTGCCGTACGGTCGGAGGAACGTTCTTTATCCGCCAGATACACATTCTCGTTTGTGATCATCAAACCCACAAAATTCAGAGTTTTGCCATGCTCTGAAAACAGATCCTCCACCACCGGATTGTTCAGATGATGATAGGTCGTATTCTTGTCGCAGGCAGATACACAGTTTCCGCTGACGATGGCGCCGTCCATCAGCTCCGTAGGGCCGATGAGCGTCGGAAGCGTCTGCTTTGCATCCACTCCGTATACGTAGGTATCGTGGAGCAGTCCCTGGCTTTGAAGCATCAGCACGTAACCCACTCTTGGCAGCTCCGGATACATCTTTATCCCATCCGTGACAGAAAGCGTTTCAAAAGTGCGCACTTCTTCGGGCTCCAGATGCTCTGCCAATTTGCCGAGATATTCCGCCGTCTTGAGACCGGCCAGCCGCAGCGCTTTCTCGTACGCATGCTGCAGCATTCCCTCCTTGGGTTGGATGATGAGCACCAGACTGTTCAGCTTTGAAAAAGGAGTATATTTTGCTCCTTCTCCGCTCATGTCGATGATCCCTTCCTGGAAGCCGACCACTTTTCCTGTGGTTATCACTGCCGCACCCTTCAGAACATGAGTCCTTCCCGTCCCGACAGTCCGGACTTTCGCGCACCAGCCGGGGAAGATCCCTCCGGTTCCGCTTACTTTGACCCGCGGTTCGATCACATCCTTCACCGGCGTGATGCGCACCGACTCTCCGGGACGTGCCAAATCCAGTTCCACGGATGCGATTCCTTCATCCTCCAAGAGCAGCGCAGACAATTCCTTTTTGTTAACATATAGCGTATTATTGTCTACTTTTGATTTTGGGCCGAATTGTATATCCCGAATGGGGATATACCCTAGTTCCAACTTCATACGTCATTCCTCCTCCGATAAGATCAACAGTATTCCTACTCGCTCAGCGCACTGCTCAGCAGTGATAGATCGATTTCCCTGAAATCCTCTTTCATTTTTTCCGTGGAGCCCTCTCCCCGATCTGTGCGTGCAGTCTTAATGAACCGGTCAAAAACCAAGATCGCTTCCTCGATGATAAGAACCGAATCCGCATCTGTTTTATCCAGCACAGCATCACTGACGACCACCGAACGATAGGGGGTCTCATTGGGTTTAAGGCTTCCCATCAACGGATGCGTGATCAGCTGATGCCTGCCGTGGACCAGATCCCGAGCTTTTACCAAAACCTCCCTGTAATTCCCTTCAACGAAGAGAATGACATGAGCGTTTTCGTAAGTGCTTCGAACCAGTGGATTATTTGTAATGATCACGATGACCTCCACAAAATACAGCGAATAAAAAAGAACAGGAAAACCAAATGCCTTCCTGCTCTGTGTATGACCTGAGAGTTTCTCTCCTGGGAGATTGCCCCTACGGTGCTTTCGCTCTCCAGAGTTGCATCCAAATGCGGTCCGTTTACCTGAGATCATCGCCTGTCCCTTGGCCGGGGATCAAACTTATTCCTTCGGTGTGACTATCGTCCCTCTCCCGCACTCTTCCTACGCGTATTTTTTTGTGGTTTCAGTCTATCACAGACCGTCTTTCTGCACAAGCCGTTATTTTATCGATATCATTCATGAAATACCCTGCGATCCCCCTCCAGCCGGGTGATCTTTGCGCCATCGCAATACTCCAGGATCTGCATGGCATATTTTCTTGACGTCTGAAGCTTGTCCCGCAGTTCGGCCAGCGTGATGCTGCCTTGTGTTTCGATGTGGTGTTTGATTTCTTCGATGACCCGGCTCAGGACTCCAGCGTCGATATAGGTTGCGGGATTCAATCGGACGAGCGCCCCTTCCGAGGCCAGCGCACCCAGCAGTGCCCGGCATTCCTGGCGATCTGCGCAACCGTTGAGAATGTCGTCCGTCTCGGGTGGTTCGTGACTCCATGTCCGGAAGGATTGCTTGAGTTCCTCCATTTTCGCTTTCTGCTTTTCCGTGTATTCCACCTGAAATCCGGAAAGTGCCACCGTGGTGGCTTCCCATTGCAGAATCTCTCTTTCGGCCAGAAGCGCGATCATTTTTTCCAGATGCCGCTGGTCGTTCACCCGAAGAGACAGGCCCAGTTTGTTGCGGAACTCTTCCTTGACGATCCCGGGGGAAAGAGGCTCCTTTTTATGATATTCATTCAATATCTTTCCGGCTTTTATGGCTGCTTCTGCAATAAAATCGCTGTGTACGAACACTCTTTCCGTCAATCCTGCGAGTGTGCCGCGATCCACACCGGAGCGGCAATGCGCCAACGCTTCTTCCAACGTCATCCCCGCCTGCTTGGCAAGAGCCGAAACATCCGGGAAAACGCGGCTCTGTTCCTTGATCATGAGCTCCAGAAGATCGGAATCCTCGCCTTTTTCCTTGATCTCCAGCGCATCCAGAACCGATATGTCCTTTCTTTTGTGCTTTTTGGGATATGCATCCAGGACGGACCCGCCACCGATCGTTTCCAATGGAGAATAATAGCGAACCACAAAATAATCTCCCTGCTTTAACGCGATCGGCTCCTCCAGCCGAAGCTGAGCATAACAGCTGTCTCCGCCCAGCAGCTCATCCCTGTCCAGCAACACAGCCTTGCATAGCACTTCATCGGATCCGAAATGAAAGTGGAGCCGGCTCCCGTTTTCCAGTTTTCGCTTTGTGCTCTCCAGCAAGTGAAGACGCACATCCAGCATAAGCGTAGGACGGAGGCTATTGCACGCAGCCAGGACCTGCCCTCTGGAAAGATCCTCCTTCTTGATATTGGTCAAATTGACCGCTGTCCGCTGGCCCGCCTCAGCCGAATCCACCATCATTCCGTGAACTTGAAGGTTTCGGACTTTGGCTGTCCGCTCCTGGGGATAGATCATGACCGGCTGTCCTACTTGGATCGTACCTTCCAGCAGTGTGCCCGTCACAACCGTGCCGAAACCTCCGATTGTGAACACACGGTCGATAGGCATCCGCAGCAGCCCGGGGTCGCTGTTTCGCTTTCCGGGAACTTTGACCATTTCAAAAATCATATCCCGCAGCAGATCGATCTGGTGGCCTGTCTTGGAGGAAACATCGATAATGGGGGCCTGCTCTAAAAATGAGCCTTTGACGGTGGCCCGGATATCTGCGTGGACCAGTTCCATCCACTCCTCGTCCACTACATCCGATTTCGTGACAACGATGATTCCTCTCCGGATGTTCAACAGCTTCAGAATGTCCAGATGCTCCAGTGTTTGAGGCATTACACCCTCGTCAGCTGCGATCACCAGCAGCACCAGATCGATCCCGCCGATGCCCGACAGCATATTCCGGATAAACTTCTCATGGCCGGGCACATCGATGATCCCGATATCGGTGCCGTCGGGAGCCCTCATGTCGGCAAAACCCAGCTCGATGGTGATCCCGCGCTGTTTTTCTTCCTTAAGGCGGTCCGTATCAATGCCGGTCAGGGCTCGAATCAGGCAGGTTTTTCCGTGGTCCACATGGCCGGCGGTACCGATGATGATATTGTTCATATGCTGCTCCGGTTTCACTATCACAATAGCTTTTATTCATTATACATGACCCAAAAGGGTTTTCAAAAGAAAGAATTTCCGATATAATCGCTATATTGTGCATAGAAAGGAGGATCATCATGTCAAAAGACAAACCCAATTTGCTGGATATGGCCAACCACAGCGGCTGAGCCGCTAAAATAGGCCCCGGGGCCCTTGCGCAAGTTTTGTGCAAGCTTCCAAAATTTTCCGACCCGAACCTGATGGTGGGCTTTGACACTTCCGATGATGCTTCTGTTTATAAACTCAACGAAACGACAGCGATCATTCAGACTGTGGATATGTTTCCGCCGGTCACCGACGATCCTTACGACTTCGGCCGCATTGCTGCCGCCAACGCTCTTTCGGACGTATACGCCATGGGCGGCCAGCCTAAGCTGGCACTGAATATCCTGTGCTATCCGGAAGATTTTCCGGAAGAATCCATTGAAGGGATTCTACGTGGTGGTTACGAGAAAGTAGCCGAAGCCGGCGCTATGATCACCGGCGGTCATACGATCAAGGACCCGGTACCCAAATACGGCCTGTCCGTGACAGGCTTCGCCCACCCCAAAGACATCCGGACCAACAACGGCGTCCGGGAAGGCGATGTCCTGGTCCTGACAAAACCCATCGGGATCGGTACGTTGAATTCCGCTGCGACCCTCGGCGTGATCACTCCGGGAGAAAAAAAACGGGTGATCGAAACCATGGCGGAGCTGAACAAGACGGCTTTCGAAGTATCCAAAGGCTTTCCGATCCACGCATCCACCGATGTGACCGGCTTCGGACTGCTGGGACACGCCTACGAAATGTTTGCCGGAACGGACTGTTCCCTCAGTCTCCTTTCTTGGCAGATCCCTGTCCTGGAAGGAGCTCTGGCCTATGCCAGGCAAGCCATCGTACCGGGCGGAACCTTCACCAATCAGATTTATTTGGATGATTATATTTCCTATTCCTCCAACCTGGAGGATGCGGTAAAACTGCTGCTGGCCGATCCGCAGACTTCCGGGGGACTGCTGTTTGCCCTGAACGAAAAAGAAGCTCAGGAATTGGTCCGAAGACTGAAGGATCACGTAGCCCATGCAGAGATCATCGGCGTGGCCACCAAAGAAAAAGAACGCCGGATCTATGTAGAATAAACCCATTTCGAGATCTGAGCACACAAAAACGGTACAGCCGTCGGCTGTACCGTTTTTGCTTTCGGAATCGGACTCAGATCGTCAACTGATACACCCCGGCGACCTCGATCCCTTCGCTGCAGGCTGCCTGTTCAAGCGCTTCTCTGCTTTCCGGCGGAGCGCTCCAGGCCATGCCGCAGCCGGAAGTGATCTCCCTGGGCACGGGAATCAGTCTGCCGGGCAATGAACGGGCGTTGCATGCCTTTTCCATGGCCATGGCTGCAGTCGTGGTATGAAATGTGATCACGAGTTTCAGTTCTTTTTCTCTCATGCGCTGAGTTCCTCCACCGCCCGGATCGCTTCGTCGATCTCCGCTTCGGTATTGAACCAGCTGAAGCTGAAGCGGACGGCGCCCTGCGCTTTTGTTCCCAAAGCCCGGTGAAGCCTGGGCGCGCAATGGGCGCCCGGGCGGGTGGCGATATCGTACTTTTCCGACAGCTCGTCCGATACAGCGCCGGAATCGTAATCCCTGATGTTGAGCGCCACGATGGCCGTGCGCTGCGATGCGGAAAAATCACCATAGACCGTGACCCCTTCGATCTGAACAACACCCTCGTAAAAACGGCGCATCAGGGTATTCTCTTTTAAAGAAATAGTGCTGATTCCGGTCTCCCGAATAAAATCCACAGCAGCAGACAATCCTGCGATGCCGTGGCTGTTCAGCGTGCCGGCCTCCAGACGCGTGGGATACTCCGAAGGCTGTTCTTTGCTGTAAGAATGGACGCCTGTTCCACCCACTTTCAGAGGCAGGATCTCCACGCCCTCCCGAATGCACATGCCGCCGGTACCCTGGGGTCCCAGCAGGCCTTTGTGACCCGTAAAACAGAGGATATCGGCGCCGAGCTGCCCCATATCGACTGGGATGCAACCCGCAGTCTGCGATGCGTCTGCGATCAAAAGAATACCCTTTTGACGGGCAATGCGGCTCACACGTGCCAGGTCGATCATCCCCCCAGTCAGGTTAGACGCGTGATTGCAGACGATGACTTTTGTATTCGGCCGGATCAGCGCTTCAAAATCATCATAGGACACATGTCCATTGGCGTCAGCAGGAACAAAGCTCAGTTCCACGCCCTGTCCAGCCTCCAGCCGATACAGCGGACGAAGGACCGAATTGTGCTCCAGGTCCGTGGAGATCACGTGATCTCCCGGGAAGACCGTCCCATTGATCGCAATGTTCAGCGCCTCTGTGGAATTGCATGTAAACACTACATGATCGGCGTTCGGACACCCCAGCAATTCTGCGATTTTGACCCGGGCTTCGTATACCGTACGGGATGCCTTGAGCGATCCGCTGCTGGTGCCCCGGGCGGAGTTGCCGAGGGAATACATGGCTTCCGCCACGGCTTCGATGACCTGAGGCGGTTTTTGCAGAGTCGTGGCGGCATTATCCAGATAAATCATGGTTTGATCACTTTCCCCGCGGCATTCAGCTTTTCTACGATGCTGTACATGTTGGAAACCGAACCGACCGCCAGTTTCTCCGACAATTCATAAAAGTTCAAGCATGTGCCACAGGTCATTATTTCCACTCCCTGGGCTTCCAGACTTCTAATGTCCTCCAAAGAAGCAGAGCCTTCCACGGTGAGCTTGGCGCCGCTGTTGTAGAAAATCAAGGCCGAAGGCAGCGTTTCCAGCTGTGTCAGCGCGTAAATGAAGCCTTTCATCAGCAGCGTACCCAAGGTGTCATCTCCCCGGCCCATGGTTTCACTTTCGATCGCCACCACGGTGTCTGTTCTGGCATCCGGAATGCAAGATACCTCGTCCTCTTTCGTCGATGAAGCGGTAATAGTATCGACGCGGATCACAAAACGCTTTTCCTCCAGCTTTTCACTGCTTGGCGTTAGGTTTTTCCCCGATAAGAATTTCATAACGTTTTGCACAGCAGTTTCGTTGTCCACTAAAACTTCCAGCGTTTCGGGGCCTTGCATTTCGTTCAGCGCCTTCATGGTTTTCACTACGGGGATCGGGCAGGCGTCGCCCAGAGCATTGATCGTGATCATGGTATTGTTTCCTCCTTACAGCATTTCCAGGAAAGCTTCGATTCTTGTGGAGATCTGGCCACTGTCCGCTTTCCCGTAATCAGTTTCCAGAACCATATATGGCAATCCGGCATCGCCCATCAGTCTGCGAATGGAGAACGACTCCACCGCATAGGGAGTGCACGTCTGCAGGTCCACTTCAATAACACCGTCTACCTGATACTCTTTCACGAGATCCGTCAGCATTTCCATGCGGCGAGAATTGGGTGTCATCACCGAACAGCCGATCTGCAGGTACCGCGCGGCCACAGCGCGGACGATATCCTCTGCATCGGTATCGACTCTGGGCGCCGCCGCCTTGATCCCTGTGCAGTTTTCGAAGCAGACGACAACGCCACCTCGATCTTCCACGGCTTTAACCGTCTTGTCCAAAACACCGCCCATGGGACATCCTGTCATCAGGATCCTCTTTGATCCCTCCCTCACCGGTCGAAGACCGGACTGATATTTCTCGACTGCTGACTCTTGGAAGCCTGCCAGCAGATCGATCGTCTCTTGACGGTCAAAAATAAAACCTGCACCTTCCAATGTCTTATAGATCTGATGTCCGAAAACCGGAGGCGGATTCAGCTTCTGCATTTCCATCAGCCGGCATTTGGCCTGTCGTTCCGCATTCCGGATTACAGCAGCTTTGCGGATCCCTTCTTCGGTGATCTTAACGGAAAATTTCTGTTCCAGGTACGTAATGAAATGACGGATCTCTTCGGTCCAATAATCCAGAGCATGATCATCGTGGCGCTGGGGAAGATGAAGGATGTATGTGTCTTTCATTGTACCCAGCAACTCGTACATTTTCTTTTTACCGTCGCAGGTGGTTTCCCCCACGATAAGATCGGCAAAATAAGTATACGGGCATTTGTCCGTCAAAGCAAACCCATAGCTGGACTTGATCAGAGGGCAAAGATTCTTGGGCAGCTGCGCTTCGGCGGCAGGGATTGTCTCGTCGCTCATGCCGCAAAGACCCACCGGAATGATTCCGGCTGCATCCAGTATTTCCAACGGCGTGAATGTGCAAAATATTCCGGCCACCAGTCCATTGCTCTCTTTGATTTTTTTTACTCTGAGGAAACCATTCTGCCTGGCCTCATTGAATGTATCATAATTTTCCGGCAAATGATATTGCATCGATCCTGCTCCTTTACAGCGCTGCAGCGAGAAGGGCTGCCCCATAAGCTCCGGCATAACGTCCGTCTGCATGAGTCGTAACAGCCTTCCCTAATTCTTTTGAAAGCGCTTCGCAAATATAAGCGCTGTCGCACAATCCTCCTGTCAGACAGACACGCCTGTTGCCGAGAATCAATTTACCTGCCTGGGAACTGACTTTCTTCACAATGGAATCAACTACGGCAAAGGCGATATTTTCCTTTTGCTCCCCTTTCCCGATCAGCGAGATCACCTCAGATTCCGCAAATACCGTGCACATGGAGCTGATCGTCGTATCGCTGCCCCTGGATGCCAGTTCCGTGAGCTCATCCAAGCGCACACTAAGGATATTTGCCATGATCTCAAGAAACCGCCCTGTCCCGGCTGAACACTTGTCGTTCATGAGAAAGTCCGAAACGGCGCTGTCGACTACCTGGATGATTTTCGTATCCTGCCCGCCGATATCGATCACCGTCAGATCAGATTCATCAAAGATGCAGCCTGCACCTTTCGCATGACAGGTGATCTCAGTAATGCACTTATCGGCATAAGGCACCGCGATGCGTCCATAACCGGTAGCCACACAAGGCGTGTGTGACGCATCGATCCCCTCCTTTCTCAATTGCTGCCTGATGGCGGCCGCCGTATCGACGCTGCTCCAGCCTGTCGGCTGAACCAGACGTCGCAGGATCGTTCCTTTTTTGTCTACGGCAACGGTCTTGGCGCTTGTGGAGCCGATGTCGATTCCGATAAAAACGTCCATAATACAACTTCCTCACTCTATCATGATCTTGATGTGAAAGGAGCGTCTGACACCGGCGCGCCGGCATCAAACGCCACTTTCTTTTGGCGGGAACATGTGAGAATCGAACTCACCCGAGAGGCTCCTAACCCCTCACAACGGTTTTGAAGACCGCAAGGCACACCAGCACCCATCTGCTCCCACAACGGTACGTATTTTACACGAATCATCCTAAAATATCAAGAAGCAATTTGACCACGATCGGGATTTCGGCATCACTGATCGTGCGCATGTCCAGGAGAAGGCGCCCTTCGCTGATCCTGGCGATCACAGGCGGCTCCTGGCACCGAAGCTGCCTCTCCAGGTCTGAAACGCCGCGATCCAAAGGCTCCACGCTCACTGCGATCGTAGGAAGATCCAGCATGGGCGCTGAACCACCGCCGACTCTGCCGACTTCTCTGCACACAGAAAATCGGGCATTGATGCAAACCGACAGTTGTGTGATCACGGAATCCGCTTTCTTTTCCAGTTCTGAAAGCGAAGCGGTGATCATGGATAGCACAGGGATGTCACGGCAAGCTTGCTTAGAGTCACGATACAGTCGAAATGTCTCTTCCAACCCGGCCAATGTCATTTTGTCCACCCGGACCACTCTTGCCAGCGGATGACGCTTCATGCGTTCGATATATTTCATCTTCCCCACCAATATGCCGGCTTGGGGCCCGCCCAGCAGCTTGTCTCCGCTGAACAGAACAACATCTGCGCCCTCTGCCAGCGATCTGCCCACAGTGGGTTCATCCAATCCATAGTCCCTCAGATCGACAATAAGTCCGCTGCCCAGATCGTGGATCATGGGCAACCCATGGCAATGAGCCAGTTCCGCCAAGTCAGGCACCGATACATCCTGTGTGAATCCGATGATCCGGTAGTTGCTGGTATGTACTTTAAGAAGTGCACCGGTTTGATCGCCGATGACGTTCTCATAATCACTGAGATGTGTTTTGTTCGTTGTGCCCACTTCTCGCAACACGGTGCCGCCCAGCGCCATGATCTCCGGGATCCGAAAGGATCCTCCGATCTCCACCAGCTCGCCCCTTGAGACGACCACTTCCCGGTCTCTGGCAATAGCCATCAGGCACAGAAGCGTGGCAGATGCATTGTTGTTCACCACCATCGCCGCTTCGGCGCCGGTGATCCGGGCAATCAGGCTGCTCACGTGATCGTGGCGGCTGCCCCGTTGTCCCGTCATGAGGTCATATTCCAGTGTGGAATAGCCTTTGGCCACCTCTGTCACCTGAACGGCAGCGCTGTCGGCCAGTCTTGCTCTTCCCAGGTTTGTATGAAGCAAAATGCCGGTCCCGTTGATCACACGCCGCAGATTTCTCCGCTCGGACGTTGTCAATATCCGCCGAGCCAACGCAATGACGGCGTCGGAACCGGTTTCCGTCTCTTCGCCGCTCAGTAAGGCACTGCGTGTCTCGTCGATGGCCTGACGAAGCGCTTCAACGACCACCTCGCGTACGGTGGTCTGCGTCCATTCAATCACATCGCAACGTTTCAAAAGTTCATCGACTTTCGGCAGATTTCTCAATTGCTCATTCGTGGTCATAGGATCTCCTTTGCAGAGAAAAAGCATAATGCTTTATCGCAACGCTTTCGTTACAGAACCATTATTGCACAATTGCAGCGAGAATCCAAGATGGTAATTATTCGAGGATCTCGCCTTCCGCTGAAATCGTCACCACCTGCCAGGGGATGAACTTCCCGCTGTCCTGCAGCGCCTTTTTACCGGCATACTCCAATCCGCCGCAGCAGGGAACCTCCATGCGAACGATCGTCACACTTTTGATGTCGTTCTGTCTTATGATTTCCGTCAATTTTTCCGAATAATCGCCTTCATCCAGCTTGGGACAGCCGATCAGTGTCACTCTGTTGCGAATAAACTTGTTGTGGAAATCACCGTAAGCATAGGCAGAGCAATCTGCGGCGATGAGCAGATGAGCGCCTTGGAAATAGGGCGCGTTCACCGGCGCGAGTTTGATCTGGACTGGCCACTGGCGCAGCTGACTTGCCGAGGAAGCGATGGTGGGCTGCTCGCTGCAGGAACAGGATTCCGGCTCCTTAAATAAACTTTTGCTGACACTTCCCGGGCAACCGCAAGGTAACGGTTCCTGCGCGGATTTGCCTTGCTTGGCCAAGACGGCAGCTTCGTCATAGGCAGCTGCTTCCCGCACTTCAAAGGATATGGCTCCGGTGGGACAAGCCGGCAGACAATCTCCCAGACCATCGCAGTAATCGTCCCGAAGCAGGACCGCTTTTCCATCCACCATGCCGATGGCGCCCTCGTGGCAGGCTTCCGCACAAAGACCGCAACCGTTGCACAATGCACTGTCTATTTTAATAATTTTTCTCTTCATTTTCATCTACCTCCGTGACTTTCTGGATCAAGTATATTATAATAGTTGTGGAAAATATGTTGCAAATACAACGGAGGCCCCTATGGTTTTATACGATTCCGTTCTTTCAAACTCTGTTCTTTTTAAAAATATTGATTCCTATGATATCCCTGACGTGCTCCAATGTCTTTCTTCGACGCGTAAAACATATCGCAAGGGGGAGTTTATTTTTCATATCGGCGAGAAAGACGTTCCGCTGGCCATGCTGCTGGAGGGCGAGATACATATCAATACCGAGGATTTTTGGGGAAACCAGACCATTCTGGCAGAGATCCGGCCCGGGCAGATTTTTGCGGAAACCTACGCACTGGTCCCCGATACGCCTCTTGCAGTCAACGCCTTTGCCCTCACCGACTGCAATGTGCTGTTGATGAACGCAGGCAGCATTCTGCGCGCCTGTCCGAAAGCCTGTTCCTTCCACCAGACACTCATTCAGAACCTGGCTGAAATCTTGGCTTCCAAGAATCTGATGCTGACCGGTAAGCTGGAGCACATGGCCCAGCGCACCACTCGAAATAAACTGCTTTCTTACCTTTCGGTTCAGTCTCTTCAGACAGGAAGCAACACCTTTAAGATCCCATTCAACCGGCAGCAGCTGGCCGATTATCTGGCGGTGGACCGCAGCGCCATGTCCAGCGAATTATCCAAACTTCAAAAGGAAGGTTTACTGGAATTCAGCAAAAACAGCTTCACGCTCCATTAAAAAACCCGCGCCGATCGGCGCGGGTCTTATCTCGAAACTACTTACCCATTTGCTTCGCCACTTCTTCGGCAAAGTTTTCTTCTTTCTTTTCGATGCCTTCGCCCACTTCGTAGCGCAGCATCTCGACGATTTTCATATCCTTGCCGAGATCTTTGGCAACGGCCTCGACATAATCTTTAACGCTCATATCGTTGTTCTTGACAAATTTCTGCTCCACGAGGCAAGTTTCCTTGAGTTCTTTCTTAAGGCGTCCGATTACCATCTTTTCCACGATCTCCGCCGGCTTCCCTTCGTGAAGGGCTTGGGCGACCAAGATCTGCTTTTCGTGCTCCAGATACTCCGGATCCACTTCGGATTCATCCACAAACTGAGGTCTCATGGAAGCTGCCTGCATGGCGACATCTTTGCCCACGATACTGATCTCGTCAGCGGTAGCTTCTGTCTGAATACCGATGACCACACCGATCTTGCCGCCACCGTGAACATAACCGGCATACTTGACACCGGCTGTATTGAACTTGACAAAGCGGCGAACGCTTAAGTTTTCGCCGATCTTAGCAATCATGTTGTTCAGAGCGTCCTGAACCGTGCCTTCGCTCCCGTAGGGAAGTGCCATAAAGGCTTCCATGGATTCCGCCGCTCCGTTCAGAGCCATCTGAGACAGTGTTTCGACAAAGCTTACGAATGCTTCGTTCTTTGCAACGAAATCAGTCTCTGAATTGACTTCGATCGCAGCGGCCTGTGTCGCGTCTTCGTTGAACGCCAGACGGACAAGACCTTCCGAAGCCACACGACCGGCTTTTTTTGCGGCCTTGGCCAATCCATTTTCTCTGAGGTAGTCAACGGCTTTTTCCATATTGCCGTCGGTTTCTGTCAGGGCTTTCTTGCAATCCATCATGCCTGCGCCGGTCGCTTCGCGCAGTTCTTTTACCATTGCTGCTGTTACTGCCATATCTGTTCTCCTTATTACTGTATTACTGTCATGCGCAAGGATGCGCCAAATTTCACTTTGCTGTTGTATGTCTATTCTTCGTCGGGCAGCTCGGCAGCATCTTCTTCCGCTTCCGGCTCTGACTCAGCTGTCGCTTTTACTTCTTCCGGTGCAACTTCTTCTGCCGCTGCAGGTGCGGCAGCGGTTTCTTCCTGTGCCGGCGCATAGGATTCGCCCTGCTTGCCTTCGATGACGGCCTCTGCCATTTTTCCGGTGATCAGCTTGACGGCGCGGATCGCATCGTCGTTGGCGGGGATCACATAATCCACATCATCCGGGTCGCAGTTGGTGTCGCACATGCCGACGATGGGAATATCCAGAATCCTTGCTTCTTTTACTGCGATCTTTTCTTTCTTGGGATCCACGACGAACAGTGCGCCGGGCATCCCCTTCATATCTTTGATGCCGTTCAGGAATTTCTCCAGCTTGGCCATTTCCAGGCGAAGCTTCTGCACTTCCTTCTTGGTAAGCGCGTCGAAAGTGCCGTCGGTTTCCATCTTTTTAATGTCGTTGAGCCGCTTGATTCGTAGAGAGATCGTCTTATAGTTCGTGAGCATGCCGCCCAGCCATCTCTCGTTGACGTAGAACATGTCGCAGCGGATCGCTTCGTCGGCGATCGTGGCCTGAGCCTGCTTTTTGGTCCCTACGAACAGGATCGGCTTGTTGGATGCTGCTACGCTCTTGATGAACTCGTAGGCTTCCTCTACTTTACGAACGGTCTTCTGCAGATCGATGATGTAGATCCCGTTCCGCTCCGTAAAAATGTAGGGCGCCATTTTGGGGTTCCATCTTCTGGTCTGATGTCCGAAGTGAACGCCGGCTTCCAATAATTGTTTCATCGAAATAACTGCCATGTTTTTTTCCTCCCGGTTTTTCCTCCATTTTCGGTCTCCCGGCACAGACTTCTCTCGAAGCACCGCTGAGCCGGCACGAAAATGTGTGTATTTTGAAATCGTATGCGATGGTGCATACCTTAGGTATATTACACTATCGATCCGGTCTTGGCAAGTTTTTTTTCCTGTGCTACAATCAGGTGAATCATTACAGTCGACAAACGAAAGGTGCGTAAATCATGGCCATTCTCCCCAACAACGAAGCAATGATCCACGAGATCGCTCAGGAGCCGGATCTCTTTCGGCATGTCCTCCGAAACCGGAAGCGCTACACAGAAGACTTTGTGAAGATCTTTCGTAAAAAACCGATCAAGAGGATCTATCTTGTGGGAAGCGGATCTCCATCGCACCTTTCGGAAACACTGCGGTATGCGGCCATTTCCATGTTGGGTGTCGAAGCCAGCGCGCCTCTGCCTTCCCTGTTTCTTTACCACGATGCGTTCAACGCTTCCGGCGCCTATCGGCCGGAGGAGATGCTGCTCATCTGCCCCGTGGAATCCGGCAAAACCAAAGGTCCTGTCATTGCGGCACAAAAAGCCAACGAACTGAGGATCCCCGTCGTCTGCACAACCCTGGACGAAACCGGCATCTTGGCCGGCCTTTCCGACGTGGTGATCAAGAAACCATCGGGTGCGGAAAAAGCGCCGCCCACAACAAAAGGCCACTCGATCGGTCTGTTTATCCTTCTTTTGTGCTTCTTGGAGGCGGCTCGCGAGACCGGGCGCATGTCTGCCGAAGCCTATGCTGCCTACGACGCCGGCTTTCAGCAAATGGCCGGTAACGTGAACGCAAACCGCCTGCAAGTGCAGGAATGGTACCGCAGGCGTCAGAGTGACGTGATGGCCTCGGAACGCTATTGGTTTTTAGCCTACGGCGCCAACTACGGCACCGCCACGGAAGCGGTTCTGAAATTCATCGAATCCCATCAAAAGCCCACCTTTGCCTATGAATTGGAAGAATTCCTCCACGGTCCGCTGTGCGCAGTTCGGCCGGAGGATGTTGTTTTCTTTCTTGCGGCGGAGGATTGCCAAGAAAAAGAACGGATGCTTCAGTTGTATCATGCCATGAAGCCGGACTATCCAAACTGCACGCTGGTTCGTTCCTCGAAGGATGCTCCCGCCGACGACTGGGACCTGCCCCTGGACACCTGCGGCCTGCCCTTTCTGAACGCACTGGAATATCTGATCCCTGTTCAAGTACTGGCCTACGAGATCGCAGACGCCGCCGGGATCGATGTGACCGTGTGGACGACACAGAAGATCCGCAGCCAGATGAAGCCGGGATTCGACCGCTGAACAGCTGAACAAAAGGAAGGCATTGCTATGAAAGAAGCGATCCTGGCCGTGGACATCGGCGGATCCAAGTATATGACCGGGCTGATCCGGCCCGACGGAACTCTTCTTGCAAAGGAACGAAAGACGTGGACGGAGTATACACAGCCGCTCATTCGAAGCCAGTTGCTGGAGGCCGTCAGCGACATGCTGGGAGCACATCCGGATGTCCGGGTTATCGGGGGAGGCGTAACCATTCCGGGCCTTGCAGACCCGCAAAGCGGCGTCTGGGTGAGCACGGAATTCATGGGGATCAAGAACTATCCCATCGCAAGAGATCTGGAGAAGGTTTTCGGCCTGCCGTTTTATATCGAAAATGACGGGCGGGCCTGCGTGCTGGCCGAACGATATTTCGGCGCCGGGCGGGATTGCGATGATTATCTTTATATCACCGTGAGCAACGGCATCGGCGGCGGATTGTTTCTGAACGGTAAACTTCACCGGGGCGCTACCGGAAATGCAGGCGAGATCGGGCAGTGTGTGGTAGTGGAAAACGGACGCGTGTCCGAGGACGGGACTGCCGGGACGCTGGAAATGTATGCCGCAGCCGCCGGCCTGGTGCAAAACTATCTGGAGGCCGGCGGGCGCCGGCGCATCGACGGCAAAGCGCCCGATGGCGCCTCGATCGCCGCCATGGCCGCCGAAGGCGACCCTGCGGCCCTGGAAACCTTCCGCCTGGAAGGCTGTTACCTGGGCAAAGCCATCGCCACCCTGCACAACGTGCTCGACCTGAAAAAAGTGATCCTGGGCGGCGGCCTGTCCCTGGCCTTCGACTTGTACCGAGACACCCTGCTGGAAACAGTCTACGCTCAAACCTACAAAAGGCCCTATCCGAGTCCCGAAATACTTGCCACCCCGCTTGGATACGAAGGCGCCTTATACGGCGCCGCCGCTCTTGTTCTGAATGAAAAATAAAAGAACTCCGCTTCCGCGGAGTTTCATTTTTCCATAAGGTCCATCAGGACCCTTCCGGCGATCATCGACCCGGCGATGGCCGGCATATAGGAAATGCTTGCCGTGACCCTGGTTGTTTCTGCCTCGTCTCGCTCCGGCGGCACTTCGTCGGAAAAGAGGACGGGAATTTCCGTAAGGCCCAAGAGCCGCAGTTCCTTTCGCATCACCCTGGCCAGGGGACAGGTGTGGGATTTTCGGATCGGCTCGATCCGAAAGCGAGTAGGATCCAGCTTATTGCCTGCGCCCATAGCGCTGATCACGGGAATGCCGCGCTCCGAAGCCGCCCGGATCAACAGGAGCTTTGCCCCCACATCATCGATGGCATCGGCGATGTAATCGTATCGTTCAAGCGGCAATTCCATCAGCGTTGCCTCTGCAACTCGGATGGGGTACTCGTCAATTGTCAAATTCGGATTGATGGAGAGAAAACGAGCCGCCGCCGCGCTTGTCTTGGTCATGCCCAGCGTCTGGGTGACCGCCAGAATCTGCCGGTTCAGGTTCGTCTCTTCGATCCGGTCGCAATCGCACAGACCCAGCGTACCCACGCCGGCTCGGACCAGATTTTCGGCAAGATAGCCGCCTACGCCACCCAATCCTACGACCAGAACACTGGACTTTCGGAGTTTTTCCATGGCTTTGGGTCCGATGAGACGGAGCGTTCTGTCATAAAAATTCCCCATTGGAACGTTAGTCTCTTTCAGGTTCGTCTGATGCAGACGTCTGCGCCCTGTTGTAGCTGATCAGATCATCCGATATTTCGTACGTTGCGATCGAAACCGGTTTGTTGCTTTCCATGAGCGTGAGCTTTGGTTTTCCCTCTACCAGGTCTCTGGCGCGCTTCGCAGCCATCACGACCAGCGTATAACGGCTGTCCACCTTCGTTTTTAATAAATTAATCGATGGGTATAACATCTATAATTCCTCCTCGTATTTCCGGATCAGTCGATCCACGTGTTGGTCCACTTTGCTGTGTTCGGCCGTGATGATAGAACGGACAATGCCCACTGCATCCTCCAAATCTCCATTGACCACATAATAGTCATAGTCGTGTATCAAAGCGATCTCATTGAGCGTGGCCTGCTGGCGAATCAGAATCTCCTCTTCGTCTTCGGTGCCCCTGGCGATGAGGCGTTTGCGCAGTTCGGCCAAAGAAGGCGGCAAGATAAAAATGAGGATCCCCTTGGGATATACGTTTCTTACTTGAAAGGCGCCTTGCATCTCGATTTCAAGAATGATGTCTTTTCCCTGGGCCAACTGATCCAGTACGGGCTTTTTGGGTGTGCCGTAGCTGTGACCGTAAATTTTTGCATACTCCAGGAAACCGTTTTCGTCGATGGTCTTTTGAAACTCCTCCTCCGAGACAAAATAATAACTCTTTCCGTGCTCTTCCTCACCCCTTGGGGCTCTGGTCGTCATGGAAACGGAAAGTCCTATGTTCTCTCTTCGAACGATTTCTTTGCAAATGGTGCCTTTGCCGGCCCCTGACGGGCCCGACAGCACAAACAGTTTGCCCTGCTCCATATACGCTCCTCGCATCTCTCGTTTGAATCGCTGTGCAATATATTAAAATACATCATTTTGCCCGAAAATTCAAGCGGAACATCCTTATTACTCGATATTCTGGATTTGTTCTCTTATTTTTTCGATTTCGCTTTTCAGGTTGAGCACCCGGTTGGTGATGGCGATGTCATTGGCTTTGGAGCCCATGGTGTTCGCCTCTCGATTCATTTCCTGCACAAGAAAATCCAACTTTTTCCCTACCGGTTCCCGAGCTGTGGCAATAATGTTCCGCAGCTGCGCGATGTGGCTCTTCAGCCGGACCAACTCTTCTGTAATGTTGGATTTATCCGCAAAGACCGCCGCCTCCAGAAGAATCCGATCCTCCGGGACTGCGGAACCGTTTCCAAGCAGCTCCGCGATCCGGTCTTTCATTTTCGCAGCATAGGTCTCTACGACTCCCGGGGCGTATTCTTCCACTTCTCCGGCGATTTCGGCGATCAATTCTCCACGGTACAAAATGTCCTCCGTCAGTTTTGCGCCCTCTTCGATCCGCATGGCGTCCAAATTCTCCACCGCCTGGATCACCGGCTCCGACAGACTTTTGAGAATAGCCTGTTCGTCCTCCACTTCGGCCACAGCCCGGATCACATCGGGCATACCGGCCAGGAGCGAAAGGGATACTTCTCCGTGAAGATTCAATTCGCTCTTCAGACGCATCAGATTATCGTGATATTGTTTGGCGACCGGCAGATTCAGCCGGACGTTTGTCTCATCTTCTCCTACGCTGTCCACCATGATGGACACGTCGATTTTCCCCCTGGGTGCCACGTTTTTGACTAAGGCTTTAATGGGTTCTTCTGCAAAAGAATATCTTCTGGGCATCTTGACGTTGATATCGCTGTAGCGATGATTCACCGCGCGGATCTCCACCACGACGCCTCGCTTGTCGTCTGCGTATTCGCCCCGGCCGAAACCGGTCATGCTTTTGATCATATCGCTCCTCTTTTCGTGCAGCACGCAATCTTCTTGGTGATCGAGCGCCATTCGTGTTATCATTTAGGAGATTTTATCACAAACAGACATTCATTACCACAGAGGTTTTCCATGAGCTATGACGGACTATTCGCCGGCGTAACGGCCCGGCAGCTGGATCGGCTGCTGGTCGGCGCAAAGATCGAAAAAATATACCAGCCGGAGCCGGATGAGATCCTGATGCAGGTCTATACCCGAGACGGCAGGCGAAAATTGATGCTGAGCACGCAACCCAGCAGCGCTGCTGTTTATTTAACAGAACGGAACTTCGAAAATCCTGCCGCTGCGCCCGCCTTTTGCATGCTGCTGCGAAAGCATCTGCAGAGCGGGCGGATCGTACAGGTTCGACAGCCTCAAACAGAGCGGATGATCGAAATCCTGATAGAAACCGTCAATGAGATGGGCTACTCTGTTAACAAGTGTCTCATGGCTGAAACCATGGGCAAGCACAGCAACCTGATCCTGATCGACCGGGAAACCGGAAAGATCATCGACAGTATCAAACGGATCTCCATCGATGTGAATCGGTATCGGCAGCTGCTGCCCGGATTGCCCTATACTCCGCCTCCGACCCAGGATAAGCTGAATTTCTGGACAGCACAAAGAAGCGAACTCTCCCAAAGGCTGGCCCGGCACGGATCAGACGGACCCAAAGCGATCATGAACGGGATCCAGGGCTTCGGTCCCACTGCAGCAGAAGAGGTTTGGCTCTCCGGTCCGCCCGGAGAGCTCCCGGATCGCATACTGGCTCTTCGAGATGCGCTGGTTCAAGAAAAAGGTCTGCAGCCCGCTGTCTACCTGGGAGAAGAAGGAACGCCCCAGGACGTACATATCATTTCACTGAACCACGTTTTTGCAGAAAGCCGTACCCTTCCGTTCGATCATCCCGGTCAGGCGTTGGATCATTTTTTCCAGAACAGACTCCAGAGCAACCGCGTGGCTCAAAGAAGCGTGGGATTGGAGCGCCATGTCCAGTCGCTTCTGGAGAAACTATTGCTCAAAAAGCAGCGCCTTCTGGAAGACCTTAGAGAATCGGAACGCGCCGATCAACTGCGCCTGCAAGCGGAGCTTCTTACGGCGGGGCTTCACAAAGTGAATCCCGGGGATCCTCGGGTGACCGTCGACAACTATTACGACGGCACCACGATGACCATCGAGCTGGACCCTCGTTTATCGGCGGCAAAAAATGCCCAGAACTACTATAAAAAATACGGCAAAGCCAGAACTGCCGGAAAAGAAAAGATCCTGCAGTTGGAAGAAGTCGAAAAAGATATACGGTACATCGAATCCGTCCTCACCTCTGTCTCGCTGGCCGAAGACTATGAGACGCTGGAGCAGATACGCAGGGAGCTTTCCGACGCCGGTTACCTTCGCACCCGGAAAGCTGTTCAGAAAAAGCCGCAGAAGTCTAAGCCTTATCGCTTCCGGACTTCCGGCGGCATGGAATTGCTTGCAGGGAAAAGCAATACAGACAACGATTATGTCACCTTTTCCATGGCCGGGAAGTCAGATCTGTGGTTCCACACCAAGGACATCCCCGGTTCTCATGTAGTCTTGCTGTGTCGTGAACGAGTACCTGAACCAAATGATATTCAGGAGGCTGCGGCGCTGGCCGCCTATTACTCAAAAGCTGGAAGCTCCGAGAACGTTCCTGTGGATTATACCCAGGTTCGACACGTTAAAAAGCCTTCCGGAGCCAAGCCCGGCATGGTGGTTTACACATCACAAAAAACAATTTATGTTAACCCTAAAATACCAACTGTTAATTAATTGCCTTATTTTACATATTTTAGTTGATTCTTTGCTTCAAGTGTGGTACTCTGCATGTAGGACATCCTTCTTTGCTGCATAATAGTGTATACACGGCGCCAGACAGGTGTGACGCCGTGTGTCAGGCACATCATCCGCATAACTTATAGAAATTGACGCTCCCGTTCCCCAAGCCAACAACTGAATATACGTACTCCTTGCAGCAACAAAGAGTGTCCAACCAAAAGAACCGCTCCCAGAGCGGTTCTTTGATCGTCGAGCGGCGCATCCCGGAGATTCTCCGAAATGCCAGACTACCTCTTACTCTGTTCCTTCTGCCTTCTTGCTTTCGTCGCAGGTTTCATCACCGAAAATCCAAACCCGCCCAGCACTTCATCCCCTACTGCCATATATTCACCGTGATTAAAGCAGATCAGTCCGGCCCGATCCAACCGGAGCTTCCCTTTTTCGTCCATCAGCTCTTCTCGGGCATGTACGGCAACGATTTCCGCAAGAAACATGTCGTGGGTCGGAAATTCCTGCACATCAAACACTTTACATTCCAGGGTAACCGGTGATTCGGCGACCATGGGACAACCAACGATGGACGCCGGCTCCTTCGTGAGTCCGGCCTCTTTGAACTTGTCCATAGAGGCGCCGCTCTTTACACCACAAAAATCCGTTGCATACAGAAGGTCTTTCGTGGTCAGATTGATCACAAATTCCTTTTCCTTAGAAAGGATCTCGTGAGAATGTCGTTCCTTCCGCACTGAAACGTATGTGTAGGGCGGATCCGAATTGATGATTCCTGTCCAGGCGACTGTGATCAGATTGGCTTCTGCATCCCTCCCGCAGCTCACCAGCACGACGGGGACCGGATTCAGCATGGTTCCGGGGTTCAATTGTATTTTTCCCATATTTATCTCCTTAATTTTTCTAAAATAGCTTGAAATTCTTTGGGTAAATCTACCTGGAAACACATTTCGGTCTTCTTCGTCGGATGCACAAATCCCAGCACACCGGCATGAAGCACCTGGCCTGTGAGACCATAGGGCTGTTTTCGAGGTCCATAGAGCACATCTCCCAGCAGCGGATGCTTTATATGGGCCATGTGCACCCGGATCTGATGGGTCCTTCCTGTTTCCAATACCGCTTCGATCAGCGTAAAGGACGACAGCCTTTCCACGACCCGATAATGCGTTACCGCCGGCTTTCCACCGGCAATCACTGTCCGCTTCAGACGATTTTTCGGGTCCCGCCCCAGCGGCGCATCGATCCGTCCTTCATCCTGGCTGAAGCCAAACCAGGCGATGGCTGAATACTGCCTCTTCATGGTGTGCTCGGCCAGCTGACGAGACAGTTCACGATGTGCGATGTCCGATTTCGCCACGACCAGAAGTCCTGTGGTATCCTTATCGATGCGATGAACGATCCCCGGCCGCTGCACACCGTTGATTGCGGAAAGATTTTTGCAGTGATACAGCAAGCCGTTGACCAGGGTCCCATCCGGATTTCCTGCGGCAGGATGCACGACAAGGCCTTTCGGCTTGTTCACCAGCAGCAGATCATCGTCTTCGTAAACGATATCCAGATACATTTTCTGAGGCAGGATTTCCAGCGTGGAAGGCTCGGGAAAAACCACGTCTATGCGTTGACCGCCATGAAGTTTCTCCTTCTTGGATCTTCGGGGCTGTCCATCCAAAAAAACAGAACCACCTTCAATGAGCTTTTGAAGATAGCTCCTGGACGCCTCTTCGATCAATTCGGCGAGCACCGCATCCATACGGCGTCCTTCGTGGGCGTCTTCGGTAAAGACGGTATAGATCCGCTCACTGTTCATGGCTGGTATCTTTCTTCCGGCGCGCTTCCATGATTACAACACTGTACACCAGCAACGCACTGCCCGCACAGACCGCCATGTCCGCCACATTGAAAACAGGAAGAATATGCATATTCAGAAAATCCACCACATATCCGTTCGATACGCGATCTGTCAAATTTCCCAGACCGCCGCCCACGATCAGTGCCAAAGCGGCCAGTTCGGTCCGGGACATCTTTTTATATTCCTTCACAACATAAACGATGATCGCAGTCATGGCAATCCCCGTAAAAGTGATCAGAAACAACTGTTTGTTCTGCAGGATGCTGAACGCTGCCCCGTAATTGTGAATATAGGTCAGATCCAACAGTCCGCTGAAAACATGAATCGTCTGATTCAATTCCATTGCCGAACTAACCAAATGCTTCGTGATCTGATCCGCCAGGACGATGGCCGCGATGATCCAACCGAACACTAGTCTTCACTCCTGAAATTAGTGACAGTGGTGAAAAGATCTTCCTCTTTGATCGGCTGCCCTTTGAGCGGCCGTGTACCGGCGGCGGAGACATCATTGAATGCAGTCGTTCCGGAGGTTCCGAAAAGCTCTTCAGTTAAAACGTCAAACCGGTCCAGCTCGGATTCCAGCATACTTTTGAATCGGCTTCGCACCGAAGTGACCCGCTGGGCCAGCGCGGTCTCTTCTTCTTTGAGACGCTCGACGGATTCCCGGGCCTGGCGCTGCAACAGCTCCGCATCGAGCTCTGCATTCTTGATGAGGATTTCGGCCCGCTTCTCCGCGCTGGCCGAAATGTCGTTCATCAGCGCCTTGGCGGCCTCCAGCGTTTTAAGGACGCTTTCCTCGGTGTTTTTATATTCTTCCAAGCGGTTCTGAATATCAGACAGTTCTTTTCTGAGATTTTCGTTGTCGTCGATCACCCGCTCGTAGTCCACCGTCAGAAGATCCAGAAAGCTGTCGACTTCCTCCTCCTTGTATCCTCTCACGGCCCGGGCAAATGCCTTGTTTTGAATGTCAAGTGGTGTAATCATACGGCACTCCTTCTACACGATGAATCCGGAAGACACAGCAAAGATCAGGCGGTAGATCATAGACACCGCGATGATCGTGATGAACGGCGTAAAATCCAAGCCTGTCCGCATGGCAATTCCACGGGTGAGCCGCCGAAACGGCATAAACAATGGTTCCAATATTTCTCCCAGCTTCAGATAGATCCGATACGTCTGCCCGCCGGGTCTGGAAAACCAAGACAGCACAACATAAGCCAGTATCATATACTGAATGACCAGTGTAAAGTAATATACAGCAAGCAACAGCTTCGCGCCGATCATAGGACCTCCTATCTCCAGGGACTCTTGATTCCGCCTTCGACTTGATTGATCTTCGAATCCATATTGTATGTTACATCCACATTTTCAGGAACAAAGACAAAAATATTGTTGGCTACCTTTTGAACATTGCCATTCAAAGCATAAGTGGCGCCGCTCAGGAAATCAAATATTTTTCTGGCGGTATCGGTTTCCAGGTTCTCCAGATTGATAATGACCGGCTTTTTAGCCTTGAGATTATCCACCAATCTGGGACTGTCGTCAAATCCGGAAGGCTCCACGACGATCATTTTAAACTGATCTGTTCTGCGGCCGCCGGGAAGTGTGGGCGAGCGCATTTCCGCGGGCTTGGCCGGTTCCATAAAACTGTTTTTTACAGGCGGCCGGGCTTCCATGGGCTTCCGCTCCGGCAGTGCCGGTTTTTTGATTTCTTCCACTTCGTCATCGTCAATCTCTTCGATTCCGACCATTTCTTTCATTTTGTTGAATAAACCCATAATCTCTTCCTCTTTCCGGCAGGCTACTTTTTCGAATAGTCCCGCTCACCGAATATGGATGCGCCTACGCGTATGGCATTGGCGCCTTCTTGGATCGCAACTCCGTAATCGTTGGACATACCCATGGACAGAACGGAAAAATCCAATCTTGGGTGCCTGATCTCAGACAGCTGATCATATAACTCTTTCACCGCTGTAAAATAGGGCCGTACGGCCTCGGTATCTTCAGCAAAAGGTGCGATATGCATCAATCCTTTGACGCAGATGTGTCTGCACTCTTCGAGTATACCCTGTAAGAGCACGGGAACTTCCGCCGGCGCCACGCCGAACTTGCTTTCCTCTCCTGCCGCATTCACTTGGATCAGGATATTGGCTGTAATACCGGCTGCGCCGGCTCTTTTGTCGATCTCTCGAGCCAGTCGGATAGAGTCCACCGAATGGATCAGATATACCTTATCTATGATATATTTGACCTTGTTGGTCTGAAGGTGACCGATCAGATGCCAGCGGACCGGAACGTTGATCTGATCATATTTATCCTGGATCTCCTGGACCTTATTTTCCCCGATGTCTGTGATCCCGCAGGAGATCGCTTCCAAGATCTCTTCCGGCGTACGAGTCTTCGTAACAGCGATCAGCTGTATATCCTGCCCCGTCTTTCCGACTTCGCGGGCATATGCATCCTTCTGCCTGATGATTTCACCGATATTCTCTCTGATGCCCATTCACTCACTCTCCGATCCCTGATCCGGCTCGATCTGTCTCAGTATTTCATCGTAGATCTCCACCGTATTTACCTTCATTTGCTCGCCGCTGCTGTCGGCTTCGTGAAAAGATCCGGAATAAACCAAGGAATCTTTTCCGTCGGTAGTAATCACCTTGATCCGAGTAAAATGGAACGCTCCCGTCAGATCTCTCACATAGACCCCTTCCTTCCCTTCTTCTATGGCAATCGCAGTATTGGGTATGATGAGTCCCTGATAATCCTCGGTCACCACTGTCAGCAATGTTTTCCTTATGCTTGCAAAGGGTTCGAAGTATTTATCCGTGCGAATAACGGCAAGCCATCCCTCCTGCTTTCGGACCAGATCCGTCGTGACGGCCGAAACGGATTCCTCTCCAAACTCCAGCGTGACGGCTGCTCCTGTCGTATACTTGAACAAACGATCTTCGGACACCGGTACGGCTACATACCAAACGTCATCCAGAACGATCTTATACAGCGGTTCCCCCGCAGCGACATGCTCTCTGCGGGTGTTTTCCGGCTCGATGCTGAGAACCTCCAGCTCGGCCGGTTCCAGTTCGGATACCCGCTCGGGAGAAAAATATCCTTCGTATCCGTCGACATAGTAGCTGATCACACCGGTGTACCCGCAGTAATATCCTGTTACGCTGTCGTTCGAAGGGTAGATGTCCAGGATTTTCGTGCCTTTTCTTGTCTTGACGCCCTCGTCAACATAATAACTGACAGTACCGGTCTGTCCGGCGGTCAGAACCAACTCGTCACGCACCAGATACGCCTCGGCCTCGTCCGTGACCCGCAGGTTGCCGTAGGAAACGATGGCGGTTCTGGCCAAAGCGCCCGAAATGCCGGGGATCACATAGATAAAAACATATAATCCGATGCACGCTGCCAGGAAAACGGCAGTCCCGGCGATGAGACGGTTCTTATTTTTGCTTTTTTTCATAGCCTTATTCTATCAGAATCATTCTTCTTCTTCAAGAAGAGGCTCTTGGCGCAATACGTTCTCGAGAATTTGCTTCTCTTCTTTTGGCAGGTTCAAAGGACGCTTCAAAAAGGCGCGCAGAAGATCAGGTCTGCGGCGCCTCGTGTGCCGAAGCGCGCCTTCCCACTGCCAAAGGCGGATCAGCTTGTGATTGCCGTTGAATAAAACCTCCGGCACCGCGCGGCCTTCGTATTCCCTTGGTTTCGTATATTGGTCGTACTCCAAAAGGCCCGAATAGATCGATTCCTCCAAATGAGCGCTCTCATTTCCAAGAACGCCGGGAATCAGCCTGGCAATCGTGTCGATGAGCACCATGGATGCCAGTTCTCCGCCGGTCAGGATGTAGTCGCCGATAGAGATTTCTTCCATAGCCCAAGCGTCCAGAATGCGCTGATCGACACCTTCGTAATGACCGCACAGGATCACCAGCTCCTCCTCCTTGGCCAATTCGCTGATCAAAGATTGATCCAGCAGACGGCCTCTGGGAGACATGTAGATCTTTCGCTTGCCCTGGGCATTGACGGATCTCAGGGCGTCAAAAACCGGCTGAGGTGTCAGGATCATTCCCGCACCGCCGCCAAAAGGGGTGTCGTCTGTCTTTTTGTGTTTGTCCTTCGTATGATCCCGGATATTCGTGATGCACACTTCCATCAGGCCGCTATCGGCCGCCCGGCCGAGTATACTCTGTCCGGTCACAGCCGAAAACATATCCGGAAACAATGTCAGGATGTGGATCTTCATTCGTCTTTCATCCCTTCGATCAGCTGTACGGTCATCCTGCGCGCGGAAAGATCCACGTTCAGCACGAATTCACTTACTGCCGGAAGTAAAAAAGAATGTCCCTCAGCATCTGCGATCTCGTAAAGATCCTGATGGGGATGCTGTATCACGTTGATCAACTCGCCGACAACGACCTCTTCCTGGGTCAGGACAGTCATTCCGATCAAATCGCGAACGAAATACGTATCCTCCGGAATTTCCCACATATCCTCCGCAGGCAAAAGCAGTTCTTTCCCTCTCAGGAGTTCCGCTGCGTTGCGATCCTCTATGCCCTCCAGCTTCAGGATAGCCATGTTTTTCTGATACCGAACAGCGCGTAAGGCATAGCTGCCGGGGCCAATCAAAACAGATCGGATTTCAGAAAACCGTGTCAATTCGTCTGTATACGGATACACGCGGACTTCCCCGCGGATGCCCACAGGCGCAGTGATTTTTCCAAGTTTAACGTAATCCATCGATCCTCCGCTGTTGTCAGGAAACGATCTCAACGACCACTTTTTTATTTTGCTTTACCGCCGCTGCCTTGACGACAGTTCGAAGCGCCTTTGCGATCCGTCCTTGCTTGCCGATGACCTTGCCCATGTCCTGGCTGGCCACACGAAGCTCGATGACCGTGGATTCTCCATCGCCTGCGATTTCACGGACCCGGACTTCGTCCGGCGCATCGACCAGGGATCTGGCGATGGCTTCTACCAATAACAACATTTCCTCACCGCTTTCTTACTCGATAATGCCGGACTTTTTAAAGAGTGCCCGTACGGTATCGGTGGGAGCTGCTCCTGTGGAAAGCCATTTTTTCGCCTTTTCCGGGTCGATCTTGATGTCTGCGGGATCTGTCAGCGGATTGTAATAACCGATCTCTTCGATAAATCTTCCGTCTCTGGGAGAACGAGAATCCGCCACGACCACTCTGTAAAAGGGCTTTTTATGCGCACCCATTCTCTTTAATCTGATTTTAACTGCCATTTCTTCCTCCTGATAACTTCGCTGATATGATTAAATCTATTGTGAAAGCTGCGTCATCGCAGCGTTTCGCCTGTATCTTGCGCGACTGCCTAAAAGCCCTGGAACATCCTGCGTCCCTTTTTTCCCATTTTACCGCCGGAAAATTGTTTCATGAGCTTCTTGGTTTCCTCGTAGCGTTTGATCAAACTGTTGACCCTTGCAACAGTGACGCCGGCACCTGCGGCGATCCGCTTCCGCCGGCTTGCGTTGAGAAGCTGGGGATCCTGGCGCTCTTGCTTCGTCATGGACTGAATGATCGCTTCCATGTATCGGAACTCCTGCTCTCCTTTGTCCATTTGCTCTTCGTCGGGCTTTGCCCCGCCGCCGGGCAGCATGTCCATGATTTTAGCCAGTCCGCCCATCCCCCGTATCTGTGCAAACTGATCCAGGAAATCCTCCAGGGTAAACTGGTTTTTCTTCATCTTCTTTTCCAGTTCTCTGGATTTTTCTTCGTCGAAAGATTCCTGCGCCTTCTCGATCAGGCTCATCACGTCGCCCATTCCCAGAATTCTGGAAGCCATCCTCTGTGGATGGAAGGGCTCCAACGCATCGTTCTTTTCTCCGACACCGATAAATTTGATCGGCTTTCCCGTGACGCTCTTGACAGACAGCGCTGCACCGCCCCGGGTATCTCCGTCCAGCTTTGTCATGATAATGCCGTCGATTCCGAGTCTGTCATGGAAAGACTGGGCCGCGATCACAGCGTCCTGGCCGGTCATGGCGTCCACCACCAGCAGTATTTCGTGGGGCTTTACTTCCTTTCGGATCCGGACCAGCTCGTCCATAAGGTCTTCATCGACGTGGAGTCGGCCGGCCGTATCGATCAGAAGCGTATCGAACCCTTTATATTCAGCTTCCTTTCTTGCCTTCTGTGCAATGGAAACCGGATCTTTGTCCTCCTGATCCAGGTAGACCGGTATCCCGGCAGCCTGTCCGAGGATCTCCAGCTGATCGATGGCTGCAGGTCTGTAGACGTCGCAGGCGGCCATCATGGGTTTCTTTCCGCTCTTCTTGAGATAAGTGGCCAATTTGGCACAGGTCGTGGTCTTTCCGGTACCTTGAAGACCGACCAGAAGAAGCGTAGTGAATCCGCTGGAGGAGAACGTCAGTTTACTGTTGCTCCCGCCCATCAGCGCAGCCAGCTCGTCGTTGACGATCTTGATCACCTGCTGACCCGGCGTGAGACTCCTCATGACCTCTTCGCCCAGGGATTTCTCTTTCACAACGGCGACAAACTCTTTGACGACTTTAAAATGGACGTCCGCTTCCAGCAGAGCCAGCTTCACTTCCCGCATGGCTTCCTGGATATCCGCCTCGGTAAGCACTCCTTTGCCTTTCAGCTTTTTAAATATTCCGTTGAGTTTCTCTGATAAACCCTCGAAGGCCATATTATTCTCCCAATGCGTCTGCCGTGTTTTGAATGCGTCTGAGCTGTTCTGTTAAAGCGGGATCTTCCCGGCGTTGGTCGATCAGCTGAGCAATGGCCTGATCGATGCGCAAAAGCGTCTGTTCCGTCTTGCGAAAGCGTGCCAGCAGACCCAGTTTGTCCTCGTATTCGTAGAGCGCCCGCTCCGCCTTTTTAACACTGTCAAAGACGCCCTGCCGGCTTAAGCCGAATTCTTGCGCGATCTCCGCAAGAGACCAGTTCTCTTCCCGGTACAGCCGCAGAAACTCTCCTTGCCGCCGGGGCAGAAGTTTTCCGTAGAAGTCATTTAACATGTTAATGGTGAAGATGTCTTCCAACATGAGGCTGTGCTCCTTGATCACGCCTTGGACTTTATCATAAAAAAAACAGGGTGTCAAGCAATTTGCTTAACACCATTGAAATCATCTTACAACGACGAAGGTGGACAATTTTCCGTCTGAAGGCCCGTGCAGATGGCCGTTTCTCTGTCGGAACGCTTCCACGAAATCCCAGACTTCCTCGGACATCCGTTCGCCCGGATAAATGACCGGGATGCCCGGCGGATACGGCGCGATCATCTCCGCTGCGATCCGGCCCTTGGCGTCCATCCATGGAATTCTCTCCCGGTCGGAAAAATAGGCCTCCCGCGGAGAAAGCACATACTCGGGCTGAGACGGAAGCTTCTTGGCCAAAGGCAGCAGCGTACCGTCCTGATTCTTCTCTGCGATATCCTGCAGCGCTTCTACCAATCGATCCAGATCCTCCTGTTCATTGGCGAATGTAACGATCGCAAGCGCATTGCGATAGTCTGCCAGCTCCATATCCACATTATAATCGAAGAACAACATCTTTTTAAGATCAAAGCCGGTGATGCCGATATCATCGGCGCTGACCACCAACTTTGTGATGTCATAATCAAAAATTCCGGCTCTGCCGATGAGCTCTTTTCCGGCACAGGTCATGCCGGGGATGGCGTTGATCCGATCCCGGGCGTCTATGGCCAGAGCTGCGGCCCTGTCGATCATCTCCTTGCCCCGCCTGGCGATGTCGTGGCGCGCCACATCCAAAGAGGTCATGAGCAAATAAGAGGGACTCGTACTTTGTACCAGTGTGAGATTGGATTCCAGCCGACTTTTCTTGATCCGGTCCGATTTTACGTGGAGCATGGAGCTTTGCGTGAGAGAGCCTGTCACCTTGTGAATGCTTTGAACACAGACGTCTGCCCCCAGCTCCAGCGCACCCTTGGGGAGCAGATCGCTGAAGTAGCAGTGGGCTCCGTGGGCTTCATCCACCATCAGAATGGCGCCGTGATTGTGACACACGTCTGCTATGCCCCGGATATCGCTGGCGATGCCGTAGTAGGTCGGGCTCACCACCATAACACCTTTGCAGTCGGGATTTTCCTGGAACATTTTCTCTACGGCTTCCGGCGTGATGCCGCCGTGCAAGCCCCATTCCCGCTCCAGCTCCGGCATGATATAAACCGGATTTCCGCCGCCCAGAATCAAGCCCATCAAAGCCGACTTATGGGCGTTTCGGGGAATGGCCACCTTGCCGCCGCCATGGGTGGCCGTAATGATCATGACTTCGTTCCCCGACGTGCTTCCGTTGACGAGAAAATGGGTATAGTCAGCGCCCCATAATTCCGCAGCCAGCTGCTCTGCCTCCATGATCGCGCCGGAAGCGTGATGAAGATCATCTAAAAGAGGAGTCTCAGTCAGATCAAAAGAAAAAATTGCATCCCCTACTGCTTCGCGCAGAATCGGGCTGATGCCTTTTTCGTAACGGTGCCCGGGTACACGAAAATACGAAGGCTTCCTCTTGTTATATTCCACAATTGCATCAAACAAAGGGGTTCTGTTTTGGTCGTTCATTGCCGTTATCAGCTCCTTTTACCATCCGAGTCGTCGTCAGGCAGATCTCGCCGGACGCAAGTACCATTATGTCATTAATTTCAGAAATGTCAATAAAAAATGTCCGGCGCGACGCGCCGGACAAAACCCCTTTTGAGCTTCTGCTATTCGCTCAGGTATCGGTCTGCTTCTGCCAATATCCCCTCAGGCAGATCCGCTTCGTTCAAGTAGTAAAAATCAGTCGTTTCGTACATATCGTAGTCCTGGTAATCAGCCAGACGGTACAACATCAGACACAAGGCCTCCTCTTCGGAATCAAAGCTGCGCAGGTCCCGATACGCGTAGCTACGGATCAGCATCGTGATCTCTTGCGGATCTTCCAGAACCAGCTTTCCGGATCCGGACTGCGGTTTTACGTCGATGGACACAAATTTTCCGTAATCGTACGTCTCTTCGGGACCGGGTTCCTTCCCCGGCGCGCAATTGCGACTGATCACCGCGAACTCCTTTTCGTCGGCAGAGTTCAATAACTGCGAAAGCTGATTCTCGTCGATCCATCGAAGTGTATGCGTATAATCGGTCGTGATCGAATAGCTGTAAGATTCATACCTGTAATTGCCCGAATCCTTTTCTTGCGGGTACGGATAGGTTTCTTCGGGAATACTATATGAAGTATCATCATTCTTGACTCTGTGCAAGATCTCGAGCTGCAAAACCGGCGCCCGTCCCGAAACGAGTTCGGCAAACGTCATTCCCTTGAGATCCAGGAGAAGCGCTTCCAGCAACGCTTGCTTTCTCCCATTGGCTGCATCATCGTCCGAATAGTGCATCGTCATCGGTCCCTTGCTGGAATAACCGGCAGGATACAGAGCGATCTGCGTGTCGGGTATATGGAATTGGGCAAGCATTTCCGCAGGCTTTTCAGCCTCGGTGGATTCATACAGCTGCCGCAGCGCATCAGAACGCATGATCGCCTCATACGGCAATAGATAGCGTCTGGACATCTGGCGGCCCGATGACATTTCATAGGTGAGAGTCATGTTGAATCCTGAGCCCTGGAAGTAGCGATATTCTTTCCGGCCGTCGACAACGGCTTTATGGAAATCCAGCACCTGTTGTACATTATCCTTTTCGCTGAACGTCGAAGGCATATTGCCGGGTGTCAGATCATAGGATGAAATCGTTGCGGTGTTTACTGAATTTTGATCCGGCACTCTTCGCTCATATCCGAGCGCATCCTTGCTGAAGCCGACGACGATGATCGCCATGATGCCGGCAAATACCACAAAGACTTTCAGATTTTCCAGGTCGAAAATTTTCATGGTTTTTTTAACAATCATCTGACCGATCAGGAATCCCAGAATCCCGCCGAACACATATCCGGCGTACCCGTAATCGTATTCGTGAAAGATCATCCCGATCAGGCTGGATCCGAAAAACACGACCAGGAATGAAATGAAGTATTCCATAAAGCGAAATACCGTACTGTCAGTGGCTTTTTCCAGCGGTCTTTTCTTGTAGATGAAGTATGTCCCGACAGCAATGAGCGCCGCCACAGACATGTACCCCATCCAGGCTTTCGCCGGGATCACGCCCTCTTGCTGAAAAACGTAAGTGTATGGGCTGAGCTTCAGCGCGATCTCGCTGATCAGTTCATTGTAGGTAAATCCGAAGAAATAAATCTCCGAATATCCCAGAAATGTGCCGTAAAGAGCGGTGAGCAAAAAGTTGAAGCCTACTGCGGTGAGCGCGTGCAGAACCACGGATCCTGTAACCATCCCAGCGAATACCGCAATAGAATACATGAACGTAATGATCACTAAGACCCCCGCCATCCATCCCATCACGCCTGCAGTGGTGTAAACATTCGTTTGGATCGGAAGATTATCTACGTAAACAGTCTGATAGACCGGTGTTTTCAACAACAGCAGTAACAGACCGTTCACGAGGGCCGGCAGATACGCCAGCTTCAGACCGGACCAATACGAAGACAGGTACAATCCTTTTCGGGTAAACGGCATCGCATGCATCACGCTGGTGCTCCCAGTGTTCTGAAGATAGCGGAACACAGCCACCGCCGCCGAGATCGCCAGAAACAAATGGGCTGCCATGTAGCCCGGGTTGTGATTGCTTAGCATCGATTCGATCATATATGGCCGAATATCATCGTAGGAGAGGATCATCGGAAAAACGCCGGAAAGCAAATATACCAACAAGCCGACCACGCCGATAGCCCAGAAACGTTTCATGTTTTCCATGGCGAGAGGCACAGAGAAAAAATTAGAACAATATGCTTTGAATTTCACTGCTTTCACCCCCCATTTCATAAATAAATATTTCCTCCAATGATAACGGAAGCATATCCAAGACCGCCGGTTCCTCTTTTTCCAGCACCGATTTTACATGATCACCGGAATCCCGGACGATCAAAAGCTCTACGCTGCCTCGTTTTTCTCGATGCAAAATGTTCAGCTCCGCAAAAGTGCGATCCTGCTGATCTTTAAAAGCGATCTGCACTTTATGGATATCGGTCTTCAGCTCTTCAAGATCTCTTTCGATCATCATTCGCCCGCCGGACAGAATGCCGATATAGTCGCAGATCCCTTCCATTTCCCGCAGGTTGTGGGAAGAAACCAGCACGGTCATCTGTCTTTCGGCCACATCGGAAACCACGTAGCGCCATACCTTCTTTCGAATCAGCGGATCCAAACCGTCGATAGGCTCATCCAGGATCAGATAGTCCGGCATGGTGCTCATGGTGAGGATGAACGCCGCCTGCTTCTGCATCCCTTTGGAGAATTTACTGATCTTTCGCCTTTCGGACAGACCGAATTCCTGAAGCATTGCCTGATAGCGCGGCTCATTCCACCGGGGATAGATCTTCCGGTAAAAACTCGCCATGTCCCGTAGGTTGTAGGAGTTGAAAAAGTACAGATCATCCGGAATATAGCCCAAGCGTTCCTTTACGCCCATGTTCTCGTAAATATCTTCTCCATCGTATATGATTTGCCCGGCGTCCGGCATGTATACGCCGGTCAGATGCTTGATCAGTGTCGTCTTTCCGGATCCGTTCACGCCGATAAGACCATAGATCGAGCCGGTCTCCACGTGCACGTTCAAATCCGAAAGCGCCGTAAAATCATCAAAGCTTTTACAGAGTCCCTTCACCTGTATCAATGCGAGACCCCCCTTTCTTGAATCACCTTATCAATTTCCTGCTTCACTTCTTCCGGTGGGAGCCCAAGGAACAACAGTTCCTTTACCAGCATCCCAATTTTATTCAGAAGGCCGCGTACCTGCTTCGGGTCCGGCTCGTGCCGCGATTCGCTCACAAAACAGCCCAAACCTGAAACGGTGTAGATCCAGCCGGTTTGTTCCAGTTCCCTGTAAGCCTTTTGGATCGTATTGGGATTGACGGTCAGTGTTGCCGAGAGTTCCCTTACCGATGGCAGTTTATCGTTGGGCGCCAACACGCCGGCTACGATCAGCTCCTTGCAGTTGTCGACGATTTGCTCATAAATCGATTTCCTGCTTTTTAAATCCAGTTGAAACATCGCTCCTCCCTCCTTTGTAATGACACAAGTGTACCACGCGTACTAGTACGGTGTCAATCCTTGCAAGAAAAAAAGATCTTCGATATCTTGAAGATCTTTTGAAGCGTATTCCCGTTGCGGATTCAATCGATCCGCTTTTCAGTTGTAAGCCTTCTGAAGTTTTCTTTCCCAGACACGAATGCCTCTGGTCGATACGATGTTGAGCAACAGGTAGATGATGGCCGCCACGTAATAGGATGGCAGGATCGAGTAAGTGATCGTCGCCACCGTGTTTCTGGCATACATGATATCTGCGATGCCCAGATACTGAATGATCGCCGTTTCCTTGATCATTGTCACCAGTTCGTTGCCGATGGCCGGCAATATGGTTCGGATCGCCTGGGGCAAAATCACCAGCCGCATGGACATCCAATGGTTCATGCCCAGGCTCCTGGCGGCTTCGGTCTGCCCTTTTTCCACAGATTGGATCCCGCCCCGGATGATCTCGGCGACATAAGCGCCGCTATTCATGGTCAATGCGATCAGGCAGGGCAGATAGCGTGTCATATCCACCCCGCCTATGATGACATCCGGAAAAGCGATCAGTTTGGACAACTGGAGGTAAACAATCCATAGTTGTACGATCAACGGAGTGCCACGGATCACATCGATATATACAGCCGCCACTTTGCTGACGACCTTATATTTGGACATTTTCATGAATGCCAGGGCTGCTGCCAAAGCAGCGCCCAGGATGACCGCATTCAGGGAAAGAAGCACCGTAACCTTCGTGCCTTTCCAAAAGTACGGTGCATAATCAATTAACATATCGAAAACTTTTACTATCAATTGGATCCTCCGTTATGAACGCGTTCGTCGAAACCGGCGCTTCGGTCTATTCGGCTGCCAGTTCTTCCTGCAGTGCTTTTGCGTCGGCCATCAGCTGCTCGATAGTACCGTCTTCTTTCAGTTCGGCCAGGATCGCATTCACCTGATCACACAGCTCCTGATTGCCAAGCTGGAAGGCAATGGCAACGGCATCGTTCTCGTAGGGAATGGTAAACGGCGCCAGCATCAAATCAGCATTGGTCGCGACAAAACCTTCGGCTACATCGCTGTCGGATACGATCCCGTCCAACTGCCCGCCCTGGAGCATCATGATCATATCATTAAAATTCTGAACGGCAATCGCCGACTCACCGGCATACTCCTTCGCCAAGGTTTCTTGCACGGTCCCGGTTTGACCTGCGATTTTCAGACCTGCCATATCATCCACTGTCTCGATCGTACCGGCGGAATCACTGTGAATAATGCAAACCTGATTACGGGCAAAGTAATTATCCGAAAACAGTACTTCCCGTTCGGGGTCGTTGGTCAATCCGGCAATCACACAGTCAAACTGTCCTTCGGCCAGGCTTCCCAGCAGGCCGTCAAAGCTCATGTTGGTGATCTTCAGCTCCTTGCCGAGTTTTTCTGCCAGGATCTTCGCCAGTTCGATGTCTGCTCCGACAAGCACTTCGTTTCCGCTGTCATCGAGCTGGATGAACTCGTAGGGAGGATAGTCGGCAGAAGTGCCAACGTGGAACGTTTCTGCCTTTGCGTCTCCGCTTCCGCAGGCAACGCCACTGAGCATGAGTGCCATGGCAAGCAATAATATCAATCCTTTTTTCATTTGAAAATACATCCTTTCTGTATGTCGCTGAAATCGTCACGCAATGTGAACTTTTCAATATACCGCACAATATACTCGTATAATTATTCATTGTCAAGGGTTATTTTTGAATATTATTACAAAATATTTGTATATATCAGCACGCATTCAACTTTTCATGCATATGGTGAGATTTATGCATGGAAATCCCCCCTCCGCAATACGGAAGGGGGACCTTGTCCGAAGGATATGTTCAATATGCTTTTTCGTCGATCTCGAGATGCAGCTTCCCGATCAAATCAGGCAGAGACATGGGGTCCAACTCGCCCTTCTTGCTGGAGCGGACGGGAAACATTCCCGATTCCATTTCTTTTTCACCGATGACAATAATATAAGCATCCCTGGCATTCCGGGCCTCCCGGATTTTGTATCCGATCTTTTCGTTTCGGCCGTCCATTTCCACACGAAAGCCTTCTGCGTTCAATTGCGCTTTAAGCCCTTGTGCAAAATCATTGAATTTCTCCGTAACCGTGAGCAGCTTCACCTGCGTCGGCGCCAGCCACAGCGGGAATTTGCCTTCGAAATGCTCGATCAGGATACCTATAAATCTCTCCATGCTGCCGAAGATGGTCCGATGGATCATGCCGGGACGATGTTTTTCACCATCGGCTCCCACGTAGCTGATATCGAAGCGCTGGGGCATCTGGAAATCCAGCTGGATCGTACCGCACTGCCAGGTCCTTCCGATGCTGTCTTCCAGATGGAAGTCCAGCTTGGGCCCGTAAAAGGCTCCGTCGCCTTCATTCACTTTATAGGGCATCCTCAGCTCGTCCATGGCTTCCTTGAGCGCCTGCTCGGCAATGGCCCATTCTTCGGCCGTACCCATGGAATTATCGGGACGAGTCGAAAGCTCAATGTGGTAATGAAAACCAAAGACACCGTAGATGTAACCGATAAACTCGATCACACCCTTCAACTCTTCCTTTGTCTGTTCCGGGAGCATATAGATATGCGCGTCATCCTGGGTAAAGGTGCGCACCCGCATCAGACCGTGGAGCGCGCCGGACAATTCGTGACGATGCACCTGCCCCAGCTCGGCCACGCGCATGGGGAAATCACGGTAGCTGTACATTTTTCGCTTATAGGCCAACAGCGAACCCGGGCAATTCATGGGTTTGATGGCATAATCCATGTCATCGATCTTCGTAAAATACATATTTTCTTTATAATGATCCCAGTGACCGGAAGTATGCCACAGCTCTTCGTTCAGAATCAACGGCGTCTTGATTTCGTCGTACCCTCTTTCCGTGTGAGCTTTTCTCCAAAAGGCTTCCAGTTCGTTGCGGATGATCATGCCTCTTGGCAAAAAGAACGGGAAGCCCGGACCTTCGTCCATGATGGCAAACAGATCCATTTCCTTGCCGATCTTGCGGTGGTCCCGGCGTTTCGCCTCCTCCAATTTCTGGAGGTAATCGTCCAGCATGGATTTTTTCGGGAAGGTAACCCCATAGATCCTCTGCAGCATCTTGTTCTTCTCGCTGCCTCGCCAGTATGCGCCCGCAACACTCATCAGCTTGATCGCTTTGATCCCGCCGGTGGACGGAAGATGAGGACCTGCGCAGAGATCTACAAAGTCCCCTTGCTCGTAGAAAGTGATCCGGGCGTCTTGGGGCAGATCATTGATGAGCTCGACCTTATACGATTCTCCTCGATCCTTCATGAACTGAATCGCAGATTCTCTGGACATCTCTTTGCACACCAAAGGAAGATCCTCTTTAACGATTGCCGCCATCTCCTTCTCTATGGAAAGAAGATCCTCATCCGTAAATTTGTGCTCCAAATCGATGTCATAATAAAACCCGTTGTCGATAGCCGGTCCGATCCCGAACTTTGCATCGGGGAAAAGCCTCTGAACGGCATGCGCCATGATATGTGACGATGTGTGCCACAATGCCTTTCTTTCCTCTTCTGTTTCAAAACGTAAATTTCCCATATCTTGTCCTCCTGTAATCAAAAGCCCCAAATACCTAACGGCATTTGGGGCAAAAATGCGGTTCCACCCAAACGGAATACTTCATTTGCATAACGACAGATCCTGCCGGCAGCCCTCATCGGGTGCAGCTCGGAGATGGTAGGTGATCGCATTGCCTGCAGACTCTTCCAGCCATGGAGTCATTCTCTTGCGCAAACGGATGCGGCCCTTCTCGTCAAAGCTTTTTTCATAATTTTCGATAACAAGCACATTATACCTATTCAAGCGAACTTGTCAAGCCGCCTTCCCACTGGTATGTGGCAGAACGCTTCAATGTCTCAACACATACTAAAGGGAGCCGAAACAGATCACATCCCTCCCATGTGAGTTCCACCATTACCGCCGGGCCGCCCCCGAAGATGCCACAGGCTTCGGCCCCGGCGTAGCCTTTTACATCATCGAAGATTTCCATGCGAGCAGCAATAGCTCCCGATCGGCTGAAAGGTTGTCTGGCTTGCATTTTCTCCAATACAAATGTCAAATACGCCTCCGCCGCTGTCGCATCGATACTGAGACTCCCGCAGGAATATGCTTCTTCGTCACGAAACAACGCAGCTCCGGATGCGCATTCTTCAGCCAGCTTCTTCAGTTCATTCTGCATCCGCGCGTATCGATCCATATCGCTCCAATAACACAGAAAACTGATATTCAGCACCAACAGGGCCAAAAATATGATAAATACTTTCAAAAGGTCCCCCAGTCGATCTGTTTTTTACAGGATCGCTTACGGAAGGCGTTCGCTGGCGGTCCAGCTTTCGATAGCGAACATCAGCTGATTATCTTCCTCCCGTATGCCGAACAATCTGGGTCCGGCCATGATCTGTCCCATCGGAACAGAAATTTTGTAATAAATCAGCCCTCTTTCCAAGCCCCCCTCATGAAGCAGACTTCCACCCAGGATTCGGTACTGAGGGGTTTCGGTGGCCTCGATCTGCACAGATTCGGGATCCGTGTCGAGAATCTGAGAAATGCTCTGCTTTAGTTCATCGCAAATATCCTGGGTAAAGCATCCCTTTTGCCGCGCTTGCTCTCTGGCTACGTAAACGCAGTCCGACAACAGTCCGATCCTGGAATGATTGATCTGATCCAATGAGAATTGAAGCAAAAAGATCAGGAGCAGAGGAAGAACGGCCATAAGTACCAAAAACTGCTTCATGATCCGGTCTCCGGAGCATCTTCCATACGCCGCGCTTCGATTTCCTGCAGCCAAACCTGACGCATCGTCGATGCCACACTACCCTCTCCGCCGCCGGCGATCATGGTAAACAGATGAAGACCCAGCAACAGAGCGGCTAGGAGCACGATCAGCTGTTTCATAAAACGTCTTACTCCAAGCCTGCGGCTGTCTCGTAGTCGCTCATCACGCCTTCAATATTGCCGCTTACGCTTTCACTGATCACATCCGCCTGATCGCCAAAGCTCATAACGACCGAACCGATCGCGATCCCAAGCAGAACTGTCGCCACCATCACTATCAACTGTTTCATCTTGCTCCTTTCTCGTATTCACAGAATACCCATCAAAAGATCACGTTGTTCAATAAAATATGCTACATAGATAAAATTCAAGAGAACGACCATGGCGTTGACCACCACCGGGAAATAGGCCAGATCGCTGACCCACTCATCCCGCCTCTTCTGGAGCGTATGCCGCCGTTGGAGAAGCAAGTTTCGGTAAGCCTCCACAGTACTGAGAAGCTCCCGGGGAGGAATGCGCTCCCACTCCGTGAACAGCTTCGCTACATCCCAAGCGAAATCCTGACCGAATGCGTTGTGGAAAACCTCTTCCGCCGATTCGACTTCGCAGAGCCGCATTCGACGGGCCATTTCCCAGAATGTAGTCTGCAGGTCGTCCGAAATCTCTGCCACCTCTTCCAGCAAGAGCTCCCTGCTCATGTTTTGGTCCCTTCCCAGTGTGATGACATTCTGTATATAAGCGAGGCATTCCGATAATTCACGTTCTCGCATATCCCTTCTTCTTTTCTCTGCAAAGACGCTCAGTTTTCTTCGAATGCGGCTGCCGGTGATTCGGCGACGGACAGTCTGTCTGTAACGTTTGCCCCGCTCCGTCAATCGGAACGGCGCTCTGTACGTCAGCAGAAAATATCCCAGCCAAAATCCCGTATATGCAATTGCAAGTATCTGAAAACTCATAGATTTCTCCCCATCAGTAATCCACCTTCTGATTCCTAAGCAATTCCAAAATGGTCAGGTTGAAAAGAAACAGAAACAGACTTACCGTAAAGAAGAGAACGCCTTCCGGTGTGGTGAACTGATTTCGAAACAGCTTCATTGGGCCCATACCCAGATAGAAGACAGAGATCACCATAGTCCCGATGTAAAGGACCGGAATCAGAAATATCGTCATTCGGACTGTTTCGCTGTTCATCCTGTCGCGCTCCTGTGCCCTTGTATTCGCCTCGCTCAGTTGTCGGGAAATATCCTGCAAGCCTTCGGACACATCCAATCCTTTTTCGGCAGCCAACCGGATGCATACGCCGAGCATCTTCCCCCATACTGTTCCGGATGAAAATGCAAATTGATCCACTGCGTCCCCGATCTCAACGGGATTTCCGGTACTGCGCAGCCTAAGAAGCAGTTGATAGAGCAATCTTTTGAATATCGGGAATTCACCGCTTCCGTTCAGGGCAGCTTCTATCGCTGCATATATATTTTTGTGGTTGGTCCAGTAATGGCGGTACAGCTCGGATACGAGCGCTAATCCCTCACGGCTCCCCTTTTTTTGAAGCAGCTCCAACCGGACAACCAATAGCAGCAATGGCATGGTCGTAACCATAACTGCCAGGAAAAGCGCCGTGCCCGGAGAAAAGCTGCCCAAGGACAAGACGAATATAGCGGAAAACAATAACAGCAAAATGCCGAGAAAAAAACGTTCCTCCGGCGGATTGCGAAAACTGGCTCGCAGAACATTGCCGACATAGCGCAAGTATCGCGCCCTGTGTTGATCGCGCCTTCGGGCGGCGCGCAACCTGTGCCGCATGGAACATCTCAATAAGACCATGCGTATGTGGACTCGGAACAGACAGTACCATCCCACGGTGTAAATCAGAACAACCAACACATTCACAATCCATTCGATCCATTGATATTTCATTGACCCTCCTCGCTCTCTCCGGAAAGCGGCCTGTTCGTGATCGGAGAAGCGCAAGCCAATTCATTGAGCAGCAGTTGCATCTCCCGGAATGTTTCCGGATCAGATTCGGCAGCATATCGACTTTGGCACGGACCGATTGCTTTATGGAATGTCCAGTTGTCCTCTGCCATGTCGTAGGAACAGATCGGCGATATTTTAATCTTGCCGTCCGCATCGCAGCACATTTCATGGATGCTCTTCAGCCGTTTCTCCCGCTTGTCCGAGAGCTGGACAAAATGGAACAGATAATCAAATCCGGCAGCGATCCGACTCATGGTCATATGAATGTCTCCCCCTGTGGATTGCACGATTTCATCGGCGGCCTCCAGAGGAAATTGAGTCGGGTCGCCGCAATGAAACGTCAGTTTCAGCCGTTTCGTGCCCTTCCCGGCAATTTTGACAGCCGTGTTCAAAGCGATGCCGTCCCTTGCCTCCGCCAGGATGAAGTAGTCGGCATCGCTTCGAAGCAGGCTTTTGGATATCCTTAACAGCTCCTGCCCATCGGCAAGCAGCTGAAGAATAGGCGCCTTCGGTAAAATCATATGCAGAGGTATTTCCGGATCGGTCTCCACCATAACACCTTCCAAAAGAGGGTCTTCATAGCTTTGCCACGTTGTCAGAAACGTAGTTTTGGCTGTCCGAACCGCACCCAGGAATACGACATTAAATCCGATCTTTACCATATGACGGAACAACGGGATTGCCTCCCGGGGAATGGTTCTGCGCCGTGCTTGCTCCTCAAAACTCAGGATAGGCACGATATACCTGCGGAATACGATAGCATCCTGCCCTTTCTTCGCCATGGGCTCCGCAAAGATCGTTACCCGGGTCCCGTCCAGCAAATATGTCTCATGATAGACTTTATCCAACCGCTCCTCGGGATTCAGCAGAAGGAATGCCCGTATCAGCTGATCTCTCCTGTTTTTGGAGATCTGCTGGGGCTTCAGCACCATTTCCCCCTCTTCCATGAAATAGATCCGCTCACCGATGATCTTGGCAGAACTGCTGTGCGCAAATACTGGTGTGCACCATTCACTGACTCCGGCCAAGCCCCAATTCTCCTGATAAACACCATCCGTCAGATCTTTGTACCACACCGGATAAGGCGTATCTGAAGCATCCATCCGTCGAATCAGCGCATCGATTCTGTCCTTGAAATAGGACGTCTCACTCTTATAGCCGATAATGGCTTTCTTTTGTATGTCCAGTATCGACTTTGTATTTTCTTCTCTTTCCCATTCGGAAAAAAACGCATTTTTGATCTGCTCGCACAACTCCTGAAACCCGAGTTTTTTACAGGACTTTTCGGAGTCTATTTCGTTTTCCAGCTTTCTATTTTTGATATATTCCTGAATTTCAAAAGGTTCCATGAATTTTTAACTCTTTCTCCGATCGGCGCCACTCCAATGTCGTCCAAAATGAGATTGGCGGTACTTCGGACATCCTTCCCAAACGCTTTATCCTTGTAATGGATCAATGCTTTCCCTTCTGCCTCGGCCAACAGGCCGAGAGATGATTCTCCGACCGTGTAAAAATCACCCGAAAATTGATCCAACCGTTCCCGAAGATAGCTCAACGTGTATGGATTTTTATCCTGATATCGGTTGATGAGGCATCCTAAGGTTGCTACGTTGAGTTTGTGATAAAGCGGTATGAGACGCTCAAATCGACGCACAGCGCTTTCTGCCTGTATCATCACCAGCAATATGCCGTCAGATGCAAAGAGCGAACCCAGGGCCAATCCGTGATCGATCTGACTTCCGCTGTCGCATAAAATCAGGTCAAAGAACCCCTTTAAGTTTCGAAGGAGATGATCTGATACATTGGGATGATATTTGCCATCTCCTTCCAAGGGATCAGCGCCGGAGATCAAGTATAAATTGTCATGCCATTGCGCCCTTGCCATGATGTCCCGAACATCGATCAGTCCTTCGGCAAGCTCCGGACGAATTCGCTCCATGGACTCTCTTGTACCTGAGGCGTAATCCGTTCCGGGTGCTCCTTCGGTATGAATCACCAGGATTTTCCAGTTGGGCATCTCATTGGCGATCAACTCGGCGACCGACTGGCAAAGCATGGAAGTGCCACACTTGTGATCCACGCCGAAAAAAGTATAAATGCCGCTCATACGCCCCCCTCAATATAGACGATCAGATCCCGCGGACCGGCTTCTGACTGGTTTTTACGAATCGTTTGATACTCCTGGGGCGTGCAAACGATCTCAAGACCGGCTGCGGGCGAGGCATCTCCATAACGATCCAATATATCTCCGTTATCGGATATTGCTTCCCTGATCGCTTTTCCGTTGTGATCCACAACATAAGCAACCCTGTGTGAGCCTAAATCTTCCTCTGACGAAGCTGAAACCAATCGTACGGCATCCCCCGGACGAATCACACAGCTCATGGATCCGATCCATTGTGAAGAGATGGGAAAAATCGATTGATCACCGCGAAAAATGTCCTCTTCGGTTCTGATCAGCAACTCGGTCAACTGTTGATTCCGACCCAGCGAGCACACCGAGGTACTCCCCGATAAACGCTCTGCCGCATCGGGAGACAACGCGCCCTGGACAATGTTTTGGGGCAATACATAAATCGTAGCGAGATCTTGAGACAGGATGGACTCTCCTGCGGCAATGTCCCTGGATGCGGCCAGGACCGGAGATAAGAGCAGAGCATCTCTTCCGTGCATTTCCCAAAAGACCAACAGGCCAAAGCTCAGCAGCATCAAAAGGATGCCTCCCGCGGTACTTCGTTTCATCCCTACCTCCATTTCCATTTTCTTACATATTTTAACAAGGCTATTCGCGTTTGTCAAGATACATTTTACATATTTTACATTTATTTACTCAAATGAAGGGTTCCAATCTCTCTTCTGCTGTGATAGAATATTATAATTCATTTCCTGAATATCTAAGGTTAGATAGCGTTCTATCAGGAATAAATCGTCAAGGAGGATATACTGTGTACAAAATACTAAAGAAGATGAATCTGAACCCAACGGTTACGCTCATGGAAATCGATGCGCCCCCGATCGCCGCGAAAGGCGAACCCGGCCAGTTTGTGATGCTTCGTGTAAATGAGAACGGAGAAAGAATACCCCTCACCATCGCCGATTTCGACCGGCAGAAGGGTTCCATTACCATCATATTCCAAATCGTCGGAGCAACGACCGAAGCACTGAACCACAAGCAAGAGGGCGAATCTCTGCAGGACCTGGTAGGTCCTTTGGGCGTGCCGTCTCATGTGGAGGGTCTTAAGAAAGTGGCCGTGGTCGGTGGAGGTGTTGGGTCAGCCATCGCCTACCCTATCGCAAAAAAACTCCACGCTCAAGGCACTGTCGTACACTCCATCGTAGGATTCAAAACAAAGGATTTGGTCATCCTGGAAGATGAATTCAAGGCAGTCAGCGACCGGATGGTCATGGTCACAGACGACGGAAGTTACGGGGAAAAAGGTCTGGTGACCGACGCGTTGAAGGAACTGCTGGACGCAGGCGAGTTATACGACGAAGTGATCGCCATCGGACCGGTCATCATGATGAAATTCGTCAGCCTGCTGACAAAGAAATATGATATAAAGACCGTTGTGAGCATGAACTCCATCATGATCGACGGAACAGGCATGTGCGGCTGCTGCCGCCTTACGGTAGGCGGGGAAACAAAGTTTGCCTGCGTGGATGGCCCCGATTTCGACGGCCATAAGGTGGATTTTGACGAAGCGATGCAAAGAGGCACGATGTATCGGGATTTCGAGCAGAAATGCCACGAGGATGTCTGCAATCTTTACAAGATGGAGGTGAAATAAAATGGCCAATATGAGCTTGAAAAAAAATGAAATGCCGGCCCAGGATCCCCATGTGAGAAACTGCAACTTCCAGGAGGTTGCGCTGGGATATACGGAAGCGATGGCACTGGACGAAGCAACCCGTTGTCTCAACTGCAAGCACAGTCCGTGTATTGCCGGATGTCCTGTGGAGATCAATATCCCTGCGTTTATCATGAAAACGGCCCAAGGAGAATTTGAAGAGGCTTATCAGATCATTGCCAAAGACAGTTCTCTGCCTGCGGTATGCGGCAGAGTCTGTCCCCAGGAATCCCAATGTGAGTTGGTCTGCGTCCGGGGAATCAAGGGAGAGCCGGTAGGTATCGGTCGTCTGGAACGTTTTGTGGCTGACCGCCATATCGAAACAATAAAGGAAAAACCCGTGAAGCCGGAATCCAACGGCCGCAAAGTGGCTGTGATCGGCTCGGGTCCCGCAGGACTCACCTGCGCCGGCGATCTGGCAAAAAAGGGTTATGATGTCACCATCTTCGAAGCATTGCACACCCCGGGCGGCGTATTGGTGTATGGCATCCCGGAATTCAGACTTCCCAAATCCATCGTTCAGAAAGAGATCGATGTGCTGAAGGAACTGGGCGTCACCATTCGAACCAATATGGTCATCGGAAAATCAGTGAGCGTGGACGAACTTCTGGATGAACAGGGATTTGAAGCAGTGTTCATAGGCTCGGGCGCCGGACTTCCCACTTTCATGCATATCCCGGGAGAAAATCTCAAGGGCGTTTACTCGGCCAACGAATATCTGACCCGTGTCAATCTGATGAAGGCCTACCGTCCGGATACTGCCACACCGATCAAAAAGAGCAGCAAAGTCGCTGTCGTAGGCGGTGGAAACGTGGCCATGGACGCAGCGCGCTGTGCCAAGCGTTTGGGCGCTGAAGAAGTCTATATTATCTACCGGCGATCGGAAGAAGAGCTTCCCGCAAGAGCGGAAGAAGTGGAACACGCCAAAGAAGAAGGCATCATTTTCAAGCTTCTGAACAACCCGGTCCGGATCCTGGGTGACGAACAGCTCTGTGTAACCGGAATCGAGTGTCTGGAAATGAAGCTTGGAGAGCCTGACGATTCGGGAAGAAGGCGGCCGGTCCCCGTTGAAGGCTCTGAATGGACCATTCCTCTGGATACTGTAATCATGGCCATCGGGACGTCTCCGAATCCGCTGATCAAATCAACGACGAAAGGGCTGGAGACCCAAAAATGGGGCGGGATCATTGCCGAAGATCCTTCCGGAAAGACCAGCAGAGATCACATTTATGCCGGTGGAGACGCCGTGACCGGGGCCGCAACAGTTATTCTGGCCATGGGCGCAGGCAAATGCGCAGCCAAAGCCATCGACGAAGAACTGAACGCAGCAAAATAAGTACAATAAAAAAACCCGGGAATTCCCGGGTTTTTTCTTCAATCACGCCTCAATGCCGGCGATCACATCGATCTCCACATCCAGTCCGTCGTATATTTCCGAACCAAACGTCGTCACTCTGGCAGGATAGCCATCCGCTTCGTTGAAGTAGGAAGCATAGACTTGATTCATATCAGAAAAATACTCCGGGCGAGTCATATGAATACTGCACTTGAGCACCATGCCCATACTGCTGCCCACGTCCTCCAGGATCGCTTTGATGTTCTTCATGATGTTCTCTGTCTGCTCGGTCACCGATCCGTGCAGGATCTCTCCGGTCTTTGCGTCTTCGGATGCCATTCCCGAAATAAACAACATATTTCCGTACTTGACGACATTGGAATAAGGACCGACAGGGACCGGCGCCTTCGTGGTTGGAATGATTTCTTTTTTCATGATGACCTCCTTCTTACGGGCGATGTTCCTGCATGTGCGGGAACCGGCTCACCTTATACCGGATAGGCTCCGTTTTCCATATCTGCCATGGAAAGATCAATGCCATCCTGCTGTGCTTTACGGTATTTGAAATAATCCAGAGCAACTTGAGGGAACAGCGCGTAGGACAAAACATCTTCGTCCTGCTGCTTCCATTCGGCCATCTCTTTTTCAAGCTTTTCCATCTCCGGCGCCAGATCATCCGCCGGCCTGTGGGTTTTTGGAACTGCATCGCCGATGACCTTCTTCTGTATTTCAGCATCAAAAGGTTTTACCGTCTGGCCGTATTCGCCCATGAGCACAGCTTTGGTCTCCTTTGTCACGATTTTATAACGCTCTCCGGTCAGCACGTTGAACAGCGCCTGGGTGCCGACGATTTGAGAGGACGGCGTTACAAGGGGCGGCTCGCCCAGCTCTTGGCGCACTCTTGGGATCTCCGCCAGCACCTCGTAGTATCTGTCCGAAGCATTTTGCTCGGCCAGTTGGGAAACCAGGTTGGACAGCATGCCGCCCGGGACCTGATACAACAGTGTTTTGATATCAACGCCCATCATTTTAGGGTTCAAAAGGCCGGTTTCCAGCGCATTCTCCTGGAAAGGCCTGAAATAATCCGCGATCTCGGCCAACAGTATTTGATCCAGACCGGTATCGTAAGGCGTTCCCTTAAGTGTTTCAACCATGATCTCCGTAGCCGGCTGGCTGGTACCCATGGCAAACGGCGACATGGCGGTGTCAATGATATCACATCCGGCTTCAATGGCCTTCAAGTATGAAATAGGCGCTACGCCGCTGGTGCAGTGGCTGTGGATATCAACAGGAATATTCGAAGCTTCTTTCAATGCCAGGACCAGCTCCTCGGCTGCATAAGGAAGCAGCAAACCGGCCATATCCTTGATACAGATGGAGTCCGCCCCCATGTCGCCGATGCGGCGCACCAATTCTTTCCAATAATCCAGCGTATATGCGTCGCCCAGAGTATAGGACAAGGCGATCTGCGCATGGGCGCCTTCTTTTTTCGTTGCGCGAACTGCGGTCTCTAAATTTCGCAGGTCATTGAACGCGTCGAAGATCCGCATGATATCGATGCCGTTGGCGATGGATCTCTGTACAAAATATTCCACCACATCGTCGGCGTAATGGCGATAACCGAGGATATTCTGACCCCGGAGCAGCATCTGCAGTTTGGTATTTTTAAACCCTTTTTTCAGCATCCGCAACCGATCCCAGGGATCCTCTTTCAGAAAGCGCAAAGACGCATCGAAGGTCGCGCCCCCCCAGCACTCCACGGAGTAGTACCCCACCTGATCCATTTTTTCCATGATCGGAAGCATTTCCTCGGTGCTCATACGCGTGGCGATCAGCGATTGATGGGCATCCCGAAGTATCGTTTCGGTAATTTTTACCGGTTTCTTCTCAACTTGATTCATTGTATTCTCCTCTTAAACTAACGAACGCCGAATATAGCCATAAACGTGCCGGCGGCAACAGCGGTTCCAATGACGCCTGCTACGTTGGGACCCATCGCGTGCATAAGTAAAAAGTTGGTGGGATCCGCTTCGGCACCGACTTTCTGCGATACTCTGGCCGCCATGGGAACTGCCGAAACACCGGCCGACCCGATGAGGGGATTCACCTTGCCGCCGCTGAGTTTGCACATGATTTTACCGAATATAACCCCGGATGCGGTTCCGAAGGAAAAGGCGACCAGGCCCAAAACAACGATCTTGATCGTGGACCAGTTCAGGAATGCTTCTGCGGAAGTGGTGGCGCCCACAGAAGTTCCCAACAGGATTACTACAATATACATTAGTGCATTGGATGCGGTTTCTGTCAATTGGCGTACGACACCGCTTTCCCGGAACAAATTTCCCAGCATCAACATCCCTACCAGCGGTGCGGTGGAAGGCAGAATGGAGCACACCACGATCGTAACCACAATGGGGAAGCAGATCCGTTCCACCTTGCTCACATGGCGGAGCTGGTCCATTTTAATCATTCGTTCTTCCTTCGTGGTAAGGGCTTTCATAATGGGCGGTTGAATGATCGGCACCAGCGCCATGTACGAGTATGCCGCCACGGCGATGGGTCCCATCAATGCGACCTGACCCAGCTTGCTGGCCAGAAAAATCGATGTAGGACCGTCTGCGCCGCCGATGATGGAAATGGCCGCGGCGGCTTTATCATCGAAGCCCAAAAGCATGGCGCCGATATAAGCCGCATAGATCCCGAATTGGGCGGCGGCTCCCAGAAGAAAGCTTTTAGGGTTTGCGATAAGCGGACCGAAGTCCGTCAACGCCCCAACACCCATAAAGATCAGAGACGGCAGGATGGCCCATTCGTCCAAAAGATAGAAGTAATGAAGCAAACCTCCCTCATCCATGATTGGCGGATAAATGTTTACTAAAAGCATTCCAAAAGCTATGGGTACCAACAGCAGCGGTTCATATCCTTTAGCAATGGCCAGATATAAAAATCCGCAGGCTACGGCGATCATCGCCAGATTTCCCACGCTCAGGTTAAGAAAAGCGGTCTGTTGCAGTAAATTGCCCAGTGTTTCACTGATATAACTCACAGTTGTCCTCCGTTATACGGTGCAAGCCGATAGCATCTTCCGTCAGTTGATGGTTGCCAGAAGATCCCCGGCTTCCACGGAACTTCCTTCGGAGATGACGATCTGACCGATCACGCCGCTTTTGGGAGCGACCACGGGGATTTCCATTTTCATGGCTTCCAAGATTACGATCGTATCACCGGACTTGACCTCCTGTCCTTCTGCAACCACGATCTTCCAGACCTTGCCGGCGGCTCCGGCAGTGATCTTTTCTCCTTCGACCGATGTCGGCGCCGGTTTTTTTACCTCTTGCAGAGCCGAGGGAGCAATTGCGCCGGGTGCTGGCACAGAAACGCCGGTACTGCTTTTCTTTTCTACCTGCACTTCATAAGTGACGCCGTTGACTGTTACCGAATATGTTTCCATTGTTATCTCCTTTAACAAAAGTATTGATATCATTGCCGGTCCGGCGGATCAGATGCGCCGGATCGATCGTACTACATATGCGTCCGTTGTAACGGTTTCCTCGCGCATCAATGCATGGACCGCCGCGGTGATCACCGCAACCATTACCGGGTCCCCCTCCGACGTGTCTTCGGAGACCTTCCGGTCTGTAGCATCGGCCGGCCGGATCGATGCGGAATCATCGGCAGCTGCCGGATGTTTCTTTGTTTTTCGGCCTTCCAGAAGACCGGGAAGATATTTGAACAACGATATGATGAACGAAATAAAAATCAGAACGGAAAATACCACACCCATCCCAAGTATCGTGTTCATGATCGCTTTGGTGAAAATTTCCGACAGTGTCATCCTTCGGTCTCCTTTAGTAATCTCTTTTGTCAGAAAGCATTTCCAGCGCCCCGATCACATATTTTCTCGTATCTGCCGGGGCAATGATCTTATCCACATAGCCTCTGGATACAAAGGCGCTCATACCGGCCTTATCCTCATAATCGGCAGTCTTTTCCGCGAGAAAGGACTGCTTGTCTTCCGCCTGGGACAGTTCTTTGTCGTAAAGGATCCGAACAGCGTCCTCTGCCGGCATCACCTGGATCTGCGCTGTATTCCAAGCAAACACAAAGTCCGCGCCAAGCCCTTTGCTGTTCATGACGGTGTAGGCATTGCCGAAGGCCCTCCCCGTGATGACATTGACGCGAGGCACCTCTGCAGAAGCCCATACGCTCAGCAGGTACGCCGCGGCCATGGGCATTTGAACCTCTTGGCAACTGTCAGTCGAAAACCCCTTGGTATCCGTCAGCGTCAGGACCGGAATACCGAACGCACTGCAGAAGTCAACGAAATCCGCCATGGTTTCGCAGGCCTCCGCGGTCAGGTACCTCTCGCCTGCATTTCCGACCACACCGACTGTTTTCCCGTTGAATCTGGCAAAACAAATCATGACCTCGCTGCAACTTTCACGGCTCAGTTCCATCACCGAACCTTGATCTGCGATTTCGGCGACCACAAAGGAAGGATCCGCCGCTTCGCCTTGCAGCGCTGGGGCAGGCCGGTTCAGATCGTCGTTGGGCGCTTCCTCCGGCACAAGATCCTCGTTCGTCAACGGCAGGTAGGCAATCAGTTGCCGAATCTTTTTCAGGATTTCATCTTCGTTTCCGCTTCCGTCGGATAAGCGGCGTCCGGCCGGTTGATCGGTCAGTTCTGCTATGATATCGCATCTCCTTGCATCCGTCGACCTGGCAGCCGGGGGATTCACAAAAAGACTGGCCTGTTTCTCTGTAAAAACGAAATCGCAAAGCGCAGACATGAATACGCTTCCTCCGCCGCAATTACTGAACACTCCGGCAATCTGCGGAATGCGGCCTTTGGCTTTCGTTTGCGCCCGATACAGCTTCCCGTATGCGTTTAATGCATCCGCCCCTTCCCGGATACGAAGACCGACACTATCCAACAATCCGATCATCGGCGCGCCTGTTCTGAGCGCCATTTCGTAAAGTCGAAGGATTTTTTCGGCGTGCATCTCCGACAGAGAGCCTCCCAGTACTTGGGGATCCTGGCTGTAAATATAAATAGGACGGCCATCAACCGTGCCGTAGCCGGTGATTACGCCGTCCGAATATTCCCGTTGTCCTCCTTGGGTAAAATCGGTGTTTCTCGCTAGGATATTCTCACCCATTTCCATAAAGCTTCCGACATCCAGAATGGATTCGATCCTTCCTTTTGCCGATGCGGATGTTCCCATATTGCTTCCCTCCATTTGCACCCGGTGCAGACATAAATAAAATGGTCGATCCGGCCTGTGCCCGGATTCTCACATTCGGTCCTTATTATACTTGAAAGTCTCACATCATTCAAACCTTTTTTGCCTTTTCTCTCTTTTCCGTCATTATGCTATACTGTTGTCACACACATCACTTATATCATGCTCATCGGTTGGAGGTTTTTTATGTTGTTTCGGGAAATTGATGCATTTGTGGAAACACACAAACAGGAAATGTTGAATAAATTTGAACAACTGGTGCGACTGGAGAGTCATTTCGAGGAAAAAGACAATGTACTCAAAGCCATGGCGTGGGTCCAAAAAGAGTTCGAGAGCGAAGGGTTCGTGTGCCACATCGAAGGCACTACCAAGGACCGGGCCGGACTACTCATCGGCACCATGGGCATGGATCGCCAGGCGCCCCCCGTCATTCTTTCCGGCCATGTAGACACGGTGCATCGGCAGGGAAGCTTCGGCGATGATCTCTGGCGTGTCGAAGGAGACGTGGTCTACGGAGCAGGCGTCAACGATATGAAAGGCGGAATCATCGAAGCTCTGTATGTTGTAAAAGCCTTGAATGCTATCGGCTATGACAGCACACCGATCAAGATCCTTTTTGCCGGAGACGAAGAAGGCGATCACATCGGCACGGATACCAACCTGCTCTATACCAGGGAAAGCCAAAATGCACTGGCCGCTTTCAATATGGAAACAGGCGTGGACGGCGTTTTTACCGTGGCCAGAAAGTCCTGCCACATTTTCCATCTGACCGTCGAAGGTCAGGGCGGTCACGCGGGAAACGATTTCATTACCTCAAAAAATGCCGTGGAAGAAGCCATGCGCAAAGCGCAGGAGATCGTGAAACTGACGAATGTGGAGAAAGGCACTACTGTGGCTACTACTGTCATCCGGGGCGGAGATCACCCCAGCGCCATACCCGCGTCCTGCGAAGTGACTCTGGACGCCCGGGTCTCTTCCGTAGAAGAAAAAGAGCGGATCTATCGCTCTGTTGATGAGATATGCAAAACAGCATGGATTCCAGGCGCCCGGACAAATTATGCGCATTACGCCGCAAAATACGAGGGATACACGGAAAATGACAAGATCCGGAAGCTCCACGAATTCGTGAACGGAATAGCCGCGGAATTGGAGCATCCGGCCTATGGAAAGTGTTACAGAGGCGGCGCCGCGGATTCGGGAAACATGGCCATCGCGGAAATTCCGGTTCTGTGCTCCTGCGGCATCGTAGGAGATTTCTCTCACGACCGGAAGGAATTTGCGCTGCTTCACACCCTGTATGATCGCACCAAACTGTTCGCTTCCGTTATTGCCCGGATCGATCGCTTTAAGGTCTGAAATCCCTTTCTACGCCCCAACGCGATTGATCAGTGTTCCGATGCGTTCAATGCGGCATTCGATCATATCTCCTTCTCGAAGATATTTAGGCGGGTCATAGCTGAACGCCACGCCGGCAGGTGTGCCCGTGGCGATCAGTGTGCCCGCCTTGAGCGTCATGCCGGAAGATAGTTCTTCGATGATCTGCGGTATAGTGGTGATCAGCATTCGGGTATTGCTGCTCTGACGCAATTCCCCGTTGACCCGGCATTCCAGATCCAGACAGCCTGGGTCTGCGATCTCGTCTGTGGATACGATGCAAGGACCCAACGGCGTAAAACCGTCGAAACTCTTTCCGAAATACCACTGATGATGCCGCATCTGGATGTTTCTTGCGCTGATGTCGTTCAGGATCGTATATCCGAACACATAGTCCAAGGCCTTTTCCCGGGATACGCCCTTCGCATCCCTTCCGATAACCGCGCACAGTTCCACTTCGTAATCCAGACTGTCCACCAATCCGGAATACAACGGCACCGATCCAAACGGACCCACAGCTTCGCTGACACGCTTGGAAAAGAATACAGCGTATGTCTTTTCTTCCGAAGGACCCTGATGGTCGAAATTTTTAGATTCTTTTGCGTGATCCGCATAGTTTACCCCTAGGCAGATCACATCCTGAAGCGGACGGGGAATCGGCGCCAGTATTTCCGTTTGATCCAGGGCCAGTCCGGAAGCGTTTGCGGGAGGTTTCCGCAACGCGTCCATCTCTGCTTTCGATATGCGACGGATCAAGTCTGTCATATCTTGAAAAGAAAAACCCCATTCCTCTGCCAAATAGATCTTCTCATGTTCGGCGTATCCCACTGCCGGCTTTTCTTCCGTTCCGATTTTTACAGTATAGAATCTCATTCGGCCCTCCTTATACGACCAATTCTTTGGAAGCATCGCCGCCTTTTTCAAAATAGCGCGCCAGATCCAAAGGCGCAAAGACACCCAGGTCCGTCACCACGCCGCTGACCAGATGAGGCGGTGTGATGTCAAAGCTGGGATAATATCCCTTAACCCCTTCTGCCGCTGTGCGCACGCCCATGGCCTGCAGAACGAATTCAGGATCCCGCATCTCGATATGGATGGTGTCCACTGTGGGATGTCCTACATCCGGCGCACCGGTGACGAAATATGGAACGCCGTGATAATGGGCGGCGATGGCAATCTGGTAGGTGCCGATCTTGTTGACGACGTGACCGTCCACACAGATCGCATCTGCTGCAGAAGTAAAGACGTCGATCTTTTCGTTTTTCATCACAAAGGCCGGCATATTATCTGTGATCACCGTCACGTCGAAGCCCATATCTCTTACCACGGTGGCGGTCAATCTGGCGCCCTGAAAGTACGGGCGCGTCTCCGGGCAGAATACCCTCAATGTCTTTCCGCGCAATTTGCTTTCCCGAAGCATCATACCCACGATAGTCTCGCCGAAACATTGTGTCATGATCGTTCCGCGATCGGGGAACATGTCTGCGAGATAGGCTCCGATTCGCGCGACTCTGCGATATCTCCTGTCGTTGATGGCCAGTGCTTCCAACCGGATGGCTTCATCGACCTGCTCGCCCCGATCCAGCGCAATTTTCCCGGCAGCAAGGCATCGATCTGCGACCTGCTTCATCCGCAATCGCGTAGTAGGCCGGGCATTCACCATTTTCTCCGCCGCATCGGCCAAGTAACGCAGCTGATCCTGAGCGCTCCTCTCACGGCATTCCCGGGCAGCCAGCGCCAGACCCATGGCAGCTGCGCTGAAGGGTCCCGCGCTCTGTGTGACCATGTCAGTGATGGCCCGGGCGACTTCCGTGTGGCTCCGGCAGGTCACGAACGCCACCTTTTCGGGATAGATCCTGCGGTCAAGGATGCGAACTGCACCGCCTTCATACCATGCAATGTTTTCGTACTGCAGCATAAATGCCAGTCCGTGATCCGGTCTTTCTTGATGATCCGTCATTCCATTTTCCTCCATTGAAAATCATTATAAATGGAATCTCTTGTCTTTTCAATGAAACATCATGGTATACTTTATAGTATGAAAGCAATAAGAATGATCGCGCTGCTCCTGCTGACAGTGCTGGTCCTCTGGATCGGCGTACAGCAGACTGCTCCGGAGGGCTTGACGGAGCAGCAACTTGACGAGAACGGATGGTACAACTCAGCGGAAGATGTATCACTATATTTACATTTGTACGGGGAATTGCCCTCCAATTATCTGACAAAGGACGAAGCGGAAGCCTTAGGCTGGACCGGCGGATCGCCGGACGTCGATTTTCCCGGTCGCGCTATCGGCGGCGATATCTTCGGAAACTACGAAGACTTACTGCCGCAATCCGATGGACGAATCTACCGGGAATGTGACGTCGATACGCTGGACCGGGAATACCGGGGCGCCAAACGGCTGGTCTATTCCAATGACGGCCTCATCTTTTATACCGAAAACCACTACGACAGCTTCGTTCGACTGTATCCGAAAGAATAGAAGTTCGGACCCTGTTCATAGCATAAAAAAAGCAGCTCCGTTGGCTGCTTTTTCTGTTCGAAAATGTTAACCCAGCAGGCGCCGGACGGAATTTTTGGCACGGCGCATCACCTGTTCTGCGTCCAAAGTCAAATATATGCCGTTATCGTATAATATATTACCGTTAACCATTGTCATTTTTACATCGCCGGCCTGGACTGCATACGTGAGCATCGGCAGTACCTCCAGAGCGGGAAACATGTGAGGCGCATCAAATGAAATGGCCGCAATATCGGCCTTTTTGCCTACCGCCAGGGCCCCTGTATCGCTCCGTCCCTGGGCATGAGCGCCGGCGGTGGTGACCATACGCATCACTTCTCCGGGGGGAACGATCGTGGCATCCCGATGAAAGCCATTGTGTATCACAGAGGCCAGATGCATTTCCTCCAGCATGTTCAGATTGTTGTTGCTTGCCGCCCCATCGGTGCCAAGGACGACGTTAACGCCCTTTTTCAACGCTTTGACGATGGGTGCGAAGCCGCTCCCTAATTTCATATTGCTGGAAGGATTGTGGATCAAACTGGTCCCTTTTTCGGCAAGGATCTCGAGGTCTGAGTCCTCGCAATACACACAGTGAGCGGCCAAAACAGGAGAATCCAGCGTGCCCAGATCACGGAACCACTCTGTCGGCGTCTTTCCGTATCGTTCCTTGCATTCCGTGTGCTCCCGCAGCGTTTCGGACAGATGCAGATGGATCCTTCCGCCTTCTTCCCTGCAGAGTGATGAAAAATAAGCGACGGAACGGGGCGTCGTCAGATATTCGGAATGGATGCCGAAATCAATAAGGAGTCTGCCTTCGGCAGTTCCGTGGAACGCCTTGAAAAATGCAAGGGCGTCGGCGATGCGCTGACAATCCTCGCCTTTCATTTCCGGATCCTGACAAGTCAGAGGCATACAAAGATTGGCTTTGATCCCACACTCCGAAACAACTTGCGCAGTCATTTCCGGGAAATAATACATGTCTGTAAAAGATGTGGTGCCCCCGGCAAGCATTTCCATCACAGCCAGTTGTGTCCCGGCAATGACATCTTCCCGGTTCAGGTTTGCCTCGATGGGCATGATTTGATCGAAAAGCCATTCCTGAAGAGGAAGGTCGCTGCCCACGCCCCGCAGCAAGACCATGGGCGCATGGCAGTGACAGTTGATAAGGCCCGGAATCAGCAGACAGCCCTTCATATCCTTCGTTTCGTCGTAGGCCTCTGCCGGCAGATCCGTCCCGATATAATCGATCACGGATCCGTCGATGCCCAGATATCCGTCCCGGACCACCTGTCCTTCTTCCGGCGCCCCAAGCAGGATATCACAATTTTTCAGCAGTTTTCGCACGGGATCCTCCTCAGTATTTCCGTAAAATACTTTTCGAATTCGCCTGCCACGCGCAACGATGTTTCGGTGACCTCTTCGCTGGTCAAAGGCTGGTCCAGCACGCCTGCAGCCATGTTGGTCATAACCGACAGTCCCAAAACCGGTATCTTGCTGTGTGCGGCAGTGAGCGCTTCGGTCACGGTGGACATGCCGGCCGCATCACCGCCCAAGATCCTGGCCGCTCGGATCTCTGCCGGACTTTCGTACTGTGGTCCCGCAAAGAAGAAATAGACTCCTTCGTGGATGTTCAATGTCGTCGCATCGGCACAATCCAGAGCAATTCTTCGCAGATCCCTGTCATACATGTTGCCGGTGTCAAAAAATCTTGGCCCGAACTCGGGGATGTTCGGCCCCGCCAGAGGGGAAAGACCCATGAATTTAATGTGATCCTTGATGACCATAATATCGCCTGCCTGATAGTCTGTATTGATAGCACCGGCGGCATTGGTGAGGATCAGTCGTTTAATGCCAAGAATCTGCATCACCCGCACAGGCGCAGCCAATGCTTCGAAATCATACCCTTCATAGGAATGGAAGCGACCGGACATACAACATACTTTGTGCCCTTCAATCGTGCCCAATATCAGCTTTCCGGCATGGTCCGGCGCAGTGGAAACCAAGAAGTTGGGAATATCCGAATAGGGAATTTCTATGGGATCTTGCACATTTCGGTCATACTCCCCGAGTCCGGTTCCCAGAACGATTCCCAGCTCCGGTTGAAACCCTCCGGAGACCTCCCGCACGTAATCCGCGCTTTTTTTATAATAATCGTAAGTGTACGCCACAGTATGCTCCTTTCTGGTGATAACCGTTCCGCCGGCTTTTGCGTCAGCCTCTTTTGAGGTAGGCGGTAATGCAGTGGAGAGAGCCTCTGCCCTTCAGAATTTCGGAAACGTCGATCGTCGTCACGCGAATGCCGTTCTTTTCCAGCAATTCCTGTGTTCTGGGCGTACCCTCCGCCATGAGGATATGACCGGGCTCCAGCGCCACAAAGTTGCAGCCTAACGCTCGAACTTCCGTCTGCGAAGGAGCTTCGAGAATCTTATATCCCTTGCGCTTCAATGCGTCCAGCACGTCGTAGGGAACCTGCGATACGTGTCCGATTACTACATCGTTACTGGCCGGATTGAGCAGGCCGTCAATGTGTATGTTGCTGTAAGGCAGCTGCATGGGAATGATCTGGGTTACGCCCTGACGGCGCAATTCCTCGGCCACTTGGTCATATCCGCTTTGATTGCATCGGATTCCGGTAGACAGAACACAGGTGCGCCTGTCCACCCACATGGCATTGGCACCTTCAAAGATCCCGTCGCCGTTGATCGTCCGTACGATGGGGACGCCGATCTTTGCAAGAGCCTGAGCGATATAACGCTCCTCGCCTCTGCGGGTCGCCATGCCCGGCCGGGTGATGATAGCGCCTTCGGGAGTCATAAACATCAAGTCCCGGCAATAAACTGCATTGGGGCGATCTTCGCGCTGTTCTTCCACGTAATAGACTTTTGCGCCATGCTTCCGGTAGATCTCCGTAACATCGTCGTGCTGCTTTCGCATCAGCTCAACATCCAGCGCTTCGTCGGTAAACCGAACAGCTGCCGCGTCAAAATGATCCACTTCTTTTCCGGGGCGGCGCATCAAAACCGCTTTGAGCTTTTCGACTTCCGATGATACACCCCAATCACCCCAATATAAAGGCATATCGTCTTCAAAATGACTTTCTTTCGGGAACCATTTTTCACCGGGGATCGCATCCACATCAAATTGATTCTGTATCATTCAAGTCACCTCCTGTGATTTGCTTCAGTATATCATATCGACTTATGCATTGACAAACAGGACTTGTGCTCGCATAATATTAACAATTTCAGGAAGGAGCATACAATGGGTTTCGGACTATTTAAAAAGAAAATAACAGCTGATCTGGTTCTGACCAACGGTCATGTGATCACGATGGACCCGGATTTTCCCCATGCCGACGCTGTGGCATGCGCATCGGGAAGGATTATCGGGGTCGGAACGTTTCAGGATATCGAACCTCTGATCTCTTCACAGACAAAAGTGCTGGACCTGGAGGGGCGTTTCCTTACGCCCGGATGGATCGATCTGCACAGCGATCCCATCCCATCGGTCTTCAGAGATCAATATCTTCCTCTTTCGGAAACGGTGACACTTCAAGAGTTGATTCAGACCGTTCCCGCCTACATCCGTATGCATCCCGAGGAAGAAAGATATCTTGCCTACGGATATGATCCGGGGGAAATCGAAGAGGAAGATATTCCGGCGATCCGGCAGGCGCTCAACGATGCTTCCCCGGAAAAGCCTGCCATACTGGTGGCTTCCGACGGGCTTCATATGATCCTGAACAATCTTGCAGCGGCAACCGTCACACAGGTGGCGGACGAACTCCAAATGCCTGCCGTCACGCCGGCTCTGGTTATTTCCGTGCTGTTGTCATCGGATATCGGCACGCTCCTTGAAAACCTGGCCGAGCACACCTTTCGACAGGTTCGAAAAGGGGTCACCGCCGAATTTGTTTTACCTTCATTCGGTCATTTTGAGGACATATACCGGGAACTGCTGGTCGATGCATATCAGGCTGATCTGCTCATGCAACGTTATTTTGGTTCGATGCTCCTCAATACCCCACTGCCGGAAAGACTGGTGCTGCATCATATGGCTCAGAAGTTCACCGCTTGCGCCGAACTGAAAGGACTGATCCAGTTCAAGACGCTTGTCATTTGTTTCAGTGGCATCGAGGACGCCGTCCACGGCATGAGCGAACCCTATTTGCGGCAGCTATGCACACTGGCCGCCGACAAAGGATATCATATCCGGATGGAAGCATTGGACCATCCGGCAGCTCTCACGGCGTTGAAACTGATGGCAGACCTGAAAACATCTTATAAGAAGTCTGCATTCGCCGTAGCCCACGACGAAGTTCTTACGGACGAAGAGCGAGCTTCTATCCTCTCGGCGGAAATATATGAATACGCTCGAAAGCATCCCACCGGTTCGGATCGTTCTCCGCAGGAAATACTGGAAGACCGGACCATCCGAGGCGCGGACCGCCTGGGACTGGGTCAGGATTTGGGCAGCATCGAAATTGGGAAATGGGCTGATCTCGCTATTTTTGACCAGGATCCTCGCGTCGAGGCACAGGCACGAAGAGAAGCCTGGATGACCGTCCTGAACGGACGCATCGTCTACGACAGCAAAATCACCAAAGAGGAAGAGTGGATTCAAAGGATTCGAACATCTGCATTCTCTGCCGACTGACGCATTTGATTTTTCCTAAAAAAACTGTTTCTCTTATTGACAGCAGACCTTTGAAATGTTAGTATCTTTCTTGCGTAGTTTGCATCATGATGCAGCGTGGCGGTGTAGCTTAGTTGGCTAGAGCGTCCGGTTCATACCCGGAAGGTCGGTGGTTCGACTCCACTCGCCGCTACCACATAATGAGGCCCGGTAGTTCAGTTGGTTAGAATGCCAGCCTGTCACGCTGGAGGTCGACGGTTCGAGCCCGTTCCGGGTCGCCAATTTATGCAAGCATGGTGGGTATCGTCAAGTGGTCAAGACCCAGGGTTGTGGCTCCTGTATACGTGGGTTCGACTCCCACTACCCACCCCAAATTTGAAAATATCACATTTCCCTCTTGGATTTCAGGAGCAAAGTGATATAATAATATACGCGGAATTCAATATTGGGGTATAGCCAAGCGGTAAGGCAACGGATTCTGATTCCGTTATGCGAAGGTTCGAATCCTTCTACCCTAGCCAACCGAATAATGCCGGCCTAGTGCCGGCATTCTGCGGCGACATAGCCAAGTGGTAAGGCACAGGTCTGCAAAACCTTGATTCCCCGGTTCAAATCCGGGTGTCGCCTCCAGAACAAAAGCCTGTAATCTGAGATTACAGGCTTTTTCTCGCATCAGTCTATACGTTATACGGTTTTTACTTGTACTTTCTTCACGTCATATCCAAGTGCGGTGATCGCTTTTTCGATTTCGCTCACAGACAATTGGGCATCATCGAAGTTCAGCTTCACCTTGCTTGAATTGAACAAGACCTGAACGCTTTCTTTCTCTACTCCATTCAGTGATTTTGCCGCGCCTTCGATTTTTTGCGCGCAGGAGGGACAAGTCAACGTCTCCAATTGTATCGTCGCTTTTTGCATTTCATAACTCCTTTCGTTCTCATTGTGATCTCAGCCTATACCGTAACAGCCTCATACCGTTGAGTATAACCACGAGGATACTGATTTCGTGGACCAGCATGCCTATGGACATATTCATCCACTCACTGAAAAAAACATTTGCCAGCAGGAAAATGACAACGCCAACCGCAATGATGATGTTCTGTCGCATGTTATTGGCCGTTGCCTTTGTTAACCCCAGGGCATGCGGCAGGCGGCTGAAATCAGAATTCATCAGCACCACATCCGACGTTTCGATCGCTACGTCCGTTCCGCTGCCCATGGCGATCCCGATATCCGCCTGTGCCAAAGAAGGACTGTCATTCACGCCATCCCCTACGAACGCAACGATCTGGCCCTTTGCCTGCAACGCAGCAATGTAGTGGGATTTATCTTCCGGAAGCATGTGTCCGTGGGCTTCTGTCAACCCGATTTCGTAGGCAACCCGGTCAACGGTGCCTTGATTGTCTCCGGACAGTACGATCAAATTTTTGACGCCCAACAATTTAAGCTTCTGAAGGTGCTTTTTAATATCAGGCCGGATTTGATCGCGAATGCCCATCAACACTTTCAACTCACCGTCAACCGCCGTCAAAACCAATGTGTTGCCGCTTTGTTCAAACGCAGCCATATCTTCCATCGCTTTTTTGTTTAGATTGACTTGCTCTTGTTCCATTAAAGCCACATTGCCCACCGCGACGCGATGACTATTCACTTGAGCAACGATCCCGCCGCCCTTCACTACGTCGGTATTGGCTACCGGAAAGAAACTCGTATCCCTCACTGACGCCATCACGGCTTTCGCCAGGGGATGGTCAGATTCACGTTCGACGCTGGCAAGATAACTGAATACGCTTTCGGGGTCTTCGGTGTAAAGCTCCGTATCCGTAACTCTGGGATTGCCGATTGTGAGCGTGCCTGTTTTGTCAAACGCGATCGTATCGACTTTACTGAAATGATGGATCACTTCACTGCCTTTCAGCAAAATACCATGCCGCGCTCCGTTCCCGATCCCGGCCACGTTGGACACAGGCACACCGATCACCAATGCCCCGGGACAACCCAAAACCAGTATTGTGATCGCCAGCTCGATATCACGGGAGAAGGCCCATACGACCAGCGCAATCAACAAAACTGCGGGAGTATAGTGCTTCGAGAACCTGTCAATAAATCGCTCGGCCTCTGATTTGGAGTCTTGCGCTTCCTCGACCATTTCGATGATACGGCCAAACGTCGTGTCTTCGCCGACGCGATCTGCTACGATTTGAAGGGTTCCGTTTTCCAGAATCGTTCCGGCGTACACTTGAGAATCCGCCGTCTTCCCCACCGGCATCGATTCGCCGGTGATGCTTGCTTCGTTGATATAGCCCTCTCCTGACTGGACTGTTCCGTCAACGGGCACTTTGGCGCCTGTTTTTACGAGCAGGACGTCCCCTACGCTGACCGCATCGATTTCGACTTGCTCAAACGCCCCGTTCTCTGCGCGTTTCAATGCACTGTCCGGCGCCATCTCAGTCAGTTCTTTAATGGCGGAACGCGTTCTGTTCAACGTGCGCAGTTCAAGATATGCGCCAAATAAAAACAAAAATGTGACGATTGCTGATTCTTCAAATTCTCTGATCAGAAATGCGCCGAGTACGGCGATCGTAACCAAAACATCAATACTGACCACCTTGACTCTTAGTGCTTGATACGCCTGAATTCCGATCGGCGCAAGACCAAATGCGGATGCAACGATCAGTGCCCACTGAAACAGAACCGGACTGTCGATTCCTACTTTTCCGAAATAGGCAATCGCAATCAGGATTCCGCTGAGCAGAGTGATATGATTTTTTTTGCTCAATATCAATCGCTGCATGATTTGCTCTCTTGATAAGCGCTGTCCAATTCCGCCAACATGCTGTAGACTGCTTCATAGCTTTCGCAAACATCCATGGGAATCGTGTAGTTCGTTGTGATTTCCCGCAGTTTTGCAAATTCCTGCGTCAAATCCGGCATGGCAGGGCTGTTCTCTTTCACTTTTTGGCTGATCGAATCAAATATTCTGCGCACCTCGTGGAATTCAGGATGAGTGCCACCATGAACCCTTGCGACGATCGGCACATATTGGATCAGTGTTTTGAAGTGCTTTTTCTGCATATTGCCGAATGCTGGGTTGCTTTTCATGTCGCCTCCTTTATCCTATGCTAAGTTGACAAAACAATAGCATAAAATGCAATGTTTTGTCTGTTGTAATTGCAACATTGAATCGGCTTCGTTTACTGAGACTTCAGTTGACGATCATTTCGGCGATCCGCCATTTCCCGTCGGATTCCAGTGCCAGATAATAGGTGAGGTCCGTATCATAGGTCGTCACCTTCCCTTGTCCCACCACGACGTAGTCGTAAGTCATGCGAAGGGAGATCAAATGGTCGGTGTACATGATCCAGTCCAGAAGCTCCATGTTTTCGAACCGGTTGCTGTCGTGCAGCGTATACCAATTCACCTCCAGGGTACGCAACCGGTCATACACGGGGGCCGTGTCCACCAGATAGCCTTTGAAACCGCTCCAACCCAGGTCATCACTCATGTAATGGGAGTATTTGTGAGTGATCGTAACCGCACGCTCCTCCACTTCCTTCATAAGCTCCGTATCCAGTGGCAGTCCGACCACAGCGCAGTCCGATGCCACATATACGCCATCGGTGGATCGGCTCCCATCAACGCCCCTGATCGGCGGAACCCAAAACAATCCTTCCAAGGAATATACACTGTATTGCGGAATTTCGACTTTGCTTTCCGGATATTCCGCCAGATCCTGCAAATCTTCGGGTATTTTACCCCGATTTGTCAAATGCTCGCCGGTCAACAGCAGATCTCCCGCATAAACCTGCACCTTGGGCGCAGCCATCACAGTCAGATTCCGCATGCCAACCAAACTGTCCACTTGATACAGCGCAAGACCCAGTATACCGCCCTGTTCCTTCGCCGACAGCGTCACAACAGCCGCTTCTTCTCCATCGGCCAGGATGTGATACGCCATGTCGCCGGATCCGTTCCAACCGGATATCTTATGATAACTTACTTCTTTGTCCCGAATCAAGTTCGCCAGATGAACCCCGTTTTCCTGTGCCGAAAGACCGGGAATATCCTTGCCGTGCTTTACAAGAACATCCACACAGGTCCCATCTTCCCGAGCTTCTTTCTCCATGGACTGCACTAAATGATCCATAAGATTTTTCGGAATGCCTGCTTCGTAGGCAGCCAGCCCGGTCCAAAGATAAAGCCAGGCGGCAAGTGTCATCAGCAGCAATATCAGAACAAAAATTGTATAAGGACGCCGGATGCGCCCGGATATCCCTTTACTCGACATCATCTTCCACCCTCCTTACGAGAAAGCATGTAGGCAGAGGGCGTTCTCCATACAGAGAGCACACATTTGTGATCACTTCGCCTTCATATACCATACTGGAGCTGGTGCCTCCGTCCAGGTTGGCAGCATTCACCGCTCCGTATTCCAGCATCACTTCGATCAGATCGGCATAGCTGGCACCCAGACTGTTGGTCTGGCGTCCGTCGATCACCAGCAGCAGAACCGCGCCGTCGGCACGCTGGCCGATCGCCGTTCGGGGATTGAGTCCTCCTCCGGAATCGCCTACCTCCATCGCTTGTCCGTTTACGACCAGCAACGGACCCCAGGCCACTGCGTCTCGCACACCGGCTTCCACGGCTTCCGTCCCCGTCATGGTGCCGATCAACAGTCTGTTCTGATCGTCAAATCCGATCACCTGGTGCGTCCCGGTCTTGCTGCCATTTCGCCAAACGCCCTGAGAGACCACGATCCCCTGGGCCTTTGCCCCTTTGCCCAGCCCTGCGATGTCCTCAAAGCCACCGCCGTTGATACCTGCGATGGCATTCTCCCGCGCTGCCATTTGAGCGACCTGCTGGCCACGGGCAACGGTGAAATCGGGGATTGCCGCCACGTATACCCTGGAAGGGTCATTGACAATCATCATTTTACCCTTATAAGTGGATCCGCTCACATCGTGGATCGTGAGCGCATTCAAATCGTAGTCCTCATCCCCGCCGCCGATGGTGATCAATTCGCCGTCAGAAATTTCACCCGAATCTATTATAGTATTTTCAGATAGAATACGGTCCACTTCCTCCTGAGAAAGGAACATATGTGCCGTGAACTTCGCCGCCGAGGTCTGGGTGACACTGGCTACAAAGATATTCCTTGCCGATTCGGATGGTCCTTGGGCAAAAATATAGATCATACCCACACAACAAATCAAAACAGAGGCAATCAGTGTGAACAAATACAGAAAGAACCTCTTTACAAACCGGACCGGCTTTGAGCCCTGCTTGTTGACCTTCCGCTGAACACGCCCGCCCGGAAGCGGCTCCGTCGATACCTCTTCTGTTTCCATCAACTGCTCATAGCTGTTGATCGCTTCATCTCCTGGATTGAATTTCTTCATTGCTGCACTCCGCTGTCAATATAACTGTCAGATTTCTTCTTTTTAAAGACCCATTCACGCTGGATATGAAAAGTCATTGCGAATAGAATGCTGTCCACAACCAGCTTCACCGCCGTTTTCCCCAGACCTGTAAAACCTGAAACGCCCACGAGAAACGCCACCCCTTTATAAGAGACCATCATTTGAACGATACAGAGAAAATAATATCGCACGATCGTGATCCGGCGAGGTTCATCGCTGGAAAAAACCGCCCTTCTGTTGAAGGCATAGTTGAAAAGCGAAGATACCGCACGCGCCCCCACCGTGGCGATGAGGATTTGACGATTCAGGCTGTGCGTATCCCGCAAGGCCCAGATCAAAAGGGTGAACAGCAGGAGATCGATTCCGGCGGAAGCCACCGAACCTCCGGCAAATCTCAAGATCGGCCCGTAGATCTTTGCCGAATCCGTCAGCGGATTGAAATGAGAGGTTGCATTATTTTCGATGTAGACCGTTTCGATGGACACTTCACGAAAACCGATACCGGCTGTTTTCATGTACAAGAGCATATTGGTCTCATACTCGAACCGCTCCCCTGCCACCTCAAGAAAACGCGGCAGATACTTCGATGAAATTGCCCGAAGGCCGGTCTGAGTGTCCGAAAGAGCAATGCCGCACAGCATCCTGAAAATCAGGCTTGTGATCGTATTTCCCATCCGATTGCGGAGCGGCACCTGATGTTCCTTAAAATTACGCACACCCATGATCACTGCTTCGGGGCATTTCATCAATTCCACGGCCAGCCTGCGGGCGTCTCGCGGTTTGTGCTGATTGTCTCCATCCACAGTTACAACGCCCAGAATATCCGGACGCTCCCGGCAAATGTAATCGAATGCGGTTTTTAAAGCGCGCCCCTTGCCCAGATTTTTTTCATGGCGAAGCACGGTGCACTGCGAACGCTGCTCGGCGTCCAGAAAGGGCTTCCAATGTTCTTTGTCGCTGCCGTCATCCACCAGAAGAACATGGGAGAATCCGGCCTCGATCATCCCGTCGACGACTTGGATCAGCTTGTCGTCGGGATTCAAAGAAGGAACAATGACCATCAGTTGTTCCATCGATATTGTTTCTGTCTGATCTGTGTCAGGTTTTATGATCTCAGTCGTTTTTCTCATTTTCGATTCCTGATCCTGCCCCAAAGCAGAAACACCACAAATACCACTACCAATACGCCCGTCAGGAGCACAGCCAACAGGCCGCCTGGCACATGGGAAAAAATCCCGGAAACATCTGCGGGCTCATCGGCATCCGCCGAAGCTTCCTCTTCACTTTCGTCTATAATTTCCTCCGGCGCCACATCATCGGAAAATATCTCGACATTCTGGAAGAAATCCGGTGTCTCTTCAGGACTGTCATCCCCCACAGCCGTGTGGTACAGTCCGAAGGCCCTGCAGTCGTGGACACCTTCGGTCCGAACCGAAAACCACTTCTGCTGAGACAGATGCTGAGCAAAGCCCGCCTCTGCCATTTCAAATGCCGTGCTTCCCCCAAACCGTGCCAGCGGAATATTCCAATCCATCAACACCGCTCTTTCCGGATAAAGGTGCAAATAGACCTTGCTTACTTCGAAGGTTCCCCATTCTGCAACCTGATCGGTCAGATAAGTCTCGTCTGCCGCCAGCGACACAGCCTGCTGAAGGATCCATGCATTCAGCATGTGGACCCCGTGGCCGTATTCTCCTCCGGTGTCGTGACCGATCACGACCTCCGGCCGAAACCGTCTGAGCAGTCCCACCTGATAGGCATACATTCGGTCCATATCGTAGAGTGTCTTTGCATGCTCAAGACTGTCCGAGTAATAGTCCGGAAACTCTCCGATAATGGGATAGGAACGGATCCCCACAGTCCAAAGACCGTTGAGCAATTCGTGGGGCCGGTACGGTTCCGCCCAGTGGTGGGTCAGATAGGCGACTTGAACCTTGTAGTCCAGCTCGCCGGCATAATAAGGCATAGTACCGCCGAAAAACAGGTGCTCGTCATCAGCGTGAGTCGGGAGCAGCAGCATATCTGCATCTTCCCAGGGAGGATTCCACACCTGAACGGAATCCGGCAGAGTCCCCAGGCCGTACAATTCTATTTCACAAATCGCGACATCCGTATCGGGCATCACTAAAACCACTTCGGACGACGGCTCGTCCAACGCCACATATTCATGGATCCAGCCATTCTTTCCATGCAGATACATGGATGTGCGGCTTCCCTCCTGTGCACGGAGTGCCCAGCGGCCCGGCGGCTTGTCCCAAATCAGATACACCCCGTGGATCTTTTCCTGGGTGCGGATCGTGATCTCTGTCCCTTTTGGAAGCTGCAATTTTGTGGTGTATCGATCATCCAAAAGTTGTCTGTCGTTGTAAGTCGTTCCGGCCGGGTCTGTAACGGAAATCTCAGCATAAGGATGCAAGGCCGCAGCTTCTCCTTGCGCGTAGCACAGCGAACCGGACAACCCCCACAGCGACATAAACAGACATGCCGCGAGGACATGCCGGACGATTTTGGATTTATCTCTGGAACGATCCAACCGCTTCCCTCCCAATCATTTGCGGGTATACCCGTTAATGACGTTCTTCGTTTCCTGCACCAGAATAAACGCTCCGGGATCTATTTCCTCCACAAGCCGTTGGAAGGCCCTGAGCTTGGATTTGTCCACATCGGACAAAAGCATATATTTTTCGTCTGAGAATTCTGATTTATTGACGTTCATAACGGTGACGGCATACCCCGCCTCCCGCAGTGCGGCCACCACCTCGTTGTTCTGGCCGGTGGTGACGACAGAGACCACTACGTGGCCTCGAATAAATCGCTTGGCTACTTTGCCTCCGACGAAGGTTCCCGTTGCAAATCCCCCCGCATAGGCAATGGCCGTGGGCAGATAGGGACCGGTGGAACTCAGGGCCTCCCGCACAATGGAATACCAGATAAACACTTCGACAAATCCCACCAAAGCCGATGCGATGGTCTTCTCTTTAACCGTCAGGACCATTCTGACCGTACTTAATGTGACATCGACGATCCGAAATGAAAATATTTTCAGACACGTCAGCAATACCGCTGTTTCAATCATTCTTAATTATCCCTTTCCCCAATATGAAATGCCCATGAATTGTATCATATTCAACCGCATTTTCCAAGTGCAAAGTAGGTCAATATGGTGTAAAATAGAATATACTACCACTGGAGGTTGTTTACAATGCACCAATTCAGCTATATGCTTCCGCCGCTGCTGGGATGCCTGGTCGGATACATCACAAATTCCCTGGCGGTGAAGATGCTGTTTCGTCCCTATCGAACGATCCGAATCTGGAAATTCCGCATCCCCTTCACCCCCGGAATGATTCCCAAACGACAAAAAGAGCTGAGTGCGGCTATGGGCAAAATGGTCCAGGGCCACCTGCTCACCACGGAAGCCATTCAAAAGCGTCTTCTGTCGCCGGATGTCAAATCGGCTGTCATCGGCGAAGTTTCTTCCGCTGTTTTTACTGCGGTCCAAGGCAAAACGATTTATGGAGCAGCAGAATCCGTGTCAGGCGCCCCGGAAGCAGAGCGCCTGAAAGAGCACCTCACAGGCTGGATCAGCGAACGCATTTTGCTGGAATGCCATCAAATCGATTTCCATCGGGCGCTGGCAAGAGAAGTGAAACCATTCCTGGATCGCAATCTGGGCGGCTTTGCCGCAATGTTCGTCAATGACAAAACGATCGATCTGCTGACACGCGCCGCAGCGGATCGGATCATGGAAAAATTGGACTGCGACGGACAACGATTACTGGAGCCACTGGTGGCGGCGGAAATCAACGAGATTCTGTCGCTAACGCTGGATGATGCACTGATTCAGACCGGCGTTTCACAGGAAAAATTTCTGCAACTCCTGAGCCGGGTCTATGATCGCGCCGTCCGGCAGAATATCAATGAAATCGTCACAGCCTTGGACGTGGCGGCGATCGTGGAAAACAAAGTCGCAGAAATGAATGTTCGGGAGCTGGAGCAGCTCGTCACGTCCATCATGAAGCGGGAGCTTCGCGGCATAATCAATCTCGGCGGTCTGATCGGACTTGTTCTGGGCGGACTTTCGCTGTTATTCTAAAAGAAAAGAGGTATTTATGAATATTGCATTTTTCTTGATCCCGAAAAGCGATGTTGCTTTTTTATACGACGACTATTCTCTGCGTCAGGGACTGGAGAAAATGAAGCATCACGGCTATACTGCCATTCCTGTGATTAACAAGGAAGGCAAATATTTGAACACGATCAGCGAAGGAGATTTTCTCTGGCACATATTGAAAGATGAGTCCGACACCGAAGAACTCACCGCCATGCCGATGCAAAGTCTGGAGCTCGATTCTATCCGAGATCTTCTGGGAGATGACAAAAATCCGCCTGTTTCCATTACAGCTTCTCCGGAGAAACTGCTCTCCCGGGCATTGGAACAGAACTTTATTCCCGTTATCGACGACTCCGGCTCCTTTATCGGTATTGTAACACGGCGGGATATCCTGAAGTACTTTCTGGAACCCTGCGACGGCAGAAAGGGACGATAAATGGACTCGGGCATGATGATTCAAGTCGCAAAGCTGGTCGTAGTGTTCGCAGCGCTCCTGCTGTCGCTCCGAGGAGGACTGAAGCTGGCAAAATCAATGATGGTCACCATCGCAGTCACCATCTTGATCTACTTTATCCCGCCCCGGGAAGCCTTGAATATCTGGCTGGGCGCTACAACCTCTTTCAATACACTGTCACTGATGCTCATCCTCTATCTGATCACGTTTTTGCAGCGCATGCTGGAGGATCGGGCGCAGTTGCGCCTTGCGCAGCAGAACTTGAACGGTCTGTTCAACAACCGAAGATTCAATGTGACACTGGCCCCGATCTTTATTGGCCTGCTCCCCTCTGCCGCAGCAGCAATCATCTGCGGGCAGATCGTAAGAGATACCGTAGGCGAAGACATGAACAACGAAGAGAAAGCCTTCGTTACCAGCTATTTTCGCCACATCCCCGAGAGTTTTCTCCCGACTTACGCAGCCATCATCATGATGAGTGAACTGTCCGGCGTTCGACCCGGCGCCTTCGTACTGGGCATGCTGCCCCTGGAAGTTCTGCTCTTCGCTTTGGGTTACTGGTTCTACATCCGAAAAATCCCCAAGGAAACAGGATCTCCTCCTTCGGACAATAAACCGAAACAAGCACTGGGACTGTTTCTGCGCCTCTGGTCTATCATTGCCATTATCGTTCTGATCATTGCATTTAACTGGACGGTCCTGACGGCAGTCGCCCTGGTGACGCTCCTCTGCCTGCCTATTTACAGATATACGCCAAAGACCGCCGCGCCGTTGCTGCGCAGCGCGTTTGAGCCGTCGATGCTGCTCAACACCTATCTGATCATGGTGTTTAAGGATTTCATCATGCACACCGGCGCCGTGGAGGCGCTGCCGGAGTTCTTTACCAATCTCCCGGTACCCACATTTCTGGTTTTTGCGCTCATCTTTTTCTTCGGGACCGTGGTGGCAGGCGCCCAAGCCATCATCGCCATCTGCACCGTTATGGCCTTTGCCGCGATTCCCGGAGGCGGCATGCCGCTGATGGTCCTGCTCATGAGCTTCGCCTATGCAGCCATGCAAGTCTCCCCCACACATATCTGCCTGTTCATCATTGCAGACTATTTCGATGTGCCCATGATGTCGTTGGTCCGACGGGCCATCCCCATCATCACCATATTTTGTCTGTTGACGATCCCTTACTATCTGCTGCTGGTGAAGCTGCTGTAAGCCACAGGATTCGAGCTGTCGACATTCGGACGAACTTATGATATCTTATATGTATGATATTTATCAACTCTCAACACCTGAACGACACCCTTTTAACGGTCGCTGAAACATCTGCACAAGGAGGAAATCAATAATGGAAATTCGGTATGCCACCCCCTCTGATCTGGACAGCCTGTTGGATTTGCTGCAAGCCAATCATGCCAACAACGTCCCCGAAGCTGAAAAGAAAAACGGATTCGTCACGACAAATATCACCAAGGAGCAGTTGTGTGATCTGATCGAAAAGGAAAACGGCGTCACCGTAGCGGTGGACGACGGACGGGTCGTGGGCTTTGCGCTGGCCGGCAGCTGGGACTATTGGAGACCCTGGCCTCTTTTCACTTATATGATCGATATCCTGGAATCCTATGAGCTGGACGGGCAGACGATGACGCTCGAAAATTCCTACCAGTACGGACCCATATGCGTGGACAACGCCTATCGCGGAACCGGCGTGTTCGAAAAAATCTTCAAATTCTCTCTCGATAGCATGGCCGACCGTTTTCCGTACATGGTCACTTTTATCAATCAAATCAATCCTCGCTCCTATGCCGCCCACACCAGAAAAGGCGGCATGACCGAATCCGGAAAGTTTGACTGGAACGGCAATCACTACTGGATGATGGCCATTCGAACGAAATAACCGCTCATCGTTCAAAACATCTCTCTCGCAAAAAATCAGCACCACCCGTCTAACGGGTGGTTTGCTCAGGGCTATAAGCCCTTACTACCGGCCAGCGTCTCAAGGCGCTGGCTTTTACTTTGTTCAAGCCACTTTGCCTTTGCCTCTTTTGCTCATCCCTGAAAGGGATAATCGTAACGCCGAATTACCCCTTGAAGGGGTCTTCGTACTCCTTGACGCTCAATTTGTCCATTGCTATGTCATGGTTTTCTTGCTCTTGGATATACTTTTTGATCGTTTCTTCATTCAAACCTACTGTGCTTACATAATATCCCTCGGCCCAAAAGTGGCGATTGCCAAATTTGTATTTCAGATTTGCATGTTTGTCAAACATCATCAGTGCACTTTTCCCTTTGAGATACCCCATGAAGCTTGACACGCTAATCTTTGGCGGAATGCTTAAAAGCAAATGCACATGGTCTGACATCATGTGGCCTTCAAGAATCTCCACGCCTTTGTATCTGCACAGCAACCTTATGATTTCTTTCAAACTTTCTCTGTATTGATTGTAGATGATTTTTCGTCTATACTTTGGGGTGAACACAACATGGTACTTACATAGCCATTTTGTGTGCGCTAAACTTGATGCCTTATGGGCCATTGAATCACCTTTCCTTTCGCTATATAGTGGCTTGAACACCAACATTATAGCTGGAAAGGTGATTTAGTTTAACTCTTGTCTCTTACCCGCATAGCGGGTAGTTTTTTGTTTCGAACGCTTCGCGTTCTCAACCGGCCTCTAAGCCGTAACAAAACAGCCGGTACAGAGCGCTTCGCTCAGTGCCGGCTGCTTTTTTAGCATTAGCTTTCCGGAGCGCACTGCTTCGGAAAGCGCAGTCCTACATATAGCTGGAAAAGAGCAGATGCCCCCGCCAGCCAGAATACCCACTGAGGACCCCAGGCGGCCCAGATGATGCCGAACACCGGCGAGATGGACATCGCCATCACGTGGTCCACCGCTTGCCCCACAGATAAACTGGGAGTGATGTCTCCGGGCTTTTCCGCAATACACCGCATGGTATATGCATGAAACATCTCGAAAAACCGGGTGGCGTCCGAACCGATAAAGATCAGAATCGTAGCTCCCAGAAGGAGGGGTGACGGCGGGACCGTGCCCAAGGCAAAGCTGCGTGCAAAGAATCCGAAGCTCCCAAACATAAAGATCATGTAGGCGCCTTCGAAAAGTAATGCTTTTCGCAAGCCTAAAGCATCCAACAATTTGCCGAACTGGGGAGATAAAAACATCCCCACCGCCGCAGAGGCAATGAGCAAGAGCGCGGTAAAATCCGCCTTATATCCCAGCAGTTTGACAAACACCCATAATCCAAACACCAGCCGGATCCGCTTCTGGCAGCCGTATGCAAAGGTGATCATGTAGTACGGCATATATTTTTTCTTAAACAGAAGCTTGCTCTTATCCCGTTTCGGCATGTCCGACAGGTTCTTGCGAAGAGTCAGCAGCATCACGGAAGCTGTTGTGCAGGCAAGAGCGCCCAGCACAAACGGCATTTTGACAGGTGTCGTAAAGTCAAAAAAGCCGCTGCGAAAACCGAAGAATACGGCGATGGCCGAAATAAAATACCCGAAGGTGGAAACCGCTTTGACCTTCCCCATCGTCGCGCCGATTTTCCCCTCTTCTGAAAGGCTCATGAGCATGGAGGCTTCCAGAGGAAAATACAAGTGAGCCCCCAGAGAATAGACGAACATGAACAGGATCATCATTTCAAAACTCGGGGAAAGCGTGCCCATGACCAGCAAGCCGATCACACACAAAGCCTGGGCCATGATCGCCAGACTTACGTCCGCGTACATGACCAAGGCCGAAAGTATGAACATGCCCAGGATGCCGGGCAGTTCCCGAGGAGTCTCGATCATGCCTCGCACTTCGTCGGATATGTTGAATGCGTCTACCAGGTAGTTGGAAAAGATATTGATGCTGAATCCTTCCATGATCGCGAAGCAAAAAACCACGACTGTAAATATTTTTATGGCATTCCTGGGCTGCAGTTGATTGGGTTCCACCTAGAGTTTCCCTTCTTTCATGAACCGGGCATTGGTTCCGTTGATGGCGAAGAATTCCTTTTCGGCGCGCTTTCCGATGGCTTCAGGACAATCCTTGACCGCTTCGATGTACTCTCTCTCATCGATGTTTACCAGTTTTCTGTCTCTCATGACAAGCTTTCCGGCAACGACAGAGTGGGAAACCTCTTCGCCTCTGGCACTGTAGACCAGATTCGGCACGATATTGCGCATGGGATGTGTGAACACCGGCAGCATGGAGGGGAAATCCAGATCCACCGCAATAAAATCGGCTTGCTTTCCGGGTTCCAGCGAACCGACGATGTCGTCGACGCCGACGGCTTTCGCCCCCTCGATGGTGGCCATGCGCAGAGCTCGCCAGGCAGGCATCACTTCAGGATTCGCATATTTGATTTTGTTGAAAAGACAAACATTTTTCATTTCGTGAATGATGTTATGGCAGTTGTTGCCCGGCGCCTGATCGGAACCGAGGGCGACGCTGCCTCCGGCCTCTTGAAATACCACGCTGGGGCAGACCACGCCGTCGATGATGCCGATGGACGCGGGGTTCACAACCATGGAGGCGCCGGATCTTGCCACGACTCTGGCTTCCTCATCATTGCAGTCTGTCAGGTGAATCGCGATCAGACTCTCGTCAAGCAATCCCAACTCCTTCAGAAACGCAACAGGTCTTTTGCCATAGCGCTGAACGATCTGAAAGGTTTCCCGATCTCCCTGCTGCGTGTGCAAATGCAGCTTCGTTTTTCTCTCCTTTACGATTTTCTGCGTCTTTAAAAGCATTTCCGGGCTGATAAAGTCCGGGCCCTGGGGACCGAACAAGATCCGAATATTGCCTTTATTGTGCCACTTGTCGTACATCCGTATGTTTTCCTTCAGACCTTCTTCGCCCATGGCATCGTCAAATTCGTACAGTTCGCCGGGATTGTAAACCTTTTTCTTGGCTGCGCGGAACATCAGGGTCAGATTCCCCCGAGCGCCTGTTTTTGTCAGAAAATCTCCAATGCTGTCGATCTCGAAATTCTGATCTCCAAGCGTAGTGGTGCCGGCTTTGATGGCCTCAATAATGGCCACGCAGCTGCCCTTTTGGCCGTCTTGCGCAGTCATGGCATTGGCAAAGGGCTGAAGGCCGTACATCATCCAGTTGTTTGTATCCTGAGCCAGACCTCTTAATATATTATCTTCTGAATGCATATGTCCGTCGATGAATCCGGGAAAGATCGCGTGATGATCCAGAGACAGGACTTCCTGCGCCTCATAAAGGCTGTCCACCGCTTCCGCATCGCAAAATTCCAAGATCTTTCCGCCGTCAACGATCATGGCCACACCGTTTTTGTAGCCCACGCCCGCATCATCCATCGCATAAAAATGCGGCGCTTTCACAATCATATCAACTTTTTTCATTTTTTCCTCCATCGTTTCAACATGAATACCAACACAACAATAGTAACAAATAGAACTTTCAATAGCAAACAAATTAAGCTAAAAAATCCTCGGTTTTGACTTGTATTTTCCCCGGACTACCGCTATAATTGGAAAGTACGAATATGCCTGAAGCGCACGACCGGAGTTCAGCAGATGAGCAAACCTGACTACAGAAAGAAAGAACCGCCTGACAGCCAGGGCCAGCTGACGATCAACATTTTCGCAATGTTTATGTCCGTTGTCATGTTCCTCTTTGTACAGCAAGCAGGGATCCTGTTGTTGAACGTGATGTTCAGTCTCAGTTATCCGAGCAATCTGGACAACGTCACGAACATGTTGGGAACGATCGTTCTCATCATTTTTCTGACTTTCCTGTTCGGGCTTGCCAGTCAGACCGGCTACGGCGTCATCAGACGTACGAAAGCCGAGAGCAAGATATTTGTGGTATACAACGTTGTGATTCTGGCAATTTTGCTTATCCAGGGTATCACGGTCTCTCTCATGACGGTGCCCATGTACAGCGTACCCAATATTTTGATCGGCATCGCCACAGTATATAGCCTCTACACTCTTTTCAAGGGTGTTCCGGATCGGTTTTTACATCGTGTCAAAACTTTGAAAAAGAAATAAACGAGGGCTGTTAGCTCAGCTGGTTAGAGCGCCTGCGTCACAAGCAGGAGGTCGTTGGTTCGAGTCCAATACAGCCCACCAAAAATCCCCGCAGCTCCTGCGGGGATTTTGATTGAGCACAAATCTTTATTTCTCGTAGACCGGAATATCCCGCTCGCCCAAATGCATCACCAGTTCATGGAACTTATCTCCGATGAAATAGAGCTCCGGATCGATGATGCCGGCGCGGCCGCTGTCGTCTTTTGCGACCATCATCGCCGCGATGGAGATCGGATACGCCGTCGCCAGTTCCATGGAGGTAATGCCGGCCTCTTCGTTGGAATAGGTTTTCAGCTCATAAGCTTTTTCTGCGAACTTGCCGTCCTTCATTCCCTTCCCCACCACATAAAGATAGGTCATATCCCGAAGGCCCCATTTTTTCGCCCACATTTTCTGGAAGAGCTTTTCCGAAACATCCTTCGGGCGAACGGTTACACCGTTTACGTCGATCTCTTCGGTACTGAAAAATCCCATGGCTTCCAGTTCTCTCATCTTGGCAATGTGACCCGGCCAGCGCAACGTGCATTCGGCGATCTTTTTGACGCCCTTGCCCTTCATGTTTTTTTCCAGCGTGCACAGTCCGTCGGTCCAAAAAACTTCCACCTCCCCGTGACCGGGGATGATCAGTTTGTCAAAGACGGTCAAATTCGGTTTTTTCATGACTTTTCCGTCTTCGAACACCGTTGCCGGTGTGATATACATATCCAGCATCGCTTCCAGATTGAAGGATTCCATATAGTCCAGCGGATGAATGCCCTTATCCACGGGAAGTCCACCTACATACATGGTCGCTTCTTCCAACTGGTCAAACTCGTGGGCCAGTTGCCCCACGCAAATGTTGGCAAATCCGGGGGCGATCCCCATGCCCGGGACAGCAAGCACACCTGCTTTTTCGAGGGCTTCGTGATGCGCGTGATGCCTTGGCCAGAGCCAATAATCGGAAAAGACGGCTTTCTTTCCGTTCGCTCTTGCTAGAGCCTTGTACACAGCGTCTGTCGTCCCTCCGTCGTGGGGCAGGCAGACGATGATTACGTCTCCTTTCATCATGAGCTCGACCGTTTCATCCGTATTTTTAATGTCAAATTCCACAAACGACGTTCTTGGATCCTGCACCAGTTCCTTGGCGGTCTCCAGGTTTTTCTGATCGATATCTGCAAAAATAATTTCTGCGTCTGCCTCGAATTTCAAGATGTCATACCCGACAACGCGTCCCTGCAATCCGGTTCCCAATATCAAATACTTCATTTCATCCTCCTTCTCCTCAACAGAAATGGTCGCTTTCCTTTTCCTCCTTTTCTTTGACGTTAAACAAGTGAACAGCCAATACAACTATTATGATAGCTGCCCGTACCGCATTCGGCAAAACTTCATTGTTACTTTACACTATTTACTTGCTATCCCTGGATTTCTTGTTTCCGTGCCGTCTTTGTGACTAAGTCGCTTTACCCAAAGGAATCCTTGATGCTATAATTGCCAAATGAAACAAGGAGGCTTATAATATGAAAAAACAATATCTTACGCTCATGATCCTGGCGGTACTCCTGCTCTTTTCCGCTTGCGGCGGCACAGCGGCCGATGCAGACAGCGAGAACGCCGATACCACCTTTTTAGGTGATATCATTACGACTGATATCGACGGTAACACCGTAGATGGCAGTATTTTCGAAAATCACAAGTTGACGATGGTCAATTTCTGGTCCACAACCTGCGGGCCATGCATCAGAGAGATGCCTGATCTGGCAGAATTGCACACGGCGCACGAAGGATTTCAGGTCGTAGGAATCGTTCTCAATATTGCCGAAACGAATATGGACCAGCTGCCTACCGTGCTGGAGATCGTCGGTCAAACGGGCGCCGATTACCCGCACCTTGCCGTATCGGAGAGCTTGTACGAGGCAAAAGTCAAAGACATCCAATATGTGCCGGAGACCATTTTTGTGGATTCGGCAGGCAATCAGGTAGGAGAGGCCTATGTGGGGGCAAAAGAATACGATGCGTGGAATGAGATCATAGAGGAATTGCTGCAAGAGGTAGAGTAATGTCCAAAGCTTTTCGAAAGTTCAAAGCACCGATCCTGCTGGGCGCCGGAATCCTTTTTCTTGTGATCGGTGTTTTTCGGGGCGAAGTTCTTGTTGTGCTGCAAAAAGCCGTCATCATCTGTCTGGAGTGTGTAGGCATTGGCTAAACACAGTAAAAAATTATTGCGAACAGGCGTACAGACAGCTTTTACTGCTCTTTCGAACGGTTATCTGGTCGGTTTTCTGCAAGGTAAAATATATACCGGCCCTACAAAAGCGTTGTGCCTGCCCGGTTTAAACTGTTACTCCTGTCCCGGCGCTCTGGGATCCTGCCCCATCGGATCTCTCCAGGCTGTGCTGGGCAGCCGGCAGTTTTCCGTATCGTTTTATGTACTGGGCTTTCTGATGGCTGTAGGCGCTCTGTGGGGCCGTTTTGTGTGCGGTTGGCTGTGCCCTTTCGGCCTGGCTCAGGATTTGATCTATAAGATCCCTTTCCCGAAAAAGCTGAAAAGCATTCCGGCCGACCGTTATCTGAAAGCTCTCAAGTACGTGATGCTGGCAGTATTCGTCATTTTGCTTCCGCTCTTTGCCGTCGACGTGACGGGAATGGGCGATCCCTGGTTCTGTAAATATGTCTGTCCCTCGGGGACGCTCATGGCCGGGCTGCCGCTTTTGGCAGCCAACACAGCGCTTCGCTCCGCAGTCGGGTGGCTCTTTGCCTGGAAATCGGCAATCTTGGCAGTGATTCTTTTCTTGTCCTTGCTGATTTGCAGACCCTTCTGCCGCTATCTGTGCCCTCTGGGCGCGCTGTACGGGCTTATGAACAAGGCGTCCTTTTATCGGCTGATCCTTAATAAAGACCTCTGCATTCACTGCGGGAAATGTGAAGAAGCCTGCGATCTGGGTATTCCCGTACTGACAAATCAAAACAGCATGGAGTGCATCCGTTGCGGCGACTGTAAAAACGCCTGCCCTACCGGCGCGCTGCACAGCACACTGGATCAACTTTGGGCGCAAAAAAACAGGACCGGCATTTCCGGCCGGTCCGCTTCTTCAAAATAGTTCACTCCACTTTTCGGACCTGCACCAAATTGGTGTGCTGGGGATTTCCTTTCGCCAGCGGTGTGGGTCTCGACGAGGTCAGCACATTCAGGCAGCCCCGCTCGTCAGCTCCGTCGGAGGCAGGGTTGAACCACCCACCTTCGCTGAGTGCCACGACGCCTTTCATGATCCGGTCGGTAACCAGCGCCGGAATGCGCACGCACCCCCTATCGTTGTAGACTTCCAGCAATTCTCCGTTTTGGATCCCCCGCGCTTCAGCATCCTGAAGATGGATCCATACAGCAGGTGGCTCCAGTTCTTCCATGAGTGCATTGTTTTCATGGATGGAGTGGCACCGTCTTTTCGTATGATAGCCGATCAGTTGTAGAGGATATTTTTCCTTCAGAGGATCTTCCGGCCCTTCGGCACAGGCAACATAGCGCGGAAGACCGGGGATCTCTTCCGGATTGCCCATGTCATAGAGTGTTTTAGAAAAAATCTCGATCTTACCCGATGGCGTATCAAAGCGTCCTTTGTTTTTAATAGTTTCCTGAAATGCGATATGCGGGGTTCCTGCCTGAAACACAAAACAGCCAGCCTTTTTGAATTCCTCTAAAGGCGGCAACTCCGGCTCTGACTTGCGGGCATCATCGTATAAGAATCTCATCCACTCTTCCTGGGTTGCTTTTCCGTCCGTGAAATCCTCTTCCAAACCCAAAGCAGCGGCTGTTTCCCGGATCCAAAGGTACTCAAATCGGCTGCCGAAAAGCGGCTCCATGCAGCGATGATTATAAAGCAGATAATTGTCCGTTACCCAGGGCGGTACGATATTGTCCACCTCAAAAAAAGAGGGCGCCGGCAAAAGAAGATCGGCAAACCGGGCGCCGGAGGTCATGAACACATCGGAAACCACCAGCAGCTCCACTTTCTTTTCATCCGACAGCAATTCCACCGTATGATTGACATCGGAATGCTGTGTCAAGAGCAGTCCGTTGGCCAGATTGAAAATGAGCTTGATGGAAGCGTCCAGCTTTTCCACGCCGGTGACGCCGTCTTCTTTGGGCGTCATGCTACCGGCATCATTCACAGCTTTTGTCCAGAGAAAGGACGGGATCGATCCTTTGTAAGGATTGTCGATGGCCGCAAAATCAGGCAGCAAATGCGTGGGAATCCAAGGCGTACCGCCACTGCTTCCCCCGCTTTTTCCCACATTCCCGGTAATACAGGCAAGCGCCGCAGTGCTGCGGTAAAACTGCTCTCCGTTTCCGGTGCGTTGGGGGCCAAGTCCGGGCATCAGACAAGCCGGCTTGGTCCGGGCATATTGTTCGGCAAGCTTACGGACCACATCTGCCGGCACGCCGGTGATTTCCCGGGCCCATTCGGCGGTTTTTTCTACGCCGTCCTTTTCCCCGGAAAGATAGGCATAATAGCTTTCACCGGCAGGGACGCCAGCCGGCATATGCGCTTCGTCGAAACCCAGACAAAATTCATCCATGAACTTCTGATCCTGAAGACCGCTCTTCCATATATGCCAACACATAGCGTCTGCCAGAGCGGAGTCGGTAGAAGGCTTGATCGGGATCCATTCATCTGCATACGTAAGGACCGATTCGCTTTTCCTGGGATCGATCACGACAATGGGAATGCCCTGCTCCTTTGCCTTGGAAAGCGTCCGGTTAAAGAACGGCCCGAAGTAATTGGCCGAAGGATTATGGCCCCAGAGTATGATCATGCCGGCATGGAGAAGATCCTCCTCGGTATGACCGCACTCGATTGTACCGTATACGTAGGGCATTACATAGTTGGCGCAGGCGGCGCTGTAGTAGTTGTAGTAATTCAGATAGCCGCCGTTCAGACCCAGAAGCCGCTTCATAAAGCGGTCTCCGCGCAACAGAGCCGATACGCCGGAAGCCGGCGTGACAAAGCGAGAAGAAGGGCCGTAAACCTCTCCGGTTTTACGAATCGCCTGCGCGATTTTTCCCACCGCCTCATCCCAGGTGATCCTCCGGAACCTGCCTTCACCGCGTTCGCCCGTGCGCTCCATGGGGTAGCGAAGCCTGTCTGCAGTCAGGAACGTCTGCCGATAAGCCCGTCCCCTGGAACAACCCGTAAAAGGCAGAACCGAGGTGTCCGGCGTGATCTCCAGAACACATCCCTCCTGGACTCTTGCACTCATCAGGCACTTTGCGCCGCAGTCATTGAAGCTGGCAATCGCAATCTGCCGCTCCGGTTCCATGGCGATCGGCGCGCCTGCCTTCCAATCGGCTGAGTCGAACACCGGCAGCGCATCCGCTGTCAAGTGGATCAGAACATCCAGGCCCTGTACTGCGTCGCTCATAATCTCGCATAACGCCGAAATTTCCGGATGATCACTGTACTGCAAAAGGGCTTCCCTGGTCCGACGGACCGTATCGACGGTAAAATCCCGCAGAAAAGTTGTTGCTTCCTGCTTGAAATGATCTTTTTCCCGAAGATTGCACACAGAAAGATATTCAAGAAAGCGAAACTGCTGGCCGAGGCAATCCGGCGGATTTCCATCCATGGGCACTGCTTCATATCCACAGTTCTTATATTGCCGGATAACCTGAAGCGTCACCCGGTTGCACAACTCCCGGGTCCCGGTCTTGGCGCAGGATGCCCAGAAGGGCACATAGACATCCGCCCGTGTGCCCTTCAGCAGGTCATCATACGATTCCTGCGATAGTGTTGATGTGATTCCCAAATAAACAGAAGTATGACGCCATTCCTCCAGGTCCTCAAAAAAAGTTCGAAGGCAATGCCATAGAATATAGCGCTCGCTTTGGCTGTTCATCTTTCGCTCCCTGACGGGTCCGTCCCGCGCCGGTTGGGTCTAACGTCCGCTTAAATTCTTTTTGACCTGTGCTTCGGCCATGCTGATCTCATTGTGGAACGCCTGTTCCTTCAGCATTTCATATTCCTTCATGCCATCTTCCATCACAGCGGCCCACTCCCTGGCAAATCCTCCGTTTACGATGTTTTCGTACTGATCTTCCAAAAACTTGCGGATCGGTGCCGGATCGACTTTTCCAAACCGGGAAAGCTGGCCGTACTGACTGGTGCGCGAGTGCATAGGCAGTTGTTTGAACAGTCCCACGTCTGCCATTTTTTCCATCATCACAGCCGGCTCTTTCGACAGATACAACTCTGTGAGAATGGCTTCGGGTGAATGGCCCTTTTCGATAAACAGCTTAAATGCTTCGTTGATCACGTTCATGATCAGCGGCCAGACCGCTTGTTCAGACATCAGATCCAAATACGTTTCATCGTTGAAGGTCACTTCGATGGCCCCGGCTTTCGTGGAGCCCAACGCTTTGGCCAAACCGATCGCGATCTCTTTTGCCTGACCCGAAGCATCCTGCTGCACAACGACAAAAGTGGGGAAACCTGTTCCGTTCTCGTAGGTCTCACGTACGCCTTTTCCGATCATTCTGGGCGCGACCATGATCACATCCACATCCTTTTGAGGTGTAATAAACCCATACGTGATGTTGTAGCCCGACGAAAAGTTCAGCACATCGCCGGCCTTCAGATTGGGCTCGATCTCATCGCTGTAGATCTTCGGCGCAACTTCGTCCGGGATCAGAATAAAGATGATATCCGCCATTTTTGACGCTTCCGCAATGGAGTATACGGGAAACCCGTCTTCGTTGGCCTGGGTCCAAGATTCATCCCGCACGCTGCCGATCACGATGTTTTTCACACCGGAATCCCGCATGTTCAACGCTTGGGAACGCCCCTGATTTCCGTATCCGATAATGGCGATGGTCTTGTTTGTCACGAAGGCGAGATCTCCGTCCTTGTCGTAATAAATCTTGCTCATGAATAACTCCTTTCAAAACTGAGGCGGACGTTTCCGTCCGCCTGTTATATCTACTGACCCAGCACCTCCACAGTGATGCCGGTCAACTCAAACAAAGATCGAATCTGAACCAGCCGTTCCGGGGAAGGCGGTTCGAATACTTCGGCAACTTCTCCGATCCTTTCGGATTTTGATACTCCAAGAGTATGATACGGTAAGAGCGTCACCTTCCGCAAGTTGTTTTTGATAAAAAACGCCGCCGTTTCCTTGATGATCTCGTCCGTGTCGTTGTATCCGCTGATCAAAGGCATGCGCATGGTGATTTTTTTGCAGATGCGCGCATCGGCTGCCAGTCGAACCAAGTTTTCCAATATCCCTTGATTGTCGACACCGGTTCCTTCCAAATGCTTTTGCGGTTGGATGCATTTCATGTCATAGAGAATATCTGTGACGGCCGGAGACGCCGCAAGATCATACAATGCTTCTCCGTCACCGAATCCCGAAGTGTCCAGGCAGACGTGGATGCCCTTGCTGTCGGCCTCCCGAATGATTTCCGCCACATACCGGGGGCGAGAGAGCATCTCGCCGCCGGAAACGGTGATACCGCCTCCGGTATGCTCATAAAACCCTTTATCTTTTTCCGCTTCGCCCACGACCTCAGCCACAGTCATTTCGTCTGCCACGGACTTGAGCGCGCCGGCATAGCAGGCCTTCGTGCAGCGCAGGCAGTCATCGCATACGGCCCAGTCCACAACGATTTTACCGTCTTTGGGTCGGATCGCTCCTTGCGGACAGGATTCAATACAGAATCCGCAGCCGATGCAACGATTTGTCAGATAGATCAGTTGAGGTGAAAAATCGATCATCTCGGGATTGTGGCACCACTTGCAGCGTAGCGGGCAGCCCTTGAGAAAAACCGTCGTTCGGATGCCCGGGCCATCTTCAACGGAGAATTTTTGAATACTGCCCACCGGAGCGGTCATTGGTTCCTGATTCATAGCGTCCTCCTACGCAAGATGTGCCGTTCTGTCGATGATCGTATCCTGAGCCGCTTTGTCCAACTCGGTGAAATAGGCCATGTACCCTGCAACGCGAACCATCAGCCCTCTGTATTTTTCCGGGTTTTTTTGTGCTGCGATCAAGGTTTCGTTGTCTACTACGTTGATCTGGATGTGTTCGCCTCCATTGTCAAAGTAGGTTTTGATGACGCCTTCGACGATCTCCAGACCTTTTTCGCCCCGGATCCCCTTGGGGTCAAAGCGAAGATTGAACAGCGCGCCGTCGTGGAATGCTGTCTGGTTGATGGCCCCTACCGATTTGACCGTGGCCGTCGGCCCGCTGGTGTCGCGGCCCATAACGGGAGAGGAATTGTCGCTGAACGGTTCACAGGCTTTTCTGCCGTCCGGCGTGGCGCCGGTCACTTCGCCATGGGAAATATTCACCGTTTGAGACAGATTGCAGAAGGAATATTTTCCACCCCGGGCATCGTCAAATTCCTGAACAGTCTCCGCCACGAAAGTCAAATAATCTCTAACCAGTCCGTCGACCTTCGGATTGTCGTTTCCAAACTTGGCCGGCTTATTGATCAGCAGCTGTCGAATTCGTTCTTCTCCCTCGTAATTCTTGTCCAGGATCTCTACCAGTTTTTCCAACGTAAGCGTCTTATCTTTAAATACTACTTGATCGATGGCTTCCAGAGAATCGCCCAGATTGGCTGGACCGGTAACAAACATGCCCGACGTCGTATATTTAGCGCCGCCTTCCTGAACGGACATCCCTGATTCGAGGCAGCCGTCGATGGCCATGGAGGCCAGCATCACAGGCAATCTCCGAGCGTGGATCGGCACGATGAGATTGTACCCGTCACGGATCATTTCGTAAAAATACACCGACTGTTTTTTGACCGCCTCCAGGATTTCATCGATGCTGTTGAAATCCGAGAGTTCGCCTGTTTTAAGGCCTACCTGCTGACCGGAGACCGGATCGATCCCGTTGTGCAAAACCAGTTCAAGCATCTTGGGGGCATTGACGTATCCCGCGTCCGGACTTCCGTCCGTGGTGCCGCCGCCCGGCGCCGGCTGAATACATCCTACGATGCACCAATCCCTTGCTTCTTCCAAGGTGCAGCCTTTTCCCCGAACCATTTTCATTGCGGCATTATCGCTGAAAAATCCGGGATTTGCCATTCCCTTTTGCACCATAAGCGCGCCTTTTCTGAGCAGATCGGCCGGTGTGCCGTCATGGACACGAAGCGCCAAGACCGGCTGGGTGGTCTGAAGATCCGCTCCGGCATCCAGACAGAGATAGGACAGCGCATTGCTGGCGTCGTTGCCCTGACGATCCATTCCGCCTACCATCAGGATCTCCCACATGGGATAGCCTGCAAAGGATTTGGAATACCACTTGTCACGCACCTCATAGACTTCACAGCATTTTAAATAGAAGCATTCCAGCAACTCCAGGACCTCTTGGTCATCCAGCAGTTTTCCTCTTTCGCGGTCCATGGCAAGGTAGGGATACATGTACTGGTCAAAGCGGCCGAACCCGCATGCGGTGGTCGGTGCTTCGATATGGAAGGACACTTGGATAAACCATACGAATTGCAAAGCTTCATGGAAGCTCCTGGGCGGGTTGGCCGGCACGTTCCGGCAGTTTTCTGCGATGCTCAGAAGCTCGCTCCTTCTCTTGGGATCCGCTTCAAAGGAAGCCATTTCTTCGGCTTTCTCCGCACAGCGTTCCGCATACCGGATGATCCCTTCCGCAATGATGATGCACCCTGTCCAGAAATCGATTTTCGGCTGTCTGCATACATGACCGCCCTTCGCACGCTCGTCCCCGATCAGCTCCCTGCACATTTCAATGTGCCCTTTGAGCCCGAGCGACAGCAGTCGCCAATAGTTGGGCGTTGTCTCGCCCGAAACCCCGTTGCGACAGCCAACGGAAATCAGATCCTTTTGCCGCGCATTTTCAATTTCCGGAGGCAGGATCTCCGGCGCCAGATCTTCCAGAGCCTTGCCTTCCCAATATTCAAACAAGCTCAATATCTTGGCTTTGTCCGCTTCCGTGATATCATAGGGGTCTGTCTTCCGGGTGGGGAATTCATCCAGCTCATCCCGAAGCCACTTTGTGGAAGTATATTCCATAAAAAGGTTGGCGCCTTTGTATGTATTGGTCGGCGATCCGATCACCAATTCGTCGGGATTGATGCAGACAGTCATATTTTCCAATATGTATGCTACGACCTTTGCGCGGAAAATCGGCGCAGCCTCACCGGCATACTTCTGATATGCCTCCGTGGCCAGCTCAAGATGTTCCGCTGTGATATTGGGCATCGTATCGAAATATCGATCCTTCATTCTTTGCAGACGCTCATTCAACATTTGATTCTCTCCTCAATCATCCCGGGGCCGGTATCTATGGATTTAATTTTATAGAAAAGCTCTGTTTCGAGCAACACTTAATTGCTTTATCGTTATATTTACTTGCTATCATCTCTATAATCCGATAAAATAAATTTCAGAAAGGCAGGTGCGCTATGTTTCAGGCTGAAATGACACAGGATGAACGTTCTCCGCTGAGCATCCGAATTCTGTCCATCGAAGAATATCCTCTTCACTACCACTCCGATATTGAATTGATTTTCGTATTGGATGGACAAATCCGTCTGCTGTTGGGCAGCAATGACTATCAACTGAGCACCGGAGACATCTTTGCGTGCAACGGAAAAGAAGTCCATGGCCTCTACGGGAGCATTGGCGAAAATGTCGTTGCGCTGATAAGGGTGAACAATCGGATCTTTTCGAATTATTATCCGAACCTAGCCAGAAGCTGTTACCGAACAAACACTGCGGATCCCCAAGATGAAAGGCTGTCTTTTTTGCGCAGAGAATTGACAGGACTCCTGCTGAATTACGGAGAAAACCTTCGCCATCAAGAACAGATCAATGTCGCTGTCATGAAGAAAATACTGGGCTATTTGGAAGCTAATTTTAATTATTTTACGATCCGGGACGGCATTGTGCACAGCGAAGCGATCGACAACAGCCAGACAGCGAAACGGATCAGCCGAATCATTTTGAGGATGTATGAAAGCTATTTTCAGAAGCTGACATTGGATGAACTGAGCCGCGCGGAAGATCTGAGCAGTTTTTACCTTTCCCATCTGATTCGAGAGCACACGGGTCTCTCTTTTCGAGAGTTCCTGGCGTTTGCCCGGGTCGAATCCGCACAGCTTCTGCTTCTGGATGAAAGCGTGGAGCTGAATGATCTTCATGAAATGGTGGGCTTTTCCGCAAAAAGGTATTTCGACGATCATTTTCTGCAGTGGTTCGGTGTAAGTCCGGAAGAATACCGGCACCAAAACATTTCAAAGATAAAATCCGAGAAACGGCCGGAACGCAGCCTAGAGATTACGAAACCGGCCCTGCTGGACCTGTTGAGAGGATATGATGCGCACCAGCAATCCGAGGATCGCACCTTGCCTTCAGGAAAAGGCGTCGTGAACATTTCTGTGGATCACAAGAAGAGCAAATCCATTCCTTTTCAGCCGCAGCTCACGATTTCCGTCGATCCCCGAGACAGGAAAGCTCCGAATATTCTGCAAAAGCTGCAACGCTTTGAGCACATTCAGATCTTGGAGGCCAGTCCGGAACGTGTTACCCCGCATTGGTGCCTGGATACCATCGCCGGCGCCGTCTATTGGCTCAAAAAATCAAGAGAGGGATCACTTCAGATCCCGATTTGGGATCCGACAGATGAAGAAGATGCGCTGCAAGGGCAACGTGGGCTGATCTTTCGAAATGGTATTCCCAAATGCAGTTATTACGCCATGCTCTTTCTGTCCAATGCCCGGGGGCGCATGATCGACAGCAGTGCCAATCACTGGATCATTAAAAAAGATGCCCCCGGCGGCAGCCCCTCGTATGTGGTACTGATCTATAACGGTGGCGAAGAAGCGGAAGCTATTTGCAATGAGTCGATGACCCGGGAACAGGTTGCCGACGCTATTGTCGCTTACAGAGAAGAGTTGAATATGAAGCTCTCCATAAAGGGGCCTGCCGGCGCGTATAAGATCGCCTTGATCAATATCGATTCTTCCACGGACTATTTTCACTACGTGCATCGCTATGGAAAGCAATCACCTGCCGATCCCGTTGAACAATTGCTTGCAGAGCAGTATACAGCGCCTTATGTAAACATCTACAATGCAGATTCCACCGGAGTTCTGGATATCTATACCAGACTGGACGGAATTTGCGCGCAAATGATCTCCGTTACACCTCTTTCCGTGTGATCTGTCCGCATGCATAAAAAAAAAGCCGCAGCGGCTTTTTTTTATAGTCAGATCATTTGAAAATTCGTATCAAGATGCGATTGAAGGACACCAGCCATCTTCGGGCCATATTCTTTCTTAAACGCGTCCAGAACATGCGCTGCGATCGCCTCGCCTTCCGTTCCGAATACGGATCTTGAAATCTCGGCAAAGGTTTTATATACATGTCCGCAGTGATAGTCAAATCCTTTGATGTTTTTCGGATCCTTTGAAAACGTCTGACTTTCCGAAAACTGAGCATCCCGCATTATCTGGATACAACAATCGTGATCGTTGACACTCTGAAGCACATCAAAAGTAATGTAAGGATTGAAGCCTCGAGCGATAGCCCGGTCAAGATGCGTACAGTAGACGACACCACATTCCTGCAAACCCATTTTCTGAAACTGCCAGGCCCAGGGGCAACGGTCGATGTGCTCTTCGTGATCGGGGGCAATGGAGAGGATGCGACTTGAAAACCCGCCCATGCACTGAACTGCCGCTTCTGTACCCTGCCATTCTCCGTAGGTACGATACGAAGCAAAATCCAGAGGCTTTCCGTCCCGGATCGCCCGCTGCGCCATACGGGAGCCTCTCTGTTGCGCATAGAGGATGGTCATGTGGGCAAACGCCCGAACGCCTCTTTCACCAAAGGCTTTCTTTAATTCACTGTAATAGCAACCCACGATAAACGCGTGGCTCAATTCGGAAAACTCCGTCAAGGCGCGCCCCTTTCTATTTGGCCATCCTGTAAATCTCAATCATATCCGCTTTTTTCAGTTTCCTGATCACGCCGATGGTGATCGTGTCGCCGATACTGCATTTTTCAGCCAATTCGTCGATCTGATCATCCGTCAGAGTGATGCCCATGTCCGAAACGGACACCGGCATTCCGATGGAGCGGAAAAACTCTTCCATGGTTTCGATGCCGGCCAGTGCTGCATCCTTTGGCGCCAGATCCTTCGAAATATCCATCACGTTCCAGGCAAAAGCAGAAAAACGATCCAACCCTTCCTCGAACACATAACGCGCCCAGCTGCCCCAAACGGCAGCCAATCCTGCGCCGTGGGCCACATCGAACATACCGCCCAGTTCGTGTTCCAAGCGATGAGAAGACCAATCGCCCCGATCGTTGCCGCATCCCGTCAGGTCGTTGTGAGACAAACTGCCGGCCCACATGATTTCCGCCCGGGCTTCGTAATTAAGGGGGTCTTTCAGAAGAATTTTCGCGTTCTTCATGACAACTTTCAGCAAGGCTTCACTGATCCGGTCCGTCATCTCCATGCTTCCGCTCTTATTGAAATATCTTTCCATAGTGTGCATCAGAATATCCGTGCAGCCGCTCATGGTCTGATAACGCGGAAGCGTGTAGGTCAATTCCGGATTCATCACCGCGAATCTGGGGCGGCACAAGTCGCTGCCATATCCCCGTTTGATCCAGCCCTCTTCGTTGGTGATGACCGAAGAATTACTCATTTCACTGCCCGCGGCGGCAATCGTCAGAATGACGCCGACAGGCAAACAGGCCTTTGCCTGGCGCTTGTAGTCGTACAGTTCCCAAACATCTTCGTCCTTCGCCGCACCGTAACCGATGGCTTTGGCTGAATCGATCACGCTGCCGCCACCCACGGCCAGAATGAAATCAACGCGCTCCCTTTTGCACAAGTCGATCCCTTCGTAGACCTTGGAGAGACGGGGATTGGGCACAACACCGCCCAATTCGGCATATTCGATCCCCTCAGAAGAAAGTGCTCCGCGGACCCGATCCAAAAGGCCTGATTCTTCCGCACTCCGGCTTCCATAATGGATCAGTACTTTTTTGCAGCCTTCGCCTTTTACCAGGGCGCCGATTTCCAGATCAGTATCCTTTCCGAACACTACTTTCGTGGGGGTATAATATTGAAAATTAAGCATCGTTTCCTCCTGTGACGTTACTAAGACGTAATCAGCATGCCCATGTGATTTAAGGTACGGATCAACTGGTTGGTATAACCCATCTCGTTGTCATACCAGGCCACTACGCGAACTTCGTAAATCTGTGTGCCGCAGCGCTGAGCCAGTGTCTGGGTCGCGTCAAACAGTGAGCCGTAAGAAGATCCGATGATGTCACTGGAAACGATCAATTCCTCGGTATATCCGAAGGATTCGTTTTCGTGTTCCTTCATGATCGCATTGATTCCTTCCACAGATACTGTTTCGCTTTCATCTTTCAGGGTGGCATCCAGAATGGTGATCGAACCGGAAGGCACCGGAACCCGCTGTGCGGAACCGATCAGCTTTCCGTCCAGTTCGGGGATCACCAGACCGATGGCCTTGGCGGCACCTGTACTGTTAGGCACGATGTTGGCTGCACCGGCTCTGGCGCGGCGAAAATCGTTCTTTTTATGGGGGCCGTCCAGGATCATCTGGTCGCCGGTGTAGGCATGGATGGTGGTCATAAAGCCTGTCCGCAGTTCTCTGTATTCGTTAAGAGCTTTTGCCATGGGAGCAAGGCAATTGGTCGTACAGGAAGCCCCGGAAACGATCAAATCCTCTTTTTTGAGTATGTTGTGGTTGACATTATAAACGATGGTGGGCAGGTCGCTCCCTGCCGGCGCGGAGATCAGCACCCGCTTGGCCCCGGCTTCGATATGGGCCATGGACTTCGCTTTCGAAGCAAAGAATCCCGTACATTCCAGCACGATATCCACTTCCAAATCTTTCCATGGAAGATTCTTGGGATCCGGCTCTTTATAAATTCTAATCTTCTTTCCATCCACATAAATGGAATCCGTATCGTTCTCTATCTTATGACCTGCATATGCGCGTTGGACCGTATCATATTTCAGCAGGTACGCCAGCATATCCGCATTCGCCAGGTCGTTAATAGCAACGACCTCGAAACGTTTATCCTCAAAAATCTTACGGAAGGACAGCCTCCCGATCCTTCCGAATCCGTTGATTGCAATCTTTATCATACATTTTCTCCTTTCGGGTCGTAGTTCTGTTTTCGCATGCCCTATTGTCGTGATATTTTACCTTATTTTGTCCTGCTTTACAAGTGAGACTCGAGCCTCAACCTTCTCATAAAAAAAATTAAGATCCCACAGGACAAGCCTTTGGGATCTTATGAATTTCAATATGCACGTCGTGTTTTAATCGTCGGACTGCTCCACTTTCCATACTTTCCAAACGTTTCCGACCAGATCGGGATTGGGTTTGAGCGTGGGTCTGCCCGGCTTCCAACCGGCGGGTGTCGCTTCGGTGCCTTTGGATTCGCGAACCAGTTGGAACGCCTTGAGTTGACGAAGCGTTTCGTTCACATTTCTTCCGACCGGAGGAGTCAGTACTTCGAAGCCCTGGACCACGCCATCCGGATCAATCAGGAATCTGCCCCGGGTCTCCACACCGGCATCCTCATCGTAGATTCCGTATAATCTTCCGACACTGCCGTCCTGATCCGACAGCATGGGGAAGGGAACACTCTTTCCGACCATTTTCGACAGCTCGTTGTCGTTCCATATCTTATGGACGTAAATACTGTCTACACTGATGGACAACACCTGTACGCCGATGGCTTTAAAATCATCATTTCTTGCAGCAACTGCTGACACTTCGGTTGCTCACACAAAGGTGAAATCGCCGGGGTAAAAGCACAGTGATACCCACTGCCCTTTATATTCGGAGAGACTGATATTGGCGAATTTACCGTCCATAAACGCCGGAAGTGTGAAATCCGGTGCCGGTTTTCCGACTTTGATCATACTGCTTGCACGCTCCTTTTCTGGTTGGATGCCGACGGCATCTGAACTGGGTGCTTCTGCTGGGGGTTTCTTGACAGCCGGTCTTTGACAGCCAGCTTTGAATTCTTCCGGCATAGAAGCCTCCTTTCTGCATATCTAATGCGATCAGTATTATGAGTTAGACTACTATTACGCTTATATGATACAATAGAAACGATCTTATTTCAAACAATCATCAGAATTATTCTCAATAAGGAGGGGCTTATGAGTATTTACGACTTTACGATGCGGGATTCTTTCGGAGATGATATTCCGCTGTCGATTTACAAAGGCAAGGTTCTGCTCATCGTGAACACTGCCAGCAAATGCGGGTTCACGCCACAATTTCAAGGGCTCCAGGAGTTGTATGATACGTACGCGCAACAAGGGCTGGAGATTTTGGGGTTCCCCTGCAATCAGTTTGCAGGCCAGGATCCCGGCAGCAACGAGGAAATCCGCAACTTCTGCCAGATCAACTACGGAGTCACATTTCCCATATTTGATAAGATCAAAGTGAACGGGAAGAATGCAGCGCCGCTCTATCAGTATTTGAAAAGGCAGAAGAGCGGCGCTCTGGGCAGCAGGATCCAGTGGAATTTCACCAAGTTCCTCGCAGATCGCCAGGGCAATGTAGTCGCCCGCTATGCGCCCGACGTAAAACCTGAAGACCTGAAGGCTGACATCGAAAGACTGCTCTAAAAAAAATGGGGACGGCATATTGCCGTCCCCTTACACTTGCAGTTCGGATATATTACAGGACGCACTCATTTTGTCCTTCGCAGTAAGCCAGGTAGGCTTCTGCCGCCTTATCGATATCTTCTACCGGATCTTCGGCCTCCTCTTTCGGCCATTCAGCATAAAAGTTTTCGAATTGGATATAGGAAACCTCAGTTTCGGGATCCTTCTTGCTTACGCCGGTTCGAACGCTTTCCTGAAACTCCGGCAACGTTTTCTTCCTTTCTTCGTCTGCACTCATGCTATCCTCCTTTCTTTTCCAAAAACGAGTAAGGGCAAACGCGAGTTCTTTAGAACCGGTTCACCCTTACTCCGAGGTGTACCACAATGGTGTACGCCCTCCTTTCCTAACTTCCCCTAGTCCGTATGACTGACACTGAGTACTCATACTCGATCTTCATCCGGATGTTTCGACTTTTCTCCCGGTCCGATACAAGAGTAAACCTACCCTTCGACCTTCTGAGAGATTTACGTTCCTGCCGATGATCAAACCCAGTTAGGCAGGTCTGTCCCGACATTCACTGTCGCTTTTCGGGGGTACTCACTTACTTGGGTCTCCCCTTTCTTTGAGTATTTTTAATTTAGCACGATATATTTTCCCTGTCAAGCCCTATTTTGAAATTTTTCGATAATTATTTTTTTTGATTTCCGATTTTACACTAATTATTTCAGATTTTGACCTCATTTTTTATGCCTTTTGAGACCGAGGGGCTAAACAATTGGAGCGATCAGGCCAACAGCTCTTTTGTTTTCTACCCTTTTCTGGTTTTAACGAAATGATTTGTTCTTTTCCGCAGAATCACAGCACTGCTTTTCGCCCTTTTCCCTATCACTTGACCGCAACGGAAACATCGATTAGGATAGGGCTGTACAAGCCGATTCCGCATTCGCAGGAGGAGATCATGGAAACCGACCCGAACCGCACAGCCGAATACAACGCGGCCGATAAGGCAAAGCAAGCGCTGCACCACCTGGTGCCGGGCATGCGCATCATCAAAACCGCCATTGCGGTTTTTCTGTGTCTGACACTCGACTTTCTTCGTGCGACTCCTTATCCCATCCAGTCCTCGGTGGCTGCGGTCATCTGTCTGCAGCCGGATATCCGAAGCAGCCGCGTCATTGCAGGAAACCGTGTGATCGGGACCTTCGCAGCCGGAATCTACAGCTATTTGTTTATGCTTCTCTTCGTCGAAAAATTCAGGATAGATCCCGCGGGCTATCTGTTCTATTGCCTGGTGGCGGCGGGAATCATTCCTCTCATCCTGATCGTCTTGATGCTCAAGAGGCCCGGATCTGTGATCATCACTTCTGTGGTATTTCTGATCATCTGCCTCACAAAAGGACAGGAGGATACCCTGATTTATGCCATAGACCGCGTGATCGACACCCTTCTGGGCATCACATTCGCGTTGCTGGTCAACTGGTTCCCGCTCCTGAATCGTCACCGGTCCGATACCACCGAGAACAATCCGGAATAGCCCTTTCTCGCAGGCTGATCAGCGCTTGGCCTCCCGCAGGACACGAATCAAGTCGATAAATACGCCATACCCTGTCTGCGCAGGTTCCAGCCCGTATTGAACCAACGTGAGCCGTCCCATCAGATCTGTGTCAACAGATACGACGGCAACCACGTCCGGACCGGCAAAGGCGTCAGTTTCCGGAATCTCTTCGGGCCGCACCGTGCCCCGCACCTTTCCCTCAACAATCGTTCCTCTGCAAATCAGCTTTAATTTTTTGCCGCGTGCGACGGCGGCCATCACATCTTCCTGCGTAACGTCCCGGATCCCCGTTCGATCGATTTGATCCGGTGTAATGTTGGCATCCATCAACACATTGAGCAGCGATGTCAGTTTGGCGGCGGCGTCATACCCTTCCACGTCCATCGAGGGATCCGCCTCCATAAATCCGCCTCTCCGGCCATTCTCATAGATTGTATCCTTTGGAATCCCCAGTTCCATCTGCTCTAATATGTAGTTGGTGGTCGCATTCAAAATCCCTTTGACCTCCGAGATCTTCGCATACTCCAGACAATAATCCCTCATATTGAAGATCGGCATGCCCGCCATCACCGTGGTCTCGTAGTAAAAGCATACCTCTTTTTCCGCAGCCAGATCCCGCAGTTCCTTATACGCCCAGGCGATCGGTCCCTTATTGGCGCTTACCACATGCTTGCCCCTGTTCATTGCATTTTTGATGTGATCGATGGCCGGCTGGCCGGTCAGGATATTCAACGGCGTCAACTCCAGCAGCACATCGTACTCTGCTTTTTCAACCACATCCATGGCCGACCACTCACAATATCCCTCAGCTGCGCGGTCAAAATGCCCGTCCTCCTCCACCTGGCGGATGGCTTCGGCAAGGTCGATGCCCCGAAGATCGTTCAGCGTGCCCCGGGTAGCAGTAGCGATGGAAGTGACCTTAACGTCGTATCCGGTCTTCTTCCGGATTTCCTCAATATTGTCCAACAGAATGCGGGAAAAAGCTTTTCCGGCGACTCCGAAGCCCAGCATTGCAACTTTACATTCTTTCATTTTAGCGTCCTTTCTTCATTAAATGAGTATCCGTGTCATATCATAATCTCCGATTGATCCGAGCAGATATCGATCCGCACCGCAAGCGCCATCTTTTCGAAGTCCCCAAGAGAAAACAGGTTGAGATCAAGGAGGTTGCCCGCAGTGTTCAACCGATATCGTATGGTATTTTTATGCTGTCCCATTTGCTCGGCCGTTGTATCCAGATTCCCGCCCGCTTTCACAAATGCAATGACCGTATTGAGGATCTCGCCGCTCCTTCCGGCGTCATATTCCTTGATAGGCGAGATGTATCGCCGGCTGTAGTGATCCATGGCTTTGCTTTCGGCAAAGGGAAGGATGGCCTGATACACGCCCAGCTGATCAAAGGCTTTGATGCCGACGGATCGCTCATCGAAGGAAACCGCATAAAGAGCTTCCCGGATCGCCTCGGCCAATTCATCCTTCACGTGATGCAGATCGGACACCCCCACGTCATACCGTTGAAACAGTTCCGGCCCAAGTGCTTCCGCATAAGATGCAAATAGATTCACAGGGTGCCCGCTCCCGCAATGGTACGCCGAATGAATGAGCATCAGACCTCCGCCATAGAAAAAAATAGCATCTCCCGGTTCAATCAAGCCTGCTTTATACAGCTTGTTTTCTTCCTCGATCGCCCGTTCTCTCGAAAGACGGCCTTCCTTGGGACGAAAAAATGCCACGGCCAGGTCGTCCTGCAACGACGGATTGATCTCGTATGTCAGCGCTGTGAGCAAATTTGTATCCGAGGCGTCTGCCTTCAGCAGCGTATTGACCCGTTGCTCCATAAAATAGAAGGACTCATATTGCTCCATCTTTTTGTTAATAAGCAGGATGATGTCCTCAAAAAAAGGATAGGAATCGTGAAGCACGAATACGGGAAAGTCCATGTAATCCGCATACTTGATCACATTCTGTGCAATCGGAAGCTTGAATATGTTTTTAATAATCAGTCCGCTGCCGTTCTTGGCTGCCAGCTTCTTGACCGCTTCATAGATAAGGTTCGGATCATGCTTCGCATACAAAAATGTGGTGAGCGTGATAAACCCTCCACCTGTTCTGTAATTATAGTCAGAATATTTATTCGCCACATCCTGGTCGTATTCGTAATCAAGTATGCCGCAATGTTTCACTTCTTTCTTGAGTCCGCCTTCTCCGGCAATGAGCGTCATCTTGCTCAGCTCCGGGAAATTGTAGATGTCCTGAACATATAGCTTCATAAGCACCTTCTTTGTTATATAATACAAATTAAATGATATTTTCTATACTTTTCCTCAACAAATAGATTTGTTCATACAAGGAGAAAGCCTTATAATTATTATATCAGACAAACGTCGGTTTGTGTTCTGAAAAAGGAGGAATTGATATGGGTGTACTGATCCTGAACAGAGAAGAAGTGAAGCGTGTGATCGACATGCGGGAAGTGATCGACAAGGTACGGAACGTCTATCAACTGAAAACGCAAGGGAAAAGTGTAATCTGGCCTTTGGTAAATCACGAGTTCGTGGACGAACATGCCGCCATGGACATACGCTCGGGCTACATCAAAGGAGAGCAGCTTCACGGGCTGAAAATGCTGAATAATTTCCCCGACAATAAAGAAAAAGGACTCCCGCCTTTCAACGGGATCATGATGGTATACGACTCCAATACAGGTATCCCCGTGGGCATTATGGACGCTTCCTACATCACCTGCGTCCGAACCGGCGCAGCCGGCGCCTTGGGCGTTGACAGCCTGGCTCGGAAAGACGCGAAAACTCTGATGCTCCTGGGCGCAGGCAAACAATCCTCTTTCCAGATCGCCGCCACGCTCATCCTGCGGCCGATGATCGACACGGTATATATCGTGGACCCTGTCAACCATCAGCAAGCCAAGGATCTGGCAGCAGCCATCAAGGAGCAGCTTAAGACGGATTTCGATGTAAACGGCGACCACGTGACATTCATTGCAGAAGAGTCCACGGAAACAGCTGTCCGCAACAGCGATGCCATCATCACCATCACTCCCTCAAGAAAACCTATCATCATGAAGGAATGGGTCCGTCCCGGCACCCATTTCAGCTGCATCGGCTCGGATATGGAAACCAAGCAGGAGATTGAAAGCGCCATTTTTGCGGGAGCCAGAATCTTCGCCGATGACATCGACCAGTGCATTCGCGTAGGCGAAATGGAGATCCCCCTTCTGCAGGGTGTTATCAATAAAGAGGATATCGCCGGCGAGATCGGAGATCTGCTGTCCGGGAACGTTCCGGGACGGCAAAGTGATCAAGAGACCACCATTTTCGATGCGACAGGCCTGTACATCCTGGATCTGGTCGCCGCCAAGACCGCCATCACCAAAGCCAAAGAAGCTCATGTCGGCATGGAAGCCGACATGTAAGAGGAGGAAGTAATGGAATTAAAAGATTTTTTGATCGAACAATGGCTGAATCCCATGGATTCCAAAGCCAAGCATAATTTAGGCTCCAGCTGCGTCAAAGCCATGACCATGGACGAGCTGTTCCGGGTCACCGGACAGGACGAAGAAGCTTTCCTGAAGGAAATGAGCACGATGAGCCTGCACTACCACCACGGAGACTCTACGGGATCACCAAGGGTTAAGAAAGCCGTCTGCGGCTTGTATCCCAAGAGAAACGTAAAACCCGAGCACGTGATGATGGTACACGGCGGCACCGGCGCCAACGACATCGTCATCTGCGGCCTGATGGAGCACGGCGATAACATCGTAGTTGTCAAGCCCACGTATCAGCAGCAGTACGACATCCCCAAATCTCTGGGCATGGAGACAAGAGAACTCATGCTGAAAGAGGAGGAAGACTATATCCTGAACATGGATGACCTCCGGGAAATGGTAGATAAGAACACGAAATTGATTGCTCTGTCCAACCCCAACAATCCCACAGGGCAGACGTTGTATGACAAAGAACTGAAAGAGCTCGTAGAGATCGCCAAGTCCGTGGACGCCTATATCCTGTGCGATGAGATCTACAGAGGCATGGACGAAGAATATATGCCTTCCATCATGGATTACGGCTACGACAAGTGCATATCCATCAGCAGCATGTCCAAGATGTTCTCCATGGCCGGCACGCGAATCGGCTGGATCGTTGCGAAGGATGAGTACGCTTACAGGAACTTCGAAAACAGAAGATCCTACAACACCATCTGCTGCGGAATCATGGATGAAAACGTCGCTTCCGTCGCACTGGAAAACTACGAAAAAGTCTGGGCACGGGCGAGAAGCATCCTGGTTCCCAATAAGAAGATCGTCTATGACTGGATCAACGCGCATCCCCATCTCCATGTGCGGGGCGATGCCAAGGGTACCACCTGCCTGGTACGCTACGACTATGACATCGAGTCCACAGCCCTGGCGGTGGATGCCATGGAAACGGCGCAAATCCTGTTCTGCCACGGCGCTTGCTTTGAAATGCCCGGCTATATCCGTATCGGTTACGGCGCCTTCGGGGATCCGCAAAAACTGCGCGAAGCCCTGGCAGCGCTGGGAGAATACCTGAAGAAGTACGAATAATAAAAACGCCTGTCATTGCCGCTGCCTCGATTGCAGCAATAGAGATCCCCGGCCTGAAAGCAGACCGGGGACCTTTGGTTTCAGCGGAGGTACGCCCTTCTATCCATGCTCACACCCGATCTCGGTGATCACTTCATGCAACCGAAAATCCCGATCAGGATCCGTCGCCGCCGATTCCAACCGCTGGATTTCGAAAGCCACGCCTATGGTGAAGGCCTGCCTGCACCTGGGAAGATATCTGTCATAATATCCGCCGCCCCATCCGATCCGTCTGCAGGCATCGTCGAACGCCACACAAGGGACCAGGACCACATCGATAATCTCCGGCGGGATGTATAAAGATGCATCCTCTCTGGGCGTCTGGATCCCGAAAACTCCGACGGTCCACCCTTCGGGCGTACCGGGCTGATAAGCTTCCATTCGGCCGTCTTCGTAAGACACGGGAAAGGCCAGTGTCTTTCCTTTTTTTATCATTTCATCATGAAGCATCGACAAGTTTAGCTCTGAGTCAAAAGCCATGTAGGACAGTATGACCGATGCGCTGTTCAGCGCAGAATGCGCGGCCAGTTTCTCGCAAACCATCCGACTGCCTGCCGCTCTTTCGGCTTTGGTCAAAGATTCTCGGGCCGTTTTCGCCGTTTGTCTTTGTATTTGCTTTTTGACGCGCAAATCGATGCTCATGGATTCTCCCGATCAGAAGTCCTGCCTGATTAAAAAATTATAGTATAGATCCCAACACATGGCAATAGATGCAATTGGACCGCTCTGTTTGCCGGCTGTCGGATCCCTTGAGAAATCATCTGGAAGAGAACGGAAAAACTGATATACTGTATATCATATCAACCAGAGTGACGGTGGATCGGACGCAGGATGTTTCTTTTTGAATTTCCCCAAAACCTGATCGGAGCGCTTGCGTTCCGATTCTACACAAAAATAAAAAAGCGTCCCCGGAAAAAATTCCGGGATGCTTATGTCGTTCATGTGGGCGGAGCCTGGGGAGCAGTCACTTTCAGCCGATTCATCTTTGCCGATGATCGCTGTTACGATTCTCCCCTGATCCGCCACGAATACGGGCACCGACTCCAGTCCGCGCTTCTGGGCCCCCTTTATCTGCCGGTGATCGGGATCCCTTCGCTGATCTGGGCGCTTCTGTTCAAAGGGTACCGTACCAGGCGGCAAAAGAACTACTTCGGGTTCTATACCGAAGCTTGGGCCGACAGATTGTCTAACAGAGATCTCGGATGATATCCTCCATCACCTCGTCGCTGTAGTCCGACTGAGGCAGGCATCGCTTCCGGAACAGCTTGTCCACCGTATCGAAGTATTCCTGCTTCGACCTAAATAAGGGTGTAAACTCCTTTAGAACACCCTTCGCTTTTTCTCCGTCGTTCAGCAGCAGTTCCACCGCCATGGACGCCAGATACTTCGCTCCGAGCACATACGCGATGTCCGGATCGGCAATCTTATAATCCGCCCCGTGGGCAGTTCCCGTGATCCCCCCAATGGAGGTTTCCAGCACCGGCATGAGCGAAGAGATATCTCCCCAGTCCGTGGAGCCGGTATCGTGGACGTCTTCCGCAAGCTCTCCTTCACGGACCAGCGTGGACCCCACTTCTCCGGCGATGGCACGAAGCCGTTCGTCGTAAGAGACCGGAAGATAGCCGGGCAGATCTTCGATTTCCACCTTCGCGCCCATGGCTGCGGCAGCGCCCATCAGGGCGCGGTCTACCCGAATACCCGCCGTGAGCATGTCCTTGAGCGTCTTCCCTCGTACAAAGGTCTCCAGGCGCACATCCCCGGGGATCACATTCACGATGTCGCCTCCCTTGGTGATGATGGGATGAACTCTGATATACTCCTCTTCCCGAAAGGTCTCACGGATGGCATTGATGGCCATCAGTCCCAGGTTTGCCGCATACAGGGCATTGATGCCTTTGTGGGGCGACGTGCCGGCATGGACCGGCTTTCCGATGTATTTGATGTTTTTTACGACGCATCCGTTCAGGGATTTGCCGATAATGATCTTCTTCTCCAGCCCGCCGGTGGAGTGGATCGATACACAGAGGTCCACATCATCGAAAAATCCTTTTCGCAGAAGCTCCGGTTTTCCGCCCAAATATTTGATGGTCCCTTTCTCTCGGAGTCCCATCCGGTACGCGATCTCGATATACTCCTCCGCAGGAACAGCGATAAAGTGCAGCTTTCCCGCAAGGTGCTCCAGAATGCCGCTATCGACGATCCCTTTCAATGCGCCCATCATGGCGGCCATTTGGGCGTTATGTCCACAGGCGTGAACAGCTCCGGTCTCCTTGTCGCTGTCGGGGTGCTCCCGGCAGATGATGGCGTCCAATTCGGCAACCACAGCAACACCGGGACCTTTTTTCCCGGTATCCAGCGTCACCTTGATCCCCGGATAGTCCTCCAAGCTGGTGTAGCATATCCCCCACGCCTGCAACTTTTCCTTGACGAATCCGGCGGTTTTGAACTCCTTGAAACCGGTCTCCGGTGTTCTGTAGATCGCATCTCCGATGCCGATGATCTCCTCTCTGTTCCTTTCGATGCGATCCACCAGGGACGCCTTCAATGCTTTATGATCTTTCATGTAGCCCTCCTTTACCTCTGTACCTGAATTGTACCCGATGGTCTGCCGCAATGCAATCGCTGTGGAAAAGGAATCTCTTCCGTTTCCCCGATTGCTTTTCCCTTCCCCTTTTGCTACACTTGTACTGTTTGAAACAACCGCCCGACATTCCTAAACGACGACAACGGAGTCCCTGTGAAACACCTTTCAGCGGAACGAAAATCCAAACAAAAACTGGCCTTTTCCTTGTTCATGTTCGGCACGATCGGCATTTTCGTTCGTCACATTCCCCTGCCCTCCAGCGTGATCGCCGTGGCGCGAGGCGTGATCGGGACGCTCTTCCTGCTGCTGTATCTCCGCCGGAAACGACAAGCTCTGTCCGTAGCCGATATTCGTCGCAACGGACGGATCCTGCTGCTGTCCGGCACCTGCATGGGCATCAACTGGATCCTGCTGTTCGAGGCTTACCATTACACTACGGTGGCCATAGCAACGCTGTGTTATTACATGGCCCCTGTCTTTGTGATCCTGGCTTCGGCCTTTCTGTTCCGCGAAAAACTGACGCCCCTGAAAGGCATATGCCTCGCAGGAGCGCTCCTTGGGATGCTGCTGGTTTCCGGGGCGCTTCAAAACGGTTTTGCCGCCTCTTCCGATGCCACGGGGATCCTGCTGGGACTGGGGGCTGCAGCGCTGTATGCCAGCGTGATCCTATTGAACAAATACCTGAAGGACATCTCCGCCATGGACGCCACCATCGTGCAACTTGGAGCGTCGGCCGTGGTTCTGTTTCCCTATATCCTAATCACGGAAAACCTGTCCGCCATGGCTTTATCTCCTGCTGCCGCTGTTCTGCTTTCCACAGTAGGCATTCTGCATACCGGCATAACTTATGTCCTTTATTTCGGATCCATGCAAGTCTTGAAAGCGCAGACCGTCGCGATCTACAGCTACATCGACCCCTTGGTGGCCATTTTTTTGTCTGCCCTGCTGCTCAAGGAACCCCTGGGCGCCGTCGGCATCGTCGGCGCCGTACTGATTTTGGGATCTACCCTGCTCAGCGAACTTTCAGAGCATTTTGTTCCGCAATAAAAGCGAAAACCTGCTCCGTGGGAACAGCGCCTGCCCTTGCGCCAATTCCCTGTACGCAAATGGCGGCAGCTGCGGAGGCAAACACGGCAGCCTGCCGCGACTCCATGTGCTGCAGGCCGAAGAGCAAGGCCGCAGAAAAAGTATCTCCGGCGCCGGTCACATCCACCGCATCCACCTGAAAGGCCGGAACAGAAAAAATTTCGCCGGGGATATAGGCCCGGCACCCTTCACTGCCGTAGGTGACAGCGACCAGAGAAATTCCGTAGGACAGCAGCTCTGCTGCCGCTTGTTCTTCGCTGCGCGCTCCCCGATAACGTTCAAAGCCGATATGATTGAACACGGCAATGTCCATTTCTTTGTAGTTGGCCTCATGATCCTCGTCGATGTAGCCCGTATCCAGATCGCAAATGACCTTTGCGCCGGATTTGCGGATTTCCGAGACGATCTCCAGCCCCTTCATCTGCCCGTACCGCAGCCGCAGCAGATCCGACAAGGTCGAATAGATGTATTCGGCGCCCTTCAGGGCTTCGAAATAGTCCTCGGTGATACGGATCTCCGTCAGGCCGGTGTTTACGATCATAACAGTGTTATTGTCGTCTGTCAGAAAAATGATGCATTTGGAATCTGCCAGCGTGTCATCCCAGATAATATAGTCGGGAGACACCCCGCTGCTTTGCAAGCCTTCCACGAGGGTATTCGATACATTGCCACGATTCAGAGGTGTCATGAATCGGGCTGCTCCGCCCAGGGCGGCATAGACGCAGGCCGCATTGGCAACCATGCCTCCGTGTCTGGATTCCAGTTGATCGGCAAACGCCTTGCCACCCGCAGCGGGCCAGATATCAGTGCGATAGTATTCGTCCAGGGCCACATCGCCCAGAAATACTGTATATTTCGACATTTTTACTCCTCCGATAAGGAATCATTGAGCCGTACAGGCCCGCCCTTTATGGCTTTCCAGACCGTGGGCTCGCCCTCATAGGCTTCGGCCATCCAGTAATAGGCGGCCGGTCCCCCAATGCCAAAGGCCGGAGAATGCCAAATTCCACGCTCCAGGACCACGACTTGTCCGGGTTCCAAGAGAAAGGCCCGCACATCCGCCTCTTCCGGGGCATCGTCGCAGGCAGGTGCCGCAAGAAATGCGATGGGCTCACCGGCACACATCATCGCTTCCCGACTATGCAGATGCCTTTCCATTTTCTCTACAGTATAGGGAATCGCGGAAGCACAAGTCAACCCCAGACTTCCCGGTCTGTCGATGAGCGGCTGCTTCGTAAAGCCGTCCGAATAACCTTCACCGACGCTTCGGATCACCTCGCCGGTCGTTCCTTCCGCCCGAAGGTCGTAGAAGACGCCGTAGGGGGAGAATATTTTTTCCGTTAGCGCTTCCGCATTGAGGGATCTCATGACACACCGCGCCTGATCGTTTCAACGACGGCCATCAGCTCGCGCACATGGTCCTTGCATATATTGCCCGCAGCCGTATGAGAATCCTTGAAATAGCTTCCCACGATGGCTCCGTCCGCAAGGGCAAATTGGGCTGGGCAGCTCTCCGGGGTGACGCCTGCAGTCACCAGCAGTGGGAAATTGCCTACGATAGCTCTGAATTCTTTTATTTTTGAAATTTCCGTGGGCATGCCCGTGCCTAGTCCAGTCACAGCGATGGCGTCGCACCGACCCATGCCGATGGTCAAATCCTCTTCCAGGCTGCGCCCCGAAAGATAGGGCTGATACTTAAAGCGCACACCGCCGATCACGCAACCTTCGTATGCATCCCGCCATGTTTTCATAAAACGGCCGAAGGCCGGATCTTCCTCCGGAGCCAGATGGCCCGCCACGGAATCCAACTGCAAAAATGCAGCGCCATATTGGATGGCAGCCTTAAAGTTCGCCTCGTCATCGTCCAGAAGATTGACGCCATACACAAATTGGACCTTGTTGCTTTGAAAATCCCTCAGCACGGCCCTTACATACTCAGGTGTTCCGAAATAGTTCTCCACGATCACGGCATCCACGCCGTTTTCCGCCATGATGCGAGCCTCTTCGTTCGCGCGCCGGATGACTTCTATTTCCGTGTCTCCATTCAGGTGCAGCATGCCCATCACCGGCTTGACGCTGCTGAATATAGATAAAAAATCTCTGCTCATTCCATCACTCTCTTATATGTGGATCACCCTGGACAAAAAGTCCCGAAGACGTTCGCTCCTGGGGTGGTCAAATACTTCGCCCGGCGTACCGACTTCCAGGATCTGCCCCTGGTCCATAAATACGACTCTTGTGGCAACTTCTCTGGCAAAACCCATCTCGTGGGTCACGATCACAAGGGTCATGCCCGATTTGGCCAGCTCCAGCATCACGTCCAGTACCTCGCCGATCATCTCCGGATCCAGCGCGGAGGTGGGTTCGTCGAATAAAAGGACCTCGGGCTCCTGGGCGAGGGCGCGCGCAATGGCGACCCGCTGCTTCTGGCCGCCCGATAACTGGGCTGGGTAGCTTTCCATCTTGTCTTCCAGTCCGACTCTTTTCAGCAGGGCTTTCGCCAGCTCGACCGCCGTTTTCGGATCCTTTTTCTGCGCCTGTATGGGGCCCAGCGTCAGGTTGTCCAGCACCGTCATGTGGGGAAACAGGTTGAAGTGCTGAAAGACGAACCCCATGCGCATGATCAGGGGGATCTGATCCTTCAGCTTATCGAAATGCAGCGGCTGGCCATCGATGTATACCTCTCCGGAGTCTGGGATCTCCAGGCCGTTGATGCATCGGATCAGCGTACTCTTCCCGGAGCCGGAGGGACCGATCACACAGATCACCTCTCCCCTTTTCACTTCGAAGTCGGCATGCTGGACAGCCTTGATTTTGCCCTTTGCAAAAGATTTGCAGACATCGATCATTTTAATCACTTTCGGCCAGCCTCCTTTCAACTCCGCGGGCTACATTGGAGATCGTGACGGTCATCACCAGATACATCACTGCGGCAGCCGTATAGGGCACGAAAAAGTTGTAGTAGTTGCTCGTCATGATCTGAGCGCTCCTGAGAAGCTCGATGGCGCCGATGGTAGACAGCAGGGAGGAATCCTTGATAAGTACGATAAACTCGTTGATAAAGGGCGGTATGACCCGTCGAAAGGCCTGTGGCAGGATGACATGCCGCATGGTCTGAAAATAGGTGAGTCCGATGGTGTGGGACGCTTCCCACTGACCCTTGTCCACCGCCTGGATGACAGAACGGAACAGCTCCGTCTCGTAGGCGCCGGAATTGATGGCGATGGCTACCGCGCCGATGATATAAGGGTTCGGGGTGTAGACAAAATCCAGAAAGGTCTTGGTCAGGACCGGACCCGCAAGATAAAGGAGCATGATCTGCAGCAGCATTGGCGTGCCCCGAAAGATCTCACAATAAATGTTCGATATCGCTCTTAGTATCTTGAAGTGTGACATTTTCGCCGCCGCAGCAAGAAGCCCCAGCACCGAGCCGCCAAAAAGGGCACAGATGGCAATGGCGAGGGAATAGCCGGCGCCTTTGATCATGAATTCCAGGTTTTCCGGCGTCAGTATTTTTTCGATCAGTGCAAGAGACAAGAACCACACCTCCTAAGACAGGCATGGAGCTACGTTTCTGTAGCTCCATGCGAAACATTTGCTGAGTTGATCTATTTGAACCACTTGTCAAATATCTGCTGACTCTCTTCGGACTCGCGGAATGCCGCGATAGCTTCGTTAATTTTGCCGATCAATTCTGCATTGCCCAACTTTGCCACGACGAAAATGCTGTCGGGCCAGAAGTCCTCTTCCAGGACGATCAGCTGACCTTCGCTGGCGTTTGCATAGGCTTCGCAAACTGCGCGTTCAGCCACGTATGCGTCGAAGGCGCCGCTCTTCAGGGCTTCCACGGAAACGGCTGTTTCTTCGCCGACGATCACGTCCACGTTTTCCAGCGTAGTCTGGAATTCATAGCAAAGGTCCAGACCGACGTTGCCGCGGCCTGCGGAAATGGCACGGCCGGCCAGGTCTTCCGACGCAGCGATCCCGCTGTCGGCTCTTACCAGAACTGCCTGGGTCGTATCGAGATAGGATTCCGAATACTCCACTACTCTGTCTTCTTTATAGGAGAAGCAGGACACGCCAAGGTCGATGGTACCCGCATCCAGGGATGCGATGATCGTGTTGAACTCCAGGGAGATCATCTCTACCGGGTAATCCAAGTATTCGCTGATGAACGCTACGAAATCCGCATCATACCCGATGATGTTTCCATCGGCGTCCACATCGTCGTAGGGCGGATAGTTGGGACTGTTTCCGATACGGATGACCCCTGCATTGCCCAGCTGGTCTTCCCAGGTGGCTTCTGCGTTCGGGTCTTCTTTGGGACCACAGCCGGCAAGGGCCAGGACCAAAGCAAGAATCATTATGATTGCAGCTATTTTCTTCATTTCACTCTACCTTTCCTGTACATCGTTATTTGAAGAATGTTTCTATCTTCTTGATTGAGACATCTTAACACGTATTATTGCAGAGTGTCAACAGCACTTCGCCAATGCGATGAAGAGAATTCATTGTTTTCAATAAGACGTATTATGTGGTATCATATTGATATATTGGAACATGGAGGTATCAATGATGCAGCTTCACCCGAACAGTCAGACGCCCCTTTACAGACAGGTCGCCGACGCCATCGGCAAAACCCTGAATGACGGCACCTACCGTCCCGGAGATCAGATCCCTTCCGAAGACAAGCTTTGCAAGACCTATCACGTCAGCAGAGTGACGCTTCGTTCAGCCATCAACCTGCTGGTGGAAGACGGCAAACTCAAAAAAATGCACGGGAAAGGCACCTTTGTGAGCGCGCCGGTCTTCGTGGAGACAAAGGCCGGCGGCAGTTTCACCCTGTTTTGCAGACAGATCGGCGCCGTTCCCAGGACAGATATCATTTCTTCTCAAAAGGTCCCGGCCCTGCCCCTTGTGGCCCACCACCTAGGCGTGGAAGCAGGATTTCCGGTGTGCCGGATCTGCCGCGCCCGTTCCATCAACGATGTGACGGCCATCTTCGAAATCGACTATTTCCGCAGCGAAGACGATTACATTCTTACGGCGGACGTGTCCGATTCTCCCATCGCCGATGCGATCAAAGAGAATACCGGCCTGAAAGCAGGCCGGTTCGAAGACATTTTTGATATCGCATGCGCAACAGAGGAACAGGCTGCCCTCTTTCGATGTCAGCCGGGCACCCCGCTGCTTCTCGTCAAGCAGACCGTCCTTACCGAGGACAGGCAGATCCTCTATTACAATGAACAATACATTCTAAGCGAGCGCTACAAGTACGTGATCTCCTACGTGTAGCATTCACCTCGTGGGGATGATCTCCAGCCAATACCCGTCGGGATCTGCAATGAAGTAGATTCCCATATCCGGATTTTCATAGCATATGCAATTCATCGCCTTGTGCTTCGTATAAGCGCCCTCGTAATCATCGGTACGAAAGGCCAGGTGGAACTCGTTGTCACCCAAGTCATACGGCTCTTTCCGATCCCGCAGCCAGGTGAGCTCCAGTTGGTGTTCCGACTGTTCGTTCTCCATAAAGACGATGACAAAGGAGCCGTCATCCGCTTTCTTGCGCTTCGCTTCCCTCAGACCCAGGGCCTCCTCGTAAAAAGCCATGGATTTTTTCAGGTCCAGCACATTGATGTTGTTGTGGATCATTTTAAATTTCATTATCGCTTCTCCCGGTTTTTTTTATTCATCTCGGTAACTGCCCCAAGAACGACGCCAACGCCTGCGCCCATGCACATCCAAAGCACCACATTTTGCATCACAGCGCCCAGAACGACGCCGACAGCGGCACATAAACCGATCGCAGTGCCCATGCTCCAGTAATCTGAAATTTTGTGTTTTTATCTGTCATTATTTACTCCTATGGATTCAGTATTTCGATTTCTTCGATAACGCTCTGCTCATTGTCGTCGACAAAGTACTCAAACCGAATGGTCTCACCGCCCTCAAGACCCAATTCTTCGAAGCTTTCTTTCAGGTCCGCAGACAGCATGAACACTTTCGCGGCATTCTCTTCGGGAACGCCCGAAATCGCAATTTCGATGAAGTTGCTGTCGGCCTGCCCCTGGTAGACACCCGAATCGGTCAGTCTTTCGCTTTGCGTGTCGTTCTCTTTCGGAATCTCTTCGTCGACGGGATCCGGCGTTATTACACACGCGGCAAACAAACTCATGGAAAGAGCCAAAACGATCAACAGCATTATTTTTTTCATGATGCACCTCCGATTGTACAATAATTTCTGTCAATTATATTTATGTGCTGTCAAAGCCACATAAGTGAGACGCACATCCATGCTGCTTTGTTCCCCTTTTTACGCTTTTCTTCGTTTCCCTTCCGCATCGGCGGCCAGCAACGTCCGGATGACGACCTCCGGCGTGATATCCGATCCTTCGTGATGGATCTGCTCGTCGGCTCTGCAGGCGCGAACAGCCACGCGCTCCAGTTCTTCCGCAGTAGCCTCGCCCAGGCCGATCCCGGCCAGGGTCGTGGGCAGTCCGATGCTTTCGCAGAAGGTGTAGACCTCGTCGATAAAAGGCTTCGTCTCTTCTCGCAGGAACAGGGAGGCCAGAACACCCATCGCCACTTTTTCGCCGTGGAAGTAGTCGTGGGTCTGATGGAGCACCGTCAGGCCATTGTGGATAGAATGGGCCATGGCCAGACCGCCGCTTTCAAAGCCCAGGCCGCTGAGCAGCGTATTGGCTTCGATCACATGCTCCAACGCAGGCGTCGCCTGATGATCCTTGCATGCGGCCAGGGCGTCTGCCCCGTATTCCAGCAGCGTGTCGTAGCAGATCCGCGACAGCGCATAAGCCGTATGGGAACCCAGCTCGCCCGCCTCGTTCTTCGCGTTGTTTTTCCGGCAGGACTCGGCCTCGAACCAAGTGGCCAGCGCATCCCCCATGCCGGACACTAGAAAGCGCGCCGGCGCATTGGCGATGATACCGGAATCCACCAGTACAAGATTCGGATTGTTCTTCTGATATTCCACCCGGATCACGGCGCCCTCTTCGCTGTATACGATGGCGCAGGCGCTGCAGGGCGCATCCGTGGAAGCGATAGTGGGCACAACAACGACAGGGAGCCCCAGTCGGTCCGCAGTGATTTTGCCCGTATCGATGGTTTTGCCTCCCCCGATGGCGACGATGAACTGCGCGTCGCAATTCTTTGCCGCCTCCACGTGACGATCGATCTCCCGGTCACTGCACTCTCCGCCAAATTCCGCATCATGCAAACGAAGGGCCACAGTCGTTTCCGACAGCCTCTCTTTCAGACGTTCCCTGGACGAAGCCGTCATGATGCAGAGCCCTTCCTGCCCGAATTTAGGCAGCTCATCCTTTAAACGTTCGATGGCCCCGTCTCCCTGGATATAGCAGCCGGGAAACAATGTTTTGGTAATCATCTCATCCTCCTCCTTGTATGCCTCCGATTTGCGGATCACTGCTCGGAAAGAAAAATATCCGTCAGCATCCGCTTGCCGGTCTCCGTCTTAAAAATCTTATCGCATACGCTCCGGGCCGCTTCGCACTCCGAAGCATTCTCATCCAGGTTCACCAGAAAATCCGCCTCCACCAGGATCTGATAATCCTGCCCGTCGATATCGCTGTAGGTGTGGTGGTGACCGACCAGATATTTGACCCGCTCGATCTGCGCCTCGGTATACCCGCCGACCTGCCGCATCAGCATTTCCGCTTCCGCCGGACCTTCCAGTTCCTGATACTTCCCGGCGCTGGAGCCGTACTTCTCCAAACTCACGTGGATCCCCACATCGTGGAGGATGGCTGCGGCTTCGAGGATGAACTGTGTCTCCTCGTCCAGGTCCTCCAATCGGCCAATGGCGGCGGCAAAGCCATGGACCTTCACCAAGTGCTGGATCCGCATGGCGTCGCCACGGTCGTAGTGGAGCATAGCGGCAAGTAGTTGGGCGTTTTGTTTGTGCATGTCTGTGTCCCCTTCTTTTATGTGTCGTTTTGTCACTTTCTTCACTTTGTCAAATGGAAATGGCGCTTCCTCTTCGGCGAAATAATCGATTGCCACGATCCTGACAACGGCAGAACGATTCTCCCGTCCGACCGGAACTACAACATAATCCCCGACTGCCAGTGTATCGTCGTCTGTTGTATAATAATAACTTTTCCCGTCTTCCTCAAATTCTACGCTGCAATAAATATGGTCGCCGGCAGTACGCTGCCGTTTCATGTATAAATACGGAGACAACGATTCGATAGAAGCGTACCGTACGACAAAGTCTAGTATTTTTGCGGCCGCTTCAGGATAATCTTCCGGCAGGTTATTTCGGTCGAATGTACCGCGCAGGACTATACTCGGACGTTTTGCAAAGTCTACTGTGATCTCATAAATTTTTGTGTCATTGGGATCCACGATCACATCCGAATCAGATCCTTTGACCTGCATGAACAAGTGATCGCCGTCCAAGTCATCCAGCAATGCGGCGACGCCCTCTTCGTCACAGTATTCCGTCCTGATACTGCAACCGGAGCCAAGCTGCTGCCGAATCTCCAGCGTCTCTTTTACTCGGTCGATCACGATCTGTTCATTGTATTTCAGTGTAACTGGAGAAGAATCTTCTGCTGTCTCTTCATCGATCACGACCTTCTTCATGTTCTCATACAGAATGGAGATCCTGACGACCCGAGCTGGCGCTGCAACCGAATCGACCGTCAAACGCATCAGTTGAGCAAGCGCAAGGATGAACCACCTCCTGTTTCCGGGCGCCAACAGGTTTGATTCACTCCAGTGCGTGACATACCGCCATTTTGAAAAGATCGCTGAACCCAGCAGACGAACATCCTGAATATGAGAAATATGAGCCGCAAGAATTTCTTCATTCTGAAGTATATCCATATCCGGAAAAGCTTGCGCAAGCCCAGTCCTGCAGTCCATCACAAAGCCGATTGCGAAACATTCTTCTGCAAAATTCTCCTCAACTTCCTGCTCAGAAATGTCGGGATCGCTATATTTTTCCAGCCATCGAGAGGCGAATTCATGAATGTCGGTTACTTTTGACATAGTTGCCCTTTGTCCCTTGCAATATATTGCATTCCCATTGTACCGCAATTCATTCGGCAATGAAAACAATTTCTGTTCTGCTTGACGCCGGGATTGAACCCGTTATAATCATCTTTATGAGCTTATTAAATGTAGAAAACGTCACCCATGGCTTTGGGGCGCGACGCATATTGGAAAACGCTTCGTTTCGTCTGCTGAAGGGCGAGCACATCGGCCTGATCGGCGCCAACGGGGAGGGAAAATCCACTTTCCTTAAAATCATCACAGGCGCTTTGCCGCCGGACGAAGGTCGCGTGGAGTGGTCCAAGCGGGTCACAGTGGGATATCTGGATCAGCATTCTTCTTTGAAAGACGGCATGTCGATCCGGGATGTGCTGCGGGAAGCCTTTCAGGGCATGTTCGACCTGGAACAGGAAATGCTTGCCCTCTACGAATCCATGGCCACAGCGACCGACGATCTGGAAACCCTGATGGAGGACGCCGGCGAGCTCCAGCACATGCTGGAGCACAGCGGTTTTTATTCTCTGGATGCGAAAATCGAGGAGATCGCCAATGGGCTGGGCCTGGGCAGCATCGGTCTGGAGCAGGATGTGTCCCTTCTCAGCGGCGGCCAACGGACGAAGGTTCTGCTGACCAAGCTTCTGCTGCAGGATCCATCGATCCTGATTCTGGACGAACCTACCAACTATCTGGACCCGGAGCAGATCACCTGGCTTGCCCGCTATCTCACGGAATATGAAAACAGCTTCTTGCTCGTGTCTCACGACATGACGTTCCTCAACAGCGTGGTCAACGTCATTTACCATGTCAATGACGGAGAACTGACCCGCTACTCCGGCAACTATGAAAAGTTCAAAGAGATGTACGAGGTGAAGAAAAGTCAGGAAACAAAGGCCTTCGAAAAGCAGCAGCAGGAAATCGAGCGCATGGAGGATTTCATCGCCCGAAACAAAGCCCGGGTCGCCACCCGCGGCATGGCCAACAGCCGGCAAAAGAAGCTGGATAAAATGGAGGTGCTGGAGAAGCCTCGGGAAAAACCGAAGCCCTCTTTTCTGTTTAAAGAAGCACGAACGCCCAGCCGGTTCCTCGCACAAGGAACCGATGTGGTGCTGGGATATCAGGAGCCCCTCACCCGTCCTGTCACCTTTGCCCTGGAGCGAGGTCAGAAGATCGCAGTCCGCGGGACCAACGGCCTGGGAAAGACCACGCTGCTCCGAACCCTGCTGGGAGAGATCTCTCCTCTTTCTGGGAAAGTCCAGCTGGGCGATTTTCTGGTGCCGGGCTATTATCAGCAGGAAGCGGATCAAAACAGTTCTGATACGGCCATGGAAAATCTATGGAAGGACTTCCCTTCCTACAGCAATGCCGAGGTGCGGTTCGCTCTGGCGAAATGCGGACTCACCAACGAACACATCACCAGTCAGATGAAAGTGCTGAGCGGCGGTGAGAACGCCAAGGTCCGCCTGGCAAAGCTGATGCAACGTGAGGCCAACTGGCTGGTCCTGGACGAGCCCACCAACCACCTGGATGTGGAAGCCAAAGCAGAATTAAAACGCGCCCTCATGGATTATAAGGGCGCGATCCTTCTGGTCTGTCATGAACCGGAGTTTTACGAGGGCTGGATCACCGACGTCTGGAATGTGGAAGACTGGACGCTGAAGATCGTGTAGGGCTCAAACTGTCATCAATTCTTCTGCTGCACAAAATCCTGCACGGCCTCGATCGTCCGGTCGATATCCTCCATCGTATTGTAGGGTGCCAGGCCGATCCGGAGCAGGCCGCCCTGCTCTTCCAGCTTCAGCACGTGATTGGTGATCTCGATGGCGTAGAAGTCCCCGTCCCACACGAAGATGCCCCGCTCTGCCAGAAAAACGGCAATGTCGTGGGCATTTTTGCCTTCAATGGTAAAGGAGACCGTGGAGGTTTTCGGATAACCCTCCGGCGAAGTATAGAGCTTCAGGCCGGGAATCTTGGCCAGTTCGGTCCGTAGTTTTTTGGCCATGGGCTCCTCGTAGGCATCGATGGCCAGCATACCGGCTACGATGTCTTTTCGTTTGCCGGACAAGCCTTTCAGTTCCTCCGGGAAATAGGCTTCGTGGCGCTTTCCGATGTCGGCGATGAAATCCACGGCAGCGGCGCAGCCGCAGATGTGTTCAAAGTTGGGGGTTCCGGTCTCGAACTTCTCCGGCGGCACCGTATTGTCGTCGGCCAGCACCCGGAGGGTCCTGATTTTTTCCAGCGTTTCGTGCTTGGCATACATCACGCCCATATGGGGGCCGAAGAACTTGTAGGCGGAGGTCACCAGGAAATCGGTGCCGATGTCCTTTACGTCGATCACTTGGTGAGCGGCGTAATGGACGGCGTCGATAATGGTCAGGGCGCCCACTTTATGTGCCAGCTCGATCATCGGTTTCACATCGGTGATGGTCCCGTTGGCGTTGGCCGCCCAGTTGATGGCCACCACCTTCGTCTTGTCGCTCAGCTTGCTCTTGTAGTCTTCGAAATCCAAGGTGTAGGTGGAAAGGTCGATCCGAACGCTTTTGACGATGATCCCCCGCTCTTCCAGCGTCCGCAGGGGCGATCGGTTGGATTCGTGGTCGATATCGGTGATGATCACTTCGTCGCCCTCTTTCAGATCACGGGCGATGGCGAAGACCAGCTTGAAGTTGTTGGTGGAAGAGCTTTCGCCGAAGATCACTTCGCTGGCGCTGCAGTTGAAAAACGCCGCCAGGGTCTCCCGGGCTTCCTGGTGCAAGGCCATGGTCTCCAGGGAGGTGACGAAGCAGCCGTGGGCATTGGCGTTGTGGTAGAACATATAATCGTTGATTTTTTCCACTACGCTCCGCGGCACCTGAGTGCCCCCGGGGCCGTCCAAAAACGCCGCCGGCAGGCCGTTGACAGTCTTGCACAAGCAAGGAAACTGTTCTCTTACATGATCCAGATCAAATCGAAAATCTTTCATGGTACCCTCCTATATGTAGATCAGTCTATACTAATTATTCGAAAACCGCCAGCAGATCACAGCAGCTCCACTTTGGAGAAGTCTATATTGCCGTCCTTATCGATCAGCGCGCTGTTTGCATGGACACGTTCGATGGTCGCCGCAAACATTTCGTGGGAACCGGTCATGATGGAACCGACGATCTTGCACTCGATATTCACCGGGCAATCGGCAAGGATCGGCGCATCGATCGTTTCTGCTTCGGTGACCGCAACATTCATCTTTGCCAGTTTGTCTTCGTCTCTCCGGCTGTGGCTGCCCAGATAGTCGAAGATCTCCTTGTAGCTCTTTTCGACCAGATTCACCACAAAGCAGCCGGAATCCTTGACCATCTTGTAAGAATATCTGGTGGGTGTGATCCCGACCATGAGCATGGGGGGATCGAAGCTGCAGTTGCAGCAATACGCCACAGCCAGGGCGTTGTCTTCGCCTTCCGGGCTGCGGCAGGAAACCAGTACGTTCGGCCTGGGCTGCAGGCAGGGCTTGACGGCGGCTTCTTGCTTGGCAGGTGTGTTGATATTTTCCATGGATATTTCCTCCTGTGTTTTCCTGTGATCAATCATTGATGTTCATTAAGAGTATATCATAATTTATTTTGAAAAAGGGGTTGACGCGTCGAAATTGATGTGTTATTGTACTAATCACTTAATACAATAACACAAAGGGGGTAATCAACGATATGACGAATCAATATGCATCGGGCGCACCGATCTATATGCAACTGGTCCACCAGTTTAAGCATAGGATCATCTCGGGGGAATGGCCGGCAGGATCCAAGCTGGATTCGGTCAGAGATCTGGCGATGAGCTTTGAAGTGAATCCCAACACGATGCAGCGGGCGCTTTCGGAACTGGAACGAGACGATCTGGTTTACGCCGAGCGCACAACAGGCCGATTTATTACACAGGATAAGGAGTTGATCGCAAAAATGCGGGAAGAAGTTGCACAGGAAATCATCGAAACATTTATACAACAGATGGAAAGCATAGGGTTTTCCAACAAGGAAGCCGTAGAGCTGGTTCATAAAAAAGCGACAGAAAGGAGCGCTGAATCCCATGACAAACAATAATACGATGCCCGCCGGGCAAACAGCGCTCGTGGAGATCGCCAACGTGACCAAGACCTATCAAAGCAGAAAAGCGCTGTCCGCGCTGAATCTGAACCTGGAGCCGGGTCATATCGTGGGTCTCCTGGGACCCAACGGCAGCGGCAAGACCACACTGATGAAGATCCTTACCGGCGTCCTGAAGGACTACACCGGAGCCGTCACGATCAACGGAGAAACCGTCGGGGCAAAAACGAAAGCCCTGGTCTCCTACCTGCCCGACGTATCCTACTTCAGCGCATGGATGCGCCCGATTGATGTGATCGCCCTCTTCAAGGACTTTTATGCGGACTTTGACGAGCAAAAATGTCTGGAAATGGTGAAGCGTCTTGGCCTTGACGAAAAACAGCGGATCAAGACCATGTCCAAGGGAACGATCGAGAAGTTCCAGCTTTGTCTGGTAATGTCCCGCAACGCGCTGCTCTACGTCCTGGACGAGCCCATCGGCGGCGTGGATCCGGCAGCCAGGGATTATATCCTAAGCACCATACTGTCCAACTATAACGAAGCAGGAACGATCTTTATTTCCACTCACCTGATCTCCGACGTGGAAAAGATCTTCGACACCGTAGTCTTTCTGAAGGAAGGCGAAGTAGTGCTGCACGGCGAGATCGACGAGATCCGGCAAAGAGAAGGAAAATCCATCGACGAACTGTTCCGGGAGGTGTTCAAATGTTAAAGAAGTTGATCAAATATGATTTCAGATCCACCTGGAGAGAATTCGCGGCTATTTATCTGTCGATTTTGCTGGGCGTGACCGTGTTTCCCTTCATTGCAAAGAACGTCTCCAACAACTTGATCAATGCCACGATGGGGCTCATCGCCTTTGCCATCGTCGTGGCCACCTTCGTGGTGACCATCGGCAGCCTCTTTAAGATCTTCAACAAGAATATCTTTTCCGCCGAAGGGTATCTGACCATGACCCTGCCGGTGAGCGAGATCCAGATCGTCGTCTCGAAGCTGGCCGTCAGCACCGGCTGGATCATCCTGACAGGAGCGGTCGCCACCCTGGGCATGTTCATCTTTGCCTCCGTCATGTCTCCGGAAATGGTGCCTCAGATGTTCGAAGCCCTTAAACAGGTCATGGCGGCGCTGGACGGACGAAGCGTTTTGGCAGGCCTTCTACTGATCCTGTTCCTCGTGGCCCTGATCCTCAAGGAAGCAGCCAAGTTGTTCCTGGCTTGCTCCATCGCCCATCTGAAGCAGCTGAACCGGTTTCGGATACCCGCAGGGATCCTCTCTTTCTTCCTGTTCACCTGGTTGGAGGCGCTGGTGGTGGATGCCATCGGCTGGGATGCGAACTTCGCCATCGGCGGGCCGGGGGCTATGACCACGGAATGCGGCGCGAAGAATATCATCACCAACTTGGACAGCTTTATCACCGCGCTGGAGCTCGGCACCCTGTTCCAGATGGGATTCACAGCCCTCTTCGCAGCCGGGACCATCTACCTGCTCAAGCGGAAACTGAATCTAGACTAAGCTTTGGCAGTAAAAGAATACCCTCAGTCAAATGACTGAGGGTATTTCGTTATTTGACTGAGGGCTTTTCACTATTTGGCCGAGGTCCTTTTGCCGGATTTCTTCGACTTGCCTGTTTTATCGGTAAAGGCTTTCTTGTCTTTATACGAAAAGTCTTTCCGCTTCGCGCCGCCGTAGCTCTTGCCCTTCGACTTGCCATAGTTCTTTCCCTTGGGGGCGCTGAAACCCTTCCCCTTCGGATCATCGAAGTCTGTCTTTTCGTAGCTTCGGTCCAACTCGCCAAAGGCCATCTTGAACAGCACCGACGCCACATCCAAGGTGGTTGCCTCCGGAGCTTCGATCAGGACTTTTTCGATCACCCGGTCGTACTTCGCATACCCCCCGGCCTCCAACATCGTCACGACGCGCTTGACCGCGGCATCCAGCTTCACCTCTTCGATGTCTGCTATTTTCGGTGGTTGCATGGGCAGAATGGTGGTTTTGGTATACTTCTGGATCTCCCGAAGCCGATACATGTCGCGCCCGAAGACGAAGGAGTACGATACCCCTTTCTTCCCGGCCCGGGCCGTCCGTCCGATCCGGTGAACGTAGTATTCTTCGTCGGAGGGAATATCGTAGTTGAAGACTGCTTCGATATTGTTGACGTCGATCCCCCGGGCCGCCACATCCGTGGCAACGAGAATGTCGATCTTCTCCTGTTTGAATTTGGTCATTACGCGCGTTCGCTCGGACTGCTTCATGTCTCCGTGAAGCGCCTCGGCGGAATATCCCCTGCCCTGGAGCGACAGGGTCAACTCGTCGACCCGTTTTTTGGTATTGCAAAACACCAGCCCCAACCGGATATCCTTGGCGTCTATCAGGCGGCACAGGAGTTCCAGTTTGGAAGAATCCCGCACCTCGATGTAATACTGTTCAATATTGGGGATCGTCAGTTCTTTGTGGATCGTCAGGATGTACTCCGGCTCCCGGAGATACAGCTTCGTGATCTCCTTGATCTCCGGTGACATCGTCGCGGAAAACAGCAAGGTCTGCCGCTCTTCGGGAAGATCCGGCAGGATCACGTCGATATCCTCGCGGAAACCCATGTTCAGCATTTCGTCGGCTTCGTCCAGGATCAGCATTTTAAGATTCGCCAACTTGAGCGTATGCCTTCGCATATGGTCCATGACTCTGCCGGGTGTGCCTACGATGATTTGAGGCTTCCGCTTCAACGCCATGATCTGATGGTCGATGGACTGGCCGCCGTAAATCGGCAGGACCCTGACGTTTTTCTTGAATCGGCTGACGGCCTGAAGTTCTTCGGCCACCTGAACGGCAAGCTCCCGGGTAGGACAAAGGATCAGCATCTGGATACCGGACAGGCTTTCATCGATCATATCCACGGCAGGAATGCCGTAGGCGCAGGTCTTGCCTGTGCCGGTCATGGCCTGGCCGATGATATCCCGTCCGGCGAGAATATAAGGTATGGCGCGGGCCTGGATGGGAGTGGCTTCTTCAAAGCCCATCTCCGTAACGGCCTGCTGCACTTCTGTCGATAATGTGGGGTTGCTGAAAAATAGATTCTTCATTGATTTCCTTTCAAATTTGTGTGTTTCTGTTATAGGCAACCCCTATTTATACACTATAATATTGTGTTTGTCTACTTATTTATGCCCTTCCTTCGGAACGATACAGATCAGGACCAGCTTTTCTTTTCCGGTGTTTTTAAACTGATGGGTTTCTCCCGGCGGGATACACGCCACCGACCCTTTTTTGATGGGATTTTCTTTCCCATTGATCAGCAGACTTCCCTCGCCTTCGATGATATAGTTGATATGGGGCCAGGGGTGGTTGTGCAGGGGAGAATAGCCTCCTTCTCCGATTTCAACACCTCTCATCACATGGCTGTCCCAACCCTCTTCGGGGCCGATCAGAACCTTGATCGAAGCGTCCCTTACGGTAGGGTCGTTCATTACATTTTCCTTGATTGCATCCATTTCTCGTATGATCGCCATTGTTTTGCTCCTTTGCTTTCAGCTATTTCTTACGATCTGCTCTTCTGTAGGGCTCCGGCCATTCCATATCCGCCCCCAACGCCCGGGCTGCATGAAGCGGCCAATAGGGATTCCGCAGCAGTTCACGGCCCAGAAAAACTTGATCCGCCCTGCCCTCTTCCACAATGCGGTTCGCCTCGACGGGATCGGTGAGCAGTCCGCCGGCCACCGCCGGAAGGCCCGTCATTTCTCGAATGATCTCTGCGTGAGGCACCTGATAGCCGGGAAAAGCCTTCGGAACCACATTGATGAGTCCGCCGGTGCTCACGTTCACTGAATCGATCCCTTTATCCTTGACGAGATTCAGCATGACAGCCAGATCCTCCGCCCGATTTCCGCCTTCTCCGTAGTCTTCTGCAGTGATCCGGACTTCGATGGGTTTTTCCGCCGGCCATACAGATCGGACCGCATCCAACACTTCTCCGAGAAACCGGACCCGGTTCTCGCAACTGCCGCCATATTCGTCCTGCCTCCGGTTGGTCAAGGGAGAAAGGAATTCGTTGAGCAGATAGCCGTGGGCTGCGTGGATCTGGATCAGGTCAAAGCCCGCCCTTTCGGCCCGAAGGGCAGCCCTTTTGAATTCTCCCACTGTTTCTGCAATGTCCTCTTTTGTCATCGCTTTGGGCATCGGAAAATTTTCGTCGTAAGGAATAGCGGAAGGCGCCTCGACGTCCATTCCCTCTGCCTCGCATTTCCGGCCTCCGTGGTTCAGCTGAATGCCGATCTTGGCGCCGTTGTCGTGAACAGCTTTCACGATGGCAGCCAGCCCAGGGATATGGGCATCCTCCCAGATCCCAAGATCGTTGGACGAAAGCCGGCCTTCCGGGGACACGGCGGTGGCCTCGATCACGATGAGTCCCGCGCCGCCTACCGCCCGGGTGGCATAGTGCAGTATGTGCCAGTCCGTCGCCATGCCCGTTTCCGGCGCCACGTACATGCACATGGGCGGCATGACGATGCGGTTTTTCAGGGTAAGGTTTTTGATTTTGTATTCGGTGAACAGGCTTTTCATTTGAGTCATTCTCCTTTGCTTTTGATTAGATCGATTATATCACAGGAGGCGGTAAAATTGGCACCGGAATGGAGTCTTCGGATCCGTTGCGGGCCGTTCGTATCTTCTTGCGTATTTTTTCGCCTGCTTCCTCGATGGAGGAAAACAAAACCGGTATGATGATCAAGGTCAAAAACGTTGATGCGCTGATCCCTCCGATAATGCTTATGGATAAGGGCGATAATTTTTCAGAGCCTAAGGCAAATTCCAAAGCCAGCGGCATCATACCGGCGATGTCAGACAATGCGGTCATCATGATCGGCCGAAATCGTAAGCGAACTGCATCCAGGATCGCCTCGTCGCCACTCCTGCCCGATTTTCTTTGCGTAACAATAAAATCGACCAGCAAAATAGCGTTGTTGACAACAGTTCCGGCCAATAGGATAAACGCCAACAACACCGGCATGGAAACATACTTGCCGGTCAACAGCAACGCCAGGGCTACTCCGATCAACATCAAGGGGATCGCTGCCATGATGGTGAGTGGATGAACGAAGGATTTGAATTGGCTGAGAAGGAGAAGATAAACAAAAATGACCGCTAGAACCAGCGAGAATCGCAAATTCCCCACGGAATCCATCAGATCCGTTTGCTCGCCGGCAATGGTGACCGCATAGCCCTCCGGCAGAGGTGTTTCGTCAACCAGGGTTTGGATCTCACGGATCACATGGCTGAAGGCCCGGTCTTGTGTAAATCCGAAAATATCAAGCGTGTATTCCATATTTTCACGCGTGACCAGGTTTGGACGCTCTTCCACACTGATTTCCCCAAGCTCCCGCAAAGGGACCTTGATTCCTTTGGGCGAAATGACAGTTGCCTCCAGCAAATCGCTCAAGCTGTTTCTCCCTTCGGCCTCGTAGCGCACGACGATGGCAGCTTGCCTGTTTTCACCCAAATCCAGATTGCCCACCTCTTTGCCCTGCAAATCCATAAACAGCTGATTGGCGACGATCTGGGGCGTCAATCCCAGTTCGGCCAACCGGCGATCGTTTAGATGTAATCTAACTTCAGGGTTTGAACTGTGCCAGCTTCGATAAATATTGATCGTTCCGGGAATGAGCTTTATTCTCCCTTCCAAGTCGCTGGCGATATAATCGAGCACCTCTTGATTGGAGCCGCTGATCCGTAAATCGATCGGCGCCACGGTGGAAGCCACTGCTGTGCTACCGGATTCTTTGATCACCAAGGAACGTATGCCGGGTATTTGATTGATTTTATTTCTCAACCGTTCTTCGATTTGCCAGATCGTTTCTGCTCTATCCTTGCGAGATGTCAAGGTGACCGTAAAGTAGCCTTGGTTAACCCCTAAGGCGCCTGTTTCTCCCAGGAAATGTCCGCCGGGCTCATAGCCTGCCTGTACACTGCTTATGACGACTTCCGGTTCATTTTTCAGCAGCGTTTCAATATCTATCAGGATCGCGTTCGTCTGCTGCAAGTTATAGGATGGATCCGCTTCCACTGAAATCGTAAATGTTCCGGAATCGATTCTGGGAAATACCTCCAACCCGATATTCACAAAGAGTATGACACTGACCAACAGCAGAATAAGACTGCCCGAAAGAACTGTTTTTTTGCGCGTCAAAGACGCTTTCAGAACTGCGAGATAAAACCCCTTGACGACGTTCAGGGCACGATGGAACGGCGTTGCCATATATTTGCTCAAATAATAGTCCGCCCTCTTTAGCAATGTTCCCTTTTGCCAAAGGATCAATAATAGCGGCACGACCGTTACGGCAACGACATAGGATGCCGTAAGCGTAAAAATCATCGTTTTGGCCAGAGGACCGAATACTTTACCGATAAAGCTTTCGATAAACAACAGCGGGATCAGCACGATCAACGTCGTTCCGGTTCCCGCAAGAATGGACAGCATGATTTCCTGTGTGCCCTCTATCGCAGCGCTTTTCATGTCTTTATGCAAATCGTTATGATGTCTCATGATATTTTCCACGACCACTATGGAATTATCCACGACAAAACCCATGCTTAGAATCAGCGCGGACAACGTGATCATATCCAAAGGAAGCGCAAAGACTTTCATCAGACCAAGGGAACTCAGAAATGACAAAGGCATCGACAAGGCTACGATAATGGATTCATTCATGCTGCTGATGAACAGCATCAAAATCAAAAATGTCATAAAAACAGCCGCCATCATACTGCTTGTCATATTGTTCATGACCTGGTTTGTAAACACTGCATCATTGTTTGCTACAGTAAGGCGGATGCCGGGATACTTCGTCTCCAGAGAACTTATTTGTTCCAACACCGCTTCCGCGGTCTCTACCGTATTGGCATCACTCTTTTTAATGATTTGCATGGAAATAGCTTCTTCGCCGTTGACCTTGAAAAGGCTTCTTTGCTCGCTCTCGCTTTCCTCGATAGTCGCAATATCCTTCAGAAAAATAGTCTGTCCGTTCAATTCGGATAGGATCAAATGGTCCAGATCATGCAAAGTCGCGAACTTTTCGTCGATCCGTATCAGGCTTTCGCCGGTGATTTCCGTAACTCTGCCTGCTGATGCAGCCACATTATATTGAGCCAACGCATTGCTGACCATTTGCGAGGTGATATTGTATGCCACGATGTCGTTCTTGTTAAGATACACATTGATTTGCTTTTCGTGGCCGCCAAAGACATCGACAGCAGCCACGGACTCTATTTGTTGAAATTTATTTTTCAGCTCATTGTCAGCCAGCGCCCTGATTTCCGTCAGCGTCATCTTGTCGCTCTCAAGCGCCAGCGTCAGGATCGGCTTGTCAGAAGTGCTGAATTTGACAACTTGGGGCTTTTGGGCCATAACAGGCAGTTTACTCGCCACTCTTGCGACAGCATTTTCAATATCCATCGCTGCTTCATCGACATTGATCGCATAATAAAATTCGACTTTGATCAGAGATAAATCGCTCTGAGAAGTCGATTTTACCTTTTTTACGCCATCCACTAAAGAAATTTCCTCTTCCAGGATTTCGGTAACATTTTCCCCGACATCCTGGGCCGAAGCGCCCGGATAGTTTGTCATGACGCTGACAGAGGGGGGTGCTGTATCCGGCATCAATTGGACGTTCAAGGTGTTCTTCGCATAGATCCCGAGGAATATGACGCTGATGATCAGCGCAAAAATAGTATATTTGTTTTTTATGGAAAATTTCGTCCAGTTCAATCCGCTTCAACTCCTTTGTAGGCAAATACTTTGTCTCCGTTTTCCAAGTTCATGGGAACGGCAAGGATCACTTGCTCTCCAATTTTGACACCCTCGATGATTTCGGCCAATAATCCGTTGTTTAAACCGACCTTTACCTCTCTGACCTGTGCCACCCCTTCTTGATACACATACACCACCGTTCCCTCGGAGCGTTCTGTCAGCGCTTGCGCAGGGACAACGATCACGTCAGTTTTTTCGCCTTTAATGAGAGCCACGCTCACACTCATGTTGGGCAACAGGTACTCGTACCCGGACGGGATCATGATTTCAACATTCGCTGTGCGTGTTTGAGGATGTAAGAATGGAGCGATCGCGGACACTGTCCCTTCCACAGACTCCGTCTCGCCCGCTCCCGGAATTTGAAGCATAACGCGGGACCCGACGGCCACTGCGGGCAAATCTTTTTCAATGACCGCCGTTTCTACGATCAAATCATCCGTTTCTGAAACAGAACAGACGGCCTGTCCCGGCTGAACCATTTCGCCCGCTTGTCCATATAACGTTCTGACGCTTCCGGAATAGGGCGCGTAAATACGCGCTCTGCCTATCGAAATTTCTATTTCATTGATGACAGCCAGAGTCTCCTGATACGCCACCACTGCCGATTGATATTTATATTCCGCATCCAACAGCTGTTGATGGGAAACCGCTCCTTCGTTATACAGCATCCGGAATTTATCCGCCTGATCTTTCAAATAGTCAGCATTCAGCTTGGCTCCGGCTACTTTTTGCTGCGCGACCTCGCGCCTTGCAACAAGGTCTTCTGTATTCAGCTCGGCGATCAATTGGCCTTCGAGCAACGCATCCCCCTCGGCCACAAATATTGTCCGAATGATCCCGGGCGATTGAAAGGAAAGCTCCGCCTGATTTTTGCTTTTCACTGTGCCCATAGAGTTCAGCGATTCGCGAATATCGCCGCTTTTCACCAGATGCACCTCAACCGGAATACCCAGAGAGTCGACGCTTTCCTGCTCAACGCCTGTAGCTTGTTCTCTGCCGGTGACTAAAAAGAACAGCATCAATAAAACTGTCATTGCTCCGACGAATTTGATCACGGTTTTTTTTCGCATAAAACGCTCCTCCAGAGAGAAATATGAATGAGACCTCACTCATATTTGCTCAAAAAAATATCCCTCACTTCATTAACCCTGTCCGCAGCAATCCGATCAATTCCTCCGTGCTGCGATTCAACAAATGAGCATCTTTGGTTATCAAAAACTCGCTCATGACGGCTTCCAGAAAGCCGAAAATCACGATGGACAGGATCTTCGGGTCGCATTGCCTGAAGTAATCTTCCTCCATCCCTTCGATGAAAATTTCCGAAAAAATAGCAGACAGCTTCGTGTATTTTTCCAAGGGCATCAATTTGCTCCGGCTGGCGGTGCCCTTTTCGGCCAGCACAATTTTGATGATATTCGGTTCTTTCTGTATCTCGTTGAAATGAAAGTCCAATAATTCTTTGATTTTCAATAATGGCTCGATCTGTCTGCTTTTCACCTCTTGATAGAATTCATACCTTTTTTGATATTCCACATCAAGGATATATTTGAGAATATCCTCTTTGTTCGAGAAGTAATTATAGATCGTACCTACCGCCAATCCGGCTTCTTTGGCGATTTTATCGGTAGTCGCCGAAAAAAAGCCTTCTTCGGCTATTATTTTTACGGCAGCCTTTCTGATCGATTCTTTTTTCGGCATGTGCTTCACCTCCTGAATGAGACCTCACTCATATCTTATGGCACAGCGGATCAATTGTCAAGGCAATGTTGGGATCTGAGCCGGCGAAACGAGTTAACTGTTACCGTTGACGCATTGCTTGTGGTCGTTGTTGTCTGCATCCGTGAAGGCGATGGGAAATTGATCCTTATGCCCAAAACATCATTCTTCTTGATTCGGCAGCCAATCTCTTTTCATTGTCATCAAAACTGTTTTTGTTAATTTATGAAATTATTGCCCATTATTACCCTAGTGCACTTTGATGCATTACGAATCAATTTCTGTCTTTTACATATTGCCTACGTCCATGATCTCCGCGCCCGGGGGAAGCTGGAACATAGCGTCTTCCACATTGCCAATGGTAAAGTTGAGAAATTCCACCACTACGGTGTCCGATCCACTGGTGGTTTCGATTCTCAGAGGCATTCCGCCCTCCTCCCAGATCCACATTTTATCCTTGCCGCCTTCGTAATCCGTTTCATATACCAGGCATTCCTTGCCGTCAAAGGTCTCTCGTTTTGTGAACAACATGGTATCGGCATCGGATTCAATGATATAGTCTTGGGGAGATGTAGTGTCCATGTCCGATTGATCCAGCGGCATCTGCACCGCATAATTCACTTCGGGATGGTATACATACATAAATCCTTCATCCATATTCATGATGGATAGAATAGGTTCACCTCCTGCCGGATTTTCCATTTCCGAGCGCATGTTGTCCCCTTTTACCCACATTTTATGAGTGATCTCTTCCCCGTTGGGCATGGTCAGTACGTAGTCGTAGGAAAACCCTTCGACGCTCATACCTTTGGCCAGCAGCTCTTCTGCAGATACTTCTTCTTCCTCTGATGCGGATGGATCATCCTCTTGGTCTTCCGGACTTTCTTCCGGGGCAGAGCCTCCACATCCTGCCAACGCAATGGACAACAGAATAACAAATAGTATAACAAGCAAGCGGTTTTTTAGGAATCGGTTCATATGCGTTCCCTCCTTTTACCCTGTTATTCGTTTGCCGGAAAGGCCGGCAAACATCTTTATTGAATTTTCACCTACATTCTACTTCTTTCTTTGGGTATAGGCAACAAACCGGTCCAAATCCTTCCAATCGGTTGTAAGGAGTCATGACAAGCATGGTGGAACTTCTTCCTAAAAATAACGTCTAATCAATAAATGTAATCGATATCATAATAATACAAAAAAGGAGATGAAATCATGAAAAAGAGTATATATTACACTGGACTTGCGATCATGCTGGTTGTTGGTCTTTTGGCAGGATCCCTATTGGGAAATGCCGTCCCGGTTTCGGCGCAGGCGCAAGACACGGCGGTGCATTCAATATCAGTACAAGGGACATCAAGTATCATTACTGTTCCTACAGTAGCGTACTTAACCATCGGGGTGGAGACCTTCAATAAAGATGCTTCTGTTGCACAAAGCGAAAATGCGACGAAGATGGATGGCGTTTATAAATCATTGGCAGCAATCGGAATCGCTAAGACAAATATCAAAACTGTGTCATACACGATTCATCCAAGATATGATTATAAAAATGACACAAGCACCCTTATTGGCTACGATGTCAGCAATTTGGTTCAAGTTACTGTTTCCGACATGACTAAAGTGAGCAAAGCTCTTGATGTCACGGTCAAACAAGGGGTCAATAAATCAAACTCTATTTACTTTGGGATAACCGATGCTGAAAGAGAAGCGCTGTATACACAGGCACTTGAAAAAGCTGTAAAGAATGCCGGTGCAAAAGCCCAGGCATTGGCAAAAGCAGCAGGCGTAACAATCAACAAACCTTCTCAGATCATTGAGAATTCATACTCGATTGTTCAGCCGATCTGTAACCAGGTTTATGAAAGAGCAGCTGCACAAGATTCCGTTGTCTCAACACCGATATCAGGCGGCGAATTGAAAGTTGAAGCGAGTATTGCAGTCGTATATAACTACTAATAGAACCATTTCACATATAAAACTTACGCTTGAAGAGCGGGAGGAAATATTTCCATTTCGATCTGCCGCTCTTCAACGTTCACTTTAGCTATTTGAACTTTAATTTTTTGTCCCAATTGATATACTTTTTTCGTATGCTCTCCGATCAAACTTAAACTCTTTTCTTCATATATGTAGTAATCATCCGTCAAGCTGGACACATGGAGCAAGCCTTCGATAGAATTATCCAACTCTACAAAAAGACCAAAAGAAGTGACACCGCTGATGATGCCGTCAAAGGCTTGACCTTCAAATTGCTTCATATATTCGACCTTCTTTAAGTCGACGCTTTCCCGTTCGGCATCTTCAGCGATTCTCTCCTGCAGGGACGATTGTTTGGCGTATGCATCCATTCTTGCCGTTAGGTCTTCTACTCTTTCGTCATCCAATTCGACCCCTTTTATCAAGGTTTCCTTGATCATTCGATGGATGGCTAAATCCGCATAGCGCCGAATAGGTGAAGTGAAGTGTGAGTAATATTTTGACGCTAATCCGAAATGCCCCAGCGCTTCTGCTGCATAACGGGCATGCTTCATGGATCTGAGCATGACTGTGTTGATTGCTCTTTCTTCCGGCCGGCCTGCAACGTTTTGCGCAACGGTTTGATAGGCCTTGGAATGAATTTTACCATTGCTCGCCTTAACATATAGACCGAAAATACCCAGAAAATTGTTTAGCTCTGCAACATCGTCCAGATCCGGTTCTTCGTGGACCCGATATAAAAAAGGGATATCCAGCCAATGAAAATGTTCGGCAACAGTCTCATTGGTACAAATCATAAATTCTTCAATTATTTGATTCGCTAAAGACCTTTCCTGCAATACGATATCTACCGGTTTGCCTTGTTCATCCAAGATCACTTTACTTTCCGGAAAATTAAAATCGATAGCGCCTCTTGTTCGACGTTTGTTTTTCAATAGTAAGCATAGCTCGGCCATTTTACTGAAGGTTTCTGCAAAGTCTTGATATCTGGTTAACAGCTGTTGATCTTCTCCCAATAAAAGCTTCGTGACATTTGAATAAGTCATTCTTTCTTTCACGCGGATAATGGATTCGCAAATTTCGTGGTTCTCCACATCGCCCTTTTGGTTGATATCCATGAAACAACTTAAAGCGAAACGATCCTCCCCGGCATTTAAACTGCAAATACCGTTCGAGAGCCTGGGGGGCAGCATAGGGATAACTCGATCGACCAGATAAACAGAAGTGGCTCTATTTCGAGCTTCTATGTCTAACGCTGCATCTTCTTGAACGTAATGCGCGACATCGGCAATGTGCACACCGAGGCGATAGTTTCCGTCATCCAACATTTCCAAGGACACTGCGTCATCCAGATCTTTCGCATCTTCGCCGTCGATCGTTACTAATTGCAAAGATCGCAGGTCTCTTCTCTTTTGAGCTTCCTCCGGAGTGATTTTTAAAGGAATCTCTTCGGCTTTTGCTAAGACATTTTGGGGAAATACTTCCGGCAGCATATACTTACGCACGATGGAAACGATATCCACACCAGGTTCACCCCGCTTGCCTAATACTTCGACGATCTTACCTTCCGGGTTCCGTTTTTTCTCTGGCCACTGTGTAACCTCGACAACCACCTTATCTCCGTCTTTGGCTTTATTAAAATGATCCTTGCTGATAAAAAAATCAAGGCCAATTCTTGAATCATCGGGTGAGACAAAAGCGAAATTTCTACTGTGTTCAAAGGTTCCCACTACTGTTGTATTTTTTCGAACAAGAACACGGATCACTTCACCGTCCTGCTTATTGTTCCGATCAGATGGTTTCCGCAAACGAACGATAACCCTATCGTTATGCATCGCTCCATTCAGATCGTCACTATTGATGTACACATCCCGTTGATTCATATCATCGGGTATTAAGAATGCAAAACCCTTGGGATTTCGCTGAATTCGACCCGCAGCCAGGTTCATAAGTTTAGGCAGGCCATAACGCATTTTTCCGGTCAGAACAATGGAGCCTTGTTGCTCCATATCGTTTAATGTCTTAATAAACTCCTTGATTTCCCGAACATCGTCAATTGCAAAATGGTTGACCAACTCTTCCTGCGTCAAAGGTCTATAGGCTTGATTGCCCATAAAATCCAATATTTCTTTGCTTTTGATCATGGTTCCCTCCAAATTCAATAAGGCTATTAACGTTCAGCTAATCCATCCGTAATCTGCTTGAAAAAATCTGCACTCCATACATCCAGAACACGCGTATCCCAAACAAAAGGGGCTACGTCTTCTTTTGCTTGTTTATAATCAATTGAATCAAATTTATCGTTAAGCATCTTCTTTATATCGGATAATTCAAACTTGTGAGCCTCGGTTATGTGCTCTGACTGAAGCAACCTAGCCTTCAAATGTTTTCGATTGAACGAAATCCCTTTTGAAAGATAAAATACATAGTCATATAAGTCCCGCCCCTTGACTCGGTTTTTCCAGGCACGTGCGATTACAGCATGAAGCTTGCCGGCAAAGAGAGATGACGCATCATATAGGTTCACTTCATACGGGACAGGCTGTAATCGATATTTACGTTCAAAAGTCGCATATTCCGGCGGATGCACATCAACCTCAAACTTAATCTTAGTAAGTTCGTTGTTTGAAACACCTGAAAACTCCTTGTCCGCCGAATAAAACATCAGTAAATGCTCTTTGGTGTTTGCTTTCATAAAGGCTGATTGAATATTTGAATCAGAAACTTTTTCTTTATCGCCAATCATAACATTCAGGCCATACGCTCTAACACCCTTCTCTAAAGCAGGGAAATATGACCGGATCTCAAAATCATCATCCGTACACATCAGCGAAAAGTCTAAATCCTCCGAAAAGCGGTCAAGCCCATAGAATATTCTTAATGCGGTACCTCCATAAAACGCAGCCTTGCGAAAAAAGCCTGCCCTGCTCAACTCGCATAGAACAATTTCCTGCATAACTTCTTTCATCGCATTTTTCTGATCATATACAGTTTGTGCCTTATATGCTTGGATCATTTGTTCCACTAATGTATTCAATTTAAAATCCTCCGCATCAGGCTGTATAATCTTTTCACATTTCTACTTGGATACCGTTCTGTCAGTATTCCCAGATTTTCAAGATTGATCTTTTTAAGTTCCTGTTCATCGATTCGCAAATCAGCAAATAAAAGATTCTGAAGCTCTGCGTAATTGGTGACAGGCCGCATCTTATATAATTGGTCACAGATCGCCTTTTCTCTTGATGCTATCATGAATGCATAGCTGCCTTCCTCGATTATTTCAAGCCCCATGGGATAGATTCTTGATGGAACATCTCTGTATGTATATGTCCCAAAGGGATTTTTGAACGTTTTCTTTTTTCCCTTTTCAAATGTTGCTGATGTAAATGCATATACAGCTTCCGGAATCATTCCATAATACCCGAGCGCAAATTCAAATGACAAATAAGAGGGACCATAAATACTTCCTGCCAGCAGATAACCGGGAGTTGATCTGTCTGTCTCATAAAGTCCCTTTGTGATCTGTATGTATTCTCCATCCCGAACCATGCGTGTCAATTTATCCGCCGGACTGGCATATTGACGCAATTCATTCAGAATCATTGCTGTTGTTTTTATCATATTTTCTCCTCATAATCGCATCTTACTCGATAATGTGGTGAAAATCAACCATTATTCATGTCAGTCCAAAATACTTCTCAAAAAACGCCATCAGTTTCTCGATCACGATTTGCTTCAATACTGCCCGGTTACCGCCGCCGAAACGCGATACCGGCGGCATGATTTTATCGATGTCTGTGCCTGTCGTCTTGAGCACGCCGTCGCGGAAAGAATTGTCCACAAGTTTCCTGGTTTCCGCCTGCTTCAGTTTTTCCCCGCTGATAATGGCTTCCAGGTCGGTTTCCTTCTGCACACGAACAAATTCCCGCCAGTCCGCCTCCACCTTCGTGGACGCATTGACCGTCTCGATAAAGTGCTCTATCAGCTCCTTCTTGCTGCGAAGCTGCAAGCTGGAATTGATGGCTTTGTCGATGGACACCAGGACGTTCTTATCCTCGCAGTTGGATGCGTGATATTGGGCCACGAGCATCAGGATGTAGTCGATGTTGATCTCCACTTGCCGGATCAGCTCGATCTCGAAGATGATATCATCATTGATCTTCTCTTTATCGCTCTCTCTGTCTCGAGTCAGCTCCTGATACAGATCGATGTAGACACTTTGGTAATCCTGAAACTCCCGGATCGACAGGATCTCATTGCCGGTAAAACGATCGAAGGCCGTCAGGATATTCTTCAACCGCAGAATGGCCCCAAACAGCTGAATAAACTCTTTCTGGCTTTGCTCCCCGAGAATCGCCTGCCCCGGTGGATATTGGGTGCTGATCTTTTCGATCAACTCGGCATAGCCTGGATGGTGTTTGTCGTCTTCGTCGAATCCGTAATAGTAAGAATCGTAATCCTTCAGCAGGACGATACTCCCGGCCTCTTTGTCTCCAAACAGAGCGATGGCCTCGTCGGTCTCGGCCTGCAAATCCCGAAAACAAACGATATTGCCGTAGGTCTTAACGGAATTCAGGATGCGGTTGGTGCGGGAAAACGCCTGGATCAAGCCGTGCTGTTTCAAGTTCTTGTCCACCCACAGCGTGTTGAGGGTCGTCGCGTCAAACCCGGTCAGGAACATGTTGACAACGACAAGAAGGTCAACCTCCCGCCGTTTCATGCGCAGGGACAAATCCTTGTAGTAATTTTGAAATTTCTCGGAAGAAGTATCAAAATTCGTCTTGAAGTCTGCATTGTAATCTGCGATGGCAGATTCCAGAAAATCTCTGGATGACTGATCCAAACCGGCTGTATCAAAGTCTTCGTCCGGGAATACGTCTTCCGGATCCTCTTCGTTGGCGCTGTAGCTGAATATGGTGGCGATATTCATCTTGCGCCCCCGCTCTGCCAGCTGGCATTTCAGCTCGGTATAGTACTTTTTTGCCATAGGAATCGAGCTGACGGCCAAAATGGAATTGAAGCCGGACACTCTTTGGCCTTGCAGGGAATAAAAGTTGTTTCGCTTGGTCTTCTGGTCGAAATGGTCCAGGATGTAGGTCACGACTTCACGGATGCGTTCGGGGTCCGCCATAGCTTTTTCTGTATCGATGGCCGACACGTTTTTATCCCTCACGTTTGCCTTCATCTTTACCGTGTTGATGTAATCAATGCGAAATGGCAATACGTTCCCGTCGTTGATGGCGTCAACAATGGTATAGGTATGGAGTTTGTCGCCGAAAGCCTGGGGCGTGGTCCGGAGAAGCGGATTTCCGCCCGAGCTGGCATTCGAGGCAAAGATTGGCGTCCCGGTAAAGCCGAAGAGATGATATCGCTTAAAGGATTTCACGATCTTGCTGTGCATGTCGCCGAACTGGGAACGATGACACTCGTCAAAAATGATCACTATATGCTTGCGGAAGACCTCGTGGTCTTTATTCTTTGAAATGAACACGTCCAGTTTCTGGATCGTGGTGATGATGATGCGGGATGTGGCGTCCTCCAACTGCTTTTGCAGGATCCTGGTGGAGGTATTGCTGTTGGCTGCGCCTTTTTGGAACTTTTCGTATTCCTTCATGGTCTGATAGTCCAGATCTTTGCGATCCACAACAAACAGCACCTTGTCGATATAGGGCAGCGTGGAGGCGATCTGCGCTGTCTTGAAGGAAGTGAGCGTCTTGCCGCTGCCGGTCGTATGCCAAATGTATCCGCCGGCGTCCAAGGTTCCGGACTTTTTATAGTTGTTGGAAATCTCGATTCGAGAAAGGATCCGCTCCGTTGCGGCGATCTGATAGGGGCGCATCACCAGGAGCAGATCCTCCGACGTGAACACGCAGTATTTTGTGAGCACATTCAATATCGTATGCTTCGCCAGAAATGTCTTGGTGAAGTCTGTCAAATCGGCGATGGATTTATTATTTCCGTCCGCCCAGTAGGACGTAAACTCAAAGCTGTTGCTTGTTTTCTTGCTCTTGCTTCGCCCGCCTTCGCCGGACTCCTTCACATGGCTGGACCGCGTGGTGTTGGAATAGTATTTGGTGTGGGTGCCGTTGGAGATGATAAAGATCTGGACATATTCAAACAAGCCGCTTGCCGCCCAGAAGCTGTCCCGCTGATAGCGTTTGATCTGATTAAAGGCTTCCCGGATGGCCACACCCCGTCGCTTAAGCTCCGCATGGACCAGAGGCAATCCGTTCACAAGGATGGTTACATCGTATCGGTTCTCGTGGGCGCCCCCGGGCACCTCGTACTGGTTGATCACCTGCAGGCGATTGTTGTGAATGTTTTTCTTGTCCAGGAGATAGATGTTTTTCGTCGAGCCGTCGTCCCGGCGCAGGATCTGCACATGGTCGGTCTGGATCCTTCGGGTCTTCTCCACAATACCTTCGTTGCGGCCGGCAATACATTCCGAAAAGAATCGATCCCATTCTCCGTCGGAAAACGCATAGTTGTTCAAGCTCTCCAGTTGCTTTCGCAGGTTGACGATCAAAGCCTCTTCATCGCGCAGACTTAAATACTCGTACCCTTGCGTTCCAAGCATCCGGATCAGTTCCCGTTCCAGATCCGCTTCGCTCTGATAGGATCCCGAACGGTCGTATTCTGCCACATATTCGGCAACGACCGTGCTTTCGCTTGTTGAAGCCACGATGTTGTATGAACTCATGCGCCCGCCTCCTTGAACGTGAGCAGTTTATCCCGATAGTACTCGTATTGCTTGCGCCGCGCCTCGATCTCCGCAGGGAGACCGGAAGAAAGGTCGTTGCAGAGAGTGTCGAAACGATCGAGAATGGCAACAATACGTTCTTGCGTTTCTAGAGGTGGCAGTGGAATCTCAATCCCCAAAATTAAGGTTGAATTCAAATCCCCCCTCGCTCCTTGTTTTCTAGAAATTAATTCCTCATATTTGCTATAAACGCAATAATAGACGTATTTGTACAAAGCTTTATCGTTATTAATTTCTAAATTCAAACAATGTTGATTTGTAGTTGTAGCTATCTTATTTATTGCGCAACGTCCAGCAGTTGCACCAGAAATTGCAACGATAACACAGTTTTCTGGGATCCACTTTGCCGATGTTTTTTTTACTGCTTCTTCTGTAATAAAACTACTTATCTCATAGATTTCGTTAAACTTAACATCCTGAGTCCTCAACCATGGAATAGTACCGTTCTCGTAATATGCACTTACACCTTTTGTTGGAGTTGAGCCGGAACTGCTCCTTTTTACGACACTTTTCAAAGAAACCCTTGGGACATTTTTATCATCAAGAAGCACATCCCTATAAAACTCATATTGCTTCTTCCTTGCTGTAAGCTCTGCTGTAAGCTCTGCTGTAAGCTCTGCTGTAAGCTCTGTGAAATTGTCCAGGATCCGGACAATTTCATGTTGGATAGGGAGTGGGGGAAGGGGAATTTTGATGATATTAAGCACTGCTTGCGTCAGACTTGGCACCCCACCTGCTGTATTTAACTTCTCCAGATGCTGTGCCTGCAAATAGTAAAAAATATACTTAGGTTCAACCACTTCTGTTCTTATATCAGTATAATAAATGGTATCTACCGTCCAAAAGGGAATATCAACATAATATAGTTTATCGATCGACCCTTTTCTGGGAATTAAGACGGAAGGTTTCTCAAACACAGCTCGGTCAATATATGTCATTATGCCACCTGTGCCATAAACAGGTACATCACCTTTCTCAAAGCCCTTGTAGTCCTTCCCATTTTTTATCGTTAGCACTTGAGAAAGATTTTTATATACCACCCCATCTGGGCATAGTTCGGCAATCAGTTGTTCCAGTTTACTCATCTGCCGCACCGCCTTTTTCCAACAGCCGTTTTACTTCGCGGTCAAAATCCGAAGTGATTCTCTGTGTTTTATTAAAAGCGGTGTATTCTCCTTCCGCTTTCGCTGCTGCATTTTCTCTGGAAATGCTTCCTTTATCCGATAGTATTTCATATTTGCGAAACGCCAGAAACTCATTAACGCTGGCAGCGAATTCTTCCATGGTAAAGGTGTTTTCCCGCTCGATCAGATCTTCAATATAGTCAAAGTATCCTGTGACAGTGCGCTCCAGCCTTCTGATCTGACTTTCGCTTAAATAGTTCTTCGCAACAGTAACATCGGTTTTTAAAATGCGTCCTTCCGGTGCATGTTTCCAGGTGGTCAGCCCCATGTTCTCCTTGGTTCTGTCTGCGTGGGTGTAAACGATTTCCGCGGCAGTCTTTCCGGCAATCGCATAGTGGAATTTATTTTGTATCATTGCATAAAAATCGTGGGTCGTCTGAGAATCTTTATCATAATCGATGCTGCATTCTGCAAAAATGTCTGTAACCTGCTGCCAAATGCGCCTTTCGCTGGCGCGGATCGAACGGACTCGATCCAACAGTTCTCTGAAGTAGTCCGTGCCGAAAGCCGTTTTACCCTGTTTCAATCGCTCATCATCCAGAACAAAGCCTTTGGTCATGTATTCTCTCAGTATCCCTGTCGCCCAAATGCGAAAGTGCGTCGCCTTTCGTGAATTGACGCGATAGCCTACGGAAATAATGGCATCGAGATTGTAGAATTGAACTTCTTTTGTTTGTTCTTTATCCGGTATTGCGCCGTGAGAAGTGGTTATTTCCATTTTGGAAACAACCACGCTTTCGTCAAGTTCACCTTCTTCAAATATATTCTTCAAATGTTTACTGATTGCCGGAACTTGCACGCCGAACAACTCTGCCATGGACTTTTGTGACAGCCAAATCGTCTCGTCCTTGATGAAGGCATCTACCGACACATTTTCTTCGGCGGAGCGATAGACTAAAAACTGAAATTCCTTGTTCATGCGTCCACCTCGATTTCCGCAATGATCTTGGCGATTTCGCTGCGTAAAACCTGTTCTCGTGCAACGATCTCTTCGATTTCAGCATTCAAAGCTACAATATCGATCACTTCCCGGGTATCCTTTTGTTCTACATAGGTGGAAACGGAAAGGTTGTAATCCTGTACAGCGATATCCGCATTGGGCACCATCACCGCAAAATGGTCGTGATCACTCCGATTCGTATAGGCTGTGAGGATCGCAGCGATATTCTCTTCCGTCAGCTTATTGCTGTTGGTGACTTTGACGCATTGCTCCGAAGCATCGATGAATAATGTGCTGTTCTCAGTCTTGGATTTCCTCAGCACCATGATGCACGTGGCGATACTGGTTCCGAAAAAGAGATTGGCGGGCAACTGGATAATACAGTCGACATAGTTGTTATCGATCAGATATTTTCTGATCTTCTGCTCCGCACCGCCACGATACATGACGCCGGGAAAACAGACGATGGCCGCCGTTCCATTGGTAGCCAGCCAGGCAAGCGCATGCATGATAAATGCAAGATCCGCTTTGGATTTCGGCGCCAGCACACCGGCAGGAGAAAATCTCGGATCGTTGATCAGCAGCGGGTCGGCAGCTCCTGCCCACCGTGTGGAATAAGGCGGATTGCTGACGATGGCTTCGAAGGGCTCGTTATCCCAATGCAGGGGATCGGTAAGCGTGTCGCCGTGGCCGATATCAAATTTTTCGTATCCGATGTCGTGGAGGAACATGTTGATGCGGCAGAGATTGTAGGTCGTGAGGTTGATCTCCTGACCGAAGAAGCCCTGACGGACGTTGTCCCGACCGAGGATCTTGGCAAATTTCAGGAGCAGAGAACCGGAGCCGCAGGCCGGGTCGTACACTTTGTTTACCTCTGTTTTGCCTACAAGCACGATGCGGGTAAGAAGCTCGCTCACTTCCTGGGGCGTATAGTACTCGCCGCCGCTTTTGCCGGCGTTGGAGGCATACATGCCCATCAGATATTCGTAGGCGTCTCCGAAAGCATCGATAGTGTTTTCCCGGTAATCCCCCAGCTTCATCTCGCCCACGCCGTTCATGAGCTTGACCATCTTCTCGTTGCGCTTGGCTACAGTGCTGCCCAGCTTGTTGCTGTTCACGTCGATATCGTCGAAAAGCCCTTTAAAATCCTCCTCGCTGTCTGCCCCCTTGGCGGAGCTTTCTATGCTGCGAAAGACTTTTTCCAGTGTTTCGTTCAGGTTTTCATTCGTTGCGGCCTTTTTTCGGACATTCTGAAAAAGTTCACCGGGCAAAATAAAGAAACCTTTGGTTTGGACCATGTCGGCCCGGGCTTCTTCGGCGTCTTCGTCAGACAGCTTTGCATAGTCAAATTCGGTATTTCCGGCATCGTGCTCGCCGCGGTTGATGTAATCGGTCAGATTCTCGGAAATATATCGATAGAACAGCATCCCCAGAACGTACTGTTTAAAGTCCCATCCGTCCACATTGCCTCTCAGATCGTTGGCGATCCCCCAAATGGTGCGATGCAGCTCTGCGCGTTCCTGTTCTTTTTTATGGTTCATTATGATATCTCCTGAGCACGATCGTATGCTATATCTGCTATTAAATAGTATTATACTACAAATTTTTGAAGAACCAAAGAGACAGAATCTGAACAGAACCTAACGGTCCAAATCCTCTCCATCATACGGAAAATGAAAGCACCCTCTGAGTTTTCAGAGGGTGCTTTCATATTGGTTGCGGGGGAAGGATTTGAACCTACGACCTCCGGGTTATGAGCCCGACGAGCTACCAGCTGCTCTACCCCGCGACGATATGAATTTCGTAATACAGATTTTGGTGCCGAGAACCGGGGTCGAACCGGTACGATATTGCTATCGCAGGATTTTAAGTCCTGTGCGTCTGCCAATTCCGCCATCCCGGCATTGCCTGCTTAGCACGTTTCGGATCGGCGATCCGGTACGATTGTGCCCGAGCCCCGACAGGGGCTCGGACCCATTTGGCTCCAAGGGTGGGGCTCGAACCCACAACCTATCGGTTAACAGCCGAGTGCTCCACCATTGAGCTACCTTGGAATGTTGACCTGTTTACGACAAGAAACATCATACAATACAGCGCACTGTGTTGTCAACACTAATCTTCCTGATTTCGTGCAAGCAATTCAACTTTGCGACGATATTTCTCCGCTTTTTCGCTGTCGTTTTTTTGATCATAGAGTTCGGCCAGCTGGCGAACACTGTCGATGTGGGAGGGAGACAATTCCAGCACTTTATGGAAGCCTTCGATAGCCTCGTCTGTGTAGCTCAATTCCCGGTAGGCCGACGCCAGATAATAGTGCAGGGGCCACCAGTTGCGATAATCGGTATCCACATAGGCTTCCAGGAGCGCAAGGCCTTCCCGGAGTTTTCCGCCCAGGAGCAGGTTGATCCCCTCTTCGATCCGGACCGGATCTTTCAGCTGTTCCAGGCGTTCTCCGATTTCCTGCTTTTCTTCTTCGTCGGCTGTCAACGCCATAAAGCGGTCCCAGGTGAGCTTCGCTTTGGTGTAGAGGCCCAGGTTCAGATAGGCGTAGCCCAGGAAATAATAGGCCGCGCCGAAGTCCGGATACAGGGTCTGGCACCACTCGAAAAACTCCATGGATTCGTCTTTCAGGGCCTGCATCTGGGCGGCGTGGGTTTCCGCGTCCAGAGACAGATACCATTCCCGACAGGCGCAGGCGTAGCCGAAGAGCGCCTTCTGATGGGAGGCTTCCAGCAAGAGGGCGCTGCGAAAGTAAGCGGCGGATTTTGCATGATCCGCATCCCGCAAATGCCGCCCGCCCATCTCAACAAGCACCTCTGCCAGCTTCTCGTCGAAAAATCTGGCCAAAAAGCGCAGGTAGCTGTTGATCGAAGGGAATTGCGGATCTGCGCCGGCAAGCAGCGCCATATTATCGGCCAGCCGGACGACGGGCAAACCGCCTTCCGAAAAGGCCGCAAGGTCCTCCTTGCCCAAGGGGATCGGCACACCGATCATAAAATCCAGACCCTCTCTTCGCAAATAATCCTCGGAAAAGGTATCGAACAGATAGGAGTCCGCCAGTTCTTTCAGAAAGGGCGCGAGCCTGTCGGTTCGGGCTCTCAGTTCCGGTACGTTTTTCATGCTCGTCATCCTTTCAGTCCCCAGCCTTCCTTGTGGAATCGCTTTACGGCTTCCGGATTCATGGCCTTCTCCAGATCCGCCTCCAGCAGCTCGTCAAAAGGATCTTCCGCCCCCTCCTGCCCCCATCTGCGCAGGAATACCCGTAAAATCCGGTACAGATCTTCCTTCCGGTGGCTTTTTCTGTTGTGTCCCTTTGCGTAGTACCATAGCGCCAGTTCCTCGTAGAAGTCAAAGGCATTGCCGCAGTAGACCAACGCTTCTTCCAGCGTTTTCTCAAAACCGCCCCGGTTGTAGTACAGATCCACCATCTCGGCGATCATCTTGATGCGTACGAGACCGTCGGCTGAAATATAACTGTTGGTGATCACCTCGTAAGGCGCCTTCTGTCGGTACACATAGCCGTACAGCCTGGCGTCCTCCCGAAGGGGCGTGCCCTTGAGCAGCTTTAGAAATCCCACCTGAAGCGCGTCGGGCTGCAGGCCGTAGACATCGTTAAAAGAGTGACGGAAGAGGTTATAATCCTCCAACGGCAATCCGGCGATCAGATCCAAATGCAGGTGGATGCCGCCGATGGCCTGTATTCGCCGGACCGTCTCGGCAATCTTGTCGAAATTTCCTCTGCGGTTGATGGCGTTCAGCGTGGAGGGATGGGTGGACTGGACGCCGATCTCGAATTGGAATAATCCGGGGCGAGCTTGAGACAGCAGCGCAAAGTGCTCCTCGGTCATCAACTCTCCGCAAAGCTCCAGGTGATAATTCGTGATGCCGTTGTCCTTCTCGATCAAATATTTCATGATCTCCAGGCTGCGCCGGGCATCGAAATTGAAGGTCCGATCCACGAATTTCACTTGCTTGACGCGCTTATAGATGAAGTACTTCAAATCTTCTTTCACCCGCTCCAGGGGCAGGGCGCGTACCTGCCGTTCTATGCAGGACAAGCAGTAGGCGCAGTTGAAGGGGCAGCCTCGGGAGGATTCATAGTAGAGGATCTTGTCCTCTTCGGCAGGTAAAAGTTCGTAGGGATTGGGCACACTTTCAAATTTCAGCGGCGGACAAGGCTTATTCTTTCGAACAATGGCGCCGGATCGGTACAGGAGACCCCAAACGCTGTCATAGTCGGGCATAGTAGCAAAGTACTGCTTCAAAAAAGCGGAAAAAGCGCCCTCTCCTTCTCCCTGGATCACATAATCCACATAAGGATTCTGAAAAAGGAATTCTTCGCCTTCGTAGCTTACTTCCGGACCACCCAGAAGGATTTTTACGTTGGGCTTGGCCTGCTTTAAGGTTTGGGCCAAATACAGGGTTCGTTCAATGTTCCAAATATAGCAGGAAAAACAGTAGAGTTTGCTGTCCTTGCGCATCAGTTCGGTGAAAATATAGTCATCCGTGTGATTGATGGTATATTCGTCGATCTCCATCTGATCCCGGTACCGCCCTGCCACGGAATACAAATAGCGAAGCGCCAGGTTGGAATGGATAAACTTCGAATTGAGTGTGGTCAGCAAGATTCTCATGGAACGTGGATCCTCCGTCCTTACAGCGCTCTGAAATATTCCTCCTTGAGCATGGATGTGTTTTCTTTCGCCGCCCGGATCTGCGCCAGCATTCGCTCCCGGTCCTCGGGCAGATCGCCCTTCAGGGACAGGTAATTGGAAGCGTGATTGCTCCGGAACACGCACTTCTTCGTTACGTGGATGTTTTCCAGAAGACATTCCATTTCCGCCATCACTTCCGCCGGTGTGAGCAATTCGAAACGCCCTTCCTTGATGTCATCGTAAATCGGCGCCGCCGGCTCCACCATCAGGGTGAGCACGCTGGCGTAATAGGGCTGCATCTCGCTGATCATGGAGGCCGTCATCAGGGCATGCTCCTGCCACAGGGCTCTGCCGCCGATGCCGGAGATGAATGTAACCGAGGAGCGCAGGCCCGAGGCTTCGATACGCTGCACCGATTCGATCAGTTCTTCCCGGGTGGCATTCTTGTTGATCGCCTTCAGGATTTGCGGGCTTCCGGATTCGGCGCCCAGATAGACGATACCCAGGCCGGCTCCCTTCAGCCGGGCCAGCTCTTCCGGTGACTTGCGCAGCACATCCCGCGCAGAACCGTAAACGCCCACCCGCTGACATTCGGGAAAGAGCTCCCGGATCAGATCCAAGATCGTCAGCAGTTTGTCCGTAGCAAGGCAGAGGGCGTCGCCATCGGCCAAAAAAATCCTGTCGACGCGCTTGTAATAGCCTCTGGCTTCCGTCAGATCAGCCCGGATCTCTTCCAATTTTCGAACCCGAAACTGCTTATCCTTGAACATGGAGCAGAAGGTGCACCCGTTGTGGGAGCAACCGATGGTGATCTGTATGATGAGACTGTAGGCCTCGCTGGGAGGCCGGTAAACCATTCCTTCGTATTGCATTACATTTTCTCCGGTGCCTGGATGCCCAAAAGACCCAAACCGTTTTTGATGGTTTGCTTGGCCGCATAGGTGAGCAGCAGTTTGGCTTCCTTTTCCTTGGGGTTTTCAGTGAGGATATGCTCGTCGTGATAAAACTTATTGAAGGCTTGTGCCACATCCACGATGTGCCGTGTGACCAGGGACGGTTCATATTTGTCGCCGGCATCCAGCACCACCTCGGGGAATCGATAAATCGTCTTTAGAAGGCCGAAAGCGCTGTCGCCGGACAGATAGGTCAGGTCCACCGCATCGAGGGCCGGAGGCGTCGTCCAGCCGCCGTTGCGCAGCACGCTGGCGGCTCTGGCATGGGTATATTGCACGTAGGGTCCCGTTTCGCCGTCGAAGTTCAGGGTTTTCTCCCAGGAGAAGGTGTAGTCTTTGATCCGTCCGTTGGACAGTTCCTGGAAAATGACGGCGCCGATGCCCACCATTTTTGCGGTTTCTTCGATGCTGTCGGTGTTCACATTCTTGTCCCGGATCACCTGACGTGTCTGCTCCACGGCTTTGTTCAGCACATCTTCCAGGAAGACGACCCGGCCTTTTCGGGTCGAAAGGGTCCCTTCAGCCAGACTGACGGTCCCGAAGTTAATGTGGATGCACTGATCGTGCCACTCATGTCCCATGAGCTCAAGGATCTTGAACCACTGCTGGAAGTGCAGGTTCTGCTGCGCGCCCACCACGTAAATGTTCTTATAGAAATCATAGGTCTTTTTTCTGTAGATCGCCGCAGCGATGTCTCGCGTGATGTACAGCGAGGATCCGTCAGTCTTGGTAATCAGTGCCGGCGGCATGCCGTATTCTTCCAAATCCACGATCTTTGCGCCCTGGGAATCCTTTAATATGCCCTTGGACTCCATCTCTTCCAGAACGGCGGGCATCTTGTCGGAATAGAAGCTTTCCCCGGCAAAGGAGTCGAACTCGATGTTCAGCATCTCGTAGACACGGGAGAATTCCTTAAGGCTTTCGTCCCGGAACCATTGCCACAGCGCCGTCTCTTCCGGCGCCTGGTGCTCCAGCTTCGAAAATACCTCTCTGGCTTCGTCGTCCAGGCTCGGATCTTTTTCCACTTCTTCGTGAAACTTGACGTAGTAGGACAACAGCGTGCTGATAGGGGCAGCCTCCACATCTTCTCTTTTTCCCCAGCGGCGATAAGCCACGATCATTTTTCCGAACTGAGTCCCGTAGTCGCCCAGATGGTTGATCCGAATGGTCTTGTACCCCAGAAAATCGAAAATCTTGTAAATGGCGTTGCCGATCACCGTAGTCCGGATGTGGCCGATGTGGAAGGGTTTGGCGATGTTGGGCGAACTGAACTCCACGATCACGGGGCGTCCCGCGCCGATATCGCTGCGGCCGAAGTCATTCCCGGCAACGCATACGTCCTCCAGTGTGATGCGTGCCAACCACTGTCCGTCGATGAACAGATTTACATAAGCATTGACCGCCTCGGCTCGGGCAAACAGCTCGTTGTCGCCGATGGACGATGCCAGTTCTCCCGCAATCACATGGGGCGGCTTCCGCAGGGCTTTCGCCAGCCGAAAACAGGGAAACGCATAGTCTCCCAGACTGCTGTCCGAAGGTATTTCGATAAAATCTTCGATCTCTTCCACGCTCATGTCCGGCAGCTTCTGCTGCAGGATTCGGGCGATTTCTTTCTTGATGCTAAGCATAGGTCCTCCTGTAGTGGTCCATTTATAGTCTATTTTTTTAAGGTGACGATAGTGACGCCTTCGCCGCCTTCCTGATAGGTTCCTTTTCTGAATTTATCCACATGACGGTGGCGTTTGAGCATACTGCTCAGGCCGTTCCGCAGGATCCCCGCGCCCCGGCCGTGAATGATGCTCACCTGGCCCAGTCCGGCCAGAAAGGCGTCATCCAGATACTTGTCCACTTCCATTTCCGCCTCGTCCAGATTTTTGCCCACCACGTTCACGGAGGTGGCGATCTCCATGGCCTTTTGGTGATACATGCGGGAATACTTCGCGGATTCCCGTTCCTTTTCCGTGACGTTTTCCTGCACAAGGGTCACGTCCGACAAGTTCACGGAAAGCTTCAGCAGTCCGGCCTGGACCATAAAGTTTCCCTTGTCATCGGGCAGGGTAAGCACGCTTCCCTTCTGATTCACGGATAGAACATTTACCCGTCGGCCGATTTGGATCTCCTCTTTGTCCGGCGGCGCGGGATTCACCACGGGGCTCCGTTTCTCCCGCAACGATTTCTCTTTCTCCCGCAGGGCTCGCTTTTGATCTTCCAGCGCTCGATCCCGGGAAGGATTCTGCCCTTCCCGAATCGAAATCCGGGCCCGGTCGATCTCTTTTCTGGCTTCGTCCACGGTCTCCCTGGTTTCCCGAAGCATTTCCCTGGCTTCCTCCCTGGCATCCCGGAGGACCTTGTCTTTTTCTGCCTGCAGACGCTCTTCCAGTCGATCCATGCGGACTTTCTGATCCTTGAGCGAAAGCTTCAGCAGGATCGCTTCTTCACGCTCCTCTTCGGCCAACTTCTTCTCTTTTTCGATGGACGAGAGAACGTCTTCGAACTGAATGTCTCCCCGTTCCAGCAGGTTTCCGGCATGGGCGATGATCGAATCCGGCAGACCCAGTTTTCCGGAGATCTCAAAGGCGTTGGATTTTCCCGGTACGCCGATGGTGAGCCGGAAAGTGGGAGACAGAGTCTCCACATCGAATTCCATGGATGCGTTCTGCACGCCGTAGGTGGCGAGCGCATATTTTTTCAGTTCCGTATAATGGGTCGTGGCCAGCGTGACAGCCCCTTTTCCGTACAGATGGTCCAATACAGCCATGGCCAGGGCGGCGCCTTCCGTGGGATCCGTACCGGCCCCCAGCTCGTCCAGAAGGACCAGTGTGTTCTCTCCGGCGCCGATCACGATATCCACGATGTTGTTCATGTGAGAACTGAAAGTGGACAGACTCTGCTCAATGCTCTGCTCATCCCCGATATCCGCAAAGATATTTTCAAAGACCGGCAGCACCGTCCCGTCTCCCGCCGGAACGAACAAGCCGGACTGAGCCATCAGACACAACAGTCCCACAGTCTTGAGCGTCACAGTCTTGCCACCGGTATTAGGTCCGGTGATCACCAACGTATCGTAGGTTTCTCCGATGCTCACATCTACGGGCACCACGGTTTTCTTGTCGATCAGGGGATGTCTTCCCTTCCGGATCCGGAGCACGCCCTCGCCGCTGATGTCGGGACAACTTCCCTTCATGTTGCAGGCCAGGCGTCCTTTGGAAAACATAAAGTCCAACTGGGTAAGAATCTCCTGGTTTCCTTTGATCTGAAGCTCCCGGGCGCCGACTTGGCCCGACAGCTCCTGGAGGATGCGGAAGATCTCTTTCTTTTCTTCCAGCTCCAGCTCCCGGAGTTCATTGTTCATAATGACGATGGTCTGGGGCTCGACAAAGAGCGTTGCGCCGGAAGACGACTGATCGTGGACGATGCCCGGGAAACGGTTTTTATGCTCCGCCTTGACGGGGATCACATATCGTCCCTGACGCATAGTCACCAGAGCATCCTGCAAAAGCATCCGGTTCTCCGCGGATCCCACGATCTGCTGGATCTTGGAACGAATGGCTTCGTTCTGGCGCACGATGGCGCGCCGGATCCGCTTCAGCTCTGCGCTGGCGCTGTCGGCGATCTCATCCTCGGACAGGATGCAACGCTTGATTTCGTCTTCCAGCTCCCTGAGAACGGTAATGGCAGAAACCAATCCCCGGATCCGGGGCAGCTCCGGAAGATCCGCGCTCAAAAATGCGGCAGTCTTGCGGGCCGATGTCAAATTGTAGGCCACCTCCAGCAGTTGCTTCGGCGTCAGAGACCCCTCCTTGGCTGCCAGATGGACGAAACCGCCGATATCGTAGAAATTCCCGAAAGGAGGCGTTCCCTTGCGCAAAATCACCGTCACCGCCTCTGCGGTGTCTGCAAGCTCTTCCCGAATCCGACTCCGATCGGAAGCGGGACGCAGGGCGTCGATCATCGTCCGTGTCAGACCGGAACAGGCTTCGCCGCGCAGCATGTCGATGATCTTGTGATATTCCAGTACCCGCAGCGCCTTCTTATTTATTTCATTGTCTATGGGGCTTTTACTGTCCACTCTTCCTCAGGGTCTCCAATTCGTTTTTCAGGTGGATGTTTTCCATCTGGATATCGAAAAAACTGCTTTCGATATCACGGCATTTCGCTTCCAGCTCTTTAATCATGGCAATGTTCTCTTCCTGAGAATGATCCTGATGATCCCGATCCCGGTTCATCTGTTCTGCCTGGGCGCGAAGCGCTTCGTTGCTTTTCTTGAGCTCCGCCAATTCCTCCCTTAGCGAGGTGATTTCAGCCTCTTTTTCCCGGTATTCCCGCTGAGCCTCTTCCTTCTGCTCGATGCTGCTGGCCATGTCCTCTTTGTATTGGGCAAAACTCTTTTTGACTTCGTCCCAAAGATGGACATAGTGTTGGGCGTCTTTTTCCAGCTGTTGGTTCTGCTGGCGAAGCTGGAGCATGGCGTCCTCCTGGCGGAAATACTCATCCACCACGTTCACGGCTGTCAGCACCGCGACGGAAGACATGGGACCGGCGGGCAGAAGCGCCGCCACCTCGTTCATTTTGCTGTCCACGTAATCTGCGACCCTGATAATGTGCTCTCTGGGCATTTCGCCGGAGATCGAATACTCCTGACCAAATACTCTTACCGCCACCGTATTTTTATCACTGATTCCACTCATGGTCTTCTCCCTTGCGTTTGAATGCCAGTCAACAATAACGGATAAGATCTATGCATTACATCTCGCGAAGAACCGCATGATGCGCTTCTTTTAATGCCACCAGGACGCGTGTGTTGATCTCGTTCACTTCCGCTTCCTTCAGCGTTCTGTCCTTTGCCCGGTACGTCAGGGAAAAAGCCACGCTCTTGGATCCTTTGGCCACTTGATTGCCCCGGTAAATGTCGAAGAGTTTTACCGCTTCCAGCAGGTCGCCGGCATGGGCTTTGATCTCCTTTTCAAGATCGCCGACCTGTACCTGCTCCTCCACCACCATGGCGAAATCCCTCTTCATGGCCGGATACTTGGGCAAAGGTTCATACTTCTTGTCCATATCCACCAGGCTGTACAACGCATGGAAAGACAAATCGGCGGCATAGACCGTCTGAGTCAGATCATACGCCTCTGCGACGGTGGGATGGATCTGCCCCAGGGTGCCGATCACCGCTCCCCGATAGACGATATTGGCGCAGCGGCCCGGATGATAGGCGGCATTGCCGGTCTCTGCCACGAAATCCGACTCTTCGATGCCAAGGACAGAAAGCAGTTCCGTCAGAATGCCTTTTAACGTAAAAAAGCTCTCCTGTTCTCCGTAGAGCGCTGCGCACAGCACATCCTTTTCTGTCGGCAGCTGCGCGTGGGGGTCGTCGCCGACCCAGAACGTATTCCCCAGCTCATAGGCGCGCATGCCTTCGATGCTGCGGGCCATGTTGCGGCTCAGCACTTCCAGCATGTTGGGCAGAAGCATCGTGCGCATCACCGAAGTATCCTCGCCCAGGGGATTGAGCAGCGTGACAAAACGCCGCGCCGGATCCTCGGGACTCAAACCGATTTTTTCCACAGTCTTGGGGCTCACAAAGCTGTAGGTCTGAATCTCATTGACGCCAAGACCCATGAGGGTGTTTTTCGCCGTTTCCCGGATCATCTGGTTCGCTGTCCGTACGGATTCCACGTGACTGCGGGGAAGGGTCATGGGCAAACGGTCGTAACCGTACATCCTGGCAACCTCTTCCACATAGTCCACTTCTTCCACCAAGTCCATCCGGACGGTGGGCGGCATCACACGGATCCGGTCTTCCAGGCGCTCTGTTTTCATTTCCAAAGCGTTCAGGTAGCCTTCGATCTGTTCCCCGGTAAGGTCTACGCCCAGCACATGGCTCATGCGGGAGATGCGGATCTCGTGGGTCTTTGGGTTTGCCGGTTCGGGGTAGAGGTCCACGCTCCCGGACAGGACGGTTCCCGCCTCCAGCATTTCAATCAGATAACAGACTCTGTCGCAGGCCTGGGCCGCCAGATTGGGATCCAGACCTTTTTCAAAACGGGAAGACGCTTCGGTGCGCAGTCCCAGCTTTTTCGATGTAGCCCGGACGCTGTCACCGGAAAAGTTGGCAGCTTCCACGAAGATGACCGACGTATCGTCCCGGATTTCGGAATCCAGGCCGCCCATTACGCCGGCGATGCCAATGGGCCCTTCTGCGTCTCGAATCATGAGCATGTCCGTCGTCAGGCTCCGTTCCTGGCCATCCAAAGTAGTAAAGATCTCTCCCTCTGTGGCCGTATCCACCCGGATCTCCCCGCCTCGGATGTGACGCAGGTCGTATGCGTGGATGGGTTGTCCGTATTCCAGCATCACGTAATTGGTAATGTCCACGATGTTGTTGATCGGGCGCATTCCGGCTGAAATGAGCCGATGCTGCAGCCACCAGGGGGATTGAGCGATCCGGATGTCTTTGACGACCCGTCCGGTAAAGCGCCGGCAAAGATCCTGATTGTCCACCGCGACACGGATATGATCGCCGGTCTGCTCCGCAGAGACCTTGCTGCAGTCCGTTTCCGGATAGCGCAGCGCCGTGCCGAAAACCGCCGCGGCTTCCCTCGCCATGCCTACCATGGAAAGGCAGTCGGGCCGGTTGGGTGTGATCTCAAAATCCACGACCGCTTCGTCCAGCTCCAGGGCCTGAATGATGTCCGTGCCGGGCACGAACTCGCCGTCCAGGATCCAGATACCGTCTCTGTGTTTGATCGGAACGACTTTATCCGAAAATCCCAGCTCGGTGCAGTTGCACATCATGCCGTTGGAGACCAGTCCGCGCAGTTCTCCGGCCCGGATGATCTCTCCGCCTTCGACCTTCTCCTTGCCGTGGAGCGGTCCCGGCACCCGGCTGCCGTCCAGCGCCACCGGAACGAAAGCGCCTTCGAAGATGTTCATGGCGCCGGTGCAGATCTGAATGGGTTCGCCGGCCCCCACGTCCACCTGGGCCACCAGGAGACGATCCGCGTTGGGATGGGGCTCGATCTTGCGGATCTTTCCGACCACCACGCCTTCGATCTCTTCTCCAAATACCTCCACAGTCTCGATGTTCGAGCCGGACATGACCATTCTCTCACAGAAAACTTCCAGAGAAACATCCATATCTGTATATGATTTCAACCATCTGATGGGTACAAGCATTTTTTCGCCTCCTATTTGAACTGTCTGATAAAACGTGCGTCGTTTTCGTAGATCAGACGGATATCATCCACTTCGTATTTGAGCAATGCGATGCGCTCGACGCCCATGCCGAAGGCAAAGCCTGTGTATCGCTCGGTATCCACGCCGCCTACCTTCAGGACATTGGGATGGACCATGCCGCAGCCCATGATCTCGATCCAGCCGCTGCCCTTGCAAAATCTGCAGCCTTTGCCGCCGCATTTGAAGCAGGACACGTCCATCTCTGCCGAAGGCTCCGTAAAAGGAAAGTGATGGGGGCGAAAGCGGGTCTTCTCTGAAGATCCGAACAGACTCTTGGCGAAACGGTCCAGCACACCTTTCAAATCGCTCATGGTGATGCCTTCGTCCACAGCCAGTCCTTCCACTTGTTGAAACATTGGGGAATGAGTGGCATCCGGGGTGTCGCAGCGGAAGCATCTTCCGGGAGCGATCACTTTGATGGGCGGCTTTTGGGAGAGCAACGTTCGGACCTGTACCGGAGAGGTTTGGGTCCGCAGCAACACATCCTCTGAAATATAAAATGTATCCGTCATATCTCTTGAAGGATGATTCGGAGGCGAGTTGAGCGCGTCAAAATTGTTGAAAACGGTTTCCACTTCCGGCCCTTCGGAAACGGAAAAACCCATGCCGGAAAAGACACGTATGATCTCGTCTGTGGTTATGGTGAGCAGATGTTTGGCGCCGATCGGGATCACCTGTCCCGGCTCCGTCACATCAATGGTTTCCGCAGAGAGTTCTGCTGCCTTTTCCATTTGCCGAAATCGCTCCATATTCTCATTCAGCAATTGTTCCAGCTGGCTGCGCGCTGTGTTGGCAGCCTGCCCCAGCGTTTTTCGTTCTTCGGGGGGCAAGCTGCCCATAGAACGCAGGATCTCGGTGAGTTCTCCCTTTTTGCCAAGGTATTTGACTCGGAGCCCTTCCGCATCGGCCAGCGATGCGGCTTGGTCCATTTTTTGTTTGGCTTCTTCCACCATTTGTCTGAGTTTTTCGATCATGTTTCGTATTGCCTCCGTTGTCATTGACGCGTCCGGACCAATCGCTGCCGGTACGCTTCGTACATTATGATTCCGCCTGCCAAAGCGGCGTTGAGTGATTCAGATCGTCCTGCCATGGGAATGCTGAGCATGCAATCTGCTGCCTGTTGCAGTTCCGGGGAAACGCCGTTGCCTTCGTTTCCGATCACGATGGCCACATCCTTCGTCATGGGACAGTCATAGTAAGGTATATTTCCGCCGGCAGCCGCTGCGCAGATTCTTTTGCCGTTTGCGCGAAGCATCCCGGCGGCCTGCTGAGGTGTATCGAGAAACAGGAGCGGCAGGCGGAACAGGGTTCCTGCTGCGGCGCGCACTGCTTTCGGCCCGTAGACGTCGCCGCAGCCTTTCAGGAGCATAGCGCCTGAAAAGCCTGCCGCTTCGGCAGTCCGCAGCAATGTGCCCAGATTCCCCGGATCCTGGATCTGATCCAGCACCAGCACATTTCCGCCCATCTCCGCAAAAAAAGTCTGTTCCGTATGCACGGGCTTTTTGACGATCGCCAGGATGCCCTGGGGAGTCTGAGTCTGAGCGATCTTTTGAAAGCAGTCCCGGCTCAAAAAGAAGATCTCCGGCGATGCTTCCGCAGCCTCCGCCAGCACTCTCACCGCTTCCAGTTCATCGATCCGCGTCCGGGGCAGCGCGTCCTCCGACAGGAGGAACAAAGAATGCAGAGCCACGTTCTGCTGCAGCGCCTCCCGAATCAGGTTGGGACCTTCCACAAGATAGAGACCTGTGTCGTCTCTGTGCTTTCGTGCATTCAGCGAGACGGCCTGGCGCACTCTTCGATTGTCCGGGGATGAAATCAGCATCGTGCCTTTCCGGGTTGATAGAAAAAGAAGCCGGTGTCCCACCGGCTTCGGATCTGTCCACTGTTAAAACTTGATCTCCTTGTTGAGGAAGGATGGGATCGGGAAATCGTTGTTGGGATTATAGGGTTCTTCTCCCCCCTGTGACGATCCGCCGCTCTGATCCTCCGGGGTCTCTTCCGCAGCGTCCTCTAAAGGCTCGCTTTCGAGGATCTCCTCGCTTTCGCCGTCCTTTCGGGCGGGGCGCTTTCCGATCATATCTTCGAAGCCCGTAGCGATGACCGTAACCGATATCTCTTCGGACATATCCTCCTTGATCGAGGCGCCGAATATGATGATAGCGTCTTCGTCGGCTTCTCTGGCGATATAGTCGGCAGCTTCGTTCACTTCCAGCATCCCCAGATCGTATCCGCCCATCACATTGAGCAGGACTGCCCGCGCGCCGCTGATGGAGGTTTCCAGCAAGGGGCTGTCCACCGCTGTTCGGATCGCTGCTTCCACACGCCCTTCTCCGCTGGCCCGGCCGACACCCATATGGGCGATGCCCCGGTCGCTCATGACTGTCTTGACGTCGGCAAAGTCCAGGTTGATGATCCCGGCTTCGCCGATCAGACTGGCGATACCGTCCACGCCCTGCTTGAGCACTTCGTCCGCCAGGGAAAAGGCCTGCAGCATACTGGTATTTTTCTCTGCGATCTGAAGAAGTCTGTCATTGGGTACCACGACCAGAGAGTCTACATAGTTCTTGAGAAAACGGATGCCAAGCTCTGCATGTTCTTTTCGTTTTTTGCCTTCGAACGTAAAAGGACGCGTCACCACACCGACGGTGAGCGCTCCGGCCATTTTGGCCGCTTTGGCGATGATCGGCGCCGCGCCGGTTCCGGTGCCGCCGCCCATGCCCGCCGTGATAAAGACCATGTCGCTGTCCTTCAGGAATTTCTCCAGCGTTTCCAGACTCTCTTCGGCGGAACGCTGTCCAATCTCCGGATTTCCTCCTGCGCCAAGACCCCTGGTCAGCTTCTCGCCGATCTGGATCTTCGTCTCAGCTTTTGAAGTATTCAAGGCTTGCCGGTCGGTATTGACCGCAATAAAGCTTATGCCCTGAAGATTCGCGTCGATCATCCGGTTGACGGCATTGCAGCCGGCGCCGCCGATCCCTACGACTTTGATCTTTGCCGGAGCATCCAAGGGCGTTTCAAATTGCAGCATTGGGGACATTATACGGCCTCCTGTATTCCTTATCTACACAATATATGGATATTTTAGCACACTCCATGACAAGTTGCACGAAATTTATACGTGAACGGCCGTTTTTTTAGGGTCATTCGATATTGGGGCTAAAGGAAAGATAATTGTCCTTCCCCACCTTGATCACACCGTGGGTGATTTCCTGCTGATACAGCTCGAATAAAAGCTTTTCCACGCTTTCCATATTATCCCTGATGTTTCCCGGAGCGCCCTCGCAGTAGAGCGTATCGTATATATAGGCTTTGACCATCACGGTTGAAAAATCGATTTTCTTGAAGTAAACTTCGTGCTCTCCCATGATTTCAAGGAGCTCCAGCGTATCCGTAAACAGATAGGACTGTTCCACGACGAGGGCCTTTCCCGGCGTCATCTCCACCAGGGCCATGCCCAGGAGCAGCGGAAGCGTCGGCGGCTCCTCCGAAACCCGGAGGACCGTTCCCTCGTTGTCCAACAGCACATAGCTTTCCCCATAAGGCACCGCCGCGTATTCCACCCGTTCCGTCACTGTGATCCGCACCGTTCCCATGGGGATCCGGCGAATCTTTACATTTTTGATGTAGGGATCTTCCAGCAGCTTGTCGCAAATCCGGGAAATATCGAACTCGAAAGTGTTCTTCCCGGTTTTGAGGCCGGTCATCTGGATCAACTGCGCCCGGGTATAGTATTCATTTCCGATCACATCGATGGTGGTGATATTAAAATAGTCGGACGTCAAAAAATAGTACCCGCCGGTACAAAGCAGACAGAAGATGCAGAATTTCAAAAAATACCTCTTCTTCTTCCTCTTTTTTTTCTTTTTGCCCGAGACTGCAGGACGATAGGGCTCCTCAAACGGCTGAGGCGGCAGCTCTATCGTGTCGGTTTCGGGAAATTCTTTGATCTCTTCCATTCCTACTCTTTTGTGATCGCATCCAGCGCCAGGTTATCATAGATAATGTCCGCGGCATCAGCCCGTCCCAGACGGGCGGCGGCCAGAGACATGGCATTGAGTTTTTCCTTGTTGTTCTTCAGCTTCAGCACATAGTGCGCGAGAACGGATTCTTCCGATTCCAGCTCCGCTTCGCGGATCAGGACAGCCGCACCCGCATCCGAAAGAGCTTTGGCATTGTGATACTGATGATCGTTGGTCACATTGGGCGAAGGGATCAGCAGGCTTGGCTTGCCGCAAACCGTGATCTCAGCCAGGGCAATAGCCCCGGCCCGGCTGATCACCAAATCCGCAGCATTCAGAAGCTGAGGCATATTCTCCGCATAGGGAAGCAGGGTTACAGTCTTTTCTTCGGAAAGAGGCGCGAGCGCTTCTTTCACCTCTTCATAATACCGCTTTCCGGTGACGAAAACCAGTTTTGTTTCGGAAGCGCTCAAATGCGGAATCATCCGGATCGTCTCGCGATTGAGCACCTGAGCGCCCAGACTGCCGCCGACGACCAGTACCAAGAAATCCGTGGGCAGGAAGCCCAGAGCGCTCCGGCAGTCGGCGATGCCGGCCAAAACAAAATCCTTGCGCACCGGATTGCCGGTCAAAACCAGCTTGCTCTGATAACGAAAGGCCTCGGCCGAATCCTGGAAGCTTATAAATGTTTTGTTGACATACCGTTCCAGCATCCGGTTGGCCATGCCGGGAACGGCATTCTGCTCATGGATGTAGGTGGGAATGCCTCGTTTTGCGGCCTCCCGGATCACCGGCCCTGTCACATAACCGCCGGTGCCGATCACGCGATCGGGTCGGAACCGGTCCAGGATCTTCCGGATCTGGGCGCTTCCGCGGAGTATATTACGCAAGGTGCGGATATTGTTGAGCGGATGCCTCCGATCCAGCCCGCTGGCGGCGATCTGCTCGATGGCATAGCCTGCGTCAGGCACCAACGTACGTTCCATCCCCGCTTCTGTTCCGACGAAAAGAATCTGAGCCTCCGGATGTCTGCGTTTTATTTTGTCTGCGATGGCGATGGCCGGATAGATATGTCCTCCGGTCCCGCCGCAGGTGAACAGCACTTTCATCTTGTTGTTTCCTCACAGCCGCGTGGACGGCACTGCCTGTCTGGATATATTAGTCATAATGCCCATCAGGGAAAGAAAAATCACCATGGCGTTGCCGCCTTGGCTCACAAAGGGAAGGATCACCCCGGTAGGCGGAAAGGATGCCGTTACTACCGCGATGTTCATCAGTACCTGCAAGCTCAGAATGATCGTCGCGCCGGCGGCCAGCATCATGCCGAAGTAGTCTTTGGCTCGAATCGCAATGTGGCAACAGCGCCAGATCAGTCCAAGATAGGCCGCCATCAGAGCAAGGATCCCCACGAAGCCCAGTTCTTCGCCGATGATCGCCAGGATAAAGTCGTTTTGCGGTTCCGGCAGATAGAGTGTCTTTTGGATGCTCTGTCCCAGTCCCACGCCGAACACGCCGCCGGAGCCCAGGGCAAGAAGGGACTGAACCACCTGATACCCTGCTCCGAGAGGATCCTTAAAAGGATCCGTGAAGCTGATCACCCGCTGTAGACGGTATTCCCCTCCGGGTGCCAGGACCGCCAGACTCGCCAGCGCTACGCCGGCGATAAATGTGGCCGTCACCCAGATGCGCGGCAGACCCGCCACATAGAGCATCCCCACGACCAACAGGACCACCAGTCCGGCCGTAGACAGATTCGGCTGTTTGTAAATAGCCGCAAAACAGATTCCGGCCAACAGCAGCGTTGGAAGAATGCCCTTAAAAAACCTTCTGGATCGGGTAGGATCTTCCGACAGAAAGGACGCCACGAAGATGATCAGGGAGAATTTGATCACTTCGCCGGGCATTACCGTGAAATATTTGAAATCCAGCCACCGGGTCGCGTTGTTAATGGTCAGCCCCAGCGGTGTGAATATCAAAAAGAGCAGACTCATTCCGACTACGAGCAGCGGCCAGGACAGGTGCTTCAGATAATGATAATCAAAAAACGAAAAAAACACAAATCCGACCCAGCCGATCAGAACCCACATACTGTTTTCGATCAAATATTTGTAAGGATTGCCGAATTTGCTCAAGGCATTGTAATAACTGGCGCTGAACACCATCACGATCCCGAAGATCGACAGACCCAGCACCAGCAGCACCAGGATAAAATCCCCTTCCTTCAATTGTTTCAGGGCTTTCTCCCTCATGATCTCCTTTTTATGGCGCGGCTATTTTTCCAGCGCATGCACAAGCTCCTTAAAATGACGGCCCCGTTCTTCATAATTATTGTACATTCCCCAACTGGCACAGGCCGGAGACAGCAGGACAGCATCCCCCGGGCGGGCTATGCGCGCAGCGACGGCAACACATTCGTCCATATCGCGGCAAAAGTGGATGGCGTCTTGCGGAAATCCGTTCTTTCTTGCGCTCTGCGCGATGCGATGCGCTGTCTCGCCCAGCAGAAGCAAGTGCCGCACACTGCCTTCGAACGAAGCGGTGAACGGATCGAAATCCGCATTTTTTTCATATCCCCCCGCGATCAGGAGCAGCGGACCCGCAACAGCCCGTATTGCTTTGATCGCCGCATCCGGGTTCGTCCCTTTGGAATCGTTGACGTAAGCTACGCCGTTGATCCGGGCTACGGATTCGATGCGGTGCTCCACACCGGCAAACGTGCACAGCGCTTCCCGGATCGCGGGCGTGGGCACACCGGCAAAAAAGCCTGCGGCGGCTGCAGCCAGCGCATTTTCGAGATTATGCGCGCCGGGAATTTTCAGCTCCCGAACACTACACAGGCCGATCCGGGCAGATTTCCCGTCGGCAATAAAGATACGCCCGTTTTCGACGTATGCGCCGACAATCAAAGGCCCGTGAACGGAAAACGGGATCGCTTGTCCTTTCGGAGACAGGCCGGGCAACCCTGCGCAGACCGGATCGTCGCCGTTATAAATACAGTAATCTTTTTCTGACTGGTTCTCGAAGATCCTGAATTTTACGCGGCTATATTCTTCCAAACTACCGTGACGATCCAGATGATCGGGCGTTATGTTGAGAAGGACCGCCACATGGGCACGAAAATCCATGATCGTCTCCAGCTGAAAACTGGAGACTTCCGTCACCATCACAGCATCCGCCTCTGCCGTCAGGATCTGATCGGCTACAGGCATGCCGATGTTTCCCACGATCCGATGGGGCAATCCGGCCAGGCGATACATCTCTCCCACCAGAGCGGTGGTGGTGGTTTTTCCGTTTGTTCCGGTGATCGCCAGAAAAGTACCGGGTCGACTGCGATAGGCAAGCTCCAGCTCGCCGATGATCTCTGCGCCTTCCCTGCCGGCTCTGGCGGGCACCGGCGCCGTCAACGCCATGCCCGGACTGATGATCACCTGGTCGAAATCATAAAAATCCGGCTCGCGTCCGAAAAAACAAGAGACGCCCAGGGTTTCCAGTTCTTTTTTGTCTGCCGGCGGAAACACATCCTCCGCTTTTGCGTCATACCCGTATACTGCTGCATCCTGCGCAGACAGAAGACGGGCGGCGGCCATGCCGGATCGGCCCAGCCCCGCGATCAGGATCTTCTGATTTTCTTTTTTTTTCATCGCGAGCCCTTTCTTTTCATAAGACAGTTATCGCCAGAACACAGAGAACCGTCGTGATCAGGCAGAACACCGTTACAATTTTGTTCTCCGACCAGCCGCCCAACTCGAAGTGATGATGCAATGGCGCCATGCGAAAGAACCGACGTTCGTTTTGGGTTTTAAAAACGTAGACCTGAATAATGACCGAAAGCGCTTCCGCCGCGTAAATACCCCCCGCCAGCGGTAAAATAAGCGTGGCGTTCATGGAGATGGCTGCAGCAGCCAGGGCGCCTCCCAGCGCCAAAGAGCCGGTATCTCCCATGAACAGCTTCGCCGGATGTCTGTTATAGATCAGAAATCCCAGGCAGGCACCGAAAATAGATGCTGAAAAAACGGAAGCCTGAAATGCGCCCGTCCCCATTCCGATGATCGTAAGACAGGCAGCTACGATCGCTGTAACGCCGGAAGCCAATCCGTCCAGCCCGTCTGTGAGATTCACCGCATTGACCATGGCAACGACGACAAAGGCCGCAAATATGATATAAAAACCTCCGAAATCAACATAGGTTCTGACAAGAGGGATATAGACGGTCGTGCCGCCGGCAGAGATCCGGCTGATCCAAAAGGCGCCGAGAGCGGCCACGAAAACCTGAAGCGCCAACTTCTGCAACGCGGTCAAACCCAAATTTCTCTTGTAAACGACCTTAATATAGTCATCCGCAAAACCGATGGCGGCAAAGCTCAAAAACAAAAAGATCATCACCGGCATCTGCTCTCCGATCCCGCCGAACGCGACAGCAGCTGCTATTACGGCTCCGATGATGGCGATCCCGCCCATGGTCGGCGTGCCTGTTTTGCTCATATGGCTGCTGGGGCCCTCTTCCCGAATGCTCTGTCCTGCGCCCAAGCGGCGGAGAAACGGCAACATCAGCGGCGTCAGCAAGGCTGCGATCGCAAAAGCTGCGCCGATCGCCCATACGATCTGCGTGTTCTGCATCAAGAATCCTCCTGTGTTCGAATGTATTGACGAATCTGTTCAGCGACCTCGGCTACGCCTGTTGCATTGGATCCTTTTACCAACACCACATCGCCCGGCCGGAGTTCCTCAAGCAAAAAAGCCATGGCTTGCTGATTGGTTTCGCACCGGATCAGCAATCCCCCGTACCCGGCAGCTTCTGCTCCTAAGGCATAATACTTTGCATTGACACCGATTGCAATCAAAACATCCGTATCCTTTTCCGCCGCATAGCGCCCCACGGACAGATGCCCTTCCTCCAGATAACTGCCCAATTCAAGAATATCGGCCAGCACGGCGATCCGGCGGCGCCCTTCCGTAGCGGCAAGCACATCCAGCGCCGCCTTCATGGACTCCGGTCCGGCATTGTACGTATCATCGATCAGCGTAATGCCCTTTACGCTTTCCACGTGAAGCCGCCTTTTAACGTTTTGCATCTCTGAAAGCGCTTCCGCGGCCTCTTCCAGCGAGATATTCAGACGGGTACCCACAGCAGACGCCAACGCGGCATTCAGTGCGTTGTGAAGGCCGGGCATAGGCAAATGAAAGGACTGGCTCAGACCGCGCTCCTTTGACTCCAGCGCAAAATGCACCCCGGCGTCTTCGGAGCGGACGTCCGTCAGCCGATATATTGCCTCGTCCCCTGTGCCCACGGGACAGAGATTGCAGCATCCGCCCAGTTTGGCCTGCACTTCCTGAACCGACAGGAAGTCGCTGTCACTGTTAAAGATCAGCACGTCCTCCGGTTTCAAACTGGAGGCGATCTCCAGTTTGGCCTCGGCGATGGCTTCCCGTGTGCCCAAATGCTCCAGATGAGCCGTTCCCACATTGGTGATCACAGCGATATGAGGCCGTATCCATCGACAGTAGCTTTCGAGCTCGCCTTTTCGATCCATCCCCATTTCGAATACGATGACTTCCGTATCTTTTTCCGCCTGAAATGCAGTGAGGCATTGCCCAAGCGTCGTGTTCAGGTTGCCGATCGTAGAAATCGTATGATACTTCCCAGACAGCACCCGTGCTGTCATCTCTTTTGTCGTGGTCTTGCCTACGCTGCCGGTAATGGCCACCCGGCATAGATTCAGTTGCTCCAGATAAGCCTGTGCCACCCGGGTCAGCCCCTGTTCCGTGTCGTCTGTAAGAATAATGCCTGCGGAAGGATCTTTTTCCAGCAACTCCGGGATCCGTTCTTCCCGAGAAACCAGAAAAACCCGGCATCCCCGGCCCATTGCGTCGCCCAGGTAATCATGCCCGTCCTTGTTGGGACCGATCACGGCGACGAACATCAACGCTTCTCGGGCGTCACGGGAATCGATGACCACGCCGGTGATACTCCTGTTCCAATTTCCGAATATCCTGCCCCCGCAAGCCCGGGCGATCGATTGTAAGTCAGTTCTTATCACGATGCCAACTCCTGTAGATCATTCATAATATAGCGTTACTTTCGTGTTGAGGTCGATCAGCGTCCCGCTCCGGGGATACTGATCCTTTACGATAAGATCTTCGTAAAGATCGGTTTTGGGCGCAATGACAAAACCCAGGGATTGTCCGCCCAGGATGCCGATGGCATCCTCCATGCGCTGCCCCACCACATCGGGCACTTCCGTCTTGCCTGTCCGGAGCGCTGCTTCCTCGGCCTCGGTGTATTGGGGCTTGATATCCATGTAACGAAACACTTCCTGAAGGATGACCTTTGCGGCTGGCGCTGCAGTCTGGCTGCCGTAGAGCACCCCTTTGGGCGTATCGACGATCACCAGGATCGCGATCTGAGGATCGTCGATGGGCGCCACGCCGATAAAGGAACCGTACACATCCGTATCCGAATAGCCTCCACCTTCGGGTTTGCTGGCTGTTCCCGTCTTGCCGCCGATGCGATAGCCGGTGACCCGCGCAGTTCCGCCACCGCCTTCGGTGACCACGGATTCCATGATGCTCAGGACGTCGTCGGATGTCTGGGAAGAAACACAGCGCCTGGTGATCTCCGGCCCGTATTCTTCGACGATCTGCCCGTCTGCATCCACCAGCGCTTTAACCAGTCTGGGCTTCATCAGAAGGCCGTCGTTGGCGTAGGCGGATATGGCGGTGAGCAAGCTCACCGGCGTGACGGCGATCCCCTGCCCGTAGGCCATTGTGGCCAATCCCACCGGCCCCGCCGTTTCCTTTTTCTGAAGAATATTATATCCTTCTCCCGGAAAATCCACACCGGTTTTTTCCGTTAGGCCGAATTGATCCAACCCTGCGTAATAGGCCGTCAACCCGATGCGCTGTACCAGTTGGACCATCGCGGGGTTGCATGAATTCTGAACGGCTTGCTCCAACGTCTGCCAGCCGTGTGAATGAGGGTAGTTCCAGCATCTCAGCGTAGCGTCGGCGACTCTGATACTTCCTTCGCAAAGAAATTTTTCCTGCAGATTGACAGCCCCTTCGTCCAGCACGATGCCGGAGGTGATGAGCTTGAATGTGGATCCCGGCTCATAGGTATCGCTGATGTTGAAATTACGCCACATTTTATTCCAATACGCCATTTGATCCTCGGCGTTCAACGTCTCCATAATCGCCGCCTCCCCGGGATCCATCGGCATCCGTGGATCATTGGGATCAAATTCGGGGGTCTGGGCCATAGCCAGGATTTCGCCGTTTTCCGGATCCATGACCAGGCACATCACCCGTTCGGCCCGGGTGCGCTCCTGAGCCTGCACCAAGGCGGATTCCACGATGTGCTGAATGTTCGCATCCAGCGTCAGTATCACAGAATAGCCGTCCCGGGGCTGATAATACCGCTCCGTCCCATAGGACAGGCTGTTCCCGGTGTTGTCCTTGTTGGTGATCCACCGGCCGTCGATCCCCGCAAGATAGCGGTTGTATGCCAGTTCGATCCCTGCCAATCCGTAATTGTCATCAGTGGTTCCGCCCAGCACGTGACTGGCAAATGCACCCATCGGATAGTAGCGTTTGACGTCTTCTGTGATCTCGATACCGGCCAGTTTTTCTTCCCGGATCAGGTTGGCGACATCCATATCCACATATTTGGCAATCCGAAGCAGTTTCCGATCGGAAGTAATGATTTCCCGCACATCGTCTTCGGGCATCTGAAGATAATCGGCCAGAACGGCCGCCTGATGTGTCAGATTCGCTTCGATCTCCTCCGGTGTGTTTCCGTTTCCTTTGACGGAATCGGGCCGCACCCAAATCGTGTTGGTAGCCGCGCTGATGGCCAGGTCGCGCCCGTTCCTGTCCTTGATGGATCCTCGCACCGCCTGCACTGTGCTGTCGCTAGTCTGTTGATCAGTGGCCATCTGGGCATAATCCTCTGCCCGAATGATCTGATGCCACCCCAGTCGAACGGCCAAAACCACAAAAAGAAAACAGGCAATTCCAAAAAGGAATACCAGCCTGCTCCTATTTTTGTTTGTAGGCTCCTGGATACGCATCAGATTCTCACCGTCGATCATGCTTCAGAAAATGAAACGCCCCCTAAAAAGTGGGTGGCGCGGCTACTCGTATGCCGATTCCCTGAGTGCGAGCGCGAAATCTTCCTGCACGCCGGTCTGGCCATCCAGGTAGACCATCTCTTGAAAAGTGGGATATACCATGCCCAGAGCCATGGCTTTGGCCTCTACGGTGGCAATACTTGTAGCTGTCTGTATTTCCACCTCCAAATTCTGGACCGTCCTTTCCACAGAGAGGATCTGCCGGTTCAGAGTATTGATATCGTATTGCAGTTTCGAAGAGAATGCGTTGACACCGATCAGCCCAATGAACACAAAACCGCAAAGCACCAGCAAAAAGAATGCCTGCACCCGCTGCCGGGCTCCGAGGGGAACCGGCTTGACCTGCGCTTCGGCAACAGCCTTGCCGCGGATCGGGAATGGCTCCGCATCAAAGCGGATGTATTCGGTTGTATACGCTGCCATTCTCTCTGCGGAATTCATCTTACCGGTCCTTTCTCTATAATTTCTCTATCACCCTGAGCTTGGCGCTGCGGGATCTGGGGTTTTCCTCAAGTTCTTTTGCGGAAGCCCTCAACGGCTTTCCCGTAATTTTTTTAATGTCCGCCTTTTTCCCGCATGCGCATATCGGCAGTCCGGGAGGGCAGGTGCAGGGATTGAGCCGGCGGTTGATGTGTTCCTTGACAATGCGGTCTTCCAGAGAGTGAAAAGTGATCACAGCCAATCTCCCTCCGGAGGCAAGCACATCGGTCAGATCATCCAGCGCGCGTTCCAGATGACCCAGCTCGTCGTTCACTTCGATGCGAATGGCCTGAAACGTCCGTTTGGCCGGATGCGGTCCCTCTCTGCGCGCCCGGGCCGGAATGGCGGCTTTGATGATCTCCACCAGCTGCGCTGTGGTCGTGATCCGCTGCTTCGTCCGGGCTTCGGCGATAAAATCCGCGATTCGGGAAGCCCATCGCTCTTCCCCGTATTCCTTCAGGATCCTGTGGATCTGATCTTTTGCATATTCATTGACAACGATCTCGGCGGTAAGAATCCCCTGGGGATCCATGCGCATGTCCAGAGGCGCTTCATGCATGTAGGAGAAGCCTCTGTCCGGCGTATCCAGTTGAAAAGACGAAACGCCCAGATCCAACAGGATGCCATCCACTTTCTCCATATTCAGCGAAGACAGGATCGCGTTTATGTCGGAGTAATTGCCCCGGATCAAGCTTCGCTTGCAAGTGGTGTCGGCCAGGCGCAGGGCTGCGGCGTCCAAAGCCGCCGGATCCTGGTCCACTCCTACGAAATGACCGTCCCAGGACAAGATGCTGCAAATGCCCAGCGCGTGTCCGCCTCCGCCCAGCGTGCCGTCCACGTAGGTCCCTTTCGGTCGGACAGCCAGACTTTCCAGCACTTCGTTGTATAAGACGGGTACATGATAGTATTCCATAGGTTCTACACCTGATAGGTTTCCCCGATCTTCTTGAAATCATCCGGCGAAAGCTTTCCGCCGATTTCAGAATTTTCGTAAATTTCTCTGGACCACAGCTCGACCCGGTCCAGCATTCCGATGGTGACCAGATCTTTCTGGACTTCGGCGATGTCTTTCAGGTATTGCGGCAACGTGATCCTTCCCTGTTTATCGACCTCGCATTCCACGGCATTGGCATACATGTACCGGAGGAAGGCCCGGGCCATTTCGTCGGAACGCGGCAGCGTGGCCAGTTTGTTCTGCTGCTCTGCCCAGGTCGACATGGGATAAATGACAAGACACTGGTCCAGACCTCTCGTAAGGACGCACTTGTATCCAAGCTCGTCTCTGAACTTGGCCGGCACGATCAGCCGGTTTTTTGCGTCTATGGAGTTTTGATAAACACCCATTAACAAGACAGGATCCCCCAGTTGCTTTTATTAACTCCACTATAAACCACTTTACTCCCGTATGCAAGTAATTTTTAAAGAAAAATGGGCAAATACACCACTAATCCCTACCTGCTGCCCACTACTCCCTCCACCGGTCCCGTTCCTTCAAAATCCAAGCAACAACAAAATAAGCCCTGTCGAAACAGGGCGCTCATTAGCCGTTGCATACGGGACATATTTTGCATATAATGGGTGCGGTCAAACAACATCGTCCGAAATCGCATCCGGACGTTCAAAAGATAAGAAAGGATACCAGAAATGACACAATGTCTTCTGGTGGGCGCAGGCGGCTTTCTCGGCGCCGCAGCCCGCTATCTCGTAATGCAAACACCGCTCAGCATCGGCGCATTCCCGATCAAAACGCTTCTGATCAATTTTGCCGGGGCCATGATCGTCGGAATCCTGACGGAAATGACCGGAGAATATCCGCCTCTGAGCAGCAATCGGATGTTTTTTCTGGAAATGGGCTTTTGCGGAGGATTCACAGCCTTCTCCGCGTTCGGGCTGGAAACGGTCATGCTTTTTGAAAACGGCCGAAGCAACACAGCTTATCTGTATATTGCCCTGAGCATCGGCCTGTGTCTGGCGGGTGTGATCTTGGGCAGAGCGCTTGTCAGATCCGTTAAAGGATGATCTCTCCGTACCCTGCTTTTGCCGCTTCATATTCCGCGCGAAGCATTGACATCAGATGAACATCATAAAGCTGCCCGTTCTTTCTGCAGTTCTTTCTCAGCAGGCCTTCGTAGCGGAAGCCCAAATCCAAATACAGCCTGCCCGCGGGATTTCCCGTATAATGATCCAGGTAGACTCTTTCCATCCCCCATTCTTCAAAGCTTTTTTTCAGGATTGCCTCCATCGCCTGGCGTCCGAATCCCCTGCCTCGTTTTTCGGGATCCCCGATGTAGATGCGAAAGATCTCCACTTTCCAGCCCGGCTGAAAGTCGTTTAGAACAATGCGCCCCACCGGTTCTCCGGAGCATTTGGAAACGATGGTGTATTGCTTTCTTTCTTCATTCTGCAGATCCTCGCGGAAGATCTGCTCCACCCTCCGGGCCGTCTGATCCTCCCCGATGCTGAAATAAGCTTTTACGGCATCCGTGGCTTCCCATTCACTGAACAGGCATACATCTTCTTCTGAGGACGCCCGAATGATCAGATCCTTCGTTTCAATGGGTCTCATAGTTGATCCTCCTGTGCTCCTGAGCAATCCGCCCACCACGGCAAGCCGGCCGGACAAAGCTTCGCTCCCGGCCCACTGCAGCGACAGGCCAAGTCGCTCCCGACAGAGTTTTTCCACATTACCACCCAAAGACTGGATGCTGTAACGCAAGCCGTCGGCGCGGGGACTCCCGCTGCTCCCGGGCAGAAGCGCCAGGCTGCCGGGAACGGCACTCTCCATCGTCAGCAGCTGATCCGAAAGCTCCCGCTCCCCTTCTTCCCAAGAAGATGAGGCGGGAATGGACAGCGCGTATAGATCCAGATACGCATATCGCTTCCAGAACCCTTGCACGTCAAAATCATGGGGCGGACACCCCGGGTTGCAGCCGTAGTTTTCGCAGCTGCGGCAGGATTCCTCAAAACGATCCGGCTCCAGATAGCGCTCTGACATTTCCCGAATCGGCACTGTGGATCTGTACATCATATCTTTTTTCATGGCATTTAGATTATAACATGGCGTTCCGGCATGTAAAGGCAGTGCTTTATTTTGCATTCCGCAGGCAATCGTGATATCATATTTTCATCGAAAATGCAGCTTCCAAAGGAGGAACTATGGCAACCAGCGATCGAAGGTTCGCAGTCCTGATCGACGCGGACAACATCTCGGATAAATACATTAAAATCATACTCGACGAAATCTCCAACGACGGCGAAGCCACTTACAAAAGGATCTACGGCGACTGGACCAAGCCCGCGCTGGCACCATGGAAAAGAGTATTGCTGGAGCATTCGGTTACACCGATCCAGCAATACGGATATACGACGGGAAAAAACGCCACGGACTCTGCCATGATCATCGACGCTATGGATATTTTGTATTCAGGCAACGTGGAAGGTTTCTGCCTTGTTACCAGCGACAGCGATTTTACCCGACTGGCCTCCAGACTCAGAGAATCCGGCATGATGGTCGTAGGCATGGGCGAAAAGAAAACGCCCAAAGCGTTTATATCCGCCTGCAACAAGTTTAAGTATCTGGATATCCTTTCAGGCGGAGCGGATATGGGTTCCGACAAAGGTAAAAGCGCGTCCAGATCAAAACCGGCCCCGCAGAAATCGAGCAAGCCGGCGCCGTCCAAATCTGCCAGCAAGGTCAAAACGCCGGTCAAGGCGGAACAAGATCTGAAGGGCGGTAAATTCAAAGCTCAGGACGTAGGGATCGTTCCCATCGAAGAAGAGGATGACTTCCCCGTGGCCGAAGTGACCAGTTTGGAAACCATCCGGACGGCCATTGCAACCATCATCGCAGAAAACTCCGACGAAGACGGCTGGGTCTCCATCAGCGATCTTGGCAATCGGCTGCTGAAGCGATATCCGGATTTCGATGTCAGAAACTACGGATTTCCAAAGCTGACGCCTTTCCTGAAATCACTGAAAGGCTTCGAAATGAAGTCGATCCGCAACGAAAACTCAAGCGTCCGGCAGGTATTCCTCCGGGAATTGCAGCCTGACCGAGAATGAGATGACCAACGAAAAGCGGAACCAAAAACTCCGACAGCGGCGACTGGAAATGCGCCGTTACGAAGAAGCGCTGCAAGATACGGGCGTTTCTTTGATTGCAGGCGTGGATGAAGTGGGCAGAGGTCCTCTGGCCGGTCCTGTCGCCGCTGCCGCGGTGATCCTTCCTCCGAACTGCTGCATCCTGGGGATCGACGATTCCAAGAAACTGAGCGCCTCCCGAAGAGAATCGCTGGCATCAGAGATCCGCCGGGAGGCGATCTGCTGGGCCATTGGATGGTGCGACAGCGAGCGGATCGACCGGATCAATATTCTGCAGGCCACGAAAGAAGCCATGATCTTGGCGTTGCAAGGACTTCCGGTCCGACCGCAGCACGTACTCGTCGACGCGCTGAGCCTGCCGGAGCTGGATCTTCCGCAGACAGCCATCATCCGGGGCGACAGCCTTTCCGTGAGCATCGCTGCAGCGTCAATCCTGGCTAAAGTCGCCCGAGACGCCAGAATGCAAGAATACCACATCACCTATCCCGGATATGCCTTTGACCGCAACAAGGGTTACGGCACTCGGGCGCATTTCGAAGGACTGGAACGGCAAGGCCTTTGCCCGATCCACCGCAGAAGCTTTCTTCAAAAATATATGGAAAGAGGCAATCAATGGACTGTAAACGAATCGATCGATCCCAAGTAAAAGGGCATGGTGCCCTTCTCACGGAGGAAATACGACGCTATACACCTTCGGCCGAAGCACTGAGCGACTGGCTGTTTCTGCATCCGGAAGTGTCCGGCAGGGAAACGGCTTCTTCTAAACGAATCGCTGACCTGCTGGATTCCCAGGGATATCAGGTAACCCATCCCGTCGGTGGTCTGGGCACCGCGTTCAAAGCTGTTTTCGGCGGCAATACACACCGGCGAAAAATGGCGATCATGGCCGAATACGATGCGCTGCCGGACATCGGTCATGCCTGCGGACACAACATTAGCGCTGCCATCAGCGTGTTGGCGGGACTGGCGTTGCGCCCCATGCAGGATATCTTGGATTTGGATGTGCACGTGGTCGGCACTCCGGCGGAAGAGCGCGGCGGCGGGAAAGCTACGCTGATCGAAAACGGCGTATTTGACGGATATGATATGGCCATGATGGTCCACCTATACGACAGTAATCTGTTAGCGCCGCTCTGCCTGGCCCTACGGGGGAATACGTATACTTTCAAAGGAAAATCCGCACACGGCGCCGCGGCGCCCTGGGAAGGGAAAAATGCGCTGAACGGAGTGCAGCTGATGTTCCACGGAGTCGACATGCTGCGTCAACATGTCAAGCCGGATGTACGGATCCACGGCATTATCCGGGAAGGCGGGCAGATCCCTAACACCGTTCCGGAAGCGGCCTGCTGCGAATTCTATGTACGGGCGATGGACAAGGAGTATGCGGATGAAGTGCAGCGGCTCGTGGACGACTGCGCCAATGGCGCTGCCCTGGCGACGCAGACGCATTGTGAGAAAACAGCCTCCTTCCCTTCTTATTCGAATCTGAAAAAAAATGAGCCCGGACTGGAGATCCTGGCCGAAGTTTATCAGGAATTAGAATTAGAGCTGAATGGAGACCCGGACAAGATCTTCGCCTCCACCGATGCAGGCAATGTAAGCTTTGTATGCCCCACATTCCATCCTTGTCTTCAGATCGCACCGGCGGGAACCGCGCTTCACACCCTTGATTTCGCCGAATACGCCGGCGGAAGCGCCGGCCGGGAAGCGCTGGCAAAAGGAGCGCAGATCATCGGCCTTCAGACCCTGAAAATATTCAGCGACGCCCGCCTGCTGGCGGACGTCGCCCGGGATTTCTCCAAGTAGCCGCTTATAAAAGCTTACGATAGTACAGCCCACCGGTCCTGAGAAAGGCCGGTGGTTTTTTTTCGAAGTACATTTTCAGGATGTCCCGGCATTCTCCCTGTGATTCCGTTGTAAAATACAAGGTCTGGAAATCCAACCGGGGAATCGACTTGTCGCCCACGTAGAGCGGAACGCTGTTCAGAAGCTCGGAATACTTTTTGTCTCGGCAGAGCAGCGTAAATGTGATCCCTTTCGGATCCCGGAGGGTTTGCTGTCCGCGGCAGTGCCCGCAGCCGGTCTGGTCCTGAGCCGGACAGGCCCGCAACTTCATCAGCGGAAGGTATCCGTAGACGATAACCCCTCTCGGCAGGTCGCCGCCCAATTTCCGCACTTGGGAAAAGGCCCCTTCGACAGACAATGTGGCATCCGCCAGCCCCAACTTTTTATAGGCCTCCACCGCATAACTGTTCAGCAGGTTCAGCGAGGAGCCGCCGTGGGCCGTAAAGCTCATATCCAATGCCAGTTTCAGAGCGCCGGGGTTGTCGCAGAGCACGTGCTTCAGACCAAGTTTTCTTAAAGCTTTCAGCTGTTGAAGCGTATGCTTCTCATCTGTGGGAAATATCAAGGAAGGAATTTCTCCGATCAGGCGGCTTTCCCCATCCTGAAGCAGTTCCGGATGTTCCAGGATCTGCCCCAGAGGCAGGATCAAACGATAGGCCAAAGCTGCCTCGAAAATCTGCTCGAATCGCTCAAAACGCAGACGGATCTCCGCCCGTTCGGGCGGTTGATAAAGGGAAAGGCTTTCGAAGTCTTCCGAGGATCTTTCGTACACCGGCAAGGGATTTCTACACTGGGAGAGGACTTCCAGCCCTTCTCTGCGCAATGCGTTCAGATCGCCCACGGATAGCGTAAGACCGCTTTCGATCTGCACCTCGAGCTGCCTCAGCGCAAAGGGGGTTCCTCCCGTTTTGCGCAAGCTTCGTTCCGCGAGTTCTCGTGTCAACTGTTTTTCGAGAGCCTGCTGCGGCTTTACACCGGTGACCGTTACGGTATGTCGCCCGTCGGATAGTGTCAGCGATGCGGGCATGTCATAAGCAATGCGCAACAGCATGTCCACGCCGATGGCAGGAGCCGCCTCCGGTGTCGCTTCCGACAGTGATTCCAGTGCTTCGGCGGAGGCCTGTACATCCTCCAGTGTCCGATGGCCGAACATTTCAAGCCTGCGGCGGCCCATCAGATAGCCATCGGTAAAGCCGCTTCGGGAAAAGAGCGCCCGCAGCTGATCGGTATCTGCCGGCTGGCCGGCCAGGGATCTCCGGCAACCCGCCACAGCTGCCGCTACATATTCGGGCCGCTTCAACCGGCCTTCGATTTTAAAGGATGTCACACCGGCATCCGCCAGCTGTTCCAGGCTTCCAAGAACTGAGAGATCTTTCAGGGAAAGGGCATAGGATCGTTCATTCAACCGAAAATCCAGGCGGCAGGGTTGAGCGCACAGACCTCGGTTGCCGCTGCGTCCGCCGATCATGGAGGACAGATAGCAATTTCCGGAAACACTGGTGCAATGAGCGCCGTGGACGAACACCTCCAAGGGCAGATTCGTCGCCTCGGCGATCTGCCGGATCTCTTCCATGGAAAGCTCCCTGGCCAGTACGACCCTATCAAAGCCCATATGCTCCAGTAAAGAAACTCCCCAGGTATTGTGGATCGCCATCTGCGTGGATGCATGCACAGGCAATGCCGGGTACAGGTTCCTTGCCAAAGACGCTACGCCAAGATCCTGAACGATCAGTGCATCGACACCGGCCGAGGCAGCAACGGAAATCGCCTCCTCCACAAGGCTCAACTCCTCGTCCGTCACCAGCGTATTGAGCGTAACATAAACGCGTACGCCTCTGGCATGGCAATACGCTGTCACCTCCTCCAACTCCCGGCTGTTGAAATTGCGAGCGCCCTGTCTGGCATTGAAGCCCTGCAATCCGAGGTAGACTGCATCCGCTCCGGCCCCCACGGCAGCTTCCAACTGCTGTCGGTTTCCGGCAGGAGCTAATATTTCAAGGGTCGAATCCATGGTTGACATATTAATACTTGCTCAACAGGCCGTCGTCGATGGGTATGACACAGCCGTTGACTCCGTTGGCTTTCTCCGAACAAAGAAACACCATGACTTCTGCCACTTCTTCTGTAGAGAGGGCTTTATTTCGCATATGCTTGGTCTGAATCTCATCCCAGGTTCCACGCTCTTTATCGATATCCAGCATGGGCGTGTCGATGACGCCGGGGGCTACGGCCAGTACCCGAATTCCGTAGGGCGCCAGTTCGAGGGCTGCCGATTTGGACATCATGGAAATTGCGCCCTTGCTGGCGTGATAGTGAATGATTTTCGGACTGGCTACCTCGTAAAAGACGCTGGATACATTCATGATGACCCCTTTGATCTCAAGCTCGATCATCTTGCGCGCTGCGGCCTGCATGCCGAAAAAACAACCATACTGGTTGACCTTGATCACTTCGTCGTACTGATCGAGCGTCATATCGATAAAGGGCACGCTGGTACAAATCCCTGCATTGTTAACCATCACGTCGATCCGACCCCAGGCTGCCACGGTCTGATCGATCAGGCTGCGCACTTGAGCCTGGTCCGACACATCTCCCTGAAAAAATTTCAGATCGTCGCTCTTTGCCTCTTCGGCCAATTCCTGCAGCTTATCCAGTCGCCGCCCCGTGGTCATGACTTTATATCCGTGCTCCAGAAATTTCAGCACGCAGCCCTTTCCGATCCCGGTGGCTCCGCCGGTCACCACTGCTACTCTTTGTTCTGTTTTCATGCTTCTATCCTCCTGTTAACTAATAGATCTGCTTTTTTAGTACATGACGTCCCCGCCGTTCACTTCGATCACCTGCCCCGTCATAAAGGATGCCTCATCCGAAAGCACAAAACGAACGATCGGCGCAATGTCTTGGGGCAAGCCTATTTTCCCCAGTGGAATGTCTGAGCGGATCAGATCTCTGGAAATCGGCATCTCATCCAAGATGCGGGTTTCGACAAAGCCCGGCGATACGGCGTTGACGCGGATCCCTTTGGAAGCAAACAGCTTGGCAAAGGTAATCGTCATGTTGTTGATAGCCGCCTTGGATGTTCCGTAAGGCATGCTTACAAAAGCGCCGCCCGTTTTCCCCGCGCCGGAGGAGATGTTCACGATGCTGCCGCCCGGGGCGGTCATTTTCTCCAGTGCGTGCCGCGTGCAGAAATACGTTCCCTTCACATTGATGCCAAACATCAAATCCCAGTGCGCCTCTTTCAAGTCCTTATACTGAACGTAGGGACATACCGCCGCATTGTTCACTAAATAGTCGATGGTCTCCAGAGAATCGATGCTCCGGATCACTTCTTCTTCCTTGGATACGTCGAAGGGCAGCGGAAGAATGTCTAATGACCGTTCTTTGGCTTCGTTCAACAACTCCAAAAGACTTTCCCGTGTACGTCCGTTGGCGTAAACTCTTGCACCGGCCGTCGCCAATTCCAATGCGATCTCTTTGCCGATCCCCTTGGCCGCTCCGGTGACGAGCGCGACTTTTCCTTTCATCGATAACCTCCCAATGTGATGTGCTATTTTTGTAGGAATCACAGCCATCCGACTGCAGTTCAGTGTACCATTCCCGCCCCCAAGCCGTCAATGCGCGTCGTTTTACAAACCCGCGCCTCCTGTGTTATGATACGTGACGAAGAAAGGATGTTGATATGAAACAACCGGAACTGCTGGCCCCGGCCGGCGACATGGAAGGCGCGCTGATCGCGCTGAAATATGGAGCGGACGCCTTGTTTTGCGGCGGACCGATGCTGCAGCTTCGGGCAGATACGGCCGGTATGGACGCAGATGCTTTGTCACGGGTTGCCAGCGCTGTTCACAAACGGGACAAGAAGCTCTATGTGACGGTAAACAGCTTTGTATACAACAAGGAGATCTCCGTTTTGGCCGATTATGCGCGAGAGCTTCGATCCATCGGCGCAGACGCTCTTATCGTATCGGACATCGGCGCGCTGGCAGAAATCAGAGAAACCCTGCCGGATATGGAGCTTCACCTGAGCACACAAGCCAACTGCATGAACTGGAGGGCAGCGCGTGTTTATTACGATCTGGGCGTGCGCCGTATCGTTTTGGCCAGAGAATTGTCTATTCCCCAAATTGCGGAGATACGCAAAAACATTCCCGAAGAGCTGGAACTGGAGGCCTTTGTCCACGGCGCCATGTGCATGTCTTATTCAGGACGTTGCCTGATCAGCTCTTTTCTGACAGGCCGCAGCGCCAACCGGGGGGACTGCACGCAGTCCTGTCGCTGGAACTACCACCTGACAGAAGAAAAGCGGCCGGGCGAGTATTACCCGGTCTTCGAAGACGAAAACGGGACCGCCGTCCTCAGTTCCAAAGAGCTATGCTGCATCTCCTTTTTGGATCGGCTTCGGGACGCAGGCGTTTCCTGCTTTAAGATCGAAGGGCGCATGCGAACGCCCTACTCCATCGGCGTCACTGTCAACGCCTACCGAATGGCTCTGGACGGAACCGCTTCCGTAGCCGAATTGCGCAGAGAACTGGAGACGACCAGTCACCGACCCTATTGCAGCGGATTTTATTTAGAGGAACCGGAAGCTCTTGCGCCGGACACCACGGGATATGTCAGGGACTGGCTTTTCGTCGCCACCGCGATGCAGGATGCCGCAGAGGGCGCTGTCATCATTCAGACCCGTAATCGTTTCGCTGTAGGCGACACGCTGGAAGTCCTTTCACCGGGTAAAACGGGACGGCCCTTCAGCGTAGAGCGCATTGTGGACGATACCGGAACCGAACTACCTTTTTCCAATGTGCCCATGCGCATTCTGACCATCAATTGTCCCTGGGATGTACGGCAGGGAGATCTCTTCAGAAAGTCGTTAGTATAAAACGGCTGTCTTGTCTGTTATAAAAAGTTGGTATATAATTAACAATTGATGAAAACGTTATTTTCAATAAATTGAATGAAAGCGAGAGTTGTCATGAGCCCATTGAACGATTTTTCCAAACTGGAGCCGGCAGTTTTCCTAAAAGCCAAGGAAGCTTACGGGACACCCGCGTATCTGTACGACGAAGCCCTGATCATACAGCGATGCAAGGCAGTGCTTGACATGCCCAACGCCTACGGATTGGGCGTTCGATATGCGATGAAAGCGAACTCCAACCGAACGATCCTGCAGATCGTAGAGAAGCATGGCCTTTTGATCGACGCCAGTTCCCTGAACGAAGCGAAACGGGCCGTCATGGCAGGCATCGCACCCGCAAAGATCTTTCTGACCACCCAGGAAGTCCCTGCCGGACAAGAGCGAAAAGATTTGGAAGACCTGATGAAAAAGGGCCTCAAATACAATGTATGCTCCATGCGCCAGTTGGAATTGATTGCCGACTTTGCCCGTGAAAACGGCATCGACCTGTCCATGCGCATCCACCCGGGGATCGGTTCCGGAGAAAGCGCGACCCGCAACACAGGCGATAAGTATTCCTGTTTCGGCGTCCACCGTTCCGATCTGGAAGCAGCTCTGCAGTACGGAAAGGACAAAGGCATTCGCTTTACCGAAGTTCATGTCCACATCGGCTCCGGCGGCGATCCCGAAATCTGGAGAAGCAACATCGATCTGGAGCTGGGCATTATAGAAGAGCACTTCCCCGACTGCGATACCGTCAGTTTCGGCGGCGGACTCAAGGAAGCCCGTATGCCGGGAGAGATTTACGCGGATATCGAGTATCTTGGAAACTATGCCAAGGAGCGGATCGAAGCGTTTTATGAGCGAAACGGCCGCAAACTGAAGATGGAAATCGAACCGGGCACGTTCATTGTCGCCAATGCGGGATACGCCGTCACAGAAGTTCTGGACAAAAAGACCACCGGCGATGACGGATTCAATTTTATCGTCGTAAACGGGGGCATGGAGATCAATGCCAGACCGACGATGTATGGCTCCCAGCATCCTTTCTATGTCATCTCGAAGGATGGAAGCCTGCTGTCCACAGAATTTGATCTGCCGGATACCGGCTATAACGCCATCATCGTGGGACGCTGCTGCGAAAGCGGAGACTCTCAGTGTCTGGACAGCCAGCACAACATCATCGAGCGAAAGATGGCCGAGCCCGAGCTCGGAGATCTGATCGTGATCGGCGGTGTGGGCGGCTATTGTTCCTCCATGACGCCCTTCAACTATAACTCCCATATCCAGATCCCAGAGATCCTGGCTGCCGCAGATGGTACCCTGCAGTTGATCCGCAAGGCCCAGACCCTGGAGCAGATGGTTCAGAACGAACTATAGCGCACGCAATCGAAAAGCTGCGGAAAGAAAAATTCTTTTCGCAGCTTTTTTCGTGCACATCGGCATGTGTCTTCTATTGATTGAAATAGCGAAAACTGATCGTCGTATCAAAGAATCGCTTCAACGCTTTTCTGCGCTTAAACGGCTGGATAATATCGATGGCGATGCCATGAAAGGCCTCCCAGGTCAGTACCCAGCCGCCGATAAGAAGGCTTTCCATCAGAACAGACGAAAGGATCGTATCGGTCTCCTTCCCGCTCAGGATGGTATAAAGAAGCAGGAGCGTTAGAGCGATGAGCAGCAAGATGCCCGAGCCGGAAACGATCCGCTTCACCTCCTTTTTTTCCCAACAAATCAGCGCATTGTAAAAGTTCCGGTAGCTGGTGCGGATCGTTTCTTCCTGCTGCGGATCCTGCGTCCCTGTCTCCAGATAAAACTGAATTTCCAGTTCTTCTTTCAGAGGGATGTCTTCCGAGCATTCGATCAGAAACGCTGCCAGCTCGGGGTGCATATCTCTCTTTTTAAACGCTGCATTGTCCCATTCGTGGAAGAATTCAAGATAATTGTTCAGTGATACTTCGATGATGATTTTTCCGTTGGCAGGATTTCGCTGAAATATTTTTTCATAATTTTTTTTCATGATTCATTCTCCGGATCCTTCGATCCTCTGTCAGACGTTGAATAAAAAGTGCATCACGTCGCCGTCCTTTACAACGTACTCTTTCCCTTCGCTTCGTACCAGTCCTTTTTCCTTTGCCGCAGCGATATTGCCTCCGCTTTCAATGAGTTTGTCATAGGCGATGGTTTCGGCCCGTATGAAGCCCTTTTCGAAATCCGAATGAATCTTCCCGGCGGCCTGGGGCGCCTTGGTGCCACGACGGACGGTCCATGCCCGCACCTCCGGTTCACCGGCGGTCAGAAACGAAATGAGGTCCAGCAGCTTATAGGATGCTTTGATCAACTGTTCCAGCCCGGATTGCGCAATACCAAGCTCCTCGAGAAACATCTGCTTTTCTTCTTCGTCCAGCTCTGCGATCTCCGCTTCCACCTTGGCTGAGATCACCACAACTTCCGAGCCTTCTGCCGCGGCAAATTCCTCCACCTGACGGACAAAGGGATTATCGTCGCCCGCTCCGACCTGATCTTCGGCTACATTTGCAGCGTAAATGATCGGCTTGCCGGACAGCAGATTCAATTCGCGCACGATTTCCGCCTCCGCCTCGTCAAGATGCAAGGTCCGGGCGGATTTTCCTTCTTCCAGAACTTTTTGAAGGCGCAGCAGCAGGTCCATTTCTCCGGCCAGACTTTTATCCGCTTTGGCGCTCTTCCGGAGCTTCTGGATGCTGCGGTCCAGCACCTCCATGTCTGACAGGATCAACTCCGTATTGATGATTTCGATATCCGACAGCGGATCGATCTTGCCGTCCACGTGGACCACTCCGGGATCCTCAAAGCATCGGACTACGTGCACGATGGCGGCCACTTCCCGAATATGCCCCAGGAATTTATTGCCCAAGCCCTCGCCTTTGGAGGCGCCCTTCACCAAACCGGCGATATCGTAAAACTCAATGGTCGTATAAATCGCCCGCTTGGCGTGATACATCTCATGCAGCACCTTGATCCGCTCATCGGGCACCGTCACGACGCCTACGTTGGGTTCGATGGTACAGAAGGGATAATTCGCGGCTTCGGCGCCCGCCTTCGTAATGGCATTGAACAAAGTGCTCTTGCCCACGTTGGGCAGTCCTACAATTCCCAGTTTCACTTTTTTTTCTCCTTATATCCATAAATGACCAGACAGAGCACGATCACGGCAACGCTGAGCAGCTGAGCTTGCCTGAAGGGTCCCAGCATCAGACTGTCCGTACGCAGGCCCTCCACAAAAAAACGTTCTGCCGAATAGAATCCCGCATACATCAGAAAAATCTGACCGTCAAACTTTTTACGTCCGGTTCTGTCGTACCAGATCAGGAAGATGCAGAGTAGAAAACACCAGACAGATTCGTACAGGAAGGTGGGGTGCACGGCATTTCCGTTCACGATCACCGCCCAGGGAAGATCTGTGGGACCGCCGTGGGCTTCGCTGTTGAAAAAATTCCCCCATCGTCCGATGGCTTGCCCCAGGGCTATGGAAGGAGCGATCAAATCGATGTATTTTGGAATATCCAGTTTCCAGCGACGGCTCAGGATGATGCCCACGGCAATACCCAGAATCAATCCGCCGTGTATAGCCAACCCGCCGGAGCGAAAGTTCAGCAGTTTTTCAGGATACTGAGCATAATAGCTCCATTCGAAAAGAACGTAATAGAGTCTTGCTCCAATGGCACCTGCCGGGATGCAATACAAAGCAATGTCCACGGTGCGATCCCGGTCCAACCCTGCACCGGGAGCCCGCAGGTAAGCCAAGGCCACCGCAGCCATCATGCCCGAAGCGATCAAGATGCCGTACCACATCACATCTAAACCGAACAACGTAAAAGCGACTCGGCCCGGAGAGGTCATCATACCTTGCCCCCACAGGAAAGGAAGAGCTCATAAGCGGTTTTACGGATGAAGTCTTCGAAATCCGGCACATTGGTTTCATTGCCGGCAAAGCACAGCACAAACGGCTCCCGTGCATACACCAGGGCTACGTCGTTGGTGATGCCTTCGTCTTCTCCGGTCTTGTGTGCAATCGAAGCCGCATCGCCGATGATGCCGGGGATCTTGTGATTGATCTGCTGTTTCATCAGCATATCCTCGATATAGATCGAAGTGGTTTCATCCACAAATTTCCTTTGATAGATCTGCTCCAGCAAACCGCCCATCTCCGCCGGACTGAATTCGTTTTCAATGCCTCGGGACGCAGCTTCGCTGTCAAACAAAAAACGATTGAGCCGGGTGACCGAAAGGCCCATCTGTCGGAACGCCTCGTTCAGCACATCGAGCCCAAACCGCCGAATCAGCAGGTTGGTCGCCGAATTGTCGGAAATGGTGATCATCAACTCGCAAAGCGTGGCGATGGAAACTTCCGGTTCATCGCTGAACGCGCGCAAAGCCCCACAGCCACCGAGTTTGTCGGCATGTCTGCATCGGATCTTCTCTTCCATCCGGACCTGACATTGACGCGCCAACTGACAGATATGCATCAAAATAGGCAGCTTGATCACAGAGGCCGGGCCAAAAGATTCTTTCGACCGATATTCGATCGTCTCTCCCGTACTTAAATTCTTAAAGTACATGCCGTTGTGTCCCGGCATGGAAGCAATCTGCTCCAATATGCATTCTTTCATCATGTGTTCTCCCCTGCAGTTCGATATTTCCGCCAGTTTACTGTCCGTAGCGAACTGAGCGACCCAGCGTTTCGTTGACGAGCTGTCCGTGATCCACAGCGATCTGTCCGTTGATCACAACATAGGCAATTCCCTCCGGCGGCAATGCCGGATCTTCGTAAGTCGCCCGATCCTGCAGCTTATCGTAGTCAAACAGAGTGACATCCGCATCCGAACCCGCGCACAAATTCCCCTTCCGCGACAACTTCAACCGTTCGGCCGGCATGTCCGTCATTTTTCGAAGTGCTTCTTTCAGTGAAATCTTTCCGTTTTTCACATATTGGCATAGGAGCCGCGGAAACGCGCCGGCAGCCCGAGGATGCCCCTTGATTCCGCTTCTGAGTCCGTCGCTGGCCAGCATCACATGGGGATGCTTCAGGGCCAGAACAATATCCTCCGGCTTCATAAAGTACCCGATCGTCTTTGCCCAGGGCTCATTGGCTCTGGCCCAGTCGAAGATCTCTTTGGTACACCGCATTCCGGCATAGCGTCCGTCCACCAGCTGAACGCTGTCATAGCCGGCCTGATAGTCCTCCAGAAATCCCTCGTCGTAAGTGGTTGCGCCGATGGTTGTGCTGAATGCATCGTAAGGATAGCAGTCACAGCACATATCCACGCCCTGACTGCGATACCGGTCCAGATTTTCCAAGAGTCTTTCCATTTGTCCGTATCCCCCCATGCTTCCCACATGGGAGATCTGAACACGCACGCCGGCTTCCCGAGCGATCTTTGCCATTTCTTCCACAGCTTCGAACACGCCGTTCACATCCTTGCGCACATGAGCTGTCACCAATCTATCCTCCGGATGGCACAGCCTGGAGAGACGGATGATTTCCTCCCAGGAGGTGCCGGGAACATACTTGACTCCGAAGGATACACCCATGCAGCCTTTGGCAAGAAAGTCCGCTGTCATCTTTTCCATCCGGTCCAGGATCTCATCGGTGACGGGCGCGTACTTATCGGCTCCGCCGCAGGCCTCTCGCACGAAGGTATGGCCGGCAAACAAGCCCATGTTGACGCAGTTCCCGTGACGGTCCATGTAGTCCATGTACCGATCCGGCGGATAGTAGTTCTCGCCGCAGTTTCCGCCCATGCAGGTGGTAACGCCCATGAGGGCCATGGATCGGGCGATATCCTGCCCCATTGTCCCCGTTTTCTCGTCGAAAGGGTCCTCGTGCATGTGCAGATCAACAAAGCCCGGACTGACAATCAAGCCGCGGGCATCGATGACCTGATCTGCGTCAGGCTCATCGTCGGTGATAGCCGCGATTTTTCCGTCCCGGATCAACAGATTCGTTGTTTTATCCAATTGCTGGCGGTGATCGATAACCCGTCCGCCTTTAATCAGCATGCTTCTCATATTCCCTCCTGTGTTCCGGCCAGAGACTACAACTCCCTGCGCCCCTCCATGGCCATGGACAGCGTCACCTCATCCGCATACTCCAGATCTCCGCCTACGGGGATCCCGTGGGCAATCCGAGTCACCTTGATGCCCGATGGCTTGATGAGCCTGGCAATATACATCGCCGTCGCTTCTCCTTCGATGTTGGGATTTGTGGCCAGGATCACCTCTTTCACATCGTTCTGCTGCAACCGGAGAATGAGTGATTTAAGATTGATTTCCTCGGGACCGATCCCGTCCATGGGCGAAATGGCACCGTTCAGCACATGATATTTCCCTCGATACTCCTTGATCCGCTCCATGGCGGACACATCTCTGGGACTTTCCACCACACAGATCACATCGGAATCTCTTCCTGTATCCGAGCAGACCGAACAGGGGTCCACGTCGGTCAGGTTGCCGCAGACTGAACAATATTTCATGTTCGCTTTGGCCTGGACGATGGCATCCGACAAGGCAGCCACTTCCGCTTCGGATAAAGACAAAATATGAAAAGCCAGCCGCTGGGCGCTCTTGTAGCCGATCCCCGGCAGCTTTGACATCTCTGCAATGAGCCGGGTCAACGGCTTTGCATAATACTTCATCTGCATTCTGTTTACATCATTCCGGGGGGCAAGCCCATACCGCCGGTGACTTTGCTCATCTCGGACTGGCTGATCTCATCGATCTGGCGCAGCGCTTCGTTGGTGGCCACCAGGATCATATCCTGAAGCATCTCCACATCCTCCGGATCACATACATCGGGTCGGATGGATACACTTACCAGCTGATGTTTTCCGTTGACGATGACGCTGACGGCACCGCCGCCGGCCGTAGCTTCCGCCTGTTTTTCGTCGATCTCAGCTTGAACCGCTTCCATTTTTTGCTGCATCATCTGAAGCTGTGCCATCTGCGCCTGCATATTGTCTTTTTTGCCGCCGGGTTTTTTCCCAGCCTTCATTCCCTTACCCATTTTTGATCCTTTCCTGATGTCTATATGAATGATTCCTGTACTTCCGCATCCTTGAGAAGAAGATGCATCCTGAGCCGTCTCCCTGTATTTTCTTCCAGGATCTCCTCCAGCAGCTTTTCTTCTTTTTTGAACTGCTCTTCCTGTATGCTGTTGCTGATCTGTACCGTGAATATATGGTCGGAGATTTCCCGCAGCACACTGCCGCAGGTCCTGGCCATTTTAGAGATCCGTTCATCCTCCATGACGCGGCGCCAGAGTTCCGCTTCGCCCGGTTCCCCGTGGGAAGCTCCCGCTGCAGGCGCCGGAGTGCGGGACGCCGGTCCTTCGGGTTTCCTCGTCTTTATTTCCGTTGAAGGAGCTTTCACTTCAGCCGGTTTTTTCCGCACCGGTTCTTCCGGTCGCTCTTCCCCGGCAGAGGCCATCCGAACGATGGCCAATTCCACGATCACCCGGGGCTTGGGCGACCATTTCGCATCGGTGAGCGCAGCGGACAGCTCGATAATGCAGCGCTTGATTTCCGTTAAAGGGATGCAATCCGCCTGCTGCTGCAGACGCCGGATATTCTCCGTCGACAGATTCAGCACGTGCTCGGGCTTGTCCACATATTTAATGATCAGCAGGCTTCGGAAATGCTCCACCCAATCTCGGGCAAATTGGTTCACCTCTTTGCCCTGGCTCAGTGCCGCGTCAAAAATCAGCAAAGCTTCCCCTACCTGCCGGTCCATCACTCTTTGGGTAATATCCAGAAAAATTTCCTGTCCGCACATCCCCAAAAGCTCCAGCACCACTTCCCTTGTGACAGCTCCGTTCCCCGCTGCGCAGCGATCCAGAAGAGACAATCCGTCCCGCACGGAGCCGTCGGCATTGGAGGCAATGAGAGCCAGAGCATCTTCCCCTGCCTCGATCCCCCGTTCCTTGCAGATTTCAGCAAAGCGGTGCCGGATCAAATCCTCGGAAACTCTGTGGAAGTCCAACCGCAGGCAGCGAGACAGGATCGTGGCCGGCAATTTTTGCGGTTCCGTGGTCGCAAGGATAAAGACGATGCTTTCGGGCGGCTCTTCCAGCGTCTTGAGCAGCGCATTGGCCGCCGGAGTGGAAAGCATGTGCGCCTCGTCGATAACGTAAACCTTGCTGCGTCCCGAAGCAGGGGGATAGTTGACGCTTTCCCGCAACTCCCGGATGTTATCCACACCGTTGTTGGAGGCTGCATCGATCTCAATCACGTCCACGAAGGTGCCGGCGGCAATATCCCGACAGACGGCACATTCTCCGCAGGGACGCTGTCCCTGCGGAGCCAGGCAGTTCAGGCCCTTGGCCAGGATCCTGGCCGTGGACGTCTTGCCCGTTCCTCTCGTTCCGCAAAAAAGGTAGGCGTGGCCTGTGGTCCCGGCATCGAGTTGATTTTTCAAAATACGGACGATGTGCTCCTGACCCAGTAGTTCCTGAAATGTTTCCGGCCGATAGCTCCGGTACAATGCCTGATACATGCCCATCCTTTCTTAAAAAAAGAATTGCCTTCGGTTAGCCCCGCCGACCCGTGGAACAGGCTTTTCTGCGGCACATAAGAGATTCCGCTTATCGCTGCTTCCTTCCGGACCTGACGAGGTTCACAGATTCTTATTGCGCAGGACCCAGACCGCAGCCGACGAAGCTATCCCAAGGCAATTCTCATGATCATATTACACAAATGATTATATGGTTTTTCGGTTCCATAGTCAAGAAAGCTATCGCACAATGCGATACAGTTCATCACTGCCCGGCGGATCGATGATCCTCTCACTGCCGTCGGTCCCGACGATCACACGACCTTCTTCTCCGGGACGCACTTCTCCGATCCTTGCAAAAGACACGTCCGCCGACGCCAGTGCAACTTCCAGATCTCCGGCCCGTTCCGGATGTACGATGATCATCATGCTGCCCGATGAGATCAGCCGAAGCGGATCAATTCCGAAATGTCCGGTGATCTTCCGGATGATATCGGTCACGGGAATCGCCTCCTCCCGGAGACGAAGTCCGGCATCGGCGATCTCCGCCAATTCCCAGACAGCGCCCAGCACACCGCCTTCCGTGATGTCATGCATGCCGGAAGTGCCCACCTTTCCGGCGGCAACGCCTTCCTTCAGTACGCTCACCCGTTTCAGATACTCTTTGGCTTCAGCCAGTTCGTCTTCCGTAAGAACCTCTCTCAGCTCGGATTCGTAATCGCTGGCCAGAATACCACAGCCTTCCAGCCCTGCATATTTGGTCATATAGATGAGATCGCCGGGGCGCATGCCCGAAGCCCTCTGGGAACCTCCCGCAAGGGCTCTGCCCACGGCTGTGGACACGATGACCGGCCGGTTTACGGCCGGTGTGATCTCCGTATGCCCCCCGATAATTTCAACCCCAAGTTCCCTGCTCACTTCCGCGGCTTGCTCCATGATCCTGCGCACATCGCCGGCCGTGGTGCCCGGAGGCAGCAGGACTGCAAGCATGATGCCCAGCGGCTCCACACCGTTGGAAGCAATATCATTGCAGGTAATGTGGACCGCCAGCCGTCCGATGTCGGAAATCGCGGCTGTGATCGGATCGGTGGACATCACGCATTCGTAGGGACCGAAATCCAGCGTGGCGCAGTCTTCTCCGACTCCCGGCCGGACCAGTACTTCCTTGCGCCGGTGTTCGACATTTTGAAATACCAGTTTTTCCAAAAGCTCCGCATCCAACTTCCCGGGCTTCAGAATGATATGATCCATTTATTACTGCGCTCCTTCGGTTTCCCGACCCATCAATTGCATAAACTCTTCTTCTTCCAGTATCGGCACCCCGAGATTCCGGGCCTTGGTCAATTTGCTTCCGGCGGCTTGACCGGCTACAACGTAGTCGGTTTTTGACGATACGCTGGAGGAAGCTTTTCCCCCCATTTTCTCGATCAGCGCTGCGGCGTCCTGCCGTGTCATGCCAACCAGTGTCCCGGTGAGCACAAAGGTCTTGCCTGCAAAACGGTCGCTGCGCCCCTCTCCGGCTCTGGACATCATATTGACGCCTGCTTCGGACAAGCGCCGGATCAGCGCCCGGTTCTTCTCTTGCCGGAAAAAATCCACCACCTCGCCGGCTACCACATCCCCGAAATCACGAAGTTGGACCAGGGCTTCCGCCGGCGCGTCCATGATCTCCCACATGGAACCGTAGGCTTCCGCCAGGATCTTGGCGGATTGCTTTCCCACGTTGCGGATCCCAAGACCGGTGATCAGACGGTCAATATCGTTTTCCTTGGAGCGCTCGATGGCCTCCAGGATAGTATCCACCGACTTCTGCTTGCCCACGATCCCTTCTTCGATCAGGGTTTCCCTGTGTTCTTTCAATCCATAAATATCCGCCGCATCTCGGATATATCCTTCGGAGATCAGCGCTTCCACCGCCATGGGTCCAAAGCCTTCCAAGTTCATAGCGTCTTTGCTCACAAAATAGGCCAGGGAGCGACTGTCCTTGGCAGGACAGCGATCTCCCGTACAGTAGAGATGCGCGCCATCCTCCTCCGTTGCTGCCGGCGAACCGCAGACAGGGCACCTATCAGGCATGACGAATCGGGTGGTGCCCTCCGGTCGCTTTTCATGAACAACACTTACCACTTCAGGGATGATGTCGCCTGCCTTCTGAACCAGAACCGTGTCTCCGATCCGAATATCTTTCTCGTCCATGTAAGCCTGGTTGTGGAGCGTTGCCCGCGCAACGGTGGTCTCGGCAAGGCGAAGAGGCTTGAGCCGCGCCAAAGGGGTCATCCGACCGGTCCGTCCCACCTGGATGGTGATATCCTCCAAGAGGGTCTCTTTTTGCTCGGGCGGATATTTATAGGCAATGGCCCAGCGGGGCACCTTGGACGTCATGCCCAATTGCCGGCGCATCGCCAGATCGTCCACCTTCACTACCGCGCCGTCCAGCGGATAGTTGAGACTGTGACGGCTCCTGGCGATATCCTGAATAGCCGCCCACACTTCGTCACCGGTCCGGGCTTCCCGGATGTCCGGGCTCACGACAAATCCCTGGGTCTCCAGCCACTCCAGCGTTTCCTTGTGAGATGCGAACACCTTATTCCGGGCGATTTCAAGGTTGAACGCGAAAAAATCCAACTTGCGGCTGGCCACGATATCCGGATCCAGCTGCCGCATGGCGCCGGCGGCGCTGTTTCGCCGGTTCTGATACATTTTGCCTCCGGTCAGCGCCTGCCGCTCATTGGCAGCGGCGAAGCTTTCCGACGACATATACACTTCGCCCCGGAGCTCTACATAGTCCAACGGCTCCGGGATCCGGCGGGGAATGCCGCGTACGGACAGCGCGTTCTCATAGACGCTCTCACCGATGATTCCGTCTCCACGGGTAATGGCATCCTCCAGGATGCCCCTCCGATACCGCAGGACCAGGGTCAATCCGTCGATCTTCTTTTCCACCACGAACACAACATCGGGCTGTTCCTTGCGGATCCTATCCACAAACGCATCCACCTCTTCTTTGGAGAAAGCATCCTGAAGGGATACGATTGGAACGTCGTGGGCCGCTTTTCGCAGCGTCCGCTTGACACCGCCGCCCACACTGCGCGTAGGGGTATCTGCGCGGACCAGTTCCGGATACGCATCCTCCAGTTGCCGAAGCTCCACGGACAGGCGGTCATATTCATAATCGCTGATCTCGGGATCGTCCTCTTCGTAATACAACCTGTTGTGACGCTCGATGAGCTCATAGAGCTCGCGCATTCTATCTTTTGTGTTCATGACTCTTCCACCATGTGCATCGGCGCCAGATCCTTAGCCAGCTTCTTGGTTCCGTGGGCATCAAAAATCACGGTCAAGACATTCCCCGATACATCGATCACTGTACCCGGTCCGAACTTGTCGTGGTGTACCTGCTGTCCCGCGAGTACTTCCTTTCCCGCCAGGGTCTGATGTGCGTCAGTTTTGCCCCGGGTCGCCTGGATACTGGCCAGAGGCGATACGTAGGGGCCGTCCGAATACGGCGCTTTCGTATCGTATCGCGCAAAGGAAACGCCGGCAGATTTTTTATCGTAGACCGCATCTCCGCTCATGACGCTGCGATCGATCTCCTTTAAAAATAACGATTCGCTCGTCAGCTCCGTTTTTCCGTAGAGCATCCGCCACTCAGCGCTGGTCAGGAACAGCATCTTTTTTGCCCGGGTCATGCCCACATAGCAGAGCCGCCGTTCCTCTTCCATCCCTTCGCCCTTATCGATAGTACGATAGCTGGGAAAGATCCCGGTCTCCATGCCGGGCATAAATACCACGGGAAACTCAAGCCCTTTGGCGGAATGAAGCGTCATCAGGGAAACCGCGTCTTCCCGGGGGTCGTGATTGTCCACATCGGCAAGCAACGTCAGCTCTTCCATGAAAATCTCCAGGGTTAAGGTCTCTCCCCGCTCGCTCTTCTCTTTTTCCTTTTCCGTAATGACGGATTTGAATTCCATCAAATTCTCAACGCGACTGTCGGACTCCACGGTGTTTTGTTCCTCCAGAGCCGACAGATAACCTGTCTTGATCAGAATAGCGTCGTAAAGATCCAAAACACTCATATTAGCCTGCTCGATATGCAGTCCGTCGATGGCCGACACAAAAGCATGGAGGCTCTCCGCCGTTTTATTCGGAAAGCTGTCCACGATCTCCCTGTCTTTCAGCACTTCCATCAGATTTTGTTCCCGGACCGCCGCCAGTGTGCGGAGCGTTTCCTGGGACTTGGCGCCCAGACCTCTTTTGGGTTCGTTGATGATCCGCATCAGTCCCGCATCGTCCCGGGGATTCACCACCAACCTCATGTACGCAAGAATATCCTTAATCTCTTTTCGGTCGTAGTAGCGCAAGCCTGAAAGCACTTGATAGGGAATCCCTTTGGCCGACAGGGCCTCTTCAAAACGTCTGGACTGCACGTTCGTCCGATAGAGAACGGCAAAATCCGAAAACGTGAGCCCGGAATCCTTACGCATCAGCGCTTCGATACGGCCGCCGATGTAACGGGCTTCCTCCTTGTCGTCGGAGGCTCTGTAGTATTGTATCTTCTCGCCCTTATCCGCTCGAGTCCACAGCTTTTTCGCTTTGCGGCCCCGATTCCTGGAAATGACGCTGTGAGCGCCGTCCAGGATATAAGCGCTGGACCGGTAATTTTCTTCCAGCTTGATGACCTTTGCTCCGGGAAAGTCTTTTTCAAATTCCAGGATATTGCGGATATCCGCGCCCCGCCACTGGTAGATGCACTGATCGTCATCCCCGACCACACAGATGTTTCCGTGCTGCTCGGCCAACATTTTGACCAGCTTATACTGCAGCAGGTTTGTGTCCTGGTATTCGTCCACCATCAAGTATTGAAACTTCCTCTGATAATAAGCAAGGATCTCCTGGTTGTTCTCCATAAGCTGGACCGCTCGCAGGATCAGATCATCAAAATCCATGGCATTGTTCTTTTTCAAGACTTTTTCATAGCGGTCGTAGAGTTCCGACAGCTCCTGATATCCCACCCGGCCGCCGTTGTCGCGCCTGTATTGTGCGGGTCCGATGGCCTGCTCCTTGGCATTGGAAATCTCGCTGATCACATAAGCCGGCGCAAACCGCTTGGGATCCAACTCCATCTCTTTTAACAGCGTTTTGACAATGGACTTTTGATCGACAGGATCGTAGACCACAAAGTTTTTTGCATAGCCGGCCTGCTCGGGGTGCAGGCGAAGAATGCGCAGACAGGCCGAATGAAATGTCTGGATCCACATGCCCTGCACGGAGCCCACCAGGACTTCCACCCGCTCCCGCATTTCCGCGGCTGCCTTGTTGGTGAAAGTGACTGCCAGGATGGAACGGGGTTCCACGCCGGCGTCCCGGATCATGTACGCGATGCGGTGGGTCATGGTACCGGTCTTTCCGCTGCCGGCGCCGGCCAGAATCAGCAGCGGACCTTCCAGCGACGTGGCTGCTTCGTATTGCTGTGGATTCAGTTTTTGCAAATAGTCGATCATCGTTCCTCCTTGTGACACTCTGCCCTAAATTATAACATAAAGAGACAGCCTGGAGGGCTGTCTCTTTTGTTTTTTTCCTGTTTTGAGACGGTGTCAGTTGCCGCATTCAATGGAAATCTCGTTGAAGGTTTTCAGCAGGGAATCGATGGTGCAGGAATCCTTTCCCGTCTCTCGGGTATCGATGACGGACCACCCTTCGTGCATCATGACCAGACGGTTGCCGTACTCGACGGCAAAACGAAGATTATGGGTGACCATCAGTGCCGTCAGTTGCTTTTCTTCGATAACGCGCAGCGTCAGTTCCATGACGGTCTCCGAGGAGCGGGGATCCAGCGCTGCCGTATGTTCATCCAAGATCAAGAGGTCGATGGGGGTCATGGTTGCGATCAGAAGGGCCAGCGCCTGACGCTGCCCGCCGGAAAGGGCCCCCACAAGGATATCCAGTTTGTCTTCCAGTCCCAACTGGAGGAGCTGCAGCCGGCTGCGATAGTAGTCAGTCCGCTTCTTGCTGACGCCTTTGCGCAAGCCGAAGGCTCCGCCCTTATTGTCGGCCAAAGACAAGTTCTCCATGATGGTCAGATTCGGACAGGTCCCCGCCGCCGGATTCTGGAATACTCGGCCGATATTGGCGGCGCGCCGATGCTCCGGCATGCCGGTGATGTCGTTTCCCTTGAGATAAATCTTACCCTTGTCTGCTGCTAGGCTGCCGCAGATCACGTTGAGCAAGGTAGTCTTGCCGGAGCCGTTGGATCCGACGATGGAAACAAACTCTCCGGGGTCGGCCGAAAAGTGAAATCCGTTGAAAACAGCGATTTCGTTCACCGTTCCCGGATTGAAATTCATATGGAGATCTTCCACACGGATCAGAGGTTCTTTACGATCGCTTTGCAATGCGCTTCCCTCCTTTCCGGTTGACCTTTTCCGATACGATGGCGGCGGTAAGAAGCACAGCCATCAGAAGCTTCAGATAACTGTTGGGCAAGCCCAGCTGCAGCGCGATCATCAGGCAAGCTTTATAGAGAATGGATCCCAGCACAGCCATGGTGACAAAACGGAAGAAGCCCAGACGACGGAATACGCTGATGCCGATGATCACCGAAGCCAGCGCCATAACCACCATTCCCTTGCCGGAGTTGATGTCCGCATTCTGGTTCAGCTGAGCCAAAATACAGCCGGCCAGGGCTGTACAGCCATTGCCGATGGCCAGACCCAGGATCTTCATGGACCCCGGGTCTCTGGCCAGATTCACCACGTACTGGCTGTTGTCTCCGGAGGCTCGCAGCAACAGTCCGTTTTTGGTGGATAGATACCAATCCAAGGCGTACTTGACCGCCACAGCGATCAGCGCCACCATGATCAGCTGCCGATGAGGGAAAAGCCCTTCCGGCAGCAGCTTGACAGGGCCGGAGTTGAAGATGGTGTCCAGATTGAAGAATTGCTTGATCGCCGAGCCGCCGGTAAGGATCAAATTCACCGACCACATGGCCGTCATCACCAGGATACCCGAAAGCAGATCCGTGATACCCAGCTTCACGTGGAGAACACCCGTCACGCAGCCGGCACAAGCGCCTGCGGCGAAGGCCGCAAGGCACACGAGCCAGGGATCGACGCCTGCGGTGATCAGCAGCGCGGCGATACAGGCGCCCAGGGGAAAGGTTCCGTCTACCGACAGATCCGGAAAGTCCAGGATCTTGTACGTGATATAGACGCCCATGGCCATGATGCCATAAATGAACCCTTCCCGCAGTACGACTTCAACCAAACCTGAAAACAGGTTCCAATCCATTATTCATTCCTTTCTCTGGCGCTTTGGTAGGCTTCAGGAAGAACCAGTTCGAATTTCCCCATATTGACTGAGGAATAGACCGGTTCGGAATCGGTAACGACCTGGACGGCCATGGTAAGGATTTCACTGCCTGACAGCACTTCGGCGGCCATGGTTCCTGTCGTATGTCCCAGCGCCACATAATCCAGAGTTTCGGATGCGACACATCCGTATTTTGCCACCTGTTCCTCTTCGGAGCCGTAGCAGGGAATGCCTGCCGGATCCGCAGCGGCTGTTACCATGGAGAAGTTGTTGACCACGTTGTTGTCCGTCAGATTATTGATGCAGTCCACGCCCGAGGCCACCAGCGAAGCAGCGCCCGAAGCGACCTCCGAAGCATCAGTGACGCCAACGGATACGATTTCAAACCCGAAGCTGCCGGCGAGCGCCTGATAGTTTTCCAGCTGAGCAAGTGAATTGGCTTCCGATGTGGTATAGAGAATACCGATAGTTTCCGCTTCCGGTTGGAAGGCCCGGATCATCTGAAGCTGACCCTCATAATTTAAGCCATCGCTGGTGCCTGTAGCGCCGGTGTTGGGTTCTTCAAGACTTTTCACGAGGCCTGCGCCCAGGGGATCCGATACTGCCGAGAAGATGACGGGGATGCCCGCATCCTTGGCCGCAGCGTAAGCCGGCATGGCGGAAGGGGTGGCGATGGCAATGATGATATCCATGCCGTTATTTACGAAATTCGCTGCCGCCAGGGCGTTGGTCTCGCTCTCGCCTTGTCCGTTCACAAATTCGATGGTACAGGTTTCTCCGTCCTTAAAGCCTGCCTCCGCCAGCCCCTGCACAATACCGTTATAGCAGTTGTCCAAGGATGCGTGAGGCGCAAACTGCAGGATGCCGATCTTTGGCAAGTCTTCCTCCTGCGGGCCGCCGGAACAGGCCGAGGCCGAGACGATCATCGTCAGCGTCAGCATCAAAATCAGACATTTTTTCATTGCTTTTTTCATTTTCTTTTCCTCCCTATGGATTGTTCGTGCTTTGGCTTGTGGCAGATGGACGCTCTTTTGCCGAAAGAGCGCTGATAAAAAAATCGCTCTTGTCCCTGTAACGGGACAAAAGCGATTGCTTCTGCGATACCACCCGAATTGACGATAAACGTCCACTCGCTTACGCGTACCATCATACGCGCCCCGATGGATAACGGGTGGGTTCCCGTCGGCATCTACTCGAAGTTTCCTTCTTTCAAGCCGCCCTCAGAAGTCCATTCAACTGCCGCGCCCTGTTCCGATCCCACCCTCCGGAACTCTCTGAAAGTTTGCTGTTGCAGTTTACTCGTCTTCATCAACGGTTTTCAATCATTGGATTGTTGTGAGTATTATAGCACGACGAAAAAGAGTGTCAAGCCCTATTTAAACTTTCTGCAGTTCGGTATTCGGAGCAATTCCTATAAAGAAGACAGCACTGCCGACCGACTGATAATTCCTTGCAATCGATTCTTCTCATCCACAACAGCGATGGGATATTTCGAATCGGCAGCGGTTTGCAGAATATCGCTCAACAATGTTTCAGGAGGTGTTGTGCAAACTTCTTTTTTTATAAAAGAGTCAAGAGGCAGGTTTTCTTTTCTCGCAAGCAAAGCATCATCTATCGTGATCACGCCCAGAAAACTCATCCGCGCGTCCACGGCATAAGCCGTAGAGACATCGTAGCTGCGCATTTCCCGGATCGCCTGCTCCGGCGCATCTTTCGGTCTGACAATACATCTTGGCGTCACCATGACGTGTTTGGCGGTAAAGACCTTCCCTCTGTCTGCACTGTCGATAAATTTGGAAACATACTCGTCCGCAGGATGCATGAACATATTCTGAGGCGTGTCAAGTTGAATCAATTTGCCATCCTTCATGATGGCAACGGTCGTTCCCAGTTTGAACGCTTCGTTAATATCATGGGTGATAAATATGACTGTCTTCTGCAGCTTTTCCTGAATGGAAAGCAGTTCAAACTGCATGTCCCTTTTTACGAGAGGGTCCAGAGCGGAAAAAGGTTCGTCCATCAGCAGGACTTCGGGGTCGTTCGCCAAAGCTCTTGCGAGACCTACCCGCTGTTTCATTCCGCCGGAAAGACTCTCGATCGGCTGGTCTTCCCAGCCCTCCAGGCCGACCATCGATATCATTTCCCTGGCACGATCGTAACGTTCCTCCTTTGGTACGCTCTTGACTTCCAGCCCATACGCCACATTATCAATTACGGTTCTGTGGGACATGAGTCCGAAGTTCTGAAAGACCATCGAAATTTTTTCGCGCCGGAAGTCCAGAAGTTCTTTTTTGTTCAATTTCTCCACATCTCTGTCTTCATAGAATATTTTTCCGGACGTAAGCTTGTTGAGTTTATTAAAACATCTTACAAGCGTCGATTTCCCCGAACCGGACAATCCGATGATCACAAAGATCTCTCCTCTTTGCACTTCGAAAGACACATCCCACAGCGCGATCGTGACACCGGTTTTTTTCTGAATGGTTTCTTTGTCTGCGCCTTCTTTTGCCAGCTTGATCGCTTCGGGTTTGTTTATTCCATAGAGCTTTGTCGCGTTTTCAACTTTTATGATTACATCATTTTTCATGTCTTTGTCGCCTCACTCTTCTTAATTAATCCCTGGGTAAGACGGTCAAGGATGATCGCAATGATGACGATCGCAATTCCGGGCATCAGCGCTTTGCCCATTTCCGTACGGTTCGTGGCAATCAAAATCTCCATGCCAAGGCCGTTTGCTCCGATCAATGCGCACGTGACAACCATAGACATCGCCATCATGATCGTTTGATTGAGCCCCGCCATGATCGTTGATTTTGCCTGGGGTATCTGCACTTTTATTAATGCTTGCAACGTAGTGGAACCAAACGCCTTCGCCGCTTCGACGACCTCCGTATCCACGTGATTGATCCCGTGGCTCGTCAGACGTATCATCGGGACGACCGCATAGATGGTCGTCGCCATAAGGGCCGGAGTCATTCCGATACTGAACAGTATCACCGCAGGAACCAGATAAACAAATGTCGGCATCGTCTGCATCAAATCCAGGATCGGGCGTATGATACTTTCCGCCCGCTTACTCATGGCGATCAGTATGCCCAGCGGGAATCCCAGAATGACCGAGAGAATAACTGCTGCGATTACGATGCTCAACGTTTGCAGCATATGGACCCAAAGTCCGCTGCTTCCCACAAAAAACAACATGGCGCCAAACAGAGCTCCGACACGTTTTTTGCCGCTCATTCGCCAGCCCAATATCATTACAATAAAGATCAGCAGCCACCAAGGTGTCATTTCGAGAAGGGAATAAATCCCTTTCACAGAAGTAATCACGGCAGTTTTAATTGCCGTGAATACTTCTCTATGATCTTGACTCACTGTTTTGATCCATATGTCGATGCTGTCGCCGACATCAAACTGCCATGCCTCGGGGAATTGAAGTAGATAGTTGTCCATACTTCTCTTTCCTCCTCATTTTTTCTGCTATTGGATCGCTTCTCTGACTTTGGCGGCTCTCTCTTCGGGCAGCCATTCGTCCAGCACATAATCAAACTCTGTGAGGAACCATACCGCAGCCTCTTCGTGGGTCGCACCGGTTTCATCCAAATAGGCCAGAGCCTTGCTTACCAGTTCGCTTCCCGTATTGTAAGATTCAAAGAACTCGATAAGGTCAGGGGCTTTCTCCGCCAATGCGCTGCTGGCAACGATTTTCAGCTTCTGCTTCGGGAATCCTGTTTTTCCTTCTTCAAACAGACCCGGCTCATACGGCTCATCTTCCAGAAGTACAATGTCGAGCTTGCCGCTCACCCAAGTCGGTTCATAACAATACCCTACCCAGGGTTCGCCCAAGTTATACGCTGCGTTCAATGATGCCCACAAAGTCGCTTCACTTCCCAGACGTGCGTAGTTGTAGAATTCATCCAATCCGTAAAGCTCATATTTTTTGTAGAGGATCTCATCTGCCATCCATCCGGGAATCGATCCGTAGATCCTGCCTTTGCTCGGATCTTCGTCGTCCGGGAAAAATTCAGCATAATCTTTTAGGTCTTTTACAGTCTTTAAATCCGGAGCGACAGCTTCGATCCCGCGCGCTTCGTCCCCTTCGATAACATACTTCGGAACATAGAAGCCCTGGGCACTGTCTTCGACGAGAACACCGAGTTCAACAATAGCGCCGCTTGCCAGATCATCCTGATATGTGACGACATTATCCGTCCAACTTTCGATATCCACATCCACATCCCCAACGAGCATAGCCTGCCAGTTCATCGTGGAAGATCCTGTGGAGAGCTGGAAATCGTAATTGTCGTAGCCCTCCGTCACAATGATTCTTGCAATTTCGTTATGCAGCATTTGGCTGTCCCAGCCGTTATCCGTTGCGGTGATCGTGATCACTTCATCGCCTGTTTCCGTACCGCCGCAGCCCCCTAAGGCCATGACCATGCTAAAGGCTACGATTAAAATTAACAAAGTTTTTTTCATCATCTCTTTCTCCTTCTCATTTTCCTTAAAAAAAACAGTGCGGTACTCTGCACTTTCAAGGAATCGTTCATTCGAACAGAGTTTATTCAAGCTATAACGTACAATTTACTGATTTATTATAACACAAAATTGCAACTTTTTGAACTTTCTTCTTGCAACCGGTGTTTCAAATCCCCTGAATACCTGCAATCGCAAGCAAAATAAACCCTCGCGATGCAATATCTGTTGTGCAAAAAAGAGAAAAATAAAAGCCTGGAATATGTAAGCAAATACAGCATTCCAAGCTTTTAACCATATCAAATAGGAGCGAACACGGCTTCGGTCAACGAAGCAATATGTCGTTTTTTATGCTTTCCAGAGGCTGTGGAGGTTGCAGTACTCGTATACCGTTTCCACCGCATCCGTATCGCTTAGCATGAACTCTGCCATGGGTTCGTCTTCGGGTGTCAGATACTTGACCTCGCAGCCTTCCTTGGTGACCATGCAAATCCATTCGATGTAGTGCTCCGGCGTCATGGGATGGTCCACGCTGCCGACTTTTACAACAACCTTGTTGCCGTCTTTCGTTACGATGGGCACATGCTTTTCGGTGGCGGCGTCGACAGAGCCCGCTACCAGCTCATCCATTTCCTGACCGCAGCATACGACGCGGATCCCGCTGTCTTTGAGGTGTGTGATGATGTTTCCGCAGATTTCACATCTGTAAAATTTCTGTTCCATGATGTTCTCCTTCCGTTTCGGTAGTGATGAATGACTATTTATACGTCTCGTTTTTGACCATCATATGCTTGAGCGGATGGTCGCATACGGGACACATTTCCAGCGCTTCCTTGCCTGTATAAATATGTCCGCAGTTTGTGCACTGCCAGACGACTTCGGTGTCTTTCTTAAATACTTTGCCGTTTTTAACGTTCTCGGCTAAAATCTTATAGCGCTTTTCGTGCTCTTTTTCCACACCGGCAACACCTTCCAGCTTTTCGGCGATCTCGGGGAAGCCTTCTTCTCTGGCGGTTTCGGCCATTTCTTTATACATGCTGGTCCATTCGTAGTTCTCGCCTTCAGCGGCATCCAGCAGATTCTCTTCCGTGGTTCCGATCCCGTGGGCCAGCTTGAACCAGAGCTTTGCATGTTCCTTTTCGTTCAGAGCTGTTTCGTCGAAAAGGTCTCCGATCTGGTTGTATCCTTCCGCTCTTGCTTTGGACGCATAGTAGTTATACTTGTTTCTTGCCTGAGATTCTCCGGCAAAGGCCGTCATCAGATTTTCCAGTGTTTTGGTCCCTTTAAGTTCTTTCACTTGATCCTCCTTCTGTGTCAGTGTTCTTCGACTGTAACTTTGCTCTGCCGTTCCGCGCATGCGTGACAGACACCTTGAAACTGCATACTCTCGGGAGCGACGGTCATGCCGGTTTGCCTGTAAATGCGTTTCATCAGGCGAATGATGTCTCCGGATACGTCCTCCGGTAAATCTACAAAAGCGCCGCAGGAAACACACTGCAAATGAAAATGCACGTGGGTGTTGTGATCGAATCGGTCCTTGGCCCCGTAAATCGGGATGCGCAACAACTCACCTGCGTCGGTCAGCTGGTTGAGATTCCGATAGACGGTGCCCAGACTGATGTTGGGGTTGTCCTGTCTGACGGTCTTGTATATTTGATCTGCCGTCGGATGCCGGCCGTTTGACACTACCGCATCCATAATCAGCTCCCGCTGCTTGGAATATCGCATTGCTTCTCCTGTAGCATGTAATAACAATTCCTATTATTACATTACCACAGAGATCCGCCGATTGCAAGAAGAAATCACTTTTGTCGACACAAAGATGCGGCAATCGCCGTTCCGATCAATGCGTTGTTCAGCACCAACGCCTGATTTGCCCGCAGCGCTCTTCCGTCTGTAAGGTCCACGATCTTTTGAAGAACATACGGCGTCACCCGATTCCCGGCAATGCCTTCCTGCACGCTCAGATCCAAGGCTTTTCGAATGATTTGATCGATTTCTTGATAGGGAATTTCGTCTGCCGGCGGGATCGGACATGTAACCAAAAGGCCTCCTTGCAGATTCAATTTTCGCTTCCGGTCGATCACGCAGGCGATCTCTGCGGGATCATCCATGCGCAACGGTGCCGCACATCCGCTGGAAGTGCTGTAAAAGGCAGGAAACGCATCGGAGCCGAATACAATGACAGGAACGCCTCCGGTTTCCAGATACTCCAGGGTAGCCGGGATATCCAGCAGGCTCTTGCAGCCGGCGCATACCACAGTCACATCGGTTTGCTTCAGTTCCTCCAGATCCGCAGAAATATCAAAGCTCTCTCCCGCGCCCCGATGCACGCCTCCGACACCGCCGGTCACAAACACCCGAATACCGGCCATTTTTGCGACGATCATAGTGCCCGCTACCGTAGTGGCGCCGTCCATTTGCATAGCGATCACCACCGGAAGATCCCGCCGGCTAACCTTTCGAACACCTTTCGCTGTCGCAAGATATTCGATTTGATCCTGTGTCAGGCCTACTTTGATGCGACCGCCGATCACTGCAATGGTGGCGGGCACACCGCCTTTCCGGCGGACATTGGCTTCGACGGCCAACGCCGTTTCCACGTTGACCGGATAGGGCATCCCGTGAGAGACGATGGTGGTTTCCAGCGCCACCACCGGCTTTCCGGTCTCCAGCGCATCCCTGACTTCGTCAGTTATATCCATGTATGCGTTCATTTCCATCGTTTCTCCTTTAACGCTTCCAATTCGCTCCAAGGTTGCGGTTTACAGGCTCCTGCACCTGAATGGCCAAACTGCCGGCCCGGACTGCATTCTCTGCAATGCTTCTGATGGTCATATCCCGGGCGATTCCATCGGCAATGGCTGCCGACATGGCGTCACCGGCGCCCGTCACGCTGACCGGTCGATCTGTGCGAGGAGGATATACTCTTCCGCAGGTTGAAGCGTCCATGTAAAAAACACCGTCTTTACCCAAAGAAATAAACACCATTCGCACGCCATGATTGAGAAAATAAGCACCTGCGGTCTCCAGATCCCGGTCGCTTCGGATCTCGAAGCCGGCCAATGCTTCCGCTTCCAGCCGGTTCGGTTTCAATGCGTAGCAACAAGACAGCACGGGACGTATCCGGCGGGCTTTTTCCACAGAAACCGGATCAATAAAAATTCTCCGATCCGCAAAGCATTCGCCGCAATAAGCGAGTGCCTCTTCCGTCAGATTGGCGTCCAGAGCAATCACCGGGACCCCTCTCAACGCAAGCGCGAAAGTCTGTATGTCTCCCGGCGTGATGTGCTCCAGAACGCTCATATCCGACAAAGCCAGCGTCATTTCGCCGCCTTCATCCAAAATGGAAAGATACATTGCCGTGCGCTCTTCTATCAGGGTCAGGACGCCTTCCGTATCCACGCCGATCCCGGCAAGGGAACCGATGGCTTCCTTTCCGAACGCGTCGCCGCCGACCGCCGAAAAGAAGGAAATCTGATTCTCTCCCATCCAATACAGATTCTCAGCAATGTTCCTTGCCACGCCGCCGTAGGAGATTCTTACGGTTCCCGGGTTGGAATCCGCGGGAATCAACGCGCCAAAAGGTCTTCCTTCCAGGTCCACGGCAATACCGCCGATCACACCGATACGTTTCATGCTCACGCGCTCCTATGCGATGACGCTTCCGCCGATGAATTCACGGATAATAGAGTTGTTTACAATAACGGAATCATCCTCAAGTTCATCCACAAACCCCAGAATGCGCAGCAAGCGCCTGGCTTCGGTGTACGCCTCCTCCTGTTCACCGATCTCTTCCAGCAAAGGACGGGCATACTTTTTGAGCGCCGCCATCTCGTACACGTGGACGGAATTGAAAATGGCATCGGCCTGATCGCTGTAAGGGAAAATATTGACATCCTCCCCTGCGCGTACTTTGGGCCAGGCTTCAATAGTCTGACGGGCATCCCATCCCCGCTTCGCAGCATCTCGTATGATCCGGCGGATTTTTCGCACATCGGTGAGCGGGATCCTGTTGTGATTGTCGATGCGCACCATCGTGAGCGGGCTGATATAGATCTTGAACTTCTGCTCTGTCGGTATCTGCCGGGAAAGCGCATCGTTCAGACCGTGGATTCCTTCGATGACAATGGGCTGGTCCGGCTCGGCCTGCAGAATCCGGCGACCGAAAATTTTCGTTCCCGAGCCGAAATCAAAATGAGGAATATCCACAACTTCGCCTGCCAGCAAAGCATTCATATGCCGGTTGAACAGCTCCACATCCAGAGAGTCCAGATTTTCAAAATTCTTTGTCCCGTCAGGACCGGGTTGTAGCAGATCCCGCTCCTGATAATAGTCGTCCGTGCCCAGATAGATGGGTTTCCGACCGTTAACCCAAAGCTGGGTGCACAGTCGGTGCGCAAAGGTGGTTTTCCCCGAAGAGGAAGGTCCTGCAATCAGCACGATCCGCTTTTTGGCACGAACGATCTGATCGGCGATCCCTGCGATACTCTTTTCGTGGAGCGCTTCGGAAATCTGGATGATCTCCCGCATCTCGCCACTTTTGATCCGGTCGTTCAGGTCATCCATATAGCGAATGCCCAACATGTCGTTCCATTTTTCCTGGTCCCGGAAAGCCTTGTGCAGCTTTTTATCGTCCCTGTAGGGTGGCAAACCATGAGGATGGGCCGCTTCGGCGATCCGGATGATGATGCCGTTGCGGCACTTCTTCAGATCGAATTCCTTGACATATCCCGTGGATGGAACAACAAGCTGCAGATCCGAATTGATCTCAAAAAAAGGAATATCCGCCTCTGCCAACTTGTTCATAGCGGCTTCAATCCGTGCCACCTCGCCGGGACCGGGGGTGCGGATTCCTGATATTTCGGTGAAGATCCCGCGATTCAAAGAATGGGCGATCACGACGGATGCTTTGGGGAAAACCCGCCGCACCGCCTCCAGATACAACTCGACCACGCTGTTCTGGTAAGCCTGATTGCCGGAGGGATCCCGCAGATCCAGAAATGTAACCTCCGAATCGCCGTGCAACTGCGTATCCAGACCCACTACGTGGTTGTTCAGCCTCGCGGCAACCACATCGTAAGGCAGCTGTTCCCGGAAACGATCCGCCAATTCGGCAATGGTCGTACCCGGTTCGACTGTTATGGGTATACCCTTTTCTTTGGGAAAGAGTTTCACAGTGATCAACATGATTTTTCCTCTCGTTCTGCTTCAATGATATGCTATAATTGTAACACATGTTGCCAAGCGCGAGGTAGTAAATTGCATTTTCAATACGATCAAAGTGATATCGATTATCTGAAGAAAAAAGACGCAAAGCTGGGAGCCGCCATCGACAGGATCGGTCCGATCCAACGTCCTATCCAGGGAGACCTGTACGAATCGCTGGTCAACAGCATCGTCGGCCAGCAGATCTCCACGGCAGCCCACCGCACGATCTGGAAGCGAATGACGGACTACTACGGAACCCTGACGCCGCAGAAGATCTGCAATACATCGCTGGAAGATCTTCAGCGGTTTGGCATTTCCTTCCGAAAGGCTTCTTACATCCTGGAAAATTCGGACAAGATCTGCTCCGGCGGCTTCGATCTAAAGGGCCTGACCGAAAAGAGCGACGAAGAAGTAATACAGGAACTCTCCTCATTGAAGGGGATCGGTGTTTGGACGGCTGAAATGCTCATGATCTTTTCCATGCAGCGGCCGGACATCGTCAGTTACGGCGATTTGGCCATTCTGCGCGGAATGCGCATGCTGTACCGTCATCGGGCCATCGATCGCAAACGATTCGACAGGTATCGCAAGCGGTATTCGCCCAAAGGCTCTGTCGCCAGTTTGTATCTCTGGGCCATCGCATCAGGCAGTTTTCCGGAATGGACCGATCCTGCTGCCCGAAAGAAAAAATGAGCGGCCGGACAGCCGCTCACCGTTCTTCGCTACGCTTCCTCCCCGTCGACGGTCATGTTCCTTTCCGATAACCATTCGAACAAAGTTTTGGCTTCCCCGGGGGTTAGCGTGATCCCTCTGGACATTTTTTTGTGGTCCTCCGACCATTCCCGCAAATCGTATTTTTCAGGGTTTCCGTTCCACGAGACCACGTTCAATTCCTTTGTCCAGCCTCCCGAGCTTGTTTTCAACACACCGATGTGCTCGATGATCTCATAGGTAAATTCTTCGCCTTTGGCCGGATTCGGCCGTGAAGCGCCTTTTTCGCTCTCGCGGCCTTTTTTATATGCCTTTGCCGTTTCCATCACTTCGATCACGTTTCCTTTCACCTTTCCTGTCCCCTGCCTGCGCGATCCATATTATAATATATTTACCATTTTATGTCAAGACAAAGGTCGATCGACCCGTTTTCAAGCTTCGTCCCGTGTGTTACAATCATTTTATGAGCCAAGCTTTTGAAACAATATATCCGGCGCTGAACGAAGCCTTCCGAACTCGGTCCTCAACCGTCGTCGCCATCGACGGACCCTGTGCATCGGGAAAAACCACGCTCGCAGAAACGCTTCGGGCGCGCTTCGGTGCCAGAGTGATCCCAATGGATGATTTCTTCCTGCCCCAGGCGCTGCGCACGCCTGTCAGATATGGCACGCCGGGGGGAAACGTGCACTACGAGCGATTCCTCGAAGAGATCGCACCCTCTCTCCGTCCCGATCAAATCGGAAAACCAATGTCCTATCTGCCTTTTGACTGCAAAACGATGTCCTTTCGGCCCCGTCGGCAGATTCCCTGGTCGCCGCTCACCGTCGTTGAAGGATCTTACAGCCTTCACGATGCCCTGCGACACCTCTACGACATCCGCATTTTCCTGAGCGTCGACGCAAGGGAACAGGAGCGTCGCATCCTTTCAAGAGAAGGTCCGGAGGGGCTAGCGGTTTTTCTGGAGCGGTGGATCCCTCTTGAAAATCTCTATTTCAACGCTGTGCATCCGGAACGCTTCTGCGATTTTATTCTATAAAAAGCCCGGCGGATCCGCCGGGCAGTTTCCTTGCTTTTCTGAATCATGGGATCAAAGAGCATCGATCCACTGCAGCCGAGCCGGGTCCGCCTCGGTTTGAAAAGAGTGGATCTTTTTTATTTTTCTCGCTTGGGGGCCGTGGTCGTCCGATCCTATGGAAGCCAGCAGCGCGTTTTGATCCGCCAGCGTCAATAAAAAATCTGTCCGCTCCCGATCATGCGTTGGATAATAGCATTCCAATCCATCCAGTCCCAAGGTTTGCAGTCGCCGGACCACAAGAGCGAGGCGAGCGCGAAATCCATCGGGATCCGTGATCAGGGAGGGATAGCCCAGTTGGAAAGGATGGGCAAGGAATGCCTTTCCGCCGGCCTGGTGTATGATTCCGATCGCCTCTCCCGCAGAGGTTTTCTCCTTGCGGATCGAGCGGATCAGCGGATCATCCATCAAATGGGCAGAGGCAAACGCTTCCTCGATGCTTTCGGCAAGCCCCTTCCTCACAAAAGTTGCTGCAAACGCACGTTTCCCTACAAATCTTCCGGGAGAGTCCGCTTCCAGTTCCTCCTGCCCCAATTCGATGCCTTTTTCCAGAAATGCGCGGTACAGTTTCTCGTTTCGCTCCGCTCTGCTTTTCCGGATCTGCGCCATTTTATCCTGCAGCGCCTTGCTTTTAAGGTCGATCCCGTATCCCAGCACGTGAATCGTGTGCTTTTCCTTTTCTCCTGAAAGGTCTTCTCTTTCCCATTCGGCGGAAAATTCCAGCCCCGGAATCACCCGTATCCCCAACGGCGCGGCGGCACGCAACGCTCCCGGAACACCGTCGATTCCGTCGTGATCCGTGACGGCGATCGTCCGCAAGCCCTCCCGATAAGCTCTTTCCACCAGCTCTTCGGGGCTTTCCGTTCCGTCGCTGTAATGGGTATGCAGATGCAGATCGATATCAATCATGGAACAGCATTCCTTCTTTGATCTCTTCTCTCGTATGTGCATCGGTCAACGCCTTTAAAATTTCCAGCGCAAACGGCATTGCCGTAGCCGGACCCAGGGAAGTGATGAGATTCTCGTCGACACACACTCTGTCCGAACAGGGAACGGCATCTTTGATTTCAGCTTCCATCCCCGGATAGATCACCGCTTTTCGCCCCTCCAGGATCCCGGCTCCGGCTAAGACCATAGGCGCTGCGCAGATGGCGCAGATCAAGGTGCCTTTTGCGTTCTCCCTGCGGATCCGATCCAAAAGAACAGTACTGTGAAGCAGGCCCAGAGCGCCGGGCATCCCCCCGGGCAGGATCAGGGCATCTGCCCGGATCATTTCACTTTCCGCAAGGGTCCTGTCACAGACGATCGGAATGCCGTGCGCGCCGATCACCTGCAGGTCCTTCTCTACGGATACCGTTTCCACTTTCAATCCGCCCCGGCGCAACACATCCACCGGCGTTATGGCTTCGATCTCCTCAAAGCCTTCCGCGATATACACAAATACCATCTTGAGCTCCTTTCAATCAATACGTCATTGTCAACTGGTCTTCCACCGCCAAAAGATACAAGATCGCTTCCTTGACAGGCACACGGGTAATTTTTTCCAATGCCTCCTTGTACAGGCGCATCTGTGTTTGGTACGTGCGCCGCAATCGCTCTTTTTCTTCCTGCCACATTTGGGGGTCGACGAAATTGCTCTTGTAATCCACAAGGATCCAATGATCTCCTTCCCGGAAATAACAGTCGATGGTTCCCTGCACCAGCCGTTCGCTGCCTCGAAACATAGTTTTCATCACGAAGGATGCCTCCCGCAGGACTTCCGGTGCCGCCAATATGCGCGCTCCGGTCTCAGAACAGAAAAAGGCAGCGATCTTCGCCGGGTCCACTGCGGACGCTTCTTCCGATGTGAGCATCTCCTTCTGCACCAGTTCCCGCAGAAAAGCGGCAACTTCTTCTTCCTTCGTATAACGCGCGGATATCGGGATCCGCTCCAGAACGCTGTGATACGCTGTTCCGATTTCGGCAGGCGACAGCGTTCTCCGTCCTGTCAGAAAGCTGGGCTGCCGGAAAACGAAGGGTCGGTCTTCCACCGCTGCGGTCCAGTCTTCCTCCTCGGCATCCTCCGCAGAAAGCCTCTGTCGGGCCGGCACCGACTCGGCCTCCATGGCTGCCAGCTGGGATACTGTAAGCTTCACAGGCTCCTGGGGCGTTTCAGGTCCGAAACAAGGTGTCTCCAAATACCGAAACCAGGACGAGCTGCGGGAATCATCGCTTGTCTCCTCAGTTTCAAACCCATGTTCCAATATCTTTCGCAACCGCTCTTTGGATTCAGCTTCACTGTCCAGGTTCCGGGCAAGCTGTCCTTTTTCTACGATCCGGACCGGAAGTTCATCACCGGCCGCTGAGACAAGCATCTCCAGATACGTTCCTGTGTGCTCAACATCTCCCGGAAGGATTGCGTCGATTCTCCCAATAAGTTCCGAAGGTTTACGCACTGCGGCCAGAAGCGCAAGCCGATCCTTCGGTCGGGTCATGGCGACATAGAGGATCCGAATCGCTTCCGCCAGCTCTTCCTGCCGAATCCGATCGTTGATCATCCGATACGCCAGCGAATCCGCGTAAACGCCGCGGCGGGTGTCGACCAGACGAAAACCCAGACCCAGCTCCTTGTGAATTGCAAGAGGGAGACCGCCGGAGGAATGGAGAACGCGTTTGTTCAAGCCGGTCAGCAGAACGAAGGGGAACTCCAGCCCCTTGCTTTTGTGGATCGTCATGATCTGCACGGCGTCAGCATCTTCGGCCAGAATACCTGCTTGCCCCACATCGATCTTCCCTTTTTTATCGGCCAAAAACTCCACATGCCGGATAAAGCCGTACAATCCGCCGAAATTTGCTGCTTCGTACGCCGCAGCCTTATTTACCAAAGCTTGCAGATTCGCCTGGCGCTGCGTGCCGCCCGGAATGGCGCGCACAAAAATGTGGTACTGTGTATCGATCATCAAGGACCATAGAAAATCTGCCAAAGGGCGATGGGTGGCCTGGTCGCGCCAGTCGGCCAGCTTTTTCAAGAATGCAGCGCATTTTTCTTTCAGCACTCCCTGGGGGCCATCGCTGACATAATGAAAAAAAGCAGCGTTGTAGGAGATTCTTTCGGCGTTGGTTCTGCTGGCAAAGATGCGCACTTCCGCCAAATCATCGGCGCGGAATCCGAAAATAGGAGACCTCAGCACGCTCAGCAGCGGTATGTCTTGCTTGCGATTGTCGATCAACCGGAGCAAATTTAAAAATACTTGGATCTCAATGGTGTTGAAATAACCCTCGTTGCGCTCCAGAATCACGGGGACTCCCGCATCCGCCAATGTCCGGAAGTAAATTTCGCCGTTTCCGCTGACAGCCCGCATCAGAAGCGCCATGTCCCGATATGCCAGAGGCCGTTCCACACCGGCTTTGTCATCGTATATAATCTGGCCCAGCTGTTCCTTGAGAATGGCAGCAGCCTGAAGCGCTTCCAGCTCCGCGGCTTTCATTTCCGCGATCTCCGGATCGATCTCCGCCTCATCGCTTTCACCGGTATCGACCAAATACAGCACGGGCTTCACATCCCGAGGACCTTCGTATGAGCTTCCCTTGATCAGCGCTGCATTGCTGTCGTAAGCCAATCCCGTCGCTTCCGGGTGCATGATGACAGAAAAAACACGATTCACCAGATCGATGATCCCCTGCTTGGAACGAAAGTTGCTGTTCAGATCCACGATGCTGCTGTCGGGGCAGCATCCGCTCTTGTACGCCAGGTACTTTTCGATAAAAAGCTCCGGTTCCGCAAGTCGGAACTTGTATATGCTTTGCTTGACATCCCCCACCATAAAGAGATTGTCTTTTCGGCAGATCCGCCGGATCAACGCTTCCTGAACGCCGTTGCTGTCCTGATATTCATCAATAAAAATGTATCGGAACTGCTCACGGTATTCCCGGCAAACTTCGGGATCCTGCAGGATCTCCAGCGCAAAGTGCTCAATGTCCGAAAAATCCAGCAAATGCTTCTTTTCCTTTTTCGCCGCGTAAATTCCGTCAAAAGACCAGACCAGATCCAGGAGTGTCTCCAGCGACGGCTGCATCATTTTGTATTCTTCCGAGACCTCGGCCCAATTCTGGAAACCTGCCAGGGCAGACAGCTTTCTGATGCGCTTTTTCGCCGCATCCCGCAGTCCGTTCACCAGCGTTTTCAGATCCTCGTCATAGAAGGGCTTCTCGCCCTTTTTGACGCTCATCACCGTAAAAGAGATCCCCTCGGCCAGCAGGCTTTGCGCCTCCAGGAGCCGGCCCCGATCTACCAGATCCAGAATGGCTCTGCAGGAAGAAGCATCCCGGTCGTTTTTTGCGATCAACTCAGGCAGGCAGGGTTCTCCGAACGCATCCTTGGGACGCTTAAGCGCTTCCGTAGCTTTTTCCAGATACGCCACTGCCCACGTCAATTCACGATGGACCCGGCCGTTCAAATGACGCATCACCGGATCCTCATCCTCTGCCGGGGTATTGCCTGCGTGACGCGCCAGATGATTCCGGGTCCAGGCTTTCGGGTCCGGAAGGCTTTGAAGGAACCGATGTAACGTCTCGATCATTTCACGGACGTTCCGGTCGCTCTTTGCCGTTGCGTAACGATCCAGAAAATCGATGAATGCGGAATCCCCGTTTTCAAATCGTTCCTCGAACAGTTCCTCCATCGCTTCGATCTTCAGGAGGCTCTGACGCGCTTCATCACATAGAGACAACCCCGGCGCCTTCCCGATTACATGATAATAACGTCGAACGATCTCATAGGCAAACGCATGGAACGTGCTGATGTTGGATCGTCCGATCAATGAAAGCTGCTGTCGCAGGTGCTGCTGTCTTTGATCGTCTTGACCACATTCCGACAGAGATCGGTTCAGACTGGCAAAAATCTTTTCCTTCATCTCCGAGGCTGCAGCATTGGTAAACGTTACCACAAGAATCTCATTGACGCCCACGCCTTCCTCCAGGATCAGCCGCTTGACACGCTCCACCAAAACCGCCGTCTTCCCGGAACCTGCAGCAGCGGAAACCAGGAGGTTCCGCTCGCGTCTTTCAATTGCATCGACCTGTCTGTCTGTCCAGTTCATCACTCTTCTCCCGGGATTCATTATACACCATGAGCCGATTCTGTGGTATGATTAGGTAGAATGTGGAGGCATCAAATGAAACATCCTGCAACATTATTGATCATCATGGACGGTTACGGCCTGTCGCCTGAGGGACCGGGCAATGCCATTTCCAGAGCCCAAACTCCATATTTGGATGAATTGTATGCGACCTGTCCCCATACGTCGGTAAAGGCTTCCGGAAAAGCCGTAGGCCTGCCGAAAGATCAGATGGGCAATTCCGAAGTCGGCCATCTGAACATGGGCGCCGGACGGATCGTCTGGCAAGAGCTGTCCAAGATCAGCGACGAGATCGACAACCGGTCGTTTTTTAAAAATCCCGCCCTTCTTGGCGCAATGCACCACGTCCGTCAAAACGGCTCGGCGCTGCACCTGATGGGCCTGCTTTCCGATGGAGGCGTACATTCTCATATCAGTCATCTGTATGCGTTGCTGGATATGGCCGGTCGCGCAGGTCTTACAAAGGTCTATATTCACGGCATTCTGGACGGTCGTGACGTAGGCCCCACAACGGCGCCGGCTTACGTCCGGGAACTGGAGAAAGATTTGCAGACCAGACCCTATGCGCAGTTGGCCAGTCTCAGCGGACGGTATTATGCCATGGATCGGGATAACCGATGGGACCGGGTGGAAAAAGCCTACCGGGCCTACACTCTGGGAGAAGGCCCATATGCGGATTCTGCGGAAGCTTTCCTGCGGCAATCCTACGCAATGGGCATAACCGACGAGTTCGTCCTGCCGGGATTGATCGCTAAAGACGGAAAGCCCATCGCACGCATCGAAGAAAACGATGCGCTGGTATTTTTCAACTTTCGCCCCGATCGGGCAAGAGAGATCACCCGAGCTTTCGTAGATCAAGAATTTGACGCCTTTGCACGGAGCGCTCCGATTCCGAATCTGCACTTCGTCTGCCTGACCCAATACGATCTGGCACTGACCAATGTTTATGTGGCTTTTCCGCCCCAGATACTGCGCAACACGCTGGGCGAATACTTGGCTGCCCTCGGGAAAAAGCAACTCCGAATCGCGGAAACCGAGAAATATGCCCATGTGACATTTTTCTTCAACGGCGGCGTGGAAAAGCCCAATCCCGGGGAAGATCGTCTCCTGATTCCGTCACCGAAGGTTCCGACCTATGATCTGCAGCCGGAGATGAGCGCTTACGAAATCACCCGTACAGCCACAGAGAAAATCGAGCAAGGAGCCTATGATGTGATTATATTGAATCTGGCCAATTGCGATATGGTCGCCCACACCGGCGTGATCGAAGCTGCCGTTCGCGCAGTCGAAGCGGTGGACGATTGTGTCGGGATGCTCGTCAAAGCAGTGCAGAAGCAAAACGGATGCGTATTGATCACTGCAGATCACGGAAACGCAGACTACATGTTGGATGCCAAAGGCCATCCTGTGACGGCCCATTCCACAGCTCCGGTCCCGGTGATTCTGACGAATCGTCCGGGTTATACGCTGGCTCCCGGCGGAAGCTTGTGCGATATCGCGCCCACGCTGCTGGAGTTGATGGATCTCCCGATTCCTTCAGAAATGACCGGTCAATCCCTGCTTCGCAAAGCGGCCAAAGCTGAATGAATCCCGTCCGCAGCTGCCGACATGATCCCGCCGGCATACCCGGCGCCCTCTCCCGAGGGATAGAGCCCTAAAATCGCCGCGCCCCGAAAATCCAGAGCTTCCTTCTTCTCATTTCGCAGGATCCGTACCGGAGAAGAGCTTCTGCTTTCAATTGCCGTCAGGACCGCACCGGGCTGATCAAAGCCCGGAATCATACGCCCAAAGCGCGGGAACGCTTCGCGAAGGGCTTCCACAGCAAAAGCCGGCAGGCAAGTCTCCACTTTTGTAAAGGTGACGCCCGGCCGATACGTGGGCGCAGGTTGACTGCCTCTTTCCCCCTCTGAGTACCCTGTTCCTAAAAAATCGCCCAACCGTTCCGCCGGCGCATTGTAGTTTTCTCCGCCTTCTTTGAACGCTTTTCGCTCCCAGGTTTCCTGAAAAAAAACGCCCGCCAGGGGATGATCCGACTCGTAGTCCGAAGGATAGACATCCACCAGTACGGCTGCATTGGCATTCTCTCCGGCTCTGCTGCGAAAACTCATCCCGTTGGTCACCACTCCGCCCTCCATGGACGCCGAAGCTACCACATACCCTCCCGGACACATGCAGAACGTATAAACGCCTCGTTTTTCTTCCGTGCGTATCGCCAGCTTGTACTCCGCCGGAGGAAGACCGGCCTCCGCGGCGGTCTTTCCGTACCGTCCCCTGTCGATTTCCCGCTGCAGATGCTCGATGCGAACGCCGATCGAGAATGGCTTTTGCGCCATTGCGATTCCTTGACTGTGCAGGCTGCGAAAGCTATCCCTGGCACTATGTCCAAGCGCCAGTACGACGGTATCCGCAGGCAGAAACTCCCCGCCTGAGAGCCCAATGCCCGTCACTCGGCCATTAGTGATCTCCAGATGATCCATATGTGTGTTGAATCGGATCTCCCCGCCCGCGTTGCGGATGCGCTCTCTCAGATTGACAACGATTTTACGCAGCTGATCGGTACCCACGTGAGGCTTCTGTTTGTAAAGGATATCTTCCGGCGCTCCGGCAGCCACTAATTCCGACAGGATGAAACGATTGAGCGGATCTCCGGTTCCGGTGGTCAATTTGCCGTCGGAAAACGTACCTGCGCCACCCTCTCCAAACTGCACGTTGCAGGCCGGATCCAACCGCCCCTGAGTCCAAAAGGCTGTCACTGCCCGAATGCGATCCTCCATGGATCCGCCTCGTTCCAGAACCACGGGCCGCAATCCGCAGCGTGCGAAAACCAGCGCAGCGAATATACCGCAGGGACCAAACCCGCAGACGACCGGCCGATGCGCGAAAGTCCGCTCCGGTTGCGGCAGCGCAAAAGGCCGCTCCTGGATGATCCTGATGCGGTCATCTTCGCCGCCGTTCCTGCGCAACACACGGGCTTCCGAATCAGGACGCAGTTCAACGTCCACATTGTAGACGAGAAGTATTTTTTCCTTTTTCCTTGCATCCACAGATTCTTTGGATATCTGCCATCGAATCAGATCTTCTTCAGAAACGCGCAACGCCCTGCACAAAGCCGGAACCAGATTTTCCAATGGCTCTCCGGGCTTCAGTTTGATTCCGTTCAGTCGCAGCATTTCCGCTCTCCTGCCGCCGTTCCGGCGATCCAACCGGAGGCAAAGGCCCAAGTCAGGTTATATCCTCCGCAGGGACCGTCTACATCCAAGATCTCTCCCGCAAAATAGAGTCCCGGAATCCGCTTGGACATGAGCCGAACCGGATCTACTTCTTCCAGACGCACACCACCGGCTGTCACTTGGGCGTCCTTCCAGGATTTTGTTCCGATCACTCTGCGCTCATAGGATTTGCACAGCGCCGCGATCCTTTGCAGCCTATCTCTTGATATGTCGCGGATATGCCCGTCGCATTCTGCTCCGGCCTCCCGAAGCAATCCGCAGGCCAGCTTGACAGGAAGCATGCCGTTCAGAAATGTTCCCGCCGGACGCGCCCCAAGGAGGTGTTGACGCTCGGTCAATATTGCCAGCAGTTCTTCCTGTGTATGCTCCGGAAAGAAATCCAACTGCGCCCTGTATTCAACATCTTTCTGTATCTCATAAAAACGGCTGACATTAAATGTGCATATTCCCGAGATTCCTTCCCGGGTCATCTGCACTTCGCCCCCATCTCGTCCGGCCAGTTCCGCAGTTCCTGCCCGGAGACGCCACAGATATACATCTACCTTTGCCCGCACGCCAAAGAGCGTCGGGTCGGGACTCTCGAAAAGAAGCTGCGTCAGGGCGGGAATCGGCTTAACGATGCCATGACCCAAAGCTTCTGCCAGGCGATAGCCATCTCCCTGACTTCCGTATTGCAATCCTGCTTTGCCTCCTGTGGCTAGAAGAACACAGCGGACAGTATTCTTTTTCCCGTGGATGTCCTCCACGACAAACCCTTGAGATATCTGCTGACAGCCGGAGACTGCAGCGTTTGCTCGAATCTGCACGCCTGCAGTCTGAATTGCAAGCATTAAAGCTTCCACAACGCTCTCGGCCTGCAAGGAACGGGGATAAAGCCGCCCCTCTTCCAGTGCGATTGCGGGGAGACCCATAGCGTAGAAGATTTTTTCCAGCGCGGAAGGAGGCATCTGATTCAAAGCAGAGGCGATCCACCGGGCGGCAGATCCGTCTCCTTCGCGACTGTGGTAATCTGCGGCGCCGGCATGCCGATTCAGAAAATTGCATCGCCCGTTTCCCGTCGCGTACAGTTTTTTCCCGACTGACGGATTTTTCTCCAATAAAAGGATGCGGCTTCCCTGAATGTGTTTCGAAGCTGCCGCCGCAGCCATCAATCCCGATGCACCTGCGCCGATGATCGCAAAGTCATAATCCAATTGCTTTTGATCCATTGATTCACCCTCCCTAAACATACCATAAAACATCCGTCAGCGCAAAAGTTGACTAACGTTTTCCTTTTGATTATAATGAACCAGTGTCTTTTCGGCACGGAGGTATTCATGAGAGTTTTAACCGTCATGTCCGGTGTGATCATATCTGCCACAGGCGCCTGGTGCCTGGCTTACTACCGCAGCGCTTTTTCCAGCATTGCATTCGTTCTGGCGATCGCTATGACACTTTCAGGCGTTTTTCTGATCGGCGCGTATCTTGTGTCCAGGAAGAAAAGTCTGCCCGATACGATATTAATAGAAGGAATGCTCACGCTCCTATTCGGGTTTGTGACATTGAACAACGAAGTCACCGATACGGCAATGGCCATGTTTTTCGGAGCCTGGCTGACAACCACAGGGCTGATCCGTTTTACACAAAGCCTCGCAGTAAGTCGCTTTGACCCCAAAAACTGGGCAAGGATCCTGCCTCTTTCGATCCTCAGCTCAATTTTTGGGTTCATCATGCTGATGCACAGCCTGATCTCCACACTCAACCAATTGACCCTGGTAGGCAGCGCCTTGATCCTCAACGGTCTGTCCCAGTTGGTCTATGCGATGTATATGGTCCGTCACGACAATCTGCCGCAAACCGAACTGGCCCGGGAGCGGGTGGAAGCCAAACAGGCTGTGGCTGAAGCAAAGCGCAAGGAACGGGATGAACTTCGACGGTTGACCCGATCCGAACGGGAGGCGCGGAAAAAAGAGCTTCGCGATGCCGCCGCCGCGCTTGCGGAAAACAAGAAGCGACTTGCGCGAATCGAAAAACAAAAGCAAAAGGCAGCGCGTGAAGCATTGCTGGAGCCAACGATACAGCTGACCGAAACCCAGATGGCTGAGATCGCCGGAGCCATGCAGCAAGGTGATGCTTCCCTCTCTGATGAAGCGTCGGACGAAGCAGCCACAGACTTGATCAAAACTCAAGAAGTGTCCCTGCCGCAGAAAACGGACGAAGAACCGGAATTGCAAGCCGTTCCCGAGACGGAAGCGCCTGTCCCGGTCGGTCCGAAAACGGAAGAACCCGTTCCGATCGCATCGGCAGAACCTACATCCTTTGCGCCGGAAGAGTCCGTCACACAGCCGGAGGAAGAACCGGAAATGTCCTGGGAATCTCTGATCAAAGAACCCGCATGGCAAACGCCCGCATTCCCCCATAAACCGGATATCACAGAGATCCTGGAGCGGGAAGTGAAAAAACCGGAGCCTCTGCCGTTCACACCGCTCAGTCTGGAAGAGTTGATCGCACAGGAGAAAGAAGTCCCTTCAAGGCAAGCCGACAAGAAAAAGGAAGAAGAAGATCAACGATTTACGGAGGAATTCTCCTGGCACTGGCCACCAAAGACAGACTGAACAGCAAACAAAAGCCGCAGGCATGTGCCTGCGGCTTTTTCGCCTATAAGATCAGCCGGCGTTATCCCGAAAGACCCGAAGAAAATTACCGTGATTGATCCGGTCCAGTTCATCCGGCTTGAAGTGCATCGAAAGAGCCTCCAGAATTCGCGGAAATCCTGCGTAATCCTCGTACTCGAGAATGCTTCCGTCGATCCCATCCAGATCCGATCCCCAGGCAAGCGCCTCAATGCCGGCCTTTTCCTTGATATAAACCATGTGCTTGACAATATTCTCAATGGAAGACAGTACTGCGTGATCCTCCAGAAAAGGCGCGCAAAAATTGATGCCGACGATCCCGCCTTTTTCACCTAAAAGCTTTAATTGCCTGTCCGTCAGGTTCCGCTGATGAGAGCCGAGGGCCCTGGCGCAGGAATGACTTGCAATCAAGGGCTTGCTTGACAATCGGATCGCATCGTCAAATCCGCCTTCTGTCAGATGGGATACATCAATGATCATTCCCAGTTCATTCATTCGCTCCACGGCCTGGATGCCGAAAGATTTCAGTCCTTTTGCGTGCAGGCGGGTATCGACGCTGTTTGGATATCCGATACAGTTTTCGTAATTCCAGGTCAGGGACATCATCCGCACGCCGTCGGCGAAGAATTCGTCGATACGCTCGATGCGCCCGTCCACGGCTACGGCGTCTTCTATGGTCAAAATGGAAGACATCAGGCCTTTTGCCTGATTTTTTGCGATATCCTCCGCGCAGAGGGCCGGAGCAATCAGGTCCGGATTGTTCTCGATTTCCTTTCGGTACAGTTCTGCCATCTCGAGATAAAAATCATAGGGGGCGAGAGAAATACCGCATCGGTCTGCCGTGTCGTGAGAAACGACGAAGATCGCAAAGCACTGGGCAAGGCAACCGCCCTTTTTCAATTTTTCTAAATTGATTTGGTACGGACCGTTTCGCAGCGGCTGCTTTTTTTGATAACATTCCAGGAGCGTGTCGCAATGCATATCGATGATCTTCATATATTCTTCCTTTCTCTTTCGCAAATCCGGATCGTGCGCACAGTACCGGGCAAGTACAATCCCGCTCTGTACGCTGACTATCATAACGGATTGACGAAAAAAAAGCAAAGCATGCCGCACCCCGGCGATCAGCTTTCGATGCAGTACCGGCTGCATCGTTCAATAAACTCCTTTTCCGGCTGCGCCAATTCCACGCGCTTGGACTGGATCCAGCCTACGACGTATCGATAGGGCAAGTCCCGGACCGGCACGCGCGTCAGCCGCTGATCAGTGACACTGGGTTCGATGTATCCCGTTCCGATGTTGTAACTGTCTGTGTTGCAGATAATGTTATTCATGCTCGCACGCTCCAACACCTGGATCGACTGGTCGGTCTTCAGCATGATCGCTTCCTCTCGGAAGTTCAGCGAATCGGTATCCTGTTCATAGCACACATAAGGATACGCGGACAATTCGGACAGCATGACAGCAGGGCGTCCGTCCAGAGGATGACCTTTCCGAATGAATGCATGCGGCCGGAATCGCCTCAGCTCATTGAACTCCAGCCCTTTTCCGGCCAGATACTGCCGCATGTATTTTTCGGTGGAATTGATCAGCGATATGATTCCCAGGCTGCTCTGATGGGTATATACATCCTCGATGATCTGATTCGTTTTGCTTTCCCGAAGAAACAGCTCATATCGGCTGCTGCGGTGGGCATCCATAAAGTCGATCATTGCCCGGACGACAAATGTATAGTGCTGGGAACTGACCACAATTCTCAAGAACTCCCGGTGGCTCTTTTCGGCAAAGCGTCCTTCGATCTGTTCGACCTGATCCAGAAGTTCTCTGGCATAGCGCAGCAACTCTTTGCCTTCCGGTGTAAATTGCAGGCGCCTGGCGTTGTCCCGATTGAAAATACGGATATCCAGATTCGCCTCCAGATCCCGGATCGCCTTGGATATCGCAGGCTGAGATACAAACAGGTTCTTTGCGGCTCTGTTGATGGAGCCGCAGGCGCCCACCTCTGCCAAATAGCGCATCTGTTGGATCGTCATGACATCCCTCCTATAACTATTTGTTATATAATTACATAGTATTTATATATTATACAGTAATGTGCCACTCCTATACAATGATGGTGTGACAGAAGATTTCAATACTGCAGAGATACAGGAGGAACACCATGAACGATAAAGGATTTCGGACCAATATCATCCATTCCGGCGAAGTGGATTTTATGAAAAAGGTCATGAGCGGCGTCGCCGTTCCCAAAGTCGCCCCTATTTTTATGAGTTCCGTTTTTTCTTTTGACGATGTACCGACACTGGATCGGGTCTATGACGGCACCGCAGACGGATACGTCTACGCCAGAATGACCAATCCGGGTACCGATGGCGTCTGTGAAGTTCTGGCGGCAGCCGAAGGCTGCGACGGTGCCGTTGCATTTTCTTCCGGCATGGCTGCGATCATCACCTCGTTTCTTTCCTTCGTCAAATCTGGAGATCACATTATTTCTTCTCCGGTGTTGTACGGCGGCGTTTACGATTACTTGAAAAATGAATTGGCACGCTTCGGCGTCGAGACGACTTTTGTGGATTTTGAAACGGAAAACATTGAAGATCACATCCGACCCAACACCAAGATTATCTACAGCGAATCCATCATCAATCCGCTGATGAGTGTTTTGGATCTGCAAAAAGTTGCGGATATTGCGCACAAACACGGCTGCAAATTTATTCTGGACAGCACTTTTGCCACACCTGCAGTGGTTCGTCCCATGGACTTCGGTGTAGACGTGGTCGTCTACAGCACCACAAAATTCCTGGGCGGCCACAGCGATGTGATCGGCGGCGCTATCTGCGCAAACAAAGAAGATCTCCCGATTTTCCACAAGATGAGTACTCTCTACGGAAACATTATGAGCCCCTTCGATGCCTGGCTCTTGGCCAGAAGCTTAAAAACGCTGGAAATGCGCGTAAAGCTTCACAGTGAAAACGCACAGAAAGTTGCCGAATTTTTCGAAAAGCATCCGAAGATCGAAAAGGTTTATTATGCGGGAATTCCTTCTTCGCCTTATTACGAACTGGCACAGAAGCAATTTGTGGAAGGTCGTTGCGGCGGCATGCTCTCCGCAGACATCCGCGGCGGAGAAAAAGGCGCCAGTGATTTCATCGCCGCCTGCGAATCCATCAAATTCGTCCCCAGTCTGGCAGGCGTCAGCACGACGATCTCTTATCCTGCAAAGACCTCTCACCGGGCCTACTCGAAAGCTGAAATGGATGCCGCCGGCATCTCCATGGGGCAGCTGCGATTCTCCATCGGATTGGAAAATGCCGAGGACATCATCGCAGAATTCGAAAAAGCATTGGAATCTGTGGAATAACAAGCCTTCAGAAGCAAAAAGCCCGCCGACAGGCGGGCTTTTCATTTTCTCATCCGCCCGATACGTCCGGGCAGCGGAGATAGCGCTGGGTAAAAGGACAATTTGCAAAGCAGACGCCGCAAATCCCCGCATCCGGCACACCAAAATTTTTGTCCGACAACCGATTGGCGGTTGCCTCGCAATCCTTCATTCGAAACATGTCGTCACGATCCGATTCCGGTTGCCAGTGATTGCCCAGTATTGCCTGAGCCGGACATAGCTGTCGGCAGATCTCACAATCCCCGCACAGTGAACGCATCGGCTCTCCGGCTGTTTCCAACGGGGCATCCGTCAGCACCGAGGTCAGCCGGACCGCGCCGCCGTACTGTGGCGTGATCAGCAGATTGCTCTTTCCGATCCAGCCCAAAGCGCTGCGCACAGCCACGGTCTTGTGGGGAAGCTGCGTTCTGTTTTCGGGCAGCACGATCACATTTTTTGTGGTGTTTGCCAAAGCCTTGTAGCCGGAAGAAACCAACATTTCTTCCGCGCAGGATGCCAAAGCATTCAATTTGGCGTTGATCTCGTGATACGCTTTGTGATAGCCGGCAGTGGGTCCGTTTTCGATTTCCTTTACGATGCATCCGGATAATTTGATCCCGATGGAGATTCCGCAGGGAAAGTCTGACTCCGAAATGTCAGAAAGGTCGCCGAACCCTACAAGATCCGCACCCTGTGCCAGGAGAAGTTCTCTGACTTGCGTGGTGATGTCTTTCATTCAACCCTGCCATTTCTCGTGATGCACGATCTCATCCAAACGCTTGCGAGGGCGCGCTTTCGGGTCCTCGTTGGCGTAACCGAGCACCAGGACCGCTACGACATATTTGTCCGCCGGAATATCCAGAACCCGGCGAATCTCTTCCTGGGTATACCACCCGATCCAGCAGCTGGAAAGGCCCAGCTCCTCGGCCTGAAGCACGATGTGCTCGCCCTGTATGGATACGTCCCGGATGCATTGTTTCAACTCGAAATCCGCGCTTTCTTCATCCAGCACCAGTTCTCCGGAAGGAATGCGCGCCCGTACATCTGCCACACAGGCAATAAAGAGCGGCGCCTCCGTCATCCATTTCTGGTCGTGACTGACTTGAGCTACCTGAGTCCGCATCTCATCCTCCCGGATCACGATGAACCGACCGGACTGTGTGTTGCTTCCGGTGGGCGCCAGTCTGGCTGCTTCCAGCAAAAGCTCCAGTTTCTCTTCTTCCACGGGGATGCTCTTATATCGTCGTACGCTCCTCCGTTGTTGTATCGCTCTTTGAACGTCCATTGCGATCCTCCTTCCATTCTTCCATTAACAATCCATAATAGCTACGGTCTTTGAGGCTCTCCACATGCCATTCGTATGCTCTGCGCACACCCTCCGGCCGCATCCCGCATCGTTCCATCACTCGGGCGGATCTGAAGTTTTCCTGTATGCAGGTTCCGTCGATCCGGTAAACACCGTCCTGGGTGAACGCATAGGCCATTAAAGCGCTGAGCGCTTCACTCACATAGCCTTTGCCTCTGAATTGCGGATCGGTAAAGTATCCGATCTCCACCCGCTTTCCGGCAGGGCTTTGTTCGGAGACCGTGTAGCCGATACCGCCCACATACGCGCCTGATTTGGTCTGAATGACCAGATAGACCTTGCTTCGGGAAGGCTCTGCGATTGCCAGGATGGCCTGTCTGAGATTTTCCCGGGATTCCGCAAGCGAATGGGTGAACACATCCTGTATGTAGTACATGATAGAAGGATCGGAGATCAGCGTGTGATGATGATGCAGGTCCGCCCATTCATATTCTCTCAGGATCAGCCTCGGCGTTTCGATCCGAATTCTTTTCATAAAATCCTCCTGCGCCCGTGATCTTTGACCGTTTATTCAGCCGTCTCTAAAAACCGTCCGACCTCTGCCCAAAACACTCCGTCCGTGATCCGGGAGAACAGTTCAAGCCCCAGATCCGTGCCGCCGGCGCCGTTGCAAAATACACAGCCGCCGTCACCCGTGGACAGATCGATCACCGCGAAGCTTCGATAGCCTCCGTTGTCACCCCAGTGCCATACCGCAGAGGGGTCCTTGGCCGGAATGCCCAGTCCCAATCCCCAGGAAACACCCTCGTCCGCTTTATTCTGAGAACTTCGCATTTCCCGAAACAAAGACGCCGGCAGATGCCCTTGATGATGCAAAATTTCCAGCAGAAATTCACTGAAATCCCGTGCGCCGGAATACAACGACCAGGCGGCATTGGGTTCCGGCGCATGACCGGCCAGATCCACATGGTCCCGCAGCGGAAACATGACACCTTTTTCGTCAAACTTGCAGCTCATTCGATCCCTCACGGAAGGCGTCCAGATCGCCGCGCTGTTGGACATGCCCAGTGGGGCAAAAAATTCATCGCGTAAATGCTCAACAAAGGATTTTCCGGTCACCGTCTCCACGATTTTATGGAGGTAGTAGTACCCTTCTCCCGAATAGCTGAATCCTTTCCCCGGATCGAACAGGAACGACAAGGGCTTATCGGCCCAGTTGGGCAGTCCGGCGCCGTGGGAGAGGATATGACGGATGGTTACCTGACGGATTCTGTCATCGTCGGTGATTCGAATCTCCTGCGCTGACTCCGCGACAGGCTTGTCCAGAGAGAATATGCCTCGGTCGACCAACCGAAGCACCAATGTGGCAAATAAAGTCTTTGTGAGGGATGCGGCTTCAAACATGGTATCCGGCGTCATGCTCTCTCCGGTTTCCGCATTTTTTATGCCAAAGGCGATGGTTTCTTCGGCTGCTCCGCCTCGAATCAAGCGACAAGTGATTCCGGGTACCCGGTATTTGGCGGAAAGTTCCTCCAACATCTTAAGGTCGATACCGTTTGAAGTAAGTCTCATATTGGCTCCGTTTCGTTCTTATCGTTCTTCGTACTCGATCTCGTCCCGACGTCCGTCTGAGATCCCCAGATCATTGCCCAGCAAACCGCCGTACACGACGGCATATCGCCCGAATTTCTTTCGGATGCTGTCCAACGTTTCTTCCACGGCTCGATCCTGCGCTTCAGGCCGCGGCGTTAACAAATCGAAGCTGAGTTGCTCGTCGGACTTGTCGTCGGTCAGGTTGATGGCTGTTACCGTCAACAGGCGGATCGGATCTCCGAACTGCCAGTTCTTTTCGATCAGATCCATGGCGGCACGCCGAATCTCGCTGCCCAGATCCGTGGGGCGCGCCAGCTGAAGCTGGCGTGTGATCACCCGAAAGTCCGGATCCTTGATATCCAGCTTGACACCGCTGCATCGCAAGCTCTGGCTGCGCAGACGGCCTGCCACCCGGTCGGAAAGGGCATTGACAGCGGTGCGAACATCCTCAATGCCCACCAGGTTTCGCTTAAATGTGATTCCGTTTCCAACGGACTTATATGCTCTGTGATCCTGATACCGAGCGACCGGGCTGTCCTCCAGCCCGTTGGCGTAAGCGTAGAGCTGACTGCCGTGTTTGCCCAGGGATAGCGCCAGAAATTCGGGATCCGACCGGGCCAGATCGCCGATGGTGAGAATATTCATTTTATGCAGCTTTTCTGCGGTGACAGCGCCCACAAAAAACAATTCCCGTACGGGCATCGGCCACAGAATATCCCGATAGTTGGTTGGATCGATCAGCGTCGTGGCGTCGGGCTTCTTGTACTCGCTTCCCATTTTTGCGAATATTTTATTAAAGGAAACGCCGGCCGAAAGCGTCAACCCTGTTTCCTCTTTTACAACCTGCCGAATGTCGTCGGCCAACTGTACTGCACTTTTTCCAAAATGCTCCAGACTGCCTGTAACATCCAGCCAGGATTCGTCGATACTAAAAGGTTCCACAAGGTCCGTGTATCGCAGATATATGCTGTTGATCCTGCCGCAATATTCTTCGTATTTATCGTGGTGCGGCGGAAGCAGAACCAGCTGAGGGCATTTTTGCTTGGCAGACCAAATGGTCTCAGCGGTTTTGATCCCGTACTTTTTTGCGGCTTCATTTTTCGCGAGAATGATCCCTCGCCGATCCTTGGGATTTCCGCCGACCGCAACAGGCCGATCCCGAAGCGACGGATAATCCAGCAATTCCACCGAAGCAAAAAAACTGTTCATATCGCAGTGAAGGATCCATCGGGCCATGGGCTTTCCTCCGAATCAGGACAAAATATCCGACAGTTGAATGATCTCAGGGGCGTTGGATCTTTTCGGGGTCTTCAGCGCATCGCCGATTTCTACGGCAATGATCTCTTCTCCCCGAACGCCTATGGCTTTGCTGGCGCTCCCATCCCGGAACAATTCCACAGCGCGGTACCCGGTTCGGCTGGCCAGCAGGCGGTCTCTTGCTGTGGGACTGCCTCCGCGCTGAATGTACCCTAAAATCACCACTCTGGTTTCCAGACCGGTGCGATCTTCCAACGTGGTCCTGAGTTCTTCCGAAGAGATGTTTACACCCTCGGCTTTGATGATGATGCTGTGCAGCTTTCCACGATTCTTGCCGATCAGGAGCTTCTTGCAGATATCTGCCACGTCCAGCGCCTCTTCCGGAACCAGTATCGTCTCTGCGCCGCCGGCAAGACCGGCGTACAGCGCGATATCGCCGCAGTGACGTCCCATTACCTCGATGATCGTTGTTCTTCCATGAGAAGAAGACGTATCCCGCGTATTGCCGATGGCCATCAACGCTGTATTTACGGCGGTGTCAAACCCAATGGTATAATCTGTATAAGGCAGATCGTTGTCGATGGTGCCTGGGAGGCCCATGACCGTTATGCCTGCCTGGCTCAGATCCACGCCGCCCCGCAGAGAGCCGTCACCACCGATCACAGCCAACCCCTCGATGCCAAAAGTCTCCAGCATGTTGAGTGCTCGAGCAAATCCTTCTTTTGTAAGAAAGCGATCGCTTCGAGCTGTCCGCAGGATCGTCCCGCCCCTGTGGATGATGTCCGCCACCGACGAAACGTCCATTTCTTCGATCTCTCCGTCGATAAGTCCTTCGTATCCCCTTCGGATCCCGTAGACTTCCATGTCGTTATAGATCGCGCCCCGGACCACCGCACGGATGCAGGCGTTCATGCCCGGGGAGTCCCCGCCGCTTGTCATGACTCCGATTCTTTTCATAGTTTTATCCTTTCCTGCTCATGGCCGTATACAATCGCCGCCGAACACTTCCCGAATCTTGCTGAAGAATGCTTCGGTGGGTTCGACCCAGAGGTCGTAATCCAATTGATATTTTTTTCCCGTGCACGCCACAAGAACAGCCACAGGCATGTCGCCGCGAAATTCTCGCGCAATGTTGCGGAACGTCAACAACCCTTCGCTCTCCTGGAATGTTTCCGGGATGACCAGTTTGATCATGGGTGTCTTCTGTTCAGGCGCCGCAGGCTTTTGTCGGTTGTTTTTCCGGCGGGCTCGAGCTTCTTCCCTGGCTTCTTCGTATTCCGCCAAAAGCCAGATCTTATCGGCAAGAAGTTTAGCCGCTCCCTCTGCTTTTGTGTCCAGCTTTCCTCGGATGACCAAAATCCTGTCTTCCTGCAAACGATCTTCAGCTTGACCATATGCTTTAGGAAACACCACTGTTTCCACAGTACCGCACAGATCTTCCAGCGTGATGAAAGCCATCATCTGTCCTTTTTTCGTGATCAGCGTCTTCTTCGCGGTCACGATCCCGGCCATGGTCACCGTCATGCCGTCTTCGATTTGCTCATCCTCTTCGGCGGCGGCCAGCCGGCCTGCATCCATCGTGACGATACGCTCCATCTGCTCTGCCACATCGGACAGCGGATGATCGGAAATATAGACTCCCAGCATGTCCTTTTCCATAAAGATCAAATCTTCTCGCCGGTAATCGTTTGCCGGCGGCAGACTGCGGGCCACGGACAGGCCGGCGCGCTGTACCGGCGCGTCCACCCCGAACAAGGACAGCTGCCCGTCGAGATTGTTTTTACTGCTGGCCTGGGCGCTTTCGATGAGTCCCTCGAATACACCCAGCTTCTGTGCCCGATTTCCGGGGAAGCAATCTGTGGCGCCGGCGCGGATCAGACTTTCAACGGCTTTTTTATTCAGATGGTGCACATCGATTCGCTCGATAAACTCGAAAAGATCCGCAGGAGGATGCGCGTCGCGTCCCCTTATAATGGCTTCGATGATTCCTTCTCCCACATTTTTTACACCAAGCAAACCGAAACGGATTTTTCCGTCTTCCACGGAAAATTGCTTTTTGCTTCGCAAAACATCAGGCGGAAGGACTTCAATCCCCATCTCCCGCGCATTGCGAATATAGGTTGCGACGGAAGCAGCGTCTCCCACCATGCTGCTCATGAGCGCCGCCAGAAATTCCACCGGATAATAGACCTTCAAGTATGCTGTTTGATAAGCGATGACCGCATAGGCTGCCGCATGGGATTTATTGAAGGCATATTCCGCAAAGCTGGTCATCTGGTTGAAGATCTCATTGGCGATTTCCGGTCGGATCCCGTTCCGAACACAGCCGGTCACATCCACATTTCCCTCCGCGTCCAGCTTTCCGTGAACGAAGTACTCCCGCTCCTGAGCCATGACACTGGCCTTCTTTTTGCTCATCGCCCGGCGAACCAGGTCGCTCCGCCCGTAAGAGTACCCGGCCAGATCCCGGACGATCTGCATCACCTGCTCCTGATAGACCATGCAGCCATAGGTGACCGCCAGGATCGGCTCCAGCTCCGGCGTTAAATAAGATACCTGGTCCGGATGGTTTTTATTTTCAATATACTTGGGGATCGAATCCATGGGACCGGGGCGATACAGGCTGATGCCGGCAATGATATCCTCCAGACAATCAGGCCGCAAATTCTTCATAAATTGGGTCATGCCGCCGCTTTCCAGCTGAAAAACGCCTACCGTGTTCCCACTGGCAATCAGTTGAAACACCTTGGGATCATCGTATACCAAAGTGGACAGATCAATATCTTCTCCCCGGGTTTCCCGAACCATGGCCAGAGTGTCCCGGATGACGGTCAGGTTGCGCAGACCCAGAAAATCCATTTTCAGCAAGCCGAGCTTTTCGATGGTTGTCATAGTGAACTGTGTCGCCAGGCCTTTGTCCGACTGGATCAAGGGCACATACTCGTCGATAGGACGCTTGGAAATCACGACGCCGGCAGCATGGGTGGACGAATTGCGCGGCATGCCCTCCAGGGCTCTGGCCGCATCCACCACCTGACGCACCACAGGATCTTCCTGATAGGCCTTTTTCATCTCCGGGCTGACTTTCAACGCTTTTTCCAAAGTCATGCCCAGGTTTTTGGGAATCATATTGGAGATTTCGCCCGCCTTGGAAAAAGGAATGTCCATGACCCGGGCTACGTCGCGCACACAGGCTTTGGGCTTCAGCGATGTAAATGTGGCGATCTGCGCCACGTGGTCCGCACCGTATTTTTCAATGACATAATCGATCACTTCCTGCCGCCGCTCTACGCAGAAATCCACATCGATATCCGGCATGCTGATCCGCTCCGGATTCAGAAATCGCTCAAAGATCAAGCCGAATCGAATCGGATCGATATCGGTGATCTCCAGGGCATAGGCCACAATGCTCCCCGCAGCGCTCCCACGACCGGGACCGACCATGATCCCGTTCTTCTTGGCGTAATCGATAAAATCCCAAACAATCAGAAAGTAACCTACGTAACCCATGCTCCGTATAGTGTCAAGCTCGTATTCCATGCGCTGCCGCAATTCCGGCGTTGGTGTGCCGTAGCGTTTAACCAGCCCCGCCTGGCAGAGCTCCCGGAGATACCCTTCCTCTGTTTTTCCTTCGGGCACCTGAAAATCAGGAATATGAAGTTCGTTGAAATTGAACTGGAAGTTGCACCGGTCGGCAATCACCTGACTGTTTTCGATCGCCTCGGGCACCGCGGCAAACAGATCCCGCATCTCTTTTTCGGATTTCAGGTAAAATTCGTCGTTGGGAAACCGCATCCGGTCTGTATCGCTGAGTGTTTTTCCGGTTTGGATGCAAAGCAGGATGTCGTGTGCCCGGGCATCTTCCTTGTTCACATAATGGACATCATTGGTAGCCACCAACGGGATTCCCGTTTCTCGGGACAGCCGAAGCATATCGGAAAAGATCTTCTGCTCCTCCGGCAACCCTTGGTCCTGCAACTCTAAGTAGAAATTTCCCTCGCCGTAGATGTCCAGCAGCGTCAACGCTTCTTGCTTGGCGTTTTCATAGTGGCCATCCATCAATTCTGTCTGTATTTTTCCGGCCAGACAGGCAGATAGCGCAATCAATCCCTTGCTGTGCGCGCGCAACAGATCGTGATCCACTCTTGGCTTGTAGTAGAAGCCTTCCGTAAAGGCGGCGGACACCAGCTTGATCAAATTGACATAGCCTTCCCGATCCTTGGCAAGCAGCACAAGATGACCCTGGCTTTTATCGTAAGCAACCTCCTTGTCGAAGCGGGTGCGCGCAGAAGTGTAGACCTCGCAGCCGATGATGGGCTTGATTCCCGCCTTCATGGCTTTTTCATAGAATTCCACCACACCGAACATAACGCCATGATCCGTGACGGCTAAGGATTTCATCCCCATTTCCTTGGCTTTGGCGATGACTTTTTCGATCTGAGCCGCTCCGTCAAGCAAGCTGTATTCCGTATGTAAATGCAAATGGGTGAATCCCATTGTAGACTCCTTCTTGTTGGGTTTTTAATGTATATATCGAGTATTTATTGTACCACAGATCCTGCCTTCCTTCCAATCTTTCCTTGCATTCTCAGCCGGGTCCGCATAAAATACTATCATGATGAATTTCACGAAAAGCGACAGCAAGCGATGCCAAAATCCGAAGGCAAAACGAGAAATGTCAATAGAAAATACCGGCAAACTTTACGTTCGCATCGGTCAAACCGGCAGAACAGAGGTGTGTGAATCTTCCTCGGAAACGAGAAAGAGCACCTCCCTTCTCAGGAAAGCCGCCAGGCAGACCCGGCGAAGACCTATTCTCTTACTGTTGGCCGTTCTGGCTTTTGCTCTGCTCTTTTTACTGCTCACCGGATACGGATCCGACCAGCGAACCGGAAGGATAATGGGGAAAAAGTCTGCGGATTACCGTAAAATTTGTTGCCTTGCCTATTCAAATTCATCAGATGGTCCATGCCAATTAATGCATTACGTCACGCCGGACGGAATGGTTTCACTGGCGATCCCCTCAGACTATAAACGAATGGAAGGACGCACGGATCAGGTTTTTCTGTCGGAAGACAACCGGATTTCGATTCTGCTGGAAGTGATCGATACAGAGGAAGCGCCGATATCGCTTCGCACCTTGCACCGCCTGACGCTGGAAAATATCACAGCAGAACTGAGCGCTGTCCGCATAGCCGAGCCTCGCTTTTTTATCACAAGGGGTGGCAACGAAGCCTTCGACACAAGCATGAAGGACGAACATTATGAATACGGCATCGTGACCGCAGCCTCTCAGAGCCGCTTTGCCACAGTGATCCTTGCAGCGGAGCGCACCAACGATGACGCCCTGAAAACACAACTGGAGGATCTGATCTCCGCTACAGGCTTATCTCTTTTTGTCAACTGACCGAAACAGGAAATATATGCGATGAAACTTGATCATGAGCAGTCCAACCTATATACCATCCAACTGGATCCCTCGCTGCTGAATCCACGAGGGATTCTGAAACCTCAAGCTTATCAGTCTCTTTACTGCGAACTGGCCGAGCAGCATCTGACGGCCCACGACGCCGGAAGCGACAAAACACTGGAATACGGTGTGGCATGGGTGCTTATTTCTTTATCTGTAGATGTGTTCAAGCCCGCGGTCGCACCCGGAGCGTTGCAAGCAAAGACCTGGAAATCCGGTCGCAAAGGACCCTATTTCATGCGGGATTTTATCTTCTCCACGAAGGACGGAGAACTCTGCTTTCGAGGCACGTCCTACAGTGTTCTCCTGAACCTGGATACCCGAAAAATCTGCAGAGATAAGAACATCCCCTTCTTTTCACTCACCGCAGATGAGCCGCCGCTGACGTTGGGACAGCCCACCTGGAAGCATGCATACGGACAAGAAGCAGAACCCATAGCCGATGGACTGACACTGCGAACACAGCGAAAAGTAGAAAACAGTTTTCTGGATTTGCTGGGACACGTAAACAACACCCGTTATGCGGAATTCGTCTACGATGCCATGACAGAAGAAGAAGTGGAACGCCTCAATGGCCTGTCCCGTATGGAAGTCTATTTTGCTGCTGAATTAAGGCACGGCGATACCTTCTTCGTATCTGCGGTCGAGAAAAGCGATCGGTTGTTCTTCCGTGGCAGCAAAGACGGAAGCGGTGAAACTTCCTTCGATCTGGTTTTTTACCTGTAATCGGCTTTCACCCAATTTAAGAGCCATCCGCCCCATAGGTCGGATGGCTTTTAAAACGGCCTGTGCTGTGGTTTCCTCGGAAATATTGTTTCAAAAATCCGGTCCTCACACTATTTGCTTGTTTTACAGAACGTCTATCGCTGCGAACTCTTCAGTCATCAGCAACCGTTCACAATCAAGGAGGAGCTGTACCGCGCCTTCGGACTTGCCGATTCCTTTGATATATTTGTTATCAAAGCTGGCCCTGGCATCCGGTGGCGGAGCGATGTTTTCATCGGAAATATTCATCACTTCATTCACATTGTCGACGATCAAGCCAATCGGAATCTCATTGATATCGACAACGACAATGCATGTCCGGTCATCGTAGGGTACTGCTTCCTTTTTAAACTTCAGTCGAACATCAATCACGGGAATGACCTTTCCTCTGAGGTTGATGATCCCCTTTACATACTCTGGAACTTCAGGAATTACAGTGATCGTCTGTATCCCGATGATCTCTGTGACATACCGGATCTCAATCCCGAATATTTCCTGGCCCAAAGCAAAAGTGAGGTACTTTCCATGTTGCGTATCTTCTTCCATCACTTTTTCCACATCCAATTTTTCAGTCATTTTTTGACCCCCTTTCTGTTTTGCAGGCCGTAATACTGGCACTTTTATACCATCTATTCTATTATCGGCATTTCGAAGCATTACTTAAGAATTCTCTTGTGATAAAGGAGAGGTTTTCAAGGCCTCTCCTTTCAGATCTCCGATCAAGGCTTTTAATACTTATCCGACACACTGCTGTCCAGAAGGATTTTATTTTTCCCCGACAGGGTTGAAGCCGGAGATGCTTCGCTGCGCGGCGGAAGTGCTTTTTGCCCCGGCGCGGACAGCATCGTCCCTGCTCCTTTCTTGAGTTTGAAACCTCCAACCATTTCTTTCAGGAGGTCCGCCTGACTGGAAAGCTCCTCGCTGGCAGCGGCGCTTTCCTCTGATGTTGCCGAGTTGTTTTGCACGACCTGAGACACCTGCTCGATCCCCATATTAACCTGGGCAATACCGGAAGCTTGTTCATTGGAGGACGCTGCGATACTCCCGACCAGAGCAGCTGATTTTTCGATCCCTTCGGCTATGTCGCTCAACGCTTCTGCCGTCTCATTTGCAAGCTTGGTCCCCAACTCCACCTTGGCGATCGACCCCTCGATAAGAGCTGTCGTTTCCTTGGCCGCATCGGCGCTTCTGGCAGCCAGGTTGCGGACTTCTTCGGCGACAACGGCAAAACCCTTTCCGTGCTGCCCGGCCCTGGCAGCCTCAACAGCAGCATTGAGCGCCAGAATATTTGTCTGAAACGCAATGTCGTCGATGACTTTAATGATTTTGGAGATATTCGCCGAAGACTCATTGATCTCTGTCATGGAGGAAAGCATGCCTTTCATTTGGGCATTCCCTCGAACTCCGTTTTCCCGAGCTGCGTTGGAAAGTTCATTTGCCTGATTTGCACTGACGGCATTTTGCTTGGTCTGATTGGCGATCTCCGTAACAGAAGCGGTCAACTCCTCTACTGTACTCGCCTGTTCCGTAGATCCTTGAGAGAGATTCTGACTGGCATCCGACACCTGTCTTGCGCCCAAAGCGACCTGCTCCGCTGCCTGCAAAATCTCATTCATCGTTTCAGATAAAGAGTCGCTGATATTATTCAAAGAATTCTTGATCGCAATAAAGTCGCCTTTATATTCTGCGGTAATATTCTGATCAAAATTCCCTGTTCCCATTTCGGAAAGCACTTCCGAAATTTCTCCGACGTAGCTTTGCATGTTGGAAATGGTTTCGTTCAGCGCATTCTTGATCTCTGCATGATCGCCTTGATACGCGCCTTCCATTTTTATCTGCAGATTCCCGCGAGCCACTTCCTGCAGAACCGCGGACGCTTCCTGTATGGGAGCGATCACCGCCTCCAACGTTTCATTAATGCCTCTGACGACATGTGCGTACTCTCCTTTGAATTTATCCACGTTTCCTCTGGCTGACAAATGACCGTTCACTGCATTTTCCGAGAGGATTCTGGTTTCTTCTACCAGTTCTTTGATCGTTTCAATCGTCAAAATCACAGTAGGAACCAGCCGATCTGCGTCGCTGCGCTTGCCTACTTCATTCAAGCTTTGAAGATCCGAAAAATCACCCGCCGAAATATTGGATAATATATCAACCGTATGATTAACGCGAACGCGCACCTCGTTAATGGAAGTTGCCATTTCGTTAAAAATACCCTGATAACTGCCGTTAACCGTAGCGGTATAGTCGTTCAGTGCCATGCGGGCCAAAACATCCCGTCCTTCCGCCAGTCCGCCCAATCCATCGATGCAGCCATTGATGCTGGATTTGATTTTGTCAAAATCACCGTTATAGATCTCAGTGATTTTCGCCGGAATCTTCCCCTCTCCGATTTGCTCGATATACGTGGCTGTCGTCTGAAGCGGCTGAATAATGGCGTTAAGAGTGGCATTGACCCCTTGAACGATTTTTGCAAAGTCACCGCTGTGCTTGCTCTCATCGGCTCTTGTTGACAAATGCCCCTCAATGGCACTCGCAGACAAGTACTCCATATCAGAAACCAAACTATTTACAGCGCCGATACAAGTATTGATGTTGTTTTTGATCTCTTCAAAATCTCCTTTGTGCTCTTCGGTAATGACAGGAGGGATATCTCCTTTGCTGATTCTGTCCATGTAATCGGCTGCGACTTTTAATGGTTCCACCACCGCATCCAACGTGGCATTGAATCCGTCAATGATCTCCCGGAATCCGCCTTCAAATTTCGTGGCGTCCCCTCTGCTGTCCAACTGTCCGTCCACAGCGGCCAATGACAGTATCCTGGATTCTTCAACAAGGTTTCTCAGAATATCGATCACCGACATCATACTGATCGCTAATACATCTTTATCCGAACGAACTTCGACTTCCACAGACAGATTTCCCGAAGCGATCTGCCTGGCCGCCTCAGCCTGACCCTTCACATTCTGAGCCATATCCAGGAAACCTCTGCCTAAAAGGCCCACTTCATCATTGCGAAGCAGATGCTTTTTGTCTATATCCACCTCGGTGTCACCCGAGAGCAGCAACGTGAATTTGCCTGCGATCTCGCGCAGTGGTTTCCCTACGTTCTTCCCGACATAAATGTTGGATATAAGAAACAGGATGGCGCTGGTAATCAGTATTATAATGGCCATTACGGGAATCAGGGTATTGATTTTATCAAACTGTTCGTTGGCGCTGATATCCGCCCCGACGATTCCGACGATGGCGCCGGAGGAATCCCGAACAGGCGCGAAGCCGGATACCAGAAGTCCGTAACCCGGGCCGTAGTCCTGGGGTTCCGAATATCGGCCCTCCCCGTCTGCAAATACCAACTCCGCATTTTCCGGAAAGATGTTTTTCGGATCCATATATCCCAGATAGCCTGTGATTGTTTGGTCCTCTCCATCCAGCCATCCGGAGACGATATATTTATAGTTTTCCCCTGCATCGGCCAAGCCGTACAAGTACGCAGCTCCGTTTCGCGACTTAACGTCACTCATGACAGCTTTGATCGATGCATAGTACGCATCCTCCGCCGCCCCTTGATCATAAGTTAAGAACAGATCGCCGTCGATGCTCGCCGCCACGGATTCGGCGATCGCCATTGCCTTTTCTCCGGTCATGGCCAACGCATTATTTCTGTAACTGAAATAGGAAAAGATTCCGATGGATACGGTACTGATCAAAATTGAAAAAATCAGTATCATTGAAATCTTTGATCCGACGGAACCTTCTTTGACTTTTTTCTGATTCATTTTTTCTCCTTTTGCAATGTTTGCCTGCCTGCGGGTAAATGCTTATAATGCCTGACTGATCGTATCTTTTTCTTTGTCGCTGATAAGCCGCTCGCAATCCAGTATGAGCTTCACAGCGTCATCGACCTTAATAATGGCCTGAACATATCGGTTCTCTCCGTCTTTTTTTATTTCGGGCGGCGGTACGATATCTTCGTCTGCGACGGACAAAACTTCAGATACATTATCCACAATCAATCCCACAGACAAATCCTTCTCCTCGATCACGATGATGCAGGTTCTGTCGTTGTATTCCACGGGAGGCATTCGGAATCGCACTCTCACGTCCATAACAGGTATGATTTTACCTCGCAGATTGATGATTCCCTTTACGTAAACCGGCAATTCCGGTACTTGTGTGATCGGCTGAATACCGATGATCTCTGTTATGCATTTGATTTCAATGGCGTAGTCTTCCCCGCCCAACGGGAATATCAGAAATTTGCCCTTTTGGGTATCTTCCTCCATCTTCAAAGCATCTTCCACGATTTCTTTCATTTACATCGCTCCTTCCGATACGAATGCTGTTTATTGTAATCTGCACCATTATTACTATCGGCATTTCACCGTAAAACTTAACGCAGGATCGCAACATAAAAACAGCCCTTTCGCGCATCATCTCCGCAGCAAAGGGCTGTTTCTCTATGTGATTTCCGTCCTCTTATATTATTTCGCCAGGTATTCGCAAAGCTCCTGAGGTATTTTTTCCAGAGAAAGCTGCTTGCTCACCGCACCGATCGTATAGGCAACTTTAGGCATGCCGTACACGACACAGGACTTTTCATCCTGTCCGATGGTATAGGCCCCTTTCGTTCTCATATTGAGCAGCCCTTTGGCTCCATCGCTTCCCATGCCGGTCAAAAGGATCCCTACGGCCTTATCCTTCGCTTTCTCTGCGACGGAGTCAAACAGAACGTCCACGGAAGGACAGTGGCCGCTGACCTTGTCCCCTTTCTTGCAGCTCACAAAAAATCCCGCGTCGCTTCGCATCAATTTCATATGGTATTCCCCGGGAGCCATCAGCACCTTACCCGGCTTGACAGCTTCGCCGTCTTCGGCTTCTTTCACCTCGAGCCTGGATGTGCGATTCAACCTCTCAGCATACAATCTGGTGAAGACCGGCGGCATGTGCTGCACGATCAGGATGCCGGGCAATTCCCGGGGCAAGGCATTCATAATGCTTGCGATTGCCTCCGTTCCGCCGGTGGAAGCCCCGATCGCAATGATCGTCTCGGAAATGCCTGCTTTTTTCCCGGAGAAGCTTGCGATGCTCTCCTCCGGCACATAATCCTTTTTGTGATATGCGACTTTTGCCGTGGATGCTATTTTGATTTTTACGATCAACTCGTTGATAAACGCTTCAAAAAGCTGCCTGCTCTTGGGCTTTGCGATAAAATCAACTGCCCCCGCACCTAAAGCGTCAAAAACGTTTTGCTCCGAAGAACTCATAACGACTACCGGCAGCGGATACTGCGGCATCAGCTTTTTCAGAAAGGAAATTCCATCCATCTTGGGCATTTCCACATCCAAAGCGAGCACATCGGGCTCGTGTTCCAAGATCATGTCCTTTGCCTCATAAGGATCTCCGGCAATGCCAACCACTTCGATCCCGAAGTCTTTGTCAAGGGCAGCGGCAAGAGTTTCCCGAAACAAATACGAGTCATCCACGATCAATATTTTAACTTTTTTTCTTATGCTCAATGAAGTATCCTCCCACGATGAACCGCTCTTTATTTATAGCTGAACCACTGTCTTATTCAGGGATTGGACCCGCACATTCCCTGTTTGCAAATCAAAATAAAGTGTACGTCCATAGTCCGCGCCTGTATCTTCGTTGACGATTGGGATCCGCAGTTCGCTCAATACAGCCTTGACACTCCTCGTATTTCTGGTTCCGATCATTCCCAGAGGGCTGTCCTCCTGAACTTTGAACATTTGGGCGCCTCCGGCAATTTTTGCGGTGATCCGGCGCCGATCCGCGCCCATGCTGCATAGAACGTTCAGCATGTCCGGAATCGCTGTATCGGCAAATTTCATTCTGTTGATATCACTTTGCGTAAACATTTTACTGTCAGGAAGCATGATGTGGGACAATCCTCCTATTTTCGCGACCTGATCATAGAGGCAAATGCCAATGCAGGAGCCCAGCGCATAAGTGACGATCACAAGAGGAGCTCTCCCCGTCTTATAATCGGAGATACCGACTGTCAACAACTCACTCATGCCCTATATTCCCAATCTTTCCATCATTGTCTTTAACGTATCGATCTCTGCAAACATTACGATATGGCTTATCAGGCTATGCGTGTCGCTTGAAAAATTCTCTTCGATAAACATCACCTTGTCGCCGACGGCGCCAAACTCAATGATGGGAACGCTCATGAGCGCGCCGGCCATATCGATTGCAGTATAGGGAATCGATATCCCGATGGAAAGACCCGTTAACGCAGAAATCGAATTGATGTAAGAGGAACCCAGTATATTCCCGATCTCTTGTATTGCAGACAGCTTCAGCTCGTTCAGCTCATCTTCATGCCCATCCTCCTGCACCAGGATATTTGTGATGCTCTTAGCGTCCTCCATGTCCAAAAGGAACATGATAATGCCATTGGCTTCGCCGCTGAAGTTCACCAGGACACCCACCGTCATGGCTTCTGTTCCGCCCAAAGCGCTGATGGCCGTATCGAAATCCGTAAGCCGTACCTTAGGAAGGCTGATGCTGACTTTTTCATTCAGCAGAAGCGAAAGCGCCGTTGCGGCATTCCCGGCGCCGATATTTCCGATCTCCTTGAGAACATCGATCTGCGCATCATTCAATTGTTCGTAATTTTCCAGCAAGACATCACCTCATCTTTCTTAATGCTTCGGGGAAGCTTTGACCCGCACGCATGCCTTGATCAGCGCAGCCAGCACATCCGTCTCATGCTGTTTTTTATAAATATCGAGTTGGATATATTGTTTTCCCGCGTCTGATGTTACATAATGCTGCGTCAAAGAATTCAATGCAAGAGCAAGTACATCATTTTTACAAACGGCACAGGTGCAGACATTTGTTTTTTCCATCACATCGTCCACCATCTCGGTAACAAGCCTTTCCGTCAAGTTGATCAGATAAGCCCGTTTATCTTCTTTGTTGCCCGCTTTGATCTCCGGCGCCTTAACCGTGGGCTTTTCTTCTTTTTCTGAAGGCTTGATCAAAACATCTGGTTCGATTTCGACTGTCAGCTTTCTCTCGATCCTGAGCTCTTTCTCCTGGCTGTCATTGATAAGGATATCAACCTCCGGCTCTTGCTGCGCCATCGCTGCCGTGTCCGCATTCTCAATTTCCGGCTGTTCATCTCCCTTAGTGATCAAGCTTAACACATGCTCTGTCTTATTGCTCTTTTTTGCCATTTTTCTGCATCCCTTTCTGGGCGATCAATTCCTCAATAAACTGCAGGTAGTCCTTTGACGGATTCGATTTCGGCGAATGCTGAAAGACACTCACGCCATGAGCCGGCGCTTCAGCCACCGTTACGGATGATCTTATTTTTGTGTCAAACACTTTTGTGCACAGTTCCTTGGCCAGGATTTGAGCCATTTCCTCCACGTCCTTGGTGAGCAGCCGTCGTCTGTCGTACTTGTTCAACAGAATCCCGAGCACTTCGATTCCGGGATTGTAGAGATCCTTCACCAATTCTATCGTTTCTCTGAGCTGGGATATTCCAAGCAGACTCAGGATCTCCGGGATCATTGGTATAATAAGCTTATCGGTCGCTGTGTAAGCATTGACCGTCAGGATATTCAAGGCCGGAGGCGTGTCGATTACGATATAGTCATACCTGTCTTTCACCGACTGGATCCCTTTTTTCAGCAAACGCTCTCGTCCTAAGTTGGAGAATTCCAATTCGGCGCCGCTGAGCAGAATATTCGATGGAATGATGTCTATACCATTCCTGTGCTGGATGACAGAATCAACATCGATGGTTCCCTTCATCAATTCATATACCGTTGGACTGTTGTCGATTTCAGCCGCCAGGCAAAACCCCAGATTGCCTTGTGGATCCAGATCGATTGCCAGTGTTTTATAGCCTTTCGCCGTCAACCCGCTGATCACAGCACTCGCTGTTGTGGTTTTTCCGACGCCTCCCTTTTGATTCGTGACCGTTAATGTAATAGCCATGTTCAATCATCGCCGCCTCTCTGAAAAGTATTATAATGCACCCTGCAGGATCTCGCCTTCTTGCCAGTAAATTCTGCAGTGTTCCCTGCCTTGGGTATACGGGCCGTTTCGCTTTTCTCCGTAGCAGATCGTTACACCCGGATAAATCTTTTTCTTGCAAACGATCATGCCGTTGTATTCCACTCTTCCGGCTGCTTCCAGTCTTTTAATTTGATGGTTCAGCAGACCGACTTTTTCTTTCAATAAAGCCATTTGCTTTCTTGCGGCTTCGTACTGCTCTTCCGGAAGCAACTCGCTGCGAGACTCTCTTAAAGTGTTGAATCGTTCGACCACTTCGGAAATGGCCTTCAGATTTCCGGCACAAGAATCTCTCTCTTCTTTCATCTGACGAATTGCTTCGGTATCCGTCGTCTCGATTCCCAGCACTTCTATCAGTGTGACTCGTTCGCTTTCATTTCCGATTTCACGGGCATTGATATTGCCGCTGACCTTGATTTCGCCGCCAATGATCAATTCTTTTCGCCCCATTAACTCAACGTTTCCCATGCAAGTGACGATGCTGCCGATGATATAGTCGGCATAAATGTTCCCCTGGACATGCAAAACGGCATTTTCAATATACAAGGAGCGAAAATCGCTTCCCGCAATGATATCCGCACGATCGCCCCCGTTGATCCCGTTGGAAATGTGTATGCTGCCTGCCGCTTCGAGCCTTGCGCACTCCACAACGCCTTTTACGATGATATTGCCGCCGGACTTCACTGAAAATCCGTCGCAGACGTCGCCGCCGATCACCACGTCTCCGGTAAAATCGATATTTCCGGTCAGTTGATCTACATTGGAAGGGATGTTCAAGGTTTCCTGTATATCCACCTTATCCCTCGTGTATTTGATCACACCGTCACAAGCAGCAAGAAGTCGGGTTCCGTCTTCGCTCAGCACCGTGTTTTTTCCCATTGGGGAAATCGGAGGATTGCCTCTTCTGGCCGGAACTGAAACCCCGTAAATGTTGATTCCCTCCGTGCCTTCGGTCTCAGAAATGATCTCGCAAAGCAGCTGATCCTTTTTTGCCGTTTGAAAATAGTTCAGGCTTTTATAATCTACCGTGCCTTCTTCTGTGTAATCCGGATGGTAATCTGCATCCTTTTCCACATGATAAACAACCTGTCCGTTTTCTCCATCCACCGGTTTGATCCCTTGCGCGACCTGCATCCGGATCCTGTAAATCGGCCTTTGCGCTAATTTTTCCAGGACATTTTCATCGATCCCGTGGACAATTTTCTCACGTGCCAATGCTTCCTTGATCTGAGATACACTGATGGCTTCCGTGGAACCCTCCACCTCTTCCATTTTGATGTATCCTGCCATGCCGTCATCGCTGACCTGGACATCTATCGAATTCAAACTGTCTTTGAACGTCTCATTTCCTTCCATCTCTCTTCTCCTGTTATCTCAGTTGATTGACGGTCTTCTCCATTTCATCGGCAGTCTGAATGATTTTCGAATTCAAGGAAAATCCTTTTGACGCCTCAATCATTTTTACCATTTCTTCAGCCAGTTGAACAGAAGAATTTTCCAAATGACCGGCGACCACAGTCGGTTCCTTGAGGTTTTCCCCATCGCCGGAAAGCTCTGTCGCGGCATATTGGTTTCCGCCGAGAAGCTTTAATTCACTTGGATTCGCAAATGTGAACACGCCCACATTTTGCACATTAAAGCTCTCATTTATTTCAATTTTTTTCTCTTTGGCATCGAGCACGTAATCGCCGGCGCCATTCACAAGGAAGCTCTTGCTTTTCTCGTTTCCGATCCTGAAACTGCCGTCTCTCGTATAGGTCGTCGTTTGATCTTTTTTACTCTCAACGGCGAAGAAGCCTTGCCCCATAATGGCACAGTCCAAATCTCCGTCCGTGCGTATCAGATCCCCCTGCTTAAAAGCAATACCGGTATCGGAAAGACGAGACCCGTGTCCGATGTTGATGGAGTTTCCCGCGCCTCCGTTCAGGCTTTGATAAAGCAGCGCGGAGAAATTTGCTTTCTGCGCATTAAAGCCGGTGGTATTGGTATTTGCCATGTTGTTGGCAATGACACTGAGCTGTGCCTGCCGGCTCTCCAAGCCTGCGGCCGCCGAGTAAAATCCTCTGATCATATTTGTCAACTCCTTTCTTATCCGATCCTTCCGATCTGATTGACGGTGATTTCATTGATTTTATCGTTCATTTTAATGATCTGAATACAGGATTGATAGTTGTTCTGCCCGGCAATGATGCGGCTCATTTCTCTGACGATGTTCGTGTTGGATTTTTCGAGAGCTTCCTGAACAAGCTGATAGTTCTCCGTATCCGCTTTCTGGTATCCGTCTTGGCTGAAGTAAAGCCCTTCTCCTGTTCCTTCCAGGACAGCGCCTTGATTGGGCATTCCGATGAAGAGCGTATCCGTTTCCTTGCCGTTTTCCAAGATGGCGCCGTCGCTGGTCACCGTAAAATCGCTGCTCTTGAGCCGGATGGTGTTTCTGTTGTCATTCAGGACCTTTCCGACGCCGGGAAGCACCAGATCGCTGTCCTCGTCCAGCTCAAACTGACCGCTTCGCGTAAGCACTTCCCCGTAGGTTTCGCTTTCTATCAGAAAAAACCCTTCTCCCTGGATCGCCAGATCCTGGGATCGTCCGGTCCCCTCGATGACGCCCTGTGAAAAATCGATGTATTCAGCGCCGTTTATCGTGATAAATGCGCCGGTCCCGACCGTCCGGTTGCGACTGTCGTCCGGTGAATGAAGCCTGGCGACTAAATGCTCGCCGAAGCTTGATTCCACCGTGGTCTGACTTTTGAAGCCCACCGTGGAAGCATTGGCAATATTATTGGATATCACATTCAGCGCCTTCTGTTGACTGAAAACACCGGCAGCTGCGGAATAAAGTCCTCTGACCATAACGATCTCCTCCTGTTTCTTACCTTCTCTTTATCGATAACTGCTTAGCATATGTTTCATTTTAAGTACGGATGCGGAGTGGATTTGAGAGACACGGGATTCGGTGATTCCAAGAATTGCCGCGATCTCCTTCAGCTTTAAGCTTTCGTAGTAATACAGCGAAACCACCAGCTTTTCCTTTTCGTTCAGCTGCCCGATGGCCACGATCAGAGCTTCTTTCAACTCTCCGTACAGCAATTCCTTTTCGGGGCTGCTTCCGTTTTCCTCCACTCCGATCGGCGATATTGCATTCATCTGTTCATTGATTGTCTCCTCGTAAGAAAGGAGGATGGAGTTGTGTCTTTGCTGCAAGACACGATCCAATTGTGCGGGGGTGAGTTCCATTTTCTCGGCGATTTGATCGTTCGTAGGCGCGCAGCCATTCGTCGCATACAGATCGCCATACACCTGATCCAGCTCACGCGCCAGATTTCGCTGATTTCTCGGCACCCAGTCCTGCTTACGCATGAGATCGATAATGGCGCCTTTGATCTTGAGAGAAGCAAAGGTTTCAAACTTGTTCCCGAGATATGGATCAAATTTCTCCACCGCATCGATCAATGCGATCATCCCCTGATTGACCATGTCGTCCAGCTGCCCGAAATGACTGTAGCTTCCCTTGAACCGCAAGGCGATTCGCTTTACCAGTTCGGTGTACTGCAACACGATCTCATTTCGCGCATCCAAAGATCTCTCAGCGAGATAGGGCTTCCATTGTTCTATGTAATAGTTATCATGGTTCGTTTCAGCGGTATTCATTCATAACACCTCTTTGATTTGGTTCAGCATAGATTGCTTATCCCTGCGCCCGGACGACACCAATCGCCTGGATCTGTATATTTGAATCGATTTCGCTGAACGACAGTACCGCCAAATTGGGTAAAAACGGATCGATCAGCTTTTTAAAGTAAATTCTTACGATGGGTGACGTCAGCATGATCGGCTGATGTATCAGCTCTTTGACTTTTTCCATCTGCTCCGTCATGCTCTCCACAATCCCCTGCACCACAGGAGGTTCAATGGCCAGATAAGTTCCGTGCTCACTTCTCTTGATGGAGTTCAGGATGGTATTCTCCACGTCCTGGTCCAGTGTGATCACCTTGATACTGTTGCCATCCGTATATTTCCGCGTGATCGTTCGCTTCAGCTGTTGCCGCACATACTCAGTGAGCATATCTGTATCCTTCATGCTGCCGCCATAATCTCCCAGGGTCTGCAGGATGCTTTCCATGTCGCGGACCGGGATCCCCTCCCGCAGCAAATTCGTTATGATTTTCTGAAGGTCGGATACACTCACGATTCCGGGAACCACATCCTCTACGATGGCCTTGTTTCTCTTGGAAGCATTCTGAAGAAGATCCTGTATATCTTGCCGGCTGACCAGTTCGTGAATGTGCCGTTTCACCACTTCAGACATATGAGTCACCATCACGGACAGGGGATCGATCACTGTATAACCGAATATCTCCGCTTTTTCGCATTCGCTTTCCCGGATCCATTTTCCGGGGATCTCATAGGCCGGCTCTACAGTATCGATCCCTTCGATGGGTCCGGTCGTAGCCCCCGGATCCAGCGCCAGATAGTGATCGACCAGCACTTCGCCTTTCGCAACGTCTTCTCCTTTGATCTTGATCAAATATTGGTTCGGATTGATCAGACCGTTGTCTCGCAATCTGACAGTAGGGATGACAACGCCCATTTCCAGAGCATACTGTTTTCGGAAGATGACAATCCGGTCGATGAAGCTTCCGCCGCTCTTTTCATCCACCAACGGCAGAAGCGAATAGCCGAACTCCATTTCGATCGGGTCCACACCCAGCAGATTATATATATTCTCAACATTGCGATAAAAACCCACCTCGTCCCCGCTCTTCTGGATCATTTCCTGGAGTTCTTCTTCCTCCGCCAGGACCACCTTCGCCCTGGCTGCTCTGATAAGCATGCTGCCCAATAGAATCAATGACACGCCGATCGCAATGATCTGAGGATAAGGCACACCCGGTATCAGCGTCAATGTCATGACAGACAATCCGGAAATCACAAGGACCTTCGGCTGAGAAAGAAACTGCTTCTGCACGTCTTCATTTAAGTTTCCTTCCGAAGCTGCCCGGGTAACGATCATCCCTGTTGCTGTGGAAATCATCAAGGCAGGCACCTGGCTGACCAAACCGTCTCCGACGGTAGCGATCGAATACATTGCCAGTACTTCACTGAAGGCCATAGTACCCTGAACCATGCCAATAATAGATCCGGCAACGAGATTGATCACCGTAATGATGATCGCAACGATGGCATCTCCTTTGACCAGCTTTGTGGCGCCGTCCATCGCCCCGTAAAACTCTGCGCCCCGCTGAATCGTTGCCCTGCGCTCCTTGGCTTCTTCCTCGTTGATGATTCCCGAGCTGAGGTCCGCATCGATGGCCATTTGTTTTCCCGGCATGGCATCCAGCGTAAATCTCGCGGATACTTCGGCAATCCGCTCGGCACCCTTGGTGATGACGATGAATTGCACGATCAAAATAATAATGAAAACAATGAATCCGACGATGGGATTTCCGCCCAGTACAAAGTTCCCGAAGGTCTCTATGACTTTACCGGCCTGCCCTCCGTTGGATAGGATCAATCTGGTTGACGAGATATTCAGAGCCAACCGCAGCAGCGTCGTGATCAGCAACATGGAAGGAAATATGGAGAACTCCAAAGGCCCGCCGATGAACATGGTCGTAAGCAGAATAATCAAAGAAATGGCAATGCTCAGGATAAACATAAAATCCAGCAGGAAGGTGGGCAGAGGAATAATGATCAACGCAATGATCAAGATCACAAATACAACGGTTACATTTTGCATGATTTTCATGATTTCTTCTGCTCCTTTCCTTTATTTTTATACACCCAAGCCATCAGTTCGGCGGCAGCCTGATAGAGTTCGGCCGGTATGTATTCATTGACTTCCACCTGCGCGTAAAGACTTCGGGCAAGGGGCTTGTTCTCCATGATCAGGATCTGGTTATTCTCAGCGATTTCAATGATCTTCTTTGCCATATGATCTTGCCCTTTGGCCAGGACGATCGGCGCCGGATCTTGATCGATATCGTACTTCAAGGCGACCGCATAATGTGTGGGGTTTCTTACGATCACATCAGCTGACGGCACTTGCTGTATCATGCGATTCATACTCATCTTTTGCTGTTTTTCCCTGATCTTCCCTTTGATAAAGGGATCGCCTTCCGTCAATTTGAATTCATCTTTGACTTCCTGTTTGCTCATACGCAGCTTTTTTTCATAATCATATTTCTGGTACACGTAATCCAGAACCGCCACGCCCACAAAGAACAGACATATTTTGTACACCAGGGACAGGGTCCTGTCCTTCAGAAAAACAATGTTTTCTTCCAATCCTGCGCTGAGGGAATCCGGAATCACGATCAGGAGTTCCTTGATGCTCGTGTAAATAACGACCATGATTACGATCACTTTGAGGATCGATTTCAGCATCTGCACGACGGCGTTCAGGGAAAGCATCTTTTTCATGCCCTCGATCAGGCTGATCCTGCTGTATTTGAACTTCAGAAGCTCCCCGGAAAACAGGAACTTGGTCTGGGCGCCGGATGCCAGGAAAAGCGTAAAGCCTACGACGATCATGACCGGCGCCGCGGACAGGAAGTAAACGCCCATCGACTCACGCATGATCTGCATGACAGTCTCAGTACTGAGTTCGTGCAGCCCTGCCGCCTTGTCAAGCTGGCTTCCGTAGAAGATCTCCAGTTGCTTGGCAATGAATCCGCTCAATTTTACGATGAGAAAGAATCCTATCACCAGCATAACGACGCTGACAACATCTTTGCTCTGATAAGCATTGCCCTTTTTTCGCTCGTCTTTCCGTTTTTTCGGAGTGGCTTTTTCTGTTTTATTCGATTCTGCCACGCATCATCCTCCGAAGATCCAATCGCTTCCGGGCTATTACAGAAAAAGGAGAATTTCCTGTAGTCTTTCCAACATCAGCAAGTTCAGCTTGCCCATATATTTCACCAGCACGGGGATGAGCGTCAGTATGACGATGACACCGATCCCGATCTTCAGCTGCAGGTTTACGACGAAAACATTGATATTGGGCACCACTCGCATGAGGATGCCGACAGCGACCTCTGTGATCATTTCCACGATGATCATAGGCAGCGCCAGTTGTACAGCGTAAACCAAAACATATCCGAACAGCAACGCTGCGTGCATCCCGATCTCAGGGCTCATCTCCACGCGTCCCATGGGCACTACCTGAAAAGACTTGATCGCGATGGCCAATAAATTCATATGGCTGTCGGTAATAAAGAACAGGAGCGTATACATCAAGGTCAGCATGCTTCCGTGAACAGAAATTTGTGAGTTGCTGGCCGGGTCGTACATGTTTGCCATGCTGAGTCCCATTTGCATATCGATCAGCTCGCCGCCAAGGTGAAAAACCGACAAAAATAGCTGAATGATAAAACCCATGGCATAGCCGGCGGCAAACTCCTTGATCATGGAAAAGACCAAATCTATGGCGGTATAGTCGATCAAGGAGATCCCGCCCATCAAGGACGCTGCATGGATCGCCAGGCTGAGAGACAAACCTATCTTGACAATGCCGGGAATATTCTTTCTTCCCAGAATAGGGTTGAAAAAAATGACTCCGGCCATCCTGCAGCTTGCCATCGACAGGATCAAAATTGTATTGAGATCAAGCATTCATATCCCTTGGCTCCAGCGCTTCTTTATTTTAAAAAGCAGCTGCTATAAACTCAAAGACCCGGTTGACCAGATCGACCATTTGCTGCAGCATCCATCCGCCTGCCAGGATCAGCACCATTCCGATCGCGATCAGTTTTGGCACAAACGTCATGGTTTGTTCGTTGATCGAGGTCGCTGCCTGGATCACGGATACAAACAAACCGACGACTATGCTGACCAGCAAAATCGGTCCCGCTACTTTTGCGCCGGTCAGGATCGCATCTCTGAAAACTTCCATCAATTGTATTGTATCCAACGAGTCTCTCCCCTTTATCAGTTGTAGGTCATGATCAGGGTCTTGATCAGAAGTCCCCAACCGTCTACAACTACAAACAGCATAATCTTAAAGGGCAGTGAGATCATTACCGGCGGCAGCATGATCATTCCCATGGACATCAGCGTACTGGCCACAATCATATCGATGACCAGGAAAGGGATGAAGAGCAAAAACCCGATCAAAAATGCTCGCTTTAATTCACTGGTGATAAATGCAGGCACTACGATGTGCAGGGGTAGATCCTGAGCGCTGGTTTCCTCCCAGTTCGTGGCGGATAAGCTTTTATACATATCCACTTCGCCTGCGGTTGTCTGCATAAGCATGAATTCTTTCAGCGGAACGGCCGCTCTGTCCAAAAATTCCTGCGTTTCGATTTGATCCGCGTTATACGGCTTGAGCGCCGTCTCGTTGATCTCGCTCAGCACCGGTGTCATAATGAAGAAAGTGATGAAGAGCGCCAGCCCGATCAGGATCTGATTCGGCGGTGTTTGCTGCAACCCCAATGCGCTTCGCAGAAAGGAGAAGACGATGATGATCCGGGCAAAGCATGTCATCATCAGCAGCAAAAACGGAGCAATCGATATCAGGGTCAGAATGATAATGATTTTGACTGTATCCGACCCTTCTCCGTTGATGGCGATTTCCACCGGACTCGTTGCGCAGATCTCGGGCGCAAAGGCGAGAATGACGGCGGCAATACCGGATGCAACGATCAAACGAATCAACCATTTACTGTTTATGAGTCGCGCACAGGCGTTTTTGCTATTCATGCTCCTCTTCCTTGTGTAAAAAGGGCTTGATCATTGCCCGAAAGCTCGGCTTTGTTCCGCTTGTGGCCGACTGAACGGGAATCGGATCTTTCAGTTGCCTCAGGATCCGGATCGACTGCTCGTTTGCGCCGACCAGATACTGAACGCCTTCCACATCGATGATCAGGATGGAGCCTGTTTTACCGATCATTTGCCTGTCAATGACTTTTATGTGTTTCCCGCCCGACAGCGGCCCCATTTTACGTGCGTACCATTTGCTCGCATAATAGGTCAGAACAATGACGCAAATCGCGCCGGTCAAGGGCAGCAAATACGAAAACATATCATGGATCTCTTTCATGGGTTCTCCTATTGGTCTCCAAGAATGTTTTTCACGGTCTGAATCAAGCGGTCTGGCTTAAACGGCTTGACGATAAAATCCATGGCGCCCAGCTTGATCGCCTCAACGACCATCCCTTCCTGCCCCATGGCGGAGCACATGACCACTTTGGCATTCGGGTTCAACTGCTTGATTTCTTTCAAGGCCTGGATCCCGTCCATTTTAGGCATGGTGATATCCAGGAGAATCAAATCAGGCGCGCTCTCCTTATACTTGGCAACCGCGTCCTCGCCGTCACTGGCTTCCGTGCACTCCGTGTAACCGGCCTTTTTCAGGTTGTCTTTGATCATCATTCTCATGAATGCGGCATCATCGACAATAAGTATCTTACTCATCTTCTGTTCCTTTCTTTTATCCGTTGATCTTGATTTGCTTCTTCCCGTAAGAGCCGTCTTTTTTGATTATTTCCGTGACCCGAACGCTGTAGTTGTCATCCACGACCACCACATCGCCTCGTGCGATGGGCCTGCCGTTTGCCAGTATATCCACCTGGTCTCCGGCCTGCCTGTCGAGTTCTACGATATTCCCGGGCATAAGCTCTGCGATATCCTTAATCTTCTTTTTCGTTCGACCCAGTTCCACAGTGATTTGGATCGGGACAGTCATGATCAATTCCAAATTGTTATCGCCGTTGTCCTGCATGCTTCCATCGCCGCCGGGAACCCCGAACTCCTTGTAGTTGTATTGAGAAACCTGGACCTGCTGGCCCTTTGTAACCTCAGCGGAAGGCCCGGCGTATGCGTTTGAAGGTTCGGCTATCGGTGCAGGCTTCAGAGGTGTTTCCGCAACTCTGCTTGCTTCCGCCGCCACTTCCGTTGCTGTTGCTTCTTTTTCTGCTTCTACCACTTCAGTCGCCCCGAGCGACGCTTTTACGATCTCCTTCACTAAATTGAGATCCATCGCGCATAAGAACTCGCTCTCCACTAAATCATCGATGATCAGATTGAACTTAATGCTTACGATCACGTCTTCCTTTAAAGAGAACAGTTCTCTCATGTGCGGAGGGTCGGTGACGTCCAGTATCTGAGGAGGAGAGATATTGACCACAGTGCCCAAAAATGTTGCCAGCGCGCTGGCCGCGGAACCCATCATCTGGTTCATGATCTCGCAAATCGCACTCAGGCTGATCTCGTCAAACTCGATGTCTTCTTCGGAATCAACCGAGAGCAGGTGCCGCAATATTTTTTTTAAGTCTTCCTCTCTCAGCAGCAGAACGTTAGAGCCGTCGATCCCTTCTATGTATCGAATCAATACGCCGATCACCGGCTCGAGATATGAAAACTCAAACTCCTGGAATGGTATCAATTCGGTCCTGGGTGTTGTGATGTTTACCTTTTTGTCCAGTATCGTGGACATTGCAGTCGCAGCGGCCCCCATACTGATATTCATGACTTCCCCGATCACATCGATTTCCATATCGGAAAGGGGGTATCCGTTTACTTCATTATTACTCATTAACTTGGGTCACTTCCTCTCTCTAATTTTTCTTTTATGGCAATGGCCCTTTTCTTGTGAAAGGCTCCCATCTCACCCCGGAACCAGGTTGTTTCTTCGACCATCAGATCGACCAATGCGTTGGCGGGCTTGTGAAGCTTGATGATATCCCCCACCTCAAGATTGATCAGTTCGTGTGACAGCAGCTCGACAGTCCCAAGGATGCCCTTCAGTTCTAAGTCGGTTTCGTGGATCGCATGGATGATGTCCGCCTTTCTTTGCGCTTCTGTCAATTGGTCTGCCTTTCTGACGTTTTTCTTTGTCTGAGCATTTTTCTTTTTGAACAAATTGTCTAACGTCACAGCCGGAATACATATATTTATTTTGCCGTAAGTATCGTTGATCAGAATATTCATCACAACGATAATAACGTTTTCATCAGCGCCGACACCCTGAAGGATCCTTGAATTCGTCTCCAATTTCATGAGCTTCGGCGTAAGCTCAAGAAAGTCCAACCAGACATTTTTCATCAAATGAACCATGCCTTTGATAAAATATTCCAGGATCCCGAGCTCAATATCGGTATACTCCCTGTCGTTCTCAAGGGTTTTTCCCACACCGCCAAGAAGCCTGTCGATACTGCAAAAGCCGATCTCTTTGGATATGTTCATGATCATCAGACCATCCTCATCCTCCTCGTCGGTGCTCAGGTCGATCATGCCTATCAGAACAGAATCGGGCAAAGCGTTGTTGAATTCAGAGTAGTGCTGCTCCTCGATGTTCACGATCTCCACGTGGGTATACGTCTGCAAAACGCCTGTGACGTGCGAGGACAGAATCTTTGCGTAATTTTCGTATATGCTGAACAGGATCTTCAACTGTTCCCGAGTAAAGAGCTTCGGACTTCTGAAATCATAAGCCTTGACTCTGATATCCGGCTCAGGAGCCACTGCCTCCGCTTCCTTGACGCCGCTGATCAACGTGCCCAGAAGGCTGTCGATTTGATTTTGAGATAATATTTCCGCCATGTTTATTGCTCCTGGCCCTGTGCGTTTCTCTTTTCGGCTTCGTAAATTTGATCCAGCGTGTCTTGCATGGTGTCAGTCTTTGATACCAATATCTCTACGCGCCGGTTCTTGGCGCGGTTTGTTTCCGTATCGTTGGCCGCCACCGGTCGGTATCGTCCGTAGCCCACTGCGTACAAAATCGCGGGATCAACGATATATTTGTCTTCCAAAAACTTCAGGACCTCATTTGCCCGTTCCGTTGAGAGATCACGATCGTTTACACTCTCGTCTCCCGGAGCGGATTCCGCCGTGTGTCCGTCGATTCGTATGTTTTTGATCGAGGGCTCCACCACGCTCAAGGCCATTCCCACATGATCCAGGATGGTACGGCCTCCTTCTTTGAGCACCGCGCGGTCCGCCTCAAAAAACAAAGAGGATGCAAACCGCACATACACCAGATTGTCAGTGATCGCGACGTAGACCGAGTGCTGCAAATTATTTTTTTCCACATAATCACGAAGGTATTTATAGAGATCCTCCAGATCCTGGATGTTTTCCAATTCAATTTTCTCTTCTGCGTTGATGGCAGCTTCAAGATTTTCCGTGATCAGCTCGCTTTCCTCCATGCTGATTTCCTCCAGTGTTTTGGGATCTGCGGTGAACGCTTTGACCAACAGCTTGTACTTTTCCTGGTCGATGGAAGACATGGAGTAAAGCAAAACAAAGAAAACGAGAATCAAAGTGATCATATCCCCATAGGTCGCCAGCCAGGCGTCTTTATTGATATTGGTTTTGCTTTTTCTTCTCATGGTTTTTCGTTTCTTCCCTTGTGGACAAACTTCTCGCGCCGAAGACTTTAAGCGTTCTTTTTCCCGAGCCTTTTACCCGTTTTCTTTGCGGGCTCTTCTCCGGTGTCGCTGTCAGCTCCCTTGTTTTTTTCCTTGACGTTTTTCTGTTCCAGGAAATTCAGGAGTTTTTCCTGGATGAACTTCGGATTCTCCCCCTCTTTGATCGAAATGACGCCTTCTATGATCATTTCTTTCAGCAGCATCTCTTTCTCCTGTACAATTTCCAGCTTGTTTGCCAGCGGCACAAATATGCCATTGGATAGAACAGAGCCATAAAAGGTTGTGATCAAGGCAAGGGACATATCCGCACCGAGGGTGCCCGGTCCCTCATCAAGATTCATTGATTTAAGCATATTCACCAGACCGATCAAGGTGCCGATCATCCCAAAGGCAGGAGCCAATGCTGCGCCTTGATGATATATTTTTCGCTCTTCCTCATCTCGCTTTGCCATGTATTCCAGCTTTTGGTTGAACCAGTTCTTCAACTTATCCGGTTCGATGGCGTCTACAATCAGCAGTACGCTTTCTTTCAGGAATTCGTCGTCAAAGGCCATGGCCATATCTTCCAAAGCCAGCAATCCCTTTTTTCTCGCTTCTCTTGAAAGCTCGGTTATGATTTCCACATACGCAAAGGGGTCTTTCTTCTCCTTGCTCAATATCATTTTCATATGCTTTGGGAAAAGCTTGAAGTATTTCAGCGGAAAGGCTATGAGCAGTGCAAAAAACGTTCCGCCGATCACGATAAATATACTCGGTCCGTTGACGAAGTTCATGAGCATGGACATATTGATGCCATCATCCCCGAAAACGATCCCAAAGACCAATGCAGCTACCAGTGCCACCAAACCTATCAGTGCTGTAAGATCCATAGCCCTATGCTTCCCCGGAACAATTGTTGTTTGAAATAACTGTATTCGTATTGATACTCCTTTTGAACGCTACGATCTTCGCGACGACCTCCGAAGAGCTTTCCGCAACGACAAAGTGCTTCCCGTTGAACAGTCTGATGGTGGTGTCGGGTCTTTCTTCGATAATTTCGATCAAATCACAATTCAAAACAAAAGTTTCGATATTTGATCTGTCCAGTTTTGTCAAGGTGATCACTTTTCGTTCTCCCTTCTCTGCACTTTTTTCCGGTTCTGCCCGGAGCCCAAGTTCCCCGGAAAAAAGTGCGTCCCTATATTGATACTAAATCGTTTCTAAATCACTATCTCTTCATGTTGACAAGTTCCGAGAGCATTTCATCCGATACGGTGATCATTCTGGTATTGGCCTGAAAACCTCTTTGCGCAATGATCATTTCGGTGAACTCCTTCGAAAGGTCAACATTTGACATTTCCAGGGAACCCGCCCTGAAGGATCCTGTTCCAAGACTTCCCGGGATGGTTGCTTCTGCGCTGCCGGAGTTTGTGGTTTCCGTGAAATATCCTTCACCGCTCTGAGAAAGCGCATCCGGATTTGTAAACTTAACCGCTGCAAGATTGGCGATTTTCTCCGTCATGCCGGCCCCCGGACCCACCCGACCGATTTCCGCGTCGGTCATATTCGTTGCGGAGCCAAGTTCGCCGGCATCCACGGTAAAGGTGAAGTCGCCCATGGAAAATGAATGGGATACCGAAGCAGTGGGCCAGTCGTCGAGCTGAAGCATCACTTCGGCCCCGGATTTATCATACGTACTGAGGCTGATATCGATCGTCTTCGCTGTCACTGTACCCAAAGTCAGGGTGCCGGTGGAAGGCACGACAACCGGATCGGCCCCGCCGACCGGCAGCGTGATATCCGTCGTTCCGCCGCCTGTGGCATCCACTGTAAAAGTGGCCGTATCTGCAGCAACCGTTCCCAGAACAACAGTGTCGGTGGATTCGCCGAACTTCCTGTAGCTCAAGGAATATTCGCTCGTTGCGCTGTTATAGAGAAGCTTCAGGTCTCCGTTGATATCTGCATCCTCCGGCACAGTAACTCCGGTGATATCGGTACCATCCACATAAGTTCCGGGCAGGAGGTTGACCTCCGGGCTTCTTACGGTGGTCATCTTGACGGTGCCGTTGTAAAGTGAAGTGGGCAGAACGGAAACATCCGTGAGCCAACCGGTGCCGACCCCTTTGGTAAGCGCGGGATCGCCTTCTTTGATTCCTGTGATCTCTCCGGTCTCGCCGATGGAAATACCGGTATATTTATCCAGATCTTCCTGGGAAATTTTGATGGGAACCAACTTTTGCGCGCTGGTTTTACCGTCTGAATCAAGCTGACATACCTTCGTGGTGCTGTCCAGGGGAATCCCCAACACCATATTCCCGTTGGAGTCGACCATGTTCCCCGATTCGTCGAAGCCTAAAACGCCTACTCTGGTAAACTTGACCACACCGTCGCTGTTCTTGACCGGAAGGTAACCGTCTCCATTGATATAAACGTCCAAAGCACGGTCCGTGGTGGCGCTTCCCGCCCTTGTGTTGATCACATCGATGGAACTGACTCTTACGCCATATCCAAGCTGATTGGGATTGATCCCGCCGCTGTTGGCTGTGGGCGCCGAAGTGACGCGCAGCGTCTGGTAAAACACATCCGAAAAAGTGACTCTGCTGGACTTGAAGCCATAGGTGTTCACGTTTGCGATGTTGTTGCCGATTACGTTCATTTTTGTCTGGTGGGCGGACAATCCCGATACCGCCGAATACATGGATCCTAACATTTTTGAATTCCTCTCTGTGCCTTGTGCAAGCTTATCTGTCAGTCAAAGCTCACTACAGCCCCCTTAAAAGGTCCGGCTATAAAAATACGGCACCATCAATATTGGTAATAACGTTGCTTTGCATTTCATTTTTGTCGATAACTGTGACGACGATCCTGTTGGGAGCGTTTACGATAAAGGCCGAATCATTCATCATGATCAGAGCATCCTTGACGCCCTTTTCGCGCGCCTGTTCACAGGCGTTTCCCAATCTGGAAAGATCTGCGTCCGTCACTTGGATATTCCTTTCCGCCGCCCGATGGTTCGCGTGCTTGGAAAAGGATATTGCGTTCAGCTGACGGTCCAACGCTTCGCGGAAAGATAATCCGCCGGCGTCGCTGCGCTTTGCCTGATCGGTCTTCTGACCGGATATCACTTTTTCTGTCTGCCTGACAACAGCGTCTATTGTCTGGTAACGATTGTTGATGATGAGATCAGACACCGGTATCCTCTCCTTCCTCAGCTTCCGTGATTGCTTCCGGCTCCGTGATTTCCTCCACCTCTGCGATCTCCTCGACTGCAGCCTCTGTCACTTCGGGCACTTCGGGTGTTTGGATCTTAGGATCACGAACGGATACGACACTGGTGATCGGATACGTTCTGCCGTTCATAATCACTTCCGCACTGTCGCGCAACAGATTGACACCTTCAATAGTACCCTTTTGGAAGAGTGTGGCGCCCTCACTGTTTGTCTCGATGATCGTAGCTTCCTTGCCGATCAGGTTGACACTGTAGGCAGCAGTCGAAATCTGGTAAGCCGCCGTTGTGATTTTGCTGAGATCCGTCATCGCCTGCGTCATCGAAAATTGCGCCATCTGTGTCATGAATTGTGCATCGTCGACGGTATTGTACATGTCCTGATTGGAAAGCTGAGCCACCATAAGCGATAGAAAATCGTTCATGGACAGCTGATTGCTTCCACTGGTCGCACTCCCTGAAGGAGTCGTTATTCCATAAGCTTGTATTCCATCTATCATTTTTTCCTCCTTTCTCTTCTAAATGGTATAGTCCATTCTGTTTGAAATTTTGGGCTGCCCCGGGAGCAAGCCGTTGACCGCCAACGCGGATTCCTGTCTCAATGCGTTTCCGGTACCGGTGCGACTGGGATGGTTCTGCCATGGCCTGTGCAAAGGATCTCTTTGCTGTCTTTGGGAAAAGTCCATGCCGGCATGGGCTGAATAGGCCGGATTTTGAGTGTTTGCTGCATCCTGCCCCTGCGTGTTGCTCTGGAAGGCACCCTGCAGGATTTCAACCTGCGCATTGGGCAGCCCCATATTCAGAAGCAGCTTGTCTACCTGCCCGGCCAGCAAAGTCTGGGTTTTCGGGTTGGCCGAGGCAATGTGGATGATGAGCTTTCCGTTGCTGAGCTTCAGCTTGATGTCGATCTCGCCCAGTTCTTCGGGCTCCAGCCGGAGTTTGAATTCCGAAGGGCCTTTCTGTTCCAGCTTATCCAGGATCTCTTCTTTGATCTGAGTGCACAGCTCCGGCTTATCGATTGTGTTTGCCGGCCCGGCTCCCTTTGCCTCCTGGCTGAAAACCGCTTCTCCGATCCATTCTTCTGTCTTCTCTGTCCCGGCTTCTTCGGAAATTTCCGAAGCCCTTGAATGGCCTTCGCTTGAATGCGCCGCGCCAATCGAATTGATCTTCTCAATGATTTCCCCCATGGCCGGACGACTCTCTCGGGTGCTGTTCGGGATGACCTGGCTGCGTTCCCTGAAATCCTCCTCGGGAACCGGACGGCTTTCCCCGGAATCCTCCATAACGAAGACTGTACGTTCGATTGTGTTTCCCCGGCTTCTGTCCGGTCTGGCCTCAGGATCCCAAGGTTCGCTTTGCAGCGGGGTTTCCTTCGCAGAAATTTTGTTTACCGAGTCGGCCTTGCCGACATCCGGTTGAATTTCAGGCACCATGGCCATACTTTCTTCCGAAGCTCCTGCAGTGACAGCGGATTTAACTCCCGTATCATTTTCATTTCCGAAAGTCTTTGAGATTGGAATCCGTCCGGCTACAGGCTCCTGAAGTGTAACAGGAGAAGCTATCGACTCGTGCATTCCTTCTTCGTTCAGAGTGACTTGTTCTCCCTTTTGCTTCGGAGTCTCAACCAATACCCCTTCGACCTGCAACGAAGTTCCGTCACAGCTTTGCGAACTGCCTTCCCGAGACTGTACAGCCGGATTCATGGATAGATTTGGTCCAAAGATCCCAAGGCCGGAAAGGGAGCGGAACGCCGATTCATCGGTGAATTCCGAAAGTACTTCTGCGTCTTCGCCTTTTGTTTCAAACACTTCACGCTCCGAAATCGAAGTCTGTTCCTGGCCGGAACCGGCCATGAGCGCCATCAGCTGCTGAAACACAGACCCTTGCCCGTCTGTGGGAAACGCAAGACCGGACGTCGCACACAATGTGTCTGCAGAACTGCCGATCCGCCCGCAAGGCGATAATAGGGTTAAATTGTTCTCTGTTATCATTTTTTCACCTCCTTTCATAATCATTTGTCGAATCCTCAGAAACCTTTGGCGATCGCCGCGGCGGAAACGACATATTCTTCTATTTGCCGTTCTTCTCTTTTAGATGTTTCGTGTTTGTACGCCTCATATCTGGATTCTTTGATGGTTTCCAAGGATTTTGTCTCGACCTTTAAGGATTTCACAAGGTCGATCTGCTCGCTTACCCGATCCCGAATCTGATTCACCTCCTTTCTGCACTCCTTGATTTGCAGTGTCAGATAGTCCGTATAGTTCAAACAGACAGTACATGCGGCAACCGTCGCATTTTCCTGAATGGCTGCATCATATCTGGTTCTGCATGCATCTTGTTCTGCGTGCAGATCGCTGAGTTTTTCCTCTGCCTGGCGCAGGGAATTATAGAGCGCGCCGAGATTCATGAGCTCACTGTCAAGATTCTGGTCTTTGTATGCAAGTATTTTTTCTAAATGAAATTCAAAATCTCTCATGATACGACCCCTTTCATCTGATCTACGCACTGTTGAAACTCTACTTTTTCATCCACTTCCTGTTGTAGGAAACGGTGAATGCCGTCTATTTTATCGATTGCCCGGTCCAAAGCCGGATTGGTTCCGCTCTTGTAGGCTCCGATATTCACAAGATCGTAATTGGCATCATAGACCGACATCAGATTCCGGATTTGTCCGGCAGCTTCCAATTGTTCCTTGTCGACAATGTCGTTCATCAATCGGCTGACGCTCCCCAACACATCGATGGCCGGATAGTGATTCCTCATGGCGATCTTCCTGGACAGTACGATGTGGCCGTCAATGATTCCTCTTACTGTATCGGAAATGGGTTCGTTCACATCATCACCTTCCACTAAGACGGTATAGATACCCGTGATGGAGCCCCGTTCAAAATTGCCCGTTCTTTCCAACAGCTTGGGAAGCATCGAATATATGGAAGGAGTATACCCCCTGGCAACCGGCGGTTCTCCCGTCGCCAGGCCGATCTCTCTTTGCGCCATGGCGAATCTCGTCAGAGAATCCATCATCAGCAGCACATCTTTCCCCTGATCTTTGAAATACTCCGCAATGGTCGTTGCGACCATCGCACATTTCATCCTCTGCATGGAAGGCTGATCCGAAGTGGAAACGATCAGAACAGATCTTGCCAGCCCTTCTTCCCCCAAATCTCTTTCCAGAAATTCACGAACCTCCCGGCCTCTTTCTCCCACCAGCGCGATGACATTGATATCCGCTTTGATATTTCTCGCAATCATTCCCATCAGCGTGCTCTTACCGACGCCGCTTCCGGAAAAAATTCCCATACGCTGTCCCTTGCCAATGGTCAGAAGTCCGTCGATCGCTTTGATTCCGAACTTCAGCACTTCCTGGATCCTGGGTCTTGACAACGGATTGGATGCGAGACTTCTCACTTCCCATTGTGTGCAATTTTCGATGGGCCCTTTTCCATCCAGAGGTTGTCCGATGGCATTGATCACTCTGCCGACCAGCGCTTCGGATACTCCGACAGTAAGGGAGGCTCCGGTGGTTTCCACCAAATCCCCGGCACTGATGCCTTCCGATTCCTCAAAGGGCATCAACAGTACCTTGCTTCGGCGAAAACCAACGACTTCCGCGCTGATGAATTTCTTCTGCTTTCCGATATAGATCTTGCACAGATCGCCGATCTTGCATTCGGGTCCGGTGGACTCGATCATCATGCCGATCACTTTATCGATTTTTCCGAAACACCGGTAAGATTTTGCTTCGTTGATCACTTTTCTGTATTTAGCCGATTCCATTCAAGGTGCTCCTTGTGCTATTCCGCATGGTCAACAGCTTCTTTCAACTGGCCGAGCTGGACTTGTATACTCATGTCTGTGAGCGCGTTGGCCGTTTCCACTACGATGGTATCTTCACTTTGGACCAGTATCACTTTTGCGCCTTTAAAACGCCGCTGTATCCGTTCGGCGACAGCCCGGTCAATGTGAAGGTCCAAGGATTTGTTGTACTCGGACAAATAGATCTTTACGCTCTCCTCATTTTCCTGAACGACTTCCTCCAGCATTCGCAAAATGAAATCTTCATCTCTTTGCGCTTCTTGCTTCATGATTTTTCGGGCGATCTGGAAGGCAATTTCAAGCAGATCCTTTTCCTGACTGGCTCTCGCATCCCGTTGCTCCCCCTTGATGGCTTCAATCAGTTCCCTGACTTCTGCCAAGCCGGATTCCGCGGCGCTCTCCGCCGCTTTCGCTCCATGGATAAGACCGCTGGCGTGACCGTCCGCGTAGCCTTTCGCTTCAGCTTCCTTCATGATATGCTGGCATTTTTTCAAAGCGTTATCGATCAGCGCATCACTCCGCTTGGCAGCTTCGCTTTCAATATGCTGCGCTTTTCTGATCGCCTGCCGAATGATGAAATCTCGTCGTTCCTTGAGTTCATCCGTACCGAAAAACGGATCATGGCCACTGTTTTGGAGGACGGCTTTGTCAAAGCCTTCCAACTTTTTATGGGGATCCAGGAAGGATCCGCCCTTCATAATGCTAGACAATGATATCATCCTTCCCGTTTTTCATAATGACGATCTCGCCTTCTTCTTCGAGTCTTCGGATCACTGCTACGACACGCTGTTGCGCATCTTCCACATCTCGAACTCGGACATTGTGCAAATACTCGATCTCGCTCTTGACCGTTTCGCTCATGCGCTGCGACATATTCTCGAATATGATCGATGCGACTTCCTTGTTGGAACCCTTGAGCGCGACAGCCATGTCCTTCGTATCCACATCCCGCAGGAATCTCTGTATGGCAGTGGGATCCAAAACAGTAATATCCTCAAATACAAACATTCTTTTGCGGATCTCATCGGACAGCTTGGGATCGATTCGCCCCAGTTCGTCAAAGATAAACTTTTCAGTGCCCCGGTCCATGTTGTTCATGATCTCGGCAATGTAGTTGATCCCGCCGACTTCCAGCAAATCCACTGAGACCACGGACTCAAACTTCCGTTCCAGGATCGCTTCCACCTGCCGTATGATTTCCGGTGATGTCCGATCCATTCTTGCAATTCTCTCCACGACATCCACACGAATATCCTTGGGCAGTTCCGATATGATGGAAGACGCCTGATCCGCCCTCGCATAGGATAAAATCATAGCGATCGTTTGAGGATGTTCGCTGATAATCATATTTTTCAGATTCTTATAATCGGCTTTCCTTATGAAATCGAAGGCTTTCGTCCGAAGAGTCTTTGTGACCCGTTCCAGCAGCGCAGTCCCTTGCTGCGCGCCAAATGCTTTTTCCAGCACGTTTTTCGCATAGGCGATGCCTCCCTCAACATAAACCTTCTGCGCGACACACAGCCCGTAGAACTCGTCGATCGCCTGGTCGGATACATCGGGAGAAACGCTTTCCTGTCTGGTGATCTCAAAAGTGACCTTTTCGATGTCTTCCTCATTCAAATGCTTATATACGCTGGAAGCGATGTCGGCCCCCAGGGATATGACAACATGTGCTGCTTTTTGTCTTGAATTTAGACTTTTCATACTTCCTGCAACCTCAATCAGTCGTTTTCGCTTCGCAACCAGGATTTGATCATCTGGGCTACGATATCCGGGTTCTCTCTGGCAAATACCTTGATCGCTTCTCCGCGCGAATCTTTAACGGGAGTGATCTGTCCCACCGGTCCCAGCGGGCCAAACAACTGATCCAGCGCAGCCCCTGCTCCATCTGTCGAGACGGCTACGGGTTCAACAGGAATCCGCCTTTTCTTTTTCCGTTTCAATATCAGCATTACAGTGATGCCGATCAGAAGAAGGAAACCGACGCCGATAGCGATGTAGATCCATTTCTGATCCCATATCCCCGGATCGGCGACCGGAGGTTCTGCGAGCTCTTCGGGTGTTTTAAATACAAAATTTTCCACCGCGATGTTTTCAGCGCTTACTCCGGCAGAAAAAGCGACGAGCTGGATGACGCTTTCCCGTTCACCCGCTGCAAAGGAATCTTTGTTGATTGCAATGCCAATCGAGATGGATTCCACGTCAGCGCCCGATCTTTGCGTCTGGGATTTGATTTGGCTGACCTGATATTTTGTCTGCTCGTTGCTGCTGGTCGACATCGTGTCGCCGTACCCTGTTTCCGCCGGGTACGTGGGGATTTCCGCATTGCTGTCGGTCCCGGCGATGCCGCCGTCCCCCTGCCCTGAGGTATAAGATTCGTTGCTGACGGAGGATTCGCTGATCACACCCGTATTGGTCCCTTCCGCGGAAGGCGTGTAGAGCGTCTCTTCCCGGATCAATGCGTCGGTATTGATCTTGGCGGTCACCGAGATTTTAAAATCCCCTTCATCGTAAGGGCCGTTCAGTACCGCAAATATTTTCTTTCTGATGTCATTTTCGATTTCTCGGGTAAGGTTTACTTTCAAATAGTCCGGACTGTTGCTGAGACTGTCTCCCGCAAGATCGTTTCCCTGGCTGTCGATCAGCGCAATGTTTTCCTTTTCGAGTCCCAGCACCGATCTTGCGACCAGGTTTTGAATCCCTGCGATCTGGCCGTCCGATAACGTGTATCCCTGTTGCATGTGTATGACGGCCGACGCCGAGGCCTTCTCTCTGTCTTCAAGATAAAAAACCTTTTCCTCCGGCATGGTAATGGTCACGACCGCGTCCCGAACGCCGTCCAGCGTTTTAATGGATGCCGCGATCCGCTCCTGGAGCTGCATATTCGCATACTGTTTTTTCTCATAATCGGTGGTCAGCATTCCGCTGCCCTTCTCGATGAGATAATAACTGAGACCGCTTTTGGGATAGCCTTCGGTTGCCAGCGCCATTCGCACCTGAGCTTCGTCTTCCTTTAAAACAAGGATCGAATCATTGTTGTCGACTTTGGCGCTGACGCCCATCTCCTGAAGCTTTCCCAGGATCTCTACGGCTTCGGTCTGGGCCAGCTCCTCATAAATGACCACATAGTCCTTCGTATTCAAGAATATGCTTAAAACCAAAGCAACAGCCAGAGCTCCGATCGCACCTGCAATCATCATTCTTTTCGTTGTTTTGGAAGCGTCAGACCAATGCTGTTTTATGGCAGTCAGTGCTTTTTTCAGTTGCTCGTTCATCCCTGCAAATCCATTCGCCAAGGTTAGATGTTAATTCTCATGATTTCCGTATAGACGTCCATTACTTTGTTCCGGAGCTGAACCATCGTCTGGAGCGCCAATTCTGCCTTCGCAGCGTTGATCAGCATGGTATGCGTGTCATCCATGTTCCCCACGGACAGGTTGTATGCATCCACTTGTGTAGCTGCCTCGGTGCTTTCGACCGTCTGGATCATATCCATGACAAAATCTTTAAATGCCGGAGCCTGTTCCTGACCGGCAGCGGTTCCCGCAGCCTTCTGCTTATCCTCCGACCGGCCGATCGGATTGACGCTGTTTATAATATTTGAGTTGATCGGTACAATGAACATATTTGCCGCCTGATTCCTTTCATGCTGGTTATCTGCCAATCTCCAAAGCCTTTAACGCCATCGCTTTGACAGCATTAAAAGCAGTAATATTTGCCTCGTAAGCCCTGCTGGCGCCGAGCATATCGATCATCTCCTGGGCGGTGTTGACATTGGGATACATGACATATCCTTCTTCGTTCGCATCCGGGTGATCCGGCTCGTAGGTCGGGACCGGCTCCGAGGAATCCTCCAGGATCTGATCGACTTGAACGCCCCCCGCTGCCGCCTTTTTGAAAGCGGAGGAAAAGCTTCCGCTCTCACTTTCTATGCTGCTGAGGACCACCATTTTTCTCCGATAAGGTCCGCCGCTCTCGGTTCTTGTCACCCGGGCATTGGCGATATTCTGGGAAATGACATCCATGCGCAGTCTCTGCGCCGTTAATCCGGAACCGGTAATGTTGAAAGAGCTGAGAAAACTCATGGTTATTTCCTCCCTTCGCTGATTGCGTACCGCAATCTGGAAAGCGTGTCCGTCATGCTGCGAACTAGATACTGATACTGGATTTGAGCTTTGGCCAAATCGATATTCTCCACATCCAGATTCACGTTGTTCCCGTCTGCCCGTTCAGCGCCCTTGACATCCACCGTTGTGCGGATCTTCATTTGCTCGATCTCCCTGCGCGCCCGAAGCGGATCGTATGCTGAATGAGAAATATTTTTTTCCATTTCGCTTTTCATCGCCGCTTCGAAAGAAACTTTTTTCGCTTTATAGCCCGGTGTTTCATAATTGGCAATGTTGCCGGAGATTGCTTTTTGCCTTTGCCAGACGCCATCCAGCGCTTTGTTTACGATTGCGCTCGTCAGAGAATTGCCGATCATTGGAAGCCTCCTAAGCCTTAATTTTAAAGGTTTTTGCCGATTTTTACGGAAATTGCCGTATAAAAAAACCAAGGTCATATCATCTTTGTGATCGATTCTATGGCCTTGGTGCCTTCCTATTTTTGCGCATAAAAAAACCCCTCCTACGATAGCCAGGCTGCCACGCACTTCCGTGCAAGGCCCTATAGCTTTGCGTCCCATCCTTTCGGGTGGTTTGCCATTGTCACTGACAAGTTTTTGATTTTGCCAATTTCCAACGTGGTTATCAACTTATTTCTATGCCGTTCAAAACCCGCACCTTGATAATAACTTCTCACCCTTTGCCTGTCAACCGAATATTTCAAAAAGCAGAATATTTTTTTCGATATTTGCTAAAGTTATTGATTTAATGGCCGATATGTACTATTTGTCAATGAATATTCTACTCTTTCCCTTTTCGAAAAAAAATGGGCAGAGAGCACAAAACTCAGTTATAATGGACTAAAGTTTTTTCACTTTCGGTCGAAATGAGAGATAACAATCATTTCACAATGGATGGGAGGGTATTCAAAATGGAAATTTCCTTTCTGAATAAAAGCAAAAGCATACAACCGCAAAAGGTGAATGATTCCGCGACAGACCCGGCTAAAAAAATCAGCACGGAGGAGAACAGCAAATATGTCGCAAAGAATCAGGTGGACTCTTCGGAAATATCCGAAAGCCATTCCGGCAGCTTTGAGGATAAAAAGATCATGGTAGCCAAGTCTGCGATATTGTACGAAGTATCAGTCAACACTTCGGCGAAAACCATCGAAGAACTGAAAGAAGCCGTCAAAAACGGCACTTACGACATTTCCGCCGAAGATCTGGCAGAAGCTATTTTAAAAAAGTAGCGCCCGGAAATATTGAGAAACGGAGCAGCCATGCAGGAAGCCCTTGCGTACAACGATATCATCGACTCTTTCTACCGCAAGCTTGTAGATTTGCTCAGGCTGCACAAGAGCATCGTGCCCGTGTTAAAAGATGAACTGAACAGCATCATCAGCGCAGACACCGGAGCTCTGGATGAATGCCTTCGGGAGTTGCAGGCGCTGACGCTTCAAATCAGAGCTCTCGAGAAGGAATCCGAGGAGATACTGCGGGCAAACGGGATCTCCACCGTCAATCTTTCCGACTTGATCCGGCAGCTGCCGGCAAAAGAACAAACCCGTTTTCTTTCCTTGAAAGACCAGTTTGCCGGCTGTGTGCGGGAAATTACATTTTATAAGGACAAGTGCGCAGTTATGCTGAAAACCAAGTTGTTTCGTTTGGAAAAGAAGCAGTCAGGCGCAGCGCAAAATGAAAATACCGATTCCAAGGAGCTCGTCGACGAAGCCACACACCCGTCGAAAGCCTTCGAAGTTACCGTTTAGCCCCACGAGGAGGTCAACGCTTTGATACCTACATTTATGGCCTATCAAATTGCCGGAAGAGCAATGTCTTCGAGTCGCGCAAATATCGATGTGACCGGAAACAACATCGCAAATGTCAATACACCGGGCTATACGAGACAGCGGGTCGACTTGAACTCGATCTCAAGCAGCGGCTATACGGAAAAGTACTCGATCCCCAAAACAACGACCGGGTTTGGGGTGGAGATTCAGAATATCTCGCAGATCAGGGACCCCTTCCTGGACATCCGCTTCAGAAACCAGAATGCGGAAAACGGCACGTATGATGTCCTGCTGGCAGGCTTGTCCGATCTGGAGAATATCTTCGATGAAGCAGACACAGAAGGGCTCCAGAGCGAATTGTCCAATTTTCAAGAGCAGCTTCAAATCTTTTCCCAGACACCCACCAGCAAGGATGTTTCGCTGATCGTTCGGACTGCGGCACAAAAAGTAACCCAGATCATGAACGTCTATGCCCGGCAGACAGAAGAAGTCAGAGCCCAGCAGATATACGACCTGGATCATGTCATTATTCAAAACAGCTTCAATGCCAAGGTCAAAAACATTGCAGATCTGAATTTGCAGATTCGAGACGAACTCATTCACGGAAGCACACCCAACGAGCTGTTTGATCAAAGGAATACACTGATCGATGAGCTTTCCGGATTGGTGAATATCAAAGTAACTGCCCTTCCGGAAAAAATCTCTGAGAACTTGACAATAGAAAATCTCAACATATCCATTTACGATTCGGCAACCAGCGGTTACCTGGGGATCGTCAGCAACGGCCAGTATAACACCTTATCGGTTGCAGACACAGGCGATTCCGTGGAAATCCGCATGAGCAGCAGCTTTGGACCCTTCGACGGCAAGGATATTTCGGCCAATTTTTCCGAAGGCTCCATCAAAGGATATTTAGACCTGATCAACGGGAAAGGCGCCTATGCCGATCCTCTGGCAAACGAAAACACCTTCCACGGCACAATGTATTACAAAAGTGTCACGGATACGCTGGCCGCGAATTTCGCATCGCTTTTCAACGACCTGAACACCGATGCCGCCGGTACCGTCAAGCCACTCTTTGTCGCAGCGGAAGGCACGGCCATCACTGCAGGGAACATTCGTATATCCGATGCATGGCTTTCCGATTCGGCTTATATCACCACTACGACTTCAGATCTTACGGGAACCGGAGGAGAAGGCGACAATATTTTAAGGATGATATCCGGAATGAATTCCGACATCGCATTTACTTCAGATCCCACGGATCCGACGAGCCAAGTTTTCTTTACCGGAACCTTTGCCGAATACACCTCCGGATTGATTGCCGAACTCTCTTTGGAAGTCGAACTGAACCAGAATTTTTCCGAGACGGCCGCCACGGTCCTGTCGAACCTGTCTTTCTCCAGAGAATCCATATCCGGCGTCTCTTTGGATGAAGAGGGCATCAACCTGATGGCCTACCAAAAATCCTATCAGGCTGCCGCCCGTTACTTTACGGCACTGGATGAAGCTGTGGACATCATCATCAACAAAATGGGCCTGGTCGGCCGGTAATCCCAAAGGAGGATCCTTTCCATGCGTATCACAAACAACATGATCACAGCCAAATATATCCGCTCCCTGGGAACACTTTCGTACGATTTAGACAGATTGAACACCCAGGTCGCCTCCGGCCGGAGCTTTATGAAGTCTTCCGAAAATACTTCAGCTGCCGTGAAAGCTTATCGGGTTCGCAGAGATTTGTCCAAAGCGGAAAGCTACCAATCCAATATCGACCATGCCGAGTCCTTTCTTACGAATACAGAATCGTCCCTTTTTCATATGAATGAATTGGTCCAGACGGCCAAAGAGCGGATTTCGGTAGGGCTCAACGGCACCACGACTAAGAATGAAAGAGTCATCGTCGCAACGGAAATCCGCAATCTGCAAAACCAGCTTTTGCAGACGCTGAACACGAACGCCTCGGAAATCCATCTCTTTGGAGGCACCAATACCGATCTTCCGCCTTTCGAGGTGTCCGGGGGCAAGCTGCTCTATAATACCATCGATCTGGATACGCTCGTGTCGGGTTCAGCGCAGGAAGCAGAACTTCTGGGGGATTCCCTTTATGTGGACATCGGACTCAATGCGCAGTTTGATCCTCTGACGGGACAAGCAGACAAGAGTACTGTTTTTGAGTACTCGATCCCGGGTCTCCGAATCACCGGAAGCGGGACAACCTCGATCAATGGTACGGATACCAGCAATAATCTGTACAACTTGCTTGGAGAAATCGCAACGGAATTCGAATCCGACACCTTTTCGACAACTCGAATGAATGATCTTTTCGGACATTTCAGCGATGTGTCCGTCAACGTCATCAACACCCTTACAATCGTCGGCTCGAAAACCTCCTATTTGGAGTTTATGACCGAACGCCTGGAGACACGGACATTGAATCTGCAAGAAAACCAGTTGGCGCTGGAAGCAGCGGATCCGGCCAAAGCAATTATCCATTTTGAATCTCAAAAGATGGCCTACACAGCTGCCCTGAAAATGGGGACCAGCATCATACAGCCGTCCATATTCGATTATATCATGTGATCTGATCTTTATTCTTAGGAGGTGAAGACAGTGGAACCGCTTATCACCATTGAGACGGTACCTATATCGATTGAATATGTGGAAAGGAAGTCCACCTGTTCTTCCGCCGGGCAGCTGGCAGAATTGTACATCTCAAAACAAGAAAATCGGATGACGATCCAGAGTCAACCGATCACCATCCGGATGCGGGATACTTATGAACCCGGACCGGCGCCGAACTGGAACAATCTCACTTATACTGCTTCTGCAAGGTTTTCGGAAGACGGAAATCTAAAAATGGACGTCCGCATGGGCGACGCTCACGGGGACGATTTCCTTTTTCAACAATTTGGGCGGGGAATCGAAAACATTATGGACTTTCTCCCCAAATCCGCTGACAGCAATATTGACGTCTCAGGAAACATGCAGATCCATTTCAATCTAAACCAGTTGCCCGGAGGCATGCCCACTGTCAACAACATCGACACCAGCTTTCTTCCGCCCGACTTGGAAATCAGAGTCGTCGAACGGCCAAAGGTCATCATTAAGTATGTAGGCGACCCACTCTACATTCCGAAAAGCTCCGATCCGGACTATGTGCCGCCCGAAACGGAGGAGCCGTATCAGGGCGCAGAACCGGATTTTAATGCAATCGCATAAGGGAGCACAGACAGTTATGGAAATCAATACGAGAGATTTTGGAGCGATCCAGGTGGACGCTGATGCAATCTACGAGTTTTCAGAAGGCCTCTACGGCTTTGAAGAGGACAAGGAATTTGCTGTCTTCCCCAAAGTATTTGATGATGTTTCGCTTCTTTACCTGCAATCCACAAAAAATGCTACGCCTTGCTTTCTCGTCTTCGAGCCATGGGATCTGCATCCCGGCTACGATCCGATTCTGTCGGCGGAAGATTTGGACCGGTGCAGCGCAAAAACAGTTGATGACTTGATTTTTCTGGTGATCGCAACGGTTCGCGAAACCGTCGAAGAGCTGACGATCAATGTCAAAAGCCCTATTGTGTTGAACCCCAAAACCAAGAAAGCGATGCAGGTGATCTTGCAGAATCCGGATTATTCCGTCCGCTACCGCCCTTTTCAAAAAACGGAGGAGGCGAATAGCTCATGTTAGTGATCAGCCGAAAGACCGGAGAGTCTTTGACGATTTCCGACAATATCAAAATTACCGTCGTCTCCATGGGAAACGACAAAGTCGTACTGGGCATCGATGCCCCCAAAGAAATCAAGATCATGCGGGAAGAGCTACTGGAAACGATCCAGGCAAACCAAGCGGCCACCCAGACCCACGGAGCCGATGATTTGAATAAAATCGCCTCGTTCATAAAAAGAAATAAAAACGATTAAAAATCCCTAAAGTATATCCGGCTTCTGCCGATATATAGAGAAAGCTTTTGAAACCGGGTTTCTTTCGCGTACGGAAGGAAGCTCACCTACACGACAAGGCTGAGAAGGATCTCGGCTGATACTTTCAAGGAGGAAAAACCATGAGAATCAATCATAATATCACGGCATTAAACACCTACAACAAGTTGACCATGAACACGACCGCCACATCGAAATCGCTGGCGAAACTGTCATCCGGTCTCAGCATCAATAAAGCCGGCGACAATGCTGCCGGACTGGCCATCAGCGAAAAGATGCGCGGACAGATCCGAGGCCTGGATCAAGCTGCAAGAAATGCGGCAGACGGCATCTCGATGATCTCCACGGCAGAAGGCGCATTGACCGAAACTCACAGCATTCTTCAGCGTATGCGCGAGCTGGCCGTACAAGCCGGAAATGAAACTCTGGAAGCACAGGACAGAACCGCCATCGGAACAGAACTCAAAGAGTTGTCGATCGAAATCGACAGAATTGCCGATTCCACTCAATTCAACGGCAAGTTCCTGCTGAACGGCGACCTGGCCGGCGCACAGTTGGATACCACCGGCGGCATCAAAGTCGGTACCACGTTGGCAACCACAGCGGCTGCTGCGGTCACCAGGATCGACGTCAGCGGCGGCAAATCCGACGAAACCTATACCTTTACAGCATCCGCTACCGCAGGGAACCTGATCCTGACCAGAGGATCCGACTCCGTTTCCCAGGAAATCACACTGGATGCCACCATCGACGCAGACGGCGCGATGCAGCTGAACTTCGACAAACTGGGCATCAGCCTCACCGTAAGCGGAGACGCGGCAAAAACGGCAGCCGACATCCGGACCGACCTGGCAACTGCGGCTACGATCAAGACTCTTGCCGGAAGCTCTTCCGCCGAGTTCCTGATCGGCGCGCAATCCAATCAGACCATCACCGTGTCCTTTGGCGATATGAATACTGAGGAACTGGGAACCAACCCGGGAACCAGCGACCTCAACGCCTTGGTTAAGGCTCTGGACAGCGATCAGATCGTTAGCACCGTAACAAAAGCAAACACACTCCTGGACGAGCTGGACAAAGCCATCGAGCAGGTTTCCACACAGAGAAGCAAGTTCGGTGCGGTTCAAAACCGTTTGGAGCACACGATCAACAACCTGGGTACTTCCTCCGAAAACCTGAGCGCAGCCGAATCCCGTATCAGAGACGTGGATATGGCCGCCGAAATGATGGAATTTACGAAGAACAACATTCTGTCTCAGGCAGCACAGGCAATGCTTGCACAGGCCAATCAGCAGCCGCAGAGCGTTCTCCAACTGCTGCAGTAAAGCACGGAAAAGCAACTCCTGCGTCAAACACAAAAAAGGCCGCCCTCGGGCGGCCTTTCACTTTCTCTGTTCCGCCAGATCCAAAAGGTAAAGGTAGATGTTTACAACGACTTGATACAACTCCGGAGGAATTTCCTGCCCCTGATCCAGCTTTGACAGAAGTGTAGCCGCACTGTCATCGTGATAGATGGCGATCCCGTTCTCCAGAGCAACCTGAAGTATTTTCTGAGCGATGCTGCCGGTGCCGGAAGCAACAACGCAAGGCGCGTTGTTCTTTTCCGGCTCATACTTTAAGGCCACCGCCTTGAGGGGCGCTTCAGCCTTTTTTTCTGTCTGCGTGTTGCTTTTATCAGATTTTGACATCGATGCCCATCTTTCTCCACTCAAGCTTCGGGTAACGCTCCAGGAGCGGTCGTCCTTCCCGATAAACGGCCACCTGATAGTCAGCCAAACGATATCCCTCGGCTTCCATGATCTCTTTGATTTGATGCTTTAAAACTTTCAATGGTCCCACCAGGAATTCAGGGCATTTCATGTCCAGGTCGATCAGGCGGTCCTTTGCCAGAAGGTCCACTTCAAAAAAGCCGTAGCGGTCCGACTGAATCGTAAAGAAGATATTGACCGCTCTCTTCGCTTCCCCTTTTCGCTCTTCGCAATCTTTATCGACGATAAATTCTCCGATCGTATTTTCTTCGCCGCAGCGAATGGGCACAACGAATCGTCCGTAGGGCAGGATGGGATTCTCGTTTTGAACAAGCTGCATCAGCAGGTTTTGCGCAGCTTTGTTCATTTTCGTGGGAACCGTGTCTTCCAAAGTCTTTGATAGCAATGAAAGCAGTTTAACCTTATCCTTGAGTTCTTCCGGTCCTTCGTCCGCACGCTGCACCAACAGCGACCGCACTTCGTCTGTATCGACATCCTTCAACAGCTCTGAAGCCTTCATCAACTCGTCCAATCGAATGAGCGCTTCTTCCAGTCTTTCCGGGTCCCCGCTTTCAAAACGCACGATGTAGTGGATCATTTCCATGACCGTGTCCCTCAGCGGCCTGTTTTCCGGATGCTGCTTCACAGTCTGAACAAGAACAGGAAGCACCTCTTTCTTGATGAAGCTCAGGATTTCTTTGGGGTCCTGACTCCTCTGAACGAGCTGATCCAGCTTTTTCCCCAGTTTCTTCACCGATTTTGCATCAGTTCCCGCCGTCGGCATCAGCTGAATAAAACGGCTGCTGAGTGCAAGAATCGCGTTCAGGGAGGATTCCCGGTTGAGCCGGCAATCAAAATGCTTCAGCACCGCTGTGATGGCATCTTTCAGCTCCGGCTGATCTGACTGTTCGGAAATCATCTGTAAAAGATCAAACGGTCCGCCCTTGAACGACGTTCGATCCTGGGCCAGCTTGGTCAGCTCCTCCAACAAATTTTCCGATGGCACAAAGAAATGCTCCAGCAGGGTGTCAGGGGCCCCCTCCGATGAGGGCAGATAGAGCCGCAGCAAGGAAAGCAATTCCATACACTGTTGCGCTTGGGCGCCTGTAAGGCTCAGCAACGGCTGTAGGATCATTTTTCCGGTATCCATGACCATACTCTGCCGGGAGGAGTCTTTGGCGTGATTCAGCGCCTCGGAAGCAGTCTTTTCAGTCGGCTCGGTATTGAGTAAATCAAATATCGCATCCGTCATCGGGTGCTTCTGGAAGTTCTGTATTTTGCTTTTTGCGGCAACCGGCGATGTGATTTTTAAGCTGTCAACCAAGAAACGCTCCTTTTTAATACGACGGCAGCAAAGGGTACGGATTACTATATTTTATTTTACCTTAAAAATCAACAGGCTGCATACTCTTTTCCGATGTCTGAAGCATTCCGCGGCTAATATTTCCCGTACTTATGCCGATAAACATTGTAGAGAAGATGGAACACATTACAAAAGAAAGTAGGACAATTGGATGAGTGATTCTGAGTATATAAATGATTCCGTGCTGCAAATGTATCTGTTTGAATCAGAGACGCTCCTTGAGGAGCTGGATGAGATCCTGCTCCAATCGGAAAAGAACGGGCTGCTTTCTCCTGAGAATGTTGACGAGATCTTTCGTATCATGCATACGATCAAGGGCTCTTCCGCAATGATGGATTTTGAACCCATTGCCCATGTGACCCATAAACTGGAGGACTTGTTTTTTGTGATCCGGGAAAAAGGCGTTCCCGAAAATGCCTTCCATGAACTGTTCGATCTGGTACTGAAGGTTTCCGACTACATCAAAGAGGAAGTCGGAAGAATCCAGCGGGGTGAAAGCCTTTCGGAGGGGAACGACAGCATCGTTGCGGAGATCGAATCTTTATCCGAATCCATGAACGTCAACAGGGAGCAAGAAGCAGAACAGCTCGCGACCCTTGAAAAAAGCAGCGACACACACGGCCTGCATCACATTTATCATTTGCGGGTACGCTTCTCATCCGATTGCCAGATGGAAAACATCCGGGCATTCATGCTGGTCAACAAACTGGAAAGCCTGGGACAGCTGATCGCAACCGTACCCGAGGAATTGAATGCCAACAAAGATGCCTCTCGTATTATTGCGGAAAAGGGCTTTTATGCAAGCATTGCAACAGACTTGTCCAAAGAAGAGATCAAAGAGGCGGCTACAGGCATTCTATCCGTTGAACTCTGTGAATTCGTGGATGAACTCCCCGGAAGCGATAGCATCATAGAGAGCGCTGCCAGTGTTGCGGAGACTGCGGATTCCTCGCTTAAGCCTGTTGAAAGCAGCGCAGACCCGGCAGCCTCTTCTCCCAATTCCTCGGGAAAATCCGCTTCATCCAAGCAAAACCTGATCAATGTCGACTTAACAAAGCTGGACGCCTTAATGGATCTGGTCGGAGAAATCGTGATCACCGAGTCCATGGTATCGGGCAGTTCGGATCTGGATGGACTGCGGCTTGACAACTTCAGCAAGTCCGCACATCAACTTCGTAAGCTGACGGACGAATTACAGGATATCGTCATGTCGATCCGCATGATCCCTATCGCCTCAACCTTCCACAAAATGAGTCGGATCGTTAGAGATATGGGTAAAAAGCTCTCGAAGGATGTCGATCTGATCCTGATGGGCGAAACCACTGAGGTGGATAAAACCATTATCGACGGGATCTCCGATCCCCTCATGCACTTGGTTCGCAATGCAATGGATCACGGAATCGAAAGCGGCGAAGAGCGAATCGCAGCCGGAAAAGATCCTAAGGGGAAGATCATACTCTCTGCACAAAATGTGGGAGGCGATATCATCATATCCATCAGCGATGACGGCAAAGGCCTCGATCCGGAATTGATCCTGGAAAAAGCGAAGGAGAGAAATCTGCTGATCAAGCCTCCGGCTGAAATGACCGAAAGAGAAATCTTCAATTTGCTCACACTCCCCGGATTTTCCACAAAGGATACCGTCACCGAATTTTCCGGCAGAGGCGTGGGAATGGACGTGGTGCGCAAAGGCATCGAAAAAATCGGCGGGACCATGACCATAGAAAGCATCAAAGGAACCGGAACGGACGTTCTGTTTAAGATTCCGCTCACCCTGGCAATTATTGCGGGGATGGGTGTGAATGTGGGCGATAATATTTATAACATTCCGATCCCAAACATCCGCGAGTCTTTCAAGGCTACTTCAAAGCAGCTGCTGACAGATCCGGACAAAAACGAAATGATCATGGTCAGAGGTACTTGCTACCCCGTTATACGGCTGCACGATATTTTTCAAACCAAATCACTCTACACCAACATTGAGGACGGAATTCTGCTCCTTGTCGACTCGGGAGATCGCATGGCCTGCATCTTTGCCGATGAATTGATCGGAAAGCAGCAGATCGTCGTCAAGTCCCTTCCCTCTTATCTGAATCGATATGCGGCAAAGGGCAGCGGCGTGGCAGGCTGCACCATCATGGGGAACGGAAATATCAGCCTGATTCTGGATATCCAGGCGATTTTGAATCGATAGAACCAAAGAAAGGAACGTTGAGATCCATGCTCAGTCTAGAGGATAAGGAATTTAATTATATCACCTCATACATCAAAACCCACTACGGCGTCAACCTTGAGAAGAAAAGACATTTGATCGAAGGCAGGCTCAGCAATCACATTGCCGCCCTGGGCTTCAGCAATTACATGGAGTACTTCGAGAATGCCATTCAAGATAAAAAAGGCCAGGAGATGACCTCTCTCATCAACAAGCTGACGACAAATCATACTTATTTTCTCAGAGAAAAGAGTCATTTTGACTTTTATCGCGATCAAGTGCTCCCGTGGATCGATCACAATCTCCGCTGCAAAGATCTGCGGGTATGGAGCGCCGGTTGCTCTTCGGGTCAGGAACCCTATACGCTGGCCATACTCGCTGCCGATTATCTGGGCGGGAATCATTCAGGCTGGGACACGACACTGCTGGCCTCTGATATTTCCAACAAAGCGCTGGAAACCGCAAAAAAAGGCATCTACGGCGAGGATGAACTGAGCCACATGCCGGACTTGTGGAAAAGCAAGTATTTTGTGAGGGTTGATGATCAGCATTTTCAAGTATCGGAATCGATAAAAAAAAGTGTAGCCTACCGGTATTTTAATCTGCTGTCTCCATTTTCGTTCAAGCGGCCTTTTCATGCCATTTTTTGCAGGAATGTCATGATTTATTTTGATATGCCGACGAAAAACGAAATCGTCAATAAGTTTTACAACGCGCTGCTTCCCGGAGGTTACTTTTTTATCGGCCACAGTGAATCCCTGTCCTCCTGCAAGCACAATTTCAAATATGTCATGCCTTCCGTCTATCGAAAAGAAGGCTAAAGCATCAAGTTTCACCTTGATCTGCCGATATACTTAAGTAAGGAGGTATTGTGATATGGCAACAATCAAATCAATCGGCTCAGTAAATACCTTGAGCGCAAAGACCGGCATCGGCGGCCTGGTATCGGGCATGGACATCGATGAACTGGTTTTCAACATGACTGCCACCAGCAGAAGCAAAATCACCAAGCAGCAGCAAAAGATCCAGAAGCTGGAATGGAAGCAAACAGCCTACCGTTCCACGGCAAAAGCGCTCAAAGAATTTCAGAGCAAGTACCTGGATGTTTTGTCCCCCACCAACTTCAGAAGCTCAGGCTTTTTTAATACTGTAAAGGCATCGTCTTCCTCCACTGCCGTTTCTGTATCTTCAACGTCTTCCTCTGTCGAAGGGACCGTGATCATCGATTCCATTGCTCAGTTGGCGACAAAGCAGACAGCACGAAGCTCCGTTCCGGCCACAAAGGCCTTTTCAGGCACCTTATCCACCACCGATATGACCGCCCTTATGGCAGACATATCCGGCCAGACTATCGGCTTGCAGTTGGACGGATCTCTTAAAACCATTACGTTCGACAGCGCGTTTGCAGACAGTCTGGGCAGTGAACCGACAGAAGCGGACTTTGCCGCGGCGCTTCAGACAGCGGTGGATAACGCTTTTTCAATAAAGGATGTCAATGACCGGGTGATCGGTGTATCCGTTCATGAAGGAGTTCTGTCTTTCACGGCAGTGGGCTCACAGCTCAGCGTCAAAGCCATCGGAGGAGATGAGGAGATTCTCTCGAATCTGGGGCTGGTCGCAGAGCAATCTAACTTTTTATCCTCAAGCAAGAGTGTCAAAGATCTGGGCTTCGCCACTGCGCTGGAGCCTCTTGATACCTTCAAATTCACCATCAATTCCGTGGCGTTTGAGTTCAGCTCGGACGATTCACTGTCTACTATAATGAATCGAGTCAACTCCAGCGATGCGAATGTGACACTTTCCTACTCTTCCATATCGGACAAATTCACACTGACGTCCAACACCACGGGAATCGGTGAAAACATCCTAATCGAAGAAACAGAAGGCAATCTGATGAGCGCTTTCGGCCTTACGGCGGATGCGGGAGCAGAGATGGAGTATGGCAAAAATGCTGTACTATACTACAACGGCACAAAGATCATCCGATCCTCCAACCGCTTCCAAATCGATGGAATCGACATTGAACTCATGAGCACGACCGAAATCGGCGCAGATCCCATCAACATTACGATGAAATCCGATTCGGGAGCTTTGGTCGAGCCGATCAAGCAGTTCGTGGAGGATTATAATGCGATGATCGATCTGATCAACGGTCTTGTGAAAGAAAAAGTCTATACCGACTATCCGCCCCTCACGGACGAGCAGAAGGAAGAAATGATGGACACACAGATCAAAAACTGGGAAGAAAAAGCGAAATCAGGATTGCTGCGTGGCGACCAGGCATTGATCAGCATCGCATCGAAACTTCACACGGCAATCATCAGTCCTATAGAAGCCAGCGGCATTTCCTTGAACGAACTGGGAATCACTTCCGCCGGCTATACCGAGAACGGAAAGCTGAAAATAGACGAAGTGAAGCTGAATAAAGCTCTGGCAGAAAAGCCGTTTGAGATTCGCGAACTGTTCGCTTCGGATGACGGGATCGGCACAAAAGTCAACAACATCATAACGGACGCGATCCGAACCACAGGCCCGAAAGGCACCCGCGGAACCCTGACCGAAATCGCCGGAATCGATTTGACCACATCCGACACTGAAAACAATATTACAGATACCATTACCAGAACAAACAAGACCATTGACAGCCTTACCACGCGCCTTACTAAAGAAGAAACAAGACTATGGCGTCAGTTCACGACTATGGAAACGGTTCTACAGCAGCTTAACACCCAAAGTTCAATCATCGCACAATTTTATACCGGCACAGGCCAGTAATGGCTCCAGGAGGGAATGATCATGCAGGAAGCAACCATCTATCAGCAATACAAAGCGCAGGCACTCGAAACGCTGACCAACGGAGAAATCGTGGTCAAACTGTTCGAAGAAGTCTCCAAGCAAGTAAGTATGTCCATTTTTCTTACGACTTCGGGGAATTCCTACCGAGCCTATAATTGTATCTCAAAAGCCCAGAAGCTCATTTCCGCTCTGGATAATTCTCTGAACATGCAATACGCGATCTCCATTGAACTGAGTGAAATGTATATGTTTCTGTATCATAAGCTTCCGGAGGCGGCCATTGCGAAAAATACCGGTCTGCTGAAGGAACTCCTGAAGATCATCGATGAATTGAAAGTTACATTCCGGCAGGCGGATCGCATCGCGCGCGCCCAAAAATAACAGAGGAATCGCCATGTATTCGAAACCGGCAAGCGCCTATTTTGAACAAAAAACAAAACTGCTGATGCAGTGCATAGAAATCAGTGAAGAATTGTTTGGCTGCTTTGAATCGGAAGGAGACCTGCAGGCGATTCTTACTCAAAGAGGAAATGTCCTGTCGGAGCTGAAGAAGCTCGAAGAAACCTTGGGGCAGGAAGCCGCAAATTCCTGCTCCGACGCTCAAAAAGAGCAAATCGACCAGCAGGTAACACTTCTGCTGGCCATGGATCGGGACATTGCGAGATTGATCGCTTCAAGCAAAAAAATACTGCTTGAGGAAATCAAGGAAAACAAAAAAAGACAGCAGATCGCAAATTACGCAAATCCTTCCATCAAAAATGGTTCTTCCATTTCTTATTGAAGTTCAACAGATCTGACAACTTATATTTCCCCAGCGTGGCATCCTGCGCGACTGTCTCCTCTTTTACTGTCGCAACCTTCCGGTCGGCCAGGCTTCGTGTGGTGGAGAGCTTTCCTTCCAAATCACCGTCTTCCAGGTTCGTGCATGCGGCATAACCGGTCTCATAGCTCAAATAGTCCTTATCTTCGCACAGTAGGACCAAATTATTCAACGCCTGATTGGCTTCTTTCAGTTTCGTCTCAGCAAATAGAATCGCAAAAGAGGAAGTATCGTATTTACCGATGGTATCTGTTCTGCGGATATTGGTTGACAGGATCCCCGCCACATAGGTCAGGCAGGCTTCCCAAAGACTTTTGTCGTCGTGCTTCTCCGGAGGAAGGGTTACTGTGATGATCGCCAGTGTCAAGGGATTCCCGTATCTCTGGCTTCTGAGCATTTCCTTTTCCGCCTGTTCAATGAATCCACTGCGGCTCAGCAATCCGGTGAGCGGATCGATACGCAGGATTGCTTTTCTGTACAGATCGTCCCGGTTTTCCTTCGGCATGGCCTGGGCCAGACACTTATATTTCAGTATGCTTGGCTTGAGATCTGTGTACCCGAGGCATACCTTCCAGCCGTTTTGTTCACGGGCTACATATTTCTGCGCCTGCTCCTTGCTCGTCTGGCCTGTTGCCAGGTTTAATTCCGTGAGATTCACGGAATACTCCAATATTGCCGGGTAAACCGTTCCGGCATATTCACATTGCTCGTATCTTCCGAAGAAAGTGATTTCATAGCTTCCGGGCTTATACACTTTTGCTACTGCATTTTTCCAGTCAACAAAATCAGCCCGCGGAACATTGGTCTGATCTGTTAAAGTCAGCTGTTGATAGGCTCGATCCCACTCAGCATTCACCATGGCTCGAAAATACTCATCCAGAACCACCTGGGCAAGCTCCGCTTCGCTGCGCGCGCGCTCCCGGGCGACAGGCGCTTTGACTTCCGACGGATCTCTTCTGGCTCTCGATTCCTGCTGATTATGCTTCAGCCATACCCTTGAATACTCCCTGCGCTTTCGGGCATCGCCGATCACCGCATAGGCTGCGTTGATCGCCTTCATTTGCTCGGAGGCGTCTGCGCTTTTGTTCACATCGGGATGATACAGCTTGCAAAGGCATCTGTATGCCGCATCGATCATTTCCTGCCCGGCATCGTTATGGACCTGAAGAATCCTATAGTAATCTACATAATTGCTCATCTTCCGTCTCTGCTTCTTACAAAATTTCCACGATGATTGTACTGAGATACTCAAAATCTGACAGATCGATCTCGTAAGGCTCGACATCGATCTCTTTTTCCTTATATACTCTTACTTTCGGTCTCAGACCGGATTCCTTGCAGTTCCCGGATACAATTGCAGAAAAACCGTTGCTCAGCAGCACGCAGGTCCCCAAGGGATACGGCGCGATTTTTCGTGTGAACGCCTCCACGACAGTGGAATCAAACTGAGCGGTATTGGATGCCATGATAAATTCCATCGCATCAGACGGGAGGACCGCCTTCCGGTAAGGCCTCTCCGATGTCAGCGCGTCATACACGTCCGCAGTGGCAATGATCCTGCCGTACCAGGAGATCTGATCGCCCACCTTGCCGCTTGGATAACCGCTGCCGTCATATCTTTCATGATGATCCAAAATGCCGAGCAGGATCTCGTCGGACACCTTATAATCGCTCTGTATGTGTTCGAATCCAAGAAAGGAATGGTTCTTCATTTGCTCAAATTCCTCAGTAGTCAAGGTGGAGGGCTTGTTGATGATGGCCTTGTCGATGAACACCTTTCCGATATCGTGCAGGAGCGCCGCAAAGCCTAAGTCGTAAAGCTCCTGTTTGCCCATGGACAAAGCGACGCCCAGGGCGATGGATAAAATCGCCACACTGACGCAGTGATTGTAGGTATAGTCATCGTAAGCCTGCAGTTCTACAAGATTGACAATAAGGTCTTGATTGGAATAGATTTCGTCAACAATATTTTCGATCTGCAACCTGATTGCATCAAGGTTGCTGTTCAGATTTTGTCCGCCTTGCTCGTAATCGATGAAAATGTCTTTGATCTGCTTGAGCGTCTTCGCCCGAACTCGCTCGCTGACGATACTCTCTACAGTGATGCCTTTCGAAATCTCATCATCGATATAGATGCCGCTGTATCTTAATCTCCTGATTGACTGTATGTTCTTTTTCGTCAATACACATCCCTGCGCCAGAAGAAGCTCCCCTATCTCATTATATAAATCCTCTCCTAATGTCAATCCATCGTGCACGCTGGATATGGGTACGTATCTCATTCGTAAATATACCTTTTATTGGAATTCGTTTTTAGGTTTTCTGATTTAAATTCTCGCATCAGAAGCATATACGTAGATTTCGTTATACTACAGAATTCATGTATATCACAAGAAAAACCATAAGTTTCACCGATACAAACAGAATGAGTCCGAAGGTAATTCGAACTCATTCTCTAAGGGTCGCCGAGAATCTGTTTGATCGTTGATATACGCAACAGCTCTCGGAGGCTTTTATTCGTTTAGTACTTGAGTTGCCGATAATAGCGCCGTATTTCCATGGGATGGCAATTGAGTTTTTCCAAATGCGCATCGATCCGGTTGGTTACGGCATGCATCACCAAATGAGACACACAACCTCGATAAGCCGAACTGATCCCATTCAGAGGATAATCCTTCGTATCGATGATCGTATGACGGGCGCAGATCCTCGGAAGGAACTTCGCAACACGTTCGCTTAGACTCCGCTGGGAATCCTCCCCGACAAAAACTGTCACAGCAGTGTCCCGGTCCACGATCTCCAACATGCCGTGGAAGAATTCCGCAGAGTGGATCGATTTTGTTCTGATCCAATGCATTTCCTCCCAGTAGCACATTGCATAGGAATACGTGGCGCCGTATTGGTTTCCCGCGCCCACAAAATAATGGATCGGATCGTTTCTGTGCTCTTCGGCGAATTGTAGGCCGAATGCGTCGGCTTGCTTTTCCGTTTCAACCAACGCTTCGGGAAGGTTCTTGTCAAACTCGGCATACATAGCCTCGTATTCGTCAAACTCCCCTGCGTTGTACATGAAGCGATCAGCAGCCATAAAAAACTTCAGCTGCTCATTGCTCGGATAAGCAATTTCCCAGTCCACCATCTTCGCCAGCTCTGTCGTTTCCACATCGATGAATCCCAGTACTTTCGCACCGGCCTTTTGAGCCTTGGCTACGCCTTCCAGCATTTCCGAAGTGCTTCCGGTCACGGAAGAGACCACCGCGACGGTCCCTTCCCCGACCCGTTTGTTTCCTGTCGTCAGATACTCGGCCGCATTTTCGACCAACACTTCCAGACCGGATCTTTCTTTCATGTGAACAGCCGTCTGCAGGCACGAGGCATAGGTTCCGCCGATTCCCATGAGAAGGATGTTTCGATAGCCTTCCTTGCAAATGGCGTCCACGATCTCCTCGATCTGTCCGCGAAGCGCCAAAGCGCCTCTTACACTGTCGATCTGTTTTTTCTCATCAAATTTCAGCAAATTATTCTCCCACCTTTAGCTTTTGATAGTAATCGTTGTAGATTGTGATAGCTTCGCCCACATCTTCCTGGAAGAAAACATTCTGCTTGTACCCAAAATCTCTGGCGGGATCGTTTTTGTATGTGTCGGAAGCCACCGCCACTGCCGCGTCGTTGGGGCAGGAATACGGGAATTCTTCCAGATTGGCGGCCATGACTTCGGGCACACAGATGTAGTTCAGGAACTTTTCAGCCAGATCCACGTGTGCGGCTCCCTTGGGAATGACATACAGGTCGAAACCCAGTTGTACGGGATCGCTTTCGAAGGGCGCGATCACCAGATTGTTGTTTTCACCCAGCTCGGACATTGCCCAAGAAGCGTTTCCGTCATACGTGAAAATGACGCTCACGGTGCCGTTTGTGATGTTCAATTCCGTACCGCCGTATGCGACTACGTTGTTGTTGTAATCCACCAGCCATTCATAAGCTTCCGCGATCTCCGACTCCTCTGTGGAGTTGGGATCGTAGCCCAGAGCGACTAATGCGATGGGAAACAGATTTCTCGCGCCGTCCACGGAACCGATCTGCCCTGCCAGCGCCGGATCGACCAGATCTTGGTAACCGGTGATCTCGATCGGGCATCTTTCCGTATCATAAACGACATAAATGTAATTCATCAGATAAGGAACGCAATACTCCTTTGCCGCCCAATATGCTTCGTTGATATTGGCTGTCGCATTAGGGACGTTGTCAAAATTGATGGCCTGCACATAATCTCCGGCCACCAGGGATTCCATGTACGCATCACAGGTCATGATCAGGTCATACTCCTGACCTCCGCCTGCTGTGAGCTTTGTGATCGCATCAGCGTTGTCGCTCATGTAGGACAGATTGACTTTGCAGTTGTTCTCCGCCTCGAAATTCGCAATGAGCTCATCCGATATGTATTCGTTCCACATATAGATGTTCAGTTCTGTGCTGGCTTCCGGTTCTTCGGCGGCGCCACCGCCGCAGGCTGCCAGAGATGCCACCAGTACCAGCATAAGCAGTACCGCTGTCAACTTTTTGAGATTCATAAATTTACCTCCTTTTTTCTGCGTTTCTTTAACGCACTCTTTACATAATTATTCAAAACCATCGCAATGACGATGATTAGAATCATAAGGGTTGTAAGAGCATTGGCATCGGGTGTAACGCCGCTGCGGCTCATGGACAAGATCAGGACCGGCAGCGTGGATTGCTTTGCCCCGGCCAGCATATTGCTCATGACGACGTCGTCGATGGACAGCGTAAACGACAGAAACGCCGCGCTCATGACGCCGGGCATGATACTGGGCAGCGTGACCCGGAAAAATGTCTGAAGCCGGTTTGCGCCAAGATCCATGGAGGCTTCCTCCATGCTGTTGTCATCTCCGCTGATCCGACCCTTGATCGTGACCACTGCATAAGGGATGCAGAAAGTGCAGTGGCCGATCAGAATACTACCCATGCCAAGCCGAACGCCGACGGTCATAAAAACCACGAGAATGGCTACAGCCAGAACGATTTCCGGTACAATGATCGGAATGTAGAGCATTTGGTTTATAAAACGCCTGCCCTTAAATTCAAATTTCCGCAAGCCCAATGCGCCGATCGTTCCGATGGTGACGGAAATGAGTGTGGCCAGTACCGCAATGACCACCGAATACCACAGACTGTCAGTGAGGGCGTGATTGTTGAACAGCTCTCCGTACCACTTAGTGGTAAAGCCTGCCCAATAATAGTTGTTGCGCTGATCGTTGAAGGAAAACACCATCATCACCACGACGGGGATGTAAAAGACCGCATAGATCAAAATGGCATAGAAATCGGCAAGAAGCTTGAGGGATTTTTTCTTTTTTGCACGCTGGGACATCGCCACCTACACCACCTCCATCTCTTCAATGCTCGTAAACCGGGTATAGAGGAATATGAGCAATCCGGTGATGGCGATGAGCAGACAGGACAGCGCAGCGCCCAGAGGCCAGTTTCGGATCATTCCAAACTGATTTTTTATGATATTACCGATGTACAGCACTTTTCCTCCGCCCAACATGTCCGGAACCGTGTAGACTCCGAGTGAAGGAATGAAAACAAGAATGATCGCCGAGAAAATTCCCGGGAACGTGAGTGGCAGAGTTATTTTTTGGAAGGTCGTCTTTGCATCGGCACCCAGATCGGCGGATGCCTCCAGCAGAGACTTGTTGAGCTTTTCGATGGAGCTGTACATCGGCAATACGGCAAAGGGCAGCATACTCGTAACCATACCGAGGGCTACGAGTTCGTCGGTGTAGACAAACCGGACGGGTGCATCCGTGATGCCCGAATTTTGAAGAAAATTGTTCACCGGACCGCTGGTCTGGAACAGAAGAAGCCAGCTGTTCAGACGCATCAGCGTATTGGTCCAGAAAGGGATCATAATGAGTGTAATGTATTTCGCCGCCTGATCCTTGGGGCGCTTGGCAATATAATAGGCAAACGGATAGCCCAAGCCCAGACAGGCCAGCGTGGTGAATGCGGCGACCTTCAACGACTTGGAGATCACGTTGAAGTACGTGCTGTCCAGCAACGTCAGATAGCTTTCCATGGACGGATCGTATACTACATCTCCGAAAATACCTCTGGACATAAAGCTGATAAAAATGATGAAGAACATAGGGATAGTGACAAATAGGATCATCCATACCGATACCGGTCCGGCCATAGCCAAGGCCGGGAGCCTATTTTTCTTCTTCATAACGCTCCTCCGCTTCCGTTCCCATTTTGATGGCAACAGCCCTTGAAGGCTTCCAGGACAGATACACGGTATCTCCGGGTTGAATGCTCTGATCCTGCTCAAACCTGGAATATTTGATCTCCTGGCCGTCTTTCAGATCCACGGCCGTTTTGACCACCGTGCCCATGTAGATAAAATCCTTGACGCGTCCTTGAATGTCAAATCCGTCTACAGGCTCTTTGGCGACTTCCACATATTCCGGCCGGATCGAAACGTGAAGCTGTTCTCCGAGGGCGAAGCCTTCGCCCTGAACCAGAAGGCTTCCCGCTTTGGTCCGAATTCTCATCAAGCCGTCAAGGAGCTCCTCCACGACGCCGTCAAAAAGATTGGACTCGCCGATAAAGCCTGCAACAAACCGCGTCCCGGGATAATCATAAATATCCGTAGGCGTTCCCAGTTGTTCAATGACGCCTTCCCGCATCACGGCGATCCGGTCGCTCATGGTCAGCGCTTCTTCTTGATCATGGGTCACGTATACAAACGTGATACCCAGACGCTTCTGCAGTCTCTTCAACTCCACCTGCATCTGCTTGCGCAACTTTAGATCCAGAGCGCCCAGAGGTTCGTCGAGCAGCAGAACCTTCGGATTATTGATCAGGGCTCTGGCAATGGCCACGCGCTGCTTCTGACCACCGGACAACTCGTCGGGTTTTCGATCCTCGTATCCTTTCAACTGGACCAGATCGATCATGTCGGCTACTCTGGATGCGATTTCAGCTTTTGGGACCTTTCGAATCGTCAGACCATAGGCTACATTGTTGAATACTGTCATATGCGGAAACAGTGCATAGTTTTGAAAGACTGTGTTGACATCGCGCTGATACGGCTCTTTGTTTTCCACGCTTTCACCTTGCACTGTGATCGAACCGGCGGAAGTCTCCTCAAATCCTGCGATCATACGAAGCGTTGTTGTCTTACCGCAACCGGAGGGTCCAAGCAGCGTCAGAAATTCGCCCTCCAGAATCTCCAGATTCATATCCCGAACTACCGTGTTCTTGCCGAATCTTTTATATACTCCCTGAAGCGACACAATCGAATCAGACATACTTTCCTTGACCTCCTGTTGCCTTCGGTGACAAATCGAACAAGTTTACTATACCAAACGTGGTTCTTCTTTTCAATGCTCCAATCCATGCATTATTGAAAAACCGTGATTTTCAAGGTTTTGCGGCGCCACGCCTCCAAACTGGCTTTGAAAATTTAACCATATTGATCGCTACCAATTATGTAAAATACTATACCAGTTTATGCTCTTTTGTTTTGACATGGATATAAAAAGCGATTATATTGGAAAAAGGAGAATACGGCGCAAAAGGGGAAGAGAGCTTGAAATCATGAGAAAAAACCTGCTTACACTGAACATCGTTCTGGCAAAAGAGATCCATTATATGCTCCAGACTCAGAGTTATCTGCCGGGAGACAAGCTGCCCTCGGAACGGATACTGGCTGAAGCATTTGGGGTACAGCGCGCAACCATTCGGGAGGCGCTCAACGAATTAATTCAAGAAGGTGTCATCATTTCCGCAGAACGTAAGGGTTATTATATGGCCCGTCCGCGGATCGTTAAACCCGTCAATCTCTTTTCGGACAAGCCGATGATCGAAGATCCCCATGTCAAATACAAAGTACATGCTGTACAGAGCATATCGGCGGACGAACGGCTGGCCAGAAAAATGTTGATACCCCGGGACACACCCCTGCAGCAGATCATTCGGCTCTGCATGGAGGACAAAGATCCCATTGCAGTGGAAACGTACTACATATTGAAGGAAACGTTGCCTTCCCTTGAATGTGAAGAACTGAAGCATCGAAACATAACCGAGTTGATCGAAAGCGAGGCGCAGCATGGCATCGCAGGAATCAACCAGAAAATCACTTTGGTTTATGCGAACGACAAGGAATCCAAACTGCTTAAAGCAGAGGACGGAACACCCTTGATGAAGCACAAGGGTATGATCTATGACCATAAAGGGCAGCTTCTGGTCTTCTTTGAAAACGTTCTTCGCATCGACCGTTTTGTTTTTATCCGAAAGGAGGCACAGTAGAATGGCGGCGAAACCCATCACACCCGAGGTCCTGCGGGAGATGTTTATCGCTCAGATCCAGAGCGGTGAATTACTGCCGGGAGAAGTGATCCCCAGTGAACGCAGCCTGGCTCTCCGCTACGGCGTCAGCAGGCCGGTCGTGCGCAGCGCCATCGATCAGCTGGTGCATCAGCGGCACCTGATTCGGATCCAGGGGCGCGGCACTTTTGTCAAGAAACCGGATTACAACAAAGTGGCCTTCGGTGTGCTCAACGAATCGGAAAATGCCAGCTTCACATCGCTGGTGCGGAATTTCGGTATCGAAATCTCCAGCAAGGTCCTGGGAACCGGCATCATCGAAGGGCACAACTATTTCGCGGAGCGGCTTCGGATACCTACGAAAGAACCTATTTTCGGGCTGCACCGGATCCGTTACGGGAACAAAGAGCCCCTGGCTATCGAATACACCTATGTTCCATTCAAATATTTCCCTGATATTCAGAACTATAACTTTGAGAGAGTGTCTCTTTATGATTACATGGCCTCTCAAAATCACCTGCCTTGCAATTTCCGAGAAACGATGATGATGGTGGAAGCCGGCACAAAAATTGCCGGGTATCTGCAGCTGGAAGACGATCGCATCGTCAATCGCATCGAAATCCTCGGCTTTGATGCGGAGGGAAGGATCGTGGAATACACGGAAAACTATTCCAGACCCGATAAGCTGGAAGTGCGGTTTGTCACGTAAACGTGAAAAAATGCAGCAAAAAAGGCAGGCTTCAGCTTCAGCTTTAGCCTGCCTTTTCCCTCATTTCTAAAGATCGTAGTAAAGTGTCAGAGCTTTGCGGAAGAACTCTGCCCTGCCTTCGGCCAGAGCTTCCATGTTTTCGGAAAACCGCGCGTCGCTGCAATACATATCCGCCAGGTTCAAATGAGCAACAGGCGTCAGGGCGCTTTTGCCCCAATACAAAGCAAGCCATTCCCTGTGGATACTGCAGGCTTCCCTTGCGGATCCGCAGGATGGGTCGCCGCAGACAGCCGCTTCCTTGAGCGCTTGTGTGAAATCGGATGCCAGTTTTTCCGCCTTTTCGTATTCCTCCTGCGTCAGGGAGGAAAATCGTTCATTGGATTTCTTCAACTGCTTTTCCCCATATTTTTCCATAAGCTCTTTGCCGTACTTTTCCTCGTTTTCTTCCAGAAGCTTTCTTTTAAGCCCTTCAAATTTTTCATGATCCGTCATCTGATACTCTCCTTTCATTTTCGCTATGGTTTTTTCCACGTTGCCGATGATCTCCTCCAGTTGTAATTTTTGCTCTGTCAAAGTCACCTTATGCGTCTCCAACACCGTCAACGCATCATAGTCGGGAAAGTCTAAAATACCTCGAATGGTTTCGGGACTGATTTTCAATACGCGGAAAAACAGAATTTGCTGCAACCGATCCACATCCGTTTCGGTGTAGATCCGATAGCCGTTGTCAGCGACTTTCGAAGGCTTCAGAAGATCGATCTCATCGTAGTATCGCAGAGTCCTGGTCGTAAGGCCGGACAATCCGGCCAGTTTTCCGATCGTGTATTCCATATTCTATTCCTCCTGTAATAACAATAAACCTTAACGTAACGTTAAGGTCAAGCGGATTTTCATTTCTTTTTATTTATGGTATGCTGAGAGCATGGAGATCAAAAGCGTAAGAGCTGTGTATTTCTCAGCCAACGGAACCACAGAAAAAGTGACACGGGCCATCGCAGAGGGAGCCGCACGCAGTCTGGACACGAGTTGCGGCACGACGGATTTCACGCTGCCTTCGTCCAGAAATCAGCCCCTTCTGTTTCAGCCTGATGAGCTGATCGTTCTTGGAATTTGGATATCCGCAGGACGCATCCCGAACCTTCTTCTCCCTTTTCTGGAAGGAATGAAAGGGAACGGCGCGATCGCCGTTCCTGTCGTGCTCTTCGGAAACCGCGGATATGACGACGGACTCATAGAGCTTCGGGATATCCTGCTCCGTTGCGGAGCAACTCCGGTGGCAGCGGCGGCATTCGTGGGAGAACACTCCTTTTCGCCACGGATCGCCACGGAACGTCCGGACGCAAAGGATCTGGATGCCGCAAAAACCTTCGGACACAAGGTGGCGGACATGATCCTGAAGGAGAATAACCCCCCGGTGCCCGTACAAGTGCCGGGCATCCCTTATCCTTACAGAGGATATTACCAGCCGCTGGATGAACAGGGATCACCGGTGCGTTTTCTCAAAGCCGTTCCCGTTACAACGGATACCTGTATCGACTGCAAGCTCTGTGCTGACATCTGCCCCATGGGCGCCATCGACCGGCACAACGTCTCCAATATTCCGGGAAAGTGCATCAAGTGCTGCGCCTGCATCCGACAATGTCCCGTAAAAGCCAAGAACTTTGCCGATCCTGCCTTCCTATCCCATCTCCACATGCTGGAAAACACCCTGACACACCGGACGGAATCGGAATGCTATCCGGAATCGTGCCGAGAAGTTCCCTTACTCCCCAAAAGAACGTAGCGCCGTCAGGTCCAATGCGGCATAAACATCCAGCAGATCTGCCACTTTTTTTGCAATCATGCGGCTCCCGCCGATCCGGTTGCTCTGGATATTCAGAGGCATAAGGGGCTCGTGAAGCGATTTGCGCAGCAGGAACCAGCCGTCGCCATTCTCTGAATTGCAGGAAACCCGAATACCTTCGTAGTTGGGCTCCACGATCTGCATCCCACATCGGCAGCGTCCATTGCATGGGGCTTGCGCGGTACACTCCCCTGCTGAAATCAGCGCATTCAGATTCTGCAGAACGCCATCCGCATAACCGGAAAACCCCTCTGCGTGGACCGGGATTCTGAATTCTGCCGCCTCTGCGGGCTCTTTGAGTGCAGAGATCACCGATCCGATATCTTTACCCTCTCTTTTCAGCTGCGCTGCCCGGATGACGATCTTCGTGGCCAGATAGGCGCCATCATCCAGGAAATAATTCTCACGATATGCCGCGTGACCGGACGTCTCAATGGCCAGCGGACTGTCGAACCCTTCTGCATTCAAGGCAATGGCTTTGTTGATCACATTCCGGTAACCTCGCTTGAAACGAAGGTGCCTATAATTTAACTCATCTTCCAAGAACACTGTCAGTTGGTCGCTGGTGACGCTGTCCGTCACCACGATACTGCCCTTTCGCTTGGGCTGGATCAAGGCCGCAGCCAGAGCGACGATCCGGTTCCTATCGATTGCTTGCCCTTGAGAATCCACTGCTGCAGATCGGTCTACATCCGTGTCAAACAGAATGCCCAGATCCCCACCGACGCGGCGCACCGCTTCGGAAACGGACTTCATGGCCTCCGGATCTTCCGGATTAGGCGAATGGTTGGGAAAATGTCCATCGGGTTCCAGGAACTGACTTCCCCTCGTATCTGCGCCCAAGGGCTGCAGCACACGGGTGGCAAAAAACCCGCCTGCGCCATTTCCCGCATCGCAAACCACATGCAGTCCGTCAAGAGGCTTTTCATCTGCGCAGTTGCCCAACTCCGAACATATGATTCCGCACAGATGGGCCGCATATCGATCCATCAAGTCGCAAGAAACAAGGCTCCCTTTTGGATGGGAGGCCGGATGCGCCGAAAGCGCAGAAGCCATCTCTACAATGGAGGCAATATCCTTTTGGTCCAGACCGCCGGACTTGGAAAAGTACTTAAATCCGTTCCGATCCCAGGGAAGATGGCTGGCTGTGATCATCACCGCCCCGTCCGCGGAAGTTTCGGGAAACACGGTGGACATGAACATGGCAGGGGTGGAAGCCATTGCGCAATCCAACACTCGAATGCCGCACGCCTGCAGCGTTTCACACACCACCCCGGACAGAACTGCGCCCGACAAGCGCGAATCGCGACCGACTGCGACGGTGAGTGACTCGGTGTTCTGTGCTGTTTGCTTTGACAACCAGGCAGCAAAGGCACAAGTAAGGTCTGCTGCGGCCTTCTGCGTCAGATCCACGGGCTTTCCGGAAGTGTCGGGAAGCGCAACGCCCCGGATATCGCTCCCGTTCTGCAGCGCTTGATACTTTTTCATATTTTGCTCCTTCCTGCAAGAACCGGGCGGCCGAAGGCCGCCCGGATTGTTTTTACAGTTCCAATTTCAGATCCCCCGGCCGGATCCACCCTATTTTCCGAAGCGGGTAGGCAATCAACGGAGTGATAAATGCGGGAAGTACGATACAGACCATCAGGATCGCCACCCACCCTGTCGTACCCGCTTGGGCAAACCATTCGCTGGAATATACACCGATCGGTCCGACCAGCCCGCAAGTGCCCATCCCGGAAGCCACGGCCACGCCGTTTTCCATCTGAAAGATGCAGGTGGCAATCGGTCCGGTGATAGCTCCCGCCAATGTGGGCGGTATCCATACCTTCGGATTCTTAACAATATTACCCATTTGAAGCATTGAAGTGCCCAAGCCCTGAGCCAGGATTCCGCCCCACCGGTTTTCGGGAAAGCTCATTACGGCAAAGCCGACCATCTGGGCACAGCAACCCGCAGTTGCGGCGCCGCCGGCCAGGCCCACAAGCCCCAGAGTGGCACAGATGGCCGCGGAACTGATGGGAAGCGTTAGAGCGACTCCGACAAGGACTGCGACCAGCATCCCCATCCCAAAGGGTTGCAATACTGTCGCGCGCATAATCATGCTGCCGAAACCGGTCATAATGGCGGACACGCCGGGGCCGATGAGCACCGCTGTCGCAATGCCCGATACGATAGTAACCGTAGGCGTCAGGAGGATATCGATCTTCGTTTCCTTTGACACAAGTTTTCCCAGCTCTGCGGCGATGATCACCGAAAGCAGCGTCCCCAGGGGTCCGCCCAGCGTATTGGCGCCGATCCCGACGGCGCAAAGCGAAAACAAGACCAAGGAAGGCGCTTTGAGCGCGTAACCGATAGCTACCGCCATGGCAGCGCCGGTGGCGCCTGTGGCATAGCCGGCCACTTCGCCCAGCCATGGCCAGCCGATTTTTCCTGCCAGTGTGTTGAAGATCGTTCCGATCAGAAGCGAAGCAAAGAGCCCGAAGGCCATCGAACCCATTGCATCCACAAAGTAGACTTTTGCCGACAGCGTAACACCTTTCCTTGCCGCAAAGCCTCTTAATCCCGTTTTTGGTTCATCCATTCCTCGTAATGCCTCCTAAGCATGATGTGGCTTTTTCTCCTTAAGAATGTCAAGGATCACAGGAAAGATCCCTTCGGCGAACTGAAGACATCCTTCCGCGTTGTAATGGCAAGCATCCGGCTGCGTATTGCTCGGATCCACCCAAGCTGCAGCATCGGCAAAATGGATATGTCTTTCGCGCGCCAGTTCACGGTACAGACCGGCCAGCTCTTTGGTTTTTGCCACTGACGCTGCGTCCAGCTCACAATCCGGCGGCATATCCTCCTGCAAAGGAACCGGAGCGACCAGAAGGATTTCCGCATCGGTGGACATCCAGCGCAGAACGTCATCGATCTTGTGCAACAGCACCCGCATCGCCATTTGAATTTCACCGGCCGATAAATGATATCTGGATTTCACATCGTTGGTGCCCAGCATCACGATGATCAGATCCAATGGAAAATGGGACATCAAACACGTGTATATGTAGTCCATGGCATTGCGTCCGGGTTTGATGTCATCATCGATTGCGCAGGTGCGTCCGATCATCCCTTCCTCGATGATCAAATACTCCGGGCCAAGCATATTTGCCAGCTGCCCCGGCCAGCGTTGCGCGTAGGGAAGCCTGCCGTTTTCCAGCGGAACCATCCCATAGGTGTTGGAATCTCCGAAACATAGAATACTGTACATTTTAACGCCCCCTTTGCTGCGCCATCAGCGCCTCCACTTCTTTTCTTCCGGTCAGGCCGGAAGCGCCTATATAACGAACGGAACAAGCGGCAGTGGCATTGGCAAAATCCGCGCATGCTGCCGGAGCTTTCCCTTCCATCAGCGCAGCTATGAAGCCGGCGGCAAAATTGTCGCCCGCTCCGGTCGTGTCAATGGCATCCTCAACAGCATATCCGGGAATATGGTCCTGCCTCCCGGCACTGTCAAAGAGGTAACAGCCTTCTCTTCCGGCCTTGATCACCACATGACGGGCGCCCATGCCGATAAAACAGCGAGCGATGCGGTCCAATTCGGTTTCCCCGCTGAACCAGCATCCTTCATCATAATTGGGGAAAATATAATCCGTATAGGGCAGAAAGGCTTCCATAGCATCCTTTGTCGCGCCATCCGGACCGCGAATCACATCCACGCAAGTGGTGATCCCGTTTTCTTTGGCGACGCGCAAAAGCTTTGGAAGCGCCCGGGTCAGTCCCGCACAGGAAAATGCGCTGCCCACGGATACCACGTCTGCATCCTTGAGCGCAGTCCAGTCGATGCAGTCCTCGGACAAAGCATTATCAGCGCCGTGATTGATGATAAAGCTTCTCTCGCCGTCGGGATGGATACAGACCAGAGAGACCGTGGTAGGCAGATTGGGATGTCGCCCTACGCCGCCCATGTCCACGCCTGCCTGCGTTCCCTGCTGCAGGATAAAATCCCCAAACAAGTCCCTGCCCACCAGGCTCATCAGGCGCGCCTGATGCCCCAGCTTGACCAGCGTGATCGCCTCGTTGATGGCATCTCCGCCCGTATTGTATGAAAAGCTGGGAATACGCGTTGTCTCAGAATGAAAAGCATCCCTCGAAATACCGGGTATGAGCACGTCGCAAACCGCCAGTCCGTAACAAATTGCCGTCCCTTGCTTCAATACAGCCTCCTATGCCTTTCCCTGACTTCCGAACAGTCGGATCTTTTCTTCTGTTCGATCTCTGACAGCTTTTACGTGATTCTCAAAGATCGTATAGTAGTTGGCGCCGGCTTTGATGTCCCGGGTAAAACTCTCCACCGCGGAAAGAAGCAGCTCGGTATGGATGTTGATCTTCGTGATGCCCGACCCTGTGCAGCGGCGAATATCCTGGTCCGGGATCCCCGATGCGCCGTGAAGCACCAACGGAACGCTCACGGCCTTCCGCACGGCATCCAGCACCTCGTAACGGATCTCCGGTTTTCGCTGATAAACGCCATGGGCATTGCCGATGGCTACGGCCAGCGCGTCGATTTCCGTCCGTTTCACGTATTCGGCGGCCAGCGAGGGATCCGTAAACCCGTAGTTTGACAGATCGGACATGCCTTCATCTCCAACGTGCCCCAACTCTGCTTCCACAGGGATCCCCAGAGGTCTGCAGAAGGCTACCACTTCCCGGGTCTTTTGAATATTCTCTTCGAAGGGCAACGCCGAAGCGTCGATCATCACGGAGTTGAAGCCCGCCTCAACAGCCAGCTTCACCTGTTCAAAGGTGTTGGCGTGATCCAGATGGATCACAACGGGAAGATCGGTCTCCTCCGCATAGGAACGCATCAGTTTTGCAAAATGCCGCATCGGTGAAAACGCCTCGAAGGGAGGACCGTAGGCGAGTATGACAGGCGCCCTGAGCGCCTGCTGGGCCTCCATGACGCCTTTCAGCAATTCCAGGTTGAACACATCGAAATTGCCGACGCCATATCCTTCTGCGTCGGCCTTTTCCAGCATTTCTCTCATTGATACCAGTGCCATGGCTATACCTTCCCTTCATTTTTGATTTGCACATCCAATTGCGGGAAAGGAATGGTGACACCGGCATCCTTAAGTGTATCCTTCACGATGTTCAGTGTATCCCATCTGATATCCCAGAATTCCGAGGTCTTGCACCAAGCCCGAAGAACCAAATTGACCGAGCTGTCTCCGTAGTCGTCAACCACGCAGTACGGCGGCGGATCAGGCAAGATCCGACTGTCTTTCGCCAGCATATCCAGCAACGCTTTCCGCGCTGTCTCGATATCGGCCTCGTAGGCAATACCGATGTTTAATGTAAGCCGTCTGGTTTCTTGCTTGGAATAGTTGGTAATGGTGCTGTTGGTCAACTGGCCGTTGGGAATCGTCACCACCTGGTTATCGATGGTCAGGATCGTGGTGTACAACAGATCAATGCTCTCGATCATACCGGAAACACCGCAGCATTCCACAAAGTTTCCTTTGGTGAAGGGCTTCGTGAACATGATCAGGATTCCCCCGGCGAAATTTCCCAGACTGTCCTTGAGTGCCATTGCTACGGCCACACCGGCCGCAGCAAAGACCGTCAGCAAGGAGGTCGCTTTGATGCCCATGGAGTCCAGCAGGGTAATCATCAGGATCGACCACAGGGCGACTTTGAGGATGTTGCCGAAAAACTTGTGGAACATGGGATCGATGCGAGTCTTCCTTAAAAATCTGGAAAAAAGCTTTGTCGAGATCTTGATCGCAACAATGCCGATGACCAGGATCAGCAAGGCCGCGAACGCATGATTCGTTAATTCAGTTATTGTATTATTGTCAAAGAATGGCATAAAGCACTCCTGCTAGAGTTTCCAGAGATAGTCGAACAATTCTTTCGTAACGGCGGGAACGACCTCAAGCAGACTTTTTTTATTCACACGTTCCGTCCACTGGTGGTATTCCTTCCCGATTGGCCCGTAAATAACTGCGGGAATGCCGATTTCTTCCATCGCTTCGAAATTAAGCTGATACAAGTCCCCCCACATGGGTGTGTTGGCGGAAAATTTTGTATAGTCGAAGGGATGATCGATTCCGCAGTAACTGGCGTCGGAAATTCCCATGAAATAGTTCTCGTAGTCCATTTTCTGCCCGAAGCCCGCCTCAGCTGTTTTCTTGACGATTGCGTAAGCATTGCTTCCGGTATCTTCTTTTCCTTTGATCAGGTCGCTGTGAATCGGCAAATAATAGGGTGGCGCAAATCCGATCAGTACGACCGGGTTTTTGATATCGGCATACTTGAGAACAGCTTCCATCATTTTAAGGGTGGCACCGGGGAAGTTCAGTTCGCCTCTGACGACCTGGGCGCCGATGGTTTGATAGATACCGGAATAATAAGCATCAAAACCCTTCGGATCTTTCTCCTTGAGCTCAGCTACCAGCTCTTCAAAGGAATAGACAGTCGTTTTGTAATGGATCTTGTCTTTTTCTGCAAATTTGTCGCGCTTTTTGTATTCCTGGTACACAGCATCCAATTCCTTGACACTGTTTTCCAACGCTTCTGCTGCGATCCTCTTGATTTTCCCCATGATCTGCTCGGGAGTGGAGTCGAAGGTCAGCGCCGTGAAGTAGCCCGCCGCCCGAAGTGGCAGGGACACATCATAGAGCTCCTTCATGTCGCGCAAGTTCGTCCAGGTGGGCGGAACCGTGGCTTCATCTTTATATCGATCCGAAAACTCCAGTGAAATGTTCGTCTTTTGATAGATCTCCGCCAGGATACCCAGAGGCGTAATGCCGTCGAAGCAGTGCCCCACGTGGGCTGTGACGCCTTGGACCATCACGACCGGCATGATCTTTCCCACCGAGCCGATGGACATGATCTGAGCGCCGTTCCGTTCATTGGTGGGCTCGGGATCCACCACCATTTTCAGATCAAGGCCGTAACGGTTCTTCAGCTGCAGGATCAGCGCGGCGGCTTCCCGCATGCCGGCCGAATAGGATTCTTCGTCAGGAACCGTGATCATCAGCAAATTGCCGGGCAGCTCTCCCTTTTGCGCAAGCGCTGCATATTCTTCGAAAAGAGCCATGTGCATCGCTACGCCGCCCTTCATATCGGCGGTGCCCCGACCCCAAATCCATTCACCGGACTCCATATCAGCCCGGGCTTCCGGAGAAAGATCCTTTTTCGCAAGCGCTTTCTCGAGCTCATCGCCGATTTGAAATGCCTGCTCTGCCAGCTCGCCGTAACTTTCGGTACTCACCACATCCATGTGCCCCATAGAAACCACGGTGTTCGGAGCGTTTCCCAAGAGCAGAGCATAGGGAACGGTACGGCCGAAAGCGTCGTTGGGAATGGGATACAAGCCAAACTGATCGGGATGTTCTTTGAAGTACGGAATCTGTGCAAAGAATGCGTGCACGTATTCCGACATAACATTTTCCTTTGCCGAATAACTGACGCTGTCCACAGCGGTCATTTCTTGCAGCAGGGTGTAAATTCTTTCTTGAATGCTCTTATCCATGGAATTCTCCTATCTTTTTATAAAATGACTTATGATTCATTAATATTTCTAATGAGTCGATCCATACCTCTATAAGATTATCACAAATCCCTTCTTCTTCCAAGCATTAACAGGGTAAAAGCTCCGATGGCCACAATGAGCAGAATCACCGCGAAGCAGTGCATAAAATAGGCTTCCGGAAGGATCAGAATCACCGGATCCGTTCGGGCATCAAAAATCCAGTGGTCGTTGCGAAATACCAGCTCGTGGAATAAAACAAAAGCGCGGTTAAAGTCTGCTGCAGCCCATAGACCCAAGAGTGTCGGAACAACCAGTACCGTCCAGCCGGCAATGCGAAATCTGGTCTTGCCGGATCGAAATCCGGCTGCGAGCAAGGGGATCAGCGCCAGGCCGCCGACCACGCCCAGTATCCAGACCAGTCGGAATACCGACTTGACCTGCGCAAAATGATAGATGGCGCCGGGAGAAGACGGAAACGTGGGCAGGGAGAATTCTGTCTGCACCCAGGGCATGCACCATCGGATCAGCGCATCGTAATTCGCAAGGATCTCTTCTCTGCTATAGCCTGAAGTTTCGGAAATGTTCAGATAATCCAGTTCAAAATAGTAGAGCGCCCGAAACAGCAGCACGAAGGTGAGTCCCAATGCGATGAAGAAAAACAGGGCGCAAAGCCCTGTCAGAAGGTGACCGGTATACGGTAAAGATTTTCTCTTGGTATCGGCAGCGCGGCGCATCGGTATTCTCTCAGTCCAAGATCCCCAATGCTTTTTTGAGCAGCGGATCCAGAATATTCAGCGCTCTTGCCTTCAGCCGGGCGGGAATGCCGAAAAACGGTTCGGCGATGCTTCCGGCAATCGCGGCGATCGTATCGCTGTCTCCCCCGATGGAGATCGCATTCCGGATCACATCTTCAAAACTTGTTCCTTCGAGAAAGGCCACGACAGCCTGCGGCACACTGCCCTGACAAGTTTCGTCGAACTGATATGTCGGCCGGATCTGATCCAGAGTAAAATCCAGGTCATAATACTGACTCACGTGCTTTTTGATCTGTTCTTTCGTACAGTTTTGACGCGCCATATAGATGGCTTCAGCTACAGCGACGGCGCCTTTGATCCCTTCTGCGTGATTGTGGGTGACTTCTGCCGAATAAACCGCAAGTTCTTTGGCTTCCGACATGCTGTCGGCCAGCCATGCAGCGGCGGATACACGCATGGCCGAACCGTTTCCCTGGCTGTTGTACGGTTTGGGATCCTCGGACAGGAGCCATTGATTGAAGCGCGTACCGTATCCGCAGACAGGGTACTCCCGGCCAAGCTCCCTCATATAGTTGACCAGAAGGGCATGCACATCCTTCGTCTTGTCCTTCTTGTATTCGCGAAGAGCTGCACAGACAGCGCAGGTCATTACGGTGTCATCGGTGAAGTGACTGTTTTTTTTCCAAAGCGGAAAGTCCTTCTTCTTGATGTTGTTAAACTCGTACACCGACCCGACGATATCTCCTATGATTGCTCCAAACATCGATTTCTCCTAACGCCCTTGCAAAGATAATGATTTGTATTATTATACAGTTTTTTTTGCAAAATGTCCAGCGTGACAGACACCAGGCGCTGTTTGCAAATGAAAACCCGTCGGAAAGGAGGATTCTCTTCCGACGGGATTATTACACATTGCTGTATGCCGCTACAGGAGCAGTCCGCCTACTGCAATGAACAGCGGCGCAAACACCACCGCAACGATAGTCATCAGCTTGATAAGGATGTTGATCGAGGGACCGGAGGTATCCTTGAACGGGTCACCGACCGTGTCTCCGACAACTGCGGCTTTATGGGTTTCACTGCCCTTCCCGCCATAGGCGCCGCCTTCGATATACTTTTTGGCGTTGTCCCAAGCGCCACCCGCATTGGCCATCATGATTGCCAACAGAACGCCTGCGGATACTGCGCCGGCCAGCATGCCGCCCAGGGCGGCAGGTCCCATAATGATGCCCACAGCCAAAGGCGCGACCACGGCCATCAGTCCGGGGATGACCATTTCCTTCAACGCGGCACCGGTGGAAATATCCACGCATCTGGCATAGTCCGGCTTGGACGTTCCGGCCATGATGCCGGAATCTTCCCGAAATTGTCTGCGCACCTCTTCGATCATTTGATTGGCCGCTTTCCCTACGGAATTCATGGTCAAGGCCGAGAACATGAAAGGCAGCATGGCGCCGATAAACAATCCCCCGATGACGAAAGGATCCAGCAGATCGATGGCGGATAATCCTACCACTTGGGAATAGGATGCGAAGAGTGCCAGCGCGGTAAGAGCAGCCGAACCGATGGCAAAGCCTTTTCCGATGGCGGCAGTGGTATTGCCCACAGAATCCAGCGTGTCGGTGATCTTTCGAACTTCGGGCGGGAGCTCAGCCATTTCTGCAATGCCGCCCGCATTGTCCGATACCGGACCGTAAGCATCTACGGCAATGGTCATACCTGCTGTGGAAAGCATCCCCACGGCCGCCAAGGCGATGCCGTAAAGACCGGCTGACGCATTGGCCACAAGGATTCCCACTGCGATGATGAGGATGGGATAAACGGTAGAAAGCATCCCCACGCCCAAACCGCTGATGATAGTGGTGGCGGCGCCGGTCTGGGATTGTTCTGCGATTTTTTTGACATACTTATAGTCCGCAGAGGTATAGATCTCTGTGATCTTTCCGATCGCGGTGCCCACGATGAGACCGGCAATGATGGCGATCGCCGCATTCAGGTTGCCGAAGAAAACCTTGCTCAGAATCAGCGAAACGCCGATCACCAGCACAGCGGAAAGATAGGTTCCCATATTGAGTGCCTTTGCAGGATTGGACTTCTCATCCCCTTTGACGAACATAATTCCCACGATGGAAGCCAGAATACCTACCGCAGATAATATCAGCGGAAAAACGGAACCGGTGAGCGGGTCCAGTGTAAAGGATTCTCCGAATATCGGATGGATCGTCGGGATGATCACAGCCAGTGTGATCGCAGAAATGATCGATCCCACATAAGATTCAAATAAGTCGGAACCCATGCCGGCCACATCGCCGACATTGTCGCCGACATTGTCTGCGATAACGGCAGGATTTCTGGGATCATCTTCAGGAATACCTGCCTCGACTTTGCCCACCAGGTCTGCGCCCACGTCAGCAGCTTTCGTATAGATGCCTCCGCCGACCCGGCCGAACAGAGCCATGGACGAAGCGCCCAGGCCGAAGCCGGTGATGCACTGCGCGGAAGTGGCCACGCCCATAATGGCAAAGGAAGCGCCTATGCCCAGCAAACCCAGTCCCACGACGCAAAGGCCCATGACCGCGCCGCTGCGAAAGGCTACTTTCAGCGCTTTGTTCATGCCGCCTTCCCGTGCGGCGTTCGCAGTACGTACATTCCCCTTCGTTGCAACCTGCATACCGAAGAATCCGGCCAGCACGGAAAATCCGGCGCCGATAACGTATAGTACAGCTGTGATGGGATCGATGAAAATTGCCAGAACGACAGTCAGGACGATGACCACCAAAACCATTGTCTTGTACTCTCTCCTCAAAAAGGCCATGGCTCCTTCGTGGATAAAACCGGCGATTTCTTTCATTCTGTCGGTACCCGGGTCCACAGAGCCAACCCATTTAGCCAGAAAGTACGCCACAAGCAAGGACAAAACCCCCACTGCCGGCGCTATGTATAAAAGTATGTCGTTCATTGATCCGCATCCTCCTTTAGATTGATTATTGAGAACAACAATAATATAAAAGGTAAAGAGGTGCTGCATCCAAGCAGACCTCTTACATCTTGGCAAACATATAAATGTTTCTTGTCCGATCGTCGACAAGCCGCATGGATCAAGCTATTCCAAAGTCACCAAAAACAGGGTTGTGATAATAAATACCACGGCGCCCGCTACAGTGATCTTACTTAAAATCGCCTCATAACCTTTGCTCTTTTTCTTTCCGAACAACTGCTCGGCGCCGCCTCCGATCGAACCGGACAACCCTGCGCTGTTTCCGTGCTGGAAAAGAATGCTGGCAATCAGCACCAGGCAAGCTGCGCCCAACAAAACCATCAGAAATGTTTTCATTTCTGTACCTCCTTGCTAAAATAACTATTATATTCTAGCACAGTGAATGAGCGATAGCAACAGAATTTTACTCCAGGACAGCTCCTTTGGATGCATCGGTAACCAGCTTGGCATAGCGGGCAATATATCCGGTCCTTAAAGCGGGTTCCGGGCAAATCCAGCGTGAGCGACGTTCCTCCAGCGTCTTGTCATCGACCATTAGATCGATTTTGCACGCCGGAATATCGATGGATATGATATCTCCTTCGCAGACCAGGGCAATCGGTCCGCCCTGGGCGGCTTCGGGGCATACGTGCCCGATGGAAGCGCCACGGGTCGCGCCGGAAAAGCGGCCGTCGGTGATCAGGGCAACTTCCTTATCCAATCCCATACCTGCGATGGCAGAGGTGGGATTGAGCATTTCCCGCATACCCGGCCCGCCTTTGGGTCCTTCGTAGCGAATGACGATCACGTCGCCGGAGCAGATCTTCCGGTCATAAATGGCCTCGATGGCGTCTTCTTCGTTGTTGAATACCCGTGCCGGTCCCTGATGGACCATCATGGCCGGATCCACAGCGGATTGCTTTACAACACACCCCAGAGGGGCCAGTGTGCCCTTGAGCACAGCGATCCCTCCGAAAGGAGAAAACGGATCCTCCACAGGGCGGATCACTTTCGGATCAAGGTTCCGGATGCCTTCCAGGTTTTCCTCCACCGTTTTGCCGGTACAGGTCATCAGAGAAGTGTCCAGAAGATTTTTTTTCGTAAGCTCTTTCATGACGGCATGAACGCCGCCCGCTCGGTGCAAATCTTCCATATATACAGGACCGGCCGGAGCCAGATGGCAAAGATTGGGGGTTTTGGCGGAAATTTCGTTGGCAGTGTCCAAGGAGAGTGCAATGCCGCATTCGTGAGCAATGGCCGGCAAATGGAGCATGGAGTTCGTAGAGCAGCCCAGCGCCATGTCCACCGTTTCTGCGTTGTGAAACGCCGCTTCCGTCATGATATCCAGAGGGCGGATATCTTTTTTCACCAGTTCCATGATCTGCATGCCGGCCTTTTTGGCCAGGCGCAGCCGGGCAGAATAAATACCGGGCAGGGTTCCGTTGCCGGCCAAGCCCATGCCCAACGCTTCGGTAAGACAGTTCATGGAATTTGCGGTATACATGCCGGAACAGGAACCACAGGTCGGACAGGCGCTTTCTTCGTACTCGGCCAACCCGGCATCATCAAGCGTTCCCGCCTTGTAAGCGCCTACCGCTTCGAACATGTGAGAAAGACAGGTGCGAGAGCCGTCATCCATGCGCCCGGCCATCATGGGACCGCCGGAACAAAAAATCGTAGGAATGTTGATCCGTCCTGCGGCCATGAGCAATCCCGGAACATTCTTGTCGCAGTTCGGGATCATCACCAGGCCGTCAAATTGATGCGCCATGGCCATGGCCTCCGTGGAATCTGCGATCAATTCCCGTGTCACCAGTGAATACTTCATTCCCACATGCCCCATGGCGATCCCGTCACAGACAGCGATAGCCGGAAAAACCAACGGTGTGCCTCCGGCCATGAGAACCCCGGCCCGGACGGCCTCGGTGATCTTATCCAGATTCATATGGCCGGGAACCACTTCGTTGTAGGAATTGACGATCCCGATCAGCGGCCGATCCATTTCTTCTCTGGTAAGTCCCAGCGCGTACAGCAGCGATCTGTTCGGAGCCCGCTCCACGCCGGCTTTCGCATTGTCACTTCTCATGGTATCTTCCTTTCTATTTCTTAAGCCAGCTCATCATGTCTCTCAATTTTTTGCCAACAGCTTCCAAGGGATGCTCGGCCTGCACTCTTCTGCTGGCCAGGAACTTCGCCTGATTGCCTGCGCCGAATTCCTGAATGAACTCTGAAGCAAACGTGCCGTCCTGGATCTCGCTCAGGATCTTTTTCATCTCTGTGCGGGTCTCTTGGGTGATCAGCCGTTTGCCGGTACGATAATCGCCGTATTCAGCCGTATTGGAAATGGAGTACCGCATCATGGCAAAGCCGCCGCTGTTGATCAGATCCACGATGAGTTTCATCTCGTGGATGCACTCAAAATAGGCCATTTCCGGCTCGTAGCCGGCTTCCACAAGCGTGTCGAATCCCGCTTTCATGAGCTCGGTGACGCCGCCGCAGAGTACGGCTTGCTCGCCGAAGAGGTCTGTTTCTGTCTCTTCCTTGTACGAAGTCTCCAGGATCCCTGCGCGCCCTGCGCCGATTCCGGCCGCATAGGCCAGCGCATAATCCTTCGCCTTGCCGGTAAAGTCCTGATGCACAGCGATCAGACTCGGAACGCCCTTTCCTTCCGTGTATTGGCTCCGTACAGTATGCCCGGGACCTTTGGGCGCCACCATAGTCACATCCACGTCGGAAGGCGGTTGGATCTGATTGAAATGAATATTGAACCCATGGGCGAACATCAGCATGTTGCCTTCTTCCAGATAGGGCTCCACCTCTTCTCGGTATACGGCAGGCGCTTTTTCGTCGGGGACCAGCATCATGATGATATCCGCCTTTTTTGCCGCTTCCGCTACAGTCATGACGGGCAATCCTGCTGCCTGTGCTGCCGGAACGCCGGCAGAATGGCTGCGCAGGCCCACGATCACGTTCGCGCCGCTTTCCTTCAGGTTTTGCGCATGGGCATGTCCCTGGGAACCGAAGCCCATGATGGCGATGGTTTTGCCGTCAAGCAGCCCCAGATTGCAATCTTTGTCGTAATACTTGTTGATCATTGGAATCTCCTTTTTGTTATGAACGATGGCTTTCTCGGTTTTGATAGGTAAAAGCGTCTTCTCCTCTTTCGATGGTGGTGACGCCGGTTCGGCATTGTTCGATAATCTCGTATTTCTTCAGCACGGCGAGGAAGGCGTCGATCTTGCCCGGTTTTCCTGTCAATTCGATAATCAGGCTATTCTCGGAAAGATCCACGATCGCCGCTTCATAAATGCTGCAGATGGCAGAAATGCCGGTCAGGTCGTTCTCGGTGGTCCGAAGCTTAAGAAGCAGCAGCTCGCGCTGAATGGCGACAAGCGGGTCTTCGACCCGTACAGCGAGAACCTCCACCAACTTTTTCGTCTGCAGAATGATTTGCTTGATCACGTTCTCATCACCGGTCGTGGTGATCGTGATACGGGAAATGTCCGGGTCTTCCGTAGCGGACACCGTCAGGGAATCAATGTTGAATCCCCTGCGCCCGAACAGCATGGCTACTCTCGAAAGCACGCCTGCATTGTTCTCCACCATCAGGGCAATCATCGTCTTATCCATCATTATAATCCTCCTTCCTCCTGTGTCAAAATAATATCTTCGACGCCTTTGCCCGCCGGCATCATGGGCAGGACTTTTTCTTTTTTATCAATGGGACATACGATCCAGGACGGCCCGGTGTTTTTCAAGGCTCTTGCGAACGCATCGCGGAACGCTTCGGAGGTATCCGCCCGGTAGGTCTGTACACCAAATCCCTTTCCGACTGTCTCATAGTCGGTCTTTCGATAAGGCTCCGTGGCCATGTAGCGTTCTTTGTGGTACGCCCATTGAAGCTGGCGCACCATCCCCAGCACCGCATTGTCCAGAATGATGGTGATGATGGGCAGGCCGTAGGAGACGGCTGTTGCCGCCTCGCACATGTTCATGTGCAGCGAGCCGTCGCCGGTGATATGAATGACCGAAGCAGAGGGAAGGGCGACTTGCGCGCCTACGGCCGCTCCGTACCCGAACCCCATGGTTCCCAGTCCGCCACTGGTCATAAAGCCTCTGGGACGGGTGTTTTTGCAGTATTGCGCTGCCCAAATCTGATGCTGTCCTACATCCGTCGTGATGATAGATTCGGGCCCTGCCAGTTCACCGATGACTTCCATGATCTGGTGGGGCATCAGCTTATCGCCTGTGTTGTCAGGAAAGTAATCCTTCTCCTTCCAACGCCGGATGTCTGCCATCCATTTGCTTCGGTCTTTATTCTTGACCAACGGCATCAGTTCCTGCAAAATACTGCGCAGATCTCCGATAAGCGATCCGCCCGAATCCACGCTTTTACCGATTTCACTTGGATCGATGTCGAACTGGATGATCTGCGCTTTAGGCGCAAAGGTCTTTCGTCCCTGTGCAACTCGATCGGACAGGCGGGTTCCCGCCGCGATGAGAAGATCCGCGTGAGCGATGGCTGTATTGGCCGCCACACTGCCGTGCATCCCGGTCATTCCAAGGTCCAGGTCATGGCCAAAAGCGATAACGCCCGTCGCCATGATCGTATGGCAGGTCGGGATTCCTGTTTTTTCGATGAACTGCTTCAATTCTTCCGAAGCTCCGCTGCTCACCACACCGCCGCCAAAACAAAGCACCGGACAACGGCTTCGTTCGATCATGGCCGCAATGGCTTTGAGCTGAGCAGGATCCGGAACTTCTGCCGGAACGGGTTCGGCCGCCTGCCTCGGCTCAAATTCACAGAGCGCCGCAGTAATGTTTTTGGGAATGTCCACCAATACCGGCCCCTTTCGTCCGCTGTCGGCGATCTCAAAGGCTGCGCGTATCGTTTGCGCCAGCCGATCGATATCCCGTACCGCATACGTATGCTTGGCAATAGGCCCTGCGATCCCGGAGATGTACACTTCCTGAAAGCTGTCCTTTCCGATCAGATCCGTTCCCACGTTTGCCGTGATCGCCACCATGGGAACGCTGTCGAGAAATGCCGTGGCGATCCCCGTCACCAGATTCGTGGCTCCGGGGCCGCTGGTGGCCAAACAGACGCCCACTTTTCCCGTTGCCCTGGCATAACCGTCTGCCGCATGGGCCGCGCCTCGCTCATCGGCAGGAAGGTAATGTGTGATCTTGTCTCTTCGGTTATACAGCGCATCGTGGATGTGCAGTGTTGCGCCGCCCGGATATCCGAACAGATCCGTAACCCCCTGCTCGATCAACAATTCCACGATCATTTCAGCTCCTGTCATCTTCATGCTGTGTCCCTCCTTCCAAATAAAAAACCGTTGTCCATCGTCCATGCTTCTATGGACGAAGAGACAACGGACGAACCATTGCGGTACCACTCTTCTTGCTTTTCCGTTTCCGAAAAAACCACTCTGCAGAGATCTTTCAATCTCCTGCGCGATAACGGGCGCTGCCGGTTGTGCTTACACAGATCCTGTCCTTGGGCCAACTGCTCGGGGAGGACGTTCACAAATCGGAAGAAGTATTGTCTCGCACCCGACGACAACTCTCTTGAACTCTTCCGAACGTTACTTTTTCCCTTCGACGCGATGATTATAAAATTATATGGATTATATAGACCTGCTCTCTGCTTGTCAAGGGGTATTATTCAGAATCCATGGCAATTTTAAATTCCACGAACTGCCGGGCTGCCCGAGGTGTTCTGCCTCCGCTGCGGATCGCATAGGCTTCGGCCTCCCGGATCAACACGTCCTCGGGCAGATCCAGGCCGCTGTGCTCCGCCAGGCGAAGGACCAGTGTTGTAAAAAGGTCTCTTCCGGGTTTTCCGAAGGTGATGACCATGCCGAAGCGAGCTGACAGACTGGCGATTTCTTCCAGCGTGTCGTTCAGATGGATATCGTCGCCTCTTCGATCCCCAAAGGTTTCGCTGATCAAATGACGGCGATTGCTGGTGGCGTAGACCACCACATTCCTGGAACGGGCAGCGACGCTACCCTCCAGAACCGTCTTGAGGGCCGTAAAGTGACTATCGTTGGAAGCAAAGGACAAGTCATCGATGAACAATATAAATTTCAACGGACTTTCCGCCAGTTCATCCAGAAGGGGCGGAATCGTCTGCAACAGATTCTTTTCGATTTGGATCAGGCGAAGCCCCCTGTCGAAATATGCATTGGCTACGGCTTTGACCGTGCTGGATTTCCCTGTCCCTGCATCTCCGTAGAGAAGGATGTTGCTGGCCGGAAGCCCTGCAAGCAGCGCTCGGGTATTGCGCACCACCTTTTCTCTTTCCGCCTCGTATCCGTAAAGATCCGACAGTCGGAGCGGATCCGGGTGGCGAACAGGCACAAGTTGCCCGTCCGGCGCCATGGAAAATGCCCGATGGGAAGCAAACAGACCGTAGCCTTCCGTTGCCACGCTTCCCATGTGATCCTCGTACAGGGCGGGAAAATCCATTTTTTCCGCCCGCCAGAAAGGAGGATCGTTGTGTTCCGGAAGCAGCGCAGCCGCCTCGGACAAGGTCTCCAGCTCCGACTGCAGCTGCGCCAGGATCAGCGGATCGGGCTTGCCGCCCGCAGCTCGTTGCCGGACATAAAAATGATCGGCCTTTAGGACCCTGTCCAGAACGGCTTTGGTCAGGTCGACACCTTCGGGGTAGAGCGCAGCAGCCACTGCCGCTGCGCCCAGAGATTTTTCATGTTCTCCGCAGGCGCAGGCGAAATCCGTAAGAGCCGCTACCAGCGGATCTTTTTTTAAGCTCCGGAAAATCACCAATGATTCCAGCCGGCGACCTATTTTTGCTGAATCCATTATTCTTCTCCCTGTCGGAGGCAATAGAACGCGCTGCGGCCGGCATACACTGCCGAATCACCCAGACTGTCTTCCAGGCGAAGCAGCTGATTGTATTTTGCGATGCGATCGGTCCGTGACAGGGATCCGGTTTTGATCTGCCCCGTATTGAGCGCCACTGCGATATCTGCTATAGTGGAATCCTCCGTCTCGCCTGAACGGTGAGAGATCACGGTGGTGTAACCGGCTCGCTTGGCCATCTCTACTGCGTCGAAGGTCTCGGTGAGCGTGCCGATCTGATTCACTTTGATCAGGATGGAATTGGATATATTCTCTCTGATCCCTCTGGAAAGACGTTCCGTGTTTGTTACGAACAGATCGTCTCCCACCAGCTGGATCCGGTCCCCCAAAGCTTCCGTCAGCAGTTTCCAACCGGCCCAATCATCCTCAGCCAGGCCGTCCTCGATGGAAATGATGGGATACTTGTCCACCAGCATTTGATAGTATTGGATCATCTCCTGCGCGCTGCGGACCACGCCTTCTCCTTTCATATTGTACTTTTCAGAAGCTGCGTCGTACATTCCTGAAGCCGCCACGTCCAGCGCGATCTGAATATCCTCTCCCGGGCGATAGCCCGCCTTCTCGACGGCCTCCAGGATCACCCGGATCGCTTCTTCGTTGGTAGCCAGATTCGGCGCGAAGCCGCCCTCATCTCCCACTGCCGTATTCAAGCCTCTGGCTTTGAGTACCGCTTTGAGACTGTGGAACACTTCCGCGCCCATTTGCAGTGCCTGCCCAAAGCTTTTGGCCCCCACGGGCATGATCATGAATTCTTGGATATCCACAGTATTGTCTGCGTGTTCTCCGCCGTTGAGAATATTCATCATCGGCGTAGGCAGCGTTTTGGCATTGATGCCGCCCAGATACTGAAACAGCGGCAGTCCCAGGCTTTCGGCGGCTGCCCGGGCTGTCGCAATGGAAACGCCTAAAATGGCGTTGGCGCCCAGTTTGCCCTTGTTTTCAGTTGCATCCAGCTCGATGAGCTTGCGGTCCAGGCCGGTTTGATCCAGCGCATCCATCCCGACTACGGCGGAGGCGATCACGGTGTTCACGTTCTTTACAGCTTGCAACACGCCTTTTCCTCCATAGCGGTTCTTGTCGCCGTCCCGCAGTTCTACCGCCTCATGGACTCCGGTAGACGCGCCGGAAGGAACGATAGCCCGCCCCATCGTGTTGTCCTCCAACCAGACTTCTACCTCTACAGTGGGATTCCCGCGGGAATCCAGTACTTCTCTTGCGTATACTTCTTCGATATAAGCCATGATCATTCCTCCTTAAAACTGTACGATATCCATAAAATCTTCGGGGTCCAGACTGGCCCCGCCCACCAGAGCTCCGTCAATGTCTGCGGTGTGCATCAGCTCCGATGCATTGGCCGGTTTGACACTGCCGCCGTATTGGATGATGATCTCATCTGACACAGCCTGTCCGTAGAGTTCTTTTAACGTCTCTCGGATAAGGGCGCACATTTCCCCGGCTTGCCCGGGTGTGGCCGTTCGGCCGGTACCGATGGCCCAGATCGGCTCATACGCGATGGTGATGTGAAGCGCATTTTCTGCCGTTATGCTCTTGAATGCAGCCTTGACCTGCCGCTCCACATGATCTGATGCCTTTCCGAGCTCTCGGATCTCCAGGGATTCTCCCACACAGCAGATCGGCAGAATCCCGGCGCTCATAGCCTTTATCATTTTCAAATTCACCGTATCGTCAGTCTCTCCGAAATACTGCCGTCGCTCTGAATGCCCGATGATGCAGTAATCCACCCCGATCTCCCGGAGCATTCCGGCGGAAATTTCTCCGGTGAATGCGCCTTCTTCTTCGTAATGCATGTTCTGGGCCGCCAGTTTAACGCCGGTACCCTCCAGCTCTTTTTTGAGGGCGGCCAGCTGTGTGAACGGGGCGGCCAGCGCCACGGTCACGCCGGCGGGGCGATCCATTGCGATGAAGCGCCTGGCAAAATCCAGAGCCTCTGCAGTGGTTTTATACATTTTCCAATTGCCTGCTATAAATGGGGTTCGCATGCTGTTCTCCTCTTCCTATGCATCCATCAGCGCCGCCACACCCGGAAGGATCCTTCCTTCCAGAAACTCCATCGATGCGCCTCCGCCGGTGGATATGTGGCTCATCCGGTCAGCCAGTCCGAATTGCTTCACTGCAGCTGCCGAATCGCCGCCGCCGATAATGGTGGTCCCTTTGCTTTCAGCCATTGCCCGGGCGATGGCCCGGGTACCTTCTTCGAAGGCGGGAAACTCAAAAACCCCCATAGGTCCGTTCCAGATCACTGTGGCCGCGCCCCGGATCGCTTCGGTAAAAAGTGTAATCGTTTGGGGACCGATATCCATCCCCATCCACCCCTCGGGGATCTGATCGATTTGGACGATCCGTGTGTTGCAGCCGGCCTCGAAGGCATCTCCGGCTTTGTTGTCCACAGGCAAAAGGAATGCCACACCCTTTTCCCGGGCCTTCTCCTGAAGCGCTTTCGCCATTTCCAGCTTATCTTCTTCCACCAAAGAATTCCCAATGCTGCCGCCGTTTGCCTTGATGAAAGTATAGGCCATTCCTCCGCCGATGATGATCTGGTCTGCCCGCTGGATCAGGTTTTCGATAACACCGATCTTATCGCCCACTTTCGATCCACCCAGGATTGCTGTCAACGGCCGCTTTGGATCGTCCAGAGCTCCCCCCAGGAATTTCAGTTCCTTCTCAATCAGAAGCCCGCAGACCGCGGGAAGGAATTCCGTAATGCCCACAGTGGATGCATGTGCCCGATGCGCCGTGCCGAAAGCGTCGTTCACGTACAGATCGCCAAGCTCAGCCAACATTTTCGCAAAGGCAGGATCGTTGGCCTCCTCTTCCGGCCGGTATCTGAGGTTTTCCAGCAGCATCACCTGTCCCGGCTTCATGGACAGCGCTTTTCGGAGGACGTCTTCGTCCACGACAACGGGAGACGGTATAAACAGAATCTCCTGCCCAAGAATGCCGCTCAGTCGTTTCGCCACAGGCGCCAGGGAAAACTCATCCTTTGGCTTTCCCTTGGGACGGCCCAAGTGCGACATCAGAATCACGGAAGCCCCGCGCTCCGTCAAATATCGTATTGTGGGAAGCGAAGCCAGGATCCTGGTATCATCGCTGATTTCCCCGTCTTCCATGGGAACGTTCAAGTCACATCGGAGCAATACCCTGCGATCGGATACTTCCGTCTGAACGATAGATTTCTTCATTTCGATCTCCCTCCCGGTCAATAACGCTTTCTCTTGGACGAAGCCGGGATCTGCAGTTCGTCCCGGTACTTTGCCACAGTCCTTCGGGACAGGTTGATACCCCGTTCTTCTTTCAGTCGCTTGACGATGATCTGATCGCTGCAGGGCGCGTGGGGATCCTCGCCGGCGATCATCTCTTTCAATAGCTCTTTGACACTCTCTGATCCCACGCCGGCACCTTGATCGTCCAGAACGCCGCCCGTAAAAAAGTACTTCAACTCGAAGAGTCCTCTGGGTGTCTGTACGTATTTGCCGTTCACCGCCCGGCTCACTGTAGATTCGTGAACGCCGGCCTCATCAGCGATCTCGGCCAAGGTCATGGGCTTCAGATGCTTGGTGCCCTGGTCGAAAAAATCCTTCTGGTGATTGACAATGGCTGTGACAACGTTGTAAATCGTCCGCTTGCGCTGCTCAATGCTTTTAATCAGCCAGACTGCGGCATTCAGCCGCTTGTTCAGAAAATCCGTAATCTGGCTGTCAGGATCGGCTTCCGTCAGCACCTTCCGATAGTAGGAGCTGATGGAAAGCTGCGGCGTCGCTTTTTCATTCAGGATTACCAGGTAATCGCTGCCCACCTTTTCCACGCTTACATCGGCTGACACGTATCGGACCTCCTGAGAAGACCCGAACTGCCGGCCCGGCTTCGGCTCCAGGCTGCGGATTCTGTCGCAATAGTCCTGGGCATCTTCGGCAGACAAGGCATTCGCCCTGGCTATAACTGCGATCCTGTTTCTGGCGATATCCTCCAGATGATCCGAGATCAACCGAAGTGCGATCTCGTCGTCCTGTCCTTTGCGCTTCAGCTGAAGAAGCAGGCACTCTCTGAGATCTCTCGCCCCTACACCCGGCGGATCCAAACTCTGCACAGCCACCAGCGCTTCGTCGATATGGGCCGGATCCACAGAAGCCAGCTCCGCGATCTCCCGCGTGCTCAGTGTAAGGTACCCGTTTTCGTCCAGCGCCTCAATGATCAGTTTGGCAACTCGGCATGCTTCGGTGTTCAGGCAAATGAACTGCATCTGCGTCATCAGATATTCTGTCAGAGATATATCTTTGCTCAAGTATTGCTCATAGGAATAATCCTGTGCGACCGGCTCGGTCTGAAACTGGCGGTAGCTGATATCGTCATATTCCCGTTCCCGGATGTGTTCACTCCAGTCGAAGGCCTCATCCTTGACCACGTCGCATTCTCGCTGATCCTCCGGATTGTTCACCTCCATCGCCTGATCCTGGGCGGTCTCCTTTTCTGCGGGACTCTGTTCATCCAGTTCCAGTACGGGATTGGCCATGAGCTGATCGGCCACGTAGACATCCAGTTCCTGGGAGGTGAACTGAAGGATCTTGATAGCCTGGATCAATTCCGGTGTCATCACCAGCTTTTGACTCTGTTCCAATATGAGTTCGTAACCAAGCTTCACGGGTTCCCTCCTTTCCCACAGATCTGCAGCATCGTCGACTTAGGATTATATCATCGTCGACCGGCTATTTCAATTTGGGAAAGTCCAGCTGTCGCAGCGCTTCGTACAAAACGATGCCGGCGGCATTGGACAGGTTGATGGACCGCAACCGGGTGTCTCGGCTCATGGGGATCCGTATGGTGTCCGCTTGTCGGTCCCGGATAAATTCCGCAGGCAAGCCTTTGGTCTCCTTTCCGAATACCAGCATGTCTTCGTCACGATAACACACCTCGGTATAAGACTGCACACCCTTGGTCGTAGCTAAAAACATCCGTCGCCCGCCCCAATCCCGCAGGAATGAATCAAGGTCGTCGTGCAAAATCAGCTTTACGAAAGGCCAATAGTCGAGCCCCGCCCGCTTCAGCTGTCGGTCATCGATGGAAAAACCCAAAGGTTTTACCAAATGAAGCACCGTGCCGGTTGCGGCGCATGTTCTGGATATATTTCCGGTGTTGGGTGGGATTTCCGGCTCCACTAATACAATATGCAATGCCATAGTGGTATTGTACTACATTTTCTTCATGCTTGGTATATTGTATGGTATAATATTGCCCAGACAAATCAGACGAATCCCTTTCGTCTTCTGAAATTACGGAGGTAAAGAATGAAAAAAGACACCATCGGCGTGGCGCTTCTGGGCTGCGGAAATGTGGGAAGCGGAACGTTCCGTGTATTGGAAGAAAACGCCGGGCTCATCGCACGGAGAGTCGGAGCAGAGGTAAAGGTAAAAACCATCCTCGTCAAGGATCTTGGCAAGGATCGGGGTCCCGAAATACCCAGGCAACTGCTCACCGACGATTACGCCTCGATCCTGAACGACCCCGACATCGATATCGTCGCCGAACTGATGGGCGGATTGGACCCGGCCATATCTTATATGCAGCAGGCGCTGTTGGCGGGGAAACACGTAGTGAGCGCCAACAAAGCCGCGCTGGCCCGATCCGGAGAAGCGCTGACAAGAACGGCGCTCGAACAACGCCTGATGCTGCGCTACGAAGCTGCAGTCTGCGGAGCCATCCCGGTGATGAATGCGATTTCCACGGCACTGGCCGCTAATGAAATCACTCAAATCCAGGGAATCCTCAACGGAACTACGAACTACATCCTCACCCGAATGGATGAAGATCACGCTCCTTATGCTCAGGTTTTGAAAGACGCTCAGGACAAAGGCTTCGCCGAAGCGGATCCCACCGGTGATGTGGAAGGACACGATGCGGTCAACAAACTGACGCTGCTCATCGCCGCCGGTTTCGGGGAGTACGCCAGTCCCGATGACATCGAGCGGGAAGGAATCACCGGCGTCACCGAAGAGGACCTCCGCAATGCTGCAGAACAAAATAGAAAAATCAAGCTCATCGCTACAGCTGTGAAGGAAAAGGATGGAATCCGCGCCTGGGTGCGGCCGGAGTCTGTACCTGCGGAGAACCCTCTGTCAAGAGTTCGCAACGAGTTCAATGCCGTGCTGATCTCCTGCAATATGGCTGATGACATCTTCCTCCAGGGAAGAGGCGCCGGTCCGCTGCCCACCGGCAGCGCCGTTGCCGGAGACATCACGGAAATCGCCGCCTGCATAGCCAGAGGCACCGAAATGAACGCGCTGCCCACATGGAGGTTGTAATGAATCTGTATCAGCAATGGAATGAATGGATCCAGGGACAAAACGACGATACCTTTGACGCCTTCTGGGAAAAATATTCGTCGGCCGAGGAACGAATCTACGAAGATATTCTGAAAAACCATCCCGCCGTGCCGGTGGGAACCTTAAGCGAACTTGCCGAAAAATATGCGGTGGAACCGATCCTTTACATGGGATTTCTGGACGGAATCAATTCCAGCCTTCGGGAGCCTCTGCCTCTGGAGACTTATGACGAAACCAGCGAAATCAAGCTGGACATCCTCTACGAGACTCTCCTGTTCAATATGTTTGCGGCCAAGGCCGATTACCTGTATGGCCTGGAGGAGTGGAACCGTGTTCTGGCCAAGGATAAGCAGGAAGAAATCTACGACCGCTACCGCCGGTCCAGGACCGTCGTAAGAGATCCGAAGATCGGCCGGAACGATCCCTGCCCCTGCGGCAGCGGGAAAAAATACAAGAAGTGCTGCGGAAAGAACGCGGAATAAAATGGCGATCTTACAAAAATCCGCTCGGGAAGAAGTCGTCAGACAGTTGCTGCGGGCGTATCCCGACGCCGGTTGCGCGCTGCATTTCAACTCGATTTATCAATTACTGGTATCTGTGGTATTGTCGGCACAGACCACGGATAAGAGCGTCAACGAAGTGACACCGAAGCTTTTCGAAAGAGCGCCGGATGCGCAGACGATGGCAGCATTGTCGCTCGAGGAAATCCAGGAGCTGATCCGGCGCATCGGCATGTACCGGACCAAGGCCGCCAATGTGTCAAAACTCTCCCGGATCCTTGCGGATGACTATGGCGGAAATGTCCCGCAGGACTACGATCGGCTGATCGAATTGCCCGGGGTAGGGCGGAAAACTGCAAATGTTGTTCTGTCGGTGGCCTTTGGAGAGCAGCGGATCGCTGTGGACACCCACGTGTTCCGCCTGGCAAACCGGATCGGACTCACCCAGGAGGCGGATGTGCTGAAGACTGAACTGGCGCTCATGGAAGCGATCCCCAAACAGCACTGGACCGCCATGCATCATGCGCTGATCTTCCACGGCAGACAGGTCTGCTCGGCAAAAAAACCCCGTTGCGAAGATTGCTGCATTCGTGATGCCTGTCTCCGCAACGGGCTGTAAACGTCCCAATACTCCCAAGCCGCCGTTACAGCGGCTTTTTTTATCGAACCGGACAGACGCCGTTTTCGCACCCGTCGTTTCCGATGTCGTACTGTGTTTCCGTGATTTCATATTTGGCGATCAGCGAGGGAACAAAAGCATTCATCGCCGCCGCTCTTTCCCGATACTCTTTTTCCGTGATCTCTTCGTAAGGCAGCAGATCGTAAAAATTATCATCATAGGAAAGGAAGGACAGTGCCAACGTATCGTCCCAGTGATCGAATACCCACTGTTCCACCTGGTCCCACTCCCCGTCCCTGACGTGGACGGTAATGGAGCAATTATGCTCCACGTAGTGATCCATAAACATCTTATAGATCTCCAACTGTTCGATCGCCGATACATCCCCTTTCAGTTTCCCTTCGGGGGCCTTCACCGGAAATTCCACGACCTTCGTGGAGCAGTTCTCCAGCGTCTGGCCGACCTCTGGAAGCACGGGATAACCCAGCTCTTCACAGACCTTCGTCAAGGGATCGTCCGCAGATATGCGGATCCTGCGAACATAGTATGGCGCATGGGAGAAGTGCACGCCGGAGGAAACCACCGGCAGCAGACTCAAGGTTCCTTCGGGCTTGACAGTGGTCGTCAGCAACGGTCTGGGCAGGCCCAGCTCGTCAGCATAGTTGTCCGCCGCCTGCCGTGCAGCGGCTTTCAACTCCCGCAGCAATTCTTCCTGGCCGGTTCGATCCAGGCCTGTGGCGTTGACCATGTCCTGCCAGCCGGTGAGCGAGCATCCCAGCAGTTTGTCTCGCTGCTGCACGTTGTTCCACTCGGGGATCTCCAGTTCCGTACAGGTCATGCGGTATCCGGCTCTGGCCGATAGGCGCTGGGCTTCCAGCAGGCCTGCTTTGTCCAGCGTGCCGTCCTCTTTCACAAAAGCCTTTACATTCACGGTGGTCAGGTTGCAAAGGCCTTTGGAATCCAGAAGGATCTCTGCGCAGGGGTTGATGCCGTTGAAGTTCGGTCTGCGCCTGGCGCCTGCTTCCGCATTGACCCACCCGGGCTCTCCCGAATATCGCATCTGCGTCAGATGCCAGTGCAGCTTTTCTCTTGTCGGTTTTCTTTCATAATATATGGAGTTGTTGCTCATCTGCCGGTGTGACAACTCCTGGTCGATGACCCACTTCTCTCCGACTTTTTTATATAATTGATTTTTGGCCTGGATGCATTCCTCGTCGTCCGCGTCGATCAAAACGATTTCCGCCGTTCTTCTCACACCGCCCACGACCACGTTTTCGCCGATGATATTGGCGATATCCATACAATCGATGGGCTGAAGCCGTGTCTTTGCATCCACTTGGCGCACACCTGCTTTTTCAATGACCTTGGCGATCTTCGTAAACATATTCTTCATGCTTGCGTGACCGCTGGCGGTCCCGCCGAACGTCCGGAGTTTTTCGCCTCTTTCCCGCACATTGTCGTAGTTTAAAATGATGGTCTTGATCTTTCGGTATTCGGAACTGTAGAGCACCTTGAAGAAATAATCAAGAGACTGCACCCATCCTTCCTTGCTGTCGCCGATGGTGATCTTCACCGTGTCGTTGTGTGTGAATTCCAGGCTTGTGCTGTCCTGACGCAGGCTCTTGAGCAAGGGCGTATAGGATTCGTGGATCACTTCGATGTCTGTACGGACCGGAGGAAACTTCGCCACATCGGACTTCAACACCCGGACGCCAACACCGGATCCGACCATCAGAAGATAGAACACGTCGTGAAAAGAAGCGAAGCTGTCCAGCACTTGGAAGGAACAGTTGAAATTGCTCATGGGATAATACTTCGACACATCGGTCGAACCCACCCAAAATGTACGACCGGACAGGAACTGCTTCAGATTGAAAACGTTGTCGAACAGCTTTTCCGCTTCGTCACGGGGCGTCGGAATGAGACTGCAATTGTATTCCACGGCTCGACGGATCGTTTCCCACCAGTATTCCCGGCGACTTTCATCCGGCAGCCAGCGGGAATACGTCCGATAAAACACGAAACTGCCCAGCTGGTTCATGGGAGAAGGGGCATGCTTGTACGGACTGATGAAGTCTTCGGAAATGACGCGTCCGTCCTGCTTTCTGCGCTCGCCTCTGGTCTTGTCCCGTTCGTAACGGTAAATGATGAATTTTTTGGCCACATCCTTGCGTTCGCTGGCCATGAGAAAATCTTCCACCAGATCTTGAAGGTCTTCTACTTTGATCAGTCGATTGGACCGCTCTACTTGCTTTTCGATGGCAGCGGCGATACCGCCCGAAAGATTCGCATCCACCCCCAGACGTGTCTCCTGCATCGCTTTCTCTATGGCTGTCTTGATCTTTGCTGCGTCGAAACTGACTTCCGTTCCGTCTCTTTTGATAACAGTCTTCATTTTCGTTCCTCTAATCTATATATAGGGATATATCTCATCACAAACACATTATATAGTATCGCATTGTGCGGAGCAAGAATCATTTACCGGCAATGTGTTTTTTTCTTTACAATTCTTCTGTTAACCGATAAAATTGTATACAAATTAACTTGATTACAGAAAGGATACCTGATGATCACCACACAAGCCTCGGCAGCCTCCACGATCCTCTCGCTGCCACAGAATTTGTTCAATCAGCTGCGGGATGACATTCTTCAGGGAAAGATCGGCGCGGGAGAAAAACTGACGGAGCAGCGGATCTGCAAAGAATATAATGTAAGCCGTACGCCGGTTCGGGAAGCATTTCAGAAACTGGAACTGGACGGACTGATCCAGATTATTCCCAACAGAGGCGCCTTCGTGATCGGACTTTCCCGTCAGGATATCGAAGATATGTACGAGTTGCGCAAAGCCTACGAATCCATCGCAGTGCGGTGGGCCATCGAACGCATTACGGAGCAGGAATTCGAAGAACTCGAAGAGGCTTACGACATCATGGAATTTTACACCCAAAAGGGTGAAGCCGAAAAAATGCTTCAAATCAATATGCACTTCCACAATCTCATTTACAGCGCAACAAAAAACAGGATGTTGCAGCACGTACTGGCCTCTTATCAGATCTATACGAAAAATACCAAGGTCAGCAGCGAATATATCCGCGCATACCTGGAAGAAGTCTTGGAGGAGCATCGTCAGATCTTTCTGGCATTCAAGGCTAAAGACAAGGAGGCAGCCACCCGCGCCGCCGTCTGCCACATGGAAAACGGGAAGCGAAGAGCCGGATTTGACTTGGATTAATCTGTGAACAATCGCAAAATAATCTTGTAAGATACGGGTCGACTATGGTATATTTACCGATATTGTGAAGATTTCTTCACAAGTTTCTTTGTGTCAAACAACAATACAATCGAAAGGTCCAACCATGAAAAAAGGCGATTATTACGGCAGTCATCGGGTCATTTCCCCCAAAGGACTGCTCCCCCAGGCCGCAGACAAGATCGACAACGACCCTGTTCCGTGTACCAATGAGATTTTGATCGACGTCATTGCCCTGCAACCCACCGCCACCGCTTTCGGCCGCATCAAAAACGAATGCAACGGAGACACGGAGCGCATCGCCAGAACCATTCTGGATATTGTTGAAGATCGTGGTAAATTTCAGGATCCCGTCACAAAGTCCGGCGGCATGCTGATCGGAAAGATCAAAGAGATCGGAGCTGACCTGAAGGGCAAGATCGGGGCAGAAGAAGGCGATAGGATCGCCACACTGGTATCCTTGTCGCTGACGCCTCTGAAAATCTACAGCATCGACCGCATCGATACGGAAACGGAGCAGGTTTACTGCAAGGCGGATGCCATCCTGTTCGAAAGCGGCATCTTCACGAAGATCCCCGAAGATCTGGGACAGGAACTTTCCCTGGCCATTATGGACGTAGCCGGCGCCCCGGCCCAAGTAGCGGTCAACGCCAAAGCCGGTGACATCGTAACCGTGATCGGCGCCGGAAAAGCAGGACTTCTTTGTCTGGCAGAAGCAAAAAAGCGGGTGGCGCCTACCGGGACGGTCATCTGCATGGAATATTCCAAAGCGCAGTGCGAGCTCGTAAAAGCGCTGGGCATTGCCGATATCGTGATCCAGGCCAACGGCCAGGAGCCCCTGGCAAGCTATCAAGCCTATCTGGAGGCGACAGGTGGAAAGCTGGCAGATTTTACGGTCAATACGGTCAATGTGCCAAACACAGAACTATCCGCTATTTTGGTCACAAAGGACTCCGGAAAAATATATTTTTTCAGCATGAGCACCGACTTTGTGAAAGCATCTCTGGGCGCAGAAGGCGTTAAAAAGCACGTATCCATGCTTATCGGAAACGGATACTACCCCGGGCATGCCGAAATTACATTCGACATTATACGGAACAATCGGAAGGTTCGTGAGTATTTCGTCGGGAGATATTGCAAGTAGTATTGCAAACCTCCACTGAAAAGGCCGCATCGCGGCAACGCGTTTTTATATGCCGGCGCATGCCGGTAAGCTACGAAAGCAGAAGGAGAAAAAACATGAAAAAAATCATTAGCATTTTGCTCGTGCTGACCATGGTGTTTGCACTGGCAGGTTGCGGTGGCGGCGGTACCGAGCCCGAAGCCGAGGATACCATCCTCATCCGGATCGGTCATACCGACTCCTCCACCCGCTCAACCAACACCGCCGGCCTGTGGCTGGCAGATTACCTCGCGGAAGAAACCGACGGCCGCGTGGTCGTAGAAATGTATCCAGACGGCCAGGCCGGCGACGATCCGGACATGGCTGCAGGCGTCAAGCTGGGAACCATCGAATTCTACTTCGGTCTGGCCTCGGTCATCTCGGCCATCGCCGGAGACGAAGCCAGCTGCGTGGATCTTCCGTACCTGTATCCCACCTACGAAGACTGGATCACCGGCACCTTCGAAAACGGGGGACTGGAACTCTTCAACGAAGCGTTGGCAGAAGCTGGCTACACCGCAGTAGACATGCTTTACAACGGCATGAGAAACGTGATCAGCAGAGACAAAGTCTATCATAATTCCGAAGACTTCAACGGCACAAAGATCCGGATCTCGCAGAACGAACTGAACGTTACGCTGTGGCAGGCCATGGGCGCGAACCCCACACCGATGGCGTGGGGCGAAGTTGTCACATCCCTTTCTCAGGGCACCATCGATGCGTTGGATCACTCTCTGGGCGTATTCAACGACTTCAGCCTGTATGAGATGGCTCCTTATGTCACCATTACCAATCACTGCAGCTCTCCCTATCCTCTGGTCTGCTCCACGGAATGGCTGGAATCGCTTCCCGAAGACCTGAAGCCCATCATTCTGGACGGCATCCATCAGATGTGCGAAATGCAGAGAGCAGAAGAAAGAGCTAACGAAATGGAATACCTCGCCAGCTTCGAAGCTGCCGGCGCAACCATTTACGAACTGACCGCGGAAGAATCCGCAGCATTCAAAGAACTCTGCAAGCCCGCATACGACCTTTGGGCCGAAAAAGTCGGACAGGATCTCATCGATGCCTGGCTGGCCACCTGCCCCGAATAATCTGAACCGACGAAGGTATTGACCCGACAATGATCCGAACCGGGAGATCACCCCCGGTTCGGATCACAATATATCCCGCAGTAGAAGCAATCGGGATAGGAAGGAGAACGCAACGTGCCCTTCGGGCCTGTTTGCGCGATGAAAAGATGAAAAACCGTTTCAACATCTTTACACTTTTCAATAAAATCGAAGAAATCACAATCATTGCAATGTTCTCCGCTATGGTTATCATCATCTTTGCACAGGTGATCATGCGTTACGTTTTCAACAATTCCCTTTATTGGTCGGAAGAGCTTGGGAAGTTTTTCTTTGTCTGGATTTCCTGGCTGGGAATCAGTCTGGGCGAAAGAGAAGGAGAGCATATCAAAATCACGATGCTCACGGACAAACTCCCGTTCAAAAAAGCCCATGTGTTCAACATCATTTCCTCGTTGATCGTCCTGGGGATCTGTCTCGTAACGTTCTACTATAGCTCGAGCCTTGTTATTTCACAATGGACTACAAAGTACGCCGGCATCCACATCAGCATATCCTGGGGATATCTGGCTGTCGCCGTGGGCACCGGCCTGATGTCCGTCAGAAGCGTTGCCGCTATCTTGAAGTCCGTCAAAAGCATCAAAGAAGGCCCCCCCGCAGACGAAGAGATTCTGCAGGAAGAGATGCGCATTGAGGAAGGGGGCGAAGCATAATGGATCCCACATTACTCGTTTTGTTTGTGGCGTTGTTCGGCATGCTGGTCGTCGGCGTGCCCGTAGGATTCGCCATCGGCGGCGCGACCATGCTCTCCATGTTGCTGACCACGAATCAAAATATGATCATCAGTGCTCAATACTGCTATTCCGGCATTTTTTCGTTTACGGTCATGGCCATCCCCTTCTTTATGCTTGCGGGAACCGCCATGTCCACCGGAGGGATCGCAAAGCGGATCGTGGATTTCGTATCGTCTCTGGTGGGGTTCGTCACCGGCGGTCTGGGCGCCATCACCATATTGGCCTGCATGTTTTTCGGCGCGCTTTCCGGCTCCGGAATGGCAACGACTTCCGCCATCGGCGGCATGATGATCCCGGAAATGAAAAAGAAGGGGTACGACCCGGCTTACGCTGCGACACTGGTGTGCTTCGGCGGGACCGTGGGACCCATCATTCCCCCGAGTCTGTCTTTCGTGCTGTATGGCGCAACCACGAAGGTTCCGGTTCCCACACTGTTTTTAGCCGGTATCATCCCCGGTATTTTCATCGGGCTGAGTTTTCTGGCCACCAACATCATTATGTGTAAAAAAATGGGCCAGGATGTGGCGATCAAAACCGCAGCCGCGAAGGTATCCGTCGCAGAAGGAATGAAGCAACGCGCCCGTCTGATCTGGAAGACGTTCCGTGAAGGATTTTGGGCTTTGCTGTCGCCGGTCATCATTTTGGGCGGCATTTATTCGGGAATCTTTACGCCGACGGAAGCCGCCTGTGTTTCTGTGGTCTATTCCATATTGGTGAGCATTTTCATCTATAAAGAAATGGATCTGAAAGGATTGTACAAGACGCTTCTGGTCGCCTCTGTACTCAACGGCGTCACCTCGTTCCTGCTGGGATACTCCACGGTATTTTCCACGTTCATGACCTTCGAGCGGGTGCCCCAGGCTATATCCATGTTCCTGATGAACGTTTCGGAAAATCCCATGGTCATCCTGCTGGTCATCAACGTCATTTTGCTGGTCATCGGCTGTTTTCTGGACACAGTGCCTGCGATCATCGTCATGGCGCCCATGCTGTTGCCCACCATCACCCACTTCGGCATCAGCCCGGTCCACTTCGGCGTGATCATGGCGGTGAACCTGGCTTTCGGATTGTGTACTCCCCCTTACGGATGCAACCTGTTCGTAGGCGCCGCCGTGGCAAAGATCAAGATGGAAAGCATGTTCAAATACATCATTCCGTTCTTCCTGGTTGCCATCGTGCTCCTTATGATTATCACCTATGTTCCGTCCTTATCGCTGTTCTTCATCGAATGACGGTCAACAGAACCCTCAAAGCCCCTTCTGTTCGAAGGGGCTTTTTGATACGCGCAAGTGAAATGAGACTGTAAACCCGAACGCAAACAAGGTATAATGCTTATAAAAGAACCTATAGCCGTCAAACAGGAGGAGTTGACATGATTGATCTGACCATTCAAAAAAAAGGACTGGAAAGCAACATCCGCAAAGCGCGGGAAAACAATATCATCATTCCGACCATCGCTCAGATGCGCGACCCGGGGACAATCCCCCCATCCATTGTGGATAAGCTTAAAAGCGTGGGTCTTTGGGAAGTCAATCCCCTGAACCTGTTTCGTATCACCTGGAAAAACGAACCAAAGGAAAACGGCGGTCAATTCCAAAAGGTGCCCAACTACATCGAGCTGCCTTCGACGCTGACAGGCGTTCCCTGCCGTATTTTTGCCATGGTGGGCAAATGGTTTCCAACCGGCTGTCATAAAGTCGGAGCCTCCTTCGGTTGCCTGGCGCCCAGGCTGCTCACCGGTCAGTTCGACGCAGACTATCACAAGGCCGCCTGGCCGTCCACTGGCAACTACTGCAGAGGCGGTGCCTTCAACTCCAAGCTTCTGGCCTGCCATTCCATCGCCATCCTGCCCGAAGGCATGTCCAAAGAACGCTTTGAATGGCTTCAAACCATCGCAGGCGAGGTGATCGCCACGCCCGGCAGCGAATCCAATGTCAAGGAAATTTTCGATAAATCCTGGGAATTGAAACAGCGACCGGATGTGATGGTATTCAACCAGTTCGAAGAAATGGGCAACGCGCTCTGGCACTACAATGTCACCGGCACAGCCATGGCCGACGTATACGAAGACCTCAAATTGCCGGGCAACCGCTTCGCCGGCGCCTGCTTCACTTCCGGTTCAGCCGGAACCATGAGTGCCGGCGATTATTTGAAAGACGTTTATCCCGCCTTGAAGCTGGCTGTGGGAGAAGCACTCCAGTGTCCTACTATTTTGGCCAACGGTTTCGGCAGCCACAGGATCGAAGGCATCGGAGACAAACATATCCCCTGGATCCACAACGTAAGAAACACGGATATGGTGATCGACATTGATGACGAAGATTCTCAAAGACTGCTCCGGCTGTTCAATACAGACCCGGGAAAGCGCTATCTGAAAGAAGAACTGAAACTGGAAGATGAACAGATCGAGGCGCTGTCCCTGATGGGCATTTCGGGCATCGCAAACCTGCTGTGCTGCATCAAGATGGCCAAGTACTACGAATTGACCGAAAAGGATGTGATCGGCACCGTACTGACCGACTCCGCAGACATGTACCGCTCCAGGATCGAAGAATTGGACGCGCTCCATGGCACTTACGATCTTCAGGAAGCCGAGATGGATCATCAGCTGCATTTGTTGGGCATGCGCACCGACAATATGGCAGAGCTCACCTATACAGATCGCAAACGGATTCACAACCTCAAGTACTATACCTGGGTAGAACAACAAGGAAGGGATGTGGATGAACTGAATGCGCTGTGGTACGATCCCGAAAACACATGGGAAGCTGTTCATACCCAGGCGAAAGAGCTGGATGCGCTGATCGAAGCATTCAATGAAGCAACGGGACTTCTGAAGAATTGAAGGGATACAAACAGGAACAAATGACTGCAACGATCACACGGCATGTCAGAGATACACTGGCATTGCTGCAGACCTCTGACATCCTGGGCAAGCAGGAGATCCGGGCGGAAGCCCTTTTGAAAAAATTGGAGGAAGAACTGATCACCGTTGCGGTGATCGGCCAATTCAAGCGAGGGAAAAGTGCTCTGGTCAACGCCCTGCTGGGCGAAGCGTTGTTGCCGGTAGGTATCGTGCCGGTCACCTCCGCTGTCACTGAAATCCGCTACGGGACTCCGGGGGCCACCGTTCGTTATCATAATGGCTTGGTAAGGCCGACAAAGATCGATCAGCTGTCCCGATTCATCAGCGAACAGGAAAACCCGGACAATCATCTGGGCGTATCCTCCGTCCGGATTTTCTCCGCCTCCCCCTTTCTGCAGGAAGGGCTCACCTTTGTGGATACCCCCGGCGTGGGATCCTTCCACAAGCACAACTCCGATGCCGCCTATGCCTTTGTCCGGGAAAGCGATGCAGTGATTTTTATGCTGTCGGTGGATACGCCCATCAACGAAATCGAAATCGAATTTCTGCGAAATACTCGGATGTTTGCAGGGAAGTTCTTCTTTGCGGTGAATAAAATAGACACCATCGATGCCCCTGAGCTTCAGACCTACCTGGATTATTGCAGGAATCTGCTGCAAAGGCTCATGGATACGGAAGATGTGACCCTCTTTCCTCTCAGCGCAAAGACCGGCGCCGGTGTGGAACAACTGAAGGAAAAGCTGCTGCGCGAATGCAAGACCGGCATTCGTGAAATCCTGCGAGAATCCGCCAGATTGAAGCTTCGCGATATCGTGACCGAAGCGTTGGCGCAAATCGAGCTGTACTGGAAAGTTCTGTTGATGCCGCCCGTGATTCTGAAAAGAACACTGAAGCAAATGAGCGAAACACTGAACGACTTCCGGCTGCAGGCCGAAGAAACAGTTCGAGCGCTGCAGGCCGACCGAAAGGTGGTTATTCCGGGATTGGAAGAAATGCTGGAGGCGCGGATCAATGAATGCAAGCTTGCTCTGACGGAAGCTGTCACAGATATTTTCGGTATGGATTACCATTATGAAATCACCGACCTGGAACTTATGGACCGGACCGGTGATGGATTTGAAATGCCTCTGGCCGAGGAACTTGGAAGGCGATACATCCAAACAACCGAAAGACTGTTTGAGGACCTGCAGACAACGCTGAACCGCGTATTACTGTATCGAAACGACAGCACGGTGGAAGTCGTTACACGCATTTACGAACTGAACCGCATGACCCGGCAGCTCCGCAGGACCCGGGACCTTTTGGAAAACAAGGAGGAAGCATGAAACACATACGTATTACCCAGGAATTCTGGACGCTGTTTCCGGAAGCGCGCGTCGCTGTGGTCTGCCTGACCGGAATCCGCAACACCGGTTCTCATCCCCGGATTGAAGAAGAACTGCGATGCGCCAACGAAAAAGCTGTTCAATACCTGGAGAAGGAAATATTCAGCGAGAATCCGGCGGTGGCGGTCTGGCGGGATGCCTATCGGCGGTTCAAAACGAAGAAAGGTGTCCGAAGCTCCATCGAAAACCTGCTGAAGCGTGTTGAAAAAGGAAATCCGGTCAGTACAATCAATCCGCTGGTCGATCTTTACAACGCCATTTCTCTGGAATACGGACTTCCCTGCGGGGGAGAAGACATCGATACCCTTCAGGGGGATCTTCTTCTGACCCTGGCAAACGGAGGAGAATCCTTTCTGGCTCTGGGGGATGAAGCCGAAGATCCGGCCCTGCCGGGCGAGGTGGTCTACAAGGACGACCTGGGAATCGTCTGCCGTTGCTGGAACTGGCGGGACGGCATCCGCACCATGCTCACGGAGCAAACCTCCAATGCGCTGCTGGTCATGGAGTCCGTAGATCCCGGCCGTCACGAAGCGCTGGCAGAGGCGGCGAGACAGCTGTCAGAACGGGCTGTCCGTTGTTTGGGCGGTGAAAGTCGCATTAAGATCCTGGACCGAAACGACAGCGCGTTTCCGCTTCTCTAGCCACTGATACAAAAAAAACCGCGCCAATGGCGCGGCTTTTTTAATTGCTTTATATTCGTTCTACATCGATACCTGCGAACTCTCCATTCAGATCGAAAGAAGGAAGATCATTCCGACGCAGAATCTCATCAGCAAGAGTTTCCTTCCGAATGAACGCGTCGTACGCTTCGATGGCTTCGGATACCGCTTCGCTGGGATCCACATAAATGCGAATTCGATCCATCATGTCGAAATCCTTTTGCTTACGCATTTGCTGGACCTTGGAAATCAGCTCCCGCGCCAGTCCTTCCACGGCAAGTTCCTTGGTAACCGTGGTATCCAGGATCACACAAAGGCCGTTCTCCAGGGCAGCCGTGAACCCTTCCTTGGCAGAAACAGCCACATCCACCATATCTGTCGTGATCTCTGCGTCTTCGCCGTTCAAGTTCATGGACAGAGCGCCCTTCTCCGCAAGAACGTTGATCAATTCCTTCGCGTTCGCCTTGGCAAGCGCTGCCGCAAAAGGTTTGATCTTTGCGCCGAGCACCGGTCCGGCGGTCTTAAAGTCCGGCTTGAGACCGTAGTTGATATACCGGTCCATGTCCTTTTCGAACACTACGCTCTTTACGTTGAGCTCTTCCTGGATCAGCTCTGACATATAGGAGATCATCTCATCATATTTTCCGTCGATCAAAAGCTCCCGGAGGGGTTGGCGCACTTTGATGCGAGATTTTTCACGGATCCCTCTGGCCATAGTCACGATCTGTCGGACCAGATCCATTCTCTCCTCCAATTCCGTGTCGATCAACGTACCATCGCATTGAGGATAGTCGGCCAGATGGACCGACTCCGCGCCGGTCAAATGGATGTAGAGTTCATCGGAAATAAACGGAGCAAAGGGCGCGATCAGTCTGGATACGCCCTCCAGCACTTCGAAGGTTGTGACATAGACACTCTTCTTGTCGTCGGAAAGGTCATCGGCATAAAAGCGCCTGCGTGCGCGGCGAATATACCAGTTTGAAAGATCCTCTGCTACAAAATCCTGGATTTTCCGAACGCTGCGGTTGTGATCGTAGACGTCCATGGCTTCCGTGACATCCTGCACCAATCGGTGGTATTTGGAAAGGATCCACCGATCCAGCTCGGGACGGTTTTCCGGCGCCACAAAACAGGCTGCGGGATCGATCCCGTCATTATTGGCGTAGAGAGTAAAGAAATTGTAGACATTGCGGAGGGTTCCGAAAAACTTACCCTGTACGTCTATCAATCCGTCCTCGTCGAACTTGGTGGGGAACCACACCGGAGACACATACAGCAGATACCACCGGGTGGCATCTGCGCCGTACTTGTCGAAAAGCGCAAAGGGATCCACGGTATTCCCCTTGGATTTGCTCATCTTCTTGCCTTCTTTATCTAATACCAGATCGTTGACCAGCACGTTCCGATAAGGCGATTGTCCTTTAATGAAAGTGGCGATGGCCATGAGCGAATAGAACCAGCCGCGGGTCTGATCGATGCCTTCGCAGACAAAGTCAGCAGGAAACAGTTTGTCGTCAAAGATGTCCGCATTTTCAAATGGATAGTGATGCTGGGCGAAGGGCATGGCACCGCTGTCGAACCAGCAATCCAATACTTCAGGGATCCGGGTCATGGATTCTCCGCACGCGGGGCACCGGAGGTGCACCTCGTCCACATACGGACGGTGCAGTTCGATGGACTCGTCGATGGGCTCAATGGCTTTATCCGCCAATTCCCGGCGAGATCCGACGGATTCCAGATGACCGCAGGAACAGCGCCAGATGTTGATCGGCGTGCCCCAATACCGGCTTCTTGAGATGGCCCAGTCCTTGACGTCGGCGATCCAGTTGCCGAACCGGCCTTCTCCGATAAACGGCGGGTACCAGTTGGTGCTGTCATTGTTGGCCACCAGCTGATCCTTCAGCTTCGTCATTTCGATGTACCAAGAGGGCTTGGCATAATAAATGAGCGCCGTGCCGCAGCGCCAGCAGTGCGGATAGTTATGCTCCAGTTTTTCTTTGGCATAGATCTTGTTGTCTGCAGCCAGATATTTGATGATGTCGACGTCCAGTCCTTCTTCCATCACAAAACGGCCTGCCCAAGGCGTCTCGGTGTACCGCCCCTCCTCATCCACCGGATTGGGGACCGGAAGATCGTATTTTCTCCCGGTGCGATAGTCGTCCTCCCCGAAGGCAGGCGCCGTATGGACGATGCCGGTGCCGTCTTCCACGGTCACGTAGTCGCCTACCGTCACGTAGAACGCCTTTTTATCCACCTTGATGAATGGCATCAGCTGTTCATATTCCATGTACTCCAAGTCGCTTCCCTTGACGGTCTCCAGGATGGTGTAAGGACCGTTGGGACCCAGGACCTTCTCGGCCAGTGCACGGGCAACATATAAAACTTCACCGTTCTGTTCGGCTTTGACATAATCGATCTGAGCGCCTACGGTAAGCGCCACATTGGAGGCCAGGGTCCAGGGGGTGGTGGTCCATGCCAGGAAATAGGTGTTCGGCTCCCCTTTTTTCCGAAACCGGCAAGTCAGTGTGTTGGCTTTGACCTCTTTGTAACCCTGAGCGACTTCGTGAGAGGCCAAGCCCGTGCCGCAGCGGGGGCAATAAGGGAGGATCTTGTGACCCTCGTAGATGAGCCCGCCTTTGAAAAATTCTTTCAGCAGCCACCAGACCGATTCGATGTAATTGTTTTCCAGGGTAATGTACGGGTCGTCCAAATCAATGAGATAGCCCATCCTCCGGGTCATTTCCCGCCACATTTTTTCGTAAGTGAACACGGACTCCCGGCACTTTTGATTAAATGCACCGATACCGTAGGCCTCGATGTCCTTTTTCCCGGACATACCCAGCTGCTTTTCCACTTCGATTTCCACGGGGAGGCCATGGGTATCCCAACCAGCCTTTCTGTGCACCTGATATCCCTTCATGGTCTTATATCTGCAGACCGAATCTTTCAGGGTTCGGGCAATCACATGATGAATCCCCGGCTTTCCGTTGGCCGTTGGAGGGCCTTCATAGAATAAAAACGCCGGCCTGCCTTCGCGGGTCGAGACGCATTTTTCCAAGAGCTGCTCCGCTTCCCAGGCATCCGCCTGGGCATTCTGAACATCTGCGATGGGTTTCTCCGATAGATTATTAAACATATCCGCTTCCTTTATAGGTCGTTTATTCACAATGATTACACAGTTAAATAGTATAGTTTAAAGCCCTTGTGCCGTCAAGTCTCAGGAGTGAAGCCGCTCCAACACCTCGTAAATGACCGCGGACTCATAGCCCAGAGCGGCCAGCCGCCTGGCGATGCGGCCGCGAAGTTTCTCCGGCAGCGGAGCATCAGAAGCTTCCCCGCTGCGCGACAGGATCAGTTTGGCCTGACGAATCGCCCGGTCAAACTCCCGCTCATCCGTGCCTTGCGAAGCAGCTTCTACTGCAGCCTGGGCTACTTCTGCATTCACCCCTTTGCGGATAAGCTCCTGCGCAATGCGGTACTTTCCTTTTCCCTGCTGAACAGCTTTCTGTACATAGTTTTCCGAAAACTTTGCATCATTCAAATAGCCCGATTCACTCATCCGAAACACGGCATCTTTCGCGTTTTGGGGATCATGACCCTTCCGCAGCAGCTTCTCCAAAAGTTCACCGCCGGTGTAGTCCCTGCAGGACAGAAAATCCGCAGCATGCTCCTCCGCAGACTTGAGGGGCCGGCCGGGGTCCTTGAAATGCCGAATATCGATATTGTCCGGCGGATGCGCCGCGCAGAGAGCTGTGCGAAATGCATCGGAAACGGCCGGACTGTGCAAGTAGGCAAGCGCACCGGACTCATCCGAAATTCCGGATGCAGGATCTCCCGTTTCGCTGATCACGGAAAAGTCGGAAAACCCGTGAGAAAGGCCACTGCCCAAATACTTGACATAGCTTTCCTTCCGGGTCCACAGATCCAAAAACGCCTCGCTCCAATCCGCAGAGCCTTCCTCCATGCCGGCAAGATAATTCCGCTCCAGGGGATGAAGGGCCCGCAAGACGTTGGGTCGGATCTTCCGTCCTTTTTCTTCGATGTCGATGCCCACAGGTCCTGCGGGATCCATCAGGCAGACCCAGTAACGGGCCGTATGGCTCACCGATACGTGCAGCGGAACCGTTTCGTCTTTTGCCCGTACCGACAGCCTGCCATTCTCTTCCCGCTTGACCGACACTTCCGCAACACCGGAAAGAAGGAGGATCTTCCGAAGAAGATCCTCCGAATCGTATTTCCTGTTCTGGATTTTTTTTAATACGAAGAGGTCCATTATTTCTATTCCCTGCGAAACACCTTGTAATACACAACGCGCAGCTCATGGAACCACAGCGGCACTGTGGCCAGGATCAGCAGTCTTCCCCATTCCTGCAGCGACAGTTCCACGGTTTCAAAGATCCGCTCGAAGAAAACGACTTCCGTTACGGCGGCCTGCAGCATCAGACCGAAGAAAAATGCGAAAATCATCATGCGGTTTCTTGAGTAGTTCATACGAAACACCGACGTTTTTACATCGCGCATCCCCAGCGCATGGAATAATTGCGACACCCCCAGCGTGGTAAAGGCATAGGTCTGACAGCGCATAAAGGTGTTCCCCACCCCCATCATCTCGTTGATGCCCTCCACAGTAATACTGCGACCGGCAGTCATGAGCATTTCGATGGGAACGATCAGGAAAGCGCCCAGAGTGATAGCTGCGATGACCGTTCCGTAGAAAAGCGTAGTCGCCAGACCGCCGTGGGCAAAGAGGTTTTCTTTCGGATCCCGGGGTTTTTCCTTCATGATGCCCGGCGTTCCTTCGTCCACGCCCAGCCCCAGGGCCGGCAGAGAGTCTGTGATCAGATTTACCCACAGAATGTGAATCGCTTTCAGCGGAGAAAGAAGTCCAACGATGATTGCAGCACTCATGGTGATGATTTCACCGAAATTAGAGGACAGCAGGAACAGGACGGTCTTTCGGATATTGTTGTAAATGACACGCCCTTCGTGGATGGCTTTCTGGATGCTGGCAAAATTATCGTCGGTCAGGACCATGTCCGCAGCGCCCTTGGCCACATCCGTTCCTGTGATCCCCATGGCTACGCCGATATCCGCTGCGTTGAGGGACGGGGCATCGTTTACGCCATCACCGGTCATGGAAACAATATGACCGTGAGAACGGTAGGCGTTCACGATCATCACTTTATTTTCCGGGGACACCCGGGCAAATACCCGAAGCTCCATTACACGGCCGTTCAGTTCTTCTTGTGTCATGCGAGACAATTCGTCCCCTGCGATGCATTGCTCGGGAGAATCGGCAATGCCAAGCTCTTTGGCAATAGCAAAAGCCGTATCCTTGTGGTCGCCTGTGATCATCACCGTGGTAACCGAAGCTTCTTTGAAGATCCGGACCGCTTCCGCCGCTTCAGGACGAGGCGGATCGATCATACCCATCAGTCCGACAAAGATCAGTTCGGACTCCTCAGCTTCCGTATTATCCCAGCGGATCGCCAGGGCAAGTACTCGCAGCGCGTCTGCCGCCATGTCCCGAGCCGCGCGCTCAATGAGCTCCTGGTCCGCTCCCGTAAGCGTGTGGATCTCTCCATCCCGTAGAATTTGGGGGCAGTTTCGAATGATGTTATCCATCGCGCCTTTTGTATAGGAAATGATCCGCCCGTCCTGACCTTTGTGGACGGTCGTCATCATTTTTCGAGTGGAATCGAAGGGCTGTTCGTTGATTCTGGGGGATCGCGCCTGTAGAGATGCCTTCGTAACACCTTTGGCCAATCCCAGATCCACCAGGGCAAGCTCCGTAGGATCGCCCAGTCGAACGCCTTCTTCCACCGTGGCGTCGGAACACTGGATCATCCCGTTGATCAGCATTCGGTAAGGCTCGTACTCCGCCGAAGACGCTTCAACCGTCTCATCGTTCATAAACAGCCGGGTGACGGTCATCTTATTTTGAGTGAGCGTCCCGGTCTTGTCGGAGCATACGATGCTCACAGAACCCAGTGTTTCCACGGATGGCAAACGTCGGACAATGGTGTTGACCTTGACCATGCGCTGTACACCCAGGGCCAGTACGATGGTCACCACGGCAGGCAAGCCTTCCGGGATCGCCGCTACAGCCAGAGAAATCGCCGTCAGAAGCATTTCCATCAGATCTCTTCCCTGAAGCATGGCTACGCCGAACAGCCCGACACACAGGACGACCGCCACGATTCCGAGCACTTTGCCAAGGTCGGCCAGACGCTTTTGCAGCGGTGTCATCTCTGTCCCGGCCTCATTGATCATTCGGGCGATCTTTCCGATCTCCGTATCCATTCCCGTATAGCTGACCACGCCTTCGCCTCTTCCATAGGAAACGGCAGTGGACAAATAGGCCATGTTGAGGCGATCGCCCAAAAGGGCGTCGGCTACGGCCACAAAATCTGCATCCTTCTCCACCGGCACCGACTCGCCGGTCAGGGCGGATTCCTCGATCTTGAGATTGACCGAACTGAGCAGGCGCAGGTCCGCGGGTACGACTCGCCCGGCTTCCAGAAGGACGATGTCGCCGGGAACCAGTTCAGCCGCAGGGATCTCAAAGGTTTTTCCTTCCCTGCGAACCATTGCCACCGGGCTGGAAAGCTGTTTCAGCGCCTCCAGCGACTTTTCGGCCTTCGATTCCTGTACGACACCGACGATGGCATTGAGCAAGATGACAGCCACGATGATAAAGGCGTCGCTGAACTCGCCCAGTGCGGCGGATATGACCACTGCGGCCATCAAGATGTAGATCATAGGATCACGAAGTTGTGCCAGAAACATCTGCAAAAGCGTCTTGGGTTTTTTTTCTTCAAAAGCATTGGGTCCGTATTCTTCGAGACGACGCCGGGCCTCCGCAGCGCTCAGTCCCTTTTGCGGGTCGGCGCTCAATGTTCGAAGCACTTCCTCCTGATTGAGTTGATACATGTTTTCCTCCACAATATTAAAAGCAGACCCCAACTACTGCCGCGTTTATATACGCGAACCGTAATTGTAAGTCTGGCTACCGTTCCCGGGCCTGCGACCAGCGCCGCCTGTGTCAGGCAGCAGCGGAATGTTGACCGCCGGCTTAAAGCTACTCCCTTGCAATCTCATTACATCGGGGCAATTTATCACGGCGTAATTATACTGGACGCCGCGCTGCTTGTCAAATGGTACGCGAGCGTTTATAATAATTTTATCACAGTTGCGCACTATAGTGTTAAAGAGAAGGGAAGGCAGCCCATGTCGTATGCTTCGAAGTTTCAATCCAGGGAAAACGATGATCTTTTCCGCGCCATCCTCGCACTCGAAACCCAGGAGGAATGCTATCGTTTTTTTGAAGACCTCATGACGATCAAAGAACTCCAGGCTATCGCACAACGATGGGAAGTGGCCCGGATGCTCCACAACGGCAAAACCTACCACGATATCGCCGCTGCAACGAACGCCAGCGCCGCTACCATCAGCCGGATCAACAAGTGCTTGCTTTACGGTGCGGAAGGCTACCGCAGGATTTTGGAGCGGCTGGAAAAAGAAGATCGGTGATCCGCCCGACCGAAGATCTTTTGGAGCAGATCAACGCTGCTTCAGGATTTCCAGCGCCCGATCCAGCTGCCTGTCGATCAGAAGCGCACCGTCGTCTCCGTAGTCTTCCGGCGCCGCTTCCACTACTTCGTCCGGCAAGATCCCGACTCCGTGGATCACGTTCCCTTTGGCAGAAAAATACTGCAAGATCGTCAGATTGACGGCACTGCCGTCCATCAGTTGATCCAACTGCTGGATGACGCCTTTTCCGTACGTCCGCGTCCCCACGATGGGCGCCACTTCGTTGTCTTGGATCCCGGCGCTGAGGATCTCCGCCGAAGATGCAGAGCCTTCGTTCACCAAGACTACAAAGGGCAGTTCCGTTTTGCCGTCTTTTACGTAGAAATACTCTCTGTTCTCATCCTTATCCTGACTGTAAACCACGGTTCCCTGATCCATCAGAAGATCTGCCACGTCGATACAGACATCCACCAGCCCGCCGGGATTGTCCCGGAGATCCAGAATGAATCCCGCAGCGTTCCCCCGTTCCAGCGTTTGAAGAGCTTCCTTGAAATCTGTCGCCGTGCTCTCCTCGAAGGAAAGGATGCGAATATAACCGATCTGGTCTTCCAGCCATTCCCAGCGAACGGTTTTCGAGAGAATCTTCTCTCTCCGCATCGTAAACTCTATTTCCTGACCATCCCTCAGAATAATCAGCGTTACCCGGGTACCGGCCGGGCCCCGGATAGCGGCCGCGGCCACATCGATTTCGGAGCCTGTATATTGAATGCCATCGACGGCCAGGATCACATCACCCCGTTTGATGCCGGCTTCATAGGCCGGGGTGTCTTCTGTCGGCGCGATCACCTCGATGAATCCGTTCTCGTTGGGCGAAAGCGTAATGCCTACGCCGGAATACTCCCCTGTCAGCGAAATGATGACCGATTCGTATTCCTCGGCAGTCATGTAGTAGGAATACGGATCTTCCAATCCCATGAAAAGACCGCGAAGCATACCAAGCTCCAGCTCATCTGTAGTGACGGGCTTATAATAGTATTCGTCGATATAGGTCCGCAGCGCCTCCACCTTTCCGTAAGTATCAATGAAATACCTGTAATTTTGGTATTCTTCGTCGGAAATGGACCGATCTCCGCGGGACGAAGGATTTATGAAGTGTTCCCAATCCGCTCCAGTATAAAAAGCCATGGCCGAAGCCCCTGCCAGCAGAGCGACGATCACTAAAAAGATCAATAGGCTTCTTCTCATGGATATCATTGCTTGTTACCTTCCTTTATGTCCTTTACGATCATCTGGACCTGCCGATTGCCTCTGAACTCATTGACGGCAAGCTCCCCTGCCACATCCACGATCGCATCTTTCCTGAGAAAGTCTTTGTATTCCGCCGCTCTCCGAAACAGAATACACGATAAGGCCGTTCCATCCTGGCTTCTGAGCGCAAAGCGAGCGTGCTCGGATTCCTGCCCCATGGATCCGACGGATTCGATGCGCGCCGATCCTGTGCAGAATAAAGGCTTCGGGTTCTCTTCTCCGTAGGGCTCCAGGCGGCGAAGCATCTGTGCAAATTCCAGTGTCTTTTCCGAAGCATCCAGGATTTTTGTGATCAGAATTTCCTCTTCCAGAAGATCCGAAGCATTTATAAGGCGCTTTTCGACGGCCTTTTGCATGGCGCTTCGGAAAGGATCCAGGTTCTCTTTTTTCATCGTAAATCCGCAGGCGCCTGCATGGCCGCCGAAGCGTTCAAAAAGTTCGGATACTTCAGTGATCATTTCGTGCAGATCCAGACCGGGGACGGATCGTCCGGTGCCTTTGACCAGTCCGTCTTCACCGGCAGTGACGACGAAAACCGGCCGGTAAAGCAGTTCCTTCAGGTGCCCGGCTACGATTCCGGCTACGCCTTCATGAGCGTCAGGAGCAAAAATGACAGGAAACAGCTCCCCCGAGCGACCCTGTTCAATAATATCCCGACAAAGCTTCCGGGTTTTTTCCTGTTCCGTCTTGCGCGCCCGATTATTGTCTATCATGCACTGCGCAAGCTGATCCAACTCGGCGCGGTTCTTTTGTCCGCTGCAGAGCATTTCTGCCCCCATGTCTGCCGACTGCATGCGTCCCAACGCATTGATATTGGGTGCGAGCAAATAGGCTATATGCTCCGCTTCCACGGTCTTTTCCTTGAAATCCAGCGCTGTCAGCAGGGCATCCAGCCCCGGGCGCTCTCGTCGGTTGATCATTTCCAGACCGTATTTTACCAGCGTGCGGTTCTCGTCCAACAGAGGCACCACGTCGGCCACCGTGGAAATCGCCACCAGATCCAGCAATTTGTTCAGATCGGCTTTGGCAAATCGGCAGTCGCCTTTCTGGTCCAGCAGGCGTTCTATGGCCTGCGCCAGTTTGAAAGCGACGCCACAGCCCGACAAATGAGGAAACGGATACGTGCTGTCGTTTCTTTTGGGATTGATAAACAGGCAATCCGGCATGGCGTCGGGACAGGGATTGTGATGATCGGTAACGATCATCCGTACCCCCAGAGAACGGGCATATGCTACTTCATCGATGGCCGAGCTCCCGCAATCCACGGTCACGATCAAAGCGGCGCCTTCGTCGGCAATGGCCTTGATGGCCCGCCGGGTGAGTCCGTATCCTTCCTTGAAACGAGAGGGAATAAAATAGCATACGCGATCTGTCAACTTTCGAAATACGCAAAGCAAGAGCGATACGGAAGTGACACCGTCGGCATCGTAGTCGCCATAAATGCAGATCCGCCCACCCGCATCCGCTGTGCGAAGGATCTCTTCCGCAGCAGGTTCCATATCGTTTAGAAGGAACGGATCATAGGTGCGTTGGGGAAAGGGCGCTAGAAAATCTTCGATCTGAGAAGGTTCGGTGACGCCGCGGTCCCGGAGAATTCGAAGTATGCTTTCAGGGACCCCTTCGGGTCCCTTGAGCGGTTCGTTATGCTGCTGTGCAAATACCCATCGGGCCATCTGTCTTCCTTTGCTGTCTTTCTGTCGATCCCCTAGGGAGAAACGTAATCGCGAGGATTTTTATACACACCGTTCACTCGGACTTCGAAATGAAGATGCGGTCCGGTGGACATCCCGGTGGAGCCAACTTTGGCGATGGTCTGTCCCCGTCCCACCACGGTCCCTTTGCTCACAAGAAGCTTGCTGGAGTGCGCATACAGGGTCACGATGCCGCCGCCGTGATCGATCATCACCATGTATCCGTAACTGTTGTTCCATCCGGCTGTGATCACGGTGCCCGCATTGGCCGCTAAAATATTGGTCCCTGAAGATGCGGCGATGTCGATGCCTGTATGCATTTTTTTAACGCGCAAAATGGGATGGATCCTGTATCCGAAGGGCGAAGAAATTCGGGTGCTTGCCTGGGACGGCCAACACATCGTACCTCCGATATAGCTGCCCGTGCCCTGAAGGCCCAGGATCTTTGCAGTCAATGCATTGGCTTCCGCGTTCAGGGCATCGATTTGTTTTTCCAGCGCCGCGTTATCCTTGTCGATAGCGGACTTTTTCGTCTGAACCTGACCTTTGCTGGCCAGCAGCGCTTCCTGCTGAGCGCTCTCGGCTGCCTGCTGGGCAAGAAGAGTATCCCTGAGCGCCTGGAGTTCCAACTTCTGTCCGATCACCTGATCATACTGCCCCTGGAGCTGCTCCAACAGTTCGGCATCGCTGTCGTAGATCCTTTGGACCATGTCCAAGTTTGTCATGAAATCCGACATATCCGAAGAACCCATTAACACGGTCAGGATCCCTACTTCTCCATTTTTGTACATGGTGCGGAGCCTGGTGTTGAGTCCTTCGTTTTGAATGGCGATATCCTCTTCCAACTCTTCCAACTCTGCCATCGTCTGGGAGATCATGGATTTAGTGGAGTTGATATTTTTCTGCAGTCCGTTCAGCTCGACCTCCGCAGAATAGATCTGTTTCTCCAAATTCCGAATCTCGGCTTGCAGCGTGCTCGCCTTCTTTTTCCCTTCGCTCAGGATCTGCTCCATATCGTCGAGCTGGTCCTGGATTTTATCCAACTGACTCTGTTCCGTATTGGAAGCGTATCCCAGCGGAGCAAAGCAGGCTCCGCTTAAAAGTACCACAAGCAAGGCCCAGCTGCAGATGCGCGTCCTTCTTTTTAAATCCGCTCTCTTGAACATCATCTCTTTTTCCCCCTGTCGCTCATTCGATACCCCGGTGTTCGTTTTATGCATTTAAGAACCGCCGCATGGAAAGAATACTGCCGAAGGCGCCGATGCTCATGCCCAGCGCAATGAATATCCAGATCAAATTGCGCATCATGAACCCGACTTCCACGAAGGAAGTTGAAAACAGCAACAGCGCCTGATTGGAAAACAGCTCCACCATCCTGGAATAGATCATCCAGATCAACCCCAGGGAAATACCGGCGGAAATACAGCCGATCATCATGCCTTCGGCCAGCAGCGGGCCTCGAATAAACCAGTTGGTAGCCCCCACGTACTTCATGATCATGATTTCACGCTGACGAGCCATCACTGTCAACTTGACGGTGTTGGACACAACAACAACGGACACGATGATTAAAAACAGAATGATGATCAGCGCGCCCTGTTGTATGAAATCCGTGATCGTGAGGATCTTTTTTACTTCTTCCTGATAATAACGTACATCCTCCACGCCGATCAGATTCCGGCAGGCCTCGTAGATCAGCTGTCCGTCCTCCAGAGAGGTCAACTCCACACGAAGCGAATTCGGCAGTGGATTCTCCGCCAATCCCTCCAGAAGATAAGCCTTATCGCCCCAGCGATCCTTAAAGTGCTCCATGGCTTCTTCTTTGCTGACGTAGGTGACACCGGCGATCTCATCCATGGAAAGGAGGCTCTGGGTGATGATATCGGCATCGTCTCTGCTTGTCTCTTCCAACAGGTATACTTCGATGGTATTGAACTGCTGTTTGGCGCTTTCTGTGGCGATATTGATGTTGACCGTCACGAAAAAGAACAGTCCCAGGATCAAAAGCATGGCTGTTATGGAAAATATGGAAGCCAGACTCATTCCCTTGTTGCGGAAAACCTGGACGAACGCCTGTGTAAGAGCGTATTTCAAGCCTCTAATCATCGTAGCCGTACTCTCCTCCCCAGGCATCCCGAACGATCCGCCCCTTGTCGATGGCCACGACGCGTTTTCCCATCCGGTCTACGATATCCTTGGCGTGAGTGACCATCAGGACTGTGGTACCCCTGCGATTGATCTGGTTGATAAGCTTCATGATCTCCCAGGCGGTATCCGGATCCAGATTACCTGTAGGTTCATCGGCGATCAGCATCATGGGATTGTTGATCAGAGCCCTGGCAATGGCAACGCGTTGCTGTTCTCCGGCGGAAAGTTCAGCCGGAAACTTATCTGCCTTGTCGCTGATGCCCATGATGGACAGCACTTGGGGGATCTGACGGCGTATGGCCCGTTTCGTCGAGTGGACGACCTCCATGGCAAAAGCCACGTTTTCGTAGACGGTCTTGTTTGGCAGCAAGCGAAAATCCTGAAACACCATGCCGATGCTCCGCCGAAGCGGGGGGATCTCCCTGTTGGACAAATGCGTGATCTCTCTTCCGTTGACGTAAATCGCGCCTTCGTCCGGCTCAATTTCTTTCAGAATCAGCTTGATGAGTGTGGACTTTCCCGCCCCGGAAGGGCCTACCAAAAATACGAAATCCCCTTTTTCTATCTTGATCGTTGCGTCCAGGAGTCCGACATTGCCGCCGTACATCTTGGTAACGCCCTCAAATCTAATCACGAATGATCCTCTCTTGTGCTTTTTCGATTATTTGACGCATTTAGTATACTATATATCCCGTTTTTTGGGAACAGCATTTATTGAAGTTCCATGACTGCCGACTTCTAGATCAACATCCCCGGTTTCGCCCACACCGCTTTCAGGGATGCTTCGGTTTTTTGCCTTACGGGAAGGACACTGTAAGGCAACACGCAGTTGTACTGGGCACGATACAGATCCTCCGGCGCCAAGCAAGGTATTTCTACCCATTCGGCATGGCCCATAAATCGTTTCAATTCCCCTTTATGGACACCCTTGTTCATTTTATTGACCACCCAGATCGCATGGGGCACCTCCAAACGCATTCGCTCGATAGCGGCGGTGGCGGGAATCAGGCTTGAGGGCAGGGGATCCACCACAGAAATTACAGTATCCATTTCCGGAAGAATCTCCCATAGAACGGCGGAGGGAACACCGGAACAATCGAACAGACAGAATGTGCCTGCGACATTGTGGATCAGCCGCAGCAGATCGGAAACACACGGAGCCCACGCTTCCTTCCGGATCAAAGGATCCTGGGGGCAGTGAAGCACCCAGTTGATTCCCTCTTCCATGTTGGTTACATTTCTAATGCTGCGCTTCTGGGCCAGCAATGGATAAAATCGATGGAATTCCCTGTGAATAAATCTCTTTTCCACGCCGTAAGCCTCGTAGAAATAAGGCGTTCCCAACTCTGCAAGGGCAACGGCTTCCGACGGAGCGTGGCGCCGAACCCAGGCAGCCAGAAGTCCGGTCGTGAGGCTGACGCCGCTGCCTCTTCCCGTGCCTGTCACAGCGATCTTTCTTTTTTCTTTGACGAAAAGATCCGTCTTTGGGTTCCGCCCGCCATCGGGTATGCGAAAAAGCTTGTGATGTTCCATGGGACCTCCCGTCTGGAGCACCCGCTTTCCGAGCCGCTTGTATTATACATTATTTTACATTCTTGTCAAGGCGGGCGTGCTTTCCGCAAAGAAAAAGCCTGCATTCAAATGCAGGCTTATCATACGTCCTCGTCACGATCGGAGGTCGTTTATTGCATGGCGCGCACCGCATCGGCGATGTGGGCGGCCGTGAGTCCGTATTTTTCCAGCAGTTCGTCGGGCTTTCCGGACTCGCCGAAGGTGTCCCGGATCCCTACGAAGGACACCTTCGCAGGCGCCTTCGCACAGCAAATCTGAGCCACTGCGGCGCCCAGGCCGCCGATTACGCTGTGTTCTTCCACTGTTACGATCCCTTTGGTTTCCATGGCTGCCTTGACCACAGCCTCTTCGTCCATGGGCTTTAGGGTATGCATATCTATGACGCGCACGTCGATCCCTTCTCCGGCCAATTGTTCTGCGGCATCCGCCGCCTGGCTCACCAGGATGCCCGTTGCAATGATCGTATAGTCCTTTCCCTCTCGCAGTGTAAGGGCCTTTCCGATCCGCACATCGGTCTCTTCTTCGTAGATCACGGGAACGGCAGCCCGCCCCAGTCTCACGTACACAGGTCCTTGCATGTCCGCCGCAGCTTTGAGCAACTTTCGGGCCGACACATCGTCCGCCGGATTCAGCACGGTCATTCCCGGAATCGTACGCATCAGAGCCAGGTCTTCGATGGCCTGGTGGCTGGCGCCGTCTTCTCCGACAGTCAGCCCCGCATGGGTGGCGCAAATTTTCACATTAGCGCCGGTATATCCGATGGAATTTCGAATGATCTCAAAGGCCCGGCCGGCGGCAAAGATGGCAAAGGTACTTGCAAAGACCGTTTTCCCCGATATCGCAAGTCCGGCCGCCATGCCATACATGTTCGCCTCTGCAATACCCGCGTTGAAGAAACGTTCCGGATAGACTTTGGCGAATTCCTTTGTCATCGTGGATCCGGAAAGGTCTGCATCCAAAACGACGATATCCTGATGCACCGCGCCGAGTTCAACCAGCGCCTTTCCGTAGCTCTGTCTGGTCGCTATTTTATCTGCCATTACAGTACACCTCCCAATTCTGCCATCGCCTGCTCTGCCTGTTCCCGGTTCGGCGCCTTGCCATGCCAGCCGGCCTGGTCTTCCATAAAGGACACGCCTTTTCCTTTATGCGTTTCGGCCACAAGCACGGTTGGCGTCCCTTTATGCTGTCTCGCCTCTGCAAGACGTGCCAGAATGGCGTCGATATCATGGCCGTCCAGTTCCAGCACATTCCATCCGAAGGCACGGAATTTTTCGGCGATAGGCATCACCCCCATCACATCGCAGTTCCACCCGTCGATCTGCAGCCCGTTATGGTCCACAATGACGCACAGGTTATCCAAACCGTAGTGTGACGCCGCCATAGAAGCCTCCCAGACGATGCCCTCCTGAAGTTCCCCGTCCCCCAGCATCGCATAGACTCTGCTGGTTTTTCCGTCCAGCCGATTAGCCAGCGCCATGCCCACTGCGGCGGAAAACCCTTGTCCGAGAGATCCTGTGGACATTTCCACTCCGCACAGCTTCAGCATGGACGGGTGTCCCTGAAGGCAACTGTCCAGCTTCCGGAACGTCACCAGATCCTCCTTGGGGAAGAAACCTGCTTCCGCCAGGCAAGCGTACAGAACAGGCGACGCGTGCCCTTTGGAAAGAACGAACTTATCACGGTTAGGATCCAATGGGTTATGCCCGTCGATGTTCATTTCATTAAAATACAGAACGGTCATTATATCCGTAGCCGACAGGGATCCTCCCGGATGACCTGACCCGGCGTGATAAACCTCCCGGATGATATGCTGCCGGATGAGGGCGGCTTTCTCCTGTAATGCTTTCTTGTCCATTTCTCCTCCTTCATTTCTATGAGCAGCAAACCGCTCGCAGACGCTGGCTTGCCTATTTCCTTTTTTGCGCTGCCACCTTTAGTAAAAATAAAGGAAGCACGCTGATCCTCCGGATCCTGGAAGGCTGCTGCTTTAGACGGTACAGCCATTCCAGACCGTTATTCCGATAAAACGCCGGCGCCCTCTTCAACGTCCCGGACCAGATATCCAGGCTGCCGCCGATGCCGATGCCTACTTTCGCATGCAGCAGGTCCCGGTGCGCATCGATGAACTGCTCCTGCCTTGGGGAACCCAACGCCACACAGATGAAATCCGCACCGGATCCGTTGATCTTTTCGATGATCGAAGGAATCTCTTCCTCGGTAAAATACCCGTGCCGGGTCCCTGCGATCTGCAGGCCGGGAATCTGAAGCTTCATGTTTTCCGCAGCTTTTTCTGCGATTCCGGGCTTTCCGCCCAGAAAGTACACACGGCAATCCAGCTGTGCCGACAATTTCAGCGCATTCCAGGAAAAATCGATCCCGGTCACCCTCTCCCGTAAAGGTCGCCCCAGGATCTTTGAAGCGTATAACAGTCCTATGCCATCCGGGATCACAAGCTCCGCCCGGCGCAGGATATCCTTCAAAGCAGAGTCTCCGGATGCCCGCATAAGAATTTCGGAATTTGGGGTGGCGATCAATGTCATCCGATCCCCGCGCAGAAGATTTTCGAAAACAGACAAGGCATCTCCCAAGGTCACATCGTCCACGGGGATGCCCAATATATCGATTTTCTTATTCTTCTCTATCATATCCTTCTCCGTCAATGCAGTTATTCTACCATAAACCAGCCCTCCGATAAATACGAATTTATACAAAATGATAGAATCCCGCGAATGCTTATGCTATCATGTACGGGTATTGAATCAGGAGGAATAGAATGAGAATATGCGTTATCGGTCTGGGCTATATCGGACTTCCCACAGCGGCGATGTTTGCCCGTGCCGGGATGGATGTCCTGGGCGTCGATCGAAATAAAATCATTACGGATGCGCTGAACGAAGGGCGGATCGTCATCGAAGAAGACGGCCTTGCAGAACTGATCCAAAGCGTGGTGAGGGACGGTAAACTCCGGGCAGCAGGACAGCCCGAAGAGGCTTCTGCATTCATCATCGCTGTGCCTACACCTTTAGGCGAAAACAAGCAGTCGGACATGTCCTATGTGGAAGCTGCGACCCGTTCTGTCGTTCCTTATCTCCGATCCGGCAACATCGTCATCCTGGAATCCACCTCGCCTGTGGGAACCGTGGACGAACTGATGAAGCCGATTCTGGAAGAAAGCGGCCTGCAGGCCGGTACCGATTTTTTTCTGGGCCATTCCCCCGAGCGGGTCATCCCCGGAAGTATTTTACGGGAACTGGTCTGCAATGATCGGATCGCCGGCGGCATCAACGAAGCCTCCGCGAAAAAGATCGCCGAGCTGTACCGCACGTTCGTCAAGGGAGAAATCTACGAGACCGACGCACGCACCGCAGAGCTGTGTAAACTTTCGGAGAACACCTACCGGGACGTAAACATCGCTTTTGCAAACGAGCTGGCGAAGATCTGCGAAGATCAGGGCATCGATGTGTGGAATCTGATCCGACTGTGCAACAAGCATCCCCGGGTGAACATCCATCAGCCCGGCCCCGGCGTAGGCGGGCACTGCATCGCTGTGGATCCCTGGTTCATCGTGGAAAAAAGTCCGTTGGAAGCCCGCATCATTCGCCTTTCAAGGGAGACCAACGACGGAATGCCCTCCTATGTGGCAGATAAGATCTCTGCGATCCTGAAAGATATAAAAGATCCGGCCGTCGGCATTCTGGGTATTACCTACAAGCCGGATGTGGACGATGTTCGGGAGAGCCCTATACTGGCATTGATCGATCTGTTGAGGCAACGCGCCCTGGATGTGACATACTTCGATCCCCATGCCAAAGACCGGCCCGGTTCATCCCCGAATATGATCGAAACGGCCAGGAATCGTGACCTTTTGGTCCTGGGCGTAAACCATCAGGCATTCCAGTCTTTGGATTATCAGGAGCTGGCAGGTGTGATGCGCAGTCCGAATCTGCTGGATACCCGAAACTGTGTGGACACCAAGGCGGCTGCCCGGGCGGGATTCACACTCTATTATCTGGGAAAGTAATACCACCCGTACAAAAGCCGCCGGAAATTCCGGTGGCTTTTAGAATAGCTCCGAAGGAGCCGGCAGCCGCACCGGTACCGGGTCGGCGATCTCCATGCTGTCAGGCGTGATCCGGCAATCCCGGGCAAGGATCCGGACACCGGCCCGGTGCGCCTGATACAGCGCATCGGCAAAGGCTTCGTGGGTCGCGCTGTTGGGTTCAAAATATTCCACATTCTTCATTTGGATCACAAACAGAACACAGGCGTCGAACCCGCCGGCCAGAGAAGCTTCCAGTTCTTTAATATGCTTCAATCCTCTTTCGGTAGGCGCATCCGGAAACCGGACCACACCCCGGTCTTCCAGCGTTGCCCCCTTGACCTCCATGAACATTCTCCTTCCGTCACCCTCGATATAGAAGTCGAACCGGGAACGTCCGAACGTGGTCTCCGGACGGATCAGCGAAATCTGTCGGAACAAACCGCTTTCGGGCAGCCATTCCTTTACGGCCGCATTGGGCGCCGAGGCGTCTATGTTGATCATGCGCTCATTCTTTTGCGCGGTGATCACATCAAACCGGGTCTTGCGGTGGGGGTCGCTGTTCTCCCGCACCCATACCCGGGCGCCGGGTGTCAGGATCTCTTTGCATCGTCCCGTATTTTTTACATGCGCCACCTGACGAAGTCCATCGATTTCGATATTGGCGATAAAACGATTCGGGCGGTCCAGAAAGATCGCCGGAATCATGTTGTCATATTGCACTCTACCTGCCTCGTTCTTTTACTGTATCTTACGGAACTTATGATACCGCTCCCGAAGCAGTTCGTCCACCGGCATTTGCTGTTTTTCGGCGATAAATGCGCCGATTTCTTCCTTCAGGAAATCGAAAGTTTTTTGAAAACCGCCCTCGCTTTCAGGTATGATCCGCTCCGCTACGGAAAGATCCATCAGATCTCCGGCTGTGAGCTTCAGACACTCTGCCGCTTCCGGCGCACGTGCCGGGTCCTTCCACAGGATGCTTGCGCATCCCTCCGGCGAAATGACACTGTAAAACGCATTCTCCAGCATCCAGACCTGATCCGCCACGGCGATCCCCAGAGCGCCTCCACTGCCACCTTCTCCGATAAATATGGCAAGCACAGGTACCTTGAGCACCATCATTTCCATCAAATTCGATGCGATGGCCTGGCCCTGTCCCCGCTCTTCGGCGCCGATACCGCAAAAAGCACCGGAGGTGTCCACGAACGTGACGACCGGACGTCCGAACTTTTCAGCTTGCTTCATCAAGCGCAGCGCCTTGCGATACCCTTCCGGATGAGCACTGCCGAAATTTCGGATCGCGCGCTCCCGGGTCGTGGTTCCTTTTTCCTGAGCGATGACCGTCACATAGGACTGTCCAAGGCGCGCGATCCCTCCTACTATGGCAGGGTCGTCACCGAAGCATCGGTCTCCGTGGAGTTCTGTGAATTCGTCAAAGATCCCCTTGATATATTTGCCCGCTGTGGGGCGATCCTGGGCTCTGGCTGCCGCCACCCGATCTTTTGCGTTCATATCCTTACGCCTCCTTTCGGATTCTGCGATGCGCCCGCAACATTCTGGCTATAAATTTCTTCTGCTCGCTGCGCGGCACGATCTTGTCGATAAAGCCGTTCTTCAGCAGAGACTCGGCCCTGCCCAGACCCGGCGGAAGCTTCTGACGGATCGTCTGTTCGATGACCCTGGGACCGGCAAAGCAGATCAGTGCATCCGGTTCGGCAGCGATCACATCCGCTTCCATGGCAAAGCTGGCCGTGACGCCGCCCGTCGTGGGATCGGTGAGGACTGCCAGGTAGAATCCGCCTCTGTCGGAAAACCGTTTCACGGCGCCGCTGGTCTTGGCCATCTGCATCAGGGAAAGCATTCCTTCCTGCATGCGAGCGCCACCGGAGGCTGTAAAGCCCACGACAGGCAGTTCCTTCTCCGCGGCGTATTCGAAGAGTCTGGCAATTTTTTCGCCGGTGACGGTCCCCATGGAGCCCATCATGAATGCCGGCTCCATAACGAAGAGCGCAGTCGGCTTCTTTCCGATGCGGGCCGTGCCCGTCACGACGCTCTCCATCTCTCTGGATGCCAGCTCCGCAGCGCGAAGCTTTTCTTCATACTCGGGAAAGCCCAGCGGGTCACTGCCGGCCATGTCCGCCCAAAGTTCTTGAAAACTCTCCGGATCGGCGATCATATGGATCCGCTGTCTGGCATTGAGACGCAGATGCTTGCCGCAGTTGGGACAAACGTAGTCGTTTTCCTGCAGATCACTGGAAAACACCGACTTCTTGCAGCCGGGACAGACCGTGCAGAGCTCGTGAGGGATATTCACTTCCGCAGGCTTTTCGATCCGCCCCGAAACGGAAGGTTCCAAGTCGTTTTTCGGTTTTTTAAACAATCCTTTGATCATTGTTGATTCCTCGATTCAAGATATCCGGTGGTATAGACGCCGTTTCGAAACGCTTCCCCCGCAAGGATATCGATATGCAGCTCAATGTTGGTATCCACGCCGCTGATCACCAGCTCAGCCAATGCTGCCTGCATTTTTCGCACCGCTTCTTCCCTGGCGTTGGCGTGGACGATCAGTTTCCCAAGAAGGGAGTCGTAAAATGGAGGTACCGTACAGCCGGGATAGAGCGCCGTATCGAAGCGTACCCGGGGGCCTCCGGGAATATGAAGGAAATCCACGGTACCGGCAGAAGGCCTGAAATCCAACGCAGGATTTTCCGCGTTGATGCGGCATTCGATGGAATGGCCCGAAGGTCGGACGCTCCGCTGATCGAAAGAAAGAGGCACGCCGGCGGCGATCCGGATCTGCCACTTGACCAGGTCGATGCCTGTGACCATTTCCGTGACGGGATGCTCTACCTGCAGCCGGGTGTTCATTTCCATAAAATAGTGATGTCCGTCGGCATCTACCAGAAACTCCAGCGTCCCCGCATTGATATATCCGATCTTTTTTGCCGCCCGGATCGCATCCCGCTGCATGTTCTTGCGCGTCTCCTCGGGAAGCCCTACCGCAGGACTTTCCTCCAGCACCTTTTGCTTTCTGCGCTGCATGGAACAATCCCGCTCGCCCAGGCATACTACTTTTCCGTAGGCGTCGGCCAGGATCTGCACCTCGATATGCCGAACCTGCTCCATATATTTCTCGATGTACAGCCCTGCGTCGCCGAAGCTGGTAGACGCTTCTCTTGATGCATCCAGGAATGCGCTTTCGAACCCGCTCTCTTCTGCGACGAGCCGGATGCCCCGGCCGCCGCCGCCGGCCCGCGCCTTGATCAGCAGCGGATAACCGACCTTGCCTGCCCAGTCAAAGGCCTCTTGAAGGTCCTCCACGGATTCTGACCCGGGCACCACCGGCAGACCCATTTTTTTCATGGTCTTCCGCGCATTGTCCTTGTCTCCCATGGCAGAAATGTGCCCGCTTTGCGGTCCGATAAAGCTGATACTGCACTGCTCGCACAACGAAGCGAATTTTGCGCTCTCCGCCAGAAACCCGTATCCCGGATGGATGGCCTGGGCATGGGTGACGGCGGCAGCGGAAAGAATGGCTTGCATATTCAGATAGCTGTCAGCAGCCGGCGCTTTGCCGATACAGATACTCTCGTCGGCAAGCCCCACGTGAAGAGCCTCGCTGTCGGCTTCACTGTAGACAGCCACGGTAGAGATTCCCATATCCTTGCATGCGCGGATGATGCGCACTGCGATTTCTCCTCTGTTTGCGATCAGTATTTTTTGAAACATGTCATTCCTCCAGAACGGCAAAGGAAAACGTGCCTTCCGCCGCAATCTTGCCTGAAACATAAACAGAACCCTTGGCAAAATAGAACGGCGGTTTCCGGTTGGACAGGCTGCACCGGATCTCCAACTCGTCTCCCGGTTGCACTTTTTCCCTGAATTTCACTTGCTGGATACCGGTATAGTAGGGCGTGGCGTTGACGGTCATTTCATTCTGAAGAAGTACGCAACAGGCCTGGGCCATCATTTCGCAGAGGATCACGCCCGGGACCACCGGATGATCCGGGAAATGTCCTTGCAGAAAGAACTCATCGCCCTGAACCACATAAGAAGCTACCGCTTCTCCATCCTTGAGTTCGGCGCGGTCCAGAAGAAGCATGGGCGGGCGGTGAGGCAGAATTTTTTCAAGATCCTTTCGATTCATCGCTTACTCCTCTCTCAGGCGGAAAAGACACGCACCGTAATCCACTACGGCTCCGTTTTCCACACAAATCTCTCCGATGACGCCATCCGCAGGAGAAGCCACTTCGTTGAGCATCTTCATGGCGTCGATGATGCACAAAACCTGTCCTTTTTCCACGCGCTGACCCAAGGAAACATAAGGCTCGCTTTCCGGAGACGACGCCAAATAAACCACACCGACCAGAGGAGAGGGAACTTCCGTCAGCGCGATTCCTTCTGTGCTTTCGTCCGGATCCGCATCCGGAATCCATACCGGTGCGGCATTGATCGCTTTGTTCTCTTTCTGCGCTGAGACAGTACCCTGCGCATTCTTTTCCAGCCGGATCCTCAGGCCGCTCTCTTCGATTTCAATGGCTGTCAAACCTTTATTCAGCAGAATATCTGCAAGACTTTTGACTTTCTCTAATTCCATGGCATCCTCCCGCTTAGATCCTGACAAATGCCAGGCAGGCATTATGCCCCCCGAACCCGAGGGACAAAGATATGCTTACATCCACATCGATTTTTCTGGCCGTATTGGGCACGTAGTCCAGATCGCAGTCCGGATCCGCCACTTGATACCCGATGGTCGGAGGCGCCTGGCCTTCGATCAAGACCGATACCGCGGCAATGGCCTCCACGGCACCTGCGGCGCCCAACATATGGCCCGTCATGGATTTTGTGGAGCTGATGACAACGTCCTGATACGCCCGCTGACCCAATGCCGCCTTGATGGCCAGCGTCTCACACTTGTCGTTGAGCGGCGTGCTGGTCCCGTGGGCATTGATATACATTTTTCGGAAATCGTCACCGACGCTTTCCGAAAGTGCCTGAGTGATCGCCCGGGAGCCTCCTGCGGCATCCGGATCCGGTGCCGTCATGTGATAAGCATCGCAGGTGTTTCCGTATCCGACGATCTCTGCATAAATCCGGGCGCCTCTTTCCTTGGCTCGTTCGTATTCCTCCAAAATCAGGACGCCGGCGCCCTCTCCCATGACAAAGCCGGACCGCTCCAGATCGAAGGGAATGGAAGCCCGGTCGGGATCTGTGGTCTGGGTCAGCGCCATGCAGCTTGTAAATCCCGCCACGCTGATGGGATTGATGGCCGCTTCGCTGCCGCCGGCGATCACCGCATCGGCATAGCCGTGACGGATGGCCCGGTAGGCTTCGCCGATGGAATGGCTGGCCGTGGCACAGGCGGTCACCACCGGAAGATTGACACCCTTAGCCTGATATCGGATGGCGGCCAGACCCGAGGCCATGTTGCCGATCATCATGGGTACCAGGAAAGGCGAGATCCAGCGGGGACCTTTTTGAAGCAGCTTATCGGTCTCCTGATATGTGGTGCCGATCCCGCCTACACCTGAGCCGATATAGACGCCCAGTCGTTCTTCGCTCACCGTTCCCAGGATCCCGCTGTCGGCGACCGCCTCGTCGGCGGCAGCCAGGGCAAACTGGATGAACCGGTCATAGCGCTTGAATTCATTGCCGCCCAACACAGCCTGGGGATCGAAATTCTTCACTTCCGCGGCCAGTTTCACCTTGAACGGAGTCGCATCAAAATGGGTGATCTCTCCGACGCCGTGCCGGCCTTCCAGCATGGAAGCCCACATGGCCTCCACGTTATTGCCGATGGGGCTGATCGCGCCCATTCCTGTTATTACCACTCTTTTCATGATTCTCTCCCCGATTCGTACTCGGCTTTCAACCGATCAAATACTTCCGATACCGGCAGGATCTCCTCCGCCAGATAGCCTTTTGCCCCGGTAAAAACGAAGGCTTCCTCCATGTTGCCCCGATAGGCGTTGATCAGCGCATGGGCGATGCAATAGGGAGCCTGGGTCTTTTTGCACGGCACAAGACAGTTGAATTCACAAAATGCCGGCCGTTTTTCGTCCCGGGCCACAGCCTGGAGAAAATCGCTCCGAAAAGCCCTTCCCGGAAGTCCTACCGGGCTCTCGATCAGTCGCACATCTTCTTTTTTTGCACGGATATAGGCTTCCTTGAATTCCGGCGAGGCATCGCATTCTGTCGTAGTGACGAAACGGCTGCCAAGCTGGGCCGCGCTGGCGCCCAGTTCCAGGATTTTTGCGATATCGCCGCCGTAGTAGATGCCTCCACCGGCGATCAGAGGGATCGGACCATAAGGCTCCAGTTCCCGTTGCACATCCTTGAAAATCGACTCCAGTGTGCAATCCGGATCCGTCAGTTCTTCGGTTTTGAATCCGAGATGCCCTCCGGCCAGCGGCCCTTCCACGACCACCGCATCCGGCGTGTAGCCGTACCGGCTCTGCCAGCGCTTTGCGATGAGCTTGGCAGCCTTGCCCGAAGAGACGATAGGCGCCAGCTTCGTCCGGCAGTTTTCCGGCAGAAGTCCGGGCAATTCCAAGGGCAGTCCTGCTCCGGCAAAGATGATATCCGCTCCTGCGGCAATGGATTCTCGGACCAGTTTTTCGAAATCCCGTAGCGCGACCATGATATTCACCCCGATAACGCCTCGTGTCTTTTCTTTTGCCGCGCGGATCTCTGCGGCGATGGTGCGGCCCTGCTTCATAAAGTCGAGTCCCGTTGCGGAGATCACACCGACCCCGCCCTGTGCCGCTACGGCTGAAGCCAATCCGTGGAGTGAAATGCCCACACCCATACCGCCTTGTACGACAGGCAGCTGGATCTTCAGATCTCCCATAGACCAACTATTGTCTTCCCACTTGCGCATGCGTCCTCCTATATATACAGACCGCCATCCACGCGGATGACTTCTCCGGTGATATATCCTCCGGTCTCGCCGGCCAGAAATACCACCACTTGAGCTACATCTTCCGGCGTTCCGAAGCGCCTCAGCGGAATCTGTTGCCGAATTGCTTCCTGTTTTTCACGGGGCAGCTTTTCGGTCATTTCCGTCTGGATGAACCCGGGCGCCACCGCATTACAGGTGATCCCTCTGCCAGCCAGTTCCTTTGCCACGGACTTGGTAAATCCGATCAGTCCCGCCTTGGACGCAGCATAGTTGGCTTGCCCCGGATTGCCCATCAGTCCCGACACGGAAGAGATGTTGATGATCCTTCCGGACCGCTTTTTCAAGAAGTGGCCATACAGGCTTTTTGTGAAATGAAAAGCGCCGCCCAGATTGACTTCCATCACGCGAATGAAATCTTCTTCGGACATGGAAGCCAGCAGTCCGTCCCGGGTGATCCCGGCATTGTTGACCAGGATATCCACTCCTCCAAATTCGGATAGTATGGCTGCCACTACGGTAGGCACCTGGTCCGGATCTGCTACGTTGCAGGCATAGGCCACAGCCTTTCCGCCCCATTGAGCAGCTTCCTCACAGACTGCCCGGGCCGCTGTTTCTCCGCCGTTATAGATCACAGCGATATCCGCGCCTTCCGCAGCCAGAGCCAAAGCAATGGCTCGGCCGATCCCTCTGGACCCTCCCGTGATCAGGGCTGTCTTACCTTTCAACATATCCTTGCTCCTCTTTCCATTTTTCCAGACCTTCTGCAGAATCCACAGAGATCACTCGGGCTTCCGGTGCGATTCTGGACACGAAACCGCTCAACGCTTTGCCGGGCCCCGCTTCCACGAAGCAGTCGATCCCCCGGCAGATCATATTACGGATACTGTCTTCCCAAAGAACCGGATGATTGATCTGATTCGTTAGATGCTCCGCCGCATTCTTCCCATAGATCTTTCCCGTGTCATTGGCGTAGACCGGTATCAACGGATCCCGAAATACCACCTGCTTCAGCTCGGCTTCCATCTTTGCGGCAGCTTCATCCATAAACGGAGAGTGGAATCCGCCGCTGACGGGAAGCGGAATGCTTCGCCCTTTTGCTTCTTTGATCTTCTCCTGAAGATACTGGATGTCTTCCGGTGAACCGGCTACCACAAGCTGTCCCGGGCAATTGTAGTTGACGGGGTACAGCGTTCTTCCCAGACAGAGGGCTTCCACGGCTTCATTTTCCATCCGAAGTACCGCAAGCATCGCGCCGGGTTTTTTTGCGGCGGCATCAGCCATGAAAGACGCTCTTTTCTGAACCAGGCCGAACCCCTCTTCCGGTGTATAGTATCCCGCAAAGGCAAGGGCTGCCAGTTCACCCAGGGAAAAGCCCGCAGCAGCTGAGGGCTGCATCCCGGCTTCTTTGGCCGCTGCGGCCGCGGCCAGGTCCACCGCATAGACCGCCGGTTGTGTGTTTTCTGTTTTCGACAGGTCCTCGACGCTTCCGTTGAAACAGAGGTCCAGCAGATCACTGCGCTGTTCATTCAGGCGGTCCAGGACATCTCTGGCCGCCGGGCTGTATTCGTACAGCGCTTTTCCCATACCGGTATACTGAGCGCCCTGTCCGCTGAATAAAAATCCTATTCCAGCCATCGGGTACTCCCTTTCAGCAGGGCCTCGGCTTCCCGGGCGATCGAATGGACGATCTCCGCGGCCGATTCCTCATTCTTAAGCATGCCGGCCACCTGTCCGGCCATAAAATATCCTTCCGCTTCCGAGCCTTCCGTCACAGCTTTCCGAAGGCCGCCGGCCCGCAGCGCTGTGAGCGCTTCATCGTCAACGCTGCTGTCATATTCCGATTCGGCATATCGCCGGGTCATGGGGCTTTTCAGCGCTCGAATCGGATGGCCCGACCGCCGGCCTGTAACGATGGTGGCCGTATCGGAAGCTCTGATCAATTTGTTTCTGTAATTTTCATGGATGTCGCACTCCCGGGCCATCAGAAAACGGGTGCCCAGCTGCACACCGGAAGCGCCCAGCATCAGACAGGCGGCCAGGGCTCTTCCGTCAGCGATACCGCCGGCGGCTACCACAGGGATCCGAAGCGCGTCACAGACCTGAGGCACCAGAACCATCGTGGACAGATCGCCCACATGGCCGCCGGATTCTCCGCCCTCGGCGATCACAGCCGATGCGCCGATGCGTTCCATCAACCGGGCAAAGGCCACAGACGCCACCACCGGAATCACTTTAATGCCTGCAGTTCGCCAATTTTCCATATATTTGGCCGGATTGCCCGCCCCCGTCGTCACCACGGGAACGCTTTCTTCGATCAGGACTTGCGCCATCTCTCCAGCGGAAGGACTCATGAGCATGATGTTGACGCCAAAGGGTTTATCCGTGAGCGATCTGGTCTTTCTGATCTCTGTTCGCAGCCATTCACTGTCGGTATTCATCGCAGAAATAATACCCAGACCTCCGGCTTCGGAAACCGCAGCAGCGAGCTTTGCATTGGCGATCCACGCCATGCCTCCCTGAAATACGGGGTATTGAATGCCCAGCAGGGCAGAAATTTCAGAACGCAGCATCCGGACCTCCTACACCAATTTTGTAATGGCGTCGATCACATCCTGGACCGTCTTCAGTTCTTCTGTGATCTTCAATTCGATCTCAAACGCCTCTTCCAAGTTCATCACGATTTCCACCGTGTCCAGCGAATCCAGTTTCAGTTCTTCAAAGCTTTGTGTCACATCGATCTCTTCGGGGGCACAATCCTTGTACTGCGCCAGAACTTCGATTACTTTTTCTTTTATCATGGTTTTTTCCTCCTGATAATCTGATTTGTTCAGTCTTTCGACCATTTTATAATGCAAGCTCCCGTGGTGAGTCCTGCGCCGAAAGCGCTCATCACCAAAAGCTGTCCTGCCCTGATCGTCCCGGATTTTCGAGCTTCATCCAGCAAGATGGCAATGCTGGCCGCAGACGTATTTCCGGTACCGCGGATGTTGTTCAGAAATTTTTCAGCCGGGATCGGCAGCTTTTTTGATGCTGCGTCCAGGATGCGCAAATTTGCCTGGTGAGGCAGCACGTAATCCACTTCCTCCGCCGAGACATTCGCAGCCTCCATCACATGAAGAATATCCCGCACCATGGCGTTGACGGCGAACTTGTAGATTTCCTGTCCATCCATGTGCAGATAAACATCCCCTGATTTGGGAAGCGCATAGGGACAATTCCCGGCCGGCCGCTTCATGAACAAAGGCTCTGCCCGGCCCACTGCGCCGATGGATATGGCAAGCAGATCGGCCCCTTCTTCCAGAACCACAGCCCCGGCGCCGTCTCCGAACAGAACGCTCACGTCCCGCTTCGTCCAGTCTACAGTGCTGCTCATGGACTCGGCGGCGATGAGCAGAATGCGCTCGGCCTTGCCCGATCCGATGAGTGCCTGAGCCATATCCAACCCGTACAGGAAGCCGGAGCAGGCAGCGCCGATATCCAGGGCCGGACAGGTTCCGCCCAGCTCCTGCTGCACCATGCAGGCCAGGGAGGGCGTGGCATAATCCGGACTGACGGTGGCGCAGAGAATGTAATCTATCTCCTCGATGGTTCGACCCGCATCTTTTAATGCCTCCGCTCCGGCTTCTGCAGCGATGGGCGTCAGCCCGTTTTCGCAGATGTGTCTGGATTCGATACCGGTGCGACTGAATATCCATTCGTGACTGGTGTCCAGTATTTTGCTCAAGTCGTGGTTCGTAATGCTCAAGGAAGGAAGGCAGCTGCCTGTTCCCGTAATTTTTATACTCATGGCTTTTCCTTCAACAGTCTTTTTTCAAAAAATCCGTTCATTTTCAACATCGCGGTGTATAAGGCTTCTTTCTCATCCTCCCGCAATCCGGCAGCGATGTTGCTCACCAGTTTTTTATGAAAAAACCGATGTACCCGGTCCATCTGCATCCCTTTATCCGTAAGCCTCACGTAGACTCTGCGGCCGTCGGCCTCGTCCCGTACTTTGGTTACGTAGCCCTTCTTGACCAGCTTATTGATCGCCACTGTCACCGAAGGCAGGGTAATGCGCAAATCCTCGGCGATGTCGCTGATCGTGCGCCCTTTGTCCTGATCCTCCGCTGCGGATTCCAGAATATGAACTTCGCTGACCGACAGATCATGTCCTGTCCGCTTGATCGATATCTCCTCGATCTTTGTGATGATTTTAAATGTATCCACCAGAATGTCGTTGAGCTCTTTGTTGAACGAATCCATGTATTCCTCCCGTTCCGGGTGATCCGCGATTTAATTAGTTTATCTAATTAGTTTATATAAGCATTATACACCGCCGTCCTTCTCTGTCAACAAAAAAATAGGAGCTATATTTTGTACAGCTCCCACCGGCAGTCCTGAATCAAGTATTTTAGTTGATAGCGGCGTTGAACGCCGCCTACTGCGCTCTGACAATCGTACAGCAGTGTTCGGATCCCTGCAATACGTCGTTCCTCTACCAAAAAGATCCGCTCCACCTGCACCTCCCGATCCGTTCCGTCTTCTTCCCGAAATCGAAATTTATAGGGAAGCGGTCGGCCGGTTCCCTTGAACACGGCCACAGCATCCACCGGCTTTGCCACGATTTTCATGGTCCATATCCTCCCATCGTAAGAAATTGCCCCTCGTTGACGCCGCCCTCCATGGACTTGAGCGTCGTATTGACGAACACGCCCCGCATGATAGCGCCGTCTCCGTATCGCTGCCGGATCCGATCGACCCACATGTCGGTGGACCGAAGGTCCGAAGCTTTTTCACTGTCGAAAAAGGAGATCTGCTCCTGATCGGTGCGGCTCAGCGATCCCAGACCCACGCCCAGCTGCCGAATCGGCTCTCCCAGCCAGCATTCCTCCATCAATGCCGCAGCTGCCCGGTAGATTTCCGACGTTTGGTCTGTATAAAAATACAGCTGACGCTGGTGCTGACGACTGATAAAAGCATCGGTCCGAAGCCACACAGACACCAGAGAAGCCCGGGCGTCCAAAGCTCTGAGCCGAGCTCCGGCACGCTCGCACAAGCTTAAAAGATAAGCCAGAAGTTCCCGGCGATCCGTCACATCGTAAAAAACAGTCATGCTGTTTCCGATGCCCTTTTGCACGATCCGGTCGTTGGGCACCACCGGGGAGGAGTCGATGCCATTGGCATACTGCCCGATTCGCTCTCCGTGGCTTTTGAACATGGCCCGAAGCTGATGCCGGTCCATAGCCGCAAGTTCGCCGATGGTCCGGATGTTGATCCTCGCCAGGCGGGCCGCAGTGGCCCGCCCCACCATAAAAAGCTCTGCAACCGGCAAGGGCCACATTTTCGATTCGATCTCTTCCGGAAACAGCGTATGGATTCGATCGGGCTTTTCCAGCTCCGAAGCCATTTTCGCCAACAGCTTATTGCAGGAGATTCCGATATTTACCGTAAAACCCAGTTCCCGGCGCATTCGTTCCCGGATACGCTCCGCCAGGGCCAGAGGATCCCCGAAGCGATGTGCAGAAGCGGTATAATCCACAAAGCATTCGTCGATGCTGTAACGCTGGATCAGCGGACTGTATTGCCTCAATATTCCGTACATGGCGTCGCTGCAATTCATGTACAGATCGTAGTCCGGCGGAACCACCAGAAGCTTCGGGTATTTCTGCCGGGCTTCGAAAAGGCTTTCTCCTGTTTTTATTCCGACTTTTTTTGCAGGGATCGATTTGGCCAGCACGATGCCGTGACGGCTGGCCTGACTTCCACCCACCACGGAGGGCACCGTGCGCAAATCAAGTGTGCCGCCCCGCTCCAACAGGGCGGCGGCGCTCCAGCTTAAATAGGCCGAATTGGCGTCGATGTGGAAAATGATCATTTGATTCCCTCCGCTGCAGCCTCATTATAGCGAACATATGTTCTTTTTTCAAGCAGAAAATAAGCGCTTGTCGTAAAAAGCGCTTTCTTTTATTTTTCACCTTTTTGAAAAGGTTTCCCCGCTTCAAAGAGTACTGCGTCGAAAAGCATCAGCACCGATTGAATGCCCAAAAGGGCCCCCGTGGCGATCAACAGCCGCTCGATGGGGATCCGATCGGCCAGAGGTCCGAAAATCAGCATGGCAAGGGGCATCAGCGAACTGGAAAGCATTCCCAAAACGCCGAAAACTCTACCCATATAGTCTCCGTCCACTTTTTCCTGCAGCAATACGGTAAAGGGAGTCTGAAACATCAGCATGGCCAGCCCGAGAATGCCCATCAGCACAGAATACACTACAAATGACATCGGCCAGCCTAGGGCAAAGGTACAGCCGGCGGTCACCAGGCTAGACACGGCGATGGTGTGCAGGCGATTGGAAAATCCTCCCCACGCAGCGATGAAAAGCCCTCCGGCCATCATACCCAGGGAAAAGGTGACTTCGATCACCGTCAGCCGCCACACATCGGGACCAAAGCTGCGCGCCACCTGCAACGGTGTCAGAAAAGCCAGGGGCGCGATCAGGATAAAGTAGACGGCACAGTGGATAAAGCTCCGCTTGACGAAGCCGTTGCCGCCGATATAGCGAAATCCCTCCTGAAGATCCTTCCAATAACTGGTCTGTTCCAGGTGGAAAGCTTTGGCATGGGCCGGCACTCTCAGGAAAAGCAGAAGAATAACGATAGCAATGCCCGCCGTTCCCACATCGATCAAAAAAATCTTGTCCAGGGTAACGAGACTCATCAACGCGCCGCTGGCCACCGGGGAGGACAGCGTGATCAGAGACTGGATGCTCCCGTTGATTCCGTTGACGCGAAGCAATTGATCCGCCGGAACGATCTGAGGCAAAAAAGCATTGACGGCAGGCGTCTGCACGCCGGTGCCAAAGGATCGGATCCCCATGGCCAGGAACAGAAGCCAGAAGGATTCATGCCCGCCCAGAAGCAGCAGCGCAATGATCAGTGTGACCAAAGCGATGAGAGCGTCGGTAGCCACGATCAATTTTTTTCGGTCATACCGATCCGCCCATATGCCGGCAAAAGGCGAAACAAAGAACGCAGGTAAAAACCCGCAAACGATAGACAGGGTCATCATAACGCCCGACTGCGTTTCCAGGGTAATATGCCACAGAATGGCATACTGCACCAGCGTAGAGCCGAAAAGAGAGACGGTCTGACTGGTCAGGAATAATATCGTTTGCTTTTTCCACGCGTCGGTCAAATGCTGTCTGCTCCGCCATCGCTCCGGTCAGGACCGGTTCTTGCTCTTGACAAAATCTCTTGCGTTCTTGATGCCGCCGAATTCGGCGAACATCCGGCTGATCTTTTCATTTTCGATCTGCCTGGAATTCAAACCCTGGTAAACGGCTTCCTGCTGCAGTTTCTTGTAATTCTGCAGCCTTTCTTCCGAAAGAGTCCCTTCGCTGATGGCCCGGCGGACCCGGCAGCCCGGCTCCTCTTCGTGCCGGCAGTCGTTGAACCTGCATTCCAGTGCCAGTTCTTCGATATCGGCAAAGGTCGTGGACAGGTCTGCGCTTTCCACACCGATCTCCCGCATGCCCGGGGTGTCGATCAAAGCGCCGCCGGAAGGAAGCATTACCAGTTCCCGCCTTGTGGTGGAATGACGGCCTTTCCCGTCCTTGTCCACCGGCAGTGTCTCCAGTCGTTCCTGGCCCAGAAGCCGGTTGATCAGCGTGGATTTTCCCACACCGGAGGATCCGATAAAGGCCACGGTTTTGCCCGGGCCGATCCATTGCAGGATCTCCTCACAGCCTTGTCCGGATATCCCGGAGGACACAACGACGTCCACTCCGATGGCCACGTGTTCTGCGGCGGTCAACTGTGCGCCGGTGTCCTGATGCAAGTCCGATTTGGTCAAGATCACCACAGGCACCGCGCCGCTGTCCCAGGAAATGGCCAAATAGCGCTCCAACCGCTTCAGATTGAAATCCCGGGTCAGCGCCATACAGATGAAAACGGTGTCGATATTGACCGCTACGATCTGCGCTTCTTCGGTCTTTCCTGCCGCCTTCCGGATAAAAGCGCTTTTCCGGGGCAGGATCTGATGGATCGTTCCGTATCCGTCCCGGTCATCCGACTTATCCACCATTACAAAATCCCCGACTGCGGGAAAGTCCGAAGGCGTTGCGGAATGATGCCGCAGCTTCCCCGAGACCTGAGCAGTCAGTTCTCCTTGCCCTGTGATCACCCGATACAAACTCCTGTGCTGAAGGATCACCCGTCCCGGAATGAGTTCCGGAAGCGCGGCGGCCGCTTCAAGATATCGATCGGTCCATCCCCAGTTTGCATATTCATTCAATTCGCTCATCTATCGTTCTCCCTTGCGGGCTGGCTTCACTCCTCAAAAAACTGAAGTTTCAATCCGTTGGGATCCTGAATGTAAAAATATTTTGAACCGCCGCCCGTCGTAAAGGGACCGCTGTGGATCGCAATGCCTTTCCCTTTGACGAAATCCATCATATCTTCCACGGAATCCACGGCAAAACCCCAGGAAATGTCCGGCCCCACCTGAATATCTTTCTTGCTTTTATTGCAAATGAGTTCCAGTTTCGTTTCTCCTTCGCCCAGGAAGGCGATCTCGATTTCCGGACCGGCCGGGAAGCGGCTGCTCACTTGCCAACCAATCACTTCTTCGTAGAAATGAATGGATGCATCCAAATCTCTCACCATTAAAGTGCTCCATACAAATTTCATAAACCATGCTCCTCTCCAACTGCATAACGACGATTGGCTTTCTTCATTATTCCGGTATTTCTCCCACGCCCGACAGCACCAGGCGCGGACGATAAGGATATTGTTCAATCCCTTCCAGCGTCGTGACGCCGCTCAGGACCAACACAGTATCCAGGCCGCTTTCGATCCCTGCGATAATATCCGTATCCATCCGGTCTCCGATGATGACCGCTTCTGCCGAATGGATGCCCAGTATTTTCAATCCGGTGCGCATCATCAGGGGGTTCGGTTTGCCCACATAGTAGGCCATCTTACCCGTAGCCGCTTCAATAGGCGCCAGCAACGCCCGGCAAGCCGGGACGATCCCGCCTTCGTCGGGTCCGGTCAGGTCCGTATTGGTTCCGATCAGCTTGGCGCCGTTCATCACCAGTCGTACGGCCTGGGTAATGGTGTCATAGTTATAATTACTTCCCTCTCCGACGACCACATAATCCGGATTGATTTTATTCATAGTAATGCCTGCATCGTGCAAGGCATTGATCAAACCGGCTTCACCGATCACATAAGCGCTGCATCTCGGATTCTGGACGCTCAGGAACTTCGCTGTGGCAAGAGCGCTGGTATAAAAGTGTTCCGCGCCTACATCCATCCCCATGCGTTTCAATTTCTGCTGGAGTTCCTGAGGCGTAGAACTGCTGGAATTCGTCATAAAAAGAAATGTTTTTTCCTTTTGCCGCAGCCATTCCACAAATTCTTTCGCGCCCGGAAGCAATTTATTGCCGTGATAAATCACGCCATCCATATCGATAATAAATCCCTTTTTGCCTCTTACTGTTTCCATGAATCCCCGTTCCTTTCCCGTATGACTGACAGCGCTTTTTTAATTTCACTTTTCTCCTGATACATTTTCTCATCCGCCAGCCGGATCAACTCATCCATTTCGGAAGTGCGTTGATCTTCGCGCGCCACGATCCCATGGCTGACGCTGACCAGATATTTGCGGTTTTCTTCTTGATTGATCAACTCAAACTTTTCCACGATCCGGCCCCATATCAATTCTGCCCGGACCGGATCGATCCCCCGAAAAACGATCAGGAATTCGTCGCCGCCCAGCCGGACGGCCAGATCTTCTTTTCTGATCGTTTGACCCATAATGCGGGATACTGTCAGAATCAGTTCATCTCCGAGATCGTGTCCCAGCAAATCGTTGACCTGTTTCAGTCCGTTGATATCGACAAAGCACAGGCTGACTGGCTCCTTGCTTTTATCACTTTCCTGTAGCATACGCTGCAACGCCTCATAGCCGGCTCGCCGGTTGAGCAATCCGGTCAGCGGATCGTGTTCGGAAAAATATTTGACCCTGTAATATTGTCTCCTGTTCAAGAATATCACAAAGCCCACGACGCCGGAGATGAAAGCCAGCCAGATGAGCTGATAACCGTTTTTCTTGATGATGTTCTTCCATCTGATCAGCGGATCATGGCTGAAATAGTAGGCCGACTCGGAATCCGGGGGGACCGCCGATACGATGAACCACATCCTGTCAGCAGCTGCGATGCGTGTTTGTTCTGTACGACCGCCTCCGTGGGAAAAAATGTTTTCCAGGGAAACCGGCTGAAAGGTAAACAATCCGTTCTTCGTAACGACCTGCCCCGGTCCTTTTCGGATCATGGCCCATTCTTCGGGATAAAGCGCGCCGAACGTCCGGCTTTTTCGGTCATCGTACATAAAAGCCCATTCGTTATCCTGATTCCTGCAGGAAAACCAGTAGCCTTCATAGTTCAACAGCGCCACATAGCCGTTCGACGTTTTTGCCAACTCTTTAAAATCTTCCAGAACGTCACGAGCCAGATAGTTCAATATGAGAATCCCTGAAAAGGAGTGATCCGACTGATACAGCGGGACGGAAAACCGGATCATCGGCTTGATGGGCTGTTCCACTTCATCGTTTTCAATGTTCAGATCGAGCGGAGATACGTAGACAATCCCGGATGGCAGCTTCGCCGTTTCGCGGAAATAATACCGATCTGCCTTGTTTTGCAAGGCCTGGTCTTCCACGGCATACGCTTTTTCTCCGTCGAAATTGATCCGGATCCGCTCGTCTCCCAGACTGTCGATATAGCGAATCTGATCGTAGATCCCTCGGTGCAAAGAAAATTCTGTCCAATGGGTTACGATTTCCGAATGCCCTTTCGGATCTGCCAGAGCCGTTTCATAAATGTGATGGATGTAATGCAGATCACCGAGAATGCCGCCGATCTCTTTGCTTAACAATTCGTTTTCCAACCGGACCACACGGCTCTCGTTGGTTTGGATTTCATTTCTTGCGAAGGCTGCCATCTGATTTTCAATTACGAAAATGGCAATGCAGGACAACAGGAAAACGACCAGAAATCCTGCCAGAAAAAAACGGATCAGTTTTCGGTCCTGCTTCATTCCCGCCTTTGTCAAAGAAGCCTCACGCTTTTGTTCCATCCTGTATCCACATCCGCAATTATTTGCTTTACGCTTCTGCTTCGCTTTCGTATCGTCTCAGAAGCGTACAGATCTGACGAACGAACTCCTTGATCCGATACAGTTCGCTTTCCCGGCTCACGCGGCGCCAGGCGGCGCAATAGTCCATCAGCCAATATTCCAGCCTGCCCGCCAGATCGCAAGGCAGGCTCAATGGCGTTACGTTTTGCTCATATTCATATTTTTTCAGCATCAGGGCCAGCTCCTGCATCAAGGCCACGCCCCGGGCCGCCAGGTAGAACTCTCCGATTTCCCGGCGCATCTCCTGCCGGCAGGCGCTGGGATTGCGCTTCAATGCTTTAAGGATTTCTTCACAGCGCACCACTGCCTCCTTCAAACACAACTCCGGCGCCTGCATGATGATCCTGCGCGTCCGGTCATGCATCCATTCGTCCTTGCTGAGATAGGTCTGCCCCAGGATTTTCTGATCTCGAAAAAACACCAGCTTGCCAAAGGATATAATATCCTGATCGGCCAGGTCGCGCAAGAGGCCTGCAATGAGCCGGCTGGGGTCTTCGTATTCGATCAGCGAGATCACTTGTTCGATTTGGCGAAACTCCCGTTCGTCGTCCACATTCCAGCTCTGTGCGGCGCCGTAGATCATGCAGGGAACGGAAAGCGACGGCATGTTGATGTGTCCGCTGTCTCCCCATTCGGTGTTCAGAAATCCATCGGCCCCATACTTCTGTCCGAGCTCGGCCATCTCCCGTATGTTGACAAAGCTGAGGCCGTAGGCGTTCACCAGTCGGCTGTGCCCGGCTACACTTGGACACACGTACTGTTTCATATTTGCATCCCGGAAAAACCGAACTTTGCTTTCGAATTTTCCGTTGTCGTAGTTCCAGTTCAGGATCGTCACATCCACATACAGTTCGCCCAGACTCTCCGGATGCTCCAACAGCATGTCGCCCCAAATCATGACCTCTCGCCCCGTAGCCTGCAGGAAACCGACCAGTTTGTTCACATAGTTCACATACAAGCTTCCTTTTGAATTTTCTTGTGTATGTCCGGCGCTTTTCCCTTTCCCCAGATCAAAGGTCTCATCACAACAGATATTCACCTTTTTAGTTCGGAATAACGAAATGTACTGATCCAGAATCCCGGTGATCAAATCCAGGCTTTTGGGGTCCGACACGTTGATCGTATGATAGATCATTCGGTTGTGCCAGGTGAACACTTCTCCCGGATCCTTCTCGATCTCCCGATAACGTCCGAAGCTTTCCGAGCCCAGCAGGTTGTACAGATGACCAAATGTGGCGATGCAGGGAATCAGCTCGATGCCCCGCATGTGGCAATATCGGTCCAGTTCCAGGATCTCTTCGGAGATCAGCGGATCGGTCTGGGACCAAATTTCTTCGAATCCATCCAACAGAAAGCTGTCCTCTACATAGAGTTGCAGCTGATTGATCTTATAGAACGCCAGCTTGTCCACCAGATTTCGGAGCGTATCCATCGTGGGGATGCGCCCCCGGCTCACGTCCAAAAGATATCCCCGGTTGGAGAATGACGGCTCGTCGTCGATCTCCATACAGGCGATCTCGCCCTTATAGAGTTTGCACAGCTGGATCAATGTGACGGCGCCGTACAAAAATCCCCGGTTGGAAGAAGCCCAGATCGTGATTCCCTTCTCCGCCACCACCAGCCGGTACGCTTCTTCGCACAGCTCATTGTCCGGGTATTCAAAGGAAATGGAATGATGCTTGAGACTTTTTTCGCTCTGTCGATCTTTCTTGATCGGAAGCGCCACGGCAATGATTTTCTCGATCTCGTTCCGCAGGAATATTGCAGTCTGGAAATCCACATCATCCTGACGAATACTCAGGATAATGTCTGTTTCATGGTCTATGGAAAAAATACCTGTTCGCTTCGATATTTTTTGGGGAAGCGGTATCAGATGCATCGCGTTCTCCTTTCCGTTTCCGTCGGCTGCTATCTTTGACGTTCAGCAGCTATAATCTTCCGGCCGCGCCCCGATCCAGCACTGCGATGACATTGGGATGCAACTGCAGAATGGATGCGGGCAATTCCGGACAGATCGGCCCCCGGAGCGCGGCAGCGACCGCTTCGGCTTTATTTTCGCCGTTGGCCAACAACAGCAAAATCTTTGACTGCAAAATCGGCCGGACCCCCATAGTGATCGCCTCTGTGGGCACTTCTTCCATGGACTGGAAATACCGGGCATTGGATTCGATCGTGGTCTCATCCAGAATCACTTTATGAGTGTTTGGACAGAAGTGCGCATTCGGCTCGTTGAACCCGATATGCCCGTTTACGCCGATACCCAGGATCTGAAGGTCGATCCCGCCGTGTAGCGCAATATCCGCATCATAGCGGTGACATTCCGAGTCCGCATCTTCGGCCATGCCGTTGGGAATATGGATGCGATCGGATTTGGCATTGATGTGGTCAAAGAAATTTTCCCTCATGTAATATGAATAGCTCTGATCGCTGGCCGGAGACAGACCGCAATACTCATCCAAATTAAAGAAGCTTGCCTCAGAAAAATCCAGTTCTTCGTTTTTATAGGCTTTCACGAGTTCCCGATACAGCCCCAAAGGCGTTCCGCCGGTAGCGCAGCCCAGTACGCAATCCGGATGCAGAAGGAGCTGGCTTTTCACGACGGATGCCGCGGCCTTGCTCATTTCTTCGTAGCTGTCTTTTATGATGATCCTCATTCCATTCCTCCTGAATACTGGTCAGTAAACCTGCTGACCCTCCACAAAAACTGTCTGGATATTCAACTGTTCATCAAAGATCAGGATATCGGCGTCCTTGCCCGGACGGATGCTGCCTTTGGCCTGATCCAGCCCCAACAGACGGGCCGGGTTGAGGCTGGCCAGGTTGACCGCCTCCCACACTGCAAGATCCGTATGCGCCAGCATGTTGCGCACAGCCTGATTCATCTGAAGAATGCTGCCGGCCAGCGTACCGTCCTCCAAATGTGCCGTCTTTTCATCCACGATGACTTTGCGTCCGCCGAGTTCCCATACACCGGGCTGCATGCCGGCAGCTCTCATGGCATCCGTCACTAAAATCATGCGCTGTCGCCCGGACGCGCCCAACAACAGGGGAAACATGGCAGGATGAACGTGACGGGTATCGGCGATCAGCTCGAAAAAAATACCGCTGTTCAAGATGGCGACCACAGGACCCGGGCGCCGGTGATGGATAGGCGGCATGGCATTGAACAGATGCGTTGCGCCGGAAATGCCTGCCTTGATAGCTGCGGCCGCTGTTTCGTAATCAGCTTCTGTATGTCCCATAGAGAGCACGATATTCGTCCGGTCCTTCATCTGCCTGAGCCAGGAAAATTCGGGGTCCGTCTCCGGTGCCACGGTGATGATCCGAAGAACATCCTGATAGTGAATGATCCGGTCCAACTCCGGTTTTTTCACATATTCCTTCCTGTGAGCGCCTGCATAATGAGGATTGATAAAAGGACCCTCTAAATGCGCGCCCAGGATCCGCGCGCCCAGGGGCGGCTGTGTCATGGCTGTCCGAATGCTGTCAAGCGCCCGGGTGATGTGCCCCCATCCCATAGAAATGGTGGTGGGAAGAAATCCCGTGACACCGCTGCGCGCCACGGAACAGGCGATTTCCTGCAACTCCGACACTCGGCTGTCCATCGTATCTCTTCCGCCCGCGCCGTGGGTGTGGATATCGATGAACCCGGGGGAAACATAATTTCCCTCGGCGTCGATGATCTCCATGTCCGGCGCCGCATACCGTCGAAAAAAGTCCTTTTCGTCTGCAACGGACAAGATGGTGTCTCCAAAGATCAAAACACTGTCGGACAGGATTCCGTGTTCCAGTACGATCCTGCCGCCTTTGATACATCGGATTCTGCCTTTTACCATGTCTGTTCACCTCCTGTTTTTACCGGGGAAACAGCTTTCGTGTACTGTTACTCTACCACATACGGACAGAATGATAAAGGCAGTCTGTGCTTTCTAGCGTCGTTCGGCCTCGGCTGCCAGTTGACGGAGCAGCTTGCAATTGCCCGGTCCCAGGCATTGCCACAGCTCCGAAGCGGACTTTTGGGATGTCAAATAATCGTCGATGATCTTTCCGTCCTTCATCTCGATCACCCGGTCGGATTTCTCTGCGATGTGTCTGTCGTGGGTGACGATCGTAAAGGCGGTTCCACTCTCCTGATTGATTTTGCGAAGCAATTCATAGACCTGCTCGGTGGAATCGGAATCCAGATTTCCCGTAGGCTCGTCAGCCAGCACCAGCTTGGGGTCGTTGATCAGCGCTCGGGCGATGGCAACCCGTTGCTGCTGGCCGCCGGAAAGATTATTGGCCGGGTTGTGGATCCGATCCTGAAGACCGACGATTTCCAAGAGCTCCTTTGCCCTGTTTTCTCTATGCCTGTCTGCCACGCCACTCTGGATCCAAGTGGGGATCAGAACATTTTCCAGCGCAGTGAAATCAGTCAGCAGGTAGTGGAACTGAAAAATGAACCCGATGGTCTTGTTTCGAAAAGATGCCACTTGATCATCGTCCACGGAGGACAGGTCCAGCCCGTCGATCACCACGCTGCCCCGAGTGGGTTGATCCAGCGCGCCCAGCATATTCAGCAACGTGCTCTTGCCGGAGCCGGACTGTCCGATGATACTGGAAAACTCTCCCTTGTTGAGGGATAAGCTCACCCCGTCCAGCGCCCGTGTCACAACCGTCGTTCCATATTCTTTATAAAGTTCTCTGGCTTGGACCAAAATCGAATTATCCATTTTTGATCGCCTCCATGGGATTCATTTCCGCCGAGCGCCGGGCAGGGATCACCGAAGCCAGGGTGCTGGCTGCAACAGCGATCAACGCAACGCCGGCGATTTGCGCGAAATTGTAGTTGATGGTAAGGCTCCCCGCAAAGCGATTGAAGAAAAACAGCAGTAAAACCCCCAGAACGATGCCGACTGCGGCGCCCGCCACCCCCAGGATCAGACCCTGATATACGAAGATCCGGCGAGCGCTTTTTTTTGTAACACCCATGGCCTTCATGATTCCGATCTCTTTCGACTTCTGAACGACGGATACCGCCAGAACACTGGAAATGCCAAAGGTGATGGACAGGATCACAAAAAACTGGATCGTGTACGAAGAACTGCCCTGGCTGGACAGCGCGCTCAGAAGCTGCGCGTTCTGATCCTTCCAGTTTTGTATCCGCACATCGCTGATCAGGCCGGACCACTCCCGGGCGATCAAATCCGCATCGAAGGGCTTTCTCACTTGGATCTCCAACTCCGATACGCCGTTTCCGATATTAAACAACTTCTGAGCCCGGCTTAAATCCATAAAGATCAGCGAAGCGTTGACCGCTTCGCTCTCCAGGTCGAAAATCCCGCCCACCAGCAGTCTGGTGCTTTCACCGCTGGGTACCAGAATGTTCAGCGCGTCTCCCACTGCCAGATCCAGATCATGTGCGAGGTCTGTTCCGATCAGCACGTAGCTTCCGTCCAAAGAAGGAGAACCCTCCGTTAAACGGCCGGACACCTCATAGATCGCATCCGCTTTCTGCAGATCGACACCTTTCATCTGTACCGACCGATCCTTGCCGCCGCTGCGAAGAAAAGCAGTGCCCTGAACGGAAGGCGACAGCGCAGTGATGCGGGGATCATCGGCCAGCAGGCGACTGATCTGCGTCCAGTTGTCCAAGCTCCTCACCACGTTCGTGTCATTGCCCCGGAGCAGGATCTGCCCCTCTTTTTCAGGCTCCTCCAGACGCCTGGTAATAAGATCCTGAGGCGCGCGGAGGGTAATGTGGGCGCTGTTCCCGATGGTCTGATCTACCAAACTGGCCTGAAGGCTGGTGATCAGCAACCCCAAAAAAATCATCACGGCTACACCGATAGCGATGCCGGAAGCGATAAAAACGGTCTGGGCGCGCCCTCCCCGCATAAAGCGAAGGGCAATTTTCAGTTCAAAAAGCATCGAGGCCCTCTCTTCGGATCAAATGGTACCCGAACTCTCATTGATATCACCGGGAAGCTCAATGGTTTGACCTTCTTCCAGACCCCGGATGACCACCACATCGGATCCGGATCCCCGGATCACATCCACCTGCTTGCGCTGATAGGCGGCGCCGCTCTGCAGCAAAACGTATTCCTGTTCATCCGACTCAATGATGTAAGCGGCAGGAACGACAACGGCATCTCGAACCTGCAGTAAAATGATGTCGATGTTCACCGAAAGTCCGGAGGCTTGATACGGAAAATCTTCAGGAATGGAGATCATCACCTCGAAGGTCCCCGTGCCCGGATTGATCGCAGGAGTGATGCGCGCGATCCGGCCGGTCATTGCACCCATGCGCCCGTCTCCCACAGAAATCGTCACTTCTTTTTCTTTGTCGATATACGGAAAATACTTCTCGTCCAATTCCGTAGTCACATAATATCCGCCTTGCTTGCCGATACGCCCCAACACCTTTCCGGGCTCAACCCGGTCCCGGGGATTGACATAGGACTGGAGCAAAATGGCATCCCACGGAGCTGCGATCTCGTATTTGCCGGCTTTGCCTTCTGCCTTTTCGTACTGCGCCTTTGCCGCATCCAGATCCGCCTGGGCGGAAAGGCGCTGAGAGCCGCCTGCGCTCATGGACGAGGCCCGCAAACTGGCCGCGCTCCACTGCGCGTAAGCTGAGTCCATCTGAACCTGCTTCAAACTAAGGTCATTTTGAGATATGGCGCCCTCGCCGTACAACGTCTGCGCATCCCGATATTCCTTCGCGGCCTGCTCCTTAAGAGAACTCCGGTAGCTCAGCTCCGCGACTGCTGCGGGGTAATCCACAGAAATCAGCTGATCGTAGTTTGCCCGGGCATTTTCGTATGCCGCCAGGGCGCTGTCCAGATCCAACTGATTGTCCGGACTCCCGATGGAGAGCAGGATCGCGCCGGCGGTGACCGCATCGCCGGCCTGGGCGTAAAACGCCTCCACCGTTCCGGACACTTCCGCAACGAGATCCGTTTCCTCTTCCAACTTCAAGACGCCGGAAGCGACGACCGTTTCCGAATAATCCCGGGCGGTCACCCGAAGCTGCATTTTTTCACCCGGATCCTTCCCCCATACAAAAATGACCGCGACCACCATCAAAATGATCCCGGCGGCGAACATATATTTTCTCTTCTTCGTTTTCAGCACTGCAGCCCGGATCCCCGCCGTACGACGCGCCCATTCTTCCCTGGTCAGTGAAAGCAGTTTTTTCATGAGTTCCTCCGATTTGAAAGCAGCTGTTTTTGTACATTATCATCATTCCTGTCGCCATTCTGAACCTTAGCGCCATTATATCTTATCCTCTATTGAAAAGTGAATCGGTTTCTTGTCGGAAAATTATAATTGAACGGTAATTTACCAACCCTGTGAGCGAACGTAAAAAAATGGTATTTCTTGAACTGCCCGCAAATCATGATATAATATGAGTCATCAATATCCGGGAAGCACATTTTCGTTCCCGGAGGCAATCAAACGGAGGAATATTCATATGAGAAAAATCATTGCATCCACGCTTGTTCTCCTTCTGATCCTGAGCAGCTTTGCGGGCTGCGGCGGTGGCGGAGACAGCACAGAAAACATTATCAAGGTCGGCGTTTTCGAACCGGTCACCGGCGAAAACGGGGGTGGCGGCTTCCAGGAAGTCCTGGGCATCCGCTATGCAAATACCGTCTATCCCACCGTTGAGATCGGCGGCGAAACATACACCGTTCAGTTGGTGGAAGTCGACAACAAATCCGATAAAACCGAAGCTGTCACGGCTGCCCAAAGATTGATCAGCGAAGGTGTTTCCGCAGTGATCGGATCCTACGGCTCCGGAGTATCCATCGCAGCCGGCGCCATTTTTGCCGAAGCCCAGGTACCGGCAGTCGGAGCTTCCTGCACCAATCCCCAGGTGACCGCCGGAAACGATTACTATTTCCGCGTCTGCTTCCTGGATCCGTTCCAGGGCACCGTTATGGCCAACTATGCCTTCCAAAACGGCGCCCAGACCGCTGCGGTCATCACTCAGCTGGGTGACGACTATTCGTCAGGGCTCGGCTCCTATTTCGTGCAGGCGTTCAACGAACTGGCCGGAGAAGGCGCTGTGGTTTCCGAACAGCAGTTCCAGACCAATCAAACCGACTTCAAAGCGCTCCTGACGAATATCAAGGCGGAAAATCCTGACGTGATCTTTGCGCCCTCTTCCATCACCACGGCGCCGCTGATCATCAAGCAGGCCAGAGAATTGGGCATCACCTGCCCCATCATGGGCGGCGACACCTGGGAAAACGCCACCATCATCGAAAATGCCGGCGCGGATGCGGAAGGCATCGTTCTGTCGACATTCTTTGACGAAGCAGAACCGGCAACGGACGAAGCAGCTTCCTTTATCTCCGGATTCAAAGCTTATCTGGTGGAAAACAACCAGGATGAGATCATTCCCGCCGTTGCAGCGTTGGGCTACGATGCCTATCTCACGGTGCTGGAAGCGATCCGTCAGGCGGATTCCGCTGACAGCGTCGCCATTCGGGACGCCCTTCCCGGCATTTCCATCGAAGGTGTCACAGGCGCCATTTCCTTCGACGCCAACGGAGATGCCAACAAAGATATGGCTTTCATCAAAACCGTTCAAGACGGACAGTTCAAATTCCTGATGAACGTATCCGTCGAATAATCCGACTCTTTACGCATGTGGGCGGGAGGTCACAGCTCCCGCCCCTTTCTTGCGGCTATAAACCCAAACGCAACAAAGGAGTTTCTTCATGAGCGGTATCACTCTACTGCAGCACGGGCTGACCGGGATATCTCTGGGCGGCGCTTATGCGCTGATCGCCATCGGGTACACCATGGTGTACGGAATCCTGCGTCTGATCAATTTTGCCCACGGCGATATTTTTATGATGGCGGGCTATTTTATGATCTTTGCCGTGGCCTCGATGCCTTGGTATCTGGCCATCCCTCTGGTCATGTTCCTGACGGTCCTGCTGGGCGTGACCATCGAGCGCGTCGCTTATAAACCTCTGCGCAGCGCGCCCAGAATGTCCATCATGATCTCCGCCATCGGCGTATCCTATCTGCTGCAGAACCTGGCCACCTATCTCTTCACAGCATTGCCCCGGGGCTATCCGGAAATACCGTTTCTCAAGAAAAGTTTTCACGTGGGAGAACTGTCGGCTTCTCTGGTCACCCTCATTACCCCCTTTTTGACCATTTTGTTGACATTTTTGCTGATGTCGCTGATCAACCATACCAAACTGGGCATGGCCATGCGGGCGGTTTCCAAAGACTACGAAACTTCTCAGCTAATGGGGATCAAGATCAACAGAGTGATCAGCGCCACCTTTGCCATCGGTTCGCTTCTGGCCTTTGTCGGTTCCGTCCTATACTTCACGGACCGCATGACGGTTTTCCCCTTCAGCGGCACGCTTCCGGGACTGAAATGCTTTGTTGCGGCCGTGCTGGGCGGCATCGGAAGCATTCCCGGTGCCGTGATCGGCGGCTTTATTCTGGGCATCGGAGAGACCGCTCTGGTCGCCTTGGGCTATTCGACATTCAGCGACGCGTTCACCTTCGCCATTCTCATCGTGATGCTTCTGTTCCGGCCTACGGGACTCTTCGGAGAGAAAGTGACGGATAAAGTATGAAGACTCTGGACAGAAAAGCAAATTACATCCTGTCGGCGATCCTCGCGGGCATTGCCATCCTGGTTCTGTTTTATATGGACAGCAACCGTGCAACGTACAGTTATCCGCTGGCGATCCTCCAGCGCAGCGCGATCTATGCGGTCGTCGCAGTCGCCATGAACCTGCTGACCGGTTTTACCGGCCTGTTCTCCCTGGGACAAGCCGGATTTATGGCCATCGGCGCATACACTGTCGCCATCCTCACCATCCCCGTAGAGCTGCGGCCTGACGTCTATTATATCAACGGGATCGCAGAGCCTCTCGCTCAGGCTTCCGCTCCGCTTTGGGCGGCGTTGGTCCTGGGAGGCTTGCTGGCTGCATTTATGGGCTTTCTGATCGGCTATCCCGTTCTGCGCCTTAAAAGCGATTACCTGGCCATTGCGACTCTGGGCTTTTCAGAGATCATCCGGGCCTTTATCGCCGCGCCCCTGCTCGACCGGGTCACCAACGGTTCCTACGGGCTCAAAAGCATCCCGGGCTTCTCGTCCACGCTCATCTCCTTTTTCGTCGCAGCCCTTTGCATCTTTCTGATGGTTCTGGTGATTCGATCTTCTTACGGTCGCGCATTCAAGGCCATCCGGGAAGACGAGGTCGCTGCGGAATCCATGGGCATCAATCTGTTCAAGCATAAACAGATGGCCTTTGTCATCAGTTGCTTTTTTACCGGGATCAGCGGAGGCATGCTGGCGGTCTTTATGCGCTCCATCGACTCCAAGACTTTTCAGATCGGTCTTACATACGACATCCTTCTGATCGTCGTTTTGGGCGGGATCGGCAGCATCACCGGCAGCATATTGGGATCCTTTCTGATGACTGCCGGCCGGGAGTGGCTTCGCTTTTTCGATGACCCGCTGGTGATCGGCGGATTCAATGTGCCGCTGTTCCGAAGCGGCTTCCGCATGGTCATTTTCTCGCTGATTCTCATGACCGTCGTGCTCTATTACCGCAAAGGACTTCTGGGCAATCGCGAATTTTCATGGAATGGCATCTATGCCTTCCTCCAGCGCCTGAGCCAAAGACTCAAAAGGCAGAAGGTCTCCAAGGAGGTGGGAAAAGATGACTGAGACAGTATTGAAACTGAACGATATTACCATGCAATTTGGGGGCGTGGTGGCAGTCAACGGTTTTTCCATGGAAGTCAACCGAGGCGAAATCGTCGCGATCATCGGACCTAACGGCGCCGGAAAAACCACTGCATTCAACGTGATCACAGGCGTGTACGCGCCAACCAACGGCTCTGTGGAGCTCCACGGAGAAACGATCATCAGCAACTATCCGCAGGGGAAGATGCGCAAATTGTATGCGGGGGAGAACAACGGAGTTTATGAACAACTCATCCGCAAGACCCCTGATAAAATAACAAAGCTGGGCATCGCGCGGACATTCCAGAATATTCGTCTCTTCAAGAACCTTACGGTTTTTGAAAACGTGCTGATCGCCAAGCATATGAACATCCAGTCCAACCTGCTCTCCGCGGCCTTTATGCTGAACCGGAAGGAAGAGCAAAAAATGCGACGGGAAACCGACGAGCTTCTGAACATCCTGGATCTGTCCGACGTGCGAAATGAGATTTCAAGTTCTCTCCCGTACGGGAAGCAGCGGCGTCTGGAGATCGCCAGAGCATTGGCTACCGAACCCAGCCTTTTGCTGTTGGACGAACCGGCAGCAGGGATGAATCCACAAGAAACCAATGAATTGACTCGCTTTATCCATCGACTCAAAGACGATTTCCATCTGACTGTCCTGATGATCGAACATCACATGAACCTGGTCATGGAAATCTCCGATCGGATCTACGTACTGGATTTTGGAAAACTGATCGCATCAGGAACTCCGGAGGACGTCCAAAACGATCAGCGGGTGATCGACGCGTATTTGGGGGTGACTGAAGATGAACAATGACCGTTGCCTGACATTGACCGATCTGCAAGTGGATTATGGTGGGATCCATGCCGTCAAGGGGATCTCCATCGAAGTGCCCCGAGGGAAGATCGTCACATTGATCGGCTCCAACGGAGCCGGCAAAAGCACCACTCTGCGGACCATTGCCGGTGTTGTGAAAGCCAGCGCAGGTTCCATCGAGTTCGAAGGGACCCAGCTGATCGGGAAAAACCCCGACGACATCGTTTCCATGGGCATTACGCTGGTCCCGGAAGGACGACGGGTCTTTGCCAACCTCACTGTTTTGGAAAACCTCAAGATCGGGGCTTATATCCACAGCCACAAGCTGGACGACGACTTGGAGCGGATCTACGGACTCTTCCCCAGGCTGAAAGAGCGAGACTGGCAGCTGGCAGGAACACTGTCCGGCGGAGAACAGCAGATGCTGGCGGTGGGAAGAGCCCTGATGAGCCGGCCCAAACTCTTGATGATGGACGAACCCTCCCTGGGATTGGCGCCTTTGATCGTCAAAGACATTTTCGACATCATTCGCACGATCAACAAAGAAGGTATCACGGTCTTGCTCATCGAACAAAACGCCAACCACGCTTTAAAGATCGCCGACTGGGCCTACGTAATGGAAACAGGCACGATCACAATGCAGGGTTCCGGAGAAGAATTGCTGGCCAAAGACAGCATCAAAGAAGCTTACCTGGGGAAAAAGAAACAATAGTACTGCAAATGCAAAGCCGTCGCCGGTGTTCCGGCAACGGCTTTTTTAATAAACACACCCTGCATACGGAGGACTATCCCCTCTTTAAAAATGCAGTACAACAATGCATGGCGCCCCAGCCCTTCAGCACCTCCGAAAAATCTACGGGAATGACTTTGATGCCGTTCTTCTCGAGTACCTCTCTGGATTTGGGATTGTTGTCGCATTGAACGACCGTGCCCGACTCAATGGCCACAAAATTCACGGCGGCACCCAGCTTGGATTCTTCCATGGAGGGACACTCAAGAATCCTAAAGCCCGTTTTCTTCAGAAAATCCACGATATCGTAAGGAACTTGCGGTGCATAGATCATCGCCGTGTCTTCGCTGGCGAAATTCAGCAAGCCGTCGATATGTGCATGTCCGTAAGGGATCGTCATATGCAAGATGTTCTCCACACCCATCCGCTTCATTTCGAACATCATTTGCTCCACGCCGGCCCGATTGGCTCTGGCTCCGGAGGACAGGATCACATTTTTGCGATCGATCCACATGGCATTGGCTCCTTCAAAAATTCCTGCACCGGAAATGGTTCGAACGATGGGCACGCCCAGTCCGGCCAAAGCTTTTGCGGTCCAGCGCTCTTCACCTCTGCGTTCTGACATAGCCAATCGCGTGACGATGGCTCCTTCCGGCGTCATAAAGACCTGATCCCGCATAAAGATCGCATTGGGCTTGTCTTGGCGCTGCTCCTCCACATAGTAGACCCGAACACCATGATCTTTATAGATTTGCGCAAGCGCATCGTGCTGGGCACGGAAAAGCTCGGGATCGACGGGTGCCATAAAACGCGCTGCTTTCCAGTCGAAATTTTCGATCTCTTTCCCCGGTCGTCTCAGCAAAACGGCTTTCAGCGTTTCGTACTCGGAACTGCAACCCCAATCTCCCCAATAGGAAAGCATATCCTCTTCAATAGTCGTTTCCATTGGAAACCACCGCTCTCCGGCAACGTAATCGAACATCTGATTGTTTTCCACTTGTTCCACGCTCCTTTCATGCAAGAAATACTTAAGGAAAAAATATCATAGCAAATCCAATAAGGCAAGCGCAGGGATGCGTCTTGATTTTTAAAAAAATTTCTCGTGCCCCACTTGACACAGAAAGAGACGTGTGATAAATAATAATTAGCACTCACCCAATGCGAGTGCTAACAAAATATACACCATCACAAGAAAGGAGTTGTTGATCATGACAGGATTGATCCCGTTTAACAGAGGAAGAAGAGAGTTGACGCCTCAAACAAGTTCCGACAGCTTTTACAACATGCTTGATGACTTTTTTTCGAGCGACTGGCCCTTTAGGCGCAATCTTTCGTACGACACATTCAAGGTGGATGTGATGGACGAAGAGAAAAGTTATGTTGTGGAAGCCGAGCTTCCCGGCGTGGACAAGAAGGATATCAACGTACAACTGAACGAGGGAAAGCTTCAAATTTCGGTTTCAAGGGAAGAAGCCAAAGAAGAAACCGACAAGCGGTATATTCACCGGGAACGCCGCTACACTTCCATGAGCCGCTCGGTCTATCTGGAAGATGCCCAGGCCGAAAATATTTCAGCTAAACTGGAAAACGGTGTACTTCGGATCGTGGTACCCAAAGAGGAAAAAACCCTTCACTCCATCGTCGTAGATGTAGAATAACACAAAAAGAGCAGTACCGGAAAGAACCGGTGCTGCTCTTTTGTAATTTCTTACTCCGCCAGGGCGTGGTTCAGCTTTACAACGAAATCCTGCACGTTCGTTACGATGGACGTCACTTCCAAACTGCCTCTGTCCCGAAGCTTGTTCACCACAAATTCCGACATGTCCACGGTATAGATGAACACCGGACGTATTTCTCCGTTCCGTTTTTGATAGACCGGCGTCATATTGCCCGTAGCAATGGTATGAAGCTGTGTGGCCAGCGCGATGACTGTCGTGGCCTTTCTCGTGTGCGTTCGCATTTCCTCCTGAGCCTGATAGACATCGGACAACACGCCGGGCAGGGGTCCGTCATCCCGGATGGAGCCGGCCAGAACCATGGGAACGCCATGCTGAAGACAGGCATGAACGATGCCGTCTTTTACTCCCTCATTCTCCGCAAATTGTTCCAAGCTGCCGGCCAGACGTGCCTTATTGATCACATCCAGGTGATTGTAATGGCCGTTTTCCACGGAGCATTGATCGTAGATATCCTGTCCGAGAGCCGTTCCGCACACAGCGGCCTCCAGGTCGTGAGTCGCCACGGCATTGCCCCCCAGCAGCGCATCGGCATACCCTTTGCCGATCAGTTCGGAAAGAGCCTTTCGCGCATAATAGTCAAACACTACTGCGGGACCCAGGACCCATACCACATAGCCGTGCTCCCGCTCGTGACGGAGCAGCGCGGCCAACTGATCGTAGTCTTTCGAATAGGCCGTTTCCCGGGAGCGGCCCGTACGGAATGTAAATTCTTTTTCACCGGTCTTCGAATGGCAGAAGCATGCTGTGTGGACATAGATCCCGGAGCTGCCGTCGTCGCAACGACCTACAACGACCGGGTCGCCCTTCCGGATATTCCGGAATTCCCGGGCGTCCAGCGTGCCGTCATCGCCGACCACAACGGCGCAATCCATGCGGCTTTCTTCCAGCAATATCCATTTTCCGCGTCTTTTATAATATTCCGGATAGATCGTAGTGGCATGATAATTCTCGGGAGCGACGCCGTCTGCCGGCGCCGGCTGAAGTGTTGCGTCCGGTGCGTACATAAACACTTCACGCTGAAAGTCGGGTGACTGATACTGAGGGAATATAAAAGTTTTTTTATTTGCTGTCATCATCGCTGTTTATCCTCCGGCAATCTTTTCTGACGACCGGTCGGACATTCAGCTCATCTGTTATGCGTGCTGCTGAACCTCCCGAATCAACCGGTCTTTATCCTGAGGCAATGTGCCTCGTATTTTTATCATATTCGTAGGGTGTGTCGTGTCGAACTCCAACGGTCGCGCCGGATCCAGATACTCCAGAAGAGTCCGGATCTCCGCAAGACGCTCTGCTCCGTCCGCAGGGAAAAATTCTCCGCGGTGGACTCTTTGTTCCAGTATCGTACCGTTGAATACCTTTAAATTCATGGTGATCACTTTCCTGGTTTCAAATTGATTGACCATGGCCGCTGATGCCACAGCGTTTTCTATGCCGCTTCCGAGACCGGCGATCCCGTAAATCAAAATCGTGTTGAACTGAAGCCTGGCCTGATTCAGTTTTTTTGCCTGCTCTATGGCTGTTTCAACCCGATGCCCTTTATCGACCGACTCCAGGACCCGATCCAACCCGCTTTCGAATCCGATATACAGTAGCCGCAAGCCTGCATCGTGAAGAGCGGACAGCTCCTCCGTCGAATAAACGGCAAGGCTTCTGACCGAAGCATAAGAAGCCACACAAGCACAATAGGGCAAGTGCTTTCGGACCAAAGCCAGCACATGCTGCATAGCATCAAAGCCGATCGCCACTGGATCCGCGCCTGTCAGGAAAATACGCTCCGTGTATAAATCACCATAAATGATCTGCTTTTCGACTTCCGAAAGGGGAATCTGCCGATAGGGAACTCCTTTATACATTGAACAGAAAGCACACCGATTATACGGACACCCGGATGTGACCGGAATGAGCATTTGATTCATTTCGTCCTGCGGATAATAGATTGTTTCCCGGCCGTCCATGCACTCTCGCTTTCATATGACCTGTGAATGAATAGAGACAGTATAAATGATATGAATTAAAAATTCAAAACTTTTATACCTTTTTTCTTATAATCTTCGATTGTGTATGGGACTGTTGGTCCGATGACATCCTTTTGATTGACGTAATACATGATTGATGTATAATAAAAGATGTGCGTGAATAATGGAGGCAACATGACAGCATTGACAGTAGGTTCCCTCGGATTTGCTTGCCTGTTCCTGTACGACATCAACAGCGTAAGATGGAAGAACAAAATGCTTCACCGCGGCTTTGGAACGGGGATGTTTTTTATTGCCCTGTCCACCGCTCTGGCCCTTGGCGGCAATCTCTCTGCGCTGCCTCCTTTTACTGCTGCCCGGCTTGCCGGCATCGCATTGGCGATGGTTTTTCTGGCTGCATTGATCTATACCCTGTTTTTTGCCCTGCCCTTTCAATCGACCTATATTTATGACGATAAACTGAAAAGCATATGTGACCGCGGCGTATATGCCACTTGCCGCCACCCCGGATTTTGGTGCTTTGCCGGATTTTATGCGTCCTTGTACCTGTTTCTTCCCGGCGGGGAGATCGCAGCGCTGGCGCTCAGCCTGATCGGCTTCAATTTTTTATATATTCTGCTGCAGGATATCTGGACCTTTCCGAACACATTTCGCGCATACGACGCATACCGTCGTTCCACGCCGTTTTTGATCCCTACCTGCAACAGCATTAAAAAAGGACTGCGGACACTGAACGCCCCCCAGGGAGAGTGCCATGAATCTGAAAAATAAATTGGAACAGGAGCAATACGGACTGATCTGGGAAAACTATTGCGGTTTTCTGGACCTTCGCATGGATGAATACATGTCCATCCAAAAGAGACTCATGGAGGAACAGATCCCCATGTGGTCCCGCTCGCCCCTGGGACAATCGATCCTGAAGGGCAAGTCGCCCCGATCCATCGAAGAGTTTCGAAGAATGGTGCCGCTCACCGCCTACGAGGATTACTCCGACATTCTGCTGCAGAAAAAAGGAGAGCTCCTGCCCGACAACCCTGTCATCTGGATCCAGACCACCTGGGAAGGCGGAAAGCACCCTGTTAAAGTCGCTCCCTATACCCGAAGCATGCTGGATACTTTTAGTACAAACGTAGCTGCCTGCCTGATCCTGTCTACCACTTCGGCGAAAGGTCAGATCAACGTAGATGCCCGGGACAAATTACTCTACGGCCTGGCGCCGCTGCCCTATGCCACGGGATTGCTTCCTCATGCGCTCAACGAAGAAATAGACATTCAATTTCTGCCGCCGGTCAAAGAGGCAGAGCACATGACATTTTCCGAGCGAAACAAGCTGGGTTTTAAAATGGCGATGCAGCAAGACGTGGAATTGTTCTTCGGTCTGGGCAGCGTGGCCTACGCCATCAGCCTGAGCCTGGGGTCCTCGCACTCTTCCGGCGGGCTGTCTGCGCTGCTGAACTGTAAGCTTAAAATGATCTGGCGGATCCTCAAAGCCCGCCGGGCTTGCAAACGGGAAAACCGTTGTCTTGAACCACGGGATCTTTTTAAACTGAAAGGCTTTATGGTTGCCGGCACAGATAATAACAGCTACAAGGATGACCTGGAAGCGCTCTGGGGAATTCGACCTATGGAGATCTTCGCAGGGACGGAACCTTCCCTGATCGGAACAGAGACATGGACGCGAAACGGAATGTACTTTTTCCCGGACTCCTGCTTTTATGAATTCATACCGGAAAAGGATATGCTCAGGAGCATGGAAGATCCCAACTACGTGCCCCCCACGTATCTGATGGATCAGGTGATCCCGGGTGAAAAATACGAAATCGTACTGACGGTCTTAAAAGGCGGTGCTTTTGCCCGGTATCGGGTGGGCGACGTATATCGCTGCGCAGGACTTTCCAATAAAGAAGATGAAACCGCGATCCCTCGATTCGAATATGTGGACCGGGTCCCTTCGATTATCGATATTGCAGGCTTTACACGAATTTCCCGGGACAGCATCCAGCACGCCATCGAACTGTCGGGCTTTGCCGTGGCCGGATGGACTGCATGTAAAACCTATACAGACAAGAAACATCCTTACATGCAGCTGTATATCGAGTTGGAGAAAGATGAACTGATGCAGCGGGCTGTCACCATGGAAATCATTAAAGAGATCCTAACCACTTATTTTAAATATATCGATCAGGATTACCGGGATCTGAAGAAAATATTGGGTATGGATCCATTGACCGTAACAGCGGTGCGATGCGGCACCTTCGGCGCCTACGCACAAAAGCACGGAAAACCTATTGCGAAGATGAATCCGCCCCGCTATGATCTGGACGAGCTGCTGCGGCTGCAGGAGATCGATCCCGCCGAAAGGCAGGTGCGCCGATGACCAACGGGCTTTTTGAATACTTCCCCAGCGTTGCGGTGCTCAGCTACCTTTTCATGTTGATGATTTTTATCAACGCGGAAAAGGATAATCTGATCCAGGCGTTTAAACTCCTGCTGCTGGCCATGATCTTCTGGACAGGCGGTTCGCTGCTCATGCGGATGCAGTTCTGGCCGACATACGTTTTTTGGTATCACGTCTCTTTGGGCGGGATGTTCCTGATCATGCTCAGTTACTTCAGATTCATCACCGCATTTATCGGAGCCGAACGGAAATTTTTTAATCGATTGTATTTTGGCCTGCTTTTGGCCTGCTTTCTGATCAATATCCCTTCCGGCTTGTTTATGCGATGGCCCACGATCGTTACGGTAAACGGGATGTCTCAGATGATTTACGACGATGTTTCCGCATTCGCCGTCGTGGTGTTTCTGCTGCCGGCGATTATCGGCGCTCACGTATTTTCGCTGATCTGGGAAAAATGCAGGAAAAACGCCGCGCTGCGAAAAAAAATCACTCCGATTTTGATCGGGATCCTGATTCTGTTTGCCGGAAACGCTGCTATTCTTCTGCCCTTTTTCCGGGGCTTCCCCGTGGATATCCTGGCCGGTGTGATCAATGCAGCGTTGCTGATATTCACACTGGTGAAGCGCAAGCTGTTCAAGCTGAGGATGATCGCCTCGGAGAGCGTGGGTTATCTTCTGTGTGTCATGATCGGCTTTTTGGCTTTCTATACGCTGTTTCCGCACATGGACAGAGCCATTTCCGCAGGGCCGAGCTTCCTCAGCGCCAATACCCTGCCCCTTTATCTGGCCAGCTTTGTCCTGATCGTTTCCGTACTGCTGGTGCTTTGGAAGAAGGTCATCACCAACCTCTTTGTCCGTGAGGAAGAACAGCAAAACGAAATCCTTCGGAATTTCAGCTCAGAAGCCTCCAGAAGCCTGGATCTAAATACGATTTTCGAAAATACAGTCTCGGCAATCGCCCGGGCCACGGGCATCTTGGGGATTTTTATCAGCATTCCGCAAAACGCGAACGGTGACTTTATCATGCGCTACAGCGACCAGTCCCTGGCCGATTTATCCTTTGTGATCCGGAGAGACAATCCCATCGTGTCCTGGCTGGAAAAGCACGAAGAATACCTTTGCATGGAAGATTTTACACATTCAGTCGCCTATAAATCCATGTGGGAATCCGAAAAGATACAACTGGCAAAAATGAATATTTCCCATTGTATTGGCCTGAAGGACAACAACAATCTGATCGGAATCATCCTGTTTACCCAGCAAGGCAGAAAAAGCAAGCTTCATGAACGGGATTTGAACATCATCTCCTCGATCGGCGCAGTGGCATCCATCGCCATCAAGAATGCGCACACCTATGAAACAGCTTACAGGGAGGCCAGGACAGACCACTTGACCGGCGCCCTGAATCGCAGGTACTTCTACGAAACGTTGCAGGACGAATTCAACAAAAGCCGAGATCTGTCCCTGGCATTGATGATCCTCAACGTCGATGACTTCAAATTGTTCAATCAGCTGTATGGCGTTAAAAATGGAGATCTGGCCCTCCAGACCATCGCTCAGCTCATCCGGGAGACCGTAGGAAAAGGCTGTCATGTGGCCCGCTACGGAGGAAAAGAATTTGCTGTGATCATGCCGGGCTACGATGTCTACGCGGTCAAACGCATTGCCGAGTCCATCAGAGATCAGATCGGAGACATTCGCCGGTATTCGGCAGATTATCACCAAAAGCGTCTGACGGTAAGCATCGGAATCAGCATATACCCCTACGGGGCGCAAACCGTCAAGGAGCTTGTGGACAATGCGGATCAGGCGATTTATCAAATCAAACGAAAAGGGAAAAACGCTATCAAGGTGTTCGATACCTTTGTACAGAACAGAGAAGCACAGTTCCAGGAGCCGGATTACGCGAACATCTACGATGAGTATAAATCCACCATTTATGCACTGACAGCGGCCATTGATGCAAAAGATCACTACACCTTCAACCACTCGGACAATGTGGCCGTATATGCCACGGAGCTGGCCAAGGCCGCGCATTTGAGCGAAGACATCGTGGAAAATATTCGCCAGGCAGCCCTGCTCCACGATGTGGGGAAAATCGGTATTCCGGAACGGGTCCTCAACAAACCGGATCATCTGACATCCGAAGAATTCGAGATCATGAAGGGTCATGTGGAGGCTTCCATCGACATCATTCGCCACCTGCCTTCGCTGGACTACGTGATCCCAGCTGTTCTGGGCCATCACGAAAGGTTTGACGGAACAGGCTATCCGCGGCGCATCGCAGGGGAAGACATCCCTCTCACCGCGCGCATCCTATGCGTGGCGGATTCCTTCGACGCTATGATTTCGGAGCGATGCTACAAGCCGGCGCTCCCCGTTCAGGAAGCGTTGGTTCGAATGGAAGAAGATGCAGGACGACAGTTTGATCCCGCGCTGTCCGATCTGTTTGTGGATCTGATTCGTTCCAACAAGCTGGATATAAGAACGAAACGATAGCCACCTTTATCGGCAGATCGGATCAAAGTCTTTCCAGGTAATACCGAAGCGCAGACGGAATCGGGTAGACGGTGGTCAGCTCTTCGGGAGAAGCCCATATCCATCGGTCCGCTTCCGACACATGAGAAGCTTCCGCCAGATATCCCTCCATGTGCCACTCCAGATGTGTGAACAAATGTCTGGCGGCGCCCATGGCAGACATTTGATCCGCTTGGATCCCCCACGAATCAAGAGCGCTCCGGCGCTCTTTTTCTGACAGCCACCCCTCAACGCCCGGAAACTCCCACAGGTTTTCAAGCAATCCGCCTTTTTTTCTTTTCTGAAGAGCCACCCTCCCTTTCCATTTGATCACAAACAGCGTTTTCTTTTCGATTTTTCGTGGCTTCTTGCCGCTTCTTATCGGAATGTCCTGGGTCAAACCTTCGGTATACGCCCGACAAAACCGCTGCAACGGACACTTTGCGCAGACCGGAGCCCCGTTGGGCAGACAGATCGTAGCGCCCAGGTCCATGAGCGCCTGGTTGAAATCTCCCGGCCGATCAGTGGGGATCCACGAGGAGACCAGAGCTGTCAATTCTTTTCGTACCTCCGTATCGTCGATGCTGTCTTTCCTGCCGGTCAGGCGGGCCAAAATGCGAAACACATTCCCGTCGGCAGCCGGCACCGGCTTCCCAAAGGCAATCGATGCGATAGCGCCGGCGGTATAGGGTCCGATCCCCGGCAACCGGAGCAGCTCGGACACCTCTCCCGGCAGTCGCCCTGCATGCTGTTCTGCGAGCTGCCCTGCCGCCTTCTTCAGGTTTGCCGCCCTGCGGTAATACCCCAGCCCTTCCCATAGCTTCAAGAGCACATCATCCGATACCTGAGCCAGATGCTCTACGGAAGGCAGCGCACGAAGAAAGCGATCATAGTACGGAATGACCGTATCGACTCGGGTTTGCTGAAGCATAATCTCCGAAATCCATATCTTATACGGATCGGCATCTGCCCGCCAGGGCAAATCGCGACCGCATCGGTCATACCACGCCAATAAAACCTGTTGGATCTGTTCCTTGCCGATCATCGCCCTGCTCCTGTCCATACTCTTGCATCCACCGATTATAACCGGGTTCATGCTTTTTCGCAATCTACAGTGCTTTCCCGCACATCCCTTTTCATTTCTCCGGGGAAAATATACAGCAAATTGCCGATATATGTGGGTATTTTACAAAATAGTGCTGGACATTCGTTATAATTAGTATATAATTAACTATAAGTAAGAATACTTCTTACTTATTTTCGTAACCCCATTGCCATACAGGCTGTTGCTCAGGACGATATGCAAACCAAACGACAATACAAGCGAATCCTCTGCATCCTGTGCTTCCTCTTGTTGGTTTCAGGCGTTGCGATCTATGCGGAACCTGAAATCTCTGTATATGTCGACGGGACGAAAATAGTATCCGACACACCGGCCATCATCGTCGACGGAAGAACGATGCTTCCATTCCGAAGCATCCTCAACGCCTTGGGTGTTGATAACGAATCCATTACGTGGGATGCCGGATCCCGAAGCATCGAGATCCACCACAACGGCAATTACATTTTTTTGCTGATCGGAAGCGATTTTGCGCTGGCGAACAACAAGCCGATAACCTTGGATGTAGCGCCCTTGATCCGAGACGGCAGAACACTGGTTCCCGTTCGATTCGTAGCTGAAGCACTTTTGGCGACAGTAGTCTGGGAACCCCAAACAAAAACAGTATCTATTACGATGCAGTAAAAGGAAAGCCATGAAAAGAACCCGATCCATCTCCATATGCATGATCCTGTGCCTGCTGCTCACCGCTGCAACGCCGATCTACGCCACTCCTGTGATCGAACCGAATCCGGAGGAAATGGCAGTCTATATTAACAACGATTTCAATGCCCTCACCGGCTCTTCCGGCGTTGAAGGAGATTTATATACAGCCAACGGCAGTGTCAGTTTCAGCGGTCGCACATTTTGCACCGGAACCATTTATCGCAAAGTGGGAACACCGTATACCTATCCGCTTTTCGGTTCTGATTTTTATGAGGTGGATTATTCCGAATATGCCTATAAGGATGCCGAGCTGACGGACACGACATACGAGGAGACTTTTCCGGATCTTAAGGCCGTTCCGACCATTGGGAACTACGTGGCCAATCAATCGAACAATAAAGCGATCGTCATCGATCAGGACACTCATTTCGGCACACTCAACATCACAAAATCCAAAAGCGTCACATTCAATACGAACGATTCTGACCTGCACGTCGTGATCGATACCCTCAACATCACATCATGGCTCGTTATGCAGGTTGCAGGAAGCCATAAGCTGTTTCTTTATGTAAACGACTACACAGGCACACAGCCGGTTTTGATCCAGAACGTATCGGAAGATCCGGATCTGCTCTACGTCGTGGCGCGGGACTATCTGCCGCTTCACGCAGAAAATCCTTTCTACGGACATGTGTTTTATACAGGGGTCACGAGCCTTGTCAGCACCAGAAACTTCTCGATCATCGGAAGCCTTGTCACCGACGCTTCCACGGTGAGCCTGCCTAACAACGACGCAATTACGGGATTGCTCTACGCACCCGGCGCAGCGGTCACCCTTGGGGGCTCCACCAACGTCACAGGCCGTCTGGTGGCCGACAGCTTGAACATCCCTGGCAGTAATGTACGGATCACTTACGGTTCCCTGTACTCCACCCTCGATGTTCCGGCAGAATTGGCGGAAGCTCCTGCGGAAATATATACAGTCAATGCAAACGCCAGCCCCATCGGTGCCGGAACGGTTACACCCACTTATGCGGAAGTCCCTGACGGAGAGACGATCCACCTGACGGTCGCACCGGCTGACGGATTTATGTTTACAGGTTTTACCTCTTCGGATCCTTCCATGGTGCCGGATAGCGATGGAAATGTCATCATCACCGGAAACGTAACGATTACGGCCCATTTTGAAATTTTAGGGCTGGATCCCAACTATACGAACGGACTTCTGGGCGAATACTACGACGAAAGCAATTTGCAAAACGAATCCGCCCTGCGCATGCGGCGGATCGATCCGCGGATCGCCTTCAACTTCGGGTATGAACCGCCCGACGCGGTGATCGAACCGGAAGACTACTCCATCCGCTGGACAGGCTATATCCGCCCCACCGTATCGGGCAATTATTCGTTCAACACCTATTCCGATGACGGCGTTCGTGTAACCGTCAACGATACGATGGTCATCGACAACTGGGGATTGCTGAGCCTTGCGTACAGCGAATCCGATGCGCCGATCTACCTGCAGGCGGGAACATACTATCCCATCACGGTCGATTATCAGCAGATGCCTCTGTACGCTGCCGTATTCCTTTTCTGGACAGCGGAGAATGTTCCTGTGGAATTGATCCCGGAAGCAAACTTCTTCGTACAGCAAGACGTCTACGCCTCTTATTCCACCCCTCAATATTATAACCTTCTGCAAAAAACAGGAGAGGGACTGCGGATCCGTTTTTATGAAATAGACGGCAGCGGTGATATCGAGTCGGAACCGGGGCACACCACCGTGGGATCCATCGACTACGACTGGGGAATGGACGCGCCGGAAGGCATTTACACCGATCGATTCTACGGAGAAATGGAAGGCTTTGTTGAAGCGAAGTTTACGGAAGATACAACGCTGACATTCTCGGTGGACGATGCTCTGAAGGTTTGGCTGAACGATGTGCTGGTGATCGATACCTGGACCTGGAACAGCAGGGAAGTTTACGAGTACACCTTCTCCGCTACGGTAGGAACCAAGTACAAATTGCGCATTGAATATATGGACAAAGGGATTGCCGCTTCCGTCAGTATGGGATGGAAGGGACAAGCGCTGGGTTCGGAAATCATCCCCGCCAGATATTTGTACGAGCCGCTGGAATAAACTCGAACAATCGACAAGAGCCTGCGTTGCAACGCAGGCTCTTTTTATATGGAATATTCACATGTAGCTATGGCCTTTCTTTCATGTACGCGCCTTCCATGGCCGACACGGCCAATTGACAGTAGGCCGAAAGAATGCCTTTCTTTTCTTTGCATGCCGGAATCCGATAGGATGCTCGCCTTTTGCGAAGCTCTGCCTCGATTTCCTCCGGCGGCGCCGGCGTTCCGTTGATACCCATCCATTCCAGTTTCCGATCAGGTATATCGATGCGTATCAGATCGTTCTCCCGGATCAATGCCAGGGGTCCCCCGGCTGCCGCCTCGGGAGAAACGTGGCCGATGGCAGGACCTCTCGTCGCGCCGGAAAACCTGCCGTCGGTAATCAGCGCCACGGAAGAAATCAAATTCGGATCCGAGGCAATCGCTTCGGTGGTGTAAAACAGTTCCGGCATACCGCTTCCCCTCGGCCCTTCGTAACGGATGATCACCGCATGTCCTGGGCGGACACGGCCATCCAGAACCGCTCTGTATGCTTCCTCCTCCGAATTAAAGGGCAAGGCGCGCAATACTACTCTGTGCATGTTCGGAGCAACAGCGGCATGCTTAATGACAGCTCCCTCCGGTGCCAGATTGCCTTTGAGTATGGAAACCGCGCCCCGGGGATCCAGCGCATCTGACAGAGATCGAATGACCTCCGGATTCCCTTTGCCCTTCGCTGATGAGGACCGCCCAGCTCTATAAATATCTCGGACATTGCCGAAAGCGTCCAGGTTTTGCCCCAGTGTTTTACCGGTTACGGTCATCGCATCCAGGTGAAGCAAGGGACGAAGGGCTTCCATCACGGCAGGGACACCGCCGGCTTCACGGAAACAGGACGCGGGATAGGCTCCACTGGGGCGCACGTTCACGATCCAGGGCGTCCGACGATGGATTTCGTCAAACAACTCCGGAACAAGACGCAACCCGCACTCCCGCGCGATGGCAGGGAGATGCAACAGAGCGTTGGTGGAACCTGCAATGGCGGCGTGAACAGTGATGGCGTTTTCGAAAGCGTCCATCGTAAGAATATCCGAAGGTTTTAAATCGGCTTCCAACACCCGGATCAGCTGTCGGGCCGATCGAAGAGTCATTTCTTCCAGCTCCGGGGAATTTCCGGAAATCAGCGCGGCGCCCGGAAGGGTCATTCCCAGGGCTTCGGCCATAATTTGCATGGTACAGGCCGTCCCCATAAATGCGCAGGCTCCGCAGGTCGGACAAGCAGTGTGTTGGTAGGTTTCAAACTGCTCTTGGGAAATCTCTCCGCGATGATAGGCAGCGCTGTACGCGCCGATCTGCTCCAGAGTCAGTCCCCCGGGGCCGGCCTCCATGACTCCGCCCGGAACCAGCAGCGCCGGCATGTTCAGACGGGCCATGGCCATCAGGTGTGCAGGAACCGCTTTGTCGCAGCTGCTCAAAAAAAGGCCGGCATCCATGGGAGAGGCTGTCGCCTGGATCTCGATCATACCCGCAATCAGTTCTCTGGACGGCAGGGAATAATTCATGCCGTCATGCCCCTGTGCAATCCCGTCACAGATATCCGTAGTTGTATATTTAGCGGGCTTGGCGCCTAGCTCGAAGAGCTCCTTTTCAGCTATGCGGACCAGCCGTTCCAGATGCACGCTGCCCGGATGGCTGTCTCCGGAAGTGCTCTGAAGAAAGATTTGCGCTTTCGACAGATCGTCAACCGACCACCCGGTTCCCATTTTTAAAGCGTCCATTTCCACAGCCACCATTCTCATTTTTTGACTCTTCAGCATGGTCCACCTTTCTCGATACACAAGAAACAGCGCAATTTCTATGATTACAGAATCACGCCCGCGCCCAGCACCATCAGCACGACCAGGGGCGCGGGAATTTTTTTGGAAAGCAGCAACAGAGCTGTAATGATCAAGATCAGGAAATGATCGGGTTGAAAGCCGCTCCTCTGCATCAGCACCACAGCTGCGGAGGCAATGAGTCCGCCGGCTACCGCAGTGATTCCCCCAAGAGCTACTTTGATCCCTTTGATCTGTCTGAGCTTTTCCCACACGGGATATATAAAGAAAATCAATAAAAGACCCGGGAGGAATATGGCCACACCCCCGGTCATGGCACCGGCAATCTGAAACAGAAATCCTTGCCCTCGGGCGGCCATGCCCCCTGCATAAGCGCCAATCAAAAGCACTGCAGGAAAAATCCACGGTGTCCGGATTTCAAAGGTGATCACCGCGCCGAACAGAAAAAGCGCCAGGGTCATTCGATCCCGGATTACTTTCCGGCCGATGCGATACGCGGCCACGGCAATAAATCCCACTGCCATGGGTCCGATGTAACGAAGAACATCCTGAGAAACATGGATGAGGTCCATCAACTGTCCGGTAAAAGACAGCGCCGTCATCAAAGCCAGGACAGGAAGCGCCCAGACCAGCATGGTGAGAAGGGCCAGCATCGGACCTCCCATTTTATAGCCGATGGCCACCAGAGTCTGGGTACTGCTGGGCCCGGGCAGGATACCCGTGAGGGCGATGAGTTCAATCAGCTCTTCTTCTGTGAGATAGTGCTTTTTGACCACAAGCTGGTCGGTAAATACACCGTAATGCGCTTCGGGACCTCCGTATGCGCCCAAAGAACAGATCAGCACGTCCTTCAAAAAAGAAGTCCGGGACACCGCAGGTCTGTTCATGACAGTGTGTTGTTTCGGATTTTCTCTGCCAACTTAAGGATATTTTCCTCAATAGCCCGGATCACCGCTTTGAATTCTTCATCACTTTTGCCTGTAGGATCATCCAAGCCCCAATCTTCCTCGTAGTCGGCGGGGAAAAAAGGACAGACCACATCGCATCCCATTTTGATGACGACATCCACCTCCGGCAGTTCCGTAAGCAACTTGGAATGCTGCGTCTTTTCCATATCGATTTGATATATTGTCTTGATCAGCCGCACCGCATCCTGATTGATGCGGGAAACCACTTCCGTTCCGCCGGAATAACTATCGAACACATCTCCCGCCAGATGCCGGCCCAAGGCTTCGGCGATCTGACTTCTGCAGGAGTTATGAACGCAGATAAAGGCGACTTTCGGTTTGCTGTCCATGCTCGTTCAATCTCCTTATAGGTTTCTGACCTTTTTCAGCAAAGCCACGACTTCTTCGGTCTTCAACACTTTTCCGAAGGATACCACTTTGCCGTCCACGACCAGGGCCGGTGTGGACATGACGCCATAGGCAGCGATCTCCCCAAAATCCGTTACGTGGTCGATGGCCGGATCCATGCCCAGCTGTTCCAGCGCGGCCTTCACCGAGGCTTCCAGTTGATTGCACTTCGTACATCCGCTGCCCAGCACCTTGACCGGTGCATCATCTCCCACAGTTTTTTCTTTTTTTCCGAACAGTCCCATAACTTTCTCTCCTTTTCTTATCAAACAATCCATTGACTCCTTGCGCATCAGACGGTCATCAGATGAACAGATAACCAAAGGCGTTGAAGGAATACCCGATGATAACGATCCCCGCCGTCACGATCCCGATGAACACAGCCAGCAACTTCGTCTTTACCACGCGGTTCAGCATGATCATGGAGGGAAGCGAAAGCGCCGTGACCCCCATCATAAAGGACAATGCCGTTCCGATACCCACACCTTTGGCAACCAATGCTTCGGCGATGGGAAGCGTGCCGAATATGTCCGCATACATTGGAACGCCCACCAGCGTCGCCACGATCACCGAATACCATTTATCCTGCCCGAGAACAGCCAGGATCATTTCTTCCGGGATCCAGTTGTGGATCAGGGCGCCGATCCCCACGCCGATCAGGATATAGAGCCAGACTTTCTTGACGATATCCTTGACCTGATCCTTGGCAAAGAGCAATCTGTCCTTGCGCGTCAGTTCCTCCTGCTCTGTTTCCATCATCGGATTGCTGAAAACAAAAGGTTCCACGTACTTTTCCAGCTTTGCCCTGCTGATGATGCTGCCTCCGATCACCGCCAGGACCAGCCCGACCAGAACGTACGCCACAGCAATCTTCATGTTAAAGATGCTGGCCAAAAGCAGCATGGATGCCAGGTCCACCAGAGGGGAAGAGATCAGGAAAGAAAACGTGACGCCGATCGGGAGCCCGGCATTCGTAAACCCGATAAAAAGCGGAATGGAGGAACAAGAGCAGAAAGGCGTGACCGTGCCCAGCAAAGCCGCCAGAGCATTGGCGGAAACACCTTTGTAGCGTCCCAGGATTCTTCTTGTCCGTTCCGGGGGAAAGAAACTCTGGATATAGGATATGCCGAAGATCAGCGCCGAAAGCAAAAGAAAAATCTTTGCCACATCGTAGATGAAAAAATGAAGGCTCGCGCCCACTCTTTCGGTCATGTCCAGCCCGAAGACGCCCTCTACCAGGCGCTCCACCAGTTTGTGGAGCCATTCCATTTTCAGCAGCTGACGGTTCAGCCAGTCGAATATCCACATCGTCGTGTTTCTCCCTTACTCAAATTCCGCACTTTTCCCCGCATTGGGCCAGATAGATCTCTTTATCGGCCAGGCCCTTGCGGTCCTGAATCAACCTTGGATGCGAATCCATTTCCGCAATGATATCATCCAGTATGCGCATCAGTGTTTTATTGTCTCGTTTCAGCGAGTAGTACACATACTTCTCGCTGCGCACATCCGTCACCAGGTCCAGATCCCTGAACTTCGCCAAGTTCTGCGAGACTCTGGGCTGAGGCGCATCGAGAATCCCGCTCAACTGACAGACGCACAGCTCTTCTTGGTACAGAAGCACCAACATTCGAAGCCGGGTCTCATCGGACAACAGTTTGAAAATGCTCGTCAATCGGTTCATGCCCCCATCCTTTCCACTGGTTTTGCTGTGATATTAACATATTCATATATTCTAATATGATGATATACCGACTTGCCATACTTGTCAACCGACTTTTGAAGTCCTTCCCATAAAAGTAATGGAAAGCCTGCTTGACATTTTGATCAGGTCTGTTATAGTTATTTTATGGAAAGTGAGCTTTCCATTCATCGAGGAGGGTGGTATGAAAAACCGGCTGGAGGAACTGCGAAAAAAGGATGGAATCAAGCAGGAAGAATTGGCTGCCGCCCTGGAAGTTTCGCGCCAAACCATAGGATCATTGGAAAACGGTCGCTATAACCCGTCCATTCTGCTGGCGTTCAAAATCGCCAAATTCTTTGGCGTCACCATCGAAGAGGTTTTTATTTACGAGGAGGAAGAACGATGAAAAAGACCCTGCTATATACCGGGATCGTCTATTTTGCGATAGGATCGATCTGCCTGGCCCTGGCAATGATGTACGAATTTCGAATCGAAGGATTGCTGTGGGGCTTCGCCGGAGCAGGTGTTCTTCCCGGTATTTTGATGATATGGAAATATTTCCACTGGTCCAGGCCCGAGCGACGGGAAGAATACGAACGACTCCTTCAAATAGAAAAGATCGAAATGCATGACGAAAGAAAGGTGATGCTCCGAGACAAGAGCGGCCGTATCGCTTACAGCATCATGGTGGGCATTTACTGCGGTTTGATGGCACTCTTTGCTTTATTCACGGTCATGGGTTGGTGGACGCCCTTTGCCCGCTATGTTGTGATCGGACTTGGAATTTTGCTCGCTATTCAATATATCTGCGGAATCGTTGTATTTCAGTATCTGTCAAAAAGAATGTGACGCGAAGAAGGTCTGAGCTCCCTCACATCCCCTTCGTGTTCATGGCGCGCATGGAGTTGAATACAGCCAGGACCGCAACGCCGACATCTGCGAATACAGCTTCCCACATCGTCGCAGCCCCGAATGCGCCAAGGGCCAGGAACGCGCCTTTTACTGCCAGAACGAACACAATATTCTGGGTGACGATTTTCCGGGTCCTACCGGCAATCCTGATCGCCGCGGCCACCTTGGACGGCTCATCGGTCATGATCACGATATCGGAGGCTTCGATGGCGGCATCCGACCCCAAACCGCCCATGGCGATTCCGATGTCGGCTCTTGCAAGGACCGGCGCATCGTTAATTCCGTCCCCTACAAATACGATCCTTCCTCTGCCGGAATTATCGGCGGTCAGCGACTCCAGAATGTCTACTTTGCCTTGGGGCAGCAGTTCCGCATGGACTTCATCCAATCCCAGTTCTTCTTTGATTCGCTCTGCTTCCTTCTTCGTATCTCCGGTCAGCATCACCGTACGGGTGACACCAAGAGCCTTCAGCGCGCGAAGGGCAGTTGCCGCATCTTCTTTGACGGTGTCCGCGATGCGTATACTCCCTGCATAAGATCGGTCGACGGACACGTAAACCGCAGTGCCCTCCGCATCACCATTGTGCAGCGGTATTCCGTACAGCGTCATCAGCGCTGCGTTTCCGGCCAGGATCTCCCGGCCTTCCGCAACGACCCGAGCGCCCTTCCCCGGGATCTCCTCGTATTCTTCGATTCTTTCGATATCGATGCTTCGCGCATATCTTTTCAGGATCGACAGGGCGATAGGATGCGTGGAGTGGCTCTCCGCACAGGCTGCGTACGCCAGCAGCTCCTCTTCTTCGAAATCTTGAGAAGGCTCGATACGGACCACTTTGAAAACTCCATGAGTAAGGGTTCCCGTCTTATCGAATACCACAGTGTCCACGCTGTTCAACGCTTCCAGATAATTGCTTCCCTTCACGAGGATCCCTTTCCGGGATGCGGCGCCGATCCCGGCGAAAAACCCCAACGGAATAGATATGACCAATGCGCAAGGGCAAGAAATCACCAGAAAGACCAATGCCCTGTATGCCCAGACCGAAAAGACGGCGCCGGGCAGCAACAGCGGCGGGATCAGCGCAAGGGCCAGCGCAGCCAGCACGACGACCGGTGTATAATAGCGGGCAAATTTGGTGATAAATTGTTCCGTAGGCGCCTTGCGGCTTGCGGCGTTTTCCACCAACTCTAATATTCTGGATACCGCAGAATTTTCAAAGTCCTTTTCGACCGTAACGGTCAACGCGCCGCTGCCGTTGATAAAGCCGCTCAGGATCGCGCTTCCGGGCTCCAAAAGGCGGGGAACGGATTCGCCTGTGAGTGCCGCGGTATCTGCCATGGAGGTTCCTTCGGTGATCCGGCCGTCCAGGGGGACCCTTTCACCGGGTTTCACAAGGATCCGATCTCCGATCCGAACGTCCGCCGGGGGCACGCTTTTGATCTCTCCTCCGATGATGAGATTCGCATAATCGGGTCGAATATCCATCAATGCGCTGATCGATCTTCTGGAACGGCCCACCGCCATTTCCTGAAACAACTCACCCACCAAATAAAAAAGCATCACGGCGACACCTTCCGGATACTCGCCGATCAAAAATGCGCCGATCGTCGCGATGCTCATCAGAAAATGCTCTCCGAAGATCTGTCCTTCCGCAATACTTATCACGGCCTGACGAAGCACACCGGCACCCAGAATCAGATAACTTACCAAAAATACAGCAACCGCAAGCCAGCCTGTCAAAGGACTCAGCAGGCCGGTCAAAAACAAAACGGCACCCAGCGCAAGCCGCAAGAGTTGCGTCTTGCTTGCCTTATCTTCTTCGTGATGATGATGATGATCCATGCTGCGTTTCCCCTACTTTCCGTCTTCCAAAATGTGATCCAAGCCCTGATCGAAGATCTGCTTGACATGTTCGTCTGCCAGGGAATAATACACTGTCTTCCCTTCCCGCCTGTTCTTGACCAACTTGGCCTGCTTTAGGTATCGCAACTGGTGGGAAACAGCGGATTGCGTCGTATTCAACAAAGCTGCGATGTCGCATACGCACATTTCCGACTCGTCCAGCGCCCAGAGGATCCGCACCCTGGTGGAATCGCCAAAGACTTTAAAAAGCTCGGCCAGATCGTACAGCGTCTCTTCCGGCGGCATGTTCTTCCGTACACGTTCGATGGTATCTTCGTGGATCATCACGCAATCACAGCGCTCGATCACATCCGCTTTTTTCTTCATAAAACTACCCCTTTATTCTTTCACATGAACACATGAGCAACTATTCATATGTTCGATCGTATTATAGCACTTCGAAAACGAAGTGCCAATACGTTTTTTCTTTTTTATCTGACTGTTGTCAGCAGCAGCTTCCGCCGCAGGAGCATTGTTGCTTCTGCTTTCCTTCATAGAAATCCTTCAGATTGTCCGGCAGGCGATATTCATTGCCGCCGCATGCGCATTCCGCCGGCTGGAATATCATCTGCAGGACCGCCTCGGCCAGCATTTCTTTGGGCGGCACTTCAAAAGATTCCCCGTTGAATTCAAAGACCCGGCAATCCACATCCGTGCCGCTGATATCACTGCAGCAGCCACAGCTGTTTTCGGATACGGTCATGCAGATATCCCTACCGTTCACGCGAATGGTCGGCGAAGAAAGGAATCCATACTGCCGGGCAACTTCTTCGCTGGCCATTTCAATTTTTTGATAATCCACCTCGTATCCCGCAAGAGCAAGGACCGGCGTAATTTCGCTCATCACCTCGTCTAAAACCTGATCCGTGCCGATGCAGCGATCACAGGTTTGAAGATCCAGATAAAGATATTCCACAAGAACGCTCTTGGATTTCTGACTTCCGCTGCAGGAGCAGCATGTTTCCGTCTTTTCAATCATCATTTTTTTCTCCCTCATTATCGCATCTGACAATATGTCGCTGCACACTGAAAAACAGTTTTACATTTATATATTCGCATATGTTAATATGTTATACTGCTCCTGCCTGCTTGTCAATCTGCTTTTACAAATAACTCATTCCCATTTGAAAAACCGCAGGGCAAAAAGAGAACACAACACCGCCACTCCGCACAGCACGGTCACAGAAATCCATACATCCCCTGACGGATAACCCAGAGATGCGGCTTTCAGGAGTTTGATCCCCTGGGTCAGCGGCATCAGGTCCGCGATTCTCTGCAGCGCTGCCGGCATCACCTCGTAGGGCAGTGTGGCGCCGGAAAAGATCAGCATCGGGAAATACAGCACACTGGCGAAAATTCCCGCCGTTTTCATGTCGCGTGCTGTTCCACCTACCAGCATGCCGATGCTGAACATCGACAGCATCACAAGCAGGTAAGCACCCGCAAAGCGAATCCAGGAGCCTTCCAGGCGATACTGAAAAAAGATGTGCGCTGTCCCGTAAACGAGAAGCAGAGAAACTGCTGCATAAATAGCATATACCACTGTTTGTACAACCAGGATCAATGCCGGGCTCGTAGGCGTCACCTGCAGGCGTTTCAGAATTCTTTTTTGCCGATAATCAGCAACGACCAGCGGAAGACCCATCACGCCGCCTGCGCAGATGGCAATGGCAGCCACAGCGCCGAAGGATTGCGCGACAAACGTGTATTCCGCGCCGGGAAACGCAGGTTTGCTTCCGTAAAGGATTCCCAGAATGACCATGATCACCACCGGCATGCAAAGGGCAAAGATCAGCATATCCATGCCGCGAAGGGACAATTTCAATTCCGTGTCAAGCATTGCTCTAAAGGCTTTCATCATTCATTTCCTCCTCTGTATACCAAAGATACGCATCCTCGAACTTTTCGTGGGGGCTGGCGGCAACAGCATCCTCCACGGTTCCGGAGTAAACAATACTGCCGTTGTTCAGGATGCTGATCCGATCGCACAGCGCTTCCACTTCATCCATAAAATGCGACGTCAGAAGCACGGTTAATCCTTTTGCCTTCAGCTCTGAAATGCATTTCCATACGTCGCGCCGGGCTTTCGAATCCAAGCCGGTGGTCAACTCATCCAGGAAAACCACTTTGGGATCCGGGATTAAGGCCAGCACGATGAACAGACGCTGACGCTGACCTCCGGACAATTCGCTGACCAGGCTCCCGTGCTTTTCCGAAAGGCCAAATTGCTCCAGTAGGCCAAGCGGCGATACAGAAGTCTTGTACAAAGACTGCGTCACCTTGCACAATTCACTCACGGTGATTTTGTCTTGGTATGCAGCCTCCTGGAATTGGACACCGACCTGCTCGAACAGCTTTTTTCGATCCCTCCTGGGGTCCAGCCCTAAAATCGACACGGTTCCGCTGTCGGATACTTTTGTGCCCAGGATGCACTCGATCGTAGTGGTCTTTCCGGCGCCGTTGGCGCCTAACAGACCAAACACTTCTCCGCGTCCCACCGCAAAGCTGATCCCGCGGACCGCCGGGATCTGATGATAGGATTTACTTAGATTTTCGACTTCAATCATTGTTTCCATAGTAAAATATCCTCCTTTTCCTCAAAACAATAACACCGGGACAAAGCCTGGTGTTATAGTGGAGGGTTTCTAAATATTCTTTAAGGCAGACAGCTGTTCCAGGACCGCAGATGCATTGATTTCGGCGCTTCGGAGAGATGTGAGCAGCCGATCACAGGCCGAAACGATATCTTCATCCTTGTCGGGTGTGTCGATCACTTTGGAAAGATCCGCCTCCGGATCGCCGGACAGAGCCTGCAGCATACGGAGGATCGCCGAAAGAGAATAGTTTGCACAACGCAGAGAGCGTATGATTTTCAACAGTCTGATATCTTCAGCGTTATAGATCCGATAGCCGTTCAGTCGCCGCTTCACAGTCAGCAGGCCGTTCATTTCCCAATTTCGCAGGGTATCGATAGTCACCTGTAATTCTTCCGCAGTCTCTTTTCTTGTAAGGCCGCCGCTTTCGCCGAACGCAGCGACATCCCCTCTGCCAAAAATTTCTTTCGTGATTTCTATGGCCTCTTGGGCATGCCGTTGCTCGTCCCGGATCTGCCGAAGATAATCCTCAGCCATGGCTATGGCCTGATCATAATTTCCCGATGCGGCAATCTTTACGATATTGACCGCCTTTTTTCGCAGACCATTTTGGAGGACCTCCACGGCAAAAGCCATGCGCGCCAGTTTGAAATGGGCGATGTGAAGATCCGTAAAGACACGATATCCGTTTCTCTGTCTCTCCGGCGGCGGGATCAGTCCCAATTGTTCATACAGGCGAACCGTGTTGGGATGCACACCCACGATCTTTGCCACTTGCGCCGTTCGGTAGCTCTTCATGCTTCGCAAGCCCCGCCCGGGCCGGGTTCCAGTTCGACCTCAAACCAGAAAGTGCTTCCCTGCCCCTCTTCCGAAACCACACCGTACTGTCCTTCGTGCATATCGATGATCTTTCTGACAATGGACAAGCCAAGACCTGTCCCCGCAACCGGCCGCTTGTGATGATGGTCGACTTTATAATAGCGATCCCAGATATGCGGCAGATCTTCCTTGCGGATCCCTTCGCCATGATCCGCCACTTCGATCCTAACATGATCTTCAACGATACGCTGGGTCACGGTCACAGCCCGATCCTCGCCGCAGTAAGTGATTGCATTGAGCAACAGGTTATGGAAAGCCTGGCTGATCTTACCCTCATCGGCTGTGATAAAGGCATTCTCGGCGGACTCGAAAGTCAGCTTATAACCTTGGTGTTTCACCAGCTCCTGCATGCGGTCCACGGCTTTCCGCAGATTTTCCGTCAAATCATAGCGCGCTTTGCATGGAACAGATTTTCCGGTCTCCAGCGTCGATATGTCCAGCACATCATTCACCAGAGAGGTCAGGCGCTCGGTTTCCTCAATGATGATCTGCGTATGCTCCGGCGTTACCTCATCGGGAAAATCGTGCATCATTTCCGCATAGCTGTAGAGAAAGGACAGGGGCGTCCTGAGATCATGGGAGATGTTGGATATCAGTTCCCTTCGCAGCCGATCCACTTTCGAAAGCTCCGAGGCAGCGTGATTCAAGGTGTTGGACAACTCACAGATCTCCTGATAGCCTGTACCGTTGAACAGGGTGTCATACTGACCGCTGCCCAAGGCTTTTGCGCTTTGATTGATCTGCTCGATGGGTTTGGCGATGCGGCGGGATATGATGACCGCGAGGGCTGTCGCCAGAAGAATCATGACCCCAGTGATGATGAAAAGCTGCAGTTGCAGCGTGGATACTGTGGCCTCCACCGGAGTGATCATGGCATAAAAGGTCAGCGAAAGGACTTCGCCGTCTTCCATGGCGAACTCATGGACTGTCGTTACCGTCTCGGGCAGCCTGCGATCCGGCTTATCCGGAAGAGACTCAACAGGCCGGATAAATTCATATGTCGGGCGGACGGTGATCTCCTTGGTCCGTTCCAAATCCCGGAGGACTTCCTGGAGCGCCGGGTTGTCGATATTTTCTTCGACCAGCGCTACCGCCTCTTGAACCTCAGCCTTTCGGATCATTTTATACATATCGCTCAGGAACACTGTCTGAAACACCCATAAAATGGACAGGAGAAGAACGCAAAAGCCCAACAGAAAGGCGAATATTTTCCATTGCAGTCTCAATTTATCCATCGAAGCGATACCCCAATCCCCGCAGTGTTTTGATGAAATCTGCATAAGGCCCCAGGGACCTTCGAAGAAGCTTGATATGCGTATCCAGGGTCCGGTCGTCGCCACAGTAGTCATAACCCCATACTTCCGTCATGATCCGCTCCCGGGGCACGGCGATATTTTTATTGCGTATCAGGAAAAACAAGAGATCATATTCTTTGGGCGCCATCTTGGGTTGATCGCCGTCGACCATGACCTTGTAAGCCGCCATATCCGCAACGAGCCCGTCTTTCCGATAAACCAGATGCCCTGCTCCGTCGGCGCCGGCTGTTTGGACCTGCGCCACCCTGCGCAGGATCGCCTGGATGCGCAGCATGATCTCTTTGGAGGAAAAGGGCTTTACGACATAGTCGTCCACACCCACTTCGAATCCTCGTATCCTGTCGTACCCTTCCCCTCTTGCCGACAGCATGATCACCGGCGTGGATGCGGTTTTCCTTATTTCTCTGACGGCGGAAAAGCCGTCCAGCCCGGGCATCATGACATCCATGATGATGATGTCGAAGGCTTCGCGACCGCACAGCGCCACGGCCTCCCCGCCGTCGCCGGCCTCCCGCACTTCATGTCCTTCGAACACCGCATACCGCTTGATCACGGATCGAAGGCCGGCCTCATCGTCGCATATCAGAATTTTTGCCATATCCTCTTTCCCCCTCTGTGAAGGCCGGGCAGCCACCTTTCGCCACAGCCCTGGTCAATACTTTTTCCTGTACCGAAAAACCAGCAGCAAAGCGATCAACAGTACCGCTGCCAGCGCGCCGTAGAGCATCAGGCTTTCCGATGAGACTTCCCGGGCAACCCCGGGAGCCCCGTCCGGACGCATTCCACCATTTCCATTCTGCTCCATCCCGCCCCTCCCGTCAACCGGTTCGGGCGGCTCCACTCCTTCCTGAAAGTCTATTTGATTTCTATTTTCTCCCCTTTGATATGTTTTTGCTCGAGATTTAAACTCTTCATCTCCCCCCCAAGATCCACGTTCGCCATGATTTCCGCCCATCATGCTTCCCAGCGCCGTCAGATCCAAGCCTTCGGCAGAAACCAGCAGTGCCGGATCCTCCGCCTGCGCCGCTGTGGTGGCAGGGATCGTGCCGTCCAACTGGCCCCGGACACTTTCTCCGCGGCGCTGGCAAAGGTCTTCGAAAACAGTCAACGCAGTCTTGTATTCATCATAGGTGCAGAAGGCCGTGGCATCTTTTTGAACATACTCGCTGATGCGGCCGTCCAAGTCTTTCAAGAGTGCCGTCATTTTGTCTTCGGCAAACGCATCAACGATCAGCAACTGCAGATACCCGTGGTAACGCCCCAGGTAGTCTTCGTTGGAAAGCAGCACACTGATCAGCGGCCGGCTGGCCAGTTCCACACCGCTGACCGGCGTATCGATCGGGAAGTTCACAACAGACGCGGCATTGCCGCTTTGGAATCCACCCCAAGAAAGGTTATAATCCCAGGGAAGGATCGTGATTTTCCCTTCCCGTTCGCAGATCACATAATTCTGAGCCATACTGGAGCTGTAGCTGTCCAGATTCACCACCAGCGTATGAGCCGCCAGATAGCGAAGAATCTGATCGATGTCATAGTATTCCTCCAGGGCCGTACCCTCGGAAAGCGCCCGGATCGCCTCCACGACCTGCTGATAGTCGCTTTCCGTTCCTTTTCCGATCACATTGTCAAAAATGTCTCCGTAGCTTGCTGTGCTGTCATCCATATACTCCAGGCTTCCGCCGGCGCTGCCGTTCTGACCCATCCCGGATTTTTTTACGCTGTAGAACGTACCCTCCCCATCGCCGAAAACTCGTTCCTCATAGCTGTCGTTATACAGCTCGACGGCCAGGTAAAGGCCCCATCCGCTTCCGTTGACCTGGATGTCCGCATAACCGAAAAGGGGAACATCCACCCCGGCCTGACGCATCAATTCGTAGGAGACATATTCTTTCATATAGGTGTTGTCCCCCAGCATGTTGTTGAGCACGAAGCTTTCCAGCCCGAAGCAAGTCTGTCCTTTCACATATTCATCAAACTGCAGGCGGAAGCTGTATCGGTCGCTATCGGAGTTGGCAACCTGGGTCAGGCTTGAATTTCCCTTGGGTCGAACGCCGACATCTTCGATACGGATACCGTTCACGATGACATCGGCCACGATGTACTGCTCATTGATGGCATTGTCCAGCATATTCTGCCACTCGGTTTCGTCTGCCAGGATTTCTATCGAAATGATGTCAGTATTGAATATCTCTTCCGCATACAGACTTTCGCTTTCATTCTCAACCCCGGCCACGAAGGTTCCCGCCAGCGTCAGGATGACAATGCCTGCCGCCAAGGCAAGAACGATGCACACGGCCACAAGCATATCGATTTTATCGCTTCGGATCATTTTCGCACCCCATTCCTATGCTCACGAGGCATATTCGCCATTATAGCTCACCAAGCAGGCATCCCGGACGCCGTCCACAGTGAGCAGCTCGTTCAGCAGCTTTGCTGTCATTTCCATCAGCCGGACCTCGACCGTCAGTTCGATTCCATCGCCGGAAACAGTCTTTGCCTTCAGCAGGTTCTTCTTTGTCTTGCTTTTGAGCTTCGCCATACACTCGTTTTCCGCCTGATCGTTTTCCAGATGAAGCACGATGATATAAGGCGTATCACTGCTTTTCCGGTTGACAAATACCATCAGGACGACACCGATAAAAACCGATCCCAGGATACCCAGAGGGATCAAACCTGCGCCGATCACGATCCCCACGGAGATCGCCCAGAAAAGGAAGGCGATATCCAGAGGTTCCTTGACCGCAGTGCGAAAACGGACGATGGACAAGGCGCCCACCATGCCCAGAGACAGGATCACATTGGTGGTCACAGCCAGAATGATCAACGTGGTGATCAGCGTCATAGCCAGCAGGGACACCCCGAAAGAAGCCGAGTACATCACCCCGGAAAATGTTTTTTTGTACACAAGGAATATAAACAAGCCGATGGCGAAGGACAGAAGCAGCGCAATGCCTGCGTCGATAAGGGAAAACTCGGCCGCCTTTTCCAGAAAGCTTGATTTGAAAATATCGTTGAATGTCATTTGTTCTCCTCCTGTCAGATCATTCTGGTTGCTGCATACTTTGAAAAAGCCGTACGCTCTCTGCCGGACAAGGCAACGAGACCCCGTATGAGCTCCGGAAGATAGCTGTCATATTTTACTTCTAGGATACGGGCATCTCCCAGGGAAACCGGAAGCGATCCTGCTGTCAGAAAAGCTCTGACGTCTCCGCTTTTTCGGATGTCCGTGTCCAACGTCACCCGCACATTGCCCATGGAGTAGATAAATGCTTCCCGCCGGTAGTCAACGATGCTTCGCGGGCGGAGAAGCTGATAATTCATCTTCGCGTACAACTCCAGCAACAGCGGATCTCCTCGTTCCCAAAGCGCAGCCAGATCGCCCAGAAGCAGCCGCCTGCACTCTTCGGCTGTGATGGCGGCTCCGCGCTTATAGGAGATGCCATTCTTTTTACTCTTCTTCTCCAGGCGGATCCATGCGGGATCGCCATTATAAAAGCGCAGGCGGAATTTTTCCCTCTCGTTGATTCCATCGATTTTTTCGCGGAGCGCTTTGTCTTGGTAATTGTCAAAATAGAGACTCCTGACCCGATAGCCCGTATCGCCGGTCGCATGCTCGTCAGGCTCGGCCATCCGGCGGAGCCTGGCCCGAAGCTGGATCGCATCGGTTTGGTTGATCGTATATTTCAGCTCATGCCGGCCCGTTGTATTTGTCATGCCTGTCCCTCCTTTCTTTGGAACAGTCCCATCCTATCCCAGTCAGTTGACGTTCCTATGTCGATTGTCTGATTTCTGTCTGAACATTGGCATGCATAAAATATGGCAAAAAAAGAGCATACGCTCATATGGCATACGCTCTTATAAAGAAAAATGATTTATATGCTTCAGTAATCGACTTGTTCTTTCAGGAAGGTCCCGTCGTTCAGCTCATCGAAGGCCTGCTGCAATTCCGCCCGGGTGTTCATAACGATGGGCCCGCCCCAAGACACCGGCTCCTCCAGCTTATCCGAGCTGACGAACAGGATCTCGGCTCTTTCGTCCAAAGCCTCCAAATCCACGGAATCGCCGTCGGACAACTTGACCGCCGTTTTCTCTGCGACAACCTCACCTGCGATCTTGGCTGCTCCCAACAAAAGAAAAACTATGACAGACTTGTTCTTGTCCATTTCGATGGCACACTTCGCGCCGGGCTGCAGACTGATATCGTAATAATCCAACGGCAGATACTTTCCCCGGAATCCCTTGTGTTCCTTATAGGCACCGCTGATGAGGCGCAGCACACCTCCCTCGAGGGGAATTGCTTTAATCTCATCTTTCTTAATGCTGTGGTATTCCGGCGAAGACATCTTATCCTTTGCCGGCATGTTCAGCCACAGCTGAACCCCCAGCATCCTTTCGGAGGCCGGCAACTTTTCCTCGTGCATGATCCCGGAGCCCGCCGTCATCCATTGGACTTCTCCGTCGGAAATTCCATCTTCGTTGCCCAGACTGTCCCGATGGACCATATTTCCCTTGACGATCCAGCTGATCGTCTCGATGCCCCTATGTGGATGCAACGGAAATCCCGCCGTGTAGTCCTCCGGGTTTTCGCTGTCAAATGAATCCAGAAGCAGAATCGGGTCGAATACTTCCACTGTATTTTTTCCCAGTACTCTCACCAAACTGACGCCGGCACCGTCCTGAGTCCTGAATCCCGTCACCTTGTCTGTGATCGTTCGTTTCATTCTGACCTCCTTCGCATCGATCGCCTCAGTCGATTGACCTTATTATATCTCCTTTCCGTTCTCGATGGAAGTGCCTCTCAAACGAGCAAGCTGCTTTCTGACCTCATCAAAAGCTGTTCCACCCGAAGTCTTTCTTCTGCTGACGCAGTTTTCAATGGAAATGGCCTCGTACACATCCGGCTCGACCAGTGGTGAGGATTCCCGAAGAACTTCCAGAGGCATATCACTGATCCTCTTGCCTTGCTTTTCGCAGGCCACTACGATCCGCCCGACGATTTCATGGGCATTCCGGAAGGATTCCCCTTTTGTTACCAAGTAATCCGCAAGATCCGTGGCATTCAGAAAGCCGTCCAGCGTCGCTTGAAGCATGGCACCTTTGTTGACCTTCATGGTCTTGAGCATATCGGTAAAGACACGAAGGCACATGGCTACTGTATCCAGGCTGTCGAATACAAGCTCCTTGTCCTCCTGCATGTCTTTATTGTAAGCCAGCGGAAGCCCCTTCATCATCGTCAGAAGTCCCATCAGATCGCCGAAGACCCTGCCGGTCTTCCCTCTCACCAGTTCTGCGGCATCCGGGTTTTTCTTCTGGGGCATAATGCTGCTGCCGGTGCTGTAGGCATCGTCCAGGGTGATAAAACCAAACTCTGTAGTAGACCAGAGGATGATCTCTTCGCTGAACCGGCTCAGATGCATCATAACCAGCGACAGATCAAAGCCGAACTCAAGAACAAAATCTCGATCACTCACCGCGTCGATGGAGTTGAGGCACACAGCGTCGAAGCCCAGCTCCTTTGCCACGTATTCCCGATCGATGGGATAAGTGGTCCCCGCAAGCGCGCCGGCCCCCAGAGGCATTACATTGATCCTTTTTTTCGCTTCTCCGATCCGCTCCGCATCCCGGGAAAACATCTCGCAGTAGGCCAGCAGGTGATGAGCAAAGGAAATAGGCTGTGCTCTCTGCATATGCGTATACCCAGGAAGGATAACGTCCACATTGGCCTCGGCCACGTCCAGCAATTCGCTTTGCAGAGCCTCCAGCAAAGCAGAGATTTCCTCTGCGGCATCTCTCAGATACATTCGCACATCCAAGGCGACCTGGTCGTTGCGGCTTCTGGCTGTATGCAGCCTCTTGCCTGCCTCGCCGATCCGTTGGATAAGCAATGCTTCCACGTTCATGTGCACATCTTCCGCGTCCACTGAAAGCGCAGCGGCGCCATTCCGGAGGTCGTTCAGAATACTCATCAGTCCTTCGCAGATCTCGGTACCCTCCGCCGCTGTGATGATACCGCATTTCGCCAGCATTTTTGCATGGGCGATACTTCCCTGTATGTCCTGTTTGTACATTCTGGAATCCACCGCAATGGAAGAATTGAAGTCGTCCATCAGCGCGCTGGTATCGTTTTGAAACCTGCCGGCCCATAATTTCATAACGAGATCATCCTTTCTCGATCAGCAGGTACATATCCGTTCCGATCTCGGTCTTGCCGATGATCGAATACGTATTGCCTGCAGCGATGTCCTCGTTGATTTTCTGATACAGCCCGTGGCTGTTGTGGCAGAGCCAGAAGCATCCGGCTTCTGAAGGGATGACAGCCTTTGCTTCGGGATAATCTTCAAACGAATACTGTTTGATTTTTCCTTTCAATAAAGTTTCGAAGCCATCTTTCTTGGGAATTTTTGTTTTCATCATCATACTGTTTTGACGCGTGTGAACAAACCCATACGCCGTGATCAGCAGAGGATATGGGTGCTTCAGGTAGATGTTGACACTCGAATTGTCCGTCTGCATGATGAAAGTGATGTAATCTTTTTCTTGCGCAAGGTGAAGGACTAACGCATAAGTAAGCGTACCGATGGCTTGCCCTTCCAACTCCGGATCCACGAGCAATGTCCATTCATGGGCAATGCTCGGATCGGAAATATTACCGATGAGACTCAGTTGGGAAACCGGTTTGCCGTTGGATAAAAATCCGGCTGTGATCCCTGCGCCGATGGTGCCGAAATTGGCAAAGGTCCAATCCGGCGCCGCCATGCCTGCTCCGTAAGCCTTCTCGTTCAGAACGACGATCTCATGGATAAAATCAGCCGCCTCCGGCGTAGCCGGATCGACGAACTTCGTCTTGAAAGGCAGCGACTGCATCATTTTTTCGTACTTGTCCCAGTAGGCTTTGTTGACGATCAGATAGATCTCCAAATCCATTTCCTGATATTTCATTAAGCATTCTGTCATTTTTCTTCTCCTATGATTTTCTCGATGATCTTTTGACCATCGCTCAATTGCTGTATCTCGACATACTCGTTTATTTTGTGGGCCTGTCTGATGTTTCCGGCCCCGAAGACTACGGCATTGATCCCGGCATTTTGAAACAACGGAGCTTCTGTCCAGAAGTCCAGTTCACAATCGGCTGCATCGACGTGCGGACATTCGTTTTTCAACGGTCTTCCGACAAACGAGGAGATAATGATTCCCTTGCGGGAAATCTTGCGGATTCGGTCGGAGGCGGCTTCGGGCTCCTCGTAGGTTCGCACCGAAGCCTTGAATCTACAGTTCTGCGCAACGACGTTGCTGGCGTTGGCGCACTCCACCTTTCCGATGTTGAAACCCTGCGCATCCAAGGCAATAATATCCTTTGCCGCTTCCACTACAGCGCTCTCCGCTTTGATCGAAGAATGCCCGCCTTCGGTGCGATGCTCCACATAATAGGAGTAGACTCCCTTATGCCTGTTGGCAAACGCCAGAGAAGTCGGCTCGCAGACGATGGCAGCTTTCAACTCTTTTCCATAATCTGAATCCAAAAAGTATTGAACCCCTGTTTTGCTTCCGGATTCTTCATCAATGCTGAAAAGGAGCATCAGATCCTTTGGCTTTGCAGCTTCCACAGCCTTCAATACCATATAAATATTCCCTTTGGTATCCGCTGTTCCCAATCCATAGAGACGCTCTTCGTCTTGATAGAGATGAAGCGGAGGCCGGTCCCAATCTCCGGCAGGAATGACGGTATCCATATGGCAGTTGATCACAAGCTGCGGATTGCCGAAACGAACGATCATATTGGACTTTTTTTCGGCCACAGGTTGCTCGATTACGGTACCGTTGGTTTTGCCGGCGACAAAATCCCTGATGACCTCGATGATCCCGGTATAATCCCCTTCATAGGTATTGCATTCGATCAGATCTTTTAAGAGTTTCATTTTTTTATTCCCGCAAGCTGCTGCTGCATGGTGTGGAGTTTGATGAATCCATTGGCTTCTTCCGCGCTCCAGCAGGCCTTCTGGGCATACATGGCGATATCCTTCCGAACCAGGCTATAGGGTGATTCGAGTTCCACCACCGTAATCCGGTTCGCGTCTGCCTTGATCGTAACGGTTCCGGTCACGCGCTTCTGGACAGAATCGGCAAAGCTTTCCAAGTCCTTGACCAAGGGCTCGTAATACAACCCGCTGTAGACCAGGTCGGCCCACTGGGCGCCGGCGCTCCGGCTGAAAGCGATCTGCTTTTTTGTCAGGACCAACTGCTCCAACTTTCTATGAGCTTCCACCAGTGCCAGCAGACCGGGAGCCTCAAACAGGATCCGCCCTTTGATACCGATGATACAGTCGCCGATGTAAATGTCACTCCCGTAGCCATATTTCCCCAGCATGCTGTTCAACTTCATGAGGATCTCGATGCCCGGCAGTTTCTGGCCATTCAGCTTCGAAGGAACCCCTTCAGAAAACTCCAGCGTCAGATATTCCGACTGAGCATTGCCGTCTTTCTTTGTCAACTGATACGCCCCTTCGTCGGGTTCCTTGTTTTCGTCCACCTCAGTGCCTGATACTGTTATTCCGAAAATATTCTGATTTACGGAATATTTTGTATAGACATGGTCAACGAAAACGCCCCGTTCAGCGAGAAATGACATTTCTTCGCTCCGCGTGATCCCCAGTTCCTTGATCGGCCTAACCAGCTCTATGCCACTGTTCAAGGACAGGAAACTGCCGTCGAAGCGGACTTGATCGTTGCCCACCGCCGTGGATCCGTGAGCAACAGCTTCGGCATTTTCCTTTTCAGCGATCTTCAGGATCTCTTCGGCGATAATGTAGCGATCGGCGCACATCAAAGGATAGTCTTCCTCGTACAGGCCGTTGAGCTTGATGAGGTACTGAATGATATCTTCATAGATCCGGTCTTTTGCATCGACGGTATAATGCTTCGATGCGCCGAGCTTCTTTGACTTTTCTTCGATCTGCTTCAGATCTTCCGGGCTGAAACCGCCGGTATTGACGGTGGCTGTGATCACCTCATAGCCCTTTTCTTTTAAATATATGGTACAAAATGTGGTATCCAGTCCACCTGAAAATGCCAGGATCACTTTTTTCATTTGTTATGCCTCCAACTGCTCTGAATTCTGAATATTATTTTCTAAATATACACACCTGTTTCTAATAATGCAAGCATTATTTTAATATTTATGCGAAATATTTAAATAAATTGCACTTTTATTGCATATTTATATAATTTATGCGCATATATGGCGATTCTCATTACGATTTCTCACATAAAATAAACTGCCCGCAGCATCGAATGCTGCGGGCAGCGTTGAAAGGCGAATCAGTCGCCTTTCAGAACGTCTGTTTCATTTGTTTTCAGGCCACGTCAGGTGCTTTTTGCCAGAATAAAATCAGATCGCAGGAATTTTTTTCCGTTGGGCAGCAGGTGCTCCGTTGAAGACGCCTGAGTATAACCGATGCGTTGCATCGCTTCTGCCAGAGGTTCCGGATGCATCTGCCGATGTACGCTTTCCAGACAGTCGAATACATGCAGATAGGGTGAGTCCGAAACAAACCCCTCATCTGTATTGATCTGTATCAGGCAGCTGACGATCGACGGTGCAACCTGACGGATCACGTTGAGGAAACAGTCGTATCCGATATATTCGATCACCAGATTGGCCATGACCAGATCGGCATGAGGGAGAAACACGCGCTCATCCATCAAATCAGCGCAGACACATTCCAGAACACCCTCCAAAGCAGGATACCTCCGGATGCATTCTGCCAAATAGGCTTTGTTGATGTCAACACCGTATACGCGTTTGATTTTATCAGAGGTCACGTGTTCCAGCCCGTTTCCCCCGGCAACCCCAAGAATCATCACCGTTTGCAACGGATAGTCGGACAGCTGGGCTTTCATGACGTCATTCATCACTTGCAACTGCATGACAGAATCCAGCTTCATGTGCTTTTCATAGTCAGTCAGATTGATCTCTTCCCATGGGTGGTTCATACGGCAGCTCCTTTCTCCGCTAATAAGAAGCAGGCAAAGCCACCCCCGCGGACTGTGGTGTCGTACCACAACTTCAGGTCCACATCCAAGAGGCGACCCTCGTCCATGATACGAACAACGGCATTGTGCCCGTCGTATTCAATCGATAAAATAGTTACCCAGTGCCATCGGTCCAAATTATGAACTTCACCGTTGCAGAGATTGAGGAATGCTACAGGAGCATCCAATGCCAGCGCGTTTGAAAGAAACCGGAGGATCTCGGCAAAGGAAGGACGCAAATCCATCTCCTGGGGAACATCCAAAGAACGGGCCTTCACGTCCAACTCTTTCGCTTTTGCATATTCCAGGAACCCTTCACAGAACATGCAGGCGGTAGGGATCCCTTCATCACCTGGTGTTACGTAACGCCAGGCCTCCTCCATGGCAGACAGACAGGCAGACTGTCCTTCCGAAACCGGAGAGTTTTCATTACGGCAGTGCCACAAAATATAGGTCATGATCGCGCAGGCCACCGTAGGACCACAGCCGGCGATCCGCTGCAGCGGCGTAGGATACCATTCCTGGCAGAATCCGAAAACGTCGCCGGACTCCTGGTCTTCCGCCTGAAAGACCACATCGGAATTCTTCAATGAATATCGATACATTTTCATCGATCACTCGCTTCTTTTATTGAGAATCTTAATACAGTCTTCAGTTTGCTCGAATCCGTCTTACGGGGATCGGATAAATAAATCTCCCGATGCTGCAGAGACGTTCGCTCATATCCGCTCTCTGTGCAGAACCGGTGCATTTTTTCAAAGCTCGCGGGTTCGTCATCAAAAGGGCCTGAATGGAGCATCTGGCAGCATAAGCCTTCTTCGGTCGTAACCGATTGGAGTCTGTCCAGACAAGCATTTGGCTTTTTCTTTTTCGTTTCAACAAAGAACCGGTCGAACAACCGGCTGTTCAGGAAGTCCGGCTGACGGATCATGATCGAATAAGCGTAATTGCTTTTATCGGTGGACGGTTTGCTCTTGTCGATCAGATCCCAGACGCCCTCCAAGGGAAAGACAGTATAGTCGTAATATCCCTCCGGAGGCTCCTTGCCCTTGTATGACATTTTTACAGCGTAGCTGAAGCTGTACAAGGCCGCAGTGGCCTCGGCAAAAGCTTCTCCGTTGGGATCTCCTTGTCCGTCGATGACGGCAAAGGAGATGGCGGGCACCCGGATGACGGAGGGCTGCGCGTTTGGCAGATACAGTTCCTTGTAATCCTTTTTGTACTCCACCTTACGCATGCTGTTCCTCCTTTTCCAACACGACCGGTCCGAGACTTCCTGCGGTGATCGCAGCGGCGGAAAGGCCCGGGAAACGATATCGCCTCCGGCCCACAGTCTTTTGCCCGTATTCGATGGCCTCGACAGGGCACCACTGAATGCAGGCTACGCAGCGCTCACAGTGATGCTGCCAAACCGGACGATCCTTCACGATCCTGATGTTGCTGACCGGGCATACCTCGCTGCAGAGACGGCAGCCGATGCACTTTTCTGACACGTGGAATGGCTCATCCCATCCCGGAATGTTCTTGTATAGTGTTTTGCGGTTCACGACCCTGCTGAACAGCTTGAGCCTTCTTCGGACAGGCCGGCTTTTGCGCTGTGCGATCTCCGCTGCTGCCTGATCGGCAGAAATTAAAGCAGCCTTGGTCAGCCGCTCCACGGTTTCCGCGGGAAATGCCTGATACTCGACGATGTAATTCCCCGGCATTCTCGCTCCGATCCCGTAGGACAGCTTGGCTCCTTTTTCTTTCAGAATATCCTCCAGCATTCCCAGCGTATCCAGGGCGGCGGCCCCATAGGTCGCAAAGGCGAAGCAATACGTGCCGGGAAGGATATCGAGCGCTCGGGCAAACTGGGCCACCAATCTGGGCATACCGCAATAGTAGACGGGGAAAACGAATCCGACCCCATGTCCGGGGCCGCCCACGGATTCTTCCGGCGATCCCACAGCCATGGATCGAACATCGCAGTCCTCAAGTCCTTGGGCGATCCGTTGCGCAATGGTCAGCGAGTTGCCTGTGGCGGAAAAATAATAGATCGTTGCACTCATATTTTCTCCTCACCCCATCGGTACTTCTTGTTCTGCCGCAGCCTATCCATATCACAGTCCAGACACAATCCATTGTGACAGCAGATCACACCGCCACATTCCGGGCAGCGCCACTGCTCCTCTTCCTTCTTCAGGAATTGCTCCATGCCATCCTCTTGAATGGCCCGGAGGTTTTCGATCATGCTCATATGGTATTTCGTGCGATAGCGCTTGTCCAAAGATTTCAGCCGTTCGCAGGGAAAGGCCGCACATTCCGTGCAGAAACGTACACTGCCTTCCTTCATCGCTTTGCAGGAGTCGCCCATGTGGGTACAGTGCTTGCCCCGCGGAATACATCCGGGGCAGTATTTTCGATGGAACCCCTCTTTGTTCAGGTCTTTCTCAAAAAATAAGTAAGAGATGCACAAGCTGCAGTTCATGCCGCAAGGGGCAATCAATTCTTCTTTCATCATTTTTTCCACCCACACGTGTATTGCTGTGTCATTCATTCACTATAGCAGATAAATCGTCGATAAACTTCAGCGTTTTGTCAGCAAGCTCCGCCTTCAGCAGTTCCGGATCATCAAAATCCGGTTCTTTACACAGAATGGTTTCAATAATGGAATCCACACCGGGCTGGATCTGGGAAAGCTTGTACTTGCCGATCTCTTTTCCTTTGAGTTTTTCGATCCATTCCGCCTGGATCTTTCGGTTGCTGCCGCCCAGCCAGGCTTCGAACCGTCCCGCTTCGTGCAGGTAGACGATCGCGATCTTAAGCTTCTTCTCTTTGAGCGCAGGCGATGTAAAGGCAAAATAGGTCATATCCATATACCCAAAATAAAGAGCGCTTGAGAAGTATGCCGGATCAACATTCTCCATATGGGACTTTAGGGTCGACATAAAAGTCATGATCCCCTTATATGCTTTTTGGATGTGTCCTTTTCGCAGTTGCTCCCGATATTCCCGGATCTCTTTATTTAATGTGCTCATTTTCCGTCCCCTCCGCTTCCATCGTACTGCTTTGCCTCGTCGTGTTGAATCCATCTGCTTTCTGCCCAAGCATTTCTGCCAGCGTCACATCCGGATGATGGTATTTTACTCCGTTTTTTCTGCTCCAATGATGAATGGAATTTGTCGGACACCACTCATCGCAGGCAAAACACATTTCACATCGATGAAGAAATACCGGCTTCTCGTTGACGATTTGAATATTGCCGGCAGGGCAAATCTTTGCACAGGTTCCACAGCCGATGCATCCTTCATCCACCCGGATGCTCTTATCCGTCATCGGTATCAGATCATGATAGTTCAGCCCGCTTGTTACCGGCTCAAGGGCTCTTTTTTTTAATTCATTGTTGATGCTGGGTCCTGCCAGTTTGATAAAGGGCCTCATGATGCATGAGAGCATTTTTTTCGGCAGTATGTATCTGGTTTTCTCTTTGCGGGTGATCCTGCTGCTGATGCGTTCCATTCGCACTTTACTCTTTTCGATGATATCCCCACTGTCCCTGTTGATCGGGACCGGGATATGGTCGTAATCCAGATTGTTCATCGGAAGCCTGACCGAATGGGCTGCATGCAGTTTCCCACCGCAGGACTTCACCGCTCTTTCGAATTCGTGAAGAGACGGAAGCGCATTGACGCACTCATATCCTCCGCAATTGCAGACCGCATGGATCTCGAGGGCTTCGATAGCGTCGATTTTCCGCACAAATCGTTCCACCATCAGGGGCATGCCGGATAACAGGGCCAGATAGCATGGAAAAACAACCACGATCTGCGCTGCGTCGATGTGAACTATGGAACTTTCCATGACGGAAGGAATGGAAATCAGCTCTGCCCGGATATGGCTGGCGATCGCCTTGGCCAAAGCATAGGTGTTTCCGGTTCCGGAAAAATAGTAGACTTGTGTTTGCATCATTTTTGACACCCGTGTGCCTGCAATTTAACCCTTTGTTTGCATCATTTTACCATAAAGCTTTTCTTTGATAAACAAGCAGGTTTCGTCCATGGCTTGCGTTGCTTCGTCAAACATGGGCGCAAGCAGCGGGAAGCAATGAAACATGCCTTTCCAGACCTTGATTTTCACGTCGACGCCGGCTTTGGAGGCCTTCTCGGCGAAACGCAGTGAATCATCCAGCAGGGTCTCGTCCTCGCCCACCTGGATCATGATCGGCGGAAGCCCTGCTAAATCGCCGAACAAGGGAGAGGCGTAGGGATGACTCGGGTCTCCGTTTCCAACATAGTATTTTGTATAGGTTTCGTTCGCACCCTTCGGGGTGCAGGGATCGGCCTTGGCTTTTGTTCGGATCGAAGCGCCTGAAAGCGTCATGTCAACGCAGGGAGAAAAGACCGCACAGCCTGCCGGAAGTATCCCGCCATCATCTTTGATCTTCAGCAGCGTAGCAAGAGCAATGCCTGCGCCTGCTGAATCTCCTGCAAATACGATATCCTCGGGAGCGTATCCCTGCTCCAGCAGCCATCCATAGATCTTCGCTCCGTCGCAGACGGCTGCCGGCGCGGGGTGCTCCGGGGCCAGCCGGTAGTCGAAGGACAACACGTCCATCCCCAGTCTGGACGCAAATCCGGCAATGATATTTCTGTGTGACCGGGCGCTGCCCATAACAAAACCGCCTCCGTGAAAATACAAAACGACCTTGTCGTGGGATGTGCCGTCGATTCGGATCCATTCTGCATAGAAATCCGTGAATTCCGCCGGTATATACTCCACGCCTTCGATTTCTTTGACCAGCCTGGCCGCCGACGCCTCCGTTTTTGCGCGCAATGCTTCGATGCTGGTTTGCTCATCGATGACCTCTGTCCGAAGCTTTCCTTCCATCAAATGTCTGTACTTTAGAAGTAAGTGAAACCCTTTGCCTTTAATGCTCATCTGCCGTACCTCTGCTCCTGCTCTTTCTTTATAATGAACCACTCTGCCACCAGCATTTTATCCGGAAGCGGTATCTCTTTTGTTCTTGTGTTTTTATAGATCGTCAGCCCGTTCAATAGGCTCCAGAACAGGACCGCCAGTTCCCCGGTGTTTCCAGGAACGATCGTTCCTTCTCTTTGCCCTTGCGCGATGATCTGACTGAGTGCCTGATAAGGAAAATCTCGTTTTTGCATCAGTGCCGCCTTTGCCTGAGGAGGAATAGCCTCCGATCCCATCGCCTGGGCGATGAGACTGCTCGTCTGCCGATATCGATCACTTGTTTCGATCGTTTGATACATCGTATCGACTGCTTTCATAAGCTTTTCCTTGCCACTGAGCGCAGACTGCAGCAATGCGTCCGCCGCTTCGTTCATCTTGTCTAGCGCATCTTCGATCAGATCCACGTAAATTTCGTTTTTTGACGCGTAATATCTGTACAGCAAGCCCTGAGAAACACCGGCCTCCTCTGCGATATCCTGAATGCGGGTCGCGCTCAGCCCTTTCATGGAAAACTGATGAAGCGCTGCATCAATGATCCGCTCCCTGCTCTGCCGGCGCAGCAGTTCATTTTGTTCTGTATTCCTTGCCATTGGTCCCTCCGGTGTTTTGAACGAGTTATTGAATGAATATTCATTCATTTTAGAGTATGATCCTCTCGTTGTCAAGAGGATCAGGAGCGTTATTTCATCGTGTGGTATTCCTCTTCCAGAATAGAATAGAAGAGCCGGTCTACGTATTTCCCATCCATATAGAAATAATCCCTTTGAGTCCCTTCATAGCAGAACTCACATTTCTCGATCACCTTTCTGGAGGGGATGTTGTTGGACATATGCGAAATCTGGACCTTGTGAAGCCCTACCTGATCGAAGCCGTATGCGATGGCAGCTTTTGTCGCTTCCGTGGCATATCCTTTCCGCTGAAAGGCATCTCCGATACAATATTCGACCTCGCCGAAGTGGTTTTTGTCATCCATCAGGAAGTAAGCGATCTGGCCGATGCACTCCGCTCCGCCTTTTTCAAAAATCGCCCATCTGTAATAATTCGGGCTTTCGTAACCTCCAATATACTTATCCAGCAAGCCTCGGACCGCTTCTTTCGTCGTATAGATCGGCTCCGCATACATGGCTTGGACTTTTTCGTCCGCCACCCAGTTCTTCAGCATCGATTCGTCGTCGCTGTAAGCGAACTTTCGCAGCAGCAGTCTGTCGGTCTCTACAGTCATCGTTCCTACATGTGTCATCATATTATGCTCGTCTCCTCTCTCTGATCCAGCCATGCCGTATGTAATGGGCATTGTCCAGGCTGGGACTTTCTTCACCTTTTAGAACCATACTGTGCTGCCATTTGCAGAATGCAAAAATAAGACGGACTTTCAGACTTTTCCGCCGTACCGGTCCCGCAGCGGATACGCGATCTGCGCAGGCTTTTGCTTTTTTCGCAAGCATGTCCAAATGCTTTTGTGACATTTTTTCTAAAAAGATATCGCCCATCATCGGAGCGCCGCAAGTGTATATTTTTGATACGCCCATCCAGGCCATGCTGGTTCGAACATCCTTTTGGGCAGAGCCGTTGGGTGCGCCCACACTGTTGGTGATAATGACCGCTTTCTTCTGAAACATGATCGGATCCGGCCGGTGGACCGTCCAGTGGACACAGAGGTGATCCAGTACCGATTTGATGGAAGCCGGTGCGCGCAGCGCATAGACCGGATAAGCGAACACCAGCAGATCAGCGTCGAGCATAGCCTGCCAGATGGGATCCACCTCTGAGATGTGAGGGCATTTTTCCTCTCCTCTTAAAAAGCAATTCTTGCATCCCATGCAGAATTGCGGAAAGTCTTTCGGATAAAATTCGATGATCTCATTGCCGCTTCCCATGTGGCTGAGAAACAGCTCTTTCATATGATACGTGACGCCTCTGACCGGAGTTCCGTTGATGACTGCTATTTTCATGCCTGCTCTTTGGTTCCTCGCTTTCATATCCAATGATGCCGCTGACACTGTCACATATCATTTATACTACTTTCTTTTTCTCCTGACAACTACTTCACAATTTCTAAAAAATCCCCTTGACAAAAGATTCACCCAGTGCTAATGTCTGAATGAACTGAATTTTATTCATTCATTTTAAGGAGGTTTCCCATGACAGATAAGAAGACTTTACTCCTGACGGCGGCAACGACCATCTTTGCTGAAAAGGGGTTCAAAGAGACCAATGTCACAGCGATCACTAAGGCAGCCGGGATGTCCACAGGATCATTTTATAATTATTTCGCATCTAAAGATCAACTCTTTATGGAGGTCTATCTGGAAGAGAACAAGAAGCTGAAAGAAAGCATTTTGGCCCAGGTTGATACGAATGCGCCTCCCCTGGAAGTGATCGGGCGCGTTCTGCAATTGAATACGGTCGGAATGCAAAGCAATCCCATTTTAAAGGAATGGTATAACAAAGAGATTTTTGGCAGGATCGAAGAAGCATATCGACAAGAGAACGGGTTGGAGCGTGTCGGCTTCGTTTATGATTTCTTTTTGGCGCTGATCGGGAAATGGCAGCAAGAGGGAAAGATGCGCAGCGATATCGAGCCTGATATGATCATGGCCATATTTGAGGCGATCATCACTGTGGACACCCATAAGGAAGAGATCGGTCTGCGCTATTTTCCAAAGCTGATGGATCATCTCGCCAGGCTTGTCATGGATGGGCTGCTGATCGAGGGAAATGAGCTGTGCGAATGATAAGCAGAAAATGCAACTGCATAACCGATTTCCCCATTGCGCAGAGTGCAATTTTTTCAATGGGCACAGTGATCACCAGCCAGTTGTTCGGGAACCATGCTGCGGCGGCCCTGTCTGCCGCAGAAAGTAAGATCCGCCAAATAAACGGCCGGCTCAGCCGATTCGACAATGACAGCGAAATTTCTCTGCTCAACCGCATGGCAGGCATCGCACCGGTTTGTATCAGCGAAGAAACCTTTCATCTGCTGAAAAATGCAAAAGCCTACACGCGGATGAGCGAAGGATTGTTCGACATCACTGTGGGACCCCTCGTTTCCCTCTGGAGCACATACAGAGCAAATCGACTTTTCCCGGTCCCGGAAGCTGTCCAGGAACAACTTGCATACATAGACGGCAGAGGAATTTTCCTGGATGAACAAAACAGAATGGCGGCATTAAGCCGCAAAGGTCAGATGATCGACTTGGGGGGCATCGGCAAAGGGTATGCCTCCGACAAGATATCTGAAATGTTTCGACACTGCGGCATCCGCTCCGGTTATACGGATTTCGGCGGCAATGTGGCGGTCATCGGGACAAAGCCTGATGGTTCCGACTGGAAGATCGGGATCCGGCATCCGCGGAAAAGAGACGCACTCATCGGTGTCATATCTATCAAAGATCGATCTGTCGTAACCTCAGGAGATGATCAGCGATACTTCTGTGATCACGACGGAAACCGATACCATCATATACTGGATCCCCGTACCGGATATCCCTCGGATTCAGGGCTGTTCAGCGTTACGGTGATCGCCGATTCCGGGGAAGTCGCAGATGCTCTGTCTACAACACTATTCATAGCGGGAGAAGACAAGAGTAAAGAAATACTCCGACATTTTACCAATGTCGATGCAATATATGTAAGAAAAGATGGAAGCATCACCCTGTCACCGGGTGCGATCGGCTGCTTTACCGTTGCCGATGGCATCACCGTGGTTGCGTACGATGCAAAGAGAGGAGTTTCAAATTTCAATGCGTAAAGGAAAAAATCGGAAGGAGAAAAGAAAAATGATAGGATGGATCATCGGGTTGATCGTTGTGGGACTGGCCATTGCGGGAGGCGTCGGCTGGACGAAGGCTGGGAATGAACATAAGGAGATCCTGAGCCTCTCCTTTGAGCAGATCGACTTTGACAATCTGAAAGATGGTATCTATGAGGGATATTTCGAAGGCGGCATGTACGGTTGGAGGGAAAACAGGATTCGAATCACAGTGGACTCCGGCATGATCACTGATATTCGGGTGCTGGAGCACAAGGAAAACCAATCCGAAGAATTTACCGGAGGATTGTTCGGACGGGTGCTGGAAGAGCGATCGTTGGAAGTAGATGCGGTCAGTGGGGCAACGCTCACTTCCAGAGCTTACTTGAAAGGGTTGGAAGACGCTTTGAAAAAAGCACAAAAGCAGGATTGAGGGTTCCCTCTCTCCTGCTTTTTTTATAGTTCATTCCGCTGCACAGACTGTTTGTCTCTCATGATCTCTTTATACTTCTTAAGTCTTCTTTGCGTCTCCTGATAAATGATATAATCTCCCACGTTTGCCGCCAGCACGATCGCAAGGATCGGCCATAGGATCGACAGCGTTTTCCCGGCAGTCTCCAAACCGCCTGCGATCGTAAGAGAAAAGAAGATCATCGCTCCGGTAACGATCAAAGAGATCACACCGTTGAGCAGGAAGTATATGCGGGGCTTGGCCATGCTGATAGGCAGCATCGACGTAGCAAGCTCCGTGATCCATCCGATCACAAGGCCGATCATTCCGCTGGCCGTTAAAACCAGCAGGGCTCCCGGAGTCCAAAACCCGCCATCGCTGCCCCACTGGAAAACGCCCCCGATGAACATCCCTAAAAAGAAGGATTTCACGATGTTCGCCCTGTTGATTTTCTCCATAGCGTTTCCCTCCTCCCTATATTTTCAAAGCTTCCCGAAGCTTTTTTGCGTACATTCTTAACACTTCGAGCTCTGCCCCATGGTCCATTCGGAGCACATATCTTGAATTGAACCAGGGAATGATATCCCGTACGTGGGCCAAGTTCGCAAGCTGTGACTTGTTGATCCGTATAAAGCCTTTATCTTTCCAAAGGGCTTCGTAATGCTGAAGCGTCTCTTTCATGCTGTAATGATTCTGTTGCGTGAAGCAACGGATCCCATCCGGCCCGGATTCCAAATAAAGGATGTCCTTGGGCGAGATCACAGCAAACCTGTTCTGATAGAACCCGGTGACTGCATCGATGGAGTTTGATTCCCTGTTGATCCCATCCGATAGAAGTTTCGAAGCCTCCATGTAATCCAGGGCATCAAAAACGATGCTGATCTTTCCGTCCGGAATGTCGTAGCCGCGCTCGACCAAAACCAGGGAGCTGTCGCTGACGATATCGATCTGCCGTTTGAGCAGCTCCCGGCTCAGCTTTTCATAGATCTTGTCGGAACAAATCAGTTGAACCATGATTTCTCCAGATCAGTGCCAAGCCTTACTGCTGAAGGATCCTGTCATAAAGCATTCTCAGATCGATCAGATCCTCGATACTCTTTTGCGAAAATCCCAAAGCACCGTAGTTGGCAATAAAATATGTGTCGCTTTCCTGATCGTACAGCATGTATGTTCCGGTGGCGCCGACGCCTCCGTACATGTCAGACATGGATCCCAGAAGGACGGACAGCTCGCTGAAATCAAAGCACATCATGCCCATTCCGTAAGTGATGCCTTTATCGTACGCATGACGGAAATCCTTCATCTGCTCATACGTATCTTCCAATAACAATTCTCCTGTTTCCAGCGCCGTCATGAATTTCAACAAGTCATCCATCGTCGTGACGATCCCGCCGCCGGACCAATCCATGGACAACGCTTTCTTGCTGCTGAAATCAATACCATCGATATAAACCCCCAGCATCTCTTTGTCTTGGCCGCCGAAAAACATCAGATCGCTGTCGCGCATACCCAACGGCTCGAATATCCTTTCCTCCAGGATCTCGGCATAAGGTTTGCCTTCGATCGACTCCAGAATCAATCCGAGCAGGATATAACCGGTATCGGAATAGTGGAACTGCTGTCCGGGTCTGCCCGCGGGCATCTGGCGATCCCTGGTAAATGCGATCAATGCTTCCGGTGTATAAGTGCGATCCGGGTCATGGACGATCTCCTCCAAAAAGGTTCTGCCGCTGTCCACGGGATCTTCGAAATAATCTCCCGCGCCGGAGGTGTGGCTCAGAAGGTGCCTGATCGTCACTTGATTGCTGTAATCCGCGCCGTCCACTACGAACAAGCCTTTCAGGATCTCCTCGTCCAGCCAGGTGTTGATCGGATCCTCATACGTCAGTGCGCCTTCCTCTGTGAGCAATCCAAAAATCGTTGCACAAAATGTCTTTCCGATGCTGGCAGAATGATACCTGCTTGCTATCGTAGCCGGTTTGGTGTCGGAATGGGATTTCGTGCCCACTGCAAACTGTTGATGATACCCTGTCTTTGGAGAGTGGATCGTGAGCAACAGGCTCGAAAGAGATCCGTTCTCATCCAGCGTTTTCTTCAAGTAGTCTTCGATGGCTGTATTGCCGGCCGCCAAGGACAACGGTCTGTTCGCGTAGCTCAGGAATCCGATGCCGGCCGCAGCGATCCCCAGGATCACTGCCAGGACTATTAATAATTTTTTCATGTTTGACCGCCTTTCTTTTCTCACACTGTTTTGGGTACACTTTACCGGCAATCTCTGTGCGTAGAAAGGGCTTTTGGCTAAGCGGTCATTATTGGCAGGCAAGATGACGATTCGGAGCACCATCTGGCCACAATTCATTTATACGCTTTTCGCCAGTTCCTTACAACTCCTCTGGATCTATCCGCGAAATGCTCCCCCATGAACGCCAAGCTTTAACCGGAATATTTTGGCAACTATATCCAGATATGGTTTATTTGTTTTGCCCTTACAAAGTATACGCAGGTCTATGTGTTGCATATAACAAATATAGCCAAAATTATTTTCTTAAAAATAAACATTTTACCGGCAAGTTTGATATAATTGTATCACAAGCTATTTCTTATCTTTATTTTCTAGGAGGTTGAGAGGATTATGCAATCCAACAAAAAAAGACTATCCATCATTACGTTGACAATAGTGATGATCTGCATGATGTTCACGGTATTTGCATTTGCCGAAAGCGAAGCGGAAGGCCCTGCACTATATGCAACATTTTGGGCGCTGGTACCGCCCCTTATTGCAATCGGACTTGCCTTGATCACAAAGGAAGTCTATAGCTCCCTTTTCGTGGGCATTGCGGCCGGCGCCTTTTTAGTCGCCGACGGAAACCCGGTCGGTGCGTTGAATGCGGCGTTAAACGACGGATTCATCGCATCGCTGTCCGATTCATGGGATGTTGGCATCCTGATGTTTCTGGTACTTCTGGGAATCATCGTTGCCCTGGTCAATAAGGCGGGTGGCTCCAGAGCTTACGGAGATTGGGCAAGAGCTCGGATCAAAACGCGGAAGGGTTCTATTTTTGCTACCTTTGCGCTGGGTACTATGATATTCATCGACGACTATTTCAACTGTCTCACGGTCGGAAGCGTGATGCTTCCTGTTACCGATCGCCATCAGGTATCTCGTGCAAAACTGGCTTATATCGTTGACGCTACAGCTGCGCCGATCTGCATGATCGCTCCGATTTCTTCCTGGGCAGCCGCAGTCTCCGGCGTAGTGGAAGGCTACAACGGTATTGAACTCTTTATCAGAGCGATCCCCTACAACTTCTATTCACTGCTGACCCTTGTGATGATCATCGTCATCACCGCAATGAACTTTGATTACGGTCCCATGGCAGTGCACGAAAGAAATGCACAGGAAAATGACGATCTTTTCACCACCGAGGCCAGGCCTTACGCCAATGCTGCCGTGGAAAATATATCCGCAAAAGGAAAGGTCGTCGATCTGGTACTTCCGGTAGTATTTCTTATCGCAAGCTGCGTCGTTGGCATGATTTATACGGGAGGCTTCTTTGACGGAGAAACTTTCATCAATGCTTTTGCCAACTGCGATGCGTCCTACGGCTTGCCTCTGGGCGCCATCGTAACGGTTCTCTTTATGTTTCTACTTTATATGCCCAGAAAGATCATCAGCTTCAAAGACTTCATGTCCTGCGTACCTGCAGGCTTTAACGCCATGGTCCCGGCAATTCTGATCCTCACTTTCGCCTGGACACTGTCTTCAATGACAGGCATGATGGGCGGAGCCGAATACGTTGCAGGACTGGTAGAAGGAAGCGCCGCCGGATTGCAGGTGTTCCTGCCGGCCATCATTTTCCTTGTCGCCGGCGGACTGGCATTTTCCACCGGAACATCCTGGGGCACCTTCGGTATACTGATCCCCATCGTCGTGAATCTTTCCGGCAGTCTCACGGAAGAAATGCTGATCATCGGAATCTCTGCCTGCCTGGCCGGTGCAGTATTCGGAGACCACTGCTCGCCGATTTCCGATACGACGATCATGTCCTCCACCGGCGCGCAGTGTGATCACATCAACCACATATCGACACAGCTGCCTTATGCTGCTACTGTCGCAGGAGTTTCCTTCATCACTTACATCGTCGCCGGCGCGACTCAAAATGTTTTCCTTTCACTGGCCTTCGGCGTAGCACTTATGCTTGCTGTATTATTCGTCTTTAAAAAGCTTTGGGGTGTAACGAACGCATAACCCAAATCGGTTTCTATGAAAAAAGGCAACGCATTCTTTAACGCGTTGCCTTTTTATGTCCCACAATCAGCTCATTCGGAAGAATTCGTTGCCGCTTCTTCTTTCAAATAAATCGCTTCCGGATAGATCCAATAGTTGATCGCGTCTCCCTTGGGGTCCAGATGGATCTCTGCATTCCGAATGACGATGATTCCCGAAAGTTCGGGTGTACTGAACGGGATGCTCATATCCTCGATTCCGGCTTCGATGGACTTGGGCTGTGACGGTGGATATTTATTACCGATGCCATCGATAAAGTCACCCATATCTTCTTCGAGCAGGATGACTTCACCCTGCGTAATACGAAAGATAGGAATCCCGCCGGGAGACATGTTGTCCCAGTAGATCTCGTAGGTGCCCTTTTCGCCGGACAGCGTGACAGCACGCTGGGTCTTCTGATATTCTTCCTGTGGATTCACGACCCAGCGATATTCGCTAATGTCGATGGGGCTTGATTCAAGGTACAGAATGGTTGACAAGTAGTCTCCTCCGCCGCCATAGTAATCATCCCGCTCCGGCCAGGCCTGTTCAAAACCCATTGCCGACTTGAAATTGATCGGCTGGACAATGGTTTTGTCAAACCATTCCGGGAGCTTTGCATCGTTGGCATAGGCCAAATATTCCACAGCATCCGTGATCTTCTGCCGGACTTCAAGTTCCGGTTCTGCGACAGCCGGCACGATCTGATCCTCCACAAACATTTCCTGGGAGACGAGCAGCTTCTCCAGTCGATTGGCCTGAGCCGTCACCGGCAGCGCATTGTATCCCAAAACAGGAAGCACGTAGCAGACAGCCAGGACGGATGCAACGATCACGATCATTCGGTGGGCTTTTTCTTTTTGGATCAACAGCAGGATCGCGGATACAGCTGCCAGGATCCAGATCATGGCAAAGATATATTCCGTGAATTTCAATCCGGAAACGCTCAACTGAGTTGCCAGCGCCCAGGCTTCAAATACCAGGATGACCAGCGCCGCAACCGGATAGATCCGCTTGTAGAATTTCGCGATCCCTGTTTCGTAGTGTGTTACCATGATATGGAGCCAGATGCCTCCCAGTGTGTAGGCTGCAGCGATACGGTACAACCTATAGAAGGCGGCATCCTGTCCTCCGGCAATGGTTTTGACTGCCCAGATCAACAGCACCACTGTAAGTGCGAGGACGATGGGAACCAAAATAGAACCCAGAAGGATCTCAATGAACCTAGGTTGTTTCTGCGCCGTTTCCCGGTGCTCATCAGCTTCTCCTTTGTGAAAGTCCGGGAAATAACCCACGAATATCGTAAAAGCCACCAATCCGACCAGCGTACTGATATACATGTAGACCTTGCTGCTCATATCATTGTAGAGCAATGCTTCCACAGCGCCGGCCACACCGGTGGTACCCGCCAGGATCACGCCTCCGTAGATCAAGGAGATGAAGAACGCTTTGTGCGTCATAAAAAAGGATTTGGCAAAATCCGACTGTTCTTTCGGCTGTCCGGCGAGCACGATAAACGCCAACAGGCTCACCACCATAACCGCCGTCACGCGGGCAGCGGCGATGTTGGAAACGACCAGATAGCGAGCTCCCGTCAATATCGGGTCGCCTGCCCCGAAGTAGTAAAGACCGACAAAGGTGGTTGCGACTGCCGCCAGTCCGGCGATGTTAGCGTAGAGAAATGCTTTTTTCGTATTGATGCGACTCTGAACGGCTGTGATCAAAGCCAGACTGACAATGGCGCCCAAAGCAAAGGACCAGTGCAAACAATTGAACAGGAAATTATAGGGTTCCTGCTGCGGCCAATCCAACTGGATCCTGACGATAGTGACCAGCGCAAAGGCTACTGCACAGATCATCGTTGCGGGAAAGGTCTGAAAAGCCTCTCCCGAATCCTTTGCTATTTTTAGGATCGATTGTTTCCATTTATTCATTTTTCCTGCCTCCCGTTGATATTTTCAAGGTCTGAAAGCTCTTTGAACCGCTTATTGATATACTCTATATCAAAGGAAAAACAGATTCTTCGGTTTTCCCCATCCAGAATCCTGTAGTGTTGGCTGATCAAATTTTGCTGCACCCTGTAGTGCTTATCACCCTTCTGGTCTCGCCACCAGATCTTGCCGCCCATCGTATTTTGGCCGCCCTCTTCATAGTTGTCAAAAGCAAGGGATCGAATGATATCCTGTGGATCGCCGCCGAACGCCATTTGCAGGATCTCGCTGTCTTTAAATACCAGACAAACGCAAACGGCACCCGTCCAGCCCAGACTTCCTCTTTGCTTTTCGATCTGGATGAGCGTCTTCTTGGATACCCCGATGATCTCTGCCATTTTATCCTGCGTATAATCGAATTCGTTCCGGATCATTTTCAGTTTCGAATCAACTGTGCTAATAAATTCGCCTCTGTTCAAAACAGACCTCCTTGCATTGTTGGTGTAATTATACACTATTTAAGTAATATTGCAAGTTTTTTCACCTACTTTTTTCATGAATCGACTTTTTTTGCACTGTTTTGTCGAGCCAGGCGGTCCTTTCTTTGCTATCATAAGCGCATAGGGAGGAGCTCAGCCATGTTAAAAGAATTGAATCAGGTGATGGATTACATCGAAACGCATTTGACAGAAGAAATTGCACTTGAATCTCTGTCGGAGTATGCCGGTGTTTCCGATTATCATTTTCGAAAGGTATTCTTCTACCTGGCCGGGATGCGCCTCAGTGAATACATCAGGAATCGAAGGTTGTCGGAAGCAGGCATGGATCTGCTGCTGGGCGAGACCGTCACCGAGGTTGCATTCAAGTACGCATACCAGTCCGTGGATGGATTCACTCGCGCATTCAAAGAATGGAGTGGATTTCTGCCCTCGGAAGTCAAGCAAAACGGCGCAGGCAAAACATTCCGAAAATTATCATTTGTGATTACTATAAATGGAGGAAATTCAATGGAGTTCAGAATCGAAAAGAAGCCGGCGTTTTGTTTCGCAGGCGTTAGTAAGCGCGTTCCGATGCAATTTGAAGGTGTGAACAACGAAATCGTGAAGCTGGCGCAAAGCATTACGGCCAAGCAGCGGGAAGAAATGCATACGCTTCATAATATAGATCCCAAGGAGATCGTCAATGTTTCCTATGATGCGGATGAAAACTTTTTAAAAGAAGAAGGGTATTTGACTCACATGATCGGCGTGCTGACCACGGAAAAGCACGTGAGCGATCAGTTAGACAAGATACAGGTAGAGCCCTGTACCTGGGCTGTATTCCCCACCGAAGGGCCTTTTCCTTTTTCGCTGCAGAATACGATGGCAGGCGTTTATTCCGAATGGCTGCCCTCATCCAATTACGAGCTTCTTACGGTGCCCTCGTTTTCTTTTACGAGAATGGATCCGGAGAAGAAAGAATATGCTTACAGCGAAGTATGGATACCTGTTCGGGAAAAATAAAATACAGAAGCAAT